>Ga0207655_1000007_pt1 | contig 773492 bp, 740 predicted proteins | sample KBSM44metaG_FD_184398 | JGI IMG/M metagenome (GOLD analysis project Ga0207655, IMG submission 184398) | Miscanthus rhizosphere microbial communities from Kellogg Biological Station, Michigan, USA - KBS M4-4 metaG (SPAdes) (version 2) | ecosystem: Host-associated > Plants > Roots > Rhizosphere...
GCCAGTGCTGCTGCTGCAGACCAAACAGCCTCTTTTTTCAAACTGACTGATGTGGCAGCAAGGCGGCAAGCGAAGCGGAGACCGGGAGCATACATCAGTATGTGACCGGTTCTGCTGAGCGCAGCCAGTGCTGCTGCTGCAGACCAAACAGCCTCTTTTTTCAAACTGACTGATGTGGCAGCAAGGCGGCAAGCGAAGCGGAGACCGGGAGCATACATCAGTATGTGACCGGTTCTGCTGAGCGCAGCCAGTGCTGCTGCTGCAGACCAAACAGCCTCTTTTTTCAAACTGACTGATGTGGCAGCAAGGCGGCAAGCGAAGCGGAGACCGGGAGCATACATCAGTATGTGACCGGTTCTGCTGAGCGCAGCCAACGCTGCTGCCGCATCAGTCAGGAAGAAAAAAAAGCCCGCACGAGGCGGGCAACATAATACTGGAAGCAATGTGAGCAATGTCGTGCCCTTCTCCGGCAGAGCCACCGGTGAAGCGCAGGTGAATAATAATCATTCCTATTATCATCTGTAAAGCTTTATTGAGAACTTTTCTCATTCCCACACTTTTATTGCGCCTGTTTTTTATGCAATGTGCAGGTAATTGCTGCAGGCGCATGGGGAGTTTGGGAAGTCACGCTGGTTTGCGATACACTCTGCTTATTGCCTCAGAATCGTTGAGTTCTATGCTAAAAATTCTCTTCTCGCTGCTGCTGAGTTTCAGCGCTTTGAGCGCGTCTGCTGCGCCTGCGGAATCGATCCGTCAGACCGGCTTTGTCTATTGTGTCAACGGCAGCGTCAACACGTTTAACCCGCAGATGGTCAGCAGCGGACTGGTGGTTGATACTCTGGCCGCACAGCTCTATGACAGACTGCTGGATGTTGATCCTTACACCTATCGCCTGATACCCGATCTGGCGCAGAGCTGGGAAGTGCGTGATAACGGCGCGACCTATCGTTTTCATCTGCGCCGGAATGTCTCTTTCCAGCATACCGCCAGCTTTACGCCCCGGCGCACGCTGAACGCCGATGATGTGGTGTTCAGCTTCGCGCGGATGTTTGACCGGCACCACCCGTGGCATAACGTCAATGGCGGCAGCTATCCCTATTTTGACAGTCTGCAGTTTGCCGACTCGGTGCAGAGCGTTAAAAAGCTGGATCGCTATACCGTGGAGATCCGTCTGAACGCGCCTGATGCCTCTTTTTTATGGCATATCGCCACCCATTATGCGCCGGTGCTGTCGCAGGAGTATGCTGCGCAGCTGGATGCCCGTGGGCAGCAGGAGAAGCTGGATCGGGAGCCGGTGGGTACCGGTCCGTATCAGCTGAGTGAATACCGTACCGGGCAGTATCTGCGCCTGGCGCGCAATCCCTGGTACTGGAAAGGCGTACCGCGTCTGCAGCAGGTAGTGATTGACCTCGGCGTCGGTGGCACCGGACGTCTGTCAAAACTGCTGACCGGCGAGTGCGATGTGCTGGCCTATCCGGCGGCGAGCCAGCTGTCGATTCTGCGTGACGACCCGCGTTTGCGCATGACGCTGCGCCCCGGCATGAATATCGCTTATCTGGCGTTTAACACCCGTAAAGCGCCGCTGGATCGCCCCGAAGTGCGGCACGCGCTGGCGCTGGCAATCAATAATGAACGCCTGATGGAGTCTATTTATTACGGCACAGCGGAAACCGCTGCCTCTATCCTGCCGCGCGCGTCCTGGGCCTACGACAGCGACGCCCGCGTAACGGAATATAATCCGGACAAATCGCGTGCGGCGCTGAAAGCACTCGGCATCGAAGATCTGACGCTGCGTCTGGTGGTGCCAACGGCCTCGATGTCCTGGAACCCCAGCCCGCTTAAAACCGCTGAACTGCTGCAGGCAGATCTGGCGCAGGTTGGCGTTAACGTCATTATTACCCCGGTAGAGGGCCGTTTTCAGGAAGCGCAGCTGATGGCGATGAACCACGATTTAACCCTGAGCGGCTGGGCTACTGACAGCAACGATCCCGACAGCTTCTTTCGTCCGCTGCTCAGCTGTGCGGCGATCCGCTCGCAGACCAACTATGCTCACTGGTGTTCTCCGGCGTTCGATGAGTCACTGCAGCGCGCCCTGCTCTCACAGCAGCTCTCCGCGCGAATTGAAAACTATGACCGTGCGCAGCAGCTGCTCGCTCAGGAGCTGCCGGTACTGCCGCTCGCATCTTCACTGCGTGTGCAGGCGTACCGGCACGATGTTCAGGGGCTGGTGCTGAGTCCGTTTGGCAATGCTTCCTTCGCCGGCGTACATCGCGATGAGCAGAGCGGAGAGTAACCGATGATTATCTATTTGCTGCGCCGCATACTGCTGCTGGTGATCACCCTGTTTCTGCTGTCGCTGGTCAGCTTCAGCCTGAGCTATTTTACGCCAAACGCGCCGCTGGAAGGTGCCTCGCTACTGGATGCCTGGTGGTTCTGGACGCAGGGCTTACTGCAGTTTGATTTTGGTGTTTCCAGCATTAATGGCCTGCCGGTAAATCTGCAGCTGCGCGAAGTGTTTCCCGCCACGCTGGAACTGTGCGTGCTCGCATTTATGCTGGCGTTGCTGGCCGGGATCCCCCTCGGTATCTGCGCCGGCGTCATGCGAAAAAAATGGCCGGATAAAGTGATTAGCGCGCTGGCACTGCTGGGATTTTCAATGCCGGTATTCTGGCTGGCGCTGCTGTTTACCCTGTTCTTTTCACTGACGCTGGGCTGGCTGCCGGTATCGGGCCGATTCGACCTGCTTTATCCGGTGCAGAATGTCACCGGGTTTGCGCTTATCGACGCCTGGCTGAGTCCCTCCCGCTGGCGCCATGAGATGCTGCTGAGCGCGCTGTCACACATGGTGCTGCCGGTGATCGTGCTCGCGGTAGCGCCCACCACGGAAGTGATCCGGCTGCTGCGCATCAGCACCAGTGAAGTTATGGATAAAAACTATGTCAAAGCGGCGGCGACCCGTGGCCTGTCACGCTTTACTGTTATCCGCCGTCACGTGTTACACAATGCCCTGCCGCCGGTTATCCCGCGTCTGGGACTGCAGTTCTCTACTATGCTGACGCTGGCGATGATCACGGAAGTTGTTTTCAACTGGCCGGGCCTGGGGCGCTGGCTCATTAATGCTGTCCGCCAGCAGGATTATGCGGCCATTTCCGCCGGTGTAATGGTTGCTGGCGGGCTGGTCATTATTGTCAGCGTCCTCTCTGATATTCTTGGCGCCGCCCTGAATCCGCTGAAGCACAAGGAGTGGTATGCCCTCAGATAACGTTTATGCCGAGAAGCGGCTGCCGAGCACGCTGCGCCTGAGCTGGCACCACTTCTATCGCGACACGGGCGCCATGATCGGCCTGTATGGCTTTGGTACACTGCTGCTGCTCTGCCTGTTTGGCCGGGTGATCGCGCCTTACGGCATCGATCAGCAGTTTCTGGGCTATCAGCTGCTGCCGCCTTCATGGTCACGCTACGGCGACGTCTCTTTTTTCCTCGGCACTGACGACCTGGGCCGCGATGTGCTGAGCCGCCTGCTGAGTGGCGTGGCCCCGACGGTGGGGTCGGCACTGATTGTCACGTTGCTGGCCGCGCTGGCGGCACTGCTCCTGGGCATTCTGGCGGGCATGACGCGCGGCGTACGTTCTGCCGTCATGAATCACATTCTGGATACGCTGTTGTCGATTCCGTCACTGCTGCTGGCGATTATTGTGGTTGCGTTTCTTGGACCACAGCTGGCGCACGCCATGCTGGCGGTGCTGCTGGCGCTGATCCCGCGGCTGGTAAGGGAGATATACACTGCCGTGCACGATGAGCTGGAGAAAGAGTATGTCGTGGCACTGCGGCTGGATGGCGCACGCAATCTCAGCATTCTGTGGAATGCAGTGCTGCCCAATATTCTGCCGCTGCTGATTAGCGAATTTACCCGCTCACTCTCAATGGCGATCCTGGATATCGCCGCGCTGGGCTTTCTTGATTTAGGCGCGCAGCTGCCCTCGCCGGAATGGGGCGCGATGCTGGGAGATGCGCTGGAGCTAATCTATGTTGCCCCGTGGACGGTGATGCTGCCGGGTGCGGCGCTGATGACAAGCGTCCTGATTGTTAACCTGCTGGGCGACGGTATCCGTCGCGCGGTTGAGGCGGGAGCTGAATAATGCCGCTACTTGATATCCGCAATCTGACAATTGAGTTTATGACGCCGGAAGGCCCGGTGAAGGCAGTGGACCGCATTAACCTGACGCTGAGTGAGGGAGAGATCCGCGGACTAGTGGGTGAATCGGGTTCCGGAAAGAGCCTGGTGGCGAAAGCGATCTGTGGCGTAACCAAAGATAACTGGCGCGTCACCGCCGATCGCATGGTGTTTGACGACATCGATCTGCAGCGTCTTTCGCCGCGCGAACGGCGTAAAATCATGGGGCACAATGTCTCAATGATTTTTCAGGAGCCGCAATCCTGCCTCGATCCCTCTGAGAGCGTTGGCCGCCAGCTGATGCAGGCTATCCCGCGCTGGACGCATAAAGGTCGCTGGTATCAGCGCCTGTGGTTCTGGCGCAAAGCACGCGCCATTGAATTGCTGCACCGGGTGGGCATCCGCGATCACAACGATATTCTGCGCAGCTTTCCCTACGAACTCACCGAGGGCGAGTGTCAGAAAGTGATGATAGCGATTGCGCTGGCAAATCAGCCGCGCCTGCTGATTGCCGATGAGCCGACCAACGCTATGGAACCCACTACCCAGGCGCAGATATTTCGCCTGCTCAGCCGTCTGAACCAGAATAACAACACCACGATTCTGCTGATCAGCCACGATCTGCGCGCCATGAGCAAATGGGCTGACCGTATTAACGTGATGTATTGCGGCCAGACGGTGGAAACCGCGCAGAGCGAGGAGCTGATGAGCACGCCGCACCACCCCTATACGCAGGCACTGATCCGTGCAATGCCCGATTTCGGCAGCGCGCTGCCGCATAAAAGTCGTCTGAATACGCTTTCCGGCGCCATTCCTTCGCTGGAGCATCTGCCAATTGGCTGCCGGCTTGGTCCGCGCTGTCCTTATGCGCAGCGCAAATGCGTTGAAACGCCGCGCCTGACCGGCAGCAAATCGCATCTGTTTGCCTGTCACTTTCCGCTTAATCGGGAGCGTCAGTAATGGAAACGCTGCTGGAAGTACGCAACCTGAGCAAAACCTATCGTTATCGCACCGGGCTGTTTCGCCGCCAGCACGTTGAGGCGGTCAAAAATGTCAGTTTTACGCTGCGCGAGAAGCAGACGCTGGCAATCATTGGCGAAAACGGCTCCGGCAAATCAACGCTGGCCAAGATGCTGAGCGGCATGGTCGCCCCCAGCGCCGGTGAAATGCTGATTGACGATCACCCACTGAGCTACGGCGATTACGGCTATCGCAGCCAGCGCATCCGGATGATTTTTCAGGACCCGTCGACCTCGCTGAATCCGCGCCAGCGTGTCAGTCAGATCCTCGACCTGCCGCTGCGCCTGAACACAGAACTGGATGATGAGGCGCGCGAGCAGCGTATCATCAGCACGCTACGCCAGGTCGGTCTGCTGCGCGACCATGCTGGATACTATCCGCATATGCTGGCACCGGGCCAGAAGCAGCGCCTGGCGCTGGCGCGGGCACTGATCCTGCAGCCCAAAGTGATCGTGGCCGATGAAGCACTCGCCTCGCTGGATATGACCATGCGCTCTCAGCTGGTGAACCTGATGCTGGAGCTGCAGGAGAAACACGGCATCGCCTATATCTACGTGACGCAGCATCTGGGCATGATGAAACATATCAGCGATCAGGTGCTGGTGATGCATCAGGGTGAGGTCGTGGAGCGCGGCGGCACCGCAGATGTTTTAGCCTCGCCGCTGCATGAGCTGACCAAAAGACTGATTGCCAGCCACTTTGGTGAAGCGCTGACCGCTGAAGCCTGGCGGCGCGTGCTCTGAATGCCGCCCGTCTCGCGGAAAACGCGGTGCGGTTTACCGTATTTGATACAGACGTGCTAGAATCCGCACGTCGATTAACGTCGGTCGTATACTTTTTAATCATCGCGACCGCCAACAACAATGACCATAAGGATTACAGCTATGGGTTTTCTTTCCGGTAAGCGCATTCTGATTACTGGCGTTGCCAGTAAACTCTCCATCGCCTACGGTATTGCGCAGGCGATGCATAAGCAGGGCGCAGAACTGGCTTTCACCTACCAGAACGACAAACTGAAAGGTCGTGTGGAAGAGTTCGCTAAAGAATTGGGTTCAGACATTGTTCTGCCTTGCGATGTGGCAGAAGATGAGAGCATCACTGCCCTGTTCACTGAGCTGGCAAAAACCTGGCCAAAATTTGACGGTTTCGTGCACTCTATCGGCTTTGCCCCGGGCGATCAGCTGGATGGTGACTACGTAAACGCCGTAACGCGCGAAGGTTTCAAAATCGCGCACGATATCAGCGCTTACAGCTTCGTGGCGATGGCCAAAGAGTGCCGCGCGATGCTGAACCCGAATGCTGCCCTGCTGACCCTCTCTTACCTGGGCGCAGAGCGTGCTATTCCAAATTATAACGTTATGGGTCTGGCGAAAGCGTCGCTGGAAGCTAACGTACGCTACATGGCTAACGCGATGGGTCCGGAAGGCGTGCGCGTCAACGCCGTGTCTGCAGGTCCAATCCGTACTCTGGCGGCATCCGGCATCAAAGATTTCCGTAAGATGCTTTCCCACTGTGAAGCGGTTACCCCGATTCGCCGTACAGTAACTATTGAAGACGTAGGTAACTCTGCGGCCTTCCTGTGTTCTGACCTGGCGGGTGGTATCACCGGTGAAGTCGTACACGTTGATGGCGGCTTCAGCATTGCCGCTATGAACGAGCTGGAACTGAAATAAGTTCTGCAGGGGCGAGCCTGACTCGCCCCACTCCCTCTCTGACCTCACTATATACCCATTCGATATTAATTATTCCCCTTCATTCTTTTGCCTGCGCCTGACCTTCAGCGACGATAAGCCTGCCCCCGAGCGGCGACACGCTTTTCAGACTTTCCCGTCGTACGCTCAGCCCGAATTTAGCGAAAGGATGGATTATGGAACAACGCCGTTTTACCGGCCATAACCTCTGGCTGTATGAAAGCCAGGCTCGCCCATACACCTCCACTACCGCCCCGCTGGTCCCTGAGGCCGCTCTGGTTAACGATCGTTTCATGCTCGGCTTGCAGCAGGAGGCAACGGCTTTACAGCCGCTGTTTCGCCGTTTTCAGCCGGCATTGCTGGCGGCTCGCGATGTAAGCCAGCTGTTGTTTCCCGACAGTCTGACGGCATCGCAAACGCATACGCTGACACTCTATGACCGGCTAAGCGCCGCTCTGACGGTTGCGCAGGTGGCGGGCGTTCAGCGCCTGTGCAATCACTATTCAGCACGCCTTAATCCGCTCCCCGGCCCCGACTCTTCGCGCGAGAGCAACAATCGCCTGACGCAGATGACGCAGTATGTCCGTCAGCTGGCAATGCAGCCCGCGCTGATTAACGCACACAGTATCGGCGCACTGGAGGCGGTAGGACTGACAGAGCCCGATATCATCACGCTGAACCAGATTGCAGGGTTCACAGGCTTTCAGGCGCGGATGGTGGCTGGCGTCCAGGCGCTGCTGGCACAGCCGGTGCGCTGGATCCCCGGCGTGTCAGTGCCGCCCGACGCCTGCGCCACGCTGTTTGCTGAAGACATGCCCTACTCACCGGCGCTGAAATCGCTGGAGCGACGCTATGCCAGCCCGCAACAGCTGAGCGCGCAGGCGGACTGCCTGAAAGATAGCGATCTTGCGCCGCTGAGCGGGCTCCTGATGTATGATGCGCCGGTTCTGAGCGGCCTGCAGCGCCTGAAACAGCAGCTGGCTTCAGTTCATCCGGAGGCGGAAGCGCTGGCGCTGGCGGTCAGCGCGCGTATTCTCGGTTGCCGCCAGCGTTTTGCCCGCTACGCCGGAGGCTGGCGTGAGGCGTTACTGGCTGACGCTGCGCATCATCGCGACGCCGTTGCTGCGCTGAGCGGACAGCTGACGCGTCAGCCCGATCGGTTCAGTGCTGCGCATCTGCAGCCGCTGATTAACAGTGGCTGGGATCAGGAGGCGTTGTTTGCGCTGTTGCAAAAGGTGGCGCTGGCCAGCTGGGAAGATCGGCTCTCTATGGCGCTGGCAGAGACGCGTCAGTCATGAAGATGGCGGCGCGCCTCGTCAAAAAAGTGCTGCGCCAGCGGTGAAGCACGTCCCGGCTCTGCGATCACCAGCGCAGCCTGCCGCCCCATGGGTGCCATATCGATCGGGCGCCGCGCCAGGTTCTGCAACAGTTCGGGCAGCAGATGTCCGCACGGTGATACCATTACGCCGAGGCCAACCTGTGCGCTCTGCAGCAGTTGCATAATGGAGGCGCTCTCAACGATCACACGCGGCAGCACACCGGTTTCGCGCAGCTGGCCATCAAGATAACGCCGGAAATAGCGCGTGGGTTCAGCCAGACAGAGTGGCTGCGCCGCCAGGGTCTGCAGTGAAAGCCGCTGCTGCTGCTGCAGCGCCGGAAAGTGCTGTGGATTAAAAATCGCTTCCACTCCGCCATCGTTCAGCAGCGCGGTCTGAAAGTGCAGCTCGCGCAGGGACGTCAGTTCAAAAAAACCGATGCCGCCGTCAACAGTATGGCTGTTCAGCGCTTCCAGCAGCTGATCGGCGCTCATCGCTGCGACGCGATAGTCCAGCTGAGGATAGCGCTCTTCAACCGCTTTGAGCAGCGCGGGCAGCGCCACGCTGCACTGCGGCATAACGCCCAGCCGCAGCGTACCGTTTACGCCGTGCTTGAGGGATTCAACCTCCAGCTTCAACCCCTGATAAACAGAGACAATCTCCCGCGCCCAGGTCAGCACGCGTTCACCTTCCGGGGTAAAGCCGTCAAAGTTATTACTGCGATTAATCAGCGATAACCCCAGCTCACGCTCGAGGTTTTTAAGCCGCATTGAGAGCGTGGGCTGGCTGACAAAACTCGCTTCTGCCGCCCGGCCAAAATGGCGCTCCCGCTCAAGGTTGCAGAGGTAAATGAGTTGCTTTATGTCTATTTTGATTACCTATCAATAACTTATGAATTTAAAAACCATCCGTTAAGGCTATTATGTACTACCTGTGTACTAAATAAAAATGCTCAGATACAGAGTCCGGATAAGCAGATAGCTCAGTAAGAATGTCAAAATGAAACATCTATATGCCGCACCCCGCGCGTCATCTTCCCCGGCACAATGACATTATTCAGCGGCTCACCTTCCATAACCTCGCCCTCTTCCGTCACCAGGCTATAGCGGTACATCTTGCCCGGCCCTGAGTAGCCGTTGCACTGATACACAATTATGCTGCCGGGCTTTACCGCTGCAGCTGAGTCGACCAGCAGGAAGCCGTCCGGGATATCCACGCGGAATGTTATGGCCGGATTGGGGGTGAATACTGAGTTAAGGCTACGCCTCGGCTATGCAGTCCTGCACCGGAGAAGGGGATCCCGTCAGAGGCCGCCGTCATCCTTCAGGATGTCGGGCACGTCCATTTCGTCAATTTCAACGAGGCGGCGCAGCACATAGTCCGCATTTACCTCTACCCTTTCGTTGCGCTCTGATTTAAGGTCAATAATGCGTTGCGCAATAGCAGGTTTTAACAGGTTTTCAGATCCGGCACGGTTTGCAGTCTTATCGCTATACCCCGCCCGAATGGCCGCTTGCGTGGCGTTCAAATTGATGAGGTACTCGCGGCAGACTATTTCTTACTTGTCGGTGAGTGTTATTTTTTAAAGCGACATCCTGAATTAGAGGTGGGAAACACAATGAGTTGGTTTACATATGCTATAGCCCCTATTGACTGGAATTGGGATTTCATGGATACAGTCGAACAAACAGTTGCAAAAATGGCTGAAAAATCTGCTCTGGATTTTCCTCATGGAGATGAACACAGGCTTAGCGAAGTAAAACAATTTATCAATGATTGGGAGCAGGCACGGAATTTAGCATATGCTGGAATGTGGGAGGGAGACTATCGCGAACCACCTAAAGTATTTTGGATTCCCGACGACCACTCCTTCACTTATGCCTTTGTGTGGAAGCAAGATAACAATGGTACAACTTTTATTGTTAGTCCTGTGCCTTTGCCACATCTTGAAAAATATTCCATGTAAAAATTGTCGACATCTATTTGGCCTGTTAAAAGCAGGTCAATAAGCATGCATGCTTAAAATTTCAAGTGATTTATCAGGCACACTCACAAATGTGACTTCTGGATATGGCTTTATCACTTATGATTTGAAGCCACGCTTACGATGAGCTTTTCGCCATGCTTTAATCGCGGACACAATTCTCTTAGGTGTTGCATTATCATCGTCATAATAGTAAATCAGGTCAGACCCTTCAGGGTACTCAGTTACTGCAATAAAACTTTCAAGTAATTCATCTTGCCGGGCTTCACCGCCTTTAGCGCTGCAAATCTCATTCACCCACTGAATGAATTCTTCTTCCGTATAATCCTCAAATCCGGGTTTCAACTTCATCGGCGACCTCCTCCTTTGTGATGAAGGCCATCTCACTCCTTTTGATCTGGCACGTACTCCATCTTCAGCACGCTACCAGGCGCCAGATAGACCCAGCCACTATCTTCACGCGCAATACCGATAAAGCCGTTAACCACTTCTGGCTGAGACAGATTCATCAGGCCTTCGTGTGTTTCACCTGACTTTGTTTTTACAGTGATGCAGTAGGTGGCGGTCATATTGGCTCCAATAAAAAACCGCCCGAAGGCGGTTAGAAACGCATATTTGAACGCTCTTCGTTGGATAATCCAAAAGTAATGATTTTATTTTTATCCAGGTCATCATCCTGACCAAGCAAGAACTTCCTTACCTGAATAATGTAATCGCGTACATCAAGTGCTGCATCATCATGTGAAAGTATCATTGACAATTCTTTAGCTAAAGGCTCTGGGAGCCAGAGGAAAGCTTCAAAAGTTAACTGCCGAAGCTTTTTTCTGTCCTGGGAAAGCGATGTCCATTCAGCAAAAAGCTCTGCAATCAGAGCGGATTTCAACCTTATTTCTCTTGACTGCTTTTCCATCTCCAGGGGTCTAACATTTGCTGATTTGATGGTTTCCAGCAACTCCTCGTACTCAAAACCAATGCTTCTTTTGACTCGCTCTGAAACTACAATGGGTACAATGAACGCTATGCCAGTAAAGATCAGGTAAGTTATTATTTTCTCCAGTGAAAAAATAGTATCCATACATTTCCTCCAAATTAATGACTCTTTATTAATTCGGCTACCAAATCTAAATCTTTAGTATTCACTTCAGTACTGCTCTTTGATGTACTGCTGCAATATAGTTATCTATTCTCGTCAATCCTGCGGATAGCAGCTCTTAGCTTTCCGTTGCACTCGTGAAGCGAATCCAGCAGCCGGAAGTTGCGCAGAACCCCTGCTGCTTCATCTCTGCGGCCGCCCGGTGATTTGTCTCAGGGGGGATAATTTCGTTTTGCTCATCGACGTACGCCGCCAGCGTTTTAATGGTGCCGGCAAGGTCAGTGTTTTTGGACATCAGCTCTGTGTTCTGCAGTCGCAGGCGCTCGTTCCTCTGCGTGAGGATTTGATTGTCATAGCCGAGCTTTGCAATGAAGCCGATGATGACCACGAAGATGACAGGGCTCAGGATGCAGGTAACGTTCATGTTCTGCATAGCACCTCCAGTGCGCAGGTTGTACGCTGGCGTCGGTCGTTGATACCGTTCAGGCCGCCGCTGAACGTGCTGCGAGTGCCCTGCCTGATAACAGTTCCGGCGCAGCAATGAGGTCAGCACGTAGCTGGGCATTCAGGGTCGAATAGTTTTTCTTCCCGGTAATCAGAATCAACCCGCGCACGCGATACCGGTAGCCGTCACCGGACTCAATGCTGCCGTTTCCGTTGCGGTTTGAGTAAATGATGCTGGCTATCATGCACTGGTCAGCAGGGTGAGCGCTGCTTCTGCCATAAGCTTTGGCCTGTGAGGGGGTAATGCACTTACCGAACATAACGTTCAGAGCGCTCTCACTGTAATTCAGCCCCTCTTCGGTTTTGGTGAACCCGGCAGCCTCATGCCCCACCTGCACCAGAAAATGAGCATGGCGCTTTGCGGTGTCGATACCGAATTCCCGCATCACTGTTGCAACATGAGGAAACCACATATTGCCCAGAGCCTGGCTGATGCCGGTCGCTCGCCGGAACTGGTTGAAAGTAATCATTTAGCAGCTCCTGCACCGCCTGCAGCTTTCTGCAGGAAACGTTTTTCCAGTGCCTTGATGAGAGGTGAGCCAGACCGGCCGGCCATGCCACAGATTGCACCAGCTACCTCCTGCGGCCATTGCCAGTAGACGGCCAGCAGCATCATCAGTAAACCGGCAAAGATGGAGACAATCATCTGCAGGCACAGGGTGCGCCAGCTGAAGCTCTCTCCGCTTAAAACCAGGCAGGCATAAGCAGCCACTGAACCCAGCACGGTCATACCGAGTGCCAGCAGCGCTGGCTATAAAGCCCGGATCTGATTTGTATGGCATTTTTTGCATATCCCAACCCCGGAGATGGGGAGTCGCTTTTAGGGTTTAATGAGATTGTGAATAAAGCGCTCCCGGTTAATATTTCCAGTGTCGCCCGGAAATATTCCCGCATTACTCATCTGCCTTAGTTTGAAAGAAGCGCCCCGGGAAGCCATAGGTTAATCCTTTGGTCGCTAAAATGAAAAAGGCCTGCCTAAGTAGTCCTTATAATTTTAAACGTCTAAAAAACGGCCAGCACCAGCATCTTTCTGATTATGTCTAAAAGACCGTTCGATCTTTGGTTACCTAATGCGTATCAAAGGTGGTTTTTAAATTTTGCTAATCGATAGCATCTGTCTCAGCGCTTCAAATTTTAGGAATATAAAGTTATGGTCACTGATGAACCTCAAACTATAAGGAGTAATAATGCATTTACCTAAGCTTAAAGAGCTGTACAAGGACATGATGTCCAAAAAGGTAACAAGCGCTCGATTTCAATATCAACACAATAAGACTGTATTTGATATCCTCTTCCTGATAGACAGGAAACCATTTCAACTTTTGTTTGGCGCAATTGGGCACAAGTGCGCTTTCATTGTGAATGTTCAACCCGGATTTGAAATTGGCACAGCCATCCGGCCAGAATCAGCTTACAAAGATCTTTTGGATGCCTTGGGGATCACGCCAGATCCTGCCAATCGATTCAAAACGTCGGCTTTTTTCTCAAGCTTTTCAGACAGCATTCCTGAATTTATCCCATCAAAACAGCCTGCCAGACAGACAGCTATACGAGCTGCTCTTGATGATGGCCAAGAAAAGCTGTTTTTTAGTCACTGGAGAAATAACGGTGAAAAAGGAGGTCATGTGACCAATGATAACATTGAAAAAACACGCACTGCCTTCGGTACAGAGATAGCTAATGCATGCAAAGAAAGGAATATAAGCAGCTGCTGGACGGCAGTTAGTAGAGCAGAAAGTTAGTATCAAAGCCTTATTAAGCAAAAAGCCCCGCCGGTTAGATAGGGGCTTCTTATTAATCTGGTAGCGACATGCAAATCCCATCGTTAGATATAAATAAACACAACTCAGAAAAATTCAATAGCCCGCGATGAAAACTCAGTCAATTTCTCAATGAGCCATACGGTTATTTTTGACAGACTGGAACTTGGTCGCGGATTTGAAGTGCATATTCAGTTAACAGGGATACAATTCGGGCAGCGTCATTCTCATTCACTCCCACTTTGCCCATAAAAGCGCTGTAACCCCGCGGAACACGACTCTGCGTCATTCCCACTGCAGCATATAGTCGATGCCAGTGAGCGTGTCAGTCAGCGTCTGCGGCGCTATTCAGCTGAAGTTCTGCCATTATTGAAATGGTACTTTACTGTCACTTCTAAGCTCATGCTGTCTCTCTATACTTAACAAGTTTGCGTATTTTCTGCGAGCAATAAGCCCGCAGCTGATAAACAGTTATCCGGCGTCGCGGGTGCGGATATATATTAAAATGTCTGGGCCTGCCTGTGAAAGTAACGAAAGGGTTCCAGGGTAACCTGCGCATTTTAGTGTGGCGCTTTTCCTGTTGGGCTTTTGCTTGCGTCGTCGCTCTGTTCTCTGTATAGCTTTCTGCCAGTCTTTCTCCTTTTTACCTGGGCTAATCTGCGCTACACCATGTTTGATTCTGAAAGTCGGGATGGAACTATCCGCAGCGCCTGATATGTCTCATCGCCCCTTCCTGTGATGTTTCGATCCAAATCGATATGCGACCACATATCGGCGCATCTGTGCGTTATCAAGATCGTCTGTACGCCAGAGTTGACAGGTAGTGGACTTTTCGCCCGTGATGAAAGTGGTGTAGGTGATGGCCTCACAGCCAGGATACGTGCGCTTGAGGTTGTGCTTTACCCATTCAGGCGTTGCGTCGCAAAGTTCACTAAGCCGTTCGAGGGTGGAAAAGCAACAGCCCAGTACACTATCTAAGCCCATTACCAGAGGTTTACTATGACAGTAGCCATCTTGGTTTCCAAATAAAGCAAGGAACCGCCTCAGAGCATACTGTGCGCCACAGCAGGAACAATATCCAGCCGTGCCCGTCCGGCGAGAAAGACAGGCACAGCAAATGTTGGAGGCAAATTAAACGTAGCCTGTGCTATGCATCAGTGCCGAGTCTGCGTGAAAAGCATAAGAGCATAACAGTATGCTTACTATAAGTAGCTATCTACCATTCTGGATACCGAAAGCTGGTTCCAGAAACAGCACGCTAACATTAGGGTATGATTACCGTTTCAGTGCGTATTACAAAGCTTATAAAAAGAGCCATAAATTACCTCTATTCAATTAATTCATCTCTTAAGTTTGTGTTAAAAATTCAAAAGTTAAAAACAGTGACTTAAAGGATTTGAAAATGAACCATAAAAAAAATGGCATAGCTGTCATTGTCTCATCCGTGATTCTGGGCTCATCCATATTTGGAGCATCAATGGTAAGCGAGGGATTAATCTTACAAAAAGAGCTAATCCAACCCAAAGAAAACATTCTTACCACAACTGTTGGCCACGTCAACTTAGGCAAGGTATACAGTGAAAGTCGGGGAATGGACATTATCCTTAGTGATGAATCAGATAAATCACCAGCTGCTATAAATATAATCAACGTCGACCCAAATGATTTTTCCGATAAACTTCACAGCGCCTTAGCTAAAATAGCTAAGGAAATTAATGAAAGCCAAAACCTCAGCGGTGAAAAAGTAATTAAACCTGAAAACCTCTCAGGAAAAATCCCATTTAATTTAAACATTAAAACTTACATAAATTATAGATCTGAGAATATGCCGATGTACACTCTAATGATCAAAGATGAAAGAGTCACAATTAATAAAAATGAAAAATTTGAAACCAGAATAACCAACGAAGCTGAAAGAATAGCAAAAAGCAGCACCCTTGCATTTTCTCTAAACAGTTTCATAAGCGAACCAGAAAAAATAAAATATTAAAATAAATTGCTGCAAAGGCTGCCCACCCCGTGGCGCTTTTCATTCACAGTATCTACGCAGCAGATAGCTCGCTACAGAACGATTTTTCTTGGTATGCGCGTAATGCCTTCCTGCGAGGGCATGTCGGTTGTACTCACAACCATCCGTTAGCTCCGGCAGAAATATGGGGGGGTATTTTAATTATTACACTTCAAATTAATTACAAGTTACCTATTTAATTTGTAAATGCTGGGGCTACCCACATGAGTAGCTCTCAAACCGCCACGCCCGCAATAAACCAATTCGCATTTCATTTATTAGGCTCAGACGTACTGCACTGGCGCCCTAAAAGCCGCCTGCAGCAGCTATAGGAGCGTCTGGTTTAAGTTATCTCGCAAGAGCTACGCCCGTGAGAAAGCCTGCCTAGGCAGATAAACACCGCAAACACCAGGATGACTTTAAGCGTCAGCGCACACAGTAGCTGGAAAATTCGAACGGCCTCACCTTAATCAATCTGTTCCTACAACGTCTGATCAGGGGAGACCGCAAATGAAATTTCGCCTGTACAAAAAAGACGGAAAATAGGTTCAGCAGATAGCTGACAGACTGCAGGATGAGAAACCGCAAATTATCGCGGCCCGCGTTGACGGAATCATGACTCAATGTTTTTATCAGCCCACTTGCTGCGCCACTTCGATCACGAAGCCATAGGCATGTTTGAAATGGATAATGACCCGAAATGGCTGCTGACGCATTCATGCGGGGCATGATGATCACCGCAGCTAAGCTCGAGAGGATAATTGATATCTGGAAACACAAGCACAGCTATAACGAAGTAGCGTGATGCAGCATGGCATCTATTACGACATAAGCAATGAGACCTATCACTCGGGCGCCATCATAAGCAAGTCGCAGCTGGATGATATTGCTATAAACCTGGCCATCTTTCAGTGGCGCAAAAGCACGCCGGAGGATGAAGAGAAAAAGGCCGCGCAGAATACACGGCTCTGCACTGCCTGCTTATGGAGCCAGAGCAGTTTGATAACCGCTTTATCATAGCGTCAGAGTTTAACCGCCGGGCCAATGAAGGCAAGCCGAACGAGAACGTCTTTTAAAGGATGCGAAAACATGAGCATGGCGGTTATGGATGCCGAACAAGGGCGCAAACTGAAGCTGATGCACGCCAGGGCCCTCGTCCATCCCGCAGTGGGAGAAGTTCAGGCCGGGCGCTGCAAACGAGAATAATGAGCGTAGCCTATCCGTGCACATCGATGCGGTGCTACGGGGTGAGACCGAAATGACCTAAGGCGAGCCGCTTTATATGGAATTCGTGACCACCCGTAATGCCCCACTATGGAAGACAGCACCAAAGCAGCAGCTGGCTTATCTGGCAGTTAAATACTGGGCGCGGTTGTACTGCCCTGATGTGATCCCTGGCGTGTATACGCCTGACGAATTTGAACCGACTCAGCGCGCAAGACGCAATGTTACCCCGGCGCGCAGCCGTGCTAAGCTGAATAGCCTGATTAACAGCAAGCCAGAGCCTCAGCAGAAATCACTGCCAGAGCGTAAGGTTAGCCCTGCAGCCACCAGCGCTCAGACGCGTAACCCGCATCGGCTGCTTGCCGACTCCACAAAAGCAGCCAGCGGTGCTGAGTCGCTAACGAGTCTGGATAAGTTCTACAAATATGTTGCCAAGGTACTGGCCGGCACGCTTGCAGAGCTGGATAAGGCAACAGACGACTATCTGCTTCGCAAAGCGGAGATTGAAGAAGCCATAGCATAATTATGCTAAAGCTACCGTTCTCCGAGAGCATTTTATGTACAAACAGCCGCTTTACTGAAAGCTGGATTAAAAGAGGTCATATTCAAAATGCTTGCACTGGATATTTGGTTAATATCGAACGCATGCAAAAATTAGATTATCTTATGACCAAACCCATGAAAAAGGGTTTGAAATCCTAGCCAATCAACCACATGGCTATATCAATCGCTGTATTTGCTTGTTTTTAAATTAGAATAACATCTAAAAAAAACTAAGTGCAAAACAAAAAATATAAATAAAACTTGACATTTAGAGTATTTTCTTGAAAAGCTTTGAAGCCATAATGTCGGATATTACTCAGAGCAAATCATGAAACAAAACCCCTTTTCGTTCTATGACTTTCTGGGATACCTAATCCCCGGTGCTTTTTTGTTATACACTTTATTTTTTCTCGGCTCTCATTATAATTGGAGTATTGCATTTGAGTTAAACAAGCAACTTCCAAAAAATAATTCTCTCGGCGACATATTAAACCTCTTTCCTTTGGTTATTTCCTCTTACATTACCGGACACCTTTTATCTTTATCGTCCTCCTCCGTTATAGAAATGTACTCTAAATATAAAAATGGTTACCCTTCAACCTATCTTATTTCTGGATCCAAAAAGAAGTGCTATTTCTCTTTCAGTAAAAAAAGTGAGCTAGCTGCGAAAATACTTATATTTATACTAACCTTCCCGATTTCGGCGTTTGATGCGATTTTCTTTTTCTTTCGTCAAGATGAGGAAATGAGCTTCAAATTAAAAGCTCCGGTATTTGAAGCATGCAAGAAAATACTTAACGATAGATTCCTTGTAGACACAGCCAGCATGAATGAAACCACTGGCCTTGATGGAGACTCATTTAGACTAATATACCACTTCTCCTTTGAGAACTCGGAGCAGCACGCAAATAAGCTTCAAAACTATGTCGCTTTATATGGTTTCACAAGGAATATTTCTATGGCTGCATTAGTTCTTTTTTGGTTGCTCCTTTATTTGAAGTTGGTTTTGAATTTCGCCATTGGCGCCCCTCTAATTATAACCTCAGCAGCAACAGCTATAGTATTCTACAAAGGATTCGTAAAGTTCTACAGAAGATATAGTTTAGAAGCCATGATGGCCGCCTGCATCATTCAGGCCAAAGAAGAAAAGAACGCCTCCACTTAACTCCAGCCCGGAAAATTAATCACAACCAAACTTGATTAATTGCTTTTTATTAGATCAATTTTTTAATCCTCTATGGATTAAATATATTTAAACCTCGTCTCGGCGGGGTTTTTTATTGCCTATTATCTGGAAAATCATTATGTACGACATTGCAGATGATGCGTCAGATTTTGAAATGCTCAATGTTGAAATTGCGCTGGCTAACCGCCCAAAGACAGCGATCGAATTTACCGGAAAATGCCACTACTGCGAGGAGCCTATAAGTAAAGGAAGCTTCTCCAAAAAGAGTATGGTGAAGATTATTAGGAGAGGTAAGGCGGGCTAAGCAGTTTAAGGGAGCGACATGAGCAAGATATACGCTAACTGGAGTATCAATCTCTATATCGATTGCCCAGAATACAAGGAATATTTTGATTTAAATGAACAGGATGACGACTTTCGGGTTAATGGGAGAAGGGCTGAGATTTTTTAAGCACGATACGTCTCGAACCACTGATGTTGAAGTTGAGTACCCCGCCTGCGAACACAAATTTAAAGTCGATTTCTGTCACTAATACCCTAACTACCCTATTCACTACCGCGCTCTGCGTGAGGAGCTGTTATGTCCGAAGTGTTGTATCCCATTGCCGGTTATCATGACAGCCACACCCCGATCGACATCTGCGATTTGTGGCAGATACCACCAGAAATCTTCGTCGCCCTTAATCATGAGTTCCGATTTGTAGCAGACGTTGCAGCCAGCAAGCTCAACTACTTGCTGCCAACTTACCTCACTGAACAGTGACGATGCGCTTAAACAAGACTGAGCGGCACAATTTCCGATCGGAATCACCTAGTGCAACCCGCCATACAGCGACATTACACCGTAGATTTTAGAAGCGAGCGAAGAAGCAAATAAACCGGCAAATACTTCCGTCAGATGGTTCAGCATGGCTCGGTCTTTATTCACAGAGGTAAGGTTCATCACAAATGGAAGGTTGTCTTTCATCCGCGCCGATACTGGCAAGGCAGTAAATGGAAGTAACAAACGTTCGATACTACTGATCTGGAATCCTTTCCTGTCAGACTTTGGCCTTACCGGGTACGTAAGCCGTGATGCGCTAATGTCGACCGGAGCCAGGCTCCTGCTAACAGCTGCAAATGTCAGCGCCGCATGATCACCCCACTCCCTCTAATCATCACCATCACAGCAATCATCGCAATCATCGCAATCATCGCAATCATCGCAATCAAAACTATATTTATTTATCTTTGACTGCAAAAGGAGTAGATATGGAATCGCCCTATATGATGGTTGAAGAGACAGCGGCATTATTCCGACGCTCAGTAAAAACTATCCGCAAGTGGAACAGTAGCGATCGGTGTACCGGTAAAAAACGCATGTGCGGATTTCCCGATCCTGCACATCACGGCATGTTTCTGAAAAGCGATATCGAGAAGTTTGGCAAGCTATATAATGACGATCGATAGAGGTTTCCGGCGGAAACATAAAAGCGCGGCTGATGCAGAGCTTTGATTATTGAAAAGTCAGGCTGGACCGCCGTCGGGGATTTTAACCCCGCTCTCTGCCCTAAGTAGCCAGCGCTCTGTCCAATGAGCTAACGGCGGATAACTGCGTTATCAGACACTTTCTGATGTGCTCAGAACAGAGCCTGTTGCGTGCTGACGCTGCCCGTCAATGCATTTTAATGCATTACCTGATTATAACATATTCGCAACCCGCTGATGCAGAGAGGCAGTGGCATACCGCAGTAAAAGCGCGGGCCGGCAGACTGTCTGCTTTTCCCGCCTGGTATGACTAAATCAGCACGCGCTATGAGCGATATAGCCACCAGCCAATGCATAAGCAAAGATGATAAATAAACATTTACTTATAGGATTATTCTGATACATTGTGTGTGCAAAGATTGCACACAGCAAAAGGACAATAAAAATGAAAAAAGTCGCCACGCTTCTGGTTTTAACGGCAGCATTTGTATTTTCAACGGCAGCGGTTGCCTGTCCTAAAGGGACCCACCCTCACGGCGGTACAGGCTCACACCATGCTGGCGGGACGTGTTACTGATTCATTCCGGATACCTGTAAATGCGTTTTACGGCATAAACAGCCGGCGTTGTTTTCAGTCAGCCCACCGGGAGGTGGGTTTTTTATGCGCTTTGCGCTGAGTGACCGGTTAGCGGTGCGCACAAAAAAGCTGCCCGCAGGCAGCTTCAGGATAATGCCCTATCCGGCGCTTATCTCCGGCACTCGCAATGGCTTAGCTCTTGAAAGGGCAACGCCACTATCGCAAATATCAGCCCGGCGCGTTTAACAATGATTGCGGTATTCACTATTAGCAGGCTTACAAGTCAGCTTACGCCCAGCGCCTGCTTGACCTCATTAGCAATCTTTTCAACCTGCGGGCCATAGATCACCTGAACGTCATGTTCAGTGACGCGGTTAACACCGTTAGCCCCGGTGGAAAGCAGCGTCTGATCAACCACCTCATTCATTGCTTTGACGCGAACCCGCAGGCGGGTAAAACAGCAATCGACCTCCTCTATATTCGCTTCGCCGCCCAGGCCACTGATAATGACTCTGGTACGCTCGTCTGCCGTTACCTGCAGCGGTTTCTGATCTTCTTCACTCTCACGTCCCGGCGTCTCTACCCGCATACGCGTGATGACCAGGCGGAACAGGTAGTAGTAAAGCGGTGCGTAGCAGGCACCCAGTACCAGTGTCCACCACCAGTGAGTTTTACTGCCGCCCAGAATGCCAAATACCACCAGATCGATCGCACCGCCCTGCACGTTGCCAATCATCAGGTGCAGCATCGACATCAGCATAAAAGAGAGACCGGTCAGCAGCGCATGCAGAATATAAAGTACCGGTGAGACAAAAATAAAACAGAACTCCAGCGGCTCAGTAATACCGGTGGTAAATGAGGTCAGCGCCCCTGCCAGCACCAGCGCTTTTACCCGCTGCTTATGTTCAGGCCGGGCGGTGTGATAGATCGCCAGCGCGGCGGCCGGCAATCCAAACATCATGACCGGAATTTTTCCCTGCGCCAGAAATTGCGTGGCACTGCGTACGGTCTCATCCGGAATCGCCCCCGGATGCGTCAGCGAACTGTTAAAGATATTGAGCGCGCCGACGACGCTCTGTCCCTCGACGGTGGCCATCCCGCCAATCGGAGTAAAGCGCACCGTCTCGTTCAGAATATGGTGCAGGCCGGTCGGGATCAGCAGCCGTTCGCACGCTCCCAGCAGAAAGGCGCCATATTGCCCGCTTTTACCAATCATCTCTCCGACCCAGGCAATACCGGCTCCGATAGTTGGCCAGATGAGCGCCAGCAGCACGCCCGCCAGCGGCAGCACAACCACGGTAATAATCGGCACAAAGCGGCGTCCGCCAAAAAAGCTGATCGCCACCGGAAGCTGCTGAGTATAAAAGCGGTTGTGCAGTACTACCGTAAGCAGCCCGGCAATCACCCCGCCCAGTACGCTCATGTTGTAGGTAAAAATGCCCAGCATCTGGATATATTCTGCCGACAGCATCATCGCGCTGGTTTGATCCATCCCCGCCTGCTGCAGCGCCTGCGGCGTGGTGGTTGCGGCGGTCAGCCCTTTGGCTGCCAGGGTGGCGCTGATGCCGGTGTTCATCATCAGATAACCAATGACGGCGGCAAAAGCGGCCGTGGGTTTCTCCGCTTTCGCCAGCCCGATTGCGCTGGCCACGGCAAAGAACAGCGGCAGATTGGCAAACAGCGCGCCGGCAACCTTGCGGATAAAGCCGATGATCAGCTGTGGCACCTGCATCTGTGCAAAGGCTTCACCGGTGATCGCCGGGTTCTGGAGCGCGGCGGCCAGGCCAAGAAAGATGCCAGCGGCGGCGATCACGGAGATGGGCATCATCAGCGCTTTACCAAACGCGTGGATCTGGCTGGTGAGTTGTTTCATGACGCACTCCTTCACAGGGTGAAAGAGCAATTATTAGCCACTATTACGCCGCTTACGCAGCAGCGTGTCTCTCAGGGCGATGTTAATTTGAAGCAGATCACAGTTTATCGCTGATGCGATAAACGCCGCCTATCGCTCAATTAAGTCAATCAATTAGACAACTTCTGTCCTCAGTCGCACACTTCTTTTCAACAGAAGACATATTCTGATAACAACTCATAAACAATAAGCCTGCGACTACCATGAAATTTAAACGTAAAATTCAGCCTTACCGCGCTGCTGCCGGCGGCTGGGGTTCACTGGAAGCCACCACCCGCTTCGTATTTGACAGCAAAGCCGCCCTGAAAAACATGCGTAATCTGATGCGCATGAACAAAGCGCGCGGCTTCGACTGCCCCGGCTGCGCCTGGGGTGATGATAACAAAAGCACCTTTAGCTTCTGTGAAAACGGCGCCAAAGCGGTTACCTGGGAAGCGACACGTCGCGTGGTTGAGCCTGAATTTTTTGCTCAGCACAGCGTCAGCACGCTCTATCAGCAGAGCGACTATTTTCTTGAGTATCAGGGGCGTCTGACGCACCCGATGCGCTATAACAGCGCTACCGACCACTACGAACCCATCAGCTGGGATGCGGCGTTTGCGCTGATTGCGCAGCACCTGAACGCGATGGACCACCCCGATCAGCTGGAACTCTATACGTCAGGGCGCGCCAGTAACGAAGCCTCCTGGCTCTATCAGCTGTTTGGCCGCGTGATGGGCACCAATAACTTCCCTGACTGCTCCAACATGTGCCATGAAGCCAGCGGCAGCGGTCTGAAACGCAGTATCGGTGTCGGAAAAGGGACCATTCGTCTTGACGACTTCGATCACGCAAACGCTATCTTTGTGCTGGGACAAAACCCGGGCACCAACCACCCGCGTATGCTGCATAGCCTGCGTCATGCAGCCGATCACGGCGCAAAAATTGTCACCTTTAACACCCTGCGCGAACGTGGACTGGAGCGCTTTGCCGATCCGCAGAAGCCGCTGGAAGTTGTGACATCCAAAGCGGGCACCATCAGCTCGGCCTACTACCAGCCTAACCTCGGAGGCGATATGGCCGCCCTGCGCGGCATGGTAAAAGCGCTGCTGGAAGTGGAGCGCGCGCGTCTTGCTGCCGGTGAGCCGGGTATCTTCGACCAGACGTTTATCGCGGCAAATACTCAGGGCGTTGAGGCCTATCTGGACGCGGTTGATAACACCCCGTGGCAGCAGATTGTGCAGCAGTCAGGCCTGAGCGAAGCGCAAATTCGCGAAGCCGCAGCGATTTATCAGAGTGCGGAACGGGTCATTATCACCTGGGCGATGGGGATCACACAGCACAAGCACTCCGTCGACACCGTGCGCGAAATCGTCAACCTGCAGCTGCTGTTTGGTCAGCTGGGTAAAAAAGGTGCCGGCCTTTGCCCGGTACGTGGCCACAGCAACGTGCAGGGCAACCGCACCATGGGTATCGATGAAAAGCCTTCTAAGCCTTTCCTTGATGCCATGGGCGCCCATTTTGGTTTTGAACCCCCGCGTAATGCCGGTCACAATACCGTTGAAGCGCTGGGCGCCATGCTGCGTGATGAAGTGAAAGTGCTGATTGCTCTCGGTGGCAATCTGGCGGCGGCAGCGCCCGACTCTCCGGTTACGGAAGCCGCGCTGCAGCACTGTGGTCTGACGGTGCATATCAGCACCAAGCTCAACCGCAGTCATCTGGTGCCGGGTCATGAAGGGCTGATTCTGCCTACGCTGGGCCGCACCGAGCGCGATCGTCAGGCTGGTGGTAATCAGTTCATTACCGTTGAGGACTCATTCAGTATGGTTCACGCTTCAGAAGGCGTGGGCATCCCGCTGGCGGAGACGCAGCGTTCAGAAACCGCCATTGTGGCAGGTATCGCCCACGCGACGCTGGGCAGCGATCATATCGACTGGCTCGGCATGGCGGCGGACTACAATATTATCCGCGATCATATCGCCGCAACGATCCCGGGCTTTGCTGATTTCAATACAAAGTGCGACCAGCCTGGCGGTTTTTATCTCGGTAACGCGGCGGCAGATCTGCGCTTTAACACGCCATCGCAGCGTGCTGAATTCAGCGCGTCCGCCCTGCCCGACTCGCTGTTTCCTCAGCTGGGCAGCGACGTTACTGTGCCGTTTACGCTGCAGACGCTGCGTTCGCACGATCAGTACAACACCACGATTTACGGCCTCGACGATCGCTATCGTGGTGTCTATGGTCAGCGCGAAGTGGTGTTTATTCATCCGGACGATATGACGGCACTGGGCTTTACCGAAGGCCAGCAGGTGGATATCGAAACACTCTGGAATGATGGCCTGACCCGTCGCGTCAGCGGCTTTAAACTGGTGCCGTACAATATTCCGCGCGGGAATCTCGCAGCCTACTATCCGGAAACCAACCCGCTGGTACCGCTCTCAAGCTACGGCGATATCAGCGGAACGCCGACCTCTAAATCGGTGCCGGTGAAGCTCACGCTTAGCGCCGCCCTGCCCACGCAGCGTATCGCCTGATTACGCGTTATTCTCTGAAACAAAAGCCGCGCTCTGCGGCTTTTTAACCCGTTTTAACCTTGCCGCGCGCCCCTGATTCGCGTAAAACTGTCCACCGCTCTTAGGCCACGAAACTGACTAAATTATGTTCCAGGATAACCCGCTGCTCGCGCAGCTGAAAGAGAAGCTTCACGCGCAGACTCCGCGCGCCGAAGGCGTTGTGAAAGGCACAGAAAAAGGCTTTGGCTTCCTTGAAGTTGATGCTCAGAAAAGCTACTTCATTCCGCCACCGCAAATGAAGAAAGTGATGCACGGCGATCGTATCACCGCGGTGATCCACACGGATAAAGATCGTGAAAGTGCTGAGCCGGATGCCCTGATTGAGCCGTTTCTGACGCGCTTCGTCGGCCGGGTGCAGAAAAAAGACGATCGTCTTTCAATCGTACCGGACCATCCGCTGCTGAAAGATGCGATTCAGTGTCGCGCCGTGCGCGGTCTGACGCACGATTTCCAGAATGGCGACTGGGCTGTGGCTGAGATGCGTCGCCACCCGCTAAAAGGCGATCGCGGCTTTTATGCTGAGCTGACTGAATTTATCGTTACCGCGGACGATCCTCTGGCACCGTGGTGGGTTACGCTGTCGCGTCATAATCTGGAGCGCGAGGCACCAGAGAGTGAATGCGGCGGGATGCTGGATGAGCAGCTGACGCGTGAAGACCTGACCGCGCTGAACTTTGTCACGATCGACAGCGCCAGCACCCAGGATATGGACGATGCGCTCTATGCTGAAGCGCAGGCGGATGGCAGCCTGCTGCTGACCATCGCTATCGCCGATCCCACGGCTTACGTAGCAGAAGGCAGCGAGCTTGATAAACTGGCTGCACAGCGCGCGTTTACCAACTATCTCCCCGGCTTTAACATTCCGATGCTGCCGCGCGAGCTCTCCGACAATGTCTGCTCGCTGCGTCCGCATGAAAAACGCCCGGTGCTCGCCTGCCGGGTCACCGTCCAGCCGGATGGTGCGCTCGCCGATGACGTGCAGTTCTTTGCTGCCTGGATTGAATCGAAAGCCAAACTGGTTTACGACAACGTCTCAGACTGGCTGGAAAACAGCGGCAGCTGGCAGCCGGAAAATGACGCGATTGCTGAGCAGATCCGTCTGCTGCATCGTCTCTGCCTGGCGCGCAGCGAATGGCGTCAGACGCATGCACTGGTATTCAAAGATCGCCCTGATTTCCGCTTCCTGCTGGGAGAGAAAGGTGAAGTACTGGATATTATCGCTGAACATCGTCGTATCGCTAACCGCATGGTTGAAGAAGCGATGATTCTGGCTAACATCTGCGCGGCGACCGTGCTGCAGAAGAAACTGGGCTTTGGCATCTATAACCTGCATACCGGTTTTGACCTGGCCAACGCTGAACAGGTTGCAGGCGTGCTGGCTGGCCACGGTATTACCGTTGATCCGCAGGTCATCACTACGCTGGAAGGGTTCCGCCAGATGCGTCGCGAACTGGACGCGCAGCCGACTCAGTATCTCGACAGCCGTATTCGCCGTTTCCAGAGCTTTGCTGAAATTGGTACCGAACCTGGCCCGCACTTTGGCCTGGGTCTGGATGCCTACGCGACGTGGACCTCACCGATCCGTAAGTTTGGCGATATGATCAATCATCGCCTGCTGAAAGCCATCGTGCGCGGCGAGAGTATTGCCCGTCCGCAAAGTGACGTTACGGTTACCATGGGTGAGCGTCGTCGCCTTAACCGGATGGCTGAGCGCGACGTAGGCGACTGGCTCTATGCGCGTTTCCTGACGCCATTCGCCGGCAGCGAGCGCAAATTCAGCGCCGAGATCATTGATGTCTCGCGCGGCGGTATGCGCGTACGCCTGCAGGAAAATGGGGCGGTGGCCTTTATTCCGGCACCGTTCATTCATGCGGTACGCGATGAGCTGGTCTGCTCGCAGGAGAGTGGCACGGTGCAGATCAAAGGTGAAGTGGTTTATCGCGTTACGGACATCATTGACGTCACCATCGCTGAAGTGCGCATGGAGACCCGCAGCGTGGTTGCCCGCCCGGCAGTCTGACTGTAATAATAACGCGGGATAACGGCTGTTATCCCGCGTCGCCTTTTTCTCTCTGCTTCTTCTCTGCTTCTTCTCTGCTTAAATTTGTATCGCGCTTCACACTTCTGCTTTTACCACCTTTCGTTAACATTTTTTTACCTTACTTTTAACTCGTTGTATTTCGCTTGCCTGTTTTTCCGGCCTCTACAAGGAGTTAACTCATGAACAACGTCAAAACCGGCCTCGTCTGGTTAGCCGTGGCGTTAATAGGTGCTGGCGCATTTGCCATGCTCGCGCTCAGCCGCGGCGAACATGTGAATGCGGTCTGGCTGGTTATCGCCTCGGTAGCCTGTTACAGCATCGCCTACCGTTTCTATAGCCTGTTTATCGCCCGCCGCATCTTTGAACTTGACGATCGCCGCCGCACGCCGGCAGAGCGACTCAGCGATGGCCTGGATTATGTTCCGACCAATAAATGGGTGCTGTTTGGTCATCACTTTGCAGCCATTGCCGGAGCCGGACCGCTGGTCGGACCGATTCTGGCCGCGCAGATGGGATTTCTGCCGGGCACGATCTGGATTCTGGTAGGCGTTATGTTTGCCGGCGCGGTACAGGATTTCCTGATTCTGTTTATCTCTACCCGCCGTGACGGACGCTCGCTGGGAGAAATGGCGCGCCAGGAGCTGGGGTCTTTTGCCGGCGTGGTGACGATGCTCGGTGCGCTGGGCGTGATGATCATCATTCTCTCCGCGCTGGCGCTGGTGGTGGTCAAAGCACTCGCTAACAGCCCGTGGGGGCTTTTCACTATTGCAGCGACGATTCCTATTGCGCTGTTTATGGGCGTATATATGCGCTTTCTGCGCCCGGGAAAAATTGCTGAGGTTTCCCTCATCGGTTTTGTCCTGATGATGGCAGCGATTATCTATGGGGGAGACGTCGCCGCCGATCCTTACTGGGGCCCCTTCTTCACCCTGAAAGGCACAGAGCTGACCTGGGTGCTGGTGATCTACGGTTTTGTCGCGTCTTCGCTGCCGGTCTGGCTGCTGCTGGCCCCGCGCGACTACCTCTCTACCTTCCTGAAAATTGGCGTCATTGTCGGGCTGGCGATTGGCATTCTGTTTGCCATGCCGGAGCTGAAGATGCCGGCAGTAACAAAATTTATTGATGGCACTGGTCCGGTCTTCTCCGGCGCACTCTTCCCGTTCCTGTTTATCACCATTGCCTGCGGGGCTATTTCCGGGTTTCATGCGCTGGTTTCCAGCGGCACCACGCCAAAACTGGTAGAGCGCGAAAGCCATATCCGGTTTATCGGTTACGGCGCCATGCTGATGGAATCGTTCGTGGCAATCATGGCGCTGATCTGCGCTTCGGTGCTGGATCCGGGCGTCTACTTCGCGATGAACTCACCGGCCGCGCTGATTGGAACCACCGTAGAGAACGCCTCTCAGGTCATTAACGGCTGGGGCTTTGTTGTCACGCCGGAGATGCTGGGCAGCATTGCGCGTGACGTGGGCGAAAGCACGGTACTCTCACGCGCCGGAGGTGCCCCCACTTTCGCCGTGGGCATGGCACACATCATCACCGAGGTATTCAACAGTCGCGCGATGATGGCGTTCTGGTATCACTTTGCCATTCTGTTTGAGGCCCTGTTCATTCTGACCGCCGTGGATGCCGGTACCCGCGCCTGTCGCTTTATGGTACAGGACTTAGTGGGTACCGTGGTTCCGGCAATGGGCAGCAACCGCTCCTGGCTGGGCAATATGGCCGGTACCACCGTCGCCGTCGCGGGCTGGGGCTTTTTTGTCTATCAGGGCGTGGTGGATCCGCTGGGCGGAATTAATACGCTGTGGCCACTGTTTGGCATTGGTAACCAGATGCTCGCCTCTATGGCGCTGATCCTCGGCACTGTCGTGCTGTTCAAAATGAAAAAACAGCGTTACGCCTGGGTCACTATTCTGCCCACCGCGTGGTTGTTTATTACCTCAATGACCGCAGGCTGGCAGAAGATTTTCCATGAAAAACCGGCCATTGGCTTTCTGGCACAGGCGCGCAAATTTCAGCAGGGTATCGATAACGGCATGGTGATTGCCCCGGCTAAAAGCGTAGCGGATATGCAGACCATTGTGTTCAGTAATCAGATCAATGCGGCGCTGTGCGGATTCTTTATGCTGGTCGCAGTGGTCATGCTGATTGCCGCCTTTTTTGTCATTCGTCGTGCGCTCCGCAGTACCACGCCTACCGTGCGCGAATCCGAGGTTTCACTGCGTAAGGAGGTACGTCATGTCTGAGGCCATTTATCGCTGGAAGCCTCCCGGCGCAGGCTGGCAGATTCAGCGCTGCTTACCGATAGCGTGCGCTACTGATGCACCGCCGCTCTCACGCTGGCAGCAGATCTGGCGAGGGTTGCAGCAAAGCTTTCGTTTAATGGTTGGCGTACACGACTATCAAACTTATCTGAAGCATATGCGCTGCCACCACCCTGAAACGCCGCCCATGGATGAACGTACCTTTCACCGGCACTGTCTTGATGCACGCTTTCCGAGCCAGGCCGGAAACCCTGGCAGATGTCCCTGCTGATCACCATAAGCCCCGTTTTCGGGGCTTTTTCGTGCCATTCTTTAATAAAAACAAAAATATATTCGGTTTGCATCTTGTGCTTATGCAGGAGGTTGAATACTGTTGCTAAAATAATGAGATAGAGTCTTAGAGACATGGCCGGAGGACGTTTACATGACCGATGAACAGGGGCAAACTTTGCTGTATGCCTTGTTTGGCACCACCAGCCCCCATTGGCGGTTAACCTCTGACAGTGACGCACTGCATTTTGCCGAAGATGAGAATGCCAATACCAACCTGGCCGTTTCGCTTACCCCGGCACAGGCCAGTCTGTTACGGGCGATGACGGTGATTACCTCCAGCATCAATCTTACTCTGCCGCTGCACGGAACCCCGGTGCCAATGCACTTTGTCGGTCGTAAGGTGAACCAGTCTACCTGGGCCGGCACCGCATCTGCATGGGGTGATACGTCATCAGTGGCACGCGATCTGACTCAGGGACTCTCTTTCGCCGAACAGGTGGTATCCGAAGCCAACTCGGTTATTGTTATCCTCGATCAGCGCGGTAACATTCAGCGCTTTAATCGGTTGAGTGAAGAGTATACCGGTCTGAAAGAGCAGGAAGTTATCGGCCGCAATGTATTTCAGCTCTTTATGACCCGGCAGGAAGCGCAGGCTTCGCGCCGTAATATCACCGGTTTTTTCCGCGACGGAAATTCGTATGAAGTCGAGCGCTGGGTTAAGACCAAAAAGGGTCAGCGACTGTTTCTCTTCCGTAATAAGTTCGTTCACAGTGGCAGCGGGAAAAATGAAATTTTCCTCATCTGTTCCGGGACAGACATTACCGAAGAGCGACGGGCGCAGGAGCGGCTCCGGGTGCTGGCAAATACCGATACGGTCACCGGTTTGCCTAATCGTAACGCTATTCATCAGCAAATTAGCCTGGCACTGGAGCTGGCGAACGGTTCCCAGACCGGTGTGGTCTACCTCGATCTCGACAATTTCAAGAAGGTAAATGACGCGTACGGTCATATGTTCGGCGATCAGCTGCTGCAGGCGGTATCGCTGGCTATTCTCAGCTGTCTGGGTAAAGACCAGACGCTGGCGCGTCTTGGCGGCGATGAATTTGTGGTACTGGCTGAACATACCAGTCAGGCGGCGCTGGAGGCGATGTCGTCGCGCATCCTTGAGCGGCTGCGGCAGCCCTTCCGCATCGGGCTGATTGAAGTTTACAGCGGCTGCTCAATCGGGATTTCGCTGGCCCCTCTGCATGGTGAGGATCGCGAAAGCCTGATCCGCAATGCTGACACGGCAATGTATCACGCCAAAGAAAACGGGCGCGGTAAGTTCTGCATCTTTACCAGTGAAATGAACAAGCGGGTCTTTGAATACCTCTGGCTCGATACTAACCTGCGTAAAGCGCTGGAGCAGGATCACCTGGTGGTCTATTACCAGCCTAAGGTTGATCGCGACGGCGAGGTGCGCAGCGCTGAAGCTCTGGTACGCTGGAACTCTCCGGAACGCGGTATGGTCTCGCCTGGCGACTTTATCCCCTATGCTGAAGAGTCCGGCCTGATTGTTCCACTGGGCCGCTGGGTCATGCTTAATGTGCTGCAACAGATTATAAAATGGCGCAGTGAAGGTATTTTTCTGCGCGTTGCCGTCAATGTTTCCGCGAAGCAGCTTATCGATCAGAGCATTTACAGCGATCTGAAAAATGCACTGAGCGAAGCCGGCCTGACGGAATCCCCGATTGATATTGAATTAACCGAAAGCTGCCTGATTGAGAATGAAGCCGGGGCGCTTAAGCTCATGAAACAGTTTCAGGAGCTTGGGGCGCAGGTACATCTCGATGATTTCGGCACCGGCTACTCCTCTCTTTCCCAGCTGGCACGGGTACCCATTGATGCCATTAAGCTGGATCAGAGTTTTGTCCGGGATATCAATAAACAACCGGTTTCGCAATCTTTAGTGCGCGCGATTGTGGCGGTTGCCAAAGCCCTTGAGCTGCAGGTGATTGCAGAGGGTATTGAAACCAAAGCGGAAGAAAAATTTGTTCTCACTAACGGTGTGGATGGGCGCCAGGGCTATTATTACGCCAAACCAATGCCCGCAGAACAGCTCGGGCATTGGCTGAAGCATCCTGCCCGTGTTTAACGCTGCGCGGACGTGTTATCCGGCTTTACGTAATGAAGCACTGTGGCGGTTTTGTAACTGCACCAGGCGCTCCATGTAGGCGATATCCTTGGGTTCAAGCGTAAAGGCATAATCTACCCAGTCCTCCGTAATATCCATCAGTTCAGCACGTGACAGCTGCAGCACGCGCTGACGCGCTTTCAGCATGGCACGCACACCATTTAACTTAGGCCGTAAGGTGTCGATAAAGGTGCGCGTGGCGCGATACGCTTCACCCGGCTGGAATACCTTATCGACCAGGCCGCGTGTTTCATACCACTCCGCACTGTGCGACTCGCCTTCACAAATCAGCTCTTCTGCCAGCTTCATGCCGGAGCGACGCGCGACCAGCGAATAGCCCCCCATTCCCGGGAACAGATTGAACGCAATCTCCGGAAAACCCATCCGCGCGCTGTTCTGTGCCAGAATAAAATGGTGCGCCAGCGCAGCCTCAAAGCCTCCGCCAAGGGCACTGCCTTCGATCATCGCCAGCGTTACCGCACCGGTATCAAACCCGCGCGCCGCCGAGTGAATGCAGTCAACGCAGGCCCGGGCATAAGCCCGCAGCGCCTCACGACGGTTGTTGCGAATGCACTCAACAAAAAAGCGCAGATCGCCACCGGCGTTAAACATCTGTGGAACTAAAGAGCCGGTTACCCAGAAATCGATCGGCAGTCCGGAACGCTGAGCCGTATAGCTCAGGTTCATGATCTCCTCGATTAATTCATGGTTGAAGCTTGGGCGTGGCTGAGCCCGCAACATCATCCACATGGTGCGACGCCCTTCTTCGTAGTAGGCAACAAGTTGGGTAGTCTGTCCCGCTTCGGTAAACAGGCGGCAGGTTGGTTGGTTAATAACGGTCATAGTCTCATCCTCTAATATTTATGTGATGCGTTTAACGCCACATCAGCGTAATGCAGAGTGAGGCCAGACCAAATGAGAGATTGATTTATAAAGTAAAATCCAGAAGTATCCCTGAACAGGGGGGTGAATAATCATTAGCGCCATTTCAGGGTATAGTCGAGCGGGAGCCAGACTACATGAGATCGCCTAACGCGTTGTGAATAAAGATGATTTAGCGCGGGGTGTGCGAATAAAACCCATATTTCTGACCAGGAATTTACTGACGCAGTAATAAAAAAAGCGCCCGCAGGCGCCTGGCTTACTGAGAACAGCCTTATTGTCCATACCACGCATTTTTGCCGTGCTTGCGCAGATAGTGCAGATCCAGCAGATTTTGTGAGATGGGGGGTAATTCAGCGCGCAGCTGTTCGGTATGCAGCGCCATATAGGCGACTTCTTCCAGGACCACCGCACTGTGTACTGCCGCGGCTGCATCGCTGCCCCATGCAAAAGGGCCGTGAGAGTTAACCAGCGCCGCAGGAACAGCAGCCGGCTGGATATTTCGATGGGCAAAGGTTTCGATAATGACCTGTCCGGTATTCCACTCATACTCCTGATCGATCTCCATGCGCAGCATGGCGCGGGTGCAGGGGATCGTGCCGTAGAAATCATCAGCATGTGTCGTGCCCCAGGCGGGTATATCGCGTCCTGCCTGCGCCCAGATTGTGGCATGCCGGGAGTGCGTATGAACAATGCCGCCAATATCTGGCCAGGCCTGATAGAGCGCACGATGCGTTGCCGTGTCAGATGACGGGCGCAGTGCACCTTCAATCACCGCACCGCTCTGCAGATCAACGACTACCATGTCATCCCGCTGCATCTTTTCATATCTCACTCCGGAAGGCTTGATCACCAAAACCCCCTGCTCTCTGTCAATGGCGCTGACGTTGCCCCAGGTAAACGTCACCAGGTTATAGCGGGGTAAATCGAGATTCGCTTCCAGGACCTGCTGCTTTAGCGCTTCCAGCATCATTGTTCTCCACCAGTCTGTGATTGAGAGATTGTGCTCAGAGAAGAGACCGGATGTTATGGAAAGAATGGCTGAATGCTTTGTGGAAAGTCGCTGTATCCTGATAAGTGTGGCGCAGATCCGGCGGTTTCTGTCTGACGATACTCTGCAACGATGAAAAGTAAACAGGGCCACCCGGTTTCAGGGTTTTTACTGCGCGCAGGCAGCATAAACCGCGCGGCTTTGTCCAACTTTTCCATCCGGGAATGACGAACTTTGCCGTCTGGCATCTATACTTATTGCTGTTGCCTCTGAGCCAATCATCAAGGAGATAGTTATGACTACAACAGTGAAACGTGTATCCGTTGCCGTGCTGGCAGCAACATTAGTTGTTGCGCTGAGCGGCTGTTCAAACTGGTCTAAGCGCGATCGTAATACGGCAATAGGTGCCGGTGCCGGTGCCATTGGTGGTTCAGTACTGACCAACGGCAGTGGTCTGGGCACCGTTGGTGGCGCGGCGGTGGGCGGCATCATCGGCCATCAAATCGACCGTTAATTTTTGCAGGCTACACAGCAGATATAATTTTGTACGGGCCACCCAGCGTGGCCCGCTTTCATTAACCGCCCGCCAGTTTAACTTTCATCCCTTTAGCTTCGAGCAGGGTTTTGAGCAGGTCGCGTTTATCACCCTGAATCTCAATCACGCCCTCTTTGACCGAACCACCGCAGCCGCACTTTTTCTTGAGTTCAGCGGCCAGGGTAGCCAGCGCGTTATCGTCCAGATCGATACCGGTGATGAGACAAACGCCCTTGCCTTTACGTCCGCTGGTCTGACGCTGAATGCGTACAATACCGTCGCCGCGCGGTCGCTGTGGCTTCTCTTCTGCCGGCGCAATACGCCCGCTGTCAGTGGAGTAAACCAGTGGATTGTCCTGGGCCATTACGCCTCCTCTAACGATGTAATGATCTGCTGCAGCGTGGCAGCCGGATCGGCTGACTGCGTAACCGGACGACCGATCACCATATAGTCAACCCCGGCCTGCTTCGCCTGCAGGGGCGTCATAATACGGCGCTGATCGCCAGCTTCGCTGCCTGCCGGACGAATACCGGGTGTGACCAGGGCAAATTCACTGCCAAATGCCTGTTTAAAGGCTACCGCTTCATGAGCTGAGCAGACAACGCCGTCCAGCCCACACTGACGGGTAAGACGCGCCAGACGTTCTGCCTGTTGTGCCGGCGTCAAAGTAATGCCCAGCCCGCGTAAATCCTCTTCATCCATGCTGGTCAGTACGGTTACAGCAATGAGCAGCGGTGCATCTTTTCCAAAAGGTACCAGCGCCTCGCGGGCGGCCTGCATCATACGTGCTCCCCCGCTCGCGTGCACATTGACCATCCAGACGCCCAGTTCTGCGGCGGCAGCTACGGCATGCGCGGTGGTATTGGGGATATCATGAAATTTCAGATCAAGAAATATATCAAATCCGCGTGCCTGTAATGTCCGGACCACTGACGGACCAAACAGCGTGAACATCTCCTTGCCTACTTTAAGGCGACACTGAGCAGGGTCAATACGATCGACAAAGCGCAGTGCGTCATCCAGATTACTGTAGTCGAGCGCCACCAGAATGGGTGAAGGGGTTACAGACATAACGTTTCCTCATAAACAGGCACAGGGCAACAAACGGCCTGCATTCTACCTGCCATGCTGCGGCAGAACAATCTTATGGGCCGCCAATGCACCCTGTTAAGCTTTCCGCCGCTCTTTGGCTGACCAGAATAGAATTGCATGAAGGGTATGTTGTAACTAGTTGGCTTGTTTTTTTTAAAAATTACGGTTACTGCCCGTCAAGTCCCCTGATCGGTTTTATTGAAGACCACGCCCGGCAGGATGGACAGTGCCAGTAGAGCGCGTAGGCGGTAAAGCCGCATTTATGGCAGCGATAGCGTGGTTTGGTACGGATCTGCTCACCGACCATATCGCGCAGAACCATCAGACTCTCTTTTGCACGACCATCTTCCGCTTCATGCAGGTGAAAGTCCATCAGCCGGTGGAAAACACGCATAGTAGGATGACGCTGCAGCTGGCGATTAATATAGAGCTGCGCCGCTTCCGGACCCTGCTGCTGTTCAAGAATATCTGACAGATAGAGCTCGGCGGCGGCACCGGTATTCTCCTCGGTGCAGCGCTGCAGATAACCAGCCCAGACTTCTGGCTGTGCCAGCCGCTGATAACAGGTTTCCAGCATAGGCAGCGTTTCACTGACCAGCTCTTTATCCTGATCCAGCACCCGCTGCAGGCGCTGTGCTGCTTTCGCATACTCCCCCTGCTCCATCAGAATGCGCCCCATCATAATGGAAACGCGCGCGCTCTGATTATCGGCCGCTTCGCCTTTTTTCAGCAGCGACATGGCGCGATCGAGATCGTCACTGCTCATTGCCTGCAGCGCCAGCTCACAATAGAAGTGCGCAATTTCGCCCTTCTGCTTCTCTTTTCCCAGCTTTACCAGCTTCTCCGCAACATCAATCGCTTTCTGCCAGTCGCTGGTCGCCTGATGGATCAGTAAAAGCTGCTGGAGGGCGGCAATGCGAAAATCGGTTTCATCCGTTAGCTGACTGAACATATCCTCTGCGCGATCGTAAAGGCCTGCGGCCATATAGTCGCGGCCAAGCTGCTGAATCGCAAGAAGTCGCTGGTCGTAGGTTAATGAAGCGCTTTCCATCAGCGACTGATGGATACGTATAGCGCGGTCAACCTCACCACGTGAACGAAACAGATTGCCAAGCGTCAGATGCGCCTCAACCGTTCCGCTGTCTTCTTTCAGCATATCGAGAAACAGATCGACGGCTTTGTCCTGCTGGTTTGAAAGCAGGAAATTCACCCCGGCCACATATTCTCGTGACAGGCGGTTCGCTTCCTGTTGCTTATTCTGGTAAGCGCTGCGTCGTCCCATATACCAGCCGTAAGCCGCTGCGACCGGGAGAAGCAGAAACAACAATTCATGCATTGAACATTAATCCCGACGACCTGTGGTCGATACGGTAGTGGCTGCTGAAGCATGTTCGTTTTGCGCCTGCATACGCTTCAGTTTACGCTGAGCATGTGCCAGTGAAACGCGGATACGTAACCAGAATAGCCCGCAGATTGCCCAGCCCAGTAAAAAACCGGCGCCAAACAGCACTGCAAGCAGCGTGGAAACACGAAATTCACCCTGCGCCAGCAGATAGTTGAAGGTCACCACCTGATCATTGTGAGCACCCAGCGTCACTGAAATGATGAAAATGACCAGTACCACCAGAAAAATCAGCAAATATTTCACAATGCGTCCTGTCGTAGAGTTTCCAATAGAGTATGCCAAAAAAGCGCGTACCGTGCTGCTTTCACGTTATCAGTTAGCTGGCTTTGCGCAAGCGTAATCAGCTATATGGGGGCAGTTCAGCTGATTACAATCCATCGTCCCGCGCTTTGACTTCGCGCTGCTCGTCAGGCGGAAGCGTAAGCGGGCCGCAAAAGCGCTGTGCCAGCCAGGTAGCGACGGTCACCAGCAGCCAGGAGATAAGCGTTGCGACAATCAAATCACGCGGCCAGTGCATACCCAGCAACAGCCGGCTACCCATAACCATAACGGCCCAGCTAAACAGCACAACCAGCGTAACCACCCGGCGCCGCGGCCAGAGCAGTCCCATTGCCAGCAGTGCCCAGCTGGCAGCAAACATAGTATGACCGGAAGGAAAAGCAAATCCCGTCTCAAATGCCCAGTGCTGCTTTAACCAGCGGGGAATTTGGGTATCACTGGCCAGCAGCGTATTAACCATCTCACCCCGCTGTTTTCGTTTCAGCTGATAAAACGCGTCGTTGCTGATGCCATGCTGCTGCTCGAGCCAGACAACATAGGGTCGCGGCTCCTGCACCTGCTCTTTGATCCATGACTTCGTGTACTGCCCGGCCAGAATGGCGCCATTCATGATAATCAGCAGCAGAATAGCAGGCTTAAGGCGGAAGCGCAGACACCACAGCATCCAGGCACTCAGCACGCTACTGGTGATGATCCCCCACGGGCTGGTGACCGTTTCCGTCATCCAGAACAAAAAACGCAGCACGCCTCCGCTTTCGCCCGGCTGCCATTGCCAGCCCGAAAGCCAGACGCAGAGTGGCATCGCGATTAATAAGAAGGCACCCAGCGTCGTGCGCTGCACTATTTTCAACATACTTTGGCTTTTCCTGCGGGTTATAATGCGTTTGCTGAATAACTTTAGCTGAAAAAAGAATAACATACCTAAAGCGGCTTGGATAATCGTGCTTTATCACTACAATCTTTCTGACTGATTAGCGGGCCTGCTTGTGGATATGGCACAATAGACACAATTTTCGGGTCAGTCGGCCCGTGCGTTATCAAGATGATAGCGCATCCTCTGAAGGTTCTGGAGAATCACATGCAGCTTAAACGGGTAGCAGAAGCTAAACTGCCCACGCCATGGGGAGATTTCCTGATGGTAGGTTTTGAAGAACTGGCAACCGGCCACGATCATGTAGCGCTGGTTTACGGTGATATCAGCGATCACACGCCGGTGCTGGCGCGTGTTCACTCTGAGTGTCTGACCGGCGATGCGCTGTTCAGTCTGCGCTGCGACTGCGGCTTTCAGCTGGAAGCGGCCTTAACAGCGATTGCTGAAGAGGGTCGCGGTGTACTGCTCTATCATCGTCAGGAAGGCCGTAATATCGGTTTGCTGAATAAGATCCGCGCCTATGCGCTGCAGGATAAAGGCTACGACACCGTAGAAGCGAACCATCAGCTGGGTTTTGCCGCCGATGAGCGTGATTTCACCCTGTGTGCTGATATGTTTAAATTGCTGGGGATTGATGAAGTGCGCCTGCTGACCAATAATCCGCGCAAAGTTGAGATCCTCAGCGAAGCGGGGATCAATATTGTCGAGCGCGTGCCGCTGATCGTCGGGCGTAATCCAAAAAATGCCCATTATCTCGATACTAAAGCGGAAAAAATGGGGCATCTGCTGCCAAAATCCTGAAAGAGAAAAGCCGGGCAAGCCCGGCTTTTTTTTAGTTCAGCATATTACGGATAACATAGTGCAGTATGCCGTCATTACGGTAGTAAGTCAGTTCGGTGGCGGTATCAATACGACAACGTGCGGCAACCTGCTCCTGACGGCCGTCTGCGCGTGTCAGGGTCACATTGACCGTACAGCCAGGCGTCAGCTGCGACAGATCGGCGATATCTATCCGCTCCTCACCGGTTAACTGCAGCGTTTTACGGGTGACGTCAGTCGGAAACTCCAGCGGCAGGATCCCCATACCAATCAGGTTGGAACGATGGATACGCTCAAAGGATTCAGCGATCACTACGCGCACGCCCTGCAGGCGTGGTCCCTTAGCGGCCCAGTCGCGGCTGGAGCCTGAACCATACTCTTTCCCGGCCACCACGGCGAGCGGCACGCCCTCCTCTTTATATTTCATTGCGGCATCATAGATAGCCAGCGTCTCATTACCTGGATAGTGCCGGGTGTAGCCGCCTTCCGTACCGGGCACCATTTCATTGCGGATACGAATATTGGCAAAGGTGCCGCGCATCATCACTTCATGGTTACCGCGGCGCGAACCGTAGGAGTTGAAGTCGTTACGCTCTATGCCTTTCGCCAGCAGATAGCGTCCCGCCGGGCTCTCGGCTTTGATACTTCCTGCAGGCGAAATATGGTCAGTGGTGACTGAGTCGCCCAGCATCGCCAGAATACGGGCACCGCGGATGTCCTCAACCGGTTTTGGCGTTTTCTCCATATCATCAAAGAAAGGAGAAAGGCGGATATAGGTCGACCCTTCATCCCAGTCATAGGTTGCCGCTTCGCTGACGGAGATTTGCTGCCAGTCTGGTGTCCCGTCAAAGACTTCCGCATACTCTTTGCGGAACATACTGCTATTAACCAGCTGCACCGAGGCGGCGATCTCCTCCGGCGATGGCCAGATATCTTTGAGATACACATCTTTCCCGGTCTGATCCTGACCAATAGGGTCGCTCTGCAGGTTGATGTTCATATTGCCGGCCAGCGCATAGGCTACCACCAGCGGTGGCGAAGCCAGCCAGTTGGTTTTGATCAGCGGATGAATACGTCCTTCAAAATTACGGTTGCCGGACAGCACGGCGCCAACAGTAAGATCGCCCTCTTTAATGACGCTTTCAATCTCATCCGGCAACGGCCCCGAGTTACCGATACAGGTAGTGCAGCCATACCCTACCAGGTTGAAGCCGAGTTTATCCAGATAAGGCGTCAGGCGTGCCGTTGCCAGATAATCAGACACCACTTTTGATCCTGGTGCCAGCGAGGCTTTTACCCACGGCTGGCGCTTCAGTCCGCGCTCAACCGCTTTTTTTGCCAGCAGGCCGGCAGCCATCAGCACGCTGGGGTTTGACGTATTGGTACAGGAGGTAATTGCGGCAATCACAACCGCACCATCATCAAGCTGATGTGACTGGCGGGTTTCACTGTCGCAGTAGCTGACCGCTTTATGCGGTTTTTGCGCGTGGTTAATTTCCAGTTCATTACTGGCGGCAAACGCGGCGGGCACATCGCCCAGCGCCACCCGATCCTGCGGACGCTTGGGTCCTGCAATACTGGATTCGACGTCAGCCATATCCAGCGACAGCGTGCTGGTAAAGACGGGCTCATCGCCAGCATTACGCCATAGCCCCTGCTGTTTCGCATACGCTTCTGTCAGTTCAACCTGCTGCTCATCACGCCCGGTCAGCGTCATATAACTCAGGGTGACTTCATCAATCGGGAAGAAACCGCAGGTGGCACCATACTCAGGGGCCATATTGGCAATCGTTGCACGATCGGCCAGCGGCAGATCTGCCAGCCCGTCTCCATAGAATTCGACAAATTTGCCGACAACACCGTGCTTACGCAGCATCTGGGTCACTGTCAGCACCAGGTCAGTTGCAGTAATGCCCGGACGCAGTTTGCCGGTCAGCTTAAAGCCGACCACATCAGGGATCAGCATTGAAACTGGCTGGCCGAGCATGGCCGCTTCCGCCTCAATACCGCCGACGCCCCAGCCCAGTACGCCCAGCGCATTGATCATTGTGGTATGCGAGTCGGTACCAACCAGCGTATCGGGCCAGGCAACATGTTTGCCCTCCAGCTCTTCATGCCAGACGGCTTTGCCAAGGTACTCCAGGTTAACCTGATGACAGATGCCGGTACCGGGTGGCACAACGCGAAACCGGTTAAACGCTTTTTGTCCCCAGCGCAGGAAAACATAGCGTTCATGGTTGCGTTCCATCTCCAGCCTGACGTTTTCACCAAAGGCGTCATCGTTGCCGAAGCGATCAACAGTCACGGAGTGGTCAATAACCAGATCAACCGGGGACAAGGGATTAACTTTTGCCACATCTCCGCCAAGGCGTTCTACTGCTTCGCGCATCGCTGCCAGGTCAACCACGGCAGGTACGCCGGTAAAGTCCTGCATCAGCACACGTGCCGGACGATAGGCAATCTCCCGATCAGCATGCGCGTTGTGCTGCCAGTCTGCCAGCGCCTGAATATCGTCAAGGGTAACGGAATCACCATCCTGCCAGCGCAGCAGATTTTCCAGCAGTACCTTCATCGATTTTGGTAAGCGATCAATGTTGCCGGTATGCTGTGCGGCTTTGGCAAGACTGTAATAATGATAGGTGTGTGTCCCGACCGCCAGCGTATCCTGACTTTGCTCGCGTAATGTTAACGACATGTCTCCTCCTTTAATTCCTTTAGGCTAAACCTCAGAGAGTGCAAGGTTTAGCTTAAAGATAGACTACATTTTCCTTAACGTTTTGATAACAACACAATAGGGCACAGGGTGCCACAAACAAAAATGCCCCGACCTGAGTCGGGGCATTTCTATGAATTCGGTAATAAAGAGCGTCGGTTACATAAGAGCCCAGGCTGCCGCTGCCCAAAAGGCAAATGAGAAAGCATAAACGCTAAGCCATGAAAAAGTGGTTGTATTCATTCGTCACTCCTTCCCGGTTCTCGGGCTAAATTTTCTTTAGTCTTCAGTTATCTACTGTCGACGCTTTTTTTGCAGTGTAAAGTCAGGGGCTTTTTGCTGGCCCGCCGGAATAACCGGAAAAATCAAAGCAATATCAGATGCTAAACGTTCGTACAGCAACACTTATTTGAGTTTTGGATCCATAAAGGATTCGATAAAGCTGCGCTGCTTGTCACTCAGATCCCAGGAAGCAGGAATCGCTACAGACTGCTCAGCAGCAGGAGCTTCTTTTGCTTTGCACGCAGGTGTATTTGGCTGCCGTGCAGTTACCGGATATTTACGACTGAGTGAGTTTGCCCACATGGCTTAGCCCCATAAACGCCAAATCGTTAATGCCACCACTACCCAGAACAGTGCTGAAGCAGCGAAGACAGCCAACCAGGCCTTGCGACGGGTGTTACCGGTACGCTGAACCTTGGTGCTCTTTGCCCGGAAGTCGGGTTGTACAGTTATTCTCGTAGCCATAGTTTTTGATAATTACTCTCAACAAAACGATTGATAACAACGATTAAGATTTAGGATGAATCCTAAACTTCTTAAGTCCAAAAATCCAGTTATTTTTATTGAGCACAACGATTAACGCTATTAATCAAAGCTGCGAAAACTGATTAGCCTTATTGAAACACAGACCGCATAACTAATAAAAAAAGAGCAAAAACAATTTGGGTTAAACAACAATTAGTACCAGTTTAAATTTGAGTTAAATAAAAGAACTCAGTAGCAAAGCCCTTCTTCATCAGGTGTTAACTGGAGTATGGGAATAATCCTGGCAGTGTGCAAAGTAGTGAGCCAAAAAATGTGTACTGTTTCTCAATTAATTAATAACAATGAAAAAACCTGTGATGCATGTTTTATTTACAGAAAAATGTCAGCTTTTGTTGAACTACTGATGGCGCTAAGCGGGGAGGAAACCTGAAGGTGCCCACTGGACACCCCGGTAAATTCATGATTTAGCAAATTATTTGAAAGGGAGTTTGATATCGCGAAACATCGCTTCGATGTCATCGTTGGAACGCAGAGCAACGGCGGTGTCTACCACATCACGTGTAAGGTGTGGCGCAAAACGCTGAATAAAATCATACATATAGCTGCGGAGGAAGGTACTGCGGCGGAAGCCAATTTTCGTTGTACTATTGGTGAAAATCTCTGAAGCTTCTATGCGAACCAGATCCGGATCGGCTACAGGGTCAACCGCCATACTGGCGATCACACCCACGCCTAAGCCAAGCCGCACATAAGTTTTAATAACGTCTGCATCGGTTGCGGTGAACACGATCCGCGGTGTAAGCCCTGCACGATTAAATGCAGTATCAAGCTCAGAACGTCCGGTAAATCCGAAGGTATAGGTCACCAGCGGAAAGTCGGCCAGTTCCTCTATCGTCACATTGTCTTTGCCTGCCAGCGGGTGATCGGGTGTGACTACAATCGCGCGATTCCAGTGGTAACAGGGCAGCATGATTAAATCGTCATAGAGATGCAGGGCTTCAGTCGCAATCGCAAAATCAGCATTGCCCTTCGACACTGCCTCAGCAATCTGTGTAGGCGAGCCCTGATGCATATGCAGCGACACGCGGGGATAGCGCTCTATAAACCCCTTGATTACGCCCGGCAACGCATAGCGTGCCTGCGTGTGCGTGGTCGCGACATAAAGAGAGCCCTTATCAGGCCAGGTATGTTCACCCGCTACGGATTTAATCGCGTCGACTTTTGATAATACTTCACGTGCTATACGGATAATCTCTTCGCCAGCCGGTGTGACCTGAGTCAGATGCTTGCCGCTGCGGGCAAATATCTGCACCCCCAGCTCATCTTCAAGCATACGGACCTGCTTACTGATACCAGGCTGTGAGGTATAGAGTCCTTCAGCGGTCGATGAGACGTTGAGATTGTGATTGACCACTTCCACGATATAGCGCAACTGCTGCAGTTTCATAGTTATATCTTCCCGTTAGCGACTAACGTGCTTTACGGCAGCCGCCCTTGATGCAGATGTGAGGAACAGAGCGAATGGAGAATAGAAAAACTATAACAACTATATCAGTTTCTAAGGAAATAAAGAACGTTAGGTTATAAGGCGGGGAAAGTAAACGGGGCTGACAGATGCCAGCCCCGGAGAGTTATTTTTTCGCTTCCTGCCATTTGCCGTCAATATAGAACATCGACCAGCCAGTCGCTTTACCCTCTTTTTCAGACGAAACGTATTGCTGTTTTGTCTTACGGCTAAAACGTACCAGGGTTTTATTTCCTTCCGGATCGGCTGCTGGCGCCTCGGCCAGATATTTAAGCTTTTCCGGCAGACGGTCAGCAAAGCGCTTCAGCTCTTCCACCAGCGGTGCCCGGGTCTCACGCGATTTCGGGAAGGTGTTGGCCGCAAGGAATACGCCAGCCGCGCCGTCACGCAGCACAAAATAGGCATCTGATTTTTCACAGGGAAGCTCAGGCAGCGGCACCGGATCCTCTTTCGGCGGCGCAACTTCGCCGTTGCGCAGGATCTTACGGGTGTTTTTACACTCTTCGTTGGTGCACGCCATGTATTTACCAAAGCGTCCCATCTTCAGGTGCATCTCCGATCCGCACTTCTCGCACTCTACGATAGGGCCGTCATACCCCTTAATGCGGAACTCGCCCTGCTCAATTTCATAACCATCGCACTCTGGATTATTACCACAGACGTGAAGCTTGCGGCTGTTATCAATCAGATAGCTATCCATTGCAGTGCCGCACTTAACGCAGCGGCGGCGGGCACGTAACGCGTTGGTTTCAGCGTCGTCACCCTCCAGTACGTTCAGTACTTCATTTTCCGGGATCAGATTGATAGTTTGCTTGCAGCGCTCTTTTGGCGGCAGGGCGTATCCTGAACAGCCGAGGAATACGCCAGTGCTGGCCGTACGAATGCCCATCTTACGACCACAGGTCGGGCAGTCGATTGATGTCAGCACCATCTGATTCGGCTGCATGCCGCCCTCTTCCGGATCTTTTTCAGCCTGCTCAAGCTGCTGGCTGAAATCACTGAAGAAGGAGTCGAGTACGCCTTTCCACTGCGCCTGATTGTTAGCCACCTGATCGAGGCTATTTTCCATATGCGCGGTAAAGTCGTAATTCATCAGCTCGCGGAAATTCTCTTCCAGCCGATCGGTGACGATTTCGCCCATCTTCTCAGCGTAGAAACGGCGGTTTTCAACGCGCACATAGCCACGATCCTGAATAGTGGAAATAATAGACGCGTAAGTTGACGGACGACCAATACCGCGTTTCTCCAGCTCGCGCACCAGCGAAGCTTCGCTGAATCGCGCAGGAGGCTTGGTGAAGTGCTGGCTCGGCTGCAGTGCGGTTAAATCAAGAATTTCCCCTACCGCTACGGGTGGCAGCGTTCTGTCTTCATCGTTTTTACGCAGCGCCGGCATAACGCGCGTCCAGCCATCAAAACGCAGCGTGCGGCCTTTTGCCTTGAGCCTGAATTCAGCTGCCCCTACGGTAAGCGTGGTGGAGTCATATTTAGCCGGAACCATCTGGCACGCCACAAACTGGCGCCAGATGAGCTGATAAAGCTTTTGCGCGTCCGCTTCCATATCCTTCAGCTGCTCAGCGCTGACGTTGACATCTGACGGACGGATCGCTTCGTGCGCTTCCTGCGAATTATCTTTGCTGGTGTAAGTCACCGGTGCATCCGGCAGGTATTTTTTGCCGAACTCACTGGCGACATAGTCGCGCGCCATTGCCACCGCATCCTGACTCAGATTCGTGGAGTCAGTACGCATGTAGGTAATGTGGCCCGCTTCATACAGCCGCTGCGCCATCATCATGGTTTTCTTCACGCCAAATCCAAGGCGTGTGCTCGCAGCCTGCTGCAGCGTTGAGGTAATAAATGGTGCAGAAGGTTTACTGCTGGTCGGTTTGTCTTCGCGATCCAGCACTTCATAACGCGCTTTTTCCAGTATCGCGACCGCTGCGTGCGTCTGCTCGCGGTTAACCGGACGAAACGCTTTGTCACTCTGATGCGTCACCTGCATCGCCAGCGCATCACCTTTTGGCGTAGCAAAGTCGGCGTTGATCTCCCAGTACTCTTCCGGCACAAACGCTTTAATTTCGCGCTCGCGCTCAACAACCAGGCGAACCGCTACTGACTGAACGCGTCCGGCAGAGAGACCACGGGCGATCTTTTTCCACAGCAGAGGCGAAACCATATACCCCACAACGCGATCCATAAAACGACGCGCCTGCTGGGCATTGACCCGCTCAATATTCAGTTCACCCGGCTTTTCAAACGCCTGGCGAATCGCATTTTTGGTGATTTCATTAAACACCACCCGGCTGAAACGCTTGTCGTCGCCGCCAATGACTTCACGCAGATGCCAGGCGATGGCTTCTCCTTCGCGGTCAAGGTCGGTTGCGAGATAGATATGATCGGCATCAGCGGCCAGGCTTTTGAGCTCAGAGACAACTTTCTCTTTGCCCGGCAGGATTTGATAATCAGCTTCCCAGCCGTGCCACGGATCAACACCCATTCGGTTGACCAGCGCCGCCTTTTCATCTTTTTTTACTTTTTTACCGGTTTTTGCCTTCTCACCGTCAGTACTTTTACGGGTCGTTGAACCACTGGTCGGCAAATCGCGGATATGACCGACACTGGATTTCACCACGTAGTCATTACCGAGGTATTTATTGATTGTTTTGGCCTTTGCCGGGGACTCAACGATAACGAGTGCTTTACCCATATGTACCTTTACCTGATTAAAACGTCCTGATAAACGGGAGAGGATTAATGCCCCAAAACCCAGTGGGTTTAATATTGCTGCCAGCTCTCTATTTTTCAAGCTGGCGGGGACTGACCACTATTCAGTTTAAAACGGTGTGCGCAACCTCATGATTAACTACACTTTTTCCGTCTGACATCATCACACATCCTGGTGTGAACTCCCTGAAAGCTGAATCGCCCACACTCTACCTGATAAAATCTGATACGCAACTTAAATAGCATTCTGTTTAATTTTGCGCCAGTTGCAGCAGGGCGCGCGGATAAGCAGCGGCAGAATGGGAGGTAATATAGAAGGAGAAAATGCACTGTCAAAAAAAGTTGGATAAATCTCAACAAAAATGGAATTCATTTCACAACCGGCTGAGATAAATGTTGCGTCACTCTCTCAGCAAGTTGCGCCGTGACTTTTATCACGCAGCGTAACCGGATACGGCGGCTTTTGTCCGGACAGATCCGGCGCGCCTGTCAGGCCCTGCAAGCGCTAAGCATAAAAAAACCCGGCCGAAGCCGGGTAGCTGTTACAGCAGAGGCTTTTCGCCGCGCTGCCAGAGTTTCAGCAATAGCCGTTCCGCCGCCAGGCTGGCGCTGCCGGTAAAACGATCCATCATCTTTTTCTTGCGAGCATACTGTACGCCCAGTACGGTGAAGCGCTCCATATGCCGGATGATCAACGCGTCGCTGGTGCCGATTTCATCAATCAGGCCCAGCTCAAGCGCCTGCTGTCCATACCAGTGTTCGCCGGTCGCCACCTGGTTCATATCCAGTGACGGACGCATCTGCTGCACAAAGCCTTTAAACAGCTGATGTGTTTCATCAAGATCGTGCTGAAACTTCTCCCGTCCCTCTTCGGTGTTTTCACCAAACAGCGTCAGGGTGCGTTTATACTGGCCTGCAGTGTGCAGTTCCACATCAATATCATTGCGCTTCAGCAGCCGGTTAAAATTGGGGATCTGCGCCACAACGCCGATTGAACCGATAATGGAAAACGGTGCAGCGACAATGCGATCTGCCACACAGGCCATCATATATCCGCCACTGGCGGCCACTTTATCTACTGCGGCGGTCAGGCGCAGACCCGCGTCGCGCAGGCGCTGCAGCTGCGACGCTGCCAGACCGTAACCATGCACAACCCCGCCCGGGCTTTCAAGCCGCAGCAGCACTTCATCGCCCGGCTGCGCTACGGCCAGCACAGCTGACACTTCTTCACGCAGCGAGGCAACTTCACCCGCGTCCATGCTGCCTTTAAAGCCAAGCACATACAGTACCGGCTTTGCGGTTTCCGTGACGCCGTTTTTCGCGTTGCGCTTCTCTGTCTTCGCTTTCAGCTTCTCTTCTTTTTTATGCTGTTTCAGCCAGACTTTTTGTACCTGTGGCTTCATTTTAGCGAGCTGCAGATCCTCTTTCATCTGACGATACTCATCATCCAGATGCGTTACCTGCAGCTGTCCTGCATGATGACGTTTGCGCAGCGCAGCATTCAGTATGATAAACACTACGGCCGCAATGGCGATCACTACCGTGACAGCCTTGGCCAGAAATAGCCCATAGCTGGAGAAAAAATCCATTCTGCCGCCTTATTAAACAGTGAATTACAATTAACAGCTGAGTGTAACTGCTTTAAGCCGGTTCGTCGCCTGAAAAGCCCGCAGGCGGCACAGAATGCTCCTCCGGAGCATTGCACCGGCAGGCGAATTCAGGCATAAAGCCAGAAACCCTGCTACTGATAAAAGGAGATTGCTGTGCACTATCAGCCTAAAAGCGATCTACTCGAAAACCACATTATTCTGGTCACCGGCGCATCAGACGGGATTGGCCGTGAAGCGGCGCTGACTTATGCGCGCTATGGTGCCCGCGTTATTCTGCTTGGACGTAACGCCGTTACTCTGCAGCAGACAGAAGCAGCGATTAACCAGCTTAACAAGCAGCCCGCCAGCTCACTGCTGCTGGATCTCGCTACCGCCACGCCTGAATCATGCCTGCAGCTGGCCGCGCAGATTGCTGAAAACGTACCGCGCCTGGATGGCGTACTGCATAACGCCGGGATTCTGGGTGACATCGTCCCGCTGGCCGGGCTTGACCCGGCAATCTGGCGCGATGTGATGCAGATTAACCTTGATGCCACCTTTTATCTGACGCAGGCTCTCTTACCGCTGCTGCTGAAATCAGAGGCGGGATCGCTGGTATTCACCACGTCCAGCGTAGGCCGCACCGGGCGCGCCGGCTGGGGTGCCTATGCCGTCTCTAAATTTGCCACTGAAGGCATGATGCAGGTGCTCGCCGATGAGTATAAAAATCATACTCTGCGCGTAAACTGCATCAATCCTGGCGGTACGCGTACAAAAATGCGTGCCAGCGCATTTCCGGAGGAGGATGCAAATCTGCTGAAAACCCCTGCCGATCTAATGCCGCTTTATCTCTACCTGATGGGTGATGATAGCCGGCGTAAAACAGGTATGAGCTTCGATGCCCAGCCCGGACGCAAAGCGGGCCCGGCCAGCGCATGAGCGATCGTCATCAGCAACGTCAGCAGCGTCTGAAAGAACAGGTGGATGCACGCATTTCCGCTGCGACTGAAAATCGCGGTATTGTCATGGTGTTTACCGGTAACGGTAAGGGAAAAACCACGGCGGCGTTTGGTACGGCGCTGCGCGCCTGCGGCCACGGTAAAAAAGTGGCGGTGGTACAGTTTATCAAAGGCGAGTGGCCCAACGGCGAGCGTAATTTACTGGAACAGCACGGCGTGGAATTTCAGGTCATGGCCACCGGATTTACCTGGGAGACACAGAGCCGCAGCACGGATACGATCGCCTGTCAGCAGGTCTGGCAGCAGGCACAACGCATGCTGGCTGATAGCCACATCGACCTGGTGATCCTCGATGAAATAACCTATATGGTGAGCATGGATTATCTGGAGCTGGAGGCGCTGATTACCGCTCTGCAACAGCGCCCGCGTTCGCAAAGCGTGATTATTACCGGGCGCGGCTGTCACCGGCGCTTGCTGGAGCTGGCAGATACCGTTACTGAGATGCGCCCGGTGAAACATGCCTTTGATGCCGGCATCCAGGCGCAACAGGGAATTGACTGGTAGCCGCTGCCAGAGCAGCGGCACACAGACATCAGGCGCCGCGTTTGCTGCTGCTGCGGCGCTGATTGGTGTTGCCGGCGCTGCTGTGACGCTTCACTGCGCGGCGGATCTGGTTCGCTTTTGTGCGACGACGATCTTTCTCAACGGCAACTTTAGTGACGGTCTCTTCCGGCATTCCCACCAGCTTACGCAGATAGTTTACCGCAGGCAGCTCCATCTCCATCCAGCCGCCGCGTGGCAGGCCTTTTGGCAGCTGAATGTCGCCATAACGTACGCGCATCAGGCGGCTAACCTGAACGCCGACCGCTTCCCACAAACGACGCACTTCGCGATTGCGTCCTTCTGTAAGGGTAACGTTGTACCACTGGTTGATCCCTTCACCACCAGCAAACTTAATGGTTTTAAAGGCCGCCGGACCATCTTCCAGCTGCACGCCTTTGCTCAGCAGACGCACTTTATCGTCACCTACTTCGCCAAAAACGCGCACCGCATATTCACGTTCAACTTCGCGACTTGGATGCATCAGACGGTTAGCCAGTTCACCATCCGTTGTGAACAGCAGCAGACCGCAGGTGTTAACATCCAGGCGACCGACTGCCACCCAGCGCGATCCGCGCAGGCGCGGCAGACGGTCAAACACGGTCGGGCGCCCTTCCGGATCGTTACGGGTGCAGAGCTCCCCTTCCGGCTTGTAATAGGCCAGCACGCGGCACACTTCCGTAGTGGACTCGGCAATAGAGACCAGGTGACCATCAATACGGATTTTCAGGCTTTTGTCATTTTCAATGCGATCGCCCAGCGTGGCCAGTTTGCCATCTACGCTGACGCGTCCGGCGGAAATCATCGTTTCGATTTCGCGGCGCGAGCCGTGACCGGCACGCGCTAATACTTTCTGTAATTTTTCGCTCATGGAGCTGCCTCGTTGTCGCCTTCCCAGGCGTCGTGGTAAGAATGGGTATGACAGCGGGATTACCACGTCCTCTGTCAGAAACTGTTAACGTTGCGCATCAATCAGACCGGATGCAAACGGCCTGCGATTTTACACCAGCTAAGGTTTTGTTAACACCTTTAACTTTGCTGCCGATAATAGCTGGCTGGCGATCGGCCGGTGTTCTCTGACTCTGCCTCTTTTGCATGCACGCCATTACGCGTGTTTATCCCTGACAACATCCTATTTGCAACCAGGTCAATGACCTGGCTGTGACAAAACGTTCATCATATTTATGCCCGCCCCCCTGATTTGAGCATTTTTTTTTAACCGCGGGATAAAACAGATCGGTTCAGACCCCAACACTCCGGTAAAATTCTGCCTTCTATTATCAGAAAGCTACAATTGCCCGCCCATTTGACTTAAAACGAGATTTCGCCTCCACCTGTCTGGGTTGCGCGCATAATTCGCGCTACAGGTTGGTTTAAGGCTCTATATTCTGTTTTATTACCATTTATTAGCGCACTGAATTTGTACATAAATAAAAGCGGTGTAGAATAAATCAGCAGGTTAAATTTACGTTCACCAAAAATTATTAATTAAGCCTGAACTAATTTATAACAAAATATTAACGTAAGTCTTCATAATGGGTGTTTGAATGGACAATGCTCCATTTTATATGCCCGTATATGCTGACATCATAAAGTCATTAGCGTGTCTGCTCTCCTCACCAGGGATGTTTATGACACGCATTAAAGAAGATCGTAACAATGAAAATAACCGTACTGTGTCCGGCGCTGCTCGCGCTGGCGTTGACCGGTTGTTCCGTTGGACAGACTGAATACAGCAAAGCGGCGCTTGAGCATGTTGATATGAGCGTGACAGGAGTGCCGACAGTGCTGGGTTTAGGTGTTCTCGGTACAACCATTCCCCTTACACCCGAGTACAGCCTGACAGCGGCGCACGTTGCTAAAACTTCTGTGCAGCGCGTTAAGGCCTATCATCCTTATTGCGACGTCGCGATTATTTATCACAAAAATAATCCTGATACGCTGGCCAGGTTTCGCACCAGCGCGCCCGGAGAAGCGATTAAAATGTATGGCTATAGTTTTATTTCTGCCATGCCGGTTGAATCGAGCGGCGTTAATTTAGCACGCACGGCTATCATTAATCGATGGAATAAAAAACCCTGCATGGCAATGGCCTCGAATGCAGGAGTGACGCAGGGAATGTCAGGCGGTGCGGTATATAATAATGATGAAACTATTGCCGGTGTGATCGTGGGGTACAGCCATGAAATTGCTAACAGACGCAGTAAAAAAGTCATTCTTAAAGATGTGTCGCTCTATATACCCTATGGCGACTTTAAGCGCTGGCTGGATCGTAATCTCAGCCAGGCGCCGATCACGTAACGGCGCCTGGCACAGCCTGCCCGTTAACTAAACGGCCGCATATCTCCGGCACCTGCGCGAACCACTACCGGCGTGTCGTCCGTCAGATCAACAACCGTAGTAGGTTGCTGTCCCAGTGTGCCGCCATCAAGGATGAGATCCACCAGTTTGCCGATGCTGTGCTGGATCTCTTCCGGATCGGATTCCGTAAAGTCATTACCGGGCAACATCAGTGAGGTAGACATCATCGGCTCATTCAGTCGCTCAAGCAGCGCCAGCGCAACCGGATTAGACGGCACGCGCAGCCCGATGGTTTTCCGTTTGTCATTCATCAGGCGCCGCGGCACTTCTTTTGTCGCCTTGAGAATAAAAGTGTAATTACCCGGCGTGTTGTTTTTCAGAATACGAAAAGCTGTGTTGTCGACCTGAGAGTAAACCGAAAGCTCTGAGAGGTCGCGACACATCAGCGTAAAGTTGTGATTGCCATCCAGTTGCCGGATCCGGCAGATACGTTCCATCGCGTTTTTCTCTTCCAGCCGGCACCCCAGCGCATAGCCGGAGTCGGTGGGATAGACAATGACGCTGCCTTTATTGAGATAATCCACCGCCTGATTGATCAGGCGCGGCTGCGGGTTATCAGGATGAATGTGAAAACGTTGACTCATAAAAACCTCTTGTCATCTGTCTCAGGCAGTTAAAGCAGGGGCCAGAGCAGGAAAGCGCTCCCACACTGGTTCAACGCCACCCGGCAGCCAGAGTTTACGCCCCAGCTCGATCCAGGGACAGGGTTGGTGAAAATCGGAACCCTGTGATGCAGCCAGTTGATTATCGCGCGCATAGCCTGCCAGCTGGGTGCGCTCGTTCGGCGGCTGCTGACACTGTGCCACCTCAATTGCGTCGCCCCCCGCTTGTGCGAAAAAGGCAATCAGCCGCTTCAGCCATTTTGCCGACAGGCCGTAGCGACCCGGATGCGCCAGCACCGCTACGCCGCCGGAATGATGAATGGCTTCAATAGCTTGTTCAATTGTACACCATTGTGGCGGCACGTAGCCGGTTTTGCCACGCGCCAGATAGTGTTTGAATACCTGCGCCATATTCTCAGCTTTACCCTGTTCAATCAGATAACGGGCGAAGTGACCGCGCGTAATGACGCCCCCCTGTGCCAGCCGCTGTGCGCCTGCCAGTGCGTCGGGGATCCGCGCCCGCTCCAGCCGTTCAGCAATCTGCAGCGCACGCGCGTAACGGCACTGATGCTGCTCTATCAGAAAGGCCTGCAGTGCCGGGTGATCGCAATCGATGTTCAGGCCCACGATATGAATCTCGTGATTTTCCCACAGGGTGGACGCTTCCAGCCCGGCCAGCACTTTTATCGGCAGTTTCTGCTCCTGTGCAAACGCCTGCGCCTCAGCAACGCCTGCGACCGTATCGTGATCGGTAATGGCCAGCACGCCAATTTGCTTCTCAGCCGCGCGCTGGACCAGGGCTGCTGGCGTCAGCAATCCATCGGAGGCGCGGGTATGACTGTGGAGATCGTAAAGAGAAAAACGGCTGATATCAGACAAGGTAACTCCGGAGTACGACTAAAAATCAGCGGGCATGATAGCGATTTTGTTGTTAACTGAGAAAGGGTATTGACATTTTTCGCCCGAACCAGTTAACTAGTACACAAGTTCACACACAACAGGTATCTGTCATGAGTCAGGCAATAGTGCGGTTAACAGACAGCTGGCGTACGTCTTCCTGTAACGGGTGGCGTTATTGTGCACAAGCCTGATCGCTGTGCAGATACCTGAGCCCGCCACCATGCGGGCTTTTTTTTGAGCGAATTTCAGAGAAATTATCATGGCAAATGCGAAACCTACATTGAAGTTGATTACCGGAAACGCACCTTATCGCGAAGATCCGGCCGCGGTGTTTCATCAACTGTGCGGCGCACGCCCGGCGACTCTGCTACTGGAGTCTGCGGACATTGACAGCAAAAAAAATCTGAAAAGTCTGCTGATTGTTGACAGCGCACTTCGCATCAGCGCCCTGGGCCATACCGTGACCCTGCAGGCGCTCTCTGAAAATGGTCGCGCCCTGCTGCCGCTGCTGGATGCCGCTCTGCCTGAGAGCGTAAACATTGAGGTTCGTCCGGATGGACGTGAGCTGCATTTTGCCACCGCGAATGATGTACAGGATGAAGACTCGCGGCTGAAAGCCTTTTCAGTGTTTGATGCGCTGCGTCTGATTCCGCAACTGGTCAACACACCCGCTGATGAACGTGAAGCGATGCTGCTGGGCGGGCTGTTTGCTTACGACCTGGTCGCCGGCTTTGAAGACCTGCCGGCGCTGCGTAATGAGCAGCGCTGCCCCGATTACTGCTTCTATCTGGCTGAAACGCTGCTGATTATTGATCATCAGCAGAGGTCAGCCCGCCTGCAGGCGAGCCTGTTTGCGCCTTCAACCAGTGAGTTTCAGCGTCTGCAGAGTCGTATTGAGCAGCTGCACGGGCAGATGACACAGCCAGCGCCCGCCCTGCCGGTGCAGCGCGTTGAACAGATGACGCTCAGTACCAGCCAGAGCGATGACGCTTACTGTGACGTGGTGGCCTCGCTGCAGCAGGCTATCCGCATTGGCGAAATTTTCCAGGTCGTGCCGTCGCGCCGCTTCTCACTGCCCTGCCCGTCACCGCTCGCGGCTTATGAGACGCTGAAGAACAGCAATCCCAGCCCCTATATGTTCTTTATGCAGGATCGGGATTTTGCCCTGTTCGGTGCCTCACCAGAAAGTTCGCTGAAGTATGACGCACAGTCGCGCCAGATTGAGATCTACCCGATTGCCGGCACCCGTCCGCGCGGGCGCCATGCCGACGGCTCGCTGGATCGCGATCTCGATAGCCGTATTGAGCTGGAGATGCGCACCGATCACAAAGAGCTGGCCGAACATCTGATGCTGGTGGATCTGGCGCGTAACGATCTCGCCCGTATCTGTAAGCCAGGTAGCCGTTATGTTGCCGACCTGACCAAAGTTGACCGCTACTCTTTTGTCATGCATCTGGTCTCCCGCGTGGTGGGCACGCTGCGTGACGATCTGGATGTCCTGCATGCCTACCGCGCCTGTATGAATATGGGCACGCTGAGCGGCGCACCCAAAGTACGCGCCATGCAGCTGATTGCTGAAAAAGAGGGCACGCGGCGCGGCAGCTACGGCGGGGCCGTGGGCTACTTCACCGCGACCGGCGATCTCGATACCTGCATCGTGATCCGTTCCGCCTGGGTTGAAGAAGGTATTGCTACCGTGCAGGCGGGTGCCGGCGTGGTGCTGGATTCCATCCCTCAGGCTGAAGCGGATGAAAGCCGCAATAAAGCACGCGCCGTCCTGCGCGCTATCGCAACTGCGCACCACTGCAAGGAGATGTTCTGATGGCTGATATCCTGCTGCTCGATAATATCGACTCGTTTACCTATAACCTGGTGGATCAGCTGCGCAGTTTTGGTCACAACGTGGTGATCTACCGCAACAACGTGCCGGCAGAAACGCTGATTGCGCGGCTGCAGCAGATGGAAAATCCGGTACTGATGCTGTCGCCAGGCCCTGGCGCCCCTGCTGATGCGGGCTGCATGCCTGCCCTGCTGCAGGCGCTGCGCGGCCAGCTGCCGATTATCGGTATCTGCCTGGGTCATCAGGCTATCGTCGAAGCGTACGGTGGCCACGTAGGCCAGGCGGGTGAAATTCTGCATGGTAAAGCGTCTGCGGTTGAGCATGACGGTTGCGCAATGTTCAGCGGCCTGAGTAATCCGCTGCCGGTGGCACGCTATCACTCGCTGGTGGGGAGTAATACACCCGCTGAGCTGACGGTTAATGCCAGCTACAACGGCATGGTCATGGCCGTGCGGCATGATGCCGATCGCGTCTGCGGCTTTCAGTTCCATCCTGAATCGATCCTCACTACCCAGGGCGCCCGGCTGCTTGAACAGACGCTGGCCTGGGCGCTGGCGCAGTAACAGGGAGATAAAGATGCAAACTATTCTGGAAAAACTGTATCAGGCGCAAACGCTGAGTCAGGCGGAGAGCCACCAGCTGTTCAGCGCCATTATCACCGGTCAGCTGGAGCCCACTCAGCTCGCCGCGGCGCTGATTGCCATGAAAGTGCGCGGCGAGCAGCCACAGGAGATAGCCGGTGCCGCGTCGGCGCTGCTGGCTGATGCTAAACCGTTTCCGCGCCCGGACTACGCGTTTGCTGATATTGTCGGCACCGGTGGCGACGGCAGTAACAGCATTAATATATCAACCGCCAGCGCGTTTGTTGCCGCGACCTGCGGTCTTAAAGTTGCCAAGCATGGGAACCGCAGCGTCTCCAGTAAATCTGGCTCCTCCGATCTGCTGGCCGCGTTTGGTATCAATCTGGATATGCCGGCGCAGCAGGCGCGTCAGGCGCTGGATGACCTTAATGTCTGCTTCCTGTTTGCACCGCAGTATCATACCGGCTTCCGTCACGCGATGCCGGTGCGTCAGCAGCTGAAATCACGCACGCTGTTCAACGTGCTCGGCCCGCTGATTAACCCGGCGCGGCCGCCGCTGGCGGTGATTGGGGTATACAGCCCGGAACTGGTGCTGCCCATCGCGCAAACGCTGAAAGTGCTCGGCTATCAGCGGGCCGCCGTGGTCCATGGCGGCGGTATGGATGAGGTCGCGCTGCACAGCGCTACACAGGTGGCAGAGCTGCGTGACGGAGAAATTACCTGCTATCAGCTGACGCCGGATGACTTTGGTTTTGGCATTCATGACAAAGAGGCGCTGGCGGGCGGCACGCCGGAAGAAAACCGTGACATTCTGACCCGTTTACTTCAGGGTAAAGGAGACCCCGCGCATGAGCAGGCGGTCGCCGTCAACGTGGCGATGCTGCTGAAAGTGTTTGGTCATGAAGACCTGCGCGACAACGCGGAGCGGGCTATCGCCGCGATTCGCAGCGGGCAGGCTTATGAGCGCGTGGTTGCACTGGCAGCGAGAGGATGAGATGAGTATTAAAGGCACCGTATTAGAAAAAATTGTGCAGGATAAGGCGCTCTGGATAGCAGAACGCCAGCAGCAGCAGCCGCTGGAGACATTCCACCCGGCACTGCAGCCGGCGACGCGCTCTTTTTATGATGCCCTGCGTGGCACCCGCACCGTTTTTATCCTTGAGTGCAAAAAAGCGTCGCCGTCAAAAGGGGTGATCCGGGCGGATTTCGATCCTGCCGCTATCGCCGCCGTCTATCGTCACCACGCCTCTGCCATTTCGGTTCTGACGGATGAAAAATATTTTCAGGGGGACTTTGCCTTTCTGCCCATTGTCAGCGCGGCGGTTACTCAGCCAGTGCTGTGCAAAGATTTTATCATCGACCCCTATCAGATCTATCTGGCGCGTCACTACCAGGCGGACGCTATCCTGCTGATGCTCTCCGTGCTGGATGATGAGCAGTACCGGCAGCTCGCCGCGGTGGCTCACAGCCTCAGTATGGGCATTCTGACTGAAGTCAGTAATGAAGCGGAGCTGGAGCGGGCCATTGCCCTCGACGCACAGGTGGTAGGGATTAACAACCGCGACCTGCGCGATCTCTCTATCGATCTCAACCGTACCCGCGAGCTGGCACCGCGCCTGAGCCACGGTGTTACCGTCATCAGCGAATCCGGTATTCATAATTATGCGCAGGTGCGTGAGTTAAGCCGCTTTGCTAACGGTTTTCTCATCGGTTCGGCGCTGATGGAAGAGGCTGACCTGCCAGCGGCGGTACGCCGCGTGCTGCTGGGTGATAATAAAGTGTGCGGCCTGACGCAGCCGGAAGCGGCCCGCGCCGCCAGTGAAGCGGGAGCCCTGTATGGCGGCCTGATTTTTGCTGACGGCTCACCGCGCAAAATCGACAGCGCCCAGGCACACCGCGTGATGGCCGCTGCGCCGTTGCGCTATGTGGGCGTATTTCGCAATGCGCCTGCTGGTGACGTTGTCACGCTGGCGGTGGAACTGAATCTGGCAGCCGTACAGCTGCATGGCGATGAAAATCGCGACTACGTTGCCAGACTGCGTCAGGCACTGCCGCCACAGACGCAAATCTGGAAAGCGCTGAGCGTCAAAGAGCGCCTGCCCGCGCGCGACTGGCCACACGTAGATCGCTACGTATTTGACAATGGTCAGGGCGGCAGCGGGCAGCAGTTTGACTGGTCGCTGCTGCAGGGGGAGTCGCTGGACAATGTACTGCTGGCAGGCGGTCTCGCCGCCGATAACTGCGTGACGGCTGCGCAGCTTGGCTGTGCCGGTCTTGATTTCAACTCCGGCGTGGAATCCGCTCCTGGCATTAAAGATGCCGGCAAAATCGCCGCGGTATTTACCACATTACGCGCTTACTAATGTTGCCGGCCCGCCCTGGCGGGCCGTTGAGGAAAGATCAATTATGTCGACGTTATTGAATCCCTATTTTGGTGAATTTGGCGGCCAGTACGTTCCGCAAATCCTGATGCCGGCCCTGCGCCAGCTGGAAGCTGCTTTTGTTGAGGCGCAGCGCGATCCTGAATTTCAGCAGGAGTTTACCGATCTGCTGAAAAATTACGCCGGTCGTCCGACGGCGCTGACCCTGTGCCGCAATCTGACTCAGGGAACAAAGACCCGCCTCTACCTGAAGCGCGAAGATCTGCTGCATGGCGGCGCGCACAAAACTAATCAGGTACTCGGTCAGGCGCTGCTGGCAAAGCGAATGGGAAAAAATGAGATCATTGCGGAAACCGGCGCCGGCCAGCATGGTGTCGCCTCCGCGCTCGCCTGCGCACTGCTCGGCATGAAGTGCCGCATCTATATGGGCGCGAAAGACGTTGAGCGTCAGTCACCCAACGTTTTCCGCATGCGACTGATGGGCGCGGAAGTGATCCCGGTCCATAGCGGCTCAGCTACGCTGAAAGACGCCTGTAATGAGGCGCTGCGCGACTGGTCAGGCAGCTATGAAACCGCACACTATATGCTGGGAACCGCCGCCGGTCCGCACCCCTTCCCGACCATCGTGCGCGAATTCCAGCGTATGATCGGCGAAGAGACCAAAGCGCAGATCCTCGAGGCGGAAGGCCGTCTGCCCGATGCCGTGCTGGCGTGCGTAGGCGGTGGTTCCAACGCGATCGGCATGTTTGCCGATTTCATTGAAGAGAGCAGCGTGGGCCTGATTGGCATTGAGCCCGCTGGTCACGGCATCGAAAGCGGTGAGCACGGCGCGCCGCTGAAGCATGGCCGCGTGGGCATCTACTTCGGTATGAAGGCGCCGATGATGCAGACCGAAGAGGGCCAGATTGAAGAGTCTTATTCAATTTCGGCCGGCCTCGATTTTCCGTCCGTGGGTCCGCAGCATGCACATCTCAACAGCATCGGGCGCGCTGAGTATGTCTCTATTACGGATGACGAAGCGCTCGATGCATTCAAAGCGCTGTGCCGGGCAGAAGGTATTATTCCGGCACTGGAATCGTCTCACGCGCTGGCGCATGCGCTGAAAATGATGCGTGAAAATCCGGAAAAAGAGCAGCTGCTGGTCGTCAACCTTTCCGGTCGCGGTGATAAAGATATTTTCACGGTTCATGACCTGCTTAAAGCGAAGGGAGAGATATGATGGAGCGTTATAATCAGCTGTTTTCACGCCTGTCAGCGCGTCAGGAAGGCGCCTTTGTGCCTTTTGTTACGCTGGGCGATCCTACGCCTGAGCTGTCACTGCAGATTATCGATACGCTGGTTGAAGGCGGCGCTGATGCGCTTGAGCTGGGGATCCCCTTTTCCGATCCGCTGGCAGATGGCCCGACCATTCAGAGCGCCACGCTGCGGGCGTTTGCAGCCGGCACAACGGTTGCGCAGTGCTTTGAGATGCTGCAGGTGGTGCGGCAAAAATACCCCGATCTGCCCATTGGTTTGCTGATGTACGCTAACCTGGTATTCAGCCGCGGCATTGATACATTTTATGCTCAGTGTGCCGCCGCGGGCGTCGACTCGGTGCTGGTCGCTGATGTGCCGATTGAAGAGTCTGCCCCCTTCCGCCAGGCTGCACTGCGTCACAACATCGCGCCGATTTTTATCTGCCCGCCTAATGCCAGCGATGACCTGCTGCGTGAACTGGCTCAGCATGGCCGCGGTTACACGTACCTGCTGTCGCGCGCGGGGGTAACCGGTGCTGAAAATCGCGCCAGTCAGCCGCTGCATCACCTGATTGATAAACTGCGTGAGTTTCAGGCGCCGCCTGCGCTGCAGGGATTCGGCATCTCTGAGCCGGACCAGGTGCGTGAAGCCATTGCAGCAGGCGCAGCGGGGGCAATCTCCGGTTCCGCTATTGTACGTATTATTGAGAAAAATCAGCGCGATCCGGCAACGCTGCTGCGTGAGCTGAAAGCCTTTGTCAGCGGGCTGAAAGCGGCCACCCGCTAAACGTTCTGGCTCCGTCTTCCTGACGGAGCCGCATCCTTTACTCTTTCTCTTCCCCCTCGTTCTTTCACGCACAGCGCCGGCTTTTTTCACTTTTTCTCTGCCGGCGGGTTGCCGATTATTCAGGGCCGACCCACACTTACATGCGCCGTTGCGTTACGGTGTGAATCCATCTATGACAGGGAGATAACCAAATGAAATTGTTCAAGGTCGTTGCGGGAATTTTTATGGCTGCATTTGTGGCACTGACACTGAGCGCCTGTGCGCCAACGCCAACTAAAGAAGGCACCGGTGGCTATATCGATGACACCGTCGTCACCACTAAAGTCAAAGCACAGCTGCTGAATGATGAGGCGCTGAAATCCACTGAAATCAACGTTGAGACATTTAAAGGTAAGGTTCAGCTGAGCGGGTTTGTCAGCTCACCACAGATGGCTAACCGTGCCGTATCCGTTACACGCGGCGTGGCAGGCGTGAAGTCTGTTGTTAACAACATGCAGATCAAGTAATACCGAAAGGGCGGCCCGCAGGTCGCCCTTTTTCTGCTTCAGAAGCGATAGCCCGCCCCAAAGAAAAAGACAAACGGATCGATACGCGTATTAATGTTTTGCTGTACGCCCTGATGTCTGAATTTCACTTCCGTATCAATGTCCATATACCACAGCGAAGCGTTCAGCATCCAGTCACGGTTAATCTGATAATCCAGCCCCACCTGGCCGGCAATGCCCCAGGAGTCTTTCACGCTCAGATCGCTGAGCTGCGCATCTCTGGCGGTCTGATTCAGCTTTGCATCAAAGAAAGTGGTGTAGTTGATACCGACACCGGCATAAGGGCGCACCGCGCTGTTGCTGTCGAGGAAGTAGTATTGCGCCATCAGCGTCGGCGGCAACTGACGTACCGTGGCCAGGTTACCGGTCGGACCGAGGCCCACTTTATGGCGAAACGGCGTGGCCGCCAGTAGCTCAATCCCGATATGGTCTGTCGCCATCCAGGTCAGTGTCAGCCCCAGCTGCGTATCATTATCAACGCTGAACTCACCCATGTTCAGCACATTATCAGACCCCTCAGTCGGACGGACCGTCGCCGTACCGGCGCGCATAAAAAAGTCACCCGCCTGATGAGCAAGTGCCAGCTGTGGCACAGCCATTGCCAGGAACAGCGCGCATGTTGCCAGTTTCATCATCACTCCTTTGCCTGAATTAAATTTTTTCGCGGCACAGATGTAACGGTTTTCAGCGCAGATTTCATTAACTGGCTGGCAGAATAAATGCTTAGTTAACAATGAATTGATACAGATCAAATTTGCCGGCGCGAAAAAAGATAAAAAACAGGTTGCTGAAGTTTCGCGACGTGATTACTTTGTTGATCCCGAGTGATTTTGGTTCGATGCCTCAGGAGTGGCGGGCGATCAGATGAGCGATATAACCAACCCTTGTATGACCTGTGGCGCCTGCTGCGCCTATTTCCGTGTTTCCTTTTACTGGGCTGAAGCCGATGATGCCGGTGGCGTAGTGCCAGTCGATCTCACTGAGCCACTGAGCCTGCTGATGCGTAATATGCGCGGCACAAACGATCGCACGCCGCGCTGCGTTGCGCTGCAGGGCGAGCCTGGCAGCTGCGTCTCCTGCGGTATCTATGAGAAGCGCCCCTCTCCCTGCCGTGAATTTGCGATGTCAGGAGAGGATGGTGTAGTGCATGAGGCCTGCGACCGTGCCCGCGCCCGTCATGGATTACCAGCCCTGTTTCACCCTTCTTTACCTGACATGACAGAAAGTTATGGTATTCCGGGTGCCAGCCTGCCCGCTTAGCATGTACAATCGCCGGGTTAATTAACCCGGTTTTTTTCAAGGAGTGTACATGTCTATCACGGCAAGCTCGTTATACCGTGACACAGGAAATTTTCTGCGCCATCAGCTGGTCACTATAGTGCTGATGGCGCTGCTGACCTCATTCATTACCGTGATTATCGGGCATGCATTAACGCCTGATGAGGAGCAGCTGTCGCTGCTGAGTCAGAGTGACAGCAGCGCTTCCTCCCTGTTTGAACTGGTACAGAATATGTCGCCCGATCAGCAGCGTATACTGCTGCGCGCCTCGGCAGCGGGTACGCTGGCGGCCCTGATTGGTAACACACTGCTGCTCGGCGGAATGCTCTGCCTGATCCCGCTGGTCTCCGGTGGTCAGCGCGTCAGTGCCCTGCGTGCTATCGGCACCGCTGCACCGCTGCTGCCTAAACTGCTGTTGCAGACCTTTCTGATCACGCTGCTGGTGCAGCTTGGCTTTATGGTGCTGATGGTTCCTGGCATCATGCTCGCTATTTTACTGTCGCTGGCGCCGGTGATGCTGGTCAGTGAAAAAATGGGCGTGATGGGTGCCATGCGCGCCAGCATGCGTCTGGCGTGGCAAAATCTCCGCCTGATTGCACCCGCTATTTTGCTGTGGCTGCTGGCAAAAATTATTCTGATGTTCTTTTTCTCTTCGCTGACGGTTCTGCCCGCCAATATTGCCTCCGTGGTGCTTAACGCGCTGGGTAATCTGGTCTCTGCCGTTTTGATTATTTATTTGTATCGGCTCTATATGCTGTTACGTTAAGGGTTACGGCGCTTCGCTGAGCGCCATAACTGTAGGCTACTGTCCGGACTGGAAACGCTATGAAGCAGTTACTCGACTTTCTCCCCCTGGTCGTTTTCTTTGTTTTTTACAAACTCTACGACATCTACGTTGCATCGGGCGCGCTGGTAGTGGCTACCGGCCTGGCGCTGGTAGTGAGCTGGGTGCTCTATCGCAAGCTGGAAAAGATGACCCTGTTTACCTTTGTGCTGGTGGCCGTGTTCGGTACCCTGACACTGGTGTTTCATAATGATGAGTTCATCAAGTGGAAGGTCACCGTGATCTATTCGCTGTTTGCGCTCGCGCTGCTTTACAGCCAGTGGTTTATGCAGCAGCCCCTGATCCAGACCATGCTGGGCAAAGAGCTGCAGCTGCCCGCTACGGTCTGGCGCCGGCTCAATATTGCCTGGGCGCTGTTCTTTCTGCTGTGCGGCCTTGCCAACATCTACGTTGCGTTCTGGTTACCACAGCCAGTATGGGTTAATTTTAAAGTGTTTGGCCTGACAGGACTGACGCTGCTGTTTACCCTGCTGAGCGGGCTCTATATCTGGCGGCAGATGCCTCAGCAGGAATCAAAATAGTTTTTCCATTGCCCGGTCAGCCGGGCTTTTTTTCACCTGCAGAAGAACTGAGCAATGAACGATAAACATAAGCAGCCACTCGGCGAGATGGTTTTGCGTACGCTGGCTATGCCAGCTGACACCAATGCTAATGGTGATATTTTCGGCGGCTGGTTAATGTCACAGATGGACATGGGCGGTGCGATTCTGGCAAAAGAGATCGCTGAAGGTCGCGTCGTCACGGTTCGTGTCGACGGCATGAGTTTTCTTAAGCCGGTCGCGGTAGGTGATGTGGTCAGCTGCCATGCGCACTGCCTGCGCACCGGCAACAGTTCTATGACCATCAACGTTGAGGTCTGGATCAAAAAGGTTTCATCAGAACCGATAGGTCAGACTTACTGCGCCACTGAAGCAGTGTTTGTTTACGTGGCGGTCGACAGCAGCGGCAAGTCGCGTCCGCTGCCGGCAGATCGCGCCAACCGCAGTCACTGAGCCATAAACACCAGAGCGACTTTCCCGGCCGCTCTGGTGTCCGTACTACTCGATCTTCGCGCCGCCGTTAATACGAAAGACAATATTCATGGTAATGCCCTGGCCTGGCTGGCCTGGCTGATAACGCCACTTTTTAACCTGATCTTTCACGCTGCGCTCGAACATATTGCGCGGCTGTGCCGAAAGAATGGTGACGTTGCCGACCCGGCCGTCACTGTCGACATCAAATTTTACCCGTACGTTGCCCTCAATACGCAGCGCGGCCGCCCGCGCCGGATAAGCAGGTTTGCTGATGCTGAGCGCTTTAGGTCCGGTAGCGTTAACCGGCGCCGTGGCCGTGGCCGCTTTTGGTGCAGTGGCGGGCCGGGGCTGAGTCGCTGCGCGCTCCTGCTTAAACGGATCGGCCCGGTCGGGAGCCGGCTTACGGGGTGCAGGATCCGGTTTTTTCTCTATTTTCGGTTTTGGTTTTGGTTTCGGCCTGGGTTTTGGCTTTGGCTCCGGTTTTGCAATCGGCACCGGTTCCGCTTTTGGCGGCTCGGGCACGGCCTGCGGTTCGGGTTCTGGCTCCGGCTGGGGTGCCGGCGCTACCACAGCAGGCGCAGGTTCCGGCTGCACCTCAGGTGCGACCATGGTGATGGCGATGGGCTGAGGCGCGGCAGGCAATTCACGTGACTGATGCAACGAGGCATAGAGGATGCCGGCAATAACGGACCCGTGCAGCACCACGGAGAGGATCAGTGAAACAGGCGTACGGGCCGGAAAAGGCGTAGTCAATGTCGTCATAGCAGCTGTGGTCATTGAGTGAGAAGATGAGTTTAAATGCAAATAGCAATCAGTTTCAATAAGCAGCGTAAAAGTGCCCTGTTTCCCCGTTTTTTTTAACCCCGCTTGCGCTGGCGCCGATTGCCCTGAGGTTTCGTTTGCACTCTGCCGGGGGATGCCTTAACGTGTCTCGCAATTTCGGCCAGTCTAACGGGAGTATCCCAACGTGCTTTACCTCATCTACGCGGAAGATACCGCAGATTCACTGGAAAAACGCAACAGCGTGCGCCCTGCGCACCTTGCTCGTCTGCAGCTGCTGCAGGATGAGGGACGACTGATTGTTGCAGGGCCGCTACCGGTGGTCGACAGCAATGATCCAGGCCCCGCCGGCTTTAGCGGCTCGGCCATTGTCGCGGAGTTTGATTCGCTGGAGGCGGCGCAATCCTGGGCTCAGGACGATCCATATATCGCCGCCGGCGTTTACGAGAAAGTCACCGTTAAGCCTTTTAAGCGGGTGTTTTAATCAGTGATGTTGTCACTGCTGCTGCTGCTGGTTGCGCTGCTGCTTACCGGCCGCGCGCTCTGGATCTGGCGCCAGCAGGGCTGGCTTCAGGCGCGCCAGCAGATTGTCATGCTGATAGTACTGGCAGCAGCGGCCCAGCTCGTTAACATCACGTTAGTGCTGCGCGGCCATTAATATACGTAGCCGCGTCAGCTTTACAGATTCTGTGTAATAAACAGAATTGAACGACGCTGCTGCTGCGCGACCTGGTGACGAATAGCATGAATGCGCTTATAGCGACGCGACTGCCCCTCCAGCCAGCGTGCACGGCGGCGATGCACCTGACGCAACATTCTCCAGCGGGCCACTTCATTTCTGCTTCGTCTCATGACACTCTCTCAGTCCGGCATATTTCGGCACGCATTATAGTGATCTGCACAGAAATGCCAATTCGAAACCTTTATCGATAACCCCCGGAACAGATTAAGGTTTCGCTGCAGCGCATCAACACGTAAACTTTGCCTATAAATGCGCGAACAGGATGTCCACTCAATGACCACCTTTTATACCCTGATCAGTTGGTTACTGCTGTTTGGCTACTGGCTGCTGATTGCGGGTGTAACGCTGCGTATTCTGATGAAACGTCGCGCAGTGACCTCAGCAATGGCCTGGCTGCTTATCATCTATATCCTGCCGCTGGTCGGTATTATCGCCTATCTCTCGTTTGGCGAGCTGCATCTTGGCAAGCGCCGGGCTGAGCGCGCCCGTACCATGTGGCCCTCCACGGCTAAATGGCTCACCGACCTGAGACAGTGCCGGCATATCTTTGCCACAGAACACAGCGACGTTGCACGTTCGCTGTTTGACCTCTGCCGTCATCGTCAGGGGATCGCGGGCGTCAAAGGCAATCAGCTGCAGCTGCTGACCAGCAGCGATGAAGTGATGCAGGCGCTGATCCGTGATATTCAGCTGGCGCGGCATAATATCGAAATGGTGTTCTACATCTGGCAGCCGGGCGGCCTGGCTGACGATGTGGCGGAGTCGCTGATGGCGGCCTCTCGCCGGGGTGTACACTGTCGTCTGATGCTCGATTCAGCCGGCAGCGTCGCTTTTTTCCGCAGTCCGTGGGCAAATATGATGCGCAACGCCGGGATCGATGTCGTTGAGGCGCTGCAGGTCAGCCTGCTGCGTGTCTTTCTGCGGCGTATGGATCTGCGTCAGCATCGTAAAGTCGTGCTCATCGACAATTACATTGCTTATACCGGCAGCATGAACCTTGTCGATCCGCGTTTCTTTAAACAGGATGCCGGTGTCGGGCAGTGGATCGATCTGATGGCGCGTATGGAAGGCCCGGTTGCTACTACAATGGGGATCGTTTACGCCTGCGACTGGGAAATTGAGACCGGCAAGCGTATTCTGCCACCGGCCCCGGACGGTAATATCATGCCGTTTGAGCAGGAGAGCGGCCACACTATTCAGGTTATCGCTTCCGGACCGGGTTTTCCCGAAGATATGATCCACCAGGCGCTGCTGACCGCGGTCTATTCCGCGCGTGAGCAGCTGATCATGACCACGCCCTATTTTGTTCCCAGCGACGATCTGCTGCACGCTATCTGCACGGCTGCGCTGCGTGGCGTTGAGGTCAGCATTATCGTGCCGCGTCACAACGATTCGCTGCTGGTTGGCTGGGCCAGCCGCGCGTTCTTTACGGAACTGCTGGAAGCAGGCGTCAAAATCTATCAGTTTGAAGATGGTCTGCTGCATACCAAAAGCGTGCTGGTTGATGGACAGCTCAGCCTGGTGGGCACGGTGAACCTGGATATGCGCAGCCTCTGGCTCAACTTTGAGATCACCCTGGTGGTGGATGATGACGGCTTTGGCAGCGATCTCGCTACCGTGCAGGATGACTATATTGCGCGATCGCGCCTGCTGGATAATGCGCGCTGGGCGAAACGTGCCTGGTGGCAGCGCATCGTTGAACGACTGTTTTACTTCTTTAGTCCATTACTGTAAAACGAGCGGAAAGATTACCGCCGCAGGATAAGCACATGACCATGGATTTAGACAACCGCCTGACCGATGATGAAACGCTGGAGCAGGCCTACGATATTTTTCTTGAGCTGGCAGGCGATAACCTCGATCCGGCTGATATTATTCTGTTTAACCTGCAGTTTGAAGAGCGTGGCGGCGCAGAGCTGTTTGATCCCTCTGAAGACTGGCAGGAACACGTTGATTTTGATTTAAACCCCGACTTTTTCTCTGAAGTTGTGATTGGTCTGGGTGAAGCTGACGGCGAGCCTGTCACGGATGTATTTGCACGTGTGCTGCTGTGCCGTGAGAAAGATCATAAACTCTGCCATATTCTCTGGCGCGAATAAGTCAGACATAAAAACGCCGGGCTTTTGCCCGGCGTTTTGCTGTTTACCGCCTGCTCACTTGTCTCAAAGCGGATCCACTTTCAGGCAGGATACCGCATGGCGGAAACTGCCCTCCAGCAGCGGTCGGGTTTTGGCACATTCCGGTCCGGCAATCGGACAGCGGGTACGAAACACGCAGCCTGAAGGCGGATTAATCGGCGAAGGCAACTCCCCGTCCAGTAGCTGGATCTGCTTATTTTTCTCCAGATCCGGATCGGGAATCGGTACCGCTGACATCAGCGCCCGGGTATAGGGATGCTGCGGATTGTTGTACACCGCATCATAGGTGCCCAGCTCAACGGCGTGGCCCAGGTACATCACCAGCACGCGATCGGAGATATGTTTCACCACCGCCAGATCGTGCGCAATGAAGATCAGCGACAGCCCCATCTCGCGCTGCAGTTTCTGCAGCAGATTCACCACCTGCGCCTGGATAGAGACATCCAGCGCCGAGACCGGCTCATCACAGATAATCAGCTTCGGCTCCAGGATCAGTGCGCGCGCGATGCCGATACGCTGACACTGGCCACCTGAAAACTCATGCGGATAGCGGTTGATAAGATTCGGCAGAAGGCCGACTTTCATCATCATCGCTTTGACTTTATCTTTGACTTCCTGACGCGGCATCTTTGGATAATAGGTGCGCAGCGGTTCAGCAATGATATCGCCGATAGTCATACGCGGGTTCAGTGACGCCAGCGGGTCCTGGAAAATCATCTGAATATCACTGCGCGCCTGACGCCACTCTTCCGCGCTCTGCCCCAGCAGATCGCGTCCCAGCCAGGCGACGCGCCCTTCGGTGGCTTTTACCAGCCCGATAATAGCGCGCGCCAGCGTCGATTTACCGCAGCCTGACTCGCCTACTACGCCCAGCGTTTCGCCCTCATAGAGCCGCAGGCTGACGCCATCTACCGCTTTCAGCGTTTTAGGCGGCTGCCAGAACCACTGTTTGCCATCTTTAATTTCAAAATGCACTTTGAGATCGGCTATCTCCAGCAGCACTTTTTTCTCTTCCACAACGGTGCTCATACCAGCTCCTCCACCGGTTTGAAGCAGGCACGCAGGCGTCCGTCGGCAAAAGGCTCCAGCGGCGGTGGCGCGGCGCATACCTCCATTGCCCAGGCGCAGCGTGGCTGAAACGGACAGCCCTGCGGCAACCGCAGCAGGTTCGGCGGATTACCGGGAATGGTCGTCAGTGACTCGCCCTCTGCATCGAGCCGCGGTACCGCATTCAGCAGGCCGATAGAGTATGGATGTGCCGGCTGATAAAACACATCGCGGGCGCGGCCATACTCCATGGTCCGTCCGGCATACATCACCAGCACTTTGTCGCAGATCCCGGCCACCACGCCAAGATCGTGCGTGATCATAATGATAGCGGTGTTGAATTCGCGCTTCAGTTCATTAAGCAGCGTCATGATCTGCGCCTGGACCGTCACATCCAGCGCGGTAGTGGGCTCATCGGCAATCAGCAGCTTCGGACGACACATCAGCGCCATGGCGATCATCACACGCTGGCGCATACCGCCTGAAAATTCGTGCGGATACATCTTCATGCGCTTTCGTGCTTCCGGCATCTTCACCGCATCAAGCATACGTACCGACTCTTCAAACGCCTGCGCCTTGTTCATGCCCTTATGCAGCTGGAGAACTTCCATCAGCTGCTCCCCTACCCGCATATAGGGATTCAGAGAGGTCATGGGGTCCTGAAAGATCATGGCAATCTGCTCCGCGCGCAGCTTATTCAGCTTGCCCTCGGGCAGATTCAGGATCTCCTGTCCGTTAAACCGTGCCGATCCGCCAATGCGGCCATTCTTTGCCAGCAGCCCCATCAGGGCAAACGCCGTCTGCGATTTGCCGGAGCCTGACTCGCCTACAATGCCAAGGGTTTCCCCGGCACGCAGAGAGAAGTTGAGATCGTTTACGGCGGTAACGTCGCCGTCATGCGTTGTGAAGGTTACGCGCAGATCCTGCACATTCAGCAGCAGTTCCGGGCTTCCCGCCGGCACAGCACGCGCTGGCGTTGTGGTTTCAAAACTCATCGGGAAACTCCTTAGCGATCTTTCGGATCGAGGGCATCACGCAGGCCATCGCCGATAAAATTAAAACAGAACAGCGTGACGACCAGAAAGCCGGCCGGGAACATCAGCAGCCACGGAGAGACTTCCATAGAGTTTGCTCCGTCACTCAGCAGCGCGCCCCAGCTACTGAGCGGCTCCTGCGTACCCAGTCCCAGGAAACTCAGGAAGGATTCAAACAGAATCATGCTGGGTACCAGCAGTGAGGCATAGACCACCACCACACCCAGCACGTTGGGCACAATGTGGCGCAGCACAATACTGGCCGTGGAGACGCCCCCTACCTGAGCCGCCTCGATAAACTCTTTGCGTTTTAGCCCCAGCGTCTGACCCCGCACAATACGCGCCATGTCGAGCCAGGAGACCATACCGATAGCCACGAAAATCAGCAGAATATTGCGGCCGAAAAAGGTCACCAGCAGGATCACAAAAAACATAAACGGAAAGGAGTTGAGGATTTCCAGAATACGCATCATCACTGAGTCGATCCTGCCGCCGAGATAGCCCGCCAGAGAGCCATAGAGCGTGCCCACCAGCACTGCTATCAGTGCGGACGCGATACCCACCATCAGCGAAATACGACCGCCAATCGCCACCCGCACCAGCAGATCGCGCCCGGAGGAGTCGGTACCAAACCAGTGACCTGAGACACTATCCGGCGGCGACGACATCATTGCCCAGTCGGTATCATCATAGTTAAACTGCGCCAGCATCGGTGCAAACACTACAAACAGGGCAATCAGCAACAATACCAGCAGGCTGATCAGCGCCGCGCGGTTGTGAATAAAGCGTCGGCGTGCATCCTGCCACAGACTGCGCCCCTCCACCTCCAGCTTTTCACTGAAGGCATCCACCACGTCACTGTTTTTTTTGCTTAACATCATGAGCGTGCTCCACCCTTAATAGCGAATCTTTGGATCAATAACGGCGTAGAGCACATCAACGATCGCATTGAACAGAATAGTCAGCACGCCAACCAGAATCGTCAGGCTCATCACCAGTGAGTAGTCACGGTTTAGCGCTCCGTTAACAAACAGCTGACCGATACCAGGCAGGCCGTAAATAGACTCAATTACCATTGAACCGGTGATGATGCCGACAAAGGCTGGCCCCATATAGGAGAGCACCGGCAGTAGCGCAGGCTTCAGCGCATGACGCAGTACGATACGGCGCAGCGGCAACCCTTTTGCCCGCGCCGTACGGATGAAGTTTGAGTGCATGACTTCAATCATTGAACCGCGCGTGATACGGGCGATACTGGCGATATAAGCCAGCGAAAGCGCCACCATCGGCAGCAGCATGTAATTCCACTGCCCGCCGTTCCAGCCACCGCCCGGTAGCCAGCGCAGCGTAATGGCAAAGATCAGAACCAGCAGCGGCGCCACGACAAAGCTCGGGATAACAATGCCGGTCATCGCCACCCCCATGACGGCATAGTCCCACAAACTGTTCTGCTTTAGCGCCGCGATCACGCCGGCGGTTACCCCCAGAATCACTGCAAGGAAAAAGGCTGCCAGCCCCAGCTTCGCGGAGACCGGAAAGGCATGCCCTACCAGATAGTTAACTGAATAGTCCTTATATTTGAATGAGGGCCCGAAATCGCCGTGCGCCAGCTGGACCAGATAGCTGAGGTACTGTTTGCCGATGGGATCGTTGAGGTGATATTTGGCTTCAATGTTAGCCATCACCTCAGGTGACAGCGTGCGCTCACCGGTAAACGGACTACCCGGTGCTAAACGCATCATAAAGAACGAAATGGTGATCAGAATAAAGAGCGTCGGAATCGCTTCCAGAAGCCGACGCAGAATAAATTTTAACATTGCCATACCTGCCAGGCTGTTGCTTCACAAAGTCAAAAAAGCGGCGCCGCAGCACCGCCACTGTCGATAGCCTGTGTGCTATTAATGCTTGATGATGTACAGGTTCTTATCCAGCGTTTTATCCAGCGGATCGTTACCGGTATAGCCGCCTACATAAGGCTTAACCAGACGGGCGTTAACATAGTAATAGACCGGCACAATGGCGCTGTCTTTATCCAGAATCTGCTCTGCCTGCTGGTAATCAGCCACGCGTGCTTTTTCATCGGCAGCTTTGACGGCGTCATGGATCACTTTGTCAAAATCAGCGCTCTTATAGTGCGCGGTATTACTGCTGCTGTCTGACAGCATGGTGTTCAGGAAGGAAGTCGGTTCGTTATAGTCTGCACACCAGGCCGCACGTGAAACGTCGTAGTTGCCCTGATGACGGGTATCGAGGAAGGTTTTCCACTCCTGATTCTCCAGCTTAATATTAACGCCGAGATTCTTTTTCCAGATTGAAGAAGCCGCGATCGCCAGCTTTTTATGCAGGTCTGAGGTGTTGTACAGCAGATTAAACGTCAGCGGCTTATCTGCGGTGTAGCCTGCTTCTGCCAGCAGTTTTTTAGCTTCTTCATTACGCTTGTTCTGATCCCATTTAAACCAGTCCGGCGGCAGCAGTTCCATGCCATCGGTTGCCGGCGGTGTATAGCTATAGGCGGGCAGCTGGCCCTGTGCCAGTACCTTATTCACCATGATGTCGCGATCCAGACCCAGCTTCAGCGCGGTACGTACGCGGGCATCGGTAAAAGGTGCTTTCTGGTTATTGATTTCATAGTAATAGGTGCAGAGATAGGGTTTTACCATCAGCTCTTTGCCGTTATCGCGCTGCAGCTTTTTGAACAGCTCAATCGGCATGTTGTTATAGGTGATATCGCTGCCATTTTCAGAAAAATAGCGGTTCACATCGCTGACTTCCGAGTTGATTGGCAGGAAAGTGACTTTGTTCAGTACGGTATGTTCGTTATCCCAGTATTGCGGATTACGTACCAGCGTGACGCGCTCGTTAATAACGTGCGCCTCCAGTTTAAATGCGCCGTTACCCACCCAGTTCTGCGGCTGTGTCCACTGATCGCCCGACTTCTCAATGGCAGGCTTATAGACCGGTGACATCACAGCATTAATCAGCAGTTTATAAAAATAAGGCACCGGCTGGCTCAGTGTAACTTCCAGCGTATGATCATCCAGCGCTTTTACGCCCAGTTCAGAGGTCGGTTTTTTACCGGCAATAATCTCATCAACGTTAGCTATGTGGCCATACTGCGGATAGCTGGCGTAAGGTGATGCCGTTTTCGGATCCACCAGGCGCTGCCAGCTATAGACGAAATCCTGTGCAGTGACCGGCTCACCGTTAGACCATTTAGCATTTTTACGCAGGTGGAAAGTCCAGACTTTAAAATCTTTGTTTTCCCAGCTCTCCGCCACGCCCGGAACCGGTTTGCCGCTGGCATCGCTGACGATGAGGCCTTCATAGAGATCGCGGGCAATATTGTCTTCCGGAACACCCTCAATTTTATGCGGATCGAGCGACTGCACTTCGTCACCGTTACCGCGTACCAGCTCCTGTTTAGCGGCAAGCTCAACGCCAGCCGGTACCGTTGCAGCCAGCGCAGCATTCCCTGCCAGAGAGGAAATTGCCGCCAGAACGCCGGCAGCAATCAGGTTTTTTTTCGTGATGTTGTTCATTGTTATGCTCCAGTTTTATTATTGTCGTCAGTGCGCTATATCGCCCGACGTATCCCGTTAACCGGGCGATCGTCGTCTCTGTCGGACGCAGACCCTGCACCCTTCCGGGTTACCTCGATAAGCCACCAGCGGGCGCAGATGTCTGCTGGCGACTCACACAATATTTTTGATAGTGAAAAAGTACAGCGCCCGGCTCCTGAAATTTTCTACCGGTATAACTGCGGCCCGCGGCTTGACCAGCGTATTAATAAGCAAAAAGCGTACACATCTGCTGAAAGCGCGATAAAAATCCAGAGAGTGCCAGAAATTATCAGAAGCTATCCCATTGCGCCAAAGCCAATGCAGAAAAATGTTAACCATTTCTCTTTTATCACGTCCGGGATAACGTTGAAAGCGTTAATTTTTACCGCTAAATATTAGGTAACTAGCTGAAATATAGTCAAATAAATGCATTTCTGGCGATTATGCACTCACTTATTAAATATCAACACGCTTCTAAGCAAATATAGGGTTTTTTTACTTCAGGACGGAATATTCAGCGACTCTCTGCCAGATCAGGCACAGCTAATCACATTAAAAAACCATTTAGCAGCAGGTAAATCTGTGACAATTATCACAATAAAAAGCGGACATTACACGGAAGCAGGCAGGGAAGTAGCGAAAGTGATAAAAAATACCGTAAAAGTAGAATGGCAAATAATTTCACCAAAAGAGTGCGCCCGCACTGCGTGATGCACCCTTTTGGTTCATAGAGATCTTTTTTGGGTAAAATCAAGTCTGAATTAATTTAGTAAACCCGGAAAAATAGCTTTAATACCGGTAACGACAAATTCAATACCCAATGCCATCAATAATAAGCCCATAATACGGGTAATAACGTTAATGCCGGTCTGACCTAATACCCGCACCATTAATGGCGCCGCTCTGAATAACAGCCAGCAGCAAAAGGCGAATACTGCAATAGCCACCGTAAAACCCAGCAAATTAAGCCAGCTATGATAGCGTGAGCTCCAGACTATCGTGGAACTGATCGCACCCGGTCCTGCCATAAGTGGCAGCGCCAGCGGCACTACACCAATGCTTTCACGAATAGCCGTTTCTGATTTTTCCTGCTTGTTTTGCTTATCTTCGCCCAGCTTGCCGCTAATCATAGACATGGCAATGGTGACAACCAGTATGCCGCCTGCAATACGGAATGAGTCGATTGAAATACCAAAAAGATGCAGGATGCCATCCCCAAGAAACAGTGACGTCCAGAGAATAATAGCGACTGCAAGGTTAGCTGTAAGGTTGGTTTTATTGCGTTCAGCCGCCGCCTGATAGCTGGTCATGCTGATGAAAACCGGAATAATGCCTACCGGATTCACCAGTGCAAACAGGCCAACAAAAAATTTTATGTAGCCGGAGAGATCGAGTAGCACGGGGGTCACAACAGGCTCCTGAAAAAGTCAAAAAAACGCGCTTAATGTAGTGCATATGTCTGCTGAAAAACAGCCGTAATGGCAGAAATATCTGCTATATGTCCGCTACAGCTATGGCATAAAAATCTGTCTGTGTCTGATTAGGCCTGCAGAACGGCAGCGTCTAAAAAACGCTATCTTTAGTGGTAAACGATCTAGCTGGCCGCTATTCCCCTGCAGCATCCCTTGATCTGCATCATGATTATGCCCTTCCAGCAGCGCTACGCTGGGGGCAGTAAATTATTCACGTCAGACCTTTTTACTAAACAGCCAGGCCAGCCACAGTCAAACCTTAGCTGATTTCTTTCTCTGCGCTGGCCTGTTTACTAAAAAAGTTTAACTTCCTCAGGAGAGTATTATGGCTGTAACCAATGTTGCCGAACTCAATGCACTGGTTGAACGCGTAAAACGCGCGCAGCGTGAATTTGCCAGTTTTAATCAGGAACAGGTTGATGCAATCTTTCGCGCCGCGGCGCTGGCGGCGGCAGATGCCCGCATTCCGCTAGCCAAAATGGCGGTAGCGGAATCGGGCATGGGTATCGTTGAAGATAAAGTGATCAAAAATCATTTTGCTTCAGAATATATCTACAACGCTTACAAAGATGAGAAAACCTGTGGCGTGCTGGCAAGCGATGACACCTTTGGCACCATTACCATTGCCGAACCCATTGGCCTTATCTGCGGTATTGTCCCTACTACCAACCCAACCTCCACCGCTATTTTCAAGGCGCTTATCAGTCTGAAAACCCGTAACGGCATTATCTTTTCTCCGCATCCGCGCGCAAAAGATGCCACCAATAAAGCCGCCGATATTGTGCTGCAGGCGGCTGTCGCGGCAGGTGCCCCCCGGGATATTATCGGCTGGATCGACGCGCCTTCGGTCGAGCTCTCTAACCAGCTGATGCATCATCCGGATATTAACCTGATTCTGGCGACAGGCGGCCCGGGGATGGTTAAAGCGGCTTACAGCTCGGGTAAACCGGCTATCGGCGTTGGCGCTGGCAATACGCCGGTGGTCATTGACGAAACGGCCGATATTAAACGGGCGGTCGCCTCAATTTTGATGTCGAAAACGTTTGATAACGGCGTTATTTGTGCCTCTGAACAGTCGGTCATTATTGTTGATGCGGTCTATGACGCGGTCCGTGAACGTTTTGCCAGCCACGGCGGCTATCTGCTGCAGGGTCATGAACTGAGTGCAGTACAGAGCATCCTGCTGAAAAATGGCGCGCTGAACGCGGCAATTGTGGGACAGCCCGCCTGCAACATTGCTGCGCTTGCCGGCATCAGCGTCCCGCAGAGTACCAAAATTTTAATCGGTGAGGTTTCAGCCGTTGATGAATCGGAACCTTTTGCGCATGAAAAGCTCTCGCCAACGCTGGCGATGTATCGTGCAAAAGATTTTACGGATGCGGTAGAAAAAGCTGAGAAACTGGTCGCTATGGGCGGCATTGGCCATACCTCCTGCCTCTACACCGATCAGGATAATGAGTCCGGGCGGATCCACTATTTTGGCGACAAGATGAAGACCGCCCGCATTCTGATCAACACCCCGGCCTCGCAGGGCGGCATCGGCGACCTGTATAACTTTAAACTGGCACCTTCTCTGACGCTGGGCTGCGGCTCCTGGGGAGGCAACTCTATCTCTGAAAACGTCGGCCCCAAACATCTGATCAATAAAAAAACTGTGGCTAAGCGAGCAGAAAATATGTTGTGGCATAAGTTACCGAAGTCTATCTACTTTCGCCGCGGCTCCCTTCCGATTGCGCTGGAAGAGGTGGCGGCTGAGGGTGCTAAACGTGCGTTTATCGTTACCGATCGCTTTTTGTTTAATAACGGCTATGCCGATCAGGTTACACGGGTGCTGAAGTCACAGGGTATCGAAACTGAGATATTCTTTGAGGTGGAAGCTGACCCGACCCTGAGCATTGTCCGCAAGGGCGCCGAGCAGATGCAGAGTTTCCGGCCCGACGTGATTATTGCGCTGGGCGGCGGCTCGCCGATGGATGCGGCAAAAATCATGTGGGTGATGTATGAGCATCCGGAAACACATTTTGAAGAGCTGGCGCTGCGTTTCATGGATATCCGCAAACGTATTTATACCTTCCCGAAAATGGGTGTGAAAGCCCGCATGGTCGCCATTACCACAACGTCAGGCACGGGTTCAGAAGTCACACCTTTTGCCGTTGTCACCGATGACGCCACCGGGCAAAAATATCCGCTGGCAGATTACGCATTAACGCCGGATATGGCCATTGTGGATGCCAACCTGGTGATGGATATGCCGCGCTCGCTCTGCGCCTTTGGCGGCCTTGATGCAGTGACGCATGCGCTGGAGGCCTATGTCTCAGTGCTTGCCAATGAGTATTCCGATGGACAGGCGCTGCAGGCACTGAAACTGCTCAAAGAGAACCTGCCCGCCAGCTATCGCGATGGTGCTAAAAACCCGGTCGCACGTGAACGCGTTCATAACGCAGCCACTATCGCCGGCATTGCTTTTGCCAACGCTTTCCTTGGGGTATGTCACTCTATGGCCCATAAGCTTGGCTCAGAGTTCCATATCCCGCACGGGCTGGCAAACGCCCTGCTTATTGGTAACGTCATTCGCTATAACGCCAATGATAACCCGACGAAACAGACAGCCTTTAGTCAGTATGACAGGCCGCAGGCGCGGCGCCGCTATGGGGAGATAGCTGACCACCTCGGCCTGACTCAGCCCGGTGACCGTACGGCGCAAAAAATTGAAAAACTGCTGGCATGGCTGGATGAAATGAAAGTGCAACTCGGTATTCCTGCCTCTATTCGCGAAGCGGGTGTGCAGGAAGCAGACTTTCTGGCGAAGGTTGATAAGCTGGCTGAAGATGCTTTTGACGATCAGTGCACCGGTGCCAACCCACGCTATCCATTAATTGCTGAGCTAAAACAGATTATGCTGGATACGTTCTACGGACGTGATTATTCAGAAACGGACGTGCCTTCTGCAGAAATCTGTGAACTCCAGCCTGCCGCGCGGGAAAAAAAAGTAAAGAAAGCGTAACCTGCTGAAAATAAAAAACCCGCTGCGGCGGGTTTTTTTATGGCTGGCCAATTAAAGCGGCGGCGGATTAGCACCATATATGGCGTCGCGCGTGCCCAGATTAATCGCCTGCTTGTAATGTTTCCGGCATACAGATATATAACGCTCGTTACCACCAATTACGACCTGCTCCCCTTCGCTAAACGGTCTGCCCTCCCCGTCAAGGCGCAGCACCATACTGGCTTTACGGCCGCAGTGGCAAATTGTTTTAAGCTCCACCAGTTTATCGGCCCAGGCAAGAAGGTACTGGCTGCCGGTGAACAGCTCACCGCGGAAGTCAGTGCGCAGGCCGTAGCAGAGAACCGGAATATCAAGATTGTCTGCGACATCAGAGAGCGCATAAACCTGCTCACGCGTCAGGAACTGGCTTTCATCCACCAGCACGCAGTGTACGGGCTGGCGCGCATGTTCTTCTGCTATCGCCTCCGCCAGTTCTGTTTTGTCATTATACAGACAGGCGGGCGAAGAGAGCCCGATTCGTGAGCTGACCACGCCGGCACCAAATCTATCGTCTATCTCTGCGGTATAGACCAGGGTACGCATGCCGCGCTCCTGATAGTTATAAGAAGATTGCAGCAGTGCGGTAGATTTTCCCGCATTCATCGCCGAGTAATAGAAATAGAGTTGAGCCACTTACCAGTCTCTCCAGGGATACTAAATTCAGGGTGCAGCAGTTTAACACAAATGTATTGTCGCAGAGCACCTCACAACGTGCAGGGTTTACCGCAGCAGAAAGCCAGGCTGCTGCCTGCTGAAAATCAATGCCGGCGCGCTGCGCTTAAAACACTAATAGCGGTTAAATTAATTCAGTTAAATGGAATAGCTATCACGCAGCGTGACATATCGTGGATAATTTATGCAGCTCAGCCTGAATAATTAACTCTGCTGAAATAACCAAACAATAAATAAATGTCATCACTCAGGCTTCTCTATTGCAGTTATATATTCCCGACACTATTATGGAACGGCTTAACCACTCCTTTTTTATATTCTGAGATAAGAACAATGAGCGAAGCACTTAAAATCCTTAATAATATCCGTACATTGCGTGCTCAGGCTCGCGAATGCTCTCTGGAAACACTGGAAGAGATGCTGGAAAAACTTGACGTAGTGGTTAATGAGCGTCGTGAAGAAGAGAGTCATGCTCAGGCTGAGAATGCGGAACGCAGCCGCAAACTGGAACAGTATCGTGAAATGTTGCTGGCTGACGGTATCGATCCTAATGAACTGCTGAACGCGTTATCAGAAAATAAAACGGTAACCAAAGCACGTCGTGCTGCTCGTCCCGCTAAGTACAGCTATGTGGATGAAAATGGTGAAAACCGCACATGGACCGGTCAGGGACGCACGCCTGCTGTCATTAAAAAAGCGATTGAAGAGGGTAAACAGCTGGACGATTTCCTGCTGTAAATCCGGTGTGCTTCGTTTTTACTGCCTGCACTTTTACTGCAGTATCCGTTTCGCCAGGTAAGAAAAAAAGGAAGCCCGCGGCTTCCTTTTTTACGGGCTTATTTCTGATAAAAATCGCGATACCAGTCGACAAACTGCTGGACGCCCTGCTCCACGCTGGTCTGAGGCCGAAAATTAATAGCGTCATAGAGAGGCTGCGTATCTGCGCTGGTGCCCAGAACATCGCCAGGCTGCATTGGCAGCATGTTTTTCTGCGCCTCAATGCCCAGCGCTTTTTCAAGCGACTCAATATAGGTCATCAGGCGCGTGGGCTGACTGTTGCCAATATTATATACCCGATAAGGCGCAGAGCTGCTGGCGGGTGAACCTTGCTCTACGCTCCATGCGCTGTCAGGCTGCGGCACAACCGCCTGCAGGCGAACAATGGCCTCTGCGATATCGTCTATATAGGTAAAGTCGCGCGTCATCTCACCGCGGTTGTAAACGTCGATCGCCTCACCTGCCAGCATGGCACGGGTGAATTTAAACAGCGCCATATCGGGCCGGCCCCATGGACCATAAACCGTAAAGAAACGCAGTCCGGTCGTCGGCAGCTGATAAAGGTGCGAGTAAGTATGCGACATCAGTTCGTTGGCTTTTTTAGTGGCCGCATAGAGAGAAACCGGATGATCAACGGTGTCATCGGTGGAGAACGGCATTTTGCGATTCAGCCCGTAAACAGAGCTTGAAGATGCATACAGAAGGTGGCCAATCTTATGATGACGGCAGCCTTCCAGAATATTCAGATGACCGATAAGGTTGGCATCTGCATAAGCGTGCGGGTTATCAATAGAGTAACGCACACCCGCCTGCGCGGCCAGATGGATAACACGCTCAAACGCGTGCTGTTCAAACAGAGAAGAAATGGCCTGGCGATCGGCCAGGTCCATTTCAATAAAAGTAAATGCGGGATGCGGTAAAATCTGATCGAGGCGAGCCTGTTTCAGGCTGACATCATAATAGTCATTCAGGTTATCGATACCGACAACCTGGTGACCGGCAGCGAGCAAACGCTGGCTTACGTGAAAACCGATAAATCCTGCTGCGCCGGTAACCAGAATATTCATACATCCCTCATTTATTACGCAATTTGAATAGACGCTCCGCGGCCGATTGCATAATAAACGAAACCGCGTTTGCTGATACGCTCTGGATCATACAGGTTACGGCCATCAAAAATCACGGGTTGTTTTAGCGCATTTTTAATTACGTCAAAATCAGGTGCCCGGAAATTCTGCCACTCGGTACAGATAACCAGACCATCAGCGCCCTGCAGCGCCGCTTCTTTAGTCCCGGTGAGTTTCAGATCGTCACGATGACCATAAATGCGCTGCGCTTCTTCCATCGCTTCCGGATCGTAAGCCTGAACCGACGCGCCCGCTTCCCATAACGCTTCCATCAGCACACGGCTGGAGGCTTCACGCATATCGTCGGTGTTTGGCTTAAACGCCAGACCCCACAGTGCAAACGTTTTACCACGCAGATCGTTACCAAAATGGCGCTTGATAAAGGCAGGCAGCTTGTTTTTCTGCGCGTCATTGACCTCTTCCACCGCCTGCAGCAGGCGCGGCTGGTAGCCAATAGACTCTGCTGTACGGATCAGCGCCTGCACATCTTTCGGGAAGCAGGAACCGCCGTAGCCGCAGCCAGGATAGATAAAGTGATAGCCGATACGTGAATCAGAACCGATACCCTGACGGACTTTCTCCACGTCGGCACCCAGCAGCTCAGCAAGATTAGAAATCTCGTTCATAAAGCTGATTTTGGTCGCCAGCATGCAGTTTGCCGCATATTTTGTCAGCTCTGCACTGCGGATATCCATCAGGATCATACGATCGTGGTTACGGTTGAACGGCTCATAGAGCTCGCGCAGCAGTTCCACGACATCATCATTATCAGTACCGACGACAATACGCTCTGGTCGCATGCAGTCATTAACTGCCGCACCCTCTTTGAGGAATTCCGGATTGGAAACCACATCAAAAGCAACGCTGGCACCACGCTGTTTCAGCGTATCCTGCATCACACTGCGTACGCGATCGGCCGTGCCAACCGGCACCGTTGATTTATCGATAACGACTTTGTGATCGTTCATGTGTTCTGCAATGGTACGCGCTACCGCGGTCACATATTTCAGATCGGCAGAACCATCTTCGTCAGGCGGTGTACCAACAGCAATAAATTGCATCACACCGTGATTGACGCCCTCTTTGGCGTCAGTACTGAATTTCAGGCGGCCCGATTCATAATTGGACATCACCAGCGGTGTCAGACCCGGTTCGAAAATCGGGATCACACCTTTTTTCAGGTTTTCGACTTTGTTTGCGTCGACATCAATGCAGAGAACGTCATGTCCGACTTCGGCCAACACCGCAGCCTGAACCAGACCGACATAGCCGATACCAAATACAGTGACTTTCATTAAATTATCCTGTGCTTAATGAATTACTTTTTATTGCCTACCGCGTTGTCCAGCCACTGTGCAAAATCTTTGCCCAGCACCGGGTGACGTACGCCGTACTCAACAAAAGCCTGCATGTAACCCAGCTTGTTACCACAGTCATGGCTCACGCCAGTCAGGTGATAGGCTTCTACAGTCTCTTTTTCCATCAGCATAGCGATAGAGTCGGTCAGCTGAACTTCGCCGCCTGCGCCCGGAGGGGTTTTTGCCAGCAGAGGCCAGATGTCAGCAGAAAGAACATAACGACCCACTACCGCGAGGTTAGAAGGCGCTTCATTCGCTTTTGGCTTCTCAACCACACCCACCATCGGTGCACTCTGGCCCGCGCTCAGCTCGGCACCTTTGCAGTCAACCACACCGTATGCCGTCACGTCTGCAACTGGCTCAACCATGATCTGGCTGTGACCGGTTTCTTCAAAACGCGCCAGCATCTCTGCCAGGTTGTCTTTGGTCGGGTTTGACTCATATTCGTCGATGATAACGTCTGGCAGAATGACCGCTACCGGCTCATCGCCTACCAGCGGATGTGCACACATCACCGCATGGCCCAGGCCTTTAGCAATACCCTGACGCACCTGCATAATGGTAACGTGTGGCGGGCAGATAGACTGGATTTCATCCAGCAGCTGACGCTTGACACGCTTCTCCAGCATGGCTTCCAGTTCAAAACTGGTATCAAAGTGGTTTTCGATTGAGTTTTTAGAAGAGTGCGTAACCAGCACAATTTCATTAATGCCCGCGGCAATACACTCATTTACGACATACTGGATCAACGGCTTATCGACCAGCGGTAACATCTCTTTTGGAATAGCTTTGGTCGCTGGCAGCATACGCGTACCTAAACCTGCAACCGGGATTACCGCTTTTTTTACTTTTGACTTATAGGCAGACATCAAATACCTCTCTTAATAGGCCGCTCAAGTTAATACTTGATATGTCGGTTTAAAAAACGAAATGAGTATATCAGTTAGTATCAGGCGGAATTATCCTGGATAAACTTAATCCATGGAATTTAAGACTTTTACCCAAATGTAAAGGATAGGTCTGGCGCTGTTGCTTAACTGATTTAACCCGCTGTTTAACTGCTTATTCTTCGCTCGATAACATCAGACGAAGCCTGCCTCCGGCGCCCCAGACATGGCATTGCCAGGCATCAGTATGCTGTGAAATTTGATTGAGATGGGTGCCCCCCATCGTTCCCAGCGGCACACCGCTGTTTAACTGCAGCTGGTTGTTTTCCAGATGCAGCGTTGCATTAAGACCTGCTGATACCAGAATCAATTTACGCAATTCGCGATGGTAATACCCCACTAAAAGCGGAAATTGCCCGGTCAGGTTTGCCTGACGCAGCAGCATATTCACCTGACGCAGCAGGCCGTTGAGTTCCGGCAACCGATGATGCTGTCCGGATAGCTGCTCCTGCAGCAAACCGTTAAACAGAGCCCGCAGCAGCAGAGCAGCCAGTACGCCGTTATCGCCTGCCCGGGTTACATCAAGGCAGTAAAAAGCGAGATCTTTATCAGAAAGCGCAGCGATATCCAGCACCAGTCCTGGCTGTTCCGCCATGGTCAACTGTCGGTAATTGATGCGGCAGTGCGCAATAGTTTGCTGAACCGGCGGTTGCAGCTGCTTCAGCAATTTTGCCGCGGCGATTGGATCGCGTGCCAGCGCATCCCAGTCCTGAAACAGCTGCTCATCCTCCTCCACTTTGGAGGTGAACATTGAGGGATAAAGACACTCAAAAACGGCTTCACGGAAGCGTTCGATATTTTTCAGCGGTTTTAATAACACGTCCTGCACGCCAAGCCGCAAAACATGCGCGATATCCGCCATGTTCTGGGTGGCTGATATCACCAGAACAGGCACCGTATTGCCCTGACTGCGCAGATGCTCAACAAAAGGAATGCCGCCCATCCGGGGCATTTCCAGATCGCAAATCACCAAGTCGGCGTGGTGCGCCGACAGAATGTCGAGGCCTTCCAGCCCATCACCTGCCTCCAGGACTGTTGCCCCCAGGCTGATTAGTACATTTTCCAGCAATGAACGGAAAACGACCTCATCTTCGACAATGAGTATCTTTTTGCCGAGTAGTGGTTTTTCCATTCTCTCCCCCTGCGTACCAGATATTGCAATAGTGGTTCATAAAATGCAGTTGCGCCTTTAATTATTGTCATCAGCGACAACCCCCCTGAATGAACAACTGACTATCTGCTACGGACCAGCGGTAATAGTTCATCCATTTTTTTCTCTACGGCCGCCTTACCGGCAGCCATAGCCTCTTCAGCACGATGAAAATCCAGCGTTGAAATCTGCGGACAAAACGGCTGAATCAGCACATCCGGCGGATCGCCCGCCATGCGGTTACGTTTAAGCCGGTTTTCCAGCACCTGAATTGACGTCGACATGATCTCCATTGCGCCGGGCGTCTGTGCCGCGCGATGGCGTGTAAACCCCATCAGACGCTGACGCAATTTTTTGCCCCACGAAAGCGCCTCTGCCACATCGTCACCGTTTTCCGGCGTCACTGACAGCAGATCCTGCTGCATCAGATGCGCATCATGCTGAAGATCGACTGCAATAACAATGTCTGCGCCGAGCGCCCGGGTCAGAGAGATGGGTACCGGATTCACCACAGCACCATCTACCAGCCAGTATCCATTGTAGCCAACGGGTGGTAATAAGCCTGGCATACTACAGGAAGCGCGCACGGCCTGATGCAGATCGCCTTCAGTCAGCCAGAGTTCACGTCCGGTGCTCAGGTTTGTGGCAACCACGCCAAAAGGTTTCAAACCGCCTTCAATCTGGTCATGTGGAATAAGCTGACGAATGTGACTGAAAACGCGATCGCCGCGTAACAATCCTCCGCGCTGCCAGGAAAGATCCATCAGGCGGATCACGTCCCAGTAGCGAAACGCGCTGACCCACTTTTCCATTTTTGCCAGGTGACCATTGGTGTAGGCCGCTCCCACCAGCGCACCTACCGAACAGCCGGCTACTACATCAATTTCAATACCGGCGTGCTCCAGTGCATTGATGACGCCAATATGCGCCCAGCCTTTTGCTGCGCCCGATCCCAGAGCCAGTCCAATTTTGACCTTTCTCATCTTACCTCTGATGCTGCTGGTACGTAGCATCATGCCACGCAGTCGGCTACCATAGCGCACGCTTATGATAACGTTAACCACTCTCAGGAGATGATGTGTCCGAAAAGTGCCCCTGCTGCAGCGGAAAGCAGTATAGCTTATGTTGTCAGCCCTTTTTAAACGGCGATGCCATTCCACTCAGTGCTGAACAGCTGATGCGCTCCCGCTATACCGCCTACGCCACAGGTAATGCAGTTTATCTGACAGATACCTGGCACGCCAGCCAGCGCAGTGCCGATCTGACGGCGCGTTTATCTGAAAGTTTTGCCGGTACCACCTGGCTCGGACTAAATGTAACCTGTTGTAATCATGGCATCCATGAGAACGAAGCCTTTGTGACCTTTTTTGCGCGCTACCGCGAAAAAGCGCACGAGTCAGCGATCAGCGAGCGTTCACGCTTTCTTCGGGAGGAGGGTCGCTGGTACTATGTCGATGGAACAGTGCCGGCAATCGGGCGTAACGATCGCTGCCCCTGCGGCTCTGGCAAAAAATACAAAAAATGTTGTGGCTGATACCCGCTCCGCCGCAATGGTAATACCCTTATCGCTTTGACAGGACCTTGATTGAGATGCAAGCGCAAACACTGCAACGAAAAGTTTTACGGACCATTTGCCCTGATGCCAAAGGTCTGATCGCCAAGATCACCAACATTTGCTACAAGCATGAACTCAACATTGTGCAAAACAATGAGTTTGTTGATCACCGTACCGGCCGCTTTTTCATGCGTACCGAGCTGGAAGGCATTTTTAACGACAATACGCTGCTGGCCGATCTGGATAGCGCCCTGCCTGCCGGGTCCGTACGTGAGCTGCACACTGCCGGTCGCCGCCGCGTTGTTATTCTGGTCACAAAAGAGGCGCACTGCCTGGGTGACCTGCTGATGAAAAGCGCGTTTGGCGGTCTGGATATGGAGATTGCGGCGGTGATCGGAAATCACGATACGCTGCGCTCGCTGGTAGAACGCTTTGATATTCCTTTTGTGCTGGTCAGCCACGAAGGCAAGACGCGCGAAGAGCACGACAACCGCATGGCGGAAGAGATCGATCGCTATCAGCCTGATTACGTCGTGCTGGCAAAATATATGCGCGTGCTGACGCCCGCCTTTGTCCAGCGCTACCCTAACCAGATCATCAATATTCATCACTCGTTCCTGCCCGCTTTTATCGGCGCACGTCCGTATCATCAGGCGTATGAACGCGGCGTTAAAATTATTGGCGCAACGGCGCACTATGTGAATGACAACCTGGATGAAGGCCCGATCATCATGCAGGATGTCATCAACGTGGATCACAGCTATACCGCAGAAGAGATGATGCGCGCCGGACGCGATGTGGAAAAAAATGTGCTGAGTCGCGCGCTCTATAAAGTGCTCGGCCAGCGCGTGTTTGTTTATGGAAACCGCACGATCATTCTTTAAGCGCGACGTTTGCATGCCAGCGCGCTGAATTGTCTAACTCTTCAGCGCTGCGCATAAAAAACGGGCAAACAGGTTTTATTTTTACATCCAGTGCTTTACAGGCGGAACGCATTTGATATGATGCGCCCCGCCTTCAGGCACAAAGATTCAGGCAAGTGGCGGGATTCCCGAGCGGCCAAAGGGAGCAGACTGTAAATCTGCCGTCATCGACTTCGAAGGTTCGAATCCTTCTCCCGCCACCATCTGAATCACTCTGCAGTGCCTGAATCTGAGCTTTATATCCCAGGCGGGATTCCCGAGCGGCCAAAGGGAGCAGACTGTAAATCTGCCGTCATCGACTTCGAAGGTTCGAATCCTTCTCCCGCCACCATCCTCTGTTCTGTACGCTCTTCCCCTGACAGCCTTACCCTGCCCTTTTCTGTTACTCCACTGCCAGCTTTCGTTCGGGCATGACTTTTTGCCTGAAAATCGTTACCATCGCGCCGCATACAGGTTATTAAAATGGCAGCGATATGAAATTTGTTTCATTTAACATCAACGGGTTGCGTGCACGCCCTCATCAGCTGGCCGCGCTGGTGGAACAGCATCAGCCTGACGTAATCGGCCTGCAGGAAACCAAGGTTCACGATGAGATGTTTCCGCTTGAAGCGGTCAGCCAGCTCGGCTATCACGTCAACTATCATGGACAAAAAGGGCACTACGGCGTAGCGCTACTGACCAAAACCGCGCCGGTACGGGTCATGCGCGGTTTTCCGGGCGATGACGATGACGCCCAGCGGCGGCTGATTATGGCCGAGGTGCCGGGTCCGTCAGGTAACATCACGGTTATCAACGGCTATTTTCCGCAGGGCGAAAGCCGTGACCATCCGCTTAAATTCCCGGCCAAAGAGAAGTTTTACCGCGATCTGCAGAACTATCTGGTGCAGCACACCGCCGCTGACAAGCCGGTGCTGATCATGGGTGACATGAATATCAGCGCCACCGACCTGGATATCGGGATCGGTGAAGAGAGCCGCAAACGCTGGTTGCGTACCGGAAAATGCTCGTTTCTGCCGGAAGAACGTGAGTGGATGGATCGGCTGCTGCAGTGGGGACTGGTGGATACCTGGCGCGCCAGAAATCCGACAACCCACGATCGGTTTTCCTGGTTTGACTACCGCTCGCGCGGATTTGATGATAACCGCGGGCTGCGCATCGATCTGCTGCTGGCCAGCCAGCCGCTGGCTGCACGCTGCGTCGATGCCGGTATCGATTATGCCATCCGCGGCATGGAGAAGCCGTCTGACCATGCGCCCGTCTGGGCAACGTTCGAACTGTAAACGCTGAGCGTGGCGCCCGGGCGCCACGCTTACCTATTTAATGATTTTCCAGAGCAGCGGATTGGTGCCCAGTACCTTTTCATCCCGTGAGCACTGCAGCAGTACCCCTTCGGCCTTGACCACTGCGCCTTCTGAATAGCTGCGATTTTCATAAATGCAGCACTGAAGGCAGCTGTTCTGCTGACGATTCTGGCCCTGCGTCCAGACCTCTGCCGGCATATCCACCACCACATCAGTATTACCCGTACGTGCCGGCTCCGGCATCCGGTTTGCCAGCGCTGCACTGCTGCAAACCAGCAGCGCCAGCGCCGTTACCGTTGTATACCTGCTCATTGCGTCTCCTTTGGTTTTCGCCGCTGTTTTTTTGCTTTACTGCGCGCCGGCGAGGCGGCGGCCAGCCCTTTAAATGCCTGCAAAGAAGGCCGTTGCCGCGCCTCTCCAATCAGCGTGGTCAGCGTGGATACCAGCGGCTGCATAAACTCATCATAGCGGCAGCTTTTTTCGCTGATACGCGTCAGGGTTGACTCCCACTGCGCCGTCATATCCGGACGCGCCGCCATCTCGGGCAGCGCGTGGATCAGGGCTCTGCCCGCCTCTGTTGAGTGGATATAGCGACCTTTTTTCACCAGGAAAGTCCGGCGAAAAAGCAGCTCGATAATGCCGGCCCGCGTGGCCTCCGTCCCTAAACCATCGGTCGCGCGCAGCACTTTCTTTAATTCTTTATCCTGCACAAAGCGCGCAATGCCGGTCATGGCGGATAAGAGCGTGGCATCAGTGAACGGCCGTGGCGGCTGGGTCTGCTTTTCCAGTAGCTCACCGCGCTCGCACAGCAGCGTATCGCCTTTACTGACTACCGGCAGCGGCGTGCCGTCATTTTCCTCATCGCGCTCCTTGTTCCCGAGCAGCGCCCGCCATCCCGCTTCCGCCAGGAAACGTGCTTTTGCCACAAATTTGCCACCCCCGATTTCCAGATCGATAACGCATTTGCGGAATTGCGCATCCGGGCAGAACTGCATCAGATACTGCCGGGCAATCAGCGCATAGATTCGGGCTTCATTATCGCTCAGTGTGACTTTGCCGGCACGCGCGGTAGGAATGATGGCATGATGCGCATCAACCTTTTTATCGTCCCAGCAGCGGTTTTTCTGTTCCGCATTGAAGTCAGCAGGCGGCGTCAGATCGGGCTGGTGGACAGCGATCGCTTTCAGTACGGCATGACGACCGGCATAGTGCTCATCGGGTAAATAGCGGCTATCCGAACGCGGATAGGTAATAAGCTTATGCGTCTCATAGAGGCGCTGGCAGCAGTCCAGCACGCTCTGTGCGCTGAGCCCGTAACGTTTTGCTGCCTCAATCTGGAGGCTGGAGAGCGAAAACGGCAGCGGTGCGGTTTCCGATTCACGCCTGTCGTTATAGCCGGTAACCTGTGCGGGCTGCCCCTGGATACGTGCCAGCACGTGCTCTGCCAGCGGCCGGTGCAGGACACGCCCCTCTTCATCCTGCCAGGGTTCGCAGGCGTCGCTCGGCACCCAGCTGGCAACAAAGCGCTCCTCCTTCGGCGTAACGATATGCGCTTTCACTTCAAAATAGTCTTTGGGTACAAAGTGCTCAATTTCTTCATCCCGTCTGACTACCAGCCCGAGCACCGGCGTCTGCACACGCCCTACCGATAAGACGCCATCATAGCCGGCATTGCGTCCAAGCAGGGTCCAGGCGCGCGTCATGTTGATGCCATACAGCCAGTCAGCACGTGAACGCGCCAGCGCTGAGACGCAGAGCGGGATAAATTCGCGGTTTTCCCGTAGCCGGCTGACTGCACGTTCAACGGCCGCCGGATTAAGATCGTTGATCAGGCAGCGCTGTACCCGCTGGCGCTTCCCGGCCGGCAGCTGCAGATAATCCAGCACCTCATCCACCAGCAGCTGACCTTCACGATCCGGATCGCCGGCGTGCACAATTTCGCTGGCCTGCTGCAGTAATCCTTCTATAGCCTTTAGCTGTTTTGCTACCGAGGGACGCGGCTGCAGACGCCACTTTTCAGGAATAATAGGCAGATCGGCCAGATTCCAGCGGGCATAGCGGCTGTCGTAGCTGTCAGGCTGCGCCTGCTCCAGTAAATGCCCGACGCACCATGTCACAACCTGATCGTTGCCGCAGGCGATATAGCCCTCTCCGCGGCGATGCGGCTTTGGCAGCACCTCTGCGATGGCGCGCGCCAGGCTCGGTTTTTCAGCAATAAATAAACGCATGGAAGGCGCAAATCCTTTCTTTCAGCTTTAACGGAAATGATGACGCGATGGTAGCCTGGCGGCTTGCTGCAGGTAAGCTTTCTCTGCACGGATGCGGCGTTTTTGCGCATGACGCCTGCAATTCTGCTAAATTGCAGGCGGAAGAATCAAAACCAGGAGACAAATTCTGCAGTATCCGGTGCGACCACCGTGGTGCTGGCTTTAAGCTGCGGCGTGCCGAGATAGAGAAACCCCACAATCGCATCTTTTTCCTTGCAGTTAAAAGCTGCCCGCACGTGAGGGTGATCGGTCCATGGGCCACTGCGCCAGATGCCGTTATACCCTTGCGCCAGCGCGGCCATCTGCATCGCCATGACGGCACAGCCAGCAGAGACAACCTGCTCCCACTGTGGCACTTTTTCAGAGGGTTTGTAGTCGGCAATCACGGTTATCACCATCGGGGCACGAAACGGCGCTGCCGCCGCTTTCGCAATGGCTTTTTCTTCCAGCGCGCTATCACGGGCAGCCTGCTCCAGTACGCGGCTTAGCCGATCCCGCCCCTCATTCTCTGCAATGACGAAACGCCACGGGCGCAGCGTACCGTGATCGGGTGCCCGCATACCGGCATGCAGAATATTCTGCAACACCTCTCCTGCCGGAGCGGGTTCAGTCAGCCGTGAAGCTGAGCGGCGATTGGTCAATAACTCCAGTGCATCCATAAGGGTTCTCCTGTGCCTTCTTATGATGTGCTAATCCTGGCACAGCGCGATCTTTTGTAACAGTCTGGTGCGAATTCCTGCTGACTTTTCAGCCGCTGCTCTTTAGGATGATGCCGATATCGGGGTACGCGCACCTGCTGCCGGCCCTGGCTACGTGAATATGGAGAGTTTATGCGCACATTGTGGCGAATTATTGCCGGTCTGTTCCGCTGGAGCTGGCGGGTTCTGAATTTTATCCGGGAATTTATCCTTAATCTGTTTCTCATTGTGCTGATTCTGGCCGGTGTCGGCATCTGGCTGCAGCTGTCGAGCGCAGGCAACAGTGAACCGGTCCAGCAGGGCGCGTTAAAAGTCGATCTCAGCGGTATGCTGGTGGATAAACCTTCGGTGAGTAACCGTCTGAGCCGGATCAGCCGCCAGCTGCTGGGCGCAAACAGCGATCGCCTGCAGGAAAACTCCCTGTTTGATGTGGTTGACGCCATTCGCCAGGCGAAAACTGACAGCAATATTACCGGTATCGTTCTGGATCTGCGCGATTTTGCCGGTGGCGATCAGCCTTCCCTGCAGTATGTCGGCAAAGCGCTGCGGGAGTTTCGTGATAGCGGGAAACCGGTCTATGCGCTGGGTGACAGCTACAGTCAGGCGCAATATTACCTGGCCAGCTTCGCCAATAAGATCTGGCTTTCGCCGCAGGGCACGGTTGATCTGCACGGGTTTGCGACCAACGGACTCTATTACAAAACCCTGCTGGAAAAATTGAAGGTGTCATCGCACGTTTTTCGCGTAGGGACTTACAAGTCAGCCGTTGAACCTTTCCTGCGTGACAACATGTCCCCGGATGCGCGTGATGCGGATAGCCGCTGGATCACTCAGCTGTGGCAAAACTATCTGAATACGGTGTCGGCCAACCGCCAGATTACGCCAGAGCAGCTCTTTCCCGGCGCGGCAGGCGTTATCAGTGGACTGGAGGCCGTCCAGGGCGACACGGCTAAATATGCGCTGAATAACAAACTGGTGGATGCACTGAGTTCACGCGCAGCCGCCGACCAGGCGCTGGCTAAAACATTTGGCTGGGACAAAGCAAATAACGACTACCGCTATGTCAGCATTTATGACTACCGTCTGAAACAGCCGGCGCAGCAGAAAGGCAACATTGCGGTGATCCTCGCCAGCGGCGCAATCATGGACGGTGAAGAGAGCGCGGGCAACGTTGGCGGTGATACCACAGCCGCCCAGATCCGCGAAGCGCGCCTGGATCCTGCAGTTAAAGCTATCGTCCTGCGGGTAAACAGCCCGGGCGGCAGCGTCACCGCATCGGAAGCCATTCGTGAAGAGCTCGCCGCCGCGCATGAAGCCGGTAAGCCGGTAGTGGTTTCTATGGGTGGCATGGCCGCATCAGGCGGTTACTGGATTTCAACGCCGGCAGATTACATCATCGCCGCGCCCTCTACTCTGACCGGCTCTATCGGCATCTTTGGTGTCATCAATACGGTAGAAAACAGTCTGGATGCTATTGGCGTGCACACGGACGGCGTAGCCACCTCGCCGCTTGCCGATGTGGCCGCGACCAAAACGCTGCCTGCAGAGGTACAACAGCTGATGCAGCTGACGATTGAGAATGGCTATCGCAATTTTATCGGACTGGTCGCCGCTTCCCGCCACAAGACGCCTGAGCAGATTGATGCTATCGCACAGGGTCATGTCTGGACCGGCAGTGACGCCAAAAATAATGGTCTGGTTGATGCGCTGGGTGATTTTGACGACGCCGTCGCCAAAGCGGCCTCTCTGGCCAAAGTAACGCAGCCATCGCTCAACTGGTATCAGGATGAGCCGGGTATGCTCGATCTGTTGCTCAACCAGATGAACGCTTCGGCGCAGGCAGTACTGCCTGACGCGCTGAAAATCTGGCTGCCCGCGCCGGTGCAGGAGGTTGTAAGTGCCATGCAGGCGCAGCCCGGCCTGCTCGGTAAGCTCAACGATCCGCAAAATCGTTACGCCTTTTGTCTGAATTGCGGCAGCGTTCGCTAATTTTACAGCCCGGCCGCTGGTCGGGCTGCTTTTCCCTGCCAATCCCCTTATACTGCGCGTTTTACGGCAAGTCTGAGTACACTCATGCAAAAGAAAAATATCTATGTAGCCTACACGGGCGGTACTATCGGGATGCAGCGCTCCGCGCAGGGCTATGTACCGGTATCAGGCCATCTTCAGCAGCAGCTGGCCAACATGCCTGAGTTTCACCGGCCGGAGATGCCGGATTTTACAATTCACGAATATGCGCCACTTATCGACTCTTCCGATATGACGCCGCAGGACTGGCAGGCGATTGCAGATGATATCCGCCAGAATTATGACACTTATGGCGGTTTTGTTATTCTGCATGGAACCGATACCATGGCTTTCACCGCATCAGCCCTCTCTTTTATGCTGGAAAATCTGGCGAAACCGGTCATCGTTACCGGCTCGCAGATCCCGCTGGCGGAACTGCGCTCTGATGGCCAGCAAAATCTGCTGAATTCCCTTTATGTCGCGGCTAACTATCCGATTAATGAAGTGGCACTGTTTTTCAATAACACGCTGTTCCGCGGCAACCGTACCACAAAAGCGCACGCCGACGGTTTTAACGCTTTCGCCTCACCTAATCTCCCGCCGCTGCTGGAAGCGGGTATTCATATCCGTCGTCTGAATACGCCTCCCGCGCCACAGCAGACAGGCCAGCTGGTGGTTCATCCTATCACACCGCAGCCTATTGGTGTGGTAACCATTTATCCGGGTATTTCTGCAGATGTAGTACGCAACTTCCTGCGCCAGCCGGTTAAAGCGCTGATTTTGCGCTCTTACGGAGTGGGCAATGCGCCGCAAAACGCTGAGTTCCTGCATGAGCTTCAGCAGGCGAGCCAGCGCGGTATCATTGTGGTTAATCTGACGCAGTGCATGTCCGGCAAAGTGAATATGGGCGGCTATGCCACCGGTAATGCGCTGGAGCATGCCGGCGTGATCAGCGGTTTTGATCTTACCGTTGAGGCCACGTTAACAAAACTGCACTATTTATTAAGTCAGGATCTTAGCCCTGAGGAAATTCGTGCCAGAATGCAGCAGAACTTACGTGGCGAACTGACTGAGGATTGAACGGAGCAAAATGATATGAAGCGGGCATTGATAATTATCGATATCCAGAATGACTTTTGCCCCGGCGGGCCGATGGCCGTGCGCGAAGGTGATGAGACCGTAGCGGTGGCAAACCGCTATGCACGTGAGTTTCGCCAGCGCGGCGAATGTGTCGTGGCCCTGCAGGACTGGCACCCGGCCAATCACGGCAGCTTTGCCTCAGTATCCGGCGAGCCTGTCTATACGCTGGGTGAGCTCAACGGGCTGGCGCAGATCTGGTGGCCGGACCACGGTATTGAAAACAGTCCGGGTGCCGATTTCCATCCCGATCTTGATCGCTCACTGATTGACGCCGTATTTCATAAAGGCGGCGATGTCGACGTGGACAGCTACAGCGCCTTTTTTGATAACGGACACCGGCGCAAAACTGAGCTGGATAACTGGCTGCGCGAACGCGACATCACGCATCTGGTTATGCTGGGAATTGCAACCGACTACTGCGTGAAATATAGCGTGCTGGATGCGCTGGAGCTCGGTTATCACGTTCAGGTCGTTAAAGAGGGCTGCCGTGGCGTGAATCTCAGTCCGGAAGACAGTGAGATAGCGCTAACGCAAATGCAGGCGCAGGGTGCGGAAATAATCTGAAAAACAGGCTGGAATACCAGCCTGTTTTCTTAGTGCAGATTGATGCGCGTGACATCCGGCTCAATGCCGAACTCTTCTTTCAATTGCTTTTTAGACTTCGTCACGATATCGCCACCTTTGGCAATGCTCATATGCTGCGGCGATTCGTTATGACGCGCCTGCCACAGCATGACCAGCTGTAAACAGTGCTCGCGTTGCTCCTGCGTTAACGCAACGCCATCCGGCCATTTACCCGTCTCAACTGCGGTTGCCAGTCGTTCATAAATCTCAGGCGTCATTGCATCCAGCATCGCATTCAGTTCCTGATTCATCCTATCCCTCCTGCTGTTTGCCCTGCTCGTCAGTAAAGCTCAGCGAAGCGGAATTAACGCAGTAACGCTCACCGCTGGGCTGCGGCCCATCCGGAAACACATGACCCAGATGCGCGTCACAGCTGCCGCAGCGGATCTCAACCCGATGCATGCCGTGCGAGTTATCTTCCAGGTAACGTATCGCCTCATTGTTGACCGGCTGGTAGAAACTTGGCCAGCCACAGCCCGAATCATATTTGCTCTCTGACAGAAACAGCGGCGCCTGACAGACCAGACAGTGATAAATGCCATCCTGTTTGTTGTGTAACAGCGCGCCGGTAAAGGGTGGCTCCGTACCCCGATGCTGCGTGACGTAACGCTGCATTTCCGACAGCTGGCCGATTTTTGCTTCAGATGCGGTATCTTTTGCCATTTTTGCTTCCAGAGTATCTTTCTGTAGAAATCAGCTACTATTCTAACAAACGGACAACATTGCCCGCCGTTTTTTTTGTGCGAACTTTTCTGCTCTGGCTGCTGCAGCGTGGTTTTGTGATGACGATCACTCTTTGTGACAAACTTCCCTTTTCACACGCTAATCAGCGTAAGATAGACGCGCTGTAAAACAGGTGCGCAAGCGGTTGCATTACAGATTATTCCTGGCATTGGAATTGACCTGTCGCAACAATTGACACGATTCCGCTTGACGCCTGGTAAGGTTTTTGTAATTTTACAGTCAACCTTTTATTCACTAACAAATAGCTGGTGGAATATATGACTATCAAAGTAGGTATCAACGGTTTTGGCCGTATCGGTCGCATCGTTTTCCGTGCTGCTCAGCAGCGTTCAGACATCGAAATCGTTGCGATCAACGACCTGCTCGACGCCGATTACATGGCTTACATGCTGAAATACGATTCTACGCATGGTCGTTTCGACGGCACCGTAGAAGTACAGGATGGCGCGCTGATTGTTAACGGTAAGAAAATCCGTGTTACCGCTGAGAAAGACCCGGCTAACCTGAAGTGGGACGAAGCAGGCGTTGACGTTGTTGCTGAAGCAACCGGGATCTTCCTGACTGACGAAACCGCGCGTAAACATATCTCTGCTGGCGCGAAGAAAGTGGTTCTGACCGGCCCATCTAAAGATGACACCCCGATGTTCGTACGCGGTGCAAACTTTGATAAGTATGCGGGTCAGGATATCGTGTCTAACGCATCCTGCACCACCAACTGCCTGGCACCACTGGCAAAAGTCATCAACGACAAATTCGGTATCGTTGAAGGCCTGATGACCACCGTGCACGCTACCACTGCTACCCAGAAAACTGTTGATGGCCCGTCACACAAAGACTGGCGCGGCGGCCGCGGTGCAGCACAGAACATCATCCCATCGTCTACCGGCGCAGCAAAAGCAGTGGGCAAAGTACTGCCAGAGCTGAACGGCAAACTGACCGGTATGGCTTTCCGTGTACCTACGCCTAACGTCTCTGTGGTTGACCTGACCGTTCGTCTGGAAAAAGCAGCAACTTACAAAGAAATCTGTGAAGCTATCAAAGCAGCTTCAGAAGGCGAAATGAAAGATGTACTGGGCTATGTTGAAGATGACGTGGTTTCTACAGACTTCAACGGCGAAGTGCTGACCTCAGTGTTTGATGCCAAAGCTGGTATTGCGCTGAATGATAACTTTGTAAAACTGGTTTCCTGGTACGATAACGAAACCGGTTATTCCAACAAGGTTCTCGACCTGATTGCGCTGGTTGCTGCTAAATAAGTAACCAGGCTATACAGATAAGGGTGACTTCGGTCGCCCTTTTTTTTCGACCAGACAAACAGAGGCTGAACGATGCCAAATACGCTTTTTACATTGCCTGTGACTGAGCAAATAACCCCTTATTTGTCTTTGCGTCAGCAGGACGATCTGCCGGTAGTGGTTATCAGTCATCCAAAAGTTCGTGCGGCCATCGCGCTTCAGGGCGCACATCTGCTCGCCTGGCAGCCCAGCGGTCAGCAACCTGTTATCTGGCTGAGTAATAAAAGTGCATTCAGGACAGGTAAAGCGATTCGTGGCGGCGTGCCGATTTGCTGGCCGTGGTTTGGTCCTGCCGGCGAACCGGCGCATGGGTTTGCCCGCACCCAGCCATGGACGCTGACGGCACATGATGAAAATGAAGACGCCGTTATGCTGACATTTACGCTGGAAAGTAACAGCCAGACGAAAAAGCTCTGGCCTCATGATTTTACGCTGCTGGCACGTTTCCGGCTGGCAGAGCAGTGCGAGATCGAACTCGAAGCCTGGGGAGATTTTGAAGCGACAGCTGCACTGCATGCTTATTTCAGCGTGACCGACATTGCCGGCACAGCCGTAAGCGGTCTGGGACATACCTTTATCGATAAAGTGGCAGATAACTCACCGGGCGAAAACAGCGATGGCGTGCAGCGCTATCCGGGGCGAATCGATCGCATTTATACCGCACCTGACGAATGCAGCGTAATCAAAGATAGCGGCAGCAGCCGGCAGATTGAGGTTTATCACCATTACCAAAGTGACGTTGTCACCTGGAATCCGGGTCCGGAACTCTCCTGCAGCATGGCGGACATGCCAAATGACGGTTATAAAACCATGGTCTGTGTGGAAACGGCGCGCATAAATAAGCCACTGAAAAGCGCGGGCGAAACCCCTGCCCGCCTGGGGACAACCCTGCGCGTGCGCGGCGTTAAACCCGCTTAAACCACATCCAGCGGTACGCGCTGCTGCGGAGCAGGAAACAGCTGATCGAGTAACGCGAGATCGTCGGCGCTGAGCGTAACGTTCAGCGCCGCAGCGTTTTCCTGGACGTGTGCAACGCTTCCCGCTTTAGGGATCGCCATGACGCCGTCATGCCGGATCGCCCAGCTGAGCAGCAGCTGGGCCACGCTAATCTGCTTATGCCGGGCGAGTTCCAGCAGCTGGGCGTTATCAAACAGCGCCTGCCGCAGCCGCCCCGCCTGGGCCAGCGGACAATAGGCCATCACCGGCATCGCGCGCTGCTGGCAGAGCGGCAGCAGCTCATGCTCAATCCCGCGGGATGCGAGATGATACAGCACCTGGTTAGTCGCGCAGGAGAAGCCGCCCTGCTCTTCCCACAGCTCTTCCATATCGTCGCTGTCAAAATTTGAGACGCCCCAGCTGCGTATTTTTCCCTGCGCCACCAGCTTCTCCATACCGCGAATAGTCTCTTCCAGCGGGATATTACCGCGCCAGTGCAGCAGATAAAGATCGAGATAATCGGTGTTAAGTCGCTGCAGGCTGCGTTCACACGCCCCGGTGATATCAGCTTCACCGGCGTTCCACGGATAGGCTTTTGACACCAGCCAGGCGCTGTCCCGCCGCCCCTGCAGCGCCTCACCCACCACTCTCTCAGCTTCCCCGTCGGCGTACATTTCTGCCGTATCTATCACCTGCAAACCGGCCGCAAGCCCCGCCTGCAGCGCCGCGATCTCCTGAGCACGCAGCGAGGGGTTTTCCCCCATATACCAGGTGCCCTGCCCGATAGCGGGCAGTGAAGCATCGTTGATCCAGACGTTTTTCATCATCCCTCCTGCGCTGTAGAGCTATAAAAAAACAACGCCTGATATCAGGCGTTGCGAAAGTGCATCAGAAACTGTAACTGAGGCCGGTCCAGAGCGTGACCTGGCCATTTTTATCCACCATCGGGCTATCTTTGATTTCATCATCAAAGCGCGTGTAGCGCCCGGAAAAGCTGGCGTTCCAGTTCTGACTAAGCTGGTAGCTGGCATTCAGCTCCACATAAGGCGACCAGCTGTCATCCGGCCGGTATTGTGCAATACCGCTGCGGGCACTCTCATGCGAAGAAACGCCATAGTAGTAACGGTTTTGATTTGCACTGTTCCACAGGGCGCCAATACCGGGTGTCAGGCTGAATGCGCCGAATTCAAAGCGGTACAGATAGGTGAGATCCCAGATGATGCCATTACTGTTATTCAGCACATCACCCAGTAACGCCGTGCGGAGGATCCCCCACTGCGCGACATGGCGGTAGGTGCCGCCCGCCATCAGGGTCATACGACGCTTGTCCAGGGATTTCATGTCGCCAAGATCGTTATCATCCGGGTCATACTGCTGCGGCGAACCGAGCAGCGTCAGTGACAGCTGATTCTGCGGATCTTTCCACAGGTAATAGCCGCCCTGCAGACTGCGAAACCAGAAGTTTTCACCCTCATAGTTAATCACCGGTACGGGCAGATAACGATCCTGTCCGCCACGATAAGGTGATTGAGCATAGATAACAGAGGCGCCCAGCGACAGCGGATCAGCGTGGGCTGCAAATGCGCTCACCAGCGCAGGAGAAAGCAGCATAAATGCAGAAAGTTTAAATGTGTTCACTATGTAGTTTGCCTGTTAAGTCACTCATTGCTTTTGCAGTCTAGCGAATATTTTGCAACGGGGACAATCTGCTGTTAACCGGGTTAATCAGGAAGTGAAAGCGACACAGCGGTGCAGTAGCGGGCCAGGCAGACTGATGCGGGTAAACAACGCAGCCTCATTGTCGCCGCTGCCCGGTCAGAATTTAGTGGATGAATGGCAGAAATAATTCGATCGAACATGCAGTTGCAAGCCATCAGGCAGAGAGCGGCTATCCTGCATTCCGGCACGCGTGCGTCACCCTCAGGCTTACTGTTTTGTCACGCCGGCTTAATGTATGCCACCGCTTAACCTGACGCCATATCCGCCTGGCTGACTAATTCTGCCACTCTTCACATCTTGCAGAAATTTACGCACCGTATGCCGGACAGAGATGTTGGCATCTTTACAGGTCGTGTCCCGTCCTCACAGGCAAATATTTTGCAAAACAAGTTTGGGTTAAAACAATCTGCGGAAATTTGCGCGTTTTTTGAGCGCTAATCGTTTAATCCTGCGCCACTTACTACTTGATCTTTATCCGATACACGCTCATAACAATAGAGAAGCAGAGAGATTTATATCCTTAAAAATGAGAGGTTGGCACCACTGTTTGTAAGGTTACGCTTATTGTTCCCAACAATTCTAACAGGACGGGCATCGCTATGAATATATTCGATCACTATCGTCAGCGTTATGAAGCTGCCAAGGACGAAGAGTTCACACTGCAGGAATTTCTTACTATCTGTAAGCAGGATCGCAGTGCATACGCCAATGCGGCAGAACGACTGTTAACGGCTATTGGTGAGCCCGTTATGGTTGATACCGCTCAGGAGCCACGCCTTTCCCGTATTTTCTCGAATCGTGTCATTGGCCGTTATCCGGCGTTTGAAGAGTTTTACGGTATGGAGGAAGCGATTGAACAGATCGTCTCCTACCTGAAACATGCGGCGCAGGGCCTGGAGGAGAAAAAGCAGATCCTCTATTTACTTGGCCCGGTAGGTGGCGGTAAATCTTCTCTTGCCGAACGTTTAAAAGCGCTGATGCAGCGCGTGCCTATCTATGTACTGAGCGCCGATGGTGAACGCAGTCCGGTTAACGATCATCCGCTCTGTCTCTTTAACCCGCAGGAAGATGCCAATATTCTGGAGAAAGAGTATGGCGTACCGCGGCGCTACCTCGGCACCATCATGTCGCCGTGGGCAGCAAAACGTCTGCATGAATTTGGCGGCGATATTACCCGGTTTAAAGTGGTAAAAGTGTGGCCATCTATTCTGGAGCAGCTGGCTATCGCTAAAACTGAACCTGGTGATGAAAATAACCAGGATATCTCTGCGCTGGTCGGTAAAGTCGATATTCGCAAGCTGGAAAATCATGCGCAAAACGATCCTGACGCCTATGGGTATTCTGGCGCACTCTGCCGTGCAAACCAGGGCATCATGGAATTTGTGGAGATGTTCAAAGCGCCGATCAAGGTGCTGCATCCACTGCTGACCGCTACGCAGGAAGGCAATTACAACGGCACCGAAGGCATTTCTGCGCTGCCCTTCAACGGCATTATTCTGGCGCACTCCAACGAATCGGAGTGGGTTACCTTCCGTAACAACAAGAATAATGAAGCCTTCCTCGACCGTGTCTATATCGTCAAGGTGCCTTACTGCCTGCGCGTATCAGAAGAGATTAAAATTTACGAGAAACTGCTTAACCACAGCGATCTCACCACCGCGCCCTGCGCCCCTGGCACACTTGAAACGCTGGCACGCTTCACTATCCTGTCGCGAATGAAAGAGCCGGAAAACTCCAGCATCTACTCTAAAATGCGGGTTTATGATGGTGAAAGCCTGAAAGATACCGATCCCAAGGCGAAATCCTGGCAGGAGTATCACGATTACGCAGGCGTTGACGAAGGGATGAATGGCCTTTCAACCCGTTTTGCCTTCAAGATTCTGTCGCGCGTGTTCAACTTCGATCACACTGAAGTTGCCGCTAACCCGGTTCATCTCTTTTACGTACTGGAGCAGCAGATTGAACGCGAGCAGTTTCCGCAGGATCAGGCTGAAAAGTATCTGGAGCATCTGAAAGGATATTTAATCCCGAAATATGCTGAGTTCATCGGCAAAGAGATTCAGACGGCCTATCTGGAGTCCTATTCTGAATATGGCCAGAATATCTTTGACCGCTATGTCACTTATGCTGACTTCTGGATTCAGGATCAGGAGTATCGCGATCCGGATACCGGGCAACTGTTTGACCGTGAGTCGCTTAATGCGGAGCTGGAAAAAATCGAAAAGCCGGCCGGTATCAGTAATCCAAAAGATTTCCGTAATGAGATCGTTAACTTTGTACTTCGCGCCCGGGCGCAAAATAGTGGTCGCAATCCAAACTGGACCAGCTATGAGAAACTGCGCACGGTCATTGAGAAAAAAATGTTCTCCAATACTGAGGAGCTGCTGCCGGTTATCTCGTTTAACACCAAAACGTCTACCGATGAGCAGAAAAAACATGATGATTTTGTCGACCGTATGATGGAGAAAGGCTATACCCGCAAGCAGGTACGTCTGCTCTGCGAATGGTATCTCCGCGTGCGTAAATCGTCATAATCGATCCGTAAGCGCGGCGCCTGGCTCGCCGTTAATCAGGCCGGAGAACCCTTTCCGGCCTGGCTTACACTGCAGTTGAGGGGAAACCATGGCCTATTTTATCGATCGGCGTCTGAACGGTAAAAACAAGAGTGCGGTCAACCGGCAGCGCTTTCTGCGCCGTTATAAGTCGCAAATCAAGCAGTCGATTTCCGAGGCCATCAACAAGCGTTCGGTTACCGACACAGAGAGTGGTGAGTCGGTGTCGATTCCCATTGATGACATCAATGAACCTGTTTTTCATCAGGGCCGCGGCGGCAGCCGCCACCGTGTTCATCCCGGCAACGATCACTTTGTACAGAATGACCGTGTAGAGCGGCCTCAGGGCGGTGCAGGCGGCAGCGGCAGCGGTCAGGGCAACGCCAGTCAGGATGGTGAAGGTCAGGATGAATTTGTCTTTCAGATATCGAAAGATGAATATCTCGATTTGCTGTTTGAAGACCTGGCGCTGCCGAATCTGCGCAAAAATCAGCACCGTCAGCTCAATGAGTTTAAAACGCATCGCGCCGGCTTTACCTCAAACGGCGTCCCGGCCAACATCAGCGTAGTCCGTTCACTGCAAAACTCGCTTGCCCGGCGTACGGCCATGACAGCAGGCAAGCGCCGCATGCTGCATGAGCTGGAAGCGGCGCTGCATGAGGTTGAAACCAGTGAACCTGCACAGCTGCTTGAAGAAGAGAGGCTGCGGCAGGAGATTGCTGACCTGCGGGCGCGTATTGAACGGGTGCCGTTTATCGACACCTTTGATCTGCGCTATAAAAACTTTGAAAAGCGTCCTGAACCCTCGAGTCAGGCAGTGATGTTCTGCCTTATGGATGTGTCCGGCTCTATGGATCAGGCCACGAAAGATATGGCTAAACGGTTTTATATTCTGCTTTATCTGTTTCTGAGCCGCACATATAAAAACGTTGAAGTGGTCTATATCCGTCATCACACGCAGGCTAAAGAGGTAGATGAACAGGAGTTTTTCTACTCGCAGGAAACCGGCGGCACCATTGTTTCCAGCGCGCTGAAACTGATGGATGAGGTGGTTAAAGAGCGCTACGACCCGTCACAGTGGAATATCTACGCAGCGCAGGCGTCGGACGGGGATAACTGGGCAGATGATTCGCCGCTGTGCCACGAGATTCTGGCGAAACATATTCTGCCGGTTGTACGCTATTACAGCTATATCGAGATCACCCGGCGCGCGCATCAGACGCTGTGGCGGGAATATGAACATCTGCAGGCCATGTTTGACAATTTTGCGATTCAGCATATTCGTGAGCCTGAAGATATTTATCCGGTATTCCGGGAGCTTTTCCACAAACAGGCTGCTGAGGCCTGAATCACAAGCCGGTCACTGACCGGCTTTTTTATGTCTGATTACGACTTCTTTAACCGCTAAACGCCCCGCTGGTTGCAGGATTTTCCAGTTTAATGTCATCATAGCTCGTATAAACAAAAAACAGGAAATTAAGCGCTGACAAGCCGTTGATAAGGCATTATCTTTTGCACTTATTGGTACGAATTGTTCGTGCCTGTCGGTTTTGGCCCGGTTGCAGGAGAATACTATTGAATACCAGCATGATTTACAGTCTTTTTATCATTGGTTCCGTGCTGGTTGCTGCAAGCATTTTACTGAGCTCGTTTTCCTCACGTCTTGGCATTCCCATTCTGGTGATCTTCCTTGCGCTCGGTATGCTGACCGGTGTGGATGGCATTGGCGGCATCGCTTTTGATAACTATCCGGTGGCCTACCTGGTCTCCAACCTTGCCCTGGCGGTGATTCTGCTGGATGGCGGTATGCGCACTAAAGCCAGCTCGCTGAAAGTTGCGCTCGGCCCGGCGCTGTCGCTGGCAACGATAGGCGTCATGATCACCGCCGGCCTGACCGGTTTAATCGCAGCCTGGCTTTTTAAGCTCGATATGATGCAGGGATTTTTGATTGGCGCCATCATCGGCTCAACGGACGCCGCAGCGGTTTTTTCCCTGCTGGGCGATAAAGGCCTTAATGAACGCGTCAGTTCTACGCTGGAGATTGAATCAGGCAGCAACGACCCGATGGCAGTGTTTCTGACCATCACGCTGATTGATATGATCCAGCAGGGTCAGAGCGGCCTTAGCTGGATGTTTGTGGTACATCTGGTGCAGCAGTTTGGTCTGGGCATTGTCTTTGGCCTCGGCGGCGGCTGGGCGCTGCAGCAGCTGGTTAACCGCATCAGTCTGGCGCAGGGGCTTTATCCGCTGCTGGCGCTTAGCGGTGGCATTATTGTGTTCGCTCTGACCACGGTAATGGAGGGCAGCGGGATCCTCGCGGTCTACTTGTGTGGCTTTTTACTGGGCAACAGCCCTATTCGCAACCGCCACGGTATTCTGCAAACGTTTGATGGCATGGCATGGCTTAGTCAAATCGGCATGTTTATTGTGCTGGGGCTGCTGGTGACGCCCTCCGATTTGTGGCATATCGCTCTGCCGGCCATGATCCTCTCGCTCTGGCTGATTCTGGTCGCCCGCCCGCTTTCGGTGCTGGTCGGGTTGCTGCCTTTTAAAGGGTTTACCGGACGTGAGCGTATTTTTATCAGCTGGGTTGGCCTGCGCGGCGCCGTGCCAATTATTCTGGCCGTGTTTCCGATGATGGCAGGGCTGGAGAACGCCAGACTCTATTTTAATATCGCTTTCTTTGTAGTGCTGGTCTCACTGATGCTGCAGGGAACATCGCTGGGTTACGCAGCAAAACGTGCCAGAGTGGTCGTGCCGCCGCTGGCTTCTCCTGTCAGCCGTATCGGACTTGATATCCATCCGGAAAACCCGTGGGAGCAGTTTATTTACCAGCTGAATGCTGATAAATGGTGTGTAGGTGCCGCGCTGCGCGATCTCAAAATGCCGCGAGAAACGCGCATTGCAGCGCTTTTCCGTGACAACACATTGATGCATCCCAGCGGCGCTACCCGGTTGAAAGAGGGCGATGTGCTGTGCGTGATAGGCCGGGAGCGTGATTTACCGGCGCTGGGCAAAATGTTCAGCCAGACGCCGCCTGTCGCACTTGACCAGCGCTTTTTTGGCGATTTTATTCTCGACGCCGATGCGCGCCTGCGGGATGTGGCGCAGATTTATGGTCTGGAACTGGATAATGAAACAAACGATCAGCAGTCGCTGGGCCAGCTGGTCATGAGCCTGCTCGGCAGCACGCCGGTGGTCGGCGATCAGGTGGAGTGGAAGCAGCTGACGTGGACCGTGGCGGAAAAAGAGGATAACAAAATCATGAAAATCGGCGTACGGGTCAGCGAAGAGCGAGAATAATCCGAGGTTTTAGGGCACCTGAAGCGGTCAGCAGCGACTATGATTTTAGTTATCAGTCAGCAAACGGGAGCAAAAAATGGGAACGGTAGTTAAAATTGGTCGCTATGAAATTGTTGATGCGGAGATGGGAGGTGATAAACCGGATACCGTTTCAATCCCCTGCCAGACCAACCCGGGCCTGAGCTATCAGCTTGATGGCTGGGATCAGGAGACCAGCGTGCCGGCGTGGATCGATGGCGAGCCGGTGGATTTAAAAATTGGTCACTATGACAAAGAACAGGATCGCTGGGTACTTACCCGCCCTGCCTGATATCACCGCACCGTCATACCCCTGCGTATGGCGGTGATTCCTAAAAGTTGCCGAAAAAAAACGCTGTTTTTGCCCGTTTTTTCATCACCAACTGAGTGTTTTCAATAACATAACTGATAGTCCCTCCGCTCAATAATTTCCTTTTAAGAGTAATTCCATATTAACTCTGTCAGATTCCTCTTGCATACTCGTAAACGTTGCTGCTGTTTTCGTGACCTATATCACGTCTTATCCGGCCCTTGCCGTGCAGCGCTTAAGAGATCACCAATGATTATTGTGTTGATAGCAAAGGTTATTTTGCAAGTCAGCCGGTAGCCCTGAGCGCGTACTTGATTCTGGTCAGGCCATCTTTTACTTAAGAAAAGAGAGCGGGTGTTATGGCAAGTACAATTGTAATGAATGACGCAAGCCGTTCGTGGAGCGGCCTGCGAAAAAACCTCATTGCTAAAGTCGCATTAAGTCTGTCCGATCTTATCGCACTTAATCTGGCGCTGTTTTTATCGGCGGCCACCGTCCAGGGCATCTGGGGAGAGCTGGACAGCTTTATTCCGCCGCAGCAGATTGAGTACCGGTTTATTGCGCAGCTTGGCCTCTCGGTACTTTGCACCGCCTGGTTCTGGGTCCGGATGCGACACTACACCTACCGCAAACCTTTCTGGTTTGAGCTAAAAGAGATTATCAGGACGCTGTTTGTATTTTCACTGCTGGATTTAGCGCTGATTGCCTTTTCCAAATGGGATTTCTCACGCATGGTCTGGGTATTCAGCTGGAGCTGGGCACTGCTGCTGCTGCCGCTGATGCGTGCCCTGGTAAAACGGGCAATCAGCCGTGCAGGACAGTGGCAGAAAGAGACCATTATTATTGGCTCAGGCAAAAATGCGCTGGAAGCCTATGCCGCGCTGCAGAGCGAAGAGATTCTGGGCTATAACGTGCAGGCGTTTATCTCACTGGATGATGAAAACAATCCGGCCAAACTCAATGGCGTGCCGGTTATCACCCGTAAAGACATCAACTGGCAGACCATGGATCGCGATAACACGCAGTTTATCGTGGCGACCGAATATGAACAGCAGGCCGTACGCGATCACTGGCTGAAGTTTCTCTCCAAAATGAAATGCCGCTCTATCTCAGTGATCCCGACGCTGCGGGGCGTACCGCTTTACGGTACCGATATGTCTTTTATCTTCAGCCATGAAGTGATGATTCTGCGCGTCAGCAATAATCTGGCCAAGCGCTCATCGCGTTTCCTGAAACGCACCTTTGATATTGTGGTGGCCTCACTGCTGCTGCTGTTTCTTTCTCCGGTATTTGGTCTGCTCTGCTGGATGGTAAAACGCGATGGCGGCAAGGCTATTTATGGTCACGAGCGCGTCGGCCAGGATGGAGCAAAGTTCAAATGCCTGAAGTTTCGCTCCATGGTAACAAATTCTCAGGACGTCCTGCAGGCGCTGCTGGCAACCAGCGAGGAGGCGCGGGCAGAATGGGATCGTGACTTCAAGCTGAAAAACGATCCGCGTGTTACCCGCATCGGCGGCTTCCTGCGCAAAACCAGCCTTGATGAGCTTCCGCAGCTCTGGAACGTGATCCGCGGAGAGATGAGCCTGGTCGGACCGCGTCCGGTTATCGAAGCTGAACTGGAACGCTATGCCGGTGACGTTGACTACTACCTGATGGCCAAACCTGGTATGACCGGTTTGTGGCAGGTAAGCGGCCGTAATGATATCGATTATGACACCCGCGTCTATTTTGATTCCTGGTATGTAAAAAACTGGGCGCTGTGGACTGATATTGCCATTCTGTTTAAAACCGCGGGCGTAGTACTGCGTCGCGACGGCGCCTACTGACCGCTGTCTGTGCGATGCCTGCCGTCCGGCGGCAGGCATCGCCTTTTCACTTTAGCGCTTTCTTTTTACCCGCAGAGTCATTACCCTTCTCGCCTGTTTAACAGGACGTTTCTGGTTCCTCATGCAAAAATTTACGCTTCTTCTGCTGAGCCTGGTGCTGCTGGCTCCGCTGGGTATTGATCTCTACCTGCCTGTTCTGCCGCAGATTGCCGAAGGCCTTAACGCCCCGGTCAGCCTGATCCAGCTTACCATCCCGCTGTTCCTGCTGATTATGGGCATCGGTCAGCTGGTGACCGGCCCACTGGTGGACAATTTTGGCCGCAAGCCCGTGGCGCTGATCGGCCTGTTGCTTTACATCGCAGGCAGCGCCGTGGCCGCTACCGCCACGCTCTGGCCGGTGTTTTTCCTCGCACGTGTTATTCAGGGCTGCGGCGTCTGCTGCAGCGCGGTAGTGGCATTCAGCGGCGTACGCGATCGCCTGAGCGGCGATGAGGCGGCACGTGCTTACGGTTTCCTTAATGGTGCGCTGAACATTGTACCGGCGCTGGCGCCGCTGCTGGGCGGCCTTCTGGCAGAAGCCTATGGCTGGCGTGCACCCTTCTGGTTCCTGTGCAGCTATGCGCTGGCGATCGGCCTGCTGGTGATAGTGGCCTTACCGGAAACCCGGCCGGCAGATACCCTGCGCGTGAAAGGGCTTCCGCTGGCACAATATGGCGCAATTCTGCGCCAGCCGCGCTTTCTTGCGTTTGCGTTTGCCAATGCAGGCGCTCTGGGTATGGTGCTGACCTACGTCTCTCTGGCACCGCATGTGCTGATGACCGAAGGTGGCCTGACGCCGCTGCAGTTTTCGTTTGCTTTTGGTGCCAACGGCTTCTGGATCATGGTTGTCAGCGCCTTCGTGAATAAAACAATCCGCAAAGCGGGCCGGCCATTTTGTCTGGCTATGGGTTTTATCACGATGCTGCTGGGAGCAATACTGCTGCTGGCGGGCGTTCACCTTCTGCCTGCTGAATGGCAGTATCACTGGGCGCTCTATATGATCCCGGTAGCGGTGTCAGTTGCAGGCCTCGCCTTTACCGTTGGCCCGGCTACCAGCTATGCGCTGGAACCCTATCAGCAGCAGGCGGGCGTAGCCTCGGCGCTACAGGGGTTTATTCAGATGGCGGGAGGCGCTGGCGGCAGCATGGCAATCGTGGCTCTGCCGATTGCGGAAAAATCGTCACTGGCCCTGATGATGCTGACGGGGGCAGCGCTGGCACTCACTGCCTGGCGCTGCAGTCGTAAGATACGCGGCAGCGTAACCGCGCTTAAATAACCTCAACCGGCACGCGCGGGGCGAGCGCGCACATCAGCTCATACCCTACCGTGCCGGCCGCTGCTGCGACCTCATCAATCTTCACGTCATTACCCCACAGCTCAACGGCGGTACCAATACCCGCCTGCGGACAGGGTTCAAGATCGATCATCATCATATCCATCGACACCGTTCCCAGCGTGCGGGTGCGCACGCCGCCCACGGATATGGGCGTGCCGGTAGGAGCATGGCGCGGATAACCATCAGCATAACCACAGGCAACAACGCCAATCCGCTGAGGTCCGCTGGCCCGGTAGCGATAGCCATAGCCGACGCCATCGCCCGCTGTCAGCTGCTGCACGCCGATAATTTCACTGCTCAGCGTCATAACCGGCTGCAGCCCGGTACCGGCGATATCCTGCCAGCGACCGCTGGGCGAAGCGCCATACAGAATGATCCCCGGACGCACCCAGTCATGATGCGTGAGCGGATGCCACAGCGTGGCGGCGGAGTTGGCGAGCGAACGCGGACAGCTCAGGCCTTCAGCCGCCTGTTCAATGCGCTGCAGTGGCTCTGCTATCCCCTCCGGATTATCGGCATCAGCGAAATGTGCCATCAGCGTGATTTCACCTACCCCCGGCAGCGCGCGCAGTTTTTGCCAGGCGTTATGCACCTGTTCAGGGCGAAAACCGAGCCGGTTCATACCGCTGTTCATTTTCAGATACACATCCACGGGGGCGGAGAGCTGTGCGGTCGCCAGAGCGTTAATTTGCCAGTTACTGTGCACGCTGGTGGTCAGCCGGTAGCGATCGATAAGCTTCAGATCGTCGGCGTGAAAAAACCCCTCCAGCAGCAGAATAGGTTTTTTCCATCCCTGCTCGCGCAGCAGAATAGCCTCTTCAATGTTGAGTAACGCAAAACCGTCGGTGCTCTCCAGCGACTGCCAGACGCGGGCAATCCCGTGCCCGTAAGCGTTGGCTTTGACCACTGACCATACGTGTGACTGCGGCGCTGCCCGACGCACCACAGACAGGTTATGACGCAGCGCCTGTCGGTTAACCGACGCGCGCACAGGACGTGACATAGTGTTAACTCTCCGTGAGTGTTAGCGTGCGATATCCGCGCGGCGTAAAGGCGATGCGTGCGAGGCAAAACCCGGCAGATAGCGCAATACAGAGAGATCGTCTGCGGCAATCGCGGGTTTCTGACCCGATACAATATCAGCCAGTAGCTGACCGGAACCACAGGCCATGGTCCATCCCAGCGTACCGTGTCCGGTATTAAGATAGAGATTGGTCAGCGGGGTACGACCCACAATCGGCGTACCGTCTGGCGTCATCGGACGCAGCCCCGTCCAGAAAGAGGCTTGTTCGATAAATCCGCCTTCAGGATAGAGATCGCGCACGACCATCTCCAGCGTTTCCCGTCGTGCCGGCAACAGTTTGGTGTTAAAACCGACAATTTCTGCCATGCCGCCTACCCGGATACGGTTATCAAAGCGGGTCACCGCCACTTTATACGTTTCATCCAGAATAGTGGAGCGCGGCGCGGCGTCAGCCTCTTTTACCGGAATAGTCAGCGAATACCCTTTGAGCGGGTAGACCGGGATCGCGAGGATATCTTTCAGCAGCGCGGTCGAATAGGAGCCAAATGCCACTACGTAAGCATCTGCTTTGATCACTTCATCACCGCACTTCACACCATAGATGCGGTTACCTTCCCGCAGCAGCTGATCGACCGGCGTATTAAAGCGAAACGTGACGCCTGCCGCCATCGCCATTTCTGCCAGGCGTTGAGTAAAGAGTTGGCAATCGCCGGTTTCATCATTAGGCAACCGCAGGCCACCGGTCAGCTTGTGCGCGGTGGCGGCCAGCGCCGGCTCGGCACGCTGCAGCTCATGAGCCTGCAGCAGCTCATAAGGCACGCCTGCCTCTTTCAGCACGGCAATATCTTTGCTGGCGCTGTCGAACTGCTGCTGCGTACGAAACAGCTGCAGGGTTCCGCCCTGCCGCTCTTCATAGGCAATGCCGGTTTCAGCGCGCAGCGTTTTCAGGCAGTCGCGGCTGTATTCAGCAATACGCACCATACGGGCTTTGTTTTCCTGATAGTGGCGCATATCGCAATTGCGCAGCATCTGCCACATCCACTCAAGCTGGAACCGGCTGCCGTCCGGCCGCATCGCCAGCGGCGCATGGCGCTGAAACATCCATTTAATCGCCTTTAACGGCACGCCCGGCGCGGCCCAGGGCGCCGCATAGCCAGGAGAGATCTGACCGGCGTTGCCGGCACTGGTTTCCAGCGCGGCGGCAGGCTGACGATCGATGACGGTGACCTCATGTCCGGCCTGCGCCAGATACCAGGCGCTTGCCACTCCCACCACCCCACTTCCCAGAATCACGACACGCATAGGCCCCTCGAGACAAAAGCATAATTAACTGGTATGAGCACCTGAGTCAGAATAATCAGACTGCTCTGTTTATCTTAGATTTTACCCGGCTATTTCACATCTTTTTTAACATTCTGCACACTTAAATCCTTTCCGATGACAAAGATCAGAGTTTTACCGCTTCTGATGCGCTAACCGGAGCGCTTTGTCAGAAAAAAATCAGGGCTTTTTCCCTTTTTCAGCAGAATCACCCACTGCTGTCTGCGGACTATTTTTTTAGTTTATTATTCTGCCATTTCATTTGCAGCCGGATTAATATCTTAGGCCGCGATGGGATTGCGCTATCCGGATGATTTTCTGCCAAAAAAATCGTTTGAGTTACGTTATCGGATGCGAGACAGTGAACTATCCTTGATCTGTTCGCTCAGTTTTTGGGCGCTCTTTCTCAGGACGAAGCCTTCACCCGTGTGGCAGGGTCTTCCTGCCGCCTGCAAAACAGAGGTGCGCTATGACGACAATGTTTGACGAGCCAACCCGTAGCAGTAAACGACTCAGTGACGGGCCCGACTGGACATTTGAGCTGCTTGATGTCTACCTGGCTGAAATTGACCGCGTAGCGAAAAGCTACGGTCTTGATACCTATCCGCATCAGATTGAAGTCATCACATCCGAGCAGATGATGGATGCCTACTCCAGCGTAGGAATGCCCATTAATTATGCTCACTGGTCTTTCGGTAAAAAGTTTATCGAAACCGAGCAGCGCTATAAGCATGGGCAACAGGGACTCGCTTATGAGATCGTCATCAATTCTAACCCCTGTATCGCCTATCTGATGGAAGAGAATACAATGACCATGCAGGCGCTGGTCATGGCTCATGCCTGCTACGGACACAACTCTTTCTTCAAAAATAACTATCTGTTCCGCAGCTGGACCGATGCGAGTTCGATCGTCGATTACCTGCTGTTTGCCCGTAACTATATTGCCGACTGCGAGGAGCGCTTTGGCGTCGAAGAGGTTGAGCGTCTGGTGGACTCCTGCCACGCCTTAATGAACTACGGCGTTGACCGCTATAAGCGCCCGCAAAAAATTTCACTGCAGGAAGAGAAAGCGCGGCAAAAGAGTCGCGAAGAGTATCTGCAGAGCCAGGTAAATACGCTGTGGCGTACGCTACCGCGTAAAGAGAAAGAGGCGTCACACGTTGAAGCGGCGCGCTATCCCTCTGAGCCGCAGGAAAATCTGCTCTACTTCATGGAAAAAAATGCCCCCTTGCTGGAGCCCTGGCAGCGTGAAGTGCTGCGCATCGTGCGTAAAGTAAGCCAGTATTTCTATCCGCAGAAACAGACGCAGGTAATGAACGAAGGCTGGGCAACCTTCTGGCACTATACGATCCTCAATCATCTCTATGATGAGGGCAAAGTATCAGAACGTTTTATGATGGAGTTTTTACACAGCCACACCAACGTTATCTATCAGCCACCTTATAACAGCCAGTGGTATAACGGCATCAACCCTTATGCCCTGGGCTTTGCTATGTTCCAGGACATCAAACGCATCTGCCAGTCGCCAACAGAAGAAGATCGCCACTGGTTCCCCGATATCGCTGGCTCGGACTGGCTTAAAACGCTGCATTTTGCGATGCGCGAGTTTAAAGATGAGAGTTTTATCAGCCAGTTCCTGTCGCCAAAAGTGATGCGCGATTTCCGCCTGTTCACTGTTATGGATGACGATCGTAATAACTACCTGGAAATTGCGGCGATTCATGATGAGGCGGGCTATCGCGCGATTCGCCAGCAGCTGTCTGCCCAGTATAACCTCAGCAATCTGGAGCCCAACATTCAGGTCTACAACGTAGATTTGCGCGGTGACCGGTCGCTAACGCTGCGCTATGTTCCTCAGCAGCGTGCGCCGCTGGATAAAAGCCGGCGCGATGTGCTGAAACATGTTCACCGGCTTTGGGGATTTGATATTCATCTTGAACAGCAGAATGAAGATGGCAGCATAGAGTTGCTCGACCGCTGTCCGCCGCGGGCGCCCGGACTCTGAGCATGAAAAAACCGGACTGAATAGTCCGGTTTTTTTTAGCGCTTGCTGCCGAGATCGTCTGGCAGGTTTTTCTGCATACTGTGCCAGATCTCTCCGCTGCGGCGGCCATATACCCGCACGCACTCAACGACCTGTTCCTGCGTCGGCTGCTGCGTACACATATCTGCCAGCTGCTGATAAAAACGGTGCGCCAGTTCACGCGCTTCAGGGTTAGAGAAATAGTGGCGTCCGACCCGCGTATAGAGCCCTTTCAGTCCGTTGAGGATCAGACCATAAATCGGGTTACCGGAAGCAAACGCCAGACCGCGGAATACCCGATAATCGAGTTCAGCATAGGCATCCGCCTGATCCTGCTCATGCAGCGCACTCTCCAGCACTTCGCGGGCTTTTTCCGGATGGTGACGCAGCGCACGGCTGATAAAAATAGACGCGATATTGCTGCGTACCGACAGCAGATTATCAATCAGCTGCGGCACGCTGTCGTGATCGAGCCGGGCCAGCGTCTCAAGGATATTAAGCCCGGACGTTTCCCAGAAATCATTTACGCGCGTTGGCTTGCCATGCTGAATGGTCAGCCAGCCATCACGAGCAAGACGCTGCAGCACTTCGCGCAGGGTGGTACGGGTAACGCCAATCAGCTCAGACAATTCACGTTCAGCAGGCAGGATCGACCCGGGGGGGAAACGGCTGTTCCAGATACTCTCAATTATGTACTCTTCTGCGAATCCTGCAGGGCTCTGCGCCTTGATAACCATAGCGTTACGTTCTCATTGCGTTCTTTATCGTCATTACACTCATCATACCAGAGGGGCTATAGCGGAAATAGTCTGCAGGTGGATTAAAAGCATGGCCTGGCGCAAATTTCAGCATGCGGCTGAATGCTTTCACCTGCCCTGTGCCGCACAAACGGCTGACGGGGGAAACAATCTGCTGCGTAAACGATCTGCGTCATTTTTATCGCTGAATTCCGGATTGCAGGCTGGCAGCGTCGGGCTTTTGGTTTACACTGCCAGGCACTGATAGCTAAGGAAAATCCACTATGTTGCGATATCTGAATCTCTGCTCGCGCGGGCGTGGCGCCTGGCTGCTGCTGGCATTCACCGCGCTGGCACTGGAGCTGGTGGCGCTGTTCTTCCAGCATGGGATGGGGCTTAAGCCCTGCGTGATGTGTATCTATGAGCGATGCGCCCTGTTTGGCGTAATGGCAGCAGGGGTAGTGGGTGCGATTGCGCCGCAAACTCCGCTGCGCTGGGCCAGTCTTGCCATCTGGATTTACAGTGCCGCTGAGGGCCTGCGCTTATCCTGGGAGCACACCATGCTGCAGCTGCACCCCAACCCGTTTGTCACCTGCGACTTTGCCGCACGCTTTCCGGCATGGCTGCCACTGGACAAATGGCTGCCTGCAGTGTTTGTTGCCAGTGGCGACTGCGCTGAGCGTGGCTGGACATTTCTTGGCTGGAGCATGCCGCAGTGGATGATCGCCATTTTTGCCGCCTACCTGCTGGTGGCCATGGTCGTGCTCGTGGCTCAGCTCTTCAGGCCGCGTCCGCGCAACCTGTTTGGCCGCTGACGGACGGAGAATCAGCCATTGCGATCGGGACGGTCGATAATGTGATCTTCCCAGTCGCGTACTTCACTCTCCCGTACAGCGATGTAGCGCACAGAGATCCGCTGGGCATGCATCGCTTTTTTTGATCCTGCCAGCAGCGGATGCCAGGCAGGCAGCGCTTTGCCTTCACCAAGCAGCCGGTAGGCGCAGGTGCGCGGCAGCCAGTTAAACGTTGTAAGGTTTTCACGCGTGAGCTTGATACAATCTTCTTCATATTCAAACCGGCGTTCATAATTACGGCACTGGCAGGTTTTAATATTCAGCTGGTTGCAGGCGACATTAGTAAAATAGATTTCATCAGTGTCTGCGTCCTGCAGCTTATTCAGACAGCACTGTCCGCAGCCGTCACACAGCGATTCCCACTCAGCGTCGTCCATTTGTTCCAGACGTTTGGTCTGCCAGAAAGGTTGGTCACTCATCATTGCGGTCCGGGTTGTTCAGCAAAACCGCACCTTATAAAGGTTAAGATGCGGTGATGCAAGTATTACAGCACGCGCGTGCTGATACCGTGACCCGCCAGCGATATCTCAAGTTTGTCACCTGAACGCAGCGGACCCACGCCCTCTGGCGTGCCGGTCAGGATCACATCGCCTGCGCGCAGCGTAAAAAACTGGCTCATATAGGCGATAAGCGGCTTGATTTTATGGATCATGTCAGACGTGGAGCCGTGCTGACGCACCTCCCCGTTCACTACCAGCTTCAGTTCACTGTTTTGCGGATCGCCCGTGTAGTCATTGACCGGAATAAAACCGGAAAGCGGGCAGGCATTATCAAACCCTTTCGCGCGCTCCCACGGCTGGCCCGCTTTTTTAAAGCTTGCCTGCAGGTCGCGCAGCGTAAGGTCCAGCGCTACCCCATAACCCGCAATCGCTTTCGCTACATGCTCTTCGCTTGCCTGCTTTAGCGTCGCGCCAATCAGGACGGCGAGTTCTACCTCATGATGCACATCACCCAGCGCGGCAGGAATAGAGAGCGGCTGCCGCAAATCGCATAAGGCTGTCTCAGGTTTAATGAACAGGACCGGCTCGTCCGGGGTTGCGCTGCCCATCTCTTTAATATGTTTTGCATAATTACTGCCTACGCACACCACTTTGCTGACCGGAAAATCCAGCAGAGCACCCTGCCAGTTACGATGCTGATACATATTTTTCACCTGCCTGAGTTATGTTTGCACTCTGCCAGCATGGCAGAGGCTCTGTGAGTAGCGGCCGGAACGGGGCGCCAGTGATAATAATATTAACGGTTATCGCGACAGGTGTAACAGAAATTGTCAAAAGAGATTTATCTTTCTTACGATGGCGGGCAAACAAATATTAATTGCCCATGACAAAACCGGACATGGGCAATTAATTAATCACTGAACACTGAATATATTTACAGGCTATATTTTTTACAGATGAATCTGAATTAAACTTCTTTACCCTGCTCAAGATGGACGTTGAGCAAACTTTCTACAGGTGGGGGGATCTGCAAATAATAACCCTGCTCACGCAGTCCCTGCTTTACCTTTTCAATGTCTGCGTTGGCCAGCCTCTCACGCTTGTCCAGCGACAGCACCATCGCCAACTGTGGCTTGCCAAACCCTTTAAGCAGCGCTTCCGGCACGCGGGAAAAATCGTCCTTTTTTTCTACATAAAGATAAGTCTGGTCTCGTTGCGGGCTTCTATAGATCACACAAAACATATTTTTTACTCGAATTAACTGTTAGCGTCACTTGCCTGAATATTACAGTAACTATAACATGCTTGCAGAACTTCGAATATTGACCCGGGGATGTTAATGGCGATTTTATCGACGTTCATTTTCAGGTCAAAAAAACAGGACTGAGCCAGGACAGATGCCGCAATCGCCAATCGAATTCAAGGGAAGCAGTTTTACCCTGTCAGTTGTTCATCTGCACCATTCACAACCCGATGTGATTCGTCAGGCGCTGCAGGAGAAAATCGATCAGGCGCCGGCGTTTTTACAGAACGCACCGGTTGTCCTGAACATCTCAGCGCTCTCCGGGGATATTAACTGGAAGCAGATGCAGCAGGCGATCAGCGCGACCGGACTGCGTATTGTTGGCGTTAGCGGTTGCAAAGATGACGCCCAGAAAAAAATGGTGGCCCGCGCGGGTTTACCGGTGCTGTCTGAAGGTAAAGAGAATCGCAAAACGGCTGAAGCACCGCCTGCAGAAGAGGTTGCTGCACCTGCGGTTGTTACCGAGAGCATTAACAAAACGCGCGTGGTGAATACACCAGTGCGTTCCGGTCAGCAGATTTATGCCCGTAACGCCGATCTGATTGTCACCAGCAGCGTCAGCGCCGGGGCAGAACTGGTGGCCGATGGCAATATTCACATATACGGCATGATGCGCGGTCGGGCGCTGGCAGGTGCCAGCGGCGATCGCGACTGCCAGATTTTTTGTACTCACCTTGCCGCTGAGCTGGTCTCAATTGCCGGTGAGTACTGGATCATGGATCAGATTCCGGCGGAATTTTTTGGTAAAGCGGCGCGCCTCTGTCTGAAAGAGGGCGCGCTTACCATCCAGACACTTAATTAGGCCCCTTTTCTTTCGTTAAGGAAATCAACATTTATGGCACGCATTATTGTAGTAACATCGGGCAAAGGGGGCGTTGGCAAGACCACGTCAAGCGCGGCCATCGCGACAGGGTTAGCGCAAAAGGGCAAAAAAACCGTTGTTATCGACTTTGATATCGGTCTGCGTAATCTCGATTTGATTATGGGCTGTGAACGTCGCGTCGTGTACGACTTTGTTAACGTTATTCAGGGCGATGCGACCCTGAATCAGGCGCTGATCCGCGATAAACGCACCGAGCAGCTCTATATCCTGCCGGCCTCGCAGACGCGTGATAAAGATGCTCTGACGCGCGAAGGCGTCGAGAAAGTGCTGAACGATTTAGCCGCTATGGAGTTCGATTTTATCGTCTGTGACTCCCCGGCCGGCATCGAAACCGGCGCGCTGATGGCGCTCTATTTCGCGGATGAAGCGATCATCACAACCAACCCGGAAGTCTCATCCGTACGTGACTCTGACCGCATTCTGGGCATTATCTCCTCTAAATCCCGCCGGGCTGAAAACAGCCAGGATCCGGTCAAAGAGCATCTGCTGCTGACCCGCTACAATCCGGGCCGTGTCACCCGTGGCGATATGCTGAGCATGGAAGATGTGCTGGAAATCCTGCGTATTCCGCTGGTGGGTGTTATCCCGGAAGATCAGTCTGTGCTGCGCGCCTCAAACCAGGGCGAACCGGTGATCCTCGACACCAATTCTGACGCCGGTAAAGCTTATGCTGATACCGTAGAACGCCTGCTTGGCGAAGAACGCCCCTTCCGCTTTATTGAAGAAGAGAAGAAGGGTTTCCTGAAACGCCTGTTCGGGGGATAACCAATGGCCTTACTCGATTTCTTTTTATCCCGTAAAAAGAGCACAGCCAATATAGCCAAGGAGCGGCTGCAGATTATCGTCGCTGAACGCAGGAGGGGCGACAGTGAGCCCCACTATTTGCCTCAGCTTAAACGCGATATCCTGGAAGTGATCTGCAAGTATGTCAAAATCGATCCCGATATGGTGACCGTACAGCTCGATCAGAAAGGCGACGATATTTCGATTCTGGAGCTGAACGTGACGCTGCCGGAAACGGAAGACGCCCCGAAATGAGTGGAGCAGATCGCAGCGTTTCCCCTGCGTAGTAACGCAGGGGAAAGTCGCGGTTTTACAGCGCCTGCAGAATCTGATCGATCCCTGGCTTCAGCAGCTCACCACGCCAGCCATTTAGCAGTTCGGGTGTGCGGTTTGCTGATTTCAGCCCCCAGTATACGCTGAGAACCTGATTGATCTGGCGGCGTGATGCCAGCAGTTCCTGACTGTACCCTGTCTCTTCGCTTACCTGCTGTACCAGCGCTTTAATCGCTTTAAAAACCTGCTTATAGTGCGGGTGCTCAATGAGATTGGGCAGCGGCGCCGGCAGCGTTGCCTCATCCTGTACCAGCGCATCCGCCACCAGCTCAATCATCGTTTTACCGTGAAAGCGGATTTCATGGCCGTTGAGTCCAAGGTGATCCAGTTCACCGAGGCTGCCAGGCAGATAGCGAGCCACTTTCCACAGATTCTCTTCACGCACTACAAAGTTAACCGCCATATCTTTCTGACGCGCCACTTTCAGACGCCAGGCTGCCAGGCGCTGCAGTGCCGCCAGCTGGCGCGGACGCAGCTGCCAGGCGTTGGTGATATCGCGCCACGCTTCCTCAGGCTGCACGATGTCCAGCCGACGCTGACACAGCATGTCGCACTCGCTCAGTGCTGCATGCATATTGCCGGCGGCGTCAGTCTGCGTCATCAGCTGACGAGCAATCGGCAGCAGGTACGCAACATCCGCTGCGGCATACTGACACTGGCGCTCGGTCAGCGGGCGCGCGAGCCAGTCGGTGCGGGCCTCACTTTTATCCAGTTCGATCTGGTTAAAGTGATTCACCATGGCCGCAAAGCCCCAGGAGAGCGGCTGACCGGAAAAAGCGGCCAGGATCTGGGTATCGATCATCGGCTGCGGCAGGCAACCAAAGCGATGCAGAAAGACTTCCAGATCTTCGCCACCGGCGTGCAGAAATTTCGTCACCTGCACGTCCTGCAGCAAAGCGATAAACGGCGCCCAGTCACCAATCGGCAGTGGATCGATCAGCACCAGTTGTTCACCATCAAACAGCTGTATCAGCCCAAGCTGAGGATAGTAAGTCCGGGTGCGTACAAATTCAGTATCCAGAGCAACAGCATCATGCTGGCGAGCCAGGCGGCACACTTCAGCCAGCTGGTGGTCTTGGTCGATCAGGGTGTAATTCACGTATTTATTCCCGCTGCGCAAACCCCGCGCAGCGCTCCATGTTAAAAGCAATAAAAACGCCGGTCGTTGCCGGCGTTAACCTGTGGAAGCGCGGCAACCTTATTGCCCTTCCCGCTTCGCCTCATCGCGCAGTTCACGCCGTAAAATTTTGCCCACGTTTGTCTTTGGCAGCTCTTCACGAAATTCAATGATTTTCGGCACTTTGTAGCCGGTCAGCTGACGCCGGCAGTGATCCAGCACCTCTTCTTTGGTAAGTGCAGGATCTTTTTTAACAATACAGACCTTCACCGCTTCACCAGAGAGTTCGCTTGGTACGCCAATCGCAGCGGCTTCACGGATTTTTGGATGCTGCATCAGCACATCTTCGATTTCGTTAGGATAGACATTGAAGCCGGAAACCAGAATCATATCTTTTTTACGATCGACAATCCGGATGAACCCCTCGCTGTCCACGGTAACAATATCGCCAGTATGCAGCCAGCCATTTTTCAGCACTTCCAGCGTGGCGTCAGGACGCTGCCAGTAGCCCGCCATCACCTGCGGGCCGCGAATGCAAAGCTCGCCCGGCTCGCCCGGCGTCACTTCGTTATCCTGATCGTCAATAATCCGTACATCGGTAGAGGGCACCGGCAGGCCAATACTGCCGGTATGACAGGTAATGTCATAAGGGTTAACCGACACCAGCGGGGAGCATTCGGTAAGGCCATAGCCTTCAAGCAGATAATGCCCGGTGAGCTTTTCCCAGCGCTCGGCGACGGCTTTCTGAACTGACATACCTCCGCCAGCTGAGAGCCGCAGCGTGGAAAAGTCGAGTTTGTTAAAGTTTTCGTCATTGAGCAGCGCGTTGAACAGCGTATTCACGCCGGTGATGGCGGTAAACGGGAATTTAGCCAGCTCTTTAACGAACCCTGGAATGTCGCGCGGATTAGTAATCAGCAGATTAGTGCCACCGAGATCAAGGAACAGCAGGCAGTTAACCGTCAGCGCAAAAATATGGTAAAGCGGCAGCGCCGTCACCACATGCTCCTGCCCGGCACGCAGCAGTTTGCCATAGGTGGCTTTTGTCTGCTCCAGATTGGCCTGCATGTTGCCATGGGTCAGCATTGCACCTTTAGCAACGCCGGTGGTGCCGCCGGTGTACTGCAGAAAGGCCAGATCATTATTACTTAACGCCGGGCGCTGATAAGCCATACGTGCGCCCTGCTGCAGCGCATGCCGCAGCGGCACCGCGCCAGGTAAATGGTATTTCGGCACCAGCTTTTTGATATATTTGACGACGAAGTTCACCAGCGTTGCTTTGACCGGTGCCAGGTGATCGCCCATACGCGTCAGCATGACATGCTTAACTGCCGTATCTGCCACGACCTTTTCCAGCGTGTGGGCAAAATTGGAGACGATAACAATCGCGCTGGCACCGCTGTCGTTGAGTTGATGCTTCAACTCACGCGGGGTATAGAGCGGGTTCACATTCACCACCACCATACCGGCACGCAGCACACCAAACAGCGCCACCGGATATTGCAGCAGATTAGGCATCATCAGCGCTACGCGATCGCCCTGCTGCAGTCCCAGCCCCTGTTGCAGCCAGGCGGCGAAGTCCCGGCTCTGCGCGTCGAGCTGGCGATAGGTCAGCGGCTGACCCATATTGATGAATGCAACGTTGTCAGCATAATGCAATACCGCATGTTCAAAGAGATCGACCAGAGAGGGATAGCGGTCGGCATTTATTTCTGCTGGCACATCTGGCGGATAGCGTTTCAGCCAAACTTTCGTCAAAGAGTCACCCCGATATTCTTGTTGCGTAGCCATCGCCGCCTCTGCAATCAGTGTTGTTAACAATACTTTAACTGATTGTACCAGTTTGCCGGTCGCGGCATTTTCAGGTTGCGAAGCCCATCACTAAATTTCGCGCGCCGGTTACGCGCCCAATAAAAAAGCCCGGCTGCGTGCACCGCAACCGGGCCGGAAAAGTATGCAGCGGCTATTCAGTCAGGATAGTCTGTACCTGAGCCGGCCCTCCCAGGTTCATCCCCCAGTAAGGGTTTGGCCCCCAGTAACCGGGATGATGCCGCGACGGACCATACCCGATCCAGGGATCGATCGGCTGAGGTAGCGTCATAACCTGCTGAGTAAGGTGCCAGCGCTGATAGCCACGCACATCAATTACAACAAAGTTATAACTGGCCTTGCCAATCTCACCTTTCTCGGTGCCCTTTATCGTACCCAGCACCGTAATATATTGGTTACTCAAATCGACCGGATCAACAAATCCGTTGATATCGGCGTATATCCGTCCGATTGAGGCAGCACCCAGCCGGGGCCGGGCGCTGTCATCCAGCGGCTGCGTGGCTATTTCCAGTCGCGTCAGTCCGTTAAGATTAGTAACGCGTACTACTTTACCGCCAAAACGCGACTCCTGGCCGACATAAAGCTGGGGGGCATTCATCACGCGCAGTAAATCCTGCTGCGGAAGCGCCGAGCTGCCTTTAATAGAATCGGGTACGCTGACGCAGCCGCTTAGCAGCAACACACACGCCAGTACGCTACCAGCGATTCCAGCACGATAACCTGGCATAAGCACATCTCCTGTAATTTTTAATTTAGACTGGAGGTGCAAAAATAAGTTGCGTAGCAGCTCAGCGTCCGGGCAACTTTTTCCACGCCACTTCGTTACGCAGGTAAACCGGCTCTGCATGCTCAACCGCTACGCTCTCCCCACGCTGCCACGCCTGCAGTGCCAGCGGCAGCATATCTTCAGCCGCAGGCAGCGTAACAGACGTTGCCAGCAGGGTTGCGCCCGGCGTGGTCATCAGCTCAGGCCAGGCCTGCCAGCCGGTGCCTGCGGTCGCCCACTCACCGCTCAGCGCGGCGATACGGGCGGCGGCAGCCTCTGGCTTCAGCACTGCTTCACTTTCAGCACCGTGCCAGTGGCCCGCTTCATCACGCTGATATTCAGCCCAGTAGACTTCGCCCATGCGTGCATCAATCGCCACCAGTACACGCGTGGCTCCGGTCAGCCGCCAGGCACCCTGCGCCATTGTTGCCAGCGAAGAGACGCCAATCATGGGTAAATCTGCCCCCAGTGCCAGTCCCTGCGCAATGCCAATACCAATGCGAACACCGGTAAAACTGCCCGGTCCGCGCCCAAACGCCAGCGCGTCCAGCGCGGTCAGTTCCAGCTGCTGCGCCTGCAGCAGCGACTGCACCAGCGGCAAAATACGTTGCGTGTGATCGCGCGGGGCAATTTCAAAACGGGCATCGATCTGCTGCTGATTCAGCAGCGCGGCAGAACAGGCTTCTGTCGCCGTGTCCAGTGCTAAAATTCGGGCGGACATAACAACCTCAGAGAATCAAAATGGCGCGCATCTTATCACAAAGCGGCATAAATTAGTGTTCCTCTGCCTGCCGGACAAAGTCGATCGCGCGCGCCAGATCGCGGGTACGCGGCGTGGGTGGCAGACTGTTGAGAAAGAGTTCGCCGTAGGGACGTGAAACCAGACGCTGATCGCAAATCACCAGTACGCCGCGATCGGCGGTGTCGCGGATCAAACGCCCGACCCCCTGCTTAAGGGTGATCACCGCATCCGGCAGCTGCACATCACTGAACGGATCGCCACCGCGCAGCCGGCAATCCTCCATGCGCGCTTTCAGCAGCGGATCGTCTGGCGAGGTAAACGGCAGTTTATCAATAATCACCAGCGACAGAGCATCGCCGCGGACGTCGACACCTTCCCAGAAGCTGCTGGTCGCGACCAGCAGCGCGTTGCCCGCCTCCAGAAACTGCTTCAGCAGCTGCCCTTTACTGGTCTCGCCCTGCAGCAGCACCGGCAGAGTCATTGACGCACGAAACTCGGCCGCCAGTTCACGCATCATTTTGTGTGAAGTGCAGAGAAAAAAGCAGCGCCCTTTATTAGCATCAATCAGCGGCTTCATCATCCGCGCCAGCTGCCGGGCTCCGCCGGGCGCATTTGGCTCCGGCATATTGCGCGGCACACACAGGAGCGCCTGCCGGGCGTAATCAAACGGACTGTCGAGGATCAGCGTCTGCGCCTGCTCAACACCAAGACGACTGGCGAAGTGCCCGACCTGTTCATTCACCGCCAGCGTGGCAGAAGTAAATACCCACGCCGCTTTACGTGTATCCATCACCTCACGAAAGCGTTCCGCGACTGAAAGCGGCGTCAGCGCCAGCGTAAAGTGCCGGCTGGTACATTCATACCAGTAGCTGAAACCGGGTTCGCTGATGGCGCGCAGTCGTTTCAGGCGGGTGCGATAGAGCGCCGCGCGCTCAAAAGCTGCGTCCAGCAGCGCCGATCGCCCCAGAGAGAGTTTAATGACGTCGTAACAGAGTTCGAGCGCATCATCCAGCAGGGTGAACATGCGCATAACGTTATTGTCACTGAGCAGATCGCGCAGATTACCGCGAAAGCCGGGTTCGCCAAGCGTCAAACGAAAATCCTGCGCGCACTGCGCCAGCCGATCGGCAGATTTTTGCAGCTGCTGTACATCGCGCACCTCGGTGCGATAGGCAAGAATGATATCTTTGGCGAGATCCTGCAGCTGGCGGCTGGAGAGCTGCTGACCAAAGTACTGGCTGGCGATATCAGGCAGCTGATGCGCCTCATCGAAGATCATCACGTCCGCTTCCGGGATCAGCTCGCCGAACCCCCCCTCTTTCACCACCAGATCGGCCAGAAACAGGTGATGATTGACCACCACAACGTCAGCATCCATCGCTTTTTTGCGTGCTTTCACGACAAAACACTCTTTATAGAGCGGACAGTCACTGCCAAGACAGTTGTCATTGGTGCTGGTCACATAGGGCCAGATGGGACTGTCTTCGGCAACGCCAGCGCAGTTGCTGATATCGCCATCTTTTGTCTCTGATGACCAGCTGCGCACGTGGATAAGATCGCCCAGCGCCTGAACGGTAAGGTCGCCGCCGCTCTGATTTTGCTGCTCCATACGTTCGAGACAGAGGTAGTTAGACCGGCCTTTTAGCAGCGCGGTTTTTCCGCTGAACTTCAGCGCCCGGGCAATGGTGGGCAAATCGCGATTATAGAGCTGATCCTGCAGCGCTTTGGATCCGGTAGAAACAATAACCTTCTTCTTTGCGCGTAATGCAGGCGCCAGATAGGCATACGTTTTACCGGTTCCGGTGCCCGCCTCCACCACCAGCTCTCCGCTGTGCGTGACGGCGGCTGTAACCGCCTTCGCCATTTCATGCTGCGCTGCGCGCGGTTTAAAACCGGGAATTGCCTGCGCTAGCGCGCCATCGGCTGCAAAATCGTCTGCCACACATCCTCACCTGTTACCTGAAAACTACTGTAATTATGTCAGGATTCGGCAGACGCGACCACAACAGATGACATCCCGGCCCGGTTATGGCAGGCTGGCGCAGCAAAAAAACAGAGGAGAAAAGCATGTCTATTACGCGTATCGATCCCGAACATCGTATGTCTGAAGCCGTGATACATGACAATACGATTTACTATACCAGCGTACCGGAAAACCTGGATGCCGATGCAGAGGCGCAGACGGCCAACGCGCTGGCGGTGATTGACCGTATTCTGGCGCGCGCCGGCTCAGATAAAAGCAACATTCTTGACGCCACCATTTTTCTGGTTGATAAAGCGGATTTTGCTGCAATGAATCGTGCCTGGGATGCGTGGGTGTCGCCTGGCAATGCGCCAGTACGCTGCACCGTACAGGCCGGGCTGATGAACCCGCAATATAAAGTTGAAATAAAGATTATTGCCGCACGTTAAGCGGCACGGGCACTATTCGTTCTCATCTTCATCGTCGAAGCGTGCCCGAATTGCCTCACCCGTAAAGGTTTCGCGAATTTCCTGTGCCACCTGCGCAATCGCCTGTCCGCTGGACATACCGCCCGCCATCAGTTCCTGAATTCGCTCAACCGCCTGCTGCTGCTGCTCATGAGATAGTGCCGGAAGCCCTGTAAACATACGTTACTCCAGATTAAATCGGACGGGCATTATCCCACGTGGAACAAACAGGTGCCAGTGGCAAAAAAATATGTCAGGCTACGCCTCTGCCTGTTGAATGCTGCTGAACTCATGATCGCAAAAACCCTCACGCTTACCTATACCCCCGATGCCCTGCTGAGCCGCTTTGCCACGCTCGCGCATCGCCCGTGGGCCATGCTGCTGACCTCAGGTCAGGCCGATCACGCGGATAACCGTTTTGATATCCTGACTGCCGATCCGCGCGTCACGCTGACCACGCGCGGCAGGTATACTGAAATTGATGATGGCACCGGCATGCGGCGCTCTGAAGAGGACCCGCTGCAGCTGCTGCAGCGACAGATTGACCGGCTGGACCTGCAGCCCGCTTTCCATCCCGATCTGCCTTTTCAGGGCGGTGCGCTTGGCCTGTTTGGCTACGATCTCGGACGCCGGTTTGAACGGCTGCCGGATGTAGCGCAGCAGGATTTGCAGACACCTGACATGGCGGTGGGCCTGTATGACTGGGCGTTGATTGCCGATCACCACCTGCAGCGGCTCACGCTGGTTTCTCTCAGCGATGCTGACGCGCGCTGGCGCTGGCTGCAGGCGCAGGCGCTTCCGCCGCCGCGGGCGTTTCGCTTAACCAGCGCGTGGCGATCTAACCTCACGCGTGAGGCCTACGCAGCCCGCTTTAATGCCGTACAGGCGTATATTCAGGCGGGCGACTGCTATCAGGTCAACCTTGCCCAGCGTTTCGAAGCACACTACAGCGGAGATGAGTGGCAGGCGTTTCTGCGCCTTACGCGCGCCAATCGCGCGCCCTTTAGCGCATTTCTGCGTCTGCCGGACAGCGCGCTGCTCAGCCTGTCGCCGGAACGCTTTCTCTCGCTGCAGCAAAACGTCATTGAAACGCGCCCGATAAAAGGCACGCTGCCGCGCCTGGCAGAACGGGAGGCCGATCGTCTGCAGGCAGAGAAACTGGCGCACTCGGCTAAAGATCGCGCTGAGAATCTGATGATTGTTGATCTGATGCGTAATGATATTGGACGGGTCGCTGAACCTGGCAGCGTTAGCGTCCCGGAACTGTTTGTGGTTGAACCGTTTCCGGCAGTGCATCATCTGGTGAGCACCGTGCGGGCCCGCCTGCCTGATGCTTTACGCGCTACCGACCTGCTGCGCGCCTGCTTCCCGGGAGGCTCAATCACCGGGGCGCCCAAAATCCGCGCGATGGAGATTATTGAAGAGCTGGAGCCGCATCGCCGGAACGCCTGGTGCGGCAGCATCGGCTATATCAGTCTGTGTGGCCGGATGGACAGCAGTATTACCATCCGTACACTGATCGCGGAAAACAATACCCTCTACTGCGCTGCAGGCGGCGGACTGGTGGCCGACAGCGAGCTGCAATCTGAGTATGAAGAGACCTTCCATAAGGTTAACCGCATTCTGCCCAGCCTTAGCGACGAGAAGTAAAATGACGGCCGAACTCAGCCAGTTTTTGACGCGTTTTATGCTGCAGCCCCCGCGCCCCGCGCGCCTGCCGGCCCCTGCCGGACGTCATGCGGCAGTGCTGGTGCCGATTATCAATAGCGCCGAGCCGGCACTGCTGCTGACGCGCCGCTCGGCGCTGCTGCGCAAACATGCCGGCCAGGTTGCATTTCCGGGCGGCATGCAGGATGCCAGCGATACCTCACTGATCTGTACTGCCCTGCGTGAAGCGCAGGAAGAAGTGGGCATCGATCCTCATCAGGTGAGGATCGCCGGTGTACTGCCGGCAGTCACCAGCAGTACCGGCTTTGCCGTAACGCCGGTAGTCGGTATCCTGCCAGCCATGCCGCTCCGGCTAAACCCGGATGAAGTAGAAAGCGCATTTACTATGCCACTGCGGGAAGCACTGCATCTGGCACGCTATCATCCTCTGACTTTGTATCGCGGCCAGCAGCAGCACCGGATCTGGCTCTCCTGGTATAACGATTATTTTATCTGGGGCATGACGGCCGGCATTATCCGCGCACTCGGTCAGCAGATCGCGCTGCCCTGAATCCTGTCTGCAAACTCCTGGCTGAAAAATCGATCCACTTCACAAAGGTACGGCCAGATAACTATTTCTGCGGTTTATAATTAGATTATTTCATGCGAAAAGCTGTTCTTTCGCCCGCCGTGGCGATTACTATTAGCCGCAATTACGGCTCAGGCCGCAGAAACCCGTATTTGTGAGGAGCGTCACCGTTGATTAGTGTTTTTGACATGTTCAAAGTGGGCATCGGCCCATCCAGTTCACATACCGTAGGCCCGATGAAAGCGGGCAAACAGTTTGTTGATCTGCTGGCTGAGCAGGGCAAACTGCAGGATGTCACACGCGTAGCGGTGGATGTGTATGGCTCTCTCTCGCTGACGGGTAAAGGGCATCATACGGATATCGCTATCATTATGGGCCTGGCGGGTTATGAACCTGCTACCGTGGATATTGATGCGATCCCGGCGTTTATCAAAGACACAGAAATGCGTGAGCGCCTGCTGCTGGCTAAAGGCGCACATGAGGTGGATTTCCCGCGTGAAGGCGGCATGGTATTCCGCAGTGAAAACCTTTCACTGCATGAAAACGGCATGACGCTGTATGCGTTTGCCGGGGATTTGCTGATCCTGACGAAAACCTACTACTCCATTGGCGGCGGGTTTATCGTTGATGAAGCGCATTTTGGTCAGCCGGTACTGGATGAAGTCTCTGTGCCTTATGCATTTCACTCCGCAAAAGAGTTGCTCAGCCACTGCAGTGAGACGGGGATGTCGCTGTCAGGACTGGTGATGCAAAATGAGCTGGCGCTGCATAGCCGTGAAGAGATTACTCACTATTTTACCGACGTCTGGCAGACCATGCAGGCGTGCATTGACCGTGGCCTGAACACCGAAGGCGTACTGCCCGGGCCGTTGCGCGTGCCGCGTCGTGCCGCCTCTTTACGCCGCCTGCTGGTCTCTTCGACCAAGCATTCTAACGATCCGATGAACGTGATTGACTGGGTCAACATGTTTGCCCTGGCGGTAAACGAAGAGAATGCCGCAGGCGGACGCGTGGTCACGGCTCCTACTAACGGTGCCTGCGGCATCGTGCCGGCGGTGCTTGCCTATTACGATCACTTTATCGAAAGCGTCACGCCCGATATCTTCATTCGTTATTTTCTCGCGTCAGGCGCTATTGGTATTCTCTATAAAATGAACGCCTCAATCTCTGGTGCCGAGGTAGGCTGTCAGGGCGAAGTTGGCGTCGCCTGCTCTATGGCGGCAGCGGGTCTGGCGGAACTGCTGGGTGCCAGCCCGGAACAGGTGTGCGTGGCGGCAGAAATTGGCATGGAGCATAACCTGGGTCTGACCTGCGATCCGGTTGCCGGCCAGGTACAGGTGCCGTGTATCGAGCGCAATGCTATTGCGTCGGTCAAAGCCATCAACGCGGCGCGCATGGCGCTGCGCCGCACCAGCGCCCCGCGCGTCTCGCTGGATAAAGTGATTGAGACCATGTACGAAACCGGGAAAGACATGAACGCTAAATATCGCGAAACCTCGCGGGGCGGTCTGGCCATCAAAGTACAATGTGACTGATGTTTATCCGGAGTGCGCTGATTACATTTAGCGCACTCATACTAATTTCTGCTTTTTTACCTACCTCGGCGTTGCCAAACCAGATATTGTAATTTTCCTGCGCGGATCCGGCAGGCCGCGTTTTTTATTGCCCTCTTTTTTACCGGGCAGCGCTAAACCTGGCCGTCCCTGTGCCGATAACCTTCACGTTAATTTGCTCCTGATCTGTGTCTTAACAAGGTGGTTACTGATGCTCATTCCCCAGCAATCTGTGGGTCAATTTCGCCGTAAGCGGCTGCTTATTGCGTTAGTGATCGCGACGCTGGTTTTGATCCTGACTCTGGCTTTTCGTTATATCGAAGAGAAGTCACGTATTGAGCAACAGTCGCTTAACTTTGCCAGCCGTGCCATTGAGCGGTTTGATCGGATGTTCTCACCGCTGGATGTTTCTGCCAATAATACGCTGGGGCTGGTGGGCCTGCCCTGTTCGCTGGTGCGTTATCCGCTGATCGAAAAGATCGCTGCACTGCAGACGGTGCGCACGGTGCTGCTGGTGCAAAACGACACTATCTACTGCTCCAGTATCTATGGCGCACGCGATATCTCTTTTAGTCAGACCTACCCGGAGCTGGCGCTCAATAATCAGCGTATGCTGCTGACTACAGATGATTATCTGCTTAAAGGCTCGCCGGTGCTGCTGCTGTGGACGCCAAAGTCGCTGGATAATCGCGATGGCTTACTGCAGGTGGTGAATGTTGAACTGATGAGCAATTATCTGCTTGAGCCTCAGCTGCCGTGGGTAGAGCGGGCTATTTTCAACGTGGGCGGTCAGAGCCTTGAGTATGGTAATCCGATGATTGAACATACGGTGCCCTCGGAGGATGAAGTCGCTTACGATCAGGCATCATTACGCTACCCGTTCACCATTACACTTTATGGTCCCTCACCTGCGCGTCTGGCGTTAAATACGCTGCCTTCCCAGCTGCCGCTGGCAATGATGCTGAGCCTGCTGATTGGCTATATTGTCTGGCTGGCCACGGCCAATCGTATGAGCCTCAGCTGGCAGATCAGCTACGGGATCACCGCCAGTGAATTTATGGTTTACTGTCAGCCGCTGATCAATGCCCGCAGCGAACAGTGTGAAGGTATTGAGCTTTTGCTGCGCTGGCATAATCCGCGCCAGGGATGGATTGCGCCGGATGTCTTTATCCCACTGGCGGAACGGCAAAACCTGATCGCTCCCCTGACCCGCTTTGTGATTGCCCGGGCCGTAGAGGCCCTGCCGCAGCTGCCGCAAAGCAGCGCGTTCCATATTGCGATTAACGTCGCCGCCAGCCATTTTCACGATCGCGCCATTGTGGAAGATTTGCAGCAGATATGGTGGCCCGCTAATCCGCATCCGCAGCTGGTGGTTGAGCTGACAGAGCGTGACGCCTTGCCGGTTATCGATCAGTCTGTCGTGGCGCAGTTGCACAACATTGGGGTGCGTCTGGCGATAGACGATTTCGGCACCGGACACAGTTCGCTGGCCTACCTGAAGGATCTGCAGCCCGATGTATTGAAAATTGATAAGATTTTTACGGCGGCTATCGGCACTGATGCCATTAACGCCACGGTAACCGATATGGTGATTTCACTGGCGCAGCGCCTGAAGATTGCGCTGGTGGCCGAAGGCGTAGAGACCGCTGAACAGGCCTCCTATCTGCGTGAACGCGGGGTAGATCATCTGCAGGGTTACTTCTATGCGCGCCCCATGCCAATTGAAGATTTTCCGGCATGGCTGGCCCGGCATCAGGAAACAGAAGCATAAAAAAGGGCCGTCGCGATGACGGCCCTGTCAGCATAATCACGCGTAATTACGCGTTTTCTTCATCTTCATCGTGAGGCGCATCTTTGGTCACCCGCACCAGGTCGATACGGTAATCCGTCGCTTCAACAATTTCAAAGTGCAGCGGCGGCAGATCAATCACTTCACCGGGCTGCGGCAGCTGACCTTTCTGCTCAATCAGCAGACCCGCCAGCGAAGCGTGATCGTCTTCCTGTTTGACCAGTTCATGATAGTCGAGCAGCTGCTGCAGCGAATGCAGATCGGTACCGCCCTTGACCAGCCAGCCATCACCATCGGCGATCACATCCGGCGTCTCATCTTCATCCGGAAATTCACCGGCAATCGCTTCAAGTACGTCCAGCGGCGTAATCAGCCCCTGTACCATACCAAATTCATTGGTCACAATGACAAAACTGCCTTTCGCCCGGCGCAGCACGCCCAGCAGATTAATGGGATCCAGCGTCTCAGGTACAATAATTGCCGGTGAGCCAGATGCGAACGTGGTTACATCCATACCGTGTTCCAGCGCCACCAGCAGCTCTTTCGCACGCACCACGCCGATAATCTCATCCAGCTCACCGCGGCACACCGGAAACAGGCTGTGTGGCGTATCCAGCAGCTGCATGCGGATCTCATCCAGCGGGCGCGTCACATCAACCCACGAAATATCACCACGCGGCGTCATGATGCTGCGAATTGAGCGCTGCGACAGCGTCAGTACGCCGTTGATCATAAAACGCTCTTCATCTTTAAACGCTTCCTGCGGTATGGCGTTATTCAGCGTATGATCATCCTGTGAAGGCTGCTGCTGACGATTGCGACCGCCCATCAGACGTAAAATAGCCTCTGCCGTCCGCTCACGCATCGGGCGACGCGCCTGATGGCGCATAAAGTTGCGACGGGCGATCTGGTTAAACAGCTCAATCAAAATTGAGAAACCAATCGCCGCATAGAGATAACCTTTCGGGATATGGAAACCGAACCCTTCCGCCACCAGCGATAAACCAATCATCAGCAGGAAGCTCAGACAGAGCACTACGACCGTCGGATGCGCGTTAACAAAATTAGTCAGCGGTTTTGACGCCAGCAGCATCATACCCATTGCGATCACTACCGCCGTCATCATCACCGGCAGGTGATTAACCATACCGACTGCAGTTATAACGGCATCCAGCGAGAAGACGGCATCCAGCACCACAATCTGTGCAACTACCGCCCAGAAGCTGGCATAGTTGCGATTACCCTGCTGCTCCATCCCTTTATTTTCCAGCCGCTCATGCAGCTCCATCGTGGCCTTGAAAAGCAGGAACAGGCCACCAAACAACAGGATCAGATCGCGGCCGGAAAAGCTGAAATCCATCACGCTGAACAGCGGACGGGTCAGCGTGACCATCCACGAAATCAGTGAAAGCAGGCCGAGGCGCATTACCAGTGCCAGCGACAGACCAATCAGTCGCGCTTTATCGCGTTGCTTTGGCGGGAGTTTGTCAGCAAGAATGGCGATAAAGACCAGGTTATCAATACCCAGCACAATTTCCAGCACGATCAGCGTTAACAGCCCCGCCCAGATCGAGGGATCCAAGAGAAACTCCATCAGTGACTCCTTGCTAATAAAGTAGACGCGCGAAAATCAGTCTGCACCGGTAAGTGAGACAGCTGAATAGTCGGGGGCGAAATAACGCTGAACGGCATGGCGATCTGGGCCGGCTGGCACAGTAAGGATAAGAAGCGACGTCGGTGACGGTCCATAAAGGTGAGCTTGAGCCCGGTACTCCTGAATAATAAACAGAAAGTTAATGTATCAGTTACCTCAACAAGATCAAAAAATTTTCTTACATTTACAAATAACTGCGCTGGCACAAAAAAATGGCATAAAAAAGTCCGCCAGGCCGCTGTTACCTCAGATAACCGACAGGCGTCACACTCTTTCTTCTTTCGCTAACTAAAATAAACGGCGACCTTAACGCAAATTGATAAATGCTCAGACCTTTATCGTAGCGGCTCATACTTACCTGCCTGACGAGTCCGGCCGCATCTTTATCCCTGTTAACGCCCTTTACTGACAGGGTTTCGTTGTAAACGGAGGTAGCAGGTGACCATCGCAATAGTCATTGGTACACACGGCTGGGCAGCAGAGCCGCTCCTGAAAACAGCAGAGATGCTGCTGGGCGAACAGCACAATGTGGCCTGTATCGATTTTGCACCCGGTGAAAATGCCGAAACGCTGATGGATAAGTATCGCGGCCGGCTGGCAGAACTTGATACCGCACAGGGCGTACTGTTTCTGGTTGATACATGGGGAGGCAGCCCGTTTAATGCCGCCAGCCGCCTCGTCACGGATCGCCCGGATCAGGAGGTTATTGCCGGCGTCAATATTCCGATGCTGGTCGAAACGCTGATGGCCCGCGATGACGACCCTGAACTGGCGGCGCTGGTGCAGGTCGCGACCGAGGCCGGCCGGCAAGGCGTCAAAGCACTAAAGGCAACCTCTGTCTCCTCTGTTGCAGCACCGGTTAAGCCTGCTGCGCCGCCGCTGGCGCCTGGGCAGCATATGAAAATCGGGCTGGCACGCATAGACGATCGTCTGATTCATGGTCAGGTAGCGACCCGCTGGACCAAAGAGACCGGCGTCAGCCGCATCATCGTGATCAGTGATGAAGTGGCAAACGATCATGTGCGCAAAACCCTGCTAACTCAGGTAGCGCCGCCAGGCGTTACCGCGCACGTGGTCGATATTGCAAAAATGATCCGCGTCTGGAACAACCCTAAATATGCTGGCGAACGCGTTATGTTGCTGTTTACTAATCCCACCGACGTTGAGCGCGTTGTGGCGCAGGGCGTGAATATCACCAGTGTGAATATCGGCGGCATGGCATTTCGCCAGGGTAAAACGCAGGTTACTAATGCGGTTTCAGTGGATGAGAAGGATATTGCGGCCTTTCGTCAGCTCAACGCCCGCGGTATTGAGCTTGAGGTGCGCAAAGTGTCTACCGATCAAAAACTCACTATGATGGACCTGATTGCGAAGGTCACTGCCTGATTTGCTGCCGCCCGGTAATTACAGCGGGCATCCTGAGTGTGCTGAGGAGATGCAAAATGGAAATAACCACGCTACAGATTGTACTGATATTTATCGTGGCCTGTATTGCCGGTATGGGATCTATCCTGGATGAATTTCAGTTTCACCGTCCGCTGGTCGCCTGCACCCTGATTGGCGCCGTGCTGGGTGATATGAAAACCGGCATTATTATCGGCGGTACGCTGGAGATGATCGCGCTGGGCTGGATGAATATCGGAGCGGCGGTAGCCCCCGATGCGGCTCTCGCCTCCATCATATCCACCATTCTGGTCATTGCCGGCGGGCAAAGCGTCGGTGCCGGTATTGCGCTGGCGATACCGCTGGCGGCGGCGGGTCAGGTGCTGACCATCATTGTGCGAACGCTGACCGTGGCATTTCAGCATGCGGCAGATAAAGCGGCCGAAAAAGGCAACCTCACCGCCATCTCCTGGATCCATGTCTCCGCCCTGCTGCTGCAGGCGATGCGCATTGCTATACCTGCGCTGATAGTTGCTATCTCTGTCGGCACCAGCGCCGTGCATACGCTGCTGAGTTCTATTCCGGACGTGGTCACAAACGGCCTGAATATTGCCGGCGGCATGATTGTGGTCGTGGGATACGCGATGGTCATCAATATGATGCGCGCCGGCTATCTGATGCCGTTCTTCTATCTTGGGTTTGTCACCGCCGCGTTTACTGATTTCAATCTGGTCGCACTGGGCGTTATCGGCGTGGTGATGGCCATTCTGTATATCCAGCTCGCCCCGAAATATAACCGGGTCACAGGCGCAGCGCCGGCAGGCGCGACGCAAAACGACCTTGATAACGAACTTGACTAGGAACAGGTGCCACTATGGTTGACAGCACGCGAATAGCGAAAAAGCTCACTTCCGGTGATGTGCGCGCCGTGTTCATACGTTCTAATCTGCTTCAGGGGTCATGGAACTTTGAACGCATGCAGGCGCTCGGTTTCTGCTTTTCTATGGTACCGGTGATCCGTCGCCTCTATCCGGAAAACGACGACGCACGTAAACAGGCGATCAGGCGTCATCTGGAGTTTTTCAATACGCATCCCTATGTAGCCGCGCCGGTACTGGGCGTCACTATGGCAATGGAGGAGCAGCGGGCAAACGGTGCCGCAATTGACGATGGCGCCATTAACGGATTAAAGGTGGGCCTGATGGGCCCGCTGGCAGGCGTGGGCGACCCCATCTTCTGGGGCACCGTACGGCCGGTATTTGCCGCGCTTGGTGCGGGTATTGCCATGAGCGGCAGCCTGCTGGGTCCGCTGCTGTTTTTTGTGCTGTTTAACGTTGCCCGCCTGCTGACCCGCTATTATGGCGTTGCCTATGGCTATCGCAAAGGCGTTGATATTGTCAGCGATATGGGCGGCGGTTTTCTGCAGAAGCTTACCGAAGGCGCATCGATACTCGGCCTGTTTGTGATGGGCGCTCTGGTCAATAAGTGGACGCACGTTAATGTGCCGCTGGTGGTCTCCCGCATCACCGATCAGACCGGTAAAACCACGGTCACCACCGTTCAGTCTATTCTCGATCAGCTTATGCCAGGCCTGATCCCGCTGCTGCTGACATTCGGCTGTATGTGGCTGCTGCGCCGCAAAGTCAATGCGCTCTGGATCATCATCGGCTTCTTTGTTATCGGCATAATTGGTTACTGGATTGGCCTGCTGGGACTGTAGGCCGCTTTCAGGCCAGACGCATGACACAGGCAGTGTGAAGAGGAACTATGATGGCGCTGACCGATCTGCTGCTGATACTCTGCATTGCCGCTCTGCTGTTGTTTGCCATTTACCATGAAGCGGTTTTGCCGCGCCGTAAAGGCGTTACCCTGTTGCGGGTTGCACTGCGACGACGTCACCTGCCCGATAGCGCCATTTTTATCGGACTGCTGCTGATTCTGCTGTGGAAAAATGTCAGCAATGCGGGGTCGCCGCTGACGACAACGCTGATTATGGTGCTTTGTGCACTGACATTCTGGTTATGCTGGCTGCGCCGTCCGGTGCTGCTGCTGAAGCAGGAAGGGCTGTTTGATAACGGAATCTGGATCCGCTATGCACGCATTGCCGCGATTAATCTTTCGCAGGAGGGGGTTCTGCTGCTACAGCTGGAGCGACGGCGGCTGATGATTGCGGTCAATACGCTGGATGATCTGGAGCGTATCTGGCGTACGCTCCTCACTGCCCGCTAATCGCGCTGCCACAGCGAAAGCGTAAAGTCAGCGTCGCAGTGGAACGATTCTGCCTCTGCCAGCGTTTGCCATACCGCTTCCGTCGCACGCCAGGCAAAGGGAGTCATCTGCAGCAGGCTCACTGCTTCAGCACCGCTTAGCGTCAGGCCATAGCTGAGAGACTGCGACTCACACAGCGTAAAGCCGGTATAGGTTTTCTCTTCTGCAGCATGCAGCTGCACCTGCGAATAGATTAGCGCCTTAAACTGCTGCAGATGGTGCGGACCTGGCGTAACGGTCAGCAGATAACCGCCTGGTTTTACCACGCGGCTAAGCTCCTCTTCATTACAGGGCGCATAGATGCGCACCACCGCATCGAGTACGGCACTGGCAAACGGCAGCCGCTGGCTGGAGGCCACGCAAAACCGTACCTGCGCATAGCGCTTTGCCGCCATGCGGATTGCCGGTTTGGCGACATCCAGCCCAAAGAGCTGAGCGTCTGGCAGCGCGCTGGCCATGGCGCTGGTGTAATATCCTTCACCGCAGCCAATATCCAGAATCTGAGCCGCAGGCAACGTCAGCCGTTGTGCCAGTATTGCTGCCACGCGATCGCGTAGCGGCTGGTAGTGGCCTGCATCCAGGAAAGCGCGGCGCGCCTGCAGCATCTCCAGGCTGTCACCCGGCTCTCGTGACCCTTTGTGCTGCACCGGCAGCAGATTGACATACCCTTCTCTGGCCTGATCAAACTGATGACCAGCGTCACAGCGAAACGCGCCCGCCTGCTGGGTTAATGGCTGGCGACACAGGGGACAGATCAGGGACATAACAAACTCCGGTTCAACAATAAGCGGCGCAGTTTACCCTGAAGCAGAAGTAACAAAAAGCATAAAGAAAAGCCCCGCTCGGAGAGCAGGGCTTACGATTCGTTTCAGCAGGTACAGTGACCCGGGCTGAGCAGAAAATCAGATAGCGGTAACGTTAACCGCTGCAGGACCTTTCTGGCCATCCTGAATTTCAAACTCAACCTGCTGGCCTTCAGCCAGAGTTTTGAAACCATTACCCTGGATAGCAGAGAAGTGTACGAACACATCTTTGCTGCCGTCAGCAGGAGTAATAAAACCAAAACCTTTAGACTCGTTAAACCACTTAACCTGACCTTTAATCTTTGCCATTTTGCAAATTCCTTTAAATGTTTATTTTGCCCGAAGGCAGTATTGCAGAGAAAACAGAGACGTTACTGAATGAGGCACTAATTTAAGGTTCGGCAAGGAAGCGGTATTCAACGTCAACGTCTTTACTCAAAACTTCTTTACTGAAGATGCCATGCATAAACAGAACTGTACCTCGTTTGACCCGCTGATGGTTATCACATATCCGCTAAATAATGGCAAGGCATTTTTAAACAGTGGTCGACTTGCCGCACATTATTATCGGGGACACCCATTCTGCAGCCCTGAAATAGAGGTCACAAACGGGCAATGCTGCACAAAACCCTTGATGATTAGCGCTTTTCTGCAACAGCGTCAAGCGCAGCGGCAGCATGGAGATTTGTGTTAAGCGCCAGACACGACGTTAAACATGTTGCATTATTATGGCAGAGAGAAAGTATTTATCTCTGCCTTGTAAAATAACAGCGCCTGCTTCTCTCAACACACAGTGTGTACAATTAAGCCTGCGGGGTACAGGTTATAAAACGCTTTTGCACCAAAACCGGGAAAGTTATTATCGGTCCGCTCCGGATATAAGCATTAACCTGCTGAACTTATCTGTTATTTTTATAAGGCTACGGATCTGCACAAGTTAAAAAAACTGTACAGGATATGCATTGCCGCCCAGAAAAATCTTATACAACATCTGACAGTGTCCGGCTTTCCCCCACCCGCCACGGGCTGAAACGCCTGGCCAGAGGCGTTTCAGCGGCGACCAGCGCACGCATCAGTTCAGCAGGAGGCGCATCCAGCGCTTCATCAGCCAGTTCATAAACGCCCCAGTGTATAGGTATGGTTAATGGATGCCCGGCATGTTGCCATAAGGTTACCGCTTGCTGAGGGTTCATATGCTGGCTGCGCATGAACCATTCTGGTGCATACGCGCCAACCGGCAAGGCAGCAAGGTTAAATGGCCCAAGCCGCTGCGTAATCTGCAGCAGGTTATCACTGTAACCGCTGTCGCCGGAAAACCAGAAGTTGAGGGTGCCGCAGCGAATTACCCAGCCGCACCAAAGTGAGCGATTGCGATCCCACAGCGTGCGCATACTCCAGTGGCGCGCCGGTACGGCAGTGATGCTCAGCTCCTGATTATTCGCAGACTCCCACCAGTCCATCTCGGTTACGTTGCGGGCGCCCCGCTTCCGGCACCATGCGCCCAGACCAAGCGGAACCCTTATCTGTACCTCAGGAAAGCAGCGCAACAGGCGCTTTATCGTGACCCGATCAAGATGATCGTAGTGGTTATGCGAAATCAGCACATAGTCGAGCCGCGGCAGCTGTGTCACATCAAGCGGCGAAGGTATCTGACGTTCAGGGCCGGCAAAGGGCAACGGCGAAGCGCGCGGCGATAATGCCGGATCGATCAGGATATAGCGCTGCTTCAGGCGCAGCAGCAGCGCAGCGTGGCCCAGCCACCAGATGCGATCGTCACTGCCGCTCAGATCGGCGGGCTGATACCAGCGCGCGCTGAAATCCGCATAGCCGTTTGCAGGCGGCGGCGGGAGATGCTGCGCTTTACGTTCACGACGCCAGCGCTGTAAATCACCGGGCTGACGCAGCTCACCTTCGGGATTGCAAAATCCGTCAGGCGTATGATGTGCTTTTGAAGCGTCGTACCAGGGATTTCTGCGGCTCATGCTCTCTCCGTGTTTACAATCAGCGTTCCGGGATCAGCCGGATAAAATCGCGTGAGGCAGTGCCCTCGTCATCCTGTACAGCAGACGACGTTTCTCCCTGCGCCTCCGCAATACGTTGCAGCAGCGCGGTCTGTTTTTTCTGCTCTTCAACCAGTGTCTCCAGCAGCTGCAGATGCTCGCTGGCACGCACGCTGGCGCGATTAACAAAAAACCAGATGATAAAGGCCACAAGAATAATGAGTGCCACGATACCATAGTGCAGCAGCGGGCTGGAGTTTGCGGCTAATTCGTTCATAACGGCCTCAGGTGACGATCGGTAAAGTTTTAACGGCGCTAATTCTACCTGTTGCGTCAGGAAAAGATATCTTCTGCGGCAAAAGCAGATTTTGCCTGCCACAGCGCTTTCAGCTATCTCCGATCGTATTGGCGGGCAAAGCACGGCATGGTACGCCTGTCGCGCTTATAGCCAAACGGAAGCGGCGCATTTTCAATTTCGGGAGTTAATAATGAAATACTTTATTCGTCTGGTCATGCTGTTCGCACTGCTGTGGCTGGCCCTGCTCTTCACTGGCTATGGTGTACTGACCGGCAGCGCTGAAAAAGCAGCGGGTCTTGGCCTGGAATGTAACTATCTGACCGCACGCGGTGTCATGACTGCCCGGTATCTGCATACTGATAGCGGCATAGTCGGTGTAACGGCCTGCCCGCTGCTGAAAAAAAGCGGTGAGGTCATTGATAACCAGTAATACAGTCGGGCTCAGCGTGAGCCCGTTTTCATTTCTCTCACGCCGGCATCAGCGAATGCGTGTTTTTCACACCTGTGCCGATGCTTTCTGTCGCTGAATTGATTAGCATGATGATATTCACTTCCTTTACTTACCACTATTATGCCTTCAATTGCCCCTCAGGATGGACTTCCGCTGCCGCAGCGCTATGGCGCCATCATAACCATTGCGCTGGGTATTATGATGGCGGTGCTGGATGGTGCTATCGCTAACGTAGCGCTGCCAACAATTGCCCGCGATCTCAGCGCCAGCCCGGCTGAGTCAATCTGGATAGTCAACGCGTACCAGATCGCTATTGTGACCTCCCTGCTGTCGCTCTCCTTTCTGGGGGATATGCTGGGATACCGCCGTATCTATCAGGCCGGACTTATCCTGTTTATCGCAACGTCGCTGTTTTGTGCCCTCTCCTCCACGCTGACCACGCTGACTGTGGCGCGTGTGCTGCAGGGGTTTGGCGGTGCCGCGCTGATGAGCGTTAACACCGCGCTGATCCGCATTATTTATCCGCAGCGCTTTCTCGGACGCGGTATGGCGATCAATTCCCTCATTGTTGCTGTTTCCAGCGCCGCCGGTCCCACAGTTGCCGCGGCTATTCTTGCCGTAGCCAGCTGGCAGTGGCTGTTTTTAATCAATATCCCGTTTGGGCTTGCGGCGCTCTGGCTGGCGCTGCGGTTCCTGCCCGATAATCCGCAAAAAGCGCGCCAGCAGAAATTTGATATTCCGAGCGCGGTGATGAACGCGCTGTTTTTCGGACTGCTTATCACCGCATTGAGCGGCTTTTCGCAGGGGCAGCCCGCCAGTCTGATCGTGGCCGAGCTGGCGGCGCTGCTCATTATCGGGATTGTCTTTGTGCGTCGTCAGCTGACCATGACGGTGCCATTGTTACCGGTTGATCTGCTGCGTCTGCCCCTGTTCTCGCTCTCCATTGGCACCTCTGTCTGCTCTTTCTGCGCGCAGATGCTGGCCATGGTTTCGCTGCCGTTTTATCTGCAGAATGTGCTTGGCCGGGATGAAGTAGCAACCGGTCTGCTGCTGACGCCGTGGCCGCTGGCAACAATGGTGATGGCGCCGGCTGCCGGACGTTTGATTGAGAAATATCACGCAGGCTTGCTGGGCGGGCTGGGACTGGCGCTGTTTGCCGCCGGGCTGTTTCTGCTGGCCATGCTTCCGGCGCAGCCTGCTGATGCGGATATTATCTGGCGTATGATGCTGTGCGGTGCCGGTTTTGGCCTGTTTCAGTCGCCTAATAATCACACTATTATCTCTTCCGCCCCGCGCAGCCGCAGCGGCGGTGCCAGCGGGATGCTGGGCACCGCGCGCCTGACAGGACAAAGCGCCGGTGCCGCACTGGTGGCTTTGATGTTCAACCTGTTCAGCGATAACGGCACGCACGCCTCTTTGATCCTTGCCGGAGGTTTTGCTTCCGTTGCCGCTGCGATAAGTCTGGTGCGGCTGACCCAGTCGCGTGCGCCAGCGGCCTGAGGCTCTTCGTGTGCCAATAAAAAAGGCATCACCGCAGTGATGCCTTTTTTCCGTCAGTCCGGGTTATTTCAGATACTGCCCGCTGCGCAGCGCTTCGATACGCTTATCAAGCGGCGGGTGAGACATAAACAGCTCACTGAACGACTTGTTTTTACCGTTGATGCAGAACGCCATCATACTGCCTGGCTCCTGCGGCTCGTAGCTGGTTTTCAGACGCTGCAGCGCGGCGATCATTTTCTCGCGGCCAACCAGTTTTGCCGATCCTGCATCAGCATGAAACTCACGGTGGCGTGAGAACCACATCGTAATAATGCTGGCGAGAATGCCAAAGAGCAGTTCCAGCACCGTTGCAACCGCAAAGTAGACCAGCGGATTACCGTTGCTGCTCTCTTCGCCATCGCGGTTACCGGACAGAAAGCCCGACGCAACCTGCGCAATAATGCGCGAGATAAAGATAACAAAGGTGTTCACAATGCCCTGAATCAGGGTCATGGTGACCATATCTCCGTTAGCGATATGCGCGATCTCGTGCGCCAGTACGGCCTCGGCTTCATCGCGGCTCATGTTCTGTAGCAGGCCGGTTGACACCGCGACCAGCGAGGCGTCGCGGCGGGCGCCGGTCGCAAAGGCATTAATATCGGGCGCGTGATAAATGGCCACCTGCGGCATCGCAATGCCAGCCTGCTGTGCCTGGCGACCCACGGTCTCCATCAGCCAGCGCTCGGTCTCATTGCGGGGCTGCGTAATTACCTCCCCGCCCACGGAGCGCAGCGCCATCCATTTGGACATCAGCAGTGAAACAAACGCACCGCCAAAGCCAAACAGACCCGCCATAATCATCAGGCCCTGAACACTGCTTGACTGGATTCCTGTCAGACTCAGAATGAGTCCGAATACCAACATCACCGCCAGGTTGGTGATCAGGAAAAGAGCAATACGCATCATAAATGTTATTCTTCCTCAGTTGTGCACGCGCTTGTACGCGGATATATATCCTATGTTCATTACGCGGCTTTTCAAGCGACCTTAATCTTTAAGTGCCTAAAAAAACAAAACTTTACATTCCACTCTGACGGTCATTTACAGACTGCTCAGACCACTTATTTAGCGAGTATAGTGCAAAAAAAAACACCGCCGTAGCGGTGTTTTGTGACCAGCTTCAGGATTACTTTGCCGGAGTGGCAGCAGGCTGAGAAGCCGCCAGCTGCGCCAGATCGTTGGCAATTTTTACCGTCTCGTCCAGATAAGGATCGGGCTCTTTATAATCCTTCGGCAGCGCTTCGAGATTTTTCAGCGGTTTTTTACCTTCCATCTGATAGCGCGCGTTAATCCGCTCCAGGCGCAGCGCATCCTCTTCATGGCTCTCTTTTTCACGCTGAGCCAGGTTGAGCGACACGATGTTACGCTTGTCTTTCATCGCATTGAAACGCGCAATATCTTTCATGATGTACTGGAACTCACGATCCTGCGCAATGCGATCGGCATGGGACTGCGTCAGCTTCGGCACCAGCGCGGTGATATCACCGGTTTTGGTATACGTCGCCGCATTGATGCTGTCCCACGGCAGCGCGTTATCTTCAAATTTTTCGCCGGTCTCTGCTGCTTCAACGCCGGTCGGCATCAGCAAATCAGGAGTGACACCTTTGCGCTGCGTACTGCCGCCGTTAATACGATAAAATTTCTGGATGGTATATTGTACCGACCCCAGCGCAGGCCATTCCGGACGCAGCATTTGATCGTAGATGCGGTTCAGAGAACGATACTGCTGTACGGTTCCCTTGCCAAAGGTTGGTTCGCCGACAATCAGCGCCCGGCCATAATCCTGCATTGCCGCAGCAAAAATTTCCGAGGCTGACGCACTGAACCGATCAACCAGTACCACCAGCGGACCTTTATAGTAAACAATGCCGTCGGTATCGCTGTCTTCACGCACCCGGCCATTGTTATCTCTGACCTGCACCACCGGGCCGCCCGGAATGAAGAGGCCGGAGAGTGACACGGCTTCAGTCAGTGCACCGCCGCCATTGGTCCGCAGGTCGATAACCACGCTGTCAACGTTTTGCTTTTGCAGTTTCTGCAGCTGTACTTTGACATCGTCAGTCAGACCAACATAGAAACCCGGAATATCCAGCACGCCGACTTTTTCTTTGCCAACGTTATGCACCGTGCCTTTTACCGCGCGATCTTCCAGACGGATTTTTTCACGCGTGAGCGTGACGGTCCGGGTTTTGGTGCCTTTACCGGCAGGCAGGATCTCAAGGCGCACTTTGCTGCCTTTTGGTCCCTTGATTTTTGAAACCACATCATCAAGACGCCAGCCGATGACGTCTTCAACGGGTTTACCCGGCTGACCTACCCCGACGATGCGATCGCCAACGGTAATCGATTTGCTTTTTGCCGCCGGACCGCCAGCAACCATAGAGTTGATAACCGTATAGTCATCATCCATCTGCAGCACGGCGCCAATCCCCTCAAGCGACAGGCTCATCTCAGTGTTGAACTGTTCAGTATTGCGCGGGGAGAGGTAGTTGGTGTGGGGGTCGATCTCATGAGCAAAGGCGGTCATTGCCAGCTGGAATACATCTTCGCTGTTGCTCTGAGCCAGGCGGCGGATGGCAAAGTTATAACGCTTAGTCAGCGTTTCACGGATCTCTTTGTCATCTTTGCCCGCCAGCTTCAGGCTGAGCTCATCATATTTCACTTTGGCATCCCAGAGCGCGTTCAGCTCTGCGGTGCTTTTTGGCCAGGGCGCCTTTGCGCGGTCAATATCAATGGAATCATTGCCGCTGAAATTCAGCGGACGATCCAGTACCGTTAGCGCGTATTGATAGCGCTCAAAACGGCGTTTTTGCGCCAGGTTATAAAGATCGTAAAACAGGTTCAGCTTACCGCTGCGCAGCTCATCGCCGAGCGTGGTTTTTTTATCCGCATATTGCGCAACGTCAGATGCCAGCAGCACATTATGGCTGTAATCCAGCAGATTCAGGTAGCGATCAAAAATTTTTGCTGAGAAGTCCTGATTCAGATCGAACTGGCGGTAGTGAGAGCGGGTAAAGCGCGATGTAACCCGCTCGCTGACGGTGGGATGCTGGGCTTCTTCGTGTAACTGCGGGATCTGGTCTGCACGCGTAATGTTATCTGCGGCAACGGACGGGCCTGCCAGCAGCAGGCCCGCGATCATACCGATCTTAAAAAAGCTGTTCATGCCAGGGTCGGGCCTCCGTTTCAGAACTGCAAGTGTTCTGCGCGCACAATCATTGCCAGGCCGGAAGCAAGCTGTACCCGAACGCCATCTTTAGTAATTTCAAGAATGGTAGCGTCCATAGCACTTTTGCCTGCTGTGACTTTAATAGTCTGACCTGGCTGCAAAGCTGAGGTGTCGGTAACGGGTTTTGCCCGCGGCGGACGTGGCGCGGCGTTGCGTTCTGCAGCACCGGTGCGTGGCGTCTGAGGGCGTGGCTTACGCGGCGCATCGCCTTCAGCCGCTTTACGCGGTGCTGGCTTACGCGGACGACGCTCTGCACTCTCTTCTCCCGCTTCGCGCTTTTTCGCCCGCTGCTGCTCACGCTGCGCCTGAACGCGTGCCTTTGCCTCTTCCAGCTGCTTACGCGCATGCTCTACGTGCTGCTCATCCAGCACGCCACAGGCGTTGCCATCAAGATCCACACGTGTTGCACCTGCTTTGATACCGTAAAGATAACGCCAGCTGGAGGTATAAAGACGCAGAGCTGAACGCAGCTGCGTTTTGCTCGGACTATTTTCGCCCTGAACGCGCTCGACCAGATCCTGAAAGATACCGATTTTGAGCGGACGCGCTTCACCTTCGGCGCTAAAGCAGTGCGGAAAACGTTCCGCCAGAAAGGCGATGACTTCTTTACTGCTATTCAACTTAGGTTGATTTTCCATGAAATTTCCTGATTACAACGGATTTGCCGACCAGAGAGGGCATGAACAGGCGACATTATAATGACAACATCGCCAAATGCCATGCAATCCAGACGATTAGCTATGCGACAGCGCAATAAATTTTTCGATGTTGCTGTTCGCCAGCACCTCACACAGCCCGTCGGCAAGGGCTACCAGCCCTGCTTCATCCTCACTATCAAAGCGGGAATGAAGTGTACTGTCGATATCAAGAACGCCTGCCAGAAGACCCTTCACTTTCAGAGGAATCACGATTTCTGCGTTGCTGGCGGCATCACAGGCGATATGGCCAGGGAACGCGTGCACATCATCCACGCGCTGGACACGCCCTTCTGCCATTGCCGTGCCGCAGACCCCTTTACCTACCGGAATGCGCACGCAGGCAATTTTGCCCTGGAACGGACCCAGTACCAGCGTATTCTCTTCCGTCAGCAGGTAAAAGCCTGCCCAGTTAACCCCTTCCAGACGCTCAAACAGCAGCGCACTGCAGTTAGCCAGCGCGGCCAGGAAAGAAGTTTCGCCCGCCAGCAGCGCCCGGGCATCACGATTTAGATCCTCGTAAAAGGCTTTTTTGTTCATTGATCAACCATAATTCATCACTGAGAGGTGTCAGTTTTCCCTCAGTCGTTAAAATAAGCACTAATAATCCAGCCCAACAAGGTGAATCATTGAATAAGTTGCTATACCCTTAGCACGCTATGATTGAGACTGATCTCGTACCACAAGATAGTGCAGGCTGCATGTTCTGTTCAGACTGCCGGCAACCGTAACGAATGATGGGCCACTCGCGTCACTTATGAAAATTCACGCTATCAGCCAGAGCTTGCCCCACGCACGTTATCAGCGTTGCCCCCAATGCGATACCCTTTTTTCCTTACCGGATGTGAAATCGCATCAAACTGCCTATTGCCCGCGCTGTCATGCCAAAATCCAGAACGGCCGCGACTGGTCAATGCGGCGTCTGACCGCAATGGCAGTCACAATGCTGGTGCTGATGCCTTTTGCTTTCAGCCTGCCGCTGGTTGAAATTCGTCTGCTTGGCATGCGCATTAACGCCAGTCTGCTGGAAGGCGTATTGCAGATGGCGCAACAGGGCAACGTGCTTACGGCCGCTATGGTCGCTTTTTGCACCATTGGTGCTCCGGTTACGCTGGTTGCCGGCATCAGCTACCTGTGGATCGGCAACCGGCTGGGCATGAATCTGCGCCCGGTGCTGCTGATGCTTGAGCGGCTAAAGGAGTGGGTGATGCTGGATATTTATCTGGTCGGCATTGGCGTAGCCTCGATCAAAGTTCAGGATTACGCCTCGCTGGCGCTGGGCTATGGACTGGCCGCTTACGTGGCCTTAACCGTACTGAGCCTGCTCACCATTATTCATCTTAACGTGGAAGAACTCTGGGAGCATTACTATCCGCAGGACACGCCCACTGCGCCGCCGGAGCGCTGGCAGGTCTGTCTGAACTGTCACCACACCGGGATGCCCGATGCGCGCGGCCGCTGTACGCGTTGTCATACGCCGCTTGATTTTCGCCGCCGCCACAGCCTGCAAAAGTCCTGGGCGGCATTAATCGCATCAATTGTCATGCTGATCCCCGCCAATCTGCTGCCAATTTCCGTGGTATTTGTAAACGGCTCGCGGCGCGAAGACACTATTTTTTCCGGTATTCTTGGGCTCGGCTCGGGCAATATCCCCATCGCGGCGGTGGTGTTTATCGCCAGTATTCTGGTGCCTTTCACAAAAGTACTGGTAATGCTGACGCTGCTGCTCAGCATTCACTTCAAATGTGAGCAGGGGCTGAAAACCCGCATCCGGCTGCTGCGCGTGGTGACCTGGGTAGGACGCTGGTCGATGCTGGATCTGTTTGTTATTGCTTTAACGATGTCGCTGGTCAATCGCGATCAGCTACTGGCTTTTACCATGGGACCTGCCGCGTTTTACTTCGGCGCAGCGGTAATCCTGACTATTATGGCTGTTGAGTGGCTGGATAGCCGCCTGATCTGGGATGCACATGCAACAGGAAACGCCGACTACACCGACTAGCGCAACCGTACGTAATAAACGTAAGTTGTCGCCATTCTGGCTTTTGCCCATTATCGCCCTGCTGATTGCCAGCTGGCTTTTGTGGACCAACTATCAGGAGCGCGGGACAACGATTACCATCAATTTCCAGACGGCAGACGGCATTGTGCCGGGCCGCACGCCGATTCGCTATCAGGGCGTGGAAGTCGGTACCGTGCAGGGCATTGAGCTGAGCGATGATTACCGCAGCATTCGCATCAAAGCGAGTATCAAAAGCGATATGCGTGATGCATTGCGTGAAAATACGCAATTCTGGCTGGTGACGCCAAAAGCTTCTCTCGCTGGCGTCTCCGGGCTGGATGCGCTCGTGGGCGGTAACTACATCGGTATGATGCCTGGCGATGGCAAAGAGCGCGACCATTTCACCGCGCTTGATACGCAGCCCAAATACCGGGTCAATACCGGCGAGCTGCTCATCCATCTGCATGCACCTGACCTGGGTTCGCTTAATACCGGCTCGCTGGTCTACTACCGCAAGATTCCGGTGGGACACGTCTATGATTACAGCCTTAATGGCAATACCGATGGCGTCACGATTGATGTGCTGATTGAGCGGCGCTTTATCAACCTGATCAAAAAGCAGAGCCGCTTCTGGAACGTTTCCGGTATTGATGCCGATGTCAGCCTGAGCGGTGCAAAAGTGAAGCTTGAGAGCCTGGCCGCGCTGGTGAACGGCGCTATCGCCTTTGATTCCCCGGAAAAAGGCGACCCGGCTGAGAGCGAGCAGAACTATCAGCTCTATCCGGATCTTGCACACAGCCAGCGCGGCGTGCTGATTAATCTTGAACTGCCTGATGGTAACAACCTTAAAGCCAACAGTACGCCTTTGATTTATCAGGGGCTGGAAGTAGGCACACTGACCAAACTTACGCTGTTGCCTGGTGGTAAAGTTTCGGGGGAACTGACCATTGATCCGTCAGTTACCGGCCTGATGCGCAGCGGTACACGTATTGAGATGCGCGCACCGAAACTCAGCCTCACTGACACCAGCCTGAGCAACCTGCTCACCGGTAACACGCTGGAACTGGTGCCCGGCGACGGCGAGCCGCAGGACCATTTCAGCGTGCTGCCCGCCAGTGAAACGCTGCTGCAGAAACCGGATGTCCTGACCGTACAGCTCAGCGCGCCGGAAACCTACGGTATTGATGCCGGCCAGCCGGTCGTGATCTATGGCATGAAGATTGGTCAGGTGATCTCACGCAAACTGGATGAAAACGGCATCAATTTTGTCGTCGCGATTAACCCTGAATATCGCCAGCTGGTGCACGCTGACAGTAAGTTTATTGTCAACAGCCGCCTGAACGTGAAATTTGGCCTCGACGGCATGCAGGTGCTGGGCGCCAGCGCACGTGAATGGGTGGATGGCGGTATTCGGCTCGATCCCGGCGCTAAAGGTAAAGCCTCCAGCCGCTATCCGCTCTATGCAGACGCCGAGCGGGCGGCGGAAGGGATCACCGGCGACCAGCCGCCAGCCACCCTTACGCTGACGGCAACCAGCCTGCCAGATGTTCAGGCGGGTTCGGTGGTGCTCTACCGCAAGTTTGAAGTCGGTGAAGTGGTCGATGTGGTGCCGCGTGCAGACGCGTTTGATATCTCAGTGCATATTCAGCCGCAGTATCGCAAACTGCTGACCAGCGAAAGCGTATTCTGGGCTGAAGGCGGTGCCAAAGTGCAGCTTAACGGTAGCGGTCTGACCGTGCAGGCGTCGCCAATTAACCGGGCGCTGAAAGGAGCAATCAGTTTTGACAATCTGACCGGTGCGCAGGCGAAAAAAGGCGTTAAGCGCGTGCTGTACGCGTCAGAAACCGCAGCGCGCGCCGTGGGCAGCCAGATTACCCTGCACACTTATGACGGCAGCAAGCTGGCGGCAGGCATGCCGGTTCGCTATCTCGGTATTAATGTCGGTCAGGTAGAATCGCTGGCGCTGAGTCAGGATAACAATCAGGTGGTCGCCAAAGCTGTGCTCTATCCGGAATATGTGCAGGACTTTGCCCGCACGGGCAGCCGTTTCTCAGTGGTATCGCCGGAAATTTCTGCAGCAGGCGTCAACCATCTGGAGACAATTCTGCAGCCTTATGTGAACGTTGATCCCGGCAAAGGTGCGATGGCGCGCAGCTTTGAACTGCAGGAAAGCACGATCACTGACTCGCGTTACCTGAACGGCCTGAACATTTATGTCGATGCCGCCGAGGCAGGCTCGCTCTCGCTGGGCACGCCGGTGCTGTTCCGTGGCGTTGAGGTCGGTACGGTCACCGGCACCTCGCTGGGTAATATGGCCGATCGGGTGCAGATTGCGCTGCGCATCAGTAAAAAGTATCAGCACCTGGTGCGGAATAATTCGGTGTTCTGGCTGGCATCCGGCTATAACCTCGATTTTGGCCTGATTGGCGGCGTGGTGAAAACCGGCACCTTCCAGCAGTTTATTCGCGGTGGCATTCAGTTCGCTACCCCGCCGACCGTACCGCTGGCACCGCAGGCAGGCGCCAACAAGCACTTCCTGCTGCAGGATGAGGCGCCGAAAGCGTGGCGTGAATGGGGTACGGCAATCCCGGCCCCCCGTTAACCAACCGGGCAGCCAGCAGGCTGCCCGTTCTCTTTGCGCGTGTTACACTGCGCGCATCATTTTTTAGCGCGGTAAATTGTTGTGTCCAGTCGTTTTCCTGAAGAGTTCATCACCCTTATGCGTGCCAGTCTCACCGACGAAGCTGAACTGCAACGCTTTCTCGCCATCAGCCAGCAGCCGCTGCGCAAAAGCCTGCGTGTTAACACGCTGAAAATCAGCGTGGCTGATTTTCTTGCCCGCACGGCACATTACGGCTGGCGTCTGACGCCGGTACCCTGGTGCGCAGAAGGATTCTGGATCGAGCGCGATGATGAGAGCCTGCCGCTTGGCAGCGTAGCGGAACATCTCAGCGGTCTGTTCTACATTCAGGAAGCGAGTTCTATGCTGCCGGTTACGGCGCTGTTTGCTGCCGCGCCGGAAGCACAGCAGGTCATGGATATGGCGGCCGCACCGGGGTCCAAAACCACGCAACTGGCGGCGCTGATGCATAATCGCGGCGCGATCCTTGCCAATGAATACTCCGCCAGCCGGGTCAAAGTGCTGCATGCCAATATCAGCCGCTGCGGCGTCAGCAACGTGGCGCTGACGCATTTCGATGGCCGGGTGTTTGGCGCAGCGCTGCCGGAACAATTTGACGCCATCCTGCTCGATGCACCCTGCTCTGGTGAAGGCGTCGTGCGTAAAGATGCAGATGCACTGCGCAACTGGACGCTGGCCAGCACAGAGGCGATTGCGGCTACCCAGCGCGATCTCATCGACAGCGCTTTTCACGCGCTCAGGCCCGGCGGCGTGCTGATCTACTCAACCTGTACCCTCAACACAATTGAGAATCAGCAGGTAATAGCCTGGTTACTGGCACGCTATCCTGACGCCACAGAGATCCTGCCGCTGCAGGATTTGTTTGCCGGCGCAGAGGCGGCCCTGACGCCGGAAGGCTATCTGCACGTCTTTCCGCACTGCTTTGACAGCGAAGGATTCTTTGTTGCGCGTCTGCGTAAAACCGCCAGCGTGCCGGCCCTGCCGGCGCCAGGCTATAAACTCGGCAAGCTGCCGTTTACGCCCGCCAGCCGTAAATTCAGCGCAGAGGTGATGCAGGCGGCCGCTAAGGTGGGCCTGCAGTGGGATGAGAACCTGACACTCTGGCAGCGGGACAAAGAGCTGTGGCTGTTTCCGGCCAGCGCAGAGCAGTGGCTGAATAAGGTGCGTTTTTCACGCATCGGCCTGAAACTGGCTGAAACCTTTCCCAAAGGCTACCGCTGGCAGCACGAAGCGGTCATGGCGCTGGTGCAGCCTGACGAAGCGCTAACGTTTGCGCTGAATGAAACAGAGGCGGAGAGCTGGTATCGCGGGCAGGATATTCATCCGGAGACGCTACCTGCCCGGGATGAGGTGATCGTCACCTGGCAGCAGCAGCCGCTTGGGCTGGCTAAAAAAGTGGGCAACCGCATTAAAAACAGCTATCCGCGCGAGCTGGTACGTGACGGCCGGCTATTTCGTTAGCAGGCTGCGGCTCATATTCTGATGGTTTAACGTCAGTTTACCCCAACCGGCATAGTGTAATGCCGGTATGGCGTTGCCCGTGGAGAGCACAGCATGAAAGGCCGTAAGCAGTTTATCATGGTGTTGATTGTGCTGGTGGCCGGCAGCCTGTTGCTGCTGGAGTCGCTGGCCCGGCTGGTGCATCTGCTGATAGTGGGTTAACGGGTAATCAGAAATATGGCCAGCATAAAAAATGCCCAGAGACCGGTAAATGTCATCATACCCAGCCGGCGGGTTTTTGCCTGTCCGACAATGGCGCCAATAAACAGGCTGAGAATCGTTAGCGTCCCTGTCATCACCCAGAGTAAATAGTGTGTATCTGCCATTACTAATTTGTCCTGAAATATAAAAAGCCAGATGCATTTTATATCATTTCAGGCTGTATGGCGCGGCTTTACTCTTTACGGATAAGCAGTCCAGCCTGTTGACCCTATTCATAAAAAACCCCGTGCAGCGCCAGGCCAGACGGGGTCAACTGAGTGGTAAATGTATCCCGATTAAATTCTGCGCGTATCACCCGCAGGAATGGCGTCATCGTTGGGCACTGCGCCATCATCCATGGGCAAATCCTCATCTGCACCGGGTGCCTGTCCATCATCGGGGATAGGCTGAAGATCATCTGGACGTTCTGACATATTTACCTCCTGACCCTGGGTTGGGTATTTTCAGTATAGGCTTACCTGTCTGACATACTGCGGCGGCCTGAGGGATATGTGCGCCAGCCGCAGAAAAAAAGATAAATGCCACACCCTGCTTATTTGGCGTCTACGCGTTATTTCCCTTTATCTTCCCAGGGATCTTTCTTTTCATCTTCACTGCTATCACGCGTACGGGGAATTTCGCCATGCTCGTCTGGTGCGTCCTGAACCGGATGATCGTCCTCTTCATACGCGTTTCCGGCAGAGGGTGCCGCTTCAGGCAATCCTTTGGCTACATCACCCTCATGTTTGCGCTCTTCATTACTGTTATGTTTGAACATGCTTGCCTCCTGTCATTAAGAACCTAAGTATAGGCAACAGAAGCGATGACGCCATGCACGGCAACGCCTGAGACAAAAAATCCGGGCCTGATCGGTTTTACCGGGCAGTGAAATTAAGCCAGGCGCTAACGACAGATTGCATTTTTTCAGCCAGAGTTAATGTGCAACGTCAGGTTGCCTGTTAATCAGGGAGTGTATGAATGAAGCTGTTTTTTAGTGGCATGATTATCTCTGCCAGCCTGCTGATGCTGGCAGGTTGTCAGCAACCGGAACGTCCGATTGGTCCTGATGGCCGCCCCGCTCCGCCGATGGAGCATCCGGTGCCCGGGGGACCGATGAGTAAGGGCCCGGCAGGACAGCCTGAGGCCTGAACGCCTGCCCGGCACTGGATTATTTTGTAGTCTTGATTGGGCTTACCGCAGTACACCAGCATAAAAAAGGCCACCCGAAGGTGGCCTTTTACATGACAGAGATCCGTTATCTGTGAAGCACTTCGTTATTCATTTTAAGCTTAGCTAACGTGTTCATCGCCGCCGGGTTAAGGGCAATCATCGCTGTTTTACAGAATATGCACTTAGCACCCGCCGGATTCTTCTCAGAAACGTCAAAGGCGGATTTACGATACTGCGAGCCCAGGCAGTGAGGGCAACGCATAGAGATTGAAACTGAAATAATTTTTATATCCTTTAGTTTAAAACGGCCTTTCGCGGCCTGTCTGTTTGTTATTGAGGATGCAGCGTTGTTTTTTACAAAACTCACCCTTTGCCATAACAATATAGTACAAAAAAAGAGTTTTGCTGCATTTTTAAGAGCAAACAGACCTAAAAACGGGTAGCGGGAGTAATGCTATTCAGCACACACGCTAAACAAAACTCACTTTATTCTCTGAACTTAATCAGTTAGCGGCTTGCTAAGATAGCCGGCGCAATGCTGAATTCAGACAAAACGCACAGTCATTACGCTGCTTTAAAATAATCACCCACAATGATTAAATTTGACGAACTGTGATATCCGTCCTTGACTTCATCTGTACATATCCAGGAGGGCGAACCATGACTGAGCTACTGCACATTATTTCTGTTGGCACACTCGTTGCGGGTATTTATCTGCTGGAGTGAGAGTCTTGCCGGCTGCTGACTGCACTTTTCAGTCAGCAGCCAGTAGAGGAAAGGCCCTGCCAAAGCAGAGCCCTGAATTGGTGCGCCTGTTGATCGTCAGTGATTAACAAACAGTCCGTCGTTAGATGCGGCGCATTGAGATAGTACGCTTTAAGCATAGCCTGTTTACCTCAGTTCGCAAGTTTCCAGGCTTTTTCATTTTGCGTCAGACAGGCTTTATATAATCCATAAACCGCTTCTGGTTCAGCACTAACCATTCAGGCATATAAGCTGAAGTTACTGGCCTGACAACCATTTTTCGTGAGCGATTCCAGATATCAACGTTTTGCTCAACACAGCGTCGTATATGGTCCGGGTTATTGAACTCCGGAACATTATGCTCGGTATGCGAAATAGTAGACATCTTTTCACTGATGCGTTCATCAGTCATGACCCAGGAAAAGTGCCAGCCTGCATCACTCACTGTACGTGTAAAAATTTTAAGCAGCTGCCAGCGCCACCAGCTATCACGAACAGGTGTTCCTTTACGCTTTACATTACGCAGCATGTCTGGCTGGCTACGAAAAAAACCTTTCAGGTTTTTCAGCGTTGTCATTTTAGGAAGTGTACAGAGGCGCGGAGAGCCATCCTCATTCAGTACCTGCACATTAAATTTATAGTTGTAAAAATTTTGATGAAGCACAGTACAAAGATGCCGATGGCTGAAGCACTGCAATGCAGAAGGACGTGGTATTTCATCGACATCTGACACCATAATTATGTCCTGATTGTCGGCTTCAGTTAATCCTTTCATAATGGCGTTACGTGCAGTAGTTTCGTTCTCCCACGGATCGGAAGTGCCAGCTTCTACGAATGAGCCATTCGAATGGAAACTTTGATGATGGATTTTTGGAACCGCATCATTGACAACATAAATTATTTTATCTTTGAATCGGCTAAATTTGTCTATATTAAAATGAAGATTTTCTCTCCGAACACCCGTAAAGGTATACAACGACTCTACTATCACAAATTTATCAACATAGTCATAAAGAGTGTTAAGTCTTAACTCCAGCAGCATATCTTCGTCATAGTATAAAAAGCAGTCATATATCATAAATGTAAACCTGGGTTTATTTTTTAACACGTTTAGTAAAAGCAGGGAAAACAGAATAGCTTAAAGCTAATTTGGGGCAAAAGAAAATCTACCCTGTCTATCGGAGATACAGAGCATACAGAAGTACTTTTGCCTTTGATAGTTTACTTTACCGCCTGAACCGCTGCTGTACACCGGGTGGGAACGCACGCACTGTGCGCTTATTACACCAGCAGAGACAAAGCAGGCAGGCACCCCGTGGATGGGGGTCGGGGCTAACGATAATGTTATTTAGTTCCGCCGCCTGTTATAAGATCTTTTCACGTGTATTAGCTCAGCAAGCGTTATCACCGGGCGCAGAAGCAACTGAAGGCTGCCGGCCACAAAAAGCCAGGTGCCATCTGTCATAAGTGAATCGTAAAAGAAAAAGATGCTGCCAATCAGAAACCATACTGCAATTAAGGCATCATTTATGGCGCCAAGGGCGCGGTATCTGCGCTCTATGACAATCTGCTCAGCGCCAAGATGTATTACTGCCTTATTTTTTTGGTTTGAGTTATCCATACTCACGCTGGATTGCCCTCCATGATTCTATTTTCACGTCAGTTATAAGGTGCTGGCTTTGATTTTATACCCTGCAGGCACTCAATACAGCGCGAATCGTCAGGGATAAGCATAGTGCAGAATAATGAGTTACAGCGATGAGAAGCACACAAGCTGACGATAGCGGCCGCGTTATGCTCGCTGCTCATGCATGTTTTCAGAGAGGCTGTCGCGGAAGAAGTGAAGATGTGCTGAAGCGGAACCGGCTGAATCAACGCGTATGCCTGTCCCTGCGGTTAAGGATAACGCCTGAAAGCTTCCCTGCTCTGAAAGCTATCGCACTTCACATAGGGGCGTGGCTGGCGAACGCTGACCGGCCGGAGAAGGGAGGATATTTCCAGAATGACTATCAGCGAAGTCAGGTAAATCACCTTTTCGTCACTCAGAGTAAAACAGGACATATACTGGCCCTGCCCTTATTGCTGCCACCGGAAGCAGCCAGTGTCAGCCTGGCTGATATCACTGAAAAAGACCGTGAATAACGCGTCTGACAACAGCGTTTACTCTTCAGTCCGCCGGGGTTGAAGAAAGCCGGATGCTTATTTCCGGATGCCATCCAGGCGCATAGACAGAAGCAGAACATGTTGAGGGTCAAAAGATATCCGGATTCACGCGGGCAGGAATATGTGATGGTTTAAGCCGGATATAAAGATTTCGGACAAATTTCGGACATTTTCGTACGAAGCTTAAAATAACCTTTAAAAACAACTAATTAAAAAAAGACCCAATACGATTCCTGTATCGGGTCCAGGGAAATGGCTCGTAGTGAGCCGTGCGCTAAAAGTTGGCATTTTTGCAGGCGAGGTGCCTTGCCATTTAAAGGTAGTTCAACGGTGAACATTGTCCAGCAAGCCGCCTGACGTGAGCCGGAAAGCTGCCAACTCTGTGATCGCGCTGGCACTACCAGACGCACGCACCGCTTTTGAGCTGCAGCGTCAGCCCTCTTTTAATTAACGCACAGCTGCTGCGCACGATCGATAATCGGCTGTAGTGACATTTTGCTGCCAGGGTGCGCTTTATCATCTGCCAGAATAGTACTAATCGACTGCAGCGTGCCCTGCCCGGCATCGGCGCGCGCCAGCGCTTTTTCATTCAGCGGGTACTGCAGCAGCGTGCTGGGATTGATAGCAAACAGCGCGCCATCTTTTTCACAGGTCAGCATGACTTCTTCACGCGTGAAGGGCCACTTTGCCTTACCAATTTCAAAACGACTGACCGTAATAATTTCACCCGCCAGCGCCTGGCTGCAGAGCGCCAGCAGCATGCAGGCTGGGATCACTTTTTTCAGCAAAATATTGACCTCATTTCATCTTTACTGACACGGCAGACTAACGGACTACCCGGCGGGTTTTCCGGCGCTGCCGCTGATGTGGCAGCAGGATACGCCGCCGGATTCAGCGTGTCGAGACCTGCAGTGCGATCCGGTTGCCCTTGATCCTGCTGCATGAAACTATTATTTTTGCCGCTGATTATCAGGAGAAAAGCATGCGTTATAATCTTGCACAGCTGTCGCAGGAAGAGAAAGACAAAGTCAACGTTGAGCTGGCGGCAGCAGGCGTCGCGTTTAAAGAGCGCTACAATATGCCGGTCGTGGCGGAGATGGTTGAGCGCGAGCAGCCGGAAGCGATGCGCGACTGGTTCCGCCAGCGCCTGATGCACTATCGTCAGGCTTCGCTCAGCCTTTCCCGCCTGCCCTACGAACCTAAGCAGAAATAATTTATGTTACGCGTGATAGATACAGAAACCTGCGGCCTGCAGGGCGGCGTGGTTGAAGTCGCCTCAGTGGATGTCATTGACGGGCAGATTGTTAATCCGATGAGCGATCTGGTCTGTCCGGATCGCCCTATCAGCCGGCAGGCAATGATGGTGCATCGCATTACTGAAGCCATGGTGGCAGATAAACCTCCGATAGAAGCGATCATCAGCCGCTATCACGGCAGTCCGCACTATGTGGCGCATAACGCCAGCTTTGACCGCCGTATGCTGCCCGCCATGCCCGGCGAATGGATCTGCACCATGACGCTGGCGCGCAAACTGTGGCCCGGTATTAAGTATGGTAATCAGGCGCTGCGGCACAGCCTGAAACTTGAGGTAACGCCGCCTGCTGACCTGCATGCACACCGCGCGCTTTATGACTGCTATGTTACCGCCGCACTGCTGATCCGTATTATGGAGATTTCCGGCTGGAGTCCGGCAGAGATGGTCAGCCGCACCGAACCGGCTGCGGTGTCCGGCGATCTCTTCCCGTTTGGTAAATACCGCGGGCAGAGCATCAGCGTGATTGCACGCCGCGATCCGGGCTATCTGCGCTGGGTACTGGAAAATGTACGCGACCTGCGCCCGCCGCTGCGGCAGGCGCTGCGCAAATATGTCAAAGACGATCAGTAATCAATCCGATCCGGCAGGCTGCCCTGCGCCAGCGCAATCAGGAACGTAAACTCCTGCGCAACACCCTCATAGGATTTAAAGCGTCCTGATTTACCGCCGTGGCCGGAGTCCATGTCGGTACAGAGCAGTAATAGCGTATCGCTGGTTTTATGTTCGCGCAGTTTTGCTACCCATTTGGCGGGTTCCCAGTACTGCACCTGCGAGTCGTGCAGTCCGGTAGTGACCAGCAAATGCGGATACGCCTGCGCGGTCACATTATCGTACGGACTGTAACGACTGATATAGTGATAAGCGTCGGGCTGTTCCGGGTTACCCCACTCATCATACTCACCGGTGGTTAACGGAATGGTCGGATCCAGCATGGTGGTCACCACATCCACAAACGGCACCTGCGCCACCACGCCGTGGAACAGATCCGGCGCCATATTGACAACCGCGCCCATCAGCAGCCCGCCAGCGCTACCGCCCATGGCATAGAGCCGCTGCGGATCGCCATAGCCTTTGGCCACCAGCCCCTGCGTCACATCGATAAAATCAGTGAAGCTGTTCATCTTATGCATCAGACGACCACTGTCATACCACTGCTGCCCCAGCTCGCCTCCTCCACGTACGTGCACAATGGCATAGATAAAACCGCGCTGCAGCAGGCTGACGCGACTGGCACTGAAACCCGCTTCCATCGTGCTGCCGTAGGCGCCATAGCCATAGACCAGCAGCGGATTTTTACCGCGCTGGAAATAGTTACGGTGATAAACCAGCGATACCGGCACTTCAGTGCCGTCGCGCGTTTTGATCCACTGGTGCTCACTTTTATACTCATCCGGATCAAATCCCGGTATCGGCGTCTGTTTGAGGATCCGCCGCTCTCCGGTCTCCATATTCAGCTCAAACAGCGTATCGGGAGTGGTCATCGAGGAGTAACCGTAGCGCAGCGTATCGCTCTCCGGCGTGGGATTAAACGCCAGCCAGGTCACATAGGCGGGATCGTCAAACGCGATACCATAGCTCTCGCCGCTGGCCCGGTTGATCTGCCGCAACGTGCTGACGCCGCGCTGACGCTCTTCCACCACCAGCCAGCTGCGAAACAGCTGGAAGTCTTCCAGCACCACATGCTCGCGGGCAGGGATGAGGGTTTCCCAGCGCTGCTCCGCCAGCCAGGCGCTGCGATAGAGACCGAAGTTTTTGCCGTCGCGGTTTGAGCGGATATAAAAATTGTGATTGTAGTGATCGATGCTGTACTCGTGATCGCGCCGGCGCGGGCAGAACACCTGGGGCTGCGCATCAGGATATTCTGCATCCAGCAGCAGGATCTCACTGGTGGTGGTACTGAACAGCGCAATAAGAATAAAGTGCTCTGACGTGGTTTTATGTACGCTGAGATGGAAGCTCTCATCCTTCTCTTCATACACCAGCTGGTCGTCACTCTGCGGATGGCCCAGTTCATGGCGCCATATCTGGTAAGCCAGCAGCGTTTTGGGATGTTTGCGCACATAGTAAAGCGTACGCGAGTCGTTTGCCCACGCGACGCTGGATGACGCGTTATGCAGTACTTCAGGATACCAGCTGCCGCTCTGCAGATTACGAAAGCGAATACCATACTGGCGGCGCGATAAAAAATCTTCTGCCAGCGCCATAACCTGATTATCAGGGCTGATATCCAGCGATCCCATGGTGTAAAAGTCACTGTGCGCGGCGCGCATGTTACCGTCAAGCAGCAGCTGCCAGGCTGCCTCCGCTCCGCTTTCAACCGGCTGACGATAGAAGGCTGCATATTCGTTGCCGGCTTCATAGCGGCGCTGATAGCGAAAGCCATTTTTCGTATAAGGCACGGAGTAATCCTGGCCCGGAATACGATCAACAATCTCTTTCAGCACCTTATCCTGCAGTGCATTTTGAGACGCCATCATTGCCCTGCCGTAGCGGTTCTCTTCCTGCAGATAGGACAGCACACTGGGGTCTTCACGATCGTCATCGCGCAGCCAGAAATAATCATCAGTGCGTGTTTCGCCATGCAACGTCATGACATGTGGAATTTTTTTTGCCTGCGGCTGTTTCATAACGCGGTTTCTCCCTGAGAAATCGTTTTATGCAAGCGTGGCACCAATCAGGCGGGAATGCCAGAGCTGGCGCAGACGCAGCGGCATTAAGCCTGTCAGCCAGCAGATTCTGCAGCAATATCCCGCTGCACCCCGTCACGCACATCCTGCGGAATAGCCAGCGCATCGCCCAGCGCGGCGAGATAGCTGCGCTCCATAAAATGGTCAACATCAATAGCAGCGCAGCTGAGCACGTAGAGTTCCAGCGCCTCCTCTTCATTTTTTACCCCGGCCGCGAGCCACTGTGGATCGAGCGGGCGCGCGATTGCCTGCTTAATCACCCGCTCTGCCTGCGCGCCGTAGCCCGCCTGCTGAATATTTTTCTCGATCGCAGCCTGTTCAGCCTCATCGATATGGCCATCGCTTTTCGCGGCAAATACCAGCGCAGTGATAAGTCGCTCTGCACGCTGGTCAGGCGGCGTCTGCTGCCCGTCAGTGCCGGATGCAGGCTGATACGCGGTGCGAATACGATCTTTATATTTATTCCATAACAGCGCACCGGCCGCTGCACCGCCGCCCAGCAGCAGCGCCTTACCGCCAAATTTGGTCAGCAGCTTACGTGACGATTTGCTGCCCGCCAGCAGGCCTGCCAGCCCGCCCAGTGCCCCAGGTCCCAGGAGGTCACCCAGCCCGGACGCTTTTCTGTCGCCCTCTTTTTTTGTCAGAACCGTCTGAAGCTGCTGCAGCCACTGATTCATTGTTTAACTCCCGTTTAAGTTAGTCCGCTTTATCCTGGCGCAACCTGCGTCAGAAAATGTCAGAGCGGGCAAAGTATGGAAAATCTTTACGAACGCGAAACGTGAGGACGCAAACGTTTTCGTATATACTGCTGGCGCTTTTTTTGACTGCTAAGGTGACAGGTATGACAACTCTCGGAACGGCACTGCGCCCCGGGGCCACGCGCGTTATGCTGCTGGGTTCAGGCGAGCTGGGTAAAGAGGTGGCGCTGGAGTGCCAGCGTTTGGGTGTGGAAGTGATCGCCGTCGATCGCTATGCCGACGCGCCGGCGATGCAGGTTGCGCATCGCAGCCACGTAATCAATATGCTGGATGGCGAGGCGCTGGCTGATCTGATCGCCCGTGAACAGCCACACTATGTAGTGCCGGAAATTGAAGCGATTGCCACCGATACGCTGGTTGAGCTTGAAGCCCGGGGGCAGAAAGTGGTGCCGACCGCACGCGCCGCACGCCTGACCATGAACCGGGAGGGGATCCGTCGCCTGGCCGCTGAAGAACTGAACCTGCCCACCTCACGCTATCAGTTTGCCGACAGCCAGGCGCACTTTTTTGCTGCAGCGGAAGCGATAGGGTTTCCCTGCATCGTTAAGCCGGTGATGAGTTCATCCGGCAAAGGTCAGAGCTTTATTCGCAGCGCGGACGCACTGCAGCAGGCGTGGGATTATGCCCAGCAGGGCGGCCGGGCCGGCGCGGGTCGGGTCATTGTTGAAGGCGTGGTCAGATTTGATTTTGAAATTACGCTGCTGACGGTCAGCGCCGTTGACGGTATCCACTTCTGCGCGCCGATTGGACACCGGCAGGAGGATGGCGATTACCGCGAATCCTGGCAGCCGCAGCAGATGAGCCCCGCTGCTCTCGCGCGGGCGCAGGAGATCGCCGCCAGCGTGGTAAACGCGCTGGGCGGATATGGCCTGTTTGGCGTTGAGCTGTTTGTGTGTGGTGATGACGTGGTGTTCAGCGAAGTGTCGCCGCGCCCGCACGATACCGGCATGGTGACGCTTATTTCTCAGGATCTCTCTGAGTTCGCTCTGCACGTGCGCGCGTTTCTCGGCCTGCCAGTCGGCAGCATCCGCCAGTATGGCCCGGCGGCATCGGCCGTGATCCTGCCCCGGCTGGAGAGTCAGGATGTGCGCTTTGCACACGTTGATGCCGCGCTGGGCGCAGGTCTGCAGCTTCGCCTGTTTGGTAAACCGGCAATCAGCGGACAGCGCCGTTTGGGCGTCACGCTGGCAACCGGAGAGAGCACGGAAGAGGCGGTGGCGCGCGCCGTCGCCAGTGCGGCAGCGATAACTGCCGAAGGCTGACAGCGCTGGCAGCAGGTCATATGCCTGCTGCCAGATACTGCATCCGGGGCTACCGCGCGCCCGCGATTGCGTCACGCGCCAGCTGCGTAATCCGCGCCCAGTCGCCCTGCTGAAGCGCGTCATCCGGCACCAGCCACGATCCGCCAATGCAAAGCACGCTTTTCAGCGCCAGATAGTCACGATAGTTTGCCGGTGAAATGCCGCCTGTCGGACAAAACCGTACCTGCGGAAAGGGTCCGGCGAGCGCGGAAAGCGCCCTGACGCCGCCGTTAGCTTCAGCCGGAAAGAACTTGAACTCACGCAGGCCATGATCCATACCCATCATCAGCTCTGATACGGTGCTGATCCCCGGTATCAGCGGTACCGGCCCCTCTGTGGCGGCTCTGAGCAGCGATTCAGTCAGCCCCGGGCTTATCACAAACTGCGCGCCCGCGTCCGTGACCTCTTTCAGCTGCTGCGTATTGATAACCGTACCGGCGCCCACAATCGCTTCCGGTACTTCGCGAATAATGGCGCGCAGCGCATCCATCGCGACCGGCGTGCGCAGCGTTACTTCCAGCACCCGGATACCGCCAGCGACCAGCGCTTTTGCCATCGGCACAGCGTGTTCAGGCTGGTTCACGACAATAACCGGCACGACCGGCCCGGTGCTCAGCACCTGCTCTGCACTTATCTTCCAGTTTTTCATGCGGTTTTCCTGTCACCGCAGCCCCGCCGGCTGCGTTAGCGTCATTAGCGCTCTACCATACAAGATAACGCTGCTCTGCGTCTATGACGCCCCCTGTGGCAATGCTTCTGTGGTACCTGCCCGTCACTGACAGGCATTACTGCATGCGGCGCAAAAAAATACCCCTGCATTGCAGGGGTATCAGCTGATCATGAAAAGCGGCTTAGTGCAGCGAGCGATTACTCGCTAAATTCATTCCATGAACGGCCGTCACGGGTGATCATGGCAACGGAGGCCACCGGTCCCCAGGTGCCCGCCTGATACGGTTTAGAGGCGTCGCCATCCGCGTTCCAGGCTTCGATAATGGAGTCTACCCAGGTCCAGGCGGCTTCTACCTCATCGCGGCGTACAAACAGCGCCTGAATGCCGCGCATCGATTCCAGCAGCAGGCGCTCATAGGCATCTGCCAGATGTGACTGGTTGAACGTTTCCGAATAGCTCAAATCCAGCTTGGTGGTCTGTAGCTTATGCTTGTGGTCCAGCCCCGGCACTTTGTTAAGAATTTCGATATCCACACCTTCATCCGGCTGCAGACGAATAGTGAGTTTGTTCTGCGGCAGTTCAGAATAGGAGTCTTTAAACAGGTTCATCTCCGGATTCTTGAAATAGACGACAACCTCAGAGCATTTAGAAGGCAGACGCTTGCCGGTGCGCAGATAAAACGGGACCCCCGCCCAGCGCCAGTTATCGATATCTACCCGGATAGCAACGAAAGTCTCGGTTGCGCTCTGCTTATTAGCGCCCTCTTCTTCCAGATAGCCTGGTACTTTTTTACCCTGCACGAAACCTGCTGTGTACTGACCGCGTACGGTTTTTTCACGCACGTTGGTTTGATCAATCCGGCGCAGTGAACGCAGCACTTTTACTTTTTCATCGCGAATGGCATCCGCAGTGAGATCGGAGGGCGGTGACATGGCAATCATGGTCAGTACCTGCAGCAGGTGATTCTGAATCATATCGCGCATCTGGCCCGCTTTATCAAAGTAACCCCAGCGGCCTTCAATGCCCACCTCTTCCGCCACGGTGATCTGCACGTGGTCGATGGTGCGGTTATCCCAGTTATTCACAAAGATTGAGTTAGCAAAGCGCAGCGCCAGCAGGTTCAGTACTGTCTCTTTACCCAGATAGTGGTCAATACGGAATACCTGGCTCTCATCAAAGAATTTACCCACGCTATCGTTGATTTCGCGTGAGGTTTCCAGCGAGGTGCCCAGCGGCTTTTCCATTACCACGCGGGCAGGTTTTGCGTTCAGCTTCGCCGCGCCCAGACCTTCACAGATTGCCCCAAAGGTGCTCGGCGGCATGGCAAAGTAGTTGATGGTCACGCGCTCATTTTGATCAAGCATTTTGCCCAGTTTGGTAAAATGCGACGTATCATTCACATCGAGGTTACAGAAATCGAGACGACCGCTGAGCTTATCCCACAGCGCTTCGTCGATTTTTTCCTTCATGAAGGTTTCCAGCGCCTCGCGCACCACTTTGGTATAGGCTGCTTTATCCCACTCTGCACGGCCTACCCCGATGATGCGGGTGGTTTCGTGGATCTGACCAGCTTTCTCCAGCTGATACAGCGAAGGCAACAGTTTACGGCGTGCAAGATCGCCTTTGGCACCGAAAATCACCAGATCGCATGCCTGGGCTGTTTGTGTTACCGCCATTTTCCTCTCCTCGTTGCAGGATCTCCCGGATGTGCATCCTCACCATCCCGGACCTTTATTGTCATGTTCTTACGGCACAATGTACTTTTTTCGCCGCGCCAGGACAAGCCAGTGTCCCGGTGTTCATGGCGATATCGCATGACTGACAGCCTTGCGCCACGTTGACAGGGGTTACATCGAAAACCACTGACTGGTGTCTGCAGAAGTATGACAAAGAATTCACCGTCACACTTATCTGCCGCTGCGCGACTGCATTATTACAGAGCCTGGCTTTGAGTAAGCTGAAACCCTGTAAAGCAGCGATGTAAGCGCTTTCATGCCAGAATCGTGCTGTTCAGACGCCCATTTACTGTGACACACTGCTGTTTTATTACGCATGAGGAAATCGCTGAAGGGTAAAGGTGGGGGTTCAGCGCTCCGCTGTTGTCGGGGTGAACCATTCCACACGCTGACAAAGCAGACCTATCTTAACAGGGTCAGACATTTGGTGTACCTTAGGTGTAAGCGTTTACCTGGCGTTAATACGTTAAGCCCTTTTGCGTCAACACCCTGGAAGCAGTATCACTAGCCAAACAGAGACATGCGCATTTTAAATTTAATGCCCATCAATCAGATAGAATAAAAGGATCACCGAATGACCAGCCCTACAGCTTTCATCTCAAAATCCCCGTCACGTCGTCTCAGAAGAACCAAGATTGTTACCACCCTCGGCCCGGCTACAGATCGCGACAATAACCTTGAAAAAATCATCGCGGCAGGCGCTAACGTGGTTCGCCTTAACTTCTCTCACGGCACGCCAGAAGATCACCAGCAGCGCGCCGATCGCGTACGTCAGATAGCCGCCAAGCTGGGTCGTCACGTCGCGATCCTCGGCGACCTGCAGGGACCAAAAATCCGCGTCTCTACGTTTAAAGAAGGAAAAGTGTTTCTCAGCGTTGGCGATCGCTTTCTGCTGGACGCCAACCTGAGCAAAGGTGAAGGCGATAAAGAGAAAGTCGGCATCGATTACAAAGGACTGCCGGAAGATGTTGTGCCGGGCGATATCCTGCTGCTCGACGATGGCCGCGTGCAGCTGAAGGTGCTGGACGTACAGGATGTAAAAGTCTTCACTGAGGTCACCGTCGGTGGTCCGCTCTCAAATAATAAAGGTATTAACAAGCTGGGCGGCGGCCTCTCTGCTGAAGCCCTGACCGAAAAAGATAAGCTGGATATCGTGACGGCGGCAAAAATCGGCGTTGATTATCTGGCGGTGTCATTCCCGCGCAATGGCGAAGACATGAACTACGCCCGTCGTCTGGCTCGCGATGCCGGCTGTGATGCCAAGCTGGTGGCAAAAGTAGAGCGTGCAGAAGCGGTTGCGACACAGGAAGCAATGGATGATATTATTCTCGCCTCTGACGTCGTCATGGTAGCACGCGGCGATCTGGGCGTTGAAATTGGCGATCCGGAACTGGTTGGTATTCAGAAAGCGCTGATCCGTCGCGCCCGTCAGCTGAACCGCACCATCATTACCGCGACGCAGATGATGGAATCGATGATCACCAATCCGATGCCAACCCGTGCGGAAGTCATGGATGTGGCTAACGCCGTGCTGGATGGTACTGACGCCGTCATGCTGTCAGCGGAAACCGCAGCCGGGCAATATCCGGCAGAGACCGTGTCTGCGATGGCGAAGGTCTGCCTCGGCGCTGAAAAGATCCCCAGCGTAAACGTCTCTAAACATCGTCTGGACGTACAGTTTGATAACGTCGAAGAAGCCATTGCGATGTCCGCCATGTATGCGGCAAACCATCTGCAGGGTGTTTCTGCCATTATTACCATGACAGAATCAGGCCGTACTGCGCTGATGACGTCGCGTATCACGTCAGGCCTGCCGATTTTTGCGATGTCGCGTCATGAACGCACGCTGAACCTGACCGCACTCTATCGCGGCGTGACACCCGTCTACTTTGACAGCAACAATGACGGTGTGGCTGCTGCCCATGACGCGGTAAATCTGCTGCGTGATAAAGGTTTCCTTGTCTCTGGTGACCTGGTGATTGTCACGCAGGGCGATGTAATGGGTGCTACCGGTACCACTAACACCAGCCGCGTGCTGCGCGTCGACTAACGCTGACGCGTTACGCGTAGCGGCTGTAAAAATGGACAAACGCGACTGCTCTGGCGGTCGCGTTTTATTTTGCATTTTCAGGGAGGCTTGATGGCCCGCTACCAACCTATTGCCCGGTTAACCGGACGCACGCTGCTTTTTCCACTGGCGCTGGTTCTGTTTGAATTCGCCACTTATATCGCGCATGACATGATCCAGCCCGGCATGCTGCTGGTCACGGAGGAGTTTGCCGTCGGTCCGCAGTGGGTCTCTACCTCGCTTACCGCCTATCTGATGGGCGGCGTGGTGCTGCAGTGGCTGCTGGGTCCGCTCTCTGATAAGTATGGCCGGCGCCCGGTACTGCTCTCCGGCATCCTGTTTTTTGTGCTGGCCTGCATCCTTACCACCTGGGTCAGCACGATTGAACAGTTTGTCACGCTGCGCTTCATTCAGGGTATCAGCCTTTGCTTTATTGGCGCCGTCAGCTATGCGGCGGTCCAGGAAGCGTTCGAAGAGGCGCTCGCAGTGCGGGTGATGGCACTGATGGCGAATGTGGCGCTGCTGGCGCCGCTGGCCGGTCCACTGGCGGGAGCAGCGTGGCTGACCGCAGGCAGCTGGCGCAGTATGTTCTGGCTGTTTGCGATCTGCAGCGTGGTAGCGTTCATTTTGCTGTGGCGCATCATGCCGGAGACGGCTGGCGATCGCAGTCGTTCAGTGGCGCTGCCGGTGCTGGCACGCGGCTATGGCCGGCTGGCCTGTGATAAGCAGGTGATGTACGGCTCTTTTGCTATCGGGCTGGTGTTTATCCCCATTCTGACATGGGTCGCGCTGTCACCGGTGATCCTGATGCACGATGAAGGCCTGTCACGCCTGCACTACGCCCTGCTCCAGCTGCCGGTATTTCTGGCCATGATTGCCGGCAATCTGACGCTGGGCAAGCTGGCGGGCCGCGTGCCGATTGAACAGCCGGTGAAATTTGCCGCCTGGCCCATTCTGATCGGACTGAGCATAGCGCTGATTGCAAACCTGATGAACAGCCACACTTACCTGCTGTTAACGGCCGGGCTCAGTCTCTACGCGTTCGGGGCTGGCATGGTTAACGCTGGTCTCTATCGCCTGACGCTTTACGCCAGCAGTGAAGGCAAAGGCAGTATTGCTGCCATGCTGGGCATGATCAGCATCCTGACGCTGGCGGCGGGCATTGAACTGGCGAAAGCGGGCTATTTTCACGGCGGTACACCGTGGTTCAGTACGCTGAACTTTATTGCAGGTTTGCTGTGGTTTGCGCTGGTTACGCTGTTTCTGCGTGAGCGCAAGCGGCTCAGCAAGGTCGAAGAGATGGCATAAATCGCGCTGCCGCTACGCACAAAGGGTAGCGGCAGCACGCAGCACTATTTACGCGGATAGAGATCTTTGCGCCGGTAAGGCTCAATATCGCCTTCTTTGCGCGTTTTCAGCAGCTTCAGGATCCAGGTATATTGCTCCGGATGCGGCCGCACAAAAATCTCCACTTCTTCATTCATGCGCCGTGCCAGCGTGGTGTCATCCGCATCCATGAGATCGTCCATCGGCGGCCGTACGTAGATCTCCAGACGGTGCGTTTTACTGTTGTATACCGGAAACAGCGGCACTACCCGCGCCCGGCAGACTTTCATCAGCCGTCCCACTGCCGGCAGCGTCGCTTTGTAGGTTGCAAAGAAATCGACAAATTCGCTGTGCTCAGCACCGTGATCCTGATCCGGCAGATAGTAGCCGTAGTAGCCCTGACGTACGGAGGCGATAAAGGGTTTAATTCCGTCGTTGCGCGCATGCATACGACCACCAAACCGGCGGCGTACGGTGTTCCACAGATAATCCATCAGCGGATCGCTCTGATTGTGGAACATCGCTGCCATCATCTGCCCTTCTGAGGCCAGCAGCATGGCGGGAATATCCACGGCCCAGCCGTGCGGCACCAGGAAGATCACATTCTCTTTGTTGTTCTGCAACTCAGTAATGATTTCACGGCCGTGCCACTCGACCCGCTGGCGCACCCGCTCCGGATTACGCATACCGAGTTCTGCCATCATGGCCATCGCCTGCGGCGCAGTGGCAAACATGCGGTCAGCAATCTCTTCGCGCTGCGCTTCACTCAGTTCCGGCAAGCAGTAATAGAGATTGATCAGCGCACGACGCCGCGCACTTTTTGCCAGCTTACCGGCAAAGGTGCCTAAGCCACCCAGCACCGGGTCACGCAGGCGTGGTGGCAGCATTGCCATACCCGCCAGCGCACCAACTGCCAGCCAGCTTCCCCAGTATTTAGGTTTTAAAAAAGAACGTTGAAAAACGGGAATAAACTCGCTGTTATTTTTTTTTCGGGTTTCCATGCACTCGCCTCTGACAATGACGGCTCAATAATAGTGACGGCAGCTATTTTTGCAATCTTCACGCGCCTGAAAGCAAAAAACCGACGCATTAATCGTCGGTTTTACTTTCAGGCATCTGCCGGGTGTCTAAAGCGCCAGCTGAGGCAGCCAGGTTTTCACCTGCGCAAGATACGTGCTGCGATCTTTTCCGGTCAACCCTTCCATACGCGGCATTTTCGCCGTCAGCGGGTTAACGGCCTGATTATTAATCCACACTTCATAATGCAGGTGAGGACCGGTTGAGCGCCCGGTATTACCCGAAAGCGCGATGCGATCGCCACGTTTGACTTTCTGCCCGGGCTTCACCAGTGCGCGGCTGAGGTGCATATAGCGCGTCATATACTGCCGGCCGTGACGAATCGCCACGTAGTTGCCAGCGGCACCGCCGTTTTTAGCCACTACCACCTCACCGTCGCCGACTGCCAGCACCGGCGTTCCCACCGGCAGCGCAAAGTCGACGCCTTTATGGGGTGAGATGCGGCCGGTTACCGGATTAAGGCGGCGCGGGTTGAAGTTTGAGGAGACACGATACTGCTTAACCGTTGGAAAGCGCATAAAGCCTCGCGCCAGACCTGAACCGCTGCGATCGTAGAACTTGCCGTCTTCGGCACGGAAAGCGTAATAATCTTTACCGCCACTGCGCAGACGCACGCCCAGGAGCTGGCTCTGTGCGCTTTTGCCATCCAGCATCTCACGCGACATCAGCACGCTGAATTCATCACCCGAGCGCAGCTTGCGGAAATCCATTTGCCACTGCATCGCTTTGATGACATTGCTGGTTTCAGCGCTGCTCAGGCCGGCTCGCTGCGCACTGGCAGCAAAGCTGCCGCGCACTTCCCCCTTCAGCACGCTATTCTGCCATTCGCCTTTCTGCATCTCCTGCTGCATGCTGAAGCTGCCATTTGGCTGACGCGCATAGGTGCGGGTTTCGCGACGGTTAATTTCCCAGCTAAATGCCTGCAGCTGCCCTTCTGCATCCAGCGTCCAGTTCAGCTGCTGGCCCACCTGCAGATTGCGCAGCGCTTTATCACTGGCGACCAGCGCGGTGATATCACTGAGATCGATGCCATACTGATTCAGTGCGCTGCTTAAAGTATCGCCAGATGAAATGGTATAATCATGCTGATCGGGATTATCAGGCACATCTTTGTCGATGTCGTCCGCCGGCAAATCCTCTTCAGGTTCAGCCGTGGTTTGATCAATAGGCTCGCTGGCTTCCGGCAGCAAAGTGCGCAGCGGGTTTTTATCCAGCGCAATCTCTTTGACAACCGGCGCAACGTCACGGGGATGATAAACATACGGCCGCCAGACAGCGACGGCCAGTGTGACGACGGTTAATGACCCCAGCATAACGCGGTGGGGGCGCGGCAAATTATTAAATGCGAGGGCGACAGAGCGGGCTATCTGCTGCACTTTTATCTTTTCCTCTATGCTCCATTCAGGCAGCTCGCATACTGGCTTGACAGCTGTGAGAGGAATTTCACATAACTGTCTTTGGTTAAGCTGATCCCCATGCCTAATGGATCCAGCGTGCCTTTTCGTACGCTGGTGCCACGCGACACGGCATCGATGACCGCCGGCCTGAATTGTGGCTCAGCAAAAACGCATACGGCTTTTTGCTCAACCAACTGTGTTCGTATTTGATGTAAACGCTGAGCGCCAGGCTGGATTTCAGGATTGACGGTAAAATGTCCCGCGGGGGACAACCCGTAGTGTTTCTCAAAATAGCTATACGCGTCGTGAAAAACGAAATAACCCTTGTTCCGCACCGGCGCAAGCTGCGCGCCAATGTGTTTGTCCGTCTCGGCCAGTGCTGCTTCAAACTGCTGCAGATTGGCGTCAAGTTTGGCTTTGCTTTCGGGCATAAGTTCCAATAATTTTCCGTGGATTGCAACAGCGGATTCCTGCGCAATCTTCGGTGACATCCACAGGTGCATGTTATATTCACCGTGATGATGGTGAGTATGAGAGGAGTCCTGTTCTTCAGACTTATCTGAGGCGTGGCTTTCTTCATGCTCATCCTCATCTTCTCCGCCCCGAATCAGCTGAGATTTAACCGCCGGCAATGCGGCAATTTCCAGGTTTTTACTGGCGGGCAGAGCGGCGGCCGGCTTAGTCAGGAAAGCCTCCATTTCAGGCCCAATCCAGATAACTAAGTCCGCGTTTTTAATGCGTTTTACATCAGAAGGGCGCAATGAATAATCATGTTCTGATGCACCATCCGGCAGCAATACTTCAACAGGCGTAATACCTTCTGAAATCGCCGCTGCGATAAATCCTAACGGTTTGATTGAGGCGACGACCGCTGAGTGCGCCGGAAGCGCCAGCGAGGATAAAAGGGTGGCGGCAGAAAGGGTAAAAAACAGGCGCTGCTTATTGTGTAACATAATGCGTCATTCCATCGTGACTGTGTGATGGAATGTGATATTATAACATTCTAATTTCAATGCAACCCGTAAATAACATGTCTCCTCTTGTTACACTTGACAATATTTCAGTGACCTTTGCCCAGCGCACTGTGCTGGCGGGCATCTCGCTGACGCTTCAGCCTGGCAAAATTCTGACGCTGCTGGGTCCTAACGGTGCCGGTAAATCAACGCTGGTGCGTACGGTTTTAGGCCTGCTTACGCCGGACCGGGGCAGCGTGCAGCGTGCGCCGGGACTGCGTATTGGCTATGTGCCGCAAAAGTTGCATATCGATCCCACGCTGCCGGTCACTGTGGAACGCTTTATGCGTCTTACGCGCGGCAGCAAGCGTGCCGATATTCTGCCAGCGCTTAAACGGGTGCAGGCCGGGCACTTGCTGCAGGCACCGCTGCAGAAACTTTCTGGCGGTGAAACGCAGCGCGTACTGCTGGCGCGTGCTCTGCTGAACCAGCCGCAGCTGCTGGTGCTGGATGAACCCACCCAGGGCGTTGATGTAAATGGTCAGGTGGCGCTTTACGATCTGATCGATCAGCTGCGACGCGAACTTAACTGTGGTGTCCTGATGGTGTCGCACGATTTGCATCTGGTGATGGCGAAAACTGACGAAGTGCTGTGCCTTAATCACCATATCTGCTGCTCTGGTACGCCGGAAGCGGTGTCACAGCATCCTGAGTTTATTGCCATGTTTGGCCCGCGCGGCGCACAGCAGCTGGCCATTTACCGCCATCAGCACAACCATCGTCACGATTTACAGGGACGTATCGTTTTACGCAAAGGAAACAGCCCGTCATGATTGAACTGTTACTTCCCGGCTGGCTCGGCGGCGCACTGCTGGCGCTGGCAGCCGGACCGCTCGGCTCGTTTGTGGTCTGGCGTCGCATGTCATATTTCGGCGATACCCTGGCACACGCCTCATTGCTGGGCGTGGCTTTCGGCCTGCTGCTGAATGTTAACCCCTACTACGCTGTTATCCTGGTCACGATCTGCCTGGCACTCGGCCTGGTCTGGCTCGAACGTCGTCCGCATCTGGCCATTGATACGCTATTAGGGATCATGGCGCACAGCGCGCTTTCGCTTGGGCTGGTCGTGGTCAGCCTGATGCAGGGTGTGCGCGTTGACCTGATGGCCTATCTGTTTGGCGATCTGCTGGCCATTACGCCGGACGATCTCTGGCTGATGAGCGGCGGCGTGGCTGTGGTGCTGGCAGTGATGGCCTGGCAGTGGCGCGCCCTGCTCTCTATGACTATCAGTCCGGAGCTGGCCCAGGTGGACGGCGTTAATATTCAGCGTACGCGGCTGATGCTGATGCTGGTAACCGCCCTGACGATTGGCGTCGCAATGAAGTTTGTCGGCGCGCTGATCATTACCTCGCTGCTGATCATTCCTGCTGCAACCGCGCGCCGCTTTTCCCGCTCCCCGGAGCAGATGGCAGGCTACGCGACCCTTGCCGGACTGATTGCGGTAACCGGAGGCCTGACGTTCTCTGCCACTTATGATACCCCTGCCGGCCCTTCTGTGGTGCTCTGCGCCGCCGTGCTGTTTATACTGAGCATGATAAAAAAACCGGCTGTCTGAGTTATCCGTTCAGCCATGCAAAACGGGCACCTGAGGTGCCCGTTTTTGTCTGCCAGCGTGCTGAAAACTACTCTTCGCGCACGATATCAAAGTGCCGGTAAGCGTGCTGCGTTGCCATGCGTCCGCGCGGCGTACGCTGAATAAAGCCCTGCTGGATCAGGAAAGGCTCTATGACATCTTCAATCGTTTCGCGCTCTTCGCCTATTGCCGCCGCCAGATTATCCAGCCCCACCGGACCGCCCATAAATTTGTCGATAATCGCCAGCAGCAGCTTGCGGTCCATGTAATCAAAACCCTGCGTATCGACGTTCAGCATATTCAGCGCGCTGGCCGCCACGTCACCGCTCATATTACCTGCGGCGCGGACATCGGCAAAATCACGCACGCGTCGCAGCAGGCGATTGGCAATACGCGGGGTTCCGCGTGCGCGACGGGCCACTTCCAGCGCGCCCTCTTCGCTCAGCGTCAGGCCGAGACAGGCCGCGCTGCGGCTGACAATGTGCTGCAGATCCGGCACATTGTAGAACTCAAGCCGCTGAACAATGCCGAAACGATCGCGCAGCGGTGAGGTCAGCGACCCCGCGCGCGTTGTGGCACCAATCAGGGTAAACGGCGGCAGATCGAGCTTGATCGAGCGGGCGGCCGGCCCCTCACCGATCATGATATCCAGCTGATAATCTTCCATCGCCGGATAGAGCACCTCTTCCACTACCGGGGAGAGACGGTGGATCTCATCGATAAACAGTACGTCATGCGGTTCAAGGTTAGTGAGCATGGCCGCCAGATCGCCCGCTTTCTCCAGCACCGGTCCTGAGGTAGTGCGCAGATTTACGCCCATCTCATTCGCCACAATGTTCGCCAGCGTGGTTTTCCCCAGCCCCGGCGGGCCGAAAATCAGCAGATGGTCAAGTGCATCGCCGCGCAACTTTGCCGCCTGAATGAAGATCTCCATCTGTTCGCGCACCTGCGGCTGACCGACATATTCCGCGAGCAGCTTCGGGCGAATAGCACGATCCAGGCTCTCTTCTTCATTATATGAACTGCCCGAGACCAGGCGATCGGCTTCAATCATGTATTACCTCAGATAGCTGCACGCAGCGCTTCGCGGATCAGGGTTTCGCAGTCTGCGTCAGGTTTGCCCACCTTGCTGATCATGCGGCTGGCTTCCTGCGGTTTATATCCCAGCGCCACCAGAGCCGCAACGGCTTCCGCTTCGGCGTCATTGCCCTCCGGCGCGGCAGCTGGCGTGGTCAGCGTGAAGGCAGAGTCGCCGCCGAAGAGATCGCCATGCATGCCTTTGAAGCGATCTTTCATTTCAACCACCAGACGCTCAGCGGTTTTCTTGCCGACACCCGGCAGCTTCACCAGCGAGGCGACCTCTTCACGCTCAACGGAAGTAACAAACTGCTGCGCTGACATGCCTGAAAGGATCGCCAGCGCCAGCTTGGGGCCAACGCCGTTGACTTTGATCAGCTCGCGAAACAGCGCGCGCTCCTGCTTGCTGTTGAAACCAAACAGCAGCTGGGCATCTTCACGAACCACAAAATGGGTAAAAATGACCGCTTCTTGGGCGATGTCCGGCAGCTCGTAGAAGCAGGTCATAGGCATATGCACTTCATAGCCAACGCCGTGTGCTTCAAGCAGCACCAGCGGCGGCTGTTTTTCCAGAATGTTGCCTCGTAAACGACCAATCACCTGAGCAGTTCCTTAATCTGTGAGTAAGCGGTTCAGGGTATTCCCTGAGGCCAGCGCAGCCGCTGGCCGTGTGATAGCGGCTATGTATAACATAAAAAAGGCTGGATGCATATCCAGCCTGTTAGCACGTCTGATGGCAGTTTACCCCGAGCGCAGCCGCCCGCGCGTCATCACCAGTTTGCTGTCGCTCATGCGCGCCGCATTCTGGCTTACGTGACAGTGGGTGATGGCGATAGCCAGCGCATCCGCTGCATCCGCCTGCGGATTAGCCGGCAGTTTCAGCAGCGTACGGACCATATGCTGCACCTGGCTCTTCTCCGCCCCGCCGGTTCCGGTAACGGTCTGTTTGACCTGCCGCGCCGCATATTCAAACACCGGCAAATCGGCATTGACCGCGGCCACAATCGCTGCGCCGCGGGCCTGGCCAAGTTTCAGTGCTGAATCGGCATTTTTCGCCATGAACACCTGCTCAATCGCAAAGTAGTCAGGCGAAAACTGCGTAATGATTTCGCAGACGCCGGCGTAAATCAGCTTTAAGCGTCCCGGCAGATCGGTCACGTTAGTGCGGATACAGCCGCTGCCAAGGTAGCTCAGCTGACGCCCGGTCTGGCGGATCACGCCGTAACCGGTAATGCGCGAGCCGGGGTCAATCCCGAGAATAATCGCCACAACGCACCTCCGGTTGCCGGAAAGATAACCACGCCATTACAGCGTTTCCGCCACCTCGTCAGAGATCTCACCGTTGTGATACACCTCCTGCACGTCGTCGCAATCTTCCAGCATATCGATCAGCCGCAGCAGTTTTGGCGCTGTTTCCGCATCCAGTTCCGCTTTGGTTGACGGGATCATGGAGACTTCAGCGCTGTCAGCTTTCAGGCCACCTGCTTCCAGCGCATCGCGCACGCTGCCCAGCTCTTCCCAGGCAGTGAAGACATCAATGGCACCGTCATCATAGCTCACCACGTCTTCCGCACCCGCTTCCAGCGCCGCTTCCATCACTGCGTCTTCATCCTGACCTGGCGCAAAGGAGATCACCCCTTTTTTGCTGAACAGATAGGAGACCGAGCCGTCAGTGCCCAGGTTACCGCCGGTTTTAGTAAAGGCGTGGCGCACTTCGCCCACGGTACGATTACGGTTGTCACTCAGACATTCGATCATTACCGCAGAGCCACCCGGACCGTAGCCTTCATAAATGATGGTTTCCATGTTGGAATCATCTTCACCGCCGACGCCGCGGGCAATGGCGCGGTTCATGGTATCGCGCGTCATGTTATTGGAGAGCGCTTTATCCATCGCTGCGCGCAGACGCGGGTTGGAGCCCGCATCACCGCCGCCGAGTTTCGCAGCAGTGACCAGCTCGCGAATGATTTTAGTGAAGATTTTACCGCGCTTGGCGTCCTGCGCCGCCTTGCGATGTTTTGTGTTCGCCCATTTACTGTGACCAGCCATCTTACATTTTCTCCGATCTTTTACAGGGTGCAGGCTATCTGGCTTGCGCTCTTGTCCCGGCAGCGCCATCCATCCACTGCAATACGCTGCGGTGGCGACGCCGGCGAACAATCACGCTGCGCCGATAATGCCTGACTGCTCAATGTTAGCGGTGCGGTTTGATTAAACAGCACACGATAGTTGGACGAAGGACATACGCTTCGTCGAATGTGTGGAATTTACCCTGGTCGCCACCGGAAAACACGCGGCGGCGGTCATTCAGATAAACTCTTCAATCGCCTGACGATTGCTCCAGGATTTGGTCAACGCTGCGGCCTCTTCAGGCATCAGCCAGCGGGCAGCCAGGTGCTCACTCAGCAGCGGCATCCGTTCTGCCGGCAGCGCCAGCCGGAACCAGTGCTCGCGGTTATGCGTGACTTCTGGCGCATAGCGGTGACGAAAATGGGGAAAGATCTCAAATTCAATCTGCCGCTGACAGTCATCAAGCCGCAGCCCTTCGGCGCAGATATCAATTGCCAGCTCTTCCGCCACTTCACGTGCTGCAGCCTGAGCCGGACTCTCACCCGGCTCCAGACTGCCGGTGACCGACTGCCAGAAGCAGGGATCATCGCGCCGCTGCAGCATCAACACCCGGCCGGTATCTCGCGCAAATATGACCACCAGCACCGATACCGGATGTTTATAGCCCATTACTGCTGCTCTGGCTTTTCTTTCTTCGCCACAATCTGGATGCCCAGATCGCTCAGGGCAGCTGGATTTGCATGGCTCGGTGCTTCCGTCATCATACAGGCTGCCGCCGTGGTTTTCGGGAAAGCGATCACGTCACGAATATTATCGGTGCCGGTGAGCAGCATAGTCAGACGATCAAGACCAAACGCCAGACCGGCGTGTGGCGGCGTACCATATTTGAGCGCATTCAGCAGGAAGCCAAACTTCTCCTGCTGTTCTTCCGCAGTAATGCCCAGGATGCTGAACACGGTCTGCTGCATTGTGCCGTTGTGGATACGCACGGAGCCGCCGCCCACTTCGTAGCCATTGATCACCATGTCGTAGGCGTTAGCCACTGCCTGCGTCGGGTCAGCTGCCAGCTGTTCAGCCGTAAGCGATTTCGGCGAGGTAAACGGATGGTGCATCGCTGCCAGCCCGCCTTCGTCATCCTCTTCAAACATCGGAAAGTCAATGACCCAGAGCGGTGCCCAGGCTTTCTCATCGGTGATCTGCAGATCGCGGCCTGCTTTCAGGCGCAGTGCACCCAGCGCATCTGCCACAACTTTAGCGCGATCGGCACCAAAGAAGATCAGATCGCCATCCTGTGCCGCAGTGCGGTCCAGAATCGCTTCCACGATCTCTGGCGTCAGGAATTTTGCCACCGGACTCTGCACGCCTTCAGCGCCACTGGCGCGGGCGTTGATTTTCATCCATGCCAGGCCACGTGCGCCATAAATCTCAACAAACTTCGTATATTCATCAATCTGCTTACGCGTCAGCGTCGCACCACCCGGTACGCGCAGCGCGGCGACCCGTCCTTTGGCGTCGTTCGCCGGACCGGAGAACACCTTAAACTCTACGTCTTTCAGCAGATCGGCAACGTCTACCAGCTCCATCGGGTTACGCAGATCGGGTTTATCTGAGCCGTAGCGGTTCATCGCTTCCGCAAACGTCATCAGCGGGAAGTCACCAAGATCAACGCCTTTGACATCAAGCCAGAGTTCGCGGATCAGCCGCTCCATCTTCTCCCGCACTTCTTCAGCGCTCATAAAGGAGGTTTCAACGTCGATTTGCGTAAATTCAGGCTGACGATCGGCGCGCAGATCTTCATCGCGGAAGCATTTTACAATCTGGTAGTAGCGATCAAAGCCGGACATCATCAGCAGCTGTTTAAACAGCTGCGGGGACTGTGGCAGCGCATAGAACTTACCTTTGTGCACGCGGCTTGGCACCAGATAGTCGCGCGCACCTTCCGGTGTCGCTTTGGTCAGCATCGGCGTTTCAATGTCCAGGAAACCTTCGCTGTCCATAAAGCGGCGAACAAAGCTGGTGATTTTTGCACGCGTTTTCAGGCGCTGTGCCATTTCCGGACGACGCAGGTCAAGGTAACGATAGGTCAGACGCGCTTCTTCGCTGTTAACCTGGTTGGAGTCCAGCGGCAGCGGTTCCGCGCGATTAATGATGGTCAGCGCGTGCGCAAACACTTCGATATCGCCGGTCGCCATATCGCTGTTGCGGTTTTTCTCTTCACGCGCGCGCACCGTACCGGTGATCTGGATGCAGAATTCGTTGCGCAGCTCAGACGCCAGCTGGAAAGCCTCCTGATGATCGGCATCAAAAAACACCTGAGCGATCCCTTCGCGGTCACGCATATCGATAAAAATCAGGCTGCCGAGATCGCGACGGCGATTAACCCAGCCGCAGAGAGTAACTTGCTGACCCACATGAGACAGGTTGAGCTGTCCGCAATATTCTGTACGCATAACGTATCCTTTTAACTTCGCCGCTGCTGCCAGACAGCATCAGGGCGCGTAACCTCTGAAGATGCTGCCGCAAAAAAGGCAGCTATTATAATGGAAAAAGCCAGACAGGATAAGTAGAGCCGCTGCAAAGCGGCTAATTCATCGGCATTTGTCCGTTATCCTTTGTCTGCTTTCTCTTTTAACCTGCATCCGGAGTCCGTTTTGACGCTTCGTATTGGTTTACCGCAATGGCATCATCCGCAGTGGAAACAGTTTGGTCTGAATACGCTGGAGGATTATGCGCGTCTGTTTGGCTGTGTAGAAGGAAATACAACGCTGTATGCGCTGCCCAAACCTGAGGTGGTGCAGCGCTGGCGCGACATGACGCATGACGATTTCCGCTTCTGCTTTAAATTTCCCGCAACCATCTCTCATCAGGCGGCGCTGCGCGATTGTGATGATTTAGTCAGCGATTTTTTTCGCCTGCTGGACCCGCTCAGCACACGTCTGGGACAGTACTGGCTGCAGCTGCCCGCCAGTTTTTCCCCGGCACAGCTTAATGACCTGTGGCACTTTCTGGACAGCCTGCCGCGCAGCTTCAGCTATGGCGTTGAAGTACGTCATCAGGCATTTTTTGCCCGCGGCGAGGCGGAACGCCTGCTGAATCGCGGCCTGCATGCGCGCGGCGTTAACCGGGTGGTGCTCGACAGCCGGCCGGTGCACGCCTCTGCCTCACAATCTGCTGCTGCTATTGACGCACGGGCGAAAAAACCGCGGGTGCCGCCACACGCGGTGCGCACCGGCAGTCAGCCGATGGTGCGCTTTATCGGCAGTGATGATGTGGCAGAGAGTGAAGCACTCTTTCCCCCCTGGCGCAGCAAGCTGGCCGCGTGGCAGACAGAGAGCGATCCGCTGCTGTTTATCCATACGCCGGATATGGGCGAGGTGTTTCCGCTGGTGCAGGCGCTCTGGCCACAGCTGCAGGCGCTGGAGCCCGGCCTGCGCGATCTGCCGGTATGGCCGCAGCAAACCACACTGTTCTGAGCAGGGAAACGGGTGCAGCAGACGCGACTTTCTGCCAGAATAGCGCCCTTTCCGTTTTTCTCTTCGGATTTTCCATTATGTCTGACCGCGATACGCTATTTTCCGCACCTATCGATAAGCTGGGTGACTGGACCTTTGACGAGCGCGTGGCTGAAGTCTTCCCCGATATGATTCAGCGCTCGGTGCCCGGCTACTCCAATATCATTTCGATGATTGGCATGCTGGCAGAACGCTTCGTACAGCCCGACAGCCGGGTATATGACCTGGGATGTTCACTGGGGGCCGCCACTCTTTCGGTGCGCCGCAATATCCGCGTACCCGGCTGCCAGATTATTGCCGTGGATAATTCGCCGGCGATGGTTGAGCGCTGCCGCCGCCATATCGACGCCTTTCGTGCCGATACGCCGGTACAGGTGCTGGAGGCTGATATCCGCGATATCGAAATTGAGAACGCTTCGCTGGTGGTGCTCAACTTTACGCTGCAGTTTCTGGCGCCTGACGCCCGCATTGCGCTGCTGGAAAAAATTGCCCGCGGCCTCAATCCCGGCGGCGCCCTGGTGCTGTCAGAAAAGTTCAGCTTTGAAGATGCTGAGGTGGGCGAACTGCTGTTTAACATGCATCACGATTTCAAGCGTGCCAACGGCTACAGCGAACTGGAGATTAGCCAGAAGCGCAGCATGCTGGAGAATGTCATGCTGACCGACAGCGTGGAAACGCACAAAGCCCGCCTTAAAGCGGCGGGCTTTGCTCATGCAGAACTCTGGTTCCAGTGCTTCAACTTTGGTTCACTGGTGGCGCTGAAATGATCGACTTTGGCCGTTTTTATCAGCAAATCGCCACCGGCCCGCTGGCGAGCTGGCTGGAAGTTCTGCCGGCGCAAATCGCGGCCTGGCAGCGTGACAATCTGCACGGACATTTTCGCAACTGGGAAAAAGCGGTGGAGTATCTGCCGCTGCTGACGCCACAAACGCTGGATCTGCTGCACAGCGTCAGCGCGCAGCGTGACGATCTGACCGATCGTCAGCGCGCCGGTATCGAAAAGCTGCTGCGCAATCTGATGCCGTGGCGTAAAGGTCCCTATGCGCTTTACGGCACAGAGATCGACACCGAATGGCGCTCTGACTGGAAATGGGATCGGGTATTACCGCATATCTCTCCTCTTGCCGGGCGCACGATTCTGGATGTTGGCTGCGGCAGCGGCTATCACATGTGGCGTATGCTGGGCGCTGGCGCACAGATGGTGGTGGGTATCGATCCGATGCAGCTGTTTCTGTGCCAGTTTGAAGCGGTGCGCAAGCTGCTGGGTGACGATCGCCGCGCGCATCTGCTGCCGCTCGGTATTGAACAGCTGCCTGCGCTGCAGGCGTTTGATACCGTATTCTCTATGGGTGTGCTCTATCACCGCCGCTCACCGCTCGATCATCTGCTGCAGTTGAAAAACCAGCTGGTCAGTGAGGGTGAACTGGTGCTGGAGACGCTGGTTATTGAAGGCGATGAACATGCTGTCCTGGTGCCGGGTGAGCGCTATGCGCAGATGCGAAACGTCTACTTTATTCCGTCTGCGGCAGCGCTGAAAAGCTGGCTGGAGAAGTGCGGTTTTGTTGATGTGCGCATCGCCGACTACGCGGTCACTTCAGTGGAAGAGCAGCGCCGCACCAGCTGGATGACCAGCGAGTCGCTGGCAGAGTTTCTCGATCCGGACGACAGCAGCAAAACGGTTGAGGGTTACCCCGCGCCGCTGCGTGCCGTGCTGATTGCCCGCAAGCCCTGAAAATCCGCGCCGCGACGACGTCGCGGCGCGTCAGACCTTATCCTGCTACCGCTCGTCTGCTGACCGGTCCCAGTACTGGTACTTATAAGCGGAAGTAAGATGACGCTCAATGGTCCCTCTGGCAAACACCTCTTTTTCGTGCAAAAAACTCAGCGTGCAGTTGCCGGTTTCATCCCATAGCTGGCAGGTGTCAGTGGAGTGCAGTGTACTGACCGGCGTGGTCGCCAGGCCATTTAATCCCAGTTCACGCCACTGCTTATCGTAACGCCAGATCTCGCGGCTGCGTGCGCTTTGGGTTTCCACCACGCGATCCTGCGCATTCCAGCGCCAGCGGTTTTCACCATTACTCTCTTTGTCGCTGCCACGCGTAACACTCTTCTGCACCCGCAGTCGCGGATCGTAGTGGTAGGCAATCGTCGCAGAACCTGCGCTGCCTCTGTTTACGAATTTATCAGTGGCGCTGATAATATTTCCCTGCGGTCCTTTGCGCCAGCTCAGCGTACCCTGCCGCTGATCGACCACTTCCTCCCGCCCCGCTTTAATCGCGGTAACCCGCCAGGCGTACTCCGCCACCCAGCCGCGCTGTACGCGGGCAATATGCTGCTCCATGCTCAGCACAATATTTCCTTCGCGCTTATCGTAGCTGATGTCGGCTACCATCAGGTCACCGCAGCGGTCAAACTGGCCCAGCACACGTTTCTGGGAATCAACATCCTTACCAAACTCTCCGGCAATGACCTGCTTCACCGCCCCTTTTGCCGCACCGCCCAGCAGGATCCAGAGATTGCTGCTGCTGATGTTATGGCTTAATGGCGGACAGGGAGCAGTGGCCGCCTGCGTCGGGCAGGCAGCAAGACTGGTCAGCAACAGCGTTGCACAAAGGTGGCATTTCATAGGGTTATCCGCATGGAGCCATCTGTTAAGCAAAGCACCTTTTTCGCCGGAGCGCTACGCTGACGGCTGGCGAAAAAATTCATGCGGGTTGCAGCAAACAGCAAAAAGGCTGATGCAGCCTGAAAATATGCTGTTTTACCGGTTGTCGCTTCGCCTGCCTGTTTTTAACAGCGTAAAAAAAACCCCAGCAAATGACTGGGGCGTGGTACTTGCAAACATCACGTCAGGGTTGGTGGCGTGCTGTGCGGCAAAATCGATAGCGGATCAGGCGACCCGGTTAACGTTCATCTGCATCATGCTTTTCATGGCTTCAATAACGTCGCCATCCACGCAGGAACGACTGAATTCATCGGTTTCTGCTTCGGCACACATAGATACGCCCGCTTTGCGGTAGCGCATAGGCGAAGCAACAGCGCGACTGGCAGAGCTATGTACCTCCTGCAAACCGCAATCCAGAAACTTCTGAAGATTGCTCAGGCGCACGCCAGCACCGGCCATAATGATTGGACCCGTGCTTGATTCATTAAGTTCCCTGAGTAATGCAATTCCTGTTTCAGCACTCTGCTGCTGGCCTGAAGTCAGGATGCGCGCAACACCCAGATCGGTCAGTATCTCCAGCGCCCGCCTGGGGCTGTGGCATAAATCAAACGCCCGGTGAAACGTCACGGCCAGGCCATCGCACAGCTGCATAATCTGCTGCATACGCACCCTATCAATATGCGCGTCTTCATCGAGAACACCCACGACGACGCCCGGGAAACCCCATTCGCGTACTCTCGCGATATCGGATTTCATTATCTCAAACTCCTGACGGGAGTAGCAGAAATCACCACCGCGCGGCCGGATGATGGGATGCACCGGAATAGACAGCTCGCGCCGTGCGGCCTGCAGCATGCCTGCTGACGGTGTCAGGCCGCCCTCCCGGGGTGCACTGCAGAGCTCTACGCGATCGGCACCGGCACGCTGGGCGGTCACTGCGCAATCAATGCCGTAGCAACAAATTTCCAGTTTCGTCATCGGTTTCTCCTTATCACGACTGCTGGCTCAGAGGGGATAGCTTCGGTTAGTCTGTTACTCCGTCAGTTTACGTGGAAAGCGCACTATGGTATTCGATTTTGATCAACGGATAGACCGCGGTCACAGTGATAGTCTCAAATGGCACAAATATCGTGACCGTGATGTCCTGCCGCTCTGGGTTGCAGATACCGATTTTCGCTCGCCGTCCTGTATTATTGAGGCCATTCAAAAGCGGGTCGCACACGGCGTATTCGGTTACGGTGTCACGCCAGCCGGTCTGACAGAAATCATCGTACAGCGGATGGCAGAGCGTTATAACTGGACCATCAGGCCCGAATGGGTCGTGATACTGCCGGGGGTGGTAAGCGGGCTTAACATTGCCGTGCGTGCTTTTACCGCAGCCGGTGAACGTACCGTGGCGCCTGCGCCCATCTATCCGCCGTTTCGTGGCGCTTCCCGACTGGCCGATCGCGCACAGCTCAGTCTGCCGCTGCAGCGGACAGAAAATCGCTGGGTCATGGACATAGATCGGGCGGAGATGACGGGCAACGAGCGACTGCTGATGCTGTGCAATCCACAAAACCCTGGCGGCACGGTGTACCGGCGCGATGAGCTATCCCGGCAGCTTGCGTTTGCGCAGCGCCACGATCTTATCGTCTGTTCAGATGAGATCCATGCCGATCTGGTGCTTACGCCGGGCGTGCAGCATACGCCGTTTGCCGCGCTGAGTGAGGATGCTGCACAGCGCAGCATAACGCTTATCTCGCCCTCCAAAAGTTTTAATATCGCCGGGCTGGGCGCCTCTATGGCCATTATTCCCGATGACACGTTACGCCGGCGCTTTAAGCAGGTGCGTGAGGGGATCGTGCCGGGCGTGGATATTCTGGCGCTGGTTGCCGCCGAGGCGGCGTGGCGCGAGGGTGAGGCGTGGCTGCAGGCGCAAATTGCCTATCTGCGCGCAAACCGCGACTGGCTGGCGAGCCGCATTGATGCGCTGCCAGGCCTGGATATGGTCGTGCCGGACGCAACCTATCTCGGCTGGATTGATGCCAGCGGTCTGCAGGTCGGCAACCCGGCGCGCTACTTTGAGCAGTACGGGCTGGGCTTCTCACCCGGACACGATTTTGGCGATGACCGTTTTGTCCGCTTTAATTTCGGCTGTACGCGCGCCACCCTGCAGGAAGCGGCAGCACGCCTGCAGCGGGCGGTGGAAGCCCGGCGCTAGCCCTGTTCGCTGGCAACGATCTCCTCAAGCCGCCAGGGATGAAACTTAATGGTGGTTTCACCATCGGTGACCGCCAGCACAGGATTAGGCAGTCGTTCGTTTTCACCTTGCGGAGCGCTGGTTTTAAAAGAGATGCCGGGCTGCGTCAGAGCAGCATCAGAGAGCAGCGCCATAGCACGCATGCCCAGCGTTTCCGGCTCACCGCGCAGGACAATTTCAATGTGTTCCCAGCCCTCGTGCCGGTAAAGCTTCGCGCCCGGCCAGGGCAGTTCAATGACATCGACCTGCTGCCCTGCCAGCGTAATGGGCTGCCGGAGTTTAAACAGGCAAATCGGACGACCGTTGATAATCGCTTCTGAAAACAGTTCACCCACCTGCAGCAATCCGCGCTTCCAGCGCTCGGCGGTGGCAAACTGATGACAGCGCACGGCCAGATGATCAATCTCATGCGCCTGCGGTGAAAGTCCGATTCGCGTAGCAAAAACCTGCAGTGCCTGCTCAAAACGACAGAAATCTTCTTTTAAATCGTCCAGCTCTGGGGGAAAATCCAGCTTCATTACCTGAAACCTCAACGTCTGTTCAGTAAAATTAATTATTAAAATCAATATGTCAGATTTTTCGTCCTGACAAAACCTTCGGATTCATCCGATTTAGTCAATAAAAACCGTCAAAACCGGATAAAAACAGGCCTGTATTCAGATTATTCGCTCAATCAGGGCCAGGTATAACTTTATAAAAACAAGCTAACCTCATGATTAAATTGACGAATCTTTACACAATGAGATAACTCTTATTTGGCCGCCAATGAATTGCAGATAACCCCCCTTTCTTATAAATTTGAGTTTCTACCTAACAAGGAACGGCTCTATGTCTATGCTCATTGTTGTCGCGGTTCTCATTGCCTTAACGGGATTTGCAATTTCCCGCCACTGGAAGGTGCGTGAAGACAAAAGCGTTAAAAATCCTCGTCGTCACCCGCGCCGCCGTTAATCGGCGCGCGGTTTTGCTGTCAGCTGCCCGGTCCGGGCCGACTGCTGTTGCTGACGCATCCTAACATTTCACGTATACTTCCCCTCTCTTTTTTTCCGTCCCGACATGAGCGCGGGATGATGGTATCGGCTCGTCCTCTGCTGACGGGCCTTTTCAGCATATGAAGGTAACGCGGTGAATATTCAGGCTCTTCTTTCCGATAAAGTCAGTCAGGCGATGCGTGCAGCAGGAGCGCCCGACGATTGTGAACCGCTGGTTCGTCAGTCAGCTAAAGTCCAGTTTGGTGATTATCAGGCGAATGGCATCATGGGCGCGGCAAAACGGCTGGGTCAGGCACCGCGTCAGCTGGCTGAACAGGTGGTGAAGCATCTGGATCTGACCGGCATTGCCAGTCATACCGAGATCGCCGGGCCTGGCTTTATCAACATTTTCCTCGATCGTCAGTGGCTGGCACAGCAGGCAGCGCAGGCGTTGCAGCAGCCCGATCTTGGCGTCAGCAAGCCTGAACCGCAAACCATTGTGATTGACTATTCAGCACCCAACGTGGCGAAAGAGATGCATGTCGGCCACGTGCGCTCTACCATCATCGGCGATGCAGCGGTACGTACGCTGGAGTTCCTTGGTCATAATGTGATCCGGGCTAACCACGTAGGCGACTGGGGAACGCAGTTTGGTATGCTTATCGCCTATCTGGAAAAGCAGCAAAATGAAGACCACGCTGATATTGCTCTTGCCGATCTGGAAGCATTTTATCGCGAAGCGAAGCGTACCTATGATGAAGATGAGGCGTTCGCAGCGCGCGCGCGCAGCTATGTCGTCAAGCTGCAGGGCGGCGATGAGTATTGCCGCGCCATGTGGAAAAAGCTGGTTGATATCACCATGAGTCAGAATCAGCTGGTGTATGACCGCCTGAATGTCACTCTGACGCGTAACGATGTCATGGGTGAAAGCCTCTATAACGATATGCTGCCGGGAATTGTGGCTGACCTGCGTGAAAAGGGGCTGGCGGTCACCAGCGAAGGCGCTACTGTCGTTTTCCTTGATGAGTATAAGAACAAAGAAGGCGAGCCGATGGGCGTGATCATCCAGAAAAAGGATGGCGGCTACCTCTACACCACGACCGATATCGCCTGCGCAAAATATCGCTATGAAACGCTGCACGCCGATCGCGTGCTCTACTATATCGACTCACGTCAGCATCAGCATCTGCAGCAGGCGTGGACTATCGTGCGTAAAGCGGGCTACGTGCCGGCCTCGGTACCGCTTGAGCACCACGCATTTGGCATGATGCTGGGCAAAGATGGTCGTCCGTTCAAAACGCGCAGCGGCGGCACCATCAAGCTGGCCGATCTGCTGGATGAAGCCGTTGAACGTGCCCATACGCTGGTCAGCGCTAAAAACCCGGAGATGTCGCCGCAGGAACTGACCGATCTGGCAGAAATCGTGGGTATCGGTGCGGTCAAATATGCTGACCTCTCCAAGAGCCGTACCACAGATTACATCTTTGACTGGGATAACATGCTGGCCTTTGAGGGCAATACCGCGCCTTATATGCAGTATGCTTACACCCGCGTCCTGTCGGTGTTCCGTAAAGCGGGTCTGGATGCAGAGACCCTGAGCGGTGATATTACTCTGACAGATGAGCGCGAAGCACTGCTGGCCACGCGACTGCTTCAGTTTGAAGAGGTGATCACGCAGGTCGCGCGTGATGGTACACCGCATGTAATGTGTGCTTATCTGTATGACCTGGCCGGCCTCTTCTCAGGCTTCTATGAGCACTGCCCGATTCTGGCTGCCGAAGAGGCGTCCGTGCGTAACAGCCGCCTGCAGCTGGCGGCACTTACCGCGAAAACCCTGAAACAGGGTCTGGATACGCTGGGCATTAAAACCGTTGAACGGATGTAAGTCATACCGCCGATAAAAAAACCCGCCTTGTGCGGGTTTTTTATTATTACCGATAGTTTACGGTCACTTCACTGCTGAGTACCCGCAGGCCCGGTGGCAGTGATCCCTGCCCCTGAAAACCAAACGCCAGATAGAGCGGCTCTTCTGCCGGGATCAGCGCCAGGCCGCGCGTCGAGCCGCTGGCACCGTCCAGCTCCACGCAGCGCTGGCTGGCGCAGAGGCGTACCACCAGCCCGGAGGGTGCCGGCCGGCTGAGCTGATAACGCCAGCTGACCACAGCGATGTTGCCCGGTGCCGCAGAGGGCGCCTGCAGCGCAGGCGATAACAGCCAGCTGCCACGTGCGCCGAGCCCGGGACCGCTGACGCTGGCGCTCCAGGCACCGGTAGCGGCGATGCCTGCCAGCGGTGCGAACAGCAGCAGCGGCAACACTATCTGGTAGCAGCGACGCATTATTTGCCTCCAATTGTGGCGGTCATGCGGATCTGGCGATTGTCACTCAGCTCCAGATTGGAGAGCACGACCAGCTGCGGCAGATTACGCCGCAGGAAGCGCGCCAGCAGCGCACGCAGCGGATGGTTCACCAGCAGCACCGGTGGCGCACCGCTCATCTCCTGCTGCTGCAATGCCGCCTGTGCCTGCATCAGCAGACGATCCGCCAGCCCGGGCTCCAGGCCACCGCCGCCCTGCAGCGCCTGCAGCAGCAGACGCTCCAGCATGGCATCCAGACCGATAACCTGGACCTCACCGTTACCCGGGAACCACTGCTGGGTGATTGCCCGTCCCAGCGCCACGCGCACTACGCTGGTCAGCTCCTGCGGGTCGCTCTGCACCGGCGCGTGCTCCGCCAGCGTTTCAATGATCGTGCGCATATCCCTGATTGATACACGTTCGATTAACAGGTTCTGCAGCACTTTATGCAGCGTGGTCAGACTGATCACCCCCGGCACCAGATCTTCCGTCAGCTTCGGCATCTCCTGAGTAACGCGATCCAGCAGCTGCTGCGCCTCCTGCCGGCCAAACAGTTCGCTGGCGTACTGCCCAATCAGATGGTTAAGGTGCGTTGCCACAACGGTGCTGGCCTCGACCACGGTATAGCCCTGAATCTGCGCCTGCTCTTTCAGGGCGCTGTCGATCCAGATCGCTGCCAGGCCAAACGCCGGATCCACCGTAGGCTCGCCCGGCAGGCTGCCGGCTGCGGTACCGGGGTTAATCGCCATCCAGCGGCCCGGATAAGCGTCACCGCTGCCAATCTCCACCCCTTTCATCAGGATGCGATAACGCGCGGGTGGCAGCTCCATGTTGTCGCGGATGTGTACAACCGGCGGCAGAAAACCCACCTCCTGCGCCACTTTTTTACGGATACTGCGAATACGTCCCAGCAGTTCGCCATTCTGAGTATGATCAACCATCGGGATCAGGCGATAGCCCACTTCCATGCCCAGAGAATCCTCCAGCTGAACGTCAGTCCAGGAGGCTTCTACCGTGGCAGGCGTCTCCTGAGTTTTCATCAGGCTGGCCGATTCAGGCTGCTTCTTCGGCTGCATCTCACGGCCGCGCAGCCACCAGGCAAGTGCGAGCAGCGCGCCGGTAAACAGCAGAAAGACAAAGTTCGGCATGCCGGGTACCAGACCAAGCAGGCCGATCACCCCGGCACTGAGCATCAGCACACGCGGATTGTTAAACAGCTGCCCGACCATCTGCTCACCGACATCCTGGTCAGTGGCAACGCGAGTGACGATGACACCTGCTGCGGTGGAGATCACCAGCGCCGGGATCTGCGCCACCAGGCCATCACCGATGGTCAGCAGCGTATAGGTCTCCCCGGCATGCCCCACGTCCATACCGTGCTGCACAACGCCCACCAGCAGGCCGCCGATCACGTTAATCACCATGATCAGAATACCGGCGACGGCATCCCCGCGCACAAACTTACTGGCACCATCCATTGAGCCGTAGAAATCGGCCTCCTGGGTCACTTCAGAACGGCGGCGTTTTGCTTCATCTTCGCCAATCAGACCGGCGTTCAGATCGGCATCGATCGCCATCTGCTTGCCGGGCATCCCATCCAGTACAAAGCGGGCACCGACTTCAGCAATACGCCCGGCCCCTTTGGTGATAACCATGAAGTTAATGATGACCAGAATGATAAACACCACGATACCGATGGCAAAGTTACCCCCGACCAGGAAGTGGCCAAAGGCTTCTACAACGCGGCCCGCTGCATCAGCCCCGGTATGCCCTTCCAGCAGAATGATACGGGTGGAGGCGACGTTCAGCGCGAGGCGTAACAGCGTTGAGAACAGCAGTATGGTAGGGAACGCCGCAAACTCCAGCGTCCGCTGGGTGAACATCGCCACCAGCAGCACCATGATCGATAGCGCGATGTTAAAGGTAAACAGCAGATCGAGAATGAAGGCGGGCAGCGGCAGCACCATCATCGACAGGATCAACATTATCAGCACCGGTCCTGCCAGCACCTGCCATTGCGTCTCTTTAAAGCTGCCCGGTAAACGCAGCTTTTCGGCCAGATTAGCCATCGTCTCTGTTCTCTCCTGCAAAGTCCATCTCTGCCGGGACCGGCAGATGCTTAGGTTTGGTCGGGATCAGGCCGCCTTCGCGTTTCCAGCGCCGCAGCTGCCAGACCCAGGCCAGCACTTCCGCTACGGCGGCGTAAAGCGCACCGGGAATAAACTGGCCAATTTCAGTATGCCGGTAGAGCGCTCGCGCCAGCGGCGGCGCTTCGAGGATCGGCACGCGGTGCTCTTTTGCAACTTCACGGATGCGCAGCGCGATGTCGCCTGCGCCTTTCGCCACCACTTTCGGCGCGTTCATTTTGCCTTCCTGATACTGCAGCGCCACGGAGTAGTGCGTCGGGTTCGTCACAATCACATCCGCTTTTGGTACGTCGGCCATCATGCGCCGGCGGGCCGCCGCGCGCATCGCCTGGCGGATCCGTCCCTTCACGTGCGGATCGCCCTCATTCTGTTTGTGCTCATCGCGGATCTCCTGACGCGTCATGCGCAGCTTTTTGAAATAGCTGTAGAGCTGCCAGAACACATCAAAACCCACCATCGGAAACAGGCCCAGCATTACCAGCCCGCAGCTGGTGGCGACCATACTCAGGCCATGGTGTAGCGCGTTAACAGGTGATTCGCTAATCAGCCGCAGCATCTCCTGCCAGTGGCTCCAGAGATACCAGCCTGCGACGACGCCTACCAGCACCGCTTTGAGGATCGCCTTGACCAGTTCAGCCGCGCTCTGGCCGGAAAACAGACGTTTTATACCCGGCAGCGGATTGAGCTTTTTGAAATCGAGTTTGATCGACTTACCGCTGATATGGATGCCGCCCAGCGCCATGGGTGCCGCCATGGCAACAATAACCAGCCCGCCCATCAGCGGCAGCAGTGCAACCACCGCCTGCATGATCAGATTGCCGATATGCGCCACGATGATTTTGTCATCATTCACCATACCGTGATCAAAGCGAAAGCCGGTCGCCACCATGCGGGCGAGCTGCGTGGCCATATGGGAACCGCCAAGCCAGAGGATCATCAGCCCGGTCAGCAACATCAGTACCGATGTCAGTTCGCGCGATCGCGGGATCTGCCCCTCTTCCCGTGCTTTTTCAAGTCGGTGGGGGGTGGGCGATTCTGTTTTGTCCTCGCTGCTACTCTCTTCAGACACAGCACACCTCAGCTGGCAGAAATTCTGCATAGAGAATGACAAACTTGCTCAGGACTAAAGCGCGGATTAAACGACGAAATAACCTGCTTATTGCGTCATAAGTAAAATCGTTGCCGTGCCCTGCCTGTTTTCTCAGCAGAAATCACGGACAAAAGATGTGATGCTGTCGGGATTTTGACGCGCCGGATAGCCGCGGAAAATCTTAAAATGAGAATTTTCTGTTAATACATCACAGCGACAGCCTCGCCATAAAACATAAGATTATCTAATCTTTTATCATCAACACGCGTTTACCTGAAAAGATTCTTCGCTGCCCGCCCTTCCCGATGCCGGATGAAGCGTAAAAGTCGCTTAACTGTCGCTGGCATCTGTCGAGACGCTTTTCAGCTTCAGGCAAGATATTACGCCGCTAACACGCAATTTACCGCGATGCAATAGTTTGAATTCTCAAAAGTCTTAGGTAGACTGAGACACACGTTGTCCTGAAGAGATCTGGCTGTTTTTCGTGGTTTTTTCGCAACACACTGTGTTCATACTCGCCGGGTACGCCCACTGTTACTCTGCAATTAATCTGATGGAATGATAAGGATGATGGTGAAAAAAACGCTTATGCTTACGCTGCTGGCGACCCTGACGCTGGCCGGGTGCAAAACCCCGCCGCCAGCATTGACAGAGGATACGCTGGTAACCAGTACGGTTAACGGCGTTACCCTGACGCATCGTTATGCGGTTGCCGCGCCTGCAGAGTTCACCCCTGTCAACGCATCCTGGCGGGCACTCTATGCCGCTTCCGTTATGACTACCCCTGATTACGGTGGCAAAGTCGTGCGCTACCTTGATAACGCCCAGCGCTTTGAAGTGCTTGGCCGGGTAGAACATAACTGGCTGGCGATTGCTGAAGAACCAGAAGGCCAGCTGATAGGCTATATCCCCCCTAAAGCGGCCGTTGAGAGCAGCCGCTATGACGCCACATTGCGCAGCGATCGCCCGCGTCCGCGTCGTGCTAAACAGGTGTGCGTGGCAGTAGGCGGTGCCAGCAAAGCGTGCCGCACCACTGATACCGCGACCTGGATCCTGGATTGAGTCAGCAATCTGGCGCATATTGGCGACAGTGGTGCCGCAGTTTATGGCAAAATAGCGCCGTCATTGCCAGGAAAAACGAGAATTAATGATGCAGGATCCCTTTGCCCGCGACGATATCAGCGCGGGCAACGATAACCTTTTGCTGAATGCCGCCGCCCCGGTGCTGAATGCTGTTGTCCGCATCCGGCAGGCTGCAACGCATGACGATCCGGCCGGATTACGCCAGCTGCTGATTGATGAGATCCGGCTGTTTGAACAGCGCTGCAAGCAGGCTGGTCTGCCGTTTGAGATGATCATCGGTGCGCGCTACTGTCTTTGCAGTGTGCTGGATGAAGCGGCAGCCCAGACGCCGTGGGGAACGCGCGGCGTCTGGTCAGGCAACGGCATGCTGGTGAGTTTCCATAATGAAAGCTGGGGAGGTGAAAAATTCTTTCAGCTTCTCTCCCGCGTTTCGCAAAGTCCGCAGCAGCATCTCTGGCTGCTGGAAGTGATCCACTACTGTCTGCTGCTGGGATATGAAGGTCGTTACCGCGGCAGCGAAAGCGGCCGTACGCAGTGTGAAGGTATTCGCAAACGTCTGGCGCAGCTGATCCACGACGCGCGTGCAGCGGAAAATATCACCGCAACGCCGCTGGTAGAGGTGCATCCGTTAGTTAACAGCCTGACGCGTCCGATGGTCCCGCTCTGGGCCTGTGCCACCGTAGCGGCGCTCATTGCCTGCATGGTCTACAGCATGCTCAACTGGCGGCTGGGCAATGCGGCTGAACCGCTGCTGCGCGATATCTATCAGACCCCTTTGCCGCAGATTATGCCCGGACGACGTCCCGCTTCACCGCAGGCGCTGCTCGACCTGCGCCAGCGTCTGAATGATGTGATTGCTGCCGGCCAGCTGGAAGTCAGCGATGGCGCTTTTGGCAGTAAAGTCATCATCCCCGCCGATAAACTTTTTGTTCCGGATGGCACCGTCGTCAACCCGGTCGGCCGTGCGCTGCTGGCGCACGTCGCCAGCGCAATGAAAAGCGTTAAGGGAACTGTTCTGGTCTCGGTCTATACCGACAACCGTGCTGTGGATGGCCGTTTTGCCTCTACCTATGAATTTTCGCTGGCCCGCGCGCGTGCTATTACGCAGCTGCTGGCGACGCAGCTGGCACCGGGGCAAAGTGTTAAAGCAGAAGGTCGCGGTGACAGTAACCCGCTGCTGCCTAACGACAGCAATGAAAACCGCGCCCGCAATCGCCGGGTGGAGATCACACTTTTTGCCGCACCGGAAGCGGCGGCAACCCCGGAGGGCAAACGCTGATGCGCACATCTGTTCGTCACCTGCTGACTCATCGCCTGCTCTGGAGCCTGATCGGTGTTACCGCCCTCAGCTGTCTGGTGTGGATGCTCGGCCCGCTGTGGGTCTGGGGTGAGACCCGCCCGCTGGAACCGATCTTCTCACGACAGCTCGCCGTCGCCTTGCTCTGTTTCTGCTGGACGCTGTTTCAGCTTATTCCGGCAATATGGCGTGGCTGGTTCAACAGCAAGCTGCTGAATCGTCTGCAGAACATGAGTCAGGAAGAGCTCTCCGATCGCCACTCCACCGAACAGGTGCTGACACAGCGCTTCAGCGAAGCCGCGCTGCGTCTGAAACGAGCGCAGTTTGGTCGTCATCATCAAAAAAGCTGGCTGGCACGCTTTCAGAGCCACTACCTTTATGAGCTTCCGTGGTATCTGATTGTCGGCGCACCGGGCGCAGGTAAAACCACCGCGCTGTTAAACGCCGGCCTCTCTTTTCCGCTGACGGATACGCATGGCAATAGCGCAGTGCGTGGCGTAGGCGGAACCCGCCACTGCGACTGGTGGTTTACCGACAGCGCAGTGCTGATCGATACCGCCGGGCGCTATGCGCTGCAGGAGAGCCAGCGCGCGCGCGACAGCGCCGAGTGGCAAAGCTTTATCAATCTGCTGAAGCGCTATCGCACGCGTCAGCCGATTAACGGCGTGATCCTGACCATCAGCGTGGCCGACCTGCTGACCGATACCGCAGAGGCGCGGCATGCGCAGGCCACGGCGCTGCGCTGTCGTATGGCTGAACTGCATCAGCAAACCGGTATCCATTTTCCGGTCTATATCATGGTAACTAAAACGGATCTGCTGAAGGGGTTTCTAAGCTTTCATGCAGGACTCAGTAAGCCGCAGCGGGATGCCATCTGGGGATTCACCTTTCCCTGGGAGCCAGGTAAACCTCACAAAGATGAGTGGCAGAGCAGCTTTACGGCGCGCTTCCGGCGGCTTGAGCAGCAGCTTAAGCAGCAGCTGGCAGAGCGCATGGCGGCCGAGCGCGATCTGACGCAGCGGGCTGATAGCTTTCTTTTTCCGCAGGAGTTTGGTTCACTTCGCCCGCTCCTTAATGAGTATCTCGACGTTATCTTTTCCCGTCATGAGGATGATATTGCCTGGTCTGCGCGCGGGCTGTTTTTTACCAGCGGAACCCAGGAAGGCCTGCCGTTTGACCGCATCATGGGCGCCCTTAATCGCAAGCTGCAGCTGCCGCAAAGCGGCGACCACACTCTGGCAGCCTGGGACAGCGTCAACCGCAGTAACCCTATTCCGGGCAATAAAGGCCAGAGCTATTTTATCCGCGATTTGCTGAGCGAACTGGTGTTTCGCGAAAGCGGTCTTGCCGGCAGCAACCGCCACTGGGAATACCGCAACCGTCTGCTGCACCGGATAGGCTATGGTGCCCTGGCGGGCGCGCTGGTTCTGTTATGCGGCTTATGGCTTACCAGCTATGTGCAAAATCAGCGCTATCTTGAGCAGGTGGCCAGCCGTATTGCGCCTCTGACGCAGCAAAGTCAGCAGGTCATCCATCAGCCCGTCGAGAATATTTTTGATCTGCTACCCTTCTTAAATAACCTGGTGAAGCTGCCGCTGTCCGATCGCTTTTCGCTGGATAATCCGCCGCTTACTATGCGCGCCGGACTCTATCGCGGCATGCAGGTGAGCGATGCGGCATGGGTGCTTTATCAAAATGCGCTTAAGTCTCTGCTGCTACCGCGGGTGGCACAGCAAATCACGCATTTGCTGCGCGACGATCCCGGCACCGACAACGCATATAGCCGCAACGCGCTACGCGCCTATCAGATGCTTTATCAGCCGCGTAATTATGACGGCACGTTTCTGCGCAGCTGGCTGATCGAAAATCTGCAGCGCACGTTGCCGGCGGACGTCAGCGTGCGCGATCTGCAGCAGCTCGACTGGCATCTCAGTCAGTTGCTCGATCAGCAGATACAATCTTCACCCTATGCACGTGATAACGCGCTGATGATGCGCAAGCTTGCAGAAAACCTGAAACGTGCGGGTCAGGAGAGCAGCGTGCTGGCGACCGCGCCAGAGGCTTCTGCCGGGCAGCTGACCCGCTATAGTGAGTAACGGTGAGGTAATCATGGCGAACCACAGCGCGCCGGGCTGGTATGGCAAACTACCCGCTACCGGTGACTTTTTGCGGCAGCGTCTGAGTGAGGCCACTGTTTCTCCCTGGAGCCACTGGTTTCAGCAGGGATTAATTCACTGGCATCAGCAGGAGCACGCCAGCACGCAGCTCTTTTTACGCGCGCCGGTGTGGAACTTTGTTCTGCCGCTGTCGCCGCTGCGCCAGCAGGTGCAGATGGGCTGCCTGCTGCCCTCGTGCGATCGTGTGGGACGCGCCTGGCCGCTGCTGGCCCTGCGCACCTTTACGCTGAACGAGTGGCACCCGGCGCAGCTGACGATCTCCGGCGACTGGTTTCGTGAGCTGGGCGGGCTGCTCTGGTCAGCGGTGCGCGATCGCACCCTGCCGGAGAGCCTGGAAGCCCACATGCAGCAGCTTTCACCCTTACTGGTGCCGGACAATCAGCGCAGCGATATTATGGATGTCATCGGTTTTGCCGATCTTCCCTGCACCCTGAGCTGGCGGGAAGTAGCAGAACGGTTTGAACCACAGCAACATATCAGCTACTGGTGGAGCAATCGCAGTGACGGCTTTGCTCACGCCACCCATAAACACAGCGGCCCGCTGACCGCAGAGCTTTTTTCACTGTTATTTAACCCGGCGGCGGGTGCGCAGCCGGGGCGTAATGGCCTCTATCCACCCATGTTTGAATAAGCCGGCGCGTTTGCCTTATTAACGGGATGACTCATGCAATTTACCTTTGTGCAGTGCGATACGGATGTGCCCGCCAGAAGCGTCACCTTTATGCCGCCTGGCGGCACCATTGGCCGCAGTCAGGATAACGATCTGATACTGCCTGATGAAACGCGCGCCATCTCACGCCTGCAGGCGCTTATTCATCTTTCTGCCGAGGGTGAATGTCGTCTGACCGCACAGGGCAGCGTCACGGCGATTATGCTGAATGGTCAGGTCGTGCAGCGTGGTGCGCAGGCGCTGCTACAGCATGGCGATCGGCTGCAGATTGGTCAATACACGCTGGACATTACCGACCCCGCGCAGCAGCCTGCGGTGCAGAACGATCCGCTGTCGTTTTTTAGCGAGGATGCCACCGATCCGCTTGGTATGCAGCAGGAGGCCGTTCTGAGTGCTGAACTGATGCCGGAACCCCCTCTCACTGCACGTCAGGAGCGGCGGCCCGATCCGCGGCTGGCCATCGATCCTGCTTATGAGCGCGCACCGCAAACCGGCCTGCCTGCGGAAGCCGGAGAAGAGAAGCTCATCGCCGCTCTGCTGGAGGGAATGGGACTGAACAATGGTCATCAGACCGCTATCAGTGAAGAGCAGATGCGCGTTACCGGCCGCATGCTCAGCCTGTTTTCTCAGGGAACCGTTGCCCTGCTCTCCTCGCGTTCGATACTCAAACGCGGCGTGAAAGCTGACATGACCATGATTCTGAATGAAGCCAATAATCCGTTTAAGATCCTGCCCTCCGGTAAAACCGTGCTGATGCAGATGTATCAAAGCCAGATGCCGGGCTTTATGCCGCCTGAAGCCGCGGTGCGCGATGCACTGGTGGATTTACAGGCGCATCAGCTGGGCATGATCGCCGGTATCCGGGCGATCATTGCTGCCATGCTGCAATCTTTTAACCCGCAGCGGCTGGAAGATCGCGCACGCGAGGATGGCGCGCTGCCTAAAATCGCCTTCAGCAGCGGGCGCAAGGCTGCCCTGTGGGACGCTTTTACGCGGCACTATCAGCGCACTGCTGGCGAGATTGAAGATGATTTCCACACGCTCTTTGGCGAAGCCTTTCTCAATGCGTATGACATGGAAGTTAATCAGTACAAAGATTCACAGACGCGGACGGACGAGACATGAAAATGATGTTTGCCAGCCGCTGTCAGCAGGGCCGGCGTGATGAAAACCAGGATCGTACCGGTGCGCAGCTCGACGATGAGCACGCCTGCTTTCTGGTATGTGATGGCGTAGCGGGACTACCCGGCGGCGACTACGCAGCGCAGCTGGTACGCGATACCCTGCTGAGCGCGTTGCAAAACAGCCACAGCTTTACGCCTGACACCACGCAGGCAGCTATCACCCTCTGCCAGCAAACGCTGGCAGCGGAGCAAGGGAAGAATCCGAAATTTTCCCGCATGAGCACCACGCTCGCAGCCCTGTTTATTGACCGTAAAAAACAGCGTGCATGGTGGGCGCATGCAGGCGACAGCCGGGTTTACCACTTTCGTCATGGCACGCTGTGTGAGGTAACCCGGGACCACAGTCTGGCCCGGCATCTGCAGGAAGCAGGCTATGAAAATTCCGGCATTAACAGTAATTTACTCTATAATGCGCTCGGCACTGAGCCGGTACGTCCGGTCACGTTCAGTGCCGCGATTGACCTCCAGGACGGGGATGCGTTTCTGGTCTGCACGGACGGCTTCTGGCTCAACCTGACCACGCAGGAGATGGAACAGGCGTTACGTATGGTTAACGCCTGTGAAGAGTGGCTGACGCTGATGGAACAGGCGGTAAATCGCAGCGAGAAGCGGGACAACCTCAGCGCGCTGGCGATCTGGATTGGCGAACCGCAGGATGCCACGCTGCTCTATTCCCAGGCTGATGCGGCGCGCTTTGTGCCGCCTCACTATTGATTTGCAAGGATCCCTATGAAAGTGTGGTTGTCGGGCGTTGCCGCCCTGCTGCTGGCCCAGAATGCACAGGCAGAAGATTATCGTGTGGTCTATTCGCCCAGTCTGGCGCTGGAAGTCTGGATCGACAATGTTGCCAGTAAAGCGCCCGACGACTGGTGCAAAGAGACGCTGCCGTTGCGTATTGTGTCCGGTAAAAGCAGCGACACGCGTATTCTTACCAGCTTTCTGCCCCGGGTAGGCACGCTGCTGGCAAACCAGTGCGGCACTCTTGATGAGCTGCCGTGGCAGATGACCACCAAAGAAGGCAGCGTGCTGGCTAACGGCAGCGCAGCAAAACTGCAGAACTGGCGTCCGATTATCCTGAATGACGCCACTGCCAGCGCCAGCAGCACGACTGCGGCACCGCTGGATCTCTCCCGACCGGCGGACAACACGCCGCTGCAGCACTTTGCGCTGCCCGGTGGCTGTCATTTCCGCACCTGGTGGGATGATAAAGGCGCTTCGCTGTTTATCCCTGATGCGCCGGAACGGCGCTGCTCCACGGAAGGCTGGCTGGAAGGCGCAGCCAGCATGACGCTGCTGAGTAAAGGCGGGCCTGCGACGCTGCCGGTGGTCTTTTATCAGGGATACCCGGTTGCCGGTCTCGCGGCCGGCGCCAGACCGCTGGAGATAGTCGCGGTCAATAAACAGCGGATGATTGTAACCCGGCCGGATGCTGCCGGGAGCTGGCTGGTGTTGCCGTTTGATGCGCGGGAACATGTCTGGCGTTTTAGCGGTGCCCTGCTGATTCAGATGGATAAAAAAGCTGGCAGTGAAAGCAGCACGGTAAAAGCGCAGGTCGATCGTTTACGCGGCATCTGGTCGCCGCAGTTTACGCCACAGCAAAAAGTGACAGTGTTACTGATTGACACCCTGCATGCGGATCTCGCCGATCCGGCTATCGGTGCCTGGCGTAACATTAATTAATCAGCGATCGCTGCCTGCTGCCCTGCGGCAACAGGCACTACAGGATGTGTTCAGAGAACTCACTATGTCGGCAAACGAAAATCATATCCCTAATGCCCTGCCTGCGGGCTACCGGTTTAACGAGTTTGAAATCAGGGACGTCGTAGGCGGTGGCGGTTTTGGCATCGTCTACCGCGCCTGGGATCACCAGCTGGAACGGTTTATCGCCATCAAGGAGTATATGCCGCAGTCGCTGGCCGTACGCGCAGCAGACATGTCGCTGGAGCTGCGCGGTGAGCGCTTTCAGAAGTTGTTCAACGCCGGTCGTAACAGCTTTATTCAGGAAGCACGCCTGCTGGCACGCTTTAATCATCCGGGGCTGCTGCACGTGCTGCGCTTCTGGGAAGAGAATGGCACCGCCTATATGGGAACGCTGTTCTATAGCGGTATGACGCTGAAAGCGTGGCAGGCAAGTCAGTCTGACACTGTGGATGAAGTCTGGATCCGTCGCCTGCTTCCGCCGCTGTTTGGCGCAATCAATACAATCCATACCGCCGGCTATCTGCATCGCGATATCTCGCTGGATAATATACAGATTCAGGATAACCAGCTGCCGGTGCTGCTCGATTTTGGTTCAGCGCGCAAAGAGATCGGCAATCTGTCAGATGAAACCGAAATCATGCTTAAGCCAGGCTTTGCGCCGATTGAGCAATATAGTGAAGAGGGTGAGGTCGAACAGGGTCCCTGGACCGATATCTATGCGCTGGGCGCGGTATTGCATACGCTGATTACCGGACATGCGCCGCCGGTCAGCGTGGTGCGCTGCATCGAAGATAATTACCAGCCGCTTGCGGTAACCCGGCCTGAAGGCTATTCCCTGCCGCTGCTGCACGCCATCGACTGTGCGCTGGCGATGAAGCCTCAGGACCGTCCGCAGACCATCGACGCCTTCGCACAGCTTATCGATCTGCCGGTGAGCGATGCCGAAGCGCTCAGCACGCCGCTGCCGGTGGTTGCCCTGCCCGCCGGGCTGGCGGAAACAGCTGCAGAACCTGAGTCCCCGCTGGTGGCAATTAACCCCGCTGCCGCCGCTGCTGAACCGCTCACTGGCGGTGCAGCAGGCCGACGCGCGTCGCCGGGCATACTGGCGCTGGCTGCTGTGGCGCTGCTGGCGGTGGGTCTGGTTGTGTGGCAGACGGTGCGCCACGGTGAGACGCCACCTGTCGCGGCAGCGCCGGAAGCGGCTGCGCCGGCAGCGAAGGTAACGCCGGCGGCGGCGAGTGCGCCTGCCATTGCCACGATCTATCTGCAGCTGCAGGCAGGCGAAAGCGTCGTGCTGAATGGCGAAGTGCAGGATGTGAAAGCCGCCAGCAGCGGTTTTGCGTCACTCAATCTCGCTGCCGGCAGCTATCATCTTGAGGTGCGGCATGGTGACCAGGTGCGCAGCCAGGCACTGACGATTAAGCAGCCTGGTACCTGGCTCATCAACCCTGGTAATTAAGCCTGAGGCGCTGCACGCTGCTGCAGCGCCCTTACCTCAGCGGCAAGCCGCGTCAGTGCGGCTTCCTGCATGCCGCGTCTGACCAACTCCTGCTCAAGCGAGAAAAGGTACTGCGCATTGGTTCCGAGTGGCCCGCTCGCCTGCGCAATCAGTGGTGCAATAGTACTGCGGCAGGAATCATCCTCATACAGCGGATGACGCGGATCCATGATAAAGACCAGCGCCGTAACGCAGCGGCCGTCTTCCAGCTGCAGCTCGCACCAGGTGGGCAGATAGCAGCCGGTGATCATCTCGCGCTTCCAGAGCAGCTCCAGTTCTTCATGCAGGCGCGCCTCTGGCAGACGAAAAGCCAGGCCGCTGGTGCTGCCGCCCTCTTTTAACGCCAGCATGCGTCCTGGTGCCGCTTCGGTGCCGCGTCCGGCGGTGAGCCGCAGACAGAACGCGCGATGCCACCCCTCCAGGCGTCCTGAAGCCACTTCCTCCGCGTCAAAAACCGGGTTCCACATCAGCGATCCATAGCCAAAGATCCATACCGGACTCTGGTCAGGCCGGCAGGCAAGCGTGGCAGAAAGCGAAGCGGCCCGCTTTTCGCAGCTCCACAGCAGCGCCTCATCAATATCACCAAACGATGTTTTGCAATCGGCTTTAAGTAAGAATTCCCGGGTTAACACTGCGATCTCCTCTACTGCACTGGCACCCTGCACGCCTGGATCCTGAACCGGTATCCTGAAAACGACGCGCGTCGGCTCAGTCAGAAACAGTAATGCATTCATTACTGTGGTTTCAAGATTGTCCTGACGCTTTTCACATAAAGAACTGTTTCAGATTATCGGCTGGCGGGAAGAAATAATGAGAGGATTAAAACAGGCGTGGTGCGGGCCGCTCTGGCCCGCATCAGCCACTACTTTTTCGGATGCCACTTGTCGTCATCGCCTTTCGCATAATCATGCTTCACTGCAGCCCAGGCAACTTTGTGCGCGACCTCTTCCCGTGATGCATCGCCCCGGCGATCTTCTTTATCCTTATATTGATCCCAGGCATTGTTAAAGGCGTTCTGATAGATGGTTTGTGCATGAGCCGGCAGCACGTGACGCACGCTGTCTGGCAGTTCGCTGGTTGATGAGTAAGGCATATCTCCTCCGGTGTCAGGTATACCGTAAAGTCTGGAACAGATGCGCTGAAATGCAAACGCTATCTTTTGCCAGCGATCGTTAAAACAGTCTGCTTAAAGCCAATAACAGCCTCATATCACAGCTTTAAAGTGGCTTTTACTGCACGATATTTGCTTATAGTGAATTTATATCTGCATGAATTTAAATATAAATACTGAAATAACTGTTTATTTATCTCAATCAAACTAACTTAGCGCAAAAAGTAAAGTCGCGTAAAAAATCTGTTCAGCGAGTGACGAAAAGCTACACTGCGCCAGTGTGATTAATGCGTATAGTTAACAGGCAATGACGCCGGTTTTTAAACATTTTGCTAATGGGGATGGTGAATGGCTGGACATGAAAAAACCCGACACAGTGAGTTTTCGCTGATTCTTCCCGTTACTGCACTGACGGTGCTGAGCTTTTTTGGCAATCAGACAGCGCTGCTGCCGGTTATCGGCATCAACCTGCTGGCACTGGTGGCGATTCTGAGCAGCGCCTTTAGCGTTGTGCGCCATGCGGACGTGCTGGCGCACCGGCTGGGCGAACCCTACGGCTCGCTGATCCTGAGTCTTTCCGTGGTAATTCTTGAGGTAAGCCTTATCTCTGCCCTGATGGCAACGGGCGATGCCGCACCGGCGCTGATGCGCGATACGCTCTATTCCATCATCATGATTGTCACATCCGGACTCGTGGGCTGCGCGCTGCTGCTCGGTGGCAGAAAATTCGCTACTCAGTATGTCAATCTGGCTGGCGTTAAGCAGTATATGATTGCCATTTTTCCGCTCGCGATTCTGGTTCTGGTGTTCCCGAATGCCCTGCCAGGCGGCAACTTTACTACCGCGCAGGCACTGATTATCGCTGCTATCTCAGCCGCCATGTATGGCGTTTTCCTGCTGATTCAGACCAAAACGCATCAAAGCCTGTTTGTCTATGAGCACGAAGATGAGGGGGACGATCCGCACCACGGCAAACCCTCTGCGCACAGCTCGCTGTGGCACACGCTCTGGCTGATTGTTCATCTGATTGCGGTTATCAGCGTGACCAAAATGAATGCTAATCCGCTTGAACTGCTGCTGAAAGAGCTTAACGCACCGGAGCAGTTTACCGGCTTCCTCGTCGCGCTACTGATCCTGTCTCCGGAAGGGCTGGGCGCCATCAGAGCGGTGCTGACCAACCAGGTGCAGCGCGCCATGAACCTGTTTTTTGGTTCCGTGCTGGCGACGATTTCCCTTACCGTGCCAGCCGTCAGTATCATTGCCACGCTGACAGGACAGACGCTGATTTTTGGCCTGGAGCCCCCGCACATGGTGATGCTGATCGCCGTCCTGATCCTGTGTCACATTTCGTTCTCGACCGGGCGTACGAATGTGCTCAACGGTGCAGCGCACCTGGCGCTGTTCGCCGGTTATTTGCTGACGATCATGCTCTAATCTGATGCACAGTGAAAACAAAAAAGGCACCCGTCAGGGTGCCTTTTTTGTTTGCCACAGGCTGTCAGCTGCTGGTATCCAGTGCCGGGAAGCTCTTGACCAGATCGTCAATCGCTTTCATCTGAGCCAGGAACGGCTCCAGCTTATCCAGCGGCAGCGCGGAAGGACCGTCGCATTTCGCGCTGTTTGGCTCCGGGTGCGCCTCGATAAAGAGACCGGCAATACCAACGGCCATACCGGCACGAGCCAGCTCCGCTACCTGAGCACGACGCCCCCCTGATGCGGCACCAAACGGATCGCGCGTCTGCAGCGCATGCGTCACGTCGAAAATGACCGGGCTGTTATTCGTGACTTTCTTCATTACGTTAAAGCCCAGCATATCCACAACCAGGTTGTCATAACCGAAGTTGCTGCCGCGATCGCAGAGGATAACCTTATCATTACCGCCTTCCGCAAACTTATCCACGATGTTACCCATCTGGCCCGGACTGACAAACTGCGGTTTTTTAACGTTGATCACGGCGCCGGTTTTTGCCATTGCTTCGACCAGATCGGTCTGGCGAGCCAGAAATGCCGGCAGCTGAATAACATCAACCACATCGGCAACCGGCTGCGCCTGCCAGGATTCATGCACGTCGGTGATGATCTTCACGCCGAACGCCTGCTTCAGCTCCTGAAAAATCTTCATGCCCTCATCCAGACCCGGACCGCGATACGATTTAATCGAGGAGCGGTTCGCCTTGTCAAAAGAGGCTTTGAAGACATAAGGAATACCGAGTTTGTCGGTCACCGTCACATAGTGCTCACAGATGCGCATCGCCAGTTCGCGTGATTCCAGTACGTTCATCCCGCCAAACAGCACAAACGGCAGATCGTTTGCTACATCGATATCGCCAATTTTAACTACTTTCTCTGTCATGATCTTTCCTTATACCGGCAACGCTTAGTGTAGCGTGACCTGTTTCTGTTCGATTGCATGGATCTGTACTTTGATCATTTCACTCACCGGATCTTCCGGACACTGCTCAACAAAATAGGTTAAGTCCGTGAGCGCAATATGCTCGCACTCCAGCTGAGCGTAGATTAAGCCGCGATCGCGAATTTCATACGGGTCGTCAGGATCGATCTCCAGCAATACTTTACTGACGTTCAGCGCCAGCTCCATCTGCTTCTCTTCCATCAGCGCCGCTTTCAGCGTATCGAGCATTTTCCGCATCACGCTGAGCGTCTTAGCTTCATCGAGATCGTCGGTATAGAGTTTTGCCGTAGGACTGATATTTCCCTTCAGCCAGACCTCAAGCGTATGGGTATCCAGCGTTTCACCATTGAAGGGGTTAATCAGCCACATTTCACCATCCAGCCAGTCTGCGCGCAGAATAAGCTGAGTCGGAAAAATAACCGGCATCAGCGGCAGTTCCAGCTGTTCGGCAATGTGCAGCAGGATTACCCCCAGCGACACCGCGGTGCCCTGACGGCTTTTCAGGACTTTATCGATCCAGAGCGCATCTGACAGGTTATAGACGCCGCTGGCGCCGCCAAAGCCCCATTCGCGATAGAACAGCTCCAGCAGCTTTTCCAGCCGCAGATCGGCATCCGCAGCGCTACTGATATAGTCGCGCGCCTCTTCCACCAGTTTTGACAGCTGCTGCTGAACCGAAGGGGCGGAAAAATCGTCGCGGATGGCGCAGGTTGCACCTATCACTGCTTCACTTAACGGTGTTTCATTAAAATCAAATTCTACTGATGAGGTCATACTATCCCCAAAATCGGCAGTTTGGTCATCGCCAGCTTGCCTGCAAACAGCAGAGCAACCAGCGCAAGCAGGCAGGCGAACCAGCGCGTGCTCAGCTTGCGCGGACGACGACTCAGTGCCACAAAACCCAAGGCGACGTAGATAATAACCGCTAACAGCTTCTCCGTCAGCCAGCTTCCTTGCGGTGTGAAGGGATAAAAGTGAGTAATTATCACCAGCAGCGCGCCGCTCAACAGTAAAAACGTGTCGCACAGATGCGGTACGATCCGCACCCAGCGCTGCTGCAGCAGGCCTGAAGCGGTAGTCAGCCAGTAAAAGCGCAGCAGAAACAGGCTGACGCTGATAATCACCATAAAAATATGAAACTGCTTAATCTGCGGATACCAGCCGGCCATCCTGTGTCCCTTTATGCATATTGTCCAAGCGTCACGCGCGGATTACCGCCATAGTCAGTGAGGGTGGTTACCTGCTGATAGCCCTGTTCACACATCAGGGCGCGCACGTCGGCACCCTGCTGCCAGCCATGCTCCAGCAGCAGCCAGCCCTGCGGCTGCAGCCACGCCGGGGCGCTGCGGATAATAAAACGAATATCGGCCAGCCCGGCTTCATCGGCTACCAGCGCACTGCGCGGCTCAAAGCGCACGTCACCCTGCAGCAAATGGGTGTCATCCATATCAATATACGGTGGATTACTGGCGATCAGGTGGTAGCGGGTAGCAGGCAGGTCATTAAACCAGTGGCTGAGCTGAAAGCGGACGTTGGTGAGGCCAAGCCGCGCCGCATTCTCCTGCGCCAGCGCAACGGCAGCGGGAATGCGATCGCAGCCGGTGATCTGCGCGTCAGGACGTTCACTGGCAAGGGCCAGCGCAATGGCACCCGTACCGGTTCCCAGGTCAAGCACCTCACAGGGCTGTGCGGGCAGACGCAGCAGCGCCTGCTCAACCAGCAGTTCAGTATCCGGACGCGGGATCAGCGTGGCGTCACTGACACGCAGCGGCAGTGACCAGAATTCACGCTCCCCCGTCAGGTGAGCTATCGGTTCACCCCGCTGACGGCGTGCCAGCAGCAACTCAAGCTGCGCGAGCTGATCGTCGCTCAGCAGATGCTCGTCAAAGGCCAGCAGCCAGCTGCGCGTTTTACCGGTAACGAAGCTGAGCAGGATCTCAGCGTCCCGCTTCGGACTTTCGCCTCCGCTCAGCGCCATCACAGCCAGCTGACGCCAGCGGCGAATTTCCATCAATCCTGTCCGGCCAGCGCGGCGAGCTGATCGGCCTGATACTCCTGCACGATCGGCTCGATTAGCGTATCCAGCTTGCCTTCCATTGTCTCATCCAGCCGGTAAAGCGTAAGGTTGATGCGGTGATCGGTCACGCGCCCCTGCGGGAAGTTATAGGTGCGGATACGATCTGAGCGATCGCCGCTGCCAAGCAGGTTGCGGCGGGTTGAAGCCTCGGCAGCATGCCGTTTTGCCATCTCAGCCGCGTGAATACGCGCGCCCAGTACCGCCAGCGCTTTGGCTTTGTTTTTATGCTGTGAACGCTCATCCTGACACTCAACCACGATGCCGGTTGGCAGGTGGGTGATACGGATAGCGGAGTCGGTGGTGTTGACGTGCTGCCCACCCGCACCTGAGGAGCGGAAGGTATCGATTTTCAGATCGGACGGATTAATATCCGGCAGTTCCGCTTCCGGCAGCTCCGGCATAACGGCCACGGTGCAGGCCGAGGTGTGGATGCGCCCCTGTGATTCGGTTTCCGGCACGCGCTGAACGCGATGCCCGCCCGACTCAAACTTCATCCGCCCATATGCGCCCTCGCCCGTCACCCGCGCGATCACCTCTTTATAGCCGCCGTGCTCGCCTTCATTGGCGCTCATGATCTCCACCTGCCAGCGTCGTCCTTCAGCGTAACGGCTGTACATCCGGAAGAGATCGCCGGCAAAAATCGCCGCCTCGTCGCCGCCGGTGCCGGCACGCACCTCGATAAAGCAGGGGCGTTCATCATCCGGATCTTTGGGCAGCAGCAAGACCTGCAGCTGCTGCTCCAGTACCTCACGTTTGTCGCGCGCCAGCCTGAGTTCATCCTGCGCCATTTCGCGCATTTCCGGGTCCTCAAGCAGCATTTCAGCGGTATCCACATCCTCCTGCACCTGCTGCCAGTCGCGGAAGCAGCGGGTGACATCGCTCAGCTGGGCATATTCGCGTGACAGCGCGCGGAAACGTTCCTGATTGCCAATCACGCCGGCATCGCCCAGTAACGCTTCCACTTCTTCATGGCGTTCCTGTAACGCTTCCAGCTTGGCAATAATCGAGCTTTTCATCTAATTGTAGGTATCCCGGTGATAGGTCGTGACAGCGGAGATTACTCTAAACCGAGGCTGTCGCGTAAGATCTGCAGGCGTTCGCCATCGCCATCGCGGGCAGCCTGCTGAAGTGATTTGGTTGGTGCATGAATCAGACGGTTGGTGAGTTTATGTGCCAGCTCCTGCAGCACTTTTTCTGCATCGGCTCCCTGTCGCAGCGCAGCCAGCGCGCGCTCCTGCAGTTCAGCGCGTACCTGCTCTGCCTGCATGCGGTATTCACGGATGGACTCGCCGGCGCTTTGTGCACGCAGCCACGCCATAAACTCCCCGCTCTCCTGCACAACAATGCTTTCTGCCTGCAGGGCGGCTGCTTTACGCTGCGCCATATTCTGCTCAATGATCGCCTGCAGATCGTCCACGCTGTAAAGGTAGGCGTTAGGCAGCTTGCCCACTTCAGGTTCAACGTCGCGCGGTACAGCGATATCCACCAGCAGCATCGGCTGATTACGTCGCGCTTTCAGCGCACGCTCCACCATGCCTTTACCAATAATCGGCAGCTGGCTGGCGGTAGAAGAGATAATGATATCGGCGTCGGAAAGGCGGGTTTCAATTTCAGCCAGGCTGATAACTTCGGCACCCACTTCGTCAGCCAGCAGCTGAGCACGTTCACGGGTGCGGTTCGCGATCATCAGTTTTTTTACGCTGTGCTCGCGCAGATGGCGTGCTACCAGCTCAATGGTTTCACCTGCCCCTACCAGCAACACATTAACGGTGCTGAGCGACTCGAATATCTGCCGCGCCAGCGAACAGGCGGCGAAGGCAACAGAGACCGCGCTGGCGCCGATTTCAGTTTCGGTCCGCACGCGCTTGGCCACGGAGAACGTTTTCTGGAACATCCGCTCCAGCTCACTGGTCAGCGCACGATCGCGGGAGGAGTCGGCATGCGCCTTTTTCACCTGACCGAGAATTTGCGGTTCGCCCAGTACCAGCGAATCGAGCCCGCTGGCTACGCGCATCAGATGGCTGACCGCCGCGTTATCCTGGTGCCAGTAGAGACTGTTGCGCACATCCGCTTCCGGCAAATTGTGGTAATCACATAGCCAGCGTACCAGCTTCTCCTGCAAATCCGCCTGCTGCTCTACACTGAGGTAGAGTTCGGTGCGGTTACAGGTCGAGAGTACCACGCCGCTCTGTACCATTGGCTGCGACAGCAGGCTGTTCAGAGCCTGGTCAAGCGTATCCGGCGTAAACGACACGCGTTCACGCAGAGCGACAGGAGCAGTTTTGTGATTGATTCCGAGTGCCAGGAGCGTCATGTGATTGTGGCTGGGAAGTCCCATTGATTGTCTGGTTTTGTGAAGCGCATTCTACAAGATGCGGCAGATCATGAAAAGCCATACAAAGACTATGACAGTGATAAGATTAAACTGATCGTGCGCAATTTTCCGCTGGCCGGCATTGACGGTTATCAGGCGGGCAGTTAGCGTTATCGGTTACGAATTAAAAACGTGTCTGAGGAGATGACCACGTGATGCCATTGCCTACGCGCAAACTGTTGCGCCTTTTACCCCTTGCCAGCGTTCTGCTGGCGGCTTGCAGCATTAACAAACCGCAGCAGGGAGCAGGTCCCGCAACTACCGCGCCACAGTGGCAACAGCACCAGCAGCAGGTCGCCGGAATCAGCCATTATCAGACGCGCGGCGCTTTTGCTTACCTGTCCGATAAACAGAAAGTCTATGCCCGCTTCAACTGGCAGCAGACCGCGCCCGACCGCTATCGCCTGCTGCTGACCAACCCGCTGGGCAGCACCGAACTGCAGCTGGATGCCCAGGGCTCCGTGGTGCAGATTGTTGATAACAAAGGCAAGCGTTATACCAGTAATGATGCTGAGAAAATGATTTCGCAGCTTACCGGCATGGATATTCCGCTGGCCAACCTGCGGCAGTGGATGATGGGCCTGCCGGGCGACGCCACAGATTATCAGCTCAATAACAACTACCAGCTGAAAAGCCTGAGCTACAGCCGCAACGGCCAGCAGTGGCACGTGGCTATCGGCGACTACGACACAAAAGTCACACCCTCTCTGCCCGCTAACCTGGAGCTGACCGAGGGCGACCAGCGTATCAAACTGCGTATGGATAGCTGGACCCTGCAATGATGACCACCTGGCCCGCTCCGGCAAAACTTAATCTGTTTCTCTACATTACCGGCCGGCGCGCTGACGGCTACCATAATCTGCAAACGCTGTTTCAGTTTCTCGATGCGGGCGATACGCTGGACATTACCCCGGATCGCAGCGGGCATATCAGCCTGCTGACGCCGCTGCCAGGCGTGGCCGATGCTGATAATCTGATTGTGCGCGCGGCCCTGGCGTTAAAGCAGGCGGCGATGGCGAAAGGCACACTTGACGACCGCGCGGGCGCACAGATTGCGCTGGAAAAACAGCTGCCGATGGGTGGTGGGCTGGGCGGCGGCTCCTCTGATGCCGCCACGGTACTGGTGGCGCTGAACCATCTGTGGCAGTGCAGGCTGAGCACAGATGAACTGGCTGCGCTGGGCGTCACGCTGGGCGCCGATGTCCCGGTATTTGTGCGCGGCCACGCCGCGTTTGCCGAAGGCGTCGGGGAGCAGCTGCAGCCCGCTTCGCCGCCAGAAAAGTGGTATCTGGTCGCGCATCCGGGTGTGAGTATCGCCACGCCCGATATCTTCCGCGATCCCGATCTGACGCGCAATTCACCGATACGCACATTAGATGAACTGTTGAGCCTGCCTTTTCATAATGATTGTGAAGCTGTGGCAAGAAAACGTTTTCGTGAGGTTGATGCGCTGCTTTCCTGGCTGCTAGAATACGCGCCGTCGCGCCTGACCGGGACCGGCGCTTGCGTGTTTGCTGAATTTAACACCGAGTCCGACGCTCGTCAGGTGCTGGAGCTTGCCCCGAAATGGATTCGCGGATTTGTGGCGCGCGGGCTTAACCTCTCGCCGTTGCAGCAAACCCTTTCCGGGCTTTAAGCGTTTACGTGACCGTATTACCCGTTCCAGATACGGCACGTTGCGCATTAACACACCGTATGAACAGGCTCAAACATATTCGCCGGTTATGTTTGAGCGGTTCATTCTCTGGACGTCCAAGCCTGAGGTTCTTCTCGTGCCTGATATGAAGCTATTTGCTGGTAACGCCACCCCGGAACTAGCACAACGTATTGCCAACCGCCTTTACACCAGCCTCGGAGACGCCGCTGTCGGTCGTTTCAGCGACGGCGAAGTAAGTGTACAGATTAACGAAAATGTACGCGGTGGCGATATTTTCATCATCCAGTCCACCTGTGCCCCCACCAACGATAATCTGATGGAGCTGGTTGTGATGGTCGACGCGCTGCGTCGGGCTTCTGCTGGTCGAATTACCGCTGTTATTCCCTATTTTGGTTATGCCCGTCAGGATCGCCGCGTGCGCTCAGCGCGTGTACCGATCACCGCTAAAGTGGTTGCTGACTTCCTCTCCAGCGTCGGCGTGGATCGCGTGCTGACCGTTGATCTGCATGCCGAGCAGATTCAGGGCTTCTTTGATGTGCCGGTAGACAACGTCTTCGGCAGCCCGATTCTGCTGGAAGATATGCTGCAGCTTGGCCTGGAAAACCCCATCGTGGTTTCGCCGGATATTGGTGGTGTGGTGCGCGCCCGCGCAATTGCCAAACTGCTTAATGACACGGATATGGCTATCATCGACAAACGTCGCCCGCGCGCGAATGTGTCTCAGGTTATGCATATTATTGGTGATGTCGCAGGACGTGACTGCGTGCTGGTCGACGATATGATCGACACCGGCGGTACGCTGTGCAAAGCGGCTGAAGCCCTGAAAGAGCGTGGTGCCAAGCGCGTATTCGCCTATGCCACCCACCCTATCTTCTCGGGTAACGCAGTTGAAAACCTGCGCAAATCTGTGATTGACGAGGTGATTGTTTGTGACACCATCCCGCTTTCGGAAGAGATGAAAGCGCTGCCAAATGTGCGCACTCTGACACTTTCCGGCATGCTGGCTGAAGCTATTCGCCGTATCAGCAACGAAGAATCAATCTCTGCTATGTTTGAACATTAATTGTTCACACTTAACCGGGCCCTGCGCCCGGTTTTTTATGCTTATCCGCGCCCGCCTTCCTTTCTGAAGCTGCTTTTTTTCACGCTGTTCGCCCGATAAATTTTTACTCTGTACGCTATTCTCCCTGCCTTCTGCTCTTTTTCGTTTTCGCGCTGTCCGCTACTTCAGCCGCTTCGGAAATAGTGCTATTTTCAGCTCCACTTTTTTCCGGGAACGCCCACTGCCATGACGCTCGATATTTATACGCTGTTTGTGTGCGAGCTTTATGTGCTGGGGTTTCTGAGCATCATTATGATATTTGCCTGGGTCGGTGCCCAGTATGACCGGGTGCTGGGCTTTACCACGCTGACGCTGATACTGACGCTGTGTGCGGTATTTCTCAGCAGCCTGCGCAGTGCCGGCCTGCACTTTCTTCCGGTTGCGTTGGGCAATGTCATAGTTATGCTGGCTTACGGTACGCTGCTGTGCGCATTTCGTACCTTTTGTCAGCGACCCGTTGGCCTGCTGTGGCCCGGCGGCGCACTGCTCTGGGCGCTGCTTTGCCTGCTGCCCGGTTTTTATCACGGTCAGCCACAGCGGGTGCTGGTGCTCTGCCTGCTGTGCATACTCTATACCGCAGCGTTTATCATGCTGCTCTGGCGCGCGCGCAGCACGCTGAAAGTCACTTTCTGGCCTGCGCAGACGCTGCTGTGGATCCATCTCGGTTTTCATCTCGCCCGCATTTTCCTTGATGACGCTGTTGTCAGCCGCCAGCCGGGCGCCATTGGCGGATCGGGTTTCTCGATTTACGTTATCCTTGAATCGATTCTGTTTGTGATAGGGCTGACGTTTACTCTGCTGGCGATGGTTAATGAACGATCGCAGGTGGCGCATAAGCTGGCGTCATTGCGCGATCCGCTGACCGGCGCATGGAACCGACGTGCGCTGTTTGAACAGGCGGATAACGTGCGGCGGCGGCGGGCTCGGCTCTCTCCAGCCGACGGCTTTAGCGCGGTGCTGTTTGACCTCGACCATTTTAAAAACATCAACGATCGCTATGGCCACCTGCAGGGTGACCGGGTGTTAATCGATTTTTGCCAGATAGCTGAGGCGCATATGCCGGCAGAGAGCTATTTTGCCCGGCTCGGCGGAGAAGAGTTTGCCGCGCTGGTAACCGGCGACAGTGAGCAGGTTCGGCAGGTGTGCGAAGCTATACGTCAGGCGACGCAGCGCTCGCAGCCTGCCGGGATCGGTTATACCGTCAGTATTGGCTATGCCACAGCCAGCCCCGCTGCCAGCCAGTTTCCGGCGCTGCTGGCGCTGGCTGATGAAGCCCTTTATTGCGCAAAAGCCCGTGGCCGCAACCGCACAGAATACGCTTTTCCAGCGCCAAAGGCGGTTGCTGAAAGGGTCAGTTAATGGGGCGTATGGTTACGGCGGCAGCGGACATCACCGTGGTGACGATGCCAGTAATAACGATCTTCAATTTTTTCCCGACCGCTGACGCGCGCACCCGCCAGCCACAATAGTGCCCCGATAAAAATACCAAACATGGCACCACTGGCCAGCAGGGGCGGCATATTCACCGAAGGTAGCTGGTTGATAACGGATGAGGCGATGCCGGCAACCATGGTCAGCAGTCCCAGACACATTAATCCGTTACCTATAACGCGGCATTGATGACGTTTCATGATGTACCTCCATCCTTATGAGCAAAATAAAACCGCACATAACGTTAACCTGTCATAAGTTTAGGCAATGATAGCGGAGCATTTTGCGTCCAGGATCACACAACACAACCTGCAAATGACAAAAATTTACCTGCAGCATCTTGTTTTACATAGAAATTGACTAATCACGCAGTGACACTACTTCTGCCTGACAATCTTTGTCATCCCTGCCAGCAGGCAGTAAACTACCCTCCTTTCCGCAGGAGAACAGGATAACTATTGTGAGCAGCATTAAACTGATTGTGGGACTGGCAAATCCCGGTGCCGAATATGCGGCAACGCGCCACAACGCCGGCGCGTGGTATCTGGATCTGCTGGCCAGCCGCCATAATCAGGCGCTAAAAGAGGAGCCTAAGTTTTTTGGCTATACGGCGCGCCTGGCTCTGGCCGGGAATGATGTGCGGCTGCTGGTGCCAACGACCTATATGAATCTCAGTGGTAAAGCGGTGGCGGCGATGGCCACGTTTTACCGTATTACGCCTGAAGAGATTCTGGTCGCACACGATGAGATGGATTTGCCGCCGGGCGTCGCTAAATTTAAACAGGGCGGCGGGCATGGCGGGCATAACGGTTTAAAAGACATTATCAGCAGGCTGGGTAACAACAATAACTTTCACCGTTTACGCGTAGGCATCGGCCATCCTGGCGATCGCAACAAAGTGACCGGATTTGTACTGGGAAAACCCCCTGCCAGCGAGCAGAAGCTGATTGATGACGCCGTCGATGAAGCGGTGCGCTGTACAGAACTGTGGCTGAAAGAAGATAAGATTAAAGCGATGAATCGTCTGCACGCCTTCAAAGCGGGCTAAGGCAATTCCCGCGCCGCGCCGGGCAATTCTGTGTATAATGCGCGAAATTTTTTGAATCAGGCGTGCCGCCCGGCGGTGCGCCACCCTCAGTGAGAAAGGTAATCAGATCATGGGATTTAAATGCGGTATCGTGGGCCTGCCAAACGTTGGTAAATCCACCCTGTTTAACGCGCTGACCAAAGCGGGTATCGAAGCAGCGAACTTTCCGTTCTGCACTATCGAGCCGAACACTGGCGTAGTACCGATGCCCGATCTGCGCCTTGATCAGCTGAGCGAAATTGTTAAACCTCAGCGCGTGGTGCCTACCACTATGGAGTTTGTGGATATTGCCGGTCTGGTAAAAGGCGCGTCGAAAGGCGAAGGCCTCGGTAACCAGTTCCTGACCAACATCCGTGAAACAGAAGCAATTGGTCACGTGGTCCGCTGCTTTGAGAATGAAAATATTATTCACGTCTCAGGCAAAGTTAATCCGGCAGAAGATATCGATATTATCAATACTGAGCTGGCACTCTCTGACCTGGATACCTGTGAGCGCGCCATTCAGCGCTGCCAGAAAAAAGCCAAGGGCGGCGATAAAGACGCAAAAGCGGAACTGGCTGCGCTGGAGAAGTGCCTGCCGCATCTGGAAAACGCCGGAATGCTGCGTGCCCTGAAGCTGGATGCTGATGAGAAAGCCGCTATCCGCTACCTGAGCTTCCTGACGCTGAAGCCTACCATGTACATCGCCAACGTTAATGAAGATGGCTTCGAAAACAACCCATACCTTGACCAGGTACGCGCTATTGCTGAAGCAGAAGGCTCGGTAGTGGTGCCGGTTTGTGCAGCCGTTGAATCTGACATCGCCGAGCTGGATGATGAAGAGCGCGATGAGTTTATGGCTGAGCTGGGTCTGGAAGAGCCAGGTCTGAACCGCGTGATCCGCGCGGGTTACGCGCTGCTTAACCTGCAGACTTACTTTACCGCGGGCGTTAAAGAAGTACGTGCATGGACGATCCCGGTGGGCGCCACTGCACCGCAGGCTGCCGGTAAGATCCACACTGATTTTGAGAAAGGGTTTATCCGCGCACAGACCATCGCCTTTGATGACTTCATCACCTATAAAGGTGAACAGGGTGCCAAAGAGGCGGGCAAAATGCGTTCAGAAGGCAAAGAGTACATCGTCAAAGATGGCGATGTAATGAACTTCCTGTTCAACGTCTGATAACGGCGGCTGTTCCGCGGGATGCCGGTTACTCTCGCGCAGATAAGCAAGTGCTTTACTATCCACGCTCCGGCGTGGATTTTTTTTGGCGGCGTATGTTTCATCCCGCCTTCATTTCTGCGTTAAACCCCTTTCTGGCCTGCGCGCGCTGAAAACAGCTATTACGCGGCAATTTCCCCTTTTGCCATGACCCGGGGCAGCCACCAGCGCTTGTCAACCGTTGATAATGTAATTCATTATCATTATTATCGCGGTCAGGAATTTCACGGATCAGCGCTTTTTATAAGAGAAAGGGTTAGATGAAAAAAGTCATTTGTGCATTTGCTTTGCTGTTTACTGCCGCCAGTCACGCCGTTGCTGCTCCCTACCCGCTGACCATCGAAAACTGTGGCTACAAAGAGACGTTTACTAAAGCGCCGGAACGCGTGGTTGCGCTGGGACAGAACACCACAGAGATCCTGCTGCTGCTTGGCCTGCAGGATAAGATTGTGGCCAGCGCTTTCTGGCCGACTAAAGTACTGCCGCAGCTGGCTAAGCAGAATGCCGGCATCAAAACGCTGACCGTTGAGATCCCGACGCTGGAGTCGATTCTGGCCCAAAACCCGGACTTTGTCCCGGCGCAGGCGCCGCTGCTGCTCGGTCCGGAAAGCAAGGTCGCAAAGCGTGAAGATTTTGCCACGCTGGGGCTGAACAGCTACATGTCCCCTGGCATGTGCGCCACCAAAAAAGGCGCGGGCGATATGTATGGCAGTCGCCAGAAACTATGGGACATGACTTATCTGTACAAAGAGATCGACGATTTCTCCCGCATCTTCAACGTGGAAGATCGCGGTCAGGCGCTGATCGCTGACTTCAAACAGCGTGAAGCCGCGCTGCGCAGCGCCTTCAGTAAAAATGCCCGCGACCTTTCCTTTGTGTTCTGGTTCTCCAGCTCCTCGCCGGCGGCAGACGCCTACGTTGGCGGGAAGAACAGCGCGTCCGGTTTTATTGCCAGCGTGCTGGGTGGCCATAACGCCATTACTACCGAGACCGAGTGGCCTACCGTGGGCTGGGAAAGCATTATTGCCGCCAATCCGGATGTGATTGTTGTCTCCAGTCTCGATCGCAACCGCTGGACGCTGGACAGCGCCGCAGAGAAGATTAAATTCCTGAAGAGCGATCCGGCCGTGAGTCAGCTGGATGCGGTGAAAAAAGGGCATATCGTGGTCATGGATGGCCAGGCGATGAACCCGACTATCCGCACCATCTATGGCGCTGAACAGGTGGCAGAGCAGCTGCGTAAGATGGGACTGAATTAATGACCACCGCTGTTACCACCGTGCGGCAGACGCTGGTGCTCAGCACAAGTGCAGTCGCGGCGCTGTTGCTTCTGATCATGGTGATAGCGCTGGGCATCAGCGTGGGCGAACTGCCTGTGCCGCTCAGGAGCGTTTTTTTCGCGTTCAGTAATCGTCTGGGCCTGACGGCAGAACCGCTCAATCGCATTTATGAGAGCGTGATCTGGGACTTCCGGCTCAGCCGGGCGCTGGTTGCCGCCTGCTGCGGCGCGGGTCTCGCCATCTGCGGCGCCGTTCTGCAGAGTCTGCTGAAAAATGCGCTGGCAGAGCCTTACGTGCTGGGCGTTTCGGCAGGTGCCTCTACCGGCGCGGTCGCTATTGTTATTCTGGGTCTGGGGACGGGCGCCGTTTCGCTCTCGGCAGGTGCGTTTGCCGGGGCCTTCGCCGCCTTTGCATTTGTCGCCTTTCTCACGAAGGGCGCGCGCAGCGGCAACGAACGGACCATCCTCGCGGGCGTCGCAGCCTCCCAGCTGTTTAATGCGGTAACCGCCTATACCATCAGCACGTCAGCCAGCGCTCAGCAGGCACGCGACGTGATGTTCTGGTTGCTGGGCAGTTTTAGCGGCGTACGCTGGCCGGAATTTCAGCTGGTGCTGATTGTGGTGCTGCTGGGGCTGGCAATCTGCCTGTGGTATTCACGCGCGCTGGATGCGTTTACCTTTGGTGATGATGCCGCCGCGTCGCTGGGTATTGCCGTACCGCGGGTACGCCTGATCCTGTTCACGACTACGGCACTGATCACCGCAACCATTGTCAGCATGGCAGGCTCAATTGGCTTTGTCGGCCTGGTCGTGCCGCACGTGATGCGCTTTTTCTTCGGGCCGCTGCATCGCACTCTGCTGCTCGCCTGCGCGCTGGCCGGAGCGATTCTGATGGTACTGGCGGATATCGCTTCGCGCCTGCTGATTGCGCCACAAAGCCTGCCGGTGGGCGTAGTCACCGCGCTGGTCGGCGTACCTTTCTTCGCTATCATTATCTACCGCTCAGGGAACAAATCATGAGTATCTGCGCTGAACATATTACGTGGAAAGTGGGCAGGAAAGTTATCGTCAATGATGTCTCACTGAACGTAGCGCGCGGACAAACCGTGGGCCTGCTGGGACCAAACGGATCCGGTAAATCGTCGCTGCTGCGCGTGCTGGCGGGACTGCGACGCCCGCATGCCGGTCAGGTAATGCTGGATGGCAACGATATCCGCTTTATCGCAAAAAAAGCGCTGGCACGCCGGGTGGCCTTTGTGGAACAGCACGGGATGACGGATGCCAACATGCGGGTACGTGACGTGGTAAAGCTGGGACGTATTCCGCATCACTCCCCTTTCTCCAGCTGGAGCGCGCAGGATAACGCCACGGTTCTGGCAGCGCTGCAGCGGGTGGATATGGTGGAGAAAAGCGATCAGGGCTGGCAGAGTCTGTCAGGAGGCGAGCGGCAGCGGGTGCATATTGCACGGGCGCTGGCGCAGGTGCCAACCGAAATCCTGCTGGATGAACCGACTAATCACCTCGATATTCATCATCAGATGCAGCTAATGAAGCTTATCAGCGAACTGCCGGTAACCAGCATTGTGGCGATACACGATCTCAATCACGCCTCCATGTTCTGCGATAATCTGATTGTGATGCAGCAGGGTGAAATTGTCGCCACCGGCACGCCGCAGGAAATTCTGAATGAGGATCTGCTGTGGGATGTATTCCGCGTGCGGGCAAAAATCGAAAATTCGCCTTACCACAGCGGTAAACACATTCATTATATAGCCTGACGGAAACCTGCATGCCTGCGCCCCGCCCCGTTAAGCGGCTCTGGCTGCCCCTGCTGCCGGGCTGTCAGTTTGTTTTTAACCTTGGCTTTTACGCCGTGGTGCCTTTCCTGGCCATTTTTTTGCGCGACGATCTGGCGCTCTCCGGCACGCTGGTCGGGCTGATTCTGGGGCTGCGTACTTTCTGTCAGCAGGGTATGTTTCTGCTCGGCGGCGCACTCTCCGATCGCTTTGGCGCCCGGCGCGTGGTGCTGGCGGGCTGCATGGTACGCATCAGCGGCTATCTGCTGCTGGCGTGCGGCGAATCAGTAGCCCCGGTTATCACCGGCGCCTGCCTGACCGGCATCGGCGGCGCGCTCTTCTCGCCCTCCATTGAAGCGCTGCTGGCGAAAGCGGGTACGCAGAGTGAAGCAGAAGGAAAACGCAGCCGCGCTGAGTGGTTTGCCCTGTTTGCCGTCTGCGGCGAGCTGGGTGCCGTTATCGGTCCGGCGGCGGGTGCGTTGCTGACCGGTTACGGCTTTCGCCAGATCGCCTTTGCAGGCGCAGCGGTCTTTATGCTGGCGATGATCGTGCTGTTTTTCACCCTGCCCGCCGCGCCCGCACGCCGCACTACGCTGCAGGTCATGCCGTGGTGGCGCACCTTTCACCAGCCGCGTTTTGTGGCGTTTATCATTGCTTACAGCAGCTGGCTGCTGAGCTATAACCAGCTCTACCTGGCGCTGCCTGTGGAGATCCAGCGTGCCGGCGGTCAGGAGAGCGATCTCGCACCGCTGTTTATGCTTGCTTCACTGCTGATCATCACGCTGCAGCTGCCGCTGGCGCGTTTCGCCCGCCGCACCGGCGCAGCGCGGATCGTCCCGTGGGGCTTTGCGCTGATTGCCGGGGCATTCCTCAGCGTGGCGCTGTATGCTGATGCCGCAGCAGGCGCGGGCTGGATGCGCCTGCTGCCCGCAGCGGCTTTTGTCACGCTGCTGACGCTCGGGCAGATGCTGCTGGTGCCGGCCGCGAAAGATCTGGTGCCACGGTTTGCAGATCCGTCATCGCTGGGCGCGCATTATGGTGCCCTGGCCACTGCGGGTGGCGTGGCGGTGTTAATGGGTAATATCCTGCTGGGAGGCATGCTTGAACAGGCGCGCGTGCCGTCAGAGGCGGCCCGGCTGCCGTGGCTGCTGCTGGCGCTGTTTCCTCTCGTCAGCGCTTTTGCCATGCGCATTATCTGCGCGCCGCTGCGCAACGCGTAACCTGCGGCATATTGTGCCGCCCTCCTCCCTTACCCGCTGCGCCGCAACAGGCGGGCGACTCAATTCACGCTTTAGTGAATATTGTCCTCAGCGCTGACTATTCCGCTTGCCAGAGCATGCACCGGTGTGTATTTTTATGCATTAATTTTGCATAAATTGCACACCTTGTCCCTTCTCCAGGAGAATCACAATGTTTATCCGTTCAGCCCTGCTGGGCTTAGTGCTGGCGCTGTCAGCCACGGCGGCGCAGGCCGTCACTTATGTTGTCGGCTCTGGCGGCACTTACCGTCCGTTCGAATTTGAAAACGCGCAGAAGCAGCTGGAAGGATTTGATATCGATATCATCAAAGCCGTCGCCAAAGCGGAAAACTTTGATATCAAACTGGTTAATACCCCGTGGGAAGGCATCTTTGCCACCCTGAATTCGGGCGACCGCGACATCATCATCTCCGGCATTACCATTACCGACAAGCGCAAGCAGATGGTCGATTTCTCCGCGCCCTACTTCCCGGCTGAACAGGCTATTGTGGTGCCGGAAAACGCTAACGTAGCCTCTCTGGCGTCGCTGAAAGATCTGAATGTCGGCGTGGTGAACTCCAGCACCGGCGACATCGTGGTGTCTGATGTGCTGGGCAAAAACAGCACGGCAATTAAGCGTTTTGATAATACGCCGCTGATGCTGCAGGAGCTGTATGAAGATGGCATCGGCGCGGCCGTAGGCGATGTTGGCGTGGTGAAATACTACATTAAAACGCATCCGGAAAAGCAGTTTAAACTGGTTTCTGACAATAAGTTTGAGCGCCAGTATTTTGGTATCGCGGTAGCGAAAGGCAACGATGAATTACGCAGCAAGATCAACGCCGGCCTGCAGAAAATCATTGCCGACGGCACCTATGCGAAAATTTACGCGACCTGGTTCGACAGCAACGTTCCTGCTCTTCCCGCTCAGTAATCTCCCGTCGCCGCGCGCTCGCGCGGCACAATAAGGACGTTTTTATGACAGGCTTCCGCTGGGAAATCATCCAGGAATATATGCCGCTGTTTATCGACGGCGCGATGATGACCCTCAAATGTACCCTCATTTGTGTGATCACAGGCACCCTGTGGGGCCTGACGCTCGGCTTAGGGCGTCTGGCGTCGGCGCCGCATGGCCCGTGGAAATATCTACTGCATTACGGCATTCAGTGGCCGGTACGCATCTACATCAGCGCTTTCCGCGGTACGCCGCTGTTCGTGCAGATTATGGTGGTGCACTTCGCGCTGATCCCGCTGTTTATCAATCCACGCGATGGCATACTGGTGGCAAACGGTATTATGCCGGCAGAATTTGCCCGCGAGCTGCGCGCTAACTATGGCGCTTTCCTTTCCTGCGTAGTGGCAATCACCCTGAATGCGGGCGCTTACGTATCGGAAATCTTCCGCGCCGGGATCCAGTCGATCGATCGCGGTCAGATGGAAGCCTCGCGTTCGCTTGGCATGCCATATGGCCGCACCATGCGCAGAGTGATTTTGCCGCAGGCGTTTCGCCGTATGCTCCCGCCGCTCGGCAATAATGCGATTGCTATCGTAAAAGATTCGTCGCTGGCGTCAGCGATTGGTCTTGCCGATCTGGCATATGCTGCCCGTACGGTTTCAGGCGCTTACGCGACTTACTGGGAACCCTATCTGGTGATTTCACTGGTGTACTGGGTATTTACCTTCCTGCTGTCGCTGCTGGTTCGTTACATGGAAAAGAGGTTTGGCAAAAGTGATCCACGTTGAAAACTTGCAGAAAAACTTTGGTGAAAACCAGGTGCTGAACGGCATCAGCTGTGACATTCCGGCGCAGGAGGTGCTGTGCGTGATCGGTCCGTCCGGCTCTGGCAAGAGCACGTTCCTGCGCTGCCTGAACGGGCTTGAAAGCATCGATGGCGGTCGCGTGGTGGTGAACGGGTTTGAGGTGCAGGATCCCAAAACCCGCATCAATACGCTGCGTGAACATGTGGGTATGGTGTTTCAGCGCTTTAATCTCTTTCCGCATATGACCGTGCTGGAAAACCTGATTATGGCACCGATGGAGGTGCGCAAACTGTCGCGCCAGCAGGCCACTGAGCAGGCTAAAGCGCTGCTGGAAAAAGTGGGCCTGACTGACAAGATCACTGCCTGGCCAAACAGCCTCTCCGGCGGCCAGCAGCAGCGCGTCGCCATTGCCCGGGCGCTGGCGATGGAGCCCGACATCATGCTGTTTGATGAGCCTACCTCCGCGCTTGATCCCGAACTGGTCGGTGAGGTACTGAGCGTCATGAAAATGCTGGCGCAGGAAGGCATGACCATGGTGATTGTCACGCATGAAATGGGCTTTGCGCGCGAAGTGGCGGATCGGGTGATGTTTATGGATCAGGGGATCATTCAGGAGCTGGACACGCCGGATGTGCTGTTCACCCGGCCGCAAAATCCGCGTACTCAGGCGTTTCTCAGCAAAGTGCTGGCGTAATCCATCGCCCGGTCATAACAAAAATCCACGCCGCAGCGTGGATTTTTTTCTGTCTGCTATCCGCTTATTTAAGCGCCATCGCATTTTTTAGCGTGAAGAACAGATCGGTCTGGTCGGTCAGCCCCACCACGTTTGCCGCATGCGGTCCGTAAGCAGCAATGCGCAGCTGCGCACCGGTATGTTCCTGCGAATCCTCTTCCGAGTTGCCGTAGCTGATGGTCATTACCGCACCATCTTTCGTGTTCAGCGCCTGGGTCAGGCCCGGCGCTTTGGTGCCATTCTCAACAATCTGACTGCTGTGCGCGTGGTCGGCGGTGACCACCACCAGCGTATCGCCATGTTCACGGGCATAAGCCAGCGCCACCTGTACCGCTTCGTCGAGATCCACCGTTTCGCCAATCTGGCCGCACGGGTTAGCCGCGTGATCCTGTTTATCGATTGAAGCGCCCTCGACCTGCAGGAAGAACCCTTTCTCATTTTTACTGAGCAGGTCGATCGCTTTTGTCGTCATCTGCGCCAGCGTCGGCACCGATGCCGGCCGATCCTGATTAACCTCACAGGTCACGACCGGTTTATCAATATTGCCATGATAACTGGCTTTGGGACCCTGCCAGCGCACCGGCATATTGCCCGGCGCAAACAGCCCCAGCAGCGGCTGCTGCTGAGTCGCCTGCTGTACCGCGTTCAGTGCGTCGAGATTTTCTGCCAGCTGATAGCCGCGCGCCTGCGCCTGTTCATACAGCGTTTTACCTTTATAGTCGCCAGCTTTCGCGACCTCATTAAAGCTTTTTGCACCGCCGCCCAATAACACATCCGGACGGGTCAGCAGCATCTGCTCGGTAATCGAGCCTTTGCCACCCTGCTCTAATGCGTTGGTCGGGCAGAGTTCACTGGTTTTCTCAGGACCGTAGCATTTGCGCGAAGTGACGTGCGCCATCAGTGCCGCCGGCGTTGCATCCTGCAGTTCGGCGGTAGAGACATTCCCGGTGGCTTTGCCGGCCGCTTTGGCCAGCTCAAGCAGCGTGGTTTGATCCTGACCATTGACGTCGACACCAATAGCCCCGTTGTACGACTTGGTGCCTGTCGCCCATGCGGTGGCGGAAGCGGCAGAGTCAGTGACGTAGCCCGGTTTGTGCGTTTTTTTATCCAGCGAATAGTGCGTGTACTGTCCGGTAAGCGGTAGCGCATCAATACCGGCAAAAAAGCCGCCCGCGCCCATCGCCAGATTACGCGCAGCGGTGATCTCGGAGTCACCCATACCATCGCCGATCAGCAAAATGACATTTTTTGCCGTTTTATTACTTAGCGAGGCCTTCAGCGCCTCAGTCTGATCGCTGCTCAGCCGACGTGCGCCACCGTGCTGCGTCAGATCGCCGGTGGCTGCTCTATTGTATGTTGTAACGTCTGCCACCGCAGCGGTGGCGGTAAGCGTAGCCAGCAGTGAAACCGTCAGCAGAGGTAAGTGTTTCATTCTTCAGCATCCTTATCAGTGAGACAACCCGTTTATTTTCGCTGCCAAGTCTGCGTCAGCGGGATGACATTTTTGTGTCAGACACGCAACGTTTCAGTGACAATCACAGCAAAGTGAACAGGGTTAAGACAATCTGTGCAGAGCTTAAGCAGATAGAAAAAAAGGAGAAAATAGCACTTGACCCTTTTCAGCTAACTCCCTATAGTAACGCCCCGTTGACCCAGCGCGGTTAGCGAAAAAATATGTGGTGAGGTGTCCGAGTGGCTGAAGGAGCACGCCTGGAAAGTGTGTATACGGCAACGTATCGGGGGTTCGAATCCCCCTCTCACCGCCACAAATTTGAAGAAGAGCCTGAACTTATGTTCAGGCTTTTTTTTTGCATATTGCATCGTGAGAGGGGTATGAGAACCCCCGACCGGGTTCGATGGGCAATACTGGTCACCAGAGCCTGTAATACTCGACCTTTCTTCAGTCTTACAGAGATCTTTTTGGAAATATCCGGACGGACCTCCGCACAGACCTGACCACCCTCAGCAGACTCAGGCCGCAGTTCTTCTTCAGGTCTGCTAAACTGATCCGGCAGCAACATTCAGCAGGGATAATGCGGATGGGGTGCCAGCGACCCCTTTCCATCAGCCCTGTTGAAAACCCCCTTTTTACGATGACACTCTTTGTATCATTACCAAAGCAGTCAGGGCGTTATCGCCCAAAGAAACGTTTGATTTATTAAGGAAAAAATTATGGATGATGTAGATCTGGCACAGGAACGAGAAGCGGCTCATCTTGAGAGCGCATTATTTGCCCGCCAGCCGCGCCTGGTGAGCACAACAGGCAAGTGTATCTGGTGCAGAGATGAAGCGATTGTTGCTGATACTGCATTCTGCTCTTCAGAGTGTGGAGAGGATTACCACAAGCATCAGCGCGAAATGAAGCAGCGGATCACCGGCGAATAGCCGGAAGCGGCGCTTAGCTAATCCGTAAAGCGCCGCACGCCATAACCTTGTGATGCATGCTTAATAAAGCAGATTAAGCCTGCGTTTTTTACAGGATAACGCCCTTCAGATCCGCAGTAAAAACAGCATAAGCCAGATGTGGCGGATCAAATCCTGCCCTTCCGGATAATCACAATGGCATCACGGTATATCTCTTTCATAAAGTCATCATGGGTTGCCTGCCGGTAAACCTCAAGCCTGGCCAGCAATGCTTCAAGGGTAATTTCGTTCCCGGTGTCAATGAGTTCGCGTACTGCTTTCAAAATGGCATTAGCTATAAATTCCACTCTGTCGTTATTATCATTTGTCACAAACCTCCACTTTTGATTCCAGACCACCGTACCACTCAGGCGATCAGAATGTCGGTTTATCGGGCCTTTTTATTAATTTACCTTCTCAGCTAATCTTCAGCTCAAACAGGCAGGGGTGGAAAAATATCTATTATTCAAAGAGATAATCAAGAACAGGAGCATGTTGCTAATGACTGAGTCGCAAAGGAAACTCCCCGCCAGAGGTAAGCTGATACCGGGCACAGCAAATAAAAAAGCCTGAACGCGCGTTCAGGCTTTTTTATTTACCGTCTGACCACCTTACTTTTTGGCGGGTAAAGCGGGTTCCGCGACGGCTACGCCGATCAGTTCGCTCAGCCCTTCATGATTAATCTCACCGTCGGCCTTATCCACTGCCTGCGAGATAGTCAGCAGATTCTGCAGTTCGCTCAGCAGAATAGCAGCGTCAGACCTCAGCACGTCATCACTTTCAGCGGAGTCGATAACCGTATTGATCGCTTTGTTTGCGGCGTCAATCATTTCTGTTACTCCACCCTGCCTGCTGACGGCCAGTACCAGCGCGCTGATCAGCAGCGACTGAGCTTCCACACGGGCGGTCAGCTGTTTCATGTCCGCATCAATGTGCGATATTTTAGCCAGCATACTCAGGACGACGTTTTTCACTGGTTGTGCTCCCTGAAAAAACATCAATCTTACCGCGTTAGCGAACTGCTGCAACTATCATCACTCTGAAATACCGGCAGACGCTGTACGGCCAGTGTCAGTCAGAAAAAAACCCGGCCGGAGCCGGGTTTGTCGACTGAATGCTACTCTGTCAGCCGTAGGCGTGCAGTGTGCGCTGGCAGAGGGCTGAGCGAACACAGTCCTCTTTCGCAAAACGCACCACGCCAACCATCTCATCTTCTTCAAAGCGCGCCAGCGCATCGGCAAGACCGGACTGAACGCTGGCGGGCAGATCGCACTGGGTAATATCACCGTTAACGATAACCGTGACGTTTTCTCCCAGGCGGGTCAGAAACATCTTCATCTGCGCAGCGGTGACGTTCTGTGCCTCGTCGAGGATAACCACTGCATTCTCAAAAGTACGTCCACGCATATAGGCGAAGGGCGCAATCTCTACCTTGGCGATCTCAGGCCGCAGGCAGTACTGCATAAAGGAAGCGCCGAGACGTTTAACCAGAACGTCATAAACCGGACGAAAATAGGGGGCAAATTTCTCGGAAATGTCTCCGGGCAGGAAACCGAGATCTTCATCCGCCTGCAGTACCGGGCGCGTCACGATAATCCTTTCGATATCCTTATTGATCAGGGCCTCAGCTGCTTTTGCAGCGCTAATCCAGGTTTTACCGCAACCCGCTTCACCGGTTGCAAATATCAGCTGTTTCGTTTCTATGGCGTTAAGATAGTGCGCCTGAGCTTCATTTCGGGCTGCAATAGGTGCCCGGTCGCGCACATCGCGCGCCATGCCAATAGCATCTAACCCGCCCATCTGCACCAGCGAAGTGACCGATTCTTCTTCGCGCTGACGATGACTCCGGGAGTCATTACGAAGCACACGACGAGCTTCACGACGCGCTTTGATCACTGCTTTCTGTCTTCCCATAGTGGCACCTTACAGTTGGTTTCATGAATCGCGACGGATCACCCGCGGCGATGACTTGAACGCTTTAGAGGTTACATTGGCTTCCTTGTAGCCGTACTGATAGACAAACGGGGGTGTACAACAGCGCCGAAACGCCGCAGCGCACCGGATAAACACGGGCTGATTGAAGAAGATAGTGGATGGATGGAGAGTAAAACGCTGACAGGAGGGTCTCCCCCGCAGAGAACTGCGCTTGCTGTGTTACACCTGCTGGTTCCGGAATGGAACACCTCATGCGCGAACTCCAGTGGCAGATGCCACATAACTGACAACGCTTATGATTAAAGTGAAACATAGCGCCGAAAATTTGCAACACTATTTTTACTTTTCGATGCAAATTAAGATTTTTAGTGGCGATCGGTCGATACCCAAAAAAGATAAAAAGCCAACAATATCAATGCAATAAATAAAAACAAAAAGGATCCTTTACGGATCCTTTCATGATGCGGAGAGCTATAAAGCATGATGCCGGATAACGGCAATCAGGTTCAGGCTTCGATTAACGACTGCCCGAGATAGTGAGCGCTATCCGGCACGCCCGGCAGCGCAAAAAAGTACCCCCCGCCGACAGGTCGCACATACTCTTCCAGCGCCTCACCGTTAAGCCGCTGCTGCACCGTGATAAAACCTTTGCTGAGATCGTGCTGATAGCAGATAAACAGCAATCCCATATCAAGCTGCCCTGCGCCAGTGATCCCTGCGGAGTAGCTGTAGCCGCGCCGCAGCATCAGGCTGTCAGCCGTCTCCGGCGTGCGCGGGTTGGCAAGCCGGATATGGGCATCAAGCGCAATGACCTCACCATCCGGATCGCTGGCGTAATCCGGCTCATCATGCTCATGCTGTCTGCCGAGCGGCGCGCCACTGAGCTTTTCACGACCAAAAATAGTCTGCTGCTCACCCAGCGGGGTGCGATCCCATTGCTCAACGCGGAAACGAATAATCCGTACCGTCTGATAGCTGCCACCATATGTCCAGGCAGGCTCCTGCTGATCGGCCGTCACCCATAGCATGCGGTTCATCAGCGCGTCATTCTGCGTATCCGGATTTGCCGTGCCATCTTTGAAACCCAGCAGGTTAATCGGGGTTTCCTGCCCGTTACTGCGTGCTGCACGATCGGGAATAAACCCTTCGCGCCGCCAGCGTACCGCCAGCAAGTCGGGCGTGTGTTTGATGATGTCGCGCAGCGCGTGGATCACGGTGTCCTGACTGTTGGCGCAGATCTGAATCAGTAGATCCCCGTGACACTGGCTGGCGTCGAGCGAATCATTAGGAAAGCGCGTCATCGTCTGCAGCTGTGCCGGCTTATGCGCGCCCAGTCCAAAGCGTTCGTCAAACAGTGAACTGCCCACGGATAGCGTCAGCGTCAGATTATCCGGCGCAATGGTGGCACCCAGAATGCCGGAGTCAGCCGGCGGCAGTTGCGGATTCGTTACTGCAGGCGCAAGCCCGCCCTGCGTCAGAAACGCAAACCTTGCTGTCAGCAGACGCAGTAAACGCGTCAGCTCAGCTTTACTGCCGGCCAGTACGTCAAATGCCACCAGCATCATGGCAGCCTGCTGCGGCGTCAGGATGCCCGCCTGATGCTCACCGTAAAACGGTTGCACCTGCTGACGCGCATCAGGTGCAACCGTTCCCGGAGAAAAATGTTCCGCTGCGCCAGCGTGAAACGGACAGCTGCCCCCGAGTACAGCCGCACCGCCCAACACACCCAGCCCCTGCAGTAACCGACGGCGCGCCGGCTGCATGGCATCATGCTGTTTAGTCATGGTTAATCAAGGCCCAGCGTGCCGCGCAGCAAGGAGAGATCTTCCGCCAGCACGGTAATCGGCGCTTTTAACGCATTGCGATCGGCTACCGTCAGCTTCTCATACGATGCAAAACCGTCCGCCGTACGGTATTTATCCAGTATGACGTCAACTTTACTGAAGTTCGTATCGATTTTCGTCAGAAGCTGCGGATTACGCTGCTGCAACAGCGGGCGCAGTAATGAGACAATTTTCTGCGCGCCGTCGACGTTTGCCCGGAAGTCTGAGAGGTCAGTGCGGCTGTAACGATCTTCTTCTCCGGAGATTTTGCTCGAAGCGACCTCTTCAATCAGACCGGCTGCGCCCCCTACAACTTTAACCGGCGAAAATGCCAGCGCGCTGATGCGCGCCTGCAGCGCTTTTACATCCTCATTAAGCTGGCTGGCAAAGGGAGCGGCACCGGTCGTTGTGCGGTCGGCAAACAGCAGTTTCTCCAGCCGGTGGAAACCGGTGAATCCAGGATCCGCCGCTTTCTGCTCAAAATCATCTTCACGGGCATCAATCGTGCCATCCAGATCGGAGAAGAGTTCAGCAACAGGCTCAATACGCTCGTAGTGGGCACGGGTCGGTGCGTAGAGCGCTCTGGCTTTATCACCGTCGCCTGCGTTAATGGCTGCCGTAAACGCTTTGGTGCTGCTGACCAGCGCGTTAACTTCATTGAGAACGTAAGCTTTGTAGTCGGCGATAGGCTGAGCCAGCTGCAGCAGCTCTTTCTGCTCTGAGGCTGATGACTGCCCCGATCCGGTCACCGTCAGTTTGCCTTTGGGATTGCTCAGCAGGCCGCAGGTCATCTCATACTCACCCGCTTCCAGATTTGCCGTCAGCTTTTGCGTGAAGCCCGGCGCGATATTTTCCCGCTCTTCCACCACCATGACCCCTTTCAGGATCTCCCACTCCAGCGCTTTCTGGCTGTGATTCTTAATAATGAACTGACTTTTACCCGCCGGCACGTTCAGCGTCATCGGCTCACACTGTTTGTCCGTAACGGTGACGGTGAACTGCGGGATCGCTGCGGCGGCAGTACCGGAAAGCAGCAGCGCGATGAAGGAAGCGGTAGTGCGTAAAGGCGTATTCATGAGGGTATCCGTGTTAAAGAGTCAGGTTATGACAATCGGTAATCAGCGCAGGCTGCGTGCGGCAGCCGGAGCAGGAGGCGTCGGGAAAAAGAACAGCAGCAGCGCCGGCACCAGGTAGATCAGCCAGGCTGCGACTTCACTGACGCTGGGGGCCTCCTGATAGCCAAGCAGGCCTTCAAGCAGCGTACCGGCCAGGGAATGCGTGGAGAGCACGTTGCTAATATCAAACGCCGTTGCCTGAAAGTGGTTCCATAATCCGGCCTCATGAAAAGCGCGGATTGCGCCGGCCGCAAGTCCGGCGGCAACAAACAGAATAAACAGGCTGCTCCAGCGGAAAAAGTGCGCCAGATTAAGGCGGACGCTGCCGTAATAGATCAGCATACCGAGCAGCGCTGCGGTCAGCAGGCCGAGCAGCGCGCCCGCAGGCGGAGCGTAGCCAACATCCTGCGTAAAGGCTGCCAGCAGAAAAAACACCGATTCCAGTCCTTCGCGCGCCACGGCGAGAAACACCATCATCACCAGCGGCAGGCCGCTGCCGCCCCGCTTTTCCAGCGCCTGATCAACGGATTTTTCCAGCGTCAGGCGCATGCTGCGTGCGACTTTGCGCATCCAGAACACCATGGTGGTCAGCATCGCTACCGCAATCAGCGCAACCACACCTTCAAACAGCTCCTGCTGCCTCTGCGGAAACTCACCGGTGGTGGCATTGATGGCCATACCCAGCCCCGCGCAGAGAACAATAGCGGCTATCACCCCGCCCCACATGGCCGGAAACCATCGGGTACGCCCGGTGCGCTTCAGGTAGCTGGCGATCAGGCTGACAATCAGCGCCGCTTCCAGACCTTCACGAAGCATAATGAGAAACGGAACAAACATCGTTTGCCTCTTAAGTGTTTAGCAGGGTAAATCTGTCGTAAAAAAACGTAAAGTGCGAACGATATCGATTATCATTATCGACGAGAAAAAAACAAGTCACTGCGGGAAATTATTTTGCTGCGTGGGTAGAAATCAGGGGAATGGGCGTCCGGATAAAACAGCTGAGATCTTTTTGCCTGACGTATCAGCCGTGCAGAGGAGGCACAGCGATGTGCCTCCTCTGTAATAACGGTGCCGGAACGCACCGCGCGAATACCTTAATCTGCCTGGTATTCCGCTTCCGCAGCGGCGAAACGCTGCTGTGCGGCGGCAGAAGGAGCTTTGCCTACCAGGCTGAAGACCACGATGGCGATGCTGGCAAAAATGAAGCCCGGAATGATCTCATACAGCTCGGTATAACCATACTGTTTCCACAGCAGTACCGTTGCCGCACCAATCACCATACCCGCCAGTGCGCCGTTGCGCGTCATGCGCTTCCAGCAGACACCAAACAGCACAACCGGACCAAACGCCGCGCCAAAACCAGCCCATGCATAGCTCACCAGGCCCAGCACCCGGTTATCGGGGTTAGACGCCAGTGCAATGGCGATCAGCGCAATCAGCAGCACCATGGCGCGTCCTACCCATACCAGTTCTTTCTGGCTGGCATTTTTGCGCAGGAAGCCTTTATAGAGATCTTCCGTTAATGCGCTTGAACAGACCAGCAGCTGGCAGCTCAGGGTAGACATCACTGCCGCAAGAATGGCTGACAGCAAAATACCGGCGATCCACGGATTAAACAGAATACGCGTCAGCTCGATAAAGATACGCTCTCCGTTCTGCGTAACGCCTGCGGCCTGCGCCGGGTTATTCTGGAAATAGGCAATACCAAAGAAGCCCACGGCCACCGCGCCCGCCAGGCAGAAGATCATCCACGCCATCCCGATGCGACGGGCAGTACGGATGGAACGATGGGAATCTGCCGCCATAAAGCGTGCCAGAATATGCGGCTGCCCGAAGTAGCCCAGCCCCCAGCCCAGCAGCGAAATCACCGCGACAAAATTGAGTCCTTTCAGCATATCGAGGTTTTCCACGCTCTTCTCGCGGATCACTGCCAGTGAGTCGTCAAAACCGCCCACGGCGATAATTACAATCACCGGCGTCAGGATCAGTGCGAAGATCATCAGCGTTGCCTGCACCGTATCGGTCCAGCTCACCGCCAGAAAGCCGCCTACCAGCGTATAGAGAATGGTGGCCGCAGCACCCGCCCAGAGGGCAGTCTGGTAATCCATACCAAAGGTGCTTTCAAACAGGCGCGCACCGGCTACCACACCCGAGGCGCAGTAAATGGTGAAGAAAATCAGGATAACCACCGCGGAGATCACGCGCAGCAGCTTGCTTTTGTCTTCAAAGCGGCTGGTAAAGAAGTCAGGCAGCGTCAGGGCGTTATCGTGATGCTCTGTCTGCACACGCAGGCGACCCGCCACAATTTTCCAGTTCAGCCAGGCGCCAATCGTCAGGCCGATAGCGATCCAGCTTTCAGAGATGCCGGACAGAAAGATGGCACCAGGCAGGCCCATCAGCAGCCAGCCACTCATATCGGAGGCACCGGCTGAGAGCGCCGTAACAAAACTGCCCAGGCTGCGGCCGCCCAGAATATAATCATCAAAGTTTTTTGTTGACCGGTAAGCGATAAACCCTATCAACACCATCCCAAGGATATAGATAATAAAGGTCACCAGCATTGGTGTACTTATACTCATACTCTCTCCACTTATTATGTAATTGCTTAAGAGAAATTGTTTGCCCGCCCTGCCTGAACAGTTCTGGCCGGGCGTCTCCCTGGCGCGACTTATCACTTACCCGTCTGAATCACGGCAGTCGAATCAGCGCGGCAGCACCGGAACGGGGTGGCCACTGCGCGTTACCGCCGCCAGAGAAGCGAATTTCTCTTAAGGCGCGGTATCCTGCCGCAAAGGTGCGATGTGCACAATGGATTTAACACACCTGTTACCTGGGTTTCACCTCTCTTTCTCATTTCTTTGCTCAAAGGTTGCGCCCGCTCAAACTTTTGGTTGCACCAGAAAAGCGGTTTTTCGCGGTTTTCTGACCCCGGTTGCAACTCTGGCGAGATTCTTGCAGCAAGAAACGTGCCGTTTCTTTGTTGTTAACAAATAAGCGGTTTGAAAGCGTGCTACCTGAGTCACATTTAACATGGTTGCACAAAGTTGCAACCTGGGTGATAGTGCAGCCCACGCTGATGTTGATTTACTTTTTTAAGACGAGGAATTCATGGGAACAACGACCATGGGGGTGAAGCTGGATGAAGCCACCCGCGACCGCATTAAGCTGGCAGCACAGAAAGTTGATCGCACGTCTCACTGGCTGATTAAACAGGCTATTTTCAACTACTTAACCCAGCTTGAAGCGGGCGAAACCCTGCCGGAAATCCCGCTGCAGGCCAGCGACACTACGGTGGAAGAGAGCCTGCCAGAAGAGAGCCTGCAGCCGTTCCTCGACTTTGCTGAGCACATTCTTCCACAGTCGGTTACCCGCTCCGCGATCACTGCCGCGTGGCGTCGCCCGGAGACAGAAGCGGTGCCGATGCTGCTGGAACAGGCACGCCTGCCCGCCGCGCTGGCAGAGAAAACCCACCAGCTGGCTTACAGCCTGGCTGACAAGCTGCGGCGCCAAAAAGGTGCAACCGGACGCGCCGGAATGGTGCAAAGCCTTTTACAGGAGTTTTCCCTCTCTTCGCAGGAAGGTGTGGCGCTGATGTGTCTGGCAGAAGCGCTGCTGCGTATTCCGGATAAACCTACCCGCGATGCGCTGATCCGCGACAAAATCAGTAACGGTAACTGGCAGTCGCATCTGGGCCGCAGTTCATCCATGTTTGTTAACGCCGCAACCTGGGGCCTGCTGTTTACCGGACGCCTGGTTTCGACGCACAACGAAGCGAGCATGTCCCGTTCGCTGAACCGCATTATCGGTAAAAGCGGTGAGCCGCTGGTACGCAAAGGCGTGGATATGGCCATGCGCCTGATGGGCGAGCAGTTCGTTACCGGCGAGACCATTGCTGAAGCGCTGGCGAACGCCCGTAAGCTGGAAGAGAAAGGCTTCCGCTACTCCTACGATATGCTCGGTGAAGCGGCCCTGACCGCCGCCGATGCCAAAGCTTATCTGCTCTCCTACCAGCAGGCGATCCATGCGATTGGCAAGGCTTCCAACGGACGCGGCATCTATGAAGGCCCGGGCATTTCGATCAAACTTTCTGCGCTGCATCCGCGCTACAGCCGCGCTCAGTACGATCGCGTCATGGAAGAGCTCTATCCGATCCTGAAATCGCTGACGCTGCTGGCGCGTTCCTATGACATCGGGATCAATATCGATGCTGAAGAAGCCGATCGTCTTGAGCTGTCGCTGGACCTGCTGGAAAAACTCTGTTTTGAACCTGAGCTGGAGGGCTGGAACGGGATCGGCTTCGTGATTCAGGCTTACCAGAAGCGCTGCCCGATGCTGATTGACTCGCTGGTCGATCTGGCACAGCGCAGCCGTCGCCGCCTGATGATCCGTCTGGTGAAAGGGGCTTACTGGGACAGCGAAATCAAGCGCGCGCAGATGGAAGGGCTTGAAGGCTATCCGGTTTATACGCGTAAGGTATATACCGATATCTCCTATCTTGCCTGCGCACGCAAGCTGCTGGCGGTGCCAAGCCAGATCTACCCACAGTTTGCTACGCACAACGCCCACACGCTGGCCGCTATCTATCATCTGGCGGGCAATAACTATTATCCGGGTCAGTATGAGTTCCAGTGCCTGCACGGCATGGGCGAGCCACTCTATGAACAGGTTGTGGGTAAAGTGGCCGATGGCAAACTTAGCCGTCCCTGCCGTATTTACGCGCCGGTAGGCACGCACGAAACGCTGCTGGCTTATCTGGTACGTCGTCTGCTGGAAAACGGCGCCAACACCTCCTTTGTCAACCGGATTGCCGATAAGAGCCTGCCGATAGATGAGCTGGTTGCCGATCCGGTAGTGGCAGTGGAAAAAATGGGTGCGGCCGAAGGCGCCGTGGGTCTGCCACATCCTAAGATCCCGCTGCCGCGCGATCTCTATGGCGACAAGCGTCCTAACTCAGCGGGTCTCGATCTTGCGAATGAACATCGCCTTGCCTCACTCTCCAGCGCCCTGCTGAACAGCGCCAGCCAGCCATGGGTGGCACAGCCGATGATTGAGGGTACCCCGGAAACAGGTGTCAGTCAGCCGGTACTGAACCCGGCGGCGCCGGCTGACGTGGTCGGCAGCGTACGTGAAGCCACTGAAACGGAAGTCTCTGCCGCGCTGGATGCGGCGGTCAGCGCCGGACCAATCTGGTTTGCCACCCCGCCAGCCGAGCGCGCAGCGATCCTCGAGCGCGCCGGTCAGGCGATGGAAGCGCAGATGCAGCAGCTGATTGGTCTGCTGGTGCGCGAAGCGGGCAAAACTTACAACAATGCCATCGCCGAAGTGCGCGAAGCGGTCGACTTCCTCTACTACTACGCCGGCATGGTACGCGATGATTTTGACAACGAAACGCATCGTCCGCTGGGTCCGGTAGTCTGTATCAGCCCGTGGAACTTCCCGCTGGCGATCTTTACCGGTCAGATTGCCGCCGCGCTCGCCGCCGGCAACAGCGTGCTGGCAAAACCGGCCGAGCAGACGCCACTTATCGCGGCGCAGGCGGTGCAGATCCTGCTGGATGCAGGCGTGCCCGCCGGCGTGCTGCAGCTGCTGCCTGGCCAGGGTGAAACCGTGGGCGCACAGCTTACCGGCGATGAGCGCGTACGCGGCGTGATGTTCACCGGCTCCACCGCCGTGGCAACCCTGCTGCAGCGTAATCTTGCTGGTCGTCTCGATCCGCAGGGGCGCCCGACACCGCTGATCGCCGAAACCGGCGGCATGAATGCCATGATCGTTGACTCATCTGCCCTCACCGAACAGGTAGTAGTGGATATCGTTGCCTCGGCGTTTGACAGCGCGGGTCAGCGCTGCTCGGCGCTGCGTCTGCTCTGTATCCAGGAAGACGCCGCCGATCACACCATCAAAATGCTGCGCGGTGCGATGGCGGAGTGCCGCATGGGCAACCCGGAGCGTCTCTCAACCGATATCGGTCCGGTTATTGACCAGGAAGCGAAAGAAGGTATCGAGCGCCATATCCAGGCGATGCGCAACAAAGGCTTTACCGTTTATCAGGCGGTGCAGGAAAATGCGCAGGATCGTAAAGAGTGGGAGAGCGGCACCTTTATCAAGCCCACGCTGATTGAGCTGGATCAGGTCAGCGATCTCGATAAAGAGATCTTCGGACCGGTGCTTCACGTGGTGCGCTTCTCACGCAGCAGCCTGCCGCAGCTGATTGAGCAAATCAACGCCACCGGCTACGGTCTGACGCTGGGCGTACACACGCGTATTGATGAAACTATCGCGCAGGTCACCGCGAACGCGCACGTTGGCAACCTCTATGTGAACCGTAATATGGTCGGCGCCGTGGTAGGCGTGCAGCCGTTTGGCGGCGAAGGTCTCTCCGGTACCGGGCCGAAAGCGGGTGGTCCGCTCTATCTCTATCGCCTGCTGGCAAATCGTCCGGATGGCGCGCTGCGCCTGACCTTCGATCGTCAGGATGCTGAGCAGCCGGTCGACAGCAGCGTGCGCACAACGCTGATGGGCGCGCACCAGGCGCTGCAAAGCTGGGCGCAGGATAAGCCAGCGCTGCAGGCGCTGTGCCAGCGTTACGATGAGCTGTCGCAGGCAGGTACGGTGCGTCTGCTGCCGGGGCCAACGGGCGAACGCAACACCTTCAGCCTGCTGCCACGTGAACGCGTGCTCTGCCTCGCCGATAATGAGCAGGATGCACTGATCCAGCTGGCTGCGGTTACCAGCGTGGGCAGTCAGGCGCTGTGGCAGGATGATGAGCTGCATCGTGGTCTGCTGAAATCGCTGCCGTCGGCCGTACAGCAGCGCATCCGGCTGGCAAAAGATGCCCTGTCCGGTGAGTTCGATGCGGTGATCTATCACGGTGATGCCGATCAGCTGCGTACGCTGTGTGCCGATATCGCTGCACGCGAAGGCGCCATTGTTTCCGTCCAGGGCTTCGCCCGCGGGGAAACCAATCTGCTGCTGGAGCGGTTGCTGATTGAACGGTCGCTGAGCGTTAACACCGCGGCGGCAGGCGGTAACGCCAGCCTGATGACCATCGGTTAAACGCCAGGTTATGACAGTAAAGGGCCCCCTGCGGGCCCTTTTTTATTGCGGGTTTGTCAGGGACGCATAAACGCATCAGGGACGCATGAATGCGTCCCCTACAGATTGCATTGTGATCCCATAGGGGCGCCATTAATGGCGCCCGAACATCACCATCGGCGCATAAATACGCAGAGGACGCATGAATGCGTCCCCTGCGGTTAAAATTGTTGCCCCTGTCCGGAAACCAGCGCAGGCGCATAAATACGCAGGGGACGCATAAATGCGTCCCCTCCGGTTAAAATCGTTGCCCCTGCATTTATCTACGCTGCTTTGCGACGTTTCATACCGATCAGCGTCGGGAACAGGAACAGCGACTGACCCAGACCGCGGTTGGTCACTGACCAGACCGCGACCGAACAGAGCGAACAGATCCCGACGATGGCCAGCGGATAGAAACAGGCCCACAGCACGGAGAACCACGCCTGCTCAAACAGATGATGGCGCTGGGCAAACAGAATCGCCGACATGCCGAAAAACTCAATAAAGATGCGGTGAATAACGTAAATCTGCAGCGTATTGCGCCCGACCCAGTTGAAAAAACGCATACTGAAATGCTGATTAAGCCAGCGGCAGGCCGCCACGCTCACCAGAACAGCAATCACACACATAAACAGGCTCTTATCCAGACCCATAATTACGTGGAGGCCGGTCAGCGCCGCCAGCGCCGCCCACGGCAGCAGGTTTTCACGGCGCAGTTCGCTCAGGCGCAGCATCACCGGGCTCCAGAACGCACCCAGCAGGAAGAACAGAAAATATTGCGCGACGCTCTGCGGGCCCCAGTACGGAATGATTTTTTCCACCGCCAGATAATTCAGCACGACAGCCACAATCAGCAGCGCCATTTTCTGCCGGTGGAAAATTTTTGCGCACAGGAAATAGATCGCCAGACCATACAGGTACCAGGAGGTACTCATCGCCATAAACGTCAGCTTGAGAAACTCCAGCAGCGAGCCGGCGTAAGCCGCATTAAGATTTTGTGAGATGCGTTGCCCGGTGATTTCTGTTGAAATCCCGACAATTGACCACCACTGAATAAAGCCCCACAAAATATAGAGATAAAACAGATTGGTAATTCGGCTGGTAAAGACCTGTTTCCATGAACGATTCAAAATGCCGTTGGTTGCCAGCAGGCCGGAAACAAAAAAGAATGCCGGCATACGTAATGGCGACAGTACCGTATTAAACTGCACCCATATTTCTGCCGGAAACCATCCGGCGCTCAAATATTTTATCGTTGTTTCAAATCCCGGTAATACGGTGTGATAGAGAACCACCAGCAAAATACAGGCGCCCTTTAGCGTATTTATCCAGCCTATATCATTTTTCCCGTTATCTTTCATCAGGTTGACTCCTAAAGCTGTGTAGGTCTGTAAGAGGTAAACGCAGTAATAATCAATTTGCGAGTTATGGTTATTAAACGATTATTCAACAGCACTGCAGCGAGTGTATCTGGCGAAAGTCCTAAATTGTCTTTACTGGCCCTGATGTAACAGGACTTTACGTTAATTAAAATGCATTTACATATGCAGCAGGCCGCGCAGGAAGATATAAACCGTGATGCAGGGAAAATAATCAGTAAGAAAAGCTGCTATTTAATTAAGAGCAATCTGCAAACAGAGAAGCCAGTTAATAATTTAGCAATAAGATAATGATATGGCTATGCACCAAAAGGATAAGAGAAACGCGAAGGGATATGATAGCACCATAATAAATAAGGGCCAGCGAACCGGCCCTGAATATTACTGATTAAGAAATTTATCAAGGAACTGCCGGGTACGCGCCTGCTGCGGATTGCTGAATAGGGTTCTGGCTTCCCCCTGCTCCACAATGCGCCCCTGGTCCATGAAGATCGCGCGATCGGCCACGTCACGCGCAAAACTCATCTCATGCGTGACGATCACCATGGTGCGTTTCTCCTGCGCCAGGGCGCGAATGGTATTAAGCACCTCTCCTACCAGCTCCGGGTCGAGTGCGGACGTCGGCTCATCAAACAGAATCACCTCCGGGCGCATTGCCAGCGCGCGGGCAATCGCCACGCGCTGCTGCTGCCCGCCGGAAAGCCGGCGGGGAAAGCTTGTCTCTTTACCCGTCAGTCCGACCTTCTCCAGCAGCTTACGTGCCCGCGCCTCTGCCTCTGCTTTCGGCTCGCCTTTAACGATCACCGGCCCTTCAATGATGTTTTCCAGTACCGATCGATGCGGGAACAGATTGAAGTTCTGAAACACGAACCCTACCTGCTGGCGCAGCTGACGCACCTTCTCTTTCTGTTTGTTAAGGCTCAGGCTGGCGTCAATGGTGATGCCGCCTACCGTCACGGTTCCCTGATCCGGTACCTCCAGCAGATTAATACTGCGCAGCAGCGTGGTTTTTCCCGAACCGCTGGGGCCGATGATAGCCACGACTTCTCCGGCAGCCACGTCGAGATCGATGCCGTGCAGCACCGTCTGCCCGTGAAATTTTTTCACCAGCTGGCGGACTTCAATTGCACTCATTTATCCTCCCGATCCTGACGATTGACGTGCGCTTCAAGCCGGTTTTGCAGCGCGGAGAGCACGGTCGCCATGATCCAGTAGATCAGCGAAGCGGCCAGATACATGGTGAAGACTTCCAGCGTGCGTGAGGTGATTAACTGCGCCTGACGAAATAGCTCCGGTACCTGGATGGTAGCCGCCAGCGAGGTGTCTTTAACCAGACTGATAAAGCTGTTGCCCAGCGGTGGCAGCGCTGTGCGGGCCGCCTGCGGCAGGATCACCCGGCGCAGCGTCTGCCACGGGGTCATGCCGATGCTGGCCGCCGCTTCCCACTGTCCGCGTTCAATCGAGGCGATTGCGCCGCGCAGTGACTCTGACGCATAGGCCGCCGTATTCAGCGACAGACCAATCATCGCAGAGGGAATGGGATCGAGTTCGATGCCAAACTGTGGCAGCCCGTAGTAGATCATAAACAGCTGGGCGATCAGCGGCGTGCCGCGGAAAACCGAGACATAGATGCGCGCCAGCCAGTTCACCGGCCAGAAGCGGGACAGGCGCATCAGGGCAAGAATAAAGCCCAGCAGCAGACCAAAAAACATCCCGCCGATGCTGAGCTGCAGCGTAAACAGTGCCCCTTTCAGTAAAAAAGGTGCTGAATCCAGCACCAGATGTACGCTCTCCAGCATTATTTGGTCACGTCCGCGCCAAACCATTTGTCAGAGAGTTTTTTCAGCGAGCCATCTTTCTGCATCTCTGCAATCGCCTGATCGATCGCTTTCAGCAGATCGTCGTTGCCCTTACGCACCGCCACGCCCGCTTCCAGACGCGAGAACGCCGGACCCGCTACGGCCATGGTGTCACCGGTTTTCTTCACCAGATCGAGCGCGGCCAGGCGATCAACCAGAATGGCATTCAGGCGGCCGGAGCGCAGATCCTGATATTTTGTCGGGTCATCATCATAGGTGCGGATATCCACGCCTTTGACGTTATCACGCAGCCACTGTTCATAGTTGGAGCCGAGGCCCACCCCCACTTTTTTCCCTGCCAGATCTTCAGGTTTGGTAATGGTGCCGGCGTTTTTCTTCAGCGTCAGCGCCTGCACGCCTGAGATGGTATACGGCGTAGAGAAGTCATACTTCTTTTTACGCTCATCGGAAATAGTGACCTGGTTTATCGCGACATCTATACGTTTCGAATCGAGCGACGCCAGCATGCCGTCCCATTTGGTCGGCTTCAGCGCTGCTTTTACGCCGAGATGCTGTGCCAGCTCCTGCGCAAACTCCACCTCAAAGCCGGTCAGCTTGCCGCGCTCGTCCTGGAAACTGAACGGCGGATAGGTGCCTTCAAGGCCCACGCGCAGTTCGCCTTTATTTTTAATCTGTGCCAGCAAATCTTCTGCGGCAAAGGTTTTAGCGTTGATGCCTGCGAGCAGCGCCACCGCCATCATTCCCATCGCCAGCGGGCGACGAATCAGAGAGAAAGCCATGTTTACCCCGTTATTATCTGTTGTGTGTGTCAGTGCAGGTGCGTCGCGTGACGCACCCTGTAACAGATAGCGTAGTCTTATTATCAGCGCCACAGAAATTACACGTCTGCGGTGACGCTACGCCTGTCTGTGGCAGCGATTATAAAGCGTTTCGTCAGCCTGTCTCATACCGAAGGATGATAAGCAAATAACGCCGGTGCGCCGCCGGTATGCACAAACAGCAGCGGCCCTTCACGCCGGAAGCGCTTCTGGCTGATACCGTCAATCAGACCGGCCATCGCTTTACCGGTATAGACCGGATCCAGCATGATGCCCTCCAGCCGTGCCAGCAGCCGCACCGCTTCCATGCCCTCTTCGTTAGGTTCACCATAGCGCGGCGCGTAGTAGTCATCCCAGAGCGTGATCGCCGCCCGCGGCTGCAGCTCAAGCTGCTCAGCCAGCGCGCTGCGCAGACGCTCTACCACCGGCAGCTGCGCGGCCACACTGCGTGACACTGTCACGCCAACCAGCTCACTTTCCGGTAAGAGTTGCTCCAGCCCTACTGCCAGACCGGCATGCGTACCGGCGCTGCCGGAGGCCACCACCACCGCAGCGAAATCCACTACGCCCTCGCTCTGATGAGCAATCTCCTGGGCACACTCTACATAGCCCAGTGCACCCAGCGCATTTGAGCCGCCAACCGGCACGATATAAGGGCGATACCCCTGCGCTTCGAGACGCTCTGCGGCGTCACTGAGCTGCTGCGGCGGATTATCCAGCGCTGCCACACTCTCAATCTCCACATCCATCAGGTCAAGCAGCAGGCGGTTGCCATTAGAGAGATAATTTTCAGCCGTGGTGCCAATCGGGTTTTCCAGCAGCGCCACGCATTTCAGGCCGAGCCGCGCCGCCACTGCGGCCGTCTGGCGCACGTGGTTGGACTGAATCGCACCCGCCGTCAGCAGCACATCCGCGCCCTGACGCAGCGCGTCTGCGGCCAGAAACTCCAGCTTGCGCAGTTTGTTGCCGCCCAGCGCCACCGGCGTAACGTCATCACGTTTGATAAAAATATCGCGGCCAAGGTAATCGGAAAGACGCGGCAGATGCTCCAGCGGTGTGGGTGCGCCAAGCAGCTCAAGACGCGGGAACTGATGCAGAAGATGTAGGGACAATGCAGCCTCCAGGGCAGTATGCAGATTTCCCTGTAGTGTTGCAGAAGATGCGATGAGGCGCATCCGGAATTGAGGGATAACAGCTGCCCGTTGCGGCACAGATCACCGCAACGGACATCAATTATTGATCAGCCGCGCTGCCAGCCGAGGAACTGATCGTATTTGCGCAGTGCAATACGGTAGTTGTTATTACCGGCATCGGGCAGATCGTGCTGCAGACACTCATGCCAGCTATTGCCGGATAGATTTTCTGCCGGGAAATTTCTCGCTTTCAGCATGTCATCAAGTCGACGCAGGCGCACCACATATTCCCGAATCGTACTGTGGTTCATCTCGGTCTGTTCAAACAGATATTGTTTAAACGCCATGATGTCGAAGTAGTTCGGATGGGTATTACAAAAAATATCGCTGCAGAAACGGCATAGCGCTGTCAGTTCGGGCTGCAGCTTCATCCAGACCTGATCGTCAATCATCTGGTCCATACGGGCTATCGCCTCTTTATTAATGATCTGGCCACGAAATACCAGCGCCATACGATCTAATACCTTGCCACAGTGTGAACAGTTGCTTTGGCTATGTTTATAGTCTTTAAGATAACGACTTAACGGCCTGACTTTAATTTTGGCTCCCATTGCTGAGTCCCCGGTTTTTTTATTTTTGTTTCCCCAGGACTGAGTCTGTCAGCGCGCTCCCGCTAACCGGGCACGCAGGCGTTTGATCGCCTGACTGTGCAGCTGACTGACGCGGGATTCCCCCACTTCCAGCACCGCGCCAATCTCTTTCAGGTTCAGTTCTTCCTGGTAGTACAGTGTGAGCACGAGCTTTTCGCGTTCGGGCAACGCCTCGATTGCGTCAATTACGCGCTCACGCAGATTCCCTTCCATCAGCTGATGCAGCGGGTTTGCCTCTTCATGGCCCTCTGTCACCAGCTCCGCGCTGTCACCGTGCTCTTCCCGATACTCGTCATAAGAGAAGAGCTGGCTATTATTGGTATCCAGCAGGATCTGCCGGTACTCCTCCAGCGACACGTTCAGCTGCTGCGCCACCTCCTGCTCCGAGGCTGAGCGTCCGAGCGCCTGCTCCACCTGGTGCATGGCACCGGCTACCTCACGCGCGTTGCGCCGCACGCTGCGCGGTGCCCAGTCGCGGCTGCGCAGTTCGTCCAGCATGGCGCCGCGAATACGCTGCACGGCATAGGTGGTAAAGGCGGTGCCCTGCAGCGCGTCGTAGCGCTCCACGGCATTCAGCAACCCGATGCCCCCCGCCTGCAGCAGATCATCAAGCTCCACGCTGGCCGGCAGGCGCACCTGCAGACGCAGCGCTTCATGCCGCACGAGGGGAACGTAGCGCTGCCAGAGCGAATGTTTATCCATCACGCCGCCGGCGGTATAGAGATCGTTCACGTTGACTACCCTGCGTTAATTAAGTTATCGGCATGATTATCCAATTCTGTAGCGGTTTCGATTGGCAGAATAGGCGGGCAAAAGCGAGGTTATTTCAAATTAGTGATGGATGGCGGTGGCGGACACCGCCGTTGCGGACGTTACCTGTTGCGCTGCTGTAAACGCTGCCTTGTGGCAGGCGGCACCGCGCACCACAGTGCGCAGATTTTGCCCGCCAGCGGCTGATAAGCGAAGCCGTCTTCCGCTTCACTCTCCAGCGCCGCGCTGAGCATCACCTGCCCGGTTTCACCATCAATGCTAATCAGTTTATTGCGGAACAGGCGCTGCAGATCGCTGCGTAAAAACAGGCCGTTATCAACGCTGTTATCCGCCAGCAGCCCCGCTTCGCTCTCTTCGGTGTTGATATGGCACGCCTCCACCCACGGCCAGCCGTGTGGTTCAGTAAGCGGCGTGCCGGTAATGACGCAGGCGCCGTAGCGCGCTTTCACCGCCGTCAGAAACGCCGCCTGGCTGGCGTGCTGCAGCACGCGGGTTTTCACCCGCCGCCCGACTTCGGTGCCGGGCATCACCGCGGCAGGCGCCGGCTGCTGCGGCGTACTCAGCACCACGATAAACTGCACGGCGCGCGACAGCGGAAAACAGGGGTGCGCCTGCGCGTCAAACAGCTGCCAGTACGCCTCCTCCTCCTGCTGACGCATCAGCACCAGCCGGTAGCCCCGGCTGGTGAGCAGGTTCTGCGCCGCCGCCGAGTGCGGATCAAGCATCGCATAGACCCGGCTCTCGCCCATGACTTTCCAGCGTCCGGACTGGCTGGCGTCGTCGCTGCGGCGAAAATAGAGAAACGCCTGCTGCGTCTTCAGGTAGTGCTCAAAGCGGCGCAGATAGTTTTTGCGTTCGTTGTCATCGCTGATAAACAGCAGCTCGTCGAGCGGACTGTTCAGCTCCTGCTGCGCAAACAGCGCGCGGATCACCAGATGGCGATAGCTCGCCGAGGGGCTCAGCAGGCCGCGTGCGGTGAGCCCCTTTTCGCCGGGATGCTGCTGCGCGTAACGCAGCGCAATCTCATCAAACGAGAGCAGCTCACCCGGTAACAGATCGTAGTTGAAGCGCATCGCCCCTCCCTGAGTGGAAAACGTGACCTATAGCGGAATGGTTCTGTAACAGATTATCGGCCGCGCGGCGGCAGGCTGTAGCAGGCGATGCCGGTTTTATACGCAAAAAAAAAACCCCGCCGGAGCGGGGTTTTGATGCTTACGCGGAGAGCGATTAGCCCTGCAGCAGAGAGAGAACCTGCTGTGGAACCTGGTTCGCTTTGCCCAGCACGGAGTTACCCGCCTGCTGAACGATCTGCGCTTTAGACATGTTTGACACTTCAGTTGCGTAGTCCGCATCCTGGATACGGGACTGCGCTGAGGTCAGGTTAGTAGTGGTGTTGTTCAGGTTGGTGATAGCAGAGTTCAGACGGTTCTGCACCGCACCCAGGCTTGAACGGAAGGTATCGACAGAGGCGATAGCTTTGTCCAGCAGCGCCAGCGGATCGTTGCTTGCCGCACCAGCGAATTCAGCCGTTGCCGCAGTTGTTCCGTTCTGGCTCAGCTCGATTTTATCCTGGTGAGGTGGAGTTGCAGTTGCATCACCATCAATAGTGACTGTGGTGGCTGCAGCAGCGTTAGAGTTTACCAGTGAACCGGCTGCGGCAAAGTTTTTGCCCTGCACGGTAACGAAACCAACCGCGTTACCAGATTTATCAGTGCCAACCTGTACCAGGCTGCCGGTCTGAGTAGCGTCGGCAACGCCGTTCGCTTTGTCATTATAAGTGACGTCTGCTTTGTTCAGCTTAACGGTGCCATCCGCTGCTACAGAAGCCGCATAGCTCTTATCGCCATTCTGCACCACGTAAGTATCAGTCGCTGCGCCACCTTTAGTGACGTTGCGCAGGGTGAGTGCGCTGGTGTCAGTGATCTTCAGGTCAGTTGCTACTGAAGCATCCATCTTCACTGCGATTGGTGCACCAGCGCCGTTTGGAAGCTGAGTGATTGGTGCACTGGTTTCCAGCTTGTTGTTTGATACAGAGAAACCGCTCAGGCCCAGAGTGGATGAGTCGATTTTTTTCAGGTCGATAGAGATAGTTTCGCCATCGTTCGCGCCAACCTGAATCTTCATGCTGCCATCTTTCGCCAGCACGTTTACGCCGTTGAACTGGGTCTGACCAGATACGCGGTCAATTTCGCCCAGACGCGATTTGATTTCGTCCTGGATTGAAGAGAGGTCTGAGTTTGAGTTGGTGCCGTTCTGCGCCTGTACGGTCAGTTCACGTACACGCTGCAGGTTGTTGTTGATTTCAGACAGCGCGCCTTCAGTGGTCTGCGCAGCTGAGATACCGTCGTTGGCATTACGGGCTGCCTGAGTCAGGCCTTTGATGTTAGACGTGAAACGGTTAGCGATAGCCTGGCCTGCTGCGTCATCTTTCGCGCTGTTGATACGCAGACCAGATGACAGACGCTCCATTGAAGTAGAGAGAGCAGACTGGTTTTTGTTGATGTTGTTCTGAGTGATCAGCGAGAGGCTGTTAGTATTAATGACCTGGGCCATGATAAAGTTTCCTGTTTAATCAAGTCTTTCGGTTAAGGTGTGGGCTTCAACCCGTCGGCTTCATCGCCGTCAAAGTTGTTATCGTCTGCCCCTGAACAACCTTTAGATTTTTTTTAGGACCGGGTGAATTTTTTTCGCTTCACCTGCCATGCTTCTGGTTATCGCCACCCGTTTGCGCTTCTTTAGCCCCGCTTAACCTTTTTTTTACCGTCCGAATTACCTCCTTTACGCCCCTCTATTCCGTTTATCACTCACCGGTTATTAATTCTAAACTTTGCCGCGTTGACGCCGATAATTGCGCTATTCACTCTTTGCAGCGACAGGAAAAGGACACCATATGGCCAGTATCTCTTCTCTCGGCGTCGGCTCAGGCCTGCAGCTTGGCGATATTCTCGATAGCTTAACCAGCGCAGAAAAAGCGAGCTTAAAGCCGATTACCACCCAGCAGAGCGCCTATACTGCGAAACTCAGCGCCTACGGCGCGCTCTCGGGCGCGCTGACCGCGTTTCAGACCGCCAACAGCGCGCTCAACAGCGCCGATGTCTTCAGCGCCACTACCGCAACCAGCAGCGGTTCGGCGTTCAGCGCCACGACGTCGGGCAGCGTAGTGGCGGGTAAATACAGTATTAACGTGACGCAGCTGGCGCAGGCGCAGACGCTGACCTCAGCGGCGCAGAGCACCAACAGCAGCGCGCTAGGCGACAGCGCCGCCAGCCGCACCCTGACCATTAAGCTTGCCGACGGCAGCAGCAAAGATATTGCCCTCACCAGCGACCAGACCTCGCTGACCGGGATGCGCGATGCGATCAATAAAGCGAACGCCGGCGTCTCTGCCAGCATTATTAAGAGCAATGAGGGTGAGTACCGCCTGTCGCTGACCGCGACCAAAACCGGTGAGGCGAACGCCGTCACCGCGGTCAGCGTCAGCGGCGACGACACGCTGCAGGCAGTGGTCGGCTTTGATAAAAATGATACCGCAGGAAATAACAAGCTCAGCGTCAGCGTCGCGGCGCAAAACGCGCAGCTCACCGTGAACAATATTCCGATCACCAGCAGCAGCAACAGCATTAGCGACGCGCTGGAGGGGATCACCCTGAATCTGACCGCGACCACCAGCGGCAGCCAGACGTTGACCGTGGCGCAGGACACGTCAAAAGCCACCACTGCGGTAACCAACTTTGTTAACGCTTATAACACGCTGCTCGATCAGTTCAGTTCGCTGACCAAATACACCGCGGTGGAAAAAGGGGCTGACGCGCAGGACAGCAGCAATGGCGCACTGGTCGGTGACAGCACGCTGCGCAGCATTCAGACGCAGATCAAGGGTCTGCTGACCAACTCCGCCAGCAGCTCCGCCTATAAAACGCTGGCGCAGATTGGTATCACCTCCGATCCCACCTCCGGCAAGCTCACGCTGGATGACAGCAAGCTGAAAACCGAGCTGGCGAAAGATCCGGACGGCATTAAAGAGATGATTATTGGTGACGGCAAAAAAACCGGCATCACCACGCGCCTCGCTGAAAACCTTACCAGCTGGCTCGCCACCAAAGGTCCGATCCAGACCGCCAAAGATGGCGTCAGCAAAACGCTGAATGAGCTGACGCAGAAATATAACGACATGAACACGCGCATCAACGATCAGATTGCGCGTTATAAAACCCAGTTTACCCAGCTGGATCTCGCCGTCAGCAAGCTCAACAGCACCAGCGACTATCTGACGCAGCAGTTTGACAGCATGACCAGCAGCTCGAAAAAATAAGGAGTGACCATGTACGGGGCAAATGGCACGCAGGCCTATGCAAAAATTGGTGTTGAGAGCGCCGTAATGAGCGCCACTCAGCCGCAGCTGATGACGCTGCTGTTTGATGGCGCCGTCAGCGCCGTGGTGCGCGCGCGTCTGTTTATGCAGGATGGCAACATTCCGGGTAAAGGCAGCGCCATCTCAAAAGCGATCAATATTATTGAGGCCGGCCTGAAACAGGGTCTGGATGAGGCGTCGGGCGATGAGCTGACGCTGAACCTTATCGGTCTTTACTCCTATATGGTCCGCCGTCTGGTTGAGGCGAACATCAGCAATGACGTGGCAGCGCTGGAAGAGGTTGAAAAGCTGCTGCGCAATATCGCTGATGCCTGGAAAGAAGTCGCTTAATCTTAACTCTTTAGGACGCTATGTTATGACTACTGCACCGCACCTGATGCTGGCTTATCAGCAGATCCTCACCCTCAGCCACGGCATGCTGCGCCACGCCAGCCGCGGCGAGTGGGATGATTTGATTACTCACGAAATGGATTACGTCAGTGCGGTGGAGCGTCTGGCGCAGAGTACGGAAACCACGCCGCCGTCAGGTCAGCTGCAGGAGCAGCTGCGTCCGGTGTTGCGTCATATTCTGGACAATGAGAGTGAAGTGAAGCGTCTGCTGCAGGCGCGGATGGATGAGCTGACGCGGCTGGTCAGTCAGTCCTCAGTACAGAAATCGGTCATGCGTGCTTATGGCCAGCAGGGCGACGTCTGGCTGCCGCAGAGCTGAATGCCTGCCCTCTCCCGCCGGGAGAGGGTCTCTTACTGCGTTACTGCGCGGTGTGTGCCGCGACCGGTTTCATCAGTTCTGGCTCAATATTCTGAATCACCGCCTCATCGGGCCGCTTCGCGACCTCTTCCAGCGCCTGCTGGCACTCCACGGTGGGCTGTTCCACTTTACGCAGGCGCAGACCATCATACTGCAATTCACCGTTTTCCAGCACCAGCGGCATCACGCGCGACTGGCGATTGACGTTGACCCAGTTGTCGCTCAGACGGGTCAGCTTGCCCGGTTTGGCAATCACCCGCTGCCACTGGCGGCAATCCAGCGTGTCGCCGTCGGCGGTGATGATCAGGCTGCCCAGCGCCTGGCCGCTGATAAGCTTGCTTTGCGGCCCGGCGGTCTGCCAGTTGCCCTGCAGCGCGGCCGGCGCCGGGGTTTTTACCGCATCACTGTAGCTGTTAATCTGCGCACACCCGCTGAGCGCGACGGCGGCCAGCACGATCCACTTTTTCATTTTGATTCCCTGTCCTCGCGTTAATGGCGGCTACGGTATAATTTTTCTCAGGCGTAAGGCAAGCGGTCTGCAGCAAAACCCGGCGCGCCTGACAACGCGCCAGGTTACCGTTACACTATGCGCCGAGTTAATGACCCGGAATAGAGCATGAAAACCCCTGAAGAGTACTATAGCCTGGCACGCAGCCTGTTTTTTACCGCCCACCCTACCTTTCAGGCCGCGCTGGATGAGCTGAGCGAAAGCGACGCCCGCGCGGCGAATATGTCACTGCGTGAACTGCGCGACTGGCATGCCGAACGTATCTATGCGGCTTTTATCCGCCAGAAAAAACTGGATGGTATTCTGTTCTCTATTCAGCTCGCCGAGCCGGATAAGGCGGTCGCCGCAGAGGCGATTGAAGCTTACCTGAAGACGCACGCTGAGGCGCTGGGTATGACGTGGGAAGAGTTTTGTATAAAAAATGAGCTGTAGCGCTGCACGGCAGCGCGCAAAGTTGTACAACAGAGAAAATATAGTTGTACAAAGGAATATTTTTGTATAAGTTACGCAACATGACAACCGTCAAGGATTGTCCCTTAACGAATGGTGCGTGTGCGCCACCTCTGGAAGTGGTGCTGGTTTTCCACTTCCAGAGGTTCATTTTTTCCCTGCTTTTTCCGGCCCTCCTTCCTGATTCACCGGTGCGTACACTTTTTTCCCTTCTGTGCCGCCTGCGCCCCTTGCTACTGTCTTTATTTACAGTAATATGATGCCCTGACCTTATTTGATGGATGGTTCTGATGTTTGTAGAGCTGATTTACGACAAGCGCAACGTCGCAGGCCTGCCCGGCGCGCGCGAAATGATTCAGGCTGAGCTCGAAAAGCGGGTGCAGCGTGTGTTTCCGGAGGCTGAAGTACGGGTAAAACCGATGGAGCGCAACGGAATCGAAACCGATTTAAGTAAAAACGATAAAGCGACCGTTGCGCGCATTGTCGAAGAGATGTTCGATGAGGCGGATATGTGGCTGGTGGCCGACTAGGCCACCCTGCCGTATGCGGTTAGCTCTCCTGCTCAATATGGTTAACCGCAATCTCTAAATCCTGAATTGTCTGATCAATATTCTCCAGCAGTTTACCCTGCTCATTAATCAGCTGCTCAAAACGTCCTGCGTACTCTTTGTCTTTGTACTCACCGGCATCAAACGCCAGCCAGTGTGCAGAGAGCGTTTCAGTGTTGGTTTGCGCATAGTGACGCATCTCTTTAAGCTGTGAGGTAACATCGCGCAGGTACTCAGGTTTGGTTTTAATCGCTTCTGAATCGCTCATGCTATTTTCCTTTTTGCTTGTTTTGCCAGTTAAAATAACGTCTGAGTGATTAAAGATAGTCGATAATAGCGAAGCCGCACTAAGAATAGTCGGAAGTCTGTGAACGGCTGAAGCTGACATCCCTGTCAGTATAGATGGCTGTACATCAGAGGTATTTTCGCGCCAGCGTTATCAGTTCCGCTTTGGCTGCTTCCCCCAGCTGGCTCACGCCATGTTCAACAAACGTAAATGCCTGCACAAAATCCTTTACCCCGGCATCCAGTGCCGCTGCGGCCGGTGACGTTTTCTCCTCAGCGTTTTGGGCCGGTAATACCGCCGGAGCAGCGTCCGTGCTGGCCGGTGTTGTCGCCAGCGGATCGTCTGCTGCTGGCTGCGCCGCTGTATCAGCCGGTACTCTCTCCTCTGTTGTCGCGGTGACTTCTGCGCCCGCTACGCTCCCCTCCGTTAACGCCGGCGCAGCAGAACTGGCCGGTGCCGTTTCGTTGGCAAAACTCTCCAGCGGGGACACATCGTGCGGCTCCGCTGCTGCTGCCGGGTTAATGCTCTGTTGTTCACTCATGGTACTCTCCTTCTTCCGGGTTAACGATCGCCGCTGCCGTAGCCATACCGCGATCTGACTGGTAATACTCATCAGCGCCTCCCTGCTGCTAGCTGCTGCGTTTAGCCGGTCTGGCCTTTTCCCGCACCACTATTCCGTCAATTTTTAGCTGCAGTTCTGCCAGCTGCTCCGTCAGTTCAGCCACCCGCGCTTCGCGCCGGTCAGAGATTTGCCGGTACTCTTCCCGGATATTTTCGACGCGCTGGTTAGCTTCATTGCTGACGTAGATAAACATGGCCGTCATACCAATGCATATCAGCGATAACAGCAGCATCATTCCTCCCAGCAGTAGCTGACGCCTGTGGTTTCTTATCGTAAATTCACTGTTTATCTGCACCATCACGATTCTCCTCAAGCGTGGTTATCAGTTGATTGATCTGAGTGCGAAGTTTATCGCTGTGATCGGTTTCCGTTGTGGCCAGCAAAATGCCCAGCGCATTTTTTATCAGGCGCAGATCGGTCTCCAGTGAAGAGATGCGGCGCAGATTGCGATCGTGGCGAATGCGCAACTCATCGTTCTCCTGCCGCATCAGCGCATGACTCTCTTTCAGTAACATCACCTGCTCTTTGTAACTGGTGATAATCTCTCCGCCTGCACGATTGCTGGTTACGATGGTTGCTATGCCGGCCAGTAATGGTTTCCAGAACACCGCGGCTGCACCACCGCCGAGAAGCAGTGCGCCAACGCTGGTGATCATACTACTCTCCATGCCTTACCTCTCAGTACTGGCAAGGGCTCCGCCCGGAATACACTGACCTCCCCTTGCCAGTCATATGGTCAGTGTATTTTAAGTTTACTTTAATCAATTAATTTAAGTATACTTAAGTAAATCTTTCAGGAGTTGTCAAGATGCAGAATCAGGAAACGCCAGGCCAGCGTATTCGCGCTCGCCGTAAAATACTGAAACTCACCCAGCAGCAGCTGGCGGCAGACGTCGGGGTGTCGCACGTAGCCATTTCACAATGGGAAAAAAATGAGACGCTGCCGCGCGGCGAACACCTGCTCCGGCTGGCAGAGCTGCTACAGTGCCCGGCGGCATGGCTGTTTGATGGTGAGGGGGAACCGTTTGCGGTCGTCAGCAGCCACAGCAGCGTGCGGGCTGTGCCGCTGCTGACGCTGCAGCAGGTCACCGGGTGGCTGGATGAGACCCGCCTGCAGCTGCAGCGGGAAGCGGATCACTTCCTCTACTGTGACAGTGCGGTAAGCGACAGTGCCGTCGCCGTTCAGCTGAACGATCATTCCATGCAGCCAGCCTTTCTGCCCGGCGATTTGCTGATATTTGAACCACAGCGATCTGCAGCACCCGGTGAGGTTGTGCTGGCGCTGTATGCCGGGCAGGCGCTGGTCAGAATGTTACGGGTGCACTCTCCTTCTCAGAACGAAGAGCATTTTTTATTGCGACCGGTTAATGAAGATTATCCTGTGCTGCGCACGGACAGACATGATGTGCAGATTATCGGCGTGCTGGCTGAGCAGCGCCGGCGTTACCGCGCTGACGATCGGTAAAAACCCGCACGGGGCGGGTGTGGCATAGGGTATTTACCTGTTACAGAACGTCGGTCAGGCGATCGATAACAACCCGGCCTGATGCATCCGTCTGCGTAATACGGTAGTTCACATTCCATGAGCGGCGGGTAGTAAATCTGTCGCTCAGCACGACGCTTCCTTTTGCCCTGCCCTGGCTGTCTGTGATCTGCCAGCGGGTAGTGGCTTCCCGATCCTGCCTCGCAGCCTGTGTATCCTGCTCAATCAGACGATCTTCTGCGTCCAGTTTTAAGTAATCGCGTAACATTTTATTCCTCCGGCTAACGCCGTTTAAGATACGCATTTCGTTAATCTATTCAATCGAAAATATTTATCGTTAGTGCATATTCATTTCGTCCGATTGATAAATTGAATTGACGCCTGTTATGCCGCCGCGCTTATCAGATAAATAGGTAAACTTTATGCTGATTTAGCCTCTCCGGGCTGGACATCTTTGCCGGTTCGACGGTTAATGTAGAGGCTTAAATAACGTTCCGGCAGGACAATTGCATGCTGACCACTATTCTTTACCGCAGCCATCTTGATGAACATGTTCCCGTCAGAGTTCTTGAAGATATTGTGGCCCGCGCAAACACCAAAAATGCGCTGTCGGACATAACCGGCATTTTATTATTTGATGGCCGGCATTTCTTTCAGCTTCTGGAAGGACCGGATCGCGCTGTCAGGCATATCTATGAGCGTATTCGTCAGGATGCACGTCATCACAACCTGGTAGAGCTGATGCATGATTTTGCGCCGGCGCGCCGCTTTGGTAATACCGGTATGGAGCTGTTTGATCTGCGTCAGCACGCCAGAAGCAGCGTGCTGCAGGCCGTACTTGATAAAGGTACGTCACGCCATCAGCTGACCTACGACGATCGTGCACTGCAGTTTTTGCGCACCTTTGTTGAGGCGCGTGAAAAAGAGAACTATTTTGAAATCCCCCCGGCGAACACGTGGGAGTTTGTCGAAGATGATACAGCACTCCGCGAGCTGAATGACTTTCAGCATTTCATTCAGGATTGCCGCTTTGCTTTCCAGCCTATTGTGGATCCCTTTTCACGGCGCATTGCTGCCTATGAAGCGCTGATCCGCACGCCTTCCGGCGGTACGCCGGAAGAGTATTTCGCCGCCTTTGGTGGTGATGCGGTTTATCGGGCCGATATTCAGTCAAAAAGCCTGGCATTCAATCTCGCCAGCAAGCTCGGGCTGGGGCAGCATACACTCACTATTAATCTGCTGCCGATGTCTCTGGTGACCGTACCCCATGCGGTAGATTTTTTGCTTGCAGAGATCCACGCCAGCGGTCTCATTCCTGAGCAAATCGTGGTGGAAGTCACAGAGAATGAAATCATTTCACGCGCCGATGAATTTACAGCGGAAGTGCGGAATTTAAAGGCTGCCGGTATCAGTCTGGCGCTGGATGATTTTGGTGCCGGCTTTGCCGGACTCTCTCTGCTGGCAAAATTTCAGCCCGATAAAATAAAAATCGATCGCGAAATTATCAGTGACGTTCATAAAAGCGGCCCGAAGCAGGCAATTGTGCATGCGATTATTAAATGCTGCGCTTCACTGGAAATTGCCGTAGTGGCCGAAGGCGTTGAAAAAGCAGAAGAGTGGATGTGGCTTGAAGCAGCCGGTATTAATCAGTTTCAGGGCTATCTTTTTGCGCGGCCAATGCTGAATGCATTTCCGTCAATCGCATGGCCTGAAATCAGATAGCATCTGTCAGAAGCGCATCTCTGACTACGATTTACTGCGCCTGCAGCTGCTTTGCAGGCGCATCAAGCCGCTCGCTGAGGATGACATACTTCATCATTTCAAAGGTGCGCTGCGTCATCGGAACCGCGCTGCAGGGACGAAACCAGCCAAACTGCCGCTGATAGAACCATACCTCCGGGTAGCGCTCACCATCTTTCACCCAGTAATATCCATCTTTCATAAGCCTGCTCGCCTCTGTTTCAGCACTGACATTCACCGCCGCTGTTCACGGCATCTGTAAGTGTAGCAGCTGTCGTTCTGTTCGCGGTAAAGCGGAGCGACTCCCGATAGCAACAGCAAACGATCAGGCTGCCATTACCGGTTACCGTCCCGCGCCTGTTTTGCTGGCAGCCAGTTCAGAATGCGGAAATAAATCTGGTTATTAACGCGCTCTTCGTTTCAGAAAAAACAACAGGAATACCGGGTTCATTGTCCTGACAACTTTGTATGAAATAGATTTTGTTTTGCATGAAAAGAGGATAATCATATTCAGCAGTAAATCTGCTATGAATTATATTCAGCCCTGGAGTTTTGTTTTCTATTACTCAGCAGCGTATTACGCGGTTAATTATACAGCTGTAAAGCTCATTTACTGTTTCAGTCCCAAGCGGGCTTAGCCAGTCAGATAAAAAGGCGCCTGATAACGTCATACATAACACCTGAAGTTATACATGATTTCTCCATTCGTATAAGTTGCGCTTTATCAATTTGTGCGGTCAGATGAGATCGTACTTTTTATTTCAAACGCGCATAATTTCAGTGCTCCCGATTTTGTCTCGCCTATCATCAGCTTAATCAGCCCTGAGCCTTCTCTTTTGTTTAAAATTAAAGCAAAACGCAACGCCTTTTCGTTACGGGAATTAAAACACCAGACGCTTCTATACAACCAGCGCAAACCTGTACAACTTTGATGAGCTGTACAACTTAGCCTGACTCCGTGTAAAGTGTGAAATCGATTTCGGCCGTTAAATGTAAACCTGGCAGTGAAAGCCGAAGCCTGTCTGGCACGGCATTGCTGTTAATCGGAAAGCGCAGGCAGGCTGACCGTTAACCCCCGGATAACAGGCTTCTGCTGTGCTGCACCTGGTAATGAAATTCAGACTGATAATGAACAGGAGCCGTATTCTGGTTAATGCAGATACGTATGTTGTGCATAGCCAGAGGATATTCGGCACCTCACAAGGTAAGTTGTAAAATAAGCGAAGCGGTAAACAAGATTGATTATCGACTTTACCTGATACATCATTTTGCGGAAATTTAAGAAGGCGTGCCTTCATTCATTTCTGGAGAGCACTAATGGAAACGGGTTTTTACTGGGTGGGTAGCAGAACAACTGAGCCAGAGGTCTGGTTCTGGGATGCGGGGCGCGGCTTTTACCGGCCCATGGAGCCAATACCTCTCTCTCTGGCGCGCTTTAAATCCGCGGGCTTTGTGCTTCTCAGCGAGAAACTGACGCCTCCTGAAGAGCACTGACGGCACATTTTTCTGTAGAGAATGGCGCGCAGTGCTGTTAAGCGTAGCGCAGCTGAACTATAGTCCTCGCAGGAGGATAAGACGATGCAGGAAGGCTATTACTGGGTGGAATCAGCCACAACGGAACCGGAAGTGTGGTATTACGCGGGAGAGCACAACCCGCGATGGTTTGGCCCAGGCAAAAAAGAGCCGCTTGATGCTGACGCCTTTGCCGGATCAGGCTATCGGGTTATCAGTGGCCGGCTTTCGCTGCCCTGACTGTCTGCACATAACCAGACGGCTGCTCAGCGCAATAAAAAAGCCAGACCGGGTGCTGGCTTTTTTATTGCTGTACAAATGTACCCACGCGATGCCTCCTTTCTTCTTCTGTATACCTTTTGTTCAGACGCTCTATTAATTTTGCTCTCCCCCTGCTCCCCGGCGAAACCTGTGCCATGCTTAACGGGTCGATTGACTTCAAGGAGAGTGACATGAATAAAATTACATGGGCTGCTGTGATGCTGTGTCTGAGCTTTGGCGCTTACGCTGAAAAAGGGGGATTTGAAGCGGGTGAAACGCCGCCGCCGCAGCATAAAGAAGATGCAGGCTATAAAGGATCAGAAGATACCGGTCAGACGCGCGTGTCGCTGATCCGCGATTTCCGTCAGGGCGGATACGTAACCCTTGAAGGGTACATCCTCAAAAAGATCGGTGATAACAGCTATCAGTTCCGCGACAGCTCAGGCACCGTGCGTATTGATGCACCTGCTGAGACCTTTAAAGGTAAAACCTATGATGCCACCGACAAAATCCGCGTCAGCGGTAAAGTCTATGGCAAAGGCAACAGTGCGCACCTGAAAGTTTCCCGTATTGATGAGCCCTGATATCAGGCTGAAAAATTATTGCCGATCGTCACGATCGGCAGTGTTTTATCAGGCGCTGATTTGCCGGTAATACTGTACTGCAGTGTTTTTTCTGCTCTTTACCCGATAACGCGCGTGATTGATAACGGTGATCCATGAAGGATGAGCCGTATTGCGGCTACAGTTATCAAGGACCGCCAGCAGCTCACCCCACATCTCGATTTGCTCCGTTTTATCAACGGTCATCCCCTCTTTCATCGTCTGAATAACCGCATCGACCTGGTGTTTTACGTCGCTAAGATCTTTTCCTGTCTGGTGAGCGGCAGCAAGTTTACGAATCGCCAAAGCGTACAGATTGATACTGACCTGTTGTGAGTGCATGCGCACCTCTGTTGATTATTGGTCTGAGCATTAAAAGTAGCCTGACTTACAGATTTCGCGCTGCGTTTAGCAAAATAAAATGGGTGAAAATCCGCTCCCGGCCTCTGCCGGATTAACCGCGCACAAAATTTCTCTTTCAGCGCGGTTCGTGTGAAGATTATGCGCTTTGTTCCGCGCTGCACTAACGTCCTGCTTATAAAGGAAATGATCGATCCAAAAAATAGCGCGCCTATTTTGATGCATATCATTTACACGTACGACCACACAAAAGAGCGCTGAGCGAGTTGTACAACTACGGGAATCTTGTATAAGTTTATTGCAGCGCGGAGGGCATACGCTTTTGTGACCGCCAGACAATAACATGTGTGATTTCTCTTTTTGTGAGGCTTAATATGAAACAGCTTGCTACCCCGGAGTCTCAGCTCAGCGACTACTTTAAAACTACCGGTGAACAGTATCTGAGTGAACGTGTGATCATCTCTGAAATCCGGCTTGAACTGACCACACGCAAGATCCGCGTGACGAACAAAGATATCATTCTGGCCCTGATCATGCGGCTTGAAGCGGAACAGGATATTGTGAAACAGGATATCTACCGCAATGCGCTGGAAATTGTGATCCAGCGTACGCCTGAAGATATGGGTAACTGAATGTCAAAGCCGGGTAATTGAAACAGGGACGTTATTTCGCGACCGGTAAATCGGCGTAACGCGTCGTGTAAGACGGGGACAACATTTCCTGCTTCATCGCCCAGGGTTTCGCGATCCCCTGCCCTGCAAACCACAGTTGCCCCCTGCCTTCCTGGTTGACCTTATCCATTACCTGCATCAGGGCTGCGCTGTTTGCGCGCGGCTGGAACTCATCAAACAGGTTAAGCTGCGCCACGCCCTGGCTAAAAAAATCGCCCAGCATGACGCCCGCTTTCATATATCTCCGGCCCTCGAGCCAGATACGATCCAGCGCGTCTGTCGCCACGCGGATAATATCCCGGCTGTCGTGAGTCGGGATAGCCAGCCTGCCCAGCGCCTGATTGCCGTAAAATACCTCATCGTCGGCGTGCGGACTGGTGCGGATAAACACCGCTATCTGCCGGCAATATTGGCGTTCTGCTCTGAGCTTTTCAGCGGCCCGTACTGCAAAATTGCAGACTGCCTCGCGCATATCGCGATATTCAGTAATGCGTGAACCAAAGGAGCGTGAGCACACTATCTGCTGTTTGTCAGGTGCTAACGCTTCCAGCTCAAGGCAGGATTCACCACGCAGCTCTCTGACCGTGCGTTCCAGCACCACGCTGAAGTGCTTACGGATAACCCAGGTGCTTTGATCAGCCAGATCTTTAGCCGTGATCACGCCCATCGCGTTCAGCTTTTTACTGAGACGCCGGCCCACTCCCCATACTTCTTCTACCGGCACCAGTGCCATGAGTCTGCGCTGCCGTTCTGCATCTGACAGATCCACCACCCCGCCGGTTTTGGTCCATTTTTTAGCTGCATAGTTAGCCAGTTTTGCCAGCGTTTTAGTCTGAGCAATACCCACCCCTGTGAGCAGGTGCATCTCCTGGTATATCCGCTGCTGGATCGCTCTGCCATAGGTTTCCAGCGATGTGTAGCGCTGCATCCCGGTCAGATCCATAAATGCTTCATCAATCGAGTAGATTTCAACGGCTGTCGCCATCTCCTCCAGCGTGGTCATCACCCGGTCACTCATATCGGCATAAAGCGCATAATTAGAGCTGAACACCCGCACATTGTGACGCATCAGTTCATCTTTCATTTTGAAATAGGGCGCGCCCATTTTGATACCCAGCTTTCTGGCCTCAGCCGACCGGGCGATCACGCAGCCATCGTTGTTACTCAGCACCACAACCGGCTCGCCTTTCAGATCCGGCCGGAATATCTTTTCACACGACGCATAGAACGCGTTAACGTCCACCAGCGCGAACATCTAGGGGCCTATCGTCTTAATGGCATGTCTGACCACACCAAAAATTTCAAACTGATCGGCGTCCTCAATTGCAATGATCGCATGCGCCGCATTCATGGGCCTGAGATGCAGAAACGGGCGCAGCATAAGCTGTTTAACTGTAAATTCGCCACAGACTGAAGCGACTACCACATCACCGTGTCCGGCTTTGAGCGAGCTGTCTACCACCAGCATATCGCCGTCGTTGATGCCCCCTTCAATCATTGAGTCACCGCTGACCTTAATGAAATATGTCGCGCTGGGATGCTGTACAAGCAACCTGTTCAGGTCGATTCGCTGCTCAACGTAGTCCTGAGCCGGCGACGGAAAACCGCAGGGAACGCGGCTGACATAAAGCGGTAATTCAAGGATGGCGCGGATGTCCGCCGGGTGTAAAAGCTCCATATCCATGGTCTCAAAATGATTACTGTATATAAATACAGTAATAGCAGTTCCCGTAAACGATCAAGCAAATACGCCTGATGTTTTTGTAAAGCCTGTGCAGATAAGACAAATTGAGTGAATTACAGGCGCAAATTGATGAATGTTCGCGCGGCTTACTCTTCGGCGCGCGTGCCAGTCACAAAATGAGCGCCGTGCTGAAAACGTTATTAACATATTCACAATTTGCATAATTGGGGATTTTTTCCAGGCTTATCAGGTAACCCTAACCGAGGAGAAGATATGTTGGATCAATACAAACAGTGCATTGAAGCCTGCTACCTCTGTGCAGCCGCCTGTGATAACTGTGCCGTTTCATGTCTTGAAGAGGAAAATCCGGAGATGATGCGGGAGTGTATCCGGATGGATATGCAGTGTGCGAATATCTGCCGTCTCGCCGCACAGTTTATGACGCTGAAGAGTGAGTTTGCGCCCGCACTCTGCCAGCTTTGTGCAGAGATTTGCCAGAAATGCGGCGATGAGTGTGGTCAGCACCAGCACGATCACTGCCAGGCATGCGCGAAAGCCTGCCATCACTGCGCGGAACTGTGCCGCCAGATGGCTGCATAATCGCGAAGCCTGAAAACCCGCTTACCGGCGGGCTTTGAGATGCGCCTCACTAAAGCGACACTATTCAGCAGCGCTGCCGCTATCAGGCAAGTTAGTCAGCAACGGCGTTTGCTGACTGATGACAGATATCCTTTGCGCTGCCCTTTATGGTTGCCTCTCTAATGCAAATTTGTTCATTTTTGATGCAGGAGCTTTTATCCGGCGAATGCATGCCAGAGATTATTTTGCCTGAGCTGCCAATGAGCACCTATGGTCTTATCAGCTATTGCGGACCTTTAACCAGGGCTTTTTGTTCCCGGCATCTCCAGTAAAACTAAATCAATTATCTGCTCTTAAACGCGCCATATGCAGTGCATAAAAGCGTTAATATAACTATGCCCGCCATCTTTCTATTCCAGGCCGATAACGTGAATAACATCTTCTCGCGTCACTGCGCCGCTTTTTATTAACCCTCTGGAAATCTGACGTAATTTGTCATCCTATCCATTTCTTAATCACGCCTGATATATTCAGGCGCATATGTGCCTTTTATAAGCTGCAACCCGGTAGAAAGCTGAAGTCCGGATATGCCCCATCAATGTCCCACATTAAATCCGCACAGCAAAAAACACTTTAAAATCAAACACTTAAAACAACTAAACCTGCATATTCATAATATCCCTTGGCAGTTTTTAGCATGTGAGTTGTTTTAGGCTGATTCACGTTTTATCAAAGGCATACCGCAAGGCACGTTTTACCCATTGGGTGAATATGAGGTGCTTTGCGGTATTTTTTTGTGCTACATGTGTGCTACCAGAACAGAACTGATTTATGGCGCCCTGGAATCGTCATACACATGCCGTACCTCGCACGTCACCTTCCCCAGCACGATGACATCATTCAGCGGCTCACCCTCTATCACCTCACCCTCTTCCGTCACCAGGCTGTTGCGGTACATCTTCCCCAGCCCTGAATAACCGTTCCACTGATACGCAATCCGGTTGCCGGGCTTTACCTTCGCAGCTGAGTCAACCAGCAGGAAGCCGTCCGGAATATCGACACGGAACGTTGTGCCCGGGTTTGGTATGAATACTGAGTTGAGGCTGAGTCGCGGCTCTATGTAGTCCTGCGCAGGTGAAGGGAATCCCATCAGAGGCCACCGTTAGGGTTGAACCGGAACCAAGTCATGTTCTCGCCCTCCTGCGTTGAGGCGTCGCGAAAGGTGGTCGTGTGGCTCCGTATCCAGTCGTTGGCTTGCTTGAGCGTGAAGTGCCAGTTAACGCGCTCCAGCTCCTCTACGAAGTCAGCAGTGGTAACGGTACTGCGGCCTGATGGCTCGCGCTTAATAGAACTGATGAATGCTTCTTTGATCTGGTACTCGCGTGGCATGGTCAAATCCTCCTCTGATAATAACTGTATATAGATACAGTAGTATTGATCGGTGGATCTGATCAAGATGCGACAGAGGTGTATTTTTCAAAGCTGCTAGCAGGCATGGATATTTATTTGCGGCGGCCGGTGTGAATGGTTAATGTTTAGTCTCCCACCCCGTAGCCCGCTCAGATCGGCGCGGTACAGGATTGCCCCGTCGCCGGGGCTTTTTTATGCGATTGTTCTTAAAGGGTTGCAGTCTGTTTCACGATGTATAAGATCGGTAAATTCTTAACTTAAGCTAAACCTGATGCTCAAACTATTCTCACGTTATGTCAGTGTTGGTGTGCTGAACACTGCTATTCATTGGGCTGTGTTCTATCTGGTCCTTTGGACCTCGGATGCCACCCAGTCACTCGCCAACTTTGTTGCCTTTTGCGTTGCAGTTACGTTTTCATTCTTTGTAAACGCACGCTGGACCTTTAACGCTGAGACAACAACCTTGCGCTACATGATTTATGTCGCATTTATGGGTTCGCTGGCTACTGCTGTAGGCTGGGCGGCTGACAGGTCCGGATTAGCACCGCTGTTAACCCTGGTGGCATTCTCCGCCATAAGCCTTTTCTGTGGCTTTATCTATTCACGGTACATCGTTTTCAGGGAAGCAAAATGAAGATATCCCTTGTGGTCCCCGTCTTTAATGAAGAAGACGCGATACCGATTTTCTATCAGGAAGTACGCCGGGAGCTTACCGCGTATGAGGCAGAGATTGTATTCATTAACGACGGCAGTAAGGATGCCACTGAGGGGATAATCAACGCTCTATCGATTTCTGACCCTCTGGTTAAGGCGGTGTCATTCACTCGCAACTTTGGAAAAGAGCCAGCGCTTTTCGCAGGGCTTGAGCACGCTACCGGTGACGCAGTGGTGCCTATAGATGTTGACCTGCAGGACCCGATCAATGTCATTCCGCAGCTGATTGAGCGCTGGCAATCCGGTGCTGATGTTGTCCTGGCGAAGCGGGCAGATCGGAGTAGTGACGGCCACCTCAAGCGCAAAACAGCGGAGTGGTTCTATCGCCTGCATAACAAAATAAGCTCACCAACAATAGAAGAGAATGTCGGAGATTTCCGTCTGATGTCGCGCGAAACGGTGGAGCACATCAAGTTGCTTCCGGAGCGCAACCTGTTCATGAAAGGCGTGCTGTCTTGGGTGGGTGGTCGCGTTGATGTGGTCGAGTACACACGTGCGGAACGTGTGGCCGGCACATCAAAGTTTAATGGCTGGAAGCTATGGAATCTGGCGCTGGAGGGCATTACCAGCTTCTCTACCTTCCCACTGCGCATGTGGACCTATATTGGCTTGTTCGTCGCTGCAGCTTCGTTCATTTATGGCGCGTGGATGATCTTCGACACACTCGTATTTGGTAATCCTGTAAGGGGATATCCATCTATTATCGTATCTATATTGTTCCTAGGTGGCGTGCAGCTGATAGGAATAGGCGTGCTTGGTGAGTATATCGGGCGGATTTACATAGAGTCTAAAGGAAGGCCGCGCTACCTGATTAAGGGATCCAAGAAGTGATAAAAAAATATGGCTGGGTTGCCAGAGAACTAATATTCGCAGCGATTATCGCCTTCGCTGCTAGCTTTTACTTCGGTCACGCATTCACTAACCATGATTCAGTGATCTATAAAATCATCGCCGATGGAATAATTGAGCATGGTCAAATGCCATACAGCTATGCTTTCGACCATAAGCCGGCATTCCTTTACTATATCTACGCGGCATTCTCCCTGATATACCCATTTAAGATAGGATTTTTTGCAGCAATTTCCCTGCTATTCTATTTAGTATCGGCGGTAATCGTTTCATTCTATTGCTATAGAAGCTTCAAGAATGTTGCCGGGATTGCGTTAGCCATAATGTTTTTTTCATTCCCGTTCGTAGACTTCTCTGGCAACACCGAGATTTTGTATTCGCCGATCGCCCTGGCGTCGCTGCTTATCCTTATGAGGTCAAGTAGAACAAAGCCTGTCGCAATTTCAGGAATGCTCGCCATCTTTGCAGTCAACATCAATTATATGGTTGGAGTAGCACTGTCTCTCCCTACCATCTTTCTTCTGATTGGTCGCGACATGAAATCAACCCTGCGCCAAACAGCAATATACGCTGCCGGGGTGGCTATCGGACTTATTGTTGTTTTCGCTCCCCTGCAGATGACTGTAGGTGTCATGGATGGATATCTGAAACCACAGATAACATTCCTTTCTGCATATGGCGATGGCGGCATAAGCCATAGTGAAACTTTAATGTTTTTCCTGCCTGTAATAGCCAGTGTGTTTCTCTTCCCTGCTCTTTACCTCATGGGTAAATTTTCGAGCATCAGAAATAGGCGCGGACTGATTGCAGCTGCCTTATGCATGACCTCATGCATCATGTGCGTGATTATTGCCGGAAAGCCTTTTATGCACTATTCGGCGATTTTCCTTATCCCTTGCTGCCTTTTCGCTGTCGCTGCAGGAAAGAACGCCATGGCAATCATTGCTCTCTCAGCTCTTCCTTTTAATATCTATTACAAGGATATGACGATTAAGCTTTTTAACCTTCACGAAAGGCTTGAGGCGTCATACACAAGCAAAAAAGAGGATGACTTTAAATCCCTGCACGCCCTGGTGGGAGATGAAAAGGTTTTGTCAGTGAGAGCATCTCACGTTCTTTATTACCTCTCTGACATGGAACCCTTCGATAAGTACATCTGGATGACGCATAGAACCCAAATTATGGGCGCCAGGGAAGAGAGCTATATCATGGAAAAAATTCGGCAAAATCCAAGATTCGTAATGACAGGCAACAACCTTTGTCAGAATCCTGCAGGCATGGAGGATGTTTGCACCTACCTCAAGGAAAACTACACACTGAAGAAATCTGTCGTGTGGGGATTCCAGTTTGGCGGCGATGTATTTGAAAGGAAGTAAGGGAGGGATGGGCGCTTTCGCGCCCATTTGTCAGTATGTGAAAATAACTTTGGCTACGGCGGTTGTGCCTACAACACCAGCTGTGGTGATAATGGAAAGAGCCGGCTGCCCGGTTGTTCCCTGAGATGCAGAAAACCTGTCTCCAACCACGACGTTAATGCCAGAAGGAAGGGATGTGCCTCCGGCATACTGATATTCTCTGAACCTTCCAAATGGCTTGAACGTCACGCCACCAGTGATAGGAACCAGTGATTCAACACCAAAAACCTGCCCAACATTGCAATCTGTAGCTCCTGCTACGGAATTCAGAATTGCTGCGCCTCGATTGTAAGTAGAAAACACCTTGATCGAATCTATATATACACCAGCAGAAAGGGTGTTAAATAGAACAGCGTAGCCATTTGCATTCAGTGCCTGTACATCAATGGAGCCAATGAACAAGCCGCTACATGATTGCGTCCTCACACCATGGTAGTTAAGTGCATCAGCACCCTGAGCACCTGTGCCATTTATAACAAGTTTATTAATCCTCATCCCGGTTGGGTAGATTGTGGCGTCCGCTCCGGAACCAGCATAAAGCACTGCATTGTACTGGTTGTTTCGGGAGACAAGCTGATCTATTACGCCGCCAGTGTCATAGTTCCCAGGAGAAAATGAGGTTACAAACCCATCGGTGATTACGGTTCCATAGAAGCATCGGCCACCAAAGTTGCTGCCACCTATTGCCTGGTGAATTACGTTATTGCTTGTGCTCTTAATGTTGACGTTTGTGGCAGTCTCGCAGATTTTGACGTAATAGTTTTCTGCCGATTGCGGCGTGCTGTCTGCATTGTAATAAAGAGCCCGACCGATCCGTGAAATGCCAATCTTATTCGAGCTGCCCTCGATAGTGCCGAACACCAGGTTTCTCATGCCGGCTGCTCGCTGCTCAGCCGTTGCATACGCCATCCCCATATCTCCGCCCGTGAGCAGGAGCAACTGAGCGGTTCCGGCGCCATTATTGGTGACTGAGCCAGCAATCCTGTCGACCGTTGTATCATAGCCCGCAGAAAAACCTACCAGAGCCATGAAATCGCCAATGCTTGCGGTTAAGTTACCTACTACCTCTCCGATGTGAATGTCATGCGGATGCGTAGTAGGGCCAGCACCAGACGCGTGCTGATAAATCCCACCGCTTAGATAGTGTTGAGCAAAGTTACCCCAGTGACTCATTAGCGCGCGGCCAATCACCGTTGATGTGCCAGCATCAATGCGCCTTCCCCTGATTCCGTAGGAGTCACCAGCGATAGCCACGCCGTTTATATTAAGGTGCCCACCTTCAAGAATGAATTCATCAAAAGTAAAGTCGTTTACACCCGCACCAGTCGTCCAGTTACCAAGCAGAACATGAGCCCGGAATGCCGCCGCGCCTGGGGAGTCAACCATGTAAATATATACACGCCCTAAAATGCGCGTGTTGCTTTGTGGAACTAAGCCTGAATCCTGCGGGTTAGTGCCGCCTGTGCCAGCCCGCATCATTTTTATGCGCGTACCACCTGAAATCCATGTCAGGCCTGAAGGTAATGTGAGCGCATTTTGTAATTCATAGTCCTTGCGCCCCGTGATGAGTGGGATGCCAAGTGACGCTGCAGCATTCGCTGCGGCCTGGATGTCACCACCAAAAAGCTCTGGCGATACACCTGATGGCGTTCTTTTTAAATAAGCTCCTGCCGTGTTAGCGGCATAAGAAAATGAAGGGTCAAACCCTATCGCACCAGCTCCTTGAGAGGACGCCAGAAGCATTCTAAGGGCAGAATCCCCAACACCTATCCAGCCTCCCGGCCCTACGCCTCCTGACGTTGATGGCAAAGAACCCGAGGGTATGGTTTTTGGCAATGTGCCATCCCAGCGATAATACTCTCCGTCGGTTACATCTTTCAGGATTTGGTTCGGAAAAGTAAGAGTGGCACCTGCCTGAAACGTTCCTACAGGAATCCAGCCATATTGAGCGATAGCTTGCTGGGCCAGCCAGCGCAGACCCTCAATTGTGTAATGCTCATTACCAAATCTATCCACGTAGGTGTTTACCAACGAGGTAACAAACTCGTCAATTTTCCCGGCATTGAACTTCAAATCACGTGGTGATTCGCTAGGTACCTGGTTATTAGTTGGCTGCGTAGTCATATTTTTTCCATGAAAAAGGCCAGCTTAAGGCTGGCCGGGATGGTGATTAAGTTTTATCAGACGTAAATCAGATCGCTGTATTCAGCTACGGTTAGTGATACGGTGCTGTCAGCATTAGGTTTGATGCTATTGACCGTCCAGAGCTGCGCATCCATTTCAGCAACTGTGGCTATCAGGTATCGAGACGGTGACTGAACCGTATCGCCGTTCCAGATGTTAAGCTGAATTTCAGGGATTGCGGCCACAAAGCCATAGCGGGTGTCGCTGCGCGGGGTAGCCGGATAGCGCCTTGTCGGGTTACCTAAGCTATCCGTTACCAGCACGAACATATCTCCGGTAAAGTTTACAGGCTCGCTGGTGTCGAACGCATTTCCGCTGCGGCCGGCAATATATCCCTGCTGCTCGTTGCTGTCGTAGATGTCAGGCATCTGGATAACACTACCCACCTGAATAATGCCGTCCTCAAACACTTTGGCGTTCATCCGGGCACGGGAGTAAATCAGGCGCTTTATCTCACGCAATGCCCGTTCTCTGGCCTGAAATTCATTACGGAGCCCGACAATTTCCATCTTGTTAGGATTCTCAGCCTCCTGCTCAGTCATAGTGCCGTTCAGTATGCGGTAGTTGATGTACGTCTTGTTGTTTGTGGTCGGATGTACGTAGGAGACCTGCACGCCGTCATATCCGCCAGGCAGGGTAGCCTCATACGTTATTTTGTACTCATCCGTTTTCATGTTGGCGCGGTTAAATACTGCTGCTGGATTCGCTACGCGCTGATCGCGTGTGAACGTCAGCATGTTGTCATCCATAAAAGCGATGACGCTGGCGGCATTGCAAATGGCCTGAATACGGTCTCCCAGCGAGTCGTTTTCATCATCAAACGTGTAATCGAAATATCCTAGGCGCGCATCAGGTAGCGCTTCTGCAATAGCATACAGGCCGTACAGGTCAATGCTGCCGACTGGCTGCCCGCCGATAATCAGCCATTGATGTGCTACGGCGTCAGCAAAAGATCGGGAGGCGCGTAGCGTGTAATCAACTGCCCGGGTGTCGAGGTTGTAACTGATGGTTTTGCGCGTGGCCAGCAGGTTATATTTTCGCTCCCGGCTGCCCAGCGCGTTTTCAGTGGCCCTGACCTTTACGCGCACCAGCGTATCGTCAGGATGCACTACGTTACGCCGTACGTTAATGCTGTGAATCTCCTCGACCTTCAGGATGGAAGCATCGCTGGAATTGTCCGTGCGCTGGAAGCTGACCGCATACTTCCCAAATCCCGCCGATGGCGTCAGCTTGTCAGTGCGGTAAAAGACCTCGCTGGTGGATTCATGCGGCGTGGGCTGCCGGTAAACAAAGGTCTGCTGCGTGCCCGGTATCTGCGAGTAGTCATCATTAATCATCCAGATCACCACCTTCCAGTTAGTCTCTTTCTTTCCTCCCAGGCTCGACTGCGTGTGCAGCCACAGTTGGCTTGATGCAACCGGAGAGAAGAACGGCCCCACCACCAGCGCTTCATTGTCGTTCAGCACGAATTTAGACGTGTTGATTGTGGCGCTGGCCGGAATATCCTGTGGACCTTCCAGCTGGCTAAACGTAAACGTGTACCAGCGCACAGGATTGGTTGTGGCGCCGTCTGTTGTTTCAACTGCAGATATCATCGTTCCGGAGTAGGTTGCGTCTGTAGTGACGTTTCCTGATGCGGTGCTGTACGTCACGTTGATGGTGAATGTCACCGCATGCGGCAGCACCAGATTTTTGAAGTAGTCGAATTCCGCCTGCTTGACGATTTTAATCGCCATCTGCCCGCCAGAATAACTGCCGCTGACCATGGCCTTGGCGGTCGCTGACTGGATCGGGAAGTCACTGGCCTCGTTCTGGCCGGGCACCTCCTGCCCGTCCACATCATCAAAGCCGTAGCCCTCTAAAATCTCAGGTATAACCTGCCCCGGCTGATAAATCTGGTACTCCGCACCCGCCAGCGATCCGAGGCTGGATTCTGAATAGCGCACTGAGTCGTAGTCATAGCTCCCGATACCAATACACATCCACTCGGTGACATACTTCAGTCCGCCGCTTTTTACGTTCTGCGTAACATACTCAAACACCGACTCCTGAATCAGGTCAGGGAACGATCGTACCTGCCCGTAAATGTCCGGCTTAGCCTTATACACGCGCGCCGTGTTTGTCTGACCGGTGAGGGAGTTATTCGGCGAATCCACCGAATTGCCACCGGTATTGGCAATGGCCGGCTTTGGCATCAGAAACGAGAACACCTGCCCTACTACCTTAAATATCGGGCTCAGGATGTCGCCTACGACGCCTTTAGGCTGGTCGAATATCTGAACGTGATCAAGTTCGGTGAGCTCAAAATCAAGCTCGTCATCATCATCCAGCTTCACGCCGTTGCGTACGATCAGCAAATCATGATGCAGCGCGCTGTCATTCTCTGTCAGCCAGGCATAAAAAAAGGTGCCATTAGGCACCCTGTAACGCTCTTTCGGCGTTCCGGGAAAGCGACTTATTTCAATCAGAGCCATATCGGAAGTATTCCACTTTGGTGAATGCCCGCTGAATCAACATCAGAGAATCCTGCCTAACGCTGCCGTTTTCGCCACGCGAGTGCAGCGCCTGCCTTCCGAGGATAAGCCCGACGTGTGCCGGTTGCGCGCCGCTGTAGCCAACGAATATCCCTCCCTCTGCAGGATGCGGCACCTGCTGCCAGAAAATCACGTCACCTTGATAGCAGGTAAAGAAGTCGGCGCCAGATTCGTAGTCAGGCGTCTGGTGCAGTTCAATCCCCATCACCTGCCGGTAATAGAGAACCACCAGCCCCCAGCAGTCGACGGCATCAGAAGTGCAGGCCCGGTTTGACCATGGCACGCCGATCATGCGCGCAATAAAATCAGAGGTACTGCAGTCCGGTGTATTCTCGCGGGTCATAGAGGCGGCCAACGTTATTATTGAGTGGGTTGGTAACGGACAGCGTAACGGAGGCGCTTTCAGCATCGATATCTACCGTTTTCACGTACAGTGTCCACGACTTGATCGGCGCTGAGGTGTCACCGCTGTCAAATACCTGCCGGGTTGTCACAATAGGCGTCAGGCGGGTGGCGCCACGCCATTTCTTCATCTGTGCTTTTACGTCCGAAGAGACGCGACCGAGCTTTACGGTTGCGTCAATCACCGGGATGCCGCTTTGCTGGCTTTCCTCAATTTCAAAGCGCGCCGGGCGGTATATCACCCCGGCCAGCGTCTTTTCATAGAACTGCTTATCCACCAGCCTGACGTATCCAAATGACGGATGATAAAAGGTAAGCGTGTCATACAGCGCCCGCGATGGCCGTTGCTGCCGGTATTCACGAAATGATGGCATCAGGGAACCCTCGGTAATGACTCCGGATCACGATTATCAGGATAACCGGTCACAACAATATCCAGCCATGAATCCCACGGCGGCGGCAGCTCAACAATGATGTCGTCAAAGTCGTCATCAGGATTGTTGAGGCGGTTAGCGATTACTGTTCCCGTCCATCTGACCACGCTGCCATCAATGCTGGTTTGTACGGGCATCTGAGTGAAGTGAAGCTCCTGCAGCTGTGGCCCGCTGCCGCCGATATCTACCCGCATGCGGAACCAGTTCAGGCCGCGATTGAGGTAGTTGGGGCTGCGCAACCACTGCTGAAAAGCTCTTTCCTCTGCCAGCGTGAATATCCACGTCAGTGACCAGGTAACTTTAAGGTCGTCCGTCATCTGCTGGAAAATGGCCGGACCGACCGCCGGCTGATCCGACTGAAATCCGGTATCCAGCGTCATATTCTTGCTGGCTTTCTGCGCCAGCGGCAGCCAGCCGGGATAGTCGATAATTGGCATCAGCCCTGCCCCCTTGGCGTGCGTTTCACATTGAAGTTACTGGTTATGCCATTGCTGATTGGCCCGCCGCTGTTCAGGTCAGCAACAATCACATCTACGGTCAGGCCGCCTTTGCCATCGTTGCCAGCCTGTGCATCAACTGAAGCAGAGGTGTAATTCTGGATGTTAATAACCACACCTCCGCCTCCCGATGCCTGTAAATCCTTATTGCTGATCACCTTGCCGTTATCGCCCGGTATCATGTACTGCTTTCCGGTGCTGGCCTGGTATATCTCAGGCAGGCCGCTTTCTCCCACCTGATACATACCGCCGGCAGTGACTGGACCGCCATTCTTTCGCTTCCCGAGCAGGCTCATGCCAACAATGCCGGCGACGGCACCAAGGCCGATTGCAGCCGCGGTACCCATCGAAGCAATTGATGCAAGCAGCGCGGCAGGGGTCCATGCGGCAGTAGTGGTAGCTGCTGCAGCGACGCTGGTGGCTGTTTGGGTAGCAGTTGCCGCCGTCTGCACAGCAGTTACGGTACCGATTGCTGCTGTCTGCGCTGCCTGTCCCATGATCGCGGATTTGACCCACTCAACGCCCATCTGCACAAATGTGTTAACCAGGCTGTTCAGGACGGTACTGCCAATTGAGCGCATCGCCTCTTCAGCAGACATGCTGCCGATGATAATCCCGGTGAGCGCATTTGAGGCATTGCCGGCCAGCGCATCGAAAGAGGCAGCCAGCGCCTCATTGCCCGCGCTCTGGTTTCGCCAGATTTCCCACTGCGCCGCCACCCGCTTCTGCTCGTACTCAGTATTGGCCGCATTGCGCAGCGCCAGCCCCTGCTGCTCCGTCAGTGTCTTTTGCTGCTCAAACTGCTGTATCAGGGCGAGCTTGCGCGCATGCTCGTTTGCCAGCGCCTGTGCCGGGTCTACCGTTCCGGATGACTGCTGTTGCGGGGTGACAGCCTGGTCGGCACGTATCTGCGCCATTTTCGCCTGATGATCCTGTTCCAGCTTTTCAGCCATGGCGTTGTACTGCTCCTGAGTGATTTTTTTAGCGCTCAGGGCGGAATTCAAATCTGCCTGATCCTGCTTATAGCTCGCACTCTCACGCGATTCAGGCAACAGCTTCTCAGCCGCAGCCTGAGCCTTGATTGCATTAGCCACGTCCCACTTGCGGGCCGCATATTCACCTGCCTGAGCGATCTGCGCCTCCGTGGCCCCCTTGCCCAGCGACTGCTGAGCAGTAAGGATGGCCTGTTCACGGCTTAGTTCTCTTGTACTTTCGCCGGCTAGTTCTGACTGCTGTTTGAGGTTCGCCAGTTTCTGCGCAATGCTCTCCACCTGACTGGCAGCTTTTTTCTGTGCGCTGGCCGCAGCGCTGGTTTCCTTTTTCAGGTCACGCTGCGCCTGCTGTGCGTCATACTCCGCTCCGGCACGCTGGCGTGCCAGGTTGACTGCCGCATCATCACCACCCAGAGCACGTATTTCCTTTTCGGCTTTCAGCTGAGAGCGCTTGCGCGCATCAATCTCACCTTCAATTTCAACCTGGTCGAGCAGCTTATCGAGGTAGTCCTGCACCTTTGCCGGGCGCTGCACCTGCAGACTTGAAGCGTTGAACTTCTCTTTTGCTTTTGCAGCGAAATTTATCGAATTTCCCAGCTGGTTCATCAGTCCCGATGCTACTCCGGCCTCATGACCGTCGCGCTTTAACAGGTCGATACCCTGCTCAAGAACGCCGTTGTATTGTGCCTGGAGTATGCTGGTGAGATTCTTGGTCTTGCTGTACCGGCTTTCCATCTCCTCAAGCTTGCCCTGCTCAATTGCCAGCCTTTCCTGTGCATCACGCATATTCTCCATCTGGCGGGTAGACTCGCCATATATGCGCTGAGACCGTTTGTAGCTTTCGACAGCACCAATCAGGCCATCAACCTTCTGCCGCTGATCATCAATCATCTCTGACTGTATGCGCATTGCCTGAGCTGATTTGGCAATCTCAGCTGCTATCTGCGTCTGAGACATGTCTTTCATCTTGCTCACAAGCCCGGTCAGCTTGTCCGTAAAGTCGACTGCTTCCTGCTTGGCCTGCTGCGCTTTCTGATAAAAATAATAAATTGCAGCGCCGGCAAGCATGGCTGCTCCGGCTGGACCGCCAATCAGCCCGAGCGCCCTGAAAGCCAGATTCCGTACGCCCAGACTCGCTCGTGCTGCCGCAGCAGCGGCTGCATCCTGTGCTGCTGCATTTGCCACCAGGGCCCGATTGTAATTGTCAGTCAGGGTGGCCGCTTCAGTTCTTGCAGCTGACAACCTGACCTCTGCCGCCGCCAGATTCGCGGCTGTGATCGACGAATTTCGCATGACTTGGGCGATGCGAACTTCATCAAGCGCTCTTTCTTTGGCAACTGCTGCTGCCCGCATATCGGCGGTAGCTTTGTTGGCGGCAGCCTGCGCAGCCTGATTTTCGGCAACGATCTCTTCGCGAGTCGCTATGACCTTTCTGACTTTCTCCGTGGTTGCCATAGTAAGGGCGCCAACAAAACGGCTTCCCATTATCGTGGCGACGGTTGCCAGCACGCCGCCTATAGCATCAAGATTCTGGCTGAGAGAAACGATGCCGGTATTGAAAACATTGATAGTTGACTGAACAGAAGCAGACTCACCTACAAACTTCGTGATGTTATTGGTGGCAACGGTAAACGCCTGACCCATTGTCATGGTAGTGTTCGCGAACTCTTTTGCGATTGCGTCGCCCTGCTTCAGCAGGCCGTTTACCACCACTTCAGTAGTCAGCGCGCCCTGTGCGGCCATTCCTCGCAGCTGACCGATAGTCACCCCCAGCGAGTCAGCCAGCGCGACAGCCAGGCGGCTGCCGTTTTCGGAGATAGAGTTAAACTCCTCGCCTCGCAGAACGCCGGATGCGAGAGCCTGCGACAGTTGAACCATGGTCGAGCTGGCTTCTTCAGTTGTTGCTCCGGAAACCGCCAGTCCTTTGTTGATAGTGGACGTCAGCTTTATCAGATCTTCTGTGCTGGTACCGGCGCTGCGGGTGGCGCGCTCCAGCCGGCCATATAATGTCGCCGTTGCCTGCAGGCCACTCATGGTGCTCTGTGATATGTCGAATACGCGCTGAGTGACGTCCGCCAGTTGTTCGGTTGCCCGCACAGAGTTGGCGAGTTTGTTGTTAACCGTAACCCACTCGTTACCCCACGCTGCAACCTGCTGTACGGATAGTGCTGCAGCCAGTCCTTTGGCAATGTTGGTCAGGCCCGAAAGACTGCCCTGCATGGCACTAACAGATCGCTCCGTGCGTGTTACGCTGGCTTCAAGCCGCCCCATATTTCCAGACAGGCCATTGAGCGCTGCATCTACCTCACGACGCGCAGCCAGAAGTTTGGCTGTGTCCATGTCTACTTCATAAACGATGCTGCCAGCGTTAAGGGTGCCTGCCATTGCTAATCTCCGGGCGTAAAAAAGCCCCGCTATTGCGAGGCGTATTCAAGTGTCATAGCGCTAAGCACCAGCTTTCTGCCGCCTCTTAGCTTGTCGGGCGAGATATTTATCCGTGGCTGCGTCATACTCCTCACGCGTGAAGCCTTTCTGATCCGGATATTTGGCTGCCAGCAACAACTGAAACTCAGTCATGGTCAGTGATTCTGCTTCAGCGCGTGAGATGCTGAAGTGGTTTCGCGCTGCATTGATGTAGTCGAAAGCCCGAAACTCAGATACCGCCTGGCCGGTTTCATATCGCTGCAGCTGTCTGATTTTGGCTTTGCCAATGATGCCGTGCGTGATCAGTGATTGCCCGACAGCCAGCAGCGCGAAAGCATCCATAAGGCCGGGCCTGAGCATAATCGCCCGCCGGCCGCTTCTGCCGGGCACATACTCGCCAGTCAGCTTTGAGGCGTCACGATTGCAGCATGCAGACAGCACCGTCATGGCGGCCTGACAGGCGCGCCGGCCGTAACTGGTTTTGCCAATATGGTCACTCAACCAGGCAGGGATTACTCCGTAGGCATCCAGCGCGCGCTGCAGCAGTGGTGTGATTTCATCATGGTGCAGGTCGTAAAACGCCTGAACGATTTCCTGCGGCTCGCCAATCTTCATCATGTTCGCGAATGAGGGTCTGAAGAAGAAATCCTCATCGCCCACTGTAATCAGGCACTCGCCTATTTCTTTTGCCGGGGCCATAAATTCTCCTGGTTCATTATCAAGGGCAGTGGTGACCGCCCTTTGTAATGGATCAGGAAGCGGTAACAGTGACGGCAGTCTGCGCCGTTTTCGCACCATCGTTTGTGGTGAAAGTAGCAGTGCCAGTGCCGGCGGCTACACCGGTAATCAGGCCGCTGCTGTTGATAGTGAATTTTGTCGGATCGGAGGACGTCCACACGCCGGATTTGTCAGTTGCATCTGATGGGCTCACAGTTGCATTTAGCTGACGCGTCGCGCCAACAACAACGGAGGTGGTCTGCGGAGAAACGGTCACGCCGGTTACTGCCACAGTATCTTCATCTTCAACTTTGGTCACCTTAACAGTGGTACCGTCGGCAACCTTGAACTCAGTGCTGAACGTTACGATGTCATTGGTACCACCGTCAGTGCTCAGCGCGGTGATAACCATGTAGCCCTGAAACTCAACCGGACCAATTTCTACGCGCACCCAGATGGTTGGCTGACGGCCGGCGCCGATTTCAGTGGTGAAGTAGTTCACGAAGTTACCGAAGCCAAACTGGTCCAGGCGATCGCGTTTACGCACTTCACCCTCAAAGCTCACGGTACCATCTGCGTTGGTGGTCAGGTTTTCCACCCAGCCGCCGGTGTCATCGGCATCAGAGTTGGTTGTGTTAGGGGAGAAATCCAGCGTCTTTGACGTTCCTGCAGCCAGCGCTTTCCATTCTGATTCGGCCGGGACCGTATCCGGGCAGCCGAGCGCTACTTCCAGCACAACGTTACGGCCAAACAGTTTGCCGTTCTCGGTTGGGCAACCTTGCATAATTGCTTACCTCATTTCAGATAATAAAAAAGGCCGCACCAGGCGACCTTGTTTGAGTTGATGTTGCTTACTCTCCATAGAGGCAAGCGAATAGCAGCCGGTAAACCAGCCTTCCTTCAGTGGTGAGAACGGGAGCAGGCATACCGCCTACGTTTTCTATATGGCCGATACAGTCATTCGGCATCGGGTTCTGCTGCACATAGTCAGTAATGGCCTGCGCAGCCGCATCGGCAGCACCGTTTCCGTCTTTCGCGCCAATCACGTCCACCAGCACGTAATACTCCGAACCGAGATCGTTACGGATGGCAGAGCCGCCATTTGGTCGGAAAACGAGGAACCTATCCGTCAGCTTTCCCGTATCCTTCCAGACCAGCAGCTGGGTGATAAAGCCATCCGTGAGGCCTGCCGAAGCAAAAAGGTCGCGCACCCGTGTGTGCATAGGAGGTGTCAAAGCGTCATCTCCCTGTGGATCACGCGCTCAATCGCATCCCGACTTTCTTCAAAGCCTTTCGTCAGGAACTCTTTCTGAGCCGTTGGCCGACGGAAGCGCTGAGGAATGGACGGGTCATGCACGTAAGCGGCGTAACTTGCCGTATAGCCTACTCTGCCGGTTATCAGCGCGCCGTTGACGACAATCTCACGGAACTGACTGTTCAGCAGGTAAGAGGTGTCGATTGGTGTGTAAATCGCAGCCTGTGCCGCACCAACAATCATCGCCCCTGTCAGCGCACGTATGACACGCCGATCCTGAATGCTGTCAATCGCCCGATTAACGTTCCGGCTCACTCTGCTCACTCCCTTCACTTTCACGCCCATGGTTATGCTCCGGTAATGATGGCAAAGTCGTCAGCGAGCCGCTCAAAGGTGTCTGCGTAGCGAATGGCCTGCATCACCTCATCTGCACCTGCAGCAATGGGGTCAGGCTCAGCAGAGACGCCTATCAGGATGTAATCTCCGGCATCAGCCAGCGCGTACTCGGTCCAGATCGTGTTCTTCACCACGCGCTCCGCACCAATGTTACCCAGGCGTTTTGCCAGCCCGCCCTGATAGTCACAGGCAATAACCACAGGCGCATCAAACACCGGGTCACCGTAATCATTGCTAGCCCCGGAGCGTCTCCAGATAGTTGCCTGCGCGGTGTATGACCAGTTAGCCAGTGAAGACATATCAGGCCCTCCAGCCAATTACAGCAGGCTTCTGCGCCGCAATGCGCTTGCAGTTAAACACCCATTCACCGCTGCTGTTCACGTAGCCGGTTGTCTGCCGGCCATCTGAGGTTTTCAGCCATACTCGCTCAAATGCTTTTGGTTTTATGCTGGGTGATTGCCATTCCATCAGCATCCTCCCACAACATCGAAGAATCCCACAGCGACCCCAGAGATAGGCAGGCTGCCAAGGCAGCTATTAGTATCCCAGGCCAGAATCTGCTTATAGAGATGATCTGTGCCGGCACTGGCATAAGTAAACGAACGGGACGCGCCAGACGGAGCAGACTGGGATGAGAGTTTACGGGCGCCGGACAGGGCTGCTAATCGCGCGGCTGCATAGATGAGCAACAGCTTTTGCAGGCTTTCGGAGTAGCCCGCCCCGTCCATACAGGCAGAAGCAGCGCTGACCTGTTCAATCAACAGTTGCAGTACAGCGTCAGGAACCGTGAAGCCCAGCTCAGCCATCAGCGGCTTTACGTCACCCAGCGTGATTTGGGCTGCCATGGTTACATATCCTTTTTGGTTGCTGCTGCCAGCGCTGCTTCTGCGTCGTCAGCGCGCTTATTAGCGGCTTCCAGTGCATCGGCGTGCCCTTTGTCTTTTGCCTCAGCTGCATCATGGGCGGTTTTCAGCTGTTCCAGTGCATCATTCAACTTCGCCTGAAGCCCGGAGTTATCTTTGCTGACCGGAGCAGACGGCGTTGCCACCTCGAATGACAGCTTTTCACCGCCCTTCTCCTTAGATGCTTCAGCCTTACCCTGCTCAACCCACTTCTCAGCGATCGCGCCGTCAACGTCATAAACCTTACCAACCTCCAGTTTCTGGAAGTTGGCACCGGCAAAGAGGTTTGAAGCCAGAATCTTTACGAGTGCCATTAGCTGCTCCTCAAGAGGCGTGGATGACGGAGTATTTGTTGTTGATGTCCTGCTTAACCATCAGGCCCATCGCACCCCAGGTGCGCCAGATGTAATCGCTGTTGTAGAACGGACGCGGATCTGCAACGGTGCCGATTGCCTGACCAACAACCGGAGCAATAACGCCTGCAGTCAGTGGAACAATCAGGATTTCGTTACCGGACAGCTGCGCATCTTCTTTAATCGCGGCGATACCTGACAGCTTCAGCAGCTCTTCCAGCACGGTCCGGGTCGCGTTCACGTCGAAATAGCGCTCAAGGTTCGACATGATTTCAGCAGAAACATACCAGGTTTGCGGCGCGTACTGGCTGTTGGTGACGCGAACAACGTCGCGCAGCGCAATAGCATTAGTACGCAGTGCTACCGGGTCGGTACTGGTAGCGAAGTTGAAGGTCAGTGTCACCTGAGCCACGCGCTCATCTTCTTTCAAACCTTTCCAGGTCAGGCCGTCGAACTTAACGTAATTGCCCTCTGAGTCGCGGAAGCCGTTGAACATGTAGTCAACGTACTGACGCTGCACATCCTCTACGGAGCCGCGCTGTGCATCAGCCTGAGACTGAAGCGCAGACGGGCTGTTGAAGATCGGGTCACGCCAGGTGAACTTGAAGCCGGAATCATGGATAGGAACCATTGTGCCGTCGAAGGTGTAGGACTTCGCATCCAGCGCTGCGCCAATCTGGCCGCTCATGGATGTGTGAGCCCAGCCACGACCACCGGTGCGGGCGTAATCGTAACGTGACTGCTCGATGCGTACAGAGCGAGCCAGTGGCATCAGGTCATTCAGCAGGGTGAACTGAGTGGTTGGCTCAAACTGCGCCAGCACGGTGGTATCAAATGCGCGATACAGGCGACGAATGTCATCAACGGCGTTGACAGCATCCAGTCGGCCGGCATCTTCACGAATGCCACGAACGCGACCGAGGAAATCGGCAGCGGCCTGAGCACCTTCGTTACGCGCCATCTGCAGCTCAGCGAATTGCGCCTGGTTAACTTCAAGGTTTCCGGTGCGCTCGCCAATGGAACGGGAAAATACAAACATTCAGGTGCTCCTTACTTGAACACAACGCGAATCAGATCGCCCGCCACCGCAGTGACTGGTTTATCTTCTTCGATATAAGCGAATACAGCGGCGTCAGCGGCTACTGCGGTGATGCGGCCATTAGCTACGGCAACCGGCTGCCCTTTTTTGTATGTGCCGGCCGCAGCACGGACATTCAGGAACAGGCCAGGAAGAGGCTGAATGGCAACTACGTTTTCGCCAGCAGCAATTGCATCATCCACGCCCATGCAGCGCAGATAATCCATATTTGCCACATACAGGATTGCTGACTCAGCGCCAGCAACTGATGCGGTGAACTTACCAGCATCGAAGAAGCCAATAGTGCCCGGAGCAGTAGCAACCGCAGCCGCGCCTTCACGATTAAGCAGCGGGTTAAGGAAGATGCCGCCCGCGTGAATTACATGCTTTCCATCTTTAGCCATTTTTTACTCCGGCATTTCGCTGAGGGATTGAGTGTTAACCTGATGGCGCATACCGCTATTCAGGCCAACAGATGATTGGCACTGTGCATACATGCCATCCAGTGCCGCGCCGTCGAGAGCGTTAACCGTCAGGTCGTCGAGCTGAAACTTCGCCTTAACTGCAGCACGTTTTTCGCCCTTCTCTTTGTCAGCGTTAACCGCCAGGCCGCTTTCAATGGTGGTCAGCTTGTCAGCAAACGGTTTAAACCATGCCGGTGCCTGATCACTGTTGGTTGCAGTGTCTTTGGCCTTCTTCTCATCCGCCTCTTTCTTCTCACGGGCGGCCTTCTCTTCAGGCGTCTCTTGCTTGTCAGCTGCTTTCTCGGCAGCCATCTGGTTGTATGCGTCCATCAGCTCTGCATCGGTTTTGCCTTCGGTCGGCTTACCAGCTGCTTTCAGCGCATTTACGATCAGGTCTTTCATCGGATCTGTTTCTCCGTTGGTTTTAATTTCGTACTCAGTGGGTTTGCGCACGACTTCTACAGGTTCGCCGACGAATTGAGCGGTGCCGTCATCGTCGATGAGGTACTTCTGTTTGAAATAGCGAGTGCCATCTCGGTAAATAAAACTGTCCGGCCAGACTGTTTCGGGCCAGAGCCAGTTATCGCCATCACGACCTTCGCGCAGCCGATCGCTGATGGCGCGCTGAATGTCGTCAAAGCTGAAATTGAAGGCGTTGGTGAAGAAGAATCGGGTCTTATTGATCAGCCCTTCCTTGGTGCAATTGGATGCAGACGCTAGGTCTACTGTTTCGGTTTCGACTTCTTCAGTGGAGTTATCCGCATTAACGAAGATGCCAACACCATCGTCAGGGGTTGCTGCCCCGGGCTCATCAAGCAGGATCGCGACGTGGTCAAACCGCAAGTTGCGCGCTACCCACGAATAGCTCTTCCCTTTCGACTTTCCTTTGTTCTGCTCCCGGCTTAACAAAAGTCCGGTTGATACATGGATTGGCTCAGCGGCTGAGTTAGTCTGCATATCTTCAATGCGTGCAAGAACGCGCTTGCCGTTTTCAGAAGCAGAGGCATAGCGCTTGTTGATCTTCATATCCATGACGACACGATCGCCATCTTTGCGGACATTCTCAGCCCATGCTCCGACGTGAAATTTGTTAACAGCTCGAGGATTATTGGCACTGACATACTCATTGCCTATCTTTGGGTGCTGCAGTGGCATTGGGTTTCCCTCAATGCTCATATAGCTTTTGTTAATTTCCGCCGCCGGGTACAGGCCTCCATTCATGACAACGTCATCCACGACAGGCACAACGCCACGAATGACGATGTGCTCGTCACCGTCGAGGGTTTCGGTTGAGATGTTTGCAGCATTAATGGCGAGGGAGCGTACATGAATGCTGGACAGCTTCATGATCGGGCCTCATTCTTAAATGGGTTTATAAACTTCAACTCAAGGAGAAGGATGTGAAGAGATACAAGATTGTTTTTAATGGCAAAGTAAATGGCACTCACCAGCCACTTGATGCATTTATTGATGCTACTTCCGCTCCATCTGAAGATGACCCAGATGTGATTAGAGCAGCGATTATTGAGCTCTCGAGAACCTTTGACGGTGAATCAAACCTAGTAACACTTGAAGTCGAAATATCAGCCGTATTGCCAGTGTCGTAATAATCAAATGCTCTTCCAAGCCTTGCGCTCCGCGGAGAGCTTATCAACCAGACCGGTATTAACCACCTTTCCACTATCATCAAGGATGACCGGTATTTGACTGCAGTAGCAGTAATACCGGTTGCCGCTCACCGAGTAGAAAGCCTCAACCTCTTCTGTTGTGTAAACCCGACCATGTCGCGCCGCATGCCACGCCCTGGTAGTAGGCTTAAGTGCTGACAGCCAGAGAATTGCCATATTCAGTCCTAACCGCTCACGCGCCCAGTCGGTTTCCAGCCACTGGGCTTTCCGCAAAGCACCAACCTGCTCGGTCTGAGCGATGTTCTTTGCCTGCGACATTGATACGTCAAGCCGCTTGCTGATGATGCGAGCTGTTTCCCGCGGGTTGACACCACGACCAATTGAGTCGGATATGACGTTAGCCAGGTCAGCCCGGGCAGCATCACTGATGCCCTTCCAGTCGCTGTAAGTGGAGACGTAAGCAGCTGCTATCTGATTCTGATATGCCGGACTGCTCAGCAGCTGCGCCAGCGTGGTCTGCTGCTCATATACGGCCGACTGCACTGACAGGTTGGTGAATGCCAGCCGAGTGCCGCGCTCATATTCAGCAGCAACATAGGTCAGCGCCCAGAGGCTTTGACTGCCACCCTCAAGCAGATGATCGTCGAGAATCAACTGAACGCGTTGCAGCAGGTCCGCCAGCTGCGCTGCGTTCATGTCGTAGATATAGGTGCCGGCATTCACCTGGTAAATGACATCACCGTACACAGCATGCGAGGCGTTACCAATGCGTTCAGTGCCGGTTAGCCGCTCGTCGAATAACTGCTTAAGCGCCAGTTTTATCCGGTAATAGCGGTCGTCAATATCGCGATACATCCGGCCAACCTGCCGGGCTGATTGCGTTGGGTCAGCTTTGTTACGGGGTATTATTGGCGTCCCGATTCGGATTCTCGCTGGCATCGTCGTCATTCAGCGGGTCCTTATCGTTTAACTTTTTGTTTGGATCAGGCGTAGATGGCGCTTTGCGTGGTTCAAGCTCGCCGACGGTACGCACTTCGTTCTCATCAACCGCTGGCGTTCCGAATGCCTGCTGGGTATCTTTCGCAACAGTTGCCATAGCCTGCATATTGGCGATCTTCTCTTTCTCACTGGGGGCGAGTAAGTCAGACCATGCCAGCGTGACTTCGCCAGACGGAGGTGCATCGATTACTCCCAGCGTCCAGAAGCGCTCCAGAACGGATTTAATGGCAGCAGACATAAATCCCCACCGGCGACCATTACAGCGCTTCGCCCAGTCTGCCTTGTCCTCGTCAGATGCCAGACGCCCGGTTTGCTGGCCGAACAGAATGGTGAAAGGACACTGAATTGACGATGAGAATTCATTGGCGGTTACCGTCCATGATGGTGACGGGTCAGCCGCCGCTACGGACAGTACAGATGGCGTTCCGGCCTGCATAACCAGTGCCGCATCGGTGCCACGGTTCATCCTGGCTATTTTATCGTTCATCGCTTCGCCGATATTGGCGTAACCGGCCTCTTTGGCCTGAGCAGCGATGGTGGCCATATCCGTCGTTGAGTCAAAAGCAATTCCAAGCTGGCGACTGGCGTTCTTTAGGAACCCTTCAGCGCTTCCGCCGGAAATCTTCTCAAGGTCGAGCAGCTTGTTGTAGCCGGCGCGCAGATACGGCACGCCAGATAGCATGTTTTCATCCTCTGAGCCTTCACACAGGATGATGACCCGATCGGGATGCACTGTAACGCTACGAACGGGCCCGTATGTGCCATCGTCACCAACAGGCTGCTCGTTGAACTGGTAGTTAACTGGTTCACCGTAGGTTTCCGACATGGTGTCTGTGTCGAAATTGCCGGGCTTAATCTGCGACTCCCATGCCGGGATTAGTTTGACGATCGCTTTATCGCGCAGCAATTTTACAGCGCTCCTGTCTACCGGCTCTTTCCACTCGCGGCCGTCTTTGAACTGAATCAGCAGCGCGGAGTATTTACCGATCAGGTTGCGCCGGTCAGCGTCTTTAATCTTCATCCAGTGGCGCGCCAGAAGCTTTGTTGCCGCAGCCTCCCATGCCGTTGTAGATGTCGACTCTTTTTTCTCGTCACCGTCGATGATGACAGGCCGGTCTACCCAGCATGAGTCCAGCAGCTTGTGCACTGCAGCGTAAGCCACAGGGTTGCGCTCATAGGCACGGTAGTAGCGGTCAAAATCCAGATCCTCAGGGTAACCAAACTCCTCATAGAGCTTCGTTCGCTTAGTATTGCCCTGATGACCACCATACAGCATGCGCTGACGGCCCATAGCATCAGCAAGGGCATTAACGAGGAATTTTACCTCGTTGTTTTGTTCACTCACTGATGAGCTCCTTAAAAGAAGATTGCGCCGGTCTGCTTGTGGTTTGTCTTCGCTACAGCAAAGTAGCGGAACGCATCAGCACCGTGCGAGGTGAAATCGTGCAGTGGTTTGTCTTTCCAGCAGCCGCGCTTGTCGTCCCACTCTTTGCGGTAACCCTCAAGATGAGAGATGCCCAGCTCGCATTTAGCCGAGTCAAAGGCGCATCGAGGGAGGATTTCACGCACTGAATCGATACCGGTATCAACGCCCAGCTTTGGCGCAACCTTGAACCTGATGGAGTAGACCTGCCCGTCGATCTCAAAGCCTTCAGCTGCTATCTGCTTACGGCTTTTACCGTCGCCTGCAAACTCCCGATTATCGATATCGTGTGGCGCCCAGTGATCGCCGTATTCATAGGCGCGGTCTTTCAGCACCTTCATGTAATGGCGCAGACCTTCGCCGCTGTTCTCGTAGTAGTCGATGACGTGAAATTCATCCCCCACCTCACGAACAAACCAGATTGCTGTTGAGTCGCCAACCCCGATATCCCAGAACGTGTGAACAAGCTGATGTGAGTTATCCGGCAGCTCTCCAACACGCTTGTTGGTATAAAGCCAGCGGAACTGCTTGGCGTAATAAGCACCTTCAACTGACTGCTCAAAGGCTTCAGCCGGTATCGATGGATACTCGCGCTTCATGTCATCACCAAGCGTTTTCTCTTTAGCGTAATACCAGGCTTTCTGACGCTCGCTAAGGGTTACACCATGCTTTGCCTCAATATCGGCGAAATAATCGCTCAGTCGCTGCGGCAGGGCTTCTACCGGGTCGATTGCATAGAGTGGGTTCTTCCACCACGAGAAGAAGAAAAACTTCCAGTCGAGGTTAGACAGCGGCTTGCCCTGCAGCTGCGCTTTCTCAGCTGTCTGGCAGTAGTCGAAGAAGTAACTGGCGCGCCCCTCGGCCGTGCTCTCAATCGTGGTAAAGCAATCGCTGGATACCGCCTCAAATGCACCAGTGACAATCTCACGCGCCTTATCCGGAAACTTAGCGCATATCTTGCCGAACTCTGAAACGTGCAGGAAACGCAGCGTGCCGCCACGGAATGACGTACTGACGTAGAGTGATCCGCCCTTCCTGAAAACCAGCTCTCCCGCAGAGTCATTGCTCGCAGGGTTAGCAGCTCTGATTTCCGCCGGCAGCCGATCATAGGCATACTTCACCTTTTCACGGAAAAGGCGCTTAGCGTCATTCAGGGTGTGGGCAATCAGGGCGCACTTAGCAGCTTCGAACAAAGCCGCGTCAAGCTGGATAATGCAAACCTCTGTCGTAAAACCTAACTGGCGAGCCTTCAGGATGATGTTGCGGGTATGCATGCCCTCAAAGTATTCGAGCTGCTCCGGCGTCATCCTGAATCTTACCGGCTTCCCTTCTTTATCGGTGATCCAGTACAGGTTATTCAGGCGCCAGAGCTTGTCACGCAGAAGCGCGAGATGTTCTGGCTTCATGATTACCCCTTGGCTAAATCGTCCATCATGCTCGACAGGTCATCGACTGTTTTGTTGCCTTCCTCGCTATCGAGGTTGTAGGCCTTGCGTTCGGCGTTGATGACTTTGATTTGCGCATCAACGCCTGCAGTAATTGAGCGGGACATAGAGGCGTGATTGTCTTCAGTGATTTCTGCATCTTCGAGGAAGTCACGAAGCTTGTTGGTGATTCCACGCCATGCGGCCAAACCTTCACGGTGGGCCATGACAACCGCTGCAGCTTCATCGGATGCCTGGTCAACTATCTGCGCATCAGTAACCACTGGTGACCGGTTACCGCTTGTGGTTACCGATTTGGTTACCTTGGCTTTGGTGGCAGTTCTAACTTGCTCAGTCAGGTCTCGCTGCCATCCCTCTTTGTTTGCTCTCTTGAGGATGGTGGCATGGTTAATGCCATGCTTTTCACCAATCCCTCTTACTGACAACGAACCAGCGCGGTAAGCCGATTCGATGGCCTCCCAATCTGGTGTCGCCATGGTTATCTGTGCCTTAATAGTAAAGTTAATATCAACCGGAATGAATTCATGAAAAGCAAAGACGAAAGATATCTTGATTTAATGAAAGGGCTGGATCGTGCCGATGAAGAGATAAAATGCCTCTTCTTGAATATGGCTAACAAGGACTTTAATTACGATTTCTTTATGGCTATAGGTATTGCTAGGCGGAGTTGCGCTTTAACTTCCGGCTTCAAGGCTATGCTTAAGGATCGAAACTCTTTATGTGCATTAGCCTTAGTTCGAATGCAGCTTGATAACTCCCTGCGCCTTTACGCAGGTTTCTTTTCAAAAGATAGAATCAAATTTTCCAAAGATGTACTGAATGGAAAGATCATAAGCAAGATGAAGGCAGACGATAATCAGCCTATGACAGATAATTATCTTGCTCGCAGGGTTAGCAGAGTTAACCCTTGGGTTATTAACGTTTATAAGAAGACTAGCGGTTACATTCATTTCTCTGAAGAGCACATAAAGGAAGCTCTTCGGCATAGAGGAGGCGGAAATTTCGATCTTATTATCGGGCCCAATGATTTTGATAGAGAAGAGGTGGATTTTCTTGAGCCGTTAGAGTGCTTCACTCACATAACATCTATGATAAAAGTTCAGCTTGAAGACTGGCTAGGGTTATTGGATAGATCTCAGATTGAATGATACTCCCCATTAGGCGCATCTGCGAGTGCGCCTGCTGGTAACTACGCCTTGAAATCTGCCAGCCCCTGACCTTTGCGCCACTCTCTCATTGTCGCGACAACCTTCTCTGGAGTCAGGTCATCGTCATCATTGTAGAAAATCAGGTCTGAACCTTCTGGATGCTCAGACAGAGAGCAAACATGTTCAATCAGTTCGTCCTGATATGCTTCGCCACCCTCAGCATTGAATATCTCCTGAACCAAGCTGGTGAACTCAGCTTCCGTGTAATCCTCAAATTTTGGCTTCAACTTCATCGATGGCGCTCTCCTTTGTGATGGAAGCCATCTTACTCTTTTTGCTCCGGTACGTACTCCATCTTGAGCACGTCATCAGGCGCCAGATAGACCCAGCCACCATCTTCGTGGGCAATGCCGATAAAGCCGTTCACGATTTCAGGCTGCGACCGGTTCATCAGCCCTTCATGGGCTTCACCTGACTTAGTGGTTACCGTAATGCGGTAGGTGTCTGGCATATTGGCTCCAATAAAAAACCGCCCGAAGGCGGTTGCACGCTATTAAATTTTTAAGGCTTTCTGTATAGCATCAGCGACTTCAGAAACATGCTCTTTTACTGCATCCATATCGTTAGCAACGAATTGAGAAGCATGGTTCGACTTGGCTATTTCAAGAGCTGCCTGAACGGCAAGAAGTCTTTGTTTTTGCTCTTGTGTAACTCCGATTGGGATGTTTTTACTGAAATAATCTTCTAACATGACAACCTCCTTCTCATAATGGAGGCTACACATTAGCGTTAGGATTTATCCGAGTGAAGCAAATTTTTCTCACAGCTTCGCAACGCTTCACAGCGTGGCTAACCGTTACCTATTTTCAGATTTTTCATCTGGCATGTTGTTGCCATAATGGGTGCCATTTACAACCCACTTTATTGATTGAAAATGAAACGAAATTTGCTTATTTTTGCATTCTTTTATAGCGCTTGTTCCAATGCAGACTATAAGGCTCTCGATTTTCCGGTAATCGCGCCATTGAGCGATAATGTTCAGATGGTATCGCCCAGCATCAGCGAATTCTATAGAGCCTGCTCAAGTGGGGCCGATTCGACCGAAACTAGGCAAAGTAGAGCTGACTGGTCTTACTGCTCTGGCTTTATCAGGGCGTCAATGCAAGCAGCAACTGATGGTGGTGCAGGAACATGCCCGCCAGTGACGCTACGTCAGGTCTTAAATATTGTTGATAAACGTAATCAAGAATACGAATCCAGCCATTCTGACCCGATTTACGACAAAAGCGGGAAGTTGGTCGCGTCTACATTACATCCAGATTTCGTTGACCCCTGGAAATCGCCAGCTTTACCGATAGTAGTGAATGCTTTAAATAAACTAGGCTGCAAGTGATAAAGACATCGCAGGTCGCACTGCTTGAATGCGCCCTGTGATGACCACTAGCTTTTGTCTTTGATTGTTTATCCTCCCATCGCGGAACTGAGATGGGTTATGATTTGTTGCAAATAAAGGCCATATGATTAACAATCAAGCTCCAAAATTAGCAGATAAAATTCATCATGTTTAAGTTACTAAATTTATTGATATTATTATCAATGCCATTCTCTGTATTAAGCGCGGAAAAGCTTGTATTTACTGTTGAATGCGCATGGGATGATCTGGACGCATCAAGCCACAATCAAAAGCAGGTTATCAAGTTGTATAAGGATGAAACATCTCAGCGGCTTGAAATTGTTCCAACCAGTAAAGACGCTCACAAGCCTGTGTACTTTATGAAAAATAAAGGCTCCTACACGACCATAGGTAAAAAAGAATATTTCAAGGAATATTTTTGGCAAGGCTCTGATGTCCGTCTAACCCTGCTTCGAGGCAATGAAACATTAATCAAGATAGAGTCCATAAGTGAACCTAGCTTTCCAGAATTAACAGCTACCTGTCCAAAGCCAGCTTATAACAGTTAAGCACTTAAGTTACTCGACTGATTGGTACCACGCCTGCCATCGGTATGTGTTAAGCCGAAGCGTTCTAACGCATTCCCCATTTTCTACATCAGATTGCAGGTCTGCATCACTGTCCTTTCCCGCCGGACTGAGCTTGCACGGCGGGCTCATCAAATCCTGCGATATTGTTGGCCGCGTCGATTGCTCGCTGCCGCATGCTGACAGCATCATCATCAAACCTGCACACAGTGCGATTCGGATCCTGCACATATTTCACCACGTCGCGGGTAATGGTTCGGTAGATGACTTTGCCATTAGCATTGGCTGCTGCCGCCTTTTGCTCTATAGGAGCCAGTTTGGCCTCAGCCTTCTGTCTCTTCATGGCATAGTCAGCGTTAACTTTGGCGCTATGGGCATACCAGCCATTCAGATAGCGGATCTCTCCATACCCGATAGCAATAGCCATAATTACAGTGATGGTGATCAGGTAAATGCGCAGACTAAATGTCATTTGGGCCATCCGCCAGACACAATGAGCGCTCCATATCTCGCCGATTCATCAGGCCTTTCCACTTCATGCCACCGGCATATACCCAGCGGCGCAGCTCTTCACAAGCGCCAGCCTGATCGCCGTTGTTGAGCTTCTTCAGCAAAGTGGATTTAGAGAACGCAGATACGCCTACGTTATAGGTGAAACTGTAAAGAGCGGCACGGGGATATTCGCCCAATGGCACCTGAATCATGGAATCGACAGCCCTCTTTACAGGCTTTAGGTCATTCCACAGCAGCCGATCGCATTCACGGTCAGTGTATGTTTTACCCTTGATGATGTCGGTGCCGGTATGACCATCACAGACCGTCCAGACTCCGGCCACATCTTTGTACGGTTCATAGGCGCGACCTTCAACGCCGTCTTTACCGCCGAGAAAGACGGTGGCAATAAACATCGCCCCGCCACCCGCAGCAGCTATCAGCTTTTTACGCAGGCTCCATGACATAGCCATATCAGTCATCTCCAACTTTTACGGCCGGGCCATATTTCTCAAGCGCTTTTACCTGAGCGTTGGCGACCTTGCGTTTGAAGTACCAGTTGATGAGCCCTGTAATGACGATACCGAAGATACCCGCCAGCACGCCGATGGCCGACCACTCATCAGGGCTCAGTTTGGTGAGCACACCGTTCAGGATGGTGCCCCCGGACGTGCCGAGGGCAACGCCAGTAACAAGTTTGCTCATAGTTTGAATGCTCATAGACACCTCCCAATGCGGACAGGTGCTGTTTGTAGTCAGGAGAAAAGACGCCCACCGCCACTACGGATAGAATTGAGGTCGCTTTGACTGGCGGGGGCAAAAACGGAAAAAGCCGCCAGAAGGCGACTTCGGAAAATAAAATGATCTTTTGCTCAATAGGATTTACAAATAAAACAACCACACCTTAAACACCTCTTAACTTAAAGATGCATAGCGGGTGTGGCTGAATTAAAGCTGCTGCTCCGGGTGCCTCCCGGTAAGCCATTGAATGGTCAAACCGACTTGTGAATGATTACACTCAGCGTTAGCTGATAGAACCATTTGCACCCCGCCGCTTAGGGGGATTAGCTGCAGCCATAAGACAGTAACACTTAAAGGATGCAGTTTTATCTGATAGTGCAATATTTGCCCGGCACAACAAAAAACCCTCGCGGATGGTGGGTCCGGAGGGCTTTCTTATTATCACAGGGTGATGGAACTTGTATTTTTCAGCACACCGAACAACAGCGCGCAACTTCAACTGTTGGAAATCATATCCCCAGCTTCCTGAAAAGTAAATAGCTCACGATAAAATAATGAGCTATTCAACTTGTTTCTATGCAGTTACCTTATTCAGCGCAGCGTTCGCCCATGACTCTTCTGTTTCCAGCGTTGCGATCAGCCGATCGTAGAATGGCTTTCCGCTTCGATCCCACGTGGCGAGGCTAATGCTATCAGTAAGGTCGCTGATTGCTCTGTACGCATCGACCGCAGGTATTCGCTCATACCCACGTCCACAGCAGCGCTTGCAGTCACCCATAACAGGCACGCCCTGCTTTTCCGTCTCAGCTTTCATCACTGCACGGCCACGGCCATTGCAGTCACGGCATGCAGTTGATAGGACCCCCTTGCCTTTGCACTGTTTGCAGAGCACACGTACGGTCTCTTTGACATTCCTGGTCTCACCGCCGGACAGTGGTGATTTCATTGAGAACACATCGGCCTCAATGAATCCGGTGGCGCGGCAGCAATCGCAGGGCTTCACGCTGGCTGCGCTGCGGCAATAATCCATGTAGGCATAAGTTGCGAGTGTTTGCATAACAGCTGGTTTAATATCAGCGTCGAGTTTGCGAAAGGCTGGAACCTTGTCGCAGATTTGAAGTGCATATTCAGTTAACAGGGATACGGCGCGTGCGGCGTCGTTCTCACTTACTCCCACCTTTCCCATAAAGGCGCTGTAACCCAGTGGAGCACGACTCTGCGTCATTCCCATGGCTGCGATATAGTCGGTGCCGGTAAGCGTGTCAGGTGACGTCTGCGGCGCTGTCCCGCTGAAGTTCTGACCCTTTGGAAAATGGTACTTTACTGTCGCTTCTAAGCTCATGCTGCCTCCCTCTGCTTAATTAGCTCTCTGGTTTTCTGCCGGTAGTACGCGGCCAGCTCCTGCAGTTCTTCCCGCGTCCATTTCTTCAGTTCGTGCGGTCCCATCAGGCGATCGAAAGCAGCCTGGCCGATCTTGGCAATAAGCTGTGGCTTGTACTCGCCAATGTTCCCGGACAGGTATGAGTTGCAATGCTCACACTGAAGGTGGCAGTTGGTTTCGTCGTAACGGGTTTCTTTGCTGGCTCCAACGGTGCGGTAATGGCCTGCATTCATTTTCGCGCCTGTATCGCGGCCACAGCTGATGCACGGCCGTCCGGCGTCGCGGGTGCGGATATATGCGTTAAAAGCTATCTGGGCTTGCTTATGGAAGTAACTGAGGGGCTGTACTGCTAACTTGCGGATTTTGGTGTGACGCTTTTCTTGCTGGGCCTCTGCTTTCCGTCGTCGTTCTGCCTCCTGTATCGCTTTCTGCCGGTCTTTTTCCCTCTTCGCCAGTGCTATCACGGTTCCGCAGTCTGCGCTGCACCACGTTTGATTCTGGAAGCCTGGGTGGAACCATTCACGGCAGCCAGGGTTTTTACAGCGGCGCCTGATTTTTCTCATCGCCCCCTCCTGTGATGCTTCAGTCCGGATCGGCAGGCAACTACACATCGGCGCATGCTACGCAGCAGCAGACTCATGAGGTGCCCGGTGACGCACTTCAGCCATCGCACCTGATAGCCTGCATATAGCCAGGCGCAGATCAGGGGGAAGTAATCGAATTTATCTGCATAGAACATGTCCTCCTCGCACTTCCAGCACGATATTCCGTGGTGGTATTTGTCCTCACTGGTGAGGATGGTGTGGCAGCGGCAGCAGCGCTTATTGCCAGCATCTCTGCTCATAGGTGTGATCTCTCCGTGGTTCTCGTTTGCTTTCAGGCAGCAGCGCGCTGACCAGCCACAGGCGGGGATCGGTAGCGAGCGTCTTTTGGGTCTGAATATTGCGGGTGGCATATCGGTGAAGGAGTTCATTCGCGGTATCGGTGTCTACAGGATCATGGGTGAACCACGTTTGCCGCATGGCTGCTCTCCTTTTTCTTCAGATACTCCGGCCAGTGCTTCTCAAGAATATGTTTCGGTACGTTTAACCCCAGCCCCAGAACGGTGGCTTTGGTTTTGAGCGTGCTGAGCGGTTTGTTAAGCGCGTTTGCCATAACCTGCGGCGGGACCTTTCCGGCTACACGCTCGATGTATTCAATTTCCTGCTGTGTCCAGGTGTTTGGTCTACCCATTTTGTTTGTCCTTCAGTTTCTGATATTCCGAGTCATGCGGGACCGTAAGCACCAGACCAAACTGCATGCACCAGCTCTCGACCTGATTCAGGAAGAAATGCATCTCTCCGGTATCAAGATCGGCCGTGTGCCGGGGTTCGTAGGTCGTGGACTTTTCGCCCGTGATGAAATCGGTGTAGGTGATGGCTTCACAGCCCAGATACGTGCGCTTGAGGTTGCGCTTTACCCACTCGGGGGTTGCATCGGCGCGGCCTGACTTAATCAGGTAGGCGCTGATTTCGGCGTACCACATGTGGCTGAGTGCGTTCTGTGAGAGGCTGCGCTTTTCTTTCCACGGCCTGAGGGTGAGCCGGTAGCATTCGCCGGATTCGAGCAGTGGCTGAAGCTGTTGCCCGATGGCCCTGAAGTTTGATTTATGTAGGCGTATGCCCTCTTTCGGTATGTCCACCGGCCTTCTCCCGATCGCCTTCCTGTTCAAACTCAGCATCAACAATCAGGTCGTGCGCCTCGCGCGCCAGCAGATCGATAGCCCGGAGTTGAGACCGAAGCTGATCGGCGCTGAGGCCTTCGGTTTTGGTGAGGCTGATGATTGACGCTGTGAGATTACGCGCCTGCCGCAGCAGCGGGGTTTCGATATACAGCTGAATAACCTGGGTCATGATGCACTCCGCTTTGCATTCAGCGTGGCGCGCAGCAGGGCTACACCTTCCATCGCCTTTTCGCTGGTGGACGGGATGGACAGCTTCAGCAGCTGCTTACGCGGTTCCGGGATTTCTTCGCCAGCTTCTATCCGTTCGGACATTTTGCGCAGCTCAGAGCGGCACCTGATGCGCAGCTCAGACTCGCTCAGGTTGTTGGCGCGCATCAGGCTGTACAGGCCGGTGACCATCCAGTAATCGGCGTTGCTCTTCCACGGATACTGCTCCGGGGATGCGTAGTCGCCGCGTTTCGCGCAGTAGGTCATTACCATGCCGTACAGCGCCTCTTCGTCCGGCAGACCCGCAGCGGCGAAAGCGCCCTGCCTGCACCAGCTGATAAACTGGCCCGGAGACGGCAGGAACGGTGATCCGCTGGCGCGCGCCTGGCGCATGCCTGCTGAAAGCTGCTGTTTGCTGGTCACGCCGTTCTCCGCAAAGGCGGCTATCCACTGTCGTTTGGCGGCGGCTTCGTCTGCCTGAGTCCGCCAGGCGGTGCTGACTGAGGCGGGAAACACCTGTTTCAGTCCGTCGAAAAACTCATTCATCAGCTTTTCAACTTCCTGATGCAGGCGACGATCCGCCGGCTGCGGTGCATCACCGGCCATGCGGGCCAGCGCGCTGCTGTCGCGATTGTTTACTGCCGCTACGAGATGTCTCATATGAAATTCTCCCATGCTTCCTGGCTGTTCCAGTGGGCAGCAGGCTGCTGATCCGCTGGCGCCTGCCGGTTACGGTTTGGCTGGTTCATCTGGATTTTGAGGGTGTCCCACTTTTCCCGCAGCTTCGCGGGGCTGAGCACGTTCGACTGCCAGAAGTGATCGCGGCTGGCCCAGAGAAACACCTCGCAGATATCGTGGTGCGTTACCTGCAGAGCCGTGCGCAGCAACCTGATGTCGTTTGACCAGGCAGGCCAGTTAGGCTGGCGGGCATTGGGTGAGGCGATCTGCACCCGTTTGAAAATCCACTCCGCCGCCTTCAGGTCGTCTTCGGTTCCCCACTTGTCACCCTTCGGAGTCTGGACTGCTGCCTCAGGACGAAGAGCAGGAAGATTTGCCGGAGGTGAGTCAGGGAATTCGACAGAATTCTTTGACGATGAATTACTGTCTTTATTGTCTTTTGTAATAGTGTCTTTTGTGTCCCCCTGTTTTGAGGGATTCTGCTCCCTCAAATTGAGGGATTGTTTATCCCTCGTTTTAGGGGATTTACCCTCATTTTGAGGGATACACCATTCTGAGACATTTTTGTTAGGGCCAAACATGCCGCCCTGCTGCCTGATGAGCCCCATCCTGACGAGTTCCAGCTTCGCCTCGTTACAGCGCTTGACCGGCAATTTAGCTATCTCTGAAATCTGAGAATCGCTGATCCGGTCCATTGCTTTATTCCATCCGTAGGTCTTTCTCAGGATTGCCAGCAGGACTTTAAACTGACGCTTTGTCAGGTCAGCACCGGCATACTCTTCAAGAAGCATGTTGGACAGTTTGGCATAGCCGTCTTCAAGCTCTGCCACACGCTGCTCCACGGCCCGTAGTTCGGGCCTGATTGGTGTTACGTTTTCATATGCGAGATTCATGACTCTTCCCACCTGCCGGGCGCGCCGGCGCGATAGTCAGCAATGATCTGCCCTACCTCCTCTGCGGTTCCTTCTGCCAGCACCAGGTGTTCATTACCGGCTTTTCCGGACAGCTCTGCACCCACCAGCAGCTCAGCCAGGCGACGGGCTTTTGCAGCACTGAACAGCGGGATTGCTGCACTGCGCGAAAGCTTTTTCTTACCGGCGGCTTTAGCCTTACCCATCTGCTCAGTTGCGACAGCGCCAGCATTGGCACCGTGCTCACGTGCCAGAGCAACAGCAGTCGTTGCTGCTACTTCGCCGGTTTTTACCATGGCTATCAGCTCATCGCCACACGTCAGCAGCTGAAGATGGTGATCAACATCCGCGACTGAGCGCTTAACCTTGCTGGCAATTTCGCTTACTGACCATCCCTGATTAGACAGGCGCTGATAGGCTGCTGCCCGTTCAAGTGCTGTAAGCGGCTTACCCTGGCTGCTGGTAACCATGAATGCAATGCGATCGGCCTCGGTACCGGTAAAGTCTTTGCATTCAAGACGGGCAATTTCGTGACCGGCTTCGGTAGCCATCAGGGCACCGTGATAACGATGATGACCGTCGATGATTTTGACCCGATCGCCTGTCACCTGTACGGCCAGAGGCGGCACAAACTCGCCGGCAATGAATGCGTCGCGAAACTCCTCGACGTGCTGCTGATCGATATCACGAACGTTATAGCCCGGCTCGACATACAGCTCTGACAGCGGAACCAGGAACGTTTTGCGCACCGTGGTATCTGTGCCGTTCTTCTCTTTGCCCTTGTAATACAGTGATAAACTACTCATAATTACTCCTGTGAATTGATCCAGTCATTTCGCATCAGGCCTCGAAGAATTCGCAGTTCTTCGGGGCTTTTTCTTTGGTAAGTAATTCCTCAATCCTCAGCAGTCTCTTCGCTACTTCAGACTCCGGTGACACCACATCCAGATAAGCCATTGCCAGACTCATCATCTGGAAGAAGCTGTAACGCTGCTTTCCTGATGGGCGCTTCATACGGCTTACTGCTGCCTCATCCAAACCCATGACTTTCGCCAGTGGACCCTGCCCCAGCTCTGCCAGTTTGTTCAGCAGCTGGCTTTCAATCTCTCTCGCTTTCTTGCGATAGCTTGTAATTTCAATCATGTAATATTCCTTTCGTTGAAAAACTTGCGTGATTTTGCAGTGAGCTAGTCACTTGGTTTTTGCCCTCCTGCAGCAGGTGGGCGGCTAAATTGACAAAGAGCGGTGTTACTTAGGCTGCCTGATTCGGATGAGGAAACAGGTCAGTTAAATCTGGGCGTACCTGGTAAGCTGGGATCTTTCCATCGGTGGCTTTCTCGATGCGCTTTGCATTCTCAGCGGACACCTTTTTCTTCCCGTGCAACCAAGCCCAAACTGAGGGCTGCTTGACGAGGCATGCATCAGCTAACTTCTGCTGGCTGCCTACAATGTCAATAGCCCGCTTAATAGCTTTGTTGACCATAAAATAGCTCCTGCTTTGCTTAGCTATTGTGATAATAGCTAAAGCTATCCAAGAAGTAAATAGCTTTGGTTATTTGATGAATAATACCTATGGCTATATCTTTCAGGGAGGACAAAAGGGAAATCTAAAATGACTTTTGCAGACAGACTTAACGCTGCCATGAGGGCAAGCGGGCATACTCAGGCGTCCTTAGCTGAAGCTGTAGGAATGGCCCAGCCAAGCGTATGGAAATTGACGCAGGGCATTACCAAAAACACCAGAAAGCTTTATGAGATAGCAAAGGTTCTAGAAGTGAGTCCTGAATGGCTCTCTTCAGGCGAAGGTGAGATGAGGGGTGCTCCTCAGATCCATATCCCTAAGAAAGAAAGACTGGCGGAACCTGACTACTATCGTGTAGATGTATTGGATGTCCAAGCCAGCGCGGGGGATGGTTATCTTGTGTCTACTGAATTCGTTGAAACCATAAGAGCTATTGAATACACCAATGAGCAGGCTAAAGCGTTATTTGGCCCACGTCCTGCCGATACAATCAAAGTCATCACCGTGCGCGGCGACAGCATGGAGGGAACCATTGAGCCGGGCGATCAGATTTTTGTAGATCTTGCCGTAACCCATTTCGATGGCGACGGCGTCTATGTATTCGTGTTTGGCAAAACAATGCATGTAAAACGCCTCCAAATGCAAAAGCATCGCCTTGCAGTTCTATCAGATAACCAGCGCTATAAAGAGTGGTTCATCGAGGAGAGTGACGAGGGAGAGTTTCATATCATGGCAAAAGTGCTTCTCCGTCAGTCCGTTGACTACAAAAGGTTAGGCTGAACCAAAACGCAAAAGTATTAAATGATCCCGCTTCGGCGGGATTTTTTTCGTCTGGACAAAAATAAATTCCTTTAGGAATCAACATGAATATCACCAAAGCTATAAATATATATCTTTGGCTATTTACAGTAATAATAGCTTTAGATATATTTATCCCATCAGCAGGACGCTGGGGCAGTAAGAAACGGAAGTCAGCTCTTTAACAATTAGATTCCTACCTGATGCAGGTAGGCCGGAGCGAGTGCTCTGGGATTGGATGAATGCAAACGCATGGTTGGGGGCAGCTGTAGTAACCCCGGCGTCGGCTGAAGTCGCTGGATAACAAATCCGTCTTGGCGGTGGCAAAACCAGCGCACGTGAACGGCGAGGAGCACTGGCCATCCAATCACCAAAGCACTCACCTGGAGAAACACCATGAATTCTAAGCAGCGTTACAACGCAAAACGCGCAGCTGAGCATCGTGCAAAGAAAGCAGCTGATCGCCAGTTTGAGAACGAAATAGTCACCACCCTTATGGGCTGCAGCTTAAACGTAGCCCGTGCCACATCAGCGCCTAGTCTGCGTGAGAAGCATGAGAGTACAGCGATGTGCTTACCGGATGTTGCCTTGTACCAGGCGGGGCATCGTAAGGTTCGCAAAGATGCGGTTCATATTACTAAGTGAGGGAAGGATGAAAACCATAACTGTTTACGCAAACATTGGCGAAAAGCACACCATCGTATTACGTGATGGAGGAGTCCTGATTTTCAATCACTACACCGGTAAAACAGTAGAACCGAGCAGCTTTGATTTCGAGACAGTATCCAGAAATTTCACTGGCAAGGTAAACAGCGAAGAGGTTTTCAAATCAGCTGCAAGGAAGCGCAGTGCTCACAGTGCACGATTCTTTCTGATTAACAACATGCACTGGCCACAAAGCACGTTTGAAATACAGGGCTGGAGACACTAACAGAGGTCGCATAACGCGGCCTTTTTATTGGCTATCGCAAATCTAAAGACAACGTAACGGCGAGGTGATCGTGTCAGCGACTTTAATTACTGAGCATGGCATCTCGCCATGTCCATTCTGCGGAGCAAGGGCTCAGCTGAAACGCTGGGTAATGACTCCGGCAGGAAGCACTGCTTCAGATAGCAGTTATGGCGTTCAGTGCGCGGGATGCACCGCAAAGATTTACATGCTGGATACGCCTGAGTTGGCACTGAGTAAATGGAACAGCCGATCAGCGGCGGCAGGTGAGCGTGGGTGAAGATGAGTTTGAGGAACATCCTGATGACGACATGAGTCAGTATCAGGATTATCCATTTGATTACGACTATTGAGGCTGCCTAACCCGCAGTCTTTTTTAATCACAGCGTGTACGCAGCAGACATTTAAGAGGTGAGTATGGGTAATTTAGCAGCTTCAGTGCGGATTCTGGATAAGCAGAATCGCGTGGGTTTTGCAAAAAACATGGTGCTTAACCATTGGGATAGCCTCTCTGTTAAGCAGGTCAATTTCTTCAGCAGATACATCCGGATGTTCGATAAATAACCCGCCATCGAGCGGGTATTTTTTTACCTTAACAAAGGCCAATACCATGGTGAGCGACGTTGATTACTACTGCGGTTGGTTAGTGTTTATCGTGCTGATGGTGCTGGGGTTTATAGCAGGATGGAATGTATGAGCACGGGAATAGGGAAGCACAAATTCAGTACCAGTCACGGCAGTATCTGGAGCCCGGATGAGGCCGTATGCCCTTACTGCAGCTACGAACACTGCGAGGCAGACCACTGTGATGTGGGCATAGGAATGGTGCAGTGCGGCCCTTATCACTGCCCGGTTTGCGAAGCATCGGAAATAAGCAGCCTGGACACCCGCGAACTTACTGAAAGGGAGAAGAAAACGGGATGGTTCGAGCCGGGAAGTCCTGTCAGCGATGTTGCCAACACCGTTAACGGCCGGATCGTTGATCACCGTGAAGCTAAAGAATATTACGACATTGGCCTGCTAGATAAGAAGGCACTGGGCCAGTAACCACTACAGGAGAGAGAGGATGAACTTAACAATCGCACATATTTATGAATTGGCGCAATTCGCTGGATTAGCTTGCGAGTCACCAAAAGGTTGTTATGTGGATGGCGAAACAGAGCTATCTATTGATCAGGGAGTAATACAGGGGGATGACGGCCAGATAATTTACGAGGGTCTGCGAGCCTGCTTTGCAGAATATCCAGAAGAAGGATATATCGCTCTGGAAACCACTGAGTGACACCGTAAAGCTGTCTGCTTAGACGGCTTTGAGGTGCTACGCACCACCGCCTTAGAGGGCTTCCATAACCAGAACGTTTCATCCCTATGCCCGGCGCAATGCTGGGCTTTTTTTAACACCAATAACCAACCAATTTTAAGGACCCACGATGAACTATGCCATCGCGGGCGGCGCCATCGTGGGCGCTGCACAGCTCGAAGAATCACAGTTAGAACGTATCACCCGCCGCATGCGTGCTGCAGCCCGCAGCCTGTTAAACGCCATGAGCCAGAGAGGCAACAAATGAAATCACGCTACTTCACGAAAGCACAGGAGCTTTCCAGAGAGGCCCATCTCTACAGCGACAAAGCGAAGTGGGCTATGGCAATGCGGTTACTGCGGAGGGCTTTTCAATGAATTTCAGACTGACGCAGCGCGACAGAGAAGAGGTTCAGAGCATTGCAGACGCACTGCCTGATAGCGAGCAGCGTGACGTGGCTGATTACGTGGACGACTGGCAGCGCCGTAACCACGTTAACCCGCTGATGATGGCCGCCCTCGCCTTTCTGAATCAGCACTATGACGGTCAGGCTGTTGCCATGCTCGACCATGACGACGACTGGCACATAAAACTGGATGAGGTGCTGCGGGAGCTGATGATAGGCACCGGCAACCGTGAGCGCGGCGTGAACGTGATTATTAACAAGGTGGCGTGATGGAGCCTGGCGTTTACTACGACACATCCAATAGCGATTACCACGCGGACCCGGCCATCGGGTCCACCTCCATAAAAGCGATAAGCGTCAGTCCGGCAAACCTCTATTTCAATCCGTTTAAGGGAAGCAAGTCAGCCCATATCGGGACAGCTATACATGCCGCCCTGCTTGAGCCCGATTTATTCAAGCGTGAGTTCCTGATGATGGCATCAACGGCAGACCGGCGATCGTCAGAATACAAAGCGGCACTTTCTGACTATGAGGCCAGCAACATACTTGTTGGCCAGGAAGCGGTCACGGTTTCCCGGATGATAGAAACGGCCCGAATGAATGATGATTTCGTCGATTACATGAGGTCACCAGGACACTCTGAAGTTTCTATTTTCGCAACATGTGACATTACCGGCTTGCCGCTGAAATGCCGTTTCGACCGGCTCTCTGATAGCTACTCATACCCGCTGGATGTTAAGAGCTGCAGCGATGCAAGCCCGCGCGGATTCAGCCAGGCATTCGGGAAATTCCATTACCACATACAGGCTGCTTTTTACCTGCACGTTCTGAGGCTGGCAACCGGCAAAGAGGTAGATGAGTTCTGCTTCTTCGCCATAGAGAACAAAGCACCTCACCGGAACTGCATGTATTACATCGGTGAAGAGTCCCTGGAGGCTGGCAGAAAAGCCATGGTTGCTGGCCTTGAGAAAATATCGCAGTGCATTCAGGACGAGAGCATCAGAACAGAAGGCATCGTGCTCCCTTCCGCAGAAATAAACATCCCATCCTACCTATTTGACGAAGAATTTGACGACGAGGTAATCCTCTAATGGACCTTTCACAAACCATCATCCCTAAGTCTGACCAAATCAACTTTGAGGACGTTCAGACGACCAGCATCACTGCAACGATTAAATCTGTCCGCGCCGGCAACAAAGAGCAGCCGGTATTTATCGACCTCGAAGGGTTTGACGGGCGACCATACAAGCCATCTCTTTCAATGCGCCGGGTTTTGGTAGATGGCTGGGGCAATGACGGCAAGGACTGGGTAGGCAAGAGCCTAACACTGGTAGGAGACCCTAACGTTAAGTTTGGCGGCGTGAAGGTAGGCGGTATCAAGGTGAAAGCCATGAGCGGTATAGACGCCAGTTTCTCAATGATGCTTTCGGTTTCCAGAGGCAAGCGGGTTGAGCACTTTGTAGAGCGCCTGCAGCCCCCTACGGGCCCGCTGGAGTGGTTCGCAGAGAATGCAGGCCAGATGGATGCAGAAAAACTCAACAAAGCCTATGACCGCGCACGCAATGCCTTATCTGGCAGAGCAGAAGAGCTGCGCAAACTCGAAGAAGTATTCAACCTGCGCAAATCAGATCTCGGGTTAACCAACGCATGAGGTAGCCATGAAAGCACCAGACGATCCCATTACTGTCGGCCGCATAACGCTCCCATACAGCCACATGCGGAAAGGCTGGAAGCACCCTGACGGCACACTGATTAAAAACCCACTCAAGGCTCAGCGAATTGCTGAGCTTTTGAATAATGAGAAGCATAACTGACAGTGCTGGCCTGTACCCGGCTGGCATTGCGTAAGGGGAAAGAGATGGAGCGTTGTAAGAATTGCCGTCAATGGTACGGCACTCCTAAACCAATACAAATAGGCGACCAGGTTGCTTTCACTTTTTGCAGAACAAGAGGTAAGCGGAAAGAGATATGCGGTCGTGTAGGTAAGTTGATGCTGATTAAAGAGTCTGGTGGATATAGCGTCTCATATCGTGGAACACGCTATCACGCCGATGAAGTTTCTCATGTTGATGAGCCTAGCCCATTAACGCTGGCATTTTCCGGGATGTGCGAGTGCGCCGAAAAACCCAGTGCCGAAACCGACAACACCCCTTCCCAATATGAATCACTGGCAGGTGGCAAATGAAAACTTCAGAAATGCAAGGTGAAACCCTGAATTATGCCGTAGGACTGGCTTTAGGAGAGAACGTTCAGATATCTACAGGTAACCCAGACGCCCCATATAAATCGGTAAAAACATTTTTCACTCGAGGAAACTGGGACCGAGCATACAGGTTCAACCCGACAGAAAACGCCAAGCTTTTTTCCCGGCTTCGTATCCCCGCGGGAGAGCATAGCAACCTACCTGATGCGTGCCGGGCTTTTGTGAAAGAAAAGTTAGGTGATGAAGTTCAGATACCAAAATCACTGGCAGGTGGCAAATGATCAACTCTGAAGATATCAAAGCTGGAATGATTCTCGGGCATGCTGATACGGCGCTAATCCGAGATGCATTATTTAAGCTGGCAGAGCTGGAGAAGCAGAAGCCAATCTATCAGCTCATCGAGGATGGCAACTGGTACGACGCTGAACCGCATGTCTATCACGAAGAAATGGCCCGCGGGAATATCGGGCGCATTGTGTATGCCCGCCCCGCGCCCGCTGTCAGCCTGGCGGAGCTGAAGTCAGAACCAGTTCTGCCGGATATCGGGTCCAATCAGGTTAACGATGCCGCGTGGAAGCTACACGATCGTCTGGGCGAATACGGCCCCCTGACAGGCGGGCAATTCAACAACCTGAAGGGCTGCTTTTACGATGCGCTGAAAGTCTGCATGGAGGTCAAACCATGAGCACTCGCGGCAAGATGTGGGCTGTTATGTGGGTAGCGTGCACAATAATCTGGACGGGGGTGGCTTATGCAATATGAGATGCCGGCCATCTCTCCGGAACTGCAGGCGCAGGTGCTGCGGTACCTCAAAATGAAGCCGGGTAAGCGTGAGAAACTGCATGAGGTGGAGCGGACATTGATGCAGGCGTTAACAGAGCGCATTACTCTATCCGTACTGACAAAGGGACCGGAGGCAGCATGCTTAGCGATGAAAGACTGAAAGAGATAGCCAGCTTCGATCCATCCCTTTCAATGGGTGAAGCCCAGATTATGGCAAAGGAGCTGGAGCGGTACCGAAAAACCTTCGGCGAGCCAGAGGCGTGGCTATGGGTTAACGATACCGATGTAGGAAGGGACGTTTCATTACTCGACCCAGAACAGGATGAGGATGCTGCAGACGCAGAGCACAATGGCTGGACCGCGTACCCACTGTATCGCAAACCAGAGGTGTAGCCATGCTCATCGGCTTCGTCATCGTAATAGTCTCTGCCCTTCCCGCGCCGGTGTCGGAGCGTATCTATCCAACCATTGAGGCCTGCGAGCAGATAAAGTCCCGGCTGCATGAGCGCCGGCCACTGGTGCAATTAGAATGCGCCGAGGTGCGACGGTAGCGATATACTCCATTTAGGAGGGGTCGCTATGTCACACAATCTCGCAGCACGCAGTAAAGAAGAACGCGATAAGGTTAATGTCGATCTGGCCGCATCAGGCGTCGGCTACAAAGAGCGCATGAACATGCCGGTTATCGCTATGGAAGTGGAGCTGCAGCAGCCGGAGAGCCAGCGTGAGTATTTCCGCGAGCGTCTACAATACTATAGGAATGCCGCATTGCAGTTTCCCCGGGGTACTGACCCGGTTTATCAGAAAGAGGAAGGAAAATGAAAAACTACGTTCAGATGGATTTAGATGAATTCCGCAAAAATAACATCCCTCTTTATGATCAAATTAGGAAGGATGCAGGGAGCCAATCAGAAGCGTTGGCAATGTCAGTGCCTGAGTTTATCGAATGGAAACTGAAGGAAGCCCATGCTGAGCATCTTCTTAGTTTGGGTGTTCAAGACACATTTGAGTATTGTGTAGACAAGCATGAGCATGACAGCGCCCTAGCCTTAAAAATCATTGATGAGCACAGGAAGGAAATAGCTCGTTGCCTTGGTGAATAACCACCGCCCTAACCCCGTAAAATGACCACTTATGCGGTTTATCAGGAGGAAGCTGAATTATGAAAATTACTGTGATTTTCGAGGATACCGGCGTTGAAGAGGTACATGATTTCGATACTAAACCTTGTGCTGGAGATTTGGTGACACTGACACGCGATGGTAAAGGCAAAGATTATATAGTCATCATTGAGCCTAATCCTGACCATAATCATGATGACGGTCCTGATGGGCATCCAACAAAGGCCACCGTAAGGCCTGCGTAGTACCCATTAAGAGTCAACCAACCGCCAAACGAGGCGGTTTTTTTATACCTAAACATTAGAGAATTACTATGTGTGACGAGATTGATGCATCAGCGGAACTGGAAATGCTCAACGTTAAAATTGTTTTAGCTAATCGCCCTCGCCAATAGATTAAGTTCACAAGCAAGTGCCACTACCGTCAAGGAAAGATTAGTAAGGGATGTTACTGTTCGGACAACATGCAGGGAAGCCCCTAGCCGGACGTTGCGGGCAGCTACGAACAAGGAGGAAGCATGATGCTCTTTCAGCAGACCCGTATCCTACCGAGTCCGCTGAACGTATAGAACAATCAGTGTCGCGGAAACCGCAGACTACGATTTAAGTTTAATTTGATATGTCATTTGCAGAAGCGCACCCAGTACCAGGTACATTTCTATCATCTCTTCATTGCTTTCTTCGCTAAGCGTTTCTCTTTCGCTGGAAGTAAGGAGATGAATTAGCCCGGACAGTTGAGCAGATACCGTTGTGTGTATGTCCACTATGTTTCCAAGAAGGTTGAAAGGCCGCCGTATATCTATGGAGGATAAGTTAAACCATATTAACTTTAGGCTTTTTTATAGGTAAAAACAAATTTATAGTATATGAAATGCAACTTAACCTATCTAACCTGAACAGAGCCCTTTAATCATAATTCATCATGTTATCAATATTCACTATCGCGCTCTGCGTGAGGAGTTGTTATGCCTATCAAAGAGCTTCAGCAAAAAATACATCAGCAGAATATCGAGGCCGGTTGGTGGGAAAACCCCCGCGAGAAAGGCACGCTGCTGTGCCTGATTCATTCTGAAATAAGTGAGGCTATGGAGGGAGAGCGTAAGAATCTCATGGATGACCACCTGCCGCATCGCAAGATGGCAGAAGTTGAACTGGCTGATGCCGTTATCCGCATCCTCGATTACGCCCATGCCTTTGGTTATGACATCGAAGGCGCCATTGAAGAAAAGCTGGAATACAACCGCCACCGCGTAGACCATCAGCGTGATGCCCGCAGCAAGGAAAACGGGAAGCAGTTCTGATGATAACCCCACTCCACCTCATCATCACCATCGTGGCAATCATCATAATCAAAACCATCTTCAGCTACCTGTGATGCGGCGCGATCGGCGCCCGTCTCAGTAGCGCTTATGCGTATTTCGGAGGATTTATGGAAAACGTAATTCAGCTGATGCCGAGTAAATGGGTGTCAGAGTCTGTTCTTCAAACCATCACAGGACTGAAAGGAAACACTATAAAAAAGGCACGCACTGAATGCTGGATGGAAGGAAGAGAGTACAAGCACGTTTCGGCCGATGGCATACCCTTCGATAACAGCCAGTGCTTCTATGACTGGAAGCTTGTTGAGAAATGGATAGACAGCTTGCCGGCAGCGATTCCCCGTCGCAAATCTGCTTAAATGCAGATCCCTTTCAACAGGAGAATGGAAAATGGCTGGATATCCAACAGGTGTTGCCCCGAACAAGAACCATCTTCGCATCTGGTTCATGTTTGAAGGGCAAAGACGGTGGGAGGCGCTCGGGGTACCTGACACGCCGAAAAACAGGAAAATGGCTGGTGAGCTGCGTAGCAACATTGTGTACCGGATAAAGACAGGGGCGTTTGATTACCGCAGTCAGTTCCCCGACTCGCCATCATTTAAAAACGAAACGGAATCTTCAAAACCAGTTGCCATACGTGATGTCGCGGATTTATGGCTAAAACTCAAAAAGCCTGACTGGGCAAACAGTTCGTATGTGACAACAGAGCGGCGGGTTCGCGTCACGCTCGACAATATAGGCAACAGCAGGGATATAAAGTCGATTATGCAGAAAGATCTGCTTAACCTGCGTATCGAGCTGCTAAACGGAAGCTATTTCACTGGCAGAGGAATGAACATTCAGAAGAAAGGAAGAACGGCCGCCACTGTGAACTCCAGCATGTCCGATCTGAAAGCCATCTTCGCTTTTGCGCACGGTAATGGGTACATAGAGGCAAACCCAATGACGGGTATCAAGCCTCTTAAAAAATCCAATAAGCGTCCAGACCCGATTACCCGTGATGAGTTTCCGCGGCTCATAGCGGGATGCCGTACTCGCCAGACCGCCAACATGTGGTCACTGGCGATTATGACAGGGCTGCGTCACGGGGAGATATGTGCGCTTGCATGGGAAGATATAGATCTCGAAGCGAAAACAATCACAGTGTCACGCAATCTGACTCCACAGGGTATTTTTACTCCACCGAAAACTGAAGCGGGCAACAGGGTCATCAGCATGATTGATGCAGCAGTAGAGGTTCTCCGGGACCAGCGCCAGCTGACAAGAATGTATCCCCAGATATCATTCACCTTTCATACAAGGGAGTATGGGGAACGGATCGAGGATCAGAAGACATTCGTATTTAATGCCAGCATTGACTCTGTTAACGGGCGAGCAGGCAGCTACTACTCTGCTGAGTCGCTGGGTCAGATATGGAACGGTGCGCTTAAGCGTGCAGGCCTTCGCCACCGTAAAGCATATCAGTCCAGGCATACCTTCGCATGCTGGGCTTTGTCTGCAGGCGCAAACCCGAATTACGTCGCCGCGCAAATGGGCCATTCAGATGCGCAGATGGTCTATCGAGTTTATGGTACCTGGATGTCAGAGAACAATACGGATCAGCTATCCCTCATCAACATGAAAATGAACGATCTTGTGCTACATACGTGCTCCGCTAAAGCCGCAGTGTAGTATTTATATTTATATTCAGCCACTTACACCGCTAAACCTGCATATTCATAATATCGCTGTACGCACTCACCAGCTTGTTGCGCACCTGAATACCCATCTGCATAGAGATAGAGGACTTCTGCAGATCAACCATGACGTCGTTAAGCTGTACGCCAGGCTTACCGAGCTCAAAATCCTGCGCCTGCGTGCGGGCGGTGGTCTGGGTTTCACTGATCTTGTCCAGCGCCGCTTTCATCGTGGCACCAAAATCGAGCTGACCGGAGGAGTGAGTTTCCTTGCCGGCCGCCTGCAGTGAGGTCATCTGCAGCTGCTGCAGCACGCCATCTATTGCCTGAATTGACATCTTTATACCTCGCAGAAAAAGGGAGTGAATTTTTTACGCCTGCAAAGTTAGCACAGTGTCAATAGGACAAAGGCGCTAAATAGCCCCTAAAACCCCGGCTTATTCAGCCATCGAAGTCATGCGATTCATCAATAATGCCTGCCATAAGATTGGAATTTCATTTTTACCCTAAAGTTTTTGCGGCGCGGTCCGAAAGGAAACGCCCGTGCGGGGAGCTCACTTCGTCAGCTACCGCCGGCACTCTAATGGCCAGCAGCGCAATTACCGGGTAGACGTATCAGGGAGTCTGTTTTGTTACCACAACTTACCCGGTCAATTATGTCAGGCAGGAATCGGTCATGAATGCGAGTGCAGCCGCTACACAGGATACAGCAAAGAAAGGCATAACAGACCTTTTCGCCCGCCTGCGCGCTAATCCGCGAATTCCCCTCATCATCGCTGCGGCCGCAGCCATTGCGGTTGTGCTGGCGCTGGTGCTCTGGGCCAAAGCGCCCGATTACCGCGTGCTCTATAACAACCTCTCTGATGAAGATGGCGGCGCCATTGTCACCCAGCTGACGCAGATGAACATCCCCTATCAGTTCGCTGAAAACGGCGGCGCCCTGATGGTGCCGGCCGATAAAGTGCATGAACTGCGCCTGCGCCTTGCGCAGCAGGGCCTGCCGAAAGGCGGCTCGGTAGGCTTTGAGCTGATGGATAAAGAGAAGTTCGGTATCAGCCAGTTCAGCGAGCAGATCAACTACCAGCGTGCGCTGGAGGGTGAACTGGCACGCACGATTGAAACGCTGGGTCCGGTCAAGGCCGTGCGCGTGCACCTGGCAATGCCGAAACCCACCCTCTTTGTGCGCGAACAGAAAGCGCCGTCGGCTTCAGTGACGCTGACGCTGCAGCCTGGCCGGGCACTGGATGAAGGGCAGATCCAGGCCATCCAGCATATGGTCTCCAGCAGCGTGGCGGGCCTGCCGCCGGGCAACGTGACCGTGGTCGATCAGACCGGCCGCCTGCTGACCCGCTCCGACAGTGAAGGACGCGATCTCAACGACGCCCAGCTGAAATATGCCGCTGAAGTTGAAGCGCGTTATCAGCAGCGTATTGAAGCGATACTGAACCCGATTGTTGGCCAGGGCAACGTACACGCGCAGGTCACCGCTCAGATTAACTTCGACCGCAGTGAACAGACGGATGAGAAGTATCAGCCAAACGCCAATCCAGCCAACTCGGCGGTGCGTTCGCGTCAGACCAGCACCAGCGATCAGAACGGCAGCGCTTATCCGGGTGGCGTACCTGGCGCCCTCTCTAATCAGCCCGCGCCTGCTAACAATGCACCGGTGACAAATCCGGCGCAGCAGAACGCGGCTAATGGCCAGAACAATGCGGCGCAGAATGCCGGTACCACCACCAGCACCGCCAGCCAGAGCAGCGGCCCGAGCAGCTCTAGCCGTAATGATACGGTGAACTATGAGCTCGACCGCTCAATCCGCCACACCAAACTCAACGTTGGCGATGTGCAGCGTCTGTCAGTCGCCGTGGTCGTGAACTACCGCGATGACGGTAAAGGCAAAGCGGTCGCGCTGAACGATCAGCAGATCAAACAGATTGAAGATTTAACCCGCGAAGCGATGGGTTATTCGCAGACGCGCGGCGACAGCATCAATGTGGTGAACTCGGTATTCAATACCACCGAGCCTGCAGGTGGCGATCTGCCGTTCTGGCAGCAGCAATCGTTCTTCGATCAGCTGATGAATGCCGGCCGCTGGCTGCTGGTGGCGCTGGTTGCGTTCATCCTCTACCGCAAACTGGTGCGTCCGCAGCTGATGCGCAAACGCGAAGCGGAACAGGCCGCTGCTGAAGCCGTGGCTGCCCGCGCCGCTGCGCAGGAAGAAGAAGCTGCTTATAGCGTGCAGATTAATAAAGATGAGCTGGACCAGGAGCGTAAATCTTCTAACCGCATGAGCGCCGAAGTGATGAGCCAGCGCATCCGCGATATGTCTGAAAACGATCCGCGCGTCGTGGCGCTGGTTATCCGTGAATGGATGAGTAACGAACTATGAGTCTGACCGGTACAGAAAAAAGCGCCATCCTGATGATGACCATCGGCGAAGAGCGCGCAGCTGAAGTGTTTAAACACCTGAACCAGCGTGAAGTGCAGCATCTCAGCGCGGCGATGGCCAGCATGAAGCAGATATCGCACAAGCAGCTGACGGAAGTCCTGCGCGAGTTCGAGACCGATGCTGAGCAGTTTGCGGCGCTGAGCCTGAACTCCAACGACTACCTGCGCTCGGTACTGATCAAGGCGCTGGGCGAGGAGCGTGCCTCCAGCCTGCTGGAAGATATCCTGGAGACGCGCGAAACCACCAGCGGTATGGAAACGCTCAACTTTATGGAGCCGCAGGCGGCTGCCGATCTTATCCGCGACGAACATCCGCAGATCATCGCCACCATCCTGGTGCATCTGAAACGTGGTCAGGCGGCCGATATTCTGGCGCTGTTTGACGAACGCCTGCGTCACGATGTGATGCTGCGTATCGCCACCTTCGGCGGCGTTCAGCCAGCGGCGCTGGCGGAGCTGACTGAAGTCCTGAACAGCCTGCTGGATGGCACCAACCTCAAGCGTGCGAAGATGGGCGGCGTGAGAACCGCGGCCGAAATTATCAACCTGATGAAAACGCAGCAGGAAGAGGCGGTCATCGAAGCGGTACGCGACTTCGACGGCGAACTGGCACAGAAAATCATCGACGAGATGTTCCTGTTCGAGAACCTGGTGGAAGTGGACGATCGCAGCATCCAGCGTCTGCTGCAGGAAGTGGAGTCCGAGCAGCTGCTGATTGCGCTGAAAGGTTCCGAGCAGCCGCTGCGCGAGAAGTTCCTCAAGAACATGTCTGCGCGTGCAGCCGACATCCTGCGCGACGACCTGGCCAACCGCGGTCCGGTACGTATGTCTGCAGTAGAAAATGAACAAAAAGCGATTCTGCTGGTGGTGCGCCGTCTGGCAGAAGCGGGCGAAATGGTGATTGGTGGCAGCGAGGAAACCTATGTCTGATGCATTTTCTGCCCGTCCGTGGCAGCGCTGGCTGCCTGACGATCTGGCAGCGCCACTGAGCACCGCGCCTGACCTGCCGCCTGCGGGGCATGATGCTGACGCTGATGTCATGACGTTCAGCGAAGAGGATGAGCAGCAACAGCAGCTGGAGCGGATGCAGCAGCAGATGCGTAAAGATGCGCAGACGCAGGGCTACAGCGAAGGCTACCAGAAAGGATTTGCGGAAGCGCAGCAGAATGGCTACGACGCCGGCTTTCAGCAGGGTCTGGCCGACGCACAGCAGCAGCAGGCGCCGCTGCAGGCGCGCATGCAGCAGCTGGTGACTGAGTTCCACCATACGCTGGAAGCGCTGGACAGCGTCATCGCCTCGCGGCTGATGCAGCTGGCGCTGGAGGCCGCCCGTACCGTTATCGGTCAGGCGACGCAGGTGGATGGCAGCGCCCTGCTGCGGCAAATCCAGCAGCTGATCCAGCAGGAACCGATGTTCAGCGGCAAACCGCAGCTGCGCGTGCATCCGGACGACCTGCAGCGCGTGGAGCAGACGCTTGGCCCCACGCTTGATCTGCACGGCTGGCGGCTTCTGGCGGACAGTACGCTGCACCCCGGCGGCTGCAAGCTCAGCGCTGAAGATGGCGATCTTGACGCCAGCGTGGCAACCCGCTGGCAGGAGCTGTGCCGTCTGGCAGCGCCGGGAGCACTCTGATGACGTCTCGTCTGTCGCGCTGGCTTGGCGCACTCGACTCCTTTGAACAGCGTATCAGCCAGGTGCAGACCGTGCGACGCTATGGGCGCCTGACGCGCGCCACCGGGCTGGTGCTGGAAGCGACCGGGCTGCAGCTGCCGCTGGGCGCAACCTGCATTATTGAACGCCATGACAACGGCCACATCACCGAAGTAGAGAGTGAAGTGGTGGGCTTTAACGGGCAGAAGCTGTTTCTGATGCCGCTGGAAGAAGTTGACGGTATTTTGCCCGGCGCCCGCGTCTATGCGCGCATGAACGGCGAGCACAGCGGCAAACAGCTGCTGCTGGGACCGGAACTGCTGGGACGGGTGCTGGATGGCAGCGGCAAGCCGCTTGATGGCCTGCCTGCGCCTGAAACCGGTTATCGCGCACCCCTGATCACCCCGCACTTTAACCCGCTGCAGCGCACGCCGATCCATGACGTGCTTGATACTGGCGTGCGGGCCATTAACGCCCTGCTGACGGTGGGACGCGGCCAGCGCATGGGACTGTTTGCCGGTTCCGGCGTGGGTAAATCGGTGCTGCTGGGCATGATGGCGCGCTATACCAAAGCCGACGTAATTGTGGTTGGCCTGATTGGCGAACGCGGCCGTGAAGTCAAAGAGTTCATCGAAAATATTCTGGGTGCCGAAGGCCGCGCCCGCTCGGTGGTGATCGCCGCGCCGGCCGATGTCTCCCCGCTGCTGCGCATGCAGGGCGCCGCCTACGCCACGCGCATTGCGGAAGATTTTCGCGATCGCGGCCAGCACGTACTGCTGATCATGGACTCGCTGACCCGCTACGCGATGGCGCAGCGTGAAATTGCGCTGGCAATTGGTGAGCCGCCGGCAACCAAAGGCTATCCCCCTTCCGTATTCGCCAAGCTGCCGGCGCTGGTAGAACGGGCCGGGAACGGCATCGACGGCGGCGGGTCAATCACGGCGTTTTATACCGTACTGACCGAGGGTGACGATCAGCAGGATCCTATCGCTGACTCCGCGCGCGCCATTCTGGACGGGCATATTGTTCTGTCGCGCCGGCTGGCGGAAGCGGGTCACTACCCGGCTATTGATATCGAAGCGTCGATCAGTCGCGTAATGACCTCGCTGATTGATGAAACACATTACGCCCGCGTGCGGCAGTTTAAGCAGCTGCTGTCCAGCTATCAGCGTAACCGCGATCTGGTCAGCGTTGGCGCCTACGCCGCCGGCAGCGATCCGATGCTGGACCGGGCAATTACGCTCTATCCGCAGATGGAAGCATTTCTGCATCAGGGGATTTTTGAGCGCAGTGAATATGATGACGCCTGCCTGCACCTGCAGACGCTGTTTGGTTAACGCTGTTATCAGACGAGGCTGACCCATGAAAACCGCCAGTGCAATTGACACCCTGCGCGACCTTGCCGAACAGGATCTGGACGATGCTGTCGTCCATCTTGGCAACATGCGGCGCGGCCAGCAGCAGGCTAATGAACAGCTCAGCATGCTGCTGGACTATCTGGATGAGTATCGCAACAAGCTCAATCAGGATATGTCCGGCGGTATTACCAGCATGCGCTGGAGCAACTACCACCAGTTTATTCAGACGCTGGAAAAAGCGATTGACCAGCATCGCCAGCAGCTCAGCCAGTGGGATCAGCGCACTGAACAGGCGCTGGGCAGCTGGCGGGAAAAACATAAAAAACTCAATGCCTATCAGATGCTGATCACCCGCGCTGAAGAGAGTGCATTGCGTCAGGAAAACCGTCTCGATCAGAAACGGATGGATGAATTTGCCCAACGGGCCGCACTGAGGAAAAGCGAATGACTACGCTGCAAGCCCTGCTTACGCATACTGCAAAAGTCGCTAAAACAGCTGTCGCAACGGATGCGGCACCAGAGAACACGGCAACGGGTGACAGTCTGCCGTCCCATTTTATCACCGAGCTGGGTAATCAGCTGCTGGCGCTGGCGAAACAGCAGGGAAAACTGCAGCCGGGTGAGACCCGCGGCGCTGAAGAGGCTGCCGGTAAAGATGATAAAACATCACTGAGTACGCTGCTGCAGGCACTGGACAAACCAGATGCCTTAAATGCACTTTTCCAGCCGGCGGGATCTAAAGCCGGGCTTAAATCCGCCGATGATAGTGATGAGCCTGCCGTTACTCCGTTAAGTGCCAGCGACTTACAGAACGTGCAGGCGCTGTTTGCCATGCTGCCGGCGATGGTGGAAAACCGTCCGCCGCTGGCCTCCGGTGCTCAGCCGCCGGTAGCCGCTAACGCCACCGCAGGTACGCCGCTTAACGCGGCGCTGACAGGGGCGCTGCTGACGGGCACCGCGCAGGCAACTGAGCAGGCAGACGCGGCGGTACCCCACACCGGCAGTCAGGATGCGCCAGCGCTTACCGCGCGCGCTGACGCCCTGGCCGCCAGCAGTCACAGCAGCACCGCGCCCGCCGGTAGTGGGGCACTGACGCTGGATGAGAGTTTCCGGCAGATGCTGGGGGGGCTCAGTAAAAGCGATGAGCGGCACGCGCTGTCAGCCGGACAGGAGCAGCCAGCCGCGCATCTCAGCACCCTGTTCAGCAGCAGCGCACCGGTTAATACCGCCAGCGCCAGCCTGCAGGGCACGCCGTCAACGCCGATGCTGAATGCACAGCTTGGCAGTCAGGAGTGGCAGCAGGCGCTGGGTCAGCAGATTGTGATGTTCAGCCGCAACGGGCAGCAGAATGCTGAACTGCGGCTGCATCCGGAAGATTTAGGCGCGCTGCAGATCAGCCTGACAATGGATAAGGACCAGGCGCAGCTTACGCTGGTTTCAGGTCACAGCCATGTCAGAGCGGCGCTGGAAGCCGCCCTGCCTCAGCTGCGCAGTGCACTGGCGGAGAGCGGCATTAACCTGGGCCAGAGTCAGGTCAGCAGCGACGCGTTTGCCCAGAGCCAGCAGCAGCACGCCGGACAGCAGGAGAATCAGCGCGACGGCCAGTATGGCCGCTTTACTCAGGCGCTGGAGAGTGACAGTGAGATAACACCTGTAGCCGTTCCGGCGACCCTGCAGGCGCGCGCTGCCGGCAGCGGTGGCGTTGATATTTTTGCCTGACAGCGGCTAAACGCTGAAGGTAAGCGTAAAACTCGCGTCTTTTCTTCCCATTGTTTGACTTAAGACGCGGGATAATCTGTTCAGGTAAGCCGAGAGGCTTGCCCATAATTCACAGGAAGTACTGCAAACATGTCTGATAACGCGAAAGCAAAAGGCCGCAAACGTTCATTACTGATTCCGGTGTTACTGATTTTAACACTGGCCGCTTGCAGCGTAGCAGGCTATGCAGTCTGGCGAATGATGAATAAACACGAGGGTGACAAACCGGAGGCCGCGAAAGTTGAGCCACCGCCCGCCCCCGTCTTTTTTGCAATGGATACGTTTACGGTTAACCTGGTCAATCCTGACAACGATCCCGATCGCGTGCTGTACGTAGGCTTTACGCTGCGTCTGCCGGATGAGGATACCCGTCGCCGGTTGAACGATTACCTGCCGGAAGTGCGCAGCCGTCTGCTGCTGCTGCTGTCGCGTCAGAACGCGGCGCAGCTGGCAACCGAACAGGGCAAACAGGCTCTGGTTGAGCAGATAAAACAGGTGATGGCGCCGCCGCTGGTAACCGGACAACCTGCACAGGCCGTCAGTGATGTGCTGTTTACCGCCTTCATTTTGAGGTGATTTAATGGGCGATAGCATTCTCTCCCAGGCTGAAATTGACGCGCTGCTTAACGGCGACAGTGACAGCGCGGAAGTAGAGAAAATTTCCACCGGGAGCGATGGCGACATTCGCCCTTACGATCCCAACACCCAGCGTCGCGTGGTACGCGAGCGGCTGCAGGCGCTGGAGATCATTAATGAACGTTTTGCGCGCCATTTTCGTATGGCGCTGTTTAACCTGCTGCGCCGCAGTCCGGATATCAGCGTAGGGGCGATAAAAATTCAGCCCTACCATGAGTTTGCCCGCAACCTGCCGGTGCCAACCAACCTGAACCTGATCCATCTGCAGCCGCTGCGCGGCACGGCACTGGTCGTGTTCTCACCAAGCCTGGTTTTTATCGCCGTCGATAACCTGTTTGGTGGTGACGGTCGCTTTCCGACCAAAGTAGAGGGACGTGAGTTTACCCATACTGAACAGCGCGTGATCCGCCGCATGCTGAAGCTGGCGCTGGATGGCTACAGCGACGCGTGGAAAGCGATCTACCCGCTGGAAGTGGAGTATGTCCGTTCAGAGATGCAGGTGAAATTCACCAACATCACCACCTCACCTAACGATATTGTGGTCAACACGCCTTTTCAGGTGGAGATTGGCAACCTGGTGGGTGAGTTTAACATCTGTATTCCGTTTTCCATGATTGAGCCGCTGCGCGAGCTGCTGGTCAATCCACCGCTGGAGAACTCCCGTCAGGAAGATACCCACTGGCGCGATAATCTGGTGAAGCAGGTGCAGCACTCTGAGCTGGAGCTGATTGCACATTTTGCCGAAACCTCAATGCGCCTGTCGCGCATTTTGCAGCTTAAACCCGGCGATGTGCTGCCGATTGAGAAGCCGGATCGCATTATTGCCCATGTGGATGGCGTTCCGGTGCTGACCAGCCAGTACGGCATGCTGAATGGCCAGTACGCGCTGCGCGTTGAACATCTGATAAACCCGATTTTGAATTCGCTGAATGAGGAACAGCCCAATGAGTGACAGCAAAAACCCGTCCGACGATATCTCCGCGGACGATCTGTGGGCTGAAGCAATGAACGAGCAGACCGGCAGCGGCAGCGCACCGGCCGCCAGTGAAAATGTTTTTAAGGCGTTTGAGAGCGCCGGCGCCAGCGGTGCCATGCAGGATATCGATCTGATCATGGATATCCCGGTCAAACTTACCGTTGAACTGGGACGTACCAAGATGACGATCAAAGAGCTGCTGCGTCTGACGCAGGGTTCTGTGGTGTCACTGGATGGCCTCGCCGGTGAACCGCTGGATATTCTGATTAACGGCTATCTGATTGCACAAGGTGAAGTCGTAGTGGTGAACGATAAATATGGTGTACGCATCACCGATATCATTACGCCTTCTGAACGCATGCGTCGTCTGAGCCGCTGATGATGCAAAACAGCGCACAGACCCTGCAGCCAGCGCACACACAGCCGGTGGTCTCTACCGGCTCCGTGGTGGGCCAGGTCGGTACGATGCTGGCAGTTATCGTTCTGCTGATTCTGGCCTGCGGCTGGCTGGCAAAACGCATGGGTTTTGCGCCAAAAACGGTGAATGCGCAGGCGCTGAAAGTCAGCGCCAGCGTACAGGTCGGGCGTCAGGAGCGGGTGGTGATCGTTGAAACCGCCGATGCGCGTCTGGTGCTGGGTGTGACAGCGCAGCAGATCACCCATCTGCACTCGCTGCCGCCGTTACCGCCTGAAGAGCACCCACAGGCTCAGCCTGTACCGCAGGATTTTCGTCAGATCCTCCACAACCTGGTTAAACGTCCCGGAAAACCTTAATGATGCGTCGATTACTCTCTCTGCTGCCGCTGCTGATGCTGCTGGCACCGGCTGCGCACGCGCAGTTGCCTGGTCTGGTCAGCCAGCCGCTGGCTAATGGCGGGCAGAGCTGGTCACTGCCGGTACAGACGCTGGTGTTTATCACCTCGCTGACCTTTATCCCGGCCGTACTGCTGATGATGACCAGTTTTACGCGCATCATTATCGTGTTTGGCCTGCTGCGTAACGCGCTGGGTACGCCGTCGGCGCCGCCTAATCAGGTGATGCTCGGCCTGGCGCTGTTCCTGACCTTTTTCATCATGGCGCCCACGTTCGACAAAATTTATGCTGATGCCTACCTGCCCTTCAGTCAGGACAAAATCAGCATGGAGGTGGCGCTGGATAAAGGTGCCCAGCCGCTGCGCGAGTTCATGCTGCGCCAGACGCGCGAAGCCGATCTTGCCCTGTTTGCCCGCCTGGCCAATACCGCGCCCATTGATGGCCCGGAAGCGGTGCCGATGCGTATCCTGCTGCCCGCGTACGTCACCAGCGAGCTGAAAACCGCATTTCAGATTGGCTTCACGGTCTTTATCCCTTTTCTGATTATCGATCTGGTGGTCGCCAGCGTACTGATGGCATTAGGTATGATGATGGTCCCGCCGGCGACAATTGCGCTGCCGTTTAAGCTGATGCTGTTTGTGCTGGTTGACGGCTGGCAGCTGCTGGTGGGATCGCTGGCCCAGAGCTTTTATTCCTGACCCTTCAACAATCTTTCCCTGACAGGAGCACAGTATGACCCCGGAATCGGTAATGGTAATGGGCCAGGAAGCGATGCGCGTCGCGCTGATGATGGCGGCTCCGCTCCTGCTGGTCGCGATGGTAAGCGGACTGATCATCAGTATCCTGCAGGCGGCAACGCAGATTAATGAACAGACGCTCTCTTTTATCCCCAAAATTCTGGCGGTGGCGGCCACCGGCGTGATCGCCGGTCCGTGGATGCTGAATCTGATGCTGGATTACATTCGCACCCTGTTCAGCAACCTGCCTTACATCATCGGCTGATGGTTACCCTCGACAGCAGTCAGCTGATCCACTGGGTGGCGCAGTTTTTCTGGCCGATGGCACGCCTGCTGGCGCTGTTTGCCAGCGCGCCGGTGCTGAATGAGCGCAATATCCCCAAGCGGGTAAAAGTGGCGCTTGCGTTTGTGATCACCTGGATTTTGCTGCCGCTGCTGCCACCGGTAGAGGTTACCCTGTTCTCACCTGCCGGCTTCTGGATGCTGATTCAGCAGCTGCTGATTGGTGCGGGCATCGGTCTGACCATGCAGATGGCGTTTTCAGCCGTTAAGCTGGCGGGTGAAATCATTGGTTTACAGATGGGATTATCTTTCGCTACGCTGCTGGACCCGAACACGCGGGTCAACATGCCGCTGCTGGCTCGCTTTCTGGATATGCTGGCCATGCTGCTGTTTCTGACTTTCAACGGGCACCTGTGGCTGATCTCGCTGCTGGCAGACAGTTTTCAGACGTTGCCTGTCAGTGCAGAGCCGCTGAGTGCTGATGCCTTCATGGGACTGGTCAAAGGCGCCGGGTTAATTTTCCTTAATGGCATGATGTTAGCGCTGCCCTTAATCATTTTGCTCCTCACGCTAAACCTGGCACTGGGTTTGTTAAACCGTGTTTCACCTCAACTGTCGGTTTTTGCTATTGGCTTTCCTGTTACCTTAACGGTCGGCATCCTCTCCATGGGTATGCTGATGCCCCTTCTTGCCCCGTTTTGCGAACATCTGTTCAGCGAAGTCTTTGATTTACTCGCCCGATTTGTCTCAGAACTTTCCCCTGCACGTTAGTTAACGATACTGTTACCATTCTGAAGTGATAGTTAAGCAGTCAAAATCATTCCGTATACTTTTCAAACCATTTTTTTCAGAAATCAACTGAGGAAATTCTGATAAATCGATATTTATCGTGAAAAACATTCTTATTAAACGGTGCCTGGAGTATTTTAGTCAGACGATTCTTAAGGTGGTTTCCCTGACGGATCAGTTGGCAAAGTGCTCAAGGGTATGTTTTTAAACAAAAAAAATTTAAAAGCGATTTTTCTTGTCTAATTTCCCTTTTTCCGGCATTGTCAACACTCGCTGAAGCGTCACACTTTCGCGAAACAAATGTTTTTAAGATTTGTCCTATCAGAATTGCCTGTAACATGCGCGATAGTGACACAGCTCTCAAAAACAGAGCGGAAGGTATACCTAAAGCAAATTCCTGGTGATTCCCGCTATCGCCGGGAAAAGAATGACGTGGATGGAACACAAAAAACTTCGCAGAACGGGTCAGGGAAGAGTCATGATGGCACAGGGATATAATTTGCCAGACTGCAAAGCAGAATAAAAAAGTGTCTTTGAAAATTTCTCTCGTACCGCAAACGCGTATTCATCGTTGATTTAAACGGATAACAAATTGGTGAGGGTCGCTATAATGCCAACGATTATTATGGATTCATGTAACTACACACGCCTGGGCCTGTCGGACTATATGTCGGCAAAAGGAGTTAAAAAGAAAAACATTACTGCAGCCACGGATATCGAACAGCTACAACAAAAATGCGAGCAACTAAAACCTGGCGTAGTATTTATTAACGAAGATTGCTTTATTCACGAAGCCGATTCAAGCGATCGTATTCGTGCTATTATCACACAGCACCCGGATACTCTTTTCTTTATTTTCATGGCGATCTCAAATATCCATTTTGAGGAATATCTCTACGTTCGTAAGAACCTGATTATTACATCAAAATCGATAAAGACGTCAACACTGGATTCCCTGCTGGGCACTTACCTGCAAAAGAAACTCAATGCGTCACCGCGTATTTCCGCCGGGATGGATATTCATCCACTGACGCTGAGCCAGACTGAATCAAATATGCTGAAAATGTGGATGTCAGGCCATGACACTATTCAGATTTCAGACAAAATGCAGATCAAAGCTAAAACCGTTTCATCTCATAAAGGCAATATTAAGCGTAAAATCAAAACGCATAATAAACAGGTTATCTATCATGTGGTACGTCTGACAGATAATGTAACCTCCGGCATTTATGTTAACGTGCGATAAACTGTCTGCGACATAATTTATGCTGCTGCAGGGCTGGTCTATTGACCGGCCCTGTTGTTTTTTAACGCTTTTGCGATCGCGATCTCATATTCTCATCTAAGTCTTTACCCTGCCCTGCCGATGTTTGTTTTCAGAACCCTTACCACTATGAGAGCAAGGAAATGAAAACAGCATCGATCGATGTAGATAATAAGCTCAGCCTCTGGCAAAACCTGCGCCTGATGCCACTGTTCAGCGTAATATTCGGCGGCATTTTGCTGCTTTTTGCCCTATGTATTGGTCTTGCCAGTTATTTTCTGATCCAGAGTAACAACTCGCTGAACGACGCAACGGAAGAAATTCAGGTGCGCATGGGGATATCCAACAGCTCTAATCACCTGCGCACCGCCCGACTTAATATATTGCAGGCAGGCGCGGCAACGCGTATTGGCGAGATGGAGAGTTACCGCGCCGATCTGGCGCGGACGGAAACCCGTATTAAACAGGCACGCGAAGGATTTACGCTTTATATGGCGCGTGATGTCAAAACGCCCGCCGATCTGGCACTGGACGCGCCGCTGACTGCCAGCTTCAATCAATATATTGAGAAAGGCGTGAAGCCGATGATGGAATCGGCACGTCAGGGCAGCTTTGAAGGCATTGTGGCGCAGGAGACCGATGTGACCCGCAAGCTGGATGATGCGTATAACGCGCTGCTGCTGAAGGCCATTAAAATCCGCACCGAACGAGCCGAGATGATTAACGCCCAGGCGGCGCACCAGGCACGCCTTGGTTTTATCGCCATGGCAGCGGCATTTACAGCGGCTTTAGTGCTGGTTGTGCTGACCTTTATCTTTCTGCGGCGCATCATTATTAATCCACTGCGCCAGTCGGTCGTCCGCATTGAGCGTATTGCCCGGGGCGATTTGACCGCCGCCGATGTGCCGTGCGGGCGTAACGAAATCGGCATGCTGCTGCATAATCTGCAGCTGATGCAGGCCGCGCTGGTACGCACCGTGGGCAGCGTGCGTGAAGGGGCGGAGGCGATCTATCAGGGAACCAGTGAAATTTCCGCCGGCAACACCGACCTCTCCTCCCGTACCGAGCAGCAGGCTTCAGCGCTGGAACAGACCGCCGCCAGTATGGAGCAGCTCACTGCCACCGTGAAGCAGAATGCGGAAAACGCCCATCACGCCAGTCAGCTGGCGGCTGACGCTTCTGACAAAGCGCGCAACGGCGGCGATCTGGTCGGCGGCGTAGTGAAAACCATGAACAACATCTCCGGTAGCTCGAAAAAGATTGCCGAAATCACCAGCGTTATTAACAGCATTGCTTTTCAGACGAATATTCTGGCGCTTAATGCCGCTGTAGAAGCCGCACGGGCGGGTGAACAGGGTCGCGGCTTCGCCGTGGTCGCCAGCGAAGTACGCAGTCTGGCGCAGCGCAGCGCTCAGGCGGCGAAAGAGATCGAGACGCTGATTGCCGAGTCGGTGGCGCTGATTAGCAACGGATCGCATCAGGTGGGCGAAGCGGGAACAACCATGAGTGACATTGTTGAAGCCGTACGGCGCGTCACCGATATCATGGCAGAAATTGCGGCAGCGTCAGATGAGCAGAGTCGCGGGATTCAGCAGGTTAGCCTGGCGGTCACAGAGATGGACAATGTGACGCAGCAAAACGCCTCACTGGTTGAAGAAGCCTCCTCTGCAGCGGCCTCGCTGGAAGATCAGGCGGGTAAACTGACGCAGGCGGTGGCCGCGTTCCGCCTCAGCGATACGGGTTCCGCTATGATGAGGGGTGTGGCCCCCGTAAAAGCAGCACCTGCGGCTCAGCGCCCGGTACGTCCGGCACTGGCGGTATCAGGCAGCGATAACTGGGAGACCTTCTGACAGCAGGCGCCCCGCTGAATCGTCAGCCGGGGCGCGCTGTTTTATCTGTTCAGCTGCTGCAGGCAGGCTCAACAAATACGCCTTCAGCATGGTCGCTTTCGTTGAAAAACCAGATGCCCAGCGGATAATCCTCCAGCGCGACCAGATACATAGTGCCTTCGTTAAACGGCTCCACCGCCAGTAGTTTACCGGCGCGGCGCGGGCCGCCATCTGTTTTCACCGTTACGCGTTCGCCAACCTGCATTGTGACCTCTCAGCTGCTGTTTTGCGCCAGTGTAACGTAAACAGGCCGCGAAATAGTGATCGCGATCAGCGACGGGCGATAACCCAGACAGCGTGAACGATGCCGGGAATATAGCCGCACAGCGTCAGCAGAATGTTCAGCCAGAACGCTCCGCCAAAGCCCACCTGCATAAATACGCCCAGCGGTGGCAGCAAAATAGCGATAATAATGCGCAGCAAATCCATACTAACTCCTTGTTATCAATAATAATCAGACAGCGTTAAGCATAGCTGCTTCTGATAAAAACAGGAGCGACGGCAGGTAAAGAACTGTCAAAAGCCATATTTGCACGCTCTCAACGTCTTACAACGAGATACCTGCCAGAAAAAATGCCGATCTTCTTTTCGCTATACTCCCCCCTCAGAGAAGCAACCAGCCTAAAAGTAACAACGCTTTTTGCCATACAGCGCAGGCTTTTTTTGCCTGTCGTGCTGCGCGCGCATGACGGAGCCGCACTATACTTATGGCTCACCCTGGCTTCCCGGAGTCCCCGTATGCGTGCAGAAGAGACCCGCCCTCGCTTTCCCCCGGCAGGCAGTCCGGAGCAGAAAAAAGAGCGCGATACCGAATGGTTTGATTCATCCGTTAAAACCGTGGATCAGGCGCGCTGCCTTTCTGAACAGTGTGAAGTGGATATACACGACTGCAGCTTCTGTGAAACGAATCGCTGAAATCGATTTCAAAAAAAAACCCGGCTCAGGCCGGGTTAAATTTATCAATGAATTCGTTACACCAGGAAATGGTAATGCCGTTTCAGATTACGCTCACTGTGCATGAAGGCAACCAGCATTTATGCATATAAAGTGCAGAAATGTGCATATCACGTAGCGTTAAACCAGCCGGATGGCCGCCCCGCCTGCGCTTTTCGCTGCATAATTCACGTACCGTCAGCCTGACCTGCGCCGCGTTTTAAGATTATTCCTGGTTGTCGCGTTCAGCAAGCCGGAAAAACGTGCAATCTTCATAACGCTATTATACTGATTACTCTGTGCTTTACTCACATCTGTGGTGTAAGGAGTATGACGATGATTGACCCCGATTCCCCTCTGCTGGTAGTGACCGATCTGGATGGCTCGCTGCTGGATCACCACGATTATAACTGGGAAGCTGCCCGCCCGTGGCTGGAACACTTTGCTGCACGCCAGATCCCGGTGGTGCTCTGTTCCAGTAAAACCGCCGCAGAGATTATCCCGCTACAGAAGCGCCTGGGTATCAGCGGTGCGCCGTTTATCGCTGAAAATGGTGCCCGTATCAGCTTTGGTCAGGACGTTACGGTTAATGATGAGCCAGCCGCTGACTATCTGGCGCTGTGCGACATTCTTGGTGCGCTGAAAGCGGAATTTCGCTTTACCGGCTTTCACGATCTCAGTGACAGCGACGTGGCGAGCTTTACCGGTCTGCCACTGAGTGAAGCCCGGTTAAGTCGTCTGCGTGATGCCTCGGAAGTGATTTTATGGCGCGACGAGAACGAGCAACTGGATGCGTTTCGCGTCGCACTGGCCCGCCATCAGCTTGCGCTGACGCAGGGTGGTCGCTTCTGGCACGTGATGCCGGAAAACTGCGGCAAAGGGATAGCGCTGACGCAGCTGCAGCAGCAGCTGATGCAGCAGGATGGTGTACGCCGGATAACGCTGGGTCTGGGTGACGGCCCCAATGATATTCCGATGCTGGAACAGGCAGACTATGCGGTCATTATTAAAGGCTTCAGCAAGTCGCCGGTTGAACTCAGCCGTACCGACCGCGACCATATCTATCGCACAACGCAAACCGGACCGGAAGGCTGGTGCGAAGGCATAGATCATTTTCTGGCCCCCCATAAGCCGTAATCTGAGGATGAGACGATGAGTGATTTTTATCAGAATGGCGTGATTACGAATTTCCATAACCTCACCCATCGCCGTACAGAGTCGCTGGAAAAAGAGATGGTGCAGTTTGCCCGCCGGCGCAAAATGGGTCTGATTCTGCCGTCGCTGTTCTCCGAACTGGAGGGCCCGGCGCTGGATAATATTGTCAATGAACTGGCGCAGGTACCTTACCTGGAAGAGATTGTGATTGGTCTCGACCGCGCCGATCGCGATCAGTTTCTGTTTGCCCGCGACTTCTTCTCACGCCTGCCACAGCGGCACCGTATCCTGTGGAATGATGGCCCGCGCCTGAAAGCTATCGATGCTGAACTGGATAAGGAGGGTCTGTCCCCCAGCCAGCCGGGCAAAGGACGCAACGTCTGGTTCTGTACCGGTTATACCCTGGCATCCGATCGCACCCAGTGCGTAGCGCTGCACGACTGCGACATTGTGACCTACGAACGCGGTATGCTGGCGCGCCTGCTCTATCCGCTGGCCAACCCTTCGTTTCAGTATGAATTTTGCAAAGGGTTTTATGCGCGCGTCGCGGACGGCAAGCTTAACGGCCGCGTTGGCCGTCTGCTGGTAGGACCCATGCTGCGTTCGCTGCAGCAGGTGTACGGTCACTCGGAGTATCTCGACTACCTCAGCAGCTTTCGCTATCCCCTCTCCGGCGAGTTTGCCATGCGTACCCATGTGCTTAACGGCATTAAAATACCCGGCGACTGGGGACTGGAGATAGGCGTGCTGTCTGAGATCTATCGCAACTACACCACCCGCCAGAGCTGTCAGGTAGAGATTGCCGATCACTATGACCACAAGCATCAGCCGCTGGCCGAAGAGGATGGCACCGGGGGTCTGAAACGCATGAGCAGTGATATTGTGCAATCGCTGCTGCGTAAGCTGGCCACAATGGGTGTGCCGCTGACCAGCGACTCATTTCGCGTGCTGAAAGCGACTTACTACCGTAATGCACTGGATATGATGGAGATCTACCGGCATGAAGCGACAATGAACGGTCTGTCGTTCGATCAGCATAAGGAAGAGGCGGCGGTGGAGATGTTTACGCAGGCCATTCTTGACGCCGGTCAGTCGTTTATTGAACGTCCCAACGATAAGCCCTTTATTCCGAGCTGGAGTCGCGTTCAGTCGGCGTTCCCGGATATTCTGCAGCGGATTTATCAGGCGGTCGAAGAAGATAACGAGGGCAACGTGTAAGGCGATACGGGACGGTGAAACCGTCCCGGACAGATTCAGCTGGCAAGCCGGGATTCCGTCGTTATGTGACTCAATTCATCACTACGGAATGCCTCACGACGCACGCTGTAGCCATCATACCAACGGCACTCTACCATTCCGCTGGCATAGCCGGTTACCACCATCGTGGGTCCGCCCTGTTTGTGCTGAACTTCATCACTCACTGCAAAGGTCATACCGCGCTCTCCCTTTTACCGTTGATTGAACGCTTAAAGGTATAGCAGCCGGGCAGACAATTTGCCTATAGGATAATGTTATTAATGTGATAAAAGAGGAATAAGCAGTGCAAAATCTTGTTCTTAAACAAAGCCGGTAATGTTTATTACCGGCTTTGAAATTTTTTTAACTGCCGCAATCAGATTTTGCAGCCTTCACACTCAGCATCGTCACTGAGTTCAGCGGGTACTTCACTGGCTTTTTCCGCCGCTTTCGCTTCAGCCTGTTCCAGCTGGGCATCGATATCAAATTCAAACATATCGTCGTTCATCATCACTCTCCTGAAAATTAGTGTGCCGCGCGTTATATCGCATTGTCAGAGATAAGCGGTAAGCGGCTTGTGCGCCGCTTGCCGCACAGGCCTTTTATGCCGACTTACCGCGCACTTTGGCAATCAGGTTAACCACCAGCAGCACAACTGCGCCGACAATAAACCCGAGTACCAGATTGGCCCCGTTGCTCAGCAGGCTGGAGACCAGACCGTTAAAGCCGCTGCTGTATTCGCTGATAGCGTGATGCAGTGGCGTAATACCGTGCACAATGATGCCGCCACCCACCAGAAACATCGCCAGCGTGCCGACCACGGTAAGAATTTTCATCAGCCACGGCGCCATCGCCAGCAGAAAACCGCCTACCGCCTGCGCCAGTGCAGAGGACTTTTCCCGCAGCCAGTAGCCGAGGTCATCAATCTTCACAATCATCGCCACAATGCCATACACACCAATGGTGACCAGAATGGCAATACCGGCGAGGATCAGCACCTGGTTAAGCAGCGGCGCCTCTGAAACGATGCCCAGCGTAATGGCCACAATCTCTGCAGAAAGAATAAAGTCAGTGCGCACTGCGCCTTTGACCTTGCTCTTTTCGTAGGCGCGCGGATCCTGCTGTGCCAGATTGTCGAGCCGCTGCTGACGCGCCTCCGGGCTTTTTTCTTCTTTATCATGCTGCAGGCTGTGTAACACCTTTTCCACCCCTTCATAGCAGAGGTAGGCGCCGCCCAGCATCAGTAACGGCGTGATAAGCCAGGGGGCAAATGCGGAAATCACCAGCGCCAGCGGCACCAGGATCAGCTTGTTCAGAAATGAGCCCTTCGCCACGCCCCAGACCACCGGCAATTCGCGATTGGCTTTGACCCCGGTGACCTGCTGCGCATTTAGCGATAAATCGTCGCCCAGCACGCCAGCGGTTTTTTTTGCGGCAACCTTGCCCATGACTGAAATGTCATCCAGCAGCGTTGCGATATCATCCAGAAGCGTAAGTAAACTGGTTCCTGCCAAAATGGTAATCCTTATTCCGGTTAGTGTTCCTGACAACAGGGGCAGCGCTCAACCCATGTCACCGACATGTCGGCGATGCCCTCACAGTCCCATTCAACGCGTAGCGTTTTTCCCTGCGTATCCGCTGCATGCAGATATTTGCTTACCGGACTCTCGGTCATGCCGCTGATCTCTTCCGTGGCAATCAGCCGATCGTCCAGCCAGATGCGAGCCGTGGCCTGTGTCGCCACCAGCCGCTCGTCGCGCAGCTGATAGAGCCGTCTGACCGTCAGTTTGATACTGCTCATGGTAGTGCTCCGCGTCCCAGAGAAAAACGTGATCTAAACGGTTATTGCCGCGAAAAGCAATCATCGCCGGCTAGACGGGCCGGTAATGATGCAATCCCTGGTGATCCAGCTCAGCGCTCTGCCCGGCAGCCAGCAGCCACTCCTCAAGACGCTCAATCAGCTGACCGTCGTCCAGCCGCAGCTTACCGCGCAGCGCGCACTCCCAGACAATCAGCACCTTCCATCCGGTTTCCTGCAGCTGCTGCACATAGCGTCTGTCACGTTCAACGTTACTGTTGATTTTACCGTTCCAGAAGCCGGTGCGCGTGGCAGGCATTTTGAACAGATAGCAGTGGTGGCGATGCCAGAAACAGCCGTGCACAAAGATAATTGCCTGCTGCTCAGGCAGCACGAAATCGGGCCGTCCCGGCAGCGCTTTATCCTGCACGCGAAAGCTGAAGCCGCGATCTTTCAGTATCGCGGCCACGCGTTGTTCAATCGCCGTATCCTGATTACGGATCGCGCGCATATTTTTACTGCGGATCGCTTGTGAGTGCACGTCAGCCATGCCGTTTCCTTTTCCTGCGGGCTTATTCAACTTTAGCGTTTTACGGCAAAAGCGAAAGCGGCAGCGTGAAAGAGTGCGGCACGCCACGCAGCGCACGACACGACACGCTAATTTCAACCCTGGCAGATGAGTGGTAGCATAGCCGCTCAACTGTTAAGGAAAAACGCATGCTCGTTCCCGATCCCGCCGCACCGGCTACCCCCTCTTTGTTAACCGCTGCGCAGGATGCCTTAGCGCTGTTACTGCAGGTACTCGATATCTACGCAGCGCGCGATGTGATGCAGACCCTCAACGCCGCCGGCACAGGTCACTGGAGCGTGGCGAAGCTGAACCGCCTGCGCAGTGGCAAAGGCACATCGGCCACGCTTCTGCCGCCTGAGATCGCCAGCCTGCGCGCCCTGCTGCCCTCACGACCGGACCACTATGACAGGCCCGCCTTCCAGTTTATCGATCTCTTTGCCGGTATTGGCGGCATCCGGCGCGGCTTTGAGCAGGCCGGCGGCGAGTGCGTTTTTACCAGCGAATGGAATAAAGAGGCGGTCCGCACGTATAAAGCGAATCACTACTGCGATCCGCTGCGCCACCAGTTTAATACGGATATCCGTCTTGTGACGCAGCCAGCCGGCCTCACTGAAGAGGCGGCTATTTATCAGCATATCGATCGCGCTATCCCCGATCATCAGGTGCTGCTGGCCGGCTTTCCCTGTCAGCCTTTTTCGCTGGCGGGGGTCAGTAAAAAGAACGCCCTCGGTCGGGCGCACGGGTTTGAATGTGAGGCGCAGGGCACGCTGTTTTTCGACGTGGCGCGCATTCTCGCGGCTAAAAAACCGGCGTTTTTTGTGCTGGAAAATGTCAAAAACCTGAAGAGTCACGATAAGGGCCGCACCTTCGCCATTATTATGGCCACGCTGGATGAGCTGGGTTATGACGTGGCGGATGCTGACGATAAAGGCTCGCCGGACGCTAAAGTGATCGACGCGCGCTATTTTCTGCCGCAGCACCGTGAACGTATTGTCCTGGTCGGTATCCGGCGCGACAGCGGTGTTAATCAACCCTTTTCACTGCGCGCTCTGCCGGCACTCTATCCGCCACAGGTGCCGCCACTGCAAAGCCTGCTGGACGCGGATCCGGGCGAAAAATATACCCTCTCCCCCACGCTCTGGCACTACCTGTACCGCTATGCACAAAAGCATAAGGCGAAAGGCAATGGCTTTGGCTATGGCCTGAACGACCCGCAGGATCCGCACTGCTGCGTGCGCACGCTTTCAGCGCGCTACTATAAAGATGGCTCGGAGATCCTGATCGATCGCGGCTGGGATCGCGCGCTGGGCGAGCAGAACTTTACCGCTGCTGAAAACATGGCACGCCGCCCGCGCCGGCTGAGCCCGCGCGAGTGCGCGCGCCTGATGGGATTTGAAGCGCCGGGCGAAGCGACGTTTCGCATCCCGGTCTCTGATACGCAGGCCTATCGTCAGTTTGGCAATTCCGTGGTAGTGCCGGTATTTGCTGCGGTCGCGAAATTGCTGCTGCCGCTGATTGAAGAGTACAGGCTGAACCCGTCAGATCGGGCTGCTGGCTGATAATGCATCAGAAAGCACTCACCCGCCGGACGGCGGGTGAGTGCAAACATTACTTCTTCTTCTTGCTCTTTTTCAGCAGCGCCCGGATTTGACGCAGCTCCGTGGCGCTTAACCGATCGTCCGGCGTCTCGTCGGAGTGCAGATTATCTGCCGCTGTCTCCTGCTGCGGGGCACTCTGCAGGCTTGCCTGCAATCGGCTGATAATCTCCTGGCTCATTGAAACCTGATTATCAGCGGCCAGCTGCTTAATCTCCTCTTTCAGCGCCGGGTCAATTTTTATCGTAATGTTCACGGTTTCAGTCATTTCCATACTCCCTGCTATTTTTTCACAAACGTAACGGAAGATGACGTGAGTTAACAGCCTGTCATAAAAATTTAATATTCCTGTAACGTGCAACAAAAGTCGCGCAGTACGGATTCATCAACTCCGGCTAAATTGCCCTGCAGTTCAGCACAGAGTTTGGCCATGTAGTGCACCAGAAAATCCGCGTTGTATTCTGCCAGACGGCGTCCTGCTGCCGTTTGCATGGTATCGGGCAGGCGCAGCAGCTTTTTCTGAAAATGATCCAGCGTCCACTTCACATCATCGAGTTCGCGATCGCGGCCCAGCGGATCGTCACTGTCAAACAGAGGCCGGCCCAGTGCGCCAGCGGTATAGAACACGCGTGCCAGCCCGATAGCCCCCAGCGACTCCAGCCGATCGGCATCCTGCACAATTTTTGCTTCCGCTGTCAGCGGCGTAATCGCGGCACTGAAACTGTGCGCCTGCACGGCGTGCGCCACGCTATCCATAAGCTCAGCGGGAAAATCAGGGAAATCCTGCTGCAGAATACGGCGCGTCTCTTCAGCGGCAAAAGTCGAGGCGAGATGACGCTGCGGATGGTTCTTTGGCAGATTAACCACATCGTGAAAATAGCTGGCGGTCAGCACCACCATGGCATCGGCGGGCGTCTCCTGCATAATGCGCGCTGCGCTCATCCAGACCCGACGCAAATGCCCCACATCATGCGCCTTATCCTCATGCTGCCAGTTCAGCCGCAGCCAGTGTTCATAGCGTTGTTGCCAGTGTGTAATGGACATGATGCTTCTCCTGTTATGGCATGTGATGCGCGGCGGGAGCCACACAGGCTCACCTGCTATCTTAGCGGGCAGGTCATGACACTTTTCTTACAGCATTTTCAGGGCGGGAGGAAAAATTTTGCGATCCTGATCATGTTATAGCGTTGTTAAGCGCGCTTTCCCAGTGGCCTTTTTGTTTTCAGTTTTTCCTTATGCCGTCCGGCTGTTGCTAAATATGGTTAACATAGTTTATGTATCGCGCTTAACTGCGATGCCGGCTTAGTGTAAATTTCAGGGTCCAGCCATCGCTGACTGCCAGCCAGTTATTAGCGGAGAAAAAGGTGAAATAGTCTGAAAATATTTCTATTTTGGCCGTTATAACGTACTGTATAGGGGAAATTTCCGCATTTCGCCGATGTGTTAAGCGATCTGCACCCCACTTTTTGCCTGGATGTTTTTTTAATACCGGAACAGGAAGAGGATGCCTGATTATCAGGTGACAAATTATTAAGCAAATTTGTTTGAAACCTTTATGCTAATGTTCTCATCCTGTACAGGATGTACCGTTAACGCTTTCCGGGTTCGTGATATAACAAGAGGTAAAAAATGAAAGAACGGCCGATTCTTTTTTCCGAACAGCGGGTTCGCGCCCTGCTGGTTGGCCAGCAAACACAGACCCGACGCATTATGAAGACGCAGGCATTTGGTCCAGGACAGGACCACCATGAAGGCGTTCACGCGTTTGATGTCAGTGCAAATCATCTTCACGGCTACAAACTGATGTCGATGTCCGATATCAGTGCGCACTGTCCGTTCGGACAGGTTGGCGATCGTCTGTGGGTGCGTGAGACCTGGCGCGGCCCGATCGTACCGGAAGCGCAGCTGGCTGAGTACGATCGCGATCCCCAGCTATTTCGCCATCCCGATTACTGCCAGTATCGTGCTGACAGCAATGAATTTGGTCAGCTGGAAGACGATCTGCAGGACGCAGAGCAGTTTGGCTGGCAGACGGCAATCCACATGCCACGCTGGGCAAGCCGCATCGATCTGACCATCACCGCGATTCGGGCTGAAAAGATTCAGGATATCAGCGAGGATGACATCATGGCAGAGGGCGTTCAGACTGACTCGCACTTTCTGAACAACTTCTTTACCATGAATATGAATTCAGAATCGCCCAAAGAGGCGTACCGCAAGGCGTGGCAAAAGCAGTATGGTGCAACCAGCTGGGAAGTTAATCCCTGGGTCTGGGTCATTGCATTCGAACGCGTTGCCCGCGAAAGCTGATCGCCGTAAAACCGCGCCCTGCGCCTCTTCTCTCTGCCGGAAGAGGCGCTTACGCTCTCCCCCGCTTATTTTGCTTTTCACTTTGCAAGCGCAATCACAGACTCCGTTCCCGCTAACAGGTTGAATAATGGGTTTGACGTCTGGCACATTCTGCCCCGTCAGCACCCTTTTTCTCCTTTCATACAGGCGCTGCGATGTTTAAATGGTCCCGGAACGCCCCTAAGTCCGATGCTGCCGCTGAGCTACCCTGGACGCAGGCGCTGCGACAGCCTGTTTTTTCACTGCTTAATCACGACGAACACGCCATGCTGATCGGTATGGCGCAGCGCTTTTTGCAGCAGAAAAAATTTGTGCTGCTGCAGGGCACTGAAATGGATGCGCTACACAGCGCCCGTCTGGCGCTGCTGTTTTGTCTGCCGGTACTGAAGCTGGGGCTGGAGTGGCTGGATGGTTTTCACGACGTGCTCATCTATCCTGAACCGTTTGAGGTTGATGACCGCTGGGAAGATGAGAGTGGCCTGGTGCATCAGGCGCCCGCGGTACACGCCGGGCAGAGCTGGACACAGGGGCCTGTGGTGCTCAACGCGCTGGATATTCTCGACGCGTTTGATCTTTCAGGCTATAACCTGGTGATCCACGAAGTAGCGCACAAACTGGATGCGCGCGGCAGCGGTTATACCAGCGGCATCCCCGCCATCCCGCTGCGCGAGGTTGCGGCATGGGAGAAAGATTTGCTGCAGGTTATGCATGAAATTGAAGACGAAGTGGCGCTCACCGGTGAAGAGGCGGCAACGTTTGATCCTTATGCCGCCAGCGATCCGGCCGAATGTTTTGCTGTGCTGTCAGAATATTTTTTTACTGCACCTGACCTCCTCCGGCAGCGCTTCCCGGACATGTATCGTCATCTGCAGCTGTTTTACCGTCAGGATCCGGCTACCCGGCTCACCGCGCTGACAGCGGAATCTGCCTGATCCCTGTGCGGGTTGTATCTTTGCTAGCCAGTTGAATGCAATTGTGTTTTAAGCGGTTGACAGGCTCGCCCGGGGCCACTACTATTCGCCTCGTTCACACGATTCCTCTGTAGTTCAGTCGGTAGAACGGCGGACTGTTAATCCGTATGTCACTGGTTCGAGTCCAGTCAGAGGAGCCAGAATAAGAAAAGCCCGCTCAGGGAAACCTGAGCGGGCTTTTTGCTGCTCTGCACTTAGCGCAGACGGCCGTCAATATCCCCTAACGCCGCAATCTCTGCCTCGCTGTAGCCCGCTTCACGCAGCGGTGCGACGATTTCCCGCTGCAGCTCGGGCACATACCCTATCAGCACATCACCGGCACCATAAATCCGCGCCTGTTTCAGCGTCGCAGGCAGCAGCAGGGATTCAGCGCGATCCAGCGTCACGTTCACACCGTTCGCTTCCACTGTCAGCGGATCGCCCAGGTTAGTAAGGATACGGACACTGCTGAAATGCAGCATCTGAGTACGTTCAAACTGCCAGCGCTCCAGCGCAAAATAAGGCCCGGCGCAGCAAATACGGCGCAACAGATGGCCATCTTCAATCAGTACGCCAGCCTGAGGCGCAGCGTGCAGTTCCGGACGTAACTCCTGCAGCAGCGCATCAATATTTTGCTGCCACTCCTCATCTGACAAACGCGACCCGTCTTCCATTCGCCACGGCATAGCGTGCTGCTGAATATCCGAGGTCTGCTCAATTTCATAAATCAGCGTGTCGGGTCCGAAACTGTGCAGCATGCCGCCAGGCACATAGAAAGTATCGCCGGTTTTCACCGGCACCCGGTGCATGACCGCGTCATACTGTTCTGCCAGCAGCGCCGTTTTCAGCGCGGCGTTATCCACGCCATCCCGCACGCCAAGCAGGCAGCTCGCTCCCGGTGCAGCCCACAGAATGTACCACGCCTCGGTTTTACCGTTTGGCTGCCCCTCACGCTGCTGCGCGAGGGCATCACTGGCATGCAGATGGACCGGCAGCATCCCGCTGCCGTCAATAAACTTACTCAGCAGCGGAAAATGCGGGCCGCGCCAGCCGGGCGCAACCAGCTCATCCGGATAACGCCGGGTCAGTTCACGCAGCGTACACCCTGCCAGCTCGCCATTTGTCACGCTGGCGATCATACCGTCCACGTCACTGACTTCCCAGGTTTCAGCCACAAGGGTGTCGGGCAGCCCGGCTTTGCCCAGCTGCTGACGAATACGCTGCCCCCCAAAGGTATGCGTGGCGATTGGTGTCGTCAGCTTCAGCGGATAAGCGATCATCTTGTCTCCCTGCCCGGCGTTAAATCACCGCCACCCCGCCGGTTACGGCAATGGTTGCCCCCGAGATATAGCTGGCTTCGTCGCTGGCCAGCATGACATAAGCAGAAGCCAGTTCAGCAGGCTGCCCCATACGCTGCAGCGGCACCTGGCTGCCAAAACTTTCGACCTGCTGCGGCGGCATGGTGGCCGGGATGAGCGGCGTCCAGATAGGCCCCGGTGCGACCGCATTAGCACGAATGCCCTTATCCGCCAGCAGCGCAGCAAGGCTGCCGGAGAAGTTAATGATGGCGGCTTTGGTGGCCGAGTAGGCAATCAGTTTTGGTTTCGGCTGATCGGCGTTGACTGACGCGGTGTTAATAATGGAACTGCCGGCTGGCATATGCGGTACCGCGGCTTTGCAGATATAGAACATCGCATAGAGATTGGTTTTCATCGTGCGGTCAAACTCGTCATCATCAATCTCATCCAGCGAGTCGCGCGTCATCTGGAAAGCGGCGTTGTTGACCACAATATCAATTTTGCCAAACCGCTCTGCCGTCTGTGCCACGATGCTGCGGCAGTGCTCCGCCTGCATGATATCCCCCGCGATCAACAGCGCCTGCTGCCCGGCAGCTTCCACCAGCTGTGCGGTATCTTTTGCATCTTCATGTTCATCCAGATAAGAGATGACCACATCGGCGCCTTCACGGGCGTAAGCGATAGCCACCGCACGGCCGATGCCGGAGTCGCCGCCGGTGATAATCGCCGTTTTCCCTTTCAGACGGCCGCTGCCCTGATAGCTGGTTTCGCCGTGATCGGGCACCGGCTGCATCTCCCGAAAACTGCCGGGCCACTGCTGCTGCTGCGCCTGCTGCGGATTTTGTGGGCGATCGGTCATAACGTGCTCCTTTGTCAGCGAAGAGATAATTTGGCTTAGGTGAACAGCATCAAGTGTAGCAGTCATAACCAGAATGCAAGCCAGTCTAATAAGCGTAACGGCCTGAGAGATAAGCCTATTCCGACATAACATGGCGGTTATGCGGACACATTATGTGCAAAAACATTGCGGCAGCAGGCGGCAGATGCAGAGGAAATCAGCAGGTTGCTGCAGGAAGCAGCAAACAACAGGCGAGCGGTAAATCACATTTTGACAGCCGCATAAGAGTTGATTATCATGCGCGCCGAAACACAATTCCTCTGTAGTTCAGTCGGTAGAACGGCGGACTGTTAATCCGTATGTCACTGGTTCGAGTCCAGTCAGAGGAGCCAGATTAAAAAAGCCAGATGTCAGCTGACATCTGGCTTTTTGCGTTTTGGCTGAAAGGCCGTGATCCGGATTAGAACTCCACCACCACATTGCCTTTTGGCACGCTGCAGCAGGAGAGGATATAGCCCTCTTCGGCATCCTCGTCGGTGATGCCGCCGTTGTGGTTCATCTCAACCTCCCCTTCCAGACATTTCACCTTGCAGGTGCCGCAGATCCCCATGCCGCACGCTTTCGGGATATGCAGACCCAGCTTGGCAGCGGCGGCGTGGACCGTCTCGCCGGGCGCAATTTTCACGCTCTTGTCACTCTGCGTGAACGCCACGGTCAGCAGTTCTGAACTGCAGAGCGCATCAGCCAGCTCGGCCGCCTCTTCCGCCTCCTGCACCACCTGTTCCTGTACCACCTCCGGCGTGGCGCCAAACGACTCTTCATGATAATGCGTCATATCGTAGCCAACGCTTTCCAGAATCGCTTTCACCGCCCGCATATAAGGTGTCGGTCCGCAGCAGAAGATCTCCCGCTCCATAAAGTCAGGCGCAATCATCTGCATCATGGCGTGGTTCAGGAAACCGCGAAAACCTGACCAGTATTGCCCTGATTCATAGCGTTCGCAGATGATGCTCAGTTTAAAATTGGGGATACGCGCCGTCATATTTTCCAGATCGCGGCGGAAAATAATATCTTCCGGCGTGCGGGCGCTGTGCACAAACACCATGTCCACGTCGGCGTTAGTGTCAAAATACCAGCGCGCCATCGACATCATCGGCGTAATGCCGACGCCACCTGAGAGAAACAGCGCCTTATCGCCGGGGTAATCGATGCAGTTAAACTGCCCTACCGGGCCATGCACCGCCAGATCCATGCCTTCGCGCATATTCGCATGCAGCCAGTTGGAGACCACGCCGCCCGGCACCTGTTTCACCGTGATTGAAAAACTGTAGGGTACCGAGGGGGAACTGGAGATGGTGTAGGAGCGAAACACGGTCTGCTCCTCTATCGTCAGCTCCAGCGTGACAAACTGCCCGGGCTTAAAGAAGAACATCACCGGCTGCTCGGCCATAAAGCAGAAGGTTTTCACGTCCCAGGTTTCCTGTATGACTTTAACGCACCGCACCGCATGACGGCCATTGGTCCAGGTCTGCGTGGTGACAGGCTCAAAAGCATTGGTATTCAGTACCGTGATATTTCTCTCTGTCATACATTTCATTCCCATCAGGATTGGAGTGATCAATTGCCTGTATTGACGCATGGATAACCACAGGCTTTTGAGCCAGAAACTGCGATTCTCCGTGTAACCCTGTGACAGCATTTAGTTATACGCGACACGGAAATGCCTGAAAAACCCACATCGGCAGGAAATTCTGCGCACGCGTCTTTAACAGAGGGGATTTATGTCGCTGGCAGAACATTGACGGGTGCCTAACCGGTGCAGCATGGATTGCACATGTAATCCGTAGCGATCTTACGGGCTTCCAGCCAGGCGGAAGTCCGGTTTTGTTGATATCCGGCTGCGCCTGTCGGGCGCGAACCACTCCCTTTTCAACCGCGCGAGAAGAGCAACATTATGAGTCACAACGATCTGCTGAATATCACCTGTACAAGCCTTGTCGATGCGAGCGACCGTATGCAGGATCTGCTCGAAAAACGCCAGCCCAACTATTCACTGCCGCAGGCGCTTTATAATGACCCGACTCTGTTTCGCATTGATATGGAGGAGGTGTTTCAGAAAGAGTGGCTGTTTGCCGGTATGAGTAGCGAAATCCCGAAAAAGGGTGACTACTTTACGCTGGAGGTCGGACAGAACCCGGTGCTGGTTCTGCGCGATGCAGAAGGCAACATCAACGCGTTTCACAACACCTGTCGCCATCGCGGCTCGCGGCTCTGCTCACAGCAGCGCGGCAAGGTGGCGAATCTGGTCTGCCCCTACCACCAGTGGACATACGATTTAAAAGGCAACCTGCTGTTCGCCGGCTCAGAGATGAACCAGTCGTTTGACATGAAGCAGCACGGCCTTAAAAAAGCGCACTGCAAAACCGCGGGCGGATTTGTCTTTATCTGCCTGGCCGAGACGCCACCGGAGTCTGACTTCGATGAGTTTCTGGCTACGCTGGCAGAGTATATGGAACCCTATGATGTGGAGAACACCAAGCTGGCGGCAGAGTCCCACATGTATGAAAAAGCCAACTGGAAGCTGGTGCTGGAGAATAACCGCGAATGTTATCACTGTGCCGGCAGTCATCCGGAACTGCTGAACAGCCTGCTGGAGTGGGATGACACCAACGATCCACGCGCACCGCAAAGTTTTCACGACTACTACAACAAGCAGGCGGCGCTGTGGGATGAGCAGGGTATTCCGCATCGCCATCAGAGCTTCGGCCTGCGCAACCGGATTGTGCGTATGCCGCTGAAGGAAGGCACCAAAGTCATGACCATTGACGGTCGTGAAGGCTGCACCCGGCTGCTGGGTCGTTTCACCAGCCACTATCAGGGATCGATGCGTATTCTGCACCTGCCCAACTCATGGAACCATATGCAAAGCGATCACTTTATCGTGTTCCGCGTGCTGCCGATCTCTGCACAGGAGACGATGGTCACCACAAAATGGTTTGTGCATAAAGATGCGGTGGCGGGTGTCGATTACGATCCGGAACGTCTGCGCACCGTATGGGACGCAACCAATGAACAGGATCGCGTTCTGGGCGAAGAGAACCAGCGTGGCATCAACTCGATCGGCTATCAGCCTGGTCCCTATTCAGAAACCTATGAATTTGGCGTGATTAACTTTATCGACTGGTACAGTGAAACCGTGCTTAAAAACGTAAAAGGCTGATCTGATAACAGAAAACCCGGCTGGCGCAGTGAAACGCCAGCCGGGTTTTCATCGTTCAGAGAGGCAGTTAGCGGATCACGCCTTCCTCCAGCAGCAGATCAAAAACTGCCTGCGCCATCTCATTCGCCGGCTTATTCTGCAGCACTTTGCCGCCTTCGCTCTGTGATTTAGCCGTGGCTGCTTTAAAGCGATCCGCAGCTGTTTTAGCTTTCACTTTTTTCAGTCGCTTAGGCCGCTTACGCGCAGGCGCAATCTCCCAGGCTGCCATCGCCGCATCCGGTACCTCCCTGCCCGCAGCGGTGACAATCTCTGCACGGTTAGCCGGACCAAACGCGCTCTGGCGCGGCGCGGCGGCAGCCATGTCCACGCTGGCGATAAACGGGAGCGCAACCCGCAGCAGGCGCCGCTGGCCGCGCGGCAGCGCCTGTAACACTTCGGCGTCAGTGCCGTTCAGGCTGACTATCTCTGCCACACCCACCACCACCGGGATCTCCAGCGCTTCTGCCAGCAAAAAAGGCAGCATACCCGACGACTCGCCGCGCTCCGCCCGGCCGCCGGTGAGGATCACATCCGGGTGATCCTGTTTAAGATAATGACTCAGCACCGCTACCGCATCGCCCTGTTCTGTCATTGGCAGCACGCGCAGCGTCTCCACCCCCATGCCAGCGTAGCTGCGCAGCGCCACGTTGTGCGGATCGCCGGCGTGAAGCAGTTCCAGATCGCCGGAGGCCAGCGCCAGCCCCATTTCTACCGCACGTGCATCCTGTCCGGCGCGGCGGGCTCTGCCCGACTCCGGATGCAGTCCGACGGATATCAGCGCCGTAATACGGCACCCGCTGTGGTGTGCTTTATGCTGCATGGTTAAGTTCCTCATTACGCCAGGCGCGCGCCAGGCGCGCCAGCTCGGCCAGAATCGCATCGCTGTCGCCGATGACGCTCAGCGACGCGCGGCTGACCATATCGCAGCCGGGATCGGTATTAATGGCAATAACCCGATCGCACTGCGCAATCCCCTGCAGATGCTGCACTGCGCCGGAGATGCCCACCGCCAGATAGACCCGCGCCGTCACCCAGGTGCCGGTAGCGCCGACCTGACGGAAACGCGGCATATGGCCATTATCAACGGCGACGCGGCTGGCGCCTTCGGTGGCCCCCAGAATCTCTGCGGTCGCGTGGAACTGCGCCCAGTCGCCGACGCCGTTACCGGCAGACAAAATAAACTCCGCTTCACCCAGCGGCACGGCTGCCGGATCAACCGGCATCAGACCACAGTCGGTGATGCGTGCGGCGCCAATACTCTGCAGCCCGACGCTCACCGGCAGCACTTCATGACGGGTTTCATCCACGGGTTCAGCGCACTCTGCTGACAGCAGCATCACGCGCGCAACCGGACGAGTAATGTCAGCACTGCCGCCTGCCGCCCGGCTGATACAGCGCTCGCCTTCTATGCGCCACACCTGCGTGGCGGGTCGTTCACCGCAGCGTGCGGCAAAACGACAGCCCAGCTCAAAGCCGGCAGCAATGCTATCCGGAAACAGCCAGAAGCGCGGTGTCAGTTCATTTTCTGCCGCCATCAGCGCATGGATGCGCTGTTCCGGGTTATACCCCTCATAACGATCGCCGCTGAAATGCAGCAGCCGGTCAACGCCCGCAGTGGCAAAGCTCTCTTCACGGTGTTCACCAAATACCACGGCCATCACCACACCTGCTCCGCCGGCCTCACGCACCAGCTGATGCGCCTGTCCCAGCACGTCGCGATCGTGGCCGGTTAGCCGGCCACCGGTCATGTCCAGCACTACCGCCACGCAGTAATCCGGCTGCGCCACGCGGTGCAGCGGCAGCTCCGCAACGTGCGGTGTCCCGCTACTGCGCCGGCCGGAAAGCTGGGTAAATGCATTGACGTTCTCGCGATCGATTCGCTTCAGTCCATTTGGCCCGGTAAAGCCGACAGCGTGCGGATTCTTACGCAGCAGCCCGGACGGGCCGCGGCTCTCCTGTACCGGCAGCATCAGCTCTGCATGCTGCGGATGCAGCCGGTTGCGGGCAATCCACTCAAGACGCGGATCGCGACGTACAGGGGTTTCCATCAGATCACCTCCACAGCAATTTGGCGCTCGCGCAGCTTCGCCGGCAGCGGCTTTTTCGGCTCGCTGAGGGCTTCAGCCACCAGTTCAGCGATATCTTTTACGTCCGGACGCGGTCCGACGACACCTTCCAGCATGGCGGTACACTGCTGACAGCCAACGGCAATCAGCTCTGCGCCGGTCTGTTTTGCATCTTCCATACGCATGTCAGCAATACGCCGCTCTCCCGGAATATCAGTGATGGGCGCACCGCCGCCGCCGCCGCAGCAGCGTGAGCGAAAGCCGGAGCGGTCCATTTCGCTGAGTTTGATCCCCAGCTCTGCCAGCAGCTCACGCGGTGACGCATATTCACCGTTGTAGCGGCCGAGATAGCACGGGTCATGCCAGGTCACGCTGCCGCCTTTGTAATCTTTCAGATCCAGCAGCTGCGCCTTAACCAGCTCATTAATGAAGGTGGTGTGATGCAGCACCTCATAGTCAGGCTGCGTACCTGCCGGGTAAAAATCGGGATACTCATTTTTCAGGCAGTGAAAGGCGTGCGGATCGGTGGTTACGATGCGGTTAAAGCGATATTTCTGCAGCGTGGCAATATTGCTGCGGGCGAGCCGCTGAAACGTGGCGTCATCGCCGAGGCGTCGCGCAACGTCTCCGCTATCCAGCTCTTCATCACCCAGCACTGCAAAATTGACGCCGGCGGCCCTGAGCACTTTGACAAACGCGCGCAGAATACGCTGGCTGCGCATATCAAACGCCCCGTCTGAGACCCAGAACAGCACGTCAGCCTGCCCGACATCCTGCATCAGCGGCAGGTTCTGATCTGCTGACCAGTGCGTGCGGCTGCGCGGATTAAACCCACCGGGATTATCCGTCTGGCTGAGATTATCCAGCACTTCAGCGCCTTTGCCGGGCGTCTGCCCCTTTTCCAGCGTCATAAAGCGGCGCATGTCCACAATCGCGTCGACGTGTTCAATCATCATCGGGCACTCCTCCACGCAGGCGCGGCAGGTGGTGCAGGACCAGAGCGTCTCTTCTTTGATCAGCCCCCCGACAATCGGCTGATGCGGCTGCCCGCACGCTTCCCCCACCGGCACGCCCGGATAGGGGCTGCCGGCAAAGCGCGCGTCGCTGCCGCCTGCCATCCCGATGACCATATCCTGAATCAGCTTTTTCGGATTCAGTGGCTGACCGGCCGCAAACGCCGGGCACATCGCTTCACATTTACCGCACTGTACGCAGGCGTCAAAGCCCAGCAGCTGGTTCCATTTGAAATCTGCCGGCTCGCCGACGCCAAGCTTTGTGGCAGTCAGATCAACCGGCTTCAGGCCCACAGAGCGACCGCCGCCAAAGCGGGCCGGACGGCGATGAAAGGCAAGATGCAGCGCACCGGCAAAGGCGTGTTTCATCGGTCCGCCCCACGCCATGCCGAACAGCATTTCACCCAGCCCCCAGCAGATGCCTGCCAGCAGCAGTGCAGCCATGACCCAGCGCCCTGCCTCGCCAAAGAGATCGGAGACCGGCAGCGTGGTGATAAAGAACGTGGCTGCAAACACCAGCAGGCTTTTTGGCAGGCGCATCCACGGTCCGCGCGAAAGACGGGCCGGCGGATTGCGGCGGCGATACCAGATAAACAGCGCACCGCTAAACATCACCAGCAGCGCACCCGCCAGTACCCCATCCACCAGCGTGCCGCTGACGCCTGCCAGATGAACCATGAGGATCAGCAGCATCGACAGCACAAAGCCGCCGGCGGTTGCCACATGGCTACGTGACATATATTTGTCACGTGCGACCACGTGATGCAGGTCAACTAAATAGCGGCGGGGCATCGCCATCAGGCCGCTTAGCAGGGCAACCTGCTCCGGTTGTCCGCGCCGCCAGAGCAGAACGCGCCTGACCATACCCACGATGGCCAGGATCACCGCGCCAAGAAGTAACCAGGGGAGTATCCGATCAAGTACCATGATGTGCCCTTTCCAGACAATTTCTGTTAAATGCAGCGTGCGGTACCGCTTCCGGATACCGCACGCTTTGCGTCAGCGACGGCGAAACTACAGGTCCTTGCAGAGACGCAGCGCATCGTAGATCGCGGCGTGGACATTGCGCTGCGATACGCAGTCGCCAAGCCGCCACAGGATCATGCCGCTGCCCGCCTGTTCCAGCACCGGCTGGGGCCGGATATCAAACAGCGCTTCTACGTCAATCTGTCCCTTGTTACGCGATTCCGCTTTCAGCGCGTAGTAGAGTTCCTCATTGGGACGGGTGCCGTTTTCTACGACGATCTGATCCACCACCCGCTCCTCTTTCTGCCCGGTATACTCATTCTCCAGCACTGCCACCAGCTTCTCGCCCTCGCGGTAGACCTTTTCCAGCGCCAGATCGGAGGTCATTACCACTGCTTTTTCATACAGGCTGCGGTAGTAAGTCGGGAAGGTGGTGCCGCCAATACCCACGCCGGGTTTGATATCGCCGGTCACCAGCTCCACCAGCGCACCGCGTGCAGCGAGGAAATCGGAGACGGACATACCGGAAAACTCACAGATAGAGTCATACACCAGTACGTTCTTGCCAGGCTCCACGACGCCGTTCAGCACGTCCCAGCTGGAGACCACCAGCCCTTCTGCCGCGCCCCATTCCGGGTTCTGCTCAAGGAAAGGCTCTCCGCCGGTTGCAAGAATGCAGACGTCGGGCGTGAGATCGCGGATCATCGCCATATCCGCCGTGGTGTCGGTCATTACCTTGACGCCAAGACGCTCAATCTCCATCGCTAACCAGCGCGTGATGCCGGCCATCTGATCGCGCTGTGGTGCTTTTGCTGCAATCGTAATCTGCCCGCCCAGCTCGCTGGCACGTTCTATCAGCGTGACCTTATGCCCGCGCTCTGCCGCGACCCGTGCCGCTTCCAGCCCGCCCGGTCCGCCGCCAATCACCACGACATTGCGCACCGGCCCTTCGGTTTTGGTGATGATATGTGGCAGCCCCATATATTCGCGCGAAGTGGCCGCGTTCTGAATGCACAGCACATCCAGTCCCATATATTGCCGATCGATGCAGTAGTTGGCGCCGACGCACTGGCGGATTTGATCCACCTGATTCATTTTGATCTTGGCGATCAGATGCGGATCGGCGATATGGGCACGCGTCATACCCACAAAGTCAACGTAGCCCGCTTCGAGAATACGCTGCGCCTGATTGGGATCTTTAATGTTCTGCGCGTGGATCACCGGCACCGTGACCACTTCTTTAATACCCGCCGCCAGGTGCAGGAACGGCTCAGGCGGATAGCTCATATTCGGAATAACGTTCGCCAGCGTGTTGTGGGTGTCGCAGCCGGAACCGACCACGCCAAAATAATCCACCATGCCGGTTTTATCGTAATAGGCGGCAATCTGCCGCATATCTTCATGGCTGAGGCCGTCGGGATGGAACTCATCACCGGTTATACGCATGCCGACAACGAAATCGGGTCCGACTGCGTCACGCACGGCTTTCAGTACCTCGATGCCAAAGCGCATCCGCTTTTCAAAACTCCCGCCCCACTCATCCGTGCGCTTATTGACACGCGGTGACCAGAACTGATCGATCATATGCTGATGCACGGCGGATAACTCTACGCCGTCGAGACCCCCCGCTTTGGCACGCTGTGCCGCTTTTGCAAAGTCGCCGATGACGCGCCAGATCTCCTCTTCCTCGATGGTTTTGCAGGTGGCGCGGTGCACCGGCTCACGGATGCCGGAGGGTGACATCAGGTTAGGCCAGTTCTCGCCATCCCAGCGCGAACGCCGCCCCATATGAGAGATCTGGATCATGATTTTGCCACCGTGCTGGTGCACGGCATCGGCGAGATTCTGGAAGTGCGGAATAATCCGGTCGGTACTCAGGTTAACCGAACTCCACCAGCTCTGCGGACTGTCGATCGAAACCACGCTTGAGCCACCGCAGATACAGAGCCCGCAGCCGCCTTTGGCTTTCTCTTCGTAATATCTCACATAGCGATCGGTGGTCATCCCGCCGTCAGTGGCATACACCTCGGCGTGGGCGGTGCTGACAATACGGTTACGGATAGTCAGTTTATTTATTTTTAATGGCTCAAACAGCAGATCAAACTGTGACATAGCTTCACCTTAATTCCGTTCTGATATCCGGCCCGCCAGCCTGCGGTTCAGTGGTAATGCGGGGGTACGCAGCCAGCGCTGCGTACCGGGTCTTATACTGGCGAAACGGTAAAAACACCGTACTCACATCCCTCTTCGGCGGCGCTCTGCGTCTGTACCGCCTGAGTTTTCACGCTGTAGCCGAGGCTCTGTGCAATCTGGTCCATCGCGCCGGCAAACCAGCCGGTAAACATGTAGTCCACCTTGCGGTTGACTTTGCCGTACTGGTAGACAAACGCAGAGTGATCGAGCCGGATACGCGCCGTGCCCTGTTTCAGATCCAGGGCTTCGGTAGAAAACAAGCCCCAGCCGCGCTGAGAAAGACGTTTCATGTAGTGCTCAAACACTGCATCGCCAGACAGGCCATGCAGTTCAGCCTCTTTTTCGCACCAGTGCCAGGCCGATTTATAGCCCGCTTTATAGAGGATGGCGGCGTAGCGTTCTGCGCCAATCTCCTCTTCAATTCCCATATGGTTGTTCACAAAAAAGTGCCGGGGCACGTATAACATGGGTAACGCATCGGTGGTCCAGACGCCGGTTTCATCATCGACGCTGATCGGCATTTCAGGCGCATGTGCCATGGTTTACCTCGCTTATTCGTGTTAACAGGCCAGATGATCACTCGTGCCAGACATTTGCCAGCAGGTTGAGCCAGTTCTCACCCATAAATTTGCGCACCTGCTTCTCGGTAAAGCCGTGGCGCAGCAGTGCAGCCGTTAAATTCGGGAACTCACCCAGCGTGCGAATGCCTTCCGGGTTGATGATTTTGCCGAAGTCGGTGAGCTGACGGGCGTAGCCTTTATCGTGCGTCAGCCACTCGAAAAACGCCTGACCGTGGCCCTGCGTAAAGTCGGTGCCGATGCCGATCTGATCTTCCCCCACCAGATTGAAGATGTAGTCGATCGCTTCCACGTAGTCCTCAATCGTGGAGTGAATGCCATTCTTCAGGAACGGAGTAAACATGGTGACGCCCACAAATCCGCCGTGGTCCGCAATGAACTTCAGCTCTTCGTCAGACTTATTGCGCGGATGATCTTTCAGGCCAGACGGGAGACAGTGGGAATAACAGACCGGTTTTTTCGACGCCAGGATCACCTCTTTAGAGGTCTGCGCGCCTACATGAGAGAGATCGCACAGCATGCCGACGCGGTTCATCTCTGCCACGACTTCATGACCATAACCTGAGAGGCCGCCATCACGTTCATAGCAGCCGGTGCCCACCAGGTTCTGCGTGTTATAGGCCATCTGCACGACGCCGACGCCCAGCTCTTTGAACACCTGAATGTAGCCCAGCTGATCCTCAAACGCGTGCGCATTCTGGAAGCCCATCAGGATGCCGGTTTTGCCTTCATCCTTGGCGCGCCGGATATCGCGGGTGTTGGTCACTTTGGTGACCAGATCGGCGTTCTGCGCAATGAGGTTATTCATTTCCACGATATTATTCACCGTGCCCTGAAACCCTTCCCACACGGAGACCGTGCAGTTGGCAGCCGTCAGCCCGCCGCGGCGCATATCTTCAAACAGCTCTCTGTCCCATTTCGCAATCACCAGCCCATCGATGACAATCGCAGAATTATGCAATTCAGTAGCGTTCATATCTTCCTCTCTGGTTTGATTCATAACCGGGTGCGGCCGAATGAAAACAGAATAGGGTTTACGCTGCGGATGAATTGTTCTGAAAACGTCACTTGCCTGACAGCTGGCGCAGCCCGGAAAGGGAACAGGCGATTTAAACCGATGAGCGGACATAAAAAAGCTGCCATGAAGGCAGCGTTTTCAGCCGGCGTGAATTACAGGCGGGATGCGTCAGACATCCGTTGATAAAGCCACTGAGCCAAAGGTTGGCTCAAAACGCGCTTCATTCAGGATGCGCAGAGAAGCCGATACCGTACTCTCCTGCTGCCAGTTGGTCAGACCGGGCAGTTCTGCCATAAAAAATTGCGTCAGCGTTTTGCCGCCTCCCTGGCTGTGTACGCCCCGCCGCTCTTCGCGTGGCGGTACGCCCAGGTGTTCGCGGTAACATTTGCTGAAGTGCGGCGTAGAGACAAAGCCACACGCCAGGGCTATTTCGATAATCGACATTGAGGTCTGTTTCAGCAGCTGGCGGGCGCGGAACAGCCGCAGCTTGAGATAGTATCGTGAAGGCGAACAGCGCAGGTATTTCTGAAACAGCCGTTCCAGCTGGCGCCGCGACAGGCCCACGTAGCCTGCCAGCTCGTCAAGATCGATCGCCTCCTCAATATTGGCCTCCATCAGCGAGACCGCTTCAACCAGGCTTGGCTGCGCCGTACCGAGTACGTGGCGCAGCGGAATACGCTGGTAGTCTGATTCATTGCGTACGCGATCGCAGATAAACATCTCTGAGATCCCGGCGGTAAGCTGGTGACCAAAATGGCGCTGGATCATCGTCAGCATCATATCCATGGGCACGGTGCCGCCGCTGCTGGTCATGCGATCGTGCTCAATCACAAACAGCTGGTTGGTACAGATGACTTTGGGATACGCCTCCTGCATTGACGCAATACACTCCCAGTGTGCGCTGCAGTGATACCCATCCAGTAGCCCGGCTTCCGCCAGCAGATAGGGTCCGGTACAGATGCCGCCAATCAGGATTTTGCGGCGCGCCATGCTCTGCAGCCAGCTCACCTGACGGCTGGTATAACTGCGGGTAATGTTGACACCCCCGACCACGATCAGCACATCCAGTGCTGCCACGTTAGCCATCGAATGATCGGGCGTAATTGAAATACCATCACTTGCCACAACGGGCGCACCCTCTTCACTGACGGTACACCAGCTATACAGCTCTTTGCCGCTTAGCTGGTTCGCCATGCGTAAAGGTTCCACTGCGGTTGCCAGAGCCATCATGGTGAAATTATTGACGAGTAAAAAGCCTACGCTGCGCTTTTTAATATCATTAGAGGGACTTTTCAAAATTGCGTCTGTGTCGAACATGTGCGCTGACCTCTATATAGGCTAAACAGAAACATTACCCGGGGGCATTTCCCCCAATCGCTTTCCATCACCTATAGAGTAAGCAACAGACATGCCATTCGTCACCAGGATAGACATCCCGAAAATGACACACAGTTAACATAAGCGAAACAAATGTTTGTTCGGCTTCACAGATTTGATCTTTGCTGCCGCGTCAGCGTCTTTCAGCCTCAAAACAGTGCAGGCGCTGACCCGTTTTGGTTAAGTCAGCGCATTTTGCACCCTTTTACGTCACTGTTCACTGCCTGCGCACATTACGATCTGCATAAGATGCTGTAACCAATTACTTACACAGCATTAACATTCAATCGCATTGACCGCCAGACCGCCTTTCGACGTCTCTTTGTATTTATCCTGCATGTCGCGTCCGGTATCGCGCATGGTACGGATCACTTTATCCAGCGAAATAAAGTGCTGACCATCGCCGCGCAGCGCCATCTGCGCGGCATTGATCGCTTTCATTGCCGCAATCGCGTTGCGTTCAATACAGGGAACCTGCACCAGTCCGCCCACCGGATCGCAGGTCAGGCCAAGGTTATGCTCCAGCGCAATTTCAGCCGCGTTCTCTACCTGTTCCGGCGTACCGCCCAGCACTTCTGTCAGCCCGGCTGCCGCCATTGCACAGGCGGAACCGACCTCTCCCTGACAGCCCACCTCAGCGCCGGATATAGAAGCATTCTTCTTACACAGCGCGCCGACGGCCGCCGCGGCCAGCAGGAAATCCACCACATCTTCTTCGCGCGCGCGCGCTTCAAACTGCATGTAGTACATCAGTACGGCCGGTACAATTCCGGCTGCGCCGTTGGTCGGTGCCGTCACCATCCGCCCGCCTGCGGCGTTCTCTTCGTTGACCGCCAGCGCATAGAGGTTGATCCAGTCCATAGCAGAGAGCGTGGAGCTGATGACATTCTCCGCTGAGGCGCGGCGCAGGGACTGATACAGCGCTGGCGCACGGCGGCGCACCTGCAGCCCGCCAGGCAGTATGCCCTCCTGGGCCAGCCCGTTAGCGATACACTGCTGCATCACCTCCCAGATCTGTGCCAGCCCGCTGCGGATCGCCGCTTCGTCACGCCACACCTTTTCATTTTCCAGCATCAGCGTACTGATACGCAGCCCTTTTTCGCGGCAGTGCGCCAGCAGTTCCGCTCCGCTGTTGAAGTCATACGGCAGTGAGCACTGCGGCACCAGATGTGCCGTGGCCGTTGCTTCCTCTTCATCCAGTACAAAGCCGCCGCCAATGGAGTAATAGACCACGGAAAGGCTGTCGCCAGTGCGAAAGTACGCGCTCAGCCGCATGGCGTTCGGGTGATAAGCGAGCACGTCATCCACGAACAGCAGATCCTGATGCCAGTCAAACTCGATGTTTTCGCCCCAGGGCAGCGTTACCGAACCGGTTTCGCAGATCGCCTGTACCGTAGCGTTAATGATGTGCGGATCGATGGTATCCGGTGAGGCTCCCATCAGCCCTAACAGCACCGCTTTGTCAGTACTGTGGCCGCGTCCGGTTGCGCTCAGCGAGCCAAACAGTTCGATCTTGATGCGGCAGAGCGCCTGCCGCCTGTCACTGTGGCTCAGCTGCTCAACAAAGCGCTGTGCCGCGCGCATGGGCCCGACGGTATGCGAACTGGAGGGGCCAATTCCGACTTTAAATAAATCGAAGACGCTAATACTCATTCTGCTCTCCCGGGCTCACGGCCATGTAGTGTTTAACCGCCGCATTATCGGTGGCGTAAAAAATTAATGGATGCCGGATAACGACGCATTTCACCGTGAACTCGCCATTTTCCGCCCGGCACGGCCGCGCCAGCCTGCTGCAGACAGGCAGGCGCCGCCCTATGTCGCAAATTGACATAGCCCCGGCGTTACCAAACATCCTGGCCGCAGTGGCGCTGGGTATTATCAACCCACACTCAATTTACCGCTGCCCTGAATGGCTCAGTACCGGAGCAGGCGCCGCGCGATTATCCGGGCAAGGAGACAGGCATGTTTGCGAAGAGCGACACGATTCAGAGCTTTGACAGTGAACTGTGGCAGGCGATAGAGCAGGAAGCGGTGCGTCAGGAAGAGCACATCGAGCTTATTGCTTCAGAGAACTACACCAGCCCGCGGGTTATGCAGGCGCAGGGTACGGTACTGACCAATAAATATGCAGAGGGCTATCCGGCCAAACGCTACTACGGCGGCTGCGAATATGTCGACATCGTGGAGAAACTGGCGATTGAACGCGCCTGCACGCTGTTCGGGGCCGATTATGCCAACGTGCAGCCGCACTCCGGCTCACAGGCCAACGCGGCGGTGTACATGGCGCTGTGCCAGCCGGGCGACACCGTTCTGGGCATGAGTCTGGCGCACGGCGGTCACCTGACGCACGGTGCGCACGTGAACTTCTCCGGCAAGATTTACCACGCCGTGCAGTATGGGCTGAATGAAACCACGGGCGAGATCGACTACGACCAGGTGGAAGCGCTGGCGCTGGAGCATAAGCCAAAGATGATTGTGGCTGGCTTCTCTGCCTATTCACGCGTGGTTGACTGGGCACGCTTTCGCGCTATCGCCGATAAAACAGGCGCGTGGCTGTTTGTCGATATGGCGCACGTCGCGGGCCTCGTTGCCGCCGGCATCTACCCTAATCCGCTGCCGTTCGCTGACGTGGTTACGACCACCACGCATAAAACCCTGCGCGGTCCGCGCGGCGGTCTGATCCTGGCGAAAGCCAACCCGGAGCTGGAGAAGAAGCTGAATGCTGCCGTGTTCCCCGGCGGCCAGGGCGGTCCGCTGATGCATGTGATCGCCGCTAAAGCCGTGGCCTTTAAAGAGGCGATGCAGCCTGACTACGCGAAGTATCAGCGTCAGGTCGTTAAGAATGCGCAGGCGATGGCAGAGGTATTTGTCTCGCGCCAATACGATGTGGTGTCAGGGGGTACAGATAACCATCTGTTTCTGCTTAGCCTGATCAAACAGGGCCTGACCGGTAAAGCGGCGGATGCCGCGCTGGGCCGCGCCAATATTACCGTTAATAAAAATGCCGTACCAGGCGATCCGCAGTCGCCGTTTGTGACCTCCGGCCTGCGTATCGGTGCGCCGGTGATCACCACGCGCGGCTTCAGTGAGGAAAACTGCCGCACGCTGGCAGGCTGGATCGCAGACATCCTCGACGTGATGCACAACGAGGAGCAGCTGGAGGCGAAAATTGCGCAGGTGAAACAGCAGGTGCTGTCGCTGTGTGCAGATTTCCCGGTTTACCGCTAAGCCAGAACGCCCCCGGCCAGCCGCGGGGCGCCGTCTTACCCTCTGTCCATTCGCACACGCGGTATCGTTACGGGAGTAGATAACTATGCAACGCTATTCAGGATTTGGCCTGCTCAAACACAGTCTGAGCTATCACGAGAACTGGCAGAAGGTCTGGCGCAACCCGACACCGCAGAAACGCTATGACGTCATTATTATCGGCGGCGGTGGCCACGGCCTGGCCACCGCTTACTATCTGGCAAAGGAGCACGGCATCACCAACGTGGCGGTGCTGGAAAAGGGCCACCTCGGCGGTGGCAACATCTGCCGCAACACCACCATTGTCCGCTCTAACTACCTGTGGGATGAATCAGCCGCGCTCTATGAGCACTCCATGAAACTCTGGGAAGGACTGTCGCAGGAGCTGAACTACAACCAGATGTTTTCGCAGCGTGGTGTCTATCACACCTGCCATACGCTGCAGGATCTGCGCACCAATGAGCGGCTGGCTAACGCCAACCGCCTGCAGGGCGTCGACAACGAAATGGTCTATGGCGACCAGCTGCAGCGTGAGATCCCGGCGCTCGACTGCAGTAAAGATGCGCGTTATCCGGTGCTGGGCGCTTCAGTACAGCGGCGCGGCGGCAACGCCCGTCATGATGCGGTGGCCTGGGGGTATGCCCGCGCAGCCGACAGTCTGGGTGTGGATCTGATCCAGAACTGTGAAGTGATCGATATGGAGATCAGCGACGGCAAGATCACCGGCGTGAAAACCCGCAACCATGGCGTAATCAAAGCCGACCGCGTGGGCTGCGTGACCGCCGGCAACTCCGGCGTGATGGCAAAAATGGCGGGCTTTGAACTGCCGGTTGAGTCGCATCCGCTGCAGGCGCTGGTTTCAGAGCCGATTAAACCTTTCCTGGATACGGTTGTGATGTCCAACCATGTACACGGCTATATGAGCCAGTCTGATAAAGGCGACCTGGTGATTGGTGCCGGCATTGACGGCTGGGTCGGTTATGGTCAGCGCGGATCGTACAGCGTGATTGAGCATACGATCCAGGCGATTGTTGAGCTCTTCCCCTGCACCAGCCGCGTACGCATGAACCGTCAGTGGGGCGGCATTGTCGATACCTGCCCTGACGCCAGCCCCATTCTTTCAGCAACCCCGGTACGCAACCTGTTTTTCAACTGCGGCTGGGGCACCGGTGGTTTTAAAGGCACGCCCGGCTCCGGCAACCTGTTTGCTCACCAGCTGGCGCACGGCACGCCGCATCCAATCGCTGAACCTTTTGCAATGTCCCGTTTTTACACCGGGGCCCTGGTTGATGAACATGGCGCTGCGGGCGTGGCCCACTAAGGACTTTTAGCATGCTGCACATTTACTGTCCTCACTGTGGTGAGTATCGCGAAGAAGAAGAGTTTCATCCGCGCGGTCAGGCGCATATCGCCCGGCCCGCTAATCCGGATGCCTGCAGCGACGAGGAGTGGGGAACCTTTCTCTATTTCCGCAAAAATCCGCGCGGTATGCATAACGAACTCTGGGTACATAGCGCCGGCTGCCGTAAATTTTTTAACCTGACGCGTGACACACAGACGTATGAAATCAAACGTGTTTATACACTCGATGAACAGCCTGAAGCCGGCGAGCAAGGGTAAGGAGCGCAGAGCATGAGCCAGAAAAATCGCCTGCCGTCCGGCGGCAGAATCAATCGTTCCACCCCGCTGAACTTTACCTGGAACGGCCGTCAGTATCAGGGCTATGAAGGCGATACCGTCGCGTCTGCCCTGCTGGCCAACGGCATTGATATTGTCGGACGCAGTTTTAAATACAGCCGCCCGCGCGGCATCGTTGCAGCGGGCGCGGAAGAGCCGAATGCCGTACTGCAGCTGGGTGCAACGGAAGCGACTCAGGTACCCAACGTGCGCGCCACGCAGCAGACGCTCTATGAGGGCCTGGTCTGCTCGGCCACCAACGGCTGGCCCAATGTGGAATCTGACCTGATGGGGCTGGTGGGTAACCTCGGCGGCAAAGTGATGCCGCCCGGCTTTTACTACAAAACCTTTATGTATCCGCAGTCAATGTGGCCGACTTACGAGAAATTTATCCGTAAGGCCGCCGGGCTGGGACGCGCGCCGCAGGAGAAAGACCCGGATATTTATGACGCCATGAATCAGCACTGCGATGTGATGATCGTGGGCGCCGGTCCGGCGGGCCTGATGGCGGCGCTGACCGCCGGCCGCAGCGGTGCGCGCGTGATCCTGGCGGATGAGCAGAGCGAACCGGGCGGACACCTGCTCGCCAGCCGCGAACTGATCGAGGGCAAGCCGGCCGCCGACTGGGTTGCAGAGGTGGTGGCAGAACTGGCCACCATGCCGGAAGTGACGCTGCTGATGCGCGCGACGGTGAACGGCTATCACGATCATAACTTCTTAACCATTAATGAGAACCGCACAGATTACCACGGCGACCGCGCGGCAGCCGGACAGGTACGTCAGCGCATGCACCGCGTGCGGGCGCACTGGGTAGTGCTTGCCACCGGCGCGCAGGAGCGCCCGCTGGTCTTCAGCCACAACGATGTGCCCGGCTGCATGATCGCCTCGGCTATCTCCGTCTATATCAATCGCTATGGCGTGGTGCCCGGCAATCAGCTGGTGCTGATGACCACCAACGACAGTGCCTATCAGACTGCGCTGGACTGGGCCGATGCCGGTCGTGAGGTTGTGGCCGTGGTCGATACGCGCGCCGCCACTAAAGGTGAGCTGGCCGCCGCCGTGCGCCGCCGCGGTATTCGGGTGATCAACGGCAGCGCGGTGATCGACGTACAGGGTAAAAAGCGCGTCAGCGGCGTCACCATTGCCGCTATCGATAAGAAAGGCGATGCCCTTACCGGCAAGCCCTTTACCCTCTCCTGCGATACCGTGGCCAGCTCCGGTGGCTGGAGCCCGGTGATCCACCTCGCCGGACATACCGGCAGCCGTCCGGTCTGGAACAGCGACGTCATTGGCTTCCTGCCTGGCCCCACCACGCAGCAGCAGCTGACGGCGGGTGGTATCAACGGCCGCTACGCGCTCGACAATGTGCTGCAGGAGGGGATCAAAGCGGGTCAGGACGCCGTGCTGAAACTTGGGCTGACGCCGGTTGAGGTCGCGCTGCCTGAGGTGAAAAAGTGGATTGAGCATACGCCCGCCGCGCTGTTTCATATTCCGCACACCAAACCAATCAGCCGGGCGCCTAAACAGTTTGTTGATTTCCAGAACGATGTGACGGCGGCCGGCATTGCGCTGGCAACGCGTGAAGGGTTTGAGGCGATTGAGCACATCAAGCGCTATACGGCGATGGGGTTTGGTACCGATCAGGGAAAGCTCGGCAACATCAACGGCATGGCGATTGCCGCCAAAGTGATGGGCAAAACCATTCCCGAGACCGGCACCACGGTGTTTCGTCCGAACTATACGCCGATCGCTTTTGGCGCTATCGCGGGGCGTAACTGCGGCGAGCTGTTTGATCCTAAACGCTTTACCGCCATGCATAAGTGGCACGTACAGCAGGGTGCGAAGTTTGAGGATGTCGGCCAGTGGAAACGTCCGTGGTACTACCCGCGTCCGGGGGAAACCATGCAGCAGTCGCTGGATCGCGAATGCCGCGCAGTGCGCAGCGGCGTCGGTATCCTTGACGCGTCCACCCTCGGCAAAATTGATATTCAGGGTAAAGATGCGCGCGAGTTTATCAGCCGCGTCTATACCAACGCCTGGGCTAAGCTCGGCGTGGGCAAGTGCCGCTACGGCCTGATGTGCGGTGAAACCGGCATGGTGTTTGACGACGGTGTGACCTCCTGCCTCGCGGAGAACCATTTTCTGATGACCACCACGACCGGCGGCGCGGCGCACGTTATGGAGTGGCTGGAGCTCTACCATCAGACTGAATGGCCGGAGCTGGAAGTGTTCTTCACCAGCGTGACCGATCACTGGGCAACCATGACCATTTCCGGTCCGGAGAGCCGCAACCTGCTGGCGGAACTCTGCAGCGATGTCTCTCTGGATAAAGAGACCTTTAAGTTCATGGACTGGCAGGAAGGCACGGTTGCCGGCGTACCGGCGCGTATCTTCCGCATCTCATTTACCGGTGAACTGTCGTTTGAGATCAACGTGCAGGCAAACTACGGGCTTGCGGTCTGGGAGAAGCTGTTTGAGCACGGGGCGAAATACGATCTGACGCCGTACGGCACGGAGACCATGCACATTCTGCGTGCGGAGAAAGGTTTCATTATTGCCGGTCAGGATACGGATGGGTCCGTCACGCCGCACGATCTCAATATGGGCTGGTGCGTCGCCGATTCAAAACCGTTTAGCTATATCGGCAAGCGCGGTATGGCGCGGGAAGACTGTGTGCGCGAGCAGCGTAAACAACTGGTGGGCCTGAAAACGCGTGACCCGCTGGTGGTGCTGCCGGAAGGTGCGCAGGCGGTAGCCAATCCGCAGCAGCCGGTGCCGATGGATCTGCTGGGCCACGTCAGCTCCAGCTACTGGAGCGCCAATCTGAACCGCAGTATCGCAATGGGCTTTATCAAAGGCGGGCTGCAACGTATGGGCGAAACCGTGTTTTATCCGCTGGCAGATGGCCGTGTGGTTGAAGCGGAAATCTGCAGCCCGGTCTTTATCGATCCGAAAGGAGAACGTCAACATGTCTGAAACCCTCTTACCTGAAACCAAACCCGCAGGGACCGTCAGACAGGTCGCGGTCATGAACCAGGTCGCGCCGCAGGTGCGCGCCGAGTCGCCGCTGCATCACGCCGATCGCGGTCCCGTCACCGCCAGTCAGTCTCAGCAGGCAGGCGTTGAACTGCGCGAGCTGGCGCTGTACGGGCATCTGGTACTGCGCGGTTCGCAAAACAATGTGAGCTTTATGCAGGGCTGCCTGACGGTATTAGGTGTCCCGCTGCCTGTCGCGCCGCTGACCTCTGCCGAAGATGGCGATATCTCCGTGCGCTGGCTCAGTCCCGATGAGTGGCTGGTGGTGCTGCCAATGGATCAGCTGTTCCCGGTAGAGAAAGCGCTGCGCGCTGAAATCGACGGCCACTGTTCGGTGGTGAACGTCAGCGGCGGCCAGACCATTCTGGCGCTCTCCGGTAAACATGCTGTGGATGTGCTGAAGAAAAGTACGGTGCTTGATCTGCATCCGTCACAGTTTCCGGTCGGCAAAGTTGCCGGGTCGGTGTTTGCGAAGAGCAGCGCGCTGATCCGCCGCACCGGTCCGGAAAGCTGGGAGCTGGTGATCCGCCGCAGTTTTGCAGAGTACATCTGGCTCTGGCTACGGGATGCCAGCCGGGAATATGGCCTGAAGATCACCACGTAATATCCGGCCGTGCCGGCGCGGCTAACTGCCCGCCGGCACGCCTTTCTCTTATTATCAGGAGTCGCCCATGAGCGTGCTGCCCGATTCATGGATTTTTACCGCCAGCTGCCCGAGTAAATTAGGCACGGTGGATGTCGTGACCCGGTTTATGGCGGAATCGGGTCACTATATTAATGAAATCCATTCGTTCGATGACCGCGTCAGCCACCACTTTTTTATTCGCGTTGCTTTTTCACCCGCTGCGCAATTCAGTACCGATATATTCCGTGATAATTTCACTCCGCGTGTAGCCCCGTTTGAAATGCAATGGCAGCTTACCCCGCCGCAGCATCGTGAGCGCGTGGCCATTCTGGTCTCTAAATTTGATCACTGTCTGAATGACCTGTTATTCCGGCATCGCACCGGACAATTATCTATTGATGTGCCCCTGATTATTTCTAACCACCCCGATCTCTGCTCACTGGCTGAATGGCACGGCATTCCCTGGTACCATCTGCCGGTAAATAATGCGAATCGCGCAGAACAGGAAGCTCAAATTCTTGCTCTGCTGGATCAATATAATATCGACCTGGTGGTACTGGCACGCTATATGCAGGTTCTTTCGCCGCTGATGTGTGAAAAGCTCGACGGTAAAGCCATTAATATTCATCACTCACTGCTGCCGGGATTTAAAGGCGCACGCCCCTACCATCAGGCGTGGGAAAAAGGCGTCAAAATGGTCGGTGCCACAGCGCACTACGTTAATAATGACCTGGATGAGGGACCCATTATTACGCAGGGTATTCAGAGTGTCGATCACGCGCTTTATCCCGATGACCTGATCAGTCGCGGCCAGGATATTGAACGCGTCACGCTATTTAATGCAGTACGTTATCACGTTGAAAAACGTGTGTTTTTAAGCGGCAAGCGCACGGTGGTTTTCAGTTAACCGGTGCAATCGCCAATAAAAAGTGCAGTGAATGCACCAGCAGGCTGCACGTTTTTATTTTTTTTCGGAAAACAGGGTAATCAGGGATTGATCACGACCTTCAGCGTTAAATAAAACAGAACCTGTCCTGACATCAGCGGCAGGTTTTTAACAACAACACGTAAGTCGCGAGGAAATCACTATGGCGGATTCCAGAGATCCGATGACGCCTGATGGCGAAGTATCGCCCTATGATACTGACTATCAGGTAGGCCAGGATAATATTATCGTGAATGTCGGACCCTTTGGTCTGGATATTCACAACCGGGTATTTGCGATATCCGGCATCGCCGTAATTCTATTCGTTATATTAACGCTGGCGTTTCAGAGTGATGTGGCCCCGCTGTTCAAAGGCATGCTGAGCTGGCTTACCACTAAACTCGACTGGTTTTTCATTGGCGCAGGCAATATTTTTGTCATCATCTGTCTGGGACTGGTTTTCTCACCGCTGGGCAAGGTGCGGCTCGGCGGCACCCTCGCCCGTCCCGATTACAACTACGTCACCTGGTTCTCGATGCTGTTTGCCGCCGGCATGGGTATCGGCCTGATGTTTTACGGCGTCTCTGAGCCGCTGTCGCATTTCTCCAGCGCGATAGGCGGCACGGTGACTGAAAACGGCGTGCGTACCGACTGGGCGCCGCTGGGCGGTGCGGGTGGCTCAGCGGAAGAGGCTACCCGGCTGGCTATGGCGGCTACCATTTTCCACTGGGCACTGCATCCGTGGGCGATCTACGCCGTTCTCGCCCTGGGGCTGGCACTCTTCACCTTTAACAAAGGCCTGCCGCTGACTATCCGGTCACTCTTTTATCCGCTGCTGGGTGATGCCGTATGGGGCTGGCCTGGTCATCTGATCGACATTCTTGCCGTGCTGGCCACGCTGTTTGGCCTCGCCACCTCCCTGGGGCTGGGTGCTTCGCAGGCCGCATCCGGACTGAATTTCCTGTTTGATGTACCGCTGGGACAAACCACGCAGATTGTACTGGTGATCGCGATTACCGCTATTGCCACCTTTTCTGTGGTCGCCGGGCTGGACGCCGGGGTGCGGCGCTTATCAGAAGCGAACATGATCCTCGCCGGCCTGCTGCTGCTGTTTATTATCGTGGTCGGCCCGACCATGCTGCTGTTCAGCGGCTTTTTCTCTAATCTCGTCTCCTACATTGAGTTCCTGCCCGCGCTCTCCAATCCGGTCTCCCGCCCCGACAGCAGCTTTGCTGCCGGCTGGACCTCCTTCTACTGGGCGTGGTGGATCTCCTGGTCGCCGTTTGTCGGCATGTTTATCGCGCGTATCTCACGCGGCCGCACCGTGCGGGAGTTTATTATCTCGGTGCTGCTGGTGCCGTCGCTGGCGTGCGTGCTGTGGATGACGGTGCTGGGTGGCACCACGATCCATCAATATTTTACCGAAGGGTATCAGAGTATTGCTGATGCCATTCTGCCGCTGCAGCTCTTTACCATGCTCGACACGCTACCGCTGGCAAAAATCACCTGCGTGGTCGCCATCATTCTGGTGGTGGTGTTCTTTGTCACCTCAGCTGACTCCGGCACGCTGGTGATCGATATCATCGCCTCCGGCGGTAAAATTGAATCCCCGACTGCGCAACGCGTATTCTGGTGCGTGTTTGAAGCGCTGGTCGCCATCGTACTGATCCTCGGCGGCGGGCTGGATGCCCTGCAGGCAATGGTGGTCTCCACCGGATTGCCTTTTGCACTGGTGCTGCTGGTCGCATCGGTCGCCGTTGTAAAGGGATTGCTCTCTGAGCCACGCCCGACGCGCCCGGCCCCCGCTGTGCGCAATCAATAGCACGCACGCAGGCGGATAGCCAGCCAGGCTATCCGCCGCTGCAGGTGCAGGAAGGGAGATCGCTATGCAGGCCGGACATCAGGAAATCATCGACTTTATTCAGCGCTACCCGCCGTTTAACACTCTGCCGCTGGCGGCACTGGCGCGCATTGCAGCCACCCTTGAAGTGAGCTATTACAAAGCCGGTACGCCGATCCTCACCTTTGGCCAGCAGGTCGACGCCTGGTATATCATCCGCAGCGGCGCGGTAGAGATTTATCGCCGCAACGGCGACCTGTATAACCGACTGAGCGCCGGCGGCTATTTTGGTGAGTTCGGTTTATTGCGTGAGAACAGCGTGCGCTTTCCGGTTACCGCGCTGGAAGATACGCTGACCTATCTTATTCCCGCCCCGATTTTTAATGAGCTATTCAGCAAATACGAAGAGTTTGCCGATCTGGTCGAGGTGGAAGATCGCACCCGCCTGCGGCAAACCGTTGCGCGAACCGAAGAGGCGAGCGGCCTGATGACGTCACGCATTGAAGCGCTGATTAGCCGGCTACCGGTGACCATCGACAGCCGCGCCACGGTGTGTGAAGCGGCGCAAAAAATGAGTAAAGAAGGGGTGTCGTCACTGCTGATTGTGACCCCGGATGCTGACGGGGAAACCCCGCAGCGACTGGCGGGCATCGTGACGGATAAAGATTTGCGCGATCGGGTCATTGCCCGCGGGCTGAACTTCAATACGCCGGTCGGAACGATCATGACCGGGCAGCTGACGCACGTCGCTCATCATCAGCTGGTATTTGAAGCGATGCTGATCATGATGCAGCACAACATACATCATCTGCCGGTGCTGAAGCAGGGTCAGCCGGTCGGGGTGATCTCTCAGTCAGATATCATCCGCTATGAGTCGCAAAACAGCCTGTTTCTTGTCAGCCGTATTTTTCACTGCAACAGCATCAGTGAGCTGAGCGCGCTGAAAAATGAGGTACGCGCCTGTTTTAGCCGCATCGTGCGCGAAGACGCCAATTCGCAGATGACGGGCCGCGCCATGGCGGTTATCGGGCGCAGCTTCACGCAGCGGCTGCTGGCGCTGGCTGAAGCTGAACTGGGCCCGCCGCCGGTGCCCTACTGTTTTATTACGCTGGGATCGATGGCACGTCAGGAGCAGCTGCTTGTAACCGACCAGGATAACGCGCTGATCCTCGACAACCGGTATGACGCCTTCCGGCATGAAGCCTATTTCATGGCGCTGGCGCGCCGCGTCTGCGATGGCCTGGCGGCCTGCGGCTATCACTACTGCAGCGGCAATATCATGGCCACCAACGGGCGCTGGCGTCAGCCGCTGGCCGTCTGGGAAGGATACTTTGATGAATGGATTGACACCCCTTCCCCGCAGACGCTGCTGGACAGCGCAATTTTCTTCGATCTTGATGCCGTCTGGGGTCAGCTGGAGTGGGGTGAGCAGCTGAATAAACGCATCACGCATAAGGTCCGGCACAACTCGCGCTTTCTCGCCTGTATGGCGCGCAACGCGCTGCTGCGCAAACCGCCGCTGGGTTTCTTTAAAAATTTTGTGATGGAGCCTTCGGGTCAGCACACGCAGTCCATCGATATGAAACGTCGCGGCACTGCCCCGCTGGCGGATCTGATCCGCGTGCATGCGCTGGCGGCCGGTTCAGCCGCTCGCAACTCGTTTGATCGGCTGCAGGATATTATGCAAACCGACCTGCTGCCGCACGGGCGCGGTCAGGATCTGCGTGACGCACTGGAATTTATCTCGATGGTACGTATCCGGCATCAGGCGCAGGACGTGGAGAACGGTCAGGAGCCGGATAACCGCATTGAGCCGCTCAATCTCTCTGAGTTCGAGCGCAAAAACCTTAAGGATGCCTTTCAGATCCTGAGCAACGCGCAGAAATTCCTGAAATACCGTTATCAGCCAGGCCGGAAAGTGTGAGGTAACTATGCTGCATATCAGTAAACAGCTGCTGCGATCTGCGCCGGCACCGGCACCGCGCGCAGGGTTCGCGCCGGACTGGCCCGCGCTGCTGGCGCAGCAGGCAGAGACAGCACGCCATCCGGCGCTGCAGCACTACTACCGGGCTGGCGTACCGGATGCGGCGACGCCCATCAGCGAGGTGCCGCTGCTGGCAATGGACTTTGAAACCACCGGGCTGAATACCCGGCGCGACGATATTGTCAGTATCGGCCTTATTCCCCTCAGCCTGACGCGTATCCGGCTTAGCGAAAGCGAGCACTGGATCCTCAACCCGCGTGCCGATCTGCGCCATGAATCAGTGGTCATTCACGGCATCACCCACGCGACGGTGGCGCACGCACCCGATCTGAGTGAACGGCTGCTGAAGCTGCTGACCATGATGGCGGGCCGTGTGATGGTGGTTCACCATCGCGGCATTGAGCAGCATTTTCTGAACGCGGCGCTGCAGCGGCGCATCGGAGAAGGCATTATTTTTCCCTGTATCGACACGCTGGCGCTGGAAGGGCTGCTTTGTCAGCACGCGCCGGTCAGCCGGCTGCGAAAACTCTGGCGCGGCAGCGCCCGCCCCTCGCTGTGCCTGCCGGAGAGCCGGGCGCGTTACCATCTGCCGCACTACCCGGCACATAACGCGCTGACGGACGCACTGGGCTGTGCCGAGCTGCTGCAGGCGCAGTGTGCCCACCACTTCCCGCCGCAGACGCCATTACGCGAGCTATGGTGCTGAGCCACCTGCTTTCGCCAGCATGCGCCGGTAGTTGCTTAGCCATTTTCCGCTGCTGAGCCGCCACCAGAAGCAGAGACCGCGCACCGTCCAGTCAAGGAACATACCGAGCCACACGCCGACCACCCCCATGCCAAGTTCAATGCCCAGCAGATAGCCCGCTACCACGCGCGCGCCCCACATACTGAACATCGAGACAAACATCGTGTAGCGTGCGTCGCGGGCCCCTTTCAGTCCGGCGGGCAGCACCCAGGAGGCGGTCCAGATCGGCATAAAGGCGGCGTTGAGCCAGATCAGATGTTTTGTGACCTCAATTACCGCCGGATCGCGGGTATAGAAGCGCGCCAGCGTACCCGCCAGCGGAACGGTGATCAGCGCCAGCGTACAGAGCCCGATCATCGCCAGCCAGAACACATGCCTGATTTGACGCTCCGCCTGCATCACCTGATTCCGGCCAAGCCGTTTGCCGGTAATGATGGTGGAGGCAGAACCCAGCGCGTTGCCCGGCAGGTTGATCAGCGTGGCAATAGAGAACGCGATAAAGTTACCGGCGATTTCATTGGTGCCCATACCGGCGACAAAGATCTGCGTCAGCAGCTTACCGCCGTTAAACAGCACGGACTCAATACTGGCCGGCACGCCGATCCCCAGCACTTCCATCAGGATGGCGCGATCCCAGCGGCGGAAGTAGCTGCTGAGCGTGAGCTTCAGCGCCGGGCTGATACCGCGCCAGAGCGCATAGAGCACCGCCAGCGCACCGATGTAGCGTGAAATTGTCAGCCCGAGGCCCGCCCCGATGAACCCCATTCCTTCCCAGCCCAGCGCGCCATAAATCAGCACGCTGCTGATCATGATGTTCAGGATATTCATGCCACCGTTGATCAGCATCGGAATTTTGGTGTTACCCGCGCCGCGCAGCGCACCGCTGCCAATCAGCGCAATGGCCGCCGCCGGATAACTCCAGGCGGAGGTCTGCAGATAACTCAGCGCCAGCTGTTTGACCTGCGGGTCTGCGCTGCCGGCGATGACGTCAATGATCAGGTGTCCCCAGAACTCAATCGCCAGCGCCAGCACCAGCGCCAGCACGGTCATCAGCCCCAGCGACTGCCGGGTGGCCGCGCGGGCGCGTTTCCCGTTGCGGCGCGCCAGGCTAAACGCCACCACCACCGTGGTGCCGAGATCGATAGCCGCAAAAAAGGAGATGATCACCATGTTGAAGCTGTCTGCCAGCCCGACACCCGCCATCGCCTCTTTGCCCAGCCAGCTGACCAGAAACGTGCTCAGCACGCCCATCAGCATGACGCAGAGGTTTTCGATAAAGATAGGGATCGCCAGCGGCGCGATTTCACGCCACAACAGCGTGCGGTAAGTCCGGCGCCGGGGATACCACGCCGTGTTGCGAACCGCCCGCATTACTGCCACACCGGGATTTTGCAAGAGAGTACCAAATCACTTTGGATGAGAGAGGAGAGGTAATGATGATAGGCGGCCAGCGATTATGCAAAGTCTTTGCGGCAGCCATTTAATCATTATTACAAACTTTTTATTTCTGCCCGCTTTGCGCAGCCACGTTAATTTCCGTACGCAATAATTACGCTGGCATAGCGTCACAGATTCTTAATTATATCAGCCGGTTTATCCGCTATGCTCTGCTCAACCTGATCCATTTTCCTGAAGGAGAATCTATGCAAACACAACGGAACGGATTGACTGCCCATCAGGCACTGGATGAACTGGAGCGCTGCTACGATGCAGCGGTTGAGGCGCTGCGCAACGCTATCCGCGACTTCACTGAACAGGGTACGCTGCCCGACGCAGAGCAGCGGCAGCAGGGGCTGTTTGTCTATCCGGAGCTGCGCCTGACCTGGCAGGGAGAGGGTCCGCAGCAGAACCGCACCCGTGCCTGGGGCCGCTTTACCCATACCGGCCGCTACAGCACGACGATTACCCGTCCTGCGCTGCTGCGCCACTATCTCAGCGAGCAGCTGCAGATGATTGAGAAAGAGTATGACGTGCTGATTGAAGTGGGGCCGTCGCAGCAGGAGATCCCCTACCCTTACGTGATTGACGGTTCGGATCTGTCGCTTGACCGCTCGATGAGCGCCAGTATTGCCCGCCATTTCCCGACCACCGAGCTGTCGCAGATTGGCGATGAGACCGCAGATGGCCTGTTCAACGCCGATGCCCGCTTCCCGCTCTCCCATTTTGACGCACTGCGTACCGACTTCTCGCTGGCGCGCCTGCGGCACTACACCGGTACGGCTGTGGAACACTTCCAGCCTTTCGTGCTATTCACCAACTACACCCGGTACGTCGATGAGTTTGTGCGCTGGGCGATAGAACAGGTGCAGGATCCTGCCACGCCCTATGACAGTCTCGCCTGCGCCGGCGACGTAGTCATCACGGCGGAAACGGCCGATCCCGCCGCGATGATGTCCGATCTGGCGTGGAAAAAGCACCAGATGCCCGCCTGGCATCTTACCTCCCCCAACCGGCGCGGAATTACGCTGGTCAACATTGGCGTAGGCCCTTCCAATGCCAAAACTATCTGCGATCATCTGGCAGTAACGCGTCCGCACGCCTGGCTGATGATTGGCCACTGCGGCGGCCTGCGCGAAAGTCAGAATATCGGCGACTATGTGCTGGCCCACGCCTACCTGCGTGATGACCATGTGCTCGACAGCGTGCTGCCGCCGGATATTCCGGTACCCAGCATCGCCGAAGTGCAGCGTGCGCTCTACGATGCGACCAAGTCAGTGAGCGGCATGCCGGGTGAAGAGGTTAAACAGCGGCTGCGTACCGGTACGGTGGTCACCACTGACGATCGCAACTGGGAGCTGCGCTACGCCGCTTCCGCGCTGCGTTTTAACCTGAGCCGCGCCGTGGCGGTGGATATGGAGAGTGCGACTATCGCGGCGCAGGGCTACCGCTTTCGCGTGCCTTACGGCACGCTGCTGTGCGTTTCTGATAAACCGCTGCACGGTGAGATCAAGCTGCCGGGTCAGGCGAACCGCTTTTACGAGGGGGCCATTTCTGAACATCTGCAGATTGGCATTTGTGCGGTAGAGCTGCTGCGCGCCGAGGGCGATAAGCTGCATTCCCGCAAGCTGCGCACGTTCAACGAGCCGCCGTTCCGGTAACGCACCAGCCTGCGTCCATCAGCAGGGAAGCCCGGGCGGGCTTCCCTTTTTTGATCAGGCGCTGAGCCAGCCCAGCTTGATGACAAACAGCAGTGAGAGGATCACCAGTGCGCTATTGACCTCCCTGCTACGACCGCTCAGCAGCTTAACGACGGTCCAGGTGATGAAACCAAAGGCGATGCCGTTGGCAATGGAGTAGGTCAGCGGCATGGTCAGCGCCGTTACCGTTACCGGTGCTGCCGTCGTCACATCTTTCCAGTCAATTTCCGCCAGGCCGGACGCCATCAGTACGGCGACAAACAGCAGCGCCGGGGCAGTGGCCCAGACCGGCACGCTGCCCGCCAGCGGTGAGAAGAACAGGCTCAGCAGAAACAGCACGGCTACCACAACCGCCGTCAGACCGGTGCGTCCGCCGGCGCTGACGCCAGCCGCGGATTCCACATAGCTGGTGGTGGTTGAAGTGCCGAGCAGTGAGCCAAACAGCGCCGCCGCGCTGTCAGCGATCAGTGCGCGTCCCATTTTTGGCACGTTGCCCTGCTCATCCGCCAGGCCTGCGCGTTTCGTCACGCCCAGCAGCGTGCCCGTGTTATCAAACACATCAACAAACAGAAAGGCAAAAATTACGCTTACCAGCCCCACATTGAAGGCGCCGGCGATGTCGAGCTGCATAAAGGTAGGCGCAATCGAAGGCGGTGCGGAGAAGACGCCGCCAAACGGCGTCAGGCCGATGCCCATAGAGATAAAGGTCACCACCAGAATACCGATCAGCACCGCGCCGGTCACGCGGCGCGCTTCCAGCACCACGATGATAAAAAAGCCGAGCAGCGCCAGCAGCGGCCCCGGTTTGGTCAGATCGCCCAGCCCGACCAGCGTCGCCGGGTTATCCACCACAATGCCGGCACCTTCCAGCGCGATCAGCGCCAGAAACAGACCGATACCGGCGGCAATGCCGGCCCGCAGCGGCAGCGGGATGCTGGCGATAATCCACTCACGAATTTTAAAGATGGAGAGGGCAAAGAAGATCACTGCCGAAAGAAACACTGCGCCCAGCGCAATCTGCCAGGTGTAACCCATATGCAGCACAACGGTGTAAGTGAAAAACGCGTTCAGCCCCATGCCGGGGGCCAGCGCAATCGGATAGTTAGCAATCAGTCCCATCAGAATTGAGCCGATTGCTGCCGCGAGACAGGTCGCCACGAACACCGCCCCTTTATCCATGCCGGTCGCGCCCAGAATCGCGGGGTTAACAAACAGGATATAGGCCATTGCGAGGAAGGTGGTGATCCCCGCCACGATCTCCGTGCGCACGGTGGTGTTGTGCGCCTTAAGCTTAAACAGTTTCTCTAACATCATTCTCTCTCATGAACGGAGACGCAGCGGCTGCGCGTTCTCACTGGCCAACGTGGTTAACAGCTGATTGTTTTTTGCTGAAAGCGAGTCTGCCGGACGTAAGGTTGCCCCCTCCGCTTTCCCCTGTCCTGATAGCAATTGCTGTGCCATCCTCTGCGCAATCGTTTACGTTTTCAGATACGCATCCGGTTAAGAAAAGTCTGAACCAGAAAGAAGCGCGATTATGGTGCATTGCCCCGCTGCTGCGCAATCGTTTTCCTTCATGCCACATTGTGCGCAATAATTTTGCGGTGCCGCACGCTTTCGCGTTCTGCCTGGCGATATCGCTCACGTTTCTGCTGCACGATTCAGCAGGTCAAAAACAGCAGGTTATAGTGCCTCTACTCTCTGCATGATAACGAGGCCGCGCCATGAAGCCCGCGATACTGATCGTTGACGATGATCGTGCCATCTGCGAACTGCTGCACGATGTCTTAAGTGAGCATGTTTCTGCCGTCTATCGCTGCCACCTCGGGCGCGATGTCCAGGCGCTGCTGACGCTGCACCCGGACATTTCGCTGGTGATGCTCGATATGATGCTGCCGGATACTAACGGGCTGCTGGTTCTGCAGCAGATCCAGCGAGAACATCCGGGCGTGCTGGTGATCATGCTGACCGGTATGGGATCGGAGGCCGAGATGGTGGTTGGCCTCGAAATGGGTGCCGATGACTATATCGCTAAGCCGTTCAATCCGCGTGTGGTGGTGGCCAGAGCGCGCGCCGCGCTGCGCCGCAGCGGCAGGCACGGGGAACCGGAGAGCGTCCCCCCTGCAGGCTGGCAGTTCAACGGCTGGCAGCTGGATGAGATGCGCTGCCAGCTGCTGAATCCGCAGCGTGAAAGCGTGCCGCTGACGCAGGGAGAATATACGCTGCTGCGTGCGCTGGTTGCCCATGCCCGCAAAGTGTTAACGCGCGACCAGTTGCTGGAGCTGACGCACAGCGAAACGCTGGATGTCTTTGACCGCACTATCGACGTGCTGATCATGCGGCTGCGGCGTAAAATCGAAGCGAACCCGCATCAGCCAAACCTTATCCGCACCATTCGCGGCCTCGGCTATGTGTTTTCAGCCGACGTAGTGCGTCCGGCGGCGCGCGTGTCGCAGATCGCCTGATCCATCCAGCGCTGCATTTCCGGTAACGGCCGGATACCATCCAGCGCATTCGCCGCGCGCAGGTTAAAGCAGGCGCAGGTGTGCGCCAGCTGCAGGGTGGCTGACAGCGTATAGCCCTCGTGGCTGGCGTACAGCACGCCGGCGCAGAAAGCGTCCCCGGCCCCCACGCTGCCGACAATATCGCTGGCATCAAGCTGCCATGCCGGCTGCCAGCACGCCTCTCCGCCCCTTTCTGCCCCCCATGCGCCTTCCGGTGCGTGGATCACCACGCGCTGACGCACGCCCTGCTGCAGAAGCCAGACGCCCGCGACGGCAAACGTCTCCGGCGGTGCCAGCCCGGTGCCGTGCCGCAGCGGGATGCCGGTCAGCGCTGACGCTTCCAGTTCATTGATGATCAGATAGTCGAGCCAGCGCAGCGCCGGCAGCACCAGGGCGCGGTGATCGCCGGCGCGGGAGACCAGATCGAGCGAGGTCAGATAGCCGCGCTGCTGCATCTGTGCCAGCAGCCGCGCGCTGCGCGTGCCGAACTGCGCGTCAGGCTGGTCAAGCTGGTCGAGCAGCAGCAGATAGCCGAGATGAAAAATGCGGTGCGGGGTTGCAAGCTCGCGGAAATGCGCCACATCAAGCAGCGCGCTGGCGCCGCGCGCGTGGAAAAAGGTGCGCTGACCATCCGGCGTGGTCATCACCTGCGTCATGGCGGTGGCCGCCGCACGGGTGCGCGTCACGCCGTGGCACTCCACGCCCTCCTCACGCAGCCGCTGCAGCAGATAGTCACCGTCCGCATCCTCGCCCGTGATACCGGCACCCGCCAGCGGTAAACCTGACTGCATGCGTGCCAGCGTCAGGATCACATTCGGCACCGCGCCGCCGCTGCAGCGCTCGCGCGCCACAATTTCGGTCAGCCAGCCCTGCTCCGGCCAGTGCGTAATGCGCTGTACATGATCGACCAGCAGGGTACCGGCGGCCAGAATGCCGCTGCGCGCCGTCATCTCAGGCGCGTCCGCTGCTGCCGAAGATCTGCATCTGCTGCGCGACCACGCTGCTGATATTGCGCTCCACCGCCATAAGCAGCTCAGCAAAACTGTCATAGCGGGCGTCGCGCTGGCCGATCTGCGTTTCTATTGCGTCCAGCGCCGCCTGAGACATGCCGGTATAGAAATTGATTTTATGAATGCCAAGCGTGATAGCACGGCGAAAGTCGGCGTCGCTAATCCCCGAGCCGCCGTGCAGCACCAGCGGAATACCTGCTGCGCTGCGGATCGCCGCCAGCCGGTCGAAGTCGAGGCGGGGTTCGCCTTTATATTTACCGTGCGCGTTGCCAATCGCCACCGCCAGGCAGTCGATGCCGGTGCTCTTTACAAAGTCAGCCGCCCGCGCCGGATCGGTAAACTTTGCGCTGTCCGCTTCACCGGTCAGCGCTCCGCCTTCGTCGCCGCCCACCGCGCCCAGCTCCGCTTCGACCGAAACGCCCACCGCATGACAGAGTCTGACGACTTCCTGCGTCTGACGCACATTCTCGTCATAGCTCAGCCCGGAGCCGTCAAACATTACCGAGGTAAAGCCGAGGCGTACCGCCTGTACCACCGCCTCAAAATGCAGACCGTGATCGAGATTGAGTACCACCGGAATCGCGTGCCGCGCCGCCTCACAGCGAATCGCCGCAACCAGGTGATCGAGGCTGACATACTTAAAATGCACCTCGGCGAGATTGATGATAAAGGGTGAGCGCTGCTGCTCTGCCGCCTGGAACAGCGCGCGCAGAAAGTGGGTGTCGAGGACGTTGAATGCGCCCAGCGCGTAGCCGTGCTGCTGCGCATGGGCCAGCCCCTGCGCCAGAGATATCAGTGCCATGAAGTGCTCCCGTCACGTGAGGGGTAAATGGATGGCGCGGCGGCAGACAAACGTGTTGCCGCCGCAGCCCTCTCCCGCCTGCGGGAGAGGGATTACCGCCGGAATATCCGGCGCGTTATTTCACTGTCCAGCCTTTGTAGCTGCTCACGTTGTTGCGATCGATCATCGTCACCGGAATCAGCACCGGTTTGTCAGGGGCAGGTTTACCTTGCAGTATGTTGTAACCAATTTCTACCGCTTTCTCCGCCATCACCTGCGGATCCTGCGCCGGGGTCGCCACAAACAGCGAGCCTTTGCGCTTCAGCGCCTCTTCCCCGTCCGGCGAACCATCAACGCCTACAATAAAGAATTCGCTGCGCTGCGCCTGTTTTGCCGCCAGATCGGCGCCGATTGCGGTCGGGTCATTGATGGCAAATACGGCGTCGATCTTCGGATTAGCCGAGAGCAGGCCAGTCATCACCTCCAGCCCGCCTTCACGGCTGCCTTTGGCGTTCTGGTTGTAGGAGAGCAGCTTAATATCGGGGTGCGTTTTCAGCTCGTTCATGCAGCCTTCGACGCGGTTCTGCACCGCCGAAACCGGCGGCCCGTTAATGATCACGACGTTGCCCTTCGCGTTCAGGCGGTCAGAGATATATTTGCACGCCATGGCACCTGCCTGGGTGTTATCCGAGGTAATCGTCGCGTTAGCACCATCGGCGGCCACGTCCACCGCCACCACAACAATGCCGGCGTCACGCGCCCGCTTCACCGCCGGCGCAATGCCTTTAGAGTCGGCGGCGTTAAGAATGATCATATCCACTTTGGCGGCGATGAAATTATCAATCTGCCCCACCTGCTGACCGAGATCGTAGCCGCTGGAGACCAGCGTCACGTTGACCTTGTCGCCCGCCAGCTCGCGGGCTTTCAGCTCGGCACCTTTGGTGATCTGCACAAAGAACGGGTTGGCGAGATCGCCTACGGTCACCCCTATCGATTTCAGCTCTTTCGCCTGCACCAGCGGCGCGCTCAGCAGCGTGGCCGCCAGCAGTCCGGTTACAATCGGATTAAAACGCATAGTTGATGTTCTCCTGCTTTTTATTGTTAGCGGTCCGCGGGATCGCCACCTGGAAACGCTGCACCGGCCTTCAGCTGACGTGATGACGGGTACGGTATTTATCGATTAATACGGCCACGATGATCACGCCGCCTTTGATCACCAGCTGCCAGAAGTAGGAGACGCCCATCAGCGTCATGCCGTTGTTGAGCGTGGCGATAATCAGCGCACCAATCAGCGTGCCGGTGATGGTGCCGATACCACCGACAAAGCTGGTGCCGCCGAGGATCACCGCAGCAATCGCATCCAGTTCATACCCCACGCCAAGGTTGCCGTTGGCGCTGTAGAGCCGTGAGGCGCTCATCAGCCCCCCCAGCCCGGAGAGCAGACCGCTCATGGCGTAAACAAAGATCAGCACCGCGCCCACTTTGATACCGGTCAGACGAGCCGCCTGCATGTTGCCGCCCACGGCATAGATATGAATACCAAGGGTGGTACGGCGCAGAATGAACCAGCAGAGCGCAATGACCGCAAAGGCGATAATAATCAGCCACGGCACCGGCCCGAGATAACCGTTACCTATCCATTCAAAATTGATGCTGGAGTTAATGACCGTCGTGCCGTCAGCCAGCAGGTAGGCGGCCCCGCGCAGGGCGGTATAGGTGCCGAGCGTGACAATAAACGGCGGCAGCCCGGCCCAGGCGACCAGAATGCCGTTAAACAGCCCCATGATAAGCCCGGCCCCCAGCGCTGCAGGGATCGTCAGACTGGCGAAGGCGGGATCGAGCGATACCACCATGGCCACTACCGCGGTGGTGCCGAGCATCGAGCCCACCGACAGATCGATACCGCCGGTCAGAATGACAAACGTCATCCCCGCCGCCAGCACGATATTGATAGAGGCCTGACGGGTTATGTTCAGCAGGTTCGCTTCGGTAAAAAAGTTAGGCGCAATAAAGCCAAACACCGCCACAATCAGGATCAGAATCGGCAGGATCCCCACCGTCTGCAGCAAATCACTCATTAACGCCCGTTTCAGCGTCGGGCTGGCTACGCGTGTGGTTTCGCTGGTCATTCCCCTCTCCTCAGGCTGTAACCGGCTGAGCGCCGGTGGCCAGTGTCATGATATTTTCCTGGCTGATTGCGTCACCGCTCAGCTCGCCGGCAATGGTGCCTTCACGCATGACGTAGACGCGATCGCTCATGCCCACCACCTCCGGCAGTTCGCTGGAGATCATCAGAATCGCCACGCCCTGCTGCGCCAGCTGATTCATCATGCGGTAAATTTCACTCTTCGCCCCGACATCCACGCCGCGCGTCGGTTCGTCCAGAATCAGAATGCGCGGCGCAATAGATACCCAGCGCGAAATCAGCAGCTTCTGCTGGTTGCCGCCTGAGAGCCCGCCTGCGCGTACCTGCGCATGCGGCACGCGAATATTGAGCGACGCGATAGCGTCACTGGCGATCTTCTGCCCCTTGCGCCGGTTCAGCAGGCCGTAGCTGGCGTCGCGCTCCAGCGTCGCCATCACAATGTTCTCCCGCGCGGCCAGCTCCAGAAACAGCCCCTGCTCTTTGCGGTTCTCGGTAAGAAAGCCGATGCCGCGGGCGATCGCTTCACGCGGAGAACGGATGTGCACTTTTTCACCATCGATCCAGATCTCTCCGCCCGCGGGCTGCTGCACGCCGAAAATCAGCTGCGCCAGCTCGCTGCGTCCGGCCCCCACCAGGCCGGCGAGGCCGACAATCTCACCGGCACGCACCGCCAGGCTGCTGGGGTGGACTTTGTTACAGTCAGTCAGGTGATTGACCGCCAGACGGATAGCCCCAAATGGAATGTCGCGCGCTTTGTTAAACAGGTCGCTGAGCGGACGCCCGACCATCATGCGCACCAGCTCGCTGGCGTTAAGCTGCTCACGCGTCAGGCTGCCCACATACTCACCGTCGCGCAGCACGCTGACGCGATCGGACAGTTCATAGACCTCAGCCATACGGTGGCTGATGTAGATAATCGCCATGCCTTCACTGCGCAGCCGCTTGATCAGCGCAAACAGCTGTTCCGTTTCCCGGCTGGAGAGCGCGGCGGTAGGTTCATCCATCACCAGAATGCGGCTGTTGCGGTGCAGCGCGCGGGCGATCTCTACCTGCTGCTGCTCGGCGATGCTCAGACGCCCGACCAGATCGGTCGCGCTAAAGCGCGCGCCCAGCCGCGCAATCACCTGCTGCGCCTCTTCTGCCATCTGCCGGCGTCTGACCAGCCCGCCGCGCGCAATCTCACTGCCGAGAAAAATGTTTTCCGCGACCGTAAGGTTGGGTGCCAGATTGATTTCCTGATAGATCAGCGTAATGCCCGCCGCCAGCGCCTCTTTGGGGCCGCGGATGACGTAAGGTTTCCCTTCAATCAGGATCTCCCCGCTGCTGGCGCTGTAGGCACCGGCCAGAATCTTCATCAGGGTGCTCTTACCCGCCCCGTTTTCCCCCATCAGCGCGTGTACTTCGCCCGGCCAGACGGTGAGGTCCACGCCCTTCAGAGCGTAAAAGCTGCCGAAGCGCCGGGTAATACCGCGCATTTCCAGTATCGGTGCTGTCATTGCCGCGCTCCTGCTGCCGGATAGTGCTGAGCAGTGTCACCGCGCAACATAAATGGAAAATGTCAGCGTCTGTTCATATTTGTCATATTGCTTCTGATGGCCACTTTTATACTCGGCTGACGTTTCGCATGACGAGGTGGCGCATGAGTCAGACTCTGCCGTGGTATGCCGGTGCCCGTGGCCGCCTGCTGCTGTTTAATCTGCTGGTGGTCGGCGTAACGCTGGCGGTCAGCCTGGTGGCGATTACCGGATTCCGTCACGCCGGTACGATTCAGGAAGAGGCGCAGGCGCAGACGCTGGCCGATATGAATGGCAGCCTGGCGCTGGCACGTGACACGGCCAACGTGGCGACGGCAGCGGTACGTCTGTCGCAGGTCGTGGGCGCACTGGAGTACCAGAGTGAATCGGCGCGTCTGCAACAGACGCAGCAGGCGCTGCAGCAGGCGCTGACGCAGCTGGCAGCGGCACCTGTTGCCAGGCTGCAGCCCGCCCTGCTCAGCCGCATTCGTGAGCGCAGCCAGATGCTGGAGCAGAGCATCACGCTGCTGCTGCAGAGGGGGCATCAGCGGCACCTGCAGCGTAATACCATGCTAAGCGGGCTGTGGCAGGCCCAGCTGCTGCTGAACCGCATTAATGCCCTGGCAAGCAACGCCGCTTTTCTGCCGCTGCGTCAGCAGAGCGAGAGCCTGCTCGCGGTAGCGATCCGCTCCGCCACGCCGCAGGCTGCGGTGCAGCAGCTCACCTCTATTTTGCCGGTCTGGTCAGCCCTGCCGCTGGAGGGGGTGCTGGCACTGCAGCGGGCGCGCTTTATCCGCGTTCTCAGCGCGCTGGAGCCCGTTGCCCTGGACCTTGAAGAGAGCGATACCGGCATCGCTTACGCGACTTATCGCATCAAGGCGCTGGTGGCGATGCTCAATGAGGACATTACCCGCTATGTGCAGCAGGTCGCCCAGCAGAGCGATGCACGCAGCGCCAGCACGCACCGTGAACTCGACTCAGTCATCGGGTTTATCGCACTGTTTATGCTGCTGGCGCTGCTGATCACCGGTTACGCCGGCTACTACATCTACCGCAATCTCGGCTCCGGTCTTACCGCTATCGCCCGCGCCATGACGCAGCTGGCGCAGGGAGAGAAAGGCGTCAGCGTGCCCGGTCAGACGCGGCGCGACGAACTGGGCGATCTGGCGCGGGCGTTTAACGTTTTCGCCCGCAACACCGCCTCACTGGCGCACACCTCTTCACTGCTGAAGGAGAAAAGCACCCAGCTGGAGTCAACCTTTCTCGCCATGCGCGACGGCTTTGCGCTGTTTGATAACAGCGGGCAGCTGGTGGTCTGGAACGCACAATATGCGCAGCTGCTGGGTATTGCGCCGCATGAGCTTCAGCGCGGCCTGCACTATCAGCAGCTGCTGGCACGACTGAATGTGCAGCTGCTCAGCCTGCAGGATGCGCAGGAGGTGCGGCTGCCCGACGGGCGTACGCTGGAGCTGCGTTTCAGTCCGGTGCCGCGCCGTGGCATGGTCAACACCGTGCTGGAGCGCACCTCGCGCAAGGCGCTGGAAGAGGCGCTGCTGCACAGCCAGAAAATGAAAGCGGTGGGCCAGCTCACCGGCGGCCTGGCGCACGATTTTAACAATCTGCTGGCCGTGATTATCGGCAGCCTGGCGCTCACAGCCGATCAGCTGCCGGCTGGCACGCTGGCGACCCGCATAGAGCGCGCCCGCCAGGCCGCGGACCGCGCCGCGCAGCTTACCCAGCGCCTGCTCGCGTTTTCCCGTAAACAGGCGCTCTATCCGCGGGCGGTTGCGGTGGTGGATCTGGTCGAAGATCTGCATTCGCTGCTGCAGCATGCCCTGCTGCCCGGTCAGCAGCTGGTGACCGAGGCGCCGCGGCCCGGCTGGCCGGCGTGGATTGATGCCGGTCAGCTTGAAAATGCGCTGATGAACCTGGTGGTCAACGCGCGCGATGCGCTGCAGCAGCAGCCCGGCGAGATTGTGCTGCGCGTCTGGAACCAGCGCAAAGCGTCGGCAGCGGGGAAACGCGAGTGGGTGGTGGTGGAGGTCATCGATCGCGGCTGCGGCATGTCAGCGGAAGTCCGTCAGCAGGTCTTTGAACCTTTCTTCACCACCAAACCTACCGGCAGTGGCAGCGGACTGGGGCTGTCGATGGTCTATGGCTTTGTGCGGCAGTCGGGCGGTGAAATTGCGCTGGAAACCGCGCCGGGCCAGGGCACCACGGTACGCCTGCTGCTGCCGCGCGCGGCGGAAGCAGCACAGCCGGTCGCTGCGCCTCCGCCTGCTGTACCCGGCGCCAGCCGCGATCGTCTGGTGCTGGTACTGGATGATGAACCCGCCGTGCGGCAGACGCTGTGTGATCATTTGCATCAGCTTGGCTATCTGACGCTGGAGTGCGGCGACGGTGCCAGCGCGCTGGCGCTGCTGCAGCAGACGCCTGATATCGATCTGCTGATCAGTGATCTGATGCTGCCTGGTCCGCTCAGCGGCGCCGATGTAATACGTCAGGCGCAGCAGCAGTGGCCGCAGCTCGCGACGCTGCTGATCAGTGGGCAGGATCTGCGCCGGTCGCAGGTGACGTTACCGCTGTGCGAGCGGCTGGCGAAGCCCTGGCAGCAGGCGCAGCTGGTTCAGGCGCTGGAGCGGGCCTGGCAGCGCAGCGCACGGCTGAGCCGCGCGCGGCAGGCTGCGCCTTCAGCACCGGTATCCCGCGGATAGCAAGTGCTCAGCACACCGTGACCCTGACGTCATGCGGCAGCGCCATTAATGTTTCGCCGCAGGTAAACATTAAATCACCCCGCTGCCGGGAGGGGTGCGGATGCTCGCGCAGATAAGTGAGCACCGCCGGCGGCAGCTGCGGTGCGACCGCGCGCGTTTCACGCAGCCCGCCGCCGCTGAGACGCAATGTCAGACCGCCGTTCAGGCCTGGTAACTCAATAATCAGCGTACGGATATTGCCGGCGGCATGCTGCCGGGCCATCAGACAGGCGGGATCGGGATTTGCCCCGGCGTGACTCAGGGCCAGCGACGCCTCACAGGCGGGGACCAGCGGCATGCCGGTACAAAAATGCAGCGAGCTGCGCAGCGCCGCACTGTCAATCTGCGGATCGAGCCAGAGCGTATCGGCCCCCTCTTCCCGCGTCAGCAGCAGCGCGCTGGCGGCTGAGGAGAGTTCGTTTCGCCCCGGCATCAGCGGCAGCGACACCACGACGCCTGGCTCGCTCATCGCTTTGCGGAGGCGGCGGGACGCCTGCTGAGCATCCGCGACGGAATAATGAAAACTGGCCAGTAAGCTCATGGGTCCTCTTTGTGTACCGGAATAAAAAATAAACTGCCGGGCTGTTCAGCGCCCTGCTCCGGGCTGAGACGGGATCGGCCCTGCCCGGCTTGATAGACGCTCAGGATGCGTGGAGCAGATGACAGCGGGGTGACGACGGCATGACGGCCTGATGAATCTGCCGCTGCAGCCCCCCTGACGCATCAGGATGATTAATAAGTCCATCTGACGCTGTGCCGCTTACCGCCAGGCACAAACCCGCCTTTCTGCTAACTTATTCATTAGGGCCGCCTGTTTATATGAAGAAAAAATAATGAATTCAATCAGAACATCCCGTCAGTTCCGGCACAGTTTTTTGCGTCAGGTGGTCGCGCCGCTGATCGCGATTCTGGGGCTGTCGTTTGCCGGGGCCGGCAGCGGGCTTTACTGGGGGACATCCGTGACCAACAGTGAAGCGCGTGAGCAGCAGCAGCGTATGATTTCCGCCTCATTTGACCAGAGCCTCAGTGAGCATTTGCGCCAGCTGCGCAGCCTGACGCGCTGGTCACCGCTTGCCGGCCATCTGACACGGGGTGACGCAGACCAGGCCTGGCTGGATCAGAATGTTGGCAGCTGGCTCTATGAGATGTTTGCGCATCAGCTGATCCTGCTGCTGGACAGCAGGCAGCAGCCGGTTGCCGTCTGGCGCAACGGTGAACCGGTCAGCCCACAGGCGGTCGGTCCGTGGCTGCGCAATCTGCTCGCCACGCCGCTGGTAACCCGCGCGGCTGGCGCAGAGGACCGGGCCGATTTTGTGCGTATTGCCGGCCGCGCTGCTGCGCTGGCCGTGGGCAGGATCAGCGCACCTGATAGTACCACCCGGTTTAGCCTGGTGAGCGTTGCGTTTCTCGATGACGGCTATCTGCGCCACCTCTCCGAACGCAGCCAGCTGGCGCAGCTGCACTTTAGCGACACGCCGCCTACTGATAAGAAGAGCGCGTTCTGGACACTTTCATCGCAGAGTGGCCAGCGGGTAGGCTATCTGAGCTGGCAGCCCGACAAGCCTGGCGCACAGATGCTGCGGACTATCATCCCCTCGACGCTGCTGTCGGTGATGATCATTACCCTGCTCTGCCTGTTTATGGTGCGGCGCATCTGGACCTCTTCACTCAGTCTGTCACAGTCGCTGGTCCGGCTGGGCGCCAGCGAGGCGCAGGCGCAGCATCTTGCGTTTCATGACGTGCTGACCGGCCTGCCCAACCGTGCGCTGGTAGAAGATCGTCTGACCCAGGCGCTGGCCGCCGCGCTCCGGCACGATCGCCGCGTGGCGCTGCTGCTGCTCGATCTGGATCGGTTTAAAAATATCAATGACACCTGGGGTCATCACGCCGGTGATGAACTCATCCGCGAGGTGGCGCGTCGCCTGAGCGAGATGGTGCGTACCAGCGACACCGTGGGACGCATTGGCGGCGATGAATTTATTATCGTGATGCCGGATACGGAGACTATCGGCCAGGTGCATACGCTGGCGCAGCGCATCATCAGCACGCTCAGCGCCCCTTATCATCTGCTGGGTAATGAGCTGTGGGTCGGCGTCAGCATCGGGCTGGCGCTGGCACCGAACGATGGCACAGATCGGCTGGAGCTGATGCGTAAGGCAGATATCGCGCTGTATGACGCCAAAAATCACGGGCGCGGTCAGTTTCGCCAGTTTGAAAAAGCGATGGATGAGTCGCTGCGTACGCGGCAGGAGCTGGCGGCCGAGCTGCGTCAGGCGCTGGTCAATTTTACCGGCCTCGCCGTCTGGTATCAGCCGCTGATGGAGATTAATGGCGAGCGCGTCGTTGGCGTTGAGGCTCTGCTGCGCTGGCATCATCCGACACGCGGCGATATCTCCCCGGCTGACTTTATCGCTATCGCTGAAGAGACCGGACTGATCCTGCCGCTGGGCGAGTGGGTGCTGCGCGAAGCCTGCAAGACATCGCTGAAGCTGCCGCAGGTGGTGGTGGCAGTGAACGTGTCGCCGGTGCAGTTTCGCAGCAGTGGCTTTGTGCCCCGGCTGCTGGAGATTGTACAGAGCGAAGGGGCCGATCCGCAGCGTCTGGAGCTGGAGATCACCGAAGGCGTGCTGATTGAGGATGAGCATGCGGCACGCAGCTGTATTGTCGCCCTGCGTGAAGCGGGCTTCCGTATCGCGCTGGACGATTTTGGCACCGGTTACTCCAGTCTCAACTATCTGAGCAGTTTCCCGGTCGATAAGATAAAAATTGACCGTTCATTTACTCAGTCGCTCGGTGTGGCCGATAATTCAGCCGCGATTATCGAATCGGTGGTGCGGCTGGGACACGCTATGGGCCTTACCGTGACCGCCGAAGGCGTGGAGACGGAAGGACAGATGCACGCCCTCGCCAGCGCCGGCTGTAACCAGCTGCAGGGTTACCTGTTCAGCCATGCCGTCCCGCTGGCCGAGATTGAAAAAATGGTATAGGTGTCAGGGACGTATAAATGACGCCAGGGACGCATTAATGCGTCCCCTACGAGCACCGGGAATGCGTTGGTTATCGCGCCCGAATATAAATCTGCAGGGGCGCCATTGATGGCGCCCTGGCAATAATAAGCCACGGACGCATAAACGAAGCCACGGATGCATAAACGAAGCCAGGAGCGCATGAATGCGCCCCCTGTGGTGGATATGCAGGAGCGCCATTAATAGCGCCCGGATAACCGGCACCGCCGTATCCGTAGGGGCGCCATTGATGGCGCCCTGGCAACAATAAGCTACGGCGCATAAACGAAGCCAGGGGCGCATTAATGCGCCCCCTGTGGTGGATATGAAGGGGCACCATTGATGGCGTCCTTTCTTTTTCGCGACATCTCGCATCGTTAACGTGACTGACTCGCCTTTCTGCGCTGAAAAGAGAGAATAACGGCGCAAGGAGGCACAATGCGAAACCGAAAAAATCCGCGTCTGACGCAATTTGATTATCGTACACCCGGCGCTTATTTCATTACCCTGGTCACCCGACAGCGCGCGTTACGGCTGGGGGAGATCCTGTCCGGCAGCCTGCACGCTTCGCCAGCAGGCCTCTGCGTTACCGAAGAGTGGGAGCGCCTTTCTGCCCGTTACAGCACGCTGGCAACAGATGCGTTTGTGGTAATGCCCAATCATCTGCACGGCATTATCTGGCTGCATCCGGGTAATCGTTGTTCGTTATCAGCCATTATTAATCACTTTAAAGCGGGTATTTCACGGCGCGCCGGGGTGCCTTTATGGCAGCGCGGCTTTTATGACCGCGTTATCCGTACGGAACAGGAGCTGGACGCGGTTCGCCGTTATATTGCAGAGAATCCACTGAAGTGGGAGCTGGACCGGTTGTTTGTTCGAGAACAGACGAGACATTTAAAGGATGAGAGGGGGGAATAGATGATGCCAGGGACGCATGAATGCGTCCCCTACAGCGGCACCGGGAATGCATTATTTATCGCGCCCGAATATGAATCTGTAGGGGCGCCATTTATGGCGCCCTGGCGACAGTCAGGTACGGTGTATAAACGATGCCAGGGACGCATGAATGCGTCCCCTACGGCGGCACCGGGGATGCGTTATTTATCGAACCCGAATATAAATCTGTAGGGGCGCCATTTATGGCGCCCTGGCGGCAGTCGGGCACAGTGCATAAACGATGCCAGGGACGCATGAATGCGTCCCCTACGACGGCACCGGGGATGCGTTATTTATCGCGCCCGGATATGAATCTGTAGGAGCGCCATTTATGGCGCCCTGGCGACAGTCGCGTACGGCATATAAACGATGCCAGGGGCGCATGAATGCGCCCCCTACGGGCAACTCTGGATATGCAGGAGCGCCATTTATGGCGCCCGGATAACAGACAGAGACCCGGCGGGATCAGCGTTTAGGGCGGATAAGCTGGCTGGCGGTGTCACCGATAATCTGTGCCACCCCGCGATCGCCTTTTACCATGGATGCCATAAACGATTTCGCCTGCTTAAACGTGATATGCGGCGGCAGCGGGGCCACTTCCGGATCGGTTTTCACCTCCAGCACCACCGGACGGGTTGCGCTGAGCGCCTGCTGCCAGGCGGCGGCTAACTCATCCGGATTATCAACCACGATCCCCTGCAGGCCGAGACTTTCGGCAAAGCGCGCGTAAGGCACATCGGGCAGCTGCTGCGACGCCTCGAAGCGCGGATTACCTTCCATCACGCGCTGCTCCCAGGTGACCTGATTAAGATCCTGGTTATTAAACACGCAGACAATCAGCCGCGGATCGGCCCACTGCTGCCAGTATTTCTGAATAGTGATGAGTTCAGCCATATTGTTCATCTGCATCGCCCCGTCTCCGACCAGCGCCACAACCGGTTTATCGGGATAAGCAAATTTGGCGGCGATAGCAAACGGCACGGCGGCGCCCATACAGGCGAGACCGCCGGACAGGGTGGCGCGCTGTCCCTGCTTCACGCGATAGTCGCGCGCAAACCAGTTAGCGCAGGAGCCGGAGTCAGAGGTGACGATAGCGTTTTCCGGCAGCTGCGGCGACATCTCCCACACCACCCGCTGTGGATTGACCGGGTTAGCCGGCGCCAGCGCCCGCTCCTCCATCAGCTTCCACCAGTCGCGTACCTGCACCGCGATCTGCTCCTGCCAGTGGCGATCGCTTTTATGCTGCAGCAGCGGTATCAGCGCCCGCAGCGTTTCGGCGCTGTCCCCGTGCAGGTTAACTTCACAGGGATAGCGCAGGCCCAGCATTGCCGGGTCAATATCAATCTGTACCGCACGCACCTTGCCTTCGGCGGGTAAAAATTCGGTCCACGGGAAACCGGTGCCGATCATCAGCAGCGTGTCGCACTCCTGCATCAGATCCCACGACGGTTTGGTGCCGAGCAGGCCAATCGATCCGGTGACAAAAGGCGCATCGTCCGGCAGCACATCTTTGCCCAGCAGCGCTTTGGCAACGCCCGCACCGAGCAGGTTCGCGGCCTGGACGACTTCCACTGCCGCACCGCGTGCGCCTGCACCTATCAGGATCGCCACCTTGCTGCCGGCGTTGAGTACCTCTGCCGCGCGCTGCAGATCCGCCTCATACGGGACGATTTTCGGTCGCTGATAGCCGGGGCCCGAGTGGGTAAAGCCGTGCGCATGCTGCGGCGGCTGCCAGGTTTCATCCTGAATATCTTTTGGCAGGATCAGCACCGCCACGCCGTTCTGCGCTTTTGCGATACGCACGCCGCGATCGACCAGATGCTGGATCTGCGCTGGCGCGGCCGCTTCCTGTACGAAATTGGCGACATCAGAAAACACGCGATCGAGGTTCATCTCCTGCTGATAACTGGCGCCGCGCGCGGTCGCCTCAGCCTGTCCGGCAATCGCCAGCACCGGCGCATGATCCATTTTGGCATCATAAAGGCCGGTCAGCAGATGGGTAGCGCCCGGTCCGCCGGTAGAGAGGCAGACGCCAAGCTCACCGGTAAATTTGGCGTGCCCGGCGGCCATAAACGCCGCCATCTCTTCATGACGCACCTGAATAAATTCAATACCGGCACCCGCTTTGTTGGCGCGCTGAATGGCACCCAGTACGCCGTTGATACCATCACCCGGATAGCCGTAAATGCGCGTGACGCCCCACGCCTGCAGACGCTCGACAAAAAAATCGCTGGTTTTTTTACTCATCCCGCTGCTCCCTTAGAGGCTGTTGTCAGCTTTTAAGGGTAGCTGACAGAAACGGGCGTGCGGAGAATCTGCCGGATTAAGGTTTGCTGACGCTGCCGGATGACACGCTAACTCAGTGCCGGAGAGACCAGCGCAAAACAGTGTATGTCGTCTGTTGTGCGCCAGGGGGTGCCGTGCACCATGATGTGCGGTGCGTCGACCTGCTGCAGACCCAGCGTTGCCAGCCAGGCCGCCAGCCCGGCGTCAGGCGTATCAAGCCGGACAAACTGACCGGTCAGCGTGTGCAGCAGCGCGGCAATGAGCGCCTGCGCTACGGTACCGTCGCGGGCAATAACCGGGCCGATCGTCCACCCGCGGCCAAAGCGCCGCAGACTGGCAAAACCCTGCACGCTTTGCGCATCGCGCACCAGAACGCTGCCGGGCAGCAACTGCTGCAGCAGACGCGCACGCTGCAGACCGGTCGCCTGCCGGTCAAGCGCACACATATCCGCATACGCTGCGCTGCACGCCGGTTCCAGCCTCAGCGCAGGCGGCAGCGGTATAGCGGGAGGTGCGGCTAACGCCGCGGTCTGGTACTGCCATACCTGACCACACTCCCTGAATCCCAGCTGTGCATAGAGGCCTTTTCCCATTTCCGTTGCATGCAGGCGCAGCGTACAGCCGGCGAAACGCGCGATCAGCGCCTGCATCAGCCTGCGCCCGATGCCGCGTCCGCGCGCGGTCTGGTCCACCACTACCAGGCCGATGGTGGCAGCCGTGCTTCCCCAGCGCCAGCCAAGCGCGCAGCCGGACACCCGCCCCGCCTCTTCCATCACAACACCTTCCCCCAGCGCAATCAGCTGCTGCCAGTCCTCAATACGGTGTGGCCAGCCCGCCTGCTGCGTCAGGGCATGGCCAGCCGCGGCATCTGTCGCCGTAATATCACGCAACGTCATGCTCATGCGATTCTCCCTTAATGAATGCAGAAGAAGAGTGCCATACCGCGGCCGTGCCTGACAGTCTCAGATCTGAAAATCGAGCGCGGGTTCTTCCTCGCTCTCATATGAGAGCGCCTGACGCCTGATCTCCTCCAGCGACAGGTTGGCGTTGCAGAGCTCCAGAAACTGCCAGACATAGTTGCGCTGCAGCTGCCCGCGCTTCAGGCCAAGCCACACGGTGTTAGCCTCAAACAGATGGCGGGCATCAATCCTGACCAGATGGTCGCCCTGATAGATATCGCACGCCTGATCGGCGAGGATCCCCACGCCCAGCCCCAGCTCCACATAGGTTTTCACCACGTCAGAATCCTGCGCGCTCAGGACAATATCAGGCCGCAGGCTGGCTGCCTGAAACGCCCGGTCAACGCGTGATCGGCCAGTGATCCCCTGCCGGTAAGTGACCAATGGCCAGGCGCTCAGGCTTTCAAGTGACACCGGCTGCTGCTGCAGCAGGTCGTGACCGGGCGGCACCAGCAGCGAATGATGCCAGCTGAACCAGGGAAAAGCCGCCAGGCTGGCATGGTTAACCAGCTGCTCGGAGGCGATACCGACATCCGCTTCGCCTGCCAGCAGCATCGCAACAATCTCCTGCGGCGAGCCCTGATTCAGCTCCAGCCGCACGTTGGGATAGAGCTCGCGGAACGCTTTGATGACGCGCGGCAGGCTGTAACGCGCCTGCGTGTGGGTGGTGGCGATCGTCAGCACGCCGCTGGTCTCGTTGGTAAATACATCGGCCAGACGCCGCACTTTGCCTGCCTCATCCAGAATGCGTTCGGCAATGGTCAGCAGCGCTTTACCCGGCTCTGTCATGCCCAGCAGACGCTTTCCGCGCCGGATGAATATCTCCACGCCCAGCTCATCTTCCAGATCGCGGATATGCCGGCTGACACCGGACTGCGAGGTAAACAGCGTATTGGCGACTTCGGTCAGATTGAAGTCGCAGCGGGCGGCTTCCCGTATAATTTTAAGCTGCTGGAAATTCACACCCTCTCTCCTTTCTGGCACGGTTTTCGCCATGGTAGGGAGCGGAACTAAATACAACAAATAATAAAAAACCGCCTGTTATGCGGTTTAGTAATAAGGCGTGTAGCTGCGACAGGCCGTTTTTAGCCCACCAGCATCAGCTCGCGATCGGCAACAGTGGGCTTATTCAATAGCGACAGCAGAATGGTTTTTACCGCCTGTGCCGCAGGCGAGAGCGGCAGCTGCGCAGACATGTTCAGCGACAGCGGCAGCGTCAGTGAGGGTGATGTGATGCGGGCCATCCAGGCGTGGGTTGAGCTGACCAGCGCCCGGGCAGCGGATTCCGGCAGCACGGTTACGCCCAGCCCGCTGGACACCGCGGCGGTCAGGGTGGCGATTGATTCAATTTCGCCAATGATGCGCGCGCTCAGGCGGCGCAGTGAAAACGCTTCATCTACCCGCTTGCGCACCGCGCTGTAGTCACGCGGCAGAAACAGGTTCATCTGCGCGACGTCGGCCAGATCCACCGCTGACCCCGGGCAGGCGGTTGCGCCGACCAGGTAAAGCTCCTCTTTCAGCAGCGGCAGGCTGGTCACGCCAGCCGTGGGCGCGCGATCGTAGAGCACGGCCATATCAAGCTGACCGTTCAGCACTTTATCGTTCAGCGAGCTGCCGCTGTTTTCATGCAAATACACCAGCACATCCGGATACTGCTCGCGCACGGTCTGCAGCAGCGGCATGGTCAGAGCGGAGGCCGCCGTGCCGGGTGCCAGACCAATAGAAACCTGTCCGGTCAGCGTCTGGCCCGCCTGGCTGACGGCGGCCTGCGCCTGCTCACACTGACGTAATATGGTGCGGGCGTGCGCATAGAGAATTTTACCCGCGTCGGTAGGCGTTACGCCGCGCTTGGTACGGATCAGCAGCTGCTGATCCAGCTCGCTTTCCAGCGTTGCCACCTGCTGACTGAGGGCCGGCTGCGCAATATGCAGTACTTCGGCGGCGCGGGTCAGGCTGCCGATATCGACGATGTTCACAAAATACTTCAGCCGTCTTAAGTTCATGTTGCCTCCGTCAATTCCGGTTTACCCGTTAAGGGCGTGTGGCCTGCTGGCCGATAAACAGAGTTTTGCAATAAGCAGGCCAGTTATTTCATCGCAGAAAAAAACGGCGTATCAGAGAGATTAAAAGACTGGAAAATAAGCTTTTGTGATTACCTGAAAGGAAGCAGAGTGTGCCGGTGCCGCAGCGGGCGGGTAAAGCGGGAGCTGGCATGCACTCTGCTGGTGCAAAACCTGCAAGGCAGACGTGCAAAAAAGTGATGACAGGAAACCGGTACGTTGTTTTTGCCTCCGGCCTGACCCCGGCCGTGCCGGGGTCAGTTGTGCCGCAGAGAGCGGTGACTTAGCGTTTTTTGCGGTTGCGATGCATATCAATTGACACCGCAGCAACGATAATCATGCCTTTGATAATGTCCTGCACATAAGCGTCTACACCGACGAAGGTAAAGCCGCTCTTGATGAGTCCCAGGATCACGGCACCGATCAGCGTGCCGGTGATGCGCCCCACGCCGCCCATCAGGCTGCTGCCCCCGATAACCGCGGCGGCGATCGCATCCAGCTCATACGCCATCCCCATGCTTGACTGGCCGCTGCTGACGCGCGCTGCCAGTACCACGCCTGCCAGGCCTGAGAGCGCACCGGCAATGGTATAGACGATGATCAGATACTTATTAACGTTGATGCCGGACACTTTGGCTGATGTCATGTTGCCGCCAATGGCATAGACATATTTGCCGTAGCGGGTATGTTTCAGCGCGATATGGAACAGGAATGCCACCACCAGAAAGATGATAACCGGCATTGCACCCTGACCAATCGAGGTAAAGCTGTCTGACAGAAAGCTGATGGGATTACCCTGCGTATAGTATTGCGCCAGGCCCCGCGCGGACACCATCATCCCCAGCGTGGCGATAAAGGGCGGAATACCGGTACGGGTGATCAGTACGCCGTTGATGACGCCGCACAGCAGTCCGACACCGATACCGGCGCCGATGGGGATGGCCGCAGGCAGGTTAACCAGCGAGGGGAACATTGGCGACAAGCTTTCTGAGGTCTGCGCCAGGCTGGCCGCCACCACCGCCGTCAGGGCGATAACGGAGCCGGAGGAGAGGTCGATGCCGGTGGTGATGATCACCTGCGTAACGCCGACCGCGATAATGCCGATAATGGCCACCTGCAGGACAATCAGCACTAAACGGTTGGTGTTGAGCAGAAAAGACTGGTCGCGTACGTACCAGCCGGCAATTTCAAAAATCAGTGCAATGCCTAACATCACCACAAAAATGCCGGTATCTTTCGGCAATTTATGGCGCAGATTACTGAAGAAAGAGCTTTGTTCAGTGGCCTGCGGGGCCGTAGCTTTTACATTATTCATAGGGATCTCAAGCCTCACTCAGATGCCAGCGACAAAATGGTTTCCTGGTCGGCCTCTTCTTTACTGAGGATGCCGGTTATGCGCCCGCCGTGCATCACCATGATGCGGTCACTCATGCCGAGAATTTCCGGCAGTTCAGAAGAGACCATGATGATAGCCACACCGCGATTAGCGAGTTCACTGATCAGGCGGTAGATCTCGGCTTTGGCCCCTACATCGATACCGCGGGTCGGTTCGTCCAGAATCAGGATCTTCGGCTGCGCCAGCAGCCAGCGCGCAATCAGCACTTTTTGCTGGTTACCGCCGCTGAGGTTATTGATGATCTGATCCATGGTCGGCGTTTTAATATTGAGCTTGCGGATCTGATCCATACAGTCCTGCGCCATTTTCACATGGCTGACAAAGCCGCTTTTGCCGGTGTAATCGGGCATGTTAACGATGCTCATGTTCTCCATCACCGACAGCACCAGAAACAGCCCCGACTTTTTGCGATCCTCAGTGAGAAACGCCATGCCTTTTTCAATGGCCGTAGAGGGCGAATCGATGCTGACCGGTACGCCATCGATCAGCACTTCACCGCTGTCATAACTCTCCATACCAAACAGGCTTTCCATCACCTCACTGCGTCCCGCACCCACCAGCCCGGCAACGCCCAGGATCTCCCCTTTGCGTACGCTGAAGCTGATATCGCTGAAGCGATCTTTGCTGGTCAGGCCGCGCACCGTCAGCACATCTTCGCCGATGGTGCCGTTGAATTTCGGAAACAGCTGGGTCAGCTCGCGCCCCACCATCTGGGTGATCAGCGACTGCCGCGTAAACGCGCTGGTATCGTTGCTTCCGACCCAGGTACCGTCACGGAAGATGCTGATCTCATCGGTAATAGTGAAGATCTCATCCATCTTATGGCTGATATAGATAATCGCCTTGCCCTGCGCCCGCAGGTCGCGAATGATAGTGAACAGATGCGCCACTTCGGTTTCGGTGAGCGCGGAGGTGGGCTCATCCATGATCACCACGTCAGAGTTCCATGATACCGCTTTGGCAATCTCCACCATCTGCTGCGCCGCAATGCTCAGCTCGCCCACCATGCGATCCGCTTTGAGGCGAATATTGAGTTTATTAAGCAACTCCTGCGTCTGGCGGTTCAGCAGCGCGTGATCGACGAAGCCAAACTTCATCGGCTCACGTCCCAGCCAGATATTTTCCGCCACGGTCATATGCGGAACCAGGTTCAGCTCCTGATGGATCATTGAGATGCCGGAACGCAACGCGTCCATGGTGTCCTGGAACTGCACGGGTTCCCCTTTGATGCGGATAGTGCCCTTATCGGGACGGTAAATCCCGATAAGGCATTTCATCAGCGTGGATTTGCCTGCGCCATTCTCGCCCATCAGGGCATGTACCGACCCCGGCCTGATTCGCAGTGAGACATTGTCGAGTGCCTTCACTCCGGGGAAGAACTTGCTGATGCCTTCAGCTTCAAGCGCAAAAGCGGTCATACATCACCTCCATACGGCTTAAGGGGGGAGCGGTTATTTCTGGTTGCGGTTCTCAAACTGCGCCATGTTCTCTTTGGTGATCAGCTGATAAGGGATGTTGATCACTTTCTCAACTTTCTCACCTTTTGCCAGGCTGACAGCAGCCCGCACCGCGCCTTCACCCTGCCCTTTGGCATCCTGGAAAACCGTGGCGACCATTTTGCCGTTTTTCAGCATCTGCAGCGCATCCGGGGTGCCATCCACGCCGGCAATCAGGATATGGTTCGGGTTTTTGCCCAGCGCCTGCAGGGCACCAATCGCCATTTCATCGTTGTTAGAGGCGATAGCCTGGATGTCATCGCCGGCGGTCATCCAGTTGCTGACCACATCCACCGCGTCGTTACGGGTGAATTTTGCCGTCTGCTTCTGCACCACTTTGATATCAGGATATTTCGCTACCACCGCTTCCACGCCTTTGGTGCGGTCGCGCGTTGATTCATTCGCTAAATCACCCATCAGGATCGCCACGTTGCCTTTGCCGTTCATCGCTTTGGCCAGCGCTTCCATCTGCAGGCGGCCCGCCAGCTCTGAGTCTGAGCCGACATACGCCATTTTGTTTGTGAGTTCACCGGCAGGTTTACGGTTAACGAAGATCAGGGGAATATCCGCTTTCTTCGCCGCGTCCATGATCGGTTTCACGGCATTGGTATCCACCGGGTTAACGATAATGGCGTCCACGCCCTGCCCGATAAAGTTCTGTACCTGCTGCAGCTGCTGCGACACGTCTCCTTTGGCATCTTCCAGCTGGCCTTTAACGTTATCTTTCTGCATCTCTTTCTGCATCGCCGTGCGCAGAATGGTCAGAAAATTGTCGTCAAACAGCGCCATTGAGACACCAACCTGCAGATCTTTCGCCATAACCGCAGCGGGCAACATGCAGGCTAACAGGGAAGTGACTAACGCTTTTTTAAATTTCATAGGGCACCTTCTTATTGTTAGTTAACGCACGCACAGCATGATGCATCAGGTAAATGAAAAAAATCTTTTGCCTTTGCGCACCGCGACTGGCGTTATTTATGGGTACAGATTTCGGATAGTTGCACTTTTCGCGCTGAAGCCAGCTGATGTTGCTCTGAAGAACGCGCTCCTTATCAACAGGTTAATTTTGCTGTTACCGCCGCCTGGTAAAAAGTAGTTTCCGGCGTGATGATAAGCAGTTCATTTGTTTCATACTTGCTTCATATGAAATTTTCATCATAAAAGCACTGAAACAGTTGTTTTAAAATCAGCAAACCGCAAAAATTTGACACGCCTCTAACATCTCAGCGGAAATGCCTCTGAAGTGAGATCCTGTTGGCAGTTTGCTTTGCCATCACATCAGGCAGAAAAGCAGCAGAATGGTGCTTTTGCGCGCACTTAAACCAAAAGTGTGCAGTACGGCTTTGACAAGCGGGATCGTGCTCGCTACTATTCGCCTCGTTCACACGATTCCTCTGTAGTTCAGTCGGTAGAACGGCGGACTGTTAATCCGTATGTCACTGGTTCGAGTCCAGTCAGAGGAGCCAGAATTAGAAAAGCCCGCTCAGGGAAACCTGAGCGGGCTTTTTGCTGTGTTGCGTTTGAAATAGCGCAATGACGGGTGCTGTACCAGGCTGGCCGGGTACGCGGGTCTGCCGGGTCAGGCTTTGCGGAGTGTTAACTGACTTTAACCGACAGGTCTTTGCGGTTTCGCAAATTGTGATAAAGAGTTGTATTGCTTTCGGCATCTCCTTCAAGCGCGGAATAAAGACTTAACGTGTCGCTGTCTGAATACATACCCGAAGAATATCCTGAAGCAGGACCAAAATCAGACTCAGAATTTTTCCGGAATTCGATAAAAGAAACTACATCATTGCTTGTTATGCTTTTTTCTAAGATATTAATCTTGAGTTCTGATTCATTGCTGACAGAAGGTTTAGTATTATGATTCATTCCTGATAATTCATCATATTCACGTTTTAACCTATCTGCATTCTCTTCAGTTGTAATCAATTTTATCTGAGGGGGCACATTACTAAGAATTGAAAAAACATCCCTTGTATTCAAATTAGCATCATGAATATCAGTAAGATTAATTTCTCCTGATGGCATAAGAAGATCATTGCCTCTGCTCAGTCCTAATGTTTCCCTGAGCATGATCGATGAGCAGAGAGCAGCAAAATTGCTGTCAGGTACAAAACTTTCTGCCTTTTCGCTACCTCTGGATACGGTAATCTGCATTGCGTTGTACCGGCTATCTGGCCTTAGCGTAATGTCCATTTTATTGAGATGTAGCTCTATTTTCCCCATATTTTGCAGTGACTCTGGTGTAGCTTTTCTGTCCCGAAGTTCGGTTCTAAGTTGAGCTATCACTGACTTATAAACTTCCTCTTTTTCTCTTCTGACGCCACCAAGCGTAAATATATTAACAAGGTGTTCCAGCATACCTTTAGGTCTGGCAACATCTTTCATATTTAATTCACTGCCTATACCCATGGCATATGCACTAAGTCGGGAAGCTTCTTTGGTACTGATTAAAGCGGGAACTGACATAATTTCTCCTGAACTGCGTCTACAAAAACAGCCCTATAGTTAAAATGATCTCCTGTCCGCGCGCTCTCTAAATTCGCTCCTTATGGTTCAACGTCCCTGGCTGGCTTCGCGCCACACGTACTGCTGTCCGGGCTGGAGTATGCCTGTGTTATCATGGGGTTTTTGATCAACGCTGTGAAAACCATGTCTGAGACCCCCAGTAAACGCAAAAACGATCCGGAAGGATTAAAGCGCCGTATCATTGCGGCTGCGCTCTCTGTTTTCGCCGAATATGGCCTGACGGGCGCGCGCATGGAGCAGATTGCAGCGCTGGCGCAGACCACGAAGCGCATGGTGGTTTATCACTTCACCAGCAAAGAAGCGCTCTACATTGAGGTGCTGGAGCAGGTGTATCGCGCCATGCGCGAGCATGAAACCAGCCTGCAGCTTGCCACGCTCGAACCGGAACAGGCGATGATCAAACTGGTTGAGGCGAGCTTTGATTATCATGTGGCGCATCCGGACTTTATGCGGCTGGTCTGCAGCGAAAATCTGCTGCGCGGCCGCTATATCATGCAGTCTGAGCGGATCAAAACGCTTAACCGCAGCGCGCTCGAACTGCTTGAAGCGATACTGACGCGTGGCCAGCAGCAGGGACTGTTTTGTCGCGACCTCAGCAGCGTGGATGTGCACCGCCTGATCAGCAGTATCTGCGTTCACCATGTGTCGAACCGCTATACCTTTCATACGCTGTTCACGCCTGACGACAGCGAAGCGGAAACCATCCGCCGCAACCGTCAGCTGGCGGTAACGGCAACGCTGCGTTACATTCGCCAGGCCCCGTCGTCTGCGGGTTCGCTGTGATGGTCTACGCTTGATCTCATCAACGGGACGGTCACAGACCTGAGACTAAGGAACACTGAAGTGAACAAAGATGCCCTTCTCTATCCGTTACGCAACACCCAGGATACTGAACACGATACAGCCCTCTGGAACTGGGCGCAGAACTCTGTGGTGGGCCAGCGTCAGCAGCTGCACCAGCCACAAACGGAAGCTGAGCTGCAGCAGCTGCTGCGCGATACGCGCGGAAAAGTGCGTCTGATGGGCAGCCGGCTGTCGCCAGGCCGGATGCTCTGCGTGCAACCCGACGACCTGCTGCTCGACCTGAGCGCCTTTACCGGCGTACTGGCTGAAGATGACCACACCATTACCTTTGCGGCCGGTACGCTGCTGCAGACGGTGTATGACACCTTAACCGCGCGCGATCGCATGCTCGCCTCTTCGCCGGGCGTGATTGCCGTGCAGACGCTGGCGGGTGCGCTGGCGACCGGGACCCATGGTCAGGGATTACAGCAGAGTTCGCTGGCGGATGAAGCGCTGCGCATTCGCATGGTGCTGGCCGATGGCAGCGTGCGTGAGTTTGTGCGCGGCGAACCTGACTTCCCGGCAGCGCAGGTTGCCCTGGGTTCGCTTGGCGTGGTAACTACGGTTACGCTGCGCACCCAGCCGTTTCGCTTATTTACCTGCTATAAATTTGCCGTCAGCGCCGATGCGCTGGAGCAGGATCTGCTGAAGTGGAACCGTGACTATGAGCTGAGTAAAGCCTGGTGGTTTGTCGATGACAACCTGATGCATGTCTGGAACGCTGAGCAGGCCAGCGAAGAGGATACGCAGGCCTGGCACGCCAATGGACGTCAGGTGATTGAGCATGGCGATAACGCCGACAGCAGCCTGAATCATACCATTGATCAGACGCTGGCCCAGATGCACCGCGATACGCAAATCCACGGTAAAGGTGGTAAACAGTTCCGCACCGTCACCCGCTTCCGCGACTTCACCGATGTCAGCGGCGATATTTATCAGCTTTTTTGTCGCGGCATCGCGGTCCCGCAGATCAACGTAGAAATTGCCGTGCCGCTCGATAAAACGCCGCAGGTTATCAGCAAGATTAAAGCCTGGTATGCCGAAAATCAGCCGCACATGCACTACCCGATTATCCTGCGCTGCACCGGCGCCTCAGAAGGCTGGCTGAGCCCGTCACATCAGCAGCCCTCCTGCTTCTTTGGGTTTGTCGTGTACTACGCGGATGATGGCTCGCTGTCGCAGGAGGGTCTGCATTTTCTGACGGAAGTAGAGAAACTGCTGGCAGCTGAAGGCGGACGCCCGCACTGGGGGAAATATTACGATCCGCAGCGCTATCAGTGGCGCGATATTTATCCGCAGTGGGATGCTTTCCGCACGGTGCGTGAGACGCTGGATCCTACCCGCCGTTTCAGCAACGACTACGCCACCGCGCTTTTTGACTGATGTCTGAACAGGGAGAGAATATGTTCGCCTGGGTAACGCTGCTGACGCAGCCCGATTATGTTATTGGCGTGAAAGCGCTGCACCGTTCGCTTCAGCGCAGTGAAACCCGCTGGCCGCTGGTTGTGATGGTCACGGATGCGATCGATGCCGGGACGCGCGCTGCGCTGCAGGCTGCAGGCTGTGTGATTAAGCCTGTTGCGCCGCTGATGCCCGACAGCGCGCTGGAGCAGCACTACGCGTCGGCACAGTTTGGTGAGGTGTGGAGCAAATTACGCGCGTGGGAGCTGACCGACTATGAGCGCGTGGTTTTTCTGGATGCTGATATGCTGGTTCTGCAGAACATGGATGAGCTGTTTACGCTGGATATGGGTAAATATGCGCTGGCCGCCTGTCACGCCTGCCGCTGTAATCCAAACCAGATTGCGAGCTATCCGGCCAGCTGGCAGCCGGAAAACTGTCACTATACCTGGCATGACCGGGGCGAAGCGGCACCTGCCACGCTCGACGCTTATCTTAACGGCGGTTTTCTGGTGCTGAAACCGGATAACGCCGTGTTCAGCTGGCTGCAGCAGAAAGTGCAGGAGATTGACGATCTTAAACGCTATCCCTTCTCGGAGCAGGATCTGCTGAATGAAGTGTTTGCTGGCCGCTGGTTGCCGCTTTCCTACATCTATAACGCGCTAAAGACGCTGCCCTTTCAGCACAGCGCTATGTGGCAGCAGGATAAGGTTAAAAACCTGCACTATATCCTCGCCAAGCCGTGGAAGCGCGATCTCACCCAGCCGGAAGAAGAACGCGACCGCTATTATGCGCTGGATAAACTGTGGTGGGAGCGTGGTACCGCATAGCGGCGCCGGTTTTCATACGCGGCCAGGGCGCCATGAACGGCGCCCCTACAATGATGGTGTACCGTAGGGGCCGCATTATTGCGGCCCTGGTTTCATACGCGGCCAGGGCGCCATGAATGATAATGCAACGTAGGGGCCGCATTGATGCGGCCCTGATTTTATACGCGTCCCGCAATGATTAACGCCAGCCAAGCGCCGGGGCGACGTGGGTAAGGATGCTGTCGATAACGTGCGCGCAGTAATCCACGCCGAGCTGATTTGGAATAGTCAGCAGCAGCGTATCTGCCTCTGCAATACCCTCATCTTCTGCCAGCATCTTTATCAGGCGATCCGGCTCGGCTGCATAGCTGCGGCCGAAAATGGCGCGCGTCTTCTCATCCAGAAAACCAACTGAATCCTGATCCTGACCGCCGCGGCCGAAGTAAGCGCGATCGGTATCATTCATCAGCGCAAAGATACTGCGGCTCACCGACACGCGTGGCGCACGCTGATGGCCTGCGGCAGCCCATGCTGCGCGGTAGGCACGGATCTGCTGTGCCTGCTGCACATGGAACGGTTCGCCGGTTTCATCATCTTTCAGAGTGGAACTCTGCAGATTCATTCCCTGCTCTGCGGCCCAGACGGCAGTGGCATTTGAGCCAGATCCCCACCAGATACGCTCGCGCAGCCCTTCAGAGAACGGCTCCAGACGCAGCAGCCCTGGGGGATTCGGGAACATTGGCTGGGGATTTGGCTTTGCAAATCCCTCACCGCGCAGCACGTCCAGCAGCGCTTCCGTGTGCCGGCGCCCCATATCCGCGTCGCTCTCGCCGGCGCGGGGATCAAAACCAAAGTAGCGATACCCCTCAATCACCTGCTCCGGCGAACCGCGGCTCAGCCCCAGCTGCAGACGGCCGCCGGAAATCAGATCGGCTGCACCCGCATCTTCTGCCATATAGAGCGGATTTTCATAACGCATATCGATAACGCCAGTACCGATTTCAATACGGCGGGTCTTTGCCCCCACCGCAGCCAGCAGCGGGAAAGGCGAACTCAGCTGGCGGGCAAAGTGGTGGACGCGGAAATAGGCGCCGTCTGCCCCCAGCTCTTCTGCCGCGACCGCAAGGTCAATAGACTGCAGCAGTACATCCTGCGCCGAGCGGGTGGCAGAATGGGGTGATGGCGTCCAGTGGCCGAATGAGAGAAAACCAATTTTTTTCATGTTTCAGTACTCCCCGCCAGCGACAGAATCGCCTGACGTTACCTATGTATAAATCGATAAACAAAGGGTACGCCAGCGCGGTGATGAGTGATAGCCAATAGTTTTCGTGCGCATCTTCAACTTTTTTGTACAACCGCACCCACCCTCTCGCCTATCAATCTCAGCTATCTTTAAAACACCGATTTGCCAAACAGGCTGATGCACTCAGGGATGCCTTATGCACCTTATCTCTTTACCTATGTATGACATCGACAGCGCAACAACGGCGGCAACTACCGATGCGCTACTGAAACTGCTGGCAAAACGCGATGTGACAGCACAGGTGGTTGCACCGGACGATCTGCTTACCCACTGGCGCGACGACAATCTGCTGCTAAGCCAGACCTGCGGCTATGCGCTGGTCAGTCAGCTGCCAGAGGTACAGCTGGTCGGCACGCTGCAGTCGTGTGCACCGGGCTGTGAGGATCTGCGTTACCGCAGCTGGCTGGTGGTACGCCGGGAGGAGGACGATCGCATGCTGGAGGATTTCCGCGGACGGCGTGCCGTATGCAACAGCGCTGACTCTCACTCAGGCTATAACGCCCTGCGCTATGCGATCGCACCGCTTGCGCGGCACGGTAAGTTCTTTGCAGAAACGCACTTTAGCGGCAGCCATCAGCAGTCTCTGGCGGCGCTGCGCCGTAACGAAGCAGATATCGCGGCCATTGACTGTATTACCTGGGCACTGCTGCAAAAATATCAGCCGCAGGCGCTGGCCGGAGTGACCATTATTGGCGAGACGCCGCTCTGTCCGGCCCTGCCGCTTATTACGTCTGCCCGCACCGACAGTCTGCTGCTGGAAAAGCTGCGCAGCGCGTTATTTGAACTGGCCAACGTTGAGGATTTTAAACCGCTGATGCAGGCCAATCTGCTGAACGGTTTTTCAGTGCCCTGTCGCAGTTACTATGATGAGGTCCTCGCATGGGAGCAGCAGGCGGCGGCACTGGGCGTGACCCGGCTCTGAACAACGCAGGAACAGGTGACAACCGGGAAAATTTGGTACACTCGCCGCAGTCAATTCAGGAGAATGTAATGACCGCGCGCTCTGTAACGCTGGATGATGTCGCCCGCCTGGCTGGCGTCTCATATCAAACGGTATCCCGGGTACTAAACCATTCGTCACAGGTCTCAGCTCGCACGCGTGCCCGGGTAGAGGCGGCGATGGCAGAACTCAGCTATGTGCCCAATCGGGTGGCGCAACAGCTGGCGGGTAAGGCAACGCGCACGCTGGGACTGGCCACCAGCGATCTGGCGCTGATGGCACCGGCACAGATCGCTTCTGCGATTCAGCAACGGGCCGCTGCCGGGGGGTATCATCTGGTGATCGCCATGGCTAACGCACAGAGTGCCGCGCAGGATACGGTTAATGAGCTGCTGGCGCAGCGCGTTGATGCGCTGCTGATTAACCTGCCGCTGGATGCCGGACAGGCGGCACAGATCCAGCAGCAGTGTGGCAGTAAGCCCGCCCTGTTTCTCGATGTCGAAACCTGTGCGCCGGTACCGCAGTGTCAGTATCAGAGCAGCTGCGGCGCACAGCAGGCGGTGGATCATCTGGTGGCGCTGGGTCACCGTGAAATTGGCGTGCTGAACGGTCCGGCGCGCTCAGCGTCGGCCCGCGCCCGCTTTAGTGACTGGCAGCGGGCGCTGGCACACCATCAGCTGCAGCCTTATTGTGTTCTGGACGGTGACTGGAGCGCGGCGTCCGGCTATCAGGCGCTGCTTACCCTGCTGCCGGATCGGCTGCCGCAGGCGCTGCTGGTTGCTAACGATCAGATGGCGCTGGGGGCAATGCGCGCGCTGCACCAGCACGGCGTCGCGATCCCGGCGGATATCTCGCTGATTGGCTACGATGATACTGCAGAGAGCGCCTGGTACCAGCCACCGCTGACCACCGTCCGGCAGGATCTGCAGCAGCTGGGGCGTATCAGCGTGGAGCGGATCCTGGCGCAGCTGGCCGGACAAACGCTGCGTGCGCTGCCGCTGGAGACGGAGCTTGTTCTGCGTGAAACCACGGCCGCTCCGCAGCGCAATGGCGTCGATACGGGCGAAATTGCCCGCCAGCTGCAGGCACTGGCGCAGGCATTAAAAAGGTCGCCATAATGGCGACCTCGTCACAGTGAAACCTTACCGCTGCACTTAGTGTCCTTTCGGTTCACCCATGCTTTTCAGTTTTTTCGACAGATCGCGACGTTCTTTCGACAGATCGGCATTTTTAATGATGTATTCATCCACGCGATCTTCATAGTCCACGCGCATAGAGGCGATAATTTCCTGGATCGCCTCCACGCTCATGCCGGGTTTGATATATTCACTCAGGTTATCCAGCAGCAACACACGTTTCTGGTTATCACGGATTTTCTTTTCGTTATCGTGAATTTCGCGCTGCAGTTTGTTTTTACGACGAAACATACGCACAAACTCCAGCACGTCCTGAAATGATTGCTTGGCATTTTCCATGTTGGCACCTTTCTTAAGGCCTGCCGCAGCAGGCGGAATAGTCATATAACGTCAAGAGTTGTAGCTTAGCGGCTGTTGAGCCGGGTTAGCAATTCTCACAGCAAATTTCAGACTGGCTCTTATCTTAGCGCAAAGAAAGGGCAATTCGCACTAAGTGGTTGCCAGAGAAAACTATTTGCGCAGCGCCAGCCGGACCAGATCGGTCATACGCTCCAGCTGCCGCGCCTGCTCCAGACTTAGCCAGACGTAGCCGTATATCGCCGTGGTTTCCAGCTGCGCGCTGCCGCTGGCGATCAGCGCCTCCAGCTCCTGCACAATCTCCTCCAGCGCGTGGCTGTTAGCGATAACCTGTTCCGTCTCCCCTTTTTGCAGCAGCAGCGCCAGCGCGTTCAGCGTCTCTTCCGTCATCTGCTGCGTGCGCCGCAGCGCGGGTGCATTCAGCAGCAGCAGATGGCTCTCACGCGAGGCCCACCAGGCTTCAATCTGCATCTGCATGGTATTGACCATGTTACGGTTGATGGTCTGGATCGCCTCAAACACCGATTTCGGAATGCGCGTCTCTTTACTGGCGGGCTCCAGCAGCGCACGCATTCTGATGACGCTGCTGAGCAGCTTCTGAAAGCGCGGACTGAGACGCGGTTTCTCGACCAGATTGGGTGAAAAACCGGCGTGATGGATCTTTGCCATGCTGACAAACGCATCGGAGAGCTGAATACGCCAGTGGATATAGGCACGCTGCGCCCAGATGGCACTAAACAGCAGCGCCATCAGCGAGCCTAAAATGACATCGCCGCCGCGCCACAGCGCCACGGTGAAATCACCGGCCGGCGCCCCCACCACCACGCCGAGCGTGATACCAATCAGCAGGGCCATATAGGGATGCTTGCCCAGCGTCAGGTAGCCACAGACAATCATGACCGCAAAGCACCAGACCAGCATCAGCGGCAGCGAGATAAGCTCCAGCTTTAGCGCAATCAGACCGGAAATCAGCCCGGCAAAGGTGCCGCTGATACGCTGGATCACGCGCGGCAGTACGTTACCCCAGGTAGAGATGGGTCCCATCACGACCACCAGCGTAATCAGCGGCCAGGTGCCTTCAGGAATATTCGTCAGCCTGACAAACAGGAAGCAGAGTACAAAGGCGATAGCGATACGCACACCGTGAACGGCGCGGTAGTGGCGGTAGAACCAGAATTCAATCGACGAGACAGGCTTGTCAGCGCGTAACATGGTTATCCGGGAACGGGAAAAATTTGCGCGCTATGTTACCCTGGCATGGCAGCAGGCTTCAGCCCCTGCCGCCGCTTTTTCCCGCTTTTTTTATGTTCGCATACGTCAGATAACAGTGGCGTCACATTCTGCTTTCAAAACAGAAACGCAGCGATAACGCCACGGTTAACCCGATCAGAGTTTACGCTTCACGTAGTCGCTGATACGGGTCACGATGCCCGCCTCTTCCACCGTCTGCAGCGCATACAGCGGATAGCTTGCCAGCTGTTTATCTTTATCCAGTACCTGAATTTCACCAATCTGCTCGCCGGCTTTCAGCGGTGCGGTGAGATCTTTGCGATCGATAACATATTTCGCCATTACGTTAGCCACTTCGCTGCGCGGCAGCGACAGATAGATATCCTGCGTGGTACCCACCTCGACTTTATGCGGATTGCCGTACCAGACGTTTTCGCTACCGATCTTCTTGCCGGCATGGAACAGCTGCACGGTATCAAAGTTGCTTTGCCCCCACGTCAGCAGTTTGCGCGCCTGCTCTTCGCGCCCTTTGGAACTTTTGCCGCCCATGATCACCGCGATCAGCCGGTGGCGGCCCTCAACGCTGGAAGCGACAATGTTAAACCCGGCGCTCTCGGTATGGCCGGTTTTCATCCCGTCTACGTGCAGATGCTGATCCCACAGCAGGCCATTACGGTTGTTCTGCGTAATGCCGTTATAGCTCAGGGTTTTCTCGCTATACATAGCGTAAAAGTCCTGCTCGCCATTAATAATGGCGCGTGACAGCACCGCCAGATCGCGGGCCGTGGTGTGCTGGCCCGGTGCATCGAGGCCGTGTACGGTTTCAAAATGCGTATGCGTCAGACCGAGCTTCTGCACATAGTGATTCATCATGGTGACGAAACTCTCCTGGCTGCCGGCCACGTAGTCTGCCAGCGCCACGCAGGCATCATTACCGGAATCGATAATAACCCCGCGCATCAGATCGCGTACCGTGACTTTATCGCCCGGCTTGAGGAACATCAGCGAGGAGCCTTTGAACACCGGATTGCCCGCCGCCCAGGCATCTTTGCCCACGGTGACAACATCATCCCGGGTGATTTTATGCTGATCGACCGCGCGATCGACCACATAGCCGGTCATCAGCTTGGTGAGGCTGGCGGGATTACGCTCTGCATCCGGATTGCCGGCAGTGAGGATCTGCCCGGTGGTAGCGTCCATTAATACCCATGATGCGGCATCAATACCCGGCGCCGTCACGGGAAACGGCAGGCTGTCATCCGCCTGCGCCATTGATGCCATCACCACTAATCCAGAAAGAGTTACCCACACACGCCTTTTCAACACATTGTCCTCAGTTTAAAAATGAATTTACCGCCGCACGTTGTACGGCAAATGGCGCTTTGATATCTGAATAAATTGAAAAAAAGTATGTCCCGTACAGAAAAAGTGCAGGTCCGCCCGCAGCGCGGCGGATGAGGGTTGTGCTGGCTGAAACGCCCGACTATTCTGTGGGTTGATTTTTCAATCCAGGATAACGCCGTGCCCGCCTCTGAGTTCACCTTTCTGTTCCATGATTATGAAACCTTCGGTAAGAGCCCGTCGCTGGATCGTCCGGCCCAGTTTGCCGGCCTGCGCACCGATGCCGACTTTAACCCGATGGGTGAACCGCAGGTGTTTTACTGTCAGCCCGCAGATGACTATCTGCCACAGCCGGAAGCGGTGATGATCACCGGCATTACGCCGCAGGTTGCGCGCACGCGCGGCGTCACGGAAGCGGAATTTGCCGCACGTATCCACTCGCTGTTTACCCAGCCCAATACCTGCGTGATCGGCTATAACAACGTGCGTTTTGACGACGAAGTCACGCGCAATATTTTCTACCGCAACTTTTTTGATCCCTACGGCTGGAGCTGGCAGAACGGCAATTCGCGCTGGGATCTGCTGGATGTGATGCGCGCCTGCTACGCGCTGCGGCCGGAAGGGATTGTCTGGCCTGAAAATGAGGAGGGCTTTCCCAGCTTTAAGCTGGAGCATCTCACGAAAGCCAACGGCGTGGCGCACGAACAGGCGCATGATGCGATGTCTGACGTGTGGGCTACGCTGGCGATGGCAAAACTGGTCAAAGAGAAGCAGCCAAAGCTGTATGCGTTTCTCTTCGCGCACCGCAATAAGCAAAAGCTGATGACCCTGATTGATATTCCGCAGATGAAGCCGCTGGTTCACGTCTCCGGTATGTTTGGCGCTGCGCGGGGCAATACCAGCTGGATTGTGCCGCTGGCGTGGCATCCTGATAACAAAAATGCGCTGATTGTGGCTGACCTGGCCGGCGATATGACCCCGCTGCTGGAGCTGGAGCCGGACGCGCTGCGCGAGCGTCTCTATACGCGGCAGAGCGAACTGGGCGATGCCGCACCGGTGCCCATTAAGCTGGTACACATTAATAAGTGTCCGGTGCTGGCTCCGGCCAGCACGCTGCGCCCGGAAGATGCGGAGCGACTCGGGATCGATCGCCAGTACTGTCTGGCGAACCTCGCCCTGCTGCGCCAGCATGTCGCCGTGCGTGAGAAAGTGGTGGCGCTGTTTGCTGAAGCGGAACCCTTTACGCCGTCAGCGGATGTCGATGCGCAGCTGTATGACGGCTTCTTCAGCGATGCCGATCGCGCCGGCATGACGATTCTCCGTCAGACGGCGCCGCAGAATCTGCCGGCGCTGGATCTTACGTTCAACGACCCGCGCGTTAATCCGTTGCTGTTTCGCTACCGGGCGCGTAACTTTCCCGGCACGCTCGACGATCGCGAGCAGCAGCGCTGGCTGCAGCATCGCCGCGAAGCGTTGAATGCCGAACGGGTGCAGGCATTTTTGCTGGAGCTGGAATCCCTGGCGAGCCTGCATGAAGAGGATGCGGAAAAGATGGCGCAGCTGAAGGCGCTCTATCACTACGCCCAGGCGCTGGTTTCCTGAAGTGAAACAGGTGTCAGAAGTGAAACCAGGTTAATACAAATATACCAGGCGAAGGTAACGGGTGTGTAGCGGGGATAACTCTTGCAGAAAGCAGACCGGAGGCGCAGCGCCTCCGGTCACGGGCATTACACTTCTTCGCTGAACTGCGGGACAGGATTACGGAAGGTACGGGTGACGAACGCCAGGTAGATAATACCAATTGCGCCCCATACCAGACCCAGCACCATGGAGGTCTCTTCGAGGTTGATCCATAGCGCACCCACCGTCAGCGCGCCCATTACAGGCAGCACCAGATAGTTCAGGTGGTCTTTCAGCGTTTTGTTACGCTTCTCGCGGATCCAGAACTGTGCGATCACGGAGAGGTTAACAAAGGTGAATGCGACCAGCGCACCAAAGTTGATCAGCGCCGTAGCGGTCACCAGATCAAAGTTGATAGCCAGCAGTGCCACCGCGCCCACCAGCAGTACGTTCAGTGACGGCGTGCGATATTTTGGATGCACGAAGCCAAAGATGCGCTGCGGGAACACGCCATCGCGGCCCATTACGTACATCAGACGTGAAACGCCTGCGTGTGCCGCCATACCTGACGCCAGCACGGTCACCACAGAGAAGATCAGGATCCCGATCTGCAGCGCTTTACCGGCCACAAACAGCATGATTTCAGGCTGTGACGAGTCCGGATTCTGGAAACGCGAGATATCCGGGAAGTAGAGCTGCAGGAAGTAGGAGACCGCGATAAAGATCACGCCACCAATCAGCGCCGTCAGGAAAATCGCGCGCGGGATCGTGCGTTCAGCATCTTTGGTCTCTTCCGACAGCGAGCTGATGCCGTCAAAGCCGAGGAACGAGAAGCAGAGAATCGTCGCACCGGTGATCATCGGCACCACCTGAGCATGCTCAGACCAGAACGGTTTCGTGCTTACCAGCGTACCGGAGCCAATACCGTGCGCCACACCGTAAACCACCATACCGGTAATCACGGCCATGACCACAACCTGCAGCACCACAATGACGCTGTTGAAGTTAGCCACGGTTTTGATACCACGCAGGTTGGAGATGGTCATAAAGGCCACCAGCAGCACAACGAAAATCCACGACGGAATACCCGGCACCAGCGACTCAAAGTAGCTTTTTGCCAGCAGGATGTTGATCATCGGCATGAACAGATAGTCCAGCAGCGATGACCAGCCCACCATAAAGCCGACGTGCGGACTGATGGCTTTCTGAGCGTAGGTATAAGCGGAGCCCGCAGATGGGAAGCGGCGTACCAGCTTACCGTAACTCACAGCCGTAAACAGAATCGCAATCAGGGCAAAAGCATAGGCGGTGGCGACGTGGCCGTCGGTTAAACCTGACACAATGCCGAAGGTATCAAACAGGGTCATTGGCTGCATATACGCCAGGCCCATCATGACGACCGGAAGCAGGGTCAGAGTTTTTTTCAGATGTGCACGCTGAGGTGCGGCAGAGGTATTAAGCGCCATTGTTCAGACCCCCTACAGCAGCAACTGATGTCAGTTGTACCACAGGGATACTGCGCAATGTGCTGCAGTGAGAAGTGATATTAGTGTTTGCGATTGTCGCCGCGCCGTAATCATCACGAAAGCGAGAACCAGCCAGTGCTGGTGCAATTGTAAACAGTCCCATCTTTGTTCCTCAAATCTCACGCAGAAGCGTGTTTCGGTGTCTATCTATCCGGATACGTGTCCGGCCTCGGTTATGTATGTATTAAAAACATTATGCAAAAAAATAACCGACGCTCAATGCGTCGGCTATGTTCTGTCTTTTGCAGGGGGCATATTTTGCCCCAACTTATACCATCGACACAAGACGTTAACGCAATTCTTCTGCTCGTCAGGCGTTCTTTAGCATCCAGTCAATCTCTGTGGCGGTGATCAGGCGTTCAAATTCCCGCAGCTCACACTGCTTACAGCTGTGCCATACGCGGCTGAAACGCTCTCCCAGCAGCTTCTGCAGCGGGTAGCTGCTTTCAAATTCATAAAGGGCGTCACTCTGGCGAACCGGCAGTGCCAGCCCTTCCGCCGCATGTCCGTTTCCGGTCACCGCATGAGGTAAAGGTAGCTGATTATCCAGACCGTGCAAAATCCCGGCAAGAATTGTTGACACGACCAGGTAGGGATTGGCATCTGCACCCGCCACGCGATACTCCACGCGATGGTTCTCTTTGTCACCGCACGGTATACGCAGCGCCACGGTGCGATTGTTATGTCCCCACGACGCCTGCAGCGGCACAAACGACTCTGGCGAGAAGCGCCGGTAAGCATTAACGTTGGGCGCCAGCAGCGCCATTGACGCCGGCATCAGATCAATCATACCTGCCAGCGCGCGCTTCAGCAGCGGCGAGTTGCTGCCATCATCCAGAGAGAATGCGTTATGGTCTGCCGCGTCGAGCATGCTGATGTGTACGTGCATGCCGCTGCCGGCATACTCCTCATACGGCTTCGCCATAAACGTGGCGGTCATACCGTGATTTTCCGCCACCTGTCGCACCAGCCGCTTCAGCAGAACCGCGTCATCACACGCTTTGAGAATATCCTGCGTGTGATGCAGATTGATCTCAAACTGCCCCGGCGAGGCTTCTGCCAGTGCCCCATCGGCCGGGATCCCCTGCCGCTGCGCCAGCGCATCGATATCGCGCAGCACGTCAGCAAAATGATCGAGGTTATCTACTGAATAAACCTGACAGTGCATGTTGCGCTCTGCGCTGCCTGGCGAGCACGGCGGCTGAATAAATCCGCCAGCATCACGTTGTTTATCAACCAGATAGAACTCCAGCTCTACCGCTACCGCCGGAAACAGTCCGCGATTACGCAGCTGCTGCCACAGCCGGTTCAGCACGTTTCGGGGTTCAACGTCAAAGGGAGTGCCATCTTGGTTGCACATCGTCAGCAGCAGCTGAGCAATGCGTTGCGGATCGGAAGCAGAAGGTATAAGCGTGCCGGGAACAGGAATACAGAGGTTATCGGGTTCGCCAAGCGCCTGGCCGAGACCGGCTTCTTCAACGGTATTGCCGAGAATGTCCATGGCAAAAACAGAGGCGGGAAAGTAACACCCTTTTTCGAGCCTGGGGAGCGCGGCGACAGGGATCCGTTTACCGCGAAAAACACCATTTAAATCATTTAACAGGATATCGACATACTGCGTTTCAGGATGGCGTTCCAGCCAGGTTTTCACCTCCAGCTGGAACGCGCTTGTTCGCTTCTCTTCACTGTGCCGCGTGAAGTCTTCTACTTCCACGATATTCGTCATATACCACCCGCCAGTTACCGTTAATGAGGTTTGCGCGATGCTTTAATTCCGAACTACAGCTCTAACATAGCGCCAACACAAATAGTGTGCAAATGTAACAATCTGGTTTGCAGTTCGGCGCGGGCAAATTAGATTGAGAATAACAGGCTCGCTTACGCGCCTGCCTGACCCTGCCGGCAGAGCGATCGTACTCTCAGCGTGGTAACCGGATGATGACAGATTCTGTAAAACCGCTGATCGGGATAGTGATGTGCCAGAATATGACTGGCCCCCACCCCGCTCAGACGCTGCACAATAAATATCCGGATGCGGTGGTCGCGGCGGGCGGTGTTCCGCTGCCGCTGCCGCATCAGCTGCTGGACGCATCAGAGTTGCTGGCGCAAAGCATGGCGCTGCTGGACGGCCTGCTGCTGCCTGGCAGCCCCAGCAACATTGAACCCTGGCACTATGGCGAAGCGGGCAGTGAAGCGCACAGCGATCCGGCCCGCGACCGCCTGGCTTTTGCTGCCATTACCTGGGCGACCAGCCGGCAGATGCCGCTGTTTGGTATCTGCCGCGGCCTGCAGGAGCTGGTGGTCGCCAACGGCGGTGCCCTGTATCGTCAGCTGCATCAGGTTGAAGGATTTCAGGATCACCGTGAAGATCCTGCGCGGCCGCTGTCGCAGCAGTACGCGGCGGCGCATCTGGTCACGCCGGAACCGGACGGGTTGCTGAGTCAGCTGCCTGACTGCCATGCCCCCTTTACCGTTAACTCACTGCATGCGCAGGGCGTACGCACGCCGGGACCGCAGCTGCGCATAGAGGCGCGCGCCGCAGATGGCGTAATTGAGGCGGTGAGCCTGCGTCATCACCCTTTTGCGCTGGCGGTGCAGTGGCATCCGGAGTGGCAGTCTGAGCAGAACCCGGTTTCACGTCAGCTGTTTGCTGCATTTATTCAGGCCGCCAGCGATTATCACCGGTCACGACCCTGAGGAGGATGTGATGCATCATGTGGAGAGCTATTACGCAGCCAGCGCCAACCCGCACGCCCCCTGGCCTGCGCTGCAGGAGAGCATTCAGTGCGACGTCTGTATTATCGGCGGCGGCTTTACCGGCCTCTCCTCGGCGCTGTTTCTGACCGAAGCGGGCTACGACGTGGTTGTGCTGGAGGCGGCCACCATCGGCTTTGGCGCCAGCGGACGCAACGGCGGTCAGGTGGTGAATTCCTACAGCCGCGACGTGGATGTAATAGAGCAGCGCTACGGTAAAGCGACCGCAGCGATGCTGGGCAGCATGATGTTTGAGGGTGCCGATATTATCCGCGACCGTATCGATCGCTATGCGATCAGCTGCGACTACCGGCCGGGCGGTATTTTTGCCGCCCTGAATCAGCGGCAGATGGGCCACCTGCGGCGTCAGCAGGCGAGCTGGGCGCGCTACGGTAATCAGAGCCTGGAGCTGCTGGATGAGCGCGGTATCCGGCGGGAGATCGCTACCGATCGCTATGTCGGTGGCCTGCTGGATAAGCGCGGCGCACATCTGCACCCGCTGAATCTGGCGCTGGGAGAAGCGGAGGCGATCCGCCGTCACGGCGGGCGCATCTATGAACACTCTGCTGCCCTCGGCGTACACTACGGTACACCGCACCGCATTACCACCGCGCACGGAGAGGTGCACGCCACCTTTGTCATTTTTGCCGGTAACGCCTATCTGCCGGCGCAGCTGGAGCCGCGCCTGAGCCGTAAAAGCATGCCGTGCGGCTCACAGATTGTGACCACCGAACCGCTCAGCCGTGACCAGGCGCTGGGGCTGCTGCCTAACAACTACTGCGTGGAGGATTGTAACTATCTGCTCGATTACTTCCGTCTTACTGCGGATAACCGCCTGCTGTATGGCGGGGGCGTGGTGTATGGCGCGCGCGAACCGGCTGATATCGATGCCCTGATCCTGCCCAAGCTGCAGCGCACGTTTCCCCAGCTGCGCACTATCAAAATCAGCCACCGCTGGAGCGGTAATTTCCTGCTGACGCTGTCGCGTATGCCGCAGTTTGGTCAGCTGGAGCGCAACGCCTATTTTATGCAGGGCGACAGCGGCCACGGCGTCACCTGCACGCATCTCGCCGGCAAGCTGATTGCCGAAGTGCTGCGCGGTCAGGCGGAGCGGTTTGACGCTTTTGCCCGGCTTCCGCACCTGCCATTCCCGGGCGGACGCCGGTTTAAAGTCCCGCTGACGGCGATGGGTGCCGTATGGTATGCATTACGCGATCGGCTGGGCGTCTGATCCGCAGCGGGAGATGCGTCTCTCCCGCTGCGTTTAGGCCAGCGGCATGCGCGCCGGATCGGGATAACGATACTCAAAGCCGAGCTCATCACAAATTTTTGTGCCATCGATCAGCTTCCCGGTTGGCCGGTCAGGCTGCGCACTGAACGTCGGGGGCACCAGACCCAGCTTCTTTGTGACGTCAGGATAAAACGTATCCCGCGACGGATGATGCGGCGCGCAGAGGTTGTAGGTATGCCCTCCTTTCGGCCGCTGCAGCAGCAGCATAATCGCTTCCACCACATCATCCAGATGCACCAGGTTGACGCCGTGGCTGCCGTGTTCCAGCCCGGTTTTTCCGGCAAGAAAGCGGCCAGGATGACGGTCTGGTCCTACCAGGCCGGCGAGCCGCAGAATATCCACGCTGGTGCCTGGCAGGCCGTGCAGCCAGTGCTCCAGCTCAACCAGCGTTTTGCCGGCGACCGTCTCCGGCTGCAGCGCACTCTGCTCTTTCATGACCCCCTCGCCTGCGCCATACACCGAGGTGGAGCTGGTGAATATAATGCGTGGCACCCGGCTTGCCAGCGCCGTGTCCACTACGTTTTGCACCGCCTGCATATAGGCATCAGCACCCTGCACGGTGCGACTGGCGGGCAGCGTGACCACCAGCGCATCCACCTGCATCAGCGCCTCAAGTTCATCTGCATCACACTCAATTTCCGGCGTCAGTTTCAGCTGAAACGCTTCAATGCCGCAGCGCCGCGCGGCTTCAACGCCATCCGGCGTGGTTTTCGTGCCGGTGACGTCCCAGCCCCGCGCCGTCAGCGCCATTGCCAGCGGCATACCCAGCCAGCCCAGACCCGTAATCGCGACTCGTTTCATCTCTGCTCCTGCTGTTGCGCGCCATTGTTCTCTCATCTTAGAGCGGGGCTGCCCGGCAAACCAGCGCAAAGTGTTGCGGAAGGTTCCGTAAACTGACGTTAAAAAAGGGTTGCCAAGCCGCGCCATCTTCGCTAGGTTAATCAGCACGCAAATGAATACTCATTCAGCAACGGAATTTATTATGACACGCGTTCAGTTCAACCATCATCACCACCATCACCCTGACTAGTCTTTCAGGCGATGTGTGCTGGGAGACGTTCAGGATCTTCCAGTGGTGCGAGCGCAAAGAGAGCCCCCGGAAGATCATCTTCCGGGGGTTTTTTTATGGGCTAACGCAAACGCAACACGTTCAGACAGGATCAAATAAGAGGACAGGAACCATGTTAGATAACACCCGTTTACGCATAGCTATGCAGAAATCTGGCCGTTTGAGTGATGAATCACGCGAACTGCTGGCGCGCTGCGGCATCAAAATCAACCTTCAGCAGCAGCGTCTGATTGCGTTTGCGGAGAACATGCCTATCGATATCCTGCGCGTGCGCGATGACGATATTCCCGGCCTGGTTATGGATGGCGTGGTCGATCTCGGCATTGTCGGTGAGAACGTGCTGGAAGAGGAGCTGCTGACCCGCCGTTCGCAGGGCGAAGACCCGCGCTACTTCACGCTGCGTCGCCTGGATTTCGGCGGCTGCCGCCTGTCGCTGGCGATGCCGGTTGATGCCGAATACACCGGTCCGCAGTGTCTCAGCAACGCCCGCATCGCGACCTCTTATCCGCACCTGCTAAAGCAGTATCTCGATAAACAGGACATCGCGTTTAAATCCTGCCTGCTGAACGGCTCTGTAGAGGTCGCGCCGCGTGCGGGCCTGGCCGATGCGATCTGCGATCTGGTCTCTACCGGCGCCACGCTTGAGGCCAACGGCCTGCGCGAAGTGGAGGTGATTTATCGCTCCAAAGCGGTACTGATCCAGCGCGACGGTGAGCTGCCAGCCGCAAAGCAGGCGCTGGTTGACACAATGATGACGCGCATTCAGGGCGTCATCAAAGCGCGTGAATCGAAATATATCATGCTGCACGCGCCGAGCGAGCGTCTGGAAGAGGTGATCGCTCTGCTGCCAGGTGCCGAGCGCCCGACCGTGCTGCCGCTGGCGGGCGAAGTGAGCCGCGTGGCGATGCACATGGTCAGCAGCGAGACGCTGTTCTGGGAAACCATGGAAAAACTGAAAGCGCTGGGTGCCAGCTCAATTCTGGTGCTGCCAATTGAAAAAATGCTGGAGTAACCGATGAGCACCCTGATGACCCCAATCAGCTGGCAGCATTGTGACGCTGAACAGCAGCAGGCCTTGCTGCAGCGCCCGGCAATTGCCGCTTCTGCCACCGTCAGCGCCACCGTGCAGAACGTGCTGGCAGAAGTGAAATCGCGCGGCGACGCGGCACTGCGGGATTTCAGCGCGCAGTTTGATAAAGCGCAGGTCAGCAATCTGCGCGTCTCTGCGGCAGAGATGCAGGCCGCCGGTGCGCGCCTGAGCGACGAGCTTAAACAGGCGATGGCGGTGGCCGTGCGCAATATTGAGACCTTCCACAACGCCCAGATTCTGGCCGCGGTGGATGTCGAAACGCAGCCCGGCGTGCGCTGTCAGCAGATCACACGGCCGGTGCAGTCGGTGGGCCTCTATATTCCGGGCGGTTCAGCGCCTCTCTTTTCCACCGTGCTGATGCTGGCAACGCCGGCGCGCATCGCCGGCTGCGGCCGCGTGGTGCTCTGCTCCCCGCCACCGATTGCCGATGAAATTCTGTATGCCGCACAGCTGTGCGGCGTTCAGGAGGTATTTCAGGTCGGCGGCGCGCAGGCGATTGCTGCGCTGGCTTTCGGCACAGAAACAGTGCCGAAAGTGGATAAAATCTTTGGCCCGGGCAACGCCTGGGTGACGGAAGCGAAGCGGCAGGTCAGCCAGCGGCTCGACGGCGCGGCTATTGATATGCCTGCCGGCCCCTCTGAAGTGCTGGTTATTGCTGATGACGGGGCAACGCCCGCGTTTGTCGCCTCCGATCTGCTGTCGCAGGCGGAGCACGGTCCTGACTCCCAGGTTATTCTGCTGACGCCATCGCAGGCGCTGGCCAGCGAGGTGGCGCAGGCCGTTAAGACGCAGCTGGCTGCACTGCCGCGCGCCGCAACCGCACGTCAGGCGCTGGCGAGCAGTCGCCTGATTGTGGCCCGGGATCTGGCACAGTGTGTGGCGATCTCAAACCAGTATGGACCGGAGCACCTGATCATTCAGACGCGCCAGCCGCGCGATCTGGTCGATGCCATCACCAGTGCCGGCTCGGTGTTTCTCGGCGACTGGTCACCGGAATCCGCCGGGGACTACGCTTCGGGCACTAACCACGTGCTGCCAACCTATGGTTATACCGCCACCAGCTCCAGCCTCGGACTGGCAGATTTTCAGAAGCGTATGACGGTGCAGGAGCTGACGCCGCAGGGCTTCATGAACCTGGCCGCTACCATTGAAACTCTGGCCGCCGCCGAGCAGCTTGATGCACACAAAAACGCCGTTACCCTGCGCGTTGCCGCCCTGAAGGAGCAAGCATGAGCACTGAAATTGAAGCGTTAGCGCGCGCTAACGTCCGCGCCCTGACGCCTTACCAGTCAGCGCGTCGCCTGGGTGGCAACGGTGATGTCTGGCTGAATGCTAACGAATTTCCGCTGCCGGTGCCGTTTGAGCTGTCGCAGCAGACGCTGAATCGCTATCCGGAGTGCCAGCCGCGCGTGGTGATTGAGCGTTATGCCGCCTACGCCGGGTTAACGCCGGAGCAGGTTCTGGTCAGCCGCGGCGCTGATGAAGGCATTGAGCTACTGATGCGTGCGTTCTGCGAACCAGGTAAAGATGCCATTCTGTTCTGCCCGCCAACGTATGGTATGTACAGCGTCAGCGCGGAAACCATCGGCATTGAGTACCGTACCGTTCCGGCGCTGGACAACTGGCAGCTTAACCTGCCGGCGATTGCCGGCAAGCTCGACGGCGTAAAAGTGGTTTATCTCTGCAGCCCGAACAATCCGACCGGCAACCTGATCAATCAGGATGATATCCGGGCGCTGCTGGCCATGACCGCCGGTAAAGCGCTGGTGGTAGCAGATGAGGCATATATTGAGTTCTGCCCGGCCGCAACGCTTGCGGCGTGGCTGCAGGAATTTCCGCATCTGGTGATCCTCCGCACCCTGTCAAAAGCGTTTGCGCTGGCGGGTCTGCGCTGCGGTTTCACCCTGGCGAACAAGCCGGTTATCGACCTGCTGATGAAGGTGATCGCGCCTTATCCGCTGGCCACGCCGGTCGCTGACGTTGCAGCACAGGCGCTGAGCGAGGCGGGTATCACGCTGATGCGTCAGCACGTTGCCGAACTCAATGCGAACCGCGCATGGCTGTGCGAACAGCTACCGCAGCTGAGCGTGGTGGAGCAGGTGTTTCCGAGCGAGACTAACTATATTCTTGCGCGCTTCACCGACTCGCCAGCCGTGTTTAAATCGCTGTGGGATCAGGGCATTATTCTGCGTGACCAGAACAAAAATCCCGGTCTTGCCGGATGCCTGCGCATCTCAATTGGTACCCGAACCGAGTGCGAGCGCCTCATCGCCGCGCTGCAAGCCCTTTCCGTGGAGTAAGCATGAGCCAGAAGATCCTTTTTATTGACCGTGACGGCACGTTAATTGCCGAACCACCGTCCGACTTTCAGGTAGATCGCCTGGATAAACTGGCGCTGGAGAAAGATGTTATCCCTGCCCTGCTGGCGCTGCAGGAAGCGGGTTACCAGCTGGTGATGATCACCAATCAGGATGGCCTCGGCACCGAAAGTTTCCCGCAGGCCGATTTTGACGCGCCGCATACGCTGATGATGCAGATCTTCACCTCGCAGGGAATTAACTTCAGCGACGTGCTGATCTGCCCTCACCTGCCCGCCGATAACTGCGACTGCCGCAAACCCAAAACCCGGCTGGTAGAAGCGTGGCTGGCAGAAGGCGCGCTGGATAAAGCCAGCAGCTATGTGATTGGCGATCGTCAGACCGATCTGCAGCTGGCGGAAAACATGGGTATTCAGGGCCTGCGCTACGGCGCTGAAGGTGAGAGCTGGGCATCCATTCAGGCGCGCCTGACTCAGCGCGACCGCTATGCGCTGGTGAACCGCAACACCAAAGAGACCCAGATCAAAGTGGAAGTGTGGCTCGACCGCGAAGGCGGCAGCAAAATTAACACCGGCGTCGGCTTTTTTGACCACATGCTGGATCAGATCGCGGTACACGGCGGCTTTCGCATGAACATCGATGTGAAAGGCGATCTCTATATCGACGATCACCACACGGTGGAAGATACCGGCCTGGCGCTGGGTGAAGCGCTGCTCAGGGCGCTGGGCGACAAGCGCGGTATTGGCCGCTTCGGCTTTGTGCTGCCAATGGATGAGTGTCTGGCGCGCTGCGCGCTGGATATCTCCGGCCGGCCGCATCTCGAATACAAAGCGGAGTTCAGCTATCAGCGCGTGGGCGATCTCAGTACAGAGATGGTCGAGCACTTCTTCCGCTCGCTCTCCTACGCCATGATGAGCACGCTGCACCTGAAAACCAAAGGCCGTAACGATCACCATCGCGTGGAAAGTTTGTTCAAAGCCTTTGGCCGCACGCTGCGCCAGGCGATCCGCGTGGAAGGTAATACCCTGCCGAGCTCAAAAGGAGTGCTGTGATGAACGTGGTCATTCTCGACACCGGCTGCGCCAATCTCTCTTCGGTAAAATGGGCGATTGAGCGTCTTGGCTATACGCCCACGGTCAGCCGCGATCCGGATGTGGTACTGCGCGCCGATAAGCTGCTGCTGCCGGGCGTTGGCACCGCGCAGGCGGCGATGAACCAGCTGGCAGAGCGCGAGCTGATTGAGCTGATCAAAGCCTGTACGCAGCCGGTGCTGGGGATCTGTCTCGGTATGCAGCTGCTGGGGCGCGGCAGCGACGAGAACGGCGGCATCACCACGCTGGGCATTGTTGATGAGCCGGTGGCGCTGATGGATACGCAGGATCTGCCGCTGCCGCACATGGGCTGGAATCAGATCACTGCAAAAGCGGGACATCATCTGTTCCGCGATATTCCGGATGGCAGCTACTTCTACTTTGTTCACAGCTACGCGATGCCGGTTAACGCCGCGACTATCGCGCAGTGCGACTACGGCCTGCCTTTTACCGCCGCGCTGCAGAAAGATAACTTCTTTGGCGTGCAGTTTCACCCCGAGCGCTCCGGCAAAGCGGGCGCGCAGCTGCTGAAAAACTTTCTGGAGATGTAATGATTATCCCCGCGTTAGATTTGATTGATGGCAAGGTGGTGCGCCTGCATCAGGGCGACTACGGCCAGCAGCGCGACTACGGCAGCGATCCGCTGCCGCGCCTGCAGGAGTATGAACGCCAGGGTGCCGGTGTGCTGCACCTGGTGGATTTAACCGGTGCGAAAGATCCGGCTAAACGCCAGATCCCTCTGCTGACCACGCTGCTGCGCGGCGTCAGCGTGCCGGTGCAGGTTGGCGGCGGCATTCGTCACCGTGATGATGTGGCGGCCCTGCTTGCCGCCGGGGCCACGCGTGTGGTGGTTGGCTCTACGGCAGTCAAACAGCCGGAAGCGGTGAAAGCGTGGTTTACCGAATTTGGTGCGGACGCCATTGTGCTGGCGCTGGATGTGCGTATTGACGCGGCTAACCGTAAAGAGGTGGCGATCAGCGGCTGGCAGGAAGCGGCGGGCGTTACGCTGGAAGAGGTGATTAGCGGGTATCAGTCCGTGGGCCTGAAGCACGTGCTCTGCACTGACATTTCGCGCGACGGCACGCTGAGCGGCTCAAACGTGGCGCTGTATAAAGAAGTGTCAGACGCTTTCCCGGACATCGCCTTTCAGAGTTCCGGTGGCATTGGCTCGCTGGCAGATATCGCCGCGCTGCGCGGCAGCGGTGCGCAGGGTGTGATCGTCGGTCGCGCCCTGCTGGAAGACAAATTTACGGTAGCGGAGGCGATTTCATGCTGGCAAAACGGATAATTCCCTGTCTGGACGTGCGTGACGGACAGGTTGTAAAAGGCGTGCAGTTCCGCAATCACGAAATCATCGGCGACATTGTGCCGCTGGCGCAGCGCTACGCGCAGGAAGGGGCCGACGAGCTGGTGTTTTATGACATCACCGCCTCATCGGATGGCCGCGTGGTCGATAAAAGCTGGGTCTCACGCGTAGCAGAAGTGATCGACATTCCGTTCTGCGTCGCGGGCGGCATCAGGAGTGAGGAGGATGCCGCGCGCATTCTGCAGTTTGGTGCCGACAAAATCTCTGTGAACTCCCCGGCACTGGCGGATCCGACGCTGATCACCCGTCTCGCCGACCGTTTTGGCGTGCAGTGCATCGTGGTGGGGATTGATACCTGGTTTGATGAAGCGAGCGGTAAATATCACGTTAATCAGTACACCGGTGATGAAGCGCGTACTCAGGTGACGCAGTGGGAAACCCTTGACTGGGTCAAAGAAGTACAGAAGCTGGGCGCGGGCGAAATTGTACTGAATATGATGAATCAGGATGGTGTACGCAATGGCTATGACCTGGTTCAGCTGCAGAAAGTACGCGAGGTGTGCAGGGTGCCACTGATCGCATCCGGCGGAGCCGGCACCATGCCGCACTTTCTCGACGCGTTTACGCAGGCAAACGTTGATGGCGCGCTGGCGGCGTCAGTGTTTCACAAGCAGATTATTAATATCAGGGAGCTGAAAAACTTTCTGATCGACAACGGTGTGGAGATTCGCGCGTGTTAACAGCAGACCAACTGGCCCGCCTGGACTGGGTCAAAACCGCGGGCATGATGCCTGTTATCGTGCAGCACAGCGTCTCCGGCGAAGTGCTGATGCACGGTTATATGAATGAGGCGGCGCTGGAAAAAACGCTGGCGGAAGGTAATGTCACGTTTTTCTCGCGTACCAAAGAGCGGCTCTGGACCAAGGGCGAAAGCTCCGGCCACTTTCTGCAGGTGGTGAGTATGACACCGGACTGCGATAACGATACGCTGCTGGTGCTGGCAAACCCCATCGGGCCGACGTGCCATCTTGGCACCACCAGCTGTTTCTCACCCGCCGCCCCGGAGTGGGCGTTCCTTTACCAGCTGGAACAGCTGCTGGCGTCGCGTAAACACGCCGATCCTGCCAGCTCCTATACCGCCAGCCTCTACGCCAGCGGCACCAAGCGTATTGCGCAGAAGGTTGGTGAAGAAGGCGTGGAGACCGCGCTGGCAGCCACGGTAAACGATCGTCATGAACTGACCAATGAAGCCTCCGACCTGCTCTATCACCTGATGGTGCTGCTGCAGGATCAGGATCTGGATTTAAGCGCGATCGTTAATAACCTGCGCGCCCGTCATAAGTAACCAATTGTGCAACATGCTGCTCAAAATCAATGAAAATGAACTATTTTGAGCAGCATTCTTCTCAAAAAAATTAAATTCAGCTAATATTGAGCAATATATTGCTCAAAAAGGGCTGGCTATGCTGACCTTACAACTTTACCTTGACGGTGTCTGGCATGATGCTGCCATGCTCAATATTAACGTCCCCCAGCTTGGTCGTGGCAGCGAAGCATTACTGGCTTATGACTTTACCTATGCAGCAGAACACCTGGAGCGCAATGATATTGCCAGTTGTAGCCTGAATTATCCTGTCATGCTAATCGGTAGCCATTTTGCGCAGCCCTGGTTTGGGTTTCTGGATGATATTATTCCGGCCGGCGCCAGCCGTCGTTATTGGATCAGCCAACCGGGACTGCAGGGCAAATCCGCAGGTGAGCAGGATTACGTGCTATTGAAAGCGGGTACCATCGCCCCCGTGGGTAATCTGCGTATTAAAGAGTCTCTGCCACAGCTTCCTGTGAATAGCACTCTGCCAACCCGGCGTTTTTCCGCAGAATGGGCTATTGAGCGCGACAGTGATTTTCTTGAATACGCACAGCAGATGGGCGCGGCCAGCGGCGGTGCAACGGGTGCAGGCGGGGAAGCGCCAAAATTATTGTTACGCCGGAATGCACAACAGGAAGTGTGGATAGATACCTGGCAAGACGATTCTTTGAATCAGGATACCCCTTATCTCGTTAAATATCCGCGTGGTGCTCGCAGCCCAATTGATTGCGATATTCTGCGCGCCGAGTATCACTTCTATCATGAACTTCAGGCACTGGGCATAGACACCATTGATACCAGGCAAATGCTGTTGTGCGAAGGCACACATTACCCATCGCTATGGCTACCACGATTTGATATAGCGTTCGTTGAAAACAGAAAAGTCCTGTATGGACTGGAATCCGTCTACTCACTGATGCAAAAAGCGCCGGGAAGCTATCTCAACCATTTCGACATCATTCACTGTCTGATTGAAAAGTTGAATTTGGCAGAGGCAGAACGCGAATCACTGGTTATTGAATGGGTTAAACGCGACATGCTGAACATTGCCTTTGGCAACTCCGATAATCATGGCCGTAACAGTGCTATTTTGAAAAAAACCAGCGGTATGTGGCTTGCCCCCGTTTACGACTTTGCGCCCATGAAAGCCGATCCTGAAGGTGTGGTTCGTACTACACAATGGGGCTCACCGTATGAAGAAGGCGGTCATTACAACTGGCATCTGATTGCACAACGTCTGAACTATCTGGTCTCTGAGAAAAGGTTACTGGAGGCGCTACGTATACTAGCGAAAAAGCTGACTGGTCTTAAGGCGCGCCTGGCGCAACGCGGTGTGCCTGCGTCAATTCTCGAAATGCCCGGCGTTGGCTTCAATTTTCTGGATGAGCGTATCGCAGGGTGGAAATTATGAAGAAAACCATGACGCCGTTTGAACGTGAAGCGTTATTACTGGCGTTATTACGTCAGTCGATTGAAGAAAAAGCCAGCCACGGCAAGTTACTTATGCAACTCCGCAAACAGGTGCTTGGATTTTCACAGGATCGCTATGCGACGCTGGCTGGCATCAGCCGGCGTACCCTGTCAGATATCGAACAGGATAAAGAGAGCGTGACCCTGAATGTGCTGAATCGCGCTTTCAGGCCGCTGGGGCTGGAAATGGGTTTGTTGCCACAACAATCTCATATGCGGCAAACGCTGATTGCGCTGCTGGCTCAACAAAGCGCATCCCATGACCACCCATGAAAAACTTATCGCCCTGCTCGACCAGCACGGCGCTCAATATCGCCTGCTGGAGCATGCAGCGACCGGGAAGTGCGAAGCAGTGGCGGCTTTGCGAGGTACAGAGGTGGGCCAGGGTGCGAAAGCGCTGGTGTGCCATGTCAAAGGTAACGGTATCAAACAATATGTCCTGGCGGTACTGCCGGCCGATCGGCAGGCAGACCTGAGTAAAGTGGCGGCTGCGGTGGGGGGACGTCGTGCCTCGCTGGCCTCCCCGGCAGAAGTGGATGCCCTGACCGCCTGTGTATTTGGGGCGATTCCACCGTTTAGCTTTCATGAAGATTTACGGCTGGTAGTCGATCCGCTGTTGTTTGAACGCTATGGCGAAATCGCGTTTAATGCCGGAGTGCTGGAGAGATCCGTAGTGCTGAATATTAACGATTACCAGCGGCTGCATAATGGTAACGTGATGAAAATAATCCTCTAATTGCCATCCGCCATCGCGGGGGGTACTCTCGGAATACCCGCTTTTACAACAGAAGAACCCGTTTATGGCACATTCCCGTTTTACCGCGCGTCTGCGCAATACCGTAGCGCTGGCGCTGCTGGCTGGCTGCGCTTTTGGCGCGCAGGCAAAGATTGATCAGGTGCGCTTTGCCGTTGATCCGACCTATCCGCCGTTTGAATCTAAAACGCCGCAGGGAAAACTGGTGGGATTCGATATCGATCTGGGTAACGCGCTGTGCGCGCAGATGCAGGCAAAATGTGTCTGGGTTGAAAGCCAGTTTGACGGCATGATCCCGGCGCTGAAAGCGCGCAAGTTTGACGCTATCCTCTCTGACATGGGCGTGACCGAAGAGCGTCTGAAGCAGATCGACTTTACCGAACCGATGTATGACACCCACGTGCAGCTGATGGCGCGTAAAGGTTCCGGTCTGCTGCCGACGGCGGAGTCGCTGAAGGGCAAGAGCGTGGGCGTTGAACAGGGCACGGTGCAGGAGCGCTATGCGCGTGCCAAATGGCAGCCGCACGGCGTAAATGTGGTGCCCTATGGCGACCAGGCTCAGGTGGAAAGCGACCTGATCTCCGGCCGTCTGGACGCGGTGTTTACCGACGCGGCACAGGCGGCTATCGGCTTTCTGAAACATCCGCAGGGCAGTGATTTTGCGCTGGCAGGTCCGATTGTACAGGACCCGCTTATCGGCCCCGGCACCGCCATTGGCCTGCGTAAAGGCGATACCGAACTGAAAGCGGCGCTTAACAACGCGTTTGATGAGCTGAAGAAAAACGGCACGTTTGACACTATCCAGAAGCGTTATTTCGCGACAGATATTTCTGTTCAGCCCTGAATATCCGGCGGCGCGTTTGCCGCCGTTTTTTTAACGGAACTATACTCTGTTCAGTCACCTTAACAGGCATGCGCGCTACTGCAGCCTCAAAAACAGGACACCGGCCGCACTATGCAACAACAACATCATCCATTACTGAGCGCCTCGCTGGGCACCCAGCGAGAGATTGTCAGCTTTCATTTCGGCACCGACTCGCAAAAGCGCGTTTATATTCAGGCCGCCCTGCACGGGGATGAGCTGCCGGGCATGGCGGTTGCCTGGTACCTCAAACAGAAACTGCTGGCGCTGGAGTCCGCAGGCAAACTGAAAGCCAAAATCACGCTGGTTCCGGTAGCCAATCCACTGGCGCTGGGTCAGCACTGGCACGGCACGCATCTGGGACGTTTTCATACTCTTTCTGGTCAGGATTTTAACCGGCGCTTTCCGGCACTGGGTGAGAAGCTGGCGGCTGACCTGGCGGGATCGCTGACGCAGAGTGAATATGAAAACAGACGCCTGATCCGCGATGCTATCGACCTTTACTACCGCGATCAGATAGCCAGAACCGAGCTGGAGTCCCAGCGCTATACCCTGATGCGCATGGCAAGTCAGGCCGATCTGATGATTGACCTGCACTGCGACTGGGATGCACTGCCGCACCTTTATACGACGCCTCACGCCTGGTCTGAAGTGGAACCGCTGGCGCGCTGGCTCGGCAGCGAGGTGCAGCTGCTGGCGCAGATTTCCGGCGGTGAACCGTTCGACGAAGCGTGCTGCGAACCCTGGCTGACGCTGGCAAAACGCTTTAGTGATGATTACCCGATGCCGCGCGGTCTGCTGCCGGTGACGCTGGAGCTGCGCGGCGTCGCCGATGTCTCTCCGGAACAGGCGGAGAAAGATGCAGATGCGATTATTAACGCGCTGACCGAAAGCGGCTATATCAGCGGCGATCCGGGCGTCTCCCCGGCCCTGCGCCATCCGCCAACGCCGCTGGCGGGCTGTGAATATATTTATGCCCCCTACTCTGGTCTGCTGCTGAACCGGCGCAAGCTGGGCGAATGGATTAAACCAGGAGAAGTGGTGGCTGAGGTTGTTGATCCGGTTACCGATCACATTACGCCGCTGGTTGCTGAATTTGGCGGCGTACTCTACGCCAGAAACCTGACCAAGTTTGTCACGTCCGGGATGCTGGCGGTGCGGCTGGCGGGGGAGAAAGCTGGGCGCAGCGGAGAGCTGCTGGTGATGTAATGGCATAAAAAAACCGGCCACAGGGCCGGTTTTTTGTTTTAGTGACGACTGCGGTAGTTGCTGACAATACTGCGGCCAATCACGATGGCGGAGCCCAGTACGCCGCCCAGGATCAGGGCTAACAGTACGGTCAGGGTCTTTTTCGGACTGTCACGACGAATCGGCAGGTCTGCTTCAGCAATGTAGCGGAACGACTGCAGATTATCGGTCTGAATGGTGACGTGCGTAATCGAGAGCAGCGCGCGCTCAGCACTGTAATAGTCATCATCAAAATCGAGCGGTTTGGTCGCCTCATTGGACACCATTGCGCGTAACGCTTCACTGCCCAGCAGGTAAAGCGTGTCATCAGAGAGATACTCTGCCTGGCTCAGCTGCGATTTTGTCAGGCCGGCTACTTCTGCCACCTTCAGCGCCTGATTAATCACATCAAGACGATGCTGTTTTTTATTAATAGCGATCTGTTTATGCGCATCCAGAATATCTTTCAGCTCTTTGGCTTTCACACCCAGGCTATGTTTTATATCCCGGCCATAATCGCTGACCACTTCATTATTAACCGCCGTAAGATATTTTTTCAGCTGCGCCTGCGCCTCTTTTGCATGCTGCGCGACAAAAGAGATCGTCAGTGCATCGTTACTGCCTTTATTCACCTGGCTGATTTTTAATGTTTCGGGCTCTTCCTGATTTGCCAGCGCGCCGGCAAGCGCATTCACTGACGCACTAAAACGACTAAAGAGCTGGTTTTGCAAATCGGTAACTGACGGCTTTTCCTGAATGTTTTGCGCATACAGCACGCTCAGCGTGGCGTTATAGCTGGCAACCTGTCCCGCTGAAGGCAGCGTAACAATGGCCTCAGACGTCCATTTTTCTTTCGCCACGCTTAAATAGACAAGACTCAACAATATCGTCACTACCATCGTCGCAATAATTATCCACTTGCCTTTCCACAGCTGGACAATTATGTCGAGCAAATCTATTTCATCATTATTATTTGAAGCCAGAACGCCCGGATCGTTATTCAGTCCGGGCTTATTGTTTGCATTCATAAATTCAGTACTCGCCAATCATTGTCAGCATAGAAAAACACCTCCCGGACGGGAGGTGTTAAGAACAGTTACTCTAACCACTCGGTGTGGAACACGCCTTCTTTATCGGTACGCTTGTAAGTATGCGCACCAAAGTAGTCACGCTGCGCCTGGATCAGGTTGGCAGGCAGCACCGCTGAACGGTAGCTGTCATAGTACGCGATAGCAGCCGAGAAGGTCGGGGTCGGGATGCCGTTCTGTACGGCATAAGCCACCACATCGCGCAGCGCCTGCTGATACTGGTCAGCGATATCTTTAAAGTATGGCGCTAACAGCAGATTGGCGATATTGGCATCGGCAGCATAGGCATCAGTAATCTTCTGCAGGAACTGCGCACGAATGATGCAGCCGGCGCGGAAGATCTTCGCGATTTCACCATACTGCAGATCCCAGCTGTACTGCTCTGATGCCGCACGCAGCTGTGAGAAGCCCTGCGCATAGGAAACAATTTTGCCCAGATAGAGCGCGCGACGCACTTTCTCAACGAATTCAGCTTTATCACCGCTTACTGCCTGCGCCTGCGGACCGCTCAGTACTTTAGAGGCGGCAACGCGCTGCGTTTTCAGCGAGGAAAGGTAGCGGGCAAAGACTGATTCAGTGATCAGCGACAGTGGCTCACCCAGATCCAGCGAGCTCTGGCTGGTCCATTTACCGGTGCCTTTGTTCGCTGCTTCATCCAGAATCACATCGACCAGGTAGTTACCCGCTTCATCTTTCTTGGTGAAGATATCTTTCGTGATGTCGATCAGGTAGCTGCTCAGTTCGCCGTTGTTCCAGTCGGTAAAGGTTTCAGCCAGCTCTTCATTGCTCAGACCCAGCGCACCTTTCAGCAGCGCATAGGCTTCAGCAATCAGCTGCATATCGCCATATTCGATACCGTTATGGACCATCTTCACATAGTGACCGGCACCGTTCGGGCCAATGTACGCCACGCAGGCGTCGCCATCTTCTGCGCGGGCAGCGATTTTATCAAAGATTGGGGCAACGAGTTCATAAGCTTCTTTCTGACCGCCAGGCATGATAGAAGGGCCTTTCAGCGCGCCCTCTTCACCACCGGAGACGCCGGTACCGATGAAGTTAAAGCCCTGTTCACTGAGTTCCTGATTACGACGGATGGTGTCTTTGTAGAAGGTGTTACCGCCATCGATCAGAATGTCGCCTTTATCCAGATGCGGCGTCAGCGATGCGATAGTTTTGTCCGTCGCTTCACCCGCCTGCACCATCAGCAGAATACGGCGCGGTTTTTCCAGCGATTCAACAAACTCTTCTACCGTGTAAAACGGAGCAAGCTTTTTACCCGGGTTCTCAGCAATGACTTCATCGGTCTTTTCGCGTGAGCGGTTGAAGATGGACACGGTGTAACCACGGCTTTCAATGTTAAGAGCCAGGTTACGGCCCATGACTGCCATCCCTACTACGCCGATCTGTTGCTTAGACATTACATACTCCTGTCAGATGTATTTACTGCTGATGTGATTAGCAGCACAAAAGTACTTCGATGTTAACTCACTCATCTCAGATTTAGATAGCCTAAGATGCTTCCCCCGGCTCATTTGCGTAAATGTCAGGCATGAAATCAGATAACCCGCAAAATGAATGGCTTAGTTATCAGCCCATACCGGAGAAGCTTTTGCAAACGCGGGATCAAACGGTCCTTCTTTAACCTCAAGCATCAGGGCGCGTTCTGAAAGGCATTCGACGCTATGGATATCACCCGGATTAAATTCAACCAGCGTGATACCTGAGCGCGGCCCTGCAATAAACTGACGTACCACAGCACCCTGCGTATCATAAAGCCGGATATCCAGCTCCCCTTCCAGTACCGTGAACAGCTCCCACTGATGCGAAAGCTCATGGTAGTGAGGCTCAACAACGCTTCCGCTGACTAAACCAATCAGCAGACGCTGAACTTTGTCATCATGGGAAGCGTGCAGAAGAAAATGCGCGCGTTTGCGCACTGACTGCTCAGCATCCCGATAGAGCTGCTCGGTAACAGCCTTATCAATTACTCTCATGATTTACTCCAAATGCGTTTTCAATCTGACCTGCGGCAGCGCCCACTGAAAATTGCTCCAGCAGCAGCTGATAAGCAGCCGCACCCATCTCTTTTCTCAATGCCTCATCCTGCGTAAAGTTTATTGCCGCCTGCAGCAGACGCTCATCTTCACCGTTGATGAAAATCGTTCCGGCTTTGTTAGCATTAACGATATCGGCCAGATCGTTACCTTTATTGACGCTACCGAGGATTGGGATACTTTGCACCATATACCCCAGCAATTTTCCCGGAAAATTGTGTGAGGTATGGTTTGCTGCCAGAGAAAACAGACCAACATCAACCTCGGTCAGCAGACATTTAAAGGTCTTTTGATCCACCGACGGAAGATAGGTGAAGTTTGTCAACGCCCACTCCTGAGCGAGTTGATTAATCAGAGTGACTTCATCGCCCTGACCGACAAACAAAAAATGCGCCTGTGGAAAGTCCTGCATACCCTTTACCAGTCGCATCAGGTTCGTCATATCCTGTGCATGACCAATATTACCGCCGTAGAAAAACACCGTTTTGTTCTGCAGACCGGATGTCTTAACAATTGAATTGTATCCGCTATCCCCTGCACGAGCAGGTTCAATACTGGCCCAGTTGCGCAATACTCCCGCTTTTCGGTGCGAGTTATGCTGCATAAACAGCCTGAGATTATTTTCTGACATCAGCCCTATAAAACCGGCTTCATCGTAGAGGCGTTTCTCGAAATGACGGAAATACTTTTCGGTCAGCGAGCCCTGCTTAATCATGCCCGCATCAATGGCCCACTGTGGAAAAAAGTCACGCAGAATCAGATAGGATGAGCAAGCGCAGCGCTGTTTGATTTTCCTGACTAAATGCCCCCAAAAAACAGAGGGCGAATAATACACAATACCATCGAATGAGTTTGCTTTTATCTTATGACGTACCGCTCTCCACGCACGCACTGACAGCAGGCTTTCATTAATGGCCCGCTGGACATGACTGACATCTTTGATTGGACCCGTTCTGAAGCGCCAGACGGCAACCCCCTCTAACCTATCTTCCTGCAGTGCGTGCTGCAGATTTGCATCCGGGGTAATAACCGTAACGCTATGACCACGCTGAATGAACTCCTGCGCCAGCTCATGGAACATCTTTGCGCCGACGCGGGTACTGTGCGGAAGATAATCGTCAATTATAAAAGCAAATTTCATCAGTACTCTTTCCAGACAACCCGTTTAATGTAGTCAGTGTAGGAATGAATAATCCGGACAACTTTGTCTGATACATTCGGCATGCTGTAATCATAGACCTGACGCAGCAACCGCTCTTCGCCGCGCGGCTGAGTCTCAAGCACGGCAAGTGCCTGCAGCACGCGATCGCGCTCCAGTCCTGTCATCATAACCGAGGCCTCTTCAAAACCTTCCGGACGCTCATGCGCTTCGCGAATATTCAGCGCCGGGAAATTCATGATTGAGGACTCTTCAGTTATGGTTCCGCTGTCAGAAAGCACCGCCCGGGCATGTTTCTGCAGGTGATTATAGTCATGGAATCCAAGAGGTTTCAGCAGCTGAATTTTTTCGTGAAACACAATGCCGTTGGCTTCAATGCGGTTACGCGTGCGCGGATGCGTAGAGACGATAACCGGCAGCTGATACTTCTCAGCAATGGTATTCAGAATATCCGCCAGCTTAGCCAGCTGCTTCGGCGAATCGACGTTCTCTTCCCGGTGCGCACTGATAACAAAGAACTGATTTGCCTGAAGCTGCAGGCGCTCAAGCACATCAGAGCCATCAATCTGCGGCATGTAGTGCGTTAATACTTCATACATCGGACTACCGGTTTTGATAACCCGATCTGCCGGAAGACCTTCAGCCAGCAGATACTCACGCGCAATATCGCTATAGGTGAGGTTAACATCTGCGGTATGGTCAACAATCCGACGGTTGGTCTCTTCAGGAACGCGCTGATCAAAGCAGCGATTTCCAGCTTCCATATGGAAAATAGGGATTTTGCGACGTTTAGCCGCGATAGCAGAGATGCAGGAGTTGGTGTCCCCTAAGACCAGCATCGCTTCCGGCTGGACTTCGGCAAACACCTGGTCAATCTTAATGATTACCTGGCCAATCGTTTCTGCCGCGTTTTTTCCCGCAGCATCCAGAAAGAAGTCCGGCTTACGCACATTCAGGTCGTTGAAAAAGACTTCGTTAAGCTCATAGTCGTAGTTCTGACCGGTGTGAACCAGAATATGCTCACAGTACTGGTCAAGTTTATCCAGCACGCGCGACAGGCGGATAATTTCCGGACGCGTTCCTACAACTGAAACAATTTTTAGTTTTTTCATAAGGCTCTTTATAAAGGCGAAGAGAAGGTATCTGGGTTTTCCGGATCAAAAATTTCGTTAGCCCACACTATGGCAATAAGAGTTTCACTGCCAATATTTGTTACATCGTGGGCCCAGCCGGGAATAGTCTCAATGATGACTGGCTCAGCGTCACTGGTAACTACTTCATAATATTCGCCAGTGATCATGTGCCGGAATTTAAAGCGAGCTTTACCGCTCAGCACCAGAAATTTTTCAGTTTTAGTGTGGTGATAGTGCCCGCCACGTGTGATGCCTGGATAAGCAGTAAAGTAAGAAACCTGACCAGAGTCATGGCTTTTAAATGCCTCTACAAATGTTCCCCGGCTGTCCGAATGAGCCTTTACAGGATAGGAAAACTGGCTGACAGGCAGATAGCTGATATAGGTAGAGTACAGTGCTCTGACAAAACCTGTACCAACACGCTCGTTGATCAACGTTTTTCTGCTATGTTTGAAATTTCCCAGAGTACTGACAATATCGCCTAACTTAACGTTGAATTCAGGTTTCACTTCCAGAAAAATAGAATTATCCACATCAACGCTATTACCATCCATAACCCTGACAAATGATGCCATAACATCATCAATATAAACCAACCTGATCGCTTTTTCAGGGTCATCGATATGGACAGGCTTTTCATTTGCTATGTTATGGCAAAAGGTTGCTACGACAGAATTATAGTTTGGCCGGGCCCACTTACCGAATACTCCCGGTAACCTGCAAATATAAACCGGATTGTCAAACTCATCGAACAAAGACGCAAGCCGATTTTCTGCGGCGCGTTTAGAACGGCCATAATCAGTTTCTGCCTCAGCATGAATGGATGAACTAAACAAAACGGGGATTTTACGGCCCGTTTTGTGTATAACTTCAGCAATTGACTGATAAAGCACTTCCGTGAGACCGATATTATCAGTAGTGAAATCAGCAGGATTTTGCGGACGATTAACGCCCGCCAGATGAAACACAAAATCCATATCCTGCAACAGGGCTGACAGCTCATGCTCATCTTGTTTACGGTTGAACGTATGAACGGTTATATCCGGGAATTGCTTAAGATATAGATTAAGATTTTTGCCGATAAAACCTTCAGAACCTGTAATCAGGACATTCACTGCTTATTCCTCCGGATCCGCATGCTCGCCTTTGGCGATTTTATGCATAAAATCAAGTTTCATCAGCAGGCGTATCATGCCTTCAACATCAAGACGTTCTGTATTATGGGAGTTATATTCTTCTCCACACAAAGCATCAGTTAGTTTCTTTTCGCCTTCTTCGACAAATTTTGCGTAATTCAGATCGCGCGTATCAGCGGGAACGCGGAAATAATCACCCATATCTTCAGCACAGGCACGTTCTTCTTTGCTTAGCAGAGATTCATACAGCTTTTCACCATGACGGGAACCGATGACACTGACCTGGTGCTCAGGCTTATTCATCACTTTCAGGATTGCCTGGGTCAGGGTTTCTACAGTAGCCGCCGGCGCTTTCTGAACGAAGATATCACCATTGTTACCGTGCTCAAATGCATACAGGACCAGATCAACCGCATCTGCCAGCGTCATCATAAAACGCGTCATGCTGGGCTCAGTGATAGTAATGGTTTTGTCCTGCTGTACCTGCTGAACAAATAGCGGGATAACAGAACCGCGTGATGCCATTACGTTACCGTAGCGGGTGCCACAGATGACGGTGCCAGTGCCTTCAAGATTACGACTGGCCGCTACCATGACTTTTTCCATCATCGCTTTACTGATGCCCATAGCGTTGATTGGATAAACTGCTTTATCGGTGCTCAGACAAACGACACGTTTTACGCCAGCATTGATTGCGCAGTTCAGCACGTTTTCGGTGCCAAGAACGTTAGTGCGCACAGCCTGCATCGGGTGGAACTCGCACGAAGGCACCTGTTTCAGCGCTGCCGCATGGAAAACATAGTCCACACCACGCATGGCAGCAGCAATGCTGTTTTCGTCACGTACGTCTCCCAGATAAAACTTTAACTTCGCGCTATTATATTTCTTGCGCATGTCATCTTGTTTCTTTTCGTCACGACTGAATATACGAATTTCACCAATGTCGGTATCAAGAAAGCGCTTTAATACCGCGTTTCCAAACGAGCCAGTGCCACCGGTAATAAGTAGGGTTTTACCTTTAAACATCATTATCTCCTGATTAAATCTTTTGAAATTAAACATTGCAAATACATTGATGCACGCATATCCGCATAACTAAATTCCATAGCTCGCTTCCGACCGTTAAGAAGCGCAGAAGCTGATGTGGAATCATTGTCAACGTATTGAAAATATTTTGCGATTTTATTTGCTGCATCACAAGGATTAAGCGGATCAAAATAAATTGCATGCTCATTGCATACATCGTGATTAAAAGGTGTATCAGACGCAAATAAAGGCCTTTCCATAACCATAGCTTCTAATGGCGTTGCTGAAAAACATTCAAGCAGGCTGGGGAAAATTATTGCGTCCATATGTCTGTAGAAAATAGGGCATTGGTCAACCGTTAAGACACCCACATTGCAGATATCAGATTTGAATTTTTGATCACATGCTGCCCACTCTTCCGGACTAAAAGTAACATAAAACTCAGAATCAATATTATGTTCAGACTTGAGATAAGCCTTAACCTGGGGAAATATTTTTGTATTTTTATGAGGATAATTCCTACCTACAAAACCAATCTTTATTTTATCTTTTGGAAAGGGGCAATTAATTTCCTTCCATCGCTCAACCTGCAAGAATACTGCACTAAAACAATTATTTACCACAGTGACGTTTTGCGAATTGCAAATTTTTTTATCAACTAATCGACGCGCAACGTGCTCTAGCTCAACTATCAAATGATCAGCACGTTTGAAAAACATCTTTTGCAGGAAAAATTTCACCCTGGTTTTAACTTTATTCATGAAATTCATATTGGCATAGATTTCATTTTCAGGGTAGATTATCCATGGTTGAGCAAAGCCTGTAATATTTTCAAATTTCCTAGAAAAACTATATAACGGGCCAAATATCGTGAAAACTTTACTAAAAGAATTCAGTTTTTTTTGAAAATCTTTATTTAAGGCTTTTATACCATAGCTGTTTACTACACGATAATTAGGCAGAACTGTAAGATCATAATTCAAAGATCTAAGATTTTTATCAACTTCATCAGAAGCCCAAATTTCAAGTAGCTCAGGCAAGTTGCTCATCATAGTCAACTCACCGATAACTGAGGTCGCAACCTGCACACCACCACCAACGTGTAAATTACTGGCGTTAATAAGTACTTTATTTAGGTTCACGATTTTTCTCTTTAGGGTTTTGCTTTAGATTTAGCTACCAATGCATATATGAGTAGAATCCCCAGAGTAAATATCATACCTTTAATGGCAGTAAACATAACGGCATGCCAGATGAGAAATAACGAGAATGATACTTTAAACAAGAGAAACCCAACGATGAAATTTCTTTCTCTATTATATATAACTGTTTTTGCCTGCAAGTAACCTAGCATTGCAAAAACTAAGGTTTGCAGTATGAATGTAGGCAATAGGCCCATAGTTAAAAATTGAGCAGCCGGTGCAAAACCAGATAATGTTGTGCCTGTTGCGCTGTAATGTAAATAAGTTTGCAATGGTAGCAATTTGTAGGAAATATAATCCATTAAATTGATATTACTGGCACATCCAAATAGGCATTCATCCCCGATTTTTATTACCTCAGGAAATTCAAAGTTAATAATACTCCACAATACTTGCCCTTGTAATGCGATGCGCGTCAGAATAAAGTCTGAGCTATAGCCTTGAGCGACATAAGATATGCTTACAATCATTATCAGAGAGAATGCAGCAAGAAAAAGTAAGATAAATGTTGTTTTTTTAAGCTTTAAATCTCTTGTAAAAGAGGGAAGTAACATTCCCATTACAGCAAAATAAATTATAAAAGCGCTAAACTTTTGCCCTAACAATAAAACTGTAAGAAGAAAGTAAGAAATTAATAGAAATGATGACAAATACAAACCAGCTTTATTATAACGCTTATCAAAATAATAATAAACCACAAAATAAAAGGTCTGAATCATTAATGAAGGATAAAAAGATAAACCTTTGCTTTCCATCTCTGTCCAGAATGCTACCCTATTAATCCCATTTATTACAGGGCCGCCATAGAATAATAATAGCAAAAAACCTAATATCACAATAAACGTTAAGGATACAACGACAACTGAATTATATACTTTTTCTGAAAGGTTAGGCAGTCTTATTTTCCTTTTTGTCTGCATGGCAAAAGAAAACGTAACTTTAGAAACACCTATCGAATAAAAGAAATAAGCCAACATTATCAAAACAGAACCATTAGGTGAACCATATTGATCCACCTCTATCATATGTACACCATTATTAATCAGTAATAAACTTACGCACATACCAATATAGTAATAAAATGGCATTGCGCTGGTAAACAAAAAATCTGGATGGTTCTTATAGTAATAGTAAATAATAGCAATCAATGAAACCGGAACGACTAGATACTCTAACAGCTGCGTATTTCTATCACTATTTAGATACTCTACATAGCCAAGGACAAAAAAAATCACTGGCAGAAATAATGTGATGAAAAGATCAAATCGTCTTATAACCATATATTTTCATTATCTATAGCATCAATATTAGAAAAAACAATCGGCTTAATTACGCGGTTATATATTTCTTCCGCTTTGGCCATTGCAGCTTGTCCGGTAAGCATAAGATTCAGTGAACCAGGATATGTTGCCAGATAGCAGGCAGCGACAAAATCAAGAGCATAATCTCTGTCTATGGTTATATGCTCATCAATAAGTGCATCGTTCATAATATTAAACAAGTTGTGTGGATTATCAATCTTAATTACATTTTTATGATCTTCGTAAAAAACGCGACCAAATAAAAATACTTTTCTTCCTAATAGTAAAGCTTCGTAACCGACAGTACTAGTCAGGGTAATAACACCAGCAGAATATTTAATTAGCTTTTTAGTATTTTCATTAGGGCCCAGAATATTTACATTTGGTAGTTTTTTAAGATCGTTATAAAACTTTATTGATGGATAACCCCAGGCACTGACATGATCTTTTACATATAGCTTATATCCTTGCGGAAGGTTAAAAGCGATATTTTTGATAACTTCATACTCATTTAAATATGTGCCAGACAAAATTGACGTAGATGATTCTGGATGAAAATGCATTGGATAAAGTAAAAACCTATCTTTTCCCAGGTTACTCGCATCATAATAATTACGCAGCTTAAGCGTATTAATTTTTCTTCCAACATTTCTTAAAAAGAGATTAAGATAAGTTTTTACTGGATTACCAGACTGAAAGCTGTGATATTCATCATCTTTTATATGGGAAATCACACGCCTAATAGTTTTGTATTTCTCTTTATTTAAATATCGTTTAGAAATATCGACTTTATCGAGGCCATTAATTTTCATATAATCAGGAACAACAGTCTCAATATTATCCAAATAATTAGTAGCCCACTGAGATATTTCGTCAGGAACAATAATAAGATTATCCCTTATCAACTTAAAAAACTTTTTTGTCCTATTATCATTGAGCGGGTCTGAACTTAATGAAAAACGCCCTGGAATTCTGGAACCGCCTACTCCAATATATTGGATATTATTTTCCTTCGCGACAGCCCATGCTACATGAGAAAACGTATTAGAAACATTCTCATAAAGGACGTAATCCGTATTTGTTGTCTGAAAAATAAATTCGTAAAAAGATATCAGTGCGCTTAACAACCTAGATAGATAAGCTTTATCTTTAACGCCCCATATTTTATACACTTCTGCTCTTTCAAAGTCAGAAAGCAGCATGGCATTCAGATTATATTTATTATACTTTAATAGTAATTCAGGATTTAAATCGTGGTCGCGAAAATAAGAAGAAAATTCAAAAACTTTGCTCTGCAATGCGTCCAGATTATTACTGTCTTTTGAAAGTTCACTATCTACAGCAAATGATACGACCGCACCATCGTTCTGCAGCAACCTGCTCAAGTGATTAAAAAAATGATAATAATTAGGTGCGCCATTGGATAAAATTAATACATTCATTACTTTTTGAGTCCAACTATCGAGTTTGTAGTAACTGGAGTATTGATCTTTACATCCTGGCTTAATTTCTGCCCGATAATCTTTTCCATATATTTAGGCGCCAGTCCAAAACCTGGGCGAACACTTCGCACTGCATCGGCGGTAATCACTTCACCTTTTTTCAGATCTTTAACGAAATAGAGTGAACGACGGAACTGTACGTTACCCTGTTCGCTTGATTTGCGGCCATAATCTACGTTTCCTAAAGCAGACCACGCGGTTTTCACTCCACGGCAAAGTTGTTGCATTTCAACTGGCTCAAGCGAAAAACTATCATCCGGGCCACCACCAGAACGATTAAGTGTGAAATGTTTTTCAACTATCGCCGCACCTAAGGCAATACTTGTAATGGCAGTAGTATTGTCCAGCGTATGATCGGACAATCCTGTAACGAGGTTATGCTGTTGAATCATATCGCTGATGGTACGCAGATTATAATCTTCTGCTGGAGCAGGATAACCACTTACACAATGCAAAATAGCCAGCTCTTTGCAACCGGCAGAACGTGCTGCATCAATAGCTTCCTGAATCTCTTCAGCATCAGCCATCCCGGTAGAAATGATCATGGGTTTGCCGGTACTGGCGACATAACGGATCAAGGGCAGATCAATAGCTTCAAAAGAGGCAATCTTGTAAGCAGGTGCATTAAGCTCTTCAAGCAAGTCAACTGCTGTAGAATCAAAAGGCGAACTAAAAATTGTGATACCTACTTCAGCAGCTTTTTCAAATAACGTTTTATGCCACTCCCATGGCATTGCGGCTTCTTTGTAAAGGTTGTAGAGCGTCTTTCCATCCCATAATCCGCCTTTGATCTGAAAGTCTTCGCTATCTGAATTAAGAGTAATAGTATCAGCGGTATAAGTTTGCAGTTTGATAGCATCAGCACCTGCGATTTTCGCTTCTTCAATCAGTTTTAAAGCGTTTTCAATTTTGCCGTTATGATTAGCAGAAAGCTCAGCAATGACGTAGGGCGGGAAATCCTGACCAATCTGGCGTCCAGCAATGGTGATATATTTATTCATCTTATTTACCTTTTCCTGTCCACTCATTTTTTAAAAGTCCGAAACAAATAACATCATGATATGTGTTATTATCGAACTGCTCCTGCCGCAGAACACCTTCAGTTGTAAATCCAAATTTTTCATGCAACGAAATAGATCGCTTATTGAAGTCGATAACACGCCCAACTATTTTCCTGACATTCATCTCATCAAATAAATATTCAATTATATTATATGCGAGGTATTTTCCCAGACCAGGTTTAGCATAAGGGTCTACATAAAATCCCCACTCTGCAATTTCATTCCCTACCAGGCTTATCTGCGCAAATCCTTTTGTTGTTTCATTAATTGAAAAAATAAAAGCAAACCTGTCTTTTCTCGTTGCTAATGACTCAAACCAGCTTACATGATCTACGCGTTTTATTATTTCTTTATTGAACATAAATAAGCGGATTGATTCATGGTTACGCCATTTTAGAATGAGGTCCAGATCGTCTTCACGCAACATTCTGATCGAATTATTTATCTTCAGATCAGCACCGATCATATAAGATTCTCCATCAGACAAGCTACGCGTTCTGCACCTTGTCCGTCAGCGACTAACGAACAGTTGGATGACATTGTGCTTAAAAGCTCAGCATCAGTCATGAAATTGCAGATATGCTCAGGTAGTAGCGCCAGAATATCTTGTTGAGAATTTATTACCCGTGCTGCATTTAATTTCTTAAGACTTTCAGCTATAACTCTCTGATTTTCAGCGACAACTATCATTATTGAGGGTACACCGAGAGCACAGCGTTCCCAGGCTGAAGACCCAGCCGCGCCAATCGCCAGGTCAGTTTCACTCAATAGCTTGCCCATTTCAGAGGTATCAATTAGCAAAGCTGTTTTCCAGGGATAATTTTCAATAGTTTTATATATTTCGTCCATCCAGGGAAACTTACTGCCGACAATGACATTGATACAACAATCATCTGGAAGGTTACTTTTTCTCAGGGCTTGCAGAACATCTTGCGTAGCATTGGCTGCGTCTACCCCGCCCATAGAAATCGTAATTGAGTGCAATCCATTTTTTTTTCTACGATTAAGGCTTGAGTCTCTCAATGCAGAAAACTCATCGCGCAGTAAAGCATATTTTGCACCCAGCAAAAATCTGCACGACTCAGGTGCTAACGCCAGATAATCTTCGACGGTTCTGCCAGCATTTTGATCTATCAGGACATCGCATTGATGCATACGATTTGCCAGATCATCAATGACGATAATTTTTTCTACTATTTCTTTAAGATAGCTTTCCCAGTCTGAATCAAGCGCATAATGATCCACCACGCATAAATCAATTTTCAAATCATCCAGCATACTGAGAACTTCGTGAGCATCCTGCATTTGTGTATAACCAAGCCAGTCTGCGTAACTGGCGGTTGTTTCTTTTCCATTATGAGGTTTTCTGAGCGAAAGGCAGAAATGACCGCGCTCAAGGATTTTTTCCTGAAGATGACCCTCATGAAGGCGAGTTGCAAAATAGCATTCTGCTCCTCGCCTTTTAAGTTGGTCGGCCAGAGTAAGACAACGCATTACATGACCCGTGCCTATAAGCAGCGATGCATCTGCACGAATAAGAATTTTTTTTCCTGTAAGCATTGCACTACCTTTTTAACAGATAATAAAGCTGCTCAGCTCTTTCCCAGTCACTATATGTATCAATATCCTGAACGCGCGTTCGGGGCAGCATCACAGGGATAGAGTCACTGGAAAATATAGGCTTCTGACTCAGCCAGGCCTCAGCGCTGCCCCAGTAGAATTGACCGGCATCATGCAGCCCTTCTTCAAGATCCTGCGACCGGGTATTATAGAACTCTGGAAAAAACATCTCTAATTTACCGTCCGCCTTTTTCTTCAATGCTCTCTGAATGGGGAAAGCGTATTCAGTAACGGAAAAAGCATAGTCTGCATCATGGTCTACCAGTAACTGGTGACCGATAATCAAGTCTTCCGGAATAACAAAAGGTGCAGTTGCATAAATGCAGCAGGCGTTTGTAACAGTCGCTATGTTTTCAGTCATCCATGTAATTGCGTGGGCAATTACCGGTACTGTCCCGGTGAAATCATCTGAAAGGTGTGCTGGCCGTTTGAAAGGAACCTGCGCACCAGCATTTCGGGCTACCTGCGCAATTTCTTCATCGTCAGTTGAGACGATGATGTGGTCAAACATATTGCTTTTCAGCGCTGTTTGTATTGAATGCACGATCATAGGCTGACCAGCGAATTCACGTATATTCTTTCTTGGAATTCGTTTGCTACCGCCACGCGCCGGAATAATGGCAATATTCATTGCTGTAATGCTTCTTTCAAACGCTGAACGACTTCATCTTGTTGTTCAGTAGTAAGAGTAGGAAACATAGGAATACTGATTGCTTCAGTGTAATACCTTTCTGCTTCCGGAAAATCTCCAGCTTTAAATCCCATCTCCTGATAGTATGGCTGGGTATGTACCGGTATATAATGCAGATTTACAATAATATCTTTGCTTCTGAGATAATTAAATACATCCAGATGCGTGGTTTTTATTTTGTCAAGCTGAAGCCTGACTACATATAAGTGTAACCCTGAATAACTATCAGGATGCTGCCACGGAAGTGTCAGAGGAAGCTCTGCGAGCAGTTCATTGTACCTTTCTGCAATTTCATGCCTCCTGGCAACGTACTGTTCCAATCTCTCCATCTGACTGGCACCTAAAGCAGCCTGAATATCTGTCATTCTATAGTTAAAGCCTAAAGCCACTTGCTGATAGTACCAAGGGCCATCCATTGGTTTAGTCATCAACTCAGGTTCACGAGTAATACCGTGACTTCTCAGAAGCCCCATGCTTGTAGCTAATTCATCACTATTAGTTACTGCCATACCACCTTCAGCAGTAGTAATGATTTTTACCGGATGGAAACTAAAAACTGTAATATCGCTAAATTTACAATTTCCGATTGGCTCATTTTTGTACTTGCCGCCGATTGCATGTGAAGCATCTTCTATAATTTTGAAACCAAACTTTAGAGACAGTTTATGAATGGCTTCCATATCACAAGGCTGACCGCACAGGTGAACCGGAACAACAATTTTTGGAAGACAATCTTTTTTCTCTGCCGCAATGAGTTTTTGTTCCAGCTTAACCGGGCAAAGATTATATGTTTTAGGATCAATATCAACAAAGTCTACCCGCGCTCCGCAATAGAGCGCGCAGTTAGCTGAAGCAACAAACGTGTTCGGTGTTGTCCATAACCAGTCATCTTTACCCAGCCCTAATGCAAGGCACGCAATATGCAATGCTGAAGTAGCGCTGTTTACAGCAAGTGCATGCTTAACATTAGAATGATGTGCAACTGCATTTTCAAAACGAGTGATCGCGGGACCTTGTGTTAAATTAACAGATTTTAACACTTCAACTACTGCGTCAATGTCAGCCTGAGTAATATCTTGTTGACCATATCTAATCATGATGAGCCCAATTCATATTAATTTGAATATTCGACATTGCCATAGCAATATCATTGCATGTTTAGCTAGTTTTGAATTCTTTTTTTGAATAATAGAAAACTACTGATTTAAATATCAAAATAAAGGTAAAGGCCGCTGTTATACCTGCTGGTACTGCAGTTATTTTATGATTATTTTGCAGCATTAGCACTGTTACAAAAAATACTAAAAGCGAAATTATATGACTGGCTATAATGGCTTTATCTTTTCCTATTGCATATAAAGCATAATGAAATATCATCCCTAAGGCGTTCATAGCTGTAGCAGCCAATAAAATATAATAAACTAACAAGTACTTTTCAAATATCGGCTTTTCAGTCCATTTGAGTAAGAATGGCATTAATAAAACACTAATGACAACAAATGCGATTGTTATTGCAACTGTTGTTATAGACATTTTTTTCAAATGTTTTCTAAATGCAATTTTGTCTCCATCATTTTTTAATTTTATAAGAGCCGGGTAACTAAATGAAAAAACGCCTGCGTCAAGAAAAGTCATTAATGTGCTGGCCATTCCTATAAACAATACGTAAGCACCGACTACCTCAAGATCGTTTAGATATTGCATCCAGTAGCGATCTACTGTTTGCAATCCTCTTAAAGCAAGCGTCGCAATGAGGAATAAGCCACTTACTTTTATTCCCTTAAGTATCCATGAATAGTCTATTTCACTCTTCCATCCGCCCATTTTGGCTTTCTTTAAAGAGCAAACTCCTAAAATTAAAGACAGTAAACCCGAAACTGACCAAAAAATAAAGATTGCGTTAAGTGTTGCAGGAATAATTTTGGAAGCCATGAGTATAACAATCAATATTGCCCATAAACCCTGCCTTACAAAAAGCAGAAAGCTTGCGGTAGTTTGTTTACTTATAGCCACTAGCAGGCGTGATATTTCTTGATTGACATGCTCTAATATTAGGATCAATATAAACCATGAGGCCTGAGCCAAACTTATTTTCCCACCAGCAACCGTAAAAATGAGTAAAACAAATAACACTATATATAATAAAAATGAAACAAAAGCCTGATTTTTAAGGAATGCTCCCCATTGTGATTTTTCACTTTTAATTATTTCACGCGTTGTATAAACATAGAAATCGAGACCAACGAAATACAGTGCATACCCTACTGTTGCAGTGAATATACCATATAAGCCGAGATCATTCGGAGCAAGATATTTTGCCAGGAAAAATATAAATAAAAACCTGCTCGCTAGCGTTATTCCTCGCAACGAGATATTTAAAACTCTTTTATTCATTGTTGATTCTTTCCTGCACATGATTTATTGAGTGCAATTTATACCGGTATCACTTGACAAACTAAAAGCTGATGGCCTTAAAATAATCAGATCATTATGATAAATGGCTATGCTACCGCCCCTGGCTTACGGCAACCACATGCCAGTTTAATCAATTTTTTAGTGCAATACGTATCAGCCGCTCAATAAACAACCACTATGGATATCAGAAGGTTAGCATATCAGCTTTCAGCATTTCACTGCTTGCTTTAATTGCTTATATAGTAAACAATTTGCGTCAGCTGTTTCAGCTACTCTTCTGTTATCAGTTTCCACAGCTAATAGTTAAGTTTAACTAATTTCAATAAGAAAAAAAGGCCTCTGTTTCCAGAAGCCATCTTTTTTCTTTCGCACTGTTTTAATGCTCAGCAACATTAGCACATAAGTTGCTCAGTGTAATACCCGAACGTCACAGATTATAACCATTCGGATTCTTTGACTGCCAGTTCCACGTATCGCGCATCATCGCATCGATGCCGCGCGTCACGCGCCAGTCCAGTTCATTGTTCGCAAGCGTTGCATCGGCCCAGAAAGCAGGCAGATCGCCGTCGCGGCGCGGTTTGAACTCGAACGGGATCGCTTTACCGGAAGCCGCTTCGAACGCTTTAATCATCTCCAGCACGGAGAAGCCAACGCCGCCGCCGAGGTTGTAAGCTTTATAGCCCTCAACCTTGCTGAGGTGATCCAGCGCTTTCAGGTGCCCTTCTGCCAGATCGACGACATGGATATAGTCGCGCTGTGCGGTGCCGTCTGGCGTTTCGTAGTCGTTACCAAACACGCCGAGCTTGTCGAGACGACCAATCGCTACCTGTGCAATGTACGGCAGCAGGTTATTCGGGATACCGGTCGGGTCTTCACCAATCTCGCCAGACTCGTGCGCGCCTACCGGATTGAAGTAGCGCAGCGCGATAGCCTTGAATTTAGGTTCCGCTTTGGCGAAATCGCGCATCACAAACTCAGTCATCAGCTTGGAGGTGCCATAAGGACTGGTGGTGCCGCCAATCGGCGTGGTTTCCACATAAGGAACCGGGGCGTCAGCACCGTACACGGTGGCTGATGAACTGAAGATGAAGTTCCAGACGCCCGCGTCGCGCATCTCTTCCAGCAGGACCACGGTGCCGGCTACGTTGTTTTCATAGTATTCCAGCGGCTTGCGCGTGGATTCACCAACGGCTTTCAGCGCAGCGAAGTGGATCACAGCAGAAATGCTGTGGCTGGCAAACAGATCGCGCAGGCAGGCGCGGTCGCGGATATCGCCTTCAACGAATACCGCTTTTTTGCCCGCCAGTTTTTCAACGCGGTTGATCGCTTCGCGTGATGCATTGCAGAGGTTATCCAGAACCACCACGTCGTCACCACGCTCCAGCAGCGCCAGTACCGTATGGGATCCGATATACCCTGCCCCGCCCGTTACCAAAATAGCCATGTCTACTCCTTGGAAACCGCGCAGGCTGCGCGGTATGGAAATGCTTACTTATCCAGAATCTTATGAATCGCTTCGCGGAAGTCGCGGCCCTGTGCGTTGCTGCGCAGGCCATAAGAGACAAACGCCTGCATATAGCCGAGTTTGCGGCCGCAGTCGAAGCTGGTACCGGTCAGCAGCTGCGCATCAACCGGTTTGGTTTTGCTCAGCGAGGCGATGGCGTCAGTCAGCTGAATACGGCCCCATGCGCCTGGCTCGGTTTTCTCAAGCTCAGCCCAGATGTCTGCAGACAGAACATAGCGACCCACTGCCGTCAGGTCAGAGTTCAGCTCAGCGGCATGCTCTGGCTTTTCAACGATGCTGGTGATCGTACTGATATCGCCCGGGTTGTCGATAGGCTGCTCGGTGGTCAGCACGCCATACTCAGAGAGATCTTCATTCGGCATATGTTTTGCCAGAACCTGGCTGCGGCCGGTCTCTTCAAAACGCGCGACCATGGCGGCCAGGTTATAGCGCAGGTGATCGGCAGTGGAGTCATCCAGCAGCACGTCTGGCAGCACAACCACAAACGGGTTGTCGCCAATCATCGGGCGCGCGCAAAGTACAGAGTGACCCAGACCCAGCGGATCGGCCTGACGGACGTTCATGATGGTAACGCCTGGCGGGCAGATGGACTGCACTTCGCTCAGCAGCTGACGCTTTACGCGCGCTTCCAGCAGGGCTTCCAGCTCGTAGGTGGTGTCGAAGTGGTTTTCCACCGCATTTTTGGAAGCATGGGTGACCAGCACAATCTCCTTAATGCCTGCCGCCACGCACTCGTCAACGATATACTGAATCATTGGTTTGTCGACGATAGGCAGCATCTCTTTTGGAATGGCTTTAGTCGCAGGGAGCATATGCATACCGAGGCCCGCAACCGGGATTACTGCTTTAAGCTTGGTCATATTTGTTCCATTTTATGAAGTGTAGACATGCATCGATTATGCAGTAATGGCCGCTCGGGCAAGTATAATCTTTATCTGAAAAGCCGACACTAACTCTCTGTCACAGCATCAGAAATTAGTGATCAGGGGCGGTCAGCGTCGGTAATTTTCCGGGCAAATTCAAGCGCTAAAGGCGGGTAAAAGCGTGACGTAAATAGCATTCTGCTATGGGGGTTAAGACCGGCGTTTTTCAGAATGATACGACGTGCAAAGAGTGGTCAGACAGCAAACAGGGGCGTCGTGAAGAACGCCCCTGCAGGATCGGCTTTTTGGCCAGCGCATAAGCCTGACATCGTCGCACCCATCACTGCGCCGATAACCCGTCCGCCTGCGCTTTCATACCTCTTACACCATCTGCTCCAGAATTTTCGCCAGCTCTCCGTAGGCAATATGCTGGTTAAACTCGGTTTCAACTTTATGGCGCGCGGCAGCCACTACCGGTGCAACATCAATGTCGCCGCGCGACAGGCGCAGTAATGTAGCAGCCAGCTCATCGGCATCGTTCTCAGAGACCAGCCAGCCGCTGACGTTGTTCTGGATCAGCTCCGGAATGCCGCTGTGGTAGGTGGATACCACCGGCAGCCCCACCGCCATGGCCTCCATCAGCGCCACGGGGATCCCTTCCATGTCACCATCGGCAGCCGTTTTTGAGGGCAGCAGGAAAATATCAGCGTCGTTAAGCGCCTGACGGATCTCCTCCTGCGGCTTGAAGCCCGGCATGCTGACCATCTCTTTCAGGCCGGCACGGGCGATATGTTCACGCATCATGCCTTCCTGCTCGCCGTTGCCGATGATGGTAAATTCAAACTGGCCGCCTTTATCGCGCAGAATTTCACTGGCTTTAACTGCAACGTCCAGCCCTTTTTTCTCAGTCAGGCGCGCCACAGAGACGATGCGCAGCGGCTGGTGAAACGCTTCGCGCGGCCGGAAGTTGAATTTCTCCGGTTCGATACCCATCCGCGTTACGTGCACTTTTTCACGCGGACAGCCCATCTCAATCAATTTGTTTTCCCAGAGGTGGCTGATCGGCAGCATCAGTTCGCTCTGCTTAAACAGATTAATGTAATCCTGCTTGTGCTCCTCGAGGATATGGCGGCGTGAGATATCTGCACCGTGGAATACGGTCGCCTGCTTGCCTTTCAGTACGCCCAGTTCACGCAGTTTGTTTGCCAGCGCGCCGGCATAGCCGAAATGCACCAGAAAGACGTCGGCGGTGAAGGTCTGCTTCGCGTTAGCAACGATCGCCGGCAGCAGCAGCTTCTTTGCCTGTGCGCCGTAGCGTCCCACGTTGAGCGATTTGATCAGCGCCGGTTTGGCGATCTTCGGCAGCATCAGACCGATACGCTGCGTGAGCTTGTCGAGGTTCGATACCTTCTCTTCCGGCAGCAGATAGTGCGTTTTTGCCGCCAGGTTATAGTCGTCGAACGCGGCGTGACGGTTGATCATGTCACCCGGAAACACCGAGATGATTTCAACGTCATAGCCGGCATCAATAAAGTGGGTTACCTGGTTGAGGACAAACGTCTCAGAGGCAACCGGAAAACGCATGGTGAAAAAGGTTAACTTCATCACTTACCCCAATACATTCAGAAGTTCTTCGGTGATGCGGTTGCCTGTTTCACGCTTCTGCGCGACCGCGGTATTTACGTTCAGTTTCAGATTGCCGTGGTCAGCCAGCACTGTCTTGCGCTGAACGCGGGCCATCAGGCTCCGGGGCGTTTTACTGTTGTGCGTAAACAGCGCATTCTGCTGCTGCAGATAACCCGGGCTGGCCGGATAACAACGGATACCGTCACTACCCGGGTTTGCGCATGCTGCCTGCAGTGAGTCAGTCAGCCTGTACAAAATTACACCACCACCGCCATTCCCGCAGGTATGATTACCCGCCAATAAAATCGTCATACAAACTCCAGATATATTTTTTGTAATTCTTACAAGCCGCCGCTTCTATCCTGAGCAGCAAAGTGAACTCTGGCAAAAAAAACTGCAATGGGACAACGCCCGAAAAATGGTGCCAACTGCCTGTTATCTAACCTAAAGCTTCTTACGTAATTTCAGGGGCGCATAGATGCGACCCCCGTGTGTCCCATCGGGGCGCATAAATGCGCCCCCTACATATTTCGCAGAGGTGGCATTCATGCCGCCCTGGAGTCAGCCGATCTCTCATCCAGGGGCGCATTAATGCGCCCCCTACATTTCCCGTAGGGGCGGCATTCATGCCGCCCTGAGTCAGTCGATCTCGCATCCAGGGGCGCATGAATGCGCGTCCTGCGTATCCCAGCGGGGCGCATAAATGCGCCCCCTACAACATCCCGTAGGGGCGGCATTCATGCCGCCCTGAGTCAGTCGATCCCGCATCCAGAGGCGCATGAATGCGCGTCCTGCGTATCCCATCGGGGCGCATAAATGTGCCCCTGCAGCGTTTATTTATCCCTTAAGGGCAAAATAGGGCATCGCGACCTGCTCGCCGTTGATCACCACTGACACAAACCCTTTAGGCTGGCGCGTATCCACCTGTTCCGGTTTCAGCTCGCGTGACGCCATCAGCAGGTCACCCTGCTCATTGCCGCCGATGCCCGCTTTACCGTTATGCAGGCTGAACCGCTGCGGCGCCTGCTGGCTGCCGTTGCCCGGCGTGCCTTTTACCATGGTGGCATCAACGCGTGCGCAGCGTCCGGTCATAAAGCGATCTTTGGCGGTGCTTTTTATCAGCACCACGGTGGCCGGCGTCCAGCCTGCCAGCCTGACCCAGACTTTGGTATCGGTGTCGGAACGCGCTACCAGCCGTACCTCCAGCACCGGAGCGCTGCCTTCGGCTGACCAGCTCGCCTCCGCTTTCTGCGTTTTGCGCTGCAGATGGATCACCGCCCGCCCGCCGGTCTGCTTACCGCCGGTGACATCCATCATCGGCGTATCATCGGTGCCGGGGCTGAACTGTGACTGGCCAAACAGCTCAATCTCCCAGCTATCGCCCACGTCAGGTGAGTAGAAATTACCCAGTTCGAACCACGTCGCCTGGTTGGTGTTATTACTCAGGCGGAAGCGCGAGGTGATGTAGTTGTATTTAAGGCTGCCGTCGATGGCAACGCCATAAGACTCCACGCGGGTGGAGCCCATCTCCCAGATGCTCAGCCAGCGCTCGCCCTGCAGCGAGTTGTCGATCCAGCTGCCTGACTGCAGGTTCGTCTGGCGCATATTGAGACGCGAGTTGCGCGCATTAAGCGGGTTTTTGCAATCTTCCAGGCTCAGCGCGTCGATGATCCACTGTCCGTTAGAGATATCGCCAGGGTGCTCGCTGTGCTCAATCCAGCCGTTATGAATAATCGACTGACTGCAGCGCGGCAGGTTCAGCACCATTCCGCCGGTACAGCGCTGGGCGTTGAAGTTAGAGAGCTCTATCGCCGTGCTGTGATCCCAGACACCCGCTTTCTGACCTGACCAGCCCGCTTTGATGACGTCACCGGTACAGGTATCGGCATACCACTGGTCAATTTTGCAGTCGAGCGTATCGAGCAGGCTGATTGAGGTGCCTCCTACGCGGTTAAAGCGCAGGCAGGCGCCGCGAAAGAACTGGCCGCCCGGGCAGGTGTTGCTGAACAACCCCTGCCGGTTGGGCCGCTTATCATTCTGGCCGTTGAAGTTAAGGTTTGAGATCTCCGTCCAGCGCGCTTTGACTTTAAACACAAAGTCAGAGCGGCCGTCAGAGACCAGCGTGGTCGCCGGAAAATAGCCGAAGTTAACCATCGCGCCGGAGATGCGGAAGAAGCGCTGCTCCTCCTCGCCGAAATCACAGCCGGTGACAAAAAATTTACCGGCCGGGAACTGCACGCAAATAGGCTGATTGTTATCGAGCGACCACTGATACATCGCTTTGATGGCCGGTGCCGCGTCTGTTTTTCCGTCGGCAATAGCACCAAATTCAAACAGCGTCAGACGGTTAAAATCTTCCACCACGCGCCGCCAGTAAAACCCGTTGCCGCTTAAGATAACGCCGTCATCATCACGCGCATCGCCATAAGCACCGACAAATTCGCCACCCCCCACTTCCAGCCCTTCATGCCAGCTCTTGAGCTTGATCTTGGCACCGGCAAACAGCGGGCGGGTTTTACGCAGCTCCTCAACGGACGGGATCTCGCCAATCAGCTGATAGCCGTTCGGCTGGGCCAGACGCTGGCTGAAATTATTCTGGCCGGGGCGTGAGACATCGGTAATGGAGAAGAGCGTGTTTCCCTCGCTGTCTTCCACCGCCATGGAGTGCGCCGGATTAGCGATCAGCGCAGCGTTATCATGGATAAATTGCGCAAAGTTACCTTTGTTCAGCGCAATCGGCTGGCTGATTTGCGCTACTTTGCCGCTGGCGTCGCGCAGGTAAACCGGGATCTGATTGCCTTTTTGACTGGCGTCGCTGCCCGCTTTACCGATCCACAGCCTGCCTTCAAAGTTCTGCCAGAACTGCGGCGGCATGGTATAGACATTTTCCGGCGTGAGGATCGGCACATCGCCCTGCGGGACGCTGGCCGGATCGACCGGTTTCAGCGCGGGCTGGCCGCTTTTCGCTGCGTAGCTGGAAAATGCGCTTACGGAAAGCGCGGTCACAATGGAGGAGGCGGCTGCCTGCAACACTTCTCTTCTTTTCATGCGTTCAATCCCGTGGTCAAAGTCAGTGTGTCCCGGCAGGCATCAAAAAGCATGGCGCTTATACCAGCGCCAGCCAGCTCTGTTTGATCTGATTACCGTCAAACTTGAGTGCGGTCTCTTTTGTCTTATCGCTCATGGCAAAAAACAGCGCATCATCGCTGGCAAGCTGTTCCATCCGCGCCAGAAACGTGGCTTTATCATTCATCGGCACCAGGAAACCATCTTCGCCGTGGTTGATGATCTCCTGCGGGCCGGTCGGGCAGTCATAGGCCACCACCGGCAGGGACCAGGATTTCGCCTCCAGCAGCACCAGCGGCAACCCTTCATAGCGTGACGTCATCAGCGCCATATCGCTGTCGCGGTAGTAGTCGTTAATGTTGCTGACCTTGCCGACAAAGTTCACGCTGTTGGTAATACCAAGTGCAGCAGCCTGCTCATGCAGCTGCTGGCGCAGCTCGCCATCGCCGGCAATCGCCAGCGTCCACTCCGGATGCTTTTTGCTGAAATCTGCCCAGATATCCAGCAGCAGATCGAACCCTTTCTGGTTATCAAGCCGCCCGACCGCCAGCGCCTGACGACTGCGCTGACGCCGTTCAAAGCCTTTGTACACTACCGGATTGGGGATCTGCTGGCTGCGGATATGCCAGCGGCTGAAGACCTGCTGATCTTTATCCGTCAGGACAATCACGCGGTCGTAGTAGCGCAGCAGCAGCCATTTCATGAGTTTGATCGGCTTGCTGAAAGAGTTGATGGCGATATGCTCGCAGGCGTAGGCTTTAAAGGTTTTTTTCTTTAGCGTCATCAGATTCCAGAACGCAAACATCACGCTCAGGCGGCCCATACTGATGAGAAAAACGCAGTCAAAACCTTCCTGGTGAACGCGCGCTACGACACTTTTAATCGGGTTGCTATGGCCTTCGAAACTGACGATCTCTTTTACATGCGTAAAGGGATAAAAGGTTTCGCCATGGCCCTCAAGAGAGTAAATAGTGACGGCGTGCTCTTCACCAAGGCACTCTGACATGAAGTTACAGATGTTCTCGGTGCCCGCATAGGAGTAGGCATCTTTGATCACCAAAACGACTTTTTTCATTTAACGCTTTCCACCTCAAAAATACAGAACGTAAAACCCATACTGGCTGCATGACTGCACGCAAACATGCGGATTTCAGCGATGCTTCAGGGCGAAAAGAACGCCATTCACCATATACCAGGTGTAATAGTAATAGACTTTTAATGGGTTGTTTTTATAGATAATTCTTAATAATTCCAGATGCCATTTCGCCGCCTTGTTTTTGTTCCGCGACAGTGAATCACCCAGCTCGTAATAGTTCACCAGCGTCTTGCGGATCACCCGCGCCTGTTTGTAGCGGGAAAAGAGCTCGTAGAGGAAAAGAAAGTCTTCATGCCCTTTACGCTGGAAGAAAATCCCCTGCGGCGGACGACGGAAACAGACTGATGAGAAGCAGACGCGATACTGCTTCTTCACAAAGTTATCCTGCTGCAGATACGGTTTGCCCCAGGTGATATCGTGTTCGGCGCTCTGCGTTTTATAGTGGTAATGCGTGATAACAAAGTCATCGCCGGCGGCGATGGCAGCAGCCTGCTCAGCCAGTTTCTCTGGATGCCACTCATCATCGCTGTCGAGAAACGCGATGATCTCTTCACTCGCAGCACGCAGCCCGACGTTGCGCGTTTCTGCTGCGCCCTGATTAACCTCATTGCTGAGAATAGTAATGCGCGCATCCTGGCAGTGCTCACGCACCAGGGCCAGAGAGTCGTCGGTGGAGGTGTCATTAACCAGATAGAGATGCCAGTCGCTGTAGGTCTGTTTAACAATCGACTCAACCGCGCGCAGTACGGTTTTACGTGCGTTATACATCGGCATCACAATACCGATGGTGCCAACATGATTTGTCATTTTTATTGCCCGGAGTGTCAGGAACCAAAAAAATTGCTCCCGCGCGGGGAGCAAGTGGATGCGTGTCAGGAGACCGCTTTTCTGCCGCCAAACCGTGATTTCACCTTATCCATCAGGCGATTCATAAAGTAGGCGCGGTTGTCGCGGTTGGTCAGGAAAAAGTAGCGGGCAAAGCTCAGGCTCGCCTGCAGCGATTTACCGTCCATCTTGTAGCGCAGCGGCAGTTTGAATGCCTTATAGGTATGGACGTCACGCGTCGTCAGGTGCGGCTTCATGCTATCCAGCCAGAAGTAGGAGTACTTTACCGACTCCCCTTTGTGCTTAGAGCCAAATTTGGTCACCAGGTGATAGGTCGCCAGCGGTTTGGCAATCATCACAAACTCATAGCCCAGGCGATCGGCGCGGATACAGAAATCGTAGTCCTGATGGCGGATATAGCGCGTATCAAACTGGATTTTCAGCGCATCCTCGCGCTTCAGCACGATGGTACTGGTCTGGATAAAGCCGTAGCAGCCAAACAGATATTCAGCGACGGTCTCATTTTTGCCCGGCGCCTGCATCGGCATCACTTTCAGAAAACGGCCATCCTGATGAATATTGACCTGGCTGAAAATGACATAACGTAACTTCCCCTGCGCTTCCAGACGCGTAATGGTGTCGCGTACCTCTGAAAGTTTATCCGGGTGCCACTCGTCATCCGCATCAAGGAAGCTGATAAAGTCACCTTCAGCCAGTTCAATACCTTTGTTACGGGCGCCGGCGCCGTTGAGTTTGACCTCAGAAAGCTCCAGCTTAATTGTCAGCTCCTGATAGCGTTCATCCCGTACCACCTGCGCCAGCTCTGCCGCGTCAGCCGATTTGTCATCCACAATGATGACTTCAAAATTACGATAGCTTTGCGCTTTAACGCAGTCGAGCGTGGTGATAATCGATTTCGACGCGTTATACGCCGGAATGACGATTGAGAAGCGAATGTCCTGCATTGCCAGCACCTCTTAAACAGCTGTTCCAGATCCAACGGTAGCGCGAGCAGGCCCCGGAAAGAAATCGGTTTTATTCCGAAAAATCATACCGTTATTACTCTTTCTTCTGAGGATGCCGCGTACCATTACGGAAATACCAAAGATTGTGCTGTGTGTATATTTGGGTGCAAAACGCACCGAAAAAATGGCGTCGGCCTGAAAAGGCGTTGCCCGGCTGTGAGCCGCTGTGCTTCACCATAAAAACGGGGCGGATAAACCGCCCCGTGAAGGTGTTATTTAGCTTTTAGCTTCTTTGCCGTATTCGTAGTTGTAGTAGTCGTAACCATAACCGTAGGCGTTTGACGCTTTGCGTACCACGGCGTTGAGGATCACGCCCTTGATCTCAATGCCGTTCTGCGCGAAGCGCTTGTAGCTGACATCCAGTTCTTTCGTGGTGTTGGTTTCAAAGCGTGCAACCATCAGCGACGTTCCTGCCAGCTTACCAATGATAGAGGCATCGGTAACCGCCAGGATTGGTGGGGTATCGATCAGCACCAGGTCATAGTTTTTGCTCGCCCACTCCAGCAGCTCACTCATGCGACGATGCATCAGCAGCTCAGACGGGTTAGGTGGCACCTGACCACGTGGCAGGAAATCAAAGCCGTAGACGCCGCGCTGAATCATCGCCGGAGAGAACTCAGTCTTGCCGGAAAGGACGTTAGAGAGGCCCTGCTTGTTATCCGCACCCAGCAGCTCATGGGTGTAGCCGCGACGCATATCACCATCGATAAACAGCACGCGCTGACCCGCTTTGGCGACCAGAGTTGCCAGGTTGGCACAGACAAAGGTTTTACCAATGCCCGGGCTGGCGCCGGTGATCATCAGGATGTTGTTCTTCGCTTCCATCATCGCAAAGTGCAGGCTGGTACGCAGGCTGCGAATCGCTTCGATAGAGAGGTCAGTCGGGTTACCCAGCGCCAGCAGCGTATTGTGCGGATCGCTTTTCTCTTTGTGACCACGACGCGCCAGTGCTTCAGTATCTTTCTTGCGCTGCCACTCAGAGAGCGGGACGCTGGCGTAGACGTTCATGCCCAGCTCTTCCAGCTGCTCAGGATTGTCAATACCGTGATGGAACAGCGCTTTCAGCAGCACCAGACCGACCGACAGCAGCAGACCCAGAATCAGGCCAGCCAGTACAATCAGGGTTTTCTTCGGTGCAACCGGGCTACCGGCCGTTTCAGCGTTATCGATGATGCGGACATCACCTACGGTGCTTGCCTTGCTGATCCCCAGCTCCTGCTGACGGTTCAGCAGCTGCATGTAGATCTCCTGGCCCGACTGTACGTCACGCGTCAGTCGCAGGATCTCCTGCTGCGTCTGCGGCATAGAGGAGATGCGCTTGTTCAGCTGAGCCTGCTCCGCTTCCAGCGTTTTGCGTTTATCCAGCAGCGCGCGGTAGGTCGGGTGATCTTTGGTGAACAGCTGCGACACTTCTGCTTCACGGAAGGTCAGCTCGTTCAGCTGGCTCTGCACGCTGACAGAGGTATCCAGAGCGGACTTCGCTTCCAGCGACATATCAACAGACGCGTTCTCGCGGCGGAAGGTGTTCAGCTTATCTTCCGCATCATCCAGCTTGGCACGCACCTGAGGCAGCTGATTACGCAGGAACTGCAGGCTCTTTTCCGCCTGTTCAGACTTGCGCTCAACGTTCTGCAGCAGGTAGTTGTTGACGATCTGGTTCAGGACACGGCTCGCCTGCTCCGGATCTTCATCACGGTACTCAAGACCCAGTACGCCGGTGCTTTTGCCTTTATCGGCCACGGTCAGCGCACCCAGTACGGTTTTAATCGCCTGCAGGTCGGTCAGTTTGGTGACGCTGAAGGTCGTGCCTTCATCTGCCTGAATACCGCTGACCAGCATGGTGACTTCGCCATGCTGCTCCAGCTGACCCACGCGGCCTTTGAACAGTTCGTCGCCGTCGCTGCTCACGGTATAGGTATCTGCACCGGTCACTTCCAGCTCAACGGTACGCTTGTCGATGCTGCGCGGGATCTCCAGACGGGAAATAGCGATCTGTCCCGGCTTGTTACCCATCAGGCGCGACAGGCCTTTACCAATGACCGGGAAGTAGTGCTGCTGCACTACGCTGTCCAGACCCAGATCCTGAACGGTTTTGCCGATGACCATACGGGATTCAAGGATCTGAATCTCGGTATCAGAGGCTGGCATGGCTGGCAGAACGTCGGTCAGATCGTTCAGCACCGAAGCGGTGTTTTTCTGCTCAACCTGTACCATGGCGTCTGCGCTATAGATTGGCGTCGCAAACAGTGTGTAGAGCGTTGCCACCAGCATAAAGAAGGCGGTAACGGCAACAATGATCCAGCGGTGATCAACCAGCTGTCCCACAAGATGCGCCAGATCCCATCCATTCGAATCTTCTTTTGGCGCGGTCATGACCTTGTTTTTAATATTCATGGATAATCCCAACTATCGGCTTAATACGTTGACCCATTTCTGGGTTGCGTTGTCCAGTAACCCGTACACAGCGTCGAAGGCCTCGCGGCTCTTTCGGTACGGGTCCGCAATTTCCTGTTGATTAAGCCAGTGCCCCAGCAGCATCGTTTTTCCGCGCGCGGCGGGATCGATGCGGTTGACCTGCTCAATATGGCGCTTCTCCATCACCAGAATCAGGTCGAAGTCACGGCACATTTCTGCCGTTAACTGCTGTGCCTGATGTCCGTCGAGTGAGAGGCCATGCTCAGCGGCAACCTCACTGGCCATCTTATCGGCCGGATACCCTTCCAGGGCACCCAGGCCGGCCGAGGCCACGCGCGTTTGCGGCAGTGCCCGTTTCAGCAGCCGCTCGGCGGTTGGCGAACGGCAGATGTTACCTACACAAACCACTAACACTGACTTAATCATGGTAAAACCTTAGTTCGACCAGTTGCGGAAGCGCAGCGCTGACGAGCTTGCATCGTCGATACCTACGATGGTCGGCAGCAGTCCGGAGATAACGCGGTTCCAGCGGGTAATCGGCGTGGCGGTGACGTAGACGATGTCATACGGTTCCAGCTGGAACTCCGTACCCATCACCATTGACGCCGCATCCTTGGTATTCAACTGATAGATGTTGGCGATTTTCGTGCGGTTAGCGCCGCGAATCGGACGGATAACGAACACGCCGGTTGCATCAGAGGTGGTCTGATCCATGCCCTGTGCGTTGCCCAGCGCTTCTGCCAGCGTCATGCCGCTGCGATCCATCTTCAGAGTAGCCTGCTGACGCACTTCACCCATTACAAAGACTTTGAGATCGTCATTACGCGGTACGTACAGAATGTCGCCCGGATAGAGGAGATGGTTCTGGCTCAGGTCGCCATTTTGCATCAGGGCCTGCAGCGAAATACGCTGTTCGCGGCCGTTATGCGTCAGCACGACGTTGCGCCAGTCAGCATCAGCGGCCAGGCCGCCCGCGGCGTTGACTGCATCCAGTACGGTAAGCGGCACGTTGGTAATCGGCTGCTGACCAGATGTGGTCACCGACCCGGTGATATACGCTTTCTGCGAGCGGAAAGCCGCCAGGTTAACATCTACCTGCGGGCTTTCAATGTACTGCGCCAGACGACGCGCAATCTCCGCACGCACTTCCGTTACGGTGCGACCCGCGACGCGTACTTTACCGATGTACGGATAGAAAATTGTGCCGTCAGCCTGCACCCAGTTGCCGGTGTCGCTGGCGCTGCGGTACTGGCCGGCTGGGGTCGTCAGCTCCGGGTGATCCCAGACGGTGACATTCAGCACGTCGCCCACACCGATGCGATATTCGTAGCTCTGAATCTCGTTCTGCAGCTGTGGGTTAGCCTGTGCAACCAGCGGCTTAGGACGCATCTGCTCAACCAGACGAGGTGTCATCGGGAAGACGTTTACGTATTTATCGATGTCAAAGTTGCTATCCTGTTGCTCAATGACATCTTTTCCACTGGTGGTAAGGTGCGAACCTGGTTCGATGGTGCACCCGGAGAGAAAAGTTGCGGATACCAGTAAAGGTATCAATTTAGTTTTCATTATCATCTGGTTATTCGCTATCAGTTAATGATTGATAGAGGCGAAAACGCCGCTGTGTAAGCGTCTTACAAAAATTTAATTTAACGGGTTAAACACTGAAACTGTGGGTCATTATCATTGCTCCCTTGGTTTTTATGTTGTCACCGTGCCCCCGGACGACATCAATTAAAGCGGAATAGTGCCACTCAACAACCCATTCGCTTTAATCAGGCTCGATAATGGCAGTGTTCAGATAACAAGACTCCCAGCACCGGCAGTTATTCAGCGAGAGAGGTACCCTCTCCCGCCTTCGCTGTCTATCAATACGCGCCGTCGCGCTTAAGCACTACGCCGACTGTCTTAAACAGGATCGCAATATCATTCCACAGCGACCAGTTTTTGACATACCACGAGTCGAAATAGACGCGTGTTTCGTAGTCAACGTCGTTACGACCGCTGACCTGCCACAATCCCGTCATGCCTGGCTTGGCCATCAGGTAGTAATCTACATCCCCGGCATAACGGCAGAGTTCATCTTCAATCACCGGACGTGGCCCCACAAGGCTCATGTCGCCACGTACCACGTTCCACAGCTGCGGCAGCTCATCCAGACTGGTTTTACGGATGAAATGGCCAACTTTGGTAATACGCGGATCGTTCTTCAGTTTGAAATCTTTATCCCACTCCGCTCGCGCAACCGGATCGGTGCGCAGCACCTCTTCCAGCACTTCTTTGGAGTTGATCACCATTGAGCGAAACTTCAGGCATTTAAATTTACGTCCGTTCATACCGACACGTTCGTGACCGTAAATCGGCGGTCCGCCATCGCGGCCAACCATAAAACCGAGTACCAGCAGCGCCGGCGACAGCGCCACAATAATGCCGAGTGCACCGACGATGTCGAACGTGCGCTTGAGGAAACGCGAGGTGCGCTTCGCCAGGTTGTTGTTCACGCGCAGGATCATGACTTCGTGGCTGAAGATATAGGCCATGTCCGTTCCGTAGAGCGGTACACCACGCAGCGTCGGAATAACGGATACCGAACGGCAATTGTGCATAGCCAGGTTTTTCAGCCAGAGGTCGCGATACTGACTCTGTTCAGACTCAACCGCAACGATAAACTGCGTTTCGCTGTTGGTTAACTGCCAGAGCTCAGCTTCGTTATGCAGTACCGGTACGCCGGAAATGCTGGCCTGCGGGCAGCTGCCATCAACATCAAAGAAGGCGATAACGTCAAAGCCCATCACCTCTTCACTCTGCAGCGCCTGCCAGGCTTCCTGTGCGTTACGGCTGCTGCCAATGATGATGGTCTGCTTTTTCCACATACCGAAATGGTTCAGTACACGCTTGGAGACGGCACGCGCAACCGGGATCAGGATCAGCGCCAGAATCCAGGTCAGTACCCAGACAAAACGCGACATCTGCCACTGCGATAATGCAGAAATAGACAAATCGATGACCGAGAAAATAAACACGGTACGAAATATCTCTTTCAGCTCAAACCAGAATGGCTTGCGGTAAGTGTAATGGCGCAGACGCACCCAGAACCAGCCCGTACAGATAATTGACAGACAGATGTGAGTAGCAATTTTTAAATTGAGATCTTTTTCAGAGATATCAGCCAGTGGCGAGTCAGATAATGAATTAATCAGGGCGAGTGCAATAAACAACGCCGCGTTAAAACAAATTAAATCCGAGCACGCCAGTAAAAATTTGGTCAGAAGACTTTTATATGTAAATTCGTTATCGCGCATATTTAACTCTTTTATTTTATTTCCCTAATCCCTAACGCTACAGGCCTGTGTAATAAATGAGCGATACTCAGTCGGAGCCTGTTGAGCAAACTGCGGCGAACTCCCCGGTATTTAGGTCAATTCTCTATTGATTTTCGACAGAAAATTGTGATAAATACCAACGGATTAGTCTGAGTTCCATTGCCGCTACACCAGACAGTTCATTTCCTGTTTACGCCAGTTCAGGCACGCTACCGCCCCTGGCTGTCGCTGCCAATACCGCCTGCTCATCCTGTTTTGCGCTTTTTTAACCATTTTCCCAGGATAACTCCTGGCCGGATCGCGCAGGTTCACAATTCACAACTTTAAAATGCATAACCCTGCGCTATTAACCAGATTGGCGCGGACATTTACTGACACGTTGCTATACTAGTTATTACTGGCTTGTTTACAAGTAGGGCCCGTGCCCCCTGTGCTATTTTAGGAAAAAGACTACCAGCCATTAGTAATGACGCCACATCTGCCGCGCAATCAGCGGTGAAAATTCAGAATTATTCGGATATACGATTGATAAAATGTAAGCGGTAATCCTGCTCAATCGGCATAGCAATTAATTGTGCGTAGTATCCCTTCTCCTGCATTCTTAATCCATACAGTTTGCTTATTTGGTCTGCTGCGGCCTGAGCATTTCCCTGGCCAGCGTGCAAAACCTTATACCAGCAGGCCCGGCAGCGTTTTTCCGGTTTCCGGCCATTCACTGTCATCAGATAAACCCCATTTTAAGACATTACGCTGAAACGAGTATGCGGGCGTGGATCGGCGATCCACCGATCCGGGCGGGGTTAGTCACGCTAATCATTCAGCAGCGGGCACCGGACATTAATCGCCTGTGTTTATTGCCATTCTGGTTGAAAAGCTGCCGCGAACGGACGCGCGTGACGTGTCTGATGCTGGCGCTACCGAGCCGCGCCGGGCTGCTGGCCTCGCTCTCGTGGCCAGTGACGCTGCTACCGCCCCTGCTGACGGTCTGACCGCGCACGCGACCTGCTGCGCTTACCGGACGGTACTGTCCTGCTCTGCAAAGCAACCACTGAACTGATTGTGCGGCGGGAAGGTGGTGATAACGAGAGCGGTCAAAATAAGAACGGCGCTAAATTCTGGCCGGTGATGCAGGTGGTCGATCTGCTGTATCAGTCGCCGCACGGTGATTCAGCTGGTCTGCGCACACCGATCCGTCAGGCGCACACGCGTTTTGCCTTTATTATGGATGAGTCTGGATCAGCTTAAGGGATCGTGACGCTGAGCGACGGAGTAAAGGCTAACGTGCCCTCCGGGCACCCTCAATGGCGCCCCTGCGGTGTTCTGCAGGGGGCGCATTTCTGTCACCGGTCAGCCTCAGGGCTTTTTCGTGGACGGATGGCGATCAAGCCACTGGTTAAGGCGCGACTTCGCTTCGCTCTGCAGCTGCTGACGCACAACATCATCTATCGGCAACGAATACTGCAGCTTATCCCAGCGGCCATACATACGCAGCGGAACAGGCTGCTGATTGAGCACTTTCGCCAGACGCTCATCCCCTTTCCAGCCGCGCAGCATCATATTGATGGTGACATCCAGCTGCTGCTGCACAATATCGACCGTTCCGTGCGTCTGTAGCGCCAGCTGGTTGCCGCCACCCTGCAGATCGGTAAACGCAACGTTGCCCTGCTGCAGACTGATACGCCCTGACAGCTGCTGGATGCCCTGATTATCAGGCTGATCGTTCGTTACCTGATTACTGGCGCGCGCAACGGCCCGGCGTACCATCTGTTGCAGATTAAGCTGCGTGAGCTGCAGATTGGTGGCCTCAATATCCGCACTACCCTGCCAGTTCTGCTTTGCCTCTTTTACGCTCAGCCCTGCCCCGCTCACCTTGCCCTGCAGTGATAACGTTCCCTCAAGTGCAGCAGGCAGCGCCAGCGCTTTCAGCAGAGGGGCGATGGCGATATTTTCCAGTTCAGGCTGAAACGCAGCCCGGGTAACCGGCTGACGAATATCAATTTGTCCCGGCAGCGAAAAATGTCCGTCACCCAGCCTGCCCTGCAGCCGGGTGAGCGTCATCAGCCCCTGCTGGTTGCTGGCGTCGATCTGCAGGTTACTCAGCGTCAGCCCGCGCCACTGGCTCTGGTCCGCTTTCAGGGCAAGCTGCAGATCGAGCGTATTGAGCGGTGAATCGGCGTTATTGCGGAGGAGAGGTTCCGCAATCACCGGCGGCTGCACCGGCGCAGCCTGCGCGGTCCCGCTATCGCTGCTGACGGGCGCGCTAACGGCAAGGTTATCGATATTCAGCGAGGTTGCATGCAGCGCAAGGCGCAGCTGCTGCGGCATCGCAATACGTCCTTCGGCACTGCCCTGCAGCGTACTGTCGTTCGCGGTAAGCTGCATATCGGCCAGGGAGAACCGCTGTTTATCGGCGTTCCAGATCGCTTTTCCGCTCAGCGCGCCCTTGATCCCCTGCACCGGCAGATTCGCGCCGTCCAGCGCATAATCAAGCTGCGCCAGCGTGCCGCTGAGCTGATGCGGATAACGTGAGACATCCATCTCGCCCTGCAGCGCGACGCTGAGGTTGCGCTGATTACGTGACAGGCGCGTGCTCAGTTCAATGTGATTCTGTTTGCGGCTGTCCTGATCCAGACTCAGATTAAGATTGCGGAAGTTATACTCATCCCCGCCCGGCTGCTGCCAGATAAGCAGGCTGTCGGCCACGCGCAGTTTCGCTATCGCCAGGCTCCAGCTCTGTGAGGCGGCTAATGCCGGTTCGCTGTCGCCGGGACCGACGGGAGCCCCGCCGGGTTTCTGCGGCGCACTCTCCGGCGTGGCGCGAATAATCGCGTTTTTCAGCATCACCTGGCTGACACTGAGCTGATGCGTGAGCAGCGGCCAGAGATCGACATCCAGCCGCATGTTTTCGGCGGTCACCAGCGGCTGGCTGGCACCGGGTGCGGTGAGGCTCATGCGCCCGGAAAGAATGCTGAGCTGAGGCCAGACGTGCCAGCGCAAATCGCTGCCTGTGACCAGCTGATAACCACTGCGCTGCTCTACCTGTTTTACCATGTAGGCACGAAAATCGTTGGGATTAACCAGTAGCACCAGTGCGGCCATCCCTGCCACCACTACCACTAACAGGATGGCCAGCGTGGTTATCAATCTTCTCATTGCATCCTCAATGTGATGACCCGCGCCTCGTCAGCCCTGCCCGGGCGCGGGTACAGCGATTAATCTTTATCAATACGGCTGGCGTCAGCACCCTGCTGACCGCGATATTTTGCATCTTCACGCCGGTTATAAGGACGTGCGGCCGGACCCGATAGCGGCTCAAAGCTCAGCGCTCCAATCAGCATACCGGGACGCAGCGCCAGCGGCAGCTTGCCGGAGTTATAAAACTCCAGCACGATACGCCCCTGCCAGCCAGGATCGATGCGGTGCGCCGTAACGTGAACCATTAACCCTAGTCGTGCCAGGGAAGAACGTCCATCCAGCCAGCCAACCAGATCATCCGGAATGGTCACCGACTCCAGCGTGACCGCCAGCGCCAGCTCACCCGGATGCAGGAAAAACGCTTCACCTTCCGGTAACACAATCTCGTCACTCATTACCCGATCCAGCGCGGCGCTGACCGCGTGCTTGGGTCCGCTCAGGTCGATAAAGGCGGCTGTGTGACCGCTGAACGTACGAAATCCGTTACCCAGCCGTACATCTACCGTGGCGCCGTTAATGCGTTCCACCGGGGGACGCGGCTCAATGGCCAGCTTGCCGCTGTCGAGCCAGGCTTCAATATCGCGATCGCATAATCTCATCGCAGGAACTCCCTAATTAAGTGTAGCGAAAGGCCGTCAGCACGGTGACAGCCCTGACGCATTCGATCCATGCCGAAGCAGCGTATCAAAGATACTGATTAATTTTCGCTTTGAGAATATCGATAGCGATACGGTTTTTACCGCCGCGCGGCACAATAATGTCGGCGTACTGTTTGGAAGGCTCAATAAACTGCAGGAACATCGGACGGACCGTTTTCTGATACTGATTCATGACGGAATCCATGGAGCGACCACGTTCATTCACGTCGCGCTTCATGCGGCGCATCAGACAGATATCCAGTGGCGTGTCGACAAAAATAGAGAAGTTCATCTCCTGACGCAGACGCGCGTCAGTCAGCAGCAGAATGCCCTCAAGGATAATCACCTTTTTGGGCTTCAGATGAATGCTTTCGCTGGTACGGGTATGTTCAACATAGCTGTAAACCGGCAGATCGATATCCTGTCCTGACTTGATCGCACGCAGATGCTGCAGCAGCAGATCGTGATCCATCGCGCTCGGATGGTCATAGTTGGTTTTTACCCTCTCTTCCATGGTGAGGTGGCTTTGATCTTTATAGTAGGCATCTTCGGGGATCACACCGATATGCTCGTCACCGACCTGGTCACGGATTTCACGAAAGAGCGTGCTGGCAATAAGGCTTTTTCCGGATGCAGATGCACCTGCGATGCCAACGATCACGCACTGATGGGACTTGTCAGTCATACTTTTTTAAGACCTGATAACTGGGAGCACGCCTCTGCCGAAGCAGCTACGGGCCAAATGAGAGGGTTTGGTGGCGGCAATTATAGGTATTTCGCTGGTTTGACGCCAGAGTAAATGCGGCATCGCCTTTTTTCAGAAAATCTCCTTTTGGCAGGCAGCCGCTGAACCGATAGACTGTCAGGCTGCCCGCACCCGGTTGGTGCGGGTCGCCCGTTAGCCCTGCAAGGAAAAATATGAGCTGGAGAACACTGACCTATTTTGGCGACAGTATGCTGTTGATCCCCACCGCGGTGATCATCGCCCTGGTGCTGCCGTGGAAAAGCAACAGCCGGCGTACCGTCTGGTACTGGCTGCTGGCGTTTGGTCTCGCCGGTCTGCTGGTCAGCCTGTCTAAAATTATGTTTCTCGGCTTTGGCATTGGCAGCGCACGCTTTAATTTCACCGGCTTTAGCGGGCACAGCGCAATGTCATCCACGCTCTGGCCGGTGATGATGTGGCTGATTTCCGGGCGCTGGTCCACCTTCTGGCGCGCCGTAACCATCGCCATCGGCTACGCCATCCCGCTGATGGTCGGTTTCTCCCGCCTGGTTATTCACGCACACTCCGTCAGCGAAGTGCTGGCAGGCCTGCTGCTTGGCTTTACCCTGAGCAGCGCGTTTCTCATCAGCCAGCGCCGCACCGTACTCAAAGGCTTCAGCGCGCTTCAGGTCGGTGTCGCCTTTCTGGTACCGCTGCTGCTGATGGGGCACGGGCGCGTCGCCACCACGCAGCAGTTCCTTGAGCGCCTGTCGGTAAAGCTCGCCGGACTGGAAAAACCGTTTAAGCGTGCAGACCTTTTTCGCTGACAGCATCGTGACTTAAACCAATTCGGCGTAAAGATCCTGTCTGAATGTGCTAGCATGCTGAGCAGAAATTGACTGGCGTATTTTCCCCATACCGGGTTGCGCGCTGCTGGACTGGTACATGATTGTTAAGATAGTCACCGCGCAGGATACATCGCCAGGCCGCTGGCTGACTGCCGTCAGACTGAGCATACTGGCTTTTCTGCTTACGCTGTTTTGTCTGGAACTGATTGTGGTCAGCGGGCGTATTTCGCCGCTGTGGTATTCAACGGCGCTGATGACCGGCGTTATTTTCCGCGCGCCGCTGAAGCATATTCCGCTGCTGCTGGCTGGCTGTGTCGCGGGCACGACGCTGGCGAATCTGCTCATTATTGGCCCTGCGCTCAGCAATGTTAAATTTGCCATTCTGAACCTGATACAAGCGCTGCTGGCAGGCGGGATGCTGCGTCTGCTGCTGAATCGGCGTGCGCCACTTAATGCCCTGCCCGACTGGATCCGCTTTGCCCTGTGCGCCGGTGTGCTGGCCCCTCTGCTGGGCGGACTGATTGCGCTCTGGCTGCTGCAGGTGGATAAGCAGGCGCTGCTGCCCTTTTTAACGACCTGGGTGATTTCGGAAGTGATCGGCGTGCTGGCTTTTGGTCCGGTGGTACTGCTGTGGCCCGATAAGCCGCTGCGAGAGCTGATCGCCCCGGGCCGTCAGCTGGAGACCCTGCTGACGCTGCTGGTTACCCTGCTCGCCAGCTATCTCTCTCTGCGCTTTCTGCCGTGGCCGTTTACCTTTATCGTGGTGATCCTGTTTTGGTGCGCGGTCCGGCTGCCAAAATTTGAAGCGTTCCTGCTCTGTTTTATTAATGCCAGTTTCATCTCGCTGCTGCTGGCGCTGGACTGGGTCAATCCGGTACAAACCGGCGCGTCACCCGGCCTGGTTTCAGCCTGGCTGCCCTTTCTGCTGGTGCTGCTGCCCAGCCATATCATGGCGCTGGTGATGGACGCATTCCGGCGCGAGAAAAATCATATTACCGAAAGCGAAACGCGCTTCCGCAACGCGATGGAGTACTCTGCTATCGGTATGGCGCTGGTCGGCATCAACGGTAAATGGCAGCAGGTTAACCAGTCCCTTTGCCGTACGCTGGGTTATCGCGCGTATGAACTGACGCAGCTGACCTTTCAGGAGATCACTCATCCGGACGATCTGCACAGCGATCTGCAGCTAATGGAGCGTCTGCTGGCGGGCGATCTGATGTCCTACACCTTTGAAAAACGCTATTTCCGCAAAGATGGCGAGATTGTCTGGTCGCGTCTGACCGTCTCTATGGTGCGTGACGCGCAGCAGCAGCCGCTCTATTTTATCGCGCAGATTGTCGATATCTCCGAACTGCGTCAGAGCGAACAGCGGAACCGCCAGCTAATGGAGCGCATTACGCTGGCCAACGAAGCGGGCGGCATCGGCGTGTGGGAGTGGAACCTGAGAACCGGGGAGATGCTCTGGGACAAGCGCATGTATGAGCTGTTTGCGCTGGAGCCGGAGCAGAAACCCACGTATGACCTCTGGCTGCATCTGGTCGATCCGGCCGAACGGGAAAGCCTGGCGCTGACTGTGCAGCAGGCCATTGAGCGCCGCTCGGCGTTTCATCTTGAGTATCGTCTCAACCTGCCGCACGGCGTACAGTTTATCCGCTCAGAAGCCAATCGTATTCTGAGTCAGGATGGGCAGATCGAGCGCATGCTCGGTATCTGTCAGGATATCACCTCACTGCGTACGCTTAACGAAGCGCTGTTCCAGGAAAAAGAGCGTATGGCGATCACCCTGGATTCGATTGGCGAAGCGGTGATCAGCACCGATGATGAGATGTGCGTGACCTTCATGAACCCGGTCGCTGAGAGCCTGAGCGGCTGGCCGCAGGAACAGGCGGCGGGCATGCCGCTCAGCGAGCTGCTGAATATTACGCGCGGCGCTGATGGCCCGCGTATTGAGAATCTGCTGCTCTGCACGTTACCGGATGAAAAAGTTTCTCCGACGCTGGATGAAGGGCTGGTGCTGCATACGCTGGCAGGCGCGCAGATTGAGATCCACTACAGCATTACCCCGCTGAAAACCCTGGCGGGCAGCACCATTGGTGCCGTGATGGTCATTCAGGATGTCAGCGAGTCGCGCCAGATCATGAAGCGTCTGAGCTATAGCGCGTCACACGATATGCTGACGCAGCTGCCCAACCGACCCAGTTTTGAGGATCAGCTGAAACGGCTGGTCAATGATGCGGCCGTCACCGGCACGCCGCATGTGCTGGTGTTTATCGACCTGGATAAATTTAAAGCAGTCAACGATACCGCAGGGCATGCGGCGGGTGATGCACTGCTGCGTGAGCTGGCGGTGCTGATGCAGCAGCAGCTGCGCAGCAGTGATATGCTGGCGCGCCTTGGTGGCGATGAGTTTGGCATCCTGCTGCCGCACTGCGAGGTCGACCACATCCGCGATCTGGTACAGAGCATTGTGGATGTTGTGAATGACTATACATTTTACTGGAAAACGCACCCTTACCATGTGGGTGCCAGCGCCGGCATCACACAGATTGATGCGCGCAACTGCCTCAGCAATGTGGTGATGTCGCAGGCCGATGTCGCCTGTTACAGCGCTAAACATGCCGGACGCGGTCAGTATCAGGTTTATCAGGATGCAGAGAGGTAAAGCAGCGCACTGCATATTGCCAGCATGACCAGCCTGCGCTAAAGTCGCCCCCTTTTTTTCTGGCATGGGGCATAAGATGTATATCGGTTTTGACTACGGCACAGCGAATTGCGCTATCGCAGTAAGCGATAACGGCACGCCGCGGATGCTGGCGCTGGAAAATGACCAGCCGCTGCTGCCCTCAATGATTTGCGCCCCCGTACGCGAGGCGATTAGCGAATGGCTGCATCGCCACCATCAGGTGCCCACGCCAGCGAGCGAAAGCACCGCCCTGCTGCAGCGTGCACTGCGCTATAACCGCGAAGAAGATATCGAGATAACGCCTGGCAGCGTGCAGTTCGGGCTGACCGCGCTGCAGCAATATATGGTGGAGCCGGAAGATGTCTGGTTCGTCAAATCACCGAAATCCTTTTTAGGTGCCTCTGGCCTGAAGCCGCAGCAAATCGCCTTTTTTGAAGATCTGGTGTGCGCCATGATGGTGCATATCCGCCAGCAGGGTGAGGCGCAGCTCGGGCAGCAGATTGACCAGGCGGTTATCGGTCGCCCGGTGAACTTTCAGGGGCTGGGCGGTGACGATGCTAACCAGCAGGCGCAGGGTATTCTGCTGCGCGCGGCACAGCGGGCCGGCTTTCGTGACGTCGAGTTTCAGTTTGAGCCGGTCGCAGCCGGGCTGGACTTTGAAGCCACGCTGGACAAAGAGACGCGCGTGCTGGTGGTCGATATCGGCGGCGGCACCACCGACTGCTCCATGCTGCTGATGGGGCCAGAGTGGCGCCAGAAAGCTGACCGTCACGCCAGCCTGCTGGGCCATAGCGGCTGTCGCGTCGGCGGTAACGATCTCGACATTATGCTGGCGTTTAAAACGCTGATGCCGCTGCTGGGCCTGGGTGGCAGTACCCGCAAGGGCACGGCGCTCCCCGCCCTGCCGTGGTGGAACGCCGTCGCAATCAACGACGTTCCGGCGCAAAGCGAGTTCTATTCTGCGGCCTGCGGTAAACTGCTGCAGGATCTGGTGCGGGATGCAGAAGCGGGAAACAGCGTGGCGCATCTGCTCAAAGTATGGCAGCAGAAGCTAAGCTACCGGCTGGTACGCGCGGCTGAAGAGAGCAAAATTGCGCTCTCAGCACAGGCGGAAACGGATGCGTCGCTGGCGTTTATTGCACAGTCACTGCAGGCAGAGATCAGCGCGACGCAGCTGGAAGAGGCGATCAGTCAGCCGCTGGAGCGGATGCTGGAACAGGTACAGCTGGCGCTGGCCACCAGCGAGACCCGCCCGGATGTGATCTATCTCACTGGCGGCAGCGCACGCTCGCCGGTGCTGCGTGCCGCGCTGCAGCAGGCGCTGCCTGACACCCCGATTGCCGGCGGCGATGACTTTGGCTCGGTAACCGCCGGACTGGCGCGCTGGGCAGAGGTGATGTTCCGCTAGTCAGTCGTAAGAGGAGGCGCAGCCTGTGCGCCTCCTCTTAGCCTGTCAGAAGTTGATATTAGCTGAGATGCCGCCGACAAAGGCGTCTTTCACCTCTCCGACCGCGCCCGGTGCCACGACATACTGCAGGTTAGGCCGCAGCTGCAGCCACTTCGCCAGCTGCGCATTGTAATAAATCTCATAGTTGTATTCCGAGCCCGCCTGCAGTGGCAGATAGGCCGGGCTGTCGAAGCGCGTTTCGCCGCTGGCCGCATTCTGCTGGCGCAGGGCGCGGCTGTAAGCGCTGTTAACGTGAATACGCGCGACGCCGGCACCTATCTCATCCTGCGGACGCGCATCGAACGGCCCCTTCCAGGTAAAACTGATGGACTGATAATTATCGGTTTTCGACGTCTTACGATCGTTCATGACCGCCTGCACCGTTATCCCGAGCCCGCGGCTGGCGTCCCCGCCCTGCGCGGTCAGCTGCTGCTGCAGCAGCAGGTAGCCGCCATACGCGTGATCCTGACGCTGATAGCCCCCTTCACGCCAGCTGCCGTAATTATCTCCGTTTACCGAGGAGTAGTAATAGCCAAGGCGATAGTTACCCGGCAGACCCGCTGCGCCCAGGGTCGGTTTCCAGCCCAGCTCGACCGGCACCAGATTGCCTTCTGAATGACGGGTATCCAGACGGAAACCGTCGCCGCGATCGTAGTTGGCACGATTCTGGTTATAGAAGCCGACCTGGAAGAAGAGATCGGGCGTGATGTTCGCTTTGACGCGCCCGCCCCACTGTGAAACCGGCCAGTTGAACCAGCGATCGCCGCGCCAGTTGCCTGCCTGCCCGCTGCCAAATGCAAGGTTCTGAAACTTGCTGTCAAGGCTGTCAAAATCTTCACCTACGGTGACCCGTCCGGCCTTGAGATTGACCCGGTTGTCAAACAGCCCTTTGCTCAGCCAGAACTGCGTCAGACGCCACGTCTGCCCGCGACCATAAACCTCCTGCACGGAGGAGAGCATGCCGGTGCGGCGATCGGCTACCTGATCAGAAATATTGCGCCCGTCGCGATTAGTCACCGTTACCTGGAACTGCGCATCCTGCCAGTCGAGCAGTTTCTGCAGATCGAGATTCGCGCCAAATGCCCACTGATCGCTGTAGCGCATAGAGGTGTGACTGTCAGCCCCGCCACCGAGGTTGGCGGCGCTCTCCATGGTGTAATTAACGTCAAACTTCACGCCCTCATTTTCCAGCTGCGCGCGGCTACCGTTCCAGTCGCCCAGCATCCAGGGTGAATCGTAGCTGAACGCATCTGCCGCGATGGCGCCAGAGCTGAACATAGCCAGCATCAGCGTGCCCGCAACCAGGCGTGGCAGCGGCCGCAAAGCAAAAATTGTTTTCATCGTTGTTATCTTCTGCAAGTTATAAGGGAAAATCGCGCAGAGGATAGTGCCGGGCAGCAGCAGGGTTTTGCAGTTTCGTGTGGATTTCGATCTGTACTGACAGTGGATTATCGCATTTGTGATGAAGATCTAAGATTTAAACATTTAAAACGTGACGGTGACTATTGATTGCTCTGCATCAATGTACGGGGTGCCGCAGCACCCCGGCCGGGATCAGACGCGGCTGGCGCGCGCCAGCTCCTCAATTTCCTGTTTGCTCAGCTCCAGCTGAGTGGCTTTGACCAGTTCATCCAGCTGCGCCAGCGAGGTTGCGCTGACAATCGGTGCGGTGATGCCGGGACGCGCAATCAGCCACGCCAGCGCCACCTGCGTGGCTGAGGCATCGTGTGAAGCGGCGATATCTTCCAGCGCCTCAATAATGCGACTGCCGCGCTCATTAAGATATTTTTCCACTATCGCCTGCCCGCGCGGGCTTTTGCTGGCATCCTGCGGCTTTTTGTACTTCCCGCTGAGAAAGCCGCTTGCCAGTGAGTAGTAGTTGATCACGCCAAGCCCGTTTTTCACTGCCACCTGCTCCAGGCCGTTCTCATACCCTTCGCGATCGTAAAGGTTATATTCCGGCTGCAGCGTTTCATAGCGAGCCAGCCCTTCTTTGCTGCTGACATCCAGCGCTTCCTGCAGGCGCGCTGCGGAGTAGTTTGAAGCACCGATGGCCCGCACTTTGCCCTCTTTGATCAGGGAGTCGAACGCTTTCAGGGTATCCACCAGCGGTGTCTGCTCATCATCGCGATGCGCCTGATAAAGATCGATCACATCCGTCTGCAGCCGGCGCAGTGAATCCTCTACCGCCTGACGAATGTAAGCGGGCTTCAGTCCGGTTTTTTCCGGCGACAGCTCCATGCCGACTTTGGTCGCCAGCACGATCCGATCGCGCTTGCCGCTCTGCTTCAGCCACTTGCCGATAATGGTTTCCGACTCCCCTCCCTGATTGCCCGGGACCCAGCGGGAATAGACATCCGCGGTATCGATAAAAAACAGGCCGTGTTCGACCAGCGCATCCAGCAGTGAAAACGAGGTCTTTTCATCGACCGTCCAGCCAAAAACATTGCCACCAAACGTCAGGCGCGGAACGGTAATACCACTGTCGCCCAGCTGGCGGGTTGCAGGTTGTTTCATTGCGCTCTCCCTGGTTAAACAAGATAGGTTTGTCTTTAAGCGTAGCAAATGAAAAAGTCGCAGCAGGGTCTATTCATGCCAGAATAGTGTCAGCATTGGGGATCCTTTACGCCGCGCTGAGCAGATATTCTTAATTCCTTCAATTTTCGCCTGGCGCAGGCGGCTACACTTATTTTCGTTTGCGCTGCCCGGATGTCGGGCAGGCATATCAGGAAGACGACATGGCTGGAGAGCACGCAGAGTAATGAAGAGTCGAACCAAAACGGGTCTGTTAGTTCTTATTGCGCTGGCGGTAGCGGCCGGCGGTTATTACGCCTGGCATTCGCGCACCACGCCATCACAGACGGCACCGGCTAACGAGAAGCGTGGCGCAGCAAACCGGCCAGCTACGCCGGTACAGGCCGCAGCCGCCGTGCTGCAAAGCGTGCCTTACTACCTGAATGGCCTCGGCACCGTCACCGCTGCAAATACGGTCACGGTGCGCAGTCGCGTTGAGGGTCAGCTGATGGCGCTGCATTTTACCGAGGGTGAACAGGTTGCTGCCGGCACGCTGCTGGCTGAGATCGATCCGCGGCCGTATCAGGTTGCGCTTACGCAGGCGCAGGGCCAGCTCGCCCGCGATCAGGCCACGCTGGCGAACGCCCGTCGCGATCTCAGCCGGTATGAAAAGCTGGCGAAAACATCACTGGTATCACAACAGGATCTCGATACCCAGCGGGCGCTGGTCAGTGAAACGCTGGGCACCCTTAAAGCGGATGAGGGCAACGTCGCGAGCGCGCAGCTTAATCTGACTTACAGCCGCATTACCGCGCCGATTGCCGGACGTGTCGGGTTACGCAAGGTTGACACCGGCAACTATATTAGCGCCGGCGATACTGACGGCCTGGTGGTGATCACCCAGACGCATCCGATTGATGTGGTATTCAGCGTGGCTGAGAACAATATCAGCCAGATCCTGAAAGCGCAGAAAAGCGGTCAGCCGCTGGTGGTGGAGGCCTGGGATCGCAGCAACACCATGCTGCTGACGCAGGGCACGCTGCTGAGCCTGGATAACCAGATCGATACCACTACCGGCACCATTAAGCTAAAGGCACGCTTCAGCAATGAAGATGACACCCTGTTTCCCAACCAGTTTGTTAACGCCCGTCTGAAAGCAGATACGCTGCAGAACGCTGTGACTATTCCGACCGCCGCGCTGCAGATGAGCAATGAGGGTCACTTTGTCTGGGTGGTGAACAGCGAGAACAAGGTAAGTAAGAAACGCGTCACCGCCGGACTGCAGGATAGCCAGAAAGTGGTGATCAGTGCCGGACTGGAGGCGGGCGAGCGCGTCATCACCGACGGCATCGATCGCCTCACTGACGGCGCGACGGTTGACGTTGTGGCACCGCAGAGTACGGCGACAGAGACCACGCGTGCCGCGCAGCCAGCACGGGGAGAGCGTCAATAATGCAGGTGCTGCCTCCTGACGCTGGCGGCGGGCCGTCACGTCAGTTTATTTTACGCCCGGTGGCCACCACGCTGCTGATGATTGCGATTCTGCTGGCTGGCCTGCTTGGCTACCGCTTTCTGCCGGTTTCAGCGCTGCCGGAAGTGGATTACCCCACTATTCAGGTCGTCACGCTCTACCCCGGCGCCAGTCCGGATGTGATCACCTCGTCGATTACTGCCCCGCTGGAGCGTCAGTTCGGGCAGATGTCCGGGCTGAAACAGATGGCGTCACAAAGTTCCGGCGGCGCCTCGGTGATCACGCTGCAGTTTCAGCTGTCGCTGGCGCTGGATGTGGCGGAGCAGGAAGTTCAGGCGGCGATTAACTCCGCCACTAACCTGCTGCCTGACGATCTGCCTAATCCGCCCGCGTACAGTAAGGTGAACCCCGCCGATCCGCCGATCATGACGCTGGCGGTCACCACAACCAGCCTGCCGCTGACGCAGGTGCAGGATATGGTTGAAACGCGCGTGGCGCAGAAAATTGCTCAGGTCTCCGGCGTGGGCCTGGTCACGCTGTCCGGCGGACAGCGTCCGGCGGTCCGGGTAAAAATGAATGCGCAGGCGCTGGCGGCGTTAGGACTGACCAGCGAAGATGTGCGCACCGCTATCCGTAATGCCAACGTTAACTCCGCGAAAGGCAGCCTTGATGGCCCGTCACGATCTGTCACGCTGTCAGCAAACGATCAGATGACATCAGCAGAAGATTACCGCCGCCTGATTATCAGCTACAGCAACGACGCACCGGTGCGGCTGGGGGACGTTGCAACCATAGAATCGGGCGCAGAGAACAGCTGGCTGGGAGCCTGGGCTAACCGCCAGCAGGCGATAGTGCTTAACGTGCAGCGGCAGCCCGGTGCCAATATTATCGACACCGCCGATAACATCCGGGCGCTGCTGCCGTCACTGACCGCGACGCTGCCTAAATCGGTCGACATGAAACTGCTGACCGATCGCACAACGAACATACGCGCTTCGGTATCTGATACGCAGCATGAACTGATGCTGGCCATGGCGCTGGTCGTCATGATCATCTACCTGTTTCTGCGTAATATCCCGGCCACGATTATTCCTGCCGTGGCGGTCCCGCTCTCACTGATTGGTACGTTTGCCGCCATCTATTTTATGGGCTTCTCGATTAACAACCTCACGCTGATGGCACTGACCATCGCCACCGGCTTTGTGGTGGATGATGCCATTGTGGTGATCGAGAATATTTCACGCTATATCGAGAAAGGTGAGAAACCGCTGACTGCCGCGCTGAAAGGCGCGGGAGAAATCGGCTTTACCATTATTTCGCTCACCTTCTCGCTGATTGCGGTGCTGATCCCGCTGCTGTTTATGGGCGATGTAATTGGCCGGCTGTTTCGTGAATTTGCCGTCACGCTGGCCATTGCCATTCTGATCTCAGCCGTGGTGTCACTGACGCTGACGCCGATGATGTGCGCGCGCATGCTGAGCGCAGAGTCGCTGCGCCGGCAGAACCGCTTCTCCCGCGCCAGCGAGGCGCTGTTTGAGCGGGTCATTGCCGGTTACGGACGTGCACTGACGCGTGTGCTGCGGCATCCGTGGCTGACGCTCAGCGTGGCGCTTGGCACGCTGCTGATGACGGTACTGCTGTGGATCATGATCCCGAAAGGCTTCTTCCCGCAGCAGGATAACGGCATTATTCAGGGCACCCTGCAGGCGCCGCAGTCGGTCTCTTACGCCAGTATGGCGCAGCGCACGCGTGATGTGGCCTCCGTGGTGATGAAGGATCCGGCGGTTGAAAGCCTGACTTCTTTTGTCGGGGTGGACGGCACCAACCCTGCGCTTAACAGTGCCCGGCTGCAAATTAACCTTAAGCCGCTGGATGAGCGCGACGACCGCATTCCGGTGGTGCAGGCGCGGCTGCAGCAGGCGGTGGCGCAGATCCCGGGGGTCTCACTCTGGCTGCAACCGGTGCAGGATCTCACCATTGAGACGCAGAGTAGCCGTACCCCTTATCAGTTTACGCTGCAGTCTGGCTCGCTTGACGCTCTGAGCAGCTGGGTACCCGCCCTGCTCAGCCAGCTGGCTGAGGCCCCCCAGCTGCGCAATGTCAGCAGCGACTGGCAGGATCAGGGGCTGGAGGCGTATGTGCGCGTTGATCGCGACAGCGCCAGCCGGCTCGGAATATCCATGGCTGATGTCGATAATGCGCTGTATAACGCGTTTGGTCAGCGGCTGATCTCAACGATTTACACGCAGGCAAACCAGTATCGTGTGGTGCTGGAGCAGGATAATGCACAGACGCCGGGGCTGGCGAGCCTGGAGGGTGTGCGGCTCAAAAGCAGCGACGGCGGCAGCGTGCCGCTCAGCGCTATCGCCAGCACAGAAGAGCGGCATACCGCTCTCAGCATCAATCACCTCGATCAGTTCCCGTCCGCGACGTTCTCTTTTGACGTAGCCGACGGCTATTCGCTGGAGGAAGCGCTGCAGGCCATTACCGCAGCAGAAGGGGCGCTGGGTATGCCGTCGGATATTGTCACGCAGTTCCAGGGCAGTACGCTGGCGTTTGAAGCGGCGCTGAGCAGCACCGTCTGGCTGATTGTGGCTGCCGTGGTCGCAATGTATATCGTCCTTGGCGTGCTGTATGAGAGCTTTATCCATCCGATCACTATTCTCTCTACCCTGCCCACTGCGGGCGTGGGGGCACTGCTGGCGCTGATGCTGAGCGGCAACGAACTCGATATTATCGCCATTATCGGCATCATCCTGCTGATCGGTATTGTGAAGAAAAACGCCATTATGATGATTGACTTTGCGCTGGCAGCAGAGCGTGAACAGGGCATGGCGCCGCGTGACGCGATCTATCAGGCCTGCCTGCTGCGCTTCCGCCCGATCCTGATGACCACGCTGGCGGCGCTGCTGGGCGCGCTGCCGCTGATGCTCAGTACCGGCGTCGGAGCCGAGCTGCGGCATCCGCTCGGTATCGCCATGGTGGGCGGCCTGATCCTCAGCCAGATCCTGACGCTGTTTACCACGCCGGTCATCTATCTGCTGTTTGACCGGCTGGCGCACGCTACCCGCCGGCGCTTCAGCCGTCCGGAGGCGCAGTCGTGAGGTTTTTTGCCCTCTTCATTCACCGTCCGGTCGCCACCATCCTGCTGACGCTGGCGATTGCGCTGGCGGGGATGCTCGGCTTTCGTCTGCTGCCGGTTGCCCCGCTGCCCCAGCTCGACTTTCCGGTGATTATGGTGTCGGCGTCGCTGCCGGGTGCGTCGCCGGAAACCATGGCCGCCTCGGTGGCCACGCCGCTGGAGCGCTCGCTGGGACGCATCGCCGGCGTGAGCGAGATGACCTCCACGAACTCACTGGGCAGCACGCGCATCATTCTGGTGTTTGATTTTGACCGCGATATTAATGGTGCCGCGCGTGATGTGCAGGCGGCGATTAATGCAGCGCAGAGCCTGCTGCCCTCGGGTATGCCGAGCCGTCCTTCTTATCGAAAAGCGAACCCCTCGGATGCGCCGATCATGATCCTGACGGTGACCTCGGACGACTATAATCCGGGTCAGCTCTATGATTACGCCTCGACGCAGCTGGCGCAAAAACTGTCGCAGATTGAGGGCGTCGGCGACGTCACGGTAGGCGGCAGTTCGCTGCCCGCCGTGCGCGTCGATCTCAATCCGCAGGCGCTGTTTAATCAGGGGGTATCGCTGGATGCGGTGCGCAGCGCCATCAGTAACGCCAACCAGCGACGACCACAGGGCGCAATCGACGATCGCCAGCAGCGCTGGCAGCTGCGTACCAATGATGAACTGCAGAGCGCCAGCGCCTATCAGCCGCTGGTGGTGCACTATAACAACGGTGCGGCGGTCCGGCTCAGCGATGTCGCCAGCGTACAGGATTCGGTGCAGGATGTGCGCAACGCCGGAATGACCAACGGCAAGCCAGCGGTGCTGCTGGTGATCCGGAAGTCGCCGGACGCCAATATCATCGATACCGTGGATCGCATTCGCGCTGAACTGCCGGTGCTGCACGATTTCATCCCGGCGGCGATCGATCTGCAGATTGCGCAGGATCGCTCGCCAACGATTCGCGCCTCGCTGCATGAAGTGGAGCAGTCGCTGGTGATTGCCGTGGTGCTGGTGATTCTGGTGGTGTTTCTGTTCCTGCGCGACGGCCGGGCCACGCTTATTCCTGCCGCAGCGGTGCCGGTCTCACTGATTGGCACCTTTGCTGCTATGTATCTGTGCGGCTTCAGTCTTAACAACCTGTCGCTGATGGCGCTGACTATCGCCACCGGGTTTGTGGTGGATGATGCGATTGTGGTGCTGGAGAATATTGCCCGACACGTGGAGGCTGGCATGAAGCCGCTGCAGGCGGCGCTGACCGGCGTCCGTGAAGTCGGCTTCACCGTGCTGTCGATGAGCCTGTCCCTGATTGCGGTGTTTTTGCCGCTGCTGATGATTGGCGGCATTATCGGACGCTTCTTTTCGGAGTTTGCCATTACGCTGTCGGTGGCGATCCTGATCTCGCTCTTTATCTCCGTCACGCTGACGCCGATGATGTGCGCATATCTGCTGAAGCCGCAACCGGCGCAGCGGGCTGCCCCGGGGCTGTTCAGCCGGCTGCTGCAGCGGACGCAGGACGGCTATGCGCGCTCGCTGCGCCGGGTGCTGCAACACGCTATCTGGGTGCTGCTGCTGCTCGGCGGCACGGTAGCGATGACCGTCTGGCTGTTTATTACCATTCCCAAAACCTTTATGCCGGAGCAGGATACCGGTCGTCTGAGCGGCTTTTTGTCTGCCGATCAGAGCATCTCATTTCAGGCGATGCGCGGTAAGCTGGAAGATTTTATGAATATCATCAAAATGGATCCGGCGGTGGATAATGTCACCGGCTTTATCGGCGGTCTGGGCACCAACAGCGGCCTGATGTTTATCGCGCTGAAACCCCTCACTGAGCGCAGCGAAAGCGCCCAGCAGGTGATCGCCCGTCTGCGTACTAAACTGGCCAAAGAGCCGGGTGCCAGCCTCTATCTGAACGCCGTGCAGGATATTCGCGTCGGCGGGCGGGAGTCGAACGCCAGCTATCAGTACAGCCTGCTGTCGGATAACCTCGCCGACTTGCGTGAATGGGAACCCAAAATTCGCAAAGCCTTCTCTGCCCTGCCGCAGCTCGCTGATGTTAACTCCGATCAGCAGGATAAAGGCAGCGAAATGGCCATCACCTACGATCGCGAAAGCATGGCGCGCCTGGGCATAGACGTTTCAGCCGCCAATGATCTGCTGAACAACGCCTTTGGCCAGCGCCAGATCTCAACCATCTATCAGCCGCTGAATCAGTATAAAGTGGTGATGGAGGTGGATCCGCGCTATACCCAGGATATCAGCGCGCTCGACCAGATGTTTGTGGTCAGCAGCGACGGTAAAGCGATCCCGCTGAGCGGCTTTGCCCGATGGCAGCCCGCTAACGCACCGCTGTCCGTCAACCATGAGGGGCTTTCTGCGGCGACAACCATTTCGTTTAATTTGCCGGAAGGCGTTTCACTGTCGCAGGCCTCTGCGGCGATCGATCGCACCATGACGGCTCTGGGGGTGCCCTCCAGCGTGCGCGGCAGCTTTGCCGGTACCGCGCAGGTGTTTCAGCAGTCGCAGTCCAGCCAGCTGTGGCTGATGCTGGCGGCCATTGCGGCGGTCTATATCGTGCTGGGTATTCTGTATGAGAGCTATGTACACCCGCTGACGATTCTGTCGACGCTGCCGTCGGCCGGAACCGGCGCGCTGCTGGCGCTGAAGCTGTTTGATACGCCGTTCAGTCTGATTGCGCTGATTGGTATTTTGCTGCTGATAGGCATTGTGAAAAAGAACGCCATCATGATGGTCGATTTTGCGCTGGAGGCGGAACGCCGGCAGCAGCTGAGTCCGCGTGAAGCGATTTTTCAGGCGTGTCAGCTGCGTTTTCGTCCGATTCTGATGACCACGCTGGCCGCGCTGTTTGGTGCGCTGCCGCTGGTGCTGACCAGCGGCGACGGGGCCGAGCTGCGGCAACCGCTGGGCATCACCATCGCCGGTGGCCTGGTGGTAAGCCAGCTGCTGACGCTCTACACCACGCCGGTGGTCTATCTGCTGATGGATAAATTACGCCGCCGCAGAGCAGTTACGGAGCCGGCAGCCACCCGGATGCCGTAGGGGGCGCATTTATGCGCCCCTGGCAACCGAACGCACATGAATCCAGGGCGCCATTAATGGCGCCCCTACGCGGACGATTTCGGCATTAATGCGCGCCTGGCAACTGAACGCACATGTAACCCGGGCGCCATTAATGGCGCCCCTGCGGGAACATGCCAACTGGTTTCCGTAGGGGGCGCATTAATGCGCCCCGGGCAAACAGCGCACACGAAACCAGGGCGCCATTAATGGCGCCCCTGCGGGGGCGCATTAATGCATTGATGCGCCCGGATAAACGAACGTGCCTTTACGCTGGAGGAGAGAAGATGAATACACCTGCCACCACGGTACGCTGGCAGCTCTGGATTGTGGCGTTTGGCTTCTTTATGCAGACGCTGGATACCACCATTGTCAACACTGCGCTGCCCTCTATGGCACAGGATCTCGGCGTCAGCCCGCTGCATATGCATTCCGTCATCGTTTCTTACGTTCTGACGGTTGCGGTGATGCTGCCGCTGAGCGGCTGGCTGGCTGATCGCTTTGGCGTGCGTAACATCTTTTTCAGCGCGATTGTGCTGTTCAGCGTCGGATCGCTGTTTTGTGCGCTGGCTGCCACGCTTAACCAGCTGGTCCTGGCGCGCGTGGTGCAGGGCATCGGCGGCGCAATGATGGTGCCGGTGGGCCGCTTAACGGTCATGAAAATTGTGCCGCGCGAGCAATATATGTCCGCCATGACCTTTGTCACCCTGCCGGGTCAGATTGGCCCGCTGCTCGGTCCGGCACTCGGCGGCGTACTGGTTGAATACGCCAGCTGGCACTGGATTTTTCTCATCAATATCCCGGTCGGGATTATTGGTGCTATCGCCACGCTGATGCTGATGCCTAACTACACCATGCAGACGCGCCGGTTTGACTTTGCCGGCTTTCTGCTGCTGGCGGCTGGCATGGCGGCGCTGACGCTGGCGCTGGATGGCGGCGGCAGCGGCGCACTGCTGCCCGGTCTCCTGATCCTCACCGGTGTACTGTCGCTGCTGTTCTATCTGATGCACGGCCGCCATAATGACAACGCGCTGTTCAGCCTGCGGCTGTTTGATAACCGTCTCTATTCGATTGGTCTGCTCGGCAGCTTTACCGGGCGCATCGGCAGCGGCATGCTGCCGTTTATGACGCCGGTATTTTTGCAGGTAGGTCTTGGCTTCACGCCGTTTCACGCCGGGCTGATGATGATCCCGATGGTGCTGGGAAATATGGGCATCAAGCGTGTGGTGGTGCGCATCGTGAATCTGTTTGGCTACCGCCGCGTACTGGTCAGCAGCACGCTGGCGCTGGCAGGGGTCGTAGCGCTGTTTGCCGTGGTGGCGCTGGCCGGCTGGATCTGGCTCCTGCCGCTGGTATTGCTGCTGCTCGGCATGGTCAATGCCCTGCGTTTTTCCGCCATGAATACCCTGACGCTGAAAGATCTGCCGGACGATCTCGCCTCCGGTGGCAACAGCTTGCTGTCGATGATCATGCAATTGTCGATGAGTATCGGCGTCACGCTCGCCGGTCTGCTGCTTGGCGCGTTTGGCCATCAGGCCGCTGCCGGCAGCGACATGGCGCAGCAGACCTTTGCCTGGACCTGGCTCTGTATGGTGGTGGTGATCGCCCTGCCGGCGCTGGTGTTCTGGCGGGTACCGGAAGCCCTCAGTAAAAATGTTGATCTCAGAACCAGGAGCAATAAGTGATTGCGCGTTTCCGGCCCGGCATCGGCGCCAAACTCTTTATGGCGATTTTTGGCACCTGCATGCTGGTCATTATTACTATGCACTGGGGAGTACGGCTCAGCTTTGAGCATGGCTTTGTTGATTACATTAAAAAGGGCAACGAACAGCGGCTGACGCTGCTGAGTGATGCGCTGGCGGATCAGTATGAGCAGCACGGCAGCTGGGATTTCCTGCGCCAGAACGATCGGCTTATCTTCACCATTCTGCGCTCGCTGGAGCAGAACCCTGGCAGCCACAATCCGCTGCCGCCGCACGGCTGGCGCACACAGTTCTGGATCATCGATCAGCAATATAAGGTGCTGTCAGGCCCGCGCGCACCAATTCCGCCAAAAGGAACACGGCGTAACATCACCACCAGCACCGGTAAAATTGTCGGCTGGGTGATTGCCTCGCCGGCGGAAAACCTGACGCGCAGCACCGATATTAATTTTGACCGGCAGCAGCGCCAGACCAACTGGATGATCGTCACGCTCTCTACCCTGCTGGCGGCGCTGGTGACCTGGCTGCTGGCTCGCGGCCTGCTGGCGCCGGTCAAACGGCTGGTAGAGGGCACGCATCAGCTGGCAGCGGGTAAATTTGCTACCCGGGTTAAGGTTGATAGCGGTGATGAAATTGGTCAGCTGGCGCGCGACTTTAATCAGCTGGCGCAGTCGCTGGAAAAAAATGAGAGTAATCGCCGCGCGTTCATGGCGGATATCTCCCATGAGCTGCGCACGCCGCTGGCGATCCTGCGTGGCGAGCTGGAGGCGATACAGGATGGCGTGCGGCAGGTCACGCCTGAGGCGATAAGTTCGCTGCAGAGCGAGGTGGTGGTACTGACCAAGCTGGTGGATGACCTGCATCAGCTGTCGCTCTCCGATGCGGGTGCCCTTGCCTACCGGAAACAGCCGCTGGATCTGGTTAACCTGCTGGAAGTGATCGCCGGCAGCTTTGCCGGACGCTATCGCACGCACCATCTGACGCTGCAGCTGCAGCTGCCTGCAGAAGCCAGCAGCTTTGGCGATCCTGATCGGCTGATGCAGTTGTTTACGAACCTGCTGGAAAACAGCCTGCGCTACACCCATCCCGGCGGCGACGTCCGCATTACTATGCGGCAGCAGGAGGATCAGTGGCTGCTCTGTATTGATGACAGCGCACCCGGCGTAGCGGCGGCGCAGCGCACGCAGCTGTTCGAGCGCTTTTTCCGTGCGGAAAATTCCCGCAATCGCGCCAGTGGAGGCTCCGGTCTGGGGCTGGCTATCTGTAAAAATATCGTCGAGGCGCACGGCGGTACGATTTCTGCAGAGCACTCTGATTTAGGTGGCGTACAAATCAGGCTAAACTTGCCCTATGTTCCCCAGTAGAAAGCCCGTATGAGCCCGGAAAATAGCGATCCACTAATTCTTGTTGTTGAAGATGAACCCAAGCTGGCGCAGCTGATGATCGATTATCTGCAGGCGTCGAACTATCGCACGCATCATATTGCCAGTGGCGGCGAAGTGCAGGCCTGGCTGCAGCACACTACGCCCGCGCTGATGCTGCTCGACCTGATGCTGCCGGGCTGCGACGGTATGACGTTGTGCCGCGAAATACGCCGCAGCTCCGACCTGCCAATTATTATGGTCACCGCCCGCACCGAAGAGATTGACCGCCTGCTGGGGCTGGAAACCGGCGCGGATGACTATATCTGCAAGCCGTTCAGCCCGCGCGAAGTGGTGGCGCGCGTGAAAACCATTCTGCGCCGCGTGCGTAAATCGCCGGAAGAGACGCAGCAGGCGTCGCTGCTGATGATTGACGAAGGTCGCTTTCAGGCCAGCTGGCGTGCCGCTCCGCTGGAGCTGACGCCGGCGGAGTTCCGCCTGCTGAAAACGCTGTCGCTGGAACCCGGCAAAGTGTTTTCCCGCGAGCAGCTGCTGAATCAGCTTTATGATGATTACCGTGTAGTGACCGACCGTACTATTGACAGCCATATCAAAAACCTGCGCCGCAAGCTTGAGGCGCTGGATGCCGATCAGCCGTTTATTCGTGCGGTATATGGTATCGGCTATCGCTGGGAGGCGGATATGTGCCGGCTGGCATAGCCTGTTATTGATCCCGATCAATTTACTTCACTCCGCACCCTGCCTACAATTCCCGCCTCTTTTGCAGAGCCGCACGCTGCGGCTTCTGCTGCGGCCATCCGCGATGGCCAGCTGACCTGACATCAGTGAGTCTTCCATGTTTAAACCTGAACTGCTCTCCCCGGCGGGAACGCTGAAAAATATGCGTTACGCCTTTGCCTACGGCGCTGATGCCGTTTATGCCGGCCAGCCGCGCTACAGTCTGCGCGTACGCAACAACGAATTCACACATGACAATCTGGCGCAGGGGATCGCTGAAGCGCACGCGCTGGGTAAAAAATTCTATGTGGTGGTTAATATCGCGCCGCATAACGCCAAACTGAAAACGTTTATTCGCGACCTCACACCGGTGGTGGCAATGCAGCCGGATGCGCTGATTATGTCCGATCCGGGGCTGATTATGCTGGTGCGCGAGGCGTTTCCGGCCATCTCCATCCACCTTTCCGTGCAGGCCAACGCCGTCAACTGGGCCACGGTGAAATTCTGGCAGCAGATGGGGCTGACGCGCGTCATTCTGTCACGCGAGCTTTCGCTGGAGGAGATTGCGGAGATCCGCACGCAGGTACCGGAGATGGAACTGGAGATCTTTGTTCACGGCGCGCTCTGCATGGCCTACTCCGGCCGCTGCCTGCTCTCTGGCTATCTCAACAAACGCGATCCAAACCAGGGCACCTGTACCAACGCCTGCCGCTGGTCGTATAAGGTCTCCGAAGGTCAGCAGGATGAGGTCGGCAATATTACCGGCATGCATGAGCCGTCCGGACAGCAGGCTCCCGTGCCCGGCCACAACGCACCAACCGACCGGCTGTTTCTGCTGGAAGAGAAAATGAAGCCCGGCGAGGTAATGAGCGCCTTTGAAGATGAGCACGGCACCTACATCATGAACTCAAAGGATTTGCGTGCGGTGGCGCACGTGGAGCAGCTGAGCGCGATGGGCATCCACTCGCTGAAAATTGAAGGACGCACCAAATCATTCTACTACTGTGCGCGGACCGCGCAGGTCTATCGCCGCGCCATCGATGACGCCGCAGCGGGTAAACCCTTTGATACTTCTCTGCTCGCCACGCTGGAAGGTCTGGCGCATCGGGGTTATACCGAAGGCTTTCTGCGCCGCCACACCCATGACAGCTACCAGAATTATGAGCAGGGTTTTTCCGTTTCTGAGCGCCAGCAGTTTGTGGGCGAGTTTACCGGCGAGCGGCGCGGTGACTGGGCACAGATTGCGGTGAAAAACAAATTTCTGCAGGGCGATGCGGTGGAGATCATGACGCCGCAGGGCAACCTGACCTGCACGCTGGAGGCGATGCAAAACGATCGCGCTGAAGCGATTGGCGTTGCACCCGGCGACGGTCATCGGGTTTGGATCCCGGTGCCGGCAGACGTGGATCTCACCTTTGCACTGCTGCTGCGCAATCTCCCTGAAGGCAACACCACCAGCGATCCGCACGGCAAAAATCGCACAAAATGAAAAAAAGGCGGCGAAGTTAGAACAGGATCACAGACGGTCGCAACGCCGCGCTTTAGAATCGCGCCTGCTGCTAATGAGTAACAATATCCAGCATGCACGACCAGGAACCACCTCATTTACCCGCCCGGCTCCCCCGCGCGGGTTTTCTTTTTTCAGCGCCTGCCGATAAAGTTCCCGCCGCAGCTATGCTATAACCACATCCCTGTCTCACGTTTCAAGGAACTGAAGATGCACACTACACCGCTCACGCTGCTGATCCTGAATGGAAAAGGCGCCGGCAATGAGGATCTGCGCGCGGCCGTTAATACGCTGCGCGAAGAGGGCTTTAATCTGGCCGTGCGCGTCACCTGGGAAAAGGGTGATGGCGATCGCTATGTACAGGAAGCGGTTGCTCTGCAGGCGGAAACCGTTATCGCAGGTGGCGGCGACGGCACCATTAATGAGATTGCCACGGCGCTGGCTGCCGTGCCCGACGCCTCGCGTCCGGTGCTCGGTATTCTGCCGCTGGGCACCGCCAACGATTTTGCCACCAGCGTGGGTATTCCGGCTGAAATGGAGCCGGCGCTGCGCCTTGCCGTAGTGGGTAAAGCCACCGCTATCGATCTGGCACGGGTCAATGGCGACCGCTATTTTATCAATATGGCGACCGGCGGCTTTGGTACGCGCATCACCACCGAAACGCCGGAGAAGCTGAAATCCGCGCTGGGAGGCGTCTCTTACTTTATTCACGGTTTGATGCGCGTGGATGCGCTAAAACCTGACAGCTGTGAAATCAGCGGGCCCGGTTTCAGCTGGCAGGGGGACGCGCTGGTTATCGGTATCGGCAATGGTCGCCAGGCGGGTGGCGGACAGCGCCTCTGCCCGGATGCGCTGATCAACGATGGTCAGCTTAACCTCAGCATCGTGACCGCGCAGGAGCTGCTGCCAACGCTGTTCCATTCGCTGACGCGCGATGATGAGAACCCTAATATTGTGTCGGCTCAGCTCGACTCCCTGACCATTCGCTCGCCGCATGAGATGACGTTTAATCTGGACGGTGAACCGCTGAGCGGCAGTGAATTCACCATTGACGTGCTGCCGGGGGCAATCAGCTGTCGCCTGCCGCCACAGTGTGCGCTTCTGGCGTAACAACGGGCGTGCGTAACATCAGGGGCGCATCAATGCGCACCCTGTGACTTGCAGGGTCGCCACACCCGGCGACCTCCTCAAAAGCCGCTCTGCAGTCAGGGCGACCAGCTTAACCCTCCGCATCACACCTTCATCCAGCGCCGCTCAGCCGCCGAAACTGCGATGGCTTCCAGCACCTTTTGTACCTGTAACCCTTCGGCAAAGTCCGGCCACATACGATCGCCCGCCGCGATGCCGTCGATCAGGTCGCGGATCTCCACGGTTTTCTGGTCGTTAAAACCGATACCGTGTCCGGCAGAGACGCAGAAGCTGGCGTAGTCCGGATGCGCCGGCCCGGTGAGCAGCGTTTTAAAGCCCTGCCGCCCGGCAGGCTCATCGTGGAGATAAAGCTCCAGCTCCGCCATGCGCTCCTGGGTATAACGCAGCGTGCCCCGGGTGCCGGTCACTACGTAGGTCAGCCCCATTTTGCTGCCGCAGGCGATGCGTGAGGTCTCAATAACCCCGTGCGCGCCATTTCTGAAGCGCAGCAGCGCGCTGGCCTGATCTTCATTCTCTACCGGCAGCAGACGCGCAGGATCTTTAGGGTCGGGCCGCTGCGTGATAACCGTCATCATGTCACCGCTGACTTCCTCGATGTCGCCCACCAGATAGTGCGCCATATTGACGATGTGCGCTGCCAGATCGCCCAGCGCGCCCAGCCCCGCCAGTTTTTGCTGACAGTGCCAGTCCAGCGGCGTCTGCGGGCTGGCGAGATAATCTTCGTTATGGGTGCCGTAAAAATGCACCACGTCACCAATCTCGCCGCGCGCAATGATCTCCCGCGCCAGCTGGCTGGTCGGGTTTTTCATGTAGTTAAAGCCCACCAGCGTTTTTACACCTGCCCGCTCTGCGGCCTGTACCATCTCCTCTGCATCCGCTACGCTCAGCGACAGCGGTTTTTCCGAGTAGACATGTTTGCCGTGGCGAATCGCCTCCAGCGCCATCTCTTTATGCAGGAAGTTGGGCGCGCAGATATCCACGACATCGATCTGCGGATCGCTGACCAGCTCGCGCCAGTCGCCGGTGGAACGGGCAAAGCCAAACGTGGCGGCCTGCTTTGCCGCCAGGGCCGGGTTTACTTCAGCCAGCATCTCACGCACGATCTCCCCCTTCAGGGCAAATACCGTGGGTGCCTGCGCATAGGCGATAGCGTGACACCGCCCGATATATCCGCTGCCAATCATTCCGATTCTGACTCTGTTCATGCTGCACCCGTGAAAAGTAGAGAAGGTTTCGCGGAATATATGTTTCATATTTCGGCGCCACAATGGCGAAATGAAATATCTGTGATCATTGATGTGGGGCACACGACAAAACCAGCAATTACCGCTGTAAGGTTGCAGTACTTTGGTGATATTCCTCACATTGTGTCAGGGAGTGGCGGTTTATTCAGCAGTTGGTGAAAATTTTGCAAAAGGGCTTTGACACGCAGCAGGCTGCCCGATATTATGCGCCCCGTTCCACACAATTCCTCTGTAGTTCAGTCGGTAGAACGGCGGACTGTTAATCCGTATGTCACTGGTTCGAGTCCAGTCAGAGGAGCCAGATTCTTAAAAAGAGCAGCCTGTAAGGCTGCTTTTTTTATGCCTGCGTACTATCCGCCTGCGTCCTACCACCAGTGATGAAAATGATGCACCGGCCCGATGCCCTTTCCTGCCTCCAGTGAATCGGCCTGCAGCAGCGCCTGCTGCAGCCAGCCTTTTGCCGCTGCCACTGTATCAGCCCAGCTCTCATGCCGTGGTCGCAGCGCCGCCAGCGCTGCCGACAGTGTACAGCCGGTGCCGTGGGTATGACGCGTCGCCACGCGCGGCGCCGTAAAACGGGTGCGACCGCTGCGGGTGATCAGCCAGTCAGGGCTCTCTGCATCCTCCAGATGGCCGCCCTTCATCAGCACCGCTGCACAGCCGAGATCCAGCAGTCCCTCCCCCTGCTGCAGCATGGCGCGCTCATCCCGGGCAGGTGCCGTTTCCAGCAGCGCCGCCGCTTCCGGCAGATTAGGCGTGATCAGTGAAACCTGCGGCAGCAGCCGCTCACGCATCGCTGCCACCGCCTCGGGGGCCAGCAGCGCATCGCCGCTTTTGGCAATCATGACCGTATCCAGCACCACAAACGGCAGCCGCGCACGCGCCAGTTTTTCTGCTACGACCTCCACGATATCGCTCCCGGCCAGCATGCCGATTTTCGCCGTATCGATACGGATATCGCTCAGGACCGAATCGAGCTGTGCGGCGACAAACGCCGGGGAAAGATAACAGACCGACTGCACGCCGCAGGTGTTTTGTGCCACCAGTGCGGTAATGACGCTGGTGCCGTAGGCGCTGAGTGCAGAAAAGGTTTTGAGATCGGCCTGAATCCCCGCGCCGCCGCTGGGATCGGTGCCGGCAATGGTCAGGGCATTTATACGGGGCAAGCCGCGCGGCAAAGCAGAGAAAGGGTGGGTCATCATAGCGCTCCTGTCAGGCGTACAGGAAGGCGAATGCGCGCAGGCATCTGACTTCCCTACGCTGGCATTATCCAGATCAGGTAATACGGGTATTTCTCAGCCTTCACAAAGAAGGGCACCCCGAGTCTTTGAAGTAAATCTCTCATTACTTTTCACCAGCATACGGGAAGTGTCGCTTGCAAAGCAAGCTTGCCTGACCGCATTCGCCTTCTTGATCGCCGGAAACAGATAAAGCCACAATACCTCACCTTTGACCTCACATTTTACCCCACCTTTGACCTCACCTAGGGATTATCCAGCAGGCAACAAAAAATCCGCCATAAAGACGGGTGTTTGTTGAAATGCTTCATTGTTGGTCGAAGCTGTAAGGATGTGTGGAAAAGAGGAATTATAATTTTCTGCTATCCAGTTGAGTTTAGATAGCTCAAAAAACCATCGGAATAACCTCATGTGGATTTATACAGTTTTTAGCATGTTTGGGTATTGAATTGTTCTCGCTTCGCCTTAACATAGAACACTACATATGGTGTAAAAATAATTTATCGGCACTATATGCAGTAACTTTATACCTCTACATAGGAAAATAATTATGGGCAATAACTCTAAGCAATCATCAAACAAACTAGGCTCTCTCGCTGCCAGCATTCTGAACGATCCGAATGCATCGGGGATTCAAAAGAAGCTGGCTGGTTCTGTGTTATCTCAGACACATACGCCAAAGCAAACCAGTGCTGAAATGGAACACATTGCCTCTCAAGTATTGAAAAATGGAAATTCAGCAGAAAACACCAAGATTCTGGCTGGCTCCGTCCTTTCGCAATCAGTGAAAGAGCGCAAGTGATAATCGGCGGGGACACCCGCCTTCAATCTTTCCAATACATACTTTATGATAAAATACAATACAAGCGATAAAAAATATTGACTTAGAAAAATAAATATGCTACCCTGCACCCGAAAACGCGAGCGATAGCGAGTGTTATAATCCATTTCTTTAAAAATACTCTATAGCTATGTTTCATGTAGTAGATGACTATCGAAGATAGGAGTCTAGGAATGGAACATAGCTAAAGAATATATTCCTTCCTGATAAGGATAAAGGGATAACATCATTGAATGGTTAGATGCATAACATTACTCTAATATCCACCAATGTTAGTTCTAATCTCTCTGATTTAACAGATGGAACACATTACAACTAGGAAAGCTTAAATTGACATCAATCTCAAGATTATCCCACTGGGAATACAAACCCATTAAGCCATTCCTTTAATCCTCTCTTACATCCTCAACACTGAACCTTAATTCAATCATTAATATCTTTAAAATCCCTTCTTGGGACGTCACAGAAGCTTTCTGACCCAACTGTATAATGATGCTCTGCTCACATTCTACCGCCCTAGGATGCTATATGTAATATTTATAGGTTAAGCAAAAACTATCATAAATACCTCATTAATCGATAGTAACTATCAGATATTTGAACGGCATCAGAGCCAGGTTATAGGGCGGGGAGAAATTTCGCATTAAGTAGTCAGAAAGTGACAGCTACAAGCAACACTAAACGACACCTGAGCTTGCGGAATGGAAATTTAGAAATTGGGTTGCAGAGAGGGTCGTCAAAAATTTTCCGATAATCGCAGGTAGTATGAATTAGGTGTGAGGAAGTGAAGAACATGTTTAAAAATTAAATACAATTGGGTCGCCTTATCAGGGAAAATAAAATTTTTCTATAGAACTAAAGGCATAATAACTTTAAGACGCGAAGAAATCACTCACGAAGAACGAGCGTTGATGTTAGTTTGTCTTCAATCACCTCAGCACTTTTAACAATATATCGTGATCTTTCAAGCAACTCATCATAAAAGAGTATATCGATATTTTTCAAATTCCTACGATATAGCTCTAATGTTTTCCTTTTTATTGCTTTTTCTTTATCCGATCCCTCTATTGAAGAAAGAGAGCCTATGATAAGAATGCATTCAGCATCAAATGTTTCTTCGCGAATCAAATTACCATCAGCAGTATAATTACGAGTTTGACTTTCAATTTCCCAATTGGCTTTCTGTGCAATAATTTGACTCACTGCATCCGTTAATTCACTTGATAAAAACCAAGTGTCAGACCTACCCTGACGTTTCGTGAAAAGTTTAGTAGTTGGGGTTTTTAGCTCAACTATTTTAGTATACCGGGAATCTGACACTAGAAAATCAGCGATAACATCATTTGCGCCATTTAGATCAGTCTTTGATATATGGGCTTCACGTTGTAATATCTTAAGGTATTTATACGTCAGCCCATAACCAAATATCCACTCATTTCGTTCAAAGAATTTTTGCCAATCCGGCTCATTGTATTGATCTGACTCCTTCAGCATATCTTCATATTCTGCCAAGGAATCTTTTCTACCAAGGATGGTATTAATATCATTGTGGGTCAATTTCTTGCTAACCAGATGCTGCAGGGCCATGATCAAGGATGCATTATCTGTATTTTCCAGGATATTAATCACTTCCTGATAATTACCTTTAACTTCAACAAAGCGTCCAGTTGACAACGATTTGTGATCACAGATAATACTATATTTCGAAAGGTGATGATGTAACTCGCGTAAATTTTGAACATCCAATTTGCAGGTAAATTTCGAAGCACCTGTAGTCGAGCATAAAGCATAAAAGTTTGCTGATAAATCCGTTACATTCTTTTCACAAGAATCAAGACCAGAGATATTCAACATTAACTCATTATTATGATCACTTCCAATAAGATAAGAGTGATTGAGACTCATGACTACACCTTAGCAATAACATTCAAGTAGTAATCAGATTCAGGTTTGTATTTATCATCAATTGGAAAGTCAGGCTCACTGCTCAAAATTACAACATCGGTGATTGACTCTATATCAAATTGGCGAAATTCGGGGAAATTAACTTCACTATCTGTTACACCCGCAGTCTGAACTATGTGCAGCTTGGTAGTTTCAACGCCATCAGATTTTCGACGAAGTATATAAATTGCATGCACATTACCTATACGCTCTCCTCTCACCTTGCCGGGCTTATTGTATTGAAAAGATATGGGCTTACGGCTGAGAACAGACTCTCTTAAAAGCTTTAGACTCATTTCAACATCCCTTTGCAGTTGGTAGATACCAGTGTTTTTTTGGGAGATATCTTATTGACCATACGAACATATCCAAATTTCATCAAACGTGTCAATGTATTTCGAATAATTTCTGTTCAAGAAATTTCATTCATCAACCTATGAGCCTTATTCATCTATCAGAGATTCGATGACCCGCCGCTGCTGTTCAGATAATTCCCAACCATCAAGTGGCAATTTTTCTTCCTCACCCTCCTCTGCTTTCACATTATCATCCATAACACACTACCCCAAAAGAGAAAACAGGCACCAGCCATTAGCATCCATGCAGTTCTACGAGTCATGTTACACACCATTATTGATAGGATTAAACGATCAATACTATTATATTGATCTATTTTATCGATCAATAATTATCCTTCAACCAAAATTTTGATTAGCATTTTTTGTATTTTTGATTTAAAAAAAGTAGCATGCCCTCTCGAATTTTACTGGATATATAAACAGCACTTTGAAAAGAATCTATAGTTTTCTATGAATCCCGTTATAGATTTTTTGAATAATTTAAGAGTATCTTAACGGGATTAATTCCATGGAAAGGCATCAAGACTTATGAAACGAAAGCTTCAAATTTTTGTATCAAGCACGTTTACGGATTTAATACCTGAAAGGCAGGCCGCTGTTAGCGCTATTCTTAAGGCTGGGCATATTCCTGCTGGTATGGAGCTTTTCACTGCTGCGGATCGCTCACAGATGGACACAATCAAACGCTGGATTGATGAATCTGATGTTTACATGCTTATTCTTGGGGGTCGATATGGATCAGTAGAGTCTTCGTCAAACAAAAGTTATACAGAGCTAGAATATGATTATGCTATTGAAAAAGAAAAACCATTATTTGCAGTTGTAATTAATGAAGATGCTTTAGCTGCAAAAGTTAAATCTCAAGGGATTGAGATTGTAGAAATGAAGAATCCTAAAGAGTTAGCTTCCTTTAGAGGTAAGGTATTGTCAAATATATCTTCTTTCTTCTCCGATGAAAAAGATATAAAGCTTTGCGTTCATGAAAGTTTATCTGATTACGCTTCAAATCGCAGCCTTAAAGGTTGGGTTTCGGCATCTGAAATACCTGACGTAGAGACTTTAGTAAGCGAAATTAGTAAGCTACAAAAAGAAAATGAGAGCTTACAAAAACAGTTAAGCAAAAGTGAAACGAGTTTAAAATCTAAAGGCGGGATAACTGAGGAAACATTCTTAGATATTAAAAATGTTCTCAAAACCAAGAAAATTGAAATCCCTGCCAACATATCCTCATCTAAAGAATCATATGAAAGCAATATATTTAATGTTTTTGTTTCCAACTCACCATCTATGGTTAAGGGCATAACAAATTCAGCACAAAACACTCCAACTGAGCTATTTTACTATCACAAAATCTGTCCCATTCTACAAATTCATGGATTAGTTGAAAACGAAAAGGTTCCTAGTGTTAGATACAGACGCTATTTTGTTACTAAGAAAGGCATTGAGTTTCTAGCTCAGCATGAGCTTTTGCAAGCCCAGAACGCTGATAGAAAATAGCTCTACATTTTAAAAGAATGCGAGGTATACCTCGCATATTCAAAACCAAGTAAGTTGTAATTCATACTTATAGATTGCAACTATTCCATTTTAAACCATCAATAACATAGCATATTGTTGAAAGAGGAAACGAGTGTAAGTATCGCTTTGTAACGCCAATTCCCGTCATTTTATGCCCTAGTGTAGCCTGAAGATGTGCAACGTTTTTCACCCAACCAGCCATTGAGGTTGTGGCTACAGCATGGCGCATTGAATGAAGTAACCTTCTTTGCAGGTGATCATCAATATAGGGAATACCAAGTAGATCCCTAACATCAGAAAATGTTTTACCAATCTTTGTCATGTTGCTTCCTGAGACATCAGGGAAAAGAACATCATCAGATGATGCTACAAAGTTTAAGAAGCCCAATTCAATCAGGTGCAAGTGTATAACCACTCTACGGGTTGCATTGTCTGTTTTTCCCTGCCCACCTTCAGCAATAAGCAGGTAATGACGTTTGCTGTCTTCGTCATATTTGATTTGCTGTTTACGAAGCGTGGCTATTTCACCTCTTCTGGCACCGGTGTAAGCAAGCAGCAGCATTATCCATTTCTCCCAGCCCTCCGGCTGCCCAATAGCCCAATGAACAAACTTCCTCATCTCAGATGCAGAGTAAGCGCCATACCGTGCTTTAGAGGCTGAAGCAGAGATCCCGTCTGTGGGACTCTTTTCAAGTATTCCTTTGTCATCAGTAAGGAAGGTTTTGAATAGGCTTTTGTAGACCTTCAAATGCTTATGCACTGCCTCATCACCCACAAGATCAGCCTCTGGAACGTCTTCAAGCGCAATCAATTGTTCTAGTGTCATAGAGCGGTATGGCTGCACAACGCGCTTGGGAAGACTTTCAACCACTTCCATCACTTGCTTGATGTCGTGTTTATTGACTGTGGCTACATCCTTATCCCTGCCGAGAACAACAAACAAAACTTCCATAAAGCGCTCATTGGCCTGTGCTATTCCACGACTCCACTTTGTGCCTTTAGCTGCCCTATACATTTCCCAGGCTTTAACGAGTGACAAACCAGATTTTACCTCTTTAGGCTTCACTACTTTCTCAGACTTAGATTTACCACCTGCAAACGAAAGAACGCTTTTCAAATCACCTGCTATTGAGGATTTGATTGCATCAATGCGTTTTGTGAAATCTGTTAGTGCAAGAGTTTGATCCTGGACAAATGGAACTAGAGGAATCAGCGAAGCCATTATTGCGCTGGCAACACGATAGCTATCAGTGTCGAGGCTACGTTTAAAAGATTTCCCGTCAGAAAAGCGGAATTGGATGTAATAAGTATTTGCACGCTGAAACGTATAGCGAAGAGATTTATACCTCACAATGTCACCCTCAATTGACCTCAGTGAAAAACAGAGAGCAATGAGAGATAAGTAACCCGTTGTTTTTACTCAAAACGGGCTACGATTCCTTCTTTGACGCTGGCCCTACGCTGGCATTATCCAGATCAGGTAATACGGGTATTTCTCAGCCTTCACAAAGAAGGGCACCCCGAGTCATGGTGTCTGTTACGACACACCGGCAGCTTAGGGGAAGCGATCGCCGGAAGCAAGCCACAGAGAGCAGAAACATTGATCTGCGCGGTTGCAGAGGCAGACAGACCGCTGGGGTGACCGGTTTATTGATACAGCGCAAGCCGCGATAACGCTGCTGCGTGCTTAATCTGCTGCCGGACCACCCTGCCGGATATCACCATGATGAACCTGCTGCGCCATCTTATTCCGCATGCTCACCGCTGGCATCAGATTACAATCAGCCGCCCCGGCGTTCTGAACCCTGCCGGACGTTACTGCCTGGCCACCTGTATCACCGCACGCTGTCGCGGCTGTGGCGCGCGGCTGCACAAGCTTTACTACCGCGACCTCAGCGATAGCGAAGCACGCCGCTGGCTTGGCTGATTAACGGCAAAAAAAAGCCCCGCAGCAAGGTGCGGGGCGCAGGCCGGATAACAGAATTGAATTTACTGTGCCGGCTGGGTGCGGATCAGATAATCAAAGGCGCTGAGTGACGCTTTAGCGCCCTCGCCGCTGGCGATGATAATCTGCTTATAGGGCACCGTGGTGCAGTCGCCGGCGGCAAACACGCCTTTCAGGCTGGTTTCGCACTTCGCATCGATGATCACTTCACCCATGCGGTTACGCTCTACCGCGCCTTCAAGGAAGCCGGTATTAGGCAGCAGACCAATCTGTACAAAGATGCCGCTCAGCGCCAGCTCGTGCGTGGTCTGCGTGGTGCGATCCAGATACGCCAGGCCGGTGACTTTGCTGCCGTCGCCTTTGACTTCGGTAGTCTGGGCGTTGAGGATCACGTCGACATTTTTCAGGCTGCGCAGTTTATCCTGCAGCACTTTGTCGGCACGCATCTCACCGGCAAATTCCAGCAGCGTAACGTGCTCAACGATACCGGCCAGGTCGATGGCCGCTTCCACGCCGGAGTTACCGCCGCCAATGACCGCGGTGCGCTTGCCTTTAAACAGCGGGCCGTCGCAGTGCGGACAGTAGGTTACCCCTTTGGTACGATACTGATCTTCGCCCGGTACGCCCATGTTGCGCCAGCGCGCGCCGGTGGCGATGATGATGCTGCGTGATTTCAGCACCGCGCCGGAAGCGGTTTCAATAGCGTGCAATCCCCCTTCCTGCGCGGCCGGGATCAGTTTAATCGCGCTCTGCGTGTCAATCACATCCACCGCGTAATCATCGACGTGCGCGCGCAGTGAACCCGCCAGCTTCGCACCTTCTGTTTTGGGTACAGAGATGTAGTTTTCAATATCTACTGTATCCAGTACCTGGCCGCCAAAACGCTCGCCCATCAGACCGGTGCGAATACCTTTACGCGCGGAGTAGATAGCGGCCGCGGCGCCTGCCGGACCACTGCCGATGATCAGGACTTCATAAGCGTCACGCTTGTTCAGCTCCTCTGCCGCACGCTTATCAGCGTTGGTATCTACTTTTCCGACGATTTCAGCCAGGCTCATGCGGCCCTGACCAAACTCTTTGCCGTTAAGGTAGACAGCCGGCACGCCCATGACGTTGCGCTCGGTGATTTCATGCTGGAACACGCCGCCATCGATGGCGGTGTGGCTGATACGCGGGTTAAGCACCGCCATCAGGTTCAGCGCCTGCACCACGTCCGGGCAGTTGTGGCAGGAGAGCGAATAGTACGTTTCAAAGTGCAGATCGGTATCGAGTGAAATAACCTGATCCAGCAGGCTTTGCGCCTCTTTAGAGGGATGTCCACCGGTCTGGAGCAGGGCCAGCACCAGTGACGTAAATTCATGGCCCATTGGCGAACCGGCAAAGCGCGGACCGCTCTGGCTGCCTGGGTTGGTAATCAGAAACGATGGCTTGCGGACCGGACGATCGTTCTCTTCACGGAAGCTGACTTTGTCAGAGAGCGCAGCAATGTCTGCTAACAGCGTACGGATCTCTGCAGATTTAGCGCCCTCATCCAGGGTAGCAATCAACTCAACCGGTTTCGTTAGTTTCTCAAGGTAAGCCTTAAGCTGGGTTTTTAAATTGGTGTCGAGCATAGTGAGTTCCTGTGAAGAAAATCGGGTGCCGCAGCACCCGATAAAAAAGAGACCGAATGGTGTCAGGTAACTTAGATTTTACCAACCAGGTCCAGTGACGGAGCCAGCGTGGCGTCGCCTTCTTTCCATTTAGCCGGGCAGACTTCGCCTGGGTGAGAGGCCACGTACTGGGCGGCTTTCACTTTGCGCAGCAGGTCAGATGCGTCACGGCCAATACCTTCAGCGGTGATTTCGATCGCCTGGATGATGCCTTCCGGGTCAACGATGAAGGTACCGCGATCGGCCAGACCTTCTGCTTCACGCATGATTTCAAAGTTGCGGGTCAGCGCGCCGGTTGGATCGCCGAGCATGGCATACTGGATTTTGCCGATGGTCTCGGAAGAACCGTGCCAGGCTTTGTGGGTAAAGTGCGTGTCAGTAGAAACAGAGTAGATATCTACGCCCAGTTTCTGGAACTCTTCGTAGTGGTCTGCAACGTCACCCAGTTCAGTCGGGCATACGAAGGTGAAGTCAGCCGGGTAGAAGAAGAAAACACTCCATTTACCTTCAACGTCTTTCTCGGTTACGTCGATGAATTCGCCGTTTTTGAACGCTGCGTTTTTGAACGGTTTAATTTTGGTGTTAATGATTGACATAGTGACCTCCGTTAAAAAGATGTGATGCAGGCTACAGTTTTTTCGGGCCAGGTGCTAATACGCAGACGTTATCACTCAGATAAACAAAAGCTATCAATGCAGCGAGACCAGATCCGGTGCGGCTTGCCGCGGCATTCTACACAGAAAAGCGGCGGCGATAACAGGCTTTCTCAGAATGCGGCAAAACTGCTATTTTTTTTACAGGCTGGTGCGTATGACCGCGTGCCATAAGCGATGCTTGCGATTCAGGAGACCCCGCACGTGAATATCCGACCTTTTCAGGAGAGCGACCGTCCGTTTCTGCGCACGCTGTTTCTCGCCGCGCGCCGGCACAGCTGGACATGGCTCAACGGTGATGACTGGCAGCTGGAAGATTTTGATGCGGTGATCCTGGGCGAAACGGTGCTGGTAGCGGAGATAAACGGCGAACGCGCGGGTTTTGCCGGTATTCTGGACAACGATAATTTTCTGCACAGCCTTTACGTTGACCCGGCGCATCAGGCTCAGGGGGTGGGCAGCGCGCTGCTGCAGCAGGTTACGGCACGCTTTACCTCAACCGGCGCGCTGAAATGTCTGGCAGAGAACCGGGCCGCGCTGGCGTTCTACCAGCATCACGGCTGGCAACGTGTCGCCAGCGGTGAAGGCGAACAGGGTACCTATGTGCTGATGCATTATCCGCTGGCGGGACGCGCCAGCGAAACAGCGTAAGCTACACCGCCCGGAAGGCGATGTCGCCCGGGATAATCTCGCCCTGCCAGTAGAGCTGAGCGGCTACGCGCCCCGCCAGCTGGCGATAGAGCGCGGTAAACCCGCTCTCTGGCCGGCGGATCACCGTAGGCGTTCCGTCATCCAGGTCTTCCCGCAGATGAATATGCAGCGGCAGCTGTGCCAGCAGGCGGGTGTGGTAATCCTGCACCAGCCGCTCAGCCCCGCCGGTACCGAAGATTGGCTCGTGATGGCCACATTCACTGCAGATATGCATGCTCATGTTCTCCACCACCCCCAGCACCGGCACCGCCACTTTTTCAAACATCACAATGCCTTTGCGCGCATCCAGCAGCGCAATATCCTGCGGCGTAGTTACCACTACGGCGCCGGTGACCGGTACGCTCTGCGCCAGCGTCAGCTGTATATCCCCGGTGCCGGGCGGCATATCGAGCACCAGATAGTCGAGATCGGGCCACAGCGTCTCGTTGAGCAGCTGCAGCAGCGCCTTGCTCGCCATCGGTCCACGCCACACCATAGCGTTATCGTCCGTGACCAGATAGCCAATGGAGTTGGTGGCAAGCCCGTGCGCCATAATCGGGGCCATGTGCGTGCCGTCAGGCGACGTCGGACGCTCCGCTTCCGTTCCCAGCATGTTCGGGATAGAGGGACCATAGATATCTGCATCCAGCAGGCCCACGCGCGCCCCTTCCGCCGCCAGCGCCAGCGCCATGTTGACCGCCGTGCTCGACTTGCCAACGCCGCCTTTGCCGGAGCTGACCGCAATAATATTTTTCACGCCGTTCACGCCCGGCTGATTTTTTACCCGCTTCAGCGTGGCGATATCGTGACGCAGACGCCAGTCGATAGCGCGTGCCTGCGTCAGACGCAGCAGCTCCGCGCTGACCTGCGCTTTGAGATCCTCAAATGCGCTGTGCCAGACAAACGGCATAACCAGCTCAATATGCAGTTTTTCATCCAGCAGCGCGACGTGCCGCAGCGCTTTCAGCGTGGTGAGATTCTGCTGCAGCGTGGGGTGCGTAAACGCGCTCAGCACGCCGCTGACCGCGGCACGCAACGCTTCAGGTGAATGATAATCCCGGGATTGTGTGCTCATCCCCTCTCCTTATTTCATCATGACGCCAGAATGTAGCGGTATAAGGTCAATCATATCAGAGCCGCGCGGAAAAGAGCGCGACGCGCCTCCTGTGTTTACGCCGGAGGGTGCTTCGGTTACCATCTAACCCCCGATTTTTTATTAACGGAAAGCTACGCAAATCATGACTCAAGTCGCTAAAAAATTACTGGTAACGTGCGCCCTGCCGTACGCAAACGGCTCTATCCATCTTGGTCACATGCTGGAACACATCCAGGCTGATGTATGGGTCCGTTACCAGCGAATGCGTGGCAATCAGGTTTACTTCATCTGCGCAGACGATGCCCACGGCACGCCGATTATGCTGAAAGCGCAGCAGCTGGGCATCACCCCGGAGCAGATGATCGCCGATATGAAGCAGGAGCATGAAACTGACTTCGCCGGTTTTAATATCAGCTATGACAACTATCACTCAACGCATGCCGATGAGAATCGTCAGCTGGCTGAGCTGATCTACACGCGCCTGAATGAAAATGGCTTTATCAAAAAGCGCACCATTTCACAGCTCTACGATCCGGAAAAAGGGATGTTCCTGCCCGATCGTTTTGTGAAGGGCATCTGCCCGAAATGTAAAGCAGCCGATCAGTATGGCGATAACTGCGAAGTGTGCAGCGCCACCTACAGCCCGACGGAGCTGATTGAGCCTAAATCAGTCGTATCAGGCGCAACGCCGGAACTGCGTGACTCCGAGCACTTCTTCTTCGATCTGCCGTCGTTCAGCGAGATGCTGCAGGCGTGGACCCGCTCCGGTGCGCTGCAGGAGCAGGTTGCCAACAAGATGCAGGAGTGGTTTGAGTCGGGACTGCAGCAGTGGGATATCTCCCGCGATGCGCCCTACTTTGGCTTCGAGATCCCGGACGCGCCGGGCAAATATTTCTACGTCTGGCTTGATGCGCCAATCGGGTACATGGGCTCGTTTAAGAACCTGTGCGATAAGCGCGGTGATATCGACTTCAGCGAATTCTGGCAGAAAGATTCCGCGACCGAGCTCTACCACTTTATCGGTAAAGATATCGTCTATTTCCACAGCCTGTTCTGGCCAGCCATGCTGGAAGGCAGCGGTTTCCGCAAGCCGACCAATCTGTTTGTACATGGCTATGTCACGGTAAACGGCGCGAAAATGTCAAAATCGCGCGGCACCTTTATCAAAGCCAGCACCTGGCTGCAGCATCTCGATGCCGACAGCCTGCGCTATTACTACGCGGCCAAGCTCTCTTCGCGCATTGATGACATCGACCTGAATCTGGAAGATTTTGTGCAGCGCGTTAACGCTGACATCGTGAACAAAGTGGTTAACCTTGCCTCGCGCAACGCCGGTTTTATCACCAAACGCTTTAACGGTGAACTGGCTGCTGAACTCGCCGATCCGGCGCTTTATCAGACCTTTGTGGCGGCGTCAGAGAAGATTGGCGAAGCGTGGGCGAACCGTGAATATAACCGCGCCATTCGTGAAATCATGACGCTGGCCGATCTGGCAAACCGCTATGTTGATGAGCAGGCACCGTGGGTGGTGGCGAAACAGGAAGGCCGCGACGCTGACCTGCAGGCGATCTGCTCAATGGGCATCAACCTGTTCCGCGTGCTGATGACCTGGCTGAAGCCGGTACTGCCGTCGCTGAGCGAACGTGCTGAGGCGTTTCTGCAGAGCGAACTGAGCTGGGATGGCATCGCACAGCCGCTGCTGAACCACAGCGTGGCACCGTTCAAAGCGCTCTACGGCCGCATTGAGATGGCAAAAGTGGAAGCGCTGATTGCGGCATCGAAAGAGGATGCGGCGGCAGCCAGTCAACCTGCCGTAAGCGGCCCGCTCGCTGACGCGCCGATTGGCGACACCATCACCATTGATGATTTCGCCAAAGTCGATATGCGCGTGGCGCTGATTGAGCAGGCGGAGCTGGTTGACGGTTCAGACAAGCTGCTGCGCCTGCAGCTCGATCTCGGCGGTGAGAAGCGTCAGATCTTCTCCGGCATTCGTGCGGCTTACCCCGATCCTTCCGTGCTGGTGGGCAAGATGACCATTATCGTGGCCAATCTGGCGCCGCGTAAGATGCGCTTTGGCGTATCGGAAGGTATGGTGCTCTCAGCCGGCCCGGGCGGCAGCGATCTGTTCGTGCTCTCGGTGGACAGTGGCGCACAGCCAGGCATGCCGGTTAAGTAAGCTCTTTTCTTCGTTTACAGCCCTCTTCTTTCCGGAGAGGGCTGATTTTCTGCTTCTGCTCCCTTCGCGATCGCCTCTGTAGCTGATTCTGCAGCGCCAACAGACCTGCCTCTGTGTGACGTCTGGCACGCTAAGCGCGTAATGCGTATGATGTAAAACAGATGACCGGAGCCGGAGATGTCTGACGTGTTAACTGCCTGCTGGCGCTATCTGCGCGCCTTTATGATTATCTATGCCGCGCTCTATGCCGGTATCGCGCTCGCCGCCCTGCTTCCCTTTACTATTCCCGGCAGTATTATCGGTATGCTGCTGCTGTTTTTACTGCTGGGGCTGCAGATCCTGCCGGTTCGCTGGGTAAAACCCGGCTGCCATCTGCTGATCCGCTATATGGCGCTGCTGTTTGTACCGATAAGCGTTGGCGTCATCAGCTATACCGATGTGCTTTCCGCGCAGTTTGGTCCGATTGTGGTCTCCTGCCTCACCAGTACGCTGATGGTGCTGGTGGTGGTGGGTTTTAGCGCTGAACGCCTGCAGCGCCCGAAACAGGAGCAGCCGCATGAGTGATGTCTGGTGGTCCCTGCCGCTGACGCTGGCTGCTTATTTTGTGGCGCGCCGGCTGGCGGCAAAGCTTAAAATCTCGCTGATTAACCCGCTGCTGGTAGCCATGGCCATTATAATTCCGGTGCTGCTGCTGACGCATACCCCCTATACGCGCTATTTTGCCGGCAGCGCACTGCTGAATCAGCTGCTGCAGCCAGCGGTCGTGGCGCTGGCGCTGCCGCTTTATGAGCAGATGCATCAGATCCGTGCACGCTGGAAAACCATCATCAGCGTCTGCTTTATTGGCAGCCTGACCGCCATGGTATCCGGCACTGCGATGGCGCTGTGGCTGGGCGCCACCCCGGAGATCGCTGCGACGCTCTTACCCAAGTCAGTCACCACCCCGATTGCGATGGCGGTCTCTGCCTCGCTGCACGGTATTCCGGCCATCAGCGCTATCTGCGTGCTGATCGCAGGCGTATTTGGTGCCGTCTTCGGGCACATGCTGCTGAACCTGCTGCGCATTCGCAGCAAAGCATCGCGCGGCCTGGCGATTGGCAACGCGTCACACGCGCTGGGCACGGCGCGCGCGGCGGAAATCGACTATCAGGAAGGGGCGTTCAGTTCACTGGCGCTGGTGATCTGCGGCATCATTACCTCGTTACTGGCACCGTTTATCTTTCCGCTGCTGCTGGCGTGGTTTGGCTGAAAGTTTGCGATAGATCTCGCAAAGTTGAAACAACTCAATCAGCTTACATTGTCATAGCGACATGGATCACATATAACTCAGCAGGCGGCGCCCCGCCGCTGATGAGTTAATGAGGCCTGACACCATGCACCCACGATTCTCTTCCGCTTTCTCCGACCTGCCGACTGCTCTGCAGCAGGCGCTGCAGCCGCTGCTGGACGCGCCCGATTTTCACGGCGTGCTCCGCCCTGATGAGTTGATACAGCTGCAGCAGGTGACCGGACTGGAAGAGGATGAACTGGCGCTGGCGCTCCTGCCGCTCGCCGCCTGCTGTGCGGTTGCGCCGCTCTCCCGCTTTAACGTTGGCGCTATCGCGCGTGGCGTCAGCGGCCACTGGTATTTTGGGGCAAATATGGAGTTTCGCGGCGCCACGATGCAGCAGACGGTGCACGCTGAGCAGAGCGCGATTACCCACGCCTGGCTGCGCGGTGAAACGGCGCTGGCGGCCATCACCGTAAACTACACGCCGTGCGGCCACTGCCGTCAGTTTATGAATGAGCTGAACAGCGGTACGGCAATCCGTATCAGCCTGCCGGGACGCGAAGTGAGCACGCTGGCGCACTACCTGCCCGATGCGTTTGGTCCTGCTGACCTTAATATTGCAGAGCGGCTGATGACGCCGGTTGACCATGCCTTTGCCCCGGCCGGCGATGCGCTGGAGCAGGCGGCCATCAGTGCCGCCAGTCAGAGCCACGCCCCTTACAGCTACAGCTATAGCGGTGTGGCACTGGAGAGCCGCAGCGGCGCAATCTATAGCGGCCGCTATGCGGAAAATGCCGCGTTTAATCCCAGCCTGCCCCCGCTGCAGGCCGCGCTGATCCTGATGAATATGCATCATGAACCGCTGGAGACCATCTGCCGCGCGGCGCTGGCTGAGTCCGCGCAGGGTGCGCTGACGCAGGCGGATGCGACGCGCGCGACGCTTGCCGCGCTTGGCTGCCACGCGCTGACGATTACTTTAGTTTCAAAAACATCCGTTTAGTGATCCTTTTACCGCTTTTGTGACCTGCTGTTAACAAAAGCTGTACATCTGCCGGAATTTTCATAGGATCGGGCGCCAGACCTTTACACTAATCAGATCTGGCGTGAGCTTTTCGTCGCGATACGTCAGCAAACACTGCAACCGGAGCAAACATTGCATGGAACTTGAGTACGAAAGTAAACGTCCGCTCTATATCCCTTATGCGGGTCCGATTCTGCTGGAATTTCCGCTGCTGAATAAAGGCAGCGCTTTCTCACTGGAAGAACGTAACGAATTCAATCTGAATGGTCTGCTGCCGGATGCGGTTGAGACCATTGAAGAGCAGGCGGAACGCGCCTGGCGTCAGTTTCTGGATTTCAAAAACAATAACGACAAGCACGTCTATCTGCGCAATATCCAGGACACCAATGAAACCCTGTTCTACCGCCTGCTGGACAATCATCTGGAAGAGATGATGCCGATTATTTATACCCCAACCGTGGGTGCAGCGTGTGAGCATTTCTCTGAGATCTACCGTCGCGCGCGCGGCGTGTTTATCTCTTACAACAATCGCGATCGCATTGAAGACATGCTGCAGAACGCTACCAAGCAGAATGTGAAGGTCATTGTGGTAACGGATGGCGAGCGTATTCTTGGTCTTGGTGACCTCGGTATCGGCGGCATGGGTATTCCGATTGGTAAGCTGTCGCTCTATACCGCCTGCGGCGGCATTAGTCCGGCCTACACCCTGCCGGTGGTGCTGGATGTCGGCACGAATAACCCGCAGCTGCTCAACGATCCGCTCTATATGGGCTGGCGTCATCCGCGCATTACCGGCGAAGAGTATGAGTCGTTTGTGAATGAATTTATTCAGGCGGTGAAACGTCGCTGGCCAAACGTCCTGCTGCAGTTTGAAGATTTTGCACAGAAGAACGCCATGCCGCTGCTGCAGCGCTATCGCGATGAAATCTGCTGCTTCAACGATGATATTCAGGGCACCGCAGCCGTTACCGTAGGCACACTGATTGCCGCCAGTCGCGCTGCAGGCAGCCGCCTGTGCGAGCAGAAAGTGGTCTTCCTCGGCGCCGGTTCTGCAGGCTGCGGTATTGCTGAACAGATCATTGCGCAGATGAAATCTGAAGGACTGAGCGATGAGGAAGCGCGTTCGCGGGTCATGATGGTTGACCGCTTTGGTCTGCTCACCGACAAGCTGCCAAACCTGCTCGATTTCCAGAGCAAACTGGTGCAAAAAAGTGACAATCTGAAAGCGTGGGACGTCACCAGCGATACGATTTCGCTGCTGGATGTGGTACGCAACGCACAACCCGATATTCTGATCGGCGTATCGGGCCAGCCAGGCCTGTTCACCGAAGAGATCATTCGCGAGATGCACAAGCACTGCAAACGCCCTATCGTGATGCCGCTCTCTAACCCGACGTCACGCGTGGAAGCGACGCCGGCAGACATCATCGCCTGGACCGACGGCGCCGCGCTGGTTGCAACCGGCAGCCCGTTCTCACCGGTAACCTGGAAAGGCAAAACCTATCCGATTGCCCAGTGCAATAACTCCTATATCTTCCCGGGTATCGGCCTGGGCGTGATTGCCGCAGGCGCAACGCGCGTGACCGACTCCATGCTGATGACGGCCAGCCGCGCGCTGGCTGACTGCTCGCCGCTGGTTAACGACGGCGAAGGCCCGGTACTGCCGGAGATCAAAGATATCCAGGGCGTCTCCAAACTGATTGCGATGGAAGTCGGCAAAGCAGCACAGCTGGCTGGCGTTGCCGTGGTGACGTCGGAGGATGTGCTTTCTAAAGCAGTTCACAACAACTTCTGGCTGCCACAGTATCGTCACTATCGCCGTACCTCTATCTGATGTATAGCGTGCCGGATTTCGATCCGGCACTGCCGAAAAAAACATCAGCCAGCCGGGGTGAGCTTGCTTAGCTGCCCCGGCTCAAGTAGCCTTGAAGCACCCTGAATCCTGCCTGTTGAGTTGCCGCGCGCATGCTGAAACGCGTTTTCTTTGCTCTGATCATCATCATCTTAGCGATGGTGGCGACCGCGCTTGGCTTTGATCGCTGGATCAGCTGGAAAACCGCGCCGTTTATCTATGAAGATGTTGCCTCGCTGCCGCATCGTCAGGTTGGCGTGGTACTGGGCACTGCGAAATATTATCGCGCCGGCGTTATCAATCAGTATTACCTCTATCGCATGCAGGGCGCGCTTAACGCCTATAACAGCGGCAAAGTTAACTACCTGCTCCTGAGCGGCGACAACGCTCAGCAGAGCTATAACGAGCCTGCCACTATGCGGCGCGACCTGATTAAAGCCGGCGTTGATCCGTCTGATATCGTGCTGGATTATGCCGGTTTTCGTACGCTCGATTCGATTGTGCGCACGCGTAAGGTGTTTGATACCAACGACTTTATTATCATTACCCAGCGCTTTCACTGCGAACGTGCGCTCTACATTGCGCTGCACCTTGGCATTCAGGCACAGTGCTATGCCGTACCCTCACCGAAAAATATGTTGTCAGTGCGCGCACGCGAAGTCGGTGCCCGGCTGGGCGCGATGGCCGATCTCTATCTGATGAAGCGCGAGCCGCGTTTTCTCGGACCGCTGGTGCCGATTCCGGCAGTGCATACGGTGCCGGAAGATGCGCAGAGCTACCCGGCGGTCACGCCTGAGCAGCTGCTGGAGCTGGAAGAGAAGCTGCGTAAATAGCGTCTGCTGAGGTAAGCGGCAGGCCGCCGGCCATAAAAAAAGGCTGCGTCAGCGCAGCCTTTTTTCGTTATGTCAGTGTTATTTCTTACGCGAATACTTCAGGGAATCCAGCGCCACCGCGAAGATGATGATGCCGCCCTTGATGATGTACTGCCAGTAAGGGTTAACGCCAATGTAGGTCAGGCCGTAGTTGATCACGGTGAAGATAATCACCCCGGTCACCACGCCTGCAACCGTGCCCACGCCGCCGGCGAAGGAGACACCACCCACCACGCAGGCAGCAATCGCATCCAGCTCATACATAAAGCCGAGGTTGTTAGTGGCGCTGCCGATACGGCCCGCTTCCAGCAGACCGCCAAACGCGTAGAACACGCCTGACAGGGCATAGACCAGAATCAGGTTAAACGGTACGTTGACGCCTGAGACCTTTGCCGCTTCCGGGTTACCACCGATTGCGAAAATGTTTTTGCCGAAGCGGGTTTTGTTCCACAGGATCCAGACAAACACGATAGCGATAATGGCGTAGAAGGTAATGAACGAGAGCTTGAAATCACCAAAGCGCAGGAAACCCTGGGTAAAGGTGGAGAAGCCCGCGTCAAAACCCGCAATTGGCGAAGCACCGACAAAATCGTAGTAGAGCGAGTTAATGCCATACACGATGATCATCGTACCCAGCGTGGTAATAAACGGCGTTACCTTGAGGTAAGCGATGATTACGCCGTTAACCAGGCCAATCACGCCGCCAATAATGCACACCACCAGAATCACCAGCGGAATCGGCATGGTTTCCAGATGCGGGAAAACCTTGTTCGCGTTATCCATCGACTGCAGCAGCGTCGCCGCCACTACCGCCGCCAGTCCCACCTGCCGTCCGGCAGAGAGGTCGGTACCCTGAGTCACAATCAGCCCGGCCACGCCCAGCGCGATAATAATACGCACCGACGATTGCGTCAGGATGTTACTCAGGTTCATTAAACTTAAAAACGTCGGATCCTGGAAAATAATAATCGCCAGCAGAACAAACAGGACGACGTAAATACCGCCCTCTTTTAACCAGGTTAGCGCATTCTTTTTAGTGGTCGCTTTCATTTTAAAGCCCTTGCTTCATTAAAGGTGTAATGACGCTAAACGCAGGATTTCATTCTGCGAGGTCGTTTTTGTATCGACAATACCGGCTACCTGACCGTTACTCATGACCAGAATACGATCGGTTATACCCAGCAGCTCTGGCATTTCAGAGGAAATAATAATAATGCCCTTCTCTTTTTTGGCTAATTCTGAAATCAGCTGATAAATTTCAAATTTTGCCCCCACGTCAATACCGCGTGTAGGTTCATCAAGCATTAATATTTCCGGCTGCGTTAACAGCCAGCGACCAATAATCACTTTCTGCTGGTTACCGCCAGAAAGCGATCCGATTTGCGTATGGTGCCCTGGCGTTTTTACCCGCATGGAGTCAATAACCCATTGGGTGTCACTCTTCATGCGTTTATTATCGAGCAGGCCGATACTGGATTTATATTTTTTAATATTGGAGATAAGCGAGTTAAAACCGATATCGAGATAGGCGTAGATCCCCGTAGAACGACGTTCTTCTGTGACCAGCGCAAACCCGTGGTTAATCGCCTCATTCGCACTATGGTTGTTGATCGCTTTGCCATGCAGCCGGATAGTCCCGCCCGATTTTTCACGAATACCAAACAGCGTCTCCACGATATCAGTACGTTTCGCACCGACCAGCCCGGCGATTCCGAGGATCTCCCCTTTATGCAGGTCAAATGAGATATCGCGAATCGAAGGCTGCCGCAGTGAAGTCAGGTTGCGGACTTCAAGAATCACCTCGCCCGGCACGTTGCTCTTATCCGGGAAACGCTGGTTAAGCGAACGGCCTACCATCATGGCGATGATCTTATCCATATCCAGCCCTTCCAGCGACTGGGTGGCGATCCACTGCCCGTCGCGCAGAATGGTGATCTCATCGCACAGCTGAAAGATTTCTTCCATTTTATGGGAAATATAGACAATACCGCAGCCGCGATCTTTCAGTTTACGGATAATAGTAAACAGATGGTTAACTTCTTTCTCCGTCAGCGAAGAAGTCGGTTCATCCATAATGACAATTTTGGCGTCATAAGAGAACGCTTTGGCAATTTCAATCATCTGCATTTGCGAGACAGACAGATTCGCCACTTTATCGCGCGGATCGATATCGATATCGAGTTCATCAAAAATCGCTTTAGTATCGCGATACATTTTGTCCTGATCGACAAACGGCCCTTTACGCGGGTAGCGGCCCAGCCACATATTATCCATCACGCTGCGCTGCAGCACGAGGTTTAATTCCTGATGCACCATTGAGACGCCATTTTCCAGCGCTTCTTTGGAGCTTTTATAGTCAATCTCCTGGCCCTGAAAAAGAATACTCCCCGTATCTTTTTTATAGATGCCAAATAAGCACTTTAATAATGTCGATTTTCCGGCGCCGTTTTCACCCATTAAGGCATGGACGGAGTGCGGCCGCACTTTCAAATTCACATTATCTAAGGCTTTCACCCCTGGAAATGATTTCGAGACATTCGTCATCTCCAGCAGATATTCACGCTGTGTGGTCGGATTCTCACTGGCCATAATTTACCTGGCTAAAAAAAGCGTATGCAGATGCAATAAGGCGCGGCAAATTGCCGCGCCCGGAATGGATTACTTCACAAACTGAGAGAGGTTCTCTTTATCCACGGCAACATACGGCACGCGAACGACTTTGTCTTCCATCTTGAAATTCGTTCCCGCGGTTGGCTCTTTGCCATCTGCCAGGTTCTTCGCAATATCCAGCGTGGCTTTTGCCTGGTTTTCCGCATCGTTCAGCACGGTACCCGCCATGGCGCCCGATTTCACCAGCGCCAGCGCTTCTGGCAGCGCATCGACACCAAACACCGGAATGCTTGATTTGTTGTGTGCTTTCAGTGCTTCAACCGCCCCCATCGCCATCGCATCATTGTTAGCGATGATCACTTCAATTTTGTTGGCATTCGGACCAGACAGCCACGCATCTACTTTATCTTTCGCCTGTGCGGTATCCCACATCGCGGTATCCATCGCCAGCTGCTGCGTTTTGATGCCATCTTTGTTCAGCGTGTCGATAACATATTTGGTACGCGCTTCAGCATCCGGATGGCCTGGCTCGCCTTTCAGCAGTACAAACTGAATCTGTCCATCTTTGTTCAGATCCCATGCCGGCGTCGATTTCCAGTGCTTCTCAATCAGCTCACCCTGCTTGATACCTGACTCTTTGGAATCTGTACCGACATAGTATGCCTTTGGATAGCTGGCCAGCACTTTAGCGTTAGGCTCTTTGTTGAAAAACACAATCGGTACGTCATTGGCTTTGGCTTTATCAATTACCACGGCCGCTGCCGCCGGATCCACCAGGTTAATTGCCAGCGCTTTCACGCCTTTGGCCATCAGCACGTCAATCTGGTCATTCTGTTTGGACTGGTCATTCTGTGAGTCATTCATCAGCAGCTGAATGCCGCCCAGCGCTTTGGACTCTTTCTCAATATCCTTGCGCACCATTGACATGAAGTTGTCGTCATATTTGTAAATGGTCACGCCAATGCGGGTATCGGCGGCGTGCGCAGTTGCACCAAACATCATGCTGGCAACCAGTGCTGTGAGCGTGAAAACCTTCTTATTCATGGTATCTCCGGTTTTAATTATGCAGGGTATTTCCTGCGCCATGCTGCCTGCGGGCGGCGAGCGCAGTCGGTTGAAACGCTATCATTCTGGAGCAGGCGCTGGCATTGGCCGGACCGCTCTCCCTATCCTGACTTCCCTGTACGTAACCGCTTCCTGAAGAGTGTTGTGAATCATTTCAACCGGCTACTGAAACCTGTCCGGAGGGGCGTGACCCGGCGTTTCATGATGTTTCAGTCCGGTAAGACGCTGCCATCATAGTGAGCGGTCTGGTAATTAACTGTGAATGTAATCACATATTGGAAACGGTTACATGGCGCTATCGCCTGGATTAGTGATCGACTCCACAATTTGCCGCTGGGCCACTGAGTGACGCCGCACCAGCGTGGGCATAAAGCAGTGTGACGCCTGAGGATCCAGCTCGCCGGCTGCGCCTTTCAGCGCCAGTTCTGTGGCGAGTTTTGCCATAGAAACAATAGGATAGCGTACAGTTGTCAGCTGGGGATCGGTGTAACGGGAAATGGGAATATCATCAAAGCCAATGACAGAAAAATGCTGTGGCACCTGAATGCCGTTATCTTTCAGCGCCGTCAGGGCGCCAGCTGCCATGCCATCGTTATAGGAAAAAACGGCGGTCAAATGCAGATTACGTCCGAGCAGCTCTACCATAGCGGCTTCACCGCCCTGCATATCGGGTTCAGCATGGGCGATCCACGCTTCCGGTGGCTGAATGCCCTGCTCTGCCAGGGCCTGCAGCCAGCCATCGCGGCGCTGCGTGACATCCTCAATCGGATGGCTGGAACTGAGGTAGCCAATACGCTGATGTCCCTGCTGCAGCAGCATGCGGGTGGCAACCTGCGCACCGGTTACATTATCAAGACAGACACAGCGGTGTTCATAACCGCGGATGACGCGGTTAACCAGCACCATGCCTGGTACCTGATCCATAAACTGCGTGAGTTCAGCGTCTGAAAGCGTTTTCGCATGTACCACCAGCGCATTGCAGCGCTGACGGATCAGCACCTCAATGGCATGCCGCTCTTTATCTTCCTGATGCCAGGAGTTACTGATGAGAACGTGCTTGTGCACGCGCTGTGCCACGGTATCCACCGCTTTCACCAGCGCACCAAAAAAGGGATCGGAAACATCCATAACGACGACACCGATCGTGTCGCTGACCTGGGTGGCAAGCGCCTGGGCGTTGGCATTCGGACGATAGCCCAGCGATTCCACCGCCTGGAGCACGGCGTCGCGGGTATCAGAGGTGACTGCACTGCTGTTGTTGAGCACGCGCGACACGGTGGCAACAGATACTCCGGCCAGTCGGGCGACATCACGAATCGTTATCATGCAGCGGTTCCACAAAGGCTGAAAGGCGCGACGGGCGCGTAATAACGCTATTTTGTCAGGCCACAGGCTTCAGCTACGTGAAACAGCTCACACCAATGAAAACGGTTACATTGCTTTATGTGATCTTTGTGATGCAGGTCATTATCTGACAGGCGGCGATGCGGTGCCTGATGCACACAGGCGCTGCGTCAGCCAGCGCCACAGCCACTCCAGCGGCCCCTGACGAAAATAGCGCAGCCAGAGCGCTGAGAAGAGCAGATTCATTGCCCAGATAACGGGCACCAGCGCCAGCAGCTGCAGGCGGTCAAAGCGCAGGAACAGATCAAAGCGGTAGAACAGTGTGGTACAGATCAGCGTCTGTAACAGGTAGTTGCTCAGCGCCATTCGCCCTACTCCCTGAATCAGCCTGCACAGCCGGCTACGCGCCAGCGCAGGCCAGAAGCCGAGACAGAGCGCCGCATAGCCGAGGCTGATAAAAGGAGCAGCCAGGTCGCGCGGCACCTGCAGATAAAAGCTGGTCCAGCGCTGTGCCCAGTGCACCTGCCACTGCGCAGCGATACCCGGCACCGCGATCAGCCAGCCGGTGGTCAGCAGCAGCAGTGCAGCGCGCCGGTAGTGCTGCAGGCTGAACGCACCGGTCAGCCAGCCGCAGCGCAGCAGCGCGGCACCCATCAGCATCAGTCCCGCCAGCTGCCAGCCATACTGAGATGCCAGCGCCATCAGACCGGATGCAAGCAGATCGAGCCGGTTGCGCACCGCTTCCCAGCCGCCCACCAGCTTCCAGTAACTTTCATACTCCAGCGCGGCGGCACCGGGCTGCCAGCCGCTGCTGCTCTGATTACCGGAGATCGCGCCGAAGATAAGCAGTACCGCACAGCCCACCAGATAGAGCAGTACGCCGGTCTGAAACAGCGCACGCTCAGAGGGCACCTCACGCAGCAGGCGCCAGATAATCAGGCCGATGAGCCCGTAGTCCAGCAGAATGTCTCCTTCCCAGAAGAAGACGCCGTGAATAAACCCGATAAACACCAGCAGCGTCAGCCGGGTGGAGATCCAGCGCTTGCCGCGCGGGATCTGCATGGCCAGTCCGGCGCCAAACAGCAGTGCAAACAGCGTAAGGAATTTCAGCTGTGCCAGCCCGTCCAGCACCGCCCAGGTCCAGGCATCCTGCGGCGCAACGCTACCCTGCCAGGCAGGATTAAGATAGGCGGCTGACGGCAGGCCAAAGCCGGTGATATTGAGCAGCAAAATGCCCAGCACCGCGCATCCGCGAATAAAATCCAGCGCCTGATAGCGTTGCATTGCTGCCCTCAGCCATTAAAAAAGGCGGCACCGGGGCCGCCTGGGGATCAGATATGACGTACCGCGCGCAGAAATTCCTGACGTGTATTCTGGCTCGATTTAAACAGTCCGCCCAGCGAGGTGGTCGTGGTTGCGCTGGTCGCATCTTTCACGCCGCGCGCTTTCACACAGTAGTGGACGGCATCAATCGATACCGCCACGTTAGTGGTACCAAGCAGCGTCTGCAGCGCCACCAGCACCTGCTGCGTCAGCCGCTCCTGCACCTGCGGGCGCTGGGCGAAAAACTGCACGATACGGTTAATTTTTGACAGGCCGATCACTTTGTCTTTGGGAATGTAGGCCACCGTCGCCTTGCCATCGATGATCACAAAATGGTGTTCACAGGTGCTGGTCAGCGTGATATCGCGCACCGTCACCATCTCATCCACTTTCATTTTGTTTTCAATCACCGTGATCTTCGGGAAGTTGGCGTAGTCGAGGCCTGAAAAAATCTCATCCACATACATTTTTGCGATGCGATGCGGCGTCTCCATCAGGCTGTCATCTTCCAGGTCCAGATTCAGCAGCTGCATGATTTGCGTCATGTGACCGGCAATTTCACGCTTGCGCGTTTCGCTATCCATTTCGCGCACCGGGGCGCGTAACGGCGTTTCCAGACCGCGCGCCAGCAGCGCTTCATGAACCAGGGCGGCTTCCTGACTTAAGGTGCTCATCGTTTTCATTCTCCGGCAGGTGATGCGCCCGCGAGAACATGGCCCGCGGGGGAAATTCTGAGCGCGTATTGTGAAACACAACGCAGGCTTAATCCAGCAATCAATCTGATTGGAAATCAGCGGGTGTATCACCCTGACGCTATAAGGCACGAAAAGGCGGCTGTGACTGTCGCTAACACTACACTTATCAGCAGCACGCCTGGCTAAACTGTAAAAGAGCAGCCATAACGCACTTGCCAGCGGCTGACGGGCGGTTTAGACTCACGAAATATGAATAACATCACACTTGTTGTTTACGGGATGAGAATATGGATTTAGTTCAGCTGCGAATGTTCTGCTGTGTGGCCGATACCGGTTCCCTGGCGCGCGCCGCTGAACAGCTGCATCGCGTGCCTTCTAATCTCACTACGCGCCTGCGCCAGCTGGAAGAGGAGATCGGGGTTGATCTGTTTATCCGCGAGAAGCAGCGCATGCGTTTATCACCGATGGGGCATAATTTTCTCAACTATGCCCGCCGTATTCTGGCACTGAGCGATGAGGCGCTGAATATTGCCCGCGCCGGTGAGCCTGGCGGCAACTTTGCCTTTGGCTCCATGGAGAGCACGGCGGCTACCCGCCTGCCGGCCCTGCTGGCCGCCTATCATCAGCGCTATCCGGCGGTGGCACTCTCTCTGGTGACCGGTACTTCGGGCGATATCATCGATAAAGTGCGCGCCGGCACGCTGGCGGCGGCGCTGGTTGATGGCCCTGCGCCCTATGATGACCTGAACGGCTGTATCGCTTTCAGCGAGGAGATGGTGCTGATATCCAGTCCTGAACACCCGCCGATCCTCAGCGCACGTGATACGCAACAGGATACGCTGTTTGCCTTTGGCAACAGCTGTTCCTATCGCACCCGGCTGGAGAGCTGGTACCGCGACAGTCAGAGCGCACCGCGCAACGTCATGGAGATCCAGTCCTATCACGCTATGGTTGCCTGCGTAGCGGGCGGCGGCGGCGTGGCGATGCTGCCCGCCTCCGTGCTGGCGCAGATGCCGGCGCGCGAGCGGGTACAGGAGCACGCGCTGCCGCCGCTCTATCGCGATACCGCTACCTGGCTGATGTGGCGACGCGACGCGTTTACGCCGAACGTTGAGGCGCTGAAATACCTGATTATCGATATGTTTGACGACCGGCCACAACACGACGGGCTGCTGCATCCGCTGCCGGACAGCGAGCAGACGCCGCTCAAATAAGTAATGACCACCAGGGCCACTGGCCCGCATCTACCGCAAGAGGGATTGCATGAATATGATTAAAACCCGCGCCGCCGTTGCCTGGGCACCTGGCGAGCCGCTGAAAATTGAAGAAGTGGATCTGATGCCGCCGCAGAAAGGCGAAGTTCTGGTACGCATTGTTGCTACCGGTGTCTGCCATACTGATGCCTATACGCTCTCCGGTAAAGATCCTGAAGGCGTCTTCCCGGCTATTCTTGGTCATGAAGGTGGCGGTGTAGTGGAAGCGGTAGGCGAAGGGGTTACCAGCGTGGCGGTGGGCGATCACGTTATCCCGCTCTACACCCCGGAGTGCGGCAAATGTAAATTCTGCCTCTCCGGTAAAACCAATCTGTGTCAGGCGATCCGCGCTACCCAGGGCAAAGGACTGATGCCGGATGGCACCACGCGTTTCTTTAAAGATGGCCAGCCGATTTTCCACTATATGGGTACCTCAACCTTCTCGGAGTACACCGTCGTACCGGAAATCTCGCTGGCCAAAATCAGCAAAGAGGCACCGCTGGAAGAAGTGTGCCTGTTAGGCTGCGGCGTGACCACCGGGATGGGCGCTGTCATGAACACCGCAAAAGTCAAAGCGGGCGACACCGTAGCAATCTTTGGCCTTGGCGGCATTGGCCTCTCGGCGATCATCGGTGCGCAGATGGCGAAAGCGGGCCGCATTATTGCTATCGATATCAATACCAGCAAGTTTGATCTAGCCCGCAAGCTGGGTGCCACCGACCTGATTAACCCGAAAGATTATGACAAGCCTATTCAGGATGTCATCGTTGAGCTGACCGATGGCGGCGTCGATTTCTCCTTTGAGTGCATCGGTAACGTCAACGTCATGCGCTCGGCGCTGGAGTGCTGCCATAAAGGCTGGGGTGAGTCGGTTATCATCGGCGTGGCCGGTGCCGGTGAGGAGATCTCCACCCGTCCGTTCCAGCTGGTCACGGGTCGCGTCTGGCGGGGTTCCGCGTTTGGTGGTGTGAAAGGCCGCAGCCAGCTGCCGGGTATCGTACAGGATTATCTGGATGGCAAGTTCGCGCTGAACGATTTCATCACCCATACCATGGGGCTGGATGAGATCAACGACGCTTTTGATCTGATGCACGAAGGAAAATCGATTCGCTCTGTGGTGCATTTCAACAAATAACCGGAGGCGTTATGGCATCCACGCTGGAACTGCTGGAAGAACACCGTATCTTTGGTGGCTGGCAACAACGCTGGCGACATCAGTCAGCGGTACTGAACTGTCCGATGACGTTCAGCATTTTTCTACCGCCGCCTAAAGCTGATACGCCGCCGCCTGCGGTCTGGTTTCTTGCCGGGCTGACCTGCAGCGACGAGAACTTTACCACCAAAGCGGGTGCCCAGCGCGTGGCCGCCGAGCTGGGTCTGGTGCTGATTATGCCGGACACCAGCCCGCGCGGTGACGCAGTGGCTAATGATGAGAGTTACGATCTTGGCCAGGGCGCCGGGTTTTATCTCAACGCGACGCAGCAGCCGTGGGCGGCGCACTATCGCATGTTTGACTACCTCAGCGACGAGCTGCCGGCGCTGCTGGCAGATAACTTCAAGCTGAGCGACCGGCAGTCGATCATGGGCCACTCAATGGGCGGGCATGGTGCGCTGGTGCTGGCGCTGCGCCTCGGCGGACGCTTTGCCTCCGCTTCCGCCTTTGCACCGATTGTGAATCCCGGCGAGGTGCCGTGGGGACAGAAAGCGTTTACTGCCTACCTTGGCGACGATCGCCAGACATGGCGCGAGTGGGACAGCTGCCTGCTGATGCAGGAGGCGGAGCAGCGTCTGCCGCTGCTGATCGATCAGGGTGACGGTGACCAGTTTCTGGCTGACCAGCTGCGTCCGGAGCGCCTCGAGGCGATTGCGCGTGAACAGGGCTTCCCGCTGGAGCTGCGTATTCAGCCGGGTTACGACCACAGCTACTTCTTTATCGCCACTTTTGTGGAAGATCACCTGCGCTTTCACGCGAAACATCTGCTGGTATAACGGTATCGCCCTGCAGGGCGATACTGCGCAGGGCGCGCATTCATGCGCCCCTGCATTACATCAGCGATTCTGCCACCAGCCCGTCAATCATCACCTGCGGCATGCCCTGCGAGCAGTGCTCAATCCGGCCGCGCACGCCATAGACCTGCGCGAGCGTCTGCGGCGTGATCACCTCTGCGGGTATCCCATCTGCCAGGCGCCTGCCCTGCTTCAGCATCAGCGCATGGTCAGCATGCCGCAACGCGATATTGATATCGTGCACCACCACCACCGTGACCATATTGCGCAGCCGCGTTTCGCGTCGCACCAGATCCATCACGTGAAACTGATAGTTGAGATCCAGCGCGCTCAGCGGCTCATCCAGCAGCAGCAGCTCAGGCCGGCGGATCAGCGACTGCGCCAGGCCCACCAGCTGCTTCTGGCCACCTGAGAGCTGATCGAGATAGCGCATCGCCAGATGGGCAATGCCCAGCTGCTCCAGCAGCGCCATAATCTCCGCTTCGCTGTCAGCATTGTGCAGGCCACCCGACGCGCGCTGCGCCACGATAATCGATTCCAGTACATGCAGGTGGACCCCGGCGGGCAGCGTCTGCGGCAGGTAGACCACGCGCTGTGCACGCTGCGTAAAGGGCTGCGCCATTAAATCAACGCCGTTCAGCCAGAGTGCGCCTTCGCCTTTACCCAGGCCCGCCAGCGCGCGCAGCAGCGTGGATTTTCCGCAGCCGTTCGGGCCGAGCAGCACGGTAATCTTACCGCGCGGCAGCGTGGCAACGTCCAGGTTGTCGATCACCTGACGTTTAGGATAGCCGGCGCTGAATTGCTGAATACGTAAACCTGAACTCATTACACGCTCCCCCGGTGACGCAGGATAATACTCAGAAAGAACGGAACGCCGACCAGCGAGGTGACGATCCCCACCGGAATAATCACGCCCGGGATCAGGTTTTTCGACGCAACCGAGGCGAGCGACAGCACCAGCGCACCGACCAGCGCACTGGCAGGCAGATAGTAGCGGTGATCCTCGCCAAACATCATGCGGGCGATATGCGGTGCTACCAAACCGATAAAGCCGATAGGGCCGACAAACGCCACCGCCAGCGCCGAGAGAATGCTGATGCGTAACAGCGTCGCCAGCCGCAGGCGGCGTACGTCGATACCAAAGCTGATAGCGCGATCTTCTCCCAGCCGCAGCGCGGTCAGCTTCCAGCTGCTGAGCATAGAAAACGGTACCAGCAGCGCAAAAGCGGCACTGAGCATACCCAGTTTTTCCCACGACGCACGCGCCAGGCTGCCCATGGTCCAGAACACCAGCCCCTGCAGCGTGTCTTCACTGGCGATAAACTGCATCATCGATACCAGCGCGTTAAAGGTAAACACCAGGGCAATACCAAACAGCACCACGCCGGAGGTCGAGACTTTGCTCCAGCGCGTAATGCCATCCAGCATCAGCGCGGCAAACAGGGCAAACACAAAAGCGTTAGCGGAGATAAACCACTGATCGGAGAGGCCGGGAAAACCGACGCCGAGGATAATGGCCAGCGCAGCGCCAAAGGCGGCAGCGGAAGAGACGCCCAGCGTAAAGGGGCTCGCCAGCGGGTTATTCAGAATGGTTTGCATCTCTGCGCCTGCCAGTCCCAGCGCCAGCCCGACCACCACCGCCATCAGCGCATAGGGCAGACGAATATCCCAGACAATTACGCGGGTGCCGGCGTCCATTGCGGCCGGATGCAACAGCGTCTGACCAAGCGTTTCCAGCGAGAGTCCGGCCGGGCCGAGGGTGAAATCGAGAATAACCGAGGCGAGAATAGCCACAACCAGTACGCCAGTCAGCAGCAGTCGCTGACGCAGCACCTGACGATAACGTGTCAGGGTGTCAGCTTCAGGGGGGTGTTCCGCTATCAGCACGGAATCCGTCGTACGCATGAGTCTACCTGTATAGCCGTAATCATAACGGCTGACACAATAGAGCAGGTGATAATAATTATCAATTATATCTCTGTAACAAAGCTCAAACGGTCCGGGACGCATAAATGCGTTCCCTGCGTCTGGATTGGGTGCAACCGTTGGGGCGGCATTGATGCCGCCCTGGCCCGGGTGAATCGCATGAAACCAGGGACGCATAAATGCGTCCCCTACGGACCGTGCAATCACAGGGGCGGCATTGATGCCGCCCTGGCCCGGGTGAATTGCCTGAAACCTGGTTCGCATAAATACACAGGGGACGCATAAATGCGTCCCCTGCGTTTGAATTGAAATGCCGCCACGCCAGGTTTTACTGCTTAAAAACCGGGAACTCCATGTCGCTGTATTTCACCACGCGACTGCCGCGCGTCAGCCGGTAACCCATCCAGATAATCAGGAATAGCGGAATACCGATATAGGTTGCTGCCACGCCATACCAGTCGATGGTATCGGCGAGGAACGCCTGATAGTTCTGTCCCAGCGTAATAATCAGGCAGAGCACAAAGGCGAAGATGGGGCCCAGCGGGAAAAAGCCGGATCGATAAGGTAAATCAGCGAGATCGCGTCCCTGAGCCTCATAGCCGCGGCGGAAACGATAGTGACTGATGGCAATCCCCAGCCAGGCGATAAAGCCGGTCATACCTGAGGTATTAAGCAGCCACAGGTAAACTTCCTGATTACCGAACTTTGACGTCAGGAAGCAGAGACCCGCTACCACGGTGGTCGCAATCAGCGCGTTGCGTGGCACGCCGCCTTTTGAGAGTTTTGCAAAGATGCGCGGCGCTTTGCCCTCGCGGGCGAGATTAAACAGCATGCGCGTTGAGGCGTACATACCAGAGTTACCCGCCGAAAGTACCGATGTCAGGATCACTGCATTCATGATCGCCGCTGCGGAGAGCAGACCGGCATTCTGGAACACCAGCGTAAACGGGCTGACGCTGATATCGGTTACGTCATTGTGCAGCAGCTGCGGATCGGTATAGGGCAGGATCAGGCTGATGATCAGAATCGCAAACACATAAAACAGCAGGATACGCCAGAAAACCTGTCGTACCGCGCGCGGAATATTTTTTGCCGGATCTTCCGACTCCCCGGCGGCGATGCCGATAAGCTCCGTGCCCTGGAAGGAGAAGCCGACAATCATCGCCACGCCAATCATTGCGGAAAACCCGCCGGCAAAAGGCGCGTCGCCCACGGTCCAGTTGTGCCAGCCTGCGTGTTCTGCACCGCGCATGATGCCGGTGATCATCAGAATGCCGACCATAATAAAGATAATCACGGTGGCGACTTTAATCAGCGAGAACCAGTACTCTGCTTCACCAAAACCCTTCACTGAGATGAAATTAATCAGAAACATCAGGCAGAGAAAGGTGGCGCTCCAGATCCAGCCGGGCGTATCGGGGAACCAGTAGTTCATCACCAGCTGCGAGGCGACCAGATCAACGGCGATGGTCACCGCCCAGTTGTACCAGTAGTTCCAGCCCAGTGCGAAGCCAAAGCCCTCTTCAACATATTTTGCGCCATAGGTCGCGAAGGAGCCGGAAACCGGCATAAAGGCAGCCAGTTCGCCGAGGCTGGTCATCAGAAAGTAGACCATCAGCCCGATCAGGGCATAGGAAAGCAGCGCGCCGCCGGGTCCTGCCTGTGAAATGGTGGCGCCGGAAGCGACAAACAGGCCGGTGCCGATGGAGCCGCCGATGGCGATCATGGTGAGATGGCGCGCTTTTAATTCACGGCGCAGCCCAGGTTGTTGTGTTGTTTTTGAGTCATTATGCATGTGTAAACGCTATGCCGGATAAAAATAAGGCGCGATTGTAGCAGCTAACCCTGCGCTGTATAGCATTCACCTCGGGTTATTAGTTACCTTCATGATCGGCGGGCGATTATTAGCAGCACCCGCCGCCGCAGGCTATTCACAGCAGTATGCGAGAAAGCGGTTGAGCGCGTTTGAGAGATGTTTTTGCCGGTGGTGGATACGGTAGAGCGTGCGCGTCAGGCGCGGCAGCGGTACCTCAACTTCTGCCAGCGTACCTGCTTCAAGCAGGTCGGCGATCACCCGGCGCGACAGGCAGCTGATGCCCATACCGTGCCGTACCGCATGCTTGATCGCTTCGGAGTTACCCAGTTCCATACCGAGCTGAAACTGCGGCAGATGCGACAGCAGCTGGTAGTCAACGATTTCACGCGTGCCGGAGCCGCGCTCACGCAGGATCCACGGTGCCGCCGCAAGGCTTGCCAGCGTTACCGGCTGCTGCTGCAGCGCCGAGTCAGGTGCTGCAAACACCACCAGCTCATCTTCCAGCCACGGCGTGCTAATGATATCCGGCTCGTGGCATGGCCCTTCGATCAAACCGATGTCGACGCGGAAATCTGCCACCGCCTGAATCGCATCCTGACTGTTGCCGACGCTCAGTTCCAGCGGCAGTCCGGGAAAGTCGCGCCGGTAAGCGGCAATCATGCCAGGCAGCAAATAGTTACCGATAGTGCTGCTGGCAAACAGCCGGATCGCCCCGCTGTCTTCCCGAAAAAGCTGCTCAATTTCACCCGCCTGCTCCAGCAGCCCCACGGCGCGCGGATAGAGCAGCCGGCCATGTTCATTCAGTACCAGCCGCTTGCCGACGCGGTCGAACAGCTGTACGCCGAGCTGGTTTTCGAGATCCGCCAGCGCCGCGCTCACCGCCGACTGCGACAGCGACAGCACCTGCGAGGCCTGGGTGGTTGAACCGCTCTTCAGCACCTCAGTAAACACTTCAATCTGGCGTAGCGTGATATGCATGATTGCTCCTCAGGCCATATAGCGCTGTATCAGCCAGACGATAATGCCGATCCAGATCAGCAGGATCAGGCCAAAGCCGGCACGACTGACAATTCTCACCCCGCGCGCACGCTGTACCTCCGCGCGTTCAGCGCTGCTGATACGAATGTCGCGCGGCAGCAGACGCAGCAGAATGATCACGCCGAGCGGCACAATGATGGCGTCGTCCAGCAGACCAATAATCGGGATGAAGTCGGGAATAAGGTCAATCGGGCTGAGCGCATAGGCTACCAGTCCAAAGGCCATCAGTTTGAACCACCATGCCGTACGCGGATCGCGACAGGCAAACCACAGCGTCAGAACGTCCCGCTTAATCAGCTGTGCCCAGCGGCGCAGGCGCACAAACATAGCCCTTCTCCTTATCACTTATTCCGGTCGATTATAAAGATATTATCAATTTCACTTTTATAACAGAGAGGCGCAGGCTATTGCCATACTCAGGAGGTGGTTAATGGCTGAATTTAGCATATTTAAACCGGCGCTCCCGCCCTGCCGGGTGGTGCCGGGTCTGGTCCTTACGGCGGCACTGGCAGCTGGCGCCGCCTGGCTTACCACGCTGCCGTGGCTGTCTCACGCCGGTCTGGGCGCGCTGACGCTGGCAATTATTGGCGGCATTATTGCAGGTAATACCTTCTATCCGCATATAGCCATTCACTGCGATAGCGGCGTACTGCTGGCTAAACAGCGCCTGTTGCGCCTCGGCATTATTCTCTATGGCTTTCGCATCACCGTTCAGCAGATCGCCGGCGTTGGCCTGCGCGGCGTCGTGATCGATACGCTGATTATTGGCACAACGTTTCTGCTTACCTGCCTGGCGGGTATCCGGCTGCTGAAAATGGATCGCGAGACGGTGTGGCTGATCGGTGCCGGCAGCAGCATCTGCGGTGCGGCGGCGGTGCTGGCAACGGAACCCGTGGTCAAAGCTGACGCCTCGAAAGTGGCGGTGGCGGTGGCAACGGTGGTGCTGTTTGGTACTGCCGGGATCCTGATTTATCCCCTGCTGTTTACGCTGCTGCCGGATGTCAGCGCCGCGCAGTTTGGCATCTTTACCGGCTCCACGCTGCATGAGGTAGCGCAGGTGGTAGCGGCCGGGCACGCTATGGGCGCTGAAGCAGAGAACATGGCGGTGATCACCAAGATGCTGCGCGTCATGATGCTGGCCCCTTTTCTGCTGCTGCTGGGCAGCTGGCTCCGGCGGCGTGGCCCGCGCACGGCCACCTCTGCACGCAGCTTTCCGTGGTTTGCGCTGCTGTTTATCGCAGTCGCGCTGGTTAATTCACTGCAGCTGCTGCCGGCCGGACTGATTAGCGCCCTGAACCAGCTGGCTGATCTGCTGCTGGCGATGGCGATGGCAGCGCTGGGTCTGACCACGCGCTTCTCCGCGCTGAAGCAGGCGGGCGCGAAGCCGCTGCTGCTGGGGCTGATAATGTTTTGCTGGCTGATCGCCGGCGGCGGTGCGCTGAATTTGCTGGTGCAACATTTCATGGCATAGCGGCTTCCGCTATCATGTGCGCCTTGCTTTTGTTAACGCCCACACAGGAGAGCGGCATGAAATATATCGGTGCACACGTCAGCGCATCCGGCGGCGTGGATCAGGCAGTGATCCGCGCCCATGAGCTGGAGGCCACCGCCTTTGCGCTCTTTACAAAAAATCAGCGTCAGTGGAAAGCTGCGCCGCTCTCTGCGCAGACCATTGACGCGTTCAAAAGCGCCTGCGCGCGGTATAACTACTCTTCCGCGCAAATCCTGCCGCACGACAGCTTTCTGATCAATCTGGGTCACCCGGAGGCTGAGGCGCTGGAGAAATCGCGTGCCGCTTTTCTGGATGAGATGCAGCGGGCCGACCAGCTTGGTCTGACGCTGCTGAACTTCCACCCCGGCAGCCATCTGCAGAAGCTCGATGAAGAGACGTGCCTGAAGCGCATCGCCGAATCGATCAACATCACGCTGGATAAAACGCAAAATGTGGTCGCGGTGATTGAAAATACCGCCGGCCAGGGCAGCAATCTCGGCTACCGTTTTGAGCATCTGGCGACCATTATTGAGCACGTTGAAGATAAATCACGCGTGGGGGTCTGTCTGGATACCTGTCACACCTTTGCCGGCGGATACGATCTGCGGACCGAAGCCGACTGCATCGCAACCTTTGCCGAATTTGAGCGCGTGGTGGGCTTTAACTATCTGCGCGGGATGCATCTGAACGACGCCAAAAGCGCACTCGGCAGCCGCGTCGATCGCCACCACAGTCTCGGTGAAGGCAACATTGGCAAAACCGTGTTCAGCTGGCTGATGAAAGATGCACGCTTCGACAATATTCCGCTGATTCTGGAAACCATTAATCCCGATATCTGGAAAGATGAGATCGCCTGGCTTAAAGCAGAGCAGCACGCCTGACAACAGGCAATAAAAAAGGGAGCCTTAGCTCCCTTTTTTTATGTCCGTCGGGTTACGCGGCTTTCGCCAGCTCCTCTTCCGGACGCTTCAGTACGGCGTAACCGAGACCGGCAATCGCGGTACCGATGATAATCGCCAGCAGATAGCCCAGCACCGGCGTAATCGCCCCCGGGATCAGCAGCACAAACAGACCGCCGTGAGGTGCCATCAGCTTCGCGCCAATCGCCATTGAGATAGCGCCGGTCACGGCACCGCCAATGATGCAGCACGGCAGCACGCGCATTGGATCGCGCGCCGCAAACGGAATAGCCCCTTCAGAGATAAAGCAGAGACCCAGCACCAGTGCCGCTTTACCGCCCTCCTGCTGTCCTTTGTTGAATTTGCGACGAGCAACCAGCGTGGCCACACCCATTGCCAGCGGTGGCACCATGCCCGCAGCCATAATAGCGGCCATTGGCGCATAGGTTTGCGAACTCAGCAGACCGACGCCGAAAGCATAGGCCACTTTGTTGACCGGACCGCCCATATCGGTACACATCATACCGCCGAGAATGGCACCCAGCAGCACGGCGTTCGCAGTACCCATGTTGGACAGCCAGCTGGTCAGGCCGCTCATGATGCCGGCAACCGGTTTACCCACAACGTAGATCATCAGCAGGCCCGTGATCAGGCTCGCGACCAGCGGAATAATCAGTATGGGCTTCAGGGCTTCCATGCTCTGCGGCAGCTTCACTTTGCTGCTCAGCAGCTTCGCTGCGTAACCTGCAATGAAACCGGCAATGATGCCGCCGAGAAAACCGGCGTTAATGCTGGTAGCAATCATCCCGCCAATCAGACCAGGCGTCAGGCCCGGGCGGTCAGCGATAGAGAAGGCGATAAAACCTGCCAGAACCGGCACCATCAGCGCAAATGCGCTGCCGCCGCCGATCTGCATCAGCGCCGCAGCCAGCGTGCCTGGCTCTTTAAACGCGGTGATCCCAAACGCGAACGACAGCGCAATGCTCAGGCCCCCTGCCACCACCATCGGCAGCATGTAGGAGACACCGGTCAGCAGGTGACGATAGGCGCCCGCTTTCTCTTTACTGTCACTCTGTGCGCTGGCGCTCTGACTGCCGGAAGGCTGATAAATTTTCGCTTCCGCCTGCGCTTTATCCAGCTCCTGCGCCGTTTTTTTCAGCGCCAGGCCGGTGGAGGTGCGATACATCGGCTTGCCGGCAAATTTTGCCAGATCGACGTCGATATCTGCGGCCACGATCACCAGATCGGCGGCAGCCACCTCTTCCGGCGTAATCGGGTTACCGGCACCCACGGAACCACGGGTTTCTACTTTCACCCACCAGCCGCGTTTTTTCGCTTCCGCGTCAATCGCTTCTGCCGCCATAAAGGTGTGTGCTACTCCGGTCGGACAGGCAGTAACAGCAACAATGCGTTTCTGTGCTGTCGCCGCAGCCGGCACCGCTGCAGCGCCTGCTGCCGGCGCGGTTGCTGGCTGCCAGCGCTGCGCGTTTGCCCGCGCCTGTGCGATCGCCGCCTGCGGATCGCGCAGCGCCTGCTGCACATCAACGCACGCCACGGATTTGCCCGCCAGCTGCGCATCTTCCGGAATATGTTCACCGGCAACCAGGATCAGTTCGGCTTCAGCGGCACTGTTGACCAGCTCCAGTCCGGCCTGTGCTGCTGCAGTGCGCAGACGTTCAGTTGCCAGATGTGCGGAGGCCAGTCCCAGTGAAGAATCTTTTATCAGCAGCGTTTTCATTATCATCGCTCTCCTGCTGTTAGTTAACGGGTTGTAAGTCGACGCGCGCCATCATCGCGGCCAACCGGGTACGATCGGCTACGCCGACGTTGCTCTGACTGACAGCCATCGCCGCCACAGCGGTAGCGAGTCGCAGCGTATGTTCGCTGGATTCACGCATCAGCAGGCCGTAAATCAGGCCGCCGACCATGGAGTCACCGGCACCCACTGTGCTGACAACCTCACAGACAGGCGGTTTTGCCAGCCATTCGCCAGATGCGTTGACCCACAGCGCGCCTTCTGCGCCGAGCGAAATCACGACGTGCGCGATTCCCTGCTCGCGCAGCTCATGCGCCGCGTTAATCACATCCTGCAGTTCAGGCAGTTTGCGGTTAGCCCAGATCTCCAGCTCGCGCCGGTTAGGTTTAACCAGCCACGGCGCTGCTTTCAGGCCTGCAACCAGCGCATCGCGACTGCTGTCAAAAATAATGCACGGGCAGAGCGTACGCAGATCGCTCATCCAGCGGGTAAACGCTTCAGGCGTCACGCCGCCCGGCAGGCTGCCGCTGACGCAGACCATATCGAACTGGCCGAGCCAGGTCAGAGAATCTGCGGTAAAGCGCTCCCAGTCCTGTGCTGTCACCTCAAACCCGGAGAAGTTAAGGTCAGTGACCTCGCCATCTTTTTCCGTGAGCTTTACGTTAATACGGGTACGACCCTGCACAACCTGAAAGCGGTTAGCTATCCCCAGCTCGCTGAACAGCTGCTGGAAACCGTCCTGATTTTCCCGGCCCATAAAGCCACCGACAGTGACGTCGATGCCGAGATCTTTAAGCACTTTGGCTACGTTGATGCCTTTGCCTGCCGCATGCAGGCCGGTGGTTTTCACCAGATTGACTTCACCGCGCTCTATTTCCGGCGTAAAGCCTACCAGGTCATAAGCCGGGTTCAGCGTAATGGTGGCGACGCGACGGCTCATGCTGCCCCCTCACCCAGACCGGAATTAATGGCTTCTTCAATTGCCTGCATCGCCTGTGGCGCATCATCACCGCTGGCGGTAAAGCGCAGGCGATGGCCTTTCTTCACGCCCAGCGCCACCACTTTCATCAGGCTGCGACCGTTAGCAGGCTTGCCGCTGCCGTCGAGATTAGTCACGGTGACGTCACTGTTAAACTGTTTGATCACGCTGACCAGCGCCGTGCCCGGACGCGCATGCAGGCCATGCTCATTGCGAATGGTAAACTCTGCGGTCAGGACTTCAGCCGCTTCATCCACTTCGCTGGTGAGCAGCGCCAGTACACCGGCTGCGTCCGCTTTCAGCAGGCGTTCAGCTTTATTGTTCTGCAGCAGATTGCTCAGGTAGCCCAGCACCTCCAGCGGACGCTCATCCACAGCGGCAACCGTCAGCAGCAGCGCCACGCGCTCGCCCTGCCAGTCAAACGGTGCTGCCGGGCGGCTTACCGCGACTGCGCTGCCCAGGTTGCCCTGCGCGCTGTCGTTCAGCCAGATCCCCTGGCCCAGACTCAGCGGTGTGCGGGAGATAACCTCTGTGATAAATGCCGCGTCAACTGCACCGGCAGCCTGCAGACGACCGGCATTCAGCGCCTGCAGCGTGATCAGATCGTTCGCCGCCACATCCACCGCAATCAGCGAGGTATCAAAGGTAAATTCAGCTCCCTGCTTCTCACCCATCAGCAGCGCGCGCAGATCTTCGGCGGAAGCCGATTTCAGCTGCTCTGCCACGCTGTCGTCGCTTAACACATGCGTCAGCTGACGCAGCAGCGCCAGATGCTCATCTGATTTAGCGGCGATGCCGATAGCGACATAGGCGATCTGCCCTTCGCCCCACTCTACGCCCTGTGGAAACTGATAAACCTGCACGCCGGTTTTCAGCACCAGGTCACGGGTGTCGGTAGTGCCGTGTGGAATAGCAATGCCGTTGCCGAGAAAGGTACTGGTCTGCTGTTCGCGAGCCAGCATGCCGCTGACATAGCCTTCAGCAACATTGCCTGCTGCAGTCAGCGCGGCAGCAACCTGACGAATAGCGTCTTCTTTTGTCTGTGCCGTGGCGCCGGTATGGATGGCCTGAACTTCGAGCTGGAACATATCTCTCCTCGCTTGCTGAATTGAATCGTTTCAGCTTAATGGCGAAAAAACACGCTGCATCACAGCCACTTAGCCGCAACTACAACGCTGAAACGTTTCAGGGAATATGGTACAGGCGGACCTTTGAGGCAAGAAAATGCGTAAACCAAAGAACAGATCTTTGACGCTACGCACACTTCATCGGGAAATTAAGATTTTTCGCACGCTACAGCTGATGAATGTGCTGAAGGTGAAGGCAGCCGGTTGGGCAGATTTTCAGCAGACTTACAGCATGTCAGGGTGCCGTCTCTGCTTCAAGCTGCAGCAGATAGGTCATCGCCTCTTCCCGGCTACGGCCGCACATTTCCGGTCCAGGCTGCAGGCCTGCGCAGACGGCCGGACGCAGTGGCGAACCAAACAGCTGGCAGCGCTGCTGCGCATCCAGCTGAACGCAGGGCGTATTGGCAGGCTTGCCGTGAGGCATACCCGGAATAGGCGAAGAAATTGAGGGCGCGGTGCAGCAGGCACCGCACTGGTCGCGGCATAACATGAGGCGCTCCGGCAGAGATTTCGCGGCGACAATAGCAGCCCTGCCCCCTGAAAGCTATGCGCGGATAACAATTTTACCGGGCCTCACTTGCCTGTTTTCGATCGCGCGCGTAACGTGACGCGCACCTCTCTTTTCTGAGTGAAGAACATCATGCCTAAGGCAAACGAAATCAAAAAAGGAATGGCCGTTACCTGGAACGGCAAGCTGTTGCTGGTGAAGGATATTGATGTGCAAAGTCCCAGCGCACGCGGGGCGGCAACGCTCTATAAAATGCGGTTTACCGATGTCCGTACCGGCCTCAAGGTCGAAGAGCGATTCAAAGGCGACGATATTATCGATGCCATTCAGCTGAGCCGTCGCCCGGTAACCTTTTCTTATATCGATGGCGATGAATATGTGTTTATGGATGATGAGGATTACACGCCCTATAACTTTAAGCAGGAGCAGATTGCCGAGGAGCTGCTGTTTATTCCGGAAGGCGGGATCCCCGGCATGCAGGTGCTGACAATGGAGGGTCAGGTACTGGCGCTGGAGCTACCGCAGACAGTGGATATGGTGATTGCTGATACGACGCCGGGCATCAAAGGCGCATCCGCCAGCGCGCGCACGAAACCCGCAGTGATGAGTACCGGCCTCTCGGTACAGGTACCTGAATACCTCAGCAATGGCGATCGTATTCGCATTCATGTGGCTGAACGACGCTATATGAGTCGCGCCGACTGATCGCCGCGTTGTCCGCGCCCGTCAGGTTGTTATACTATAACACTATCGGGCGCGGTCCGCGTTGCCGGCCGCGCGCTCAGTTCACCGCCTGCCAGATGCAGCAGGCCACAGGGAGAAACTATGACGCGCGTCAACCTCATTACCGGCTTTCTCGGCAGCGGCAAAACCACCACGCTGCTGCATCTGCTCGCCCATAAACCGGCCAATGAGAAATGGGCGATTCTGGTCAATGAGTTTGGCGAGGTGGGCATTGATGGTGCCCTGCTGGCCAACCGCGGCGCGGCGCTAAAAGAGATACCCGGCGGCTGCATGTGCTGCGTTAACGGCCTGCCGCTGCAGGTCGGACTCAATATGCTGCTGAAGCAGACAAAGCCCGATCGTCTGATCATCGAACCTACCGGCCTCGGCCATCCCAAACAGTTACTTAGCATGCTTCGCGCTGCGGTGTATCAGCCGTGGATAACAGTGGATGCGACGCTGACCCTGCTCGATCCACGCCAGCTTGCCGATGCGCGCGTGGCCGCAAACGAAAATTTTCGCGATCAGCTCGCTGCCGCTGACATTATTGTCGCCAGTAAAAGCGATCGGTGGCAGCCGGAAGATCGCCAGCGTCTGGCGGACTGGCAGCGGGATAACCTGGGTGACCGCCTGCTGACAGAAACCGCATGGGGTAAAATCGACCCGGCCCTGCTGACACAGCCGGCACAGATTGATCGCCCGCTTCCTGACGCGGTCCACCATCCCCACAGCTCGCGCCAGCAGGGTCTGGCGGCGCTGAAACTGGAAGGCCAGGCGCGCTGGCGGCGTGCGTTAAACGAAGGTCAGGGCTATGCTTCCTGCGGCTGGATTTTCGATGAAGAGACACAGTTTGATACCATTCCGCTGCTGGAGTGGGCGCGACATGCGCCGGTTGATCGGGTAAAAGGCGTGCTGCGTACGCCGGATGGTCTGGTGAACGTGAACCGACAGGGTGACGATCTGTTTATTGAAACCCGCCCGGTTACCCCGCCTGACAGCCGTATTGAACTAATCCATCATCAGCCAGCCGACTGGAATGCGCTGCAGACCTCGCTGTTGAAGATTCGTTTAAATTAATTGCGCTAGGTTTGCCTGTTATTTTACTTTTTGGGTGTCACTTTTTATGCGCGCAACACGTCTTGTCACTATCCTGCTGCTGAATGCACTGGGTGTGATGCTGTTTCTCTCCTGGTACCTGCCCGCTAATCACGGTTTCTGGTTCGCTGTCGATAAAGGGATCTTTTTCAGCTTTAACGATCTGATGGTCGATCACCACGCGTTTGCCGTGCTGGTAGCGATAACCAACTATCGCGGGTTTGATGCGGTTTCCCTGCTGGCGATGGGGCTGCTTTACCTCGCGTTCTGGCGACGCGAAACGCCGGAAGGACGCCGGCGCATGCTGGCTATCGGGATCACCATGCTGCTGACGGCCGTTGTATTAAATCAGCTGGGCCATCTGCTGCCGGTGAAACACGCCAGCCCGACGCTGTTTTTTGATAATGTTCATCGCGTCAGCGAACTTACCGGCATTCCCGCAAAAGATGCCTCGCGCGATAGCTTTCCTGGCGACCACGGCATGATGCTGATTATTTTTGCCTGCTTTATGTGGCGCTATTTTGGCTTCCGGGCATTTTTAACCGGCGTGCTGATTGTGGTGCTGTTTGCTCTGCCGCGCATAATGGCCGGTGCCCACTGGTTTACCGATATTGCCGTGGGTTCGCTGTCGGTAATATTAGCTGGCTTAAGCTGGTGGCTATTAACGCCCGCCAGCGACAAACTGGTGACGTGGCTATATCGCACGCTGCCTGGCAAATATAAGCCACGCGCGTAATTGTTTAGCGCAGGTAACCGGAGAGCAAAAAGTGACCCGCCTGCGCTTATTTAATGCTTTAAAAAACTATTAGCGACCTAACAGTTTGCCATCAAAAGAAAACATGATGGCAAACAAGCCTTAACATTTTCTCTTGTTATCCCCTGTCCAGTCAGAACCCGCTGAAAATCAGCATTAACGCCGGAATTGCCCGCTTAAGCGGCGGCTTATTTGCGCATTAATTACGCCCACCTGGTGATAAAGTAGCCGTTCAGTGAATGTTTTAATTTACATCAAAAAAACCTATAGAAATTTATATAAAACCACTCGCCACGCGGTCTGTAATCAGTTAACCTCAAGCTCGATTACCCTGGTGCAGCATAAAATGTGGTGGCAAACCGAGCGAAAAATGTGTCCATTAACACATTTTAGTAATTAAGGATTTGTCTTAGACCGCGGTACTTATTAATCTCAACCCGTTTTGTCATCTGGCTGGCGACATTCTGTCGTAAGGACATCGAAGGAACACACGTATAATGGTCAAGTCTCAACCAATTCTGAGATACCTCAGGCGGATTATTCCCGCGGTAGTATTAGCCACACTTTTATCAGCATGTAGTAGCAGCCATAACGGCCAGAATGCGAAAAACGAGAATCATGAAGTTAACAACCACAATGGTTTTTTACTTCAGGCGTCTCAGGACGAATTTGAACAAATGGTGCAGAATGTGGACATCAAGTCCCGCATCATGGAACAGTACAGCGACTGGAAAGGTGTCCGCTATCGCTTAGGCGGTGATACCAAACGTGGCATCGACTGTTCTGCTTTTGTTCAGCGCACCTTTCGCGACCAGTTTGGTCTGGAGCTGCCCCGCTCAACGTATGAGCAGCAGGACACGGGTAAAGGGATTTCACGCGGTAAACTGCGTCCAGGTGATTTAGTGCTGTTCCGTGCCGGCTCTACCGGACGACACGTTGGCATTTATCTGGGCAATGATAATTTTGTTCATGCCTCTACCAGCAGCGGCGTAATGATTTCAAATCTTAATGACAGCTACTGGAAGACACGCTACCGCGAAGCACGACGGGTTCTGGCTAAAAATCCAAGCTGATCCCTTTTCTCCGATGATTCTCTCAGCCAGAGAAAACAGAAACGCTGCCCCGGCAGCGTTTTTTTATTGCGGATAAACACCCCGCTAAAATCCGGTTGGTAATCAGAAATATAACAAGACTTTCTTTGCATCCTCGTTATATTCTCACTGCCTATCCAGTGCAGCCGTATACGGTTTTACTCACATGGCAATATCAGGAACATTGACACCATGCCTCTGTCGCGGACGCTGAAACCGCACGCTACGCATACGCGCCGTCTGTTCCGGAAGAGTGCGCTGGCAGGTATGGTTTCGTTTATTCTTTTCATCAGCATCCTGCTGACGCTGACCTGGCATAAACGCCAGCAGCAGCATGAGCTGCTGCTGCAACACAGCGTGGACGACCTGCAGCAGATGCTGTCAGCGCTGACCGATACGCTGCGTCCGCTACAGCAGTATACGCTGCTGGATTGCAACAGCGTCAGCCGTGAGCTCACCTCGCGTGCTGCCTTTGCAGATAATATCCGCGCGATTCTGCTGGTGCGGGACGGCCTCGCCTATTGCTCATCGGCCACCGGCGCCTTCAGACTGCCTGCCAGTGAGATTTCACCCGCCACCGACCTGGAAAGCGATCGCGATTTACGGCTGCTGCCGGGCACCCCGCTGCTGCCGTCGCGCCCGGCGCTGGCGCTGTGGCTCAAATATCCCGGCAGCGCAGAGAGCGGCATTATGACAACGATTAACCTCTCCCTTGCGCCCTATCAGCTGCTCGCCTCTTATTACCCTGAAATCACCGGCATGGCGCTGGTTATTGGCAATGATGCGCTGAAGAGTGACGTCAGCCACACTATTCCGCGCCGCGACCTGCCAGCCGGACTGGCTACCCTTGCGCTGCCTCAGAGTGATATTCGTTTTGTTCTTTATGGCAGCACGCTGGCAATGCGCGACTATCAAATGACGCTGCTGACGGGCGTGCTGTTTGCGCTGATGATCGGCTGTCTGACCGGCGTGCTGCTTAACCGCCGCCAGCGCCCGGCGCGCGAGATCATGCTGGCCATCAGGCGCGGGCAGTTCTATGTCGAATACCAGCCGTTAATTACGGCGCATAACGAACAACCTTATGGCGTGGAAGCCCTGCTGCGCTGGGCACATCCCATCGAAGGCGCGATCCCGCCCGATGTATTTATCAGCTATGCCGAAGCGCAAAACCTGATTATTCCGCTGACCCGGCATCTGTTTCACCTGGTGGCGCGCGACGCGCACACCCTTAGCCAGCAGCTGCCGCGCGGTACGCGTCTGAGCCTTAACCTCTCACCTCTGCATCTGGCAGCCGACAGTTTCCGTCACGACGTGCGGACATGGCTGGCCGGAATGCCGGCAGATCACTTCAGCTATGTGTTTGAGATCACTGAACGCACTATGGTGAGAGAAACGAATGCCGGAGAGGTGTTTGCCTGGCTGCATGCTAACCAGTTCAGCATTGCCATTGATGATTTCGGAACCGGACATAGCGCCCTGATCTATCTGGAAAAGTATCCTTTTGACTATCTGAAAATCGATCGGGGATTTGTTCAGAGTATCGGCACGGAGACGCTGACCTCTCCGGTACTGGACGCAGTGCTGCTGCTGGCTAAGAAGCTCAATCTGAAAACGGTGGCTGAGGGCGTGGAGACGCGCGAGCAGGCCAGCTGGCTGGTCAGCCGTGGCGTGACGCACCTGCAGGGGTATCTGTTCAGCAGGCCGCTGCGGCCGGAAAAGTTAGTCAGCTACTATCAAAACTTTCCGCATTTCGGGTATGGCGATATAAATACGCTTACCGGCTAAGCTGAAGCCCGGCTGTCAGCGGCCGGTGAAATCTTCTGCAATCGCCACGCCCTGATTTTTCAGGCAGCAGCTGGCGGCACTTTCGTTAATCCGCTGGATCAGCAGACAGGGATGCCCTTCACAACGGGCGATTTTGCACTCTACCTGGATTTGCGCCAGCGTTTCGCGCAGCTGATGCAGAATATCCAGCGCCAGCGACCCTTCATGGCTCAGCAGTCTCAGCGCAACCAGATCTTCATCATTAATGCCGCTGGTGGTTTCCAGCAGTTCAATCTCGCCTATCTGATCTGCAGACCAGCGATAAAGCTGTGGCAGACGATGCACAACAGAGAGTTGCAGCATAGGGTTCCCCAAAGATATTGATCCTGTTTCCCGCCAGAGCCCGCATGCTCATAGCCGGAAATCCCACCTCAAATCAAAAAACGGATGTCAGTGATGACCTTCGCGTTTTAAATACAAAACCATCGAAAAAAAGCGTTATTTGCGAGCGTTCTCGCAGTCAGGCCTATGTTTACCGCGATCGTCAGATACAGACAACCAGTTTATACGCATTAGCGTTACTTTTTTGTCTAAAAATTTTCACATCATGGAAACATTAAGCATAACGAATAGCTGGCGATTCGCGAGCCGCGTTCTCTTTTTTTGCCTGAGGAGGGGGAAATACGCCAGGATCGCATAAATACGCCAGGGCCGCATAAATGCGGCCCCTACAGGGGATAGAGCACCACATAAATGTAGGGGCCGCATTTATGCGGCCCTGGGCGGTATGGGGCGCCGCATTTATGCGGCCCTGGGCGGTATGGGGCGCCGCATTTATGCGGCCCCTGAGGGATTAAGTGGTTTTGCGCGGGCGGGCAGCGTAACTAAACAGGATCAGGGAAAGAGTGGCGCACAGTGCAATTGTTGCCACCATTGGCCATGCGCTGTTCATGCTGACCAGCGACAGCAGCGCACCCACCAGGCCGCCAACGCCAAAGCGCAGCGTGCCTGCCAGCGACGAGGCGGTTCCCGCCATGTGCGGAAACTCATCGAGTACAATTGCCATGGCGTTAGAGGAGACGATAGAAACACAGCCGATAAACATCGCTACGCCCAGCACCAGCGGCAGAAAGCCGAGCTGCAGCGCGCTGACAATCAGCAGCCAGAGGCCCATGGCAAACTGAATGGTCAGTCCCAGGCGAAACATCTTCAGCGGGCCAAAACGGCGCACCGCACGGCTGTTAATCAGCGTCATCACAAAAAGAAAGATGATATTCAGGCCGAAATAGTAGCCAAAATCCTGCGGCGAGACGTGATTGACTTCGATATAAACAAAGGGACCGGCGTTGAGAAACGCAAATAAACCGGCAAACGAGAAGCCGCTGGCCAGCATATAGCCGAACACCCGCTTATGGCGTACCAGCGCTACAAAATTGCCCAGCATGGTACGCAGATGAAAGCGCTGACGCTGTTCCGGCTTCAGCGTCTCCCGCACCTGTGTCACCACCAGCACGGTGGTGATCAGCGCGGCAATCGCCAGCGCCCAGAAGATTGCGTGCCAGCTCCAGATAAGCAGCAGCCACCCACCCAGCACCGGTGCCACCAGCGGTGCGATGGTCGTGATCAGCAGCACAAACGACATCATGCGCGAAAAGTCCTCTTTTGAATAACTGTCGCGCATCAGGGCGTTAATAACCACGCTGGCAGCAGCAGCAGAGAGACCATGCAGAAAGCGCATCAGGATCAGCTGATCAATAGAGCCGGAGAGTGCGCAGGCGGCGGCGGCACAGGCGAAAATCAGCGTGCCCAGCACAATGACCGGCTTGCGGCCATAGCTGTCGGCCAGCGGACCATACACCAGCTGCCCGATAGCAAATCCCAGAATGTAGAGATTCAGCGTCATCTGCACGCTGCCCGCGGACACGGCAAACTCGCGGGCAATCTGCGGCATAGCGGGCAGATACATATCAATGGAGAGCGGCATCAGCATCGCCAGCAATCCCAGAATCACCACTAATCCCGCCGGGGAGTTTTTCTCCTTGCGCACCCTTTACTCCGTTATTTGTGCTGTTTCAGTTCGTCTGGCAGCCCGATGCTGTCAATCTCTTCCGGGGTCAGTGCGCGATATTCACCCTCTTCCAGCACCTCATCCAGTACAATCGTGCCGATGCTCTCACGATGGAGCGCAACCACATGATTTCCCATCGCGGCAAACATGCGCTTCACCTGGTGATAACGGCCTTCGCCGATCGTCAGTCGCGCTGCTTTCTCATCGAGGATCTCCAGCCGGGCAGGCCTGGTCAGCGTCTTCTCATTGTGCAGCTGGATACCGGCAGCAAATGTCTCCACCAGCGCCGGATCGAGTGGCGCTTCCACCTCTACCAGATAGGTTTTCTCTAAATGATGACGCGGCGAGGTGATGCGATGCGACCACTGACCATCATCCGTCAGCAGCACCAGACCGGTGGTATCAATATCGAGTCGCCCGGCGGCGTGCAGCTTATAAGCTGACGGCTCCTCAATAAAATAGAGGATAGTGGGATGATCGGGATCGTCTGTAGAGCAGACATAGCCCTGCGGCTTGTTCAGCATAAAGTAGCGCGGTCCCTGCTGAACCACCAGCGGGTTGCCATCATAGGCAATATCATCTTCCGGCATCACTTTGTACGAGGTATCGCGCACAATTTCGCCATTGATGGTGATCTTTCTGGCGCGAATTTCGCGGCCAGCGATAGCACGGCTAACTTCCAGTTGCTGAGATATGAATTTGTCGAGTCGCATGAATTCGCTTTGCCTGTTACTGCGGGGGAAAAACTGAAACGGTGCCTGTGCACGGAATACGTCCGCCGGGTTAACCGTTAAAAAAGTGCGGGCAGTATAGCCTGAAGCTTTGCCTGCTAATAGTGCCGATCCTGCGTTTCATCCGCTTACATGGCATAATATGCCTCTGATCCAGAAAAAAGTTTATGCTGATGGCCTTTACACTTCGTCCCTATCAACAGGAAGCGGTTGATGCAACCGTCGCACACTTCCGGCGCCATACCACGCCGGCAATGATTGTGCTGCCCACCGGTGCCGGTAAAAGCCTGGTGATTGCTGAACTGGCGCGGCTGGCGCGTGGCCGGGTGCTGGTGCTGGCGCACGTCAAAGAGCTGGTCGAGCAGAACCACAGCAAGTATCAGGCTTACGGGCTGGAGGCGGATATTTTTGCGGCCGGCCTGCAGCGCAGGCAGAGCGACGGCAAAGTGGTCTTTGGCAGCGTACAGTCCGTGGCGCGTAATCTTGATCGCTTCGACAGCGCATTTTCACTGGTGATTGTCGATGAGTGTCATCGTATCAGCGACAATGAGGAAAGCCAGTATCAGCAGCTGTTCAGCCACCTGCGCCAGCATAATCCGCAGCTGCGCCTGCTGGGGCTGACCGCGACGCCGTTCCGGCTGGGTAAAGGCTGGATCTATCAGTTCCACTATCACGGCATGGTACGCGGCGATGAAAAAGCGCTCTTTCGCGACTGCATCTACGAGTTGCCGTTGCGCTATATGATCAAACACGGTTTTCTGGTGCCGCCGGAACGTCTTGATATGCCGGTGGTACAGTACGATTTCAGCCGGCTGGTGCCGCAAAACAGCGGCCTGTTCAGCGAAGCCGATCTCAACCGTGAACTGAAACAGCAGCAGCGCGTCACGCCACAGATTATCCGCCAGATCGTTGAGTTTGCCGACGATCGGCGCGGCGTAATGATTTTCGCCGCCACGGTTGAACACGCGCGTGAGATATTATCATTGCTGCCGGAGAACAGTGCTCTGGTATCGGCCGAAACCGCGGTTAAAGAGCGCGACCGGCTGATTCAGCAGTTTAAAGCGCAGCAGCTGAAGTTTCTGGTTAACGTGGCGGTTCTGACCACCGGTTTTGATGCACCACACGTGGATCTCATCGCGATTCTGCGCCCGACTGAATCCGTCAGCCTCTATCAGCAGATAGTCGGACGCGGACTGCGCCTGGCGCCGGATAAACGCGACTGCCTGATCCTCGACTACGCCGGTAATCCGCACGATCTCTTTACGCCGGAAGTGGGTGCGCCAAAAGGCGCCAGTGACAATCAACCGGTGCAGGTGTTCTGCCCCGCCTGCGGGTTTGCTAATACCTTCTGGGGCAAAGCCACTGAAGACGGACAGGTGATTGAACATTTTGGCCGCCGCTGCCAGGGCATTCTGGAGGATGATGAAGGCGGACGTGAGCAGTGCGATTTTCGCTTTCGCTTTAAAAGCTGCCCTGACTGCGGCGCTGAAAATGATATCGCCGCACGGCGCTGCCAGCAGTGCGACAATATATTAGTCGACCCCGATGACATGCTGAAAGCGGCGCTGAAGCTGAAAGATGCGCGGGTGCTGCGCTGCAGCGGTATGACGCTGGCGCATGGCCGTGATGACAAGGGAGAATGGCTGAAAGCCACCTATTACGATGAGGATGGCAGCGACGTCAGCGAACGCTTCCGGCTGCAGACACCCGCACAGCGAAAGGCGTTTGAGCAGCTGTTTATGCGGCCGCATCAGCGCGCGCCCGGCGTGGAGCTGGGCTGGCAGCAGGCGGCCGATGTGGTCGCGCTGCAGCCGCTGCTGCGTCATCCTGACTTCGTGGTAGCGCGTGCCCGGGGACAGTTCTGGCAGGTGCGGGAGAAAGTGTTTGATTACCAGGGGCGCTTCCGCCGCGCCAATGAGCTGCGCTAGATGGCAGAATCATTTGCCCCCCTGCCCCGATCCGGCTATAATCCCGCCCGCTTTTGCATCCGCACAAGCGTTTGAATAACCGTCCTGTTGCTGGGTCGCCTGTAGCAGGAATTATTGAAGAGAAATAATGATGTTCACTATCAACGCAGAAGTACGTAAAGAGCAGGGTAAGGGTGCGAGCCGCCGCCTGCGCACAGCTAACAAGTTCCCGGCTATCATCTATGGCGGAAATGAAGCTGCAGTTTCTATCGAACTGGATCACGACTCCGTGATGAACATGCAGGTTAAGCCTGAGTTCTACACCGATGTGCTGACGCTGGTTGTTGACGGTAAAGAAACGAAGGTTAAAGTTCAGGCTGTTCAGCGTCACCCGTTCAAGCCAAAACTGCACCACATCGACTTCGTTCGCGCGTAATCGCAGACGAAATCGGGAAAAACGCCGCTTTTGCGGCGTTTTTTTATGCCGGTAATTTACTTCCCGCCGGTGCGACGCTGCAGCTGATCGCGCAAATTAGGCGGTGTGCCTTTAATGGTCAGGGTATCGGTTGCCGGATCCCAGAAGATACGCTCGCCAAGCAGCAGCGCATCAAAATTCAGCGTTAACCCGCCACCGCTGCCGGAAAATTTAGTCAGCTGGCGCAGCGTGCTGCGGTCAGCCGGAAAGTGCTCCTCCAGCTCATAGCCCTGCTCCTGCGTAAACGCCTGAAAGCTTTTCTCACCCAGAGGCGGCAGCTCCTGTGAGAGATCGTCCAGCGCAATCTCCTCACCCGCCTGCAGCTGTTCGTTACAGTAGCTGTAAACCTGCTGACGATAGTTCTGCCGCTCGTTCTTATCCAGATTTGACTCAGCGCAGTAATCATCGACCGCCTGCAGCAGGCCGCGGTTCTGCGCCTTAGTATCGAGGCCCACGCTGGCGCCGAGAAAATCCATAAAGAAGTCAGCAACCTTGCGTCCGACGCGTCCCCGCAGAAAAGTAAGATAGCGCGTTGATTCCGGATTGGTTTCCCACTCGGTAAGATCAATGCGCGCCACAATATCGGCGTGATTGATGTCGAGATAGTGCGTACTGCTGATATCCAGCTGTTCATTAACGCGCATGCTGGACTGACTGTTCAGCACCGCAACCAGCAGATACTCTACCGCCAGATAGCGGTAGTGCATAAACAGCACCACGCCACCGTCAGCAAACGGGTATTTACTCAGCTCATCGCGGAGACGGCCGGTGGCAGCACGGCTGAATGCCAGGAAGTTATCCTGCCCGCGACGGCAGTTGCGCAGCGCGTCGGCCAGTTCGCTGTCTTCATTGAACAGACCATAGGCTTTGCTTTTAGCACTGTAAACGCGATGCAGCTCTTCAGCCATGCTGCTTACCGCCTGCGTAACCGGCAGCAGCGTATCGCGCAGTACCAGCTCCAGCTGGTTCTCGTCGCGTTTGATTAACTGATGCAGGGCAATCTGGTCAATATCCAGACTCATGATAGACTCTCCTTTAAACTCAGGGGCGTATTCAATCACCGCCCGCTGCCGCTTTCAACTGCGCGCACAAACTGATCGCTCTGCCTGCGATAAAAGTGCGGAAAAAAGCACATGGTTACGGTACTATACCGGCTTTTCACACTTGATTAGTCGACGATATGCCACAATCATCCCGTTATAGCGACGAGCGCGTTGAGCAGCTTCTCGCACAGCTGGCGCAGGTTCTTGAAAAAGACAAAGCGCCTCTCGATCTTTCCCTGATGGTTCTGGGAAACATGGTCACCAATTTGATCAACTCCGATATCGCACCAGCCCAGCGCCGCAGCCTGGCCCGGTCATTTGCGGAAGCGTTGCAGTCTTCCGTGCGCGATGATAACGCTCATTAATTTGCAGATCTGATCCCTATATATGGTAACCAACCGGCAGCGCTACCGTGAAAAAGTCTCCCAGATGATTAGCTGGGGGCACTGGTTCGCGCTGTTTAATATCCTGTTTGCGCTGGCTCTCGGCAGCCGCTACCTGTTGGTCGCTGACTGGCCCTCCTCACTGGCGGGCCGGATTTACGCTTTTACCAGCTGGATGGGGCATTTCAGCTTTATCGTTTTTGCCGCCTATCTGCTGATCATCTTCCCGCTTACCTTTGTGGTGATGTCGCAGCGTCTGCTGCGGGTACTCTCCGCGATCGTTGCCACCGCCGGGCTGACGCTGATCATGGTCGACGGCGCCGTGTTCAACCGCTTTCACCTCCACCTTAATCCGGTGGTCTGGGAGCTGGTGGTTAACCCCGATCAAAGCGAGATGGCGCGTGACTGGCAGCTGATGTTTATCAGCGTGCCGGGCATTTTTCTGGTGGAGATGCTGTTTGCCACCTGGAGCTGGCAAAAACTGCGCAGTCTTAACCGGCGCTCATTTGGCAAGCCGCTCGCTGCGCTGTTTATCAGCGCCTTTTTTGCCAGTCATCTGCTCTACATCTGGGCCGATGCGAATTTCTACCGCCCTGTCACCATGCAGCGCGCCAATCTGCCGCTCTCTTATCCCATGACGGCACGCCGCTTTCTGGAGCGTCACGGTCTGCTGGATGCGCAGGAGTATCAGCGCCGTCTGGTGCAGCAGGGCAATCCTGAAGCGCTGTCGGTGCAGTATCCGCTAAGTGATATTACCTTCCGTGATGGCGGAACGGGTCACAATCTGCTGGTGCTGACCATTGATGGCGTAAATAACGCCACTATGGACAGCGCGCTGCCATCGCTGAAGCAGTTTGCTGCAGAGAATGTCCGTTTTACCCGGCACTACAGCGCCGGCGTACAGCCGGAAAAAGGCGTGTTTGGCCTGTTTTACGGCATCTCTTCCAGCTATATGGATGGCGTGCTGGCATCGCGCATTCCGTCGGCGCTGCTGAACGCACTGAACGCACAGGGCTACCAGTTTGGCCTGTTCTCCTCCGATGGGTTTAATCAGCCGCTCTACCGTCAGGCGCTGCTGGCGGACTATACGCTGCCGGAAGCGGCGTCGCAGCCTAACAGCCAGACGGTCTCACAGTGGCAAAACTGGCTCAATGGTCAGAAAAGCAGCCGCTCTCCCTGGTTTTCCTGGGTAGCGCTGAACGGTATAACGGCCAGCGGCGACAGCACGAAAGCGCGTCAGCGCAGCTATATGCGCCAGGCGGGCAGCGTGGATGAGCAGATTGCTGCAGTACTGACCACGTTGCAGCAGCGCGACCTGCTGAAAAATACGGTGGTGGTGATCACCGCTCAGCGTGCGGTAACCTTTAATAACAGCGATAACCCGGGCAACCGTGCGATGCTGCAGATTCCGCTGGTGGTGCACTGGCCCAACACGCCTGCACAGACGATCGATCGCCTGACCGATCAGCAGGATGTGATGGCAACGCTGATGCAGCGTCTGCTGCACGTGCGCACCAGCCCGGTCAGCTATTCGCAGGGTGAAGATCTGTTTGCCGCTCAGCGCAGCCATAACTGGGTAGCCAGCAGTGAAGATGGCAAACTGGTGATCACCACGCCATCGGTAACGCTGATGCTGAATAACAGCGGCAGCTATACCGCATGGGATGCCAGCGGTCGCGAGCTGAAAGATCATAAGCCGCAGCTGGCGCTGCTGCTGCAGGTGCTGACGGAAGAGAAGCGCTTTACGGCAAACTGATTAAATATGAGGCAGTTAACGCTGGCGCATCTTGCAATCGTCTGGGGAATCAGTAGTATGGTTTTCCACGTTCGGCACGTAGCGCAGCCTGGTAGCGCACTGTCATGGGGTGTCAGGGGTCGGAGGTTCAAATCCTCTCGTGCCGACCAAATTATCCCGTAAAAAAGCAGCCTTCATGGCTGCTTTTTTATTGCCTGTCCGGCGCACTATCGATACGTACCCTTTTTTCTCAAACTCTCATTTTTCAGCCAGTTGCCCCTGCAACTGAGCGCGATCACATTTTGCGCCTGTCATGGTGTGCTTTCATCAAAACGCAACAAAAGTGTCATGAACATCCCCTACTCTGATGCTCTCTTTTATTTGACGGGAATCGATTATGGTCATCAAAGCAAAAAGCCTGCAGGATGCAGAAGACCTTCTGTATTCAGGCATCAGCAAAGTAGAACTGGCCTATGACATCGGCAGCGACGACTTCTTTCGTCTGGCAACGCACTGGTGCGATCGCGGTGCCCGTATTACCCGCGGCCATCAGCATTTTGTTGTACAGCTGAAAAGCTTTGCCATCCCGCCCAATCACTGACGCTGCCGCGTTCCGCCAGCCGCCTGTAACCGGCTCAATGGCCGGTTATGACTGATGTATTAGCGTTACGTTAACGACCGGTATCCGTTCGCTCAACCGCATCGAGCGTGGCCATATCGCGCTCGCGGCCGCTGAGTTCCACCAGCTGCCCGTTGCGCATCTCCAGCAGCCGATCGGCGTGAGTAAAGTAGTGATCGTCATGACTGATGGCAAACACCGTTTTACCTGACGCCTGCAGCCAGGGCAGCAGCTCGCGGTAAAAGATTCGGCGGAAATGCGGATCCTGGTCGGCCGCCCATTCGTCCAGCAGCAGAATATCCCGCTCTTCCGCGGCGGCCAGCAGCAGCGCCAGGCGCTTGCTCTGCCCTTTCGACAGCTGCAGATTCAGCACCCGGTTGCCATCAAGCTGCAGTTTTTCGCTCATTTTTAGCCGCTCCAGCCAGCGCTGAACCAGGGCCGGATCGGCCGGCTCACCGCCGTGGCCAATCAGACGGTCAAACAGATGCACATCGGTAAATACCGCTGAAAAGTGCTGCCGCCACAGATCGGGTTGCTTACTGCTTATCTCTTTACCATCCAGCAGCAGGCTGCCAGCGTGCGGCTGATAGAGGCCGGTCAGCAGCATCGCCAGCGTGGATTTACCGCTGCCGTTACCGCCAATAAGAAACAGCAGTTCGCCACGCCGCAGCGTCAGGTTGACCGGGCCCACCGCAAATCCCTGTTCGCCGTAATGGAAACAGACGTCGCGCAGCTCCAGCGTTTGCCACGTGCTGACTGGCGACGGGACGCTGAAGGCAGGCTCATAAGGTGCCAGGTCGAAGCGGTTGAGTTTGCGAAACGCCACCTGAGCGCTTAGCAGCGTTGGCAGCGCCCCCACGGCAGAGAGCAGCGGCGTGCGCAGAAACAGCAGCGTCAGTGAATAGGTTGCCGCCACGGCGGTGTTCGCCCAGCCAAGACCGTTTGCCATAAAAAACACAATACCGATGCCGCCCAGCATCATGATGTTAGACCAGTTAACGGCGCTGAGATGGAAGGTGTCGGCGCGCACAATATGGTGGCGATAGCGGCCCGCATTCTCCTGATAAACCGTGTCATAAATCAGTCGCGCCCGATCGCGGTTAAGCTGCAGCTCTTTACGCCCTTCGATAATGGTCTGGAAATCACGATAGAGATCGTCTTCGATATCACGCAGCTTTGCCATATGCTGATAGACGCGCGAAACCAGCAGCCAGCCGCCCACCAGCGTGATGGTCAGCCACAGCATGGTCACCAGCAGCATTTCCGGGGAGAGCCACGCGAGATAAAGCGCCGAACCCAGGGTGATAATAATGCCCTGAATCAGCTCCGGCAGCCGGACAAACGCGATGGTAATGGCACGCACATCGCTGGTCAGCCCCGCCAGCAGCTGAGCGCTGCCCAGCTGTTCAATGCGCTCAACGCTGGTATCGAGGATACGCTTGATAAATTCGCCCCGCAGCCGCCAGACAAAATGGTGTCCCAGCTGCGTCAGCGCCAGCTGTGAAGCGAGCGTGACCGCCATCAGCAGAAACAGCTGACCGAGAAACGCCGGCAGCACCGTTGCGTCACTGTTGATCGCCACAATCAGCTCATTGTTGATATAGGCGATGAGGCCTATTCCGAGTGCGGCACTCAGCAGCGTAAGAAGGAGCACGCCGGTAAACGGCCAGCGATACTGACGAAAAACCACCTGAAGCAATGCCATCACTCTGTTCCAAAGGTCAAAAAAATGCTGCCTGCAGTTTAATGCCCCCTCAGATGATAGCAAGAATAATTCTCATTCCCTGTTGCATCAGTGTGCCCGGCGAAAGGTCAGATTATAGCGAACGGCACCCGCCTCAGGATGTACACCGGGTTTGAGCGGCAGAATACCGTGATAGCGCAGCCGCGACGGGCCACCCCATACCACAATATCGCCATGCTCCAGCAGCACGCGCTGCGTGGCGTCACCGCGCGCAAACCCGCCAAACTGAAAGACCGCCGGCAGCCCCAGCGAAACAGAGACGATCGGCTGATGCAAATCGCGCTCATCTTTGTCCTGATGCAGCGACATTTTTGCACCTGGCGCATAGCGGTTGATCAGGCAGGCATCCGGCGTAAAGTGACTGAAACCCGCCTCCTGCGCACACTGCTGCGCCAGCTCACGAAACAGCGGCGGCATCGCAGGCCAGCGCTGGCCATTGCTGACATCCTGTTCACTGTAGCGGTAGCCGCGCGCGTCACTGAACCATCCCACATCACCGCAGTTGGTCATCGCCACGGACATACGGTAGCCCCCTGGCGTAATACGGTGCGTGAACGGATGCTGCGCCGCAATCGTTTCAATTGCTGCCAGTAGCGCGGGTGCATCAGCACAGGCGCGGCGGCGCAGAATGACCGCCCCCTCCGCCAGCGGCTCCTGCCACGGCGCTTCATCGCTAAACAGATCCAGCATTATTGCCTCCGGTTACGATTTATCGATAAGAAATGCCCTGAACCGGGGGGACATCCAGTGGCTGAAGCCGTCACCCTCTTTGGTGATCAGATAAACAGCCAGATGCTCTTTCAGCGCCAGCGCTTTTGCGCGTTCGGTGCCCAGCACCATCAGTCCGGTATCCCAGCCATCCGCTTCCAGCGCCGTTGTGGCAATCACCGTCGCAGAAACCAGCTTATGCTGAATGGGCCGCCCGGTTGCGGGATCGATGACGTGCGAAATGCGTTTGCCATCCAGTTCATAATAGTTGCGATAGCTGCCGGAGGTGCTGATGCCGTGCCCCTGCAGGTCAACGCGCGCCTCAACCGCGTTTTCGCGATCGGTGGGTTTCTGAATAGCCACCCGCCACGGCTGCTGGCTGGCATTGCGGCCGCGACTGAGTACAGCCCCGCCGACCGATACCAGATAGTCGGTTATTCCCTGCTGTTCCATCAGTCGCGCCAGGTGATCGGTGGCATAGCCCTCCCCCATAGTGGAGAGATCCACATAAAGGCCCGGCAGATCTTTCTGCAGCCACTGCCCGCTTACGCTCTGGATCACCCGCAGATGCGCGAGGCCGGTTTCAGCTTTGGCCGCCGCGATTGCTGCCTCATCCGGCTGATGCGCCGGTTGCCCGGCAGGCCCGAAACCCCATAAGTTTACCAGCCTGCCTGCCGTGATATCCATGGCACCCGCGGTTTTGGCGCCAATGCGCAGTGAGAGAGTCACAATATCCGCCATATCTGCACTGACGGGCTGCGGCGCTGTACCCTGGTACTGATTAAAGCGCGACAGCACTGAAGTGCTTTTCCAGGTAGAGAGTTCACCGTCATCGCGATCAAGCTGCTGCTGGATGGCCTGCTGCAGCGCGCCCTTACGCTGCGGGTCGACACCGGCAAGCGTGACCCGCCAGACGGTGCCCATGGTGTTGCCCTGCAGAACCAGCGGCTCACGTTGCGGAGTGCGGTCGCAGGCCGTCAGCCCCGCCACCACCAGAGTCGTCAGCAAAATATTCCGGAAATACATCTTTTCCTCGTCTGTTACACAGAAATACAGCGTATTACAAAGCATAAGCTGCGGGTAATTTACGCTAAATCTCATTGAATTAACGCCGATCATGCTGCAGGCTTTAACACCAGGCACAATCCCTTTAAGGAGCACAGATGATGTATGTATTAATCGCCGCCCTCTCCGCCGCGCTGTTCCTGTACGGCAGTTATCGCAGCTGGCAGCACGCGCGTCAGCGTTCACTGGAAAGCTACAGCGCACGGCGACGTTAAGCCCTGCACTATTACTATCCACTCTGCACTACTTCAGGGCTGGCGCAGTGTAACAAACCCCGTTTGAGGCGTGTGACGCTGAGAGCGGCAGCATGGCATAAATGCTGCATTGTTGAGAGCAGGTTTATTCTCAGCGAGGTGCAGTATGGCAATGTCGAAAACGCAGAGTGAAAAGTGGCAGCGGTGGCTGAGCTTTTCTGCTTTTACCCTGGCAGGTATTGCGCTGGAGGGAGGTCAGCCCGCTGCGGCGGCGCAGACTGCACCGCGTCCGGCGGCAAAAGCCCGGCGCTGGCGTGGCGTACAGTAGGTCAGATGCTGAGCCCGCTTAATGCCGGCCTGCGGATAAATGCGGATATCACAGAATAAAGCAGGAAAGGTGGCGCGCAGCCCGCAGGGCGGCGCGCCAGATACTCAGAACTGGTAAACCAGACCCAGCGCCACAATGTCATCGGTATTGATACCGGCATTGTTGGTAAAGGTGTTATCATCCAGCAGATTGATCTGATAATCCACATAGGTCGACATGTTTTTATTGAAGTAATAGGTCGCGCCCACGTCGATATATTTTTTCAGGTTCTGGCTGCCATAACCTTCAATATCTTTACCGCGTGAATTGACGTAAGCCAGTGACGGACGCAGGCCGAAGTCAAACTGATACTGCGCAACCACTTCCCAGTTGTCCGCTTTGTTGGCATAACCGAAAGCGTCAGAATCCACTGAACCAAAACGCGTTGCGTTGTAAGAGCGGGTATACATCGCAGCCAGATAAATATTGTTTGCGTCATATTTCAGGCCGCCGGTATAAGCTTCCGCTTTATCACCCTGACCCAGTACACCTGCAGCATTCTGGTTATTGGTGCGATCGGACTGGAACATCGCACCGCCCAGTGCCAGACCATTACCTAAATCATAGGTGGTGCTCAGGCCCCAGCCGTCACCGTTTTCACCCAGAACATCACGGCCAGAGGCGGATTCAGTCGGGTTGTCATTTTTGCCCTGGTACTGAACGGCAACGTTCCAGCCATCCACCAGACCAAAGAAATTATTATTACGGTAAGTTGCCATACCGTTACCGCGCTGGAACATAAAGTTGTCCGCGCCATAAGTATCGCCACCAAACTCCGGCAGGACGTCAGTCCATGCGCCAATATCATACGCAATGCCGTAGTTGCGGCCGTAATCGAAAGAGCCAGCGTCACCAAAACGCAGACCGGCAAAGCCGACGCGGGTATAGCTGTCTTTGGTGCCTTCGCTCTCAGCCGTGTTCAGCGCGGCCTGGTATTCCCACTGACCGTAACCCGTCAGCTGATCGGTCACCTGAGTTTCACCTTTAAAACCAAAGCGCAGGTAAGACTGGTCACCGTCTGAGCCATCGTTGTCAGAGAAGTAGTGCAGACCATCTACTTTGCCGTAGAGGTCGAGTTTGTTGCCATCTTTATTATAGATCTCGGCTGCGCTTGCTGAACCCGCCACCAGCAGTGCCGGGATCATCAGGGAGAGAACGCGACGATTCATTTATTTACCCTCGGTTATGTGCCTTTATAGTTATGCCACTGCAAACTGAATGTTAAAAATTCAGCCGGCAATTCATTGTTGTTTTATAGTGGGCAATAATCTATCAGGAAAATGATACTAAATTTCCGAAAGTGTTTCAGTTGATTACAAATTTATTGCCACATGTAAATATCGTGGAACTAATAATCAGCACGCATTGATAAAAAATAAAGCACAAATAAACAAACGTAATTAAATTCCTTTTAACTCAACACAATGCGTTAATTTAATGCCGCACTGAATGATAAAACTTTGTTGCCGTCAGCCTCTACAATTATCAACGCTATCATCATTTATTTTATTATTATCTTCATTCACCCCGAATGAGTGTTTTACCCTGATTCCCGCCGGACATATTTGTCCGGCATTTTTTTATCTGCTCTGTTTTCCCGCCAGTATAATAACGCAATCAGCGCTCACGCAGCGCTTCAGTCGCTTTATTCAGCGGCTTAAGCAGATAATCCAGCACCGATTTTTGCCCGGTTTTTATCTCTACATCTGCCAGCATACCCGGCAGCACAGGAAAGTGCTGTCCGCGCCGGGTGGTCAGCGTTGCCGTCTGCGTTCGCACATAGACCCGAAAATAGGGTGGCTCGCGCGGGTCGCTCCCCTCCAGCGTATCCGGTGATACGCTCTCAACGATGCCCGGCAGATCGCCATAAATAGCGGTATCATACGCAGTGATTTTCACCGTTGCAGGCAATCCGGCACGGATCCAGGCGATATCCCGTGGCGCAACGCGCGTCTCGATCAGCAGCCGATCTTCCAGCGGGACGATCTCCATCAGTTTGCCGCCTGGCTCGACCACACCGCCCGGCGTGGTAATCGCTATCGCTTTAACGATGCCATAAACCGGCGAAAGCAGTGCAGTACGCGTCAGCTGATCTTCTCTGCCTGCGGCAACCTGCAGCTGCGCATCCAGCTCTGCGCTGTTTTTGACCTGTTCTTCGTGCGTCCGCACCGCGTAATCGTTGCGCACCTCATCGATTTTTCCCTGCAGATCGCTGACCTGGCGCCGCAGCCGGATCGCTTCGACTTTCCCCGCCGCGCCGCGGGCCACCAGCGGCTCAGTCAGGTTGAGTTCTGCCTGTACCAGCGTCAGCGACTGCTGAAGATTCTGCAGCGTTATCGCCAGATTTTGCCGGCGCGACTGATAGAGCTGGCTTTCACGCGCAACCAGCTGCGGGTAGCGGCGAATATCCGTGCTGAACTGCAGGGGTCGATCGCTGAGCTCGGCATCCAGCCGCTCTGCCGTTGCCCGCAGTGTGCGTACTCTGGCGCTGGCTTCGCCATAGCTGGACTGGTAGCGGGCGGGATCGAGCGTGGCCAGCAGCTCGCCCTTACGAACAATATCGCCCTCGCGCACGCTGAGCTGTTTGAGGATCCCGCCATCCAGATTGTTGATAATCTGTGCCCGGCTGGAGGGCGTAACTTTGCCGCTGCCTGTTGTGACCTCATCCAGCACGGCCACGTGCGCCCAGATCAGCAGCAGCAGCAGCGTAAGCGCGCAGAGCCAGATAATGCGCGACGCCGCCGCCTCGTTATCCGTGTTCATCTGCCACCTCCGGCTGCGGAGTACTGCGCTGCAGAATGGCATCGCGCGGGCCATCAGCCACGATTTCGCCGTTCTTCATGACGATAATCCGATCAACCAGCCCCAGCAGCGCCGGACGATGCGTGACCAGCACCAGTGTACGCCCCGGCAGCCACTGCGCCAGCTGACGGATCACCTGCGCCTCCAGAGGTTCATCCAGCGCCGCCGTAGGCTCATCCAGCAGTACAATCTGCGGCTGACGCAATAGCATCCTGCTGAGCAGAATCATCTGCCGCTGACCGCCAGAGAGCCCGCGTCCGCCTTCATGAATGAGACGATCAAGCGCGGCGGCATCCTGCTGCAGCAGCGATAACGCCCCGCTTATGCGCAGCGCCTGCAGCATCTCCTGCTCGGTGGCGTGCGGGTTACCAAGTAGCAGGTTCTGCCGCAGAGTGCCGAAAAACAGGCGCGCCTCCTGCGACAGCCAGCCGAGCTGCCGCCGCAAATCTGCCGGATCGAGCTGCTGCATGCTGACACCGTCAATCATAATGCGCCCGCTGACGGGCATCGCCTGCCCCGCCAGGATTTTCAGCAGGGTCGATTTCCCTGCCCCCACCCCGCCGAGAATCGCTATACGCTCGCCGGGGCGGATTGTCAGGCTATCGATAGCAATCGTCCGCAGGCTGTTTTCATCATAGTGATAGCGTACCTGCTGCAGCTGATAGTGTCCGCTAAGCACCGGCGCATAAGCCGGCATGCCGTTCTGTGGCTGGTCAACCGGCTTTTTAAGCAGCTCGTTGAGTCCGGTCATGGCGCTGCGCGCATGCTGCCAGCGCGAAAATACCAGCGTCAGCTGCATCAGGGGAGCGAGCGTACGCGCGGAGAGCAGGCTGCTGGCCACCAGCGTACCGGTAGTGATCTGGTTGTTCAGGATCAGATACACCCCGGCAACCAGCATTCCCGCATAGGTCAGCTGCTGCACGCTGCCCGCCCAGCCGGTGAGGCGCGCGCCCCACAGCCGCTGCTGACTGGCGAGCGTCGCACTGACCTCATGCGTCTGTTCCCACTGCCGCTGGAACCAGGCCTCCGCCTGCAGCGCCTTGATATCCTCCACCCCCTCCAGCGTCTCCACCAGCAGCGCCTGCCGCAGAGCACTTTCACGCTGGCCCTGCTTCGCCAGCCGCGCCATCGGGATCTGTACCAGCAAACCCGGGATCACAATCAGCGGGATCGCCAGCAGCGGCACCAGCACCAGCCAGCCGCCAATCGCTGACAAAATAAACAGAAACAGCACGACAAAGGGGATATCTGCCGCAGCGCTGACCGTGGTAGACGTCAGTAACTCGCGTACCTGCTCGACCTCACGCAGCTGCGCAATAAAAGCGCCGGTTGAGCGCGGCCGCGCCTCGTTGCGAATGCGCAGCGCACGGGCAAAAAGCTGCGCCGAGAGGGCCAGATCGATCCGCTTGCCCATCCCGTCAGCAACCCGGGTACGCGCCAGCCGAATCAGATATTCCATCAACGCAGCAAGCAGCACCCCGCTGAACAGCACCCATAGCGTGGGTTGGGAGCGGGCCGGTATGACCCTGTCGTACACCTGCATTGAGAACAGGATGCCCGCCAGCGCCAGCAGATTGCTGACCAGCGAGGCGAGACTGATTTCAGCCAGACGCCGTTTCATGGGCCGAAAATGCTGCCAGAACCAGTGTGGCTGCCAGGGACGCACAAACGTATCCATCCGCACATCCCGTGCGCGGGCCGCCAGCGTAATCACGCCCACTTCCGGCTGCGCCTGTGCCAGCAGGTCGCTCAGTGGGGCTGAGCGCACACCGTCGCCGCCCGCACTCAGCCAGTACTGCACCCTGCCCTCCTCATCTGCCGACTCTGCCAGCGCCAGCGTGCCGTCATTCAGGCGCAGCAGCAGCGGCATCACGGCCTGACGCCAGCGCAGTTTGCGTGCGCTGACAAATTGCAGCACCAGCCCCATGCGCTGCGCCAGGTCGGTCAGCTGCGCCTGCGGCGATGCTGCTGCCAGCCACTGAAGCTGCAGGCGGCGGCGATCGGTGGCGATCCCCAGCACGGCCGCAGCCCGGTCCAGCGCAGCAATCGCTTCGTCGCGTGTATGCGAGGGTGAACGCATCCCTGAGTCGCCTTATAAAAAAGAATGATGGCCTGCCTGTGCCGCAGGTAACTTATACCAGTGCCGCTACCGGTTGCTGCTGCAGATGATCGGCCAGCGTCCAGGCAGTGTCGCTGCTGCCGTAATGGTGATCAGGCTCGCTGACCATCGCCGTGGCCCCGGGTATGGCGTCTCCGGCACCATAGTGCGCCAGCAGGGTATCAATAGCCGTTGCGCTGAAATCGCTGCTCCCGGCATCGCCATTTACCGTGACCGTCTGGACGGCGCTGGCCAGATTGCCGGCCTTGTCCTGGGCACTGACGCTCATCTGATAGCTGCCCGGCTCCAGCGTCGCCAGCTGGCCCGCCAGAATGGTCAGCGACCACTCTCCGCTCTCCTCTACCGCGGCACTGTAGTGCTGATCGCCCAGCGTCACGGTGACCAGACTTCCCTGTGCCAGATGAAGAGAACTGCCCTGAATAAGATGCCAGTGATCCACCTCATCATGCGCAATAACGCCATCGCCAAACGGCTGCTGCAGCGTCAGCGACGGCAGCTGATGAATCGCCACGGTGAACAGATCGCTGAGGGTCTGGCTATCGTGATTACCGTAGCTGTCCCAGCGCTCAGCGATAGCGCTGACAGGCCCATCCGGCAGCGCCTGCAGATCGGCCACGCTGAGCGTGACCATGCCATCGACTGGCGTGTACGCCTTGCCATTCAGCGTCAGCTGATTTACGCCCTCAAGATAAAAACTCAGCGTATGCTGCGCTTCCTGCGCGTTCAGAATGGTATCGCCGCCAATATTCATTTCGCAGTAAATGTCGGGCAACTGCGTCACGACGTTAAGCGTCAGCGTGCTGTCGGTGCTGTTGCCGGCGGCGTCGAGCGCATAAACGCGCACTTCGCCGGTCGAAATAAAGCTGCTGACCTCGCTGGCAGGAATGATCGCCTGCCAGTGACCCTGCGCATCGATAGCCGCATGAAAGACTGTTTCTCCGACGCAGAGCTCCAGCTTCTGGCCCGGAGCCAGTGCTGAGAGCGTACCGCTCAGCGTCAGGTCCTGCTGGCTCTCGGCAAAATTAATGACGTTGTCAGCGGTAACGCTGTCGAAGCTGATGTGTGGCAGGCTTTCCGGGTGTGTTACCAGCGTCAGCTCATGCTGTACCGTACTGGTTTTGCCATTGGGATCGCGGGCGCTGACCTGCAGCTGATATATCCCATCCGACAGCGCCTGCAGATCCTGCGGCGTAAACGTCGCCTGCCATGCGCCGTGCTCATCGACGAGGGCAGTGGTGCTTTTGTTTCCCAGCGTCAGAGTGACATGGCTGTTAAGCGGCATATGGGTGACCTGCCCGCTGATCTCCACGCCATAAATGCCCTCCGCTACGCTAATGGCGTTATCACCGCTCACGGGATGTACGCTGATCTCCGGCCTGAGAGTTTTATCTACGTAAACGCCAAACCCCACTTCGGTCGCGGTGCTGTTACCCGCTTTATCAGTGATGGTCAGCGTCAGACTGTAGTTGCCATCCGCTAATCCCTGTAATACTGAGGGGGGCATAGTTGCATTCCAGTAACCCCAGTGATTGACCGTGCTGTGCCAGCTTTCACCGTTGAAGCTGATTGTTACCGTTGCGCCCGGTTCCTGTTCTGCGCGACCGCGCAGGTGGATGGCGCGGCTGCTCTCCCAGGCTGCGATAACACCATCCTGCGCCAGCGGCTCATAGGGGTGCAGTGCGGCCGGCGGCGTGGTGTCGGCACGACGCTGCTGACTGGCCATAACCGGGCTGGCACCCTCAGTGCCAGAGGTAAATAACGACGCGAACGATAGAGTGGATTGATCTGAAAACATAGGTAACCTCGTTACAGAGTACGTATTGCACCAGTGATTACCTGTATTAATGTTTCAGGCAGAGTGGTGCGCTATACAGGCCATAACAGTATGGCCCGTTTCGCCTGATGGAAACGGGTTACCCGCAGGTAACAAGGTTAAAGGTATGACGTTAAATGCGTGCTCCCGGTCGGGCTGGCACGCGTGACGATCTTGCTATAAGCGGCACCTTTAGCGGTGACCTGCCTTATCTTAGCGCGTTTTTCTGACTGCTGTCTGGTGGCAAAAATCCGGAAAATCGCTCTGAATTGCGCACCCAGCTAAAACCACAGTCAGCTAACCGCCTGCCGCTGATTGCATCAGTATATGTCATCAATTGACCGACTTAATTTGCGTTAAGTCACTTAATGTTTATCAGGCAGTACCAGGAAATATCTGGAAAAAATTCCGGCCTGGCTAAATGTCGGTAAGATGTCCGATTCCTGTGCAGCAGCAGGCAAGGCAAATTGCGCGTTAATTCCGCTGCACCCCCTGCTTTAATGCTAAACTTCGACGCTTTAACAGCGGATCAAAATAACTTCTATGACTGCACTGGACGCCGCACAGCCAGCCAAACTGCATCAGCGTGTTAATTTCGGCACGCGTACTGTTTTTCTTATCGCCGGGTTGAGTATGTCTGCCTGGGCGCCGCTTGTGCCTTACGCCAGCCAGCGCCTGCAGCTGAGTGGTGCCTCTCTCGGCGGGCTTCTGCTATGTCTGGGCATCGGTTCGCTGGCTGCGATGCCGGTTACCGGCACGCTGATTGGTCGTTTTGGCTGCCGCCGAATCATGACCTGCTCTGCGCTGCTGATTCTGGCCGTGTTGCCGCTGCTGGCCACGCTGGACCAGCTTTGGCTGATGGCATTGACGCTGATGCTGTTTGGCGCCGGACTCGGCATGCTGGATGTTGCCATGAACGTGCAGGCGGTTCATGTGGAAAAAGCGGCACGCAAACCCATGATGTCCGGCTTTCACGGCTTTTTTAGCCTGGGCGGTATTATTGGCGCCGGCGCGGTGAGTCTGCTGCTGGGGGCCGGGCTGACGCCGCTGCAGGCCATCAGTATTATGATGGTGCTGATTGCCGTGCTGCTCTGCTGCAGTCTGCCAACGTTAATGAGCGAGCGACTGCGTCAGGCCGATGAGCCCTGGCTGGTGATCCCGCGTGGCTGGGTCGCTTTTCTCGGCTGTCTCTGCTTTATTCTGTTCCTCGCCGAAGGCGCCGTGCTGGACTGGAGCGCCCTGCTGCTGCTGCAGAGTCCGGGCATCAGCGTGGCCTATGCCGGGCTGGGCTATGCGGTGTTCTCGGTTGCCATGACGATTGGACGGCTGACCGGCGATAAAATCATTCAGCGTTTTGGCCGCTATCGGGTCATGCTTACCGGCGCGCTGGCTGCCAGTGCAGGTATGACGCTGGCCGTGCTGGTTCCCTGGCCGCAAGCGGCACTGCTGGCATTTCTGCTGGTAGGATTCGGACTGGCGAATACGGTGCCGATGCTGTTTAATGCCGCCGGCAACCAGCAGACCATGCCTGTTAATCTGGCGATATCGGCCATGACAACGTTAGGCTATGCGGGTATTCTCTCAGGCCCGGCGTTGATCGGCTTTATTTCCCAGTGGCTCACACTGAGCGGTGCATTCCTGCTGATTGCTCTGATGCTGCTGGCTGTCGCTGCCAGCGCACGACGGGTTACGCGTTAATTGCAGGATCCTGAGACTCACTATGCTTTATAAATTTCCACTGACTTCCGGCAACGTTACACGCTTTGTCGTGGTGTTCAACCTGGTGCTGGTGCTGGCACTGGGTGCGATGGTACATAACAGCGTCAGCGCCTGGATCGCTGAGAAGCGCTATGCCATGACCGATCTGGCGCGTGATATGCAAAAGCGCATCGATGCTTACCGCTTCGCCACCTGGCAGATTTACGAAAACCTCGCTACCAGTGCTGCCGGTTCTGCTCCCAACAGCACGCTGCAGGAGACCCGGCTACGCCCGGATGTCTACTATCTGGAAAAAACGCGCCGTAAAACGGAAGCGCTGATCTTTGGTTCGCATGACGGCAGTACGCTGGATATGACCATGCGTATGTCCGGCTACCTCGATACCTTATGGGGGGCAGAAAACCCCGCGTGGTCGATGTATTTTCTGAATGGTCAGGATAACAGCCTGATCATGATCTCTACCCTGCCGCTGAAAGATATGGCGACGCGCTACAAAGAGAGCGCGCTGAATACGCTGGTCGACAGCCGCCGTGCTGAGATGCTGCAGCAGGCTAACGCCCTGGATGAGCGCGAAAGCTTCTCGCCGCTGCGTCATTTCACCTGGCAGAACGATCACTATTTTACGCTGCGCACGACCTTTAACCAGCCGGGTCACCTGGCGACAGTGGTTGCGTTTGATCTGCCGGTTAACGATCTGGTGCCGCAGAACCTGCCGCTGGAGAATTTTCAGCTGCGTCAGGATGCTACCCAGAGCAGCAGCACTGATGATGGCAGCGACGGCACCACCAGCGTTACCCTGGTCAACCCCGATCTGGAGATTGCCGCCTCGCTGCCCAGTACGCCGCTGCAGCTGGTTTATCGCGTACCGCTGCTTAACCTCGCGCTGGATACGCTGCATAACCTGATGTGGCCGCTGCTGATCAATCTGCTGCTCTTTCTGCTGTCGATTGCCGGTATGACCCTGCTGCGTCAGCAGGCGCTGCGCCCGAATGAGAATCAGAGCGCAGAGCTCGATTCGTTGCGTATGCTGAATGAAGAAATTGTCGCCAGCCTGCCGGTCGGGCTGCTGGTGTACGATTTCGCCACTAACCGCACTTTGCTTAGCAATAAGATTGCCGATCACCTGCTGCCGCACCTGAATCTGCAGAAGATTATTAATATGTCTGACCAGCATCAGGGCGTGCTGCAGGCGACTATCAATAATGAAGTGTATGAGATCCGCCATGCGCGCAGCGTGCTGTCACCGCATACGCAGCTGTTTATGATGCGCGATCAGGATCGCGAACTGCTGGTCAATAAGAAGCTGCAGAAAGCACAGCAGGTACTGGACCGCAATCACCAGATGCGTCAGCAGCTGATGCAGCAGCTCGGCCATGCCCTGAATCGCCCGCTGCAGGATATGGTGACGCGCCTGGTCCAGCTCAGCCAGCGTAGCGACGATGAGAGCGTGCTGGATCTGCTGGATGAGAGCCAGCGGCTGGCCCGCCTGGTGGATGACATTGTGCTGCTGAACCGGCTGGAAGCGCATGACTGGTCGCCGGAAGCGAGCGCATTTAATCTGCAGGATCTGCTGGACGAAATCGCGCTGGAGAGCCTGCCGCTGCTGCGGCGCAAGGGCCTGACGCTGGTGGTCAATAATCAGCTGGCGAATGATGAAATGCGCAGCGGCGATCGCCGCGCGCTGCGCAAGGTGCTGACCACCCTGATGCATTATGCGCTGACCACCACGCAATGGGGCAAAATCACGCTGGAGGTTAAAACGCCGGCGGATAAACCCGATGTACTGCAGCTCCAGCTGGTCGACACCGGCTCCGGGCTGACCGCGGATGAACTGACGAACGCCGATTTTCCCTACCTTGGTGAGACGTCACAGGATCGTTTCGGCCAGGCTTCCGGAATGGCCTTTTTCCTGTGTAAACAGCTCTGCAAACAGATGGGCGGTCAGTTAGACATTATCGCTAAACCCGATATCGGCACGCGCTATAACATTCAGCTGCCGCTCGCGCTGCAGCCGCTGCTGGATGAGCAGGAAGAAAAATTACTGGAGGGCGTGACTGCCCTGGTCGATATAGCAGTTGAAGATGTACAGAAAATCGTCTGTCGCCATCTGGAGAACTGGGGGGCGAAGTGCCTGACCTCAGATGAACGGCTTTCTGGTCAGGAGCATGACGTTCTGATCACGGACGACCCTGAACGTCTCAGCAGCTGGGCGTTACTGCTGGCGGGCGATGAGCTGGGGCACCACGCCCTGAGCGACAGGCAGTATCGCGTGAACTATAACCTCAGCAACGCCCTGCTTGACGCACTGCTGGCCCTGATTGAGAAGCAGCTGGCCAGTGATTTGATGGAGGAGAGTGAAGAAAATGAGGCTGCCACACCGCTGTTAAGCGGCGGCTATTTCCAGCTGTTTACCGAGACAGTACCGCCTGATGTCAGGAGGCTGTATACTGAAGCGTCGGATAGTGACTATCCTTCTCTTGCTCAGACAGCGCATCGCCTGAAAGGCGTTTTTGCCATGCTCAATTTGCTGCCGGGTAAACAGCTTTGTGAAGCGTTAGAACAGCATATTAAAATGTGCGACGATTTAACCATTAAAAATACCACCAGTGAAATTGACGCCTATGTCAATCAACTGCTGCAGCAAGGTAACCAATAAGATGAATAACCTGAACGTAATTATTGCCGACGACCATCCCATTGTTCTGTTTGGTATCCGTAAGTCTCTGGAACAGATTGAATGGGTTAACGTAGTAGGTGAGTTTGAAGACTCTACAGCACTGATCAACAGCCTTTCTAAGCTGGACGCGAATGTTCTGATCACCGATCTCTCTATGCCTGGCGAGAAGTATGGCGACGGCATTACCCTGATTAAGTACATCAAGCGTCACTACCCCGATCTCTCGATCATTGTTCTGACCATGAACAACAATCCGGCGATCCTGAGTGCCGTGCTGGATCTCGATATCGAAGGGATTGTGCTGAAACAGGGCGCCCCGACCGATCTGCCAAAAGCGCTGGCCGCGCTGCAGAAAGGCAAAAAATATACGCCGGAAAGCGTCGCTAAGCTGCTGGAGAAGATCAGCGCAGGCGGCTATGGTGACAAGCGTCTGTCGCCGAAAGAGAGTGAAGTACTGCGTCTCTTTGCTGAAGGTTTCCTCGTGACTGAGATTGCCAAGAAGCTGAACCGCAGTATCAAAACCATCAGTAGCCAGAAGAAATCAGCCATGATGAAACTGGGTGTGGATAACGATATTGCGCTGCTGAACTATCTCTCCTCGGTCAGCGCCACGCAGATCGACAAAGATTAATCTTTGCGGGCGGCCTGCGGGCCGTCCGATTCTTCCTGTGCGCTCCGGTGATCCACACCGCAACGCCTCGCCCTCTCCTCTTCCGCTATCGTCTTCTTCGCTGATCTCCGGCCTGACAACAGCATGCGGTTACTGAACCGCACACATTATGTCTGGCGCCCGGTACGCACGCGCGCAGCATAGCGTGCCAGAGTGACTTTCAGCTCATCCAGCGTCACCGGTTTTGACAGGCAGTTATCCATACCGGCATCCATACAGCGCTGCTTCTCTTCCGCCAGCGCGTTCGCCGTTACGCCAATCACCGGGAACACGTGCCCCAGCTGGCGCAGGCGCTGCGTCAGGCGATAACCATCCATGTTCGGCATGTTGACGTCGCTCAGCACGATGTCGATATGATTGCGGCTCAGCACGTTAAGCGCATCAACGCCATCCTGCGCCGTTTTGGTCTGGTAACCCAGCGTGCCGAGCTGCTCCGACAGCAGCATACGGTTGATGGGATGATCATCCACAATCAGAATAGTAATATCTTCATTGCTGCTGGCATTTTCAGCTGCAGGCGGCGGCAGTGGCGTGGTGGTATCGCTGTCAATCGTGATGCGGTAAATACGCCCCAGCAGCAGCGGCAGGTCGTGCAGCGTTGCGCTGCTCTGCACCCAGACGCCCGGCGACCGTTCCTGCGGCATGTCGATATGTTCACCGCAGATCAGAATGCGCGCGCGCACCGCCTGCATCAGTGAATCATCGTGATCGCTTATCACCACATCGTCGCTTTCAGCCTGCCCCTGCCATGCCGCCGCTTTGAGTCCCTGTTGCTGCAGCAGACGCAGCAGAAACGCAGCGAGATAATCATTGCGCAGATCGAGCCAGATCGCTTTCTCCTGCAGGCCATCCAGCAGCGGCGGTGCCGGCTGCTGGCCGGCGTAGATCGGAATACGCACAATAAACTGGCTGCCCATACCCGGTTCAGAATCGACCTCGATATCGCCATCCATCATGTTGATCAGCTTTTCACAGATCGCGAGTCCCAGCCCGGTACCCTGGAAGTTGCGCTGGACGCCGGACCCTACCTGGAAGAAAGGATCAAACAGTCGCGTTACCTCTCTGGCCGGAATGCCAACCCCGGTGTCGCGCACGCGAAAGGCGAGATACCCCTCTTTGACATAGGCGTGCAGAATAATGCAGCCGGTGTGGGTAAATTTAATGGCGTTATTAAGCAGGTTGGAGATCACCTGCTGCAGCCGCAGCGGATCGCCATCCAGCGCCAGCGGCACATTGTTTTCCATGAAAACATAGAGCGTAAGGCGCTTGCGCACTACCAGCGATAAATAGTTGCTGGTGATATGGTTAATGACCTCACGCGGTGAGAAGGGGCGCGGCTCAATCTTCAGCTGTTCTGACTCTATCTTTGAGAAGTCGAGAATGTCGCTGATAATTTTCAGCAGCAGGCTGGAGGAGTTATTCATCGCGGTAACCAGTGACTCCACCCCTTTGGGCAGGCTTTTGGTTTGCAGCAAATCGAGGTTACCGATGATGCCGTAAAGTGGCGTGCGCAGTTCATGGCTGACGGTTGCAAGGAACATCGATTTCGACTGGCTCGCCTGTTCGGCGGCGTGTGCCATTTCCTGCAGCGACTGCTCCATACGTACGCGGGAGGAGACATCAACCAGCACGCAGATGGCCACATTTTCATTGCGGTAGCGCGAGTGCACAAAGCTGATCTGCAGGTTGGTATTACTGCCGGTCAGCACATCAACAAAATTCACCTGCTGGCCGCTGATGATTTCGTTAAGCCGCTGGCGATCTTCCTGCGTCAGCAGCGTAAGGTAGTTGTGTGCCAGTTCGTTACTCAGAATATTGGTGCCATCGCTGGTGCGCAGGATGCAGATCCCTACCGGCGCCGATGCGACAATTTTACGGTTAAACTGCTCATGCTCTTCCAGCCGGTGTGCGTTATCTTCCGCCGGCAGGAACATGCGGCGCTCGAATATCCACGCCAGGGTGAAAAGCAGAATCGCACTGAAAATGTTGAGCAGCAGCGCGTTAAGCAGCAGCAGCCGCAGCTGATCCACCATCACCGAGGTGGGCAGAGACCAGATGATATTCAGTTCTGATGGCGGCAGCGGCTTTTTCAGCACCAGCTGGCGATAGCTATCGAGGTAGCCAAACCAGGTGTTCTCATCCGGCAGATCGTCCAGCGCATAACCGGGTCCGCTACGGCGACTGCTCAGCAGCGGGCGATAATTTTCATCGGTGATGGTCGCCACCAGCGGCAGCCCGCCGGGCTGGATAAATTCATCCAGCCGGATATTCTGCTCAACGCCCAGCAGCGCCTGCAGTTTATTGGCGACGTAAACCGGAACGACCATATAGAAGTTGCCGTTTCCGGGCTGCGCGCTGTCGGTGATCCAGTACATCGGATTGCGCCGATCTTCCTCATTACTGTTGCGATAGTGCAGCACATGTTCACGCAGCGCCTTCATGCTGCGTTCACGATCTACCGGATTGCTGCTGCCAATGGTGAAATCAGCCAGGCACTGGCTCTCGCCGCCGATAAAAAATACGCGATTCAGCTCATAAGCCGCAGCAAAATTGCTTTTCCAGTAGTTGATAAAATAGCTGAGCGAGTCGAGCGAGTTACGCCAGGTATTGCTCATTGAGGTGCAGTCACCATCGGAAAAGAGCGGCGTAAACTGCGGCAGCGTGCTTTTGCCGGCGGGCAGGCCGTTGAGCATGTCCAGTCCGTTAGCGCTGCTGCTAAGGCGGTTTTCCGTGATGTACTTTAGTTCGCGCATGACGTCAGCCGAGTGCCGGACGTACCACTCTGCTTTACCGTAATTCGCCGCGAACTCCTGGCGTATTCCATTCTCTTTTTCATGCAGCACATTGATGATATAGAAGGTGGTCAGCAATGCACCCAGCGACCAGAGCAGCAGCGCCAGCGCCCGAAAAAGATAGCGCGAGATACGAAGCGTGGTACGAAAGGAGACGAGATATTTCAAGAGAGGCTCACTGGCGGTAACGGTTAACAGGACCCAAAAAGGTGCACATACACTAGCTTTATCGCTGCGAAAAAGCCAGTTGGTGCAGGGTGCAGGACGAAAACTCAGATAATAAAACGGCAGGTCGGTTGCCCTGACCTGCCGCTGCTAAGGTGCATCAGACAGTTATGCGTCGTCTTCTGCGTCCGGTGCCTCGTCATCGCTGTCGACTTCCGGCGCAATATCTTCTTCGCCTTCCGCCACGCTGCCGTCGATGGCATCCAGCTCCTCTTCTTCAACCGGCTCCGCCACACGCTGCAGGCCAACAACGTTCTCATCGTCCGCGGTGCGGATCAGGATCACGCCCTGCGTGTTACGGCCGACCACGCTGACTTCTGATACGCGGGTACGTACCAGCGTGCCGGCGTCGGTGATCATCATAATCTGATCGCCGTCCACTACCTGTACCGCACCGATGACCGGTCCGTTACGATCGGTGACTTTGATCGAGATAACACCCTGAGTGGCACGTGATTTAGTCGGATACTCGCTGTTAGCCGTACGCTTACCGTAACCATTCTGCGTAACGGTGAGGATTGCGCCCTCTTCACGCGGCACAATCAGTGACACCACTTTATCGTTTTCTGCCAGCCTGATACCGCGCACGCCTGAGGCTGAACGGCCCATGGCACGCACTGCACTCTCAGCAAAGCGCACCACTTTACCGGCGGCAGAGAAGAGCATCGCTTCATCATTGCCGTTGGTCAGCGCCACGCCGATCAGCTCATCATCTTCACGCAGGTTAATGGCGATGATGCCGGCACTGCGTGGACGACTGAACTCCTGCAGCGCAGTTTTCTTCACGGTGCCGCTGGCTGTTGCCATAAAGATATTGAAGCCTTCGGTATACTCACGCACCGGCAGAATAGCCGTAATGCGCTCATTGGCTTCCAGCGGCAGCAGGTTAACGATAGGACGCCCGCGTGCGCCGCGGCTCGCTTCCGGCAGCTGATATACCTTCATCCAGTAGAGACGGCCCCGGCTGGAGAAGCAGAGAATCGTGTCGTGAGTATTGGCGACCAGCAGGCGATCAATGAAGTCCTCTTCTTTGATACGTGCGGCTGATTTGCCCTTACCACCACGGCGCTGCGCTTCATAATCTGACAGCGGCTGATACTTAACGTAACCCTGATGCGACAGGGTAACAACCACATCTTCCTGATTGATCAGATCTTCAATATTGATATCTGCGCTGTTTGCGGTGATCTCAGTACGGCGCGCATCGCCAAACTGATCGCGCATCGCTTCCAGCTCTTCGCGGATCACTTCCATCAGGCGGTCAGCGTTCTGCAGAATGTGAATCAGGCCGGCAATCTGATCCAGCAGCTCTTTGTACTCATCAAGCAGTTTCTCATGCTCAAGGCCGGTCAGTTTCTGCAGACGCAGATCCAGAATCGCCTGAGCCTGCTGCTCGGTAAGATAGTAGCGGCCGTCACGAATACCAAATTCAGGCTCCAGCCACTCCGGACGTGCAGCATCATCACCGGCACGCTCCAGCATAGCGGCAACGTTGCCGAGATCCCATGCCTGCGCCAGCAGGGCACCCTTCGCTTCTGCCGGCGTTGGCGCGCGACGGATCTGCTCGATAATCGGATCGATGTTCGCCAGCGCAATCGCCAGACCTTCAAGGATGTGGGCACGATCGCGCGCTTTGCGCAGTTCAAAGATGGTGCGACGCGTCACCACTTCGCGACGGTGGCGCACAAAGGCTTCGATGATCTCTTTCAGCGCCATGATCTTCGGCTGACCCTGGTGCAGTGCCACCATGTTGATGCCGAAAGAGACCTGCAGCTGCGTCAGCGAATAGAGGTTGTTCAGAACCACTTCACCCACGGCGTCGCGTTTAACTTCAATGACAATGCGCATACCGTCTTTGTCGGACTCGTCGCGCAGTCCGCTGATGCCTTCAACGCGCTTCTCTTTAACCAGCTCGGCAATTTTTTCAATCAGACGCGCTTTGTTGACCTGATAAGGGATCTCATTGACGATAATGGTTTCGCGGCCGGTTTTCGCATCGGTTTCGATTTCGCCACGCGCGCGGATGTAGATCTTACCGCGCCCGGTGCGGTAAGCCTCTTCGATACCACGACGGCCATTGATAAAGGCTGCAGTCGGAAAGTCCGGCCCGGTGATGTGCTCCATCAGCCCTTCTACGCTGATGTTTTCATCATCGATAAACGCGAGGCAGCCGTTGATCACTTCAGTCAGGTTATGCGGTGGAATGTTGGTTGCCATTCCCACGGCGATACCAGAGGAGCCGTTTACCAGCAGGTTAGGAATTTTGGTTGGCAGCACTTCCGGGATCTGCTCGGTGCCATCGTAGTTTGGCACAAAGTCGACCGTCTCTTTTTCCAGATCGGCCAGAAGCTCAGAGGAGATCTTCGCCATACGGACTTCGGTATAACGCATCGCTGCAGCGGAGTCGCCATCAACGGAACCGAAGTTACCCTGACCATCAACCAGCATATAGCGCAGGGAGAACGGCTGGGCCATACGGACAATACTTTCGTATACAGCAGAGTCACCGTGCGGGTGATACTTACCGATAACGTCACCTACCACACGGGCAGATTTCTTATAGGCTTTATTCCAGTCGTTACCCAGTTCGCTCATGGCGTAAAGCACGCGGCGATGCACCGGCTTCAGGCCATCACGGACATCGGGTAAGGCTCGGCCAACAATGACCGACATGGCGTAATCGAGGTAGGAGTTTTTCAGCTCTTCTTCGATATTGACCGGTGTAATTTCTCTCGCAAGGTCGCTCATGGAGCCGCTATCCCTCTACTTAATCCCGGATTTTAAAGGTGCGAAAGTATATCACATTGCTTACGTGCGGTGAACGTAAAGCGGGGTTTTCTGGCGCTTTTCGTTCACGCTGAGAGATGCCACCTGGCGTTTAAGCGTTTATACTCAGGAGATATTTTGCCAGGAGTCGTTATGCAATGAGTGAACAACCGCAGGAAAGCCGTCAGAACGTCGATCACAGTGAGATTGCCAAGTTTGAAGCGGTCGCTTCGCGCTGGTGGGATTTAGAGGGCGAATTTAAGCCGCTGCACCGTATTAATCCGCTGCGTCTGGGCTGGATTGCGCAGCACAGCAATGGCCTGTTTGGCAAAAAGGTGCTCGATGTCGGCTGTGGCGGTGGCATTCTGGCAGAGAGTATGGCGCGTGAAGGCGCGGAAGTGACCGGACTGGATATGGGCGCGGAACCGCTGGCCGTCGCGCGTCTGCATGCGGAAGAGAACGGCGTCAGCGTCAATTATATTCAGCAGACAGTGGAAGATCACGCTGACAGCCATGCCGGCCAGTATGACGTGGTGACCTGCATGGAGATGCTGGAGCACGTACCCGATCCGCGCTCGGTTGTTATGGCCTGCGCCCGCCTGGTAAAACCCGGTGGTGAAGTCTTTTTTTCTACCATCAACCGGAATCCAAAAGCCTGGCTGCTGGCAGTATTCGGCGCAGAATATGTGCTGCGCATGCTGCCGCGCGGTACGCATGACGCTAAAAAGTTTATCCGCCCGGCGGAACTGCTGGACTGGGTTGATGAAACCACGCTGCGTGAACGTCACATGATTGGCCTGCACTATAATCCGCTGACCAATAAATTCCGTCTCGGGCCAGGTGTGGACGTGAACTATATGATTCATACCCACGCTCAGGCTGATGCCGCAGACGAAACACGCTGATAGCAGAGGCTCGCGCTACAGGGCGAGCCTCTTTTCCTCTTCCCCGCTAGCCGATCTTCTCTGTTTCGTCTCTGCCATAATCACGGGTTCCGCGCCTTTGATTGAGATTTACGCGCTCAGTCATACTATTAAAAAAAAGTATGAAGCCGTTGACAGCTAACCCAGGCCTTATGCCACGCGGATCCAGGATTTTTCCCGGCTACCAGGACTGATTCTTTGCCAAAAATCAACTCTTGTTAAGCAAAGAATGCTGACTAAAATACTCACCATATAGTTAGTAAAACTTCCCGAACCCCCTATATATAGTGTTTATCCACAGGCTTACTCACAGCGAGCGGCTTGTGCATAGACCTTGTGAATAGTTAGGGGATAATTTCCTATTTCATGGACAGGTAAACACGCGACATGAACCAAAGTCTGCTCGTCACCAAACGCGATGGCCGTCAGGAACGCATTGATCTCGATAAAATTCACCGTGTACTCGACTGGGCGGCTGAAGGGCTGAACAACGTTTCAGTTTCTCAGGTTGAACTGCGCTCCCACATTCAGTTTTATGATGGCATCAGAACGTCTGATATCCATGAAACCATCATCAAAGCTGCAGCCGATCTGATTTCGCGCGATGCGCCGGATTATCAGTATCTGGCCGCACGTCTGGCTATCTTCCACCTGCGTAAAAAAGCCTACGGCCAGTTTGAGCCGCCGAAGCTTTACGATCAGGTCGTGAAAATGGTGGAGCTGGGCAAATATGACCGCCACCTGCTGGAAGATTACAGCACCGAAGAGTTTGAGCTGATGGACAGCTACATCGATCACTGGCGTGATATGAACTTCTCTTACGCTGCCGTTAAGCAGCTGGAAGGAAAATATCTGGTGCAGAACCGCGTCAGCGGCGAGATCTATGAGAGCGCCCAGTTCCTGTATATCCTGGTCGCGGCCTGCCTGTTCTCGAACTATCCACGCGATACGCGCATGAGCTACATCAAGCGCTTTTATGACGCGATCTCCACCTTTAAGATCTCGCTGCCGACGCCAATCATGTCTGGCGTGCGCACCCCAACCCGTCAGTTCAGCTCCTGCGTCCTGATTGAGTGCGGCGACAGTCTGGATTCTATTAACGCCACCTCCAGCGCCATCGTGAAATATGTGTCACAGCGTGCCGGTATTGGTATCAATGCAGGCCGCATCCGTGCGCTGGGCAGCCCGATTCGCGGCGGTGAAGCGTTCCATACCGGCTGCATTCCGTTTTATAAGCATTTCCAGACGGCAGTGAAATCGTGCTCTCAGGGCGGCGTACGCGGCGGTGCCGCCACGCTGTTCTACCCGATGTGGCATCTGGAAGTGGAAAGCCTGCTGGTGCTGAAAAACAACCGTGGTGTGGAAGGTAACCGCGTGCGCCACATGGACTACGGCGTTCAGATCAACAAGCTAATGTACACCCGCCTGCTGAAAGGCGAAGACATTACCCTGTTCAGCCCGTCAGATGTCCCGGGCCTGTATGATGCGTTCTTCGCCGATCAGGAAGAGTTTGAGCGTCTCTACACCAAATATGAAAAAGATGAGAGCATCCGCAAGCAGCGCGTAAAAGCGGTCGATCTCTTCTCGCTGATGATGCAGGAGCGCGCTTCAACCGGCCGCATCTACATCCAGAACGTCGATCACTGCAATACCCACAGCCCGTTTGATCCGGCGATTGCGCCAGTGCGTCAGTCTAACCTCTGCCTTGAGATTGCGCTGCCAACCAAGCCGCTTGACGATGTGAATGATGAAAACGGCGAGATTGCGCTCTGTACGCTTTCTGCCTTTAACCTCGGTGCTATCAACAGCCTCGACGATTTGGAAGAGCTGGCAGTACTGGCGGTGCGCGCGCTCGATGCACTGCTGGATTATCAGGACTATCCGATTCCGGCAGCACAGCGTGGCGCAATGGGTCGCCGTACGCTGGGTATTGGCGTCATTAACTACGCTTACTACCTGGCGAAGCACGGCGTGCGCTACTCAGACGGCAGCGCCAACAACCTGACGCACAAAACCTTTGAGGCCATTCAGTACTATCTGCTGAAAGCGTCAAATGAGCTGGCAAAAGAGCAAGGTGCCTGCCCGTGGTTTAAAGAGACCACCTATTCGCAGGGCATTCTGCCGATTGATACCTATAAAAAGGATCTGGACGCCGTCTGCAATGAACCACTGCATCTCGACTGGGAAGCGCTGCGTGAATCTATTACCACGCACGGCCTGCGTAACTCCACGCTCTCTGCCCTGATGCCGTCAGAGACCTCTTCGCAGATCTCAAATGCCACTAACGGTATTGAGCCGCCGCGCGGTCACATCAGCATCAAAGCGTCTAAAGATGGCATTCTGCGTCAGGTCGTGCCGGAGTATGAGCGCCTGAAAGATCAGTATGAACTGCTGTGGGAAATGCCTTCTAACGATGGTTATCTGCAGCTGGTTGGCGTGATGCAGAAGTTTATCGATCAGGCGATCTCCTCGAACACGAACTACGATCCGGGCCGCTTTGCCAATGGCAAAGTGCCAATGAAACAGCTGCTGAAAGATCTGCTTACCGCCTATAAGTTTGGTGTGAAGACGCTCTATTATCAAAACACCCGCGACGGCGCAGAAGATGCACAGGACGATCTGGCACCGTCAATTCAGGATGATGGCTGCGAAAGCGGCGCCTGCAAAATTTAACCGGCGACGCGTACTTATGTCAGGGCTGGCGCTGCCAGCCCGCTTCACTTTTTGGACTTAGTCATGGCTTATACTACTTTTTCACAGAATAAAAACGATCAGCTGAAAGAGCCGATGTTCTTCGGCCAGTCCGTGAACGTGGCGCGTTTCGATCAGCAGAAATATGACATTTTTGAAAAGCTGATTGAAAAGCAGCTCTCATTCTTCTGGCGTCCGGAAGAGGTCGACGTCTCACGCGATCGTATCGATTATCAGGCGCTGCCGGATCATGAGAAGCATATCTTCATCAGCAACCTGAAGTACCAGACGCTACTCGATTCTATCCAGGGCCGTAGCCCGAACGTCGCGCTGCTGCCGCTGATCTCTATCCCGGAGCTGGAAACCTGGATCGAAACCTGGGCGTTTTCTGAGACCATTCACTCACGCTCCTACACCCATATCATCCGCAACATCGTCAACGATCCGTCGCTGGTCTTTGATGATATCGTCACCAACGAGCAGATTCTGGCGCGTGCGCAGGATATCTCTAAGTACTACGACGATCTGATTGAGATGACCAACTACTGGCATCTGCTGGGTGAAGGCACGCATCAGGTCGCTGGTAAATCAGTTACCGTCAGCCTGCGTGCGCTGAAAAAGCAGCTCTATATCTGTCTCATGAGCGTCAATGCACTGGAAGCGATCCGCTTTTATGTCAGCTTCGCCTGTTCATTCGCTTTTGCCGAGCGTGAACTGATGGAAGGCAACGCCAAAATCATCAAGCTGATCGCGCGTGATGAAGCGCTGCACCTGACCGGCACCCAGCATATGCTGAACCTGCTGCGCAGCGGTGAAGACGATCCGGAGATGAAAGAGATTGCTGCTGAGTGCCGCGATGAGTGCTTCGAGCTGTTTAAAAAGGCGGCGCTGCAGGAGAAAGAGTGGGCAGAATATCTGTTCAGCGGCGGCTCAATGATTGGTCTGAACAAAGATATTCTGTGCCAGTACATTGAATACATCACCAATATCCGTATGCAGGCAGTGGGTCTCGATCTGCCCTTCCAGACCCGCTCTAACCCGATTCCATGGATCAACTCGTGGCTGGTGTCTGACAACGTGCAGGTTGCACCGCAGGAAGTGGAAGTAAGCTCCTATCTCGTGGGTCAGATCGACTCCGAAGTAGGCGAAGATGACTTCAACGATTTTCAGCTCTGAACATGAGCCGCGCTGTTGTTATCCTGCGCAGTTCAGGCTCCCGCCTGGAGTGCGCAGAGGATCATCCCAATTTGCTGACCACGCTGGAGGCGCATAACCTCTGCGTGGAATTTCAGTGCCGTGAAGGCTACTGCGGCTCCTGTCGTATGCGCCTGGTACGGGGCGAGGTTGATTACGCTGAAACCCCGCTGGCCTTTATTCAGCAGGGTGAAATCCTGCCCTGCTGCTGCAAGGCGCGCGGCGAGATTGAGATTGAGCTGTAACCGCCATTTCTGCTGATAGATTTCCCTGCTATTAGCTTCAGGTAAGTCGTCAGAGACGTTGCCCCTTGCTGCACCGGCATGAATCCATCCCTGGAGCCTGCCGCCGCGCCGTCCTGGCGCGGAGGCTGCTGCAAGCGGCAACGTCTCTCACGCCCCTGAGGCATATTTATTGCTGCCAGCAAACTTCAGCTTACCGCAGCACCAGCGTTGAGGGGCTGAGGGGATGTTAAGCTAAGCCGGACGTCACGCGGCATGGATGCCGCGTGCCGAGGCCCGCAGGGATGCGGGTTTTGCCGATCCGGGCGTGCTTAACATCCCCTCTGCCCATGCTGATGCTCGCTGCATAAAATATTTAATGCTTTACCGTTTCCAGGATGTCGATCCAGCCGTGTCCGGTAGAAACCTCACTGCCGTGCAGCCAGCGACGCAGCATGTTCATTGCCATCATCGCCACCACTTTCTGCCGGGTTTCCTGATTATGACGACTGTGTGAAAACTTCACCCGCTGTCCCCAGCCCGCTTCGGGCGTCTGCAGCACAATCGCGATTTCTCCCTCAGCCAGCTCACCGATAGAGAGCGCCAGAACGCTGCCCTGCTCTGCTGCCAGCGCACGTGTCCGATCAACCTGCGCTTCAAGCGTTTCTGCCTGCGGCGACAGGATCTCACCCGCGCTTAGCGGCACGCCTGCCGCGGCCAGCTGCCAGTGCAGAAAGCCCGCGGTAAACTGCTCACTGGTGGCGAGGCGGAACTCACGCTGCTGCAGTTCACGGGCCAGTAGCGCGGGCAGCCCTTCGGTGCCTTCAAAAATCGTACATTCGGCCAGCAGCAGCTTTACCTGCTGCCAGACCTGCTCCATCGCCACGCGCGCGCTGGCAGGTCCGGTAAGCTTGATTTCAATAATTGGCATCGAAGAGCGGTAGCCCATCACTACCCCCTCCGGCAGCGCCAGCGGTTCAAGCTCGGCCGCAATATCGCTCTCTCCGCGACCAAAAGTTGTCAGGCGCAGGCAGAGCGGCGGTTCAGGCAGGGTAAAACGTGCTTTCAGGCGCGGGATAATCTCCTGCTCCACCATCAATTTAAATTCTGACGGCACGCCCGGCGTAAAGAAAATCCAGCAGCGGTTGAGCTGAAGTGCGAAGCCGCAGGCTGTGCCCGCCGGGTTATCGATAAGCGTGGCATTAGCCGGGATCTCGGCCTGTTTGCGGTTGCTGGCGGCCATTACGCGACCGCGACTGGCAAACCAGGCCTCCATTTTTGCCAGCCATTCTGTCTGCAGTACCAGTTCGCAACCGCTGGCGGCCGCAGCAGCCTGCGCGCTCAAATCATCGGACGTCGGACCCAGTCCCCCGTTAACAATCAGGACATCTGCGACCTGGCTGCGGCTCTGTAATGCATCAATCAGCGACGGCAGCGCATCCCCTACGGTCATGCGGCTGGTCATCGGCAGGCCATGCTGAAACAGCACATCCGCCAGCCATGCCGCATTAGTATCCACTATTTGTCCATGCAGCACTTCATCGCCCGTGGCGAGCATCTCAACATGTATCACGTTGCATTCTCCTTGTCCTGGTTACGCTTTACTGTAGAAAGCAGACGAGGTAAACACAATCATCAAAAAGGGAAATCGGGAAAGAGATCGTAAACTGAGAAGAGAGTATGGCAGGCGAAGCCGGGCGCAGCGTGATGCGCGCCCGGCAGCAGTATTAACGACGGGCCAGCAGTAAACCTACAAACAAGCCTGCAGCGGCACCAATACCGACGCCCTGCCACGGTTTTTCATGAACGTAATCATCGGCACGATACGCCGCCTGCTTGGCACGGTAGTAATAGCTGTCCGATGCCTGACTGACGCGGCTCTTCACATCTTCCAGCGCCTGCTCAGCTTTTTGTTTGAGCTCAATATACTTCTGATCGGCCGGATCGCCGGAAGCGCGCAGCACTTCTTCAAGCGTTTCAGTTAACAGCGCCAGATCGTCGTCAACACTTGATTCATAACGGTTATCAAATTGGTCTGAAGATGACATTATGCGGTTCCTCCGTGTTCATAACGTGTCGATTAACTATAGCTATAAATCATAACTTTGCTGGCTGAAATTACGTTCGCACGCACCGGAAAAGCGCGACGGCTTTGTAAAAGTATGCCGGATAACCTCCTGCGGCAGAGAATCTGCTTCGTTTATTTGATTAATCTGATAAATTTTCCGGCGAGTGAATTTTTTGATTGCGCCACTGTCGTAACTCCCTGTAGCCCGACGCTAACCGTCTGGAAACAGACACAATACACCCGAGCAGCTAAGGATTAGAATTCCGGCATGAATCGTAGAAAATTTGTGAAAGCGTCCGTCGCTCTGTCAGCCCTGGGTGGCATGACCGGGCTCTCCTCGCTGTTTGCGCAATCTGCATGGGCCGATGACGGCATTGCCGACGGTAAAGCAGTGCGCTTCGACTTTGATGTATTGAAACAAAAGGCCGCAGCGCTGGCGAAAAAGCCCTGGGGCGGTGCGCCAGGTGCGCTGCCTGACACGCTGGCGACCCTTACGCCGCAGGCGTATAACGAAATTCAGTATGACGCTCAGCACTCGCTGTGGAACAACGTGGCCGATCGCGAGCTGGATGTGCAATTTTTTCACGTCGGCATGGGATTTAAACGACGTATTCGCATGTTCTCCGTGGATGCGGCCAGCCGCGAAGCACGGGAGATCCACTTTCGCCCGGAACTGTTTAACTACCATGATGCGGGCGTCGATACGCAGCAGCTGGCGGGTAAAAACGATCTCGGCTTTGCCGGTTTCCGCGCGTTTAAAAAACCGGAGCTGGCGCGACGCGATATCGTCTCTTTTCTCGGCGCCAGTTACTTCCGCGCCGTGGATGAAACCTATCAGTATGGCCTCTCCGCCCGCGGCGTGGCCGTTAACACGTTCAGCAATGGTCAGGAGGAGTTTCCTGATTTCACCGCATTCTGGTTTGAAACGCCAAAAGCAGATGACACCACTTTTGTCGTGTATGCCCTGCTGGATGGTGCCAGCCTGACCGGCGCCTATAAATTCACCATCCACTGTGAAGAGAAACGTGTGGTGATGGAAGTGGAAAACCACCTCTTTACCCGTAAAGCGATTCGCCAGCTCGGCATTGCGCCGATGACCAGTATGTTCAGCTGTGGTACCAACGAACGCCGCATGTGCAACACCTATCATCCGCAGATCCATGACTCCGATCGCCTCGCGATGTGGAGCGGCAGCGGTGAATGGATTGCCCGTCCGCTTAACAACCCGCAGCGCCTGCAATTTAACGCCTATAAAGATGAAAATCCGCGCGGTTTTGGTCTGCTGCAGCTGGATCACGACTTCAAAAATTATCAGGATGTGATCGGCTGGTATGACAAGCGCCCGAGCCTGTGGGTCGAGCCGACCGGCAAATGGGGCAAAGGGGCCATTAATCTGATGGAGATCCCCACTACCGGGGAGACGCTGGATAACGTGGTCTGCTTCTGGCAGCCAGAGGAGCCGATTCAGGCGGGCAGCGAGCTGAATTTTGGCTACAAGCTCTACTGGAGCCAGCTGCCGCCGGTACGCAGCGATCTGGCACGCGTGGATGCCACCCGCACCGGCATCGGCGGTTTTCCCGAGGGCTGGGCACCGGGTGAACACTTCCCTGAGACCTGGTGTCGCCGTTTTTCCGTAGACTTTATCGATGGCGACCTGAAAGCCGCTGCTGCCAGAGGCATTGAGCCGGTTATTACCGTTTCATCAGGCACGTTCAAACAGGTAGAGATTCTCTATGTTGAACCGATCAACGGTTATCGCATTCTGTTTGACTGGTACCCGAACAGCGATGCAACCACGCCGGTGGAAATGCGTCTGTTCCTGCGTACCAAAGATGAGACATTGAGCGAAACCTGGCTCTACCAGTATTTTCCGCCGCCGCCTGACCAGCGCAAATACACCGACGACCGGCAGATGACACCGGTCTGATAGCGATCACGGCGAGGCTCCCCTCGCCGTTATATTTTCTGCATGCCGATATGCGGGATGTCATCTTCCAGGTAGACCGCGGTGACCGCCTGAAAACCGAGCCGGCCATAAAACCCCTCAAGGTGCGCCTGCGCCGACAGATAAATCGCCTGTCGTGGCCAGTGAATTTCACAGCTGCTCAGCACCTGTTCCATTAACCGGTAGCCCAGCCTGAGCCCGCGCGCCTCTTCAGAGACGATTACCCGCCCCACCACAACCGCTTCACCCGGCTGCGCCGGCGTCAGTATGCGCGCGCAGGCCAGCAGCCGGCCCTCAAGAAAACCGAGAATATGGCGATTCTCTGCGGCCAGATCCTGCCCGTCCAGATCCTGATAGGGGCACTGCTGCTCCACAATAAAAACCTGGTTGCGCAGCGCCAGCAGCGTGTAGAGCTGCTGTGCCGTCAGTTCCCGATGGTGGCAATCAAGCCATGCTATTTCCACAGATCACTCCTGTTTTCAAATGGCGATAGGCTGAGACTACCATAACGGCCGGACTGGCACCGTGACGGCATACGGGCAACGAATAACAGATAAAAAAAATCAGGCCCGGAGGCCTGATTTATGTCAGCAAAAAGCATTGTTACATCAGCGGCTGTGCCATCTGTACCAGCCTGATGAGCGGCTGCGGATAGACACCCAGCAGCAGCACAAGAATGGCGGAAATCAGCACGACCACACCGCCCGCGGTAAACGCCCAGTTAGCCGGCGTATCACGCGTGTGCAGCTCTGGCGGGGTAAGATAGAGGCTCACCGTTACGCGCAGATAGTAGTAAAGGCCGATGGCACTGCCGGCAACCACGGCAGCGGTCAGCCACCAGAGATGCGCATTCACACCGGATGCGATAACGTAGAACTTACCGATAAAGCCCAGCGTCATCGGAATACCCGCCAGCGACAGCATCATCACCGTCATCACTGCTGACAGCACCGGACGATGCCAGAACAGACCGCGATAGGAATAGAGCGAGTCGGCATCCGGACCGCGATACGGGCTGGACATCAGGCTGACCACGCCAAAGGCGCCCAGGCTGCTGAACAGATAACCCGCCAGGTAAACCCCAGCCGTTTCCAGCGACAGCTGATGCGTTTTCACCGCAATCAGCGCGACCAGCAGATAACCCAGATGAGCGATAGAGGAGTAGCCAAGCAGACGCTTAATATTGCTCTGCGAAATCGCCATCAGGTTGCCCACCAGGATAGAGACAAAGGCGATAATCCCCAGCACGGTGCGTACCGCTTCACTGTCGGTCAGCGGCGCGTACATAAACAGACGCATAATGACACCAAAGATAGCGATCTTGCTGGCGGTGGCCAGGAAGGTCGATACCGGTGCAGGCGCGCCCTGATAAACATCCGGCGTCCAGAGATGAAACGGCACCAGCGACAGCTTAAAGCCAAGGCCGATAATCATCATTCCCAGCCCCACCAGCAGCAGCGGCTGCTGGATCATGCTATCAGTCAGGCTGTTACCCAGCTGAACAAAGCTCAGGCTGCCGGAGTCGGCATAGACCAGCGCAATACCAAACAGCAGAAACGACGAGGCGGCCGCAGAAAGAATGGTGTATTTCAGCGCCGCTTCCAGCGAACGTTTCTGCCGGAAAGCGTAGCCAATCAGGCCAAACAGCGGCAGGGAGAGCAGTTCAATACCAATAAAGAGCGCGGCCAGATGGTTTGCACTTGCCAGCACAACCCCGCCCAGCGCAGCAATCAGCACCAGCAGGTAAAACTCATCCTTATTATCCGGGAAGCCCGCCAGCCAGGGATAGGCGAAAGTACAGGTCGCCAGACTCGCCAGCATCACCAGCGCGGTATAGAACATGGAGTAGCCGTCAACGCGCAGCAGCGGCGTCACATCCATTGCGCCCGCCTGCCCGACAAACCACAGCGACACCAGCGCAAGGTTCAGGCCAATAACGGTCAGCGTGGCATTAACGAAATGGTTGCGTCGCCACGCAATGGACAGCATCACCACCACCACCGTCAGTCCGACGATCAACAGCGGCAGTAGCGCGATCAATTGTTGAGGAGTTATTGTCATGGCGAATTACGGCCTTGTAGTTGAAATTGAAGCGGTAAACCACTGCTGAATATTACTCATCGCAGCATGGGACGTATCGAGAATCGGCTGCGGGTAGACACCCAGCAGCACCAGCAGCACGACCAGCACGCCGATGGTGGCAAATTCGCGTACTGACATGCCGGGCAGCGGCTCTTTCGATTTCGCTTCGCCGTAGTAAGCACGCTGCATCATGATCAGCGAGTAAACCGAAGCGAACACCAGCCCAAAGGTGGCAATCACGATGATCATCGGCACAACCTGGAAGCTGCCGGTCAGGATCATGAATTCGCCCACAAAGTTGCCGGTACCCGGCATGCCGAGATTCGCTACCGCAAAAAAGAGTGACAGACCTGGGATCCATTTGATTCGCGACCAGAGACCGCCCATCTGACGCATGTCACGGGTATGCAGACGCTCATACAGCTGGCCACACAGAATAAAGAGTGCTGCGGCTGACAGACCGTGAGCAATCATCTGGATAACCGCCCCCTGGAAGGCCAGCTGGCTGCCGGTATAAATCGCGATCAGCACAAAGCCCATGTGCGAAATCGAGGTGTAGGCAATCAGACGCTTAATATCCGTCTGAGAGAATGCCATCCAGGCACCATAGAAGATGCCGATAATGCCGAGCCACATCGCAATTGGCGCAAACTCAGCTGAAGCATTCGGGAACAGCGGCAGGCTAAAGCGCAGCAGACCATAAGCTGCGGTTTTCAGCAGAATACCGGCCAGATCGACAGAACCGGCAGTCGGTGCCTGGCTGTGTGCATCAGGCAGCCAGCCGTGCAGCGGCACCACCGGCATTTTCACCGCAAAGGCGATGAAGAAGCCCAGCATCAGCAGCCACTCAACGTTGCGTGACATCGGGGTTTTCAGCAGTTCTTCATAGCTGAAGGTCCAGACACCGGTTGCATTGTAGTGCACAAACACCAGCGCCAGAATCGCAATCAGCATCACCAGACCAGACGCCTGAGTGTAAATAAAGAACTTGGTGGCTGCTGTGATACGGGTTTTACCGTCCGACGCTTTATGTCCCCAGAGCGCGATGAGGAAGTACATCGGCACCAGCATCATCTCCCAGAAGAAGAAGAACAGGAACATGTCGATGGCAAGGAATACGCCGATAACGCCGCCCAGGATCCACATCAGATTGAGGTGGAAAAAGCCCTGATACTTCTCAATTTCGTTCCATGAGCAGAGTACCGCCATCAGGCCCAGCAGACCGGTCAGTACCACCATCAGCAGGGACAAACCATCAATGGCCAGATGGAAGCGGATACCAAAGCGCGGGATCCACGCCACGTTAAAGCTTGATTGCCACTGCGGCAGACCGCTGGCCTGCGTCAGCGAATAGCCGCCCTGCAGCCATAGCTGCAGACCAAGAGCCAGCGTGAGCCCCATGGTGATCAGGGCGATCCAGCGCGGTACTTTTGCGCCAAGCCGTTCAGCCAGCCAGCAGAGCAGGCCCCCGACGAAAGGTATTATTATTAGCCAAGGTAATAGCACGGCATACTTCCCTTTTTTTAACCTGCTTTCGAGCTATCTTGCTTGCCCGATTCGTTTCCGGCAGTGCCCGCAATCCTCACGTACATCAGTACGCTCCGGTTGCTGCGCGCTGGCGATAACGAAACGGGCTGCGCCGATTACGCTTCGTCATTCAGGCAATTTTCACATTCGCTATCAGGAAAAAAAGAGTTTTTGTCATCTTCTCTTCCAAGCCCATCAATCTTTACATCACCAGCATCAGGGCAAGCACCACAACGGCACCCACGCTCATGGAGGCAACATACCAGCGCAGATAACCATTCTCGCTGACCACCAGACCTTTATTACCAATACGCGACAGCAGCGCAGGCAGGTTCATCAGGGAGTTCAGCGGATCGCGCTGCAGCAGCCATGCGATACCGAGATACGGTTTAACAAAGACTTTGTCATACAGCCAGTCAAAGCCCCAGGCGGCAAACCACCAGGTGCCGAAGAAGCGGCCCGGTGCGCTGTTGGCCACGCGGGTCACCAGCTGACGCTTGCCAAGCCACAGTGCAGCAGCAATCAGAATCCCGCTGACAGCCACTAAGCCTGATGCGATCTCCAGCGCCATTTTGCCGTTTTCGCCAAATTCATTTTCCGGCAGGACGCCTGCCAGCGGAGGCGTAATCAGCGCGCCAATGAAGGTGGAGAGGATCAGCAGCACAATCAGCGGCAGATGATGGGTAATGCCTTTACCGGCATGCGAGTGGATCTTCTCCTCGCCATGGAACACGATAAAGATCATGCGGAAGGTGTAGATAGAGGTCAGGAATGCCCCGACCAGACCGGCAACCATCAGATTAATGTGTCCGTTGGCCAGCGCACCAAACAGGATCTCATCTTTACTGTAGAAGCCTGCGGTAATAAGCGGCAGCGCGGCCAGCGCGGCACCGCCTACCAGGAAGCAGGCATAAACCAGCGGAATGCTTTTGCGCAGGCCACCCATTTTAAAGATGTTCTGCTCATGATGGCACGCCAGAATAACGGAGCCAGATGAGAGGAACAGCAGCGCTTTAAAGAAAGCGTGCGTCATCAGATGGAAAATCGCCGCATCCCATGCCTGTACGCCCAGCGCCAGGAACATGTAGCCAATCTGACTCATGGTGGAATAAGCCAGCACGCGCTTGATATCGGTCTGTACCAGCGCAGCAAAACCTGCCAGAACCAGCGTGATAGCGCCGACAATTCCCACCAGATGCAGAACGTCAGGCGTCAGCAGGAACAGACCATGCGTCCGGGCGATTAAATAGACACCCGCCGTGACCATGGTTGCCGCATGGATCAGTGCCGAAACCGGCGTCGGGCCCGCCATCGCATCCGCCAGCCAGGTTTGCAGCGGCAGCTGTGCAGATTTACCTACTGCGCCGCCCAGCAGCATCAGGGTGGCCCACTGCAGCATACTGTTATCTGCGGCAAAGTGTGCCGGTGCCAGCGCCATCAGCTCACGGAAGTTCAGCGTGCCGAGTTCGTTGTAGAGAATAAACAGCGCAAAGGCCAGAAACACATCGCCCACACGGGTGATGATAAACGCTTTCATGGCCGCTTTGCCGTTATCCGGATTGCTGTAGTAGAAGCCGATCAGCAGATAGGAGCAAAGCCCTACCCCTTCCCAGCCCAGATACATCAGCATCAGGTTATCAGCCAGGACCAGTACGACCATGCTGGCGATAAACAGGTTGGTATAGGCGAAGAAGCGGGAATAGCCCTCTTCACCACGCATATACCAGGAGGCGAACATATGAATAAAGAAGCCGACGCCCGTGACCACAGAGAGCATCGTCAGTGACAGGCCATCCAGCACCAGATTCACTTTAATATCAAAGTTGCCAACCTGCATCCAGGTCCACAGCGCCTGAGTAAACGGCTGCTGTCCCTGACCGAAAAACTCAATACCCGCATAAAGCGTGGTCAGGGCCGAAAGACCGACCGACCCCATTCCGACAGCAGCTGACAGGTTCTCTGACCAGCGGCCCCGGGAAAACGCTAACAGCAAAAAGCCGATTAGCGGAAACAGTACAGTTAAATAGAGAAGATTCATCCGCGCATCTCGCTCACTGTGTCAATGTTCAGCGTCTGACGACGACGATAGAGCTGCAGCAGCAGGGCAAGGCCAATACTCGCTTCCGCTGCTGCAAGGCTGATTGCCAGGATATACATCACCTGACCATCTGCCTGCCCCCAATAGCTGCCCGCCACCACCAGCGCCAGCGCTGCTGCGTTGATCATGATCTCCAGACCAATCAGCATAAACAGCAGATTACGGCGCAGCACCAGTGAGGTCAGGCCGAGAACAAAGAGCACCGCAGCCAGAATCAGGCCATGTTGTAATGGGATCATGCCTGTCCCTCCTTATTGGATGCTGCATCCGTTACGCGATGGCTCATCACTTCAGCGTGACGATCGTCACGGCCGATGTGGAAGGCAACCACCAGGCCTGCCAGCAGCAGCATTGAAGCCAGTTCTACCGCCAGAACATACGGGCCAAACAGGCTGATACCGACTGCTTTTGCATCGATAACCGTGCCATCAATGCCCTGATCGGTGGCAGTGAGGATAGCGTAAACCATCACCACCAGCAGCAGCGCGGAGACAATGCCGGGTCCAACCCAGAGTGACGGCTTAAGCCACTCCCGCTCCTGCTCCTGCTGACTCTTGCCGAGATTGAGCATCATCACCACAAACACAAACAGCACCATAATGGCACCGGCATAAACGATAATTTCCAGCGCACCCGCAAAGTAGGCACCCATGGCAAAAAACGCGCCGGCAATCGACAGCAGTGAGACAATCAGGTACAGCAGCGCGTGTACCGGGTTCGTATGCGTGATAACGCGTAGCGTCGTCAGCACCGCCACCAGTCCGCAAAGATAAAACGCAAATTCCATACCTGGCTCCTTAAGGTAATAAGCCTTTGACGTCGATCGGTTTGGCTTCGTTTTCCGCGTCGCCCTTCTCTTTTCCGTCGATCGCCATACCCGCCATACGATAGAAATTGTACTCCGGGTATTTGCCGGGGCCCGAGATCAGCAGATCCTGCTTCTCATACACCAGGTCCTGACGTTTAAACTCACCCAGTTCAAAATCCGGGGTCAGCTGAATCGCGGTGGTCGGACAGGCTTCTTCACACAGGCCGCAAAAAATGCAGCGTGAAAAGTTGATGCGGAAGAATTCCGGATACCAGCGGCCATCCTGCGTCTCTGCTTTCTGCAGCGAAATACAGCCTACCGGGCAGGCAACTGCACACAGGTTGCAGGCAACACAGCGCTCTTCGCCGTCAGGATCGCGCGTCAGCACAATACGGCCGCGATAGCGTGGCGGCAGATAGACCGGCTCTTCCGGGTACATCTGCGTTTCACGTTTGGCGAAGGCGTGCATGCCAATCATCCAGATACTGCGCACTGTCGTGCCGAAGCCAACGACAATATCTTTTAATGTCATCTCAATACCCCTTACTGCGCGTTGTACAGAATCACTGCGGCGGTCGCCAGCAGGTTCAACAGCGTCAACGGCAGACAAACTTTCCAGCCGAACGACAGCACCTGGTCATAGCGTGGACGCGGCAGCGCAGCACGGATCAGGATAAACATCACCATAAAGAACGCCGTTTTCAGGGCGAACCAGATGAATGGCGGCAGGAAGGGTCCGTGCCAGCCACCAAAGAACAGCGTGACGATCAGCGCGGAAACCGTGGTAATGGCGACATATTCACCCACAAAGAACAGACCGAACTTCATACCGGCATATTCAATGTGATAACCGTCAGCCAGCTCCTGTTCCGCTTCCGGCTGGTCAAACGGATGACGGTGGCACACCGCTACGCCTGCAATACAGAAGGTTAAAAAGCCAAAGAACTGCGGAATGATGTTCCACAGGTGCGTCTGGTTTTCAACAATCGCATTCAGGTTAAACGAGCCCGCCTGCGCCACTACGCCCATCAGCGACAGGCCAAGGAACACTTCATAGCTCAGCGTCTGCGCAGAGGCACGCATCGCACCCAGCAGTGAGTATTTGTTGTTGCTCGACCAGCCGGCAAACAGCACGGCGTAGACGGCCAGGCCTGCCATCATCAGGAAGAACAGCAGACCGATGTTCAGATCTGTGACCATCCAGGTGGGTGAAACCGGCACAATTGCAAAGGCCAGCAGCAGCGATACAAAGGCGATAACCGGTGCCAGCGTAAAGATAAAACGGTCGGTAAACGGCGGTACCCAGTCCTCTTTAAAGAACATTTTGATCATATCCGCCGCCAGCTGAAGTGAACCACCCCAGCCGACACGGTTAGGTCCGTAGCGGTTCTGCCATAAGCCGAGCAAACGGCGCTCGGCAAAACTCATGAAAGCACCGCAGGCTACTACGACCAGCAGGATCACAATCGCTTTAACGACCTGCAAAATGATGTCGATAACGTCCGATGTCAGCCAGCTCATTGCGCAGCCTCCTGCAGTTGGTCAATTTGCGCATGCGCAAGGAACGGCGGCACGCCCGGCATGCCCAGCGGCAGCCCAATCTGTCCCGGCTGCAGGAAGGCAGAGAAGCGTACCGGCAGGCGCAGCGTTTCACCGGCACACACCAGCTCTGCAGCAGCGCCGTGATTGACGCCAAGCTTCTCTGCATCCGCTGGATTAATGACCAGCTCAGCAGGCACCATGCGCTTCTGGAACGTCGGGGAACGCTGCGTCATTTCCTCACTGCCGAACAGACGGTAGTAAGGCGCAACGCGGAAGTGGCTGCCGCTGGCAAACCGTTCCGGCACGTTACTGAACCACGGCAGTGAGCCTTCACCTGCTTCAAACAGGCGCACACCTGGATCGCCATTCCGCAGTTTGCCGCCAACTTCATCCTGGAATTTGTTCCACGCCTGCGGCGAGTTCCAGCCTGGCGCCCAGGCGAATGGGATCTGCGAACGCGGTGCCTCAGGCTGGTTGTTACCTTCCATAGAGAAGGCGAACATGGTGTCTTTATCCTGCGGCTGACGCGGCTCATGTACGCTGATATTGGCGCGGGCGGCGGTACGACCACTGGCGCGATGCGGTGAACGAGCCAGTTTCTGACCACGAATGCGGAAGCTGGCATCCGGTGCCGCATCTTTAATCCCTTTCAGCTGCGGCAGCGCAGCGATGGTCGCATCAATGACGTGATCGAGCTGCGTCCAGTCAATATGACGACTCTCCAGCGTGCTGTGCAGCGAGTGCAGCCAGCGCCAGCTTTCCAGCATCACAATGCTGTTGTCATAGTAAGCGGGATCGTAAACCTGGAAGAAGCGCTGTGCACGACCTTCATGATTGATTGACGTGCCGTCGCTTTCAGCAAAGCTGGCCGCTGAGAGCACGAGACCCGCTTTCTCCAGCGTGGCGGTCCGCTGATGATCAACCACAATGACACTTGATGCCGTCTGCAGCGCAGCGTCAACGCGGGCTTTAGGCGCGTGACGATAAAGATCGTTCTCCAGCACTACCAGCGCATCCGCTTCGCCGTTTGTCAGCTGGTCCAGCGCCGCATCCAGCGAGTGACCGCCTATCAGGCCAAGCCCCATGCTGTTAGCTGCGCCAGCCAGCAGGGTGATCCCCACATCGGCACCGCGGGCTTTCAGCGCTTTCGCTACGTTGGCAGCCGCCTCAATCATTGCAGTACTGCCAGAGTGGGTGCCGGAGATAATCAGCGGCTTTTTCGCCCCTGCCAGCGCCTGCACCACCACATCAATTTTGCTGCTGAGTGATTTATCGATATCACTCACCGCGGGCGCGCTCTCATCCAGCGCGCTGGCGATGGCAAAACCAAGACGCGCCTGATCTTCTACCGGTGCGCGATAGCTCCACGCCGCAATGTCATCCAGACGGGTTTCATCGACGTTAGTGACAAACAGCGGATGTTTAGCATGCTGACCGATGTTCAGGATGGCGGCGATCTGCCAGTCTGCGACTTTCTGCGCCGCTGCCATCTCACGCGCTTTGCCTTTTACGGCCTGGCGGACTGACAGTGCGACGCGTGCACCCACCTGCGTCAGATCTTCGCCCAGCACCAGCACGGCATCATAGCTCTCCATTTCGCGCAGCGAAGGAGTATAGATACCGCTGTTCTGCAGCACGTTCAGCATCAGTTCTACGCGCGACTGCTCTCCTGCCGGCATACCGGTTGAGAAGTTGCCGGCACCCACCAGTTCGCGCAGGGCGAAGTTGCTTTCGATGCTGGCGCGGGGTGAGCCGATGCCGATAACGCGTTTCGCCTGACGCAGCACGTCAGCCGCAGCGTTAACTGCCTGCTCTGCATTCAGCGTGATGCTATCGCTGCCGCGCAGCTGATGCGGATGACGCGGGCGATCTTTGCGGTTGACATAGCCATAGCCAAAACGACCGCGATCGCAGAGGAAGTAGTGGTTTACCGTGCCGTTATAACGGTTTTCAATACGACGCAGTTCACCATAGCGCTCACCGGGACTGGTGTTACAGCCCACGCTGCACTGCTGGCAAATGCTGGGCGCAAACTGCATATCCCACTTACGGTTATAACGCTCAGAGTGCGTTTTATCGGTGAACACGCCGGTCGGGCAGATCTCAACCAGGTTACCGGAGAATTCGCTCTCCAGCGTGCCATCTTCCGGGCGACCAAAGTAGACGTTATCGTGCGCGCCATACACGCCCAGATCTTTACCGTCAGCGTAATCTTTGTAATAGCGTACGCAACGATAGCAGGCGATGCAGCGGTTCATCTCATGGGAGATAAACGGACCGAGATCCTGATTCTGATGAGTGCGCTTGGTAAAGCGATAACGACGGAAGCTGTGGCCTGTCATCACCGTCATATCCTGCAGGTGACAGTTGCCCCCCTCCTCGCAGACCGGACAGTCGTGCGGATGGTTCGTCATCAGCCACTCTACGACACTTTCACGAAACTCTTTCGCTTCGCCGTCATCAATAGAGATAAAGGTGCCATCCGATGCCGGTGTCATGCAGGACATAACAAGGCGGCCGCGGGTATCTTCGGCATTCTGGAATTGCTTTACCGCACACTGGCGGCAGGCGCCTACGCTGCCGAGCGCCGGATGCCAGCAAAAATAGGGAATATCAAGGCCCAGAGAGAGACACGCCTGCAGCAGGTTGTCCGCTCCGTTCACATCATATTCTTTACCGTCTACATGGATTGTAGCCATAGTGAACATGCTTCCGTAAGGCTCGTCCGGGGACGAGCGTTAAACATCAAATTCTGTTATCCCGCTTTTCAGCCGGACGGGCGTCTGGCGCCTTCCGTCTACGGTGGCCTGCTTACCAGCGCGCTTTCAGCAGGTTAGGCTGGATCCCGCCAATGGAGCGGGTATTGCCAAACACCTGCGGCGCAATGCCGGCTTCAAACTCTTCACGGAAATATTTAATTGCGCTCTGCAGTGGCTCAACTGCACCTGGCGCATGCGCGCAGAACGTTTTGCCCGGCCCCAGCTGGCGGCAAAGCTGCAGCAGCGTTTCGATATCACCCGGTTGTCCCTGCTTCTGCTCCAGCGCACGCAGGATCTTCACGCTCCACGGCAGACCGTCACGGCACGGCGTACACCAGCCGCACGACTCACGAGCAAAAAACTCTTCCAGGTTACGCACCAGCGACACCATATTGATCTCGTGGTCCACCGCCATCGCCAGCGCCGTACCCAGACGGCTGCCTGCTTTACCAATGCTGGCAAACTCCATCGGCAGGTCGAGATGCTGGTCGGTCAGAAAATCGGTTCCGGCGCCGCCTGGCTGCCATGCCTTGAACTTCAGACCATCGCGCATACCGCCAGCATAATCTTCCAGAATTTCGCGGGCGGTAATACCAAACGGCAGTTCCCAGACGCCAGGGTTTTTAACGCGGCCGGAGAAGCCCATCATTTTCGTGCCGGCGTCTTCGCTCTTGGACAGCCCTTTGTACCACTCCACGCCGTTCAGGAAGATGGCTGGCACGTTGGAGAGCGTCTCAACGTTGTTAACGCAGGTTGGCTTGCCCCATACACCGGCGCTGGCCGGGAACGGTGGTTTGGAACGCGGGTTAGCGCGACGCCCTTCCAGCGAGTTGATCAGCGCCGTCTCTTCACCACAGATATAGCGACCCGCGCCAGTGTGAACAAACAGCTCGAAGTCAAAACCGGTGCCGAGGATATTTTTACCGAGATAGCCCGCTTCGGTGGCTTCTGCAATGGCGCGACGCAGATTCTCTGCGGCTTCAACATATTCGCCGCGCAGGAAGATGTAGCCACGGTAGGCTTTTAGCGCAAAAGCACTAATCAGCATGCCTTCAACCAGCTGATGCGGCAGCTGCTCCATCAGCAGGCGGTCTTTATAGGTGCCCGGCTCCATCTCATCCGCGTTACACAGCAGGTAGCGGATATTCATGGACTCATCTTTTGGCATCAGGCTCCACTTCAGACCCGTGCTGAAGCCTGCACCGCCGCGCCCTTTCAGACCAGAATCTTTCACCGCCGTAACGATCTCATCCTGGCTCATGCCGTTCAGCGCTTTTTCAGCACCAGCATAGCCATTTTTACTGCGGTACTCTTCCAGCCATACCGGCTGTTTGTCGTCACGCAGACGCCAGGTCAGCGGATGGGTTTCCGCAGCACGAATAATGGGTTTCATCATTGATACTGCTCCAGTAGCGAGGCGATACCTTCCGGCGTCAGATGAACGTGCGTGTCGTCATTCACCATCATGGTCGGCCCCTTATCGCAGTTGCCGAGGCAGCAGGTAGGCAGCAGCGTAAAGCGCCCATCTGCCGTTGTCTGGCCGGGTTTAATATTGAGATTTTGCTCCAGCGCTGCCTGAATACCCTGATAACCGGTAATGTGGCACACCACGCTGTCGCAGTAACGGATCACATGACGGCCAACCGGCGTACGGTAAATCTGGCTGTAGAACGTTGCCACGCCTTCGACATCGCTGGCCGGAATACCCAGCACATTAGCAATGGCGTGAATAGCCCCATCCGGCACCCAGCCCCGCGCTTTTTGCACGATCTTCAGCGCTTCAATTGAGGCTGCGCGCGCATCCTCGTAGTGATGTTTTTCATGCTCAATAGCGTGGTGCTCGGCCTCGCTCAGCACAAAGACCTCATTCGGGTCGATGGTTTGAATGGCAATTTTTTGATCGTGCATAATTAGCGGTCCACGTCTGACATAACAAAATCGATACTACCGAGGTAGACGATGAGATCGGATACCAGGCTGCCACGGATCACTGACGGGATCTGCTGCAGGTGCGGGAAGCTTGGTGTGCGCACGCGGGTGCGATAACTCATGGTGCTGCCGTCACTGGTCAGGTAGTAACTGTTGATCCCTTTTGTCGCCTCAATCATCTGGAACGATTCATTGGCGGGCATTACCGGTCCCCAGGAAACCTGCAGGAAGTGGGTGATCAATGTTTCAATGTGCTGCAGCGTACGCTCTTTCGGCGGCGGCGTGGTCAGCGGGTGATCCGCTTTGAACGGCCCTTCCGGCATGTTGTTCAGACACTGCTCCAGAATACGCAGCGACTGCCACATCTCTTCCATCTTCAGCTGCACGCGGGTGTAAGCGTCGCTGATACCTGCGCCAACCGGGATTTCAAAGTCGAAGTTTTCGTAGCCTGAATAAGGACGCCATTTACGTACGTCAAAGTCGAGGCCGGTTGCGCGCAGACCAGCACCGGTTGTGCCCCACGCCAGCGCCTCATCCATATTGTAGGCGGCTACGCCCTGCGAACGCCCCATCAATACGGTATTGCGCAGTGCCGCTTTGTCATACTCTTTCAGGCGTTTTGGCATCCAGTCGAGGAATTCACGCAGCAGGCGCTCCCACCCTTTTGGCAGATCGTGCGCCACACCACCGATGCGGAACCAGGCGGGGTGCATACGGAAACCGGTAATCGCTTCCACGACGTCATAAATTTTCTGACGATCGGTAAAGGCAAAGAACACCGGCGTCATTGCGCCAACGTCCTGAATAAACGTGGAGATGTAAAGCAGGTGGCTGTTGATACGGAACAGCTCAGAGAGCATAACGCGAATTACGTTAACGCGGTCTGGTACCGTGATCCCGGCCAGCTTCTCTACGGCGAGCACGTAAGGCATTTCATTAACACAGCCGCCCAGATACTCAATACGATCGGTATAAGGGATATAGCTATGCCAGGACTGACGCTCGCCCATCTTCTCCGCACCGCGGTGGTGATAGCCGACGTCTGGCACGCAGTCGACAATCTCTTCACCGTCAAGCTGCAGGATAATGCGGAACGCACCGTGCGCAGAGGGGTGGTTAGGGCCAAGGTTAAGGAACATAAAGTCCTCATTGGCCGTGCTGCGCTTCATACCCCACTCTTCGGGCTTAAACGTCAGCGACTCCATTTCGAGATCTTCTTTCTGCTTTGTCAGCGTAAAAGGATCGAACTCGGTCGCGCGTGCCGGATAGTCTTTGCGCAGCGGGTGCCCTTCCCAGGTCTGCGGCATCATAATGCGCGTCAGATGAGGGTGCCCCTGGAACGTAATGCCAAACATCTCCCAGGTTTCGCGCTCATACCAGTTGGCGTTGGCGAAAATAGTAGTGATGGTTGGCACATTCAGATCGTTTTCAGATAACGCCACCTTGAGCATGATGTCGCGGTTGCGTTCAATAGAAAGCAGATGATAGAAAACGGAAAAATCCGCAGCAGGCAGGCCTGCGCGGTGGGTACGTAAACGCTCATCAAAGCCATGCAGGTCATACAGCATGACATAGGGCTTAGGCAACTTGCGCAGAAACGCAACGATTTCCAGCAGCTGTTCGCGTTTTACCCATACCACCGGGATGCCGGTACGGGTTGCCTGAACTGTAAAGGCGTCCGGCCCAAAACGATTACGCAACTCGCCGATCACCGGGTCATCCAGGTGCTCACGGGTTTGCCATGCTGGCTGAGCGAGATCTTGCGTGGTCAAATCTGTCATACGTTACTCACCATTCCGGCCTGTTATCAGGCACTCAAAAGAAGGCGTCAGGATGGCGGCACACACTACGTTGTCATTTTCTGCTGTGGCCGTTACTCCATCCGTGTACGGGATACTTACACTTCGTCCGGGGTTCTCAGGTTAGTGACGGCAATGCGCTCGCCACGTTTCCTTTCACGTTCAGACTGCATGTTGGCGCGATATACACCCTGGTCGCCGACGACCCATGAGAGTGGACGGCGCTCTTTACCGATCGACTCACGCAGCAGCAGCAGCGCCTGCATATAGGCTTCCGGACGCGGCGGGCAGCCCGGAATGTAAACATCCACCGGCAGAAATTTATCCACACCCTGTACGACAGAATAGATGTCATACATCCCGCCTGAGTTAGCGCAGGCACCCATAGAGATCACCCATTTAGGTTCCAGCATCTGATCGTACAAACGCTGAATAACGGGTGCCATTTTGGTAAAAGGCGTACCGGCAATAACCATAAAGTCAGCCTGGCGCGGCGAGGCGCGCATAACTTCAGCGCCAAAGCGTGCCACGTCATGCACCGCAGTAAATGACGTGGTCATTTCTACGTAGCAGCAGGAGAGGCCAAAGTTATAGGGCCAGAGAGAGTTCTTACGACCCCAGTTCACCATGTCGTGCAGGGCGTGTTCCAGCTTGCCCATATAAACGCTACGGTGAACGTGCTGTTCCAGAGGATCGGTAACAATCTCCTGTTTCTGCAGAGGATAGCGATCGCCATCCCCGCCGTTCGGGTCTACGCGTGTCAGCGTGTAGTCCATCTTATTGCCTCGCTTTTACTGCTTATGAGGGTTGGTGTGACTGTGGCTGACCGGGCTTGATTTGACCACTACGCGACGACGCGCAGGAGCCCAATCCAGCGCGCCGATGCGAACCAGATAAACCAGGCCTGCCAGGAGCACCAAAATGAAAATTGCGGCTTCGACAAAGCCGACCCAGCCGCTTTCGCGAATGGAGGTCGACCAGGCGTATAAATAGAGGGCTTCCACGTCGAAAATAACGAAAAACATGGCAACCAGATAGAATTTTGCAGAGAGGCGGATGTGGGTATCGCCAACCGATTCAATACCAGACTCAAACGGGGTGTTTTTGTAACGCGCTTTAGCACGTCCACCAAGCAGCCAGCCGCCGGTTAACATAAAGGCACAAAGGCCAAATGCGATCACAATAAATACAATAAACGCCCAGTGATGAGCGATGACTTCGGTGGTTGTTGACATACGCTTTGCTTACTCATCAAAAGTGGCGATGGCATCCTGCACTGTTGCAGCAAACACACCACATCGATTCAAGGGAAGGATAAAAACCTTATAAACGTTGCTGTCTTTCCTGATTAGGCAGCAATTTTATGGGGTTTTTTACTCCTTTCTATAACCTTTTGTCAACTTTGACAAAAGTATCCAAACATTATTTTACACCCGCATCATATTATTAACATATCCCCTCATCAGCGCCAGCTAAATCGCTTCAGTTTGTGCGGTTAATTTCAGTGTAACGGGGTTTTACATGCATGGATCGTGCGTTTAACACTCACATTTTGACAGGTCTTCCGCAGATTTCCCTCTCCCTGACAGGGTTATTTTTTTGATCCAGAACACACTTCTGCGCTTTTAGCTCTAAAAAGCAGCGCATATGGCAGGATCGGTTGGTGCAAAGAAGGCATTTTTTGATAAAAAATTTCTAAAATGACGGGAATTGAAACAACTGCTCGTTTTTCGGAAAGCCTGATAATTATCGGCCATAAAAATGCGTATCTGGCCCCGGATAACAGGCAAAAAAAAGCCTTAGTCGCAGTTACGCCGACTAAGGCTTTTTTATAGCAATTATACAGCGCGTAACGCGCGTATTACTGCAGTGTCGCTACGGCTTACTCTTCATCATCCAGCAGCAGTGAGCTATCCGGATTTGCGCTGAGATTGTAAGGATCGTTAGTCGATTGCATGGCATTAAAAATGGCCAGTGCCAGCTCATTGTCGCTGTCAGCATTACGACACAGCAGATATTGCGTATCAGGCAACACAGGTAAACCCTCTGCTGCTCCCATTACGCGCAGTTCAGGGCTCATCATTTCAACCGGACGAGCCGTCACGCCCAGACCTGCTTTAACGGCCGCGCGCACTGCTGCCAGTGTTGAAGCCACATAAGAGATACGCCATGGAATGCCGGCTTCATTCAGATGATCTATAGCCATATCGCGATACGGGCTTGGTTCATCCAGCAATACCAGAGGAATCGCTTCGCCGCGCTGGAAAATATAATCAGCAGCACAGTACCAGAGCGTTGGAGAAGTACGCAGCACCTGATGCGTAAAGTTACCCGGGCTGGACGTTGTCACAACCAGATCAACTTCGCCCTGGTTCAGCATTTCCATCATAAACGGGTTACGTTTGACGCGTACATCAATAGCGAGCTTTGGATAGACTGACGTTACCCGGTTCAGCAGGAAAGGCAGAATGGTATCTGATGTGTCATCAGAGGCACCGATAGTCAATACACCCTGAATATTGCTGTACATCAGTGAGGTGCAGGCTTCATCGTTAAAACGCAGAATTTTCCTGGCATAGCCAAGTAGCTGAATACCGTGCTCCGTCAGAAGTTTGTTACGTCCATGTCGGGCAAACAGCTCTTTACCGACCAGTTGCTCCAGACGTTGCATCTGCTGGCTTACCGCTGACTGGGTTCTGCACACAGCTGCCGCCGCCGCCGCAAACGTATTCAGGTCAGCAACAGCAACAAATGTACGCAGCAGATCGAGGTCGAGATTCAGTATCGGACGATTTGCATTAGTCATGATTTTTTTCTTCACTTTATAAGATTTTTAGAACTACTACCCTGGTGTATTGCCACAAAATCAAAGAGATAAGTGACAATGGTACTTACTGACAACCTCCATAAGAGATTGTCCTGAAACCGAGTTCAGGCGGGTAATGACGAGCGTACGTTCTCTGTTAACAGAGAGGCGGCGTCATCAGAGACAGAACAACTTCAGGGCCAAAGACAAGAGTCGTACCGGTGCTGGAAGCTGTGTAGTTGCCTGGTTGCCTGCATAAAAGGTTGCAGAGCAAAAAAAGAGATAACACATTGTTATGTCGATACGAAGCGGTAAAGTGCTTCGAATAATAAATTATACTTAATCATTTTTACGCTTTAAATGGAAATGTTTTCGTGCAAAACATCATATTTTTTGCTCAATAAGCCCTTTTAACCCCTCCGGCAACACCAGGGTCAAATTTTGACCACCTGGTTTGCAAACTTATTTGGAGCAAAAAAGTTATATAAAAAACGCTCTTTACCCGCCAGTGTTGCACTCGCAACCACGGTTACCTGCGCAATTTCTATGCTAAGACTTCGCATAAGAATGCAGATATTGCCGCTGCGCCATGCATGGGTTAACACCCATTGAATAAAACATCATCATTTAGCAAGATACGCTTAACTGTTTCATTGCGCAGCTAATCATTAGCATAGAAAGCATCCCTCATTGTTCTTATGACAGATTGGCCGATAGCGCCGCTGCCAGAAGCAAACCACATTGCCATCTTCCGACATAATAGTCTTTTAAATAAAGCACAAGCAGTCATAAAAACCAATCTAATCGATATACCGCCTTAATTAAACTACTCTGGCCGTGAATCTGTCTCAATCACGCCAAAAGCCACTGCCGCCCTTCTTTTGTTATCACGAGAAGAGTAAATTGGGCTGGTTTTAACTGGGTGGCGGGTTAAAGGACTCTGCCCGAAAAGGCGGCAACGATGAATTTCCAAATTGATAAATCCGGTAAGCTGGAAAATGTCTGTTACGACATTCGCGGACCGGTACTAAAAGAAGCAAAGCGACTCGAAGAAGAAGGCAATAAGGTTCTCAAACTTAATATTGGTAACCCTGCGCCATTTGGTTTTGAAGCACCCGATGAAATTCTGGTCGACGTTATACGTAACCTGCCGGGCGCGCAGGGCTACTGCGACTCCAAGGGGCTCTACTCTGCTCGTAAAGCCATCATGCAGCACTATCAGGCGCGTGATATGCGCGATGTTACCGTTGAAGATATCTATATCGGTAATGGCGTATCAGAGCTGATCGTGCAGGCGATGCAGGCGCTGCTCAATAGCGGCGATGAAATGCTGGTGCCGGCACCGGATTATCCGCTGTGGACGGCAGCCGTTTCGCTCTCCAGTGGTAAAGCAGTACATTATCGCTGCGATGAGTCGGCGGGCTGGTTTCCGGATCTGGATGATATCCGCAGCAAAATCACACCGCGCACGCGCGGCATTGTGATTATTAACCCCAATAACCCCACCGGCGCGGTTTACAGTAAAGAGCTGCTCATGGAGGTTGTGGAAATTGCGCGTCAGCATAACCTGATCATCTTTGCTGACGAAATTTACGACAAGATCCTCTATGACGATGCCCAACATCATTCGATCGCGGCGCTGGCCCCCGATCTACTGACGGTAACCTTTAACGGTTTATCCAAGACCTATCGCGTAGCCGGTTTCCGTCAGGGATGGATGGTATTAAACGGGCCGAAAAAACACGCAAAAGGCTATATTGAAGGCCTGGAAATGCTTGCCTCTATGCGCCTGTGTGCCAACGTGCCCGCTCAGCATGCGATTCAGACAGCACTGGGAGGCTACCAGAGTATCAGTGAGTTTATCGCTCCTGGCGGGCGGCTCTACGAGCAACGTCAGCGTGCCTGGGAGTTGATTAACGACATTCCCGGCGTAAGCTGCGTTAAACCGCAGGGCGCGCTTTACATGTTCCCGCGTATTGATCCGAAGAAATTTAATATTTATGACGATCAGAAAATGGTACTCGACTTCCTGCTGCAGGAAAAAGTACTGCTGGTACAGGGTTCTGCGTTCAACTGGCCTCATCCGGATCACGTGCGTATTGTCACACTACCCCGGGTAGACGATCTGGAAATGGCGATCGGCAAATTTGGCCGTTTTCTGCAGGGCTATCGGCAGTAAGTCATCGTCTGCTGCAGCCTGTCAGGCCATTAACCTGTCATTTACCTGGCTGCAGTCAGGTATATACTGTATGCATTCCGGGGAGGGGTTTCCTCCCCGTTATGCTGACAGGATGCTGTAATGACTCAAAGCCACTTTTTCGCTCACCTCTCCCGCCTGAAACTCATCAATCGCTGGCCGCTGATGCGCAACGTGCGCACGGAAAACGTCTCTGAACATAGCCTGCAGGTCGCTATGGTGGCGCATGCGCTGGCCGTGATCAAAAATCTGAAATTTGCGGGTGAACTCAATCCCGATCGTATTGCGATGCTGGCGCTCTACCATGATGCCAGTGAAGTGCTAACCGGCGATCTGCCGACGCCGGTAAAGTATTACAACGCGCAAATTGCGCATGAATACAAAAAAATTGAGAAGATCGCGCAGCAAAAGCTGATTGAGATGCTGCCGCCGGAACTGCAGGAAGCGTACCGTCCACTGATCGATGAACACCACTATAGTGCTGCTGAACAGGCTGTGGTTAAGCAGGCAGACGCGCTCTGCGCCTACCTGAAATGCCTTGAAGAGCTTTCCGCGGGTAACCATGAATTTTCACTGGCTAAGACGCGGCTGGAGAAAACCCTGACCGAACGGCGCTCACCGGAAATGGACTATTTTATGGAGGTGTTCGTTCCGAGTTTTAACCTGTCACTGGATGAAATTTCACAGGACACCCCGCTCTGAGCGAGCGGGCAGGGTTCAGGCGCGCAGGCTCAGCGTAAAAGTTCCGGTACCGTTCTGCGTAATGTTTAACGTACGCAGGTCAGATACATTAAACAGCACCTGGCTCAGACCGGGCGTGTCCGCCGCCGGATTAACAGCAATGACTGCACTGCCCGCGGCAAGGCCTGCTGCAATACCTGCGGGCGCATCCTCCACCACCACACATTCAGACGGGTGCAGGCCCAGACGCTCTGCGCCCAGCAAATAGGGCTCCGGATCGGGCTTACCGTGCCGGATGTCATTGGCTGTTATAAACACGGCTGGCAGGGGGAGTCCAGCAGCGCGATGCCGGGCATGTGCAACCGGCACAGAACCGGAAGTAACAATCGCCCAGGGGATATTCTGCTCATTGAGCTGCATCAGCAGCGCACGGGCGCCGGCTATCTCCTGTACACCCTGCGTATCAGTGGCTTCCTGTTGTTCCAGCCAGTGAAATTCTGCCTGAATGGCTGCCTCACTCTCTCCCTGCATAAAATGACGCAGAGAGTCGATAGCGGGTTTGCCGTGAATGTAATTCAGTACCGCATCAGCGCCGATTGCATGGCGTTCGCCCCACTGCGTCCAGCAGCGATTCACCGCCGGCAGCGAATCCACCAGCGTGCCATCCAGGTCAAACAGAAATCCTTTGAAATTCACCTGCTGCTCCTTGTCCGGTTTTACAACATTAAAGGTCATCCAGAAAAGTGCGATCGAGCTGTCTGAACGCACGTTTCAGCACATCTGCCAGCGCCTGATAAGTGGGTTTTCCCTCTACCGGTGCAATCGCCTGCCCCGCCTCTTCCAGTTTGCTGCGGACTTCATTGAACCACTGCAGCAGCGCAGGCGGTAGCGGTGTACCGGCTCGTTTGCCCAGCCACCATAGTCCCTGCATCGGCAGGCTGCAGGCAAACAGGGCAGTAGCAATTGCCGGCCCCAGCTGCCCGCCTAATGCAATCTGCCACGTCAGGGTAAATATGGCCAGCGGCGGCATAAAACGGATGGCAAACCGGGTCGCCGTAACGACCCGGTTTTCCGGAAACACGGGTGCCAGACGTTTATCCGCAGGCCAGGTTTTCATGTAGTGTTGCCCGCGCTGGAATAAGCCGAACCAGCCCGGATTGCCTGCGTCATTCGCCATTATGCACCTCAACTAATACTGCATTATTTAAAAAAAATTTATAACTACACAACTTTACGTGACATCCTTCAAAACATTTTGTTTTTGCAGGTGACAGTGGGTATTCTGACGCCGTTTTCAGTAACATTACCGGAAGCTGCCGCCTGATTAAAGCACAGCCAGAGCCAGGTATTGCTACAGCGCTTTCAAAAAATCGCGTAAAATTAACGAAATTTTTTTGCGTGTCGTTTTCTTTTTAGCTGGCGCATGATGTTAATCATAAATCGCCCCGCTTTCATGGGCTACGCTGTTAGTCTGATTGCGTTATTTTTAGCCACTATTTAACAAATAGGTACTTCCATGTCGACGAAGTTAGTACTGGTTCTGAACTGCGGCAGTTCTTCTCTCAAATTTGCTATCCTCAATCCAGCTACCGGCGATGAGTACCTGTCGGGGCTGGCTGAATGTTTCCACCTGCCGGAAGCACGTATTAAATGGAAGCTGGAAGGCAGTAAGCAGGAAGCCCCACTGGGTGCGGGCGCAGCCCACAGCGAGGCACTGAACTTCATCGTTAACTCTATTCTGGCACAAAAACCAGAGCTTTCGGCACAAATCGCTGCAATCGGTCACCGTATCGTACATGGTGGTGAGCGACTGACCCGGTCCGTCATTATCGACGAAGCGGTGATTCAGGGGATTAAAGATGCCTCGTCATTTGCCCCGCTGCATAATCCGGCCCATCTGATCGGCATTGATGAAGCGATGAAAAACTTCCCGCATCTCTCAGATAAGAATGTGGCGGTTTTCGATACGGCTTTCCATCAGACAATGCCTGAAGAGTCTTATCTCTATGCGCTGCCTTATCATCTCTATCGCGAACATGGCGTACGCCGCTACGGTGCTCACGGCACCAGCCACTACTATGTTACGCAGGAAGCGGCAAAACTGCTGAACAAGCCAGTCAGCGAGCTGAATATCATTACCTGCCATCTTGGCAATGGCGGCTCTGTTTCGGCTATTCGCAACGGCCAGTGTGTTGATACTTCTATGGGCCTGACGCCACTTGAAGGTTTAGTCATGGGCACCCGCAGCGGTGACATCGATCCGGCCATTGTTTTCTTCCTGCACGATGCACTGGGTATGAGCGTTGATGCGATCAACAAGCTGCTGACCAAAGAGTCAGGGCTGCTGGGTCTGACGGAAGTAACCAGCGACTGCCGCTACGTTGAAGATAACTATGCGACTAAAGATGATGCAAAGCGTGCGATGGATGTTTTCTGCCATCGCCTGGCCAAATATATCGGCAGCTATACGGCGCTAATGGATGGTCGCCTGGATGCAGTCATCTTTACCGGCGGTATTGGCGAAAATGCTGCTCTGGTACGCGAACTGGCCCTGGGCAAACTGGGCCTGCTGGGCTTTGACCTTGATCACGAGCGCAATCTGGCTGCCCGCTTTGGCAAATCCGGCTTTATTAATAAAGACGGCACCCGCCCTGCACTCGTCATCCCGACTAATGAAGAGCTGGTGATTGCGCAGGATGCCGCGCGTCTGACGGCCTGATCCCTTTCTTCTCCGTCAGCTCAGGCTGACGGAGCGATTTTGACACCCTGTAACACCGCGAGGTTTTTAACGTGTCACGTACAATTATGCTTATCCCCACCGGCACCAGCGTCGGCCTGACCAGCGTCAGCCTTGGCGTGATCCGCGCAATGGAACGCAAAGGCGTGCGCCTGAGTGTTTTCAAGCCCATTGCTCAGCCGCGCGCCGGTGGTGACAGACCGGACCAGACGACCACCATTATTCGTAAGAACTCCGCTATTCCTGCCGCTGAACCGCTGCAGATGTCACGCGTTGAGTCACTGCTGGGTTCAAACCAGCAGGATGTACTGATGGAAGAGATCATTGCCAACTACCACGCCACGGCCAGAGAAGCAGAGGTGGTGCTGGTCGAAGGTCTGGTGCCGACACGTAAGCATCAGTTCGCTTCGGCGCTCAACTACGAGATCGCCAAAACGCTGAACGCAGAGATTGTTTTTGTGATGGCGCTGGGCAATGACTCGCCGGCTCAGTTAAAAGAGCGTATTGAGCTAAGCCAGAGCAGCTTTGGCGGCAGTAAAAACAAAAACATCACAGGCGTTATCATCAACAAGCTGAATGCTCCGGTTGATGAGCAGGGTCGTACCCGTCCCGATCTGTCAGAGATTTTTGATGACTCCTCTAAAGCCAGCGTAGCCAACATCGACCCGAAACAGCTGTTTGCTAACAGCCCGTTGCCGGTACTGGGCTGTGTGCCGTGGAGCTTTGACCTGATCGCCACACGCGCCATTGATATGTGTCGCCACCTCAATGCGGATATCATCAACGAAGGTGAAATCGAGACGCGTCGCGTTAAATCCGTGACCTTCTGCGCACGCAGCATCCCGCACATGCTGGAGCATTTCCGTCCTGGCTCGCTCCTGGTAACCTCAGCCGATCGCCCTGATGTGCTGGTTGCCGCCTGTCTGGCGGCGATGAACGGGATTGAAATTGGTGCCATTCTGCTGACCGGTGGCTATCAGATTGAAGCGCCTATTGCCCGCCTGTGTGAACGCGCTTTTCAGACTGGCCTGCCGGTATTTATGGTGAAAACCAACACCTGGCAAACTTCGCTGAGCCTGCAGAGCTTCAACCTGGAAGTACCCGCTGATGATACGCAGCGTATTGAAAAAGTGCAGGAGTATGTTGCCGGCTTTATCAACGCCGACTGGGTTGAGTCGCTGACCGCCACTTCCGAGCGCAGTCGTCGCCTGTCGCCTCCTGCTTTCCGCTATCAGCTCACCGAACTTGCACGCAAAGCGGGCAAACGTATTGTACTGCCGGAAGGAGATGAACCGCGCACAGTCAAAGCCGCGGCAATCTGTGCCGAACGCGGCATCGCCACTTGCGTACTGCTGGGAAATCCGGATGAGATCCAGCGCGTGGCTGCAGCTCAGGGCGTAGAGCTGGGCACCGGCATTGAAATTGTCGATCCGGAAGTGGTGCGCGGAAACTATGTGCCGCGCCTGGTTGAGCTGCGTAAAAGCAAAGGCATGACGGAAGTCGTAGCGGAAGAGCAGCTGGAAGACAATGTGGTGCTGGGCACCATGATGCTGGAGAGCGGAGAAGTGGACGGTCTGGTCTCCGGTGCGGTGCATACCACGGCCAATACTATTCGTCCGCCGCTGCAGCTGATCAAAACCGCGCCCGGCAGCTCGCTGGTTTCATCCGTGTTCTTTATGCTGCTGCCGGAACAGGTACTGGTTTACGGCGACTGCGCCATCAACCCCGATCCTAACCCGGAGCAGCTGGCTGAAATCGCCATTCAGTCTGCAGATTCCGCCAGCGCCTTTGGTATCGATCCGCGCGTAGCGATGATCTCTTACTCAACCGGCAACTCCGGTGCGGGCAGCGATGTCGAAAAAGTACGTGAAGCCACCCGTATTGCGCAGGAAAAGCGCCCCGATCTGGTCATCGATGGTCCGCTGCAATATGACGCGGCCATTATGGAAGATGTCGCCAGGTCTAAAGCGCCCAATTCGGCGGTTGCCGGACGCGCCACGGTGTTTATTTTCCCGGATCTCAATACCGGTAACACCACGTACAAAGCGGTGCAGCGCTCTGCCGATCTGATCTCTATCGGCCCGATGCTGCAGGGCATGCGTAAACCGGTCAATGACCTGTCACGCGGTGCGCTGGTGGATGATATCGTGTATACCATCGCCCTGACGGCGATTCAGTCGCAGCAGGCGGAAGGGTAATCTCCTCCTTCCCTGCTCAGGTATAAAAAAAGCATGCGCCTGGCGCATGCTTTTTTTCGCCTGTCGCAGATGCAGCCGTCAGCTTTCGCTGTTTTGCTTGCTGCGTGCTGCATCACTGTTGCGGCTCAGCCACAGCGACAGCGCTTTCAGTGAATCGTCGGTGAACTCGTCGCAGCGCGCGGTGATCTCTTCCGGCGTCATCCAGAAAATCTCATCGACTTCGCTCTCCTGCATCGCAAACGGCCCGTGGGAAACACAGCTGAACAGCCCGCCCCAGACGCGACAGTGCTGATCTTCAAAGTAGAACTTACCGTGTTCAGCAAACGGCACCGCCGCGATCCCCAGCTCCTCTTCCGCTTCGCGTCGTGCAGATTCGAGCATCTCTTCTCCGCTCTGGACGACGCCGCCCGCGGTGGCATCCAGCATGCCCGGCATGAAATCTTTAGTCTCTGTGCGACGCTGTACCAGGATCTTGCCCATACCATCATGTACCACGATATAGGTGGCGCGATGGCGCAGACACTGTGCCCGCATCTGTGCCCGGCTGGCCTGCGCAATCACTTCGTTCTCTTCGCTGACGATATCGACCCACTCAATAGCGTCGTCTGCCGTTTGATCCACCATCCGTAACCCTTTTGACGTTTCAGCGTGCGCGGCACGCGTCGTTTTTTATTGCTTTATCAGAATGCGCGTAAGGTAAAGCGTTCTTATCACTGTCGCAAGCGCTTAGCGTGCTTTGCCCGACTCCGGCAGCCTCAGCATGAGCAACAGGGGTGCCACATCTTTACCGACTTTTTCATCTTAAGGCAATAATCTGCTGGTCGGATCTTTGCCTCGCCGGCAGCCGCAATACCACTTTTTCCATTACGCTGCAGGCGCTGTCACACTCACTCTCCGCTTCTCTTCTATGCTCAATGCTGAGCAGATAATCATTTACAGGGAGGCTCACGATGCAATTACTGATTACCGGCGGCACCGGATTAATTGGCCGTCACCTGATCCCGCAGCTGCTGCAGCTCGGGCATCAGGTGAATGTGGTGACGCGTGATGTGGCCGCAGCGCGGGAACACCTGGATGAGCGCGTCAGGCTCTGGTCAGGGCTTAATCAGCAGTCCGACCTTAATGGCATAGAAGGCGTGATTAATCTGGCTGGCGAACCCATCGCCGACAAGCGCTGGAGCGCCAGTCAGAAGCAGCAGCTGTGTGAAAGCCGCTGGCAAATCACCGAACAGCTGGTTTCACTGATTCATGCCAGCAGTACGCCTCCTGCGTTTCTCATCTCCGGTTCCGCCACGGGTTTTTATGGCGACAGCGGCGAGGTCATCGTGACCGAAGAGGATCCCGGCCAGGATGAGTTTACCCATACGCTGTGCGCGCGCTGGGAGCAGCTGGCGCTCAACGCAGAGAGCGATCAGACCCGGGTCTGCCTGCTGCGCACCGGCGTGGTGCTGGCGCGTCAGGGCGGCGCGCTGGAGAAGATGAAGCTGCCCTTCCGCCTTGGCGTGGGCGGGCCGATTGGCAGCGGCAAGCAGTATCTGCCGTGGATCCACATCGATGACATGATTGATGCCATTATCTGGCTGATGGACCATCAGGCACTGCGCGGTCCGTTTAATATGGTTGCTCCCTATCCGGTACGTAACGAACAGTTTGCCGCCACGCTGGGGCAGGTAATGCACCGGCCCGCCTTTATGCGTACGCCGGCGGCCGCGATTAAGCTGATGATGGGGGAGTCGGCGGTGCTGGTGCTGGGCGGACAGCATGTGCTGCCTAAACGGCTGGAGGCGTCAGGCTTTACCTTTCGCTGGTATGATTTACAGCAGGCGCTGCAGGATGTCGCGGGCTGATTAACGCGGGAGCCTGCGCTCCCGCCGCTTCAGGCTATTTCAGTGAGCCTTTCAGGAACTGCTGCAGACGCGGACTCTTTGGATTGCCAAACAGCTCATCAGGCGTCCCCTCTTCCTCAATTTTTCCCTGATGCAGAAAAATCACATGGTTCGAGACGTGGCGGGCAAACTCCATCTCATGCGTGACCACCACCATGGTTTTCCCCTCTTCTGCCAGCTTCTGCATAATACGCAGGACTTCGCCTACCAGCTCGGGGTCGAGCGCTGAAGTCGGTTCATCAAACAGCAGAACTTCCGGTTCCATTGCCAGCGCGCGGGCAATCGAGACGCGCTGCTGCTGGCCGCCAGAGAGGTGTACCGGATACTTTGCCCGCGCGCGCGCATCAATCCCGACTTTATCCAGATACTTGATCGCCCGTTCGCGCGCTTCCGCCTTGCTCAGACCCAGCACCTGAATGGGCGCTTCAGTCACGTTATCCAGCACCGTCATATGGCTCCAGAGATTGAAGTGCTGAAACACCATGGTGAGGCGCGTGCGCAGCGAGCGCAGCTGCTCTTTATTCGCCACTTTCAGCTGGCCGTCGGTATCACGCACCAGCGCAATCTGTTCATTATTAACGGCTATAGCACCTTCGCTCGGTTTTTCGAGGAAGTTAATACAGCGTAAAAAGGTACTTTTCCCGGAGCCGGATGAGCCAATAATGCTGATCACATCGCCGGCATTGGCCCGCAGTGATACGCCTTTCAGAACTTCGTGTTCACCGTAACGCTTGTGCAGTTCGGCAACCTGTAATTTATTTTCAGCCATAGTGATACTCAGTGCGACGAAGAGGGTTTCACATGTGCCAGAAAGCGGCGCTCCGCAAGGCGGAACAGGCTAATCAGCACATAAGAGATAATCAGATAGAGCACGGCAGCGAGCCCAAACGCGGTAAACGGCTGATAAGTGGCCGAGTTGATATCGCGCGCGATTTTCAGCAAATCCGGCACGGTCGCGGTAAACGCCAGCGCGGTAGAGTGCAGCATCAGGATCACTTCATTGCTGTATGCGGGCAGCGCGGTGCGCAGCGCTGACGGCAGAATAATGCAGCGGTAAAGCTTTACGGTCGAAAAACCATAGGCGCGCGCGGCTTCAATTTCACCGTGTGGCACGGCGCGGATAGCGCCCGCAAAAATTTCAGTGGTGTAAGCACAGGTATTCAGCGTAAACGCCAGCAGCGTACAGTTCAGCCCGCTGCGGAAAAACGCATTCAGCAGCTCAGAACCTTTTACCACTTCCAGCGTATACATACCGGAATAGAACACCAGCAGCTGTACATAGAGCGGCGTGCCGCGAAACACATAGGTAAACAGCCAGACCGGTGTTGAGATAAACCGGTTGGGCGAGACGCGGGCGATGGCCAGGATCACGGCCAGGCAGCCGCCGATGACCACAGAAAGGATAAGAAGCCACAGCGTGATGGCCACACCGGTGAAGCGATAACCATCGGTCCAGAGCAGTTGTTTCCAGTACTCCTGAATAATTTCAATCATAATTCTGCCCTTTTTACCCCGACCGAGTAGCGGCGCTCAAGCCACCACAGCACGCCATTGGACAGCGTGGTAAACACCAGATAGATCACCCCTGCCACAATGGCGAAATAGAACGGCTGCCAGGTACTCTTGCCCGCCAGCTGCGTCGCTTTAACCACATCCTCCAGACCCAGCAGTGACACCAGTGCGGTCGCCTTGAGGATCACCTGCCAGTTGTTTCCGATACCGGGCAGCGCGAAACGCATCATGGCCGGAAACAGAATGCGCCGGAACGTCTGGGAGCCGGTAAAACCAAATGCGGTGGCCGCTTCAATCTGTCCCTTTGGCACCGCCAGAAACGCGCCGCGAAAGGTTTCAGTAAAGTATGCGCCATAGATAAAACCGAGCGTGATAATACCGGCCACCATCGGGTCGATATCAAACTGCGTCAGGCCCAGCGCGTCAGTTACCGCGTTGAGCGCAATCTGCAGCCCGTAAAAGATCAGCAGCATCAGCACCAGATCCGGCACGCCACGGATCAGGGTAGTGTACCCTTCCGCGATGATTGCCAGCGGCCGGCTGCGTGACAGTTTGGCACCCGCCCCGAGCAGGCCAAGGATAACCGCCAGCAGCACGGCGCTCAGTGCCAGCTCCAGCGTCACCAGCGTGCCTTTGAGAATGACTTCAGAATAGCCATACAACATGATTTCGATCCTGTCGTGAGAGGAAAATAACACACGCTGCCCGGTAAATAGCGGACAGTCCTGACCAGGGATATGAATCACGGAAGGATAGCGGCAAGCGTATGAACCCCGGGAGTTTACATAAGTAAGCGCCCGGAGTGAATAGTTATGGCCCCGGTTCCTGTCACTCTGCCCGCAGTATCAGGAAACAGGTCAATCAGTCACCGTAGACGTTGAAATCAAAATATTTTTTCGCAATTTTGTCGTAGGTACCATCTTTGCGCATCTCATTGAACGCCTTGTCGATGGCGGCTTTGAGATCGCTGTCATCTTTGCGCAGCCCCATGCCGGTGCCTACACCAAAAATTTTGTCATCTTTAACCGCCGGGCCGGCAAAGGCGTAATTTTTGCCTACCGGCTGCTTCAGGAAGCCTTCGCTCGCCTGCACTTCATCCTGGAATGCGGCGTCAATGCGACCGGCGTTCAGATCCTGATAAACCAGATCCTGATTCGCATACGGTGTCACGGTAACGCCCTTTGGCCGCCAGTATTGATTAGCGTAGGTTTCCTGCGTGGTGCCCTGCAGCAGACCGATATTTTTGCCTTTCAGGGAGTCAATCGTTGGCTGCAGCGGAGAGCCTTTTGCCGCCACCAGGCGGGCATTCGCCGCATAAAGTTTTTCCGAGAAGCCAATCTCTTCCTGACGCTTTTCGGTGATAGAGAGCGACGAGATAATGGCATCAATTTTTTTCGCTTTCAGCGACGGGATGAGCGCATCGAAATCACTTTCCACATAGGTACATTTGGCCTGGATACGCTTGCAAATCTCATTGGCAAGGTCGATATCAAAACCTACCAGCTGGCCCTGGGCATTTTTTGACTCAAACGGCGGGTAAGTGGGATCGGTCCCGATGCGCAGCGACTGCGGTACGGCGGCAAAAACGCTGGCGGTGCCGGTCATTGCCAGCAGCAGGGAGAGAGCCAGAACTCGCTTTTTCATAGTTTACCCTCAAGTGACGTGCTTATTGTTATGTGGTGTGATGTGTGTTTTGCGCTGAATAGATTGCAGTTTTCATGCCAGGTCTCAAAGCTGGCGATGCAGCATGCAGGTGCGCTAACGAGCGCGTCGTAACGGGACGCAGACAATTCGTTATGAAGGGAATATAACAGCGGGATGCGGAAGAAAAAGCGAGTTTGCTAACTTTTAGTGCAGATTATGCACGAAGAGTGATCGACACCGCGAATTTGCACATCCATTGTGCAGCGCTCCACGTTTATGCGCCATTCCAGCGCATAAACAGATCTTCCGGCAGCGTAATATCAAACTGATCCACGACGCGATTCACCGTCTGGTCAACCAAATCCTCAATGCGCTGCGGCCGGTGATAAAACGCCGGCACCGGCGGCATTATCATCGCACCCAGTTCAGCCGCCGTGGTCATCATGCGCAGATGCCCGACGTGCAGCGGCGTTTCGCGTACGCACAGCACCAGACGACGCTGCTCTTTCAGCACGACATCCGCGGCGCGCGTCAGCAGGCTGTCACTGTAGCTGTGTACAATGCCAGAGAGGGTTTTCATTGAGCACGGCAGGATCACCATACCCAGCGTTTTAAACGAGCCGGAAGAGATACTTGCCCCGATATCCCGCACGTCATGCACCACGCTGGCAAGCGCCTGTACATCCCGCACGCTGTAGTCGGTTTCCAGCGCCAGCGTCTGGCGCGCAGCCGGGCTCATCACCAGATGGGTTTCCACTTCGGGCACCGATTGCAGCACCTGCAGCAGCCGCACGCCGTAGATCGCGCCGCTGGCGCCGGAAAGACCAATGATGAGACGTTTCATAACTCTGCCTTACTCTGTTCAGAAGCGGCAATGATAGCCTGCCCCAGGCAAAAATGCGCTGGCGCACGGTGAAAAAGCGCAAAACAGACGGGGCAGGCTTGCGCCTGCCCCGTCTGTCTGCCGGATAAAAGCCCAATCAGCCTTCGTTATGTATCTCCAGCCCTTCCACTTCATTCTGCCGCTGCAGTGCTTTGGCATCGTCGTTGCGCAGTGACTGCAGATATTCCAGGTATTGCTGATCCACATCCTTCGTGACATAGACGCCGTTGAACACAGAGCACTCAAACTGTTCAATGTCCGGATTCTCTTCGCGTACCGCCTCAATCAGATCGTTCAGATCCTGGAAGATCAGCGCGTCAGCCTTAATCAGCTGACGGATCTCTTCCACTTCACGGCCGTGTGCAATCAGCTCAGTGGCGCTGGGCATATCGATACCATAGACGTTCGGAAAACGGATCTCCGGTGCGGCCGATGCAAGGTAAACCCGCTTAGCTCCCGCCTCGCGCGCCATCTCAATAATCTGTTCAGAGGTCGTACCGCGTACGATGGAGTCATCCACCAGCAGCACATTTTTATCGCGGAACTCGGCACGGTTGGCGTTGAGTTTACGGCGAACGGCGCTGCGGCGCAGATGCTGGCCCGGCATAATAAAGGTGCGGCCCACATAGCGGTTTTTCACAAACCCCTGCCGATAAGGCTTATTCAGAATGCGCGCAATTTCCAGCGCGGTATCGGTCGAGGTTTCCGGAATTGGAATGACTACGTCGATATCGAGATCTTCCCATTCACGGGCAATTTTTTCACCGAGCTTGGTGCCCATGCGCACCCGCGCGCTATAGACGGAAATCTTATCCAGGAAAGAGTCCGGGCGGGCAAAATAGACGTATTCAAACAGGCAGGGATTGCTTTTCGGATCCTCAGCGCACTGGCGGGTCGAAAGCTGGCCCTGCTCGGTGATATACACCGCTTCACCTGGCGCAACGTCACGAATGAACTCAAATCCCAGCGTATCCAGCGCCACACTCTCTGAGGCAACCATATACTCCGTGCGGCCATCCTGCATAGCGCGCTTGCCGAGCACCAGCGGGCGAATACCGTTGGGATCGCGAAACGCCACCATGCCGTGACCGATAATCATCGCCACTACGGCGTAAGCGCCACGCACCTGCTGATGCACTGCCGCTACCGCTGCAAAAATGGTCTCAGCATCCAGTGGGTAGTGCTGAAAACGATCCAGCTCCTGCGCAAAGATGTTGAGCAGGATCTCTGAATCGGAGGTGGTGTTAACGTGACGGCGTCCGGTCTCAAACAGCTGTTTACGCAGCTCGTGCGCATTGGTGAGATTGCCGTTATGCGCCAGCGTAATACCGTAAGGGGAGTTAACGTAAAACGGCTGCGCTTCAGAGGCGCTGGAGCTGCCAGCGGTAGGGTAACGCACGTGGCCGATACCGATATTGCCCTGCAAACGCTGCATGTGGCGCGCTTCAAACACGTCGCTGACCAGGCCATTTGCTTTGCGCAGACGGAAGCAGTTCAGCGCATCGATAGTACAAATGCCGGCGGCATCCTGTCCGCGGTGCTGCAGCACCGTTAACGCGTCATAGATCGACTGGTTTACTGGCATAAAACCGGTGATACCAACAATACCGCACATATTGTCATTTCCTCATTAGCCGCACTCCCGATGGTGTCACCGGGGTAAAAAACTGGACGTGCTTTTCAGGTAATCAAAAAACCACCTGATGATATAACTGAACTGGGGAATGAGCTGAGACTGTTGCCAGTCCGGGCTTTTCGAAAAGCCGGTGAATGTATCAAGGAAGAAAAGAATGGCGGAAACAATCAGCACGCCACGCAACGCCCCGAAACAGACCCCCAACACCCTGTCGGTTCCCGACAAGCCGGTTTTTTCAACCAGCGAGCCGATCACATAGTTCACGATGGCACCCACAATCAGGGTGGCAACGAACAACACCGCAATTGCGATGCTATTGCGAACCAGTTCGTCGTTAAAACCTGTAAACCAGACTGCCAGGTAGGCGTAGTAATGACTGGCGACAAAAAACGCGCATCCCCAGGTAACAAGAGATAAGGCTTCCCGGACAAACCCGCGAATCAGGCTGACCAGAGCCGAAAAACCAACTACCGCAATAATGACGTAATCAATCCAGATCATGAACGCTTCCAGTACAGTGCTTCGCACCCCTGCATCCAGTTCGGGGCGCATTCTAACAGAAAAAGAAAACGTTTGCGTAGCCTTTTCCCGTTCACAGTGATGAAAAAGGGCGAGGAAAAATAATTTCTTCGCCCGCGACTAATAACAATATTTAATTGACTGATTTAACAGTTAATTTACTACTTTTCCTGCCACTTTAAATGCAATAAGCCACGCCTGTTACTGCTATCGGCGTGGCTTATCAGCCTGTCAGTGCACGCTATAGGGTTTAACCACCCCGCCCAGACCGGAAACGCTCTGAAGTTCGCTCAGCGAACTCTGCAGTTTCGCTTTGGACGCGTCAGGACCGACATAAATACGGGTAATCTGACCCTGCACCGGTGATGACGGCACGGTAAAGGCGCGATAGCCAGAGAGCCGCAGCTTCGCCACAATCTCATCGACTTTCGCCGCATTTTTCAGTGCGCCAAGCTGCACCACATACGCCTGCCCCGCTGGCGCGCTGGCTGGCTTCTGCGTTTCTGCCGGCTTGCTCTGCTCCGCTGCTTTTGGCTGCTCTGCAGGTTTCGGCGTCTCCACCGGCTTCGGCTTCGGTTGTTCCACCGGCTTCGGCCTGCTCTGCTCCACCGTTTTAGGCTTCGTCTGTTCAGCGGGTTTTTGCTGGGTTCGGGGCGGCGTCTGCTGATGCACCGCCGGTGGCGTCACGACGCTCGGCTGGCTGTTCTGCACCGGCTGCGCGCTGCCGCTGACGGCCGGATTTTGTGCTGCCTGGCTGGCCGCTGACTGCTGTGCGGCACCGGCACCTTCCGGCGGCTGCGACGGCAGCGGCTGCGTAACCGGCGGCACCATTTCACTATCCTGCTGATCGTCAGGCTTCGGCACCAGCGGAATCGCTGCAAACTCTTCTTTGTAATGCTTTTTCTTACCGTCCAGCAGGCCTGGCAGCACAATGACGCCAATCGCCACCAGGATCACCGTGCCCACTAACCGATTTTGAAACTTACTCGCCACTGCCGTTCTCCGCTGCCATCAATTCCATAACCTGTGCTACGGTGTGAAACGAACCACACACCAGAATCACATCCTCCCGGCTGGCCTGCGCACGCGCTGCCTGCCACGCCGCATCGACGCTGGCATACGCCGTACCGTGCTCCAGATGTGCAAGCAGCTCTTCCGCCGATGCGCCACGCGGGCCTGCCAGCGGCGCGCAATACCAGTGCGTCACCTGCGGTGCCAGCGCTGCGAGCGTACCGGCGATATCTTTGTCGTGCAGCATACCCGCTACCGCATGAATGCTTTTGCCTGCGGGCAGTGCCGCCAGGCGCGACGCCAGCCAGGCGGCCGCGTGCGGATTGTGCGCCACATCCAGAATCACCTGCGGCGCGTGGCTGACGGTCTGAAAGCGGCCCGCCAGCATTGCCTGCGGCAGATGCGTACGGATGATGGCATCAGAGACATCCAGACCTGACGCCCGTAACGCAGCCAGCGCCGTGGCCGCGTTCGGCAGCGGCACCTGCGGCAGCGGCAGATCGCGCAGTTCACCCTGCGCATCCTGCAGCATCCAGCTATCATCAGAGCGCTGCCACTGCCAGTCGCGATTGATCTGGTGCAGCACGGCACCGGTTTCTGCGGCAACGGCGGCGATGGTTGCCGGCATCTCCGCTTCGCCTACTATGGCAGGTTTGCCGGCGCGGAAAATACCTGCTTTTTCCCGCCCGATACTCTCGCGGTCGGGGCCAAGCCAGTCTGTGTGATCGAGTGCGATACTGGTGATCACTGCGACATCAGTATCAACAATGTTGGTGGCATCAAGACGGCCACCCAGTCCGACCTCGAGGATCACCACGTCAAGGTTCGCCTGGCGGAACAGATTAAGCGCAGAGAGCGTGCCAAATTCAAAATAGGTGAGCGAGGTATCACCGCGTCCCGCTTCGATTTCAGCAAAGCTGGCGCTGTGCTGCGCCTCTGGCAGCTCCGCGCCCTGCACGCGCACGCGCTCGGTGTAGCGCACCAGATGGGGCGAACTGTAAACGCCTGTGCGGTAGCCTGCTGCCATCAGCAGCGTTTCCAGCATGCGGCAGGTGGTGCCTTTGCCGTTGGTTCCGGCAACGGTGAAGATAAAGGGAGCAGGTTTCAGCAGGTCAAGCTGCGCGGCAACGCGCTGAATACGATCCAGACCCAGTTCAATCGCCTGTGAGTGAAGATGCTCAAGATAGTGAAGCCACGTGGCCAGCGGCGACGTGCCCTGAGGAGGCTGATGCGTGTTCATGAGTCCCGTCTGTTGCGTGGTACAGCTCATCGTTCAGCGCAGCGGCGGAAAGAGAGGCCTGCGCGCGGCTGATGGCTATCAACAGGCAGGCACCGGCACAGCTGCTCACTGAAAATGGGATGTACGGAATGAAAGTAAAAAGGCGCATCACTGCGCCTTTCGGTTGCCTGTCAGGCGTCGTTGCTTTCTGGTTCCACCACCACTGGCGGTTCGCCATCCAGCTGCGGAGCCGGCAGGTTCATCATTTTTGCCAGCAGGCTGGCCAGCTTAAAGCGCATTTCCGGACGACGGATGATCATGTCGATCGCGCCTTTTTCAATCAGAAATTCACTGCGCTGGAAGCCCGGCGGCAGCTTTTCACGTACCGTCTGCTCAATCACGCGTGGACCGGCAAAACCGATTAGCGCTTTTGGTTCTGCCACGTTGAGATCGCCCAGCATCGCAAAGCTGGCAGAGACGCCGCCCATGGTCGGATCGGTCAGCACGGAGATATAAGGCAGACCGCGTTCCTGCATTTTCGCCAGCGCCGCGCTGGTTTTTGCCATCTGCATCAGCGACTGCAGCGCTTCCTGCATACGCGCTCCGCCGCTGGCAGAGAAGCAGATCAGCGGGCAGTTATCTTCCAGCGCCTGCTCTACGGCACGCACAAAGCGTGCGCCCACTACCGAGCCCATTGAGCCGCCCATAAAGGCAAACTCAAATGCTGCTGCAACAACCGGCATGCCGTGCAGCTGGCCTTTCATGACGATCAGCGCATCTTTTTCGCCGGTGTCTTTCTGGGCCGCTACCAGACGATCCTTATACTTTTTGGAGTCGCGGAACTTGAGCAGATCTTTTGGCTCCAGCTCGCTTCCCAGCTCAACCATCGATCCTTCATCCATCAGGCTATGCAGACGCTCGCGCGCATGCATACGCATGTGGTGGTCGCACTTCGGGCAGACCTCAAGGTTGCGCTCCAGCTCGGCGCGGTAGAGCACCTGACCACAGCTGTCACACTTGGTCCACACCCCTTCCGGGATGCTGGCTTTGCGCGTAGGCGTCGTGGTGCTTTTATTCAGTATGCGTTCAATCCAGCTCATTGATGACCTTTCTGTTTAATGCTGACCTGGTCCAGTCTTTTCGTTACTGCTGAAATCACCTTCAGCAGGCCGTAAATGTCGCTCATTAAACCACAACCTGTTCACGCTGTGGATAAAAATATGGCGGCGCGCTTACTGCGATTTCTGCTGACGCGCCTGACGGCGATGGCGCCATACTTCAATCACGCCTGGCAGTACCGATACCACGATAATGCCGACAATCAGCAGTTTGAGATTCTCCTGTACCACCGGCAGATCGCCAAACAGATAGCCGGCATAGGAGAACAGCAGCACCCATAACAGCGCGCCCGTGACGTTGAAGAGCGCAAAGTGGCGATAGGACATGTGCCCCATACCCGCCACGAAGGGGGCAAAGGTTCGCACGATTGGCACAAAGCGCGCAAGTATAATGGTTTTGCCGCCGTGACGATCGTAGAACGCATGGGTTTTATCAAGATAGCTGCGGCGGAAGATTTTTGACTGCGGATTACTGAAGAGTTTCTCACCGAACAGACGGCCAATGGTGTAGTTCACCGCATCGCCGAGAATGGCGGCGATAACCAGCAGCGTGACCATCAGATGCACGTTTAAATCGTTGCCCGGTAATGCAGCAAGTGCGCCTGCCACAAACAGCAGCGAATCACCCGGCAGAAATGGCGTCACCACCAGGCCAGTCTCGCAAAACAGGATCAGGAACAGGATGGCGTAGATCCAGATGCCATACTGCGCCACCAGTTCGGCCAGGTGCACATCAATGTGCAGAATAAAATCGACAACAAAATGGATAAACTCCATACCAGCTAACTCCCTGACACCCTATGGTTAAAAATTAATCTGCGAGGAATAGTGGTCCCGGCGCAGGCTGTGGTAACGCAAAATGCGATGGGTAATCCACCGCTACCAGATATAACCCTTCTGCTTTGGCGGTTGCCGCTGCCAGCGTGCGATCTTTCGCCGCCAGCAGATCTGCTATCCAGCTCTCCGGCTGATTGCCGTTGCCGACTTCTATCAGGCTGCCAACGATGTTACGCACCATATGGTGCACAAAAGCATTAGCTTTAATATCGACAATGACAAACGCGCCCTGCCGCGTCACGTTCAGATGCATCACGTTGCGCCACGGCGTGCGCGACTGACACTGCACGGCACGAAACGAGGTAAAATCATTCTCGCCCAGCAGATGCTGGCCGGCACGCTGCATCTTCTCTGCATCAAGCGGATGGTAGTAGTGCGTCAGCCCGTTGCCCAGAATAGCCGGGCGCAGCCGCTGGTTATAAATCACATAGCGGTAGCGTCGCGCGGTCGCGCTGAAGCGCGCGTGAAAGCTCTCCGGCACCGCTTTTACCCAGCGTACGGCGATATCATCCGGCAGATTGGCATTGACCCCCAGCGTCCAGGCGCTGTCAGCGCGCCGGGAAGTGGTTTCAAAATGCACTACCTGACCGGTGCCGTGTACACCTGCGTCGGTACGCCCGGCACAAAAAACGCTGACGTCATGGTTCGCTACTTTCGCCAGCGCTTTCTCCAGCTTCTCCTGCACGCTGCGTACTTCATTTTGCCGCTGCCAGCCATAGTAGCGGCTGCCGTCATACTCAATGCCCAGCGCCAGCTTCAGGGTTGTCGCCTCCGCCTGCATCAGTAGAAATACTCCTGCACCAGCTTCTCCGCCGTTTTCACTGCCATCAGCGCGCCGCCAAAGCGTACGTTATCCGCCACCGACCAGAACTGCAGCAGCTCCGGAACGCCGTAGTCGTTGCGCAGGCTGCCAATGCTCAGCACTTCATTACCGGAGGCATCACCAACCTGCGTCGGGTAATCCCCCTCTTCGCTCAGGCTGATATCTTCCGCACGCGCCAGTTCATCACGCGCCTCTTCGGCAGAGAGCGGACGCAGATTTTCCAGATAGACGATTTGCGCATTGCCGTAAAACACCGGCGCCTGCACGCTGCTGACGGCAATCGGCAGTCCCTCATCCTGCAGCACTTTACGCACCTGCTCCACGACGCGACGTTCACTTGCCACGCTGCCGCTGCTGTCAGCCTGCTGCGGCAGCAGGTTAAATGCCAGCTGACGGCCAAAATAGTGTTCGTCAGGCGGAATGCCATTCAGCAGGCGCGCACTCTCGCCTGCCAGCCCATCCACGGCAGCTTTGCCCTGGCTGGATACTGACAGCAGGTTTGTTACCTGAATGCGGCTCAGCCCGGCGGTTTCAACCAGTGGTTTGATGGCGCATAACAGCTGGCTTACCAGCGCATCTGCCACGCTGATGATATTACGGTTACGGTAGTCCGCCAGTACCTGCGGGTTCACATCCGGTACCACCAGCGGCACATCCGGCTCCAGCGCGAACAGATCGCTGCTGTCGATCACCAGGCATCCCTGGCTCGCCGCCTCTTCTGCGTAGCGGGCTGACGCCTCGCGACCGGCGGTGAAAAACGCCAGCTGCGCCTGGGTCCAGTCGAACTCAGCCGCATCCTGTACGCGCACCGAACGGCCGGCAAAACGCAGTGTTTCACCCGCGCTGTTTTCGCTTGCCAGCAGATGGATCTCACCAACCGGGAACTGGCGTTCCGCCAGCAGTTCCAGTACAGCGTTTCCTGTGGCGCCTGTTGCGCCCAGTAGCGCAATATTCCAGCCGTCAGACATGTTGGTTTACTCCAGACAATGACATAAAAACAGAAGGCGGTAATGATACCGCCTCATAATTCAGATTCGTTCCCGCTGTGCGCCGTGGCGCATCATTCCGGGAGAGAGGATGGCTGCCCCTGCAGGCTGACGCGAAAGCCCAGCTGCTTCAGCATGCTGGCGCTGGCAGCGTTGTCGCAGATCACCTGCAGCGAAGACCACTCACGGCGCTCTTCGTACTGCCGGCGCAGCCGGTCAAACTCGCCCGGCTGGCCTGCTGCTTTACGCAGCGGCGCGTCGTCGCGGCGCACATCATACACCAGGTGTGCCAGTCGTTTCAGCGTTGCCTGATCGAGTTCACCGTGCAGCGTGATGCTGCTGAACTCCGGCGGCGGCAGCAGACTCTCCAGCGCCACCTGCTGCGGCTGGCCGATAAACGCGCTCCAGGCTTCAAAGACCTGCGTCGTGCCACGCGCTTTACCCTCCAGCGTGTAGCCTGCGATATGGGCGGTGGCGATATCCACACGCGCCAGTAAATCGAGACTGAGATCGGGTTCCGGCTCCCATACATCCAGTACCACGCGCAGATCGCCACGTATTTTCAGCACTTCCAGCAGCGCAGCGTTGTCAACCACCGGACCGCGGCAGGCGTTAATCAGAATGGTATCGGGCCGCAGCGCCATCAGCAGCGCCGCATCCGCCAGGTGCCAGCTTTTATAGCGCCCTTCCTTATTCAGCGGCGTATGAAAAGTCAGGATATCCGCCTGTGCCACCAGCGTTTCCAGCGTATGAAACGGCCCGGTATCGCCACGATCGGCACGGGGCGGATCGCACAGCAGCGTTTTAACGCCCCAGGCTTCCAGTCGCGCCTGCAGACGGCTGCCGACGTTACCAACGCCCACAATGCCCACGGTGCGATCGCGCAGCGCAAAGCCGTCACGTTCAGCCAGCAGCAGCAGCGCAGAGAAGACATATTCCACCACGGCGATAGCGTTGCAGCCTGGTGCGGCAGAGAAGCCGATGCCGGCTGCCTGTAGCGAGGCCTGATCCACGTGATCGGTGCCCGCGGTGGCGGTGCCGACAAATTTTACCGGCGTGTCCGCCAGCAGCGCCGCACTAACCGGGGTCACTGAACGCACCATCAGCGCACTGGCATCACGCAGTTCCGCTTCCGGCAGCGGACGGCCCGGTACGGCAACCACCTCACCGGTACGGCTGAAGAGTTCGCGGGCATAGGGCATGTTTTCATCAACGAGAATTTTCACGGCGGAAGTCCTGTCTGCGGGAAATGAACGCCGGCTAGTGTGCCACAAAGCCGCCGGTTAGCCTAACCGGCTGCGATAACGTTCCGGAGAGGTGCCTGACTGCTGCTGAAACATGACAATCAGCGCCGAGGCAGAGCTATAGCCGAGTTCATGGGCGATAGCCTGTACGCTCATGCCCTGCTCCAGCAGCGCAAGCGTGCGCAGGAAACGCAGCCGCTGCCGCCACTCGCTAAAGGACATTTTCAGCTGCTGCTGACAGCGTCGCGCCAGCGTGCGTTCGGTGGTAAACACGCGCTGCGCCCACTGCGCCAGCGTGGTGTTATCGCCGGGATTTGCCTCCAGCGCACGCAGCACCGGTGCAAGAAATTTATCCTCTGAGGCGGGCAGATAGCTGGTATGCACGGGTGCCTGGCGCAGACGATCCAGCAGCACGTCACACAGGCGCCACTCCGCCTCGCTCTGCGGCTGCGCCAGCGCGCGCTGCGCAAACTCATTCATAATGGCGTGCGTAATGGCATCTGCCGTCAGCAGGCAGGGGCGATCCGGCAGGCCGTTACAGAGTTCCGCCGCCAGATTCAGGGTGCGAAACTGTGCCTGACAGTGGTTATAGCTGCTGTGACGCTGGCCGGGGGGGATCCATACCGGCATCTCGGCCGGTGCCAGCAAACGTTCCCCTTCAATATCCAGCTCCAGCACATGACGGGTGACAAAAATTGCCTGACCCCACGCATGCTGATGCGGCAGATATTCGGTGCGCGCATGCGTCTGCTCATAACGCATAAAAATGCGCGGGGCGTCAGCCGGCGGGCAATAGGCAACCTGAATAGTCATTCTGTCCGGTCATTAACAAATTTTGTCCGATTTTAACTATCTGTTTTAAACCGGTCAAACGTATGCTGGCGGCACATTTTTACGGAGCCTGTTATGAACCTGCTGTTCCCGCTCATTGCGGTGCTGATCTGGTCGATCAACACCATTGTCAGCAAACTCTCGGCTGACGCTATCGATCCTGCTGCGATCTCTTTTTATCGCTGGCTGCTGGCGCTGCTGGTGCTGACCCCGTTCTGCCTGCCCGGCGTATGGCGGCACCGGCGCACAATAAAAAGTCACCTCGGTCAGCTGCTGCTGCTGGGGCTGCTTGGCATGGTGCTCTACCAGAGCCTTGCCTACTATGCGGCACACAGCGTGTCGGCGGTGATGATGGGCATACTGGGGGCCACCATTCCGCTGCTGACGATTCTGCTCAGCCTGCTGGTGCTGCGTCTGGCCCCCACGCGCGGTATTCTGCTGGGCGGGATTCTCTCATTTATCGGGCTGGTCTGGCTGGTCAGCGCCGGCAATCCGGCCCAGCTGCTGGCGCAGCGACCCGGCAATGGCGAAGTCATGATGCTGGCGGCTTCCACCTCTTATGCACTCTATGGCGTACTAACCAAACGCTGGGCGATCCCGCTCCCCACCTGGCAAAGCCTCTATGTGCAGATTTTCTTCGGTGTTGTGCTGCTGCTGCCGGGCTTTCTGCTCGCGCCGGAGGTCGCGCTGACGCAGCAGAACCTGCCGCTGGTGCTGTTTGCCGGGCTGTTTGCCTCGATCGTGGCGCCCTTTTTGTGGATCCTTGGCGTGCAGCGGCTGGGTGCCAGCACCACCAGTATCTTTATGAACGTGGTGCCGGTATTTACAGCGCTTATTGCGGTGCTGTTTCTGCATGAGCAGCTGCACAGCTATCACTGGATTGGCGGCGGTATTACGCTTACCGGCGTGATCCTGGCGCAGCGGCTGAAGACGCCGCTGCGCCAGCCGGCCATCAGGGAAAGCTGACGGTGACCCGCAGTCCGCCCAGCTGCGGGCTGCGATCGAGACGCAGCCGCGCGCCGTGCCAGGCGCAGATATCTTTCACCAGCGCCAGCCCGATACCCGCACCAGGCTGCCCGCTGGGATCGAGACGTGCAAACGGCTGGAGCGCCTGCTGCTGCTGCGCAGCGTCTATACCGGGGCCGCTGTCTTCAATCTCCAGCTGATGCCCCTGCAGCCGCGCCGTTACCGTTCCCTGCGCCGGCGTATATTTAATCGCATTATCCAGCAGGTTGGCGCACAGTTCAGCCAGCAGCAGTGCGTCTCCCTGTACGCGACACGTCTCTTCGTCCTCGAAACCTAAATCAATCTGCTTGTGCCGCGCGGCGGTATAGCCGCTCAGGCACGCCTGCTGCACAATCTGACTGAGATCAACGCGGGTAAAGGGTTTATCTTCGCCGTGGCGCGCCTTGATCTGCGCCAGCTGCAGCAGCCGGTCAGTCAGCTCTACGGTATCGTTCAGCGTGTGGCGCATGCCCTGCAGGCTCTCACGCCACTGCTGCGGATCGTCACTGCTGAGCGCCACGCTGACCTGAGTTTTCAGAATGGTCAGCGGCGTACGCAGCTGGTGCGACACATCGGCGCTGAAGCGCTCCTGCCGCGCCAGCAGCCCGCGCAGCCGCTCCAGATGCCGGTTAAATGCCACAATCAGCGGCTGCAGCTCTGACCAGGGCACCAGCGACGGCAAGGGCGTCAGCTCCCCTGGCGCACGGCGCAGCATAATCCGCGACAGCCGGCGCAGCGGCCGCAGCACCCGGCGCAGCAGCATCCCCGCCAGCAGCAGCGTGATCAGCACCAGGAAACTCTGGCTGATCAGCGCCGTGCGCAGCAGGCTGTCGGCAAAGGCGTGCCGGGAGTTCAGCGTTTCCGCCACCAGCACCAGCGCCATGCCTTCTACCCCCTCTTCATTCACCGGCTGCCATAGCGCCGCCACCCGAATCGGCTGCCTGCGGTAATGCGCATCATAAAAATGCACCAGCGCCGGGTATGCATCAGAGAGCGGCGCGTTACGCGGCAGCAGCGGCAGATCGGGATAGCCGGAGAGCGTATTTCCCTGCGGGGAAATAACCTGATAGAAGAGCTGGTCGTTCATATTACGCTCAAAACTGTCCAGCACTACCCAGGGCACATCAACCTCCAGATGGCGCTGACGTACCACCAGCCTTTCCGCCACGGTACGGGCTGACGCCAGCAGTGAACGGTCGTAGGCCTGGTTTGCTGCCTGCAGCGCGCTCTGATAATGGGTATAGACCGAGAGCGCCCACAGCAGCAGCAGCGGTACGCCCAGCCACAGCAGCAGTTCACCGCGCAGCGAGTGCATCAGTCGCACGGCTGCTGCTCCAGGCTGTAGCCGAGCCCGCGCAGGGTCACAATCACCACGTCGCTGCCGGAGAGCTTTTTGCGCACCCGATGCACATAAAGCTCAATGCTCTCCGGGCTGGCGTCATCGGCCAGGGTAAACGTCTGCTCATAGAGGTGCTGACGCGATACCGGTCGCCCCGGCCGCTGCATCAGCGTCGAGAGCACGCTCGATTCGCGCGGCGTCAGCGATAGCGGCTTCTGGTTCAGCAGGAAGTAACCTTCGCTGTCGCGTTCCAGCTGTCCGAGCCGCTGCGTCTGCGCCGTCTGCCCGTGGCTGCGGCGCAGCAGCGCGCGCAGCCGCGCATCCAGCTCATCCAGCTCAAACGGCTTGGTCAGGTAGTCGTCGGCGCCGCCGTTTAAGCCCTGTACCCGCTGCGCCAGCGTACTTTGTGCCGTCAGCAGCAGCACCGGCACGTTCTGTCCGCGTTTGCGCAGCCGGGCCAGTACTGCCAGGCCATCCAGCCGTGGCAGTGACACATCCAGCACCACCAGCGCGTAGTCCTCACTTTGTAATATATGATCGGCGGCCAGCCCGTCCGCGACCCAGTCGACAGCAAACCCTTTTTGCGTGAGCGCCTTTTGCAGCCATGAGGCCAGTTCAGTGGTGTCTTCCACCAGTAAGAGACGCATATCACATCCTGTCATTTTTGCTGATGGCTGAAAGGTAAATGAAAGGTTGCTGTTTTAACAATTCAGCAACCACGAATGTTCGGTGGTCATCACAAACTGGAAGAATGACTGGAGCGAACCATGAAAAAAACAGGCCTTCTCGTCCTCGCCTCATCCCTGCTGGCTTTTTCAGTAACCTCTGCGCTGGCAGCGGTACCACAGCGCACCGAGTGTATCGCCCCGGCCAAACCCGGCGGTGGTTTTGACCTGACCTGTAAGCTGATCCAGGTCTCCATGCAGGAGACCGGCCAGCTCACCTCGCCTATGCGCGTGACCTACATGCCTGGCGGCGTCGGCGCAGTGGCCTATAACGCCATTATTGCGCAGCGCCCGGCCGAAGCGGGTACGCTGGTAGCCTTCTCCGGCGGGTCGCTGCTTAATCTGTCACAGGGCAAATTTGGCCGCTATTCCGTGGACGACGTGAAGTGGCTGGCCGCCGTCGGCACTGACTACGGCATGGTGGCGGTACGCGCCGACGCGCCGTGGAAAACGCTGGGCGAGCTGATGGAGGCGATGAAAAACGATCCTAATAAAGTCGTCGTAGGCGCCGGCGCATCAATCGGCAGTCAGGACTGGATGAAAACCGCGCTGCTGGCGCGTGAAGCCGGTATCGATCCGCGCAAAATGCGCTATGTCGCCTTTGAAGGTGGCGGCGAGCCGGTGACCGCACTGCTTGGCAACCATATTCAGGTGGTGTCCGGTGATATGAGTGAAATGGTGCCACACCTGCAGGGCGGCAAAATGCGCGTGCTGGCGGTGATGAGCGACAAACGTCTGCCGGGTGAACTGGCCGATATCCCCACCGCTAAAGAGCAGGGCTTTAACGTTGAATGGCCGGTGATCCGGGGTTATTACCTGGGTCCTAAAGTCAGCGATGCGGAGTACCAGTGGTGGGAAGATTCGTTTAAAAAACTGGTTACCACCAAAGAGTTTCAGCAGCAGCGCGATCTGCGCGGCCTGTTTGAATTCAACATGTTTGGCAGCGAACTGGATGCTTACGTGAAAAAACAGGTCGCTGACTATCGTGAAAAAGCGAAATCGTTCGGGCTGGCGAAATAGCGGAGGCAATAATGAGCGATCGTATTTTTGCCGCCATCTGGCTGGCGCTCTGTATTGCCGGCCTGTTTATCGGCTGGCAGATCCAGAGTGAATATAGCTATGAGCCGGTCGGTCCGCGCCCTTTCCCGCTGCTGCTGCTCGGGCTGATGGCGATCTGCGCCGTTATGATGCTGCTGCGCAAGCCTGACGCTATTCAGTGGCCGCAGGCGAAGACGCTGAAGAAACTGCTGGCGCTCTGCCTGATGCTGCTGGCCTATGGCTGGTTGTTTGAACGCATGGGCTTTCCGCTCTGCACGACCCTGCTGACCTTTGGTATCGGTCTGCTGTTTGGCGCGCGCTGGTGGGCGGCGGCGATCTCTGGCGTGGTGATGGGCGTGGCGCTGTTTTACGCCTTCGACCGGCTGCTTGACGTAACGCTGCCGATGGGCAGCTGGCTGAGTTAACAGGAGTCAATAATGGATACCTGGTCTTTTCTGATGCAGGGCTTCGCTGTCGCTATGACGCCGGAGAACCTGATGATCGCCCTGATCGGCTGCTTTATCGGCACCATTGTCGGCTTACTGCCGGGGCTGGGCCCGATTAACGGCGTGGCGATCCTGATGCCGCTGGCGTTTGCTCTGCACCTGCCGGCTGAATCAGCGCTGATCCTGCTGGCTACTGTCTATATCGGCTGTGAATATGGCGGACGTATCTCTTCGATTCTGCTGAATGTACCGGGTGACGCAGGCGCTATCATGACCGCGCTGGATGGCTATCCGATGGCGCAGCAGGGGAAAGCGGGCGTAGCGCTCTCTATCTCCGCCGTCAGCTCGTTTGTCGGATCCACCATCGCGATTCTCGGCATCATTCTGTTTGCCCCGATTCTGGCAAACTGGTCGCTGGCGTTTGGTCCGGCGGAATATTTTGCCCTGATGGTGTTTGCCATCGCCTGCCTCGGCAGCATGATGAGCCACAACCCGCTGAAATCATTCCTGGCCGCCCTGATCGGTCTGGGTATGGCTACCGTGGGCGTCGATGCGAATACCGGTGTTTATCGCTTTACCTTCGACAGCGTACACCTCTCCGACGGCATTCAGTTTGTGGTGGTGGTGATTGGCCTGTTCTCGGTCAGCGAAATTCTGCTGATGCTGGAATCCACCAGCGGCGGTCAGAAGATGGTGCGCGCCAGCGGCCGCATGATGTTCAATATGAAAGAAGCGGCCCAGGCAACCGGCGCCACGCTGCGCTCCTCCTTTCTGGGCTTTTTCGTTGGCGTGCTGCCGGGTGCGGGTGCCACTATCGCCAGCGCTATCGCCTATATGACGGAGAAGAAGATCAGCGGCAGCGACCAGTTCGGCAAGGGGGATATTCGCGGCGTGGCAGCACCGGAAGCAGCAAACAATGCCTCGGCGTGTGGCTCGTTTATTCCGATGCTGACGCTGGGCATTCCGGGTTCCGGCACCACGGCGGTGATGGTGGGCGCGCTGACGCTCTATAACATCACACCAGGCCCGGCGATGTTTATCGAACAGCCTGACATTGTCTGGGGTCTGATTGCCGCACTGCTGATCGGCAACGTGATGCTGCTGATCATGAATATCCCGATGATCAATATCTTTGCCCGCATGCTGACCATTCCGCTCTGGTTTCTGGTGCCCGCCATTGCCGCCATTTCCGCCGTCGGCGTGTATGCGGTACACAGCACCACGTTTGACCTGCTGCTGATGGTGGGCTTAGGCATCTTCGGCTATATCCTGCGCAAGATGGATTTCCCGATGTCGCCGCTGATCCTCGGCTTTGTACTGGGTGAAATGCTGGAGCAGAACCTGCGTCGTGCGCTCTCGATCAGTAACGGTAATCTGCCGATTTTGTGGGAGAGCCTGATCTGCAAAGTGCTGCTGGTGCTGGCCATCGCGGTGCTGGTTGTGCCATTCGTCTGGAAACGCTGGCGGCGCAGCCGCTTCAGAGCGGCGGAAGCAGAATAAATCCGGATGTTATTGCTTTTCTGATATCAGCCCCCGTGGATTTCCCGGGGGCTTTTGCTATCATATGCGCCTCTTTTTCCGGCGCACCCGGATCTGACTCGTTTTTCAAGGATTCCGCCATGCAACCTCTCAGCGGTCCCGGTGTGCCCGCGGGCGATCGTTCTGCGCTTACCGGTGCTTCCGGCCCGGCTCGCCCCGGTGGTCCGGCCGGCGAACAGCCTCTCTCTCCGGCGCAGCGCACTACGCTGGAACGGCTTATTGTACGCATTATGTCTCTCAGCACCCTGAAAGCGCCTGAGCTGTGGGCTGGCGTACGCCACGAAGTGGGCGTGAAGAGCGATGCTGACTTTCAGTCGCGCCATTTTCCGGCCGCTGAACAGCACCTCAACCGTCGTCTGAGCCAGGTGCAGGACAGTCACGCCACGCGCCAGCTGCTTCAGCAGCTGCAGGATAAGCTACCGCAGGGCAATAACCGTCAGGCGGTAAGCGACTTTATACGCCAGCAGTTTAATCAGACGGTGTTAAGTGCACTGAGCCAGGATCAGCTGCGGCAGGTTCTGACCATGCTGCAGAACGGTCAGATGGCGATCCCGCAGCCGCAGCAGAGCCGCAGTACCGATCGGACATTGCTGCCGGCGGAGCAGCAGGCGCTGAACCAGCAGGTGACGCGGCTGGCGGCCACAACCGGCGAGTCGCCGGTAAAACTGCTGACCGACGCGCTGAAACTGGTGAATCTTAAAAGCGGCGATCCGGTGCCGTCGCGGCACTTTCCGCTGCTGACGCAGTATCTGCAGGTGCGCCAGACGCTGGGGCAGCACAGCGCCCCCACGCTGCAGCTGCTGGAAAGCTCGCTGAAGCAGCCGCTGAGCCGTGATGAACAGCAGCTGCTGCAGGATTACAGCCAGCAGCGTTTTCAGGCGACGCCACAAACCGTGCTGACCGCGACGCAGTGTCAGGACCTGCTGAATCAGCTTTTCAGCCGCCGGGCTGAGCGCGGTGATACGCTGCCGCTGGCTGACAGTGCGCGCCAGCCACAGCCTATATGGGCGCCGTTTACAGAGATTCTGCCGCGCCCGCTGGCGCAGCGCCCGGCGCTGTCGCTGATCATCGCGGTGGGTGTGGTGCTGTTTCTGCTCTGGCTGCTGGCCTGAGTCAGCAGCCGCACCCGGCCGCAGCACCGTGCTGTGGCCACTCTCCCGCGGCGGTTCCCCCTGCCAGCGGATGTCCGTCGCGCTTCCAGAAATCCAGCCCGCCAATCAGCTCTTTAACCTGAAATCCCAGCGCTGCCAGTTTCAGTGCCGCTTTGGTTGAGCCATTGCAGCCAATGCCGTCGCAGTAGGTGATATAGACCTTGCTGCGATCGAGCGCCGCCGTGCTGTGTGCGCTGATGGTACGGTGGGGAAACGAATGCGCGCCGCAGATATGTCCTGCAGCATAGTGTTCAGGGCTGCGGGCATCAAAAACAACAATGGCAGCCTCGCCGCGTGCCAGATCCTCTGCCAGATCCCAGGCATCGGTGTAATAGCGCAGCTTATGCTGCAGATACGCGTAACTCTCTTCCGCACGGGCGGCGGGATAGTGTAATACAGCGGACATACTCTTCTCCTGTTGCGATTTGCCCCTACTTTACGGCAAATTGGCCTCTGCCATGAGACCCTTTCTGTCAGAGTGATAAGACCATTATGTATCAGGAACTGATCGCGCTTTTTCAGCAGCAGGTGCAGGGAGGACGACGCGAGCGCCTCTGCCGCGCTCTGCGTCAGGCGATAATCAGCGGCCAGCTGCGCCACGGTGAGAAGCTGCCCTCCAGCCGTCAGCTGGCCGCAGAGCTCTCAGTCGCGCGCGTCACTACGGAAGCGGCCTACGCGCAGCTGGAGAGCGAGGGCTATCTGCAGCGCCACACCGGACGCGGTACTTTCGTCGCGATTACGCTGGCTATGCCGTCAGAAGCGCAATCAACCCGTCAGGCGCCGCATTTCTCGCAGCGTGGCCTGCAGCTGCTGGCGACCGGCGGCTGTCAGGATCCACCCTTCCCTGCGGCGTTTGCCGCCGGATCGCCCGATTTGCGGGCTTTCCCGCACGCCCAGTGGCGGCGCATCAGCAGCAGCGTACAGCGCCGGCTCGGCAGCCGCGTAATGGGCTACGGCGATCCGCTCGGCTACCTGCCATTGCGTCAGGCGGTCTCGGAGTATCTGAGTCTGTCACGCGGTATGCGCTGTCGCCCGGAACAGGTCATCATCCTGACCAGTTCTCAGCAGGCGCTGCAGCTGCTGGCGCTGCTGCTGCTGGATCCGGACGATGAAGTCTGGCTGGAGGATCCTGGCTATCCGGGGGCACGTAACGCCTTTCTTGCCGCAGGCGCGCACTGCCGGGCGATGCCGCTGGATGAAAACGGCGCGATCCCCTTCTCCGGTCGCGCCCGGCTGGTTTACCTGACGCCGGGGCATCACTATCCAACCGGTATAGCAATGAGCCTGCCGCGACGGCTGGAGTGGCTGGCATGGGCGCAGCAGCATAACAGCTGGCTGATTGAAGACGATTACGACAGCGAATTTCATTACGGTGAACGACCTGCGCCGGCGTTGCAGGGCATGGCGCGTGACAGCAGAGTGATCTCGCTGGGAACCTTTTCCAAAACCCTGTTTCCTTCCCTGCGCCTGGCGTGGATGGTAGTGCCGCCGCAGCTGACTGAGCCGCTGGGCCGGGCGCGCAGCGTGCTGGATGGTCACAGCGCGCTGCTGCCTCAGGCTATTACCGCTGAATTTATGCAGCAGGGCCATTTTGCCAGCCATCTGCGTCTGATGCGTCAGCTCTATCACTACCGGCGCGACCGGCTTCTGGACGAGATTTGCACCCGTATGCAGCCGTGGCTGCGGCCGTTCCCGGCAAACGGTGGTCTGCAACTGACTGTCGCGCTACTGCAGGGCAATGAGGCCGCGCTGACGCAGCAGGCTGAGGCTGCGGGTCTGCTGCTGCCGCGCCTCTCCCCGCTATACCATGCGACTGCGCCGCAGCCTGGCTGGCTGCTCGGTTTCGCAGCGCTGACGCCGGCTGAGATCGCCAGCGCCTGCGACACGCTGGTTATGCTGCTGGCGCGCGGCGCGCGCAGCACCCGGTAATCACGGAACCGGCCACGGCGCAGAGCGCGCCGGCCAGATAGACAGCGCCATAGCCCGACGCCGTCGCCAGCAGGCCGGTTAGCGGGCCGCTGATGGCATAGGCGATATCCTGAAAAGCAGAGAATGCGCCCAGCGCGGTGCCGCGTACCTGCGGGGCGACGCGACGCACCACTTCAACCCCCAGCGCCGGAAATATCAGCGAGCAGCCGCAGCCGGTCAGCGCCGCCCCTGCCAGCGCCAGCCAGCCTGAGGTGGCAAAGGCAAGCAGCAGCAGGCCCAGCGCCTCCACCAGCAGTGACGCCAGCGCCACCCGGATCCCGCCATAACGATCCGGCAGATGACCAAAGAGGATACGTACCCCGGTAAAAGCGCAGCCAAATGCGGTAAGGGCAAAGCCGGCGTGCCCCCACGCCTGGGCTGCAAAATAGAGGGAGGTAAACGTCCCGATCACCGCAAAACCGGCGCCCTGTAGCGCCAGCACCAGCCCCGGTGAAAAAATAGCGCTGATAACGCTCCACAGCGCCGGCCGCATGCCGCTGGCGACCGGCACCGCACGGACCCAGCCGTTAACCATCAGGGCCAGCAGCGGCAGCAGCAGCGCCGCACCGCTGATAGCCAGCAGCCCGACATGCTGATACATCAGCACGCCCAGCGGAGCGCCTGCCGCCAGTGCACCGTAGATTGCCATTCCGTTCCAGGACATCACCCGACCCGAGTGCCTGGCCCCCGCCAGTCCCAGCCCCCATGTCAGATTACCGGTAAGCAGCAGGCTTTCACCCACGCCCAGCAGCAGACGCGCCAGTACCAGCAACACAAAGCGTATGCCAGGCGCGACCGGCAGCAGCACGGCGGCAGCATAGGCCACCCCTGTCAGCGCAATCGTCAGCATACCGTAGCGGGTGGTGGCGCGCGCACCCTGCTGATCCGCGCGCCGGCCGGCAAAACTGCGCGTCAGCAATGTGGCAAAAAACTGGCTGCCTGTTGCAATGCCCACCATCAGGTTGCTCATGCCAAGCTCCTGATGCACATACAGCGGGATCACCGGCAGTGCCAGTCCGGCAGTCAGATAGCTGAGGAACACGGCAAATGAGGTACAGGCGAGCGGTAATACGGACGCGTTAGCGTGAACAGTCATGTTTGCGCACTCCCTGTCAGCAACAATAGCGCACGAAAATTATGGGGGAAAACAGGAGTGTATGCAGGTCAAAGCGGGGTTGTCAAAGCGGCTCAGGCTGAGCAAAGAGAGGCAGGCTGCCATGCCGGCAGCCTGTGATGTCCCGTCAGCGGACGGGACGCGGGCAAATCAGCCCTGATATTTACGCATGGTCAGCGTGGCGTTGGTACCGCCAAAGCCGAAGCTGTTGGACATGACCGTGGTCAGCGCTTTTTCCGTTGGCTGCGTCACGATGTTCATGCCTGCAGCGGCGTCATCCAGATCGTCAATGTTGATACTCGGCGCGATAAAGCTGTGCTCCAGCATCAGCAGGGTGTAGATCGCTTCCTGCACGCCCGCCGCACCCAGGGAGTGGCCGGTCATGGCTTTGGTTGCTGAAATGTATGGCGTGTTGTCACCAAATACTTCGCGAATGGCGCCCAGCTCTTTCACATCGCCAACCGGCGTGGAAGTGCCGTGCGTATTCAGATAGTCGATCGGCGCATCAAGGCCCTGCATCGCCATCTTCATGCAGCGCACTGCGCCTTCACCGGATGGCGCAACCATGTCAGCACCGTCAGACGTTGCACCGTAACCGACAATCTCAGCATAGATATGTGCACCACGTGCCAGCGCGTGCTCCAGCTCTTCAACCACCACCATGCCACCGCCGCCGGCGATAACAAAACCGTCACGGTTCGCATCATAGGTGCGTGAGGCTTTCTCAGGTGCATCGTTGTATTTGGTAGAGAGTGCGCCCATCGCGTCAAACTCGCAGGACATTTCCCAGGTCAGCTCTTCACCGCCGCCGGCAAAAACCACATCCTGTTTGCCCAGCTGAATCTGCTCAACGGCGTTGCCGATGCAGTGTGCTGAGGTGGCGCAGGCAGAGCTGATTGAGTAGTTCACACCGTGAATTTTAAACGGGGTCGCGAGGCAGGCAGACACGCCTGAAGCCATGGCTTTGGTCACCACATAAGGGCCCACGCCTTTCAGCCCACGCGGGCCACGCATAGCGTCAGCACCAAATACCTGATAGCGCGGTGAACCACCGCCGGAGCCAGCGATCAGACCCACGCGCGGGTTGTTCTGATACTGCTCATCAGTCAGGCCTGAATCTTTAACCGCTTCCGCCATAGAAAGATAAGCGTAAATAGAGGCGTCACTCATGAAACGCACGATTTTGCGATCGATGAGCCCGTTGGTATCCAGTTTGACGTTGCCCCACACGTGGCTGCGCATGCCGGCTTCTTTCATCTCTTCAGAGAAAGTGATACCGGAACGGCCTTCACGCAGAGAAGCCAGCACTTCCTGCTGGTTATTACCAATGCTGGAAACGATACCCAGGCCAGTAATCACTGCACGTTTCATTCAATAGTCCTCATTCCACATCTTTTTGGATTGACGTGCACTCTAGCGTACAGTTGTACGCCGAACAAGTCCGATCAGCCATTTCCTTTTGTAAATTTGCGTCATGTGACGCCACTCGCTAAAATCGCGCCACTGCCTGAAAAATGAGCCTTTCCCGTGAAATTATCCCCGGTTGAACATGCGCAATTAACCTGGAACGATCAGGGTACACCTGTTTCCCGAGCGTTCGATGATGTCTATTTCTCTAACGATAATGGACTGGAAGAGACCCGCTATGTGTTTCTCGGCGGTAATCAGCTGCCGCAGCGTTTCAGCACGCATACGCGCGATCTGTTTATTGTGGCGGAGAGCGGCTTTGGCACCGGTCTGAACTTTCTCACGTTATGGCAGGCCTTCGATCAGTTTCGTGCGCAGCAGCCTGCGGCTGCGCTGCAGCGTCTGCACTTTATCAGCTGTGAAAAGTATCCGCTGACGCAGGCAGACCTCACCACGGCGCAGGCCCGCTGGCCGGAGCTGGCACCGTGGGCGACCCAGCTGCAGCTGCAGTGGCCAGCAGCGCTGCCGGGCTGTCAGCGGCTGCTGTTTGACGGTGGACGGGTGACGCTTGACCTCTGGTTTGGCGACATTAATACGCTGATAACAGAGTTTGATGAGAGCCTGCAGGGTCAGGTTGACGCCTGGTTCCTGGACGGGTTTGCGCCGTCTAAAAACCCGGATATGTGGACCCCGGCGCTGTTCAGCGCTCTGGCGCGGCTGGCGCGTGCCGGGGGAACGCTGGCAACCTTTACCGCTGCGGGTTTTGTCCGGCGTGGCCTGCAGGACGCGGGATTCACCGTCAGCAAACGCAAAGGTTTTGCGCATAAGCGCGAAATGCTTACCGGTACGCTGGCGCATGCCGTGGCGCTGCCATCCGCGCAGCCGTGGTATGCGCGGCCTGAAGCAGCAGGCCAGGATGTCGCCATTATTGGCGGCGGCGTCGCCAGTGCGTTACTGGCGCTGGCCCTGCTGCGCCGCGGCTGGCGCGTCACGCTCTACTGCGCCGATGAGGCCCCGGCGCTGGGCGCATCCGGCAATCGTCAGGCGGCGCTCTATCCCTTACTGAATCAGCACGACCCTGCGCTGGCGCAGTTTTTCCCTGCCGCTTTCAGCTTCGCGCGTCGCCTCTACGATAGCCTGCCGGTCAGCGCTGAACACAGCTGGTGCGGCGTGCTGCAGCTGGCGTGGGATGAAAAAAGCGCAGATAAAATTGCGCAGATGCTGTCCCTGTCGCTGCCGCCGGATATCGCTTACGGCGTATCACCGGCTGAAGCGGAACAGCTGGCGGGCGTCACGCTGGGAATGGGTGGCATCTGTTATCCGCGTGGCGGATGGATCTCCCCTTCTCAGCTTACCAGCAACCTGCTGGAGCAGGCTCAGACGCAGGGCCTGCGCCTGCACTGGCTGCACCGGGTTACACAGCTGACGTCGCATGAACCCGGCTGGACGCTGCACTTTTCCGCTCAGGCCGATGTGCAGCATCAGAATGTCGTACTGGCCAACGGGCATGCGCTGCGGACGCTGGAACAGAGTCAGGATCTGCCGGTCTACCCGGTCGCAGGTCAGGTAAGCCATGCGCCCTCGTCAGCAACGCTGGCAACGCTGCAGAGCGTACTTTGTTACGATGGCTATCTGACGCCCGTCAGCCCGACGTTTGGCACGCACTGCATTGGTGCCAGCTATCACCGGGGTGACACCGCAACCGCTTTTCGTGCCGATGACCAGCAGAGCAACCGGCAGCGTCTGATTGCGTGTCTGCCGCAGGCAGCCTGGCCACATGAGATTGATCTCAGTCATAACGAGGCGCGGGTCGGCGTGCGCTGCGCCACGCGCGATCATCTGCCGATGAGCGGCAGCCTGCCGGATTACGCTGCCACGCTGGCGCAGTATGCTGACCTGCCGGGACAGCGCGCCCGCGGAGAGAAGATAGCTGAAGCACCGCACTATCACGGGCTGTTCGTGCTGGGCGCGCTGGGATCGCGCGGACTCTGCAGCGCGCCGCTGGCAGCTGAAGTGCTGGCAGCGCAAATGAGCGGTGAGCCGCAGCCGCTGGACGCACCAACGCTGGCGGCGCTGAATCCAAACCGCTACTGGGTGCGTAAATTGCTGAAGGGAAAAAAGGCGGGACGCTGACAGCCGGGGCGAACGGTCGCCCCGCGTATCAGGCGGTCTGACGTGCCTGGCTAAACAGATTATCCCACATGCCGACCACCAGCGCCTGATCGCGCGGTGAGAGTTCACCTGCGGCGATAGCATTCTGCAGGCTTCTGGACACGACAATCTGCAGCGCTTCCGGCGTATGTTCACCGCTCTGCTCAATTTCCGCGACCGCCAGCGTCAGATGGCCGCGCAGATAACCGCTGGCAAACAGTTCATCATCACTGGCGTGGTCGACCATATCGTCAATCAGCGCCAGAATGCGGGACTCAAATTCTACGATCATCTCTCATTCCTTTCATGTTAAGCAGGCGAATTAAAGCGTTTCCGGCCACGGAAACTGCGCTGCAGTGAGCGCTGGCGTACCATAATAGCGGTTCAGCGCCGCAATAAACTGAGCCGGACGAGCCGGGATCCCCTGCTCCAGGTAGTGCATAACCTGGGCATGGACTCTGCGCTGAAACGCAATGCGATCGGGTTCACAATCGCCCTCGAGATTGTCACAGCTGACATTAAAGGGAAAGTCCGCCGCGACGCAGAACAACCACTCCAGCGCCTGCGGTTTTATTTCGACCGCTTCAAACTGGCTCTGCGTTTGCGCATCGCGCCCGTCAGGGCAGTACCAGTAGCCAAAATCAACCTGCTGACGCCGTGCGTCACCCGCAATACACCAGTGCGAAATTTCATGCAGCGCGCTGGCGTAGAATCCATGCGCAAAAACCACGCGATGCCAGGGTGATTCCGCATCTGCCGGAAGATAAATTGGTTCGTCATCCCCTTTAATTAGACGTGTCTTAAAAGTCTCAGCAAAGCAGCCGTCGAAGATGTCGATCAGCTGCTGATAGTGGTGTTCTGTCGGCATAGTCATCTGTCAGTTAATCATCTGGCGCCATTGTCGCACCGGCGGCGCGATTTGACGAGTCGGGTTTATCCTGCTGCAAACCAGGCCAGTATGTCGGCCCCGTGGCTGTCCCACAGCAGTTTGGCGCTCATAACCGCAGAAACGGTCACGACCATCGGGCGGATCAGCCGCTGACCGCGGCTCAGCACCAGCCGGGCACCAAGTCGTGCCCCGATAAATGCGCCGAGCAGCATCACCACGCCGGTTCCCCACACCAGCTTGCCGCCAAACATAAAGAACAGCAGGCTGGCAAAATTGGAGGTGAAATTCAGTACCTTGGCATGCGCCGTTGCTTTAGCGAGGTTGAAACCGCATAGCGTGACAAAGGCGAGTGCGTAAAAGGATCCGGCCCCCGGGCCGAAGAAGCCATCATAGAAGCCCACACAGCCGCCGCCCACCAGCGCAAACGCCACGCCCTGCAGACGATGTTCGCGATCCACTTCTCCCAGACGCGGCATGAGCAGGAACCAGAGCCCAATGGCGATAAGCAGCAGCGGCAGGATCTGCCGCAGGATATCGGCCTGGATATGCTGGATCAGCAGCGTGCCGCCGACCGCACCGAGAAACGTCATCGCAATGTTCAGCCGCTGGGCACGCAGGTTTACGGCGCCACGACGGACAAAATAGAGACTGGCAGAGAAAGAGCCGCCGACCGACTGCAGCTTATTAGTGGCAAGCGCCTGCGCCGGTGACAGCCCGGCCGCCAGCAGCGAAGGAACGGTCAGCAACCCGCCGCCACCGGCTATTGAGTCAATAAAGGCGGCCAGTATGGCGACAAAAAACAGTACGCCAAGGATAAGCGGGCTGACGATAAAAAGGTCCATTTCACTTCTCGCAGCAGGTAGCAGACAAGCCCGGCGCGGGGCGATGGCCGTTGCGCGCCGGGAGACGTATTCAGAGCCGGTGGTTATCCAGCAGCGCCTGGCAGGATGGCGGCAGCGGCGGCGGTGCTTTTTTTACCGGCGGCGTGCTGCCGGGCTTTTTCGGCAGAAACCAGCTCTCCAGCTCCGCTCCGCAACCATCTCCCGGTGGCGGCGGTGGCTGATCTTCACATTCCAGGCTGCCGGCCGGACAGCGCAGGCGCACATGCATATGCGCCCGATGCGCAAACCACGGACGTACTTTATGCAGCCACGCGCGATCGCTGCCGGCATCGGCGCACAGCTGCTTTTTGATCGCCGGATTCACAAAAATCCGCGTGACGTCGCTGTCTTTCGCGGCCAGCTTGATCAGGCTGTCAATCTGCGGCTGCCAGTGGCGGGCGATCACCTGTTTATCATCCGGCGCCACCAGATCCAGCGGCTGCGGCTTCAGCAGCTGCTGCGCGCTCCAGCGGCTCTTTGGCAGCTGCAGCCAGATGTCCACATCCAGTCCGGTCTGATGACTGGCGTGGCCACTGCTGAAACGTCCACCGGCCGCCATTCCCATATCGCCAATCAGCACCTGCCCCAGCTGCAGCTGACGGGTCTGAGTGCTGAGGCGCTGAATAAAGGCGATCAAATCGGGATGGCCGTAGTAGCGGCGCTGGTCCTGACGCATGACCTGATAGGCCGGTGCGTCAAGCGGCAGCGCCTGTGCGCCAATGATACAGCCATTGGCGAAGCCGCCAATCGACTGCGGCGCCCCGGAAACCGGGTGCTGGATCTGCTGCCACGGCGTGGCGGCAACGGCGACCGCGCTACCCAGCAGCGCGGCGAGAGTGAGCAGAGCGCGGCGCATCATCAGGCTCACCAGCGCGGCACGCTGCTGTTAACGTCAGCGTTTTGCCCGCGCTGGCGTAACAGGTGATCCATCAGCACTATCGCCATCATCGCTTCCGCAATGGGTACGGCGCGAATGCCCACGCAGGGATCGTGCCGCCCTTTGGTGATCATCTCTACCTCCTCGCCCGTGCGGGTGATGGTGTTACCCGGTACGGTAATGCTGGAGGTCGGTTTCATCGCCAGATTGGCGCTGATGGTCTGCCCGCTGCTGATGCCGCCGAGGATGCCGCCGGCGTGGTTGCTCTGAAAGCCATCTGTGCGGATTTCGTCGCGATGTTCGCTGCCGCGCTGGTTGACGACGGCAAAGCCATCCCCAATCTCCACGCCTTTAACGGCGTTGATGCTCATCAGCGCATGCGCCAGATCGGCATCGAGACGATCAAACACCGGCTCACCGAGGCCTGGTGGGACGTTTTCCGCCATGACGGTGACTTTTGCGCCAATAGAGTCGCCCTCTTTCTTCAGAGCGCGCATCAGCGTATCCAGCGCCTCCAGCTTGCTGGCGTCCGGACAGAAAAACGGGTTCTCTTCCACGATGCTCCAGTCTTTCAGCTCACAGGCGACGTCGCCAATCTGCGCCAGATAACCCCGCACCACAACACCGTGCTGCTGCTGCAGATATTTTTTGGCGATAGCACCAGCGGCCACGCGCATGGCGGTTTCGCGCGCTGAGGAGCGTCCGCCACCGCGATAGTCGCGCAGACCATATTTCTGCTCGTAGGTGTAGTCCGCGTGGCCGGGCCGGAACAGATCTTTGATTGCGCCGTAATCCTGCGAACGCTGATCGGTATTCTCAATTAACAGGCCGATAGAGGTGCCAGTGGTCACCCCTTCAAACACACCAGACAAAATTTTCACCTGATCCGGCTCGCGACGCTGGGTGGTATAGCGCGAGGTGCCGGGACGGCGGCGGTCGAGATCGTGCTGGATATCGGCTTCGGTCAGCGGAATACCGGGTGGCACACCGTCAACGATGCAGCCCAGCGCAAGACCGTGCGACTCGCCAAACGTGGTAACGCGAAAAAGTTGTCCAATGCTGTTTCCGGCCATGATGGCTCCTTGTTGCCATAGTGCGGGCGCTCAGGCGCGCCGCAAATTAATCTTTAAAAAAGGAGAAATGGTGCTGTGCTGCAACGATCTGCTCGCGCGTCAGCATAAAGACGCCGTCGCCACCGTTATCAAACTCCAGCCAGGTAAACGGCACGTCAGGATATTGCTCGATCATATGCACCATGCTGTTACCGACTTCGCAAATCAGCACGCCCTGTTCGCTCAGATAGTCAGGCGCACAGGCGAGAATGCGGCGTACCAGCTTCAGGCCATCGCTGCCGGCTGCCAGACCAAGTTCCGGTTCGTGATGATATTCGCCAGGCAGATCGCCCATATCTTCCGCGTCAACGTAAGGCGGATTGGTGACGATCAGGTCATATTTAACCGGTGGCAGGTTGCGGAACAGATCGGCGCGAATCGGCGTCACGTGATGCAGCAGGCCATGCTCTTCGATGTTTTGCTCCGCCACGGCCAGCGCATCGTGGGAGATATCCACTGCATCCACTTCCGCTTCAGGAAACGCATAGGCGCAGGCGATAGCGATGCAGCCGCTGCCGGTGCACATATCCAGAATATGCTGCGGCTGGCTGGCGAGCAGACCGGCAAAACGGTTTTCAATCAGCTCACCAATCGGTGAACGCGGGACCAGCACTCGCTCATCAACATAAAACTCATGTCCGCAGAACCAGGCTTTGTTGGTCAGATAAGCGACCGGAATACGCTCATTCACGCGGCGGATGACCCGCTCAACAATACGATGCCGTTCACTGGCAGTCAGGCGCGCATGGCGCATATCTTCAGGAATATCGAGCGGCAGCCACAGCGTGGGCAGAACCAGTTGGACCGCTTCGTCCCAGGGATTATCCGTGCCGTGGCCGTACCAGATGCCAGCCGCCGAAAAACGGCTGACGGCCCAGCGCAGCATATCCTGAATAGTGTGCAGTTCGTTTACTGCCTCATCGACGAAAATCTTGTCCACGTAGCCCTCCGCAGGCCATAAAATCAATCGGCCGATAGTTTGCCATGAAGCGGACCAGAATTCAGCGCAGCGAGGCGAAAAAGCTGACATTTGTCAGCGCTTAGCGGTAAGGTATCAGCCCGGTAAACTGCAACGTTGAAAGAATTTTCCCGCCATGAGTAAAAAGACGCCGCTGAACGACGACGATCAGGCGCTGTTTCGTCAGTTAATGACCGGGACGCGTAAGCTGAAACAGGACACTATCGTACATAAACCTGCGGTAAAAACCCGGGAAGTGCCGCTGAAACGTCTGCTTTCCGAGCAGGCTGACAACAGCCACTATTTTTCCGACGAGTTTCAGCCGCTGCTCTCCAGCGACGGCCCGGTGCGCTATGTACGCGCTGACGTCAGCCACTATGAACTAAAGAAGCTGCGTCGTGGTGACTATACGCCGGAAATATTTCTCGACCTGCACGGACTGACGCAGATGCAGGCGAAGCAGGAGCTGGGTGCGCTGATCGCCGCCTGCCGCCGCGAACACATTTTTTGCGCCAGCGTCATGACCGGCCACGGAAAACATATTCTTAAACAGCAGACGCCACTTTGGCTGGCGCAGCACCCGCATGTGATGGCTTTTCACCAGGCACCTAAACTGTTCGGCGGCGACGCCGCATTACTGGTGCTGATTGAGGTAGAAGAGTGGCAACCGCCTGAATTGCCTTAGCAGATGAGGTTACAGGTTGCAGGTTGCAGCAAGGCGGCAAGTAAATGAATCCCCGGGAGCTTACATCAGTAAGTGACCGGGGTGAAAGCACGCAGCCAGTGCGGCTGCGGCCTGAACGCACAAATTCCCCGAAATAATTCAGGTTGCAGCAAGGCGGCAAGTAAATGAATCCCCGGGAGCTTACATCAGTAAGTGACCGGGGTGAAAGCACGCAGCCAGTGCGGCTGCGGCCTGAACGCACAAATTCCCCGAAATAATTCAGGTTGCAGCAAGGCGGCAAGTAAATGAATCCCCGGGAGCTTACATCAGTAAGTGACCGGGGTGAAAGCACGCAGCCAACGCTGCTGCGGCCTGAAGTATGAAGGGGAATCAGATAGCTTTAGCCAGCCTGGCCGGACTCACCTGCCACAAAAGTTTGCCCTCGCACTCATCAGCGTTAAAATCGATACAGGCGATAGCCGACGTAGCGAACATAGGCGGCGTTTCCTGCGGGCACAGCTCAGAAACCAGGTATCCTACCAGCGGCAGATGCGAAATCACCAGCACGGCTTTCACCCCCTGCAGCGCCAGCGCATGCAAATGCATTGCGACCTGTCCCGGGTCACCACCCGGCGTCAGTTCAGGGAGAACTTCCTGATTTTGCGGCAAATCCAGTGCCTCGCGCACCGTGGCGAGCGTCTGCCCGGCACGGAGATAGGGGCTGACCAGCACCCTTCCGATATCCGGCGCCTGGTTGTTAAGCCAGCTCGCCATCTGACGTGATTCGTTACAGCCGCACAGCGTAAGGGGACGAGCAGAATCGCTCGCGGCTTCCAGAGCTGCATCACCATGACGCATGATAAAAACTTGCATAAAGCACCGCTGTTGTTGGTCGATATCGCCCGGTACCGCAGCACCAGACGCTTCATTCTGCGAATGAAGGCTGTGTTTTACCCCAATGCCTTCAGTATAGTCAACCGGTTGCTCATTAAATAAGCGCCCGCTAAAACGCTACCGGCTGACGTATCGTGCGCCTGCTGTGCTAAGCGGCTGAATCTGCACTGCTCTTACCGAACGTGATTAAATGTAAAAATGCGCGTCCTGTTCTGCCCGCTTCAGCAACGCCTCGCATGGGGTAAAGCGATCGCCGTACTGCTGTGCGAGTGCCGTCAGTTTCTGCACCAGTGCAGCGCTGCCGTAGCGATCCATATAGCGGAACGGTCCGCCAAGGAAAGGCGGAAAACCGATGCCGAATACGGCAGCAATGTCACCATCGCGTGCCGAACGGATCACCGATTCATCCAGGCAACGCGCAGCCTCATTCAACAGCATCAGCATGCAGCGTTCAGCAATCTGCTGTTCACTCTGACGTGCCTCCGGCTTGATAGCGAGCAGCGTATAGAGGCTGTGATCCGCTTTACGTGCGCCGGGCCAGCGCCTCTTCTCATAGCGATAAAACCCTTTGCGGTTTTTTCGTCCTTTACGATCGTCAGCGAGAATGGCATCAACCGCAGCCTGCGGTGCAGCAAAGCGCGCGCCATACGCCTGCTCAAGCAGCGGACTGATTTTGCTGCCGGTGTCGATGCCCACTTCATCAAGCAGCTGCAATGGCCCTACCGGAAAACCCGCTTTTACCAGCGCCTGGTCGATGTGTTCAACCGGTTCACCTTCCAGCAGACAGCGTAATGCTTCATTAATATAAGGCGCGAGAATGCGGTTTACGTAAAAACCCGGACGATCCGCCACCACTACCGCGGTTTTCCCCTGCTTTTGCGCCAGCCGCAGCGTGGTAGCCAGCGTTTCAGCTGACGTCGCGGCGTGCGGGATCACCTCCACCAGCGGCATTTTATCTGCCGGACTGAAGTAGTGCAGCCCGATGATGTTTTGCGGCCGCTGTGCCTGCGCGGCAATATCGCCAATAGCGAGCGAAGACGTATTCGAAGCAAAAATGGTGTCGGGCTGGCAGTGCTGTTCAATTTCCGCCACCATCTGCTGCTTCAGCGCGAGATCTTCAAATACCGCTTCAATAATCACATCGCGCTGGCTGAAGCCCTGATAGTCGGTGCCGCCGCTGATGCGCGCCATCTGCTGCTGCCGCTCCGCCGGTTTCAGCTGACGCCGCCTGACTTTCTTCGTGAGCAGATCCCAGCTGTAGCGCAGTGCGTGATTGACCCCGCTGAGCTGGATATCTTTGATGCGCACCGGCAGTCCCGCCTTCAGCGCCGTAACGCTGGCGATCCCGCCGCCCATCAGCCCCCCGCCCAGCACACCCACCTGCTGCAGCGTGCGCGCCTCCCCCTCTGTCGCGGCTGCTTTTTTCAGCGCGGTGGACGCGAAAAACAGGCTGCGCAGCGCCGCAGACTCTGGCGTCAGCGCCAGTTCGCCAAACGCCTGCGCCTCGGCCTCATGTCCTGCCTGACTGCCCTGCTCCAGCCCGGTGCGCACCACCTGCAAAATACGCGCAGTCGCCGGGTAGTTGCCGTGCGTTTTTTTATCCGTCTGGCGCTTTGCCAGCGCAAACAGCAGCGGCCGGCCTACGATGCTCTGTGTAAAACGTGCCCGCTGTGGCAGAGGACGCGCTGCGCCTTTTCCTTTATGTACGCGCGCCACTGCTGTTGCCAGCAAAATAGCGTGCGGCACGGCATCATCCACCAGGCCCAGCTTAAGCGCCTGCCGGGTACGCAGTGCTTTACCGCTCAGCATCAGCGACAGCGCCTGCTCCGCCCCGATCAGCTGAGGCAGCCGCTGCGTACCGCCGGAACCGGGCAGCAGGCCCAGCTGCACTTCTGGCAACCCGAGGCGGGTTTTCTCATCCAGCGAACAGATGCGGGCGTCGCACGCCAGCGCCAGCTCCAGCCCTCCGCCCAGACAGGCACCGTGAATTGCCGCCACCACCGGAAACGGCAGCGCGGCGATTTCCGCCATCACGTCCTGGCCCTGCTTTGCCAGCGCCTGAGCTTCAGCGGGTGAATCACAGCGGTCAATCATGCTGATATCGGCACCCGCAATAAAATTGTCCGCTTTACCGGAAATCAGTATCAGACCTGCCAGCTGCGGATGCTGACGGGCTGCGGCTATGACCGCACGGATCTCCGCAGCAAACTCAGCGCGCAGGGTATTCATTTTTTCACCCGGCACATCAATGGTGATCACACCAACATGATCCGGACGCAGGGTTAATTCAAACGCGGTATTCTGCATTATTCAGCCTCCAGAACCATTGCGGCACCTAAGCCTCCCGCTGCACAGGCGGTGACCAGCCCCAGCCCGCCGCCGCGACGCCGCAGCTCATGCAGCGTCTGGGTGATCATGCGCGCACCGGTGGCGGCAAACGGATGCCCGTAGGCGATGGAGCCGCCCAGCACATTAAAACGGGCGTCATCAACCTCGCCCAGTGCCTGTGGCCGGTTGAGTACCTCACGCGCAAAGCGGTCATCGCTGAACAGTTTCAGGTTGGCTAACGTCTGCGCGGCAAAGGCTTCATGCATATCAATCAGCGTTAAGTCATTCAGCGTAACGCCCGCGCGATCCAGCGCCAGCGGCGAGGCGTAAGCCGGCCCCAGCAGCATATCGGTATGCACACCAATAGCGGTAAATGCGTAGCTGCGCAGGTAGCCCAGCGGCGCAATCCCCAGTTCGCGGGCGCGCCCTTCACGCATCAGGATAAGCGCTGCCGCGCCGTCGGTCAGCGGCGTGCTGTTTGCCGCGGTGACCGAGCCATGACGCCGGTCAAAAGCGGGCCGCAGTCTGGCGTAATCTGCCGCGCTGGCGTTAAAGCGGATGGTGTTATCCTGCTCAACCGGCGCTTTCCACGGCGGCACAAAGGCGGGCATCACTTCCTGCTGCAGTACGCCGCTTTGCCAGGCCTGCGCGGCACGCTGGTGTGAGCGCAGCGCCAGCGCGTCCTGCTGCTCACGCGTGATGCCGTACGTTTTAGCCATCTGTTCAGCCGTATCCCCCATGCGCAGACCGGTTGAATACTCTGCTACAGCAGGTGGCACCGGCAGCAGATCGCGCGGGCGCAGACGCCGCAGGATCTGCAGTTTTTTGCCCACTGTCCGCGCACGGTTCAGATCGACCAGCGCACGCGCCAGCGTTTTGCTGACGCCAATCGGTAATACGGAGGAGGAGTCGGCGCCGCCGGCAATACCCGCATCAATGGTGCCCGCCATCAGGCTTTCAGCAAGGTTAGCGACGGCCTGAAAGCTGGTCGCACAGGCGCGACTGACGCTGTAGGCGTCCGTGTGTACGCTCAGCCCGCTGCTCAGCACAATTTCGCGCGCAATATTTGGCGCTTCAGGCATTTGTACCACCTGGCCAAACACCAGCTGATCGATGACTTCAACCGGCAGTTCGCTGCGCACCAGCAGTTCGCTGACCACCATACGCCCCAGCTCCAGCGCCGGAATGCCGTGAAAATCGCTCGCCTGACGGGCAAAAGGCGTACGCAGCCCGTGAGTAATCGCGATACGTTCGCCCTGACGCGTCAGCAATGGCTGCGCTCTGCTCATTATTTTCCCCTGTAACCGACGATCTGACACCATTGCCAGACAGGTCTGACCTGATCGTCAGTGTTAACCATCCGGCGACTGCGCGCCAATAGCAAAGAGAAAAAAGTGCGAGGAAAAACACGAAAATGGCAATTCGCCGTCGCTGGCCGACGGCGGCAGGATCAACGCAGGGCGAGCTGAAAAATCAGCGCTTCAGCCTGACAGGCAAAGGTAAATTCAGCGTTCAGGCGTATGCCATCCGGCTCTGAGATAAAATGCGATGCTATCTGACAGGGTTCAGAAGCGGTGTGCTGTGCTTTCTCCGTCAGCGCGGCCAGCTTCGCTTCGGCAGCCTGACGATCGGGAAACAGTGCTGACCAGCGGGCGCTGCAGTCACTGTTATCAATCACGATACCTGTATCCACACAGCAGCAGGCTGCGGTCTCGCGGGCTCTGCAGTTATTAATGGTATGACTCATGAAGTTTCTCCGGCTAAAAAGCGGGCGCTGTTGGGGTGATTTTCTGTCAGAAAGTGTACGCCTGCGGGCCGTTTTACTCTATGATTGCGTCGCTAAGTGACGAATATCACAATAAAATTTGATCCAAAACAAATCTGAGCCGGTATGCTGACGGCGCAGCATAAAGAAATTGTTAAGCAGATCTGATTTTATTGATCAAGTCTGTAATATTTGAAAAACATTATTGCAACTTACACACAGGTCAGACCTATACTCGTCGCACTGGTCTGATATGTCTGTTTAGTCTCAGTCCCTACAATCCGCCGTCCTTTGTTACGCGACGTGACAACGTTTAATAATAATTTTGATGAGGTTGTGGTCATGAACCATAAGAACCTGTTTGCAAAGTCAGCTGTGGCAGCTGCAGTGGCGCTCGTCTCCTCCCAGGTTTACGCCGCAGGCTTTCAACTTAACGAATTCTCAGCAATTGGATTAGGTCGCGCTTATTCAGGTGAAGGCGCGATGGGTGACACAGCAGCATCGGCCAGTCGCAACCCCGCCACCATGGCGCTGATGGAGAGCCCGATGTTCTCGATCGGCGCGGTTTATATCGATCCTGAAGTGGATATCAGTGGCCGCAGCCCGCTAACCGGCAACAGCCTGGATGCCAATAACATTGCGCCTAATCAGTGGGTGCCCAATATTCACTACGTTCAGCCACTTACCGATCGGTGGTGGGTGGGCGCGTCAGCAACGTCAAACTATGGCCTGGCCACAGAGTTTAACAATGGTTATGCCGCAGGGGGCTACGGCGGCAAAACCGACCTGATGACCGCCAACCTTAATCTCAGCACCGCGTATCGTCTGAACGAGCATCTGAGCGTGGGCGTTGGTTTTGATGCGGTTTACGCCCGTGCCAAAATCGAACGTTATGCCGGTGAAGCCGGCCCGGCAGTGGGCTTCCCGTCAGATCTGCAGGTCGCGCACCTCAAAGGCAATGAGTGGGGCTATGGCTGGAACGCCGGCGTGCTGTATGAAGTGGATAAAAATAACCGTTTCGGCTTTACCTATCGCTCTGAGGTAAAAGTCGACTTTGACGGCAACTATAAAAATGATATTCCGGCGGCGTTTGGCGGTACCGGCGGCTCAACGGTGCCCGGCTACCTGACACTGAACCTGCCGGAAATGTGGGAAGTGTCCGGCTGGCATAAAGTTGCGCCACAGTGGGCAGTACACTACAGCCTTGCCTACACCAGCTGGAGCCAGTTCCAGGAGCTGAAAGCGACCGGCAGCCGTGGTCAGACGCTGTTCCAGAAAGATGAAAGCTTTAAAGATGCCTATCGCATTGCGCTGGGTACAACCTACTTTTATGACGATCGCTGGACCTTCCGTACCGGTATCGCCTTCGATGACAGTCCGGTTCCGGCCGATAAACGTTCTATCTCTATTCCGGACCAGGATCGCCTGTGGCTGAGTGCCGGTGCGTCTTACGCCTTTACGCCTGAAGCGTCAGTGGATGTCGGTGTGTCTTATATGCATGGTCAGCACGTTACCGTTAATGAAGCCCCTTATACCTTTAACTCTGAAGGCAAAGCCTGGCTCTACGGTGCGAGCTTTAACTATAAGTTCTGATGACTGCAGTTGCATAAATAAGAAGGGCAACCCGGTGGGTTGCCCTTTTTTTTACGGCGCGTCGATATCCTGCAAATCATCCTGTATCGCGCTGGCGTTTGGATTCTCTTCCGGCTTCAGCTTGCCGCCGCTGGCCAGGAAATCGTTACGCTGGAAATAGGCATTGCGGATAAAGGAGTAAGGATCCTGCTGCTGTTTCAGCAGCCCGTCGGAGTCCAGCAGCTGAGCACGTGTCTCCACCCCTTCCAGCGCCCACTTACCGATCGACATCGGCCAGGTGAGCCAGCTGAGTACCGGATAGAGCGTATCCACATAGTCACCGCCATCCTGCCGTACGGTGAAGCTGCCGTAGCCAGGCAGTACGACATACGGGCCGTAGCCAACGCCATAACGTCCCAGCGTGCTGCCAAAGCGATGCGGTACCTCGCGCGCCAGCACCGGATTCGCTTTGCCTGCAACATCGATAAAACCGCCCAGGCCCAGCACGGTATTCAGGAAGAAACGCGTGAAGTGGATCCCGGCCTGACGCGGCTCGCCCACCAGAATAGCGTTAACCATACTGGCTGGTTCATTCAGGTTACCCAGAAAATTGCTGACGCCGGTACGCGCCGGTACCGGCACATAATCGCGCCAGGCTACCGCCACCGGGCGCACCACCCAGGGGTCAAGTACGTTGTAATTAAAGTTAAACATCGTACGGTTAAACCCTTCCAGCGGATCGCTGCGCTGCGCCGGGGCGGCATCATCTGCCGGTTTTGAGCTGGCGCATCCCACCAGAAGTAAACTGGCCAGTGCCAGACTGGTCAGGCGGTTATTCATGTTCTTCTCCCTGTGCGGATAATAAATGTAGCGCTTCAGGGCTGCTGCTGATTAATCTCAACAGTCAGCGACTGGTGACCCTCCCACGAGGTAATAGCACTGATCCCGAACCAGTCCCCGGCCTGAGGATTTGCGCTGCCGTCGCGGGCAATGCGCACTCTGACCTGAACCTGATGCTGCGCCGAAAGCAGGCGATCGGGCATCATAGCGTTGCTGTCATCCAGCGTAAGCGATAGCGGAAAGTGGCTAAGCGGCAGGCGCTTAACGGCCACGGGCACCGGTGAAACACCGTCAGATACAGAAATATACAACACTCCGTCCGGCGGCAACATTTTTTCTGCCTGCGGCGACAGCTTTACCGTCAGGCTCAGCGCAACCGCCTGCTGTCCGGCATCGGTTTTTGCCTGTTCAATGCTGCGCTGAATCAGCGTGATGCGCGGATCGCCGGCAGGCAGTAATGCCAGCATGGCGCGCCACGCATCGATCGCCTCAGTATAGTTCTGCTGCCCGGACGCGTTGAATGCCAGCAGGCTAAGCGTGCGAAGATTCGCGCTGTCGCGCTTCAGCAGCGCATGCAGCAGCAGTCCCGCCTGCCGGTTATCCTGCGGATCGCCGGAGCGTGTCAGGACTTCCGCATAATCCTGCTGCAGTTCCAGGTTGCCGGGTGCGCGCTGCAGGGCGCGCTCAAACGCCTGCCCGGCCGCAGTCGCATTGTTCAGCACCATACCAAGCCGCCCCAGCATCGCCCACTCATCGGCGCTGCCGCTTGTCTGCTGCAGCGCCGTGCGCAGGCCCAGCTGCAGGCGCGCCAGCTCCTCCATCGTCAGCGGCTTTGCAGCCGGGTCCATCACGCGCGCGCGCAGCGCCGGATAGTCACGCTGAACGGCGAGCCAGCCCGCGAGCTGTGCGTAGCCGCCGGTTTGCAGATAGACCCCGGTTGTCACCAGCAGCAGCAGGATCACGCCCGGCAGCAGGATCCAGCGGCTGCTCTGCCGCGCCGGGAGAGTCTGCCCGTCGGGTACGTCCGTCAGCAGCATCTGCTGCAGATCGCGCTCCATCTCCGCCCGGTTGGCTACCACGCCTTCCGTTTCATCACGCTGCAGCTCGCGCAGGCGCTGCTGGTAAAAGGCGGTGTTAAGACGGTCGCGTTCGTCAGCATGGTATTCACGCTGGCGCCATCCCGCAGCCAGAAACAGCGCCACCGCAGCCGTCAGTAAAATTATCAGAATCGTGCAAAATGCGATCATTACGGCTTCCCGTTACGTTCCAGAATCGCCGCCAGGCGCTGTTGTTCATCATCATTCAGTTCACCCGGCTCACGCACGCGGCGGTTACGCAGCAGGATCACCCCGCCACCCAGCAGCACAAACAGCGCCGGACCGGCCCATAAAATCAGCGTCGAGGGGGTAAGCGGTGGATCGTAAGTGACAAAGTGACCGTAACGCGCCACCATGTAATCCACTATCTGCTGCCGGCTCTTGCCCTGCTGCATCAGCTCATAGACTTTCAGGCGCATATCAGCGGCAATCATGGCGTTTGAATCTGCGATGCTGTTGTTCTGGCATTTCGGGCAGCGCAGCGAGGCGGTAATCGCACGATACTGATCCTCCTGCTGCAGCGAGGCAAACTGCAGGGTATCCGTGGTGGCCTGCACGCTGAGCGCAAGAAGCAGCCCCGTCAGGGCGACAAGCAGCCTGCTCATGCTCCTGCCTCACGGCTATATTTTTCCCACAGCGGTTTAACATCCTGATTCCAGACGCGCTCGTTCATATCGCCGGCGTGGCGGTAACGGATAATACCGTGGCCGTCGATCAGAAAGGTTTCCGGCGCACCATACACACCGAGATCGAGTCCCAGCATGCCGTTGCCATCATAGAGGCTCAGGGCGTAGGGGTTGCCCAGCGTGTTAAGCCAGTTTATCGCTTTGGTACGATCATCTTTATAGTTGAGACCGACCACGCGCACGCCCTGCTCTGCCAGCTGGTTCAGATAGTGATGCTCAGCGCGGCAGGTCGGACACCAGGTCGCCCAGACGTTGAGCAGCAGCGGCTGGCCATCGGTAAGGATCTGCTGGCTGTAGATTTTGCCCGGCTTATCCAGCGCTTCCAGTCTGAACTGCGGCACCGGCTTGCCCGTCAGGGCTGACTCCAGCCGGGAGGGATCGTCACCCTGCGCATTACGCGACAGCTGCCACAGCAGCGCCGCCGCCAGCAGCAGAAACAGCACCAGGGGAATAAAAAGAATTTTTTTGTTCATGCCAGCTCCTCACGCGCAACTTTTTTCCGCGCGCGATAACGCGGATCCAGCAGGCAGAGCAGGCCGCCTGCCGCCATAAACAGTCCCCCAAACCAGATCCAGCGGACAAAGGGTTTATAGTAGAGACGCACAGCCCAGGCGCCGTTATCCAGCTCTTCGCCGAGCGCCGCATAGAGATCGCGGGTAAACCCGCCGCTGATCGCCGCTTCGGTCATCATGGTGCGCGCCGCGGTATAAAAGCGTTTTTCCGCCCGCAGTTCAGCTTCCGGTTTGCCATCACGGGTCACATCAATGATCGCCACGCCGCCGCTGTAGTTAGGGCCCTGCAGGTTATGCACGTCGCGGAATACAAAGTGGTAGCGATGAATATTGATGCTGTCGCCCGCCTTCATCCGTACATCGCGCTCAACGCTGTACTGGGTGCTGAACGCGATGCCCACCACCGTCACCGCCACGCCCAGATGCCCCAGCACCATGCCCCAGTGGCTGCGCGACAGATGACGCAATCCTTTCAGCAGGCTATGCCGGTGGGTCGCGCGCTCATGCAGCTCCATCAGCGTCAGCAGCGTGACCCAGATGGCCATCAGCAGGCCGGTTACCGTCATCGCTTCGATACGATCTTCCAGCAGCCACGGCAGCAGAACAGAAAGCAGCAGCGTGACCACCAGCCCGGCGCTCAGCCGCTTCCACAGTTTCTGCGGCTCATCGCGCCGCCAGCGTACCAGCGGACCAATACCGAGCAGCAGCGCAAACGGCGCCATCAGCCAGCTAAACAGGGTATTAAAGAAGGGTTCTCCCACTGAAATACTGCCCAGCCCCAGCTGCTTATGCACCAGCGGCAGCAGCGTACCGAGCAGCACCACCAGCATTGCCGCAATCAGCAGCACGTTATTGCCCAGCAGAAACGATTCCCGCGACCAGATTTCGCTTTGCACGCGGCTGCGTACCTGCCCGCCGCGCAGCGCATAGAGCAGCAGCGAGCTGCCAATCACGATGATCAGAAAAGCGAGAATAAACATTCCGCGCGCCGGATCGGAGGCAAAGGCATGCACCGAAACCAGCACCCCGGACCGCACCAGAAAGGTGCCGAGCAGGCTGAGTGAGAACGTCGCGATCGCCAGCAGCACGGTCCAGGCTTTAAAGCTGCCGCGCTTTTCTGTTACCGCCAGCGAGTGCATCAGCGCGGTTCCGGCCAGCCACGGCATAAACGAGGCGTTTTCTACCGGATCCCAGAACCACCAGCCGCCCCAGCCCAGCTCATAATAGGCCCACGCCGATCCCAGCACGATACCCACCGTAAGGAAGACCCACGCGGCGGTGGTCCAGGGTCGCGACCAGCGCGCCCAGGCGGTATCCAGTCGCCCGGTCATCAGCGAGGCGATGGCAAAGGCAAACGCCACCGAGAAACCGACATAGCCCATATAAAGCAGCGGCGGATGGAAAATCAGGCCGATATCCTGCAGCATCGGATTGAGATCGCGTCCGTCGACAGGGAAGTCAGGCAGCGTGCGGGCAAACGGATTGGAGGTCAGCAGGATAAACAGCAGAAAGCCGGCATTAATGATCCCCATTACCGCCAGCACGCGCGCCAGCGCATCCCGCGGCATCTCACGGCTGAAAATCGCTACCGCCAGAGACCAGCTGCTGAGCAGCAGTACCCACAGCAGCAGCGAGCCTTCATGCGCCCCCCAGGTCGCGGCGATGCGATAGTAGACCGGCAGCAGCGTATTCGAGTTAGTCGCAACATACGCGACGGTGAAATCGTTCACCACAAACGCGTGCACCAGCACCATAAAGGCGGCGGCAATGCTTAAAAACATGCCCCAGGTCAGCGGTCGTGCGAGCGCCATCAGCCGCGCATCCTGACGCGCGGCCCCCCACAGCGGATAAAGACTCAGCAGCAGCGCCAGGCCCAGCGCCAGGCAGAGCAGAAAGGTTCCGATTTCCGGCATCATGGCTGATTACCCGCCGGCTGATAGCGCGCTGCCGCGCCGGTATGGTTTTTATTCATCGCGTCCTGAATTTCCGGCGGCGTATATTTTTCATCGTGCTTTGCCAGCACTTCCCGGGCGCTGATGACATTACCTGCCTGCAGGACTCCCTGCGCCACGACCCCCTGCCCTTCACGGAACAGATCGGGCAGGATGCCGTTATAGCTGACGCTGACCACGCCTCGGGCGTCATAAAGGCTAAAGGTCACCGCCAGCGATTGCGGATCGCGCTTTACGCTGCCAGGCATGACCATACCGCCCACGCGCAGGCGCTGTCCCGCTTCCGGCTTCAGCTGCGCGTCGCCTTTGCCATTGATAATTTCGCCCGGCGTATAGAACAGATCGATGTTTGAGCGCAGGGCATACATCACCAGGGCGGTCGCCAGGCCAAGGCCGGTCAGAATAGCCAGCACCACCAAAAGACGGTTACGACGACGGATATTCATCCTGCCTCCCCGGCAGCGCGCGCGCGCTGTTTAGTCTGTGCCGCACGCACACGCTGTTCCCGCGCCTGACGCTGACGGATCTCTGCCAGCAAACGACGACGCTGCAGCAGCGTATGCAGCACCAGACCCAGCAGCGGGATCAGGGTGCAGGCCACCGACAGCCAGACAAAAAAGGCGTAGTCGCCCATGGCAAAGAATTCACTCCAGGAGGAGAAGGCCGGACTCATGCTTTTTCCCCCTGCTGCGCCAGCGCGATAGCCCACGGACGATGCCGTTCAGTCAGTAAAATCAAATTACGCAGCCGCATCAGCGTCAGCGTGATAAACAGCAGCAGATAGCCGAGAATTGACCAGCGCAGCGGCGTGCGCATAGCGGGATCGATCGCCTGCTGCAGCAGACCGGATGAGCCCTGATGCAGCGTGTTCCACCACTGTACGGAAAAATGAATGATCGGCAGGTTCACCACGCCGACGAGGATCAGGATACCGGCGGCGCGGCCCGCTGTGCGGCGATCGTCAAAAGCGAGCCAGAGTGCCATCGCGCCCATATAAAGGAACAGCAGCACCAGCTCTGAGGTGAGGCGCGCATCCCAGATCCACCAGGTTCCCCACATCGGTTTGCCCCATGCAGAGCCGGTGACCAGTGCAATAAAGGTAAACGCAGCGCCCACCGGCGCCATGGCGGCGGCGGCCAGGTCAGCCATTTTCAGCTGCCATACCAGACCGGTGAAGGCGGCAATCGCCATGGAGGCGTAGATCCCCATTGACCACATGGCAGCGGGTACGTGCAGGTACATAATCCGGAAGCTGTTGCCCTGCTGATAATCAGCCGGTGCGAAGCCAAACCCCCATCCCCAGCCAAGCAGCAGCGCGCCGGCTGCGGCAATCGCCATGCCAGGAATAAGGCGCCCGCATAGCTGATAAAGGCGCTCCGGCCTTGCCCACTGATGTATCCATTTCCACATTTGCATTGCTCACACTTAATAATAAAGACGGAATGGCTTCTCTGAGGAAGCGCATTACTGCAGGCTGATTCGCAGCGCCGCCGCGGTGGCAAACGGCGAGAGCGTCGCACTCACCGTCAGCATCGCACCCAGAACCGCCAGATAGCCGCCAACTGGCAGCCCCTGCCCGGCGGCATCGATAGCCGCACTGGCAAAAATCAGCACCGGAATGGTCAGCGGCAGCACCAGCAGGCTGAGCAGCACGCCGCCGCGCCGTAATCCCGTTGTCAGACCGGTGCCGATAGCACCAAGAAAGCTCAGCGTCGGCGTACCCAGCAGCAGCGTCAGCGCCAGCGCGCGCCAGCCTGCCATGTCCAGCGACAGCAGCAGAGCCGCCAGCGGCGACAGCAGGATCAGCGGCAGGCCGGTGACCAGCCAGTGTGCGATCACTTTACCCAGCACCGTGACCGGTAGCGGCGCCGGCAACAGCAGCAGCTGTTCCAGCGACCCGTCAAGGAAATCGTCGCGGAACAGACGCTCCAGCGCCAGCAGCGAAGCCAGCAGAGCGGCGACCCAGACCACGCCGGGCGCAATACGCGCCAGCTGCTGCGGTTCCGGCCCGATGCCGAGCGGAAACAGCGTAATGACAATCAGAAAGAACCACAGCGGATTGATCACTTCAGCCCCGCTGCGAAACGCAATTTTCAGTTCACGCCGGATAATACGCAGCAGCATTATTGCCACTCCCCGCTCAGGCGTATTTTACGTAGCGCGGCGGCGGGCAGCTCCTGGTGCGTGGTGAGGATCACCGCCCCGCCCTGACTGGCGTGCTGATTAAAGCGTGCCATCAGTGTTTCCACGCCAGCTTTATCGATCGCAGTCAGCGGTTCATCCAGGATCCACAGTCGGGCTGAACTGAGCCAGAGGCGTGCCAGCGCGACGCGCCGCTGCTGCCCGGCAGAAAGCTGCGCCACCGGTACCTCTTCATAGCCGGTCAGGCTGACCTGCTCCAGCGCCGCATACAGCGCCGCCTGGCTGCTGTCGCCGTGCCAGAAACGCAGATTTTCCAGCGGGGAGAGTACCGCTTTTACGCCAGGCTGATGGCCAAGATAGAGCAGGTTTTGTTGCCATATTTCACGCTGTCGCTGCAGCGTTTCGCCCTGCCAGCGCACTTCGCCCTCTTCTGCCCGGCTTAGCCCGGCCAGCAGACGCAGCAGTGAGGTTTTGCCGGCACCGTTCGGCCCTTCTATCTGCACGAGGTCACCTGGCCGGACATGGAAGCTCAGTCCGTGAAACAGCATTCGCTCATCGCGAACGCATGAGAGATTAATGACGTCGAACATAGAGGGGCGCATCACCGCAAAAAATGAGGCGGCGATAATATCACACTGTTGCAGTCCGCCGAAGAGTGTGACCGTGCTCTCATTTCGCTCCACGCACCTGTTTACGGTCTTTAAATCCGAAAACTGTGTAAAAAAGCGGCGCGGTTAAAATTTTGTTACGCTTGAAGAAATTCTTCGTAACATTTCAGGCTTGCTAAAACCGTCTACGCTTATTACGCATTGGCACTATCACCAGGAGCAAACATGAAGCCATCGCCATCACATGCTGAACACGACAATGACGTAGACAGCGAAGAAAAAGAGCAAGGCACTGAGATTGAAGTTGATGAAGAGGCCCTGCCCTCGCGGGCAGCGGCGATTCATGAAGAGATACGGCAGGATGGAGAGAAAGAGTTAGAGCGTGACGGCATGGCGCTGCTGTGGTCAGCTATCGCCGCAGGCCTCTCAATGGGCGCGTCGCTGATGGCGAAAGGGATCTTTCAGGTTCATCTTGAGGGTGTCCCCGGCGCCTTTCTGCTGGAGAACTTTGGCTACACCTTTGGCTTTGTGATTGTGATCCTGGCGCGGCAGCAGCTGTTTACCGAGAACACCGTGACGGCGGTGCTGCCGGTTATGCACAAGCCCACCGGCAGCAATTTTATGCTGCTGCTGCGCCTGTGGGGGCTGGTGCTGCTGGGCAATCTGATTGGTACCGGGCTGGCGGCGCTGGCCTTTAACTACATGCCCATTTTTGATGAGGCGACGCGCCAGGCGTTTACGGCCATCAGTGAAAAGGTGATGGAAAACACGCCGGGCGAGATGTTCGCGAATGCCGTGATCTCCGGCTGGATCATCGCCACCATGGTCTGGATGATCCCGCATGCGGAAAATGCCAAACTGCTGATCATCATTATGATGACGTGGCTGGTGGCGCTGGGCGATCTGGCGCATATCGTAGTCGGATCAGTCGAGGTGCTCTATCTGGTCTTTGCGGGCACGGTGCCGTGGCAGGAGTTTTTCTGGCCATTTGCGCTGCCCACGCTGCTCGGTAACATCACCGGCGGCACGCTGATTTTTGCCCTGATCAGCCATGCGCAGATCCGCAACGACATGAGCGAAGAGGCGAAAGCGAAGGCGCGGGCGGATCAAAAACGCCGCGAAAAAGCAGAAGAGAAGAACGCTGCCGGAGAGCAGACTGAGTAACCCGCTCTTCCGGGCGCGGCGCTGCTGACAGAATGAGCAATCACGCCGCGCCCGGTTAACATCCGGGAGACATACGGGTATACTGCGTCTCCGGATGTCTCCTTAGTTAAATGGATATAACGAGCCCCTCCTAAGGGCTAGTTGCAGGTTCGATTCCTGCAGGGGACGCCATATCCCCCTCATCCTGCAAATCCATACCGGCAAATTTCGACAGCTGCTGACTGATGCTGTTTTCTTTGTAGCAGGTGACCAGTAGCGCCTGGGTTGCACGCGTAAAGGCCACATACAGCGCCGGAATAGCCTCAGACTCATCTTCAGCCCCTTTATGAACAAATGAAGCATTGATCACGGCAACGTAAGGGAACTCCAGCCCTTTGCTGCTCTGAAAGGTCAGAAGATGTACCACATCCTCCCGATGCGAATAGCGTTTTTTGTCTTCTGTCGTAAAGCTCACGGCGGCAGGGATCGCATGCTGCTTCAGCAGATCGATGAGTCTGTCTGCTGAAAAATGCGTGGGACACAGTACCGCCATGTCGCCCCAGCGGCCTGCAGACGCATATTTTTCTCTCAGCCATGCCACAACGCGACGCGCTTCATCTGTTGCAGACTGACACTGTTCGATATCGGGAATGTCGCTGTTTTCTTCGCCGCAGGCTTCCGGCAGTACCAGCGGAAGCTCCTGATTATGATGCTGGTCAAAGTAGTCGCGTGAAAAAGCATAGGCAAAATTGAGGATGCGCCGCGGATTGCGATAGTTTACCCGAAGGATAGAGGTACGCCCCTGCGCCTGGATGCCCACGCTTGCCAGCGAGAAATTCAGCGCTTTTTCACGCCGGTACAGAGACTGGGCATCATCGTACATCAGCAGCAGCGAGCGGCGGGTGTTATCAAACAGCCGGGCAATCAGTGAAAGCCAGCGCCGGTCGAAATCATGCCCTTCGTCCACCAGCACCGCATCGTACCCCGCATCCCCGACGGTGCCGCTGTTAACCGCATTTTCCAGCGCCGCGAAGCAGTTATCATAATAGCGCCCTTCCCCGCTCATATTCAGCTTAAAGGTCCGGGCGGCCGTCGCGCACCAGTCATGAAAATGATAGACGTGTACTTTATCCGATAGCCCTCTGGCCGCGATGCACTCACGGATATAGTTAGCCAGAATGATATTAAAACAGAGTACCAGTACAGGGCGCGTGGTGGTCTCGGAAAGATATAAACAGCGGTAGAGTAAGATCAGCGTTTTACCGGAACCGGCCACGCCATGTATGACACGATGCCCTTCGCCAAGATTACGCGCCAGCACCTCCTGCTGCAGATCCATTACCCGGTAAATATTACTGCGCTTATTTTTTACCGTAATAGCGATCTCCGGAAAAAGATGCCGGCGCAGTATATCCCGCATAGCGGGTGTTATTGCGGGTCTGAAACGGGTAGTAAACAGTCCGGAGATTTTAGCGCGAAACGCAGAAACAGAGACAGACTCTGTCATTTCATCCTGACAAATCGTCAGCGCCTGCGGAAATATAGATTCAACCACGCCATCGGCTGAAAGTGATGTCAGTTGCTGGCGGGTAATATTGGTAAACACCACACCATAAGCCCAGGCCATATTCAGCTTTCCTTTATACAGGCCTGTTTTCTGCTGCAGTTTCGGATCCTGAGATAACTGTTCGACGGTTGCACAGGCATACTCTCTGACCTGCAGCAGCGGATTTTGCGCCTGCGTTTCGCCCTGGGCGTTTCTCAGCGTCACCCGCTGCGGGTCCGCATGCTGCAATGTACTTAGCTTCCAGTCTTTGACCTCAAGGAAAATCAGTCCGTTGTCGGGATCGATAATAACAAAGTCAGGATGCCGGTACTGGCGTCCAACCGGAATGTCATACCAGACAAGGCAATCGTCGCCGAGATGCGATTCAAGCCGCTGGGCGACGCGTCGCTCTCCGTGCGTCATTCGCCCTGAACACAGCGTCAGGGAGGTCATTAATTTCGCCATAAAACAGTATCCACGTATATAAAGTACATCAGCGCAACACAACGATAACACCGCTATTAAAAGTTTAGAATACGATGTTATGCCGTTTTACCCTGTGCCGGTTTATTACGCTGCCGTTATTCTGATAATGGCGGGTCAGAAATATATTTATTCTGAGGGTAATAACGCCTCTGATTTACCGGGCATTCCGCGGCCTTTTACGGCAGGCGGGAAAATGCGGGCAGGAGTGGTATGATTTACGCTAAATGATGCCGCTGGCATCTGAACCCTCCCCCGTTTCCGGAGCGCACCATGAAACATGAGATTGATCTGAAGTATTACGATATCGCTGACGCTTACGCTGAAGAGTGTGAAAAACCGGTGAGTGAAGCCGAGCGCGACCCGCTGGCGCACTACTTCCAGCTGCTGATCACCCGCCTGAATAATCATCAGGAGATCAGTGAAGAAGCGCAGCATGAGATGGCGCGCGAGGCGGGAATTGCTGACGCGCGCATTGATGATGTGGCGAACTTCCTGAACGAATGGGGCAACGAGTAAACGATGTTAACAGGCTGTTTGAAGGCAGACAGCCTGCTCACCGTGGCGTTGATTACTTACGTGCATCCAGCAGCTGCTGCGCATTATCCGCAGTGACCGTGGTCCACGGAATGTAGTAGTGTTTTTTCGTGCCGCCGTCCCAGGCGAGATCTTTGGCATACTGCTGCCAGATGTCAGACTGCGGCTGGTAGCCTGCACCTTTTACTGCACGCAGCGCGACATCAATGGCGCCCTGCATCTGGCCTTTCGCATCCTGCAGAATAGAGACCATTTCACCCGCCTGAACGGCATGAATGGCATCAGACACGCCATCCACACCCGCAATCGCGAAATCGTTAACGTTCAGACCCGCGCCTTTAATCGCTTCAATAGCACCCAGCGCCATCTCATCGTTTTGGCCGATCACACCGTTGATTTTACCGCGATGCTTCTGCAGCCAGTTCTCCATCAGCGGCTGTGCTTCTGCGCGTGACCAGTTGGCTGTTTTTCTCTCCAGTACGGTAACCTGTCCCGGACCACACTCCGCTATCGCTTTGTCATTGCCTTTGCCGCGCTGGATCTCACCGCTGCCGCCCTTCGGTCCTTCGATGATGACGACATTGACCTTTTTGGTTTTGCACTGCAGCTTATCCAGAACCGCTTTGGCCTCCAGATAGCCGCCCAGCTCATCATTAGAGACCACTTCTGACGTCATCTCTTCCGTGTTCAGACGGGCGTTGGTGACCACCACCGGAATTTTGGCTTCGTTAGCATTGGTCACAATATCGATGTTGGCTTCATAGTCCATCGGGTTCACGATAATGGCGTCGGCACGCGTCTGGATAGCGGTCGCCGCCTGGTCATTCTGCACCGACGCATCATAACGACCATCGTAAAAGGTGAGTACAGCTTCGCCGCTTTTTACTGCCGGATGCGCTTTACCGTAGCGCTCCATCAGCTGAACGAATTCCGCTTTGTTGCCATACATCAGTACAGCAATCTTTACGGGTGCAGCCTGCGCTATGCTAATCGCGCCCAGCGTCAGGGCTGAAGTTAACAGAGCGATAGATCTTATTTTCATTGTTCTCTCCTGGCAGGGTTTATCTATTCAGAGGTTAATCGCGCTGTTGTTTACGCGACGGATCGAGCAGTACAGCCACTACAATCAGGGCGCCTTTGATAATCTGCTGGTAGTAAGACTGCACCCCCAGCAAATCCAGGCCGTTATTCATTACGCCGATGATCAGCACACCAAAAAAGGTGCCAACAAGCGTACCGACACCGCCAGCCATACTGGTGCCGCCAATCACTACCGCAGCAATCGCATCGAGTTCATAGCCTGCGCCCGCGTTAGTCTGTGCCGATCCGGTGCGTGCGGTGAGGATCAGCCCGGCGATCCCGGCCAGCGCGGCGCACAGGGTGTAAACCATGACTTTTATGCCCACGACGCTGATGCCTGACGTACGGGCACTTTTCGGGTTGCCGCCAACGGCATAGACGTAGCGTCCGAGTAAGGTTTTATTGAGCAGCAGCCAGGCGAGGCCAAACAGCACAACAAAGATAATGACCGGTACGGGTATGCCGGCCATGTAGCCGTTGCCGAGCCAGCGAAAATCACTGTTAAGCTGTGAAACCGGGTTGCCGCCGGTGGTCAGCATCGTGAGGCCGCGGGCAGCAGAGAGCATGCCCATAGTGACGATAAACGGCTGCAGGCGGTAACGCGCCAGCACGGTACCGTTGATCAGGCCACAGACAATGCCAATACCTAACGCGACAATCATCGGGACCATCACGGCATGCGCCGTATCGCCGATTGCCATGCCGCTGTTGTTAGTGGCAAATCGCGCAGCAACAATGCCGCTCAGCGCCAGCACCGATCCCACCGACAGATCGACGCCGGCGGTGATAATTACAAAGGTCATACCGATCGCTAAAATGCCGTTGATAGAGACCTGGCGCAGCACAATCAGCATATTTTCATTACTGAGAAAATAGTTGCTGCTCCAGGCGCCATTAGCGACCTGCAGCTCGCCGACGGCTGCCACAATCAGGCAAAGCACAAAAAACGCGATGATGATGCCGTATTTGTGCATACGTCTTTTATTGCGTGTAAAAAATGAGATGCCGGAAGGCATGGAATGTGTGGTGTTCATAACGTTGTCTCTCTGTTAAACCGCCAGCTTCATCAGTTCACTCTGCGTCGCCTGAGCCGCACTCAGCTCTCCCGCCAGCTGCCCGTCGCGGAACACCAGAATGCGATCGCTCATGCCGATGATTTCCGACAGCTCTGAGGAGACCATTACGATCCCCTTGTTTTTCAATGCAAACTCAGACATAAAGCGGTAAATCTCTTTCTTTGCACCGACATCAATACCCCGGGTAGGCTCATCCAGCAGCAGTACCTCCGGATTAAGTAACGCCCAGCGCCCCAGCACGACTTTTTGCTGATTGCCGCCGCTGAGATTGCCCACCAGCTGTTCGGCATCCGGCGTTCGGACGTTAAAGCGTTTGATCATCTCCAGGCTGCGCGCCTGCTCCTGCTTCTCACTGATAAAGCCGGCGCGGGAGATGGCGCCAAATGAGGCGATGTTGATGTTTTCCCGAATCGAACGACAGAGCACCAGGCCGGTCGCTTTACGATCTTCAGTGACATAAGCGATGCCGTGCCGGATCGATTCTTTCGGTGAATGGCGACCCAGTACCACCTCGCCCAGCCGGATGGTGCCGCTGTCTGCGTGTTCAATACCAAACAGCAAATCGAGAAACTCGCTTCGCCCGGAGCCAACCAGCCCGTAGATGCCGAGGATTTCGCCCCGCTTCAGGTGCAGGCTGATATCGTTGATTTTGTTACGCCAGCGCAGGTTTTTTACCTCCATCATCACCTCATCGCCCGGCTGATTGAACTTGGCAAACTCACTCTCATATTCTCCGCCAATGATCTGTTCAATCAGCTGTTCACGCGTGATGTCGGCCAGCATGCCCTCCTGCACCCAGGCGCCATCGCGAAAGATGGTATAGCTGTCGGCAATCTGAAAAATCTCAGAGAGGCGGTGGGAGACATAAATAATGCCTTTGCCCTTTTGCGCCAGCCGGGCGAGAGTCTGAAAGATTTTTTGCGCATCCTCTTCGCCAATCGCTGAAGTCGGTTCATCCATGATGATGATGTCAGCATTCGCGTGAGAGAGCGCTTTGGCGATCTCCACCAGCTGCTGCCCGGCAACGCTGAGGTTACGCATTTTTTCGGTAGCAGAGATGTCAAAATCGAGCTCCTCCAGCAGCACGCGGGTGCGCTGATTGAGCGTGGCAAAGTCAACAAAACCAAACCGGCGCGGTTCGCGTCCCAGCCAGATATTCTCGGCCACCGTCAGGTCCGGAATCGCGCTTAGCTCCTGCTGCACAATCGCGATACCGGCAGCCAGCGCGTCGCGCGGATGAGCAAAGCTGCAGCGCCTGCCGCGAATAAAAATCTCTCCGGCGTCGGGCTGGATAAACCCCATCAGGATGCTGAGAAAGGTCGATTTTCCGGCACCGTTGCCGCCGCACAGCGCATGAATTGACCCGGGGCGCAGCGCAAATTCCGCGTTTTTCAGCGCCACAACCGGGCCAAACGCTTTGCGGATCCCCGTGACCTCCAGCAGCATCTCCTGGTTATTTCGTGTCACAATGCCACCTCCGGATAAGTACTGCTGAGACGGTTCAGATAGCGCTGATAATGCGTTTCATAGGCCTGATGGCGAGCGGGATCCGGTACGGCGCGGGTGCTTTCATCCGGCGTGACAAAGCGCTGACACAGCGACTGCAGTAACGCATCCGGCTGCTGTGCAGGGTTATCCAGCAGCGCGCTGGCCCACATCGCCTGAATTGCTGCGCCCAGCGCGGCGGTTTCAGGGATGCGCAGCGAGACCACCGGACAATTCATGACGTCGGCAACAATTTGCCGCCAGCCGCTGCTGCGTGAGCCACCGCCAGTGAGGCGGATCTCCTGCGCGCTGATGCCCTGCTGCCGGAACAGGTCGAGTCCGTAACGTAATCCGTAGGTCGCACTCTCCACGGCGGCGCGGCAGAGGTTCGCGCGGGTAAAATTCACGGCATTCAGGTTATGCAGACTCGCCTGCGCATGGGGCAGAGGCGGCGTGCGCTCGCCATTAAAAAACGGCAGCATCTCAATGCCCTCCGCTCCCGGCTCTGCCTGATTCAGCAGCTGATTAAAGCCGGCAATATCCTCTGCCAGCAGCGTCTGGATCAGCGTGGTTGCAGAGGTAACATTCATGGTGCAAATCAGCGGCAGCCAGCGGTTAGTGCTGGAGCAAAAGCTGGCAATCAGCCCGTTCTCGTCGATTACAGGCGTGTCACTGCAGGCGAACAGCGTGCCGGATGTGCCGAGGCTTAGCGTTACCGTGCCCGGCGCAATATTGCCGGACCCGATGGCGGCCATCATATTATCGCCGCCGCCTGTCGCCACCCGCACCGCAGGGCGTAATCCCAGACGCTGCGCGGCTTCCGGCTGCAGGGTGCCGATACAGTCGTGCGCAGCAGCCAGCGGCGGCAGCGCCTGCCACAGCCGGCCATCCGGATCGATAAGATCCACCGTGTGCCGATCCCAGCGGCGGCGGCGGATATCCAGCAGGCCGGTGCCGGAGGCGTCGCCATACTCCATCACCCGTTCGCCGGTTAGCCAGAAATTAAGGTAATCGTGCGGCAGTAACACGGTGTGTAAACGCGCCCACAGCGCCGGATGCTGCTGCTTCAGCCAGAGAATTTTCGACGCGGTGTAGCCGGTCGCCGGAACAAGCCCTGGCTGCGCCAGCGCACCGCTGATCCCTCCCAGCTGCTGCAGCAGCCAGCTGTTCTGCGCATCGGTGGCGGTGTCGCACCACAGCTTTACCGGGTGCAGCACTGCTCCGGCTTCATCCAGCGCTACAAAGCCGTGCTGCTGACCAGAGACACTCAGCGCAGTAATCTGCTGTGTATCGATACCGGCGTCTGATGCTGCCTGATGGAATGCCGTGACCAGCGCGTCAATCCACTCGCTGGCATGCTGTTCACGTGTGCCATCTGCGTCGCTCTGCAGCCGGTGCGGCGCGCTGCCTTCGCCGACAATCGCCCCCTGCTCGCTATTCACAATGACCACACGCGTTCCCTGCGTGCCGCAATCAATGCCTGCATAGAGCGCCATGCGTCACTCCATCTCCAGCATGATTTTGATATCTGCCGCATGACCCGCGGCGGCGCGATCAAACGCTTCAACGCTGTCGGCGAATTTATAGGTATGGCTGATAAGCGGCTCTACCCGCAGCTTGCCGCTGCTCAACAGGCGCAGCGTGCGGGGATACATATTGGCGTAGCGAAAAATGGTTTTGAAGGTCAGCTCTTTGGCCTGGGCCGCAACAATGTCCATCGGCGCGGCGTCCACCGGCATACCCACCAGAATCACCGTCGCACCCGGCGCCGCGTGTTCAGCCAGCGTGGCAATAGCAGGTTTAGCCCCGCTGCATTCAAACACCACGTCCGCACCGTTACCGCTGGTGAGTTCAGAGACTTTGCCGGCCAGATCGCCGGTTTTGATATTGATGGCGTGCAGCCCTTCATACTCCGCCGCCACGGCCAGCTTTTCATCAAACATGTCGCAGATGATCACATCAGAACAGCCACCTGCCAGCGCTGCCAGCGCAGTCACCACGCCGATGGGTCCGGCACCCAGCACCAGGCCAATATCGCCGGGTTTGATCCCGGCTTTGGTCGCGGCCTGCATTGCCACCGCCAGCGGCTCAACCATGGCTCCTTCGCGGAAGCTGACATTTTCCGGCAGTTTAAAGGTGAACGCCGCGGGATGAATGACCGTTTCACGCAGGCACCCGTGCACCGGCGGCGTCGCCCAGAAGCGTACGGCGGGATCGAGATTGTAGAGACCCGCACGCGACTGATCGGAATTCAAATCCGGGATCCCGGGCTCCATACAGACGCGATCGCCTGCTTTCAGGTGCGTGACGTTTTTTCCGGTCTCCAGCACAATGCCGGCAGCTTCATGGCCCAGCACCATCGGTGCCTCCACCACAAACGGACCAATCCGGCCATGTTTGTAGTAGTGAACATCGCTGCCGCAAATGCCTACTGAGTGAATTTTGATTTTGACATCGTCATCGCCCAGCACCTCATCAAATTCCCGATCTTCAATCGCAATGTGGCCTGCCTGACTCAGAACTAATGCTTTCATTAACGCCCCCGGATTCATTTTAATGGTATCGATATCATTTCAATGCGGCGATAGTGACGTAAAAAAAACGCTAAAACTGTGATGCAGACTCAATAATCCCGATCTGAAACCATGCTCTCGTCACTGACCCGGCGAATTGCAGATCGGGATCACAGAAGATCATAAGCGGAACACGCTTTAATGGTATCGATATCATTACAGGAGAAACCGCATGACCGATTATCCGCAGGCGATTGAGCGCACCCTGGCATTTCTGCAGCAGGCGAATATTGTTCTTACCCCTGCAGAGCAGGAGAAAATTGAAATTGCCACTTTCGGCCTGGACGACTACCCCGCTTCAGGTTTGCAGCTGTTAACCTATATCAATGAACCGCGCTATTGCGCTAAAGAACTGGTGCTGTTTCCCCGCCAGACCTGCCCTGAGCATCGGCATCCGCCGTTTAACGGTACGCCAGGCAAGCAGGAGACCTTTCGCTGTCGCTGGGGCGAAGTCTATCTGTTTGTCGATGATGAGCAGCTCACGCCAAACGATGCGGCGGGCTCTCAGCGCTGTCAGGTGCCTGCCGGCAGCGAAACCGCCTATACCTGCAGCCGCTATATTCTGCTGCGTCCGGGCGAACAGTACACGATTAAACCCGATACGCGGCACTGGTTTCAGGCGGGTGAACAGGGGGCCGTTGTCTCGGAGTTTTCATCAGAAAGCCGCGACGACCTGGATATTTTCACGGACCCGCGCGTCAGACGACTCGCATAACGCAGCGAGATCGCTTAACGCTAAACGATCTGCCATGATTGACTCATGATACAAAATGACAGGGTTGATTAAGGAGCCAGACTTGGCAGCAGGACGGGGACGCAAGGCAACGCTGGCAAGCGTTGCTGCCCAGGCAAACGTGAGCAAAATTACCGCCTCACGCGCCTTTTCACAACCGGAAAAAGTGCATCCGGAGACGCTGCAGCGCATTCATGCTACCGCAGAGCAGTTAGGCTATGTGATGAATACGGCGGCGCGCAGCCTGCGGGCAAAAAGCAGCAAAACTATTGGCATCGTTAATCCCGATATGGCTAACCCCTTCTTTGGCGGCCTGACGCGTCTGATGACGCTGGAGGCGAATAAGCTGGGCTACGATACGCTGGTGTTTGACTCCTGTGAGTCGCAGGAAAATGAGAACCGTATCATCGACAGGCTAATCGGGTATAACGTTGATGCCATTATATTGTCGGTGATTTCCAACGATCTTCACTATCATCCGGCCTATATGACGCGGCTGGAGACGCTGAATATACCGGTGGTGCTGGTCGATCGTGAACTGCAGGTTTCTCACTGCAGCGGTGTCTATATTGATAACCTCGACTGTGGCCTGCAGACCGGTCGCTGGCTGGCGGAACAGGGGGCACAGCGTATTGTGGTGGTCTCCGGTCCCGAAAAGTCGAACGTTGCACGTGAGCGGGTGCTCGGTCTGCAGGCCGCGCTGCAGGGCAAAGCTGCCTCGCTGGAAGTGCTCTACGCTGACTTTTTTATGGATGCAGCCTGGCAGGAGACCCGCCGCTGGCTGAACCATCACCCTGCCCCTGACTACTTTGTGGGCTGTAACAATCAGATCTCACTCGGCATTATTAAAGCCTGCATCGATCACTCACTCAGTCTGCAGCAGCAGGTAAAACTCTTCAGCATTGACGAGGTTACGCAGGCGGATATTTATGGCTTTCACTTTCCCTGCATCGCACACGATCTGCAGAGCATCGCCTGGCAGGCGCTGAATCTGGCTATCCGGCGCATCAATGAGAGTGACAGTAAGCCGGGCAAAGTTATCGTGCGGGGTGAAGTGATCCCCTGATAACGCGTTTTTTACCGGCTATAGCCCTGCCGCCACGCTGACGGGGCCACGCCATGCAGCTGACGGAACCGGTTACTGAAATGGCTGGCAGAGTGAAAGCCGCAGCGCAGCGCAGCGCAATCTCAGTCAGCGGCAGCGTGCTGTGCATCAGTAGCTCTTTCGCCACCGCCATGCGGCGCTGCATCACATACTGGTGCGGCGCGCTGCCGGTGCTGCTGCGAAACATACGCGCAAAATGATATTCGCTGAGCGCAGCTTCTGCGGCCAGCCGCGCCAGCGTCAGCGGCTGATCGAGCTGCGCATCAATCAGGGCAATGATCCGGCGCAGCACGGCGGGTGCCAGGCCGCCCCGCACGGCGGGCAGCTGCCACTGCACATCGCTGTAGCGATGCAGCAGATGCGTCAGCAGCAGCGTCGATGCGCTGCTCAGCATCAGCTGATTGGCGGGCTGCTGCCAGCTGACGCTGAGCAAAAAATGGCGATAGAGCTGCGTAATGCGATCGTCATCAGCAAAAATCTTCTCCTGCAGATTCAGACTGGCTGGCGTGCGATCCCAGATCTGTTCGCCAAGCTGGCGTAAATGGGTATCGGTGCAGTAGAGGTGCACGAATGCGAGGTCGGCCCGCAGATCCCAGGTGGACTCCATACCGGACGGCATCAGGCAGAAACGATCCGGGGCGCCACCGTTGCGCCACCCGTGCGCGGTTTTATGCCAGGTATCATAACCCTCTTCGATATAGAGGCTCAGGGTATGGTGATCGCTGTGGTTGGTTACGCGGTCGCCGCTATTAAACCAGGCTGCCAGCCGGATCCCGCCTGAAAGCGGTACGCTATCACGCAGCTGAGCCTTTCGGTTTTTTAGCATAGTAAAGGTCTGGTAATCGGACATTGCGCATATCACATCGGCAGCGGTTAACCAGCAGTTTACCCGTCCGGACGATGGAAAACAGTGCGGCAGTCGGTGTGAGAATGAAAAAAGCGCAAGTTTTTGCAAGTGCTGCGCAATCGGGTGCAAGCGCCCGCCCGCGCCTGCGCGGATACTGTCGTCCTGTCTCTGCCGGAGTATTAACGATGAATGTAGTGCTGTATCTGAGCGTGGTGCTGATCTGGGGCACCACCTGGCTGGCGATCTTTCTGCAGCAGGACGCAGCCACCACGCCGGTCTATGTGGCTGTTTTCTGGCGCTTTCTCTTCGCCTCGCTGCTGATGCTGGCGCTGCTGACGCTGTGCCGCCGTCTGCGATCGCTGGACAGGCGCGATCATCTGTTTTGTCTGCTGCAGGGAGGCTGTGTTTTTGGCTTCAACTTTGTCTGCTTTTATCATGCAGCAGCCTGGATCAGCACCGGTCTGGAGTCGGTGATTTTTTCCATGGCGGTGATCTTTAACGCGCTCAACGGCTGGCTCTTTTTTGGCCAGCGTCCGCCGCTGCGCCTGGTGCCTGCCGCGCTGCTCGGTATGGGCGGTATCGTCGCGCTCTTCTGGAGCGATATTCGCGCGGCGCACCCCTCGCCGCAGCTGTTATGGGGCGCGGGCCTGAGTGCGCTGGGCACCTTTGGCTTTTCGCTGGGTAATATGATTTCAGCCCGGCATCAGCGCCGCCAGCGCGATATTCTCACCACTAACAGTTACGCCATGCTCTACGGCGCGCTGATCATGGCGGTAATGGCATGGCTTAATGGCGATGCGCTGCAGCTGCCGCGCAATCTGCAGTGGCTGGGCGCGATGAGTTATCTGGCGCTGTTTGGTTCTGTGATTGGATTTGGCGCTTACTTCACGCTGGTGGGTCGCATCGGTGCCAGTCAGGCGGCCTACAGTACGCTACTTTTTCCGCTGGTTGCGCTGACGCTCTCGACAATTTATGAAGGCTATCAGTGGCACGCTAATGCCGTGGCGGGACTGACGCTGATTTTGCTGGGCAACCTGGTGATGTTTATGCGCTGGCCGGTGCGCCGCGCACTGCGGCTGGCCTGACAGCAGAAGCGGGCGTGCAGCCCGCTCTGCTCATCCTCTAACGCCAGCCACCTGCGCCGGACTGAAGCTGCTGTGGCTGATTAAGGGCTTTTCTGGCGATCCAGTACAGCATTACCCGCTCATCATCGCTGTCACGATCGGCCATAGCCAGCAGCTTTAATGACAGCGTGGCTTTGTTGACAGGCTGATGTTCATCGCTTAATTCGATCACCGCCTGACCGATAAGACAGCAGACCTCATCTCCACTCGATACGGATTCATATGCCCGGTCTTTCATATTTCCTCCCGTTGGTTGAAATGTAAGCCTGGCAAACCTCCCGGACTCTGCAGGAAAATCGCCGCGCTCAACACACCTGCTTACATATGTTCATCAGGCGAAACAGCGTGACGTGAATTGTCATGCCGCTGCCATTCATACCGGAAAAATGGCATTTCATTCTCTGTTCCCGGCGGCTGAGGCGGGATCCGGCCACTGCCTCGCGCGTGCGCGCTAAGCTGCCAGCAGACTTCATATTCCCGGACGGGAGATTAACAATGACCACAGCTTCAACGGCGCACTACCGGCGTACCCGCATACTGACTCTGATCGGTACTGTCATTACCCAGCTTGCGCTGGGCTCCGTGTATACCTGGAGTCTCTTTAACGGCGCGCTGGCGCATAAACTGCACGAATCTGTCAGTCAGGTCGCGTTCTCATTTGGATTGCTGAGTCTGGGGCTGGCTATCGCCTCCTCGCTGGCAGGCAAACTGCAGGAGCGTTTTGGCGTGCGTAATGTGACTATCGGAGCCGGTATTCTGATGGCAGCCGGATTCTGGCTGACCGCTCAGGCCGATAACCTGATGATGCTTTATCTGAGCGCCGGTATTCTGGTAGGCCTGGCGGATGGCGCAGGCTACCTGATGACGCTGTCAAACTGCGTAAAGTGGTTTCCTGAACGCAAAGGTCTTATCTCTGCCTGTTCGATCGGTGCTTATGGCCTGGGCAGTCTGGGTTTCAAATTTGTCTGCGGCACCCTGCTGGATGCGGTCGGCCTGGAACACACCTTTATGATCTGGGGCGTGCTGGCAATGAGCATGATGTTCTGCGGTGCGCTGCTCATGCGCGATGCGCCGGTGCGCACTGCCAGCAGCAATCCGCACCATGCCGGCCGCGATTTTACGCTGGCGCAGGCGATACGCCTGCCGCAATACTGGATGCTGGCGCTGATGTTTCTTACTGCCTGTATGAGCGGCCTGTATGTAATTGGCGTAGCGAAAGATATCGGTGAAGGGATGGTGCATCTTACGCCGCAGATAGCAGCGAGCGCCGTAACGGTTATCGCGATTGCCAACCTTAGCGGCCGGTTAACGCTGGGCGTATTGTCAGACAAAATGGCCCGTATCCGGGTGATCTCACTGGCGCAATGCATTGCGCTCGCAGGCATGAGTATTTTGCTGTTTACCCGTATGAATGAAACCACCTTTTTTGTCTCGCTGGCCTGCGTAGCCTTCAGCTTTGGCGGCACAATCACCGTTTTCCCGGCGCTGATCAGTGACTTCTTTGGCCTGAATAATCTGACAAAAAATTACGGGCTAATCTACCTGGGTTTTGGTATTGGCAGCGTGCTCGGTTCGCTGGTCGCCTCACTGTTCGGCGGCTTTACCGTTACCTTTAGTTTAATCATGACGCTGCTGGTTATCTCGCTGCTGCTTTCACTGAGTGTTCGTCAGCCGCGACGTCAGACAATTAACAGACCGGCTCTGCATAATTGATTAATGTGCGGGCGTGGTCAGCAGACCGCGCCCGCATTTTTTATTAAGTCATTAGCGTTACCAGGTTATTGCCTTTCAGAATTGTCGCGCTATTATAAAGCGCTATTCAGCTTATTCCGATTCAAATAAATATATTTGCCTAGCTTTTCTTTTATTTTGACACATCTGGCAATATTTATATAAATAAATCTACATTTGCTGCATCTTCACTCCACTATTCTGGCGTAATCTGACCTCACTGGAAAAGAGGAGGTCTTTCCATGAAAAAGCTTATTTCATTAACGTCGATGGCGGTCATGATCAGTTTGCTCAGCGGATGTATTATTGAGCACGACCGTGGCCGCAGCGCTGGCTGGGGTCATGACCGCGGCTGGCACCATGGCCACTACGGGCATCGTCACGGATAATTGGGCAAAGCTCACACAGCACTAATAAAAAAAGAAATAGAAAGAACCAGGGCGGGAATATATCCCGCCCTTTTTTTAGCTTTTAATCGCGTAATTACACTGATACCAGGCTTTCTTTAATCCTGGCAGATGACTGTCCTGAGCAGGCAGTGAATTCACTTTATCAAAACCCCGTTCACTGCAGTAATTTGCCAGGTCAACATTCATGGCATCCCGATTAAGGCTATGCGGATCGTAACGATATTGAACAGTGTTCGACGTGTTATCTTCATCTACACGTTCAAATCCGCCAGGCTGATTAACGCTGCAGCCAGCCAGCATAATAAGCGCTAACGCGCCGGTAACGATATTTTTCATTCAGGTGTCCTCTTCAGGCGTCGCAGTGTAAACAACGATGCCCCTGCGCGGCTATAGGAAAACGCGCGAAATAGTCTTGATACCAGTGATTTTACCAATTGAATCAATAAAACCAAACGGCTTTTCTTATCATATGACAACTGCGATAGTGCAGTCAGACCACACGATGTCTGCTCCACACCAGGTAATATCAATAATAAAAAAGTAACAAAGTGACCTTTGTGCCCGCGCTGAGCGGGCTTTTTTTCATCGGTTATCCGTTACTGTGCACCATATTACGTAAAAGACCGGCGGCGCGCTTAGCTGGCAATGCGAGAATAGCGCTGTAGAGATCGATAGACATTGCACATAACGCGCTGCGATCAACGGCGGTATCAGCTGGCTGATTGAGCTGCTGAAGTTTATTGCCCCATTTACCGTATAGCTGGTCAACTACCTGACGCAGATCGCGCCGGGCCAGCGGCCGGTCAATCTGCTGTTCCGCCCCCTGACTGCTCAGCAGCAGGGCTTCAAGCGCGTCGCTGTCGCGCTGATAGAGTGCCGGATCCAGCACCTCCTGCAGATTAATCCCGCCGGTGACCTGCGGATAGAGAAACTGAAAACAGCGTTGCGGATTCTGCTGCTGCAGCGCGCGCATCTCTTCCACCGAAACCTGAACATACGCAATGACCGCCTCATCACTGGCACGGGCCATGCGTTTATTGACGATGTCAGCCAGCCAGCCCCGCAGGTCGCCCAGCGCCCGTTCGGCAGAGGTACCCTGCTGCAGCTTGTGCAGCAATTCACGATTCAGTAATTGCCATAGCTCCGGCTCCTGAACCTTCAGCAGACGGTAGCCCGGTGCCTCGCTAAGCTGCCGCGCAACTGCCTCCGCCTGCACCTTCTCTGCCTGGCGCGGATGCAGCCAGCTAAACCAGATCGCATTAGCCGCCACCAGCGGCAGCATAAACAGCAGCACACCCTGCCAGGCACGCAGCGCCGTGGTGCGTACCAGCATCACGATCACCAGCGCCAGCAATGCAAAAGCGGCCAGCACCGAAATAAAAAGCAGCGTCATAATACGGCGTTAATCCTTACGCACGTCCAGCAGAACCGGACAGGTCGCGCGTTCGATCACTGCCGCGCTGACCGAGCCTTTCAGCAGCCGGTTAAGCGGCGAGAGGTGCCGGCGTCCCATTATAATCATACTGGCGCGCAGTGCTGCAGCCTGCGCCACAATGGTTTCAGCGGCTTCACCCGCCAGGATGACGCCTCTGGCATTCACACCCGCCCGCAGCAGCGGAGCCAGCGCATGACGCACCACCATCTCGGCGGTGTTCTGCTCATCTTTTGCCGCGACAAAATCATCCGGATCTTCACCGGCGTCAATTTCGATAGGCTGGCTGCAGGCTGAATAGGCGGGATCGATACAGCACAGCACCGTGACCGGTGCGTTGAGCGCCAGCGCCTGTTCAAGGGTCAGCGCAATCACTTTCTCCGCGACCGGTGAGTTATCGATAGCCATTAACAACATTTTCATGAGTCGTTACCTCTTCTCCACAGCGGTTATTTTGCCAATTTCGCGCAGCAGCGCCTCTTTACAGGTGATGATCTCTTTGCGATAGCGCGCTTCATGTTGCGCAAAGCGCGCGCCGGGAACCAGCAGCGAGATAGAGAAACGTCCGAACAGTGTGTCAATGGCGACCGCCAGGGTGGTGATCCCTTCAAGCGTTTCACCGCGATCGATCGCCAGGCCACTGCTGCGTACTTCAGCAATCAGCGCCATCAGCTGCGGCAGCGTTTTTACCGTTTTATCCGTGAGTTCCTGCCAGGCATCGCCCACCAGCAGCTGTACATCTTCATCGCTCTCCAGCGCCAGCAGCGCCCGGCCGCCGGAGGTACTGTAGAGCGGCAGATTAAGCCCCATCCGCGGTACGACCCGCAGCTCGCGCGGCGCCACGACATAATGAACGATCGCCAGCTGCGTCCCGCTGGCGCGCGCCAGCGAGACGGTTTCATTAACCGTTGCTGAGAGCTGTTCCAGCAGCGGACGCGCCAGCTCCACCACGTCCGTATGGACGCTGGAGATCAGTTTCAGCAAAGCCGGACCCAGTCTCAGTCCCCTTGCCCCGCTGCTGCGCACCAGCTGAGCGCTGTCGAGCGCTGCCACAATACGCTGTACCGTAGAGCGCGGCAGGTTCACCACCTGTGCTATTTCGCCCAGACTCATACCGCCGGGGTGTTCGCCCAGCGCATGTAAAATTTTTGCCGCACGCGCAATGACCTGAATGCCACCCGCTTTTTCATCCTCACGGCCTGAGGCAGATCCCACCATGATGCGTTCCTTCTGAGCCTGCTTTACTGTAGCGCGAATGATCGCACTTTTGTACCCGGGTATCACATTGCAATACATCATACCGGCATGTAAGATGCGCGTCCTGTATCACATCGTAATACACTGCATCATAAATTCATGAGAGTTCTGTTATGACCGCTTCGCCCGCTGCTCCGCCAGCTCCGCACCCGTTTACACTGCGCCTGGCTCTCGGGCTGGTGGGCGTGCTGATCGCGGCACTGACGTCAGGACTCAACGACCGGGTCACGGATATTGCCCTGGCAGATATCCGCGCTGCGATCGGTATCAGTCACGATCGCGGCAGCTGGATTGTCTCCGGCTATCAGGCAGCTGAAGTCGCCGCGATGATGATTGCACCCTGGTTTGCCGTTACCTTTTCTCTGCGCCGTTTTGCGCTGGCGGTTGCTGCCGGTTTTATGCTGTGCGGCCTCGTGCTGCCGCTGACCCAGGATACGGCACTGTTTATTACACTGCGCGTGCTGCAGGGGATATTTGGCGGTGCGCTGCCGCCGCTGCTGATGACGGTAGCGCTGCGCTTTCTGCCGCCGCCGATCAAACTCTATGGCCTGGGCGCCTATGCGCTTACCGCTACCTTTGGCCCCAATATGGCGGCTTCGCTGGCCGCGTTCTGGACCGATGAGGTGGGCTGGGCGTTTGTATTCTGGCAGGTGATCCCGGTAATGCTGCTGGCGATGGCGCTGATTGCGTGGGGGCTGCCACAGGATCCGCTGCGCCTGGAGCGCTTTCGGCAGATCGACCTGTTTGGCATGCTCACCGGCTGCACCGGCATGGCGCTGCTGATTCTGGCTCTGACGCAGGGAGAGCGGCTGGACTGGCTCAGCTCGCCGCTGTTTACCGCGCTGCTGCTGAGCGCGCTGGCGCTGCTGACGGTATTTCTGATCAACGAGTGGTTTCATCCGCTGCCGCTGTTCAGGCTGCAGATGCTGCGTCGTCCCAACCTGGCACACGGCCTGCTGGCGCTGATGGCGGTGCTGATTCTGGCCCTCTCCGGTTCTGCGCTTCCTTCAGTCTATTTTGGTCAGGTTGAGGGATTCCGTACGCTGCAGTTTGCCCCGCTGGCGCTGACGGTGGGCCTGCCGCAGCTGCTGATTGCCCCGCTGGTCGCTGCCATTCTGAATATTCGCCGGGTCGATTGCCGCTGGATACTGTGCTGCGGCGTGCTGCTGCTGGTCACTGCCTGCCTGCTGGGCACGCAGGTCACCACTGACTGGGCGCGGCAGAACTTCTGGCTGATGCAGATCCTGCAGGCGTTCGGGCAGCCGATGGTGATCCTGCCGGTACTGATGAGCGCCACCAGCGTGGTGGCCCCGCCGGAAGGGCCTTTTGCTTCAGCCATGTTTAACACCGTGCGCGGGTTTTCCAGCATCGCGGCCAGCACCCTGGTGGAGTGGTTTATCAGCCATCGCGAACAGTTTCACTCCCATGTGCTGGTGGATCAGGCCGCCAGCCGCAGCTGGCTGATGACCGCGACCAGCAGCGCGCAGGCAGACAGCAGCACGCCCCTGCTGCCGGATGGCAGCGCCAGCAGCGTGCAGAACCTGAGCGGATTTGCCGCTCTGCTGAAACATCAGGCGCTGGTACTCAGCCTGAGCGATGCCTGGCTGATGCTGACCGGCTTTGGCGCCCTGCTGGTGCTGCTGACGCTCTGCCTGGCGCATCGCGTCTGGCCGCCACAAACATTGATTCAACCTGTTACGTCACGTCGGGAAAACTGATATGCAACTCTCTGCTGTAAAAAGAACGGCGCTGCTAAGCGCCCTGTTAGTGCTGCTGCTCGCGCTCGCCTTCTTTGTCTGGCGTGCAATGACCGCCAACGATCATCGCACCGACGATGCCTGGGTCAATGCGGATTACACCCTGGTCGCCCCTAAAGTTTCAGGCTATATCGCCCGGGTCAGCGTGCAGGATAATCAGCACGTCCGGGCAGGCGATCTGCTGGCAACGCTTGACGATCGCGATTTTCGCGTGGCGCTGGAAACCGCGCGCGCCTCGCTGCAGGTGAGCGAAGCTAAACGGCTGAGCACCCAGGCGCAGCTGGCGCAGCAGCAGGCGACCATCAATCAGGCAAAAGCGACGCTGGCAGCCAGTGAGGCAGCGGCCCGCTACGCCGGTCAGAACGCTGCACGTTATAATCAGCTCTATAAGAGCGGCACTATTGCGGCTGACGATCAGCAAAAAGCAGACGCTAATCAGCGTTCCGCTTCGGCCACGGTACGACAGAGTGAAGCAGCGCTGGACGCGGCGCGTAAGCAGGTTAGTGTCCTGCAGGCAGCCGTGCGTCAGGCAGAGGCGGATGTCGCAGCCGCGCAGGCGAATGTCGACCAGGCGCAGCTTAATCTCTCTTATACCCGTATTGTTGCCCCGGTTGAGGGCATGGTAGGGCAGCGTACGGTACGTCCGGGCGCCTATGTCAGCGCCGGCAGCCGTCTGCTGGCAGTGGTGCCGCTGCAGCAGCTCTACATTACGGCTAACTATCTGGAAACCCAGCTGACCGACGTGCGGCCGGGGCAAAAGGTCAGCGTTACTGTTGATGCACTACCGGGTAAAACCTTTACCGGGCAGATTGACAGCATTGCGCCGGCAACAGGGGCAACTTTCTCTGCCATCTCGCCTGATAATGCAACCGGCAACTATACTAAAGTGGTTCAGCGTCTGCCGGTGAAGATCATGCTTGATGCAGGTCAGCCCGATCTGGCACAGCTGCGCGTCGGCATGTCGGCGATCCCGCATATTGAGACCCATTAAATTGTGAGCAATATCTCAGAACCGGCCTATTTATTTCTGGATCGATTCCGCGTAAATTAGCGCCCGATCCTGTTCCGGTCTGGCCGGGACCACCTGAGTAGAAAGCGTGTAGCGGTGATGAACTCCACCTTTCTCTTATTCTGTTCGGGTTACGCTGGTCTGGGATCGCCATCACGGTAACCGCACAGAGGAGTTATGTTGTGAAATACGCTTTGATGGGCATTTCTTTTTTCGTGTTGCTTTGGGTCGGCACCTTTGTGCTGATGCTCTGAGTACCGGACGGGGCGACCATACCAGTCGCCCCGACTCACGCTTAACGCGTCTCTTCTGCTTCTTTCATCGCTCCCGGTAAGATACCGTCGGCACGGAACATCGCTTTAATCCCCCGCACCGCCTGACGAATGCGATCGCTGTTTTCAATCAGCGCAAAGCGCACGTGTGTATCACCATATTCACCAAAACCGATGCCTGGCGACACGCAAACCTTCGCCTCCTGCAGCAGCAGTTTGGCAAACTCCAGCGAGCCAAGATGCGCATAGCGTTCCGGAATTTTTGCCCAGACGTACATGGAAGCCTTAGGCAAATCCACCATCCAGCCCGCTTCATGCAGCCCTTTTACCAGCACATCACGCCGGCGCTTATACTGCTCAGCGATATCGCGCACGCACTGCTGATCGCCCTCCAGCGCGGCAATGGCTGCCACCTGCAGCGGCGTAAATGTCCCGTAGTCGTGATAGCTTTTGATGCGCGCCAGGGCAGCTACCAGCTCTTTGTTCCCTGTCATGAAACCGATACGCCAGCCCGCCATGTTGTAGCTCTTGGAGAGCGTAAAAAACTCTACGGCCACGTCGCGCGCGCCCGGCACCTGCATGATTGAGGGCGCTTTCCAGCCGTCGTAGGTGATGTCAGCGTAGGCGAGATCGTGGATCACCAGCACGTTATACTGTTTTGCCAGCGCAATCACCCGTTCAAAGAAGTCGAGTTCAACGCACTGAGCGGTGGGATTGGAAGGAAAGCCGAGGATCATCATTTTCGGCTTCGGATAGCTTTCGCGAATCGCACGCTCCAGCTCAGTAAAGAAATCCACGCCCGCTACCAGCGGCACGGAGCGAACCTGCGCCCCGGCGATCACCGCACCATAAATATGGATAGGATAGCTGGGGTTCGGCACCAGCACGGTGTCGCCGTGATCGAGCGTGGCGAGCATCAGGTGCGCCAGTCCCTCTTTGGAGCCGATAGTCACAATCGCTTCTGACTCCGGATCGATATCCACCGCATAGCGCTCAGCGTACCAGCGCGAAATCGCCCGGCGCAGGCGCGGGATACCTTTTGAGGTGGAATAGCCATGCGTATCTTCACGCTGCGCCACCTGACAGAGTTTTTCCACAATATGCGGTGGCGTAGCGCCATCCGGATTCCCCATTGAAAAGTCGATAATATCTTCGCCGCGCCGGCGCGCAGCCATCTTCAGTTCAGCGGTAATATTGAATACGTAAGGGGGAAGGCGTTCTATACGCGAGAAACGACGGGGTATGCTGTTATCAGCCATGGTGTCCTCAGGATTACGTGAGCGCCCGGACCGTCCGAGCGACGCAGATCACGTGCTGTGACCTTATCCCGAACATAGCGCGCAGAGCCCTGCACTGTCGAGAGCAGCAGAATATTTTTTTATTTTTCGGGATTCAGGCAACCAAATAACCAATCGTTTACCCACTGTCCGTTTAACAGATAATTATCCCGCAGCGTCCCCTCCAGCATAAAATTATTCTTTTCCAGAATGCGTCTGGATGGCCAGTTACCCTCAATCACCAGCGCTTTCAGCTTATGAAATTCTGCGCTGAACAGAAAACGGACCAGCGCTGCCAGCGCTTCGCTGCCGTAGCCCTGCCCGGTGTGGCTATGGCGTAACATATAGCCAACTTCTGCCTGTCGATAAGGGTGCCATTCGGCGCTGCAGCCAAACAGGCCTATCGGTTCCTGATTTTTTTGCAGGCGCGCCACCAGGCACAGCATATGAAAGCTGGCAGGCTGCCAGGGCGCCAGCCGCTCAGTGAAACGCTGACGAATATCGTTTTCGTCAGGAATTTCGCCTACCCAGGTCATGGTGTCACTGTCTTCATGTACCGCTTTGAAAATCTGCCAGTCTTCCGGCTGCAACCGGCTCAGGGTTAATCGCGGGGTCAGAAGTTGCATGGCGGCGCTCCGCTGCGGGGAATAGTGCAACATAGCAAACTGCCGCAGAGACAGCCAGGGCGCCATTAATGGCGCCCCTGCAGAACTCCGCAGGAGCCGCATTGATGCGGCCCGATAAACCAGGGCGCCATTAATGGCGCCCCTACACAAATCCCGTAGGGGCCGCATTCATGCGGCCCGTTAAAACCAGGGCGCCATTAATGGCGCCCCTACGCACCTCCGTTGGGGCCACGGCGTTATAAATCCCGTAGGGGCCGCATTTATGCGGCCCGTTAAATCCACGGCGTTATAAATCCCGCAGGGGCCGCATTTATGCGGCCCGTTAACCCAGGGCTCCATTAATGGCGCCCCTACGCGCCTCCACAGGGGCCGCGGGCGTTATACACCTCGTAGGGGCCGCATTTATGCGGCCCGTTAAACCCCCAGCGCCATGCTGGCGCATTGCGCGCGCATTTTTTATCATGACGCCATGAATGTTCTGTCCCGGAAACGCCTGTGCCCTTCCATTTTGACATGCTGCTGGCGGTGTTTGATCGCGCAGCGCTGATGCTGATTTGCCTGTTTTTCCTTACCCGCACCCGCGTGTTGCGCCAGCTGCTGCAGAAAGATGAGCACACGCTGAACGAGAAAGCGATCGTCACCCTGATTTTCTCGCTGTTTGCGCTATTCAGCACCTGGTCCGGCGTGGCGGTAGATGGCTCGCTGCTGAACGTCCGGGTGATTGCGGTGATGGCGGGCGGTATTCTGTTTGGTCCCTGGGTGGGCGTGACCACCGGCGTCATTGCCGGGGTGCACCGTTTCCTGATCGACATCGATGGCGTCACGTCAGTCCCCTGCCTGATCACCAGTATTATTGCCGGTATCGCTTCAGGCGTAATTAATCGCCGGGTCAGCAAGGAGCAGCGCTGGGGCGCTGGCATCGTGGGCGGCATGCTGTGCGAGGGGCTGACCATGCTTCTGATCCTGTTCTGGGCAAAGCCCGCAGCGCTCGGCCTGACGATTGTCTCTGAAATCGCTCTGCCGATGATTCTGGGCGCCTCCAGTATCGGACTGATTGTGCTGCTGGTGCAGAGCGTAGAAGGTGAAAAAGAGGCGATTGCTGCCCGGCAGGCCAAACTGGCGCTGGAGATAGCGAATAAAACGCTGCCGCTGTTTCGTCAGGTAAACAGCGATGCACTGCGCGAAGTGTGCGATATTATCCGGCGCGACATCCACGCTGACGCGGTGGCAATTACCAATACGCAGCAAATCCAGGCGTATGTCGGCTATGGCGAACAGAACTATCACAATGGCGACGATGGCATCAGCCCTACCACCGCGCAGGCGATTGCCAGCGGCAAAATCATTATCAAAAACAATGATGAAGCGCACCGCACGCGCGATATTCACTCTATGCTGGTGATCCCGCTCTGGGAACAGGGCCAGGTGACCGGCACGCTGAAAATTTACTATCGCCGGGCGCACCGCATTACCGGCTCGCTGAAAGAGATGGCCATCGGGCTGTCGCAAATTATCTCGACCCAGCTGGAGGTGTCGCGCGCTGAACAGCTGCGCGAGATGGCGAATAAAGCTGAACTGCGCGCGCTGCAGAGCAAAATTAACCCTCATTTTCTGTTTAACGCCCTGAACGCGATCTCGGCATCAATCCGGATGAATCCCGATACCGCCCGTCAGCTGGTTATCAACCTGTCGCGTTACCTGCGTTACAATCTGGAACTCAATGAGGATCAACTGATCGATATCAAGAAAGAGCTCTGGCAGGTAAAAGATTATATTGCCATCGAGCAGGCGCGTTTCGGCGATAAATTGTCGATGATCTACGATATCGACGACGATCTGCACTTCAGTCTGCCCAGCCTGCTGATTCAGCCTCTGGTGGAGAATGCCATCGTGCACGGTATTCAGCCGTGCCGCGGCAAAGGTGTGGTAACGCTCAGCGTGAAAGATCTTGGCGACCGGGTACGTATCGCAGTACGCGATACCGGCCCGGGGATCAGCGACGAGGTGGTCAGTCGCGTTGCGCGCAATGAGATGCCGGGCAATAAAATCGGCCTGCTGAATGTCCACCACCGTGTCAGATTACTGACCGGCCAGGGGCTAATGATTGTGCGTCACCAGCCGGGGACAGAGATCGCCTTTAGCCTGCCGAAAACCAGCCAGCCTCTGCCTGCCGCCCTCAGCGTTCAACCGGAAATGACAGTATGAAAGCCATAATTGTGGAAGATGAGTTTCTGGCGCGCCAGGAGCTTAGCTGGATGATTCAGCAGCACAGTCAGATCACCGTAGAAGCAAGCTTTGATGACGGGCTGGATGTACTGAAATATCTGCAGACGCATCGGGTTGACGTGATTTTTCTCGATATTAATATTCCGTCGCTGGACGGCATGCTGCTGGCGCAGAATATTCATCAGTTTACCCACAAGCCCCTGATTGTTTTTATCACCGCCTGGAAAGATCATGCGGTGGAGGCATTCGAACTCGACGCCTTCGATTACATCCTTAAGCCCTATCATGAGGCGCGCATTATCACCATGCTGAACAAGCTGGAGGCCGCCACGCAGCCGCCGCCGCTGCAGAGCAGCCTGGCAGTCACGCCACAGACAGTAAATCTGCAGAAAGATGAGCGCATTATCGTTACCGATATCAACGATATTTATTATGTGGAAGCGCATGAGAAGCTGACGTTTGTTTATACGCGGCGGGAAGCTTACGTCATGTCGGTGGCCATCAGTGAATTCTGCAGCCGGCTGCCGGAGACGCTGTTTTTTCGCTGTCATCGCTCTTACTGCGTGAATCTGAGTAAAATTCGCGAGATAGAGCCGTGGTTTAATAATACCTATCTGCTGAAGCTGCGCGATCTGGAGGCGCAGGTTCCGGTAAGCCGCAGTAAAGCCAGACCGTTCCGGCAGCTGATGCGGCTGTAAGGCGGACGACCCGCGCCGTCCGCCGGTACCTCAGAGCACGCGACCCAGCGCCTGACGCAGATGCGCACCGGCACCCAGCAGGCCGGGCTGATCGTGTGTGATCATATACACCGGAATATCGACCAGATAGTCGCGGAAGCGCCCTTTGTCTTCAAATGCCGCGCGGAAGCCGGAGGCTTTGAAAAACTCCAGGAAACGCGGCACGATGCCGCCCGCAATATAGACGCCACCAAAAGTGCCGAGATTCAGCGCCAGGTTCCCGCCAAAGCGTCCCATAATCACGCAGAACAGCGTCAGCGCGCGGCGGCAGTCGATACAGGTATCCTGCAATGCACGCTCGGTCACATCTTTTGGCTTGAGGTTTTGCGGCTCACGCGCGTCTGATTTCACAATCGCGCGGTAAAGATTAACCAGTCCGGCACCTGACAGCACGCGCTCGGCCGAAACGTGGCCCATTTCTGCCCGCAGCACTTCAAGGATCTGATCTTCCTCTTCGCTGTTTGGCGCGAAATCGACGTGTCCGCCCTCGCCCGGCAGACTGACCCAGCGCTGATTCACATGTACCAGATGGCTGACGCCCAGTCCGGTACCCGCGCCGTAAATGGCAATCGGCTTATCTTTAACCGGTGCTTTTCCGCCAAACTGGATCACTTCATTGTCTGTCAGCATCGGGATCGCCATGGAGACGGCGGTGAAGTCGTTGATAATTTCCAGCGTGCTGAAGCCCAGATTCTGTTTCATCTGACGCGTTGAGAATGCCCAGTCGTGGTTGGTCATCTCGACCCAGTCTTCGGTGATCGGACAGGCGATAGCAATACAGCCATCCGTCACTGCCTGCTGCTGCTCCGCCAGATAAAAACGGATAACGGCTTCAAGATTGTCGTAGTCTGATGTGGAGAATGTTTTGGCGTGTGAGATGGCGCCGGTCTCAACCTCACACAGCGCGAGACGAGCGTTGGTGCCGCCCACATCGCCGACCAGGGCGTATTTTGTCATTCTTCTGCTGCTCCGCTTGGGTCATAAATAGTGGCAAACACTATAGAAGCCTGCCAATAAAACAACAACGCCCGCCGGTGAGGCGGACGCGGTTAATCCAGTGTGATGCACAGCCTGGCGATTGTCAGGCCATCTGTATAGAGGCAACTTTCTTAAACTGCACCACTATTACGCTGGTGCAGGGCTGCGGTGACTTTACGCAGCAGCGGCGGCAGATCCTGTTTCTCCATTACCACTTCAATCAGCGACAAACGCGCGGTTTCGCTGACCACCGCCATCGCGGCCTCCAGCTGCGCGGTTTCACTGACCCGCCAGCTCTGCGCCGCCCCTTCCAGGCTCATTGCCTGCGGCAGTGCGGTCCAGTTCCAGCGCGCAATGTCATTATAACGCTGTTCCGGGCCGTGAATGGCCCGCTCTACGGTATAGCCATCGTTATTGATAAGGAAAATAACCGGGCGCTGGCCGTCCCGCTGCATGGAGCCCAGCTCCTGAATGGTCAGCTGCGCTGAGCCATCGCCAATGATCAGGATAACCCGGCGGTCGGGCCGTGCTGTCTGTGCACCAAACGCCGCAGGCAGCGTATAGCCAATCGAGCCCCACAGCGGCTGTACCAGCAGCTGCGCCCCTTCCGGCAGCTGCAGGGCCGCAGCGCCAAATGCCGCCGTGCCCTGATCGGCGAGGATAATATCACCCGGCAGCAGGAAGTGCTGTATTGCCTGCCAGAATGCCTGCTGAGTGATTATCCCTGCAGCGATCTGCTGGTTTTCCTCGCACTTCATGCTCTCTCCGGTTGCCCAGCGCTGGCAGTGACGCTGATAAACCGGCTGCAGCGCGGCCAGCGCCTCTTTCATCGTGAGCACAAAGCGTTCACCCGCCACGCTGGTATAAAACGGCTGAATATCGATAAGGCGCTCAGAAGGCAGCTGCTGGGTGAAGCCAGCGGTCAGGGTATCGGTGAAGCGCACGCCTGCGCACAGCGTGACATCCGTCGCCTCAATTGCCTGCCGAATGGCCACGCTGCTGCCCGCCGCCGCGTACGTGCCGACAAAACCGGCCTGCTGCTCATTCAGGACCCCTTTGCCCATCAGCAGCGTCGCTGCCGGGATCGCGCGCAGCTCGCGCAATCCGGCCAGCTGCGCGGCTACGCCCCAGCGAGCGGCGAGAAAGTCAGCCAGCAGCGCCACGCGCTGTGCCGGTGCCAGCAGACGCTCAGCCGCCGTCGCAAACGCGGCGGCGACATCTGCGTTTTCACTGTGCGGCTCAGCGCGTGCTAATGGCGGATCTATCGCAGCCGCGGCGACATCCACCGCCAGCAGCAGGTAGCCCGGCCGGTGTTCATGCAGCGCAACGCTCACCACGCGGTCAATCTCCGCTGCAGCGTTTTCTGCCGTCAGCACCGCTGTTGCCGCATTCACCTCCTGTGCCATACGCAGGAAAGGATGAAAGTCGCCGTCACCCAGCGAATGATGTACGCACTCCCCCTGCTGCTGCACCGTCAGCGCCGGCGCACCGACAATCTGGATCACCGGCACATATTCGGCGTAGCTGCCGGCGATGCCGTTAATCGCGCTCAGTTCGCCTACGCCAAAGGTGGTCAGCAGCGCCGCCGCTCCCTGACAGCGACCATAGCCGTCAGCCGCATAGGCGGCATTAAGCTCATTGGCACAGCCTACCCAGGTAATAGCCGGATGGGCGATCACGCTGTCGAGAAACTGCAGATTATAATCGCCCGGCACCCCAAACAGGTGACGGATGCCAGCCTGTTCCAGCCGCTGTAACAGATAGTCGCTTACGGTGAACGTCTTCATCTGATGCTCCTTCCAGGGGGAATGTTCTGGAGTATCAGTGATGGGTCTGAAATGAAGCGACTTTTTCATCGCGATCGCACCGGGCGCAATGGCAAGCATTCGTTACGGCATGATATCTCTCTGCAGAATGGGATCTTTCACGCTTTTTAGCGCAGTGTAAACGCATACACTGAGCGGCCAGAATACGCTTTTTTATTACAGGATAACCTCAAGCCATGCCTGTTTTTCCTCATCCCGATCGTTATCAGCAGATGCACTATCGTCGCAGTGGCCAAAGCGGCCTGAAACTGCCCGCTATTTCACTGGGACTCTGGCACAACTTTGGTGATGCGACGCGCGTTGATACCAGTCGCGAACTGCTGCGTCACGCCTTTAACTGCGGTATTACCCATTTCGATTTGGCCAATAACTATGGTCCGCCGCCCGGCTCAGCAGAGAGTAACTTTGGCCGTATTTTACGGGAGGATTTTTCCGGTCTGCGCGATGAGCTGGTGATTTCGACTAAAGCGGGATACACCATGTGGGATGGCCCCTATGGTGACTGGGGTTCGCGTAAATACCTGATTGCCAGTCTCGATCAGAGCCTGAAACGCATGGGTCTGGAGTATGTGGATATCTTTTATCATCATCGTCCCGATCCGCATACACCGCTGGAAGAGACGATGCGCGCGCTCGATCATTGCGTGCGTCAGGGGAAAGCGCTCTACGTTGCGCTTTCTAATTATCCGGCTGAGCAGGCCGCACGCGCCATAGCGCTGCTGCGTGAACTGGGCACGCCGTGTCTGATTCATCAGCCACGTTATTCTCTGTTTGAACGCGGTCCTGAACAGGGTCTGCTGGATGTGCTGGGCGAACAGGGAACCGGCTGCATCGCCTTTTCGCCGCTGGCGGGCGGCATACTGACCGATCGCTATTTACAGGGTGTTCCGCAGGATTCACGCGCCGCCAGCGGCAGTAAATTTCTGAATGAGGACCAGCTTACCGCAGAGAAAATGGAAAGAGTCCGGCAGTTGCAGGCGCTGGCGCAGCAGCGCGGGCAGAAGCTGGCGCAGATGGCGCTCAGCTGGGTATTACGCGATCCACGCATCACTTCTGTGTTGATTGGTGCCAGCAAAACCGCGCAGATTGACGATGCAGTAGCCATGCTGAGCCAGCCGGCGCTTACCTCTGAAGAGCTGCAGTCTATTGATCAGATCCTGATGTAACCGCTCTCTTTTACGGCAGCAGAGACTATTAACAGCCCACATAATCTGCTGCCGTCGTGTTTTTTCAGACTAAATCTCAAGGCTAAGCTGGTCCGATGTGGCACACTGGCCTGACGACAGCAGTGATAAGCTGTCGCAAGGAGATAACATGAAATCTGCACTTTTCGTTGCCGTTTTGCTGGCAACATTATCGCCGCTGGTGCCACACACAGCCCATGCGACCAGCGCTACCATCAATCTTGCTCCCGGCGTCAGTTTACAGCTGGGTGAACGCGACCGTCGCGGCTATTACTGGGATGGCGGCAACTGGCGTGAACCGCGCTGGTGGAACGATCGCTACCAGTATAATGAGCATCGCTGGTGGCGTCATGAAGAGTGGAAGCGTCATAAAGCGTGGGAGCGCGACCGCGAACATGAACGACGCCGGCATGAGCGGGAACGTCGCGAACACTGGCGACACGGTGGCCCGCCGCATCATCATCATGACCACCATCACTGATCCCTCTCCCGGCGCTTTCGCGCCGGTTTTTACGCTACCAGCCGAGCGCCTCCCCCACCAGTAAATAGATGTTCAGTGCCACCACCAGCATCACAATCAGCCGGCCGGTGTTCTGCATCAGGCGGGAGTTCACCAGTTCATCTCCCATCAGTTCACGATTACCGGTAAATGCCAGCAGCGGGATCAGCGCCAGCGCGATGCCAAAGCTCAGCAGCACCTGACTCATCACCAGAATGCGCGTCGGGTCCCAGCCAGCCCAGATAACAATAAACGAGGGCAGCATGGTAATTACCCGCCGGACCCACAGCGGAATATGAAACCGGATAAAGCCCTGCATCACTACCTGCCCTGCCAGGGTGCCGACCACCGTGGAAGAGAGTCCGGCCGCCACCAGGCTCAGCCCAAAGACAATTGCCGCGGCCTGCCCGAGCAGTGGTTCCAGCGTCAGGTACGCCTGATCGAGATCAACAATGGAGGTGTGTCCGCTGAAGTGAAACGCCGCCGCTGCCGTAGCCATCATCGCCAGGTTAACGAAACCGGCAATGGTCATGGCGATCGCCACATCCAGCTTGGTAGAGGAGTAACGTTCTGCTTTAGTGCCTTTATTACCGTGCTGAGTCAGCGCTGAATGCAGATAGATAACGTGCGGCATAATGGTTGCACCCAGTACACCGGCTGCCAGAAATACCGCATCAGAGCCCGGCAGCGAAGGCAGAGCCATACCGGTGAGGAGCTGACTGACGCTGGGCTGAGAAAAAAAGAGTTCCACAATATAGGCTGCGGCGACAAACAGCAGCAGGCCACCAATCACCCGCTCCAGGGGTTTCTGTCCACGGCTTTGCAGCATCAGGATCAAAAATGTCGCAATTCCCGTCAGTACCGCACCCTGCAGAAGTGAAATGCCCAGCAGCAGTTTAAAGCCCAGTGCCGCGCCGATAAACTCCGCCAGGTCAGTCGCCATCGCGATGATTTCGGCCTGCACCCAGTAGAACCAGACGGCGGGACGTGGAAAACGGTCGCGTATGTGCTCCGCCAGATTTTTACCGGTGGCGATCCCCAGCTTGGCTGACATCAGCTGGATCAGCATGGCCATTACGTTTGCCCACACCACCACCCACAGCAGCTTATAGCCATAGGCCGCTCCTGCCTGGATATTGGTGGCAAAATTACCCGGATCGATATAACCGATAGCGGCAATGAATGCCGGTCCAAGCAGGGCAAGCTTGAGTTTTCTGGCTCCGCGGGCGGCGCGCTCTGCGGTGCGACTTTCTGACATAGTGTGATCCTGTCCTGACGCGTGTAGACCCGTTGAGTTTAAAGAGGCTTACAGGCGAGTAAAATCTGGTTATATTTATCGCAGTAATAGATGGTGCTATAAAGTATAGCCAATGCTATACATCAACGCAAAGATCGGCCACAGGCAAAGCATAGCCCGGTTTTACTCTACGCCCGGAACAAATTATAAACAATCTCTGTGTGGATAAATTGTGTGAGCAGTTTGTTACGGTGATGTGAGCAGGCAGAGTTATCCGGAAAAAATTGCGATACTGAATACTTATAATGCGGGTTTGATCTCGTTTTTAAGTAACGTGTTACATAGAATACGCAGCAAAATACAACCCTCCTCAAATTTGGAGCCGATATGTCCCATATTTTGCATTTCCTTTTAGCACTGGTGGTCGTCGGCGTGCTGGCCCTGCTGGTCAGTCACGACCGTAAAAGTATTCGCTTTCGCTATATTGCACAGCTTTTAGTGATTGAACTCCTGCTGGCGTGGTTTTTCCTGACCTCTGAAGCCGGCCTGGGCTTTGTTAAAGGCTTTGCCAGCATGTTTGATTACCTGCTGAAGTATGCCGGGGAAGGCACTAACTTTGTTTTTGGCGGCATGAATGAAAAGGGCCTCGCCTTCTTCTTCCTTAATGTTTTATGCCCTATCGTCTTTATCTCTGCGCTGATCGGTATTTTGCAGCATTTTCGTATTCTGCCGTGGATCATTCGCGGTATCGGAACCGTGCTGTCAAAAGTAAACGGCATGGGCAAGCTGGAGTCTTTCAACGCCGTCAGTTCTCTGATTCTGGGACAGTCAGAAAACTTCATCGCGTATAAAGATATTCTTGGCAAAATGTCGCAGCGCCGTATGTACACCATGGCGGCTACCGCTATGTCGACCGTATCGATGTCGATTGTTGGCGCCTACATGACCATGCTGCAGCCGAAATATGTGGTCGCCGCACTGGTGCTGAATATGTTCAGTACCTTTATTGTTCTGTCGCTGATCAACCCTTACCGCGTAGAAAACGAAGAAGATCTGCAGCTGCAAGACCTGCATAAAGGTCAGAGCTTCTTTGAGATGCTGGGTGAATATATTCTTGCCGGTTTCAAAGTGGCGATCATCGTTGCCGCTATGCTGATTGGCTTCATCGCCCTGATCTCCGGGCTGAATGCGCTGTTTGACCTGATTTTCGGCATCAGCTTCCAGGGTGTGCTGGGCTATGTCTTCTATCCGTTTGCCTGGGTAATGGGTGTTCCGGCTCATGAAGCGCTGCAGGTTGGCAGTATCATGGCTACCAAACTGGTTTCTAACGAATTTGTGGCGATGATGGATCTGCAGAAAGTCGCGGGCCAGCTGTCACCGAACGCCGAGGGCATCCTTTCGGTGTTCCTGGTCTCGTTCGCTAACTTCTCATCCATCGGCATTGTTGCTGGCGCGATCAAAGGCCTGCACGAAGAACAGGGCAATGTGGTATCCCGCTTTGGTCTGAAGCTGCTCTACGGCTCTACGCTGGTCAGCGTACTCTCTGCTGCGATTGCCGGTCTGGTACTCGCGTTCTGATTCTCCGGGCGGGCTTCGGCCCGCCCTGCTCTCTTGTGCCTGCCAGCCTGCCCTCAGTGCAACACGTCCCGCTTTTCTCCGCGCTTTCTGCGCATCCTTCATTTTCGCAAACGGAGTAGCCGCCGCTATAAAGCGTGCGTTGCAGACAGCAGAGTTGCAGCCAGAACTGACAGAGAAGCGTTACGCAGGAAGAAACTGGAAATCAGAGGAAAAGAGTCAGATAACAACAAAGATTTGGTGGAGATAAGCGGGATCGAACCGCTGACCTCTTGCATGCCATGCAAGCGCTCTCCCAGCTGAGCTATACCCCCACATCTGGAATCATTTTTTCGGTGCAAACCGTTGGGCGCGGTTTGGTGGAGCTAAGCGGGATCGAACCGCTGACCTCTTGCATGCCATGCAAGCGCTCTCCCAGCTGAGCTATAGCCCCGTACCGAAAAAACTGCCGGGCAGACCCGACGGACGGCATAATATGAAACCGCCTTGAGTGTGTCAACGGCAAATTCTCGTTCTGTGTTCAATCGCTGAAAAAGACGACAAACCCGTGTTGTGCTGACCTTTTTTTCACCCTTCATTCTCTCTGCCTTTCTGTTGTGCCCGAAAAGCAGCGCGCTGGCCGGTTACATTCAGGTTAAAGATGTTAGCGCCAGGCTTGTTTTCGTTAATGGTCCGTGTAAAACTTCGCACGCTAATTAACCGGTTAACCTGCCAGGGTAAGCACCTTAATAACCGGAAAAAACCATCCCATTGTTTAATAAAAGAAAAAGAGAATTATGTCGCTACATACTCCCAAAGAGATCGCCCAGCTGGCGATTCAGGCTGGCGTGGCTAAAAGCCGTCTGCCCGTTTCAACCCTATTAATCCTTGGCTTTATGGCTGGTGCCTTTATTGCTACCGGCTTCCTGCTGGATCTGCACGTCATTAACCAGCTGCCTGCCGAATGGGGCTCATTCTCCAGCTTCCTGGGAGCCGCCGTGTTCCCGGTGGGTCTGATTCTGACTGTGCTGGCCGGCGGCGAGCTGCTGACGGGCAATATGATGACGCTGCCGGTGGCGTGGTTTGCCCGCCGCATCAGCGGCCTGAGCGTACTGCGTAACTGGTTCTGGGTTACGCTTGCGAACTTTATCGGCAGCGTGGCCGTTGCGTGGTTCTTTGGGCATATGCTGGGCATGACGGAAGGCGATTACCTGAAAAAAACCGTTGCCATTGCACACGCTAAAGTCAGCGCCGATTTCCTGCATGCCTTTATCTCTGGTGTGGGCTGCAACTGGCTGGTCTGCCTGGCCGTGTGGCTGGCGTTTGCCAGTAAAGATATGGTGGGCAAGATCATGGGCATGTGGTTCCCGGTGATGGCGTTCGTTGCCATTGGTTTCCAGCACGTCGTAGCGAATATGTTTATTGTGCCGGCGGCTATCTTTGCGGGTCAGATGAGCTGGGTCGAGTTTGCGCCTAACGTTATTGCCGTGTTCCTCGGCAACGCCGTAGGGGGAGCCATCTTCGTCGGTCTGACCTATTTTCTGGCCTTCCGCCCTGAACAGGCGGTTGCACGCGAAGCCTCGTAACCTATTAATGTCTTTTATTGGTCGTAAAAAGCATTTTCTGTCCGGATTACTTTTCCCAGTAACGTTTTGTTGTAATATGTAGAGCTAATGTATTCAACAGGGACAGCATCGTGAAAAAGGAATGGCTAACCCCCGAAGAGCTCGCGCTTGAAACGGGCTACAGTCGGCAGACGGTGAACAAATGGATCAAACGCGAAAACTGGACCACCACGCCTAAGCCCGGTGTACAGGGCGGCAAAGCGCGTTTGATCCATATCGATGAGCGGGTGAAAAGCTTTATTCAGTCCACCCGCCACGCCAGTGAACCGGCCGCAAATTACGCCGCTCAGCAGAATACGTTACCTGCGTTATTAATAAATTCTGTCCAGCAAATGACGCCGACAGAACAGGACCAGCTCGCCGCCCTTTTACTGCGTGAAGGGATCCGCGGTGTACTGGAAAGGCTGGGTATTCAGGATGCATAAAAAAGCCGGAGGCAGCTGCTTCCGGCTTTTTTGTTGTGCCTGATAACGCTCCCGCAGCGAGCGAGAGCGATAAACTGTCAGGCGTTAGCTTCGCGCTCCGCAATAAATGCCAGCGCTTTATCAATACGCGCTACGCTGCGGCTGCGGCCAATTGCTTCAACGGTGACATCCAGCGCCGGCGACTGCCCTGCTCCGGTAACGGCGACACGCAGCGGCATGCCCACTTTACCCATCCCCAGCTCAAGTTCATCCGCCGCGCTCTGAATCGCATGGTGAATCTGCTCTGCATTCCAGTCACTGTCGCTCAGGGCAGCCAGCTTATCGCGGACCTGCTCCAGCGGCTGACGCGCAACCGGGCGCAGGTGTTTCTTCGCGGCATCGGCATCAAAAGCATCAAACTCTTCATAGAAGTAGCGGCATGAGGCGGCAATCTCCACCAGCGTTTTGCAGCGGTCGCCCAGCAGCGTCACCAGTTTTGCCAGCTCGGGTCCGGTACGGGTATCGATCTGCTGCTGTTCAATGTGCCACTGCAGATGCGTTGCCACATACTCAGGCGGCAGCGTCGTAATATAGTGGTGGTTCAGCCACTGCAGCTTTTCAGTGTTGAAAGCGCTGGCTGATTTGCTGACCGCATCCAGCGTAAACAGTGATTTCATCTCAGGGATGCTAAAGATCTCCTGATCGCCATGTGACCAGCCCAGGCGAACCAGGTAGTTAAGCAGCGCTTCCGGCAGATAGCCATCGTCGCGATACTGCATGACGCCTACTGCGCCGTGACGCTTGGAGAGTTTTTTGCCATCATCCCCGAGAATCATTGAGACGTGCGCGTAAACAGGAACCTGCGCGCCAATCGCCTTCAGAATGTTGATCTGACGCGGGGTGTTATTAATGTGATCTTCACCACGGATAACGTGCGTGATCCCCATGTCCCAGTCATCCACCACTACACAGAAGTTGTAGGTAGGCGAACCATCGGTACGACGGATGATCAGATCGTCAAGCTCCTGATTGCTGAATTCAATCGGGCCGCGGATCTGATCGTCAAAAATGACGGAGCCATCCTGCGGATTACGGAAACGCACCACGCAGGGTTCATCAGCGGCGTGATGTTCATGGCTGTCGCGGCAGCGGCCGTCATAACGTGGCTTCTCACCCTTTGCCATCTGCTCTTCACGCAGTGCATCGAGGCGCTCGCGGGAGCAGTAGCACTTATAGGCGGTGCCCGCTTCCAGCATCTCATCAATGACGTGGTTATAGCGGTCAAACCGTTTGGTCTGATAATAAGGGCCTTCATCCCAGTCAAGACTCAGCCAGTTCATGCCATCCATGATGGCTTCAATCGCTTCCGGCGTGGAGCGCTCCAGGTCGGTATCCTCAATACGCAGGACAAACTCGCCTTCGTAATGACGTGCGAAAAGCCAGGAGTAAAGCGCGGTGCGGGCGCCTCCAACGTGCAGGTAGCCGGTCGGGCTGGGGGCGAAGCGGGTTTTAATTTTCATTCAGCATTGCCTTAGATGCGCAGGTTTCCTTGTCTGGATGACAAAAAAACAGGTTAACGCGAAAAAACAGTGCGCACATTCTAGCAGGTGGGGATGATTCCTCAATCACTCTCACCGCCCCTGCCGCCGCGCAAATGGCTTTTTCTGCTAATAAAACCAGCACATTGGCTAAAACCCCTTCAGGGTGACTATTTTTAAAGCGAACGAACATTTTAATTTTAAAAAGCGTTGACTCACTTCGAAGGATCCCTATAATGCGACTCCACACAGCGGGGGTGATTAGCTCAGTTGGTAGAGCATCTCCCTTACAAGGAGGGGGTCGGCGGTTCGAACCCGTCATCACCCACCACTCTTAAGGTGGCCCGCAGTGAACAGGTAGTAAGAGATAAGATATGGGTGATTAGCTCAGTTGGTAGAGCATCTCCCTTACAAGGAGGGGGTCGGCGGTTCGAACCCGTCATCACCCACCATATCTTAGTCAGGCAGCCTGTTAAAGAAGTACCGAAGTGGGTGATTAGCTCAGTTGGTAGAGCATCTCCCTTACAAGGAGGGGGTCGGCGGTTCGAACCCGTCATCACCCACCACTTCGGGTCGTTAGCTCAGTTGGTAGAGCAGTTGACTTTTAATCAATTGGTCGCAGGTTCGAATCCTGCACGACCCACCAAATTCAGAAAAAAGCGCCCTATGGGCGCTTTTTTTGTTTCTTTCGGGCGTCATCAGCATCCGGGCGCCATTAATGACGCCCCTGCAAACAAACCACGCTGATCGCACCTGCAGGGGCCGCATTAATGCGGCCCTGGTTTATGCGATATACCCGACCCAGGGCGGCATTAATGCGGCCCTGAAATCAGCGCGGCCTCAACATCCGGGCGGCACACCTGAAGCCTTTGCTGCTGCTGCCGATAACCTCTTCAGGGTCTATGGCAAGGAGAAAATCATGACAGCAATATCAGGTATCAGCAGCATCGGAACAGGTGGCAGCAGCGGGGGCGGAGCAGCCTCCGAGATTGCCGGGATTAATAAACAGATCGCCGCGATTACCAGCCAGCTTAAATCTCTGGCAGACGATCATACGCTGACGCAGGAGCAAAAATCAGAACAGCAGCAGATGCTGGAGAGCCAGATTCAGATGCTGTATGCACAGATTGCTCAGATCCAGCAACGCGAAGCGGAAAAAGCAGAGCAGCAGCAGCAAACTGAACAGCCGGCCAGTGCCAGAGCCGACGGCATCAACCGGCCAACGCAAGACAACCAGCTCGACGTCTATATCTAAAACGCCGGGTAGAGTGAGCGATTGTGCGTCAGCAGCGCTGCCTGCTGGCGCACCTCCTGCCAGACCGCTTCAGCAGCCGGCGTAAGCGAACGGTTTTTACGTTTGATCAGCATCAGGCTACGGTTCATCTCCGGATAAAGCCGGCGTACCACCAGTTTACGCCCTGAAGGCAGCGGCAGCGCCAGGGCCGGTAAAATACTGATGCCGATGCCCGCTTCCACCATCGGGTAGAGCGTAGCCGGATGACCAATCTCCTGTACGACATTCACGCCGATTGCCAGCTGCTGCAATATCGCATCAACCAGCATCCGGCTGCCTGATGCATAATCCTGCAATACCATATTGCGATCTGTCAGCATCGCCCAGGTCACTGTCTCTGTTTGCGCCAGCGCGTCATTCTGGTGACACAGCAGCAGAAAAGGCTCCTGCAGGATCTCTTCGGCATCAAACTCTGCGTCACCCAGTGGGCCAATCACAATGCCAAAATCAACTTCGGCATTGCGCACGCTTTGCAGCACCGCCTGCTGCACCCTGTCGTGCAGGATCACGCGGATATCGGGATAGTGCTGCTGCGTGCTGGCCAGACATTGCGGCATCAGATGCGCAGACGGCGTCTGGCTGGCTGCAACCCGCACGGTGCCGCTGCGCTGCTCGCCGTAACTGCGTACATCCAGCAGCGTAGTATTCAGCTCTTCCAGCAGGCGCGTCAGCCGGGTTGCCAGCTGCTGCCCTGCTCCGGTCAGCAGTACCTCACGCGTTGTCCGGTCCAGCAGGCGCACGCCTATTTCCGCCTCCAGCTCTTTCACACTGTGGCTGACCGCCGACTGACTTAACCCTATCAGCTGTCCCGCCTGACTGAAGCTTCTCTGACGGGCAACCGCGACAAAGGTTCGCAGCTGACGCAACGTATAATTCATCGATTATGCTCATAGATTAATGCAATAAATCAATTTTATTTCTAAACGTACCTGACGCACAATCTCTGCCAGACTTTTTCTTTTAACCGGACATTAACAATGGACTTTTTACGACTCGATCCCATGATGATTAAACTCATCATTACCGTGCTGCTGGCCAGCTTTCTGCCGGCGCGCGGCGGTTTTGTCGACTTCTTCGAATACCTCACTACGGCCGCTATCGCCCTGCTCTTCTTCATGCACGGTGCCAAACTGTCGCGTGAAAAGATTATTGCCGGCAGCAGCCACTGGCGTCTGCACCTGTGGATTATGTGCAGTACGTTTGTGATTTTTCCGGCGCTGGGACTGCTGCTGGTCTGGTGGCACCCGGTTAATGTCGGGCCTGAAATTTATACCGGCTTTCTCTACCTCTGCATTCTGCCTGCCACCGTGCAGTCATCTATTGCCTTTACCTCTATGGCGGGCGGCAATGTCGCGGCTGCGGTCTGTGCTGCGTCAGCGTCCAGCCTGCTGGGCGTGTTCATCTCTCCCTTACTGGTCAATCTGGTGATGAACGTCCACAGTGCGGCACCGAGCAACGGTCTGGAGCAGATTGGTAAGATTATGATGCAGCTGCTGGTGCCGTTTGTTATTGGTCACCTCTCCCGCCGCTGGATTGGCGGCTGGGTGGAAAAGCATCGCAGCCTGATTGGCAAAACCGATCAAACCTCAATTCTGCTGGTTGTCTACTCCGCATTCAGCGAAGCGGTCGTGAATGGCATCTGGCATCGCGTCGGTGTGGATACCCTGCTGTGGATCCTGGCGGGCAGCCTGCTGCTGCTGCTGATTGCTCTGGCAATCAATATCGGTGCTTCACGACTGTTTGGTTTCAGCCGGGCTGATGAAATCGTAGTGCTGTTTTGCGGTTCAAAAAAGAGCCTCGCGAACGGTGTGCCGATGGCGAACATTCTTTTCCCGGCCAGCGCGGTGGGTATTATTGTCCTGCCGCTGATGATCTTTCATCAGGTACAGCTGATGATCTGTTCGTTCATTGCTCAGCGCTATAAAGCAGGGAATGAAAAGCAGCTGGCGCAGCAGCCAGAAGCGCAGAAATCGTAATAAAAAGCCCGCGCAAGCGGGCTTATTTATTTGGGGTTCGCCTGAGCGGTGTGACCAGTCCCTGCAAACCCTCAATTTTAATGGCCAGCGTAAGCTGCATCAGCTCACCCAGCGTACCTGCCGGGAACGCGTTTTTACGTGCAAACCAGAGCAGATACGCTTCCGGCAGATCGATCAGCAGTCGCCCCTGATATTTACCAAATGGCATCACCGTGCTGGCGATGGCCAGCAGCTGCTGTTTATCCATCTTACACGTCCAGCAGGCGGATCATCTCCGCTTCGTCGATGACCGGAATACCCAGCTCCTGCGCCTTTGCCAGCTTGGAGCCCGCCGCTTCGCCAGCGATCAGCAGATCGGTTTTCTTTGATACGCTGCCGCTGACTTTAGCACCCAGCGCGGCGAGACGCGCTTTCGCATCATCGCGGTTCATCTGCGACAGAGAGCCGGTAAGCACTACCGTTTTACCGGCAAACGGACTGTCGATCTCTTCAGCTTTGATCACCGCGACCGCAGGCCAGTGAACACCTATCTCTTCTGTCAGCTCGCGGATCACCTCACGATTGCTCTCTTCTTCCATAAAATTGCGTACGTGGGCGGCCACAACCTTACCCACATCCGGCACCGCAATCAGCGCGTCGAGATCGGCATTCATCACCCGCTCCAGCTCGCCAAAGTGACGGGCGAGGTTAGCCGCCGTGGCTTCACCCACCTCGCGGATCCCCAGCGCATACAGGAACCGCGGCAGCGTGGTCAGCTTTGCTTTCTCCAGCGCGGCCACCACGTTTTGCGCCGATTTTGGCCCCATGCGATCCAGCCCGGTCAGTTTGCCTGCCGTCAGGCGAAACAGATCGGCAGGCGTTTTCACATACTCTTTCTCAACCAGCTGATCGATAATTTTATCTCCCATGCCATCCACATCCATGGCGCGGCGCGAGACAAAATGCTTCAGTGCCTCTTTACGCTGGGCACCGCAGATCAGCCCTCCGGTACAGCGCGTCACCGCTTCACCCTCTACCCGCTCCACGTCAGAGCCGCATACCGGGCAGTGCTGCGGAAACACAATTTCACGGGCGTCAGCCGGTCGATCAGACTCCACAACGCTGACCACCTGCGGGATCACATCACCGGCGCGGCGAATCGCTACGCGGTCGCCGATGCGCAGGCCGAGACGGGCGATCTCATCAGCGTTGTGCAGGGTGGCATTACTCACTATCACGCCTGCAACCTGCACCGGCTCCAGGCGCGCGACCGGCGTAATGGCACCGGTGCGTCCAACCTGAAACTCAACGTCGCGCACCACGGTGAGCTGCTCCTGTGCCGGGAATTTAAAAGCGATCGCCCAGCGCGGCGCGCGCGCCACAAAACCGAGCCGCTCCTGCAGCGCCTGTGAATCGACTTTAATTACCACGCCATCAATATCAAAACCGAGTGCCGGTCGTTCCTGCTCAATATGATGATAAAACGCCAGCGCTTCATCAGCGGTATGAACCAGCTTGATGCGCTCACTGACCGGTAAACCCCAGGCTTTGAACTGCTGCAGGCGTGCCCAGTGGCTGGCCGGCATTTCGCCGCCCTCCAGCAGACCAAAACCGTAGCAGAAGAAAGTCAGCGGGCGTCTGGCAGTGATACGGGGATCGAGCTGACGCAGCGAGCCGGCTGCTGCGTTGCGCGGATTCGCAAAGACTTTACCACCGGTACGTCGCGCTTCTTCATTGAGCTTTTCAAAACCGCTTTCAGTCATAAACACTTCACCACGCACTTCCAGCCGCGCCGGGATATTGTCGCCCTGCAGCCGCAGCGGAATCGCCCGGACGGTGCGCACGTTAGCCGTGATATTTTCGCCGGTGGTGCCATCACCGCGGGTGGCGGCCCGCACCAGTAAACCGTTTTCATACAGCAGGCTCACCGCCAGACCGTCCAGCTTGAGTTCACAGCAGTAGGTCAGCTCCTCGCTGCTCTTAAGCCGATCCTGCACGCGCTTGTTAAAGGCGCGGAACCCCGCTTCATCAAAGGTATTGTCCAGCGACAGCATCGGAACTTCATGCCGCACCTGCTCAAAAGCGGTCAGGGGGGATGCGCCGACCCGCTGGGTAGGTGAGTCGGGCGTAATCAGATCCGGGTGCGCGCTCTCAAGCTCGCGCAGCTGATTCATCAGCCGGTCATATTCAGCATCCGGGACTTCCGGCGCATCCATCACGTGGTAGAGATACTCATGATGACGCAGCGTAGTACTGAGCGCGGCGATCTGCTCCTGAACTGATTTCATAGCGTTTATCCGATAAAAAACCCCCGGCTGGCGGGGGTTGATAATGACTCTGTTTCACGCTGCAGGTTGCGGGCGTGAACATGTGATACTGCCGTAGCGGTTAGCCGCCCGTAACCTCGCGAATGCGGGCTTTGTAAGTCTCAAGCTTTTGCGGCGTCATCATACGGCGCTCATCATCAAGCACCACACCGCCGACGTCATCAGCAATACGCTGGGCTGACTGCAGCATCAGTTTAAAGTTCTGATGCGCATCGCCGTAGGATGGCACCATCATAAACATAGAGACGCCTGGCGTGGTAAAATCACCCATTGTGTCAGGGTTAAAAGATCCCGGTTTCACCATGTTAGCCAGGCTGAACAGAACAGGACCGCTGCCGGCCGGACTCAGATGACGGTGGAAAATATTCATCTCGCCAAACTGGAAACCTGCCTGTAATACGCCCTGCAGCAGCGCTTCACCATTCAGCGCCCCGCCTGCATGAGCGGCCACGTGCAGAACCAGAACAGTCTCTTTTTTACTGCCCGGAGCAGCAGGCTGCGATGCCGTTTCCTGTGGCGCTGGCGCCGCCTCAGGCTCATGTACTGCTTCAGGCTCAGCTGCGGGGGTGAATTCCGGCACAGGCTGTATTGCCGGGTGCGGTTCGTTATCCAGGAGCGGATCGGGCTGTACCGGTGCAGGCTGCGGTTTCACCACCGGCTGCGGCGCAGGCTGCTGTGGAACAGGTTGTGGCACAGGCTCCGGAGAAACAGGCTGTTGCGGCGCAGGCTTGCTGTCCAGCAGCGGGTCGCCCGTCAGCGGGGTTTCATGTTGTGCAAAAGGCTGGCGTGCCGGCTCCGGCGCACGCGGCGCAGCCGGTTTTGCTGGCGGCGCGGTGAATACAGGTGCATCACTGTCGTCATGCTGACGATGCACGCGCACTTCACCCACGCCATCCTCTTCATCACTCAGCAGATCGTCATCCGCGTCATCGCGCTGTTTGAGACGTTTGTGCGGGCGATCGCGAAATACAGACGAACGCTCTTTACGACTGGTCCACAGTCCGTGAAGAAGCAGCGCTATTATGGCGATCGCGCCAACAACGATTAATATCAGACGCAAATCCTGCATCATTGTATTCTCTGTTGTTCCAATACCTTGCCACCACGGCAAACTTTATCCTCTAACTGTATTTGCCCTGCTACACAAGTGCAAGTCTGCGCACTATTTTCTGACAAATAAGATAGCCAGCCGACGCTTTTTCGCTGTTTTTTCGCACAAAGCAGGCCAGCTCACCGGAAAAAGCCAGGGTATGATGTTGATGCCGCTACTTACAGGAGAAAGGCTTGTTATGCCCGCAGAGAATTCAGTCTCATCATTTAATGGTCTTCACTACTTTGCCCGCGGCTGGAACCTGGTGCATATGCGAGGAATTCGTCGCTATGTCATTGTGCCGCTGCTGGTGAATGTGCTGCTGCTGGGCGGCGCGTTTTACTGGCTGTTCCGGCGGCTGGGCGAGTGGATCCCGCAGCTGCTTTCACACGTGCCTGACTGGCTGCAGTGGCTGAGTTACCTTATCTGGCCGCTGTCAGTGATCTCAATTGTGCTGGTGTTTGGCTACTTTTTTTCCACGCTTGCCAATCTGATTGCCGCGCCTTTTTGCGGCTTGCTGGCTGAACAGCTGGAGGGACAACTCACCGGCAGGCCGCTGCCTGACAGCGGCTGGATGGGTCTGCTTAAAGATTTGCCGCGCATCATGAAACGTGAACTGCAAAAACTGGGTTACTACCTGCCACGCGCGCTTGGCCTGCTGCTGCTCTATTTTATTCCGGGCTTTGGCCAGATAGTGGCGCCGGTGCTGTGGTTTCTGTTCAGCGCATGGATGCTTTCCGTGCAGTACTGCGACTACCCGTTTGACAATCATAAGGTCAGCTTTTCGCATATGCGCACCGCCCTGCGGCGGCATAAAGTCGCCAATATGCAGTTTGGGGCGATGGTCAGCCTGTTTACCATGATACCCATTCTGAATCTGGTGATTATGCCGGTCGCCGTATGCGGCGCTACCGCAATGTGGGTCGATCGCTATCGTGCTGATTTAGCTCGTCATTAACAGAGCAAATTCAGGCTTATGCTTTTTTCCGCACGGCTTATGGTCAGGGGCTATATAGATATACTATTTCTTTCCTTCCGCGCGGGGACAGAACAGGTATCCTCAAAGGGTTCCCAATATTTCATACAGTTAAGGACGGGCAATGAGTAAGATCTACGAAGACAACTCGCTGACAATTGGTCATACGCCGCTGGTTCGACTGAACCGCATCGGTAACGGACGTATTCTGGCGAAGGTCGAGTCGCGTAACCCGAGCTTCAGCATCAAGTGCCGTATCGGTGCCAATATGATTTGGGATGCAGAAAAACGCGGAATTCTGAAGCCTGGCGTAGAGCTGGTTGAGCCAACCAGTGGTAACACGGGTATCGCGCTGGCTTACGTCGCCGCCGCGCGTGGTTACAAACTGACGCTGACCATGCCAGAGACGATGTCAATTGAGCGCCGCAAGTTGCTGAAAGCGCTGGGTGCCAATCTGGTGCTGACCGAAGGGCCGAAAGGCATGAAAGGCGCGATTGCAAAAGCGGAAGAGATTGTCGCCAGCGATCCGGATAAGTATGTTCTGCTGCAGCAGTTCAGCAATCCGGCCAACCCGGAAATTCATGAAAAAACCACCGGCCCGGAAATCTGGGAAGATACCGATGGTGAAGTCGATGTCTTTATCGCCGGCGTCGGCACCGGTGGTACGCTGACCGGCGTAAGCCGTTATATCAAGAATACCAAAGGTAAAAAAGAGCTGATTACCGTGGCGGTAGAACCCACCGACTCGCCGGTTATCGCGCAGGCGATGGCGGGTGAAGAGATCAAACCGGGTCCGCACAAAATTCAGGGCATCGGCGCAGGCTTTATTCCCGGTAACCTTGACCTGCAGCTGGTTGATCGGGTTATCGCTATCACCAATGATGAAGCGATCAACACCGCACGTCAGCTGATGGAAGAGGAAGGTATTCTTGCCGGTATCTCATCGGGTGCGGCCGTCGCGGCAGCGCTGAAGCTGCAGGAAGATGAAGCTTTCGCCAATAAGAATATTGTGGTGATTCTGCCCTCTTCCGGCGAGCGCTATCTCAGTACCGCACTGTTTGCCGATCTGTTCACGGAAAAAGAGCTGCAGCAGTAAGCGTCAAAGTCCTAAAGTGTCGAAAAAAGCACCCCTCTGGGTGCTTTTTTGTGGCGCAGATCTCACTTTCATCACCGGGCAGATTGATTTCAGTGATGTCGCTCTGGTATTTAAGCTGCCAATTATTTCGGTGCCTGAAATTAATCTGCCCTTGAAGTGGATCAAGCTGAATCGATTTACTGATTTGGCGAAATGGCGAATCACGGCATAATTAACCCGATGACGAACAAACGCAGTTGTTGATCCGTCATTGCTAAGATGGCTTATTCATCAAAGCGCCCTTTTTGGTCAGCATGATGCCATACCAGCGCACCTATACAGGCTAAAGTTACGGCTCCAGGCTAGACTTTAGATCCATAACACCAAACCTGAAAAAGTTGGGGAAATAGCATGTTCCAGCAAGAAGTTACCATTACTGCACCAAACGGTCTGCACACGCGTCCCGCTGCACAGTTCGTCAAAGAAGCCAAAGCGTTCCAGTCAGAAATCACTGTTACCTCTAATGGCAAATCTGCCAGCGCAAAAAGCCTGTTTAAGCTGCAGACGCTGGGTCTGACTCAGGGAACGGTTGTTACGCTCTCTGCTGAAGGTGAAGATGAGCAGCAGGCGGTTGAACATCTGGTCAAGCTGATGGCTGAGCTCGAGTAAACTCGCGCGGTCACCACTAAATCGACTCCTTTGCCCCATTGAGTGCAACTATCTTGATCGCGGACAACCTGTCCGCGATATCGCTTCACTAGAGTACTGCTCCACGACAATGGCAATGCATCGGGTCAACGAGCCATCGTGATAAAAAGGTAGGGTTATGATTTCAGGCATTTTAGCATCACCGGGTATCGCTTTCGGCAAGGCACTGCTGCTGAAAGAAGATGAGATCGTCATCAACCGTAAAAAGATTACAGATGACCAGGTTGATCAGGAGGTTCAGCGCTTCCTTGATGGACGTAGCAAAGCAGCAGAACAGCTTCAGGCGATCTGCGTCAAAGCCGGTGAGACCTTCGGTGAAGAGAAAGCGGCGATCTTTGAAGGTCATATCATGCTGCTGGAAGACGAAGAGCTTGAGCAGGAAATCATCGACCTGATTAAAAAGGATCATGTCACCGCTGACGCTGCGGCTCACTCTGTGGTTGAAGGCCAGGCTAAAGCGCTGGAAGAGCTCGATGACGAGTATCTGAAAGAGCGCGCTGCTGACGTACGTGATATCGGTAAACGCCTGCTGCAGAACATTCTTGGTCTGCACATGGTCGATCTCAGCTCGATTGCTGAAGAAGCGATTCTGGTAGCAAAAGATCTTACCCCGTCTGAGACCGCACAGCTCAACCTGAAAAAGGTGCTGGGCTTTATCACCGATCTGGGTGGACGCACCTCGCACACCTCAATCATGGCGCGCTCACTGGAGCTGCCTGCGATTGTCGGCACCGGCAGCGTGACCACCACCGTTAAAAACGGTGATTTCCTGATTCTGGATGGCGTAAACAATAAAATTTATGTCAATCCGACTGAAGCGGAACAGGAAGAGCTTAAAGCGATTCAGACCCAATACCTTTCTGAAAAACATGAACTGGCCAAGCTGAAAGATCTGCCTGCTATTACGCTGGACGGTCATCAGGTTGAAGTCTGCGCCAACATCGGTACCGTGCGCGACGTGGCGGGTGCAGAGCGTAATGGTGCAGAAGGCGTAGGGCTGTATCGTACCGAATTCCTGTTTATGGACCGCGATTCGCTGCCTTCAGAAGAAGAGCAGTTCCAGGCGTATAAAGCAGTCGCAGAAGCCGTGGGTTCACAGGCTGTTATCGTACGTACTATGGACATCGGCGGCGATAAAGATTTGCCGTACATGAACCTGCCTAAAGAAGAGAACCCGTTCCTGGGCTGGCGTGCGATCCGTATCGCAATGGATCGTAAAGAGATCCTGCATGCCCAGCTGCGTGCCATTCTGCGCGCCTCCTCTTTCGGTAAACTGCGCATCATGTTCCCGATGATCATCTCGGTTGAAGAAGTGCGTTTCCTGAAAGCAGAGCTGGAGACCCTGAAAGCGCAGCTGCGCGAAGAGGGTAAAGCCTTTGATGAGTCCATTGAAGTGGGCATCATGGTAGAAACCCCGGCTTCAGCCGTTATCGCCCGTCACCTGGCGAAAGAAGTCGACTTCTTTAGTATTGGGACAAATGACCTGACGCAGTATACTCTGGCGGTCGATCGTGGTAATGATTTGATTTCACACCTCTATAACCCAATGACGCCATCTGTGCTTGGCCTCATTAAGCAAGTGATCGACGCATCACATGCCGAAGGGAAATGGACCGGCATGTGTGGTGAGCTGGCTGGTGATGAACGTGCTACACTACTGTTACTGGGAATGGGGCTGGACGAATTCAGCATGAGTGCCATTTCGATCCCAAGCATCAAGAAAATCATTCGTAATACCAATTACGAAGATGCTAAGGCTCTGGCAGAGCAGGCTCTGGCTCAACCCACAGCGGAAGATTTGATGAATCTGGTCAACAAATTCATTAAAGAAAAAACGCTCTGCTGATCCACGTGATGCTGGCCCCAAATTACTGCTTAGGAGAAGATCATGGGTTTGTTTTCTAAACTTTTTGGCGAAAAATCAGAAAGCGCGTCAGGGACTATCGATATTGTTGCGCCTCTGTCAGGCGAAATTGTCAATATTGAAGACGTACCTGATGTCGTGTTTGCTGAGAAAATCGTGGGTGATGGGATCGCAATCAAACCGACTGGCAACAAAATGGTTGCACCGGTTGATGGGACTATCGGCAAGATTTTTGAAACTAACCACGCGTTTTCCATTGAGTCAGACAACGGCATCGAGCTGTTTGTCCACTTCGGTATCGATACAGTAGAGCTGAAAGGTGAAGGCTTTAAACGTATTGCCGAAGAAGGTCAGAAAGTGAAAAAAGGCGACGTTGTGATCGAATTCGATCTGCCGCTGCTGGAAGAGAAAGCGAAATCCACGCTGACACCGGTTGTGATCTCGAATATGGATGAGATCAAAGATCTGACCAAGCTTTCAGGTCAGGTGACGGTTGGCGAAACGCCGGTTATTCGCATTAAAAAGTAACGGACGTTAGCCCTCTCTGAAAACGGCACCCATCGGGTGCCGTTTTTGTTTCCCTGACGCGAAAAACGCAGCGGGCAGATACTATCAGTGAAAGACACCGGTGGAGAGATAACGATCGCCCCGATCGCAGACGATCGCCACTATCACGCTGCCGGGCTGCGCCCGGGCGATGCGCAGCGCCCCCGCCACGGCGCCGCCGGAGCTCACGCCGCAGAACAGCCCTTCACGCTGCGCCAGCGCACGCATCGTCTCTTCCGCTTCCTGCTGCCCCATATCCATGATCTCGTCTACCACCTCAGGGCGCCAGATGCCAGGCAGATAGGCTTCAGGCCAGCGACGAATACCGGGTATGGCGCTGCCTTCCTGCGGCTGCAGGCCAATGACTTTGACCGCCGGCGCGTGCTCTTTCAGGAAACGGCCCACGCCGCTGATGGTGCCGGTCGTGCCCATACTGGAGACAAAGTGCGTCAGACGCCCGCCGGTCTGCTGCCAGATTTCCGGGGCAGTGGTGAGATAGTGGCCCAGCGGATTATCGGGATTGTTAAACTGATCGAGCACCCGGCCTTCGCCGCGATCGGCCATCGCCTGCGCCAGATCGCGTGCGCCTTCCATGCCCTGTTCACGCGTTACCAGCACCAGTTCGGCCCCGTAAGCGCGCATCGCATCCTGTCGCTCCTGACTCATGTTCTCCGGCATCAGCAGCCGCAGCCTGTACCCTTTGAGCGCGGCGATCATCGCCAGCGCAATACCGGTGTTGCCGCTGGTGGCTTCAATCAGCCTGTCGCCGGGCCTGATTTCACCGCGCAGCTCAGCCTGATGAATCATCGACCAGGCCGCGCGATCTTTTACTGAGCCGGCCGGGTTATTCCCCTCCAGCTTCAGCCAGACTTCGCTGCCATTGTCGGGCGACAGGCGTTGCAGCCTGATCAGCGGCGTATTGCCGATGGTATTTTCCAGAGTGGTCACGATCGTTTTCCAGGCGCAAGAGAGGCAATAAAAACGGGCGGGAAAGTCCCGCCCGAAAGAGATATCAAAATATCAGGCGCTCTCGGCAAAGGCAACCGGGCGCAGCGGGGTATTCCCCTGATAGAGACGGGCCTGCTGCAGCCCCACAAACAGACGCTCACCGCGTACCGGGGCCGCCTGCTCACCTTCGAAGACCACGGTAAACGGCTCTTCATGCCAGCCTGAGGCCTGTACCACCAGCTGCCAGAAGTGTCCGCGCGGACTGATTTCCAGCACCTGTACCGGCAGCGGCGTCTCCAGGCTGCTCTGCCGTGAGACATCCACTTCCCACGGGCGCAGGAAGAGTTCAACGCCGCCCTGATGCGCTGGCGTATAACCCAGCGGCCAGTGATGTGCAGCGACGTGGAACTGCGAGCCGTGTACTTCGCCCTCAAAGCGATTGACCTCGCCCAGAAACTCCAGCACAAAGCGGGTAGCGGGTTCACGCCACACTTCGTCCGGAGAACCGGTCTGTTCAATATTCCCCTGGCTCATTACGACCACGCTGTCTGCGACTTCCATCGCCTCTTCCTGATCGTGCGTAACAAACACGCTGGTAAACTTCAGCTCTTCGTGCAGCTGACGCAGCCAGCGGCGCAGCTCTTTACGCACCTGCGCATCCAGTGCGCCAAAGGGCTCATCCAGCAGCAGAATCTGCGGCTCTACCGCCAGCGCACGCGCCAGCGCCACGCGCTGCTTCTGTCCACCGGAGAGCTGGGCCGGAAAGCGGTTTGCCAGATGCGCCAGCTGCACCATCTCCAGCAGACGCGTGACGCGCTGTTTGATCTCCCCTGCAGAGGGGCGCTCGCGGCGCGGCAGCACTGTCAGGCCAAAGGCGATGTTGTCAAACACCGTCATATGGCGGAACAGCGCGTAGTGCTGAAAGACAAAGCCTACCTGGCGATCGCGGGCATGAATGCGGCTGACATCTTTGCCATGGAAATGAATTTGTCCGCTGTTCTGATGCTCCAGCCCGGCAATAATACGCAGCAGAGTGGTTTTACCCGAGCCGGAAGGCCCCAGCAGCGCCACCATTTCGCCGGAAGGAATATCCAGAGAGATATCATTCAGCACCGGGGTGCGGCCAAAGGCTTTATTAATTTGTTTGATCTCAATGCTCATGATTTTCCTCCTGTTGGCGCTTCCGCTGATGCTCTAATCGCCACTGCACCACGCTCTTCAGAAACAGCGTCACAATTGCCATCAGGGTCAGCAGCGCCGCGGCAGTGAATGCGCCTACGGTGTTGTAATCCTGATGCAGTAATTCAACCTGAAGCGGTAAGGTATAGGTCTCACCGCGAATCGATCCTGACACCACCGACACTGCACCAAACTCACCGATGGCGCGCGCGTTGGTCAGTACTACGCCGTAGAGCAGCGCCCAGCGAATGTTGGGCAGCGTCACGCGACGAAACATCTGCCAGCCGGATGCGCCAAGCAGCACCGCAGCTTCATCTTCGTTACTCCCCTGGCTCAGCATCACCGGCACCAGCTCACGTACCACAAACGGACAGGTAACAAATACGGTGGCCAGCACCATACCGGGCCAGGAAAACATAATCTGAATGTTGTGTGCGTCAAGCCAGCCGCCTGCCGGGCCGTTAATGCCCCAGAACAGCAGATACATCAGACCCGCGACTACCGGCGACACCGCAAACGGAATATCAAACAGCGTCAGCAGCAGCTGCCGTCCCGGAAAGGTAAAGCGGGTGACCAGCCACGCCAGCAGCGTGCCAAACACCAGGTTTACCGGAACGGTAATGAGTGCAACCAGCACCGTCAGCCAGATCGCGTGCAGCATGTCGCCATCCTGCAGGTTGCTGAACGCCTGTCCCACGCCCTGCGCCAGCGCCTCCCAGAAGATAGAGATCATCGGTACTACCAGCAGCAGTATCGATATCAGCGCGCCGGTGCCAATCAGCAGCCATTTGCCCCAGTTAACAGGCTCACGCTCAGCGCGATTGATGTGAGAAATTTCCGCCATCAGTGACCTCCCAGGCGACGGCCAAAGCGGCTCTGCAGCGTATTAATGGCAAACAGCAGCAGCAATGAGGCAGCAAGGATCACCGAAGCGATAGCACTGGCAGCCGGATAATCAAACTCCTGCAGACGAACAAAAATCATCAGTGACGTCACTTCGGTTTTCCACGCAATGTTGCCGGCGATAAAAATGACTGCACCAAACTCCCCGAGGCTGCGGGTAAACGAAAGCGCCGTTCCGGCCAGCAGCGCGGGGGCTACCTCAGGCAGCACCACACGACGGAAGCTTTGCCACGGTGTGGCACCCAGCGTTTCAGCGGCTTCCTCATATTCCGGGCCCAGCTCTTCCAGTACCGGCTGAACGGTACGCACCACAAACGGAATGCTGGTGAACGCCATCGCAACCGCGATGCCAATCCAGGTATAAGAGACTTTGATATCAAAATGCGCCAGCCACTGACCATACCAGCCGTTAACGGAAAAGAGTCCGGCCAGCGTCAGCCCCGCTACCGCTGTCGGCAGCGCAAACGGCAGATCCATCAGGCCATCCAGCAGCGTACGGCCCGGAAAGCGATAACGGGTCAGGATCCACGCCATCAGCATGCCAAACACCGCGTTGAACAGCGATGCCACGCCGGCTGACAGCAGCGTCACTTTATAAGCCGCTACCAGCTGCGGGCTGGAGATCACCGCCCAGTACTGCGCAAGCGTCATCTGCGACAGCTGCATCAGCAGTGCGCTGATAGGCAGCAGCAGAATCAGACAGGTAAACAGCAGGCTGGTGCCGAGGCTCAGGCCAAAGCCCGGCAGGACGCGTTTTTGTGCTGTAGCAAACATCAGCCCCGCCCCGCTGCCAGTAATTTATCCAGTTCGCCGCCGCTGGCGAAATGCGTTTTCATCACCTGCTCCCAGCCGCCAAATGCTTCTTTGACATTAAACAAGGTGGTCTGCGGGAAGCGGTCCTGCTGTTCTGCCATCAGCTGCGGATTGTTTACGCGGTAGTAGTAACGCGTAATGATTGCCTGGGCCGCTGGCGTGTAGAGATAGTTCAGATACGCTTTAGCTGCGTCGGCGGTGTTGTTATGCGCCACATTTTTATCCACCCAGGCAACCGGAAACTCCGCCAGAATGTTGTTGCGCGGCACAATCACTTCGTAGTCATCTTTGCCATACTGATTACGGATATTGTTCACTTCTGACTCAAAGCTAATCAGGACGTCACCCATACCGCGTTCGGCAAACGTGGTGGTTGCGCCGCGTCCGCCGGTATCAAACACCTCAACGTTTTTCAAAAACTTTTGCATATAGGCTTCGGTTTTTGCGCGATCCTGGCCGTCAGCTTTTTCCGCGGCGCCCCAGGCAGCAAGATAGGTATAGCGACCGTTACCGGAGGTTTTCGGGTTCGGGAAAATCAGCTTTACGTTGTCGCGCGCCAGATCGGCCCAGTCGTGGATCTGCTTTGGATTACCCTTACGCACCAGGAACGCCATAGTGGAGTAGAACGGTGAGCTGTTATTGGGCAGACGGCTCTGCCAGTCAGCGGCAATCAGGTTGCCTTTATCATGGAGCACCTGCACATCAGTAACCTGGTTGTAAGTTACGACATCTGCCCGCAGCCCCTGCAGGATGGCCAGCGCCTGTTTGGACGAGCCGGCGTGAGACTGCTTAATCGTCAGTTTATCGCCAGGGTGCGCGGCGTCCCACTGCTGTTCAAACGGTGCATTAAGCGCCACAAAGAGTTCGCGTGACACATCATAAGAGCTGTTCAGCAGCTCCGTTGCCTGCGCCGCCGCTGCCAGTGACAGTGACAGCGCCACGCCGCTGAGCCATGTTTTCAAAACCGGAAGTGTCATGCAGCACCCTGATAAATAGAAATCCAGCCTGGGCCAGTAGATGCTGTCAGTGTATTTATAACTTCGCGGAAAACTGTAACGGTTTTATATATCTTTTGGGGATTTAAAAGTCGAAAAAGGCATAAGCGATCGGCAGAGAAAAGCCGGTTTTCAGAAATATACGCAGGCGGGTGCGGGCCGCCTGAAAGCGGCCCCCGGCAGGGTTAGCGCTGCCAGACAATTTTACTGAGCGTCCAGCTTTTCAGCGTGTCATCTGACGGCATCAGACCCGCCGGGCCGTGCCACTTGCCGCTGTAGACGTAAGAGATATGCTGACTTCCCGGTGCCCGGCACTCAACGTCATGCGCATCAAGGCCCGCGACCATTTTGCAGTTGCTGAATGCTTTGGTAAACGTATCGCTGAAGCGGTCACCAATTTTATTGCCGCTGCTGCTCTCCGCCGCGGTATCCAGCACCTCAATACGCTCAACGGCGGGCTTGCCGCTGATGACCAGTTTAACGTTGCCATCCTGCAGCGCCTGCCAGAACTCAACCACCTGCCCCTGCTCACTGCGCATGCCCTGTCGCAGCTGGTAATCATTATTCAGCGCCTGCGAAACAGCGGATTCGCTCATCAGGGTGCTGCCATTAAGGCCTGCCACACCCTGCTCGGTTACCTGCAAAGAACCACCAAACCAGCTCAGCGGATTCAGCGCGGCCCAGTGGTAAGTCAGCGGATTATACCAGTGGCTCTCGTGCTCTGCCGGTGCCTGGCCGGTAGTGGCGCAGCCTGACACGGCCAGCGCCGCCGCCAGCGCCGCAAAACGTACAGCTTTCATGCTAACTCCATGGTTTCAACTTTATCGCGTGCCTCTTGGAGTCGCGTAATGGCAAAAAGTTTAGCTGGCCGATCCCCATCAATATTCGCGATCTTCAATCAGCCGCTTGCCCAGCAGCAGCGCATCCACGGGCTCATAGTCGAGCTTTTCATAGAATGCGACGACCTGATCGTTCTCTTCACGCACCATCAGATGAATTTTCGGACAGCCGCGCGCAATCAGTTTTTTCTCCAGCCGGTTCATCAGCGCATTGGCAAAGCCACGTCCCTGATAGTCCGGATGCACGGCCAGATAATAGGCTGAACCGCGGTGGCCGTCATAGCCCCCCATCAGCGTGCCGACCACTTCGCCGCCCACTTCAGCGACCAGAAACAGTTCCGGGTCATGATGCATTTTGCGTTCGATATCCAGCTCCGGGTCGTTCCACGGACGTAACAGATCGCAACGCTCCCAGAGCGTGATTACTTCATCAAAATCTTCCTGGCGGAAAGAGCGGATTTCCATCGACGTGTCCTGCTGATCGGCATAATTCGCTGATTATCACGCATTCTTTGCGTGGTGCAACCCTCCTGCTCCGCAATGGCAGAAAAAAGCGGCTAAATCCGGGTTAGCACCGTGCAATACAAAGTAATACGCTGAAATGGTTGCGGGGTCGCTGTACAGCGACGGTTACGCTATAACACTGGGCTGATTTCTCCGCCAGGGACCTGTAAATGAAAAAGATTTCACTGCTTTCACGCCTGACTAACCGTCGCCAGCTGATTCTGTCGGGACTGGCGCTGGCCGTTCTTTCGCCGCGCGCGGTTCAGGCCAAAGAGACGCGGGCAGAGGTCACGGCGGTGCCACGTCATGCCGCGACCAGGCCTGCTGCCAGCGGTAAGCGTATTGTGATGATCGACCCCGGCCATGGCGGTATCGATTCCGGCGCGGTCGGACAGGAAGGCGCGGAGGAGAAACATATCGTGCTGGAGATTGCCAGTACCGTGCGTACGCTGCTGCAGTCGCATCCGCGCATTGAAGTGCGGCTGACGCGCGACAGTGACCACTTTATTCCGCTTTATCAGCGGGTTGAGATTGCGCATCAGCACGGCGCAAGCCTGTTTATGTCGGTCCACGCTGACGGCTTTACCAGTCCGGATGCCAACGGCGCCTCGGTGTTTGCCCTGTCCAATCGCGGTGCCAGCAGTGCGATGGCACGCTATCTGTCGCAGCGTGAAAATGATGCGGATAAAGCTGGCGGTGCCGCCGTGCAGCAGAAAGATCACTATCTGAATGAGATTCTGTTTGATCTGGTGCAGACCGATACCATTCGCAACAGCCTGACGCTGGGTAAACATGTGCTGGATCAGATCCGCCCGGTGCATCACCTGCATAGTCAGCATACCGAACAGGCCGCGTTTGCGGTGCTGAAGTCGCCCTCTATTCCCTCCGTACTGGTGGAAACCTCGTTCATTACCAATCCGCATGAAGAGCAGCTGCTGGGCACTGCCGCATTTCGCCATAAGATCGCTGCCGCCATCGCTGACGGAATTGTTAACTATTTTGCTGAGTACGATCGTCGCCAGGCATGATCCCGGGCTGTGGTAAGCTTACGGCACATTTACAGAGAGAGTGACGCATGAGCAATCCCGATATTTCACGCGTTAAAGCGTTTTTGCTGACGCTGCAGGATGAGATCTGCAATCAACTGGCTGCCGCAGACGGACGTGCAACGTTTGCTGAAGATAGCTGGCAGCGTCCCGGCGGCGGCGGCGGGCGCAGCCGGGTTCTGCGTAACGGCGCAGTGTTTGAGCAGGCCGGGGTAAACTTTTCCCATGTGCATGGCGATCAGATGCCCGCCTCAGCCACCGCGCATCGGCCGGAGCTGGCGGGACGCAGTTTTGAGGCGATGGGCGTCTCGCTGGTCGTGCATCCGGAAAACCCCTATGTGCCGACCAGCCACGCTAACGTGCGCTTTTTTATCGCGGAGAAGCCCGGCGCCGATCCGGTCTGGTGGTTCGGCGGCGGTTTTGATCTGACCCCTTACTACGGTTTTACCGAGGATGCGCTGCACTGGCATCAGACCGCGGCCACCCTCTGTGAGCCGTTTGGCGAGGATGTCTATCCGCGCTATAAAAAATGGTGCGATGACTATTTCCACCTGAAGCATCGCAACGAACAGCGCGGCATTGGCGGTCTGTTTTATGACGATCTGAATACGCCAGACTTTGATCGCTGTTTTGACTTTATGCAGGCGGTAGGCCTGGGCTACCTGCAGGCTTATCTGCCGATTGTTGAACGCCGTAAAGCGCTGCCGTGGGGCGATCGCGAGCGTCAGTTCCAGCTCTATCGCCGCGGACGTTACGTTGAGTTTAACCTGGTGTGGGACCGCGGCACGCTGTTTGGCCTGCAGACCGGCGGCAGAACGGAGTCAATTCTGATGTCGATGCCGCCGCTGGTGCGCTGGGAGTATGACTATCAGCCGGAACCCGGCTCACCGGAAGCGCAGCTGTATACAGATTTTCTGCCCGTGCGGGAGTGGCTTAAAGGGAGTGGCGCTGAGCAGCGCGGGGCTGTGCGCTAAGCAGCGCGGGGCTGTGCGCTAAGCAGCGCGGGGCTTTATGCTAAGCAGCGCGAGGCTCTGAAGGGGTTCCGCCCGCCAGGCTTCTGGCAGTTTCAGCGGCATTTCCGCACGCGGACGGGCTAAGGGGCGGGTGGGCGCGCCCCTTAGCAATCCGCGCCCCGCGCCGTCCTCGCGAATTCCCGGCCTCATCCCTCCGGCCTTAACGGACCGCGCGGATTCGCTCCTGCTCACCCCGCGCTCTCGCCGGCGTCCTGCCGGCTCGCCCTGGCCGTCACGCTGCGCCCGGCGCTGCGGATGGCGCCCCCCTCTTCCCGCCTGCACATTCATTTTTTTCATTCTTAAAAGTGGCGAAGCCTGAAGTTCAGGCGCAGGACTGCCAGCCATGAAAAAACAACATAACGAAAAAAGAGCAGCAGCAGCGGGAAGCGCCATCCGGGTCCGCCGAGGGAGGGCACGGTTCCGGGATGAGCCGACAGGACGTCGGCGAAAGGGCGCGGTGAGCAGGAGCGAATGGCGGCCGGTCCCCGGGAAGCGGGCGTGAGCGAGGGAACCGCGCAGCGGCGGACGGGGCTGGCGCAGGGCCGGGGAGTGCAGAGGGCGCGGCCAGGCGTCCTCTGCCCGGTCGCCGCGCCGGGGCAGAGGCTGCTGCCGCCGCTGACGGCGAACGGAACCGGCCCCCATGCCCCGTGGCGAACGGAACCGGCCCCCATGCCCCGTGGCGAACGGAACCAGCCCTGTGCCCCGTGGCGAACGGAACCAGCCCCATGCCCCGTGGCGAACGGAACCAGCCCCGTGCCCCGTGGCGAACGGAACCAGCCCCGGTGCAGCAGCACGCGTCCAGGGCAAAGGCTGCCGCCGCCGCTGACGGCGAACTTACCGCCTCGCCTGCATCTCCGGCGCAAGCTGCTATGCTTGAAGATGGCAAAACATGGCTGAACCGGTTACGCCGCCTCTCTCTCCGCCACGCCATAATCAGAGAAAACGCATTTTAATCAGCGGGCGTCTGTAGCACTGTGTGGAACCACTATCCCCAGCAAAGGGCGCAGACAAGGCGACGGTTGCCCGGCATTCTTTTGCCCACAATATTGCTAATCAAGGAGTTAAGCGATGAACCAGCTAGACGCACTAAAACAGTTCACCACCGTGGTGGCAGACAGTGGCGATATCGAATCTATTCGTCATTACAACCCGGAAGATGCCACTACCAACCCTTCTCTGATCCTGAAAGCTGCCGGTCTTGACGCTTACAAACACCTGATTGATGACGCCATCGACTATGCGAAAAAGCAGGGTGGCAGCAAAGAGACGCAGATTATCAACGCCAGCGACAAAGTGGCGGTTAACCTCGGCATGGAAATCCTGAAAAGCGTGCCGGGCCGCGTTTCAACTGAAGTTGACGCCCGCCTCTCTTTCGATCGCGGTATGTGCGTAACCAAAGCAGAGAAGCTGGTACGCCTGTATGAAGAGCACGGTATCGACCGCTCGCGTATCCTCATCAAGCTGGCGTCGACCTGGGAAGGGATCAAGGCGGCTGAAGAGCTGGAAAAAAACGGCATTAAGTGCAACCTGACGCTGCTGTTCTCCTTTGCGCAGGCGCGCGCCTGCGCTGAAGCGGGCGTCTATCTGATCTCGCCTTTCGTGGGCCGCATTTACGACTGGTACAACACGCGTAAGCCTATGGACCCGTATGTTGTGGATGAAGATCCCGGCGTAAAATCTGTGCGTCGTATCTATGACTATTACAAAAAGCATCGCTACAGCACGGTGATCATGGGTGCGAGCTTCCGCAAAATTGAGCAGATTCTGGCACTGGCGGGCTGCGATCGTCTGACCCTCTCCCCTAACCTGCTGGAAGAGCTGGCGAACAGCGACGCGCCGGTTGAGCGCAAGCTGGAGCCTTCTACTGAAGGCTTCCATCAGCCAGCCTCGCTGTCAGAAGCGGAGTTCCGCTGGGAGCACAACCAGGATCCAATGGCGGTTGAAAAACTGTCTGAAGGTATCCGCCAGTTCGCCGTTGACCAGCAGAAACTGGAAGATGTGCTGGCCGCGCGCCTCTGATTGCACCACCGTTGAGTGCGGGTGAGCCGAAGCGAACCCGCTGATGCTTAATTATAAGGGAGAACCCTATGTCTTCACGCAGAGAGTTGGCTAACGCGATTCGCGCGTTGAGTATGGATGCGGTACAGAAAGCAAATTCCGGTCACCCTGGTATGCCAATGGGCATGGCCGATATCGCGGAAGTGTTATGGCGCGACTTCCTGAAACATAACCCCACCAACCCGGCGTGGGCCGATCGTGACCGCTTTATCCTGTCCAATGGTCACGGTTCAATGCTGCTCTATAGCCTGCTGCATCTCAGCGGTTACGATCTGCCAATGGAAGAGCTGAAAAACTTCCGCCAGCTGCATTCAAAAACGCCGGGGCACCCGGAGATTGGCTATACGCCAGGTGTGGAAACCACCACCGGTCCGCTCGGCCAGGGTCTGGCGAATGCGGTGGGTCTGGCCATTGCTGAGCGTACGCTGGCAGCCCAGTTTAACCAGCCGGGACACGATATTATTGACCACTTCACCTACGTATTTATGGGTGATGGCTGCCTGATGGAAGGCATCTCGCATGAGGTCTGTTCGCTGGCGGGTACGCTGGGCCTCGGCAAACTGATTGGCTTCTACGATCACAACGGTATTTCTATCGACGGTGAAACAGAAGGCTGGTTTACCGACGATACGCATAAACGCTTTGAGTCTTATAACTGGCACGTGATCGGCAGCGCTGAAGGCATTGATGGTCACGATGCAGAAGCCGTGGCCGCCGCTATCCGGGAAGCGCAGAGCGTAACCGATAAGCCATCACTGATTATCTGCCGCACCACCATCGGCTTCGGTTCGCCAAATAAGGCGGGCAAAGAGGAGTCGCACGGTGCCGCGCTGGGTGATGAAGAGATCGCCCTGACGCGTAAGCAGCTCGGCTGGAACTATGCGCCGTTTGAGATCCCGCAGGATATTTATCAGCAGTGGGATGCAAAAGAAGCAGGCTCCGCGCACGAAAAAGCCTGGGATGAAAAATTTGCTGCCTACCGGCAGGCGCATCCGCAGCTGGCGCAGGAGTTCAGCCGTCGTCTTAATGGCGAAATGCCGGATGAGTGGGAAAGCAAAACCGCTGACTTTATCCGCGATCTGCAGGCCAATCCGCAGAAAATCGCCAGCCGCAAAGCGTCACAGAACACGCTGGAAGCCTTTGGCAAAATGCTGCCGGAATTCCTTGGCGGGTCGGCTGACCTGGCGCCAAGTAATCTTACCATCTGGTCAGGTTCAAAATCGATCAAAGAAGATGCGGCCGGAAACTATATCCATTACGGCGTGCGTGAGTTTGGCATGACCGCCATTGCGAACGGCATCGCGCATCATGGCGGCTTTGTTCCTTACACTGCGACCTTCCTGATGTTTGTTGAATACGCGCGTAACGCCGCACGTATGGCAGCACTGATGAAAGCGCGCCAGATCATGGTCTATACCCACGACTCTATTGGTCTGGGCGAAGATGGCCCGACGCACCAGCCGGTAGAGCAGCTGGCCAGCCTGCGCCTGACGCCTAATTTCAGCACCTGGCGTCCATGCGATCAGGTTGAGACCGCTGTGGCCTGGAAAGCAGCCATCGAGCGTCATCATGGCCCGACCGCGCTGATCCTTTCCCGTCAGAATCTGCTGCAGCCCGAGCGCAGCCAGACGCAGGTCGAAAACATTGCGCGCGGCGGCTATGTCCTGAAGGATTGCGACGGCACGCCGGATGTGATTCTGATCGCCACTGGCTCAGAAGTGGAGATCACGCTGGGGGCCGAAGCGAAACTCAGCGCAGATGGCCATAAGGTCCGGGTGGTTTCGCTGCCGAGCACCGATGTGTTCGACAAGCAGGACAGCGCGTACCGCGAATCCGTACTGCCCGCTACCGTGCGTGCGCGCGTCGCGGTTGAAGCAGGCATTGCTGACTACTGGTATAAGTATGTCGGCATTGACGGCAAAATTGTCGGCATGACCACCTTCGGTGAGTCTGCGCCGGCTGGCAAGCTGTTCCCGGCCTTTGGTTTTACCGTTGAAAACGTGGTAAGCCAGGCTGAGTCGCTGCTGAAACCTGCCTAAGCTCTGCGGCCCTCACCCGATAACGGTGAGGGCCGTTTTTTATCACGCTTTACAGAAAAAAATCGCGTCTCCCCCTTCCCGCTCTGCGCAAACTGATTACTATAGGTTTTCTTCCGATCCTGATAGCGGACGCATTCCCGTTGAAAAAACCGACTTCATTTTTACTGGCCCTGATGGTCTCCGTGCTGCCTGTCAGCGCTCTAGCGCAGGTCTCACCTGATCCCCTGCTGGCATCACAGATTGTTGATCGCTATGCCGAACATATTTTTTACGCCAGCGGCGCAACCGGTATGGCGCTGGTCGCGATTGACGGCAATCAGCGCGTCTTTACCAGCTTCGGTGAAACCCGGCCCGGCAATAATATCCGGCCGCAGCAGGATTCGCTTATTCGTATCGCATCGCTCAGCAAGCTGATGACCAGTGAAGTGATGGTGAAAATGGCCGAGCGCGGGCAAATTCGTCTGGACGATCCGCTCAGCCGCTATGCCCCGCCGGGTGCACGCGTTCCGGCCCATAACGGCCAGCCAATCCGTCTGATCAACCTCGCCACCCACACCGGCTCGCTGCCGCGCGAACAGCCCGGCGGTAAACCCCATCGTCCGGTGTTTGTCTGGCCGACTAAAAGCGATCGCTGGCAGTGGCTGGGCAATGCCACGCTGAAGGCTGCGCCTGGCACTCAGGCGGCCTACTCCAACCTTGGGTTTGATCTGCTGGCTGACGCGCTGGCTAAAGCGGGCGGCACGCCCTATCCGGCGCTGCTGCAGCGTCTGGTCACGCGCCCGCTGGGCATGAAGGACACTACTTTTACGCCCTCACCGGACCAGTGCCAGCGCCTGATGGTGCCGGAAAAAGGTGCCAGCCCCTGTAATAATACGCTGGCGGCGATCGGCAGCGGTGGCGTCTACTCCACCCCCGATGATATGGCGCGCTGGATGCAGCAGTTCCTCGACTCGGCGGTGAGCCACCGCACGCCGCAAATCGATCGCCTGCAGACCCTGATCTACCGGCGCGATCAGCTGACCAAAGTTGAAGGAATGGATGTGCCGGGGCGTGCCGATGCGCTGGGGATGGGCTGGGTCTATATGGCGCCCAAAGCGGGCCGGCCCGGTATTATTCAGAAAACCGGCGGCGCCGGCGGGTTCATTACTTATATGGCGATGATCCCGCAGCATAACCTTGGCGTGTTTGTGGCTGTCACCCGCTCACCACTCAGCCGCTTTACGCCCATGAGCGATGGCGTAAACAACCTGCTGACGGAGCTGGCGGGCAATAAGACTGGCTCACCAATGATGATCGGTGCGATCCCCTGAACCCCGGATAATCGCTCAGCGCGCCGGCTGGCTGACCCACAGTGTGGGCCAGTCGTCGCTGCTGTGCCAGGCGTCGCAAATCTGCTCTTCTGCATATTCCGCCAGAACAAACGCGCTGCCATCAAACTGCCAGCGTGTTGCCGTGCCGCAGTCGCCCAGTCCGCGATTTTTGCTGAAGGTATAAAGCAGGCCATTACTGGCATCAAACTCTGCGTTCACCAGCTCCAGCTGCGTATCACTGCGCGACGGGGGCGTAAAAGGCAGCGTCAGCGTCAGCCCGCGTGATACATAGGGCTGGCTGCGTGTTACTTCAAACGCCAGATCGATGACGTTGTAGGCACCGGTTTCACAGCTGACCAGCAGCAGCGCTTTGCTGTCGGTCAGCGGCGCGACGCTGACCTCCCGCCGGAGCGGATCCAGCGAGCAGTTATCGGTGGTGATGCGCCAGGTGCCATAGTCAATCAGTCCGCTGGTCTCCTCCTGCGTCAGCGGCGCAGGCGGCGAGGCTAATGATGGCAGCGACGGCAGCGACGGCGGGGGCGGGACATCCCACTGCATCCTGTCGCCACGCCTGACCCATGCGCTGGCCCCGTTTACGCGCCCCTGCACGTCATCCATCAGCAGCAGCGCGGCCTTCAGACCGCGCAGCGGTACCACCGCCTTAGCCTGGTACGTCAGCTGAAGCGTGCTCGCTTCCAGCGTCTGACCCAGGAACTCATCAATCGCGATGGCGTTGCTGGTGGCAAGATGATGCGGCTCAACTGTCCAGTGTTTAAGGTCGGGCTTCAGGCGACGCTGATCCAGCAGCAGATTATCTTTCAGCGGCCCGCCCGGAAGCGTGCCGGTATAGGCACTGCCGTAATCGATACGCAGCAGCGGGCGATCGTCAACGCCGGCGTGACGCGACAGCGTCATCACCAGCCCATTATCCCCGGGAAAGCTGCGCGCCACGCAAAAAGCCGCATTATTACAGGTGAGCTGCCAGTCAGAAAAAGACTTCTGCAGAGGTTCAGCCTGCACGCTGACACTGGCCGCCAGAGCGCTCAAAAGCAGTGACTTCATCCAATACGACATTAACAACCCGGTCCCCGAATTCCTGGAAAGAAAATCATAGCGCACTGCGTGCGTTATCAGCAGGCTGGAAGTGTGAAGTGGCCTGAAAGCAGAATTAACTGCTTATTAAGTCAGCGATTCATCATCGTACGGACAGGTTGTGCGCTGCAATCCCATCATCCACTGCGCTTTACAACGGCTCAATCAGATTCCTCGGACTATCAGGGCGCAATCTGAAACAGTCATTACCACACAAACGGTCATAAACAGTCATGCTATGGTAGCTATGGATTAATGAGCTGGTGATCGGATCTGTTTTAACTGTACCGCTTCAGGGGTTAATTATGTGAATCAGATCAACTTTAAATGCAATTAACCATCGTTTATTACATAAATTATTGAAGTTATATCACTCAATAACGGGCCTCTTTTTTTACCACCGTGGACTCCTGCCCAGTCCACATTTTCCCGTGCCTGCTTCCAGTAATTTATAGCCATCGGAGGATAAGTATGTTGCCGATTGAGAGACAGCAAAGAATTATTAATGAACTTAATATAAATGGCCGCGTAATTGTCTCAGAGCTGGTCACGCTTTGTCAGGTTTCACAGGAAACCATACGGCGTGATTTAAGCCAACTGGAAAAAAATGGATTATTACAACGCAGTCATGGTGGTGCTGTTCCGGTAAAAAGACAGAGTGCCAGCATTCAGGGAAATAACAGATCGTCCAGAGAAAATGAATTATCTTTCCGGCAGCGTATTAACGAGCATGTCGATGCAAAAATGAGTATTGCCAAGCGCGCGCTCGATTTTATTACTCCGGGTGACTGTATTTTGCTCGATAGCAGTACCACCTGCTGGTATCTGGCGCGACAGCTGCCCGATATTGAGTTAACCGTGCTAACCAATTCGCTACGCATCGTGCAGACGCTGGCGGCGCGCGGCAGCATTCGTACTATCTGCCTCGGCGGTGAATATTCTGACCGAGATGAAGATTTTCACGGCGTAGTGGCTGAGCAGCCGCTGCGTGAATTTCAGATTAACAAGATATTTTTTTCCTGTAGCAGTTTAGGTAATGACGGTTATTTACGCGAAGGCAATGAGAATAACGCGCATTTAAAACAACAAATGTTACTGGCCGCTGAAAGAAAACATCTTCTGCTGGATGGCAGTAAATTTATGCGGCCCTCTTTTGCCCGTGTTTGTCACTACCGTGATGTCGATTTTCTGATCACTGACCAATTAAAAGATAAAGAGCTGGAACAGGAACTGGCGTGGAATGGCGTTAACGTCATTGTCTGTTCTCAGCGTCATCAGTCCATGCAGCTAATTAAAAATTAACCAGGAGTCTGTATGAAAAAACATCTTATTGCCTGTTCTTTGCTTGCCCTGTTTGCCGCCACCGGTGCGCAGGCCGCTGATAAATTACGCATGGGTATCGTCGTTAAAATTGGTGGTATTCCCTGGTTTAACGCCATGGAAGCGGGCATTAAAAGTGAGGCGGCGAAGCGCGGCATCGATGCATGGATGGTCGGCCCTACCGCAGCCGATCCGGCGCTGCAGGTGCGCGCTATTGAAGATTTGATTGCGCAGAAAGTCGACATCATCGGCGTGGTGCCCAACGATCCGAAAGTGCTGGAGCCGGTGCTGAAACGGGCACGGGATGCCGGCATCGAAGTCATTACCCATGAGTCGCCCGGTCAGCAGGGGGCCAACTGGGATTTTGAACTGGTTGACGCCGCCACCCACGGTATCAATCACATGAAAGCGCTGGCGAAGTGCATGCACGACGAGGGCAAATATGCCATGTACGTGGGCAGCCTGACCGTACCGCTGCATCAGCAGTGGACCGACGCCGCGCTCAATTATCAGAAAGAGCACTACCCCAGGATGCAGCTGGTCACCGACAAATTTGGCGTCGGCGAATCGCTGGATGACTCCATCCGTACCACCAATGAGCTGATGTCTAAATATCCCGATCTGAAAGGCATTATGGCGTTTGGTTCACAGGGGCCGATTGGTGCCGGACGCGCCGTAATGAACCGTAAAAAAATCGATCAGGTCTGCGTTATTGGCTCCTTCAGTCCGGGCCAGGGTGCCTCACTGGTACAGCGTAACGCCATTAAAGGCGGCTACATCTGGAATCCGGAGACCGCAGGTGAAGTCTTTGTCCGTATCGCTGACATGATGCAGAAGAAAGAGCCGATCACCGACGGTATGACGATTGAAGGACTGGGCAAAGTCAAAGTAGATGAAGCGACCCATACCATTCTCGGTAACAACACCGAGAGTCTGGATAAAGAAAACCTGCCAAAACTGGTAAAAATGGGGCTCTGATATGCAAGAGGTCATTCCACAGACGCTAATTGCGCTCGAGAATTTGTCGAAAACATTTGGTGGCAACCGCGCGCTGAGCGATATCTCCCTGACCTTACTGGCAGGTGAAGTGCACTGTCTCGCTGGCACCAACGGCTGTGGCAAGAGCACCCTGATCAAAGTTATCTCCGGGGTGCACGCCCCGGACAGCGGCAGCCGCATTACGCTGGGCGATGGCCCGGCACTGCCGCGACTGACCACACAACAGGCGCGTAACTTCGGTATTCAGGTGATCTATCAGGATCTGTCGCTGTTTCCGAATCTGAGCGTGGCAGAGAACATTGCGTTTGAGCATAACCTCAATGGTCTGCTGCGCTGGCACCGCAGCGCGCGCCTGCGTGAAAGCGCGCGCGGCATCATAACCGAGCTGAATTTTGACCTCGATCTGGACGCGAAAGTGGCGACGCTCTCGATTGCTCAGCGCCAGCAGGTTGCGATCTGCCGTGCGCTGGTCGCCGATGCGCGCCTGGTGATCATGGATGAGCCAACCGCCTCGCTGACCCGCACCGAGGTTAATCAGCTGCTGCGCACCGTGCGCTATCTGAAAGATAAAAATATCTGCGTGGTCTTTGTCAGCCACCGGCTTGATGAGGTGCTGGAGATCTCCGACCGCGTTACGGTGATCCGCGACGGCCGTAAAATGGGCTGCTGGCCCGCCCGGGAGATGACACCGCATCACCTTACCGAGCTGATGACCGGCCTGAAGCTCGACTATCAGCTGAAAGCGCCGACGCGTAACAGCGAGCGCGTGATTCTGGAGATAGACGATCTGACCCGTGCCGGTCAGTACCATGATGTCAGTTTCAAACTTTACGAGGGTGAAGTGCTGGGGCTGTGCGGTCTGCTCGGATCCGGACGCACCGAGCTGGCGCTGTCGCTGTTTGGCATGACGCGTCCCGACAGCGGCAAAATCTGGCTCGACAGCAAACCGGTCCGCTTTCGCGGCCATGAAGATGCGATTAAAGCCGGTATCGGCTATGTGTCGGAGGATCGCCTGACGTTAGGTCTGGTGCAGCAGCAGTCAGTGGCTGACAACATGGTGCTGCCGATCCTCGACAAGCTGCAGAACCGTTTTCACCTGATCGATGAATACCGCAAAAACAAGCTGATCCTGCAGTGGATCCAGCAGCTCGGCGTGCGCGTCGCTGACCCGAATCTCGCCATCTCCACCCTCTCCGGCGGCAATCAGCAAAAAATTGTGCTGGCAAAGTGGGTTCTGACGCAGCCGCGCATCCTGATCCTCGACTCGCCAACCGTTGGCGTAGACGTCGGTGCCAAAGCCAGCATCTATCAGCTGATTCATGAGCTGGCGAAAGAGGGACTGTCGATCATCCTGATCTCCGATGAGGTGCCGGAGGTCTGGTACAACTGCGACCGTATCCTGCATTTCCGCGACGGCACCATTCATGCCGAATATCAACCCGATAGCGTCGAGCAGCAGCAGCTGGCGGAGGTGATCAATGCCTGATTTTTCCCGTTTACGTCCGCACTCCAGCCAGGGCTGGCTCGCCTGGGTGCTGCTGGCGTTCATTCTGTTTTTCTCTGTGACCAGCGATCAGTTTCTTACCGTACAGAACCTGCTGGATCTGGCCGAGAGCTATGCGGTAACCGGCATTTTTGCGCTGGGCCTCTTTGTGGTGCTGGTGACCGGCGGGATCGACATCTCTTTTGCCGCCGTTGCCTCAGTGGTGCAGTACCTGCTCGCGTCACTGTTTGTGCAGTTTCAGTTTGATAACGCGCTGCTCAGCATTGTGCTGGCGGTCATGTGCGGCACGCTGTTTGGCGTGATCAATGCGCTGCTGATCACCACGCTGCGGGTGGTCTCCATCATCATCACTATCAGCATGCAGTCGCTGCTGTTCGGCCTGCTGATGTGGGTAACCGGCGGCCGCAGCCTTTACTCGCTGCCGGAGTGGTGGATCACCCTGCGTAACGTGCTGCCGTTCAGCTGGCAGGGCGAGAGCTTTCAGGTCGGCTTACCGCTCGCCACCATGCTGATTATTGCCGCGGCGACCGCACTGCTGCTGAACAAAACCAACCTCGGACGCCAGCTTTATGCGGTGGGTGGCGACGCAGAGTCTGCGCGACGTATCGGGATCCGCGTTGGTCTGATCCACGTTTTTGCCTACGGCTGGCTGGGCGCAATGGCGGCGATTGGCGGACTGGTGCAGGTCTATCGCATGGGAGAGGTTGTGCCTAATGCGCTGGTTGGCGGCGAGCTTGATGTGCTGGCAGCAACGGTGCTGGGCGGCGCCAGTCTGATGGGCGGTAAAGGCACGGTCAGCGGCACGCTGATGGGGGTCTTCCTGATCGCCATCCTGAAAAACGGTCTTAACCTGGTGGGCGTGTCGAACTACTTCATGAATATCGTGGTCGGCGGCGTCATCATGATTGCGATCGCCGTAACGCACTACAAAAAACGCAAAGAAACTGATGTCAGTTTCGTGTGACTGAGGGCATTGATGATGAAATCACTGACTGCACTGCGCCCTGACGGCACCAACCTTGGTCTGATGCTGCTTATCGCGCTGGCGCTGGCAACCTTTACCCTGATGCTGCCGGGCCGCTTCCTGACCGACTCAACCTTTATGAGCATGGCGTTTCAGCTGCCGGAGCTGGGGTTGCTCACGCTGGCAATGTTTATTGCCATTCTCAGCGGCGGCCTGAATCTCGCCATTATCGCGACCGCTAACCTGACCGCACTGTTTATCGCCTGGACGCTGATGAGCGCCCTGCCCGCCGGTGCCGGGATGGCGCTGCAGCTGCTGTGGCTGTTTATCGCCATTATCGGCGCCATGCTGATTGCCGCCGCGATTGGCGTCATCACCGGACTGATGGTGACACGTATCGGAGCGCATCCGATTCTGGTGACGCTGGCAACGATGATGACGCTGAACGGGATCGGTATCTGGCTGACCAAAGGCGCGGCCGTCAGCGGCATGCCGCCGGTGGTGCAGGCGCTGGGCGCCGATACGCTGCTCGGGATGCCGCTGCCGCTCTGGGTCTTTCTGATTGCCGCTGCGCTGCTGGCGCTGTTCCTCGGTAAAACCCGCGCCGGTAAATGTATTTACATGGGCGGCAGCAACATTAACGCGACCTGGTTCAGCGGCATCAACACCCATCGCATGGTGATGCTGGTTTACGTGATCTCCAGCCTGCTCTGCGTACTGGCGGGCCTGATCATGATGGCGCGCTTTAACTCAGCGCGTATGGGCTACGGCGACGCATACCTGCTGCTGACGGTGCTGGCGATTATCCTCGGCGGCACCGATCCCAACGGCGGTTTTGGCCGCGTCACCGGCGTCGTGCTGGCGCTGATTGCGCTGCAGGTGCTCTCCACCGGCTTCAACCTGATGAATATCAGCCAGCACGTCAGTCTGGCGATGTGGGGGGCAGTGCTGATTGTGGTACTCGCCTTTAAACAATTTAAAACCCGGTTCAATGAACACCGTGCGGTAAAGCTCAGCAAGCTGGCCGCGGTGCTTAATCCTCTGACTGAAAAGAAGGAAGTATGATGCGTATTCAAATCTCCCCGTCACTGATGTGTATGAACCTGATGGAGATCAAGCACCAGCTGCAGGTTCTCGATTCGCGCGCTGACTTTCTTCACGTGGATATTATGGATGGTCACTACGTCAAAAACATCACGCTCTCCCCTTTCTTCATTGAGCAGATCCGGCCCTATACCCGCGTCGCCATTGATGTACATCTGATGGTGGAAGAGCCGACCGATTTTATCGAAGCGGTCGCCAGAGCGGGTGCTGACTATATCTGCCCGCACGCAGAAACCATTAATCGCGATGCCTTCCGCGTAATAAATCTGATCCGCAGCTTTGGAAAAAAAGTCGGGGTGGTACTTAACCCCGCCACGCCGGTCTCCTTTATCCAGCACTATATCCACCTGCTGGATAAAATCACCGTGATGACGGTGGATCCTGGCTACGCCGGTCAGCCTTTTATTCCGGAGATGGTGGAGAAAGTGCGCGAGCTGAAAACGCTTAAGCAGCAGCACGGTTATCACTATCTGGTTGAGATTGACGGCTCCTGCAACACCCGCACCTATAACCAGCTGATTGGGGCGGGTGCAGAAGTGCTGATTGTCGGCACCTCCGGCCTGTTTAACATTCATGATGATTTAGCGACCGCCTGGGAAATGATGCGCGACAGCATTGATGAAGCCCAGGGGCTGACGCAGGTGTCCGCATGAAACCACGCTGGCTCGGGATCGATATCGGCGGCACCGGTACCCGGCTGCAGCTGATGGAAGAGGGTGGCGTCTGGAGCAGCTTTCGCAAAGTCGCTACCGCCAGCTGGGCGCAGCAGCCCGACGCGCTGCTGGCGCTCGCTCAGCTCATCCGCGACACGCTGGAACAGCAGCCGGTAAGCGGCATTATGCTGGGTCTGCCGGGCATTCTCAGTCGCGACCGGCAGCAGGTCATTTCGCTGCCCTTTATTCAGGCCCTGGATGGCCAGCCGGTCGCGGCGCGCCTCACCGCGCTGCTCGGCGTACCGGTGGCGATGGACAAAGATGTAAACCATCTGATGCTGTGGGATCTGCTGCAGCTGGAGCAGCTGCCGGACAACGCCGTGGGTCTCTATCCCGGCACCGGTATGGGCAACAGCCTGTGGCTGAACGGTGGCTTTTATCACGGCGAGCATGGCGGTGCCGGCGAGCTGGGGCATATTCCGGTAGCGGGCAACATCCTGCCCTGCCCGTGCGGTAACCACGGCTGTGCGGAAACGCTGACGTCGGGCCACTGGCTGAGCCGCTGGGCCGCACAGAATGCCGCCGGTACGCCGATCTCCGCCCTGTTTACCCGCCACGGCGAACAGCCGGAACTGCAGGCGTTTGTCCGGCGGCTGGCCGAACTCATCGCAACCGAAATGAATATTCTCGATCCGGAGTACCTGATCCTCGGTGGCGGTGTACTGGCGATGGCTGATTTTCCGCTGGCGCAGCTGCGCAGCCAGATCCAGCAGCATCTGCGGCCGCCGGTGACCCGTGAACACCTGAAGATTATTTTCAGTCACTCAACCGACTACACGGGCTGTCGCGGTGCCTGTCTGGCCGCAGAACGCCTGTTCAGGAGCGTAAGATGAAAGGAAAGGTGTGTGTTTTTGGCTCCTTTAATCTCGACATCGTGGCGGTGATGCGCCGCTTTCCGCTGCCGGGTGAATCGCTGACCGCGCATCACAGCATGATGGGCGCAGGCGGCAAAGGTGCGAATCAGGCCACGGCGGCGCTGCGCGCGGGTGCGCGGGTGCACTATATCGGCAAAGTAGGCAATGACGATTTTGGCCTGTTTGCGCGCCGGCATCTGGAAAAAACCGGTTTTGATGCCATTACGCTGTTTACCTGTAAAGAGAAGCCGACCGGCAATGCGCTGATCTATGTCGCGGGCGATGACGCAGAGAATATGATTTCAGTCTATCCCGGTGCCAATACCACCGTGACCGCAGCCGAGGTGACGCGCTGCCAGCCTACGGTCGCCGCAGCCGACATTCTGCTGGTGCAGCTGGAGAATAATCTCAGCGCTATCCAGCGCATGATCGATAACGCCCGCGCCAGCGGCACCTTTGTCATCCTTAACCCGGCACCGTGGCAGAAGATTGGCGATGCGCTGCTGGCAAAGGTTGATCTGCTGACGCCGAACAGTACCGAAGCAACGCAGCTCAGCGGCGTAACGGTAACCGATTTCGCCAGCGCGCGTCGTGCCGCCGGGGTGCTGCATCGCAAGGGCGCGCGCCAGGTGATCATTACGCTGGGCATGGCCGGTGCCCTGCTCTCAACGCCCGACCGGCAGCTGCGTATTCCGCTCTTTCCGGCCCAGCCGCGCGATACCACCGGCGCGGGTGACGCGTTCAACGGTGCGCTGGCCGCGCGCCTCGCCTCCGGCGACGATTTGCCGCAGGCAGCGCGGTTTGCCGCAGCGTTTGCTTCGCTTTGCGTCGAACGCGCCGGCGCAGCCGACTCCATGCCCTCATATGCAGAAGCGCTGGCGCGACTGCAGGCGCATCCGGAGTGCGTGGTCGGAGAGATAGAGGACGCGGTGGCGTAACTGAGTGGCTGAGGTCCGCCACCCGGGGTGCATCGCTGCGCTCCGGTTACGCCTTCAGCCATCCGGCTATCTGCGCATGCTGCAGCAGCATAATGGTTTTACCGTCACAAATGCGCCCCGCTTTTACCATCGCCAGCGCCTCCGGGAACGGCAGCTCCAGTACGGTGATCGCTTCATCTTCAACGCCACCGCCGCTGTTCGCGCGCGTCGCCTCACTATATTCTGCGGCAAAGAAGTGGATCAGCTCCGTGACGCCGCCCGGTGACATATAGGCGGCGAAGAGTTTCTCTACCTTTCCCGCCTGATAGCCCGTCTCCTCAATCGCCTCTTTGCGGATGCAATCTTCCGGCGTGTCATCGTCGAGCAGTCCGGCGCAGGCTTCAATCAGCTCACCGCTTTCGTTGCCGTTAACATAAGTGGCAATGCGAAACTGACGGGTCAGCACCACGCTGTTTTTTTCACGATTGTAGAGCAGAATCGTTGCGCCGTTACCGCGATCGTAGACCTCACGTTTGTGCCGTACCACCTCGCCATTGCTGCGGGTCAGTTCGTAGGTGTAATTGCGCAGCACAAACCAGTTTTCAGACAGGATTTTATTTTTAATGATGTTGATGGTGAATGCCATGAGCGCTCCGCTGCTTTGCTGAGAGAAGCTGAAATGATAGGCGGCAGCGGCGGGGAAAACTATCTGAATTCCCTGTGCGGCGACAGGTATAACAGATAAAAAAACGGGAGCCCGCAGGCTCCCGTTACTTTACAGAGAAGGGTTTAGCGTCCGCTTTCGTCCGCCAGCTGCGGTGACGCATCGCTGCTGTCATCCGCGTGCACCTCATGCTCTTTCATCGCCTCTGCCTGTACGCGTTTACGTACGCCAAACCAGCCAAGCACCAGCAGCACGGCGATCAGAGGAATAGATGCAATGGTGTAGGTGCCATTAGGGTAGTCGAATGCCATCAGCACCAGCACGCTGAGTAAGAACAGCAGCGTCAGCCAGGAGGTGAACGGCGCCCACGGCAGCTTAAAGCTGACATCTTCTGCCTTGCCCTCTTTGATCGCTTTGCGCAGGCGCATCTGGCAGACCACGATAAAGCCCCATGAGGAGATGATCCCCAGCGAAGCAACGTTCAGGACAATCTCAAACACCTGCGACGGCACATAGTAGTTCAGCACTACGCCAACGATGTAAACCGCTACCGTGACCAGGATACCGGCATACGGCACCTGCTGCTTGCTCATCTTCGACATAAACTCCGGCGCGGAGCCGCCCATCGACATCGAGCGCAGGATACGGCCGGTTGAATAGAGACCAGAGTTAAGGCTGGAGAGCGCCGCGCTCAGGACCACGATGTTCATGATACTGCCGACATAGGGAACGCCCAGCTTCGAGAAGAACGTCACAAACGGACTCTGTCCCGCCTGGTAGGCATTCCACGGCAGCAGCAGTACCAGCAGCACCACGGAGCCCACATAGAACAGGCCAATACGCCAGATCACGCTGTTGATCGCTTTCGGCAGCATGGTTTTGGGATCTTTGCACTCGCCGGCCGCGGTTCCCACCAGCTCAATCGAGGCAAAGGCGAATACCACTCCCTGCACCAGCACCAGCGCGGCCATCAGGCCATGCGGGAAGAGGCCGCCGTTATCAGTTATCAGATGGAAGCCGGTTGCGTTGCCGTCGAGCGGTTTACCGGTTCCGAGAAACACCACGCCAACAATCAGGAAGATCACGATTGCCAGCACTTTGACCAGGGCAAACCAGAACTCCATTTCGGCAAACCACTTCACGCCAATCATGTTCATGGTGCCGACAATGGCCAGCGCGCCGAGCGCGAATACCCACTGCGGTACGTCGCCAAACGCGCCCCAGTAATGCATATAGAGCGCCACGGCGGTGATATCGACGATCCCGGTCATCGCCCAGTTCACAAAATACATCCAGCCGGCTACATAAGACGCTTTTTCCCCGAGGAATTCACGCGCATAGGAGACAAAGCTGCCGCTTGAGGGGCGATGCAGAACCAGCTCACCCAGCGCACGGAGGATAAAGAAAGAGAAGATGCCGCACACCAGATAGACCAGTGCCAGCGCCGGACCTGCCAGCTGCAGGCGGGCGCCAGCGCCGAGGAACAGACCGGTGCCGATAGCACCGCCGATGGCGATCATTTGTACCTGTCGGTTACCCATCGCTTTGTGGTAACCGGTATCGTGAGAGTTCAGCCAGCGCCTTCTCGCAGCACGCTGTTCGTCGGGCGTTTTTTTAGTATGTTTCATAGCTTTCCTGTTTGTCCTGACCATCAATCACCGGCTGACCAATCGTTTGCGCCTGCGGTGCGAAATGGAGTAAAAAACCGGTACCCGAGCAGTGGAACGATGCGCGTGGTGACCCGGGAAATTACGGCGATGAATCCTACCCGTTCTGCATGAACGAAGCAAAATATACTGGCTGGGTGCACGATCTGATTTGTAAGAATCGGTCGTGACGCACAAAAAACAGGTCAGCAGCGCGACCGGTCGGGAGGACGCCAGAAAAACAGAGGGTATCCGTCGGGAATATCTGCTGTTTTTTCTCAGGCAGCGCGCCGGAAACGAGTGGCCGACAGGAAAGCGTTCTGCTCAGACTGGCCCGCCCGGCAGCGTAACATTTACATTTCTTCCATAATTACTCCACGTTTCTCTGATTTACACCGCGTAAAGTAAAGCAGGCTGGTCTCTGTAGAGTGTACCCGCCTCGCCTGCCAGCGCGCCTGCCGTGCGCGGCTCACATAATAATGAAAAGCTGCCGCTGAGGAGTAACAGAGTTATGTCGGACTTTTTTATCGACCGCCCGGTCTTTGCCTGGGTTCTGGCGATGTTACTCTGTCTGTGCGGTACGCTGGCTATTACCTCCCTTCCGGTTGAACAGTACCCGGATCTCGCTCCGCCCAATGTCCGGATCACGGCTAATTATCCCGGCGCCTCTGCGCAGACGCTGGAGAATACCGTGACGCAGGTTATCGAACAGAATATGACCGGCATCGATAACCTGATGTACATGTCCTCTAACAGCAGCAGTACCGGTCAGGTACAGATTACCCTGACCTTTCTCGCCGGTACCGATCCCGATGAGGCGCGTCAGCAGGTACAGAACCAGCTGCAGAGCGCCCTGCGCAAACTTCCGGCCGCCGTTCAGGCGCAGGGGGTTAACGTCAATAAAACCGGCGACAGCAATATTCTGATGATCGCCTTTGTCTCCACCGATGGCAGCATGGACAAGCAGGATATTGCTGATTACGTTGCCAGTAACATCCAAGATCCGCTTAGCCGCATCGATGGCGTCGGTCAGGTGGATGCCTATGGTTCGCAATACGCCATGCGTATCTGGCTCGATCCCGCCAAACTGACCCGCTATGCGCTCACGACCGCCGACATCATACAGGCGATCGCGTCACAGAATACGCAGGTCGCCGTAGGCCAGGTCGGCGGATTACCGTCCATAGAAAAACAGGCGCTGAACGCCACGGTCAATGCGCAGTCCATGCTACAGACGCCAGAGCAGTTTCGCGCCATTACCTTAAAAAGCAGCAGCAGCGGTGCAGTTGTCACGCTGGGTGATGTGGCCAGCATCGCCATGGGCGCAGAGAAATATGATTATCTGAGCCGCTATAACGGTCAGCCGGCATCAGGCCTGGGCGTCAAGCTGGCTTCAGGCGCGAATGAGATGAATACTGACCGGCTGGTCCGCGCCCGCGTCGCGGAGCTGGCGCACTATTTTCCGCCCGGCCTGGAAGCGAAAATCGCGTTTGAAACCACGCCTTTTGTTAAAGCGTCAATTAAAGATGTTGTTAAAACACTGCTGGAAGCCATTCTGCTGGTCTTTCTGGTGATGTATCTCTTTCTGCAGAATTTCCGCGCCACGCTTATTCCCACGATCGCGGTGCCGGTGGTGCTGCTGGGTACATTTACCGTGCTCTATCTCTGCGGTTTCAGTATTAACACCCTGACCCTGTTTGCCGTGGTGCTGGCGATTGGCCTGCTGGTCGATGATGCGATCGTGGTCGTGGAAAACGTTGAGCGCATCATGAGTGAGGAGGGATTATCGCCGCGCGCCGCCACGCGAAAATCGATGGGTCAGATACAGGGTGCGCTGGTGGGCATTGCGCTGGTTCTCTCCGCGGTCTTTATCCCGATGGCCTTTTTTAGCGGCACGGTGGGTGCCATTTATCGCCAGTTCTCAATCACGATTGTCTCCGCCATGGTGCTGTCGGTGCTGGTGGCGATGATCCTGACGCCCGCGCTCTGCGCCACGCTGCTTAAGCCACTGAAACAGGGCGAACATCATGGTCAGCGTGGATTTTTCGGCTGGTTTAACCGCGCATTTAACGCCGGCACTCAGCGCTACGAGCAGGGCGTGGCGCGGCTGCTGCGCCAGAGTGGCCGCTGGATGCTGCTCTATGCCGCGCTGATCGGCCTGATGGCCTTTCTGTTTTTGCGCCTGCCGACCTCCTTTCTGCCGCTGGAAGACCGCGGCGTATTCATGACGCAGATTCAGCTGCCGCCAGGTTCAACGCTGCAGCAGACGTCACGCGTGGTAGAGAAAGTCGAACATTACTACCTCACGGCAGAAAAAGAGAACGTTACGTCGGTGTTTGCCACCATTGGATCCGGGCCTGGCGGCAACGGTCAGAACGTGGCGCGGCTGTTTGTCCGCCTTACTCCCTGGGATGAACGCCCGGGTGACGACCGCTCCTCTTTTGCCATTATTGAGCGCGCTACCCGCGCATTTACCGCCATTGCTGAAGCGCGCGTGGTCGCCAGCAGTCCGCCAGCCATTAGCGGTATGGGCAGCTCATCCGGCTTTGACCTGCAGCTGCAGGATCACGGCGGCATCGGGCATACGCAGATGATGGCGATGCGCGATAAGCTGCTGGCGCTGGCGTCGGCCGATCCGGCGCTGTCGCGCGTGCGACATAATGGCCTGGACGACACGCCGCAGCTGCAGATTGATATCGACCAGCGCAAAGCGCAGGCGCTCGGCGTCTCGCTGGACACCATCAATCAGACCCTCTCTACTGCCTGGGGCTCGACCTATGTGAATGATTTTCTCGATCGCGGCCGGGTTAAAAAGGTCTATGTGCAGTCTGCGCCGGAGTTTCGTATGCTGCCCGGCGATATCAATAAATGGTACGTGCGCAACAGCAGCGGCGGCATGGTGCCCTTCTCTGCCTTTGCTACCAGCCGCTGGGAAACCGGCTCGCCGCGCCTGGAGCGCTACAACGGTTATGCATCACTGGAAATTGTTGGCGAAGCGGCCAGCGGCGTCAGCAGCGGAACAGCCATGGATGCGATGGAGAAGCTGGTGGCGCAGCTGCCGCTGGGCACTGGCTTCCAGTGGACCGGCGCATCTTATCAGGAACGATTATCCGGCGCGCAGGCCCCGGCGCTCTATGCTATTTCGCTGCTGGTGGTGTTTTTATGCCTCGCAGCCCTCTATGAAAGCTGGTCTATTCCTTTCTCGGTGATGCTGGTTGTGCCGCTGGGCGTCGTGGGTGCCCTGCTGGCAACCTGGCTGCGCGGGCTGGAAAACGACGTCTATTTTCAGGTGGGTCTGCTGACGGTAATCGGCCTCTCGGCGAAAAACGCGATTCTGATCGTGGAGTTTGCGAATGAGATCAACAGTAAAGGCCGCGAACTAAAGCAGGCTACGCTTGAAGCATCGCGTCAGCGCCTGCGCCCGATATTAATGACTTCGCTGGCCTTTATGTTTGGCGTCCTGCCGATGGCGATCAGCAGCGGCGCAGGTTCAGGCAGTCAGCACGCGGTAGGGACCGGCGTTCTGGGCGGTATGCTGACCGCCACGCTGCTGGCTATCTTCTTTGTACCCTTGTTCTTTGTGCTGGTCCGGCGTCGTTTTCCGCTGCGTGAGAAACCGCAGGATTAACCGGCATGAAAAAGCCGCCGGAAGAGGCTCCCGGCGGCTTTATTGATGTGTGTGGTCAGAATCACAGCAAGGGGGGGAAATACCCTGCTTTCCTCGTCACGCGTTACTTACGTAACATCGCTTCGATAAATTCTTTCCAGTTCCCCAGTTCATGTTCAACCATAACAACCTCTCTTATTGTGATGGCAATTGTACGCCGCTTTTTTCTGCAGGTGAATACGTTTTCACCTCTTATCACTATCGGCAGAAGCAGGTAAAAGCTGCAGTTTTTCTTTTTTGTGTCCTGACGCACATTCCTGCAACCTGCTGTACAGGCTGAAAAATAATTTTTTTCGCATGCTGTAGCACAATTCCGTGATTAAGATAATCCTTACCGGCCTGATAATCAGGCAGCGCACAGTTTGCGCTCAAAATGAAAGCGTTTACTGGTCCTGATTAGCGTTTTCGATTAAAGCCTGCAGATGATGAAAAATGCAGGCAACATCCACTGGCGCTCACCGCAGGCAACCCGCTGTGGTAAACTCGCGCGCAGATTTTTTTGCAGAACGGGAAACAGCTATGACAGCGCAGTGGGTGATGTACGGAATCAAAAATTGCGACACCGTAAAAAAAGCGCGCAATGCATTAACCGCATCCGGCATCGACTACCGGTTTCACGATTACCGCGCGGATGGACTGGATGCCGCGCTGCTGCAGCACTTCATTGATCGGCTCGGTTATGAAGCGCTGCTTAATACGCGTGGAACGACCTGGCGTAAGCTGCCGGAAGCAGAGCGTGCCGCGATTAATGATGCGGCCAGCGCCAGCGCCGTGATGCTGGCACAGCCCGCCATCATTAAACGTCCGCTGCTTGCCGCCCCCGATGGCAGCCTGCTGCCGGGCTACAGTGCCGATCTTTACCACGCCTTTATTCAGGAGAAGTCATAACATGTTCTGTCCGGTTATTGAGCTGGCTCAGCAGCTCATCCGTCGCCCTTCGCTGAGTCCGGATGATGCGGGCTGCCAGGCCTTGCTGATCGCCCGGCTGGAGGCTATCGGTTTTCAGATTGAGCAGATGCATATTAATGACACGCTGAACGTCTGGGCCACGCGCGGTCACGGGGAAACTTTAGCGTTTGCCGGACACACAGATGTCGTGCCGCCCGGTGATGCAAATCGCTGGATCAACCCGCCGTTTGAGCCCACTATCCGGGATGGCATGCTGTTTGGACGCGGTGCCGCCGATATGAAGGGCTCGCTGGCAGCGATGGTGGTCGCCGCTGAACGGTTTGTTGCCGCGCATCCGCAGCACAAGGGCCGCCTGGCGTTTCTGATTACCTCCGATGAAGAAGCCAGCGCGGTTAACGGCACGGTCAAAGTGGTGGAGCGCCTCATGGCGCGTCATGAACGCCTGGATTACTGCCTGGTGGGTGAACCCTCCAGTACAGAAATTGTCGGGGATGTGGTGAAAAACGGCCGGCGCGGTTCCATGACCGCAAACCTGACGCTGCACGGCGTGCAGGGCCATGTCGCCTACCCGCACCTGGCAGATAACCCGGTACACCGTGCGATGCCGGCGCTGAATGAGCTGGTGGCCACCGAGTGGGATCAGGGCAACGCTTTCTTTCCGCCAACCAGCATGCAGATTGCGAATGTGCAGGCGGGTACCGGCAGCAATAACGTTATTCCGGGTGAGTTTTTTGTGCAGTTTAACTTTCGCTTCAGCACTGAGCTGACCGATCAGATGATTAAAGATCGCGTGACGGAACTGCTGGATCGCCACCAGCTGCGCTATACGCTGGAGTGGACTGTCTCCGGACAACCCTTCCTGACGTCACGCGGCAAGCTGGTCGACGCCGTGGTAAACGCCGTAACGCACTATAATGAAATTAAGCCGCAGCTGTTAACCACAGGTGGCACCTCCGACGGACGCTTTATTGCCCGTATGGGCGCGCAGGTGGTGGAGCTTGGTCCGGTTAACGCCACAATTCATAAAATCAATGAGTGCGTCAAAGCGTCAGACCTGCAGCTGCTGAGCCGCATGTATCAGCGCATTATGGAGCAGCTGATCGCCTGACCGCACAAACAAGGAGACGGGGCATGGAGTGGTTAAAAGAGTACTGGTGGATACTGGTGATTGTGCTGATGGTGGGCGTGCTGATGAACGTCTATAAAGATCTCAAGCGCATCGATCATAAGAAATATATGGATAACCGGCCGGATTTGCCCCCGCATCGTGATTTCAACGATAAGTGGGATGATGAAGATGACTGGCCAAAGAAAAAATAGGCCTGGGGCGCATGAATGCGCCCCCTACGGGCACCTGTAGGGGCGGCATTCATGCCGCCCTTGTCGCAAACAATCGATGGATAAACCAGGGGCGCATGAATGCGCCAGGGGCGCATGAATACGCCAGGGGCGCATGAATGCGCCCCCTACAATTATTGTAGGGGCGGCATTCATGCCGCCCTGGCCGCAATTTGGCAACGGACGCGTAAATACCCAGGGGCGCATGAATGCGCCCCCTACGGGCACCCGCAGGGGCGGCATTTATGCCGCCCGCCCCTACAGAAACATCACAACGTCATCGTTTGGTTTGGCGCCGCTCAGCGCTTCATCAAAATAGCGGCGCGGTATGGTATATTGCAGATGATGCAGCGCCCGCGCCATGCTGCGTTCATCTATCGCATGCGGCAGATCGTCCACCACGTCCAGCGTCACATCTCCCCCCAGCTCAGTCAGACGCTGGTTTGCCGCTTTAGCATGCTGTAGCGGTACCTGTTCGTCATCGTCGCCATGAATAAGATGAATAGTATTACGCCTGCTGGCCCGTTCCGGCAGCGTGGTATAGCGCCCGCTAAAGGCAACTACACGTCCGGCAAGCTCCGGCTGCGCTTTTACGCCCTCCAGTACCATGGTGCTGCCCTGCGAGAAGCCTACCAGCGCCGTCGCTTCCGGCCGGACGCCAGCGGCGCGCTGCCAGTGCCGGACAGACTCAATAAACACCGGCATGACCGCATCAACACACTGCTGCGGCGAACGATCCTGGGCAGGATAATCCATGAACCACTGGCGGCCCTGCGGCACATTACCCGCATAAGGCGCACCAACCGACACCACCTGCGCGTCCGGAAACGCCTGCGCAAACCAGCTGCCAATCTGTGCCATCGCATCAGGGTTATCATCCGCGCCGTGATAAAGCAGAAAGAGCTGTGCAGCCTGCACCGGCTGCTGAACAACAACATATCGTAAAGCCATACTGACCTCCTGTAATCACTATACGCCGCAGCCAGCAGAGTGATACCGGGAAAATTTGAATAAGAACCCTGATTTATTGCAACAACGTCAGCTGCTGCTGCCAGGCTTGCGCTGCCTGCGGATCGAGCCGTTCAAGCGCCTCGGCCGTCTCCTGACGCAGCCGCTGTATCACCGCTTTGCGGCCGCTGAGACCGGCGCTGCTGCCCGCCTCACTCAGCGTCTGTTGCTGAAGCAGTATGGCCTGCGTTAACGGCTGTGGCTGTACGCGTACCAGCCGCTGCAGCACCGCATAGCTCGCTTCGAACGGGCGCTGCGCCCAGGCAAAACCGGCCAGCAATGCCACATCCTCTTCATTAAGATCCTGCTGCAATGCTGTCGCGCCCTGCAGCGGTAAATCGATAAGGTCGCGCAGCCAGACGGCGTCGCGTGCCAGCCGCTGTGCCGCCTGCATCTGCAATAATTTTCCGGCCGGCGTCAGCGCGCAGATAGCCATCGCGGCATAGCAGCCGCTGCTCGCTTCACGCTGCGATCCGACCCGCACCAGCGTGAAGCCGCAGGCGTGCCAGAAACGCCATAGCGTCGCCGTGTAACCAAAGCTCACTGACAGGAAATCGCAGCCGTCGGCCTGCTGACGCGCCTGTGCGACCAGCGCACGGCCCACTCCCTGCTGACGGCAGGCTGCGGTGACCGCAATACGACTGATGCGCAGGGAGCGCAGCGTGGCCGCCGTACAGAAACCCGCGTGGGCCGCCAGGGACTGCGCCACCAGATTACCGCGCGGGCGACGCGTACCCGCCCAGACCGCCTGCGCCAGCGCGATATCCAGCCCGCCCTCTTCAACCAGCCACAGCGCACCGGCCACGCTCTCCGGCGTACCGGCCAGCCAGAGTTGCATCCCCGGCGCGTCCAGCAGGCGTCGCAGGTCGAGCGGCGAGGTACGATAGTGCGCACTCGCCAGCAGACGATAACCCGCTTCCACCGCAGCGGGATGCGCATCCGGTGTTACTTTACAGAGCATTGGTTCTGATGCCGGTTCAGCCTGATCCGCTTCTTCGAACAGCAGCGCGCGATTAAGCCACTGCTCCAGCGGATCCTGAGCGCTCCAGCGCAGGGGTTCATCCAGCGTAAAAGCGTGAACGTCAGGCAGGGTGGCGCAAAAGCGCAGCAGGAAGCCGCGTCCGGTGCCCTCATACCCCTGCACCGTTGTGGTCAGCAGCACGCGCGGAAAACGCGCGACCAGTTGCTGCAGCAGCGGCGCCGGGATCGCGGCAGCCTCATCAACGATCAGCCAGTCAGGCGGCGGATCAGCCGGCTGCTGCAGGATCGCATCAGGAGCCATAAAGGAAAACTGCTCGCCGGCAAACTGCGCCAGCACGTCTGTTGACACCTTTGCCGGAGCCGTGACCAGCACGCGTGACACAGTACGCGCCAGCATGCCGGCCAGCGCCGACTTACCGCGCCCGCGCGGGGCCGTGACCACCGCCACACCGGAGGTGAGCGCCTGCAGCTGAGCAAGAATAGTCGCCTGCTGCTGTGGCGCACGACACTGCCACTGCGGCCAGACGCCTGCGGCGGGCTGACGCACCGGCTGATGCTGACGCTGCAGCAGCACCTGATCATCTGCCAGCATCAGCTGCTGCAGGCGATATATAAAGCGGGGCGTGGCAATAGGCTCTGCAACATCGGCCCAGCGCAGGCTGTCTGCATCGGCAGTTGTCGCCCAGCTCTCCCACGGCGGCGTCAGCAGCAGCAGCCAGCTGCCGGCGCGCAGCGTGCCCGCCAGCGCGGCAAATGCCTCAGCGTGAAAGCCGTATCGCGCGTCGAACAGCGCATGCGTAAACTCACGTCCCAGCAGCGTACGCAGCGCGGCCGGGGCAACGTGCGGCGTCAGGTCGCGGGCGCTGCTCAGCGTGATCCAGTCACCCGGCAGCGCCTGCTGCCATAGACCGGCCTGCTCGCGCACCCAGTGTGCATCGCCCGCAATCACCGCTAAGCGACGAATGCCTGCCTGCTGCATCGCCGCCGTGATCACTGCACAGGACATCAGTTTGTGGCGAAGGTGTTACACTGGCCCGGATCGCCGCCGTCATAACCGCGTTTGAACCAGGTGTAACGCTGTTCAGATGTGCCGTGCGTGAAGCTGTCCGGCACCACGCGCCCCTGGCTCTGCTGCTGCAGGCGGTCGTCACCAATCGCTTCTGCCGCGTTAAGCGCCTCCTGCAAATCGCCTGTTTCCAGAATGTTCTGCTGCTGCATATAGTGGCCCCAGACGCCGGCAAAACAGTCGGCCTGCAGCTCCATTTTCACTGACAGCTGATTCACCTGTTTCTCGCTGGCCCCCTGCTGCATCTCTCGTACTTTCGGCTCGATACCCAGCAGTTTCTGCACGTGATGCCCTACTTCATGCGCAATCACGTAGCCCTGCGCAAAGTCGCCGCCTGCGCCGAGTTTGGTTTTCATCTCATCGTAGAACGAAAGATCAATATAGACACTCTGGTCAGCCGGACAGTAAAACGGGCCCATCGCCGCCTGGCCGGTTCCGCAGTGGGTGCGCGTCACGCCGCGATACATCACCAGCTTTGGTGGCACATACTGTTTGTTCATCTGCTTAAACAGCTTGTCCCAGGTATCTTCTGTGGTCGCAAGGATCACCGAGGTAAATTTCGCCGCCTCGTTATCCTGCGCGGAGTCCACCTGGCGCTGCTGCACCGGTGCGCCGCCCCCGCCGCCCAGCAGTCCGGTAAGGTCATAACCGTAATACCCGGCGACCGCTACCACCACCAGCAGGATAATGCCGCCTTTGCCACGCGGCAGCCGGATCTGTCGCCCGCCTCCGCCAAAACCTGATGATTCGCCGCGACGATCTTCCACATTGTCGCTTTCACGACGCCCTTGCCAGCGCATGGCCTGCTCCTGTTTATTTTTCTTCAGATAGGCATGATTTTAGATGGGGCCAGGCATAATCACCAGCGTTGCAGCCCGGCAGATGACGGATATAAAAAAGGGCCGTCTGCAGAGACGACCCGATATTACCTGCCACGTGATGCGGTTTAGTCGAGTTTTACCCCGAGGCGCTGCGCTACGGCTTCATACGCTTCAACGACGCCGCCGAGGCTCTGACGAAAACGGTCTTTATCCATTTTGTCCATGGTCTCTTTGTCCCACAGGCGCGCGCCGTCGGGTGAGAACTCATCGCCCAGCGTAACTTCACCGTTGAACAGACCAAACTCCAGCTTGAAATCCACCAGAATCAGACCGGCGTCATCAAACAGTTTGCTCAGTACCTCGTTGGCTTTATACGTCAGCTCCTGCATACGTGCCAGGTTCGCTTTACTGACCCAGCCAAAGGTTTCGCAGTACGACTCGTTGACCATCGGATCATGTTTGGCGTCATCTTTCAGGAAGAGATCAAACAGCGGCGGACTGAGCAGCATGCCCTCTTCCACACCAAGGCGTTTGACCAGCGATCCGGCCGCGCGGTTGCGGATCACACACTCTACCGGCACCATCTCCAGCTTTTTCACCAGCGCTTCGTTATCAGACAGCAGCGCTTCCATCTGAGTAGGAATGCCCGCTTCCTGCAGCCTGGTCATAATAAAGTGGTTAAACTTGTTGTTTACCATGCCTTTACGATCAAACTGTTCGATTCGCGCTCCGTCTCCTGCTGATGTATCGTTGCGGAACTCAAGTACCAGCAAATCCGGATTGTCGGTACTGTATACGGTTTTCGCTTTACCGCGATACAACTCAGCTCGCTTTTGCATCTTGTTAACTCCAGACATGAAATAACCCGTGTTCAGCGGTGTTCCACCGCGCAACGACTGCGTGACGCAATCGTTTACCTCGCCGGGCGTCATTATGCCAAAATCAAAACAAAAAGGCCGGAGAATCTCCGGCCTTTACACAATTATTTATTCAGTGCGCCCTGCATGACGGCGACCAGCGCATCGTTCTGCGCCTGGGTCAGCACGTGACCCTTGGGATCGATAAACTGCAGACTACTGCGGTTATCAAGGTCGCCGACCTGCAGCTTATAGTCACCGTTCGGCAGCTCCGGATCTTTGGCGCCAATCGCGTCAAATGCACTGCTGCCCGGTTGCTTGTAGGTCACTTTCAGACTGCCCTGCGAACGGTTGTCATCTGTGACTTCCATGCCTGCACGCTGCAGCGCCGCCGGCAGTCGCTGCCAGGTGACGTTAAACGGCGAACGCAGGATCAGCAGCGGCAGGCCGGTGTCATCCGCGCCACTCTGTACATCGATCTGCCCGGTTGCACGCCCGGCGGCGGCATCCTGACTGGCGGTATCGATCTTATCCAGACCGGTGCTGAGATCGTTAAGCATCTGGCCGGTATAGCGCTGAACCTGAGCCGGTGAAGTCACCGTCTGGCCCTGCTGCTGCAGCTCAAGCAGACGCACCGTCAGAACCTGCTGATACCCCTGGTTCTGGACGCTGATCTGATAGCGCCCGCGATACTGATTATCTTCATCTGCGCGGTTCCACTGCACCCAATCGGTAGTGAGCTGCTGCCCGGCATCATTACGCTGAGCAATCGGGAATTTATAGGATTGCACCACGTTGACCACCTGTGACCAGATAGAGCCACGGCTGCTTTCCAGCGCGAGTACGCCGGTATTACCGGTGAACTGCGCCCGGGTACCGTTCATCAGCGCCAGCGGCTGCGCCGGCGGACGGATATCAAGCGCTTTACCCAGTGCGCCATTGGCTACGCGATGCGGAACCTCATAGTCGCCGTTCTGTATCGGCAGTATTGCTCCTGCCGGCGCGTTTAAATCACGCAGTTCAGGCGTCTGAAGATAGGACTCATCGCCGCTCACCTGGCGCTTGTAACGCTGATCGCTGGAACAGGCTGTCAGCAGCAACAGGGTAGACAGGCCCGCTACTGTTGCCAGCGTCGAACGCTTAACTGAAAAACTCATTGATTCTCCCTAAATTAACGCAGACCCGCTTTAATAAGTGCCTGCGCCGTTTTTTCCTGACCCGCGCTGGTCAGCGGCGTCATTGGCAGGCGCAGCGTGTCATCCGCGATCAATCCCAGCTGTTTCGCGGCCCATTTTACCGGAATAGGATTGGGCTCACAGAAAAGCGTCTGGTGCAGATGCATCAGACGCTGATTCAGGCGGCGCGCGTCGGCAAATTTGCCCTCCTGCGCCAGCGCGCAGAGTTCAGCCATTTCACGCGCCGCAATGTTGGCGGTGACAGAAATAACGCCTTTGCCGCCCAGCTGCATGGAATCCAGCGCGGTGGCATCATCGCCACTGACAATAATGAACTCGTCACCAACCAGCTGTTGGATCTGTGAAACGCGCGATAAGTTCCCGGTCGCCTCTTTAATACCGATAATATTTTTGATTTCCGCCAGGCGTGCCACTGTTTCCGGCAGCATGTCGCAGCCGGTACGTGACGGGACGTTATAAAGCATCTGCGGCAGGTCGGTGCTTTCCGCAATCGCTTTGAAGTGCTGATAAAGCCCTTCCTGAGTCGGACGATTGTAGTAAGGCGTTACGGTCAGACAGCCGACTACGCCGGTGCCGGTAAAGCGTTTTGTCAGAGAGATCCCTTCAGCAGTGGCGTTAGCGCCCGTTCCGGCAATGACCGGAATACGGCCATCGGCCAGCTCCAGGGTTTGCATAACCACATCACCATGCTCTTCATGGCTGAGCGTTGCAGATTCGCCGGTGGTGCCAACAGAAACGATCGCTGCGGTTCCGCTGGCGACATGATAATCAATCAGTTTTTTCAGACTCGGGCGGCAAACCTGGCCCTGGTCATTCATAGGCGTAATGAGTGCAACAATACTTCCGGTGAACATGGGCTATCCCCTCGACAAACAAGTGCCTCATGTTACGTTTTACCTTGAAAGAAAAGCAAGCGAGCCAGCCCATTCCCGCGCTTGTCAGCAGTTTTTTTTATGTTTACCTTATAGTTATTAGCGAACGTACAGGAAAACTCATTTTGTCGCAGCCACAGCCGCATCATCTGGTCATCACTGCCCTTGGCGTTGATCGTCCAGGTATCGTTAACGCTATTACCCGCCATGTCAGCAGTTGCGGCTGTAATATAGAAGATAGCCGTCTGGCCATGCTCGGCGATGAGTTCACCTTTATTATGCTGCTTTCCGGCAGCTGGAACGCTATCACGCTGATTGAATCCACCCTGCCGATGAAAGGGGCTGAGCTGGAGCTGCTGATAGTAATGAAGCGAACGAATGCGCGCGCCACGCCACCGATGCCGGTGACGGTCCGGGTTCAGGTAGAAGTGCCGGATTCACCACGCATTATTGAGCGCTTTACCGATCTGTTTGATAAACACCAGCTGAACATCGCTGAGCTGGTATCGCGTATCAACCCGGCTCAGGACAATGAACAGCCGGTACTCTATATTCAGATGACGGCACACAGCCCGGCTAACCGGGTCAGCGCGCCCATAGAGCAGGCGTTTAATCAGCTCTGTGAAGAACTGCATGCACAGGGCTCAATTCGCCTCTATAGTGTCACCGACGACAGCAGCAGTGTCCTGTAATCAGGCTCCGGGTTATTTCGCCACACACTCTGTTGCGGCAACATAACGTGTTATGAAATAACCCTGAGGTAAACGTCCGGCAGGCCAGCAGGCGATGCCGGGTGTCATACCCACAGCATGAACAAAAAACGGAGAGTTGTGATGAATCCACTGAAAGCCGGTGATACCGCACCGAAATTTAGCTTGCCCGATCAGGACGGCGAACAAGTAAATTTGGCCGACTTCCAGGGACAGCGTGTTCTGGTCTATTTCTACCCGAAAGCGATGACGCCAGGCTGTACCACTCAGGCCTGCGGCCTGCGCGACAACATGGATGAGTTGAAAAAAGCGGGCGTTGAGGTACTGGGTATCAGCACCGACAAGCCGGAAAAACTGTCCCGTTTTGTTGAGAAAGAGCTGCTGAATTTCACGCTGCTCTCTGATGAAGATCACCAGGTGTGCGAGCAGTTTGGCGTTTGGGGTGAAAAGTCCTTTATGGGCAAAAGCTACGATGGCATTCACCGCATCAGCTTCCTGATTGGTCAGGATGGTAAAGTGGAGAAGGTGTTCGACAGCTTTAAAACTTCAGACCATCACGATATCGTGCTGGATTACGTTAAGTCTGCCTGATCACAAGCGGTGCGCTTCCGCTGCGCACCGCTTCCCGTTACCTCTTACTCTGTGACCTGCCGTTCCGGCATGGTTTCCGGCCAGGCGCGCACCACCGCTTTCACCAGCGTGGCCAGCGGAATAGCAAAAAATACGCCCCAGAACCCCCACAGTCCGCCAAAAATAACCACTGACAGAATAATCACCAGCGGATGCAGGTTCACCGCCTCTGAAAACAGTACCGGGACCAGTACGTTGCCATCCAGTGCCTGAATCACCAGATACACCACCATCAGCGTCCAGAAGTCGCTGCTGAGCCCCCACTGAAACAGTCCGACGCCGATCACCGGCAGCGTGACAGCCAGCGCACCGACGTAAGGGATCAGTACCGAAACGCCCACCAGCACCGCCAGCAGCAGCGCATAATTGAGTCCCAGCAGCAGAAAGGCGATCCAGCTGACGACGCCGGTCACCACCATCTCCAGCACTTTGCCGCGAATATAGTTGGTGATTTGCTGATTCATCTCTTTCCATACCGTACCTGCCAGCCCGCGATTACGCGGCAGCACGCGCCGTACTGCGTTCAGCATCTGATCTTTATCTTTCAGCAGGAAAAACACCATCAGCGGCACCAGTACCAGATAGATCATCAGCGTCATCAGGCCAACCAGCGAAGCCAGCGAATAGCGCACCAGAGATTCGCCCAGGCCGGTCAGGCGGCTGCGCAGATTTTCCACGATAATATCGATAATGCCTGCATCCACCAGCGCCGGAAAACGCTGCGGCAGCGCAGCAGCAGAGACATAGAGTTTGTTAAGCATGTTGGGCAGATCGCGCGTCAGGTTAATGCCCTGCTGCCAGGCAACCGGCGCCACTATCAGTACCATAACCAGCAGAATGCCGGCGAAAAGTATTAACACGATGCTGGTTGCCCAGCTGCGGCTGCAGCCGATACGCTGCAGCCGGACCACAGGCCACTCAAGCAGATAAGCGAGCACCAGCGCCACCAGCAGCGGGGCCAGCAACCCGCTAAAGAAAAACAGAATGCAGAACGCCGCCAGCAGAATCACCAGCAGGCCAATCGCCTGCGGATCGCTGAAGCGACGCTTGTACCATTGAAACAACAAAGACAACATCAACCTTATCCTTTTACTGCACCAGAACGGCACATTGCCGTCCGCTTATCGACCCGCACGGATCAGCGTATAATGCTGCTGACCAGCGCGTCATGGCCGGCAATCATCACACAGTTTCGTCCGGCGTGCTTGGCCTGATAGAGCGCCGCATCCGCCTGCCTGAGACTCTCTTCCTGCGTGCCCTGCTGCGGTTGCCAGCAGGCGATGCCCACTGAGAGCGTGATATGGCCGGGCGGATCAATCCAGCGCTCTGCAATGCTGACGCGTACCCGCTCGGCAATAACCCGCGCCTCTTCAATAGTGGTTGCCGGCAGCAGCATCAGAAACTCTTCGCCACCGTTACGGCAGACCACATCCGTCTGACGGGCGTTGCTGCGCAACGTCTGCGCAACCTGCTTAATCACGTCGTCGCCCGCGCTGTGGCCAAAATTATCATTGACCCGTTTAAAGTGGTCGATATCCAGCGCCAGCACGGCAAACGGCTGCTGCATCGCATCAAAATAGTCGAGCACGGCGTGCAATCCGCGCCGGTTGAGCAACTGTGTCAGGGGATCGCTTTGCACTTCTGACTTAAGGCGCCCGATTTTATCCTGTACCAGTCCGATACCGGTCAGCAGTGCCCGTTTCACCTGCGCCGCCTCAAAATACCACGCGCGGATGCCGCCAATTTCTGCCGACACCCCCTGCGTATCCATCTGGCTCGCTTTTCGCGACAGCTGCCAGAGCGGCAGCGCAATCAGCCGGGCCAGCACGATCGCCACCAGTAGCGTCAGCAGCGCAAACGGCACCGAATTCTTCAGCACGTTCAGCAGCAGGCCGGAAAGCGGAGCCAGCGTAACCGCCACAGGCTTAAGCGCCACAACCATCCAGCCGGTACCCGGCACCACCGCGTAGCCAATCAGCTTGTTGCTGTTGTTCTCCGTGATCTGTGCGGTGCCGCTGCTGCGCTCCTCCCGCTCGCGTTCGCTGATAATAGCCGGCACGCTTTTACCCACCAGCTGGCTGTTCTGGTGATAAAGCACCTGATTGTTACGATCCAGGACAAAGATCTGTGTCCCGTCGCGATAATATTGCTCGCCCAGCAGCGCATTCAGGATACTTTTCTTCTTCAGATAGAGCGTGCCGCCCACGTAACCCAGATAGCGCCCTTCGCTATTCCAGACAGGCCATGAAACAAACACGATGAGATTGTTCGCGGCTGAGATCACCGCCCTGCTGACCAGCGGCTGCCGCTGCGTCAGCGCTTCCCGGGATGCCTGGCTGGTAAGCTGCATGCCCTTCAGCGTCAGGGATTCCGGTGAGATCGCTTTCACGATGCCGTTACTGTCCACCACCGCGACGGAGTTGAAGCTGCTGGTCTGCTCACGCAGGCGGTTGACTTCCTGCTGCGCGAGCGCCTCATCGTCAAACGCCTGGCCCAGCAGGTTAGCGCTGAAGTGCAGCTGCGACTGCGCCTGCTGAAAGAAAAGTTCTGTGGTGGTTGCCAGCTTTGTCGCGTAGGCGCGGTTGGCTTCCAGTGTGGTTTCAATCAGCACCATGCGCTGCACGCGCCAGGTCGCATAGAGCGTGTTTGCCAGCGTGATGACAATACTGATAATTGCCAGCAGCGCGATCAGCGTCCGCAGGTCAGTTTTTGGCCGGATTCGCGTCAGCATAACGCCGCCGCGCGGATAGGTTGCTTCATAGATTTACGTGCCTGACGCTGTGGTGATTGAGGGGGTCACTTGTTGTTATGAGAGACACACAAGTGTACACCGCTCAGGTCGTTTCAGCACGGATCATCCCGCCGGACTGGCAACAGAACTCTTTTTTACGCTGGATCGGTTTGCGGATTGAAGCAGAGAGGTGACAGCGGCCTGCGCCGCTGTCGGCTGGAATCACAGCATCAAAAAGGCGTATCCTTCATTCTGCAGCGTAGCGACCGTCGTGCCGCTGGAGAGCGTATGGGTTACGCGGGTATCGATCCAGTCACGCTGCAGCTGGTGAAACGCTACGGACTGATCGCAAATCGTGACTTTGACGCCTGCTTTTTTCAGCTCATCAATCAGTTTCAGGTTCGGGTTGTCAAAACCGTACGCCTTGTGAAACTGCTCATTATTCAGTGCAGCCGGGACCGCATCGCTGTTAATGGACACCACAAAGTTCAGCTGATTAAGCGGCACACCCGCAGCGTAATAGAGGTTGGTTACGCGCGCCACGCGCTCCAGACCCAGATTAGGCTGATGAATATCACCTTCGCTGCGGTTGATCTGAAACACAATTTTGTTGCTCAGCCCGGGCGTCATTGCCGGGTTGTAGTCCGGCGTATTCACAAAGTGAATTTTGCCGTAGCCGGCAATTGCCGGGGTACTCCAGAAGTCAGCGGGCTCCGCTTTTTTATCGGCAAATTTACCACTGACTTTATCCACCAGCTCAGGAAGCTGTAACACATTGCCGCCGACAAACCCTGCCAGCGCGGCGATAACAATATAAGACGCTACACGCATTCTGTTTCTCCTTAACCGAAACGATTACATCTGCAAAAGGGCATAGCCCTGATTTTCCAGCGTGGAGACCGTAGTCGGGCTGGAGAGCGCATGGATCACTGAACGATCGATCCAGGCGTTGGGATAGTGGTGAAAGGCAACAGACTGATCGCATACGGAGACTTTTACGCCCAGCTTATTCAGCGCATTGATCAGCGGCAGATTAGGGTTATCAACGCCATAAAATTGTCTGAAGTGGCTGTTGTCCAGCGTGGCAGGCGTCGCATCGCCGGTCATGGAGACAACAAACGCCAGCTGATCGACAGGGATCCCGGAGGCAACATAGAGATTCACCACGCGCGCAACCCGTTCCAGGCCCAGGTTAGGACGTTTGATATCGCCTTCATTTTTGGTGAGCTGAAAAATGACTTTATTGCTCAGGCCGGCCACCGGCTTAAAGGCCGCATCTGCTTCGTAGTGAATCTTGCCATAGCCTTCAATGGCGGGCGTGCTCCAGAACCCCTCGGGATCGGCAGGCTCAGCGGTAAAATGTTTCGCCACACGCTGATAGAGGTCGTCTCCTTTGATTATTCCTGCTCCGACCACGCCTCCCAGAACAGCAATCAGGGCATAGCTTACTGCTGAACGCATACAAACTCTCCGGCATACACGGCACGTGTATTAACAGTCCACAAGGAAAAAAGTGCCTTATCTATACCACAGCGCATACGGAACGGCGTGACCGACCCACACGACATAAACGCGTTTTAGTTACGCGCAACATAATTAGCTGTGCTGATTAAACAGGGAATTCGATGGTCATGACGTCAGCGCTGCAGAATAGGCTGGCCGGAAAGCAGGTTTACCAATGCTTACCAGGCGGGTTGACGAGCGGGTTAATCCTGACCATTAATTTCTGTTAAGGTCGGTTTTTATCCGGCGCTGATGATAAAAAAAGCTGATGGAACAGGGTGATAGTTGAGGTCAGCGCAGCGCTGTTTTTCAGAGAATACCTGGAAAAATCCATGCCAGATTCAATATTTTTGAGCAACTTTACGTAACTTTGAATTCATAGTGACTTATCCGCCCGTCTGTCGCTACATTACTGTTCAGTTTTTTGCGGCAAAACAGCGACTCACACTGCTAAACGCTCCATTATGCGCTTCTGTGGCCGCTCTCTTTGCAACCCGGCGGCCTGCGGTTAAGATAACGGCAGAGCAGAAAACCCGATTCACATCGAACATTTACCCTCTCTTCTGTCCGGCGACAGATGAGCATTATCAGGATCGAGGCATGTTAAACCGACTGCGTATCTCCGTACTGGCTACCCTCATTCCTGCGCTGCTGCTGACGCCAGCCTTCAGCGCACGCGCCGATCTCAGTGATAACCTGCCCGACATCGGCACGACGGCAGGTTCCACGCTATCCATTAATCAGGAACTGCAGATGGGCGATTTTTACGTGCGCCAGCTGCGGGCCAGTGCGCCGCTGATTCAGGATCCGCTGCTGAATCAGTACATTAATGCGCTGGGGCAGCGTCTGGTGGCGCACGCCAGTTCAGTACGCACGCCGTTTCACTTTTTCCTGATCCAGAACGACGAACTCAACGCCTTTGCCTTTTTTGGCGGTAACGTGGTGCTGCACGCCTCCCTGTTTCGCTATACCGACAATGAAAGCCAGCTCGCCTCGGTGATGGCGCATGAGATTTCACACGTGACGCAGCGCCATCTGGCGCGCGCCATGGAGGAGCAGAAACGCAGTGCGCCGCTGACCTGGGTCGGTGCGCTGGGTTCTATTCTGCTGGCGATGGCAAATCCGCAGGCGGGAATGGCCGCTCTGACCGGTACGCTGGCAGGCACCCAGCAGGGCATCATCAGCTTTACGCAGGGTAATGAGCAGGAAGCGGATCGCATCGGTATTCAGGTGCTGCAGCGCGCCGGTTTTGATCCGCAGGCGATGCCCGCCTTTCTGGAAAAGCTTGCCGACCAGACGCGCTTCTCTTCCCGGCCGCCGGAAATTCTGCTGACGCACCCGCTGCCTGACAGCCGCCTCTCTGACGCGCGCAACCGCGCAAACCAGATGCGTCCGGTGGTGGTCCAGTCGTCGCAGGATTTCTATATGGCCAAAGTGCGTGTACTGGGCATGTATCCGACCGGCCGCAATCAGCTCACTGACGATCTGCTGAATGAGTATGCGAAAGGCAATCTGCGTGAACAGCAGGCGGCGCAGTATGGCAAAGCGGTGCAGTTTCTGCAGGCCAAAGATTTTGCGAATGCCAGACGTACGCTGGCGCCGCTGCTGGCGAAACAGCCGGATAACGTCTGGTTTCTTGATCTGATGACCGATATCGATCTGGGGCTAAACCAGCCGCAGCAGGCGATCGCCATGCTGAGCAGCGCCCGCGGCGGCGGCAGCGATCCGGTGCTGCAGCTCAACCTGGCTAACGCTTATGTGGAAGCGAAGCAGCCCGCCAGCGCCAGCCGCATTCTTAACCGCTATACCTTTGCCCACCCGGACGACCTTAACGCCTGGGATCTGCTGGCGCAGGCGTCGGCGGCGCAGGGATTACGCGATGAAGAGCTGTCAGCGCGGGCGGAGAGCCTGGCGCTCAGCGGCCAGCTCGATCAGGCCATTACCGCGCTGGGGAGCGCCAGCGCACAGGTGCCGCTTGGCAGCCTGAAGCAGGCGCGTTATGACGCCCGTATCGATCAGCTGCGTGAGCTGCAGCGGCGTTTCCGGCAGTATCAGAAAGGATAACGTCAGAGTCCGAGCGTCTCTTTAACAAACGGGATCGTCAGTTTGCGCTGGGCACTGATAGAGGCGCGATCGAGACGATCCAGCGTTTCAAACAGCGTGCGCATTTCACGATCGAGACGCTTCAGCAGAAAACGCCCGACATCTTCCGGCAGTTCAAAACCGCGCAGCCCGGCACGCAGCTGCAGCGCCTGTAATTTATCCTCATCTGAGAGCGGCTGCAGACGATAGATTTGTCCCCAGTCGAGACGGGAGGCCAGATCGGGCAGGCCAAGACTGAGCTGGCGCGGCGGTCGATCGCCGGTGATCAGCAGGCGGGTTTTGCCGGTTTCCAGAATGCGATTGTAGAGGTCAAATATCGCCATCTCCCACTCCGCTTCTCCGGCAATACACTCAATGTTATCGATGCAGACCAGCGCCAGATTCTCCATGCCTTCCAGTACTTCCGGCACAAACCAGGTACGCTTATCCAGCGGTACATAACCTACCGCCTCATCGCGGGCGGACATCTCAGCGCACGCCGCGTGCAGCAGGTGACTGCGCCCCCCGCCCTCGCGTGACCAGAAATAGAGATAGCTGCCGTGTTGCTGCGCCAGTGCGCCGCGCAGTGCGGCAAGCAGCGACGGATTGTCCCCTGGCCAGAAGCTGGCAAAGGTTTCATCATCGGGTAAGTAGAGTGGCAGTGAGAGCTGTGCCGGCGTGTTCAGAAGTACCTCAGCAAGTGAGCGGGCAGAAAACCGCGCAAGTTTATCACGATCCTCTGCAGAGATGAACCGGGCGTCCCTGCCCGGCGGACGCGCTTAGCGATCCTGATGTTCCTGCGCGTCCAGCACCACCTCTTCCGGGCGTAAGGCATTGATAATCCGGAAAATCAAGGCCAGCGCAACGCCCACCAGCGTAGCCAGCGCCATGCCTTTCAGCTCTGCCGCGCCGATATGGACTTTGGCACCGCTCACGCCGATGATCAGGATCACTGAGGTCAGGATCAGGTTCTGCGCTTTGTTGTAGTCCACTTTCGATTCAATCAGCACGCGAATACCGGAGGCGCCGATCACGCCATACAGCAGCAGCGATACGCCGCCCATCACCGGCACCGGGATCGCCTGAATCGCTGCCGCCAGCTTGCCCACGCAGGAGAGCAGAATGGCAAAAATGGCTGCTCCGCCAATAACCCAGGTGCTGTAAACGCGGGTGATCGCCATCACACCGATGTTTTCGCCATAGGTCGTGTTGGGCGTTGACCCAAAAAAGCCGGAGAACATGGTGGAGAGGCCGTTGGCGAACATGGAGCGGTGCAGCCCCGGATCGCGGATCAGATCTTTCTTCACAATATTTGCAGTCACCACCAGGTGCCCGACGTGCTCGGCAATCACCACCAGCGCGGCAGGCAGAATGGTCAGCATGGCTGCCCACTCAAAGCGCGGCGTGTAGAAGGTTGGCAGCGCAAACCAGGGCGCGTTCTCCACGCTGCGCCAGTCAACAATCCCCAGCATTGATGAGAGTGCGTAGCCCACCAGCACACCAATCAGGATTGGGATGATGGCAAGAAAACCGCGAAACAGCACGGAGCCAAACACCGTGACCGCCAGCGTAACCATGGAGATCAGCACGGTGGTGCTGTCCGGTGCCGTACCTTCTGCCGGCAGCAGGCCCGCCATGTTCGCCGCCACGCCTGCCAGTTCCAGGCCGATAACGGCCACGATAGCGCCCATCGCAGCGGGTGGAAACATCACATCCAGCCAGCCGGTGCCCGCTTTTTTCACAATCAGCGCCACAATACAGAACAGCAGACCGCACAGAATAAAGCCGCCCAGCGCCACTTCGTAACCCAGCGGCAGCAGCAGCAGTACCGGTGAAATAAAAGCAAAGCTGGAGCCGAGATAAGCGGGAATTTTACCTTTGCAGATAAACAGATAGAGTAACGTGCCGACGCCATTAAACAGCAGCACGGTCGCCGGGTTAATATGAAACAGTATCGGCACCAGCACCGTGGCGCCAAACATCGCAAACAGATGCTGCAGGCTGAGTGGAATGGTTTGCAGCAGCGGCGGGCGTTCGCTCACCCCAATGGCACGTCTCGTCATCGTATCCCCTTCCCTTCCTGTATTACAGGCGGTTAATTACTGTTTTTTTTGTTAAAAAAAAGCCGACTCTCTGGTCGGCTGCTCAAATACTGTTCTTTAAAAAATGCTAATGCATATTCTGCCTGCAGGTGCAGGCCGGGTGTTGCTGGCGGCAATGGGTTCACGGCCAGCGCACAGCAGCCGGAGCGTACCGGCGCAGGCACCGGTTTCGGGCACTGCCCGGAGGCAGAGTGACCAGCAACATACCCCGGAGTAAACATTATTTCGTTCCGAAGATCTTATCGCCGGCATCGCCGAGACCCGGAATGATATAGCCTTTCTCATTCAGCCCCTGATCGACTGACGCGGTATAGAGCTCAACGTCCGGATGCGCTTTCTCCAGCGCCGCAATGCCTTCCGGTGCCGCCACCAGTACCAGCACCTTGATGCTGCTGCAGCCCGCTTTTTTCAGCAGGTCGATGGTTGCAATCATGGAGCCACCGGTCGCCAGCATCGGATCGACGACCAGCGCCATGCGTTCTTCGATGTTAGAGACCAGCTTCTGGAAATAGGGCACCGGCTCCAGCGTCTCTTCATCGCGGTAGACGCCCACCACGCTGATACGCGCGCTTGGTACGTGCTCCAGCACCCCTTCCATCATGCCGAGACCGGCACGCAGAATAGGGACCACGGTAATTTTTTTACCTTTGATTTGATCAACATCAACCGGGCCGTTCCAGCCTTCAATCGTCACGCGTTCGGTTTCGAGATCGGCGGTGGCTTCATAGGTCAGCAGGCTGCCTACTTCCGAGGCCAGCTCGCGAAAGCGTTTGGTGCTGATATCATGCTCACGCATCAGGCCGAGTTTGTGTTTAACCAGCGGGTGTCTGACTTCCACGATTTTCATGATTGTTCTCCCGGAATTGAGTTGAGCTAAAAAAAAATCGCCGGATTATACCGCCTTTTTGCTTTTGCGCCACAGCGGATTGCGCAGGGGGGTGGCTGCCTGTCCTGAGAATAGCGGAATTGCGAAAATCTGACACAACGAATATCCGGCGCGAGATCAGACTCGCAAACGTTTGCCTGCGCTGTTAGAATTGCCGCGCTTAATTTTTGCCACCAATCGCAATCGCGTGGGGATTCCGCAGTGACCGACAAAACCTCTCTCAGCTACAAAGACGCCGGTGTTGATATTGATGCTGGTAACGATCTGGTTGACCGTATTAAAGGCGTAGTAAAGAAAACCCGCCGCCCGGAAGTGATGGGTGGGCTGGGCGGCTTTGGCGCGCTGTGTGCGCTGCCGCAGAAATATCGCGAGCCGGTGCTGGTTTCGGGAACGGATGGCGTCGGCACCAAGCTGCGCCTGGCGATGGATCTCAAGCGTCACGACAGCATCGGTATCGATCTGGTCGCAATGTGTGTGAACGATCTGGTGGTACAGGGCGCTGAGCCGCTGTTCTTCCTCGACTACTATGCAACCGGCAAGCTGGACGTTGACACCGCCTCTGCGGTGATTACCGGTATTGCCGAAGGCTGCCTGCAGTCAGGCTGTGCGCTGGTTGGCGGAGAGACAGCGGAAATGCCTGGCATGTATCACGGCGAAGATTATGATGTTGCCGGCTTCTGCGTCGGCGTGGTCGAGAAATCAGAGATCATCGACGGCAGTAAAGTCCAGGATGGTGACGTGCTGATTGCCCTGGGAGCAAGCGGCCCGCACTCCAACGGCTATTCGCTGGTACGCAAAATTCTGGAAGTCAGCGCTACCGACCCGGAACGCGAGCAGCTGGAAGGTAAGTCGCTGGCCGATCACCTGCTGGCCCCGACCCGCATCTATGTAAAAAATATCCTGAGCCTGATTGAACAGGTGGATGTTCACGCCATTGCCCACCTTACCGGCGGCGGCTTCTGGGAAAACATTCCGCGCGTGCTGCCTGATAATACGCAGGCGGTACTGGACGAGCAGAGCTGGCAGTGGCCGGCGGTGTTCAGCTGGCTGCAGCAGGCCGGGAACGTCAGCCGTCATGAGATGTATCGCACCTTTAACTGCGGCGTCGGCATGGTGATTGCCCTTAGCCCGGATGAAGCCGACAAAGCGGTCCAGCTGATGCAGGATGCCGGTGAGCAGGCGTGGAAAATCGGCGTTATTAAGGCGTCTGATTCCGCAGAGCGTGTGGTTATCCATTCATGAAAAAACTGGTTGTACTGATCTCCGGCAACGGCAGCAATCTTCAGTCCATCCTTGACGCCTGCGCCAGCGGGCGGATCAACGGCAGCGTTGCTGCCGTTTTCAGTAATAAAGAGCACGCTTACGGCCTGACGCGCGCGCAGCAGGCGAGCGTGCCGGGCCTGGCGCTGTCGCCCGGCGATTTTCCCGATCGCGAAGCCTTTGATCGCCAGCTGATGCAGGAGATAGACGCCTGCGAGCCCGATCTGGTGGTGCTGGCAGGGTATATGCGCATTCTCAGCAGCGCCTTTGTTGCGCATTATCACGATCGCCTGCTGAACATCCACCCTTCTCTGCTGCCAAAATATCCTGGCCTGCATACCCACCGTCAGGCGCTGGAGAACGGCGATAAGGAGCACGGCACGTCGGTGCATTTTGTCACCGATGAGCTGGATGGAGGTCCGGTGGTCCTGCAGGCACGGGTACCGATTTTTGCCGGCGATGATGAAGCTGAGATAACGGCGCGCGTGCAGCATCAGGAGCATGCTATCTACCCGCTGACGATCGGCTGGTTTATGGATGGCCGGCTGGTGATGCGCGACGGCAGGGCCTGGCTGGATGGTCAGCCGCTGCCCGCGCAGGGGTATGCACCCTAGGGATGCCCGGGGCGCATGAATGCGCCCATTCGATATCCCGCAACCCGGGGCGCATGAATGCGCCCCCTACATTGATCCCCCCGCAGGGGGCGCATTCATGCGCCCCTGGGTTAATTCGCGTGCGGAACGCGACGACGCCCGTTCGATACCCCCGCAACCCGGGGCGCATTAATGCGCCCCCTACATTTATCCCCCCCCCGTAGGGGGCGCATTCATGCGCCCCTGGGTTAATTCGCGTGCGGAACCTAATGACGCCATTCATGCGCCCCTGGGTTGATTCGCGTGCGGAACGCAATGACGCCTCCGGTAACCGGCATTAACCGAACCGGCCGGTGATGTACTCTTCGGTGCGGCGCACGCCGGGTGCGGTGAAAATCCGATCGGTATCTCCAAACTCAATCAGCTGTCCCTGATGCATAAACGCGGTGTAATCAGACACGCGGGCCGCCTGCTGCATATTATGCGTCACCAGCACCAGCGTGAAATGCGCTTTCAGCGTGGTCATCAGCTCTTCAATCACCAGCGTAGAAATAGGATCGAGCGCAGAGGTCGGCTCATCCAGCAGCAGAACTTCCGGCTCAATCGCAATGGCCCGCGCGATCACCAGCCGCTGCTGCTGGCCGCTGGAGAGCGTCAGCGCATTCTGCGCCAGATGATCTTTCACCTCTCCCCAGAGCGCCGCCGCGCGCAGTGCGCGTTCACACGCCTCATTTAAAACGCGGCGATCGCGCACGCCCTGCAGACGCAGGCCATATACCACGTTCTCATAAATCGATTTGGGAAACGGATTAGGACGCTGAAACACCATGCCGATGCGCCGCCGCAGCGCCGGCAAATCCTGCCCCGCCTGCATCACCGGCAGCTGGTCCAGCAGAATTTCCCCTTCGGTACGGCAGCCGCTAATCATGTCGTTCATACGGTTAAAACAGCGCAGCAGCGTGGATTTTCCGCAGCCGGAGGGGCCAATCAGCGCTGTGATACGGTTTTTCGGGATCTGCAGATCGATAGCGTTCAGCGCCTGGCGCTCGCCGTACCAGAGCGATAATTTATTTACGCGTAGCGCAATGTTCTCATCGGACGTCATGTTCCAACCTTATTAGTGCGTCATCAGCCGGTAACGCTCCCGCAGCCGGTGGCGCAGTACCATCGCCAGCAGATTCAGCGACAGAATGATCATTACCAGCAGCAGTGCGGTGGCGTAAACCAGCGGCCGATCGGCATCGATGTTCGGGCTCTGAAAGGCCAGATCGTAAATCTGAAAGCCGAGGTGCATAAATTTGCGGTCAAGATGCAGATAAGGAAACACGGCGTCTGCCGGCAGCTCCGGCACCATTTTAACCACGCCGACCAGCATCAGCGGCGCCGTCTCTCCCGCCGCGCGCGCTACCGCCAGAATCAGCCCGGTGAGCATCGCCGGCACCGCCAGCGGCAGTACCACCCGCCACAGCGTTTCCGCCTGCGTGGCCCCCAGCGCCAGCGATCCCTGACGCAGCGTATCGGGTATCCGTGACAATCCCTCTTCTGTTGCCACAATCACCACCGGCAGCGTCAGCAGCGCCAGTGTCAGCGACGCCCACAGCAGGCCGGGTGTACCAAAGGTCGGGTTTGGCAGCGCCCGGGAAAAAAAGAGCTGATCGAGCGTGCCGCCAATCAGCCAGACAAAAAAGCCGAGGCCAAATACGCCATAAACAATAGAGGGCACGCCCGCAAGGTTCACCACGGCGATGCGCACCAGCCGCGTCAGGGTATGACGTCCGGCATACTCATGCAGCCAGACGGCGGCCACCACGCCGAGCGGCATAACGATGACCGACATCAGCACCACCATCAGCACCGTACCAAAAATAGCCGGAAACGCGCCGCTCTCGCTGCCACCTGCCGCGGGTGAATCGCTGACAAACTGCCACACCTGCCGGAAAAAGTGCTGCGCTTTTTGCGTCACGCTCATGTTATTGGGATACCAGGCCGCCACAATCTGCGCCAGCGGCAGGGTATGTTCCGTCCCCTGCGCGTCGCGGAGGATCAGCGTATCGCGCTGGCTCGCCCGCTGCAGATGCGCCAGCTGCTCAGCCAGCGCGCTGAAGCGACGATGCAGGGCTGCGCTGTTGGCATCAAACTCTGACTGCTGCTGCAGACCAAAACGCTGCTCGTGCTGCTGCTCATCCGCCTGCTGCTGCAGATTTTCCAGCTGCGCGTTAAGACGCGCCATATCGATACGGCGGATATCCTCTGCCTGACGCAGCTGCTCCTGTACCTGCTGCAGGCGCTGCTGCAGCAGCGCATCGCGATTATGTGCGGTAAGTGTCTCGTTGTCTTCCCGCAGCGCCACCAGCCAGCCGTACGCGTTACCGCCGTTGCGCCGTTGCAGCACCAGCACGTCACGCGGCTGTTCAGCAACAGCTGGCGCGCGACTGTAAATCACGCGGAAATCAGGGGCAGCAAAATCACGGTTGCCGGTTTTCACCAGATAGCGCCATCCGGTGCTCTGCCGCTCTGCCTGCAGCGTTTCGCCCAGTAGCGTAACCGGCGCGGTGCCAGGGGCCTGAAACTGATAGCGATCCACCGGCTGCGGCCAGAATGCACGCCCCCCCTGCCAGCCAAGCAGACCAATCAGCAGCGTAAACGCCAGCAAACAGACAGCCACCGCCCCCGCCGTCAGCCAGCGCCAGCGATCGTTCTGACGATGTGCGTTTTTCATGCCTGTCCCTCATGCTGACCGTAACGCCGGCGCAGCCGCTGGCGGATCACTTCTGCCACCGTGTTGATAACCAGCGTAAACAGCAGCAGCAGCAGCGCGCTGAGAAACAGAATGCGGTAGTGTGCGCTGCCCGCTGCCGCCTCCGGCATCTCTATTGCGATATTCGCTGACAGCGCCCGCAGCCCGGCAAAAAGCCCGCCTTCACTCACCGGCGTGTTGCCGGTGGCCATCAGCACGATCATCGTCTCCCCCACCGCCCGGCCAAAACCGATCATCAGTGCCGCGAAAATGCCTGCCGATGCACCAGGCAGCACCACCCGCGTCAGGGTCTGCCACGGCGTGGCGCCCAGCGCCAGTGAGCCCTGTCCGAGCGCCCCCGGTACGCTGAACAGCGCATCTTCCGCCAGGGTAAATATCAGCGGCACCAGCGCAAACCCCATTGCCACCGCGGCAACCAGCAGATTGCGCTGTTCGTAGTGGATAAGCTGTTCACCGGCGTCCGGCCAGAGCCGGGCCGCCAGCCATAGCGTCAGCAGCGTGACCAGCAGCAGCAGCGGCAGCAGTAACAGCACCTCAACACCCGGGCGACGGCAGCGCGCCGGCAGTCGCGGACTCAGCACGCCGCACAGCAGCAGCGTAGCGGCCAGTATCACCGGCAGCAGCAGTACGCCCGCCAGCGCGTGGCTGATATGCGGTGCCATCCAGATACCGGCAATCAGGCCAATCACCACACTCGGCAGCGCGCCCATCATCTCAATACCAGGCTTAACCCAGCGCCGCAGGCCCGGCGACATAAACCAGGCGGTGTAGATAGCCGCAGCCAGCGCCAGCGGCGTGGCAAACAGCAGCGCCAGCGCGGCGGCTTTGAGCGTGCCAATGACCAGCGGAATCAGACTGAATTTCGCCTGATAGCTGTCGCCGGCAGCGGTGGATTGCCACACCCAGTCGGGCTGCGGATAATTCTCGTACCAGATTTTCTGCCACAGGTTACGCCAGGTAACATCAGGCCACGGATTATCAAGCCGGAACTGCTGCCAGTGCCCGGCGCGCTCGACAATCAGCCCGTCACCGCGCGGCGAAAAGGCGACCGCCTGAATACCCGGTGCCAGCTGACGCGTCAGGATCGGCCCTGACTGTTTGCTGGCAAACAGGCTGAGCACGCCCTGCCCATCCCAGCTGGCAAATACCCGGCGCTGTGGCTCCGTCACCACACCCTGCGCGCCCTGTGAGCCGTGCCAGGTTTTGATTTTTTGCAGACACGGACCGCGCTCGCCGGTAATGGCAAACCACTGGCTGACACCGCGATCGTCTCTGATCAGCAGCGATCGGCCCCCCGCCAGCATATGCAGGCTCGCAACCGGATGCGTCAGCGCCTGCGTTTCACGCAGCTCTGCGCCCCCGGCGCTAATCTGCCACACCTGAAGCTGGCGCTCACGACTGGTAAAAAGCTGCGTGCCGTCAGGCGACAGCAGCAGCTGATCGGCGTGCTGCTGCGGCAGCACGACCTGGCTGACCTGCTGCTGGCCAGCCAGTGTCAGCACGCTGATCCCCGCTGGCGTCTGTGCAGCAATACGCCACTGCCCCTCGCCGGTCTGTGCCAGCGCCATCTGGCTGGCGGCACCCTGCGGCAGCCGCAGCGGCCGATCGCCCAGCGGAAAATACCACTCGCCGTGATGGTGATCTATCCGCGGCTGCATCAACAGCAGAGCGCCCTGCACGTTGAGTAACACGGCATCAGCAGCGCTGCTGGTAACGGCAGCCTGCGGCGCGTCCGAAAGCGCCAGCGCCGGGCCGGCGGGGTCGCCGTTAAGCGGAATAAAGCGCGCTTCATGAGGGCTGATACGCCAGCCCAATGTGCCGCTGCTGCCCAGCGCCAGCGCCGGCGTTTTATCCCACAGCTGCTGACTGAGCGCAGGCTGAAGCTGTGGCGCGCTGAATAAGGGCAGAACCACCCAGATAAGCCAGAAGAACAGCAGCAGCATCAGCAGCAATATTCCTGCGCCGCACGCCGTCACCATGCGCCGCACGAAGCGATCGATGGCGCGCCGGCGACGGTCATTAAATTCAACAGGAATATGGTTTATGCTCATGCCGGTCAGGGATTCAGATTAGAGAGTCGCTATGTTGCCCGTAGCGGGTTGATAAGACAACTGTTGCGGTTGGACAAGCCTGCCATACTCTAGCAATAATGGTGAGGGAGACTGAGCGGAGCCGCACCACTGCGCGCCTTGCGCCGGACATATTGTCCCGCCACAGCATCACGGAGTCAGAATGGGTCAGGAAAAGCTGTATATCGAAAAAGAAATAAGCTGGTTATCCTTTAATGAACGTGTGCTGCAGGAAGCGGCGGATAAAAGTAACCCGCTGATTGAGCGCATGCGGTTTTTAGGTATCTATTCCAACAACCTTGAAGAGTTCTATAAAGTGCGCTTTGCCGATCTAAAGCGGCGCATTCTGATCAGCGAAGAGCAGGGTAAACCCACTCCCCTGCGGCATCTGCTGAAGAAGATCCAGCAGCGGGTGCTGAAGTCCGATCAGGAGTTTGATGCACTCTACAATGAGCTGCTGCTGGAGATGGCGCGCAATCAGATCTTCCTGATCAACGAGCGTCAGCTTTCACCTAATCAGCAGGAGTGGCTGCGCCACTATTTCAAGCATCAGCTGCGCCAGCACGTCACGCCTATTCTGATCAACCATGACACCGATCTGATTGAGTTTCTCAAAGATGATTATACCTACCTGGCGGTGGAGATTATCCGCGGCGAGGATATCCGCTATGCGCTGCTTGAAATTCCGTCCGACAAGGTGCCGCGTTTTATCAACCTGCCGGCAGAGTCGCCACGCCGCCGCAAGCCGATGATTCTGCTGGATAATATTCTGCGCTACTGTCTGGACGAGATTTTCAAAGGCTTTTTCGACTACGATGCGCTGAATGCCTACTCCATGAAAATGACGCGCGACGCCGAATATGATCTGGTCACGGAGATGGAGTCGAGCCTGCTGGAGCTGATGTCCTCCAGCCTGAAGCAGCGTCTTACTGCTGAGCCGGTGCGCTTTGTCTATCAGCGCGACATGCCCGATGCCATGGTGGAGATGCTGCGCCACAAGCTCTCTATTTCCAACTATGACTCCATTGTGCCGGGTGGCCGCTACCATAACTTTAAAGATTTTATCGGCTTTCCAAACGTCGGCAAAAGTAACCTGGTCAACCGGCCGCTGCCGCAGATCCGCCATATCGGCTTTGATGGCTTCCGCAATGGCTTTGACGCCATCCGCAATCGCGATGTGCTGCTCTACTACCCTTATCACACCTTTGAGCATGTGCTGGAGCTGCTGCGTCAGGCGTCATTCGATCCCAGCGTGCTGGCGATTAAAATCAATATCTATCGCGTGGCCAAACACTCCCGCATCATGGATGCGATGATCCACGCAGCGCATAACGGCAAAAAAGTCACGGTGGTGGTTGAGCTGCAGGCGCGCTTTGATGAAGAGGCAAATATCCACTGGGCCAAGCGGCTGACTGAGGCGGGCGTGCACGTTATCTTCTCTGCGCCTGGTCTGAAAATTCACGCCAAACTGTTTCTGATTTCCCGTCGCGAAAATGAAGAGGTGGTGCGCTATGCGCATATCGGCACCGGCAACTTTAATGAGAAGACCGCGCGCCTTTATACCGACTACTCCCTGCTCACCGCTGATGCGCGCATCACGAACGAAGTGCGCCGCGTATTTAACTTCATTGAGAACCCCTATCGCCCGGTGACCTTTGAACATCTGATGGTGTCGCCGCAAAATTCACGGGCCGTGCTCTATCAGCTGATCGATACAGAGATTGCCAATGCGCAGCAGAGCAAGCCGTGCGGTATTACATTAAAAATCAACAACCTGGTTGATAATGGCCTGGTCGACAGACTCTATGCGGCCTCGGCAGCCGGGGTGAAAATCAACCTGCTGGTGCGCGGTATGTGCTCGCTGATCCCGGACCTGCCCGGCATCAGTGAAAATATTCGCATTACCAGCATTGTTGATCGTTATCTTGAACACGACCGGGTGTATATTTTTGAAAATGGCGGCGAGAAAAAGGTGTTTCTCTCCTCGGCTGACTGGATGACGCGCAACATCGATTACCGTATTGAGGTCGCCGTGGCGGTGCTCGATCCACGTCTTAAACAGCGGATTCTGGATATTATCGCCATTCTGTTAAGTGATACGGTGAAAGCACGTATCGTAGACAAAGAGCTGAGTAACCGTTATGTTCCGCGCGGCAATCGCAGGAAAGTGCGCTCGCAGCTGGCGATTTACGATTACATCAAGAGACTGGAACAACCTGAATAACGCCTATGCCAATTACTCCGAAGAGTACGCCGAAGCCGCAGGAATTTGCGGCCATCGATCTCGGCTCAAACAGTTTTCATATGGTGATCGCCCGCGTAGTAGATGGCGCCATGCAGGTTTTGGGGCGTCTGAAGCAGCGGGTGCACCTGGCTGACGGGCTTGACGCGCAGAACCGGCTGAGCGAAGACGCGATTGTGCGCGGTCTGAGCTGCCTGGCTCTGTTCGCTGAGCGCCTGCAGGGCTTTAGCGCCGCCAACGTGACCATTGTCGGCACGCATACGCTGCGCATCGCAACCAATGCCGAAGAGTTTCTGCAGCGCGCCGCAGAGGTGATCCCCTATCCGATTGAGGTGATCTCCGGCAACGAAGAGGCGCGCCTGATTTTCATGGGCGTTGAGCATACTCAGCCGGAAAAAGGGCGCAAGCTGGTGATTGATATCGGCGGAGGGTCAACCGAGCTGGTGATCGGCGAGGATTTTGAGCCGCAGCTGGTTGAGAGCCGCCGCATGGGCTGCGTCAGCTTCGCTAATCTCTATTTCCCGCAAGGCGAAATCAGTCAGGATAATTTTCGCCGCGCCCGCCTCGCCGCCACCCACAAGCTGGAGACGCTGGCGTGGCAATATCGCCTGCACGGCTGGCAATATGCGCTGGGCGCTTCCGGCAGTATCAAAGCCGCCTGTGAAGTGCTGCTGGCGATGGGCGAGAAAGAGAAGCGCGTGACGCCTGACAATCTCGATATGCTGGTCAGCGAAGTGCTGAAGCATAAATCCTTTGATGCCCTGAGCCTGCCGGGCTTATCTGAAGAGCGCAAAGCGGTGTTTGTGCCTGGCCTTGCGATCCTGTGCGGCGTCTTTGACGCGCTGGCGATCCGCGAACTGCGTCTCTCTGACGGTGCGCTGCGCGAAGGCGTTCTCTATGAGATGGAGGGGCGCTTCCGCCATCAGGATATCCGCAGCCGTACCGCGCAGAGCCTGGCGAATCACTATGTGATCGACAGCGATCAGGCGCGCCGCGTGCTGGAAACCACAGAGCAGCTCTATCTGCAGTGGCAGGAGCAGAATCCGAAGCAGGCGAATCCGCAGCTGACCGCCCTGCTAAAGTGGGCGGCCCTGCTGCATGAGGTCGGCCTGACCATTAATCACAGTGGTATGCAGCGGCATTCCGCCTATATCCTGCAGCACTCTAATATGCCTGGCTTTAACCAGGATCAACAGATGCTGCTGGCCACGCTGGTACGCTTCCATCGTAAAGCGGTGAAGCAGGATGAGATCCCGCGCTTTACCCTGTTTAAGAAAAAGCAGGTGCTGCCGATGATTTTTCTGCTGCGCCTCGGCACGCTGCTGAATAACCAGCGTCAGGCGACCACGCGCCCCGATGCACTGAAGCTTTCAACGGATGATGGTCACTGGACGCTCACCTTCCCGGCCGGTTTCCTCAGCCAGAATACGCTGGTGCAGCTCGACCTTGAGCGCGAGCAGGCGTACTGGAGCGACGTGACCGGCTGGAAACTGCTACTGGAAGAGGAGTAACGCGGGCCGTCAGCCCGCTGTCTGACGATGACGACACGCCCTGATAACTGGTTTACAGAAAAGTATGATTTATCGCCGCCGCACTCTGAAGTGCGCGCGGCGCTGCCAAAGCTGACGCCGGGCAACGCGCTGGATCTCGGCTGCGGTAAAGGCCGCAACAGCCTTTATCTCAGCCAGCACGGCTTTAACGTCACCGCCTGGGACGCTAATCCGGCAAGCCTTGACTACCTGAATACCATTATTGCCACCGAACAGCTGCCGAATATTCAGACAGCGCTGTGCGATCTCAACCAGCTGCGCTTCAACGGCAGCTATCAGTTTGTGCTCTCAACGGTGGTGATGATGTTTCTGCAGCCGGAGACGATCCCGCAGCTGATTGCCGATATGCAGGCCAGTACGCAGAAGTATGGCTACAACCTGATTGTGGCGGCGATGAGCACCGCTGATTACCCCAATACGCAGGCGTTCCCGTTTACCTTTAAATCGGGCGAGCTGAGCCACTACTACCGCAACTGGCACATCGTAAAATATAACGAGGATGTCGGCGAGCTGCACCGTCGTGACGCCGACGGCAACCGCATTAAATGTCAGTTTGCCACCCTGCTGGCACAAAAGGCGAGTTACTGAAGCAGGGCCGCGGTCTGCGGCCCCTGTCGCACGCATTCAATGCTTATTTTTCATACAGCGATTGACCCCATCCGGTAACTGTGACTAAATATTGTTATCGCCCTGAGGGGTATCAACAGGAACACCCGCGTGAACAGCGCCCTATCACCACGAAGACGTCCCAAAACCGGCACCATGACCCGCATCGTTTTGCTGATCAGCTTTTTTATTCTGGCTGGTCGCCTGATTTTTATCATTCCCGGTGCCATTGAGCATCATCAGCAGAAAAAGCCCCTGCCGGAACCGGCGACGCTGAGCAGCAGCGACACGCGCTGACGCTGCAATTACGGCCTTTGTTCTGCCCGTTCTGCCGGTAACACGCTACACTTTGTGCTGACTTTACAGACACAAAGGACGCGTTATGTCTGCCTCGCACGCACAACAACTAACCATATCCCGCCAGCGCATTCTCTCGCTGCTGCTAAGCAAACAGGACTTAGTGGATGTCCTGCTGGATAAATCTGTCGACCTCAGCGCCGCAGAGCTGCGCGAAGTGGCCGCCTGGCGTCAGCAGCTGGAGCAGGAGCTGGCGCCGCTGCATGCCGCCGACCTCGCTGATATTCTGGAAGCGCTGCCGGAAGAGGAACGCCGGGCGCTCTGGCAGCTGGTGCCCTCAGAACAGCGTGGCCGCGTGCTGGTTGAAGCCTCAGAAACCGTCTGGGAGAGCCTGACTGACGGCATGAGCGATCGCGAGATCCTGCGCGCGATTGAACCGCTGGATATTGACGATCAGGTTTATCTGGCACGCTATCTGTCGCGCGATCTCACCGGCCGCCTGCTGACCACGCTGGAGCCGCAGCTGCGCGCGCGCCTGCTTGATGTGATTGAGCTGGATCGCGATCGCGTAGGCCGCATCATGGATTTCAATATTCTCACCGTGCGCGCCGACGTTACCCTTGCCACGGTACAGCGCTTTCTGCGCAAACGCAGCAGCATGCCCAACGGCACCGATAAAATTTTTATTACCAACGCACAGAATCAGCTGCTCGGTGAGCTGCCGCTGACCGATATTCTGCTGAACAAACCTAAAACGCTGGTCGCAGATGTCATGAATCCCCGCCCCACTACGTTTCAGCTCAATGATAACGCCGAGGATGCCGCCAGCGCTTTTGAGCGCTATAACCTGATCTCTGCCGCTGTCACCGACGCCAAAGGCAAACTGATTGGGCGCATTACTGTAGAAGATGTGATCGATCTGGTGAACCAGGAGAATGAGAGCAACATCCGCAAAATGGGCGGTATCAGCCAGGAAGAGGATGTGTTTGCACCGGTGCGTAAAGCGGTCAGCAAGCGCTGGACGTGGCTGGCCATTAACCTCTGCACCGCGTTTATCGCCTCGCGCGTCATCGGCCTGTTTGAAGCGACTATTTCGCAGCTGGTGGCGCTCGCGACCCTGATGCCGATTGTGGCCGGCATTGGCGGCAATACCGGTAACCAGACCATTACCATGATTGTGCGCGCGCTGGCGCTACATCAGGTGGAGCCCGGTAACTTCTCGTTCCTGATAGGCCGCGAGCTGGGCGTGGCGCTGATCAACGGCCTGTTCTGGGGCAGCATCATGGGAGGCATTACCTGGCTGATGTATGACAATATTCAGCTTGGCGGCGTGATGATGCTGGCGATGGTGCTGAACCTGCTGCTGGCGGCGCTGATGGGCGTATTAATTCCGCTGATCATGACCAAAATGAAGCGCGATCCGGCGGTGGGGTCCAGCGTGCTGATCACCGCCCTTACCGACACCGGGGGCTTCTTTATCTTTCTCGGTCTGGCCACGCTGTTTTTACTGCCGCACTGAGTCACAATAGCTGCGCCTTTATGCCGGCGCAGCTACACTCACTCATATCCTTTATCTGATGGAGACACAGCATGTTTAACGCAGGCGATTTTGTGCAGTCAAAAACCGGTGGTCCTAAAATGCAGGTGCTGCGTGCAGAGGGCGATATGCTCTGGTGCGCCCGCATCGACGACCCGCTGAAAAAAGAGATAGAGATTAAAGCAGACAGCGTCAACCTCTATCATGAAGAGGGCGACTTCGGCGTCTGCTGAGTGCCCGGCGCGCCGCACTCCGCGGCGCCCCGTCAGGGATTATCCTTCTGCACGTTCTCCCGGCCGATGCCGCCGATAAACGGCAGCCGCAGCCGCAGCGGTGTGAAATCCACGCCAAGATTAAGTCCCAGTATATTCATCTCTACGCCCTCTTCTGCACCGACCGTCACGCCCAGTACGCCCAGCAGCGACAGCTGCAAACCGCGCCCCGAGGGTGGCAGCCCGACCGGGTGCAGCAGCGAGCGGTAATCCTTGCCGACCGCGTTTGCCGGCAGGTCGAGCTTCAGCGCCGGCACTTCGCGACCGATGTGTGCCAGGAAGGTATTGCTGTTTGGCCCCGGCCAGGCGCGATAGGTGGCGGGCCACGGGTAAGAGCGGATTGCCGCCTCAATCTGCGGGATCAGCGCCTGCGCTGCCGCCCCGCGGTGATCCACCAGCAGGCGCGGACGGGCGCCATACCAGTAGCCATCCGGCAGATTGCGGTTGCGCCGCACCTTGTCACCGCTGCCCCAGCTGATCACCTCATAGCGGTTATATTGCGTCTCGCCGGCGCGCTTAAAGATGATCCACGGATGCACCGCCACTGCGCCTTTCCAGCCGTAAGTGGGAGCCGCATAGACCTGCACCACCGCCTCGCTGGCGTAGCGCTGCGGATCGGGTGCCAGTCCGGCGGAGTCGCGCCGCGCGGTAGCCCAGCCGCCCTGCCCGGTCTGCAGGTCGCCGCTGCGCGTCGCCTGCGCCAGGCTCGCTGCCAGCGACAGGATCACGGCGCAAAGAAAAGTCAGCAGGATAAGTTTTACAGGCAGCATTCAGGGGTATCCGGGGCAGAAAAAGAGTGCGCTATTATGCAGCAAAACGGCGCCTGTTTATTCACCAACTATGCGCTGGCACGCAACGCGCCGGCAAACACATCATCGTGCGCTGCCGCTGCGGTTCAGCCATAAAAAAGCCCGCACGCGGCGGGCTTTATGTCAGAACGGGGTTATTCCCACTCGATTATAAATATAAAAAAAGTCAATTATTAACAATAACATACTGGTTTTTATAAGTTGAGTGCCATAAAAATACCATTTAAATAATCATTCGGCCTTTGATCTAGCTTATTGAGAATCGCTTTTCAGCCTGCCGCCTTCAATCAAAAGTTTCTCGCCCTGATCTAGGAACTCAATGAGTTCGCTCTGTATACCAACACCTTCAGATTGCCATTCTTCTTTCGATCTAACCATAGCAAGCCCATGTGCATCTCCTGTTAACCGTTCTAAGTTTTGATCGAACATACCTAGCGCACTTAAATAGAGCTCACTCCATTTAGCAAAAGCAAGTATCCATAATGACACTCTCAGCGCATCGTCCCATTGGCTCCAGTTCGACGTACTGGCGAGTGGTTGTTGTATGATTCGTCGCTGTCGCTTCAAGATTTGATTCATCATCTTCAGGCTTAACTCTCGCTGAGAGGTGTTACTATTGGCGAAAAGAAACGAAGCAATATTAGTCGTCTGCCCTTCACGGGTTCGCTCAAACAAGCGAGACTGATTGTTCAGTCTCGGCCCAAGCATGCTCACCAACTCCTGAACCCATATTTCACAAGCGTCCTCAGTGGAGGCACGGGCATTCTGCAATAATGGTAAGATCACATCTTGGAACAACCAAGGCTCAGCCCACGCTAATTGCTTCATATGCCCTCGCATGGAATCGACCAAGTATTGCAACTCCTCCGTAGGTATTTTCTCTGGTAGTTCCTCATTCAGAGCTTCTACCAAATCTTTATAAGTTTTCTCTTTATTAGGATCCCTGGCTGCATGGTTAATCATCCAACCTAAGGCGAGCACTCGTTCCTGGTGAGTAAGGGTTTCCAGACACGATAAGACTGACGTTAGTCCTGCAGGTATATCTAACTGTCGTTCTAGTGCATTAAATCCCAGCCATTTCAGTAATCCCTGGTTGCGATGGATAAGACTATCTCGTTGAATGATGCTGATATTGAACTGTATCGATAGGGAAACTTCGCTGACTATCTGGCTCAACAGAGACAACCGCATGACCTCCGACACTTCGTGCTCAATTTGCAACCTAGAGATCTGTGCTTCGGCGATCGTCAACAAGCAATCCGGGGCATGACTCCATAAGATTTTGATGGCAAAATATTCTGACCAAGTGAGGGCTGCGTATTTTGTAGAATGGAATAGCTGTTCCGAGCGATAAGGGCTGTGCAGTAAGACTTCTACAGTTTTTCGAAAGAACCATATATCAACTACAGCCAGTTCCTTATCTGTATTTTCATGTAGGCGTTCGAACGATTCAACAACAAATTGACTCAATAACTTGAGAAAATCGCTTTTTGATTCAATAACACCCCATCCTATGTCCCCAGCGGGAGAATGTGCTAGCACTTCTCCCAGCACTCCCCAAGTTACATTAAAGTCCTTAGAGTTAATAACTTGTTTGTTATTTATGAAGTTATGTAGCCCATCGTGCAAAATAAGCGAGTTATCATTTAGTAAACCTAACGTCATCATCTGCGCTCTTAACTGGTCACCACTTAAGCCCTGCAATGACATTTCGCCGAACCACACACTTAGTACTTTACCCACTCCAGACCTTTCAAGAAAGTTTAGAGACTCATACCGTCGCGGTACAGCTGAAGTCTTACTAGAATCGAAAAGCAGTTGCATCATAGGATTCTCAACCTCATTTCCAATCCTAGTAACCATAGTCTCCTGTACCAGCGCAGATTTATATTTTTCTATTTGGAGTAAAACATCCGGAGGAATTGGGGTAATCAGTAATGGGTAATTTTCGGCTGCACTTTGAAACGAATTAGACAGATGGAATCCGGCAACCGGGAGACGATCTGCCCCCATAATTAAGATATAACGATCATGTAGCCGTCCTTCTTTTAGGCCATAGATACGGAACTTTAAGCGACCTAGTAAGTGACTATTATGCTCACAGCTCGCTATTAAATTGTTCACTCGCCCCGGAGAAGCTTTTTCTGATTTATCTTGTATATATTCAATTTCTTTCGATGTCTTTGGCAGCGACGTAAAAATGATATAATCGGATTTAATTTCTGCATTAATCAATATAAGCCCTAAACCAGCAGTTTCGAAGTAAGGATCGAAAATAACTATTTGATGCTGTTGATACTTGTCCAATAGTGTTCTAAACCACTCCACAAATTGTAATCGCCCTTCTCCATCCCCCATGCTCCATCTCTGAAAAAACTGCCCTTCTGACTTAGGCGGATGAAGCCGTGCAAAAAGAGACAGAAGTTCACGATTCACCGGAACCCAAGGATCTGCCTGCCGCCCACCGACGCTGTTACCAAATCCCAAATTGCCCCGATTAACCGTAAGAGCAGCCTTTACACGCTCTGACATAGCTGGCTTAGTTGCTTTTTCAAGCCAGTCGAACTTGACGGAACTTGTCCCTTGCCCCACCACATGACCCTGAAAATTTACTTCTCGAATATATCCTATCCGCCACCGGCAGCAGAGTACTCCCTCATTAGGACGGTCGTTTGAGAAACCAAAGATCTGCAGTTCTGTACTGTCTGTCTTCTCACGCATCTCCTCGTTCAGTTTAAACACATATTCAAACACTCCATCGCCTTTACGATTTGCTGAAGCAATAGACGAGTAAATGATTTGGCTATCGTTTGTAATGCTTAAGTGGAAATGAAATTTATCAAAGTGCGGCACTTGTGTCGAAGCAAAGCAAACGGATAGAGCAGGTAATGAATCAATCCATTTAACACTTAGCAAGTTCTGCTCTAGATCATTAAGTGTAGGAAAGACCAATAATTCTAGATCGCCAAATCGCGTGGCATCTGCTTTACCAAAATCTAAACCAGTTTCCGCATTGAGCTGTTCAACTAACGAAGTAGTTAAGGCAGCGCTGTATTCCTCACTCAACAGAAATAACGCTTCCTTATTCATTTGAGTAATTGAAGCACTGAAAGCCCCGGCTACACTATGTGGGCTAGAAATTGACTGGTGATCATACGCATCTCGGTTGAGTAGATAAGCAACTGGGCGATAGACCAGATTATTGGCCATAAGAGCAGCAGCACCGAACAGTTTCGTTAATTTCTTCGAACACTCAATTTTCAATATATCATTGATTGCTGAGATTGAGCGTCCAGCAATTAATTGCCTTAAAAAATCTGCACAATGGATACTGTCTATATACAAGTTAAGGCGGGTAAACTTTGCCTTAATGTTTCCGAAAATAAGATAGTCATCGTTGTCGCTGAAGGACCAACTGTTACTCGAATGGCTGTATGGGAGTAGACGACCGTAGACTACGCGCATTTCAGTCGACTGCTCAGATTTAATCTGCAAAACCCATAACTGAAGCGCACAAGCATAGTTTTGGTTAGAAAAAAGGCGTGCCAGTCGTCCGTCGCCTAAGAGGTCATCTAATGTAGTAGCCATTGAATTCTGTAATTTCCTTTCTAAATTTATATTGCACGACATCACGTACAACTCTGATCATCCTTCACATTTTACACGTCATTATTTAATACAACACAATAAAAAAATATGCAAACATAGATAAATCTAATCAGCTATGAAAAAACTTACCCCTGCCTCATCTTTAAGAATAGAAGCCATCAAGTCTAATGAATATCACTGTGCACTGCGATAAAAACCTTGTTAGCAACTGGGTTGCATTAGATAAAATTCTAATTTTTATGTTTATTTATTTTTTTACTTTCAATTGGATATACAAAAAAATTCAGATAATGGTAAAGATCTAGGTAGTAAAGGAGTTAATCAAAACTTTAACACTAAGAGGCAGTTTTTGATAGTTTAGACATATACGTAGATTGCGGAGAAAAAGAATTGCGATTTTTAGCCGATGGACCGTCAATCCCTAATGATCTTCTACTTGCCAGAGATCAAGGCCGTGTAATCTTCTTTTGCGGGGCGGGCGTATCCCGAGCGCGTGCTCAATTACCTGATTTCTTTGGCTTAGCAAGTCAAGTTGTTGCTAGGCTTGGTGTCGACCAAAATAGTCCTGCCTATAGACTAATCCTTGAAGCTAGAGAGATTGACCAGCGTGTTGGCATACCCGGCGTCATATCTGCTGACCGTGTTTTCGGGCTTCTAGAAAGAGACTTTGCCTCGCGCGATATTGAGGAGGCGGTTGCCTCTGCATTAAAACCACCTGCGGATTGCGATCTAACCGCACACAGGGTTTTGCTAGACTTAGCGACAACGCCACAAGGCACTGTTCAATTAGTCACAACGAACTTCGACAGATTGTTTAATGATTGCGGGCGCAATCTTCGCGTATGGCAACCACCGAGGTTGCCAAACCCCTCACTACCAAATGAGATCAACGGTATAGTTTATCTCCATGGCCGCTCAACGTCGACCTATACAGCTGCTGAGAATGATGGCTTTGTTCTCTCAAGTTCAGAATTTGGTCGTGCATATCTCTCGGACGGATGGGCAACAACCTTCATTCGTGAAATACTTGGAAAATATGTTGTTGTATTTGTGGGGTATACCGCCGACGATCCGCCAGTTCAATACCTTCTTGAAGCTTTACGTAAAACCTCAGGTAACCGCGAAAACGCTTATGCTTTCCAAGGTGGCGACCATGATGATGCCGTTGCACGATGGAGGCACAAAGGTGTTGAAGCCATCCCATATAGTCCGGAAGATGCACATGCTGCATTATGGAAATCTCTTGATGCATGGGCTGAGCGAGCACGAAATCCTGACGCTTGGTTCACAAAGGTTATTGACGCATCAAAAAAAGGACCGACAGCACTTCAACCTCATGAACGAGGTCAGGTGGCGCATGTTATTTCGACCTACGAAGGCGTAAAGAAGTTCTGCGAGGGGGAGGTTATTCCCCCTGCTGAATGGCTTTGTGTGTTCGATAAACACAGACGATTCGCAAGGCCGAGTAATTCAATCTCACGTAGTAACAAAGAACCATATGTTGATCCATTTGATCTATATGGCCTTGATTCAGACCCCCTGCCGACTAAAACAGATCCTGAAAATAATTATGCCAAGCGAGAAACACCATCCAATGCGTGGGATGCCTTCGAACTTAATCATCTTGATAAAGCAGCGATCCGCGATGAAAATCTTACTGCGTTTCGCGGACATTGGGCTAATCACTTCCCACGTATTGTTCCGCGCATAGATAAACTGGGCATATGGCTCTCAAAAGTTTGCGACCAGCCTGCCGCTGTATGGTGGGCATCCCATCAGTCGTCACTTAATCAGAACATTCAACAGCTCATCTCTTGTGAGCTAGAGCGAAGCATTCACCCAATACGTCAGAACATTCGTAACTCTTGGCGTTTGCTTTTTGAAACCTGGAGCCATGTCGAAGACTTTCATCAAGAGTGGTATACCCTGCAAGATGTCATTAAGGTTGAGGGATGGAGTCACGCTATAGTTAGGCGTTTTGGAGAGGTGCTCCGGCCTCACTTTTGTGCAAGGCCTTCTTCTAGGAATACACCGAATCCGCACGTAGCAGGGACCGTTCAGGCAGATGAAGAACACTTGCTGTGGGTGAACGTAAAATATCCTGAAACGCACGAAAAAATTACTGTCCCTGATGAATGGTGTTCAGCACTTGTTAAAGCCCTACGACAGAATCTTGAACTGGCTCTTACACTTGAACAAGAAGTTGGTGGATATGCCCTTAGATGTATAAGTCCATTAATTAAGGAGGATATTGAAGATACCGACAACTATCATCGAACGCATGGACTTTCAGCTTTAGTTATCCAATATTCCGAGCTATTCACACAACTAGTCAAAACTAATAAATCAGCCGCAAAACGCGAATTTTTATCATGGTCTACGGAAGATGACACTATATTTGCTCGGCTACGAATATGGGCGTCAGGAAAAAGAAGCATTGTTTCAGATAATGAATTCGGTCAATTCATATCGTCTTTAAGCGATACCTCCTTCTGGGATAGTTATCATCAACGAGACCTTTTACTGATCATCGCAGAGCGATGGAAGAAACTCGGTGGAGCATCGCGCAAGTTAATTGAACAAAAGCTGTTGATGGGACCAAAGCGATGGCAGCGAGAGAAGATTGCAGCTTTTGATAGCAGACGAGCTTGGTTGATTCTGGATCGCATTCAGTGGCTTCAAAACTCAGAATGCAAGCTTTCAGCCTGCACCCGTAAACAAGCCAAGCTGCTCCATGTTGTTGTGCCCGACTGGAAAGAAGATGATGGTCAGAGAGCTGCTGAATCGTTGGAAAGTCGGTCTGGATTGATAAGGACTGACACCAGTTATGAGGCACTAGCAGATACCCCCCTTTCACTAATACTGTTGCGAGCGAAGGAACGGAGTGGTCGCTCAGACGATTTCCTCGTCGAGAACGATCCTTTTTCCGGCCTCGCGGCTCAACGCCCTGTGCGCGCTTTTGCTGCGTTAACCCATGCTGCCAAACGAGGAGATTTTCCAGAGTGGGCATGGCAAAGTTTCCTTACTTCAGAGGCACGGAATAATGACAAGGCAAGATTATCTCGGTTGATTGCCGAACGGCTAGCTCGTTATCCAAACGCGCAGCTTGAAATGATTCTCCGCCCCACGACCGATTGGCTAAAAGATGCCAGTGCAAAGCTAAGCAAATACGACTCTCCTATTTTTGACCGCATTTTGAGGAAGCTGGTTGGCGTCCTCCGTGAATCGCCTAATGAAGGACGCTCGGGTATTATTCGGGGTTCAAAGGAACCAGACTGGACGATGGAAGCGATTAATTCTCCCACTGGTAAAATAGCTCAGGCGCTTTTTAATGATCCCCGCACCGATAATCTCAACAACAATCAAGGTATTCCTTCCGAATGGCTTGTTCACGCTGAGGCTCTATTGGCGCTTCCAGACGACTTGCGCAGACATGCGATTGTGATCTTTTCCCACAACCTCACTTGGTTTTTCGCTGTCGATCCAAAATGGACAGAGCATTACTTGTTGCCTGTGCTTCAGGATAACGACAGGGGGGACCGCGACGCAGCATGGTCGGGATTCCTATGGAGGGCAAGAACTCCAAATCGAAAGCTCTTTATGCGGTTGAAAAATCACATGCTGCAGTTCGCTGTTAACCCTTTCCCATCACGACGCTCGAATGGTGAAATCATCGCAGATATGATCCTTGCCGGGTGGGGAACTCTTGACAACATCACCGGCGAGCGTTGTATCTCCGATGAAGAGATGCGCAGCTTACTTTTAAAAGTCGATGACGGTTTTCGATCACGAACACTATGGCAGGCTCAACGATGGTCTGACAAGATAAAAGAAAACTCAAACGAACGATGGAAAGGACAGCTTTCCGAACTGCTGCACATTTGGCCGCGCCAACTTTCAGCCAGAACTCCCAACACGTCGGCTCGCCTTTGCGAATTGGCTTTCTCTAGTGGCGATGAATTTCCTACCATAGCTGCATTGGTTTTGCCGTTCTTGGGTAAAATTGAGCGTGACCGTTTGATGCTGCCAAAAATTAGTGGATCAGGAGGTGACATAGTAAACAGTTACCCAGAACATGCGCTGGCTTTACTTCATGCCGTTCTACCAGACAACGCGCTGGCATGGCCATATGGAACAGAAAAGATATTGAAGCTAATAGAGAAAGCGAACAGCTCGCTAAATAGCGACAATAGGCTAATTTATCTGAAGCGACGATGGGACGCTAGGTGATGTGATGCATGACATTCCAACAAGATCCGCGAGGTGGGTTGAGATTTTGATGCCACGAACACTAAAATCCCCATGCCTCATCAAGAGCGGCTGATACGCTTATCCGATACCATGCCAGCATCATTTGGCTAGTAATGATATCTGCAATTTTTTCATGGCATGCCTCACACATGCCATGAAAAATATTGTTGATGATAGTGATAGATAGTTATTGAATCGAAATTATTACAGCTAAATCAATGAACTATATACAACCTCATTCCCACTCGATCGTCGCCGGTGGCTTACCGGAGATGTCATACACCACGCGGGAGATGCCGCTGACTTCATTGATGATGCGGTTGGAGACGCGGCCCAGGAAGTCGTATGGCAGATGCGCCCAGTGTGCGGTCATAAAGTCGATGGTTTCCACCGCACGCAGTGAGACGACCCAGTCATACTTACGGCCGTCGCCCATCACGCCGACGGAGCGCACCGGCAGGAACACGGTAAACGCCTGACTCACTTTATTGTAGAGATCCGCTTTGCGCAGCTCCTCAATAAAGATGGCGTCGGCGCGGCGCAGCAGATCGCAGTACTCTTTCTTCACTTCGCCCAGCACGCGCACGCCGAGACCCGGACCCGGGAACGGGTGACGGTAAAGCATGTCGTACGGCAGACCCAGCTCAAGACCGATCTTGCGCACTTCATCTTTGAACAGCTCTTTCAGCGGCTCAACCAGGCCCATCTTCATCTCTTTCGGCAGGCCGCCCACGTTATGGTGCGATTTGATGACGTGCGCTTTGCCGGTGGCAGAGGCGGCAGACTCAATCACATCCGGATAGATAGTGCCCTGCGCCAGCCACTTCACTTCGGTCAGCTTCAGCGCTTCTTCATCGAACACTTCGACAAATACGCGGCCGATGATTTTACGTTTGGCTTCCGGATCGTTTTCACCCGCCAGCGCATCGAGGAAACGCGCTTCCGCCGGTACATGGACAATGTTCAGACCGAAATGATCGCCAAACATATCCATGACCTGCTCTGCTTCATTCAGGCGCAGCAGACCGTTATCAACAAATACGCAGGTCAGGCGATCGCCGATAGCGCGGTGCAGCAGCATGGCGGTTACCGAGGAGTCAACGCCGCCGGAAAGGCCGAGGATCACGCGGTCGCTGCCTACCTGCTGGCGGATACGTTCAACGGCGTCTTCAATGATTTTCGCCGGCGTCCAGAGTGCTTCACAGCCGCAGATATCGCGGATAAAGCGTTCCAGCATGCGCAGTCCCTGACGGGTGTGCGTCACCTCCGGATGGAACTGCACGCCGTAGAACTTCTTCTCTTCATTGGCCATGATGGCAAACGGACAGGTTTCAGTGCTGGCAACGGTGACGAAGTCAGCCGGGATCGCGGTGACTTTATCACCGTGGCTCATCCAGACATCCAGCAGCGGCTTGCCGGCGGCGCTGATCGCATCTTCGATATCACGCACCAGCGCACTCTGGGTGGTGACTTCCACCTGCGCATAGCCAAACTCGCGCTCGTTTGAGCCTTCAACCTTGCCGCCCAGCTGCATCGCCATGGTCTGCATGCCGTAGCAGACGCCCAGCACCGGCACGCCGGCGTTAAAGACATACTCAGGCGCACGCGGGCTGTCCAGCTCGGTGGTGCTCTCAGGGCCACCTGACAGGATAATCCCGTTTGGGTTGAACTGACGGATTTGCTCTTCGGTGACATCCCACGCCCAGAGTTCGCAGTAGACGCCCAGCTCACGCACGCGGCGCGCAACCAGCTGCGTATACTGCGAACCAAAATCGAGGATCAGGATACGATGTTTATGAATATTTTCAGTCGTCATTGAGGCATTTCCAGTGGAAGGGACTTAACAATAAAAGCGCCCGGCCAGAGCCGGGCGGGAAATCTTCAGGGATCAGGAACCCATGCGGTAGTTCGGTGACTCTTTGGTGATGGTCACATCGTGCACGTGGCTCTCATTGATACCGGCGCCGCTGATGCGAACAAACTCCGCTTTGGTACGCAGGTCATCAATGGTCGCGCAGCCGGTCAGGCCCATGCAGGAGCGCAGGCCACCCATCTGCTGATGAACGATCTCTTTCAGGCGACCTTTATAAGCAACGCGGCCTTCAATGCCTTCCGGCACCAGCTTGTCTGCGGCGTTGTCAGTCTGGAAGTAACGGTCAGAAGAGCCTTTGGACATCGCACCGAGTGAACCCATGCCGCGGTAGGATTTAAAGGCGCGGCCCTGGTAGAGTTCGATCTCGCCCGGAGACTCTTCGGTGCCGGCCAGCATGGAGCCCACCATCACAGCGGCTGCGCCTGCGGCGATCGCTTTAGCGATATCGCCGGAGAAGCGGATACCGCCATCAGCCACGACCGGAATACCGGTGCCTTCCAGCGCCGCCACGGCGTCAGAAACAGCGGTGATCTGCGGTACGCCTACGCCGGTCACGATACGGGTGGTACAGATAGAGCCCGGACCGATACCCACTTTCACCGCGCTTACGCCCGCTTCAGCCAGCGCCAGGGCACCGGCACCGGTGGCAACGTTGCCGCCAATGATTTCAAGGTCAGGGTATTTGGCGCGGGTTTCACGAATGCGCTGCAGCACGCCTTCGGAGTGGCCGTGCGAAGAGTCAATCAGCAGCACGTCAACGCCAGCGGCAACCAGCGCATCCACGCGCTCTTCGTTACCGGCGCCGGCACCCACCGCCGCGCCCACGCGCAGACGGCCCTGCGCATCTTTACAGGCGTTGGGTTTACGTTCAGCTTTCTGGAAATCTTTTACGGTGATCATGCCCAGCAGGTGGAAGCTCTCATCCACGACCAGCGCTTTTTCAACGCGCTTTTCATGCATCCTCTGCAGCACCACTTCGCGCGCTTCACCCTCTTTTACCGTGACCAGACGCTCTTTCGGCGTCATAACCGCGGTAACCGGCAGCGTCAGATCGGTCACAAAGCGTACATCGCGACCGGTGATGATCCCCACCAGCTCGTTACCGGCGTTGACGACCGGATAGCCGGCGAAGCCGTTACGGTCGGTAAGCTCTTTCACTTCCGCCAGCGTTGTGGTCGGCAGCACGGTCTGCGGCTCTGTTACCACGCCACTCTCATGCTTTTTCACCTTACGCACTTCATCAGCCTGACGCTCAATCGACATATTTTTATGAATAAAGCCGAGGCCGCCTTCCTGTGCCAGCGCGATCGCCAGGCCCGCTTCGGTCACGGTATCCATCGCAGCAGAGAGCATAGGAATGTTCAGACGGATGTTTTTGGTCAGTTGGGTGCTGAGGTCAGCGGTGTTAGGCAATACAGTGGAGTGAGCGGGAACGAGCAGGACGTCGTCAAATGTGAGGGCTTCTTTCGCGATTCTTAGCATTGCAATATCTCCACCTGGGGGCGTTGAAAACAGATAAAATATTGCCGCGGCATTATACAGGACGAAATCGATTGCCTCTACTGCTTTTTCAGAAAAAGTCTTGATCCTGCGCAGCAGCCCTGTAGTATCGATGAATTAACCCTCTGATTTAAAATTTGATCCTCATCACATGTCACTACCTGCAACCGCCAATATTTTTACCGTCAGCCGCCTCAATACCACGGTGCGCACGCTGCTGGAAAATGAGATGGGCCTGGTGTGGCTCAGCGCTGAGATCTCTAATTTCACGCAGCCCGCGTCCGGCCACTGGTACTTTACGCTGAAAGATGATGGTGCCCAGGTGCGCTGCGCGATGTTTCGCAACAGCAACCGGCGCGTGACGTTCCGTCCGCAGCACGGGCAGCAGGTGCTGGTACGGGCCAGCGTCACGCTGTATGAGCCGCGCGGCGACTATCAGTTAATCGTTGAAAGCATGCATCCGGCGGGTGAAGGCCTGCTGCAGCAGCAGTTTGAGCAGCTGAAAGCGCAGCTCAGCGCAGAAGGGTTATTCGATCAGCAGTTCAAGCAGCCGCTGCCCGATCCGGCCCGTCAGGTCGGGGTGATCACCTCCGCAACCGGCGCCGCGCTGCATGATGTGCTGCGCGTGCTGCACCGCCGCGATCCCTCATTACCGGTGGTTATCTACCCCACTGTGGTGCAGGGTGCTGATGCGCCGGCTGCCATCGTGCGTGCCATCGAACTGGCCAACCAGCGCGCCGAATGTGACGTGCTGATTGTCGGCCGCGGCGGCGGCTCGCTGGAAGATCTCTGGTGCTTTAACGATGAACGCGTGGCGCGTGCGATTTTTGCCAGCCGCCTGCCGGTGGTCAGCGCCGTGGGACATGAAACGGATGTCACCATTGCCGATTTTGTCGCGGATTTACGCGCGCCCACGCCCTCTGCCGCCGCTGAGATCGTCAGCCGCAATCAGGTCGAACTGCTGCGCCAGCTGCAGTCACAGCAGCAGCGCATGGAGATGGCGATGGACTACTACCTTGCCGGGCAGCAGCGTTATCTCACCCAGCTTCAGCATCGCCTGCAGCAGCAGCATCCGCAGCTGCGCCTGGCTCGCCAGCAGACCGCCCTGTTTCAGCTGCAGCGTCGCTTAGCCGCCGCCGCCGATCGGCAACTGCGCAGCGCGCAGCGGCAGCAGGATCGGCTGCTGCAGCGGCTCAGTGCGCAGCAGCCGCAGGGACGCATCCTGCGCGCGCAGCAGCAGCTCACGCACTGGCACTACCGGCTGCAGCAGAGCATGACGCAGCAGCTGGGGCAGGATCGCCAGCGCTTTGGCACGCTGATGGCACAGCTGGAGGGCGTCAGCCCGCTGGCGACGCTGGCGCGCGGCTTCAGCGTTACCACCGATACGCAGGGCGAAGTCGTAAAACAGATCGCCCCGCTGCAGCCGGGCGACAGACTGCGCACCCGGCTGCAGGATGGCTGGGTAGAGAGCGAAGTCACTGCCCTCACGCCGCTGAAGCGCCGCCGCACATCCCGCCGGTCTGACTAAGCCAGCAGGGAGAGATGCTCTCCCTGCTTTCACGCCCCCCTGCTCTGCCTGCCCCCGGTCTATACTCTTTGCATACCCATCACTCAGGGAGTCCGGCATGTCATACAGCGTAATCCCCCCCTATATTCTGCGTAATATCATCGATAACTGTGCAGGGCCGCAACAGGCGTCGGCACGCCGTACGCTTACCCACGTTCAGCAGCTGATGGCGGAGCCGCACCGCGTTGTCGCCCCGGCGGATATTGCCCGGCCAGGCGAGGTACTGCGCGCCATTTTTGATGCCGGGCATAGCCAGACGCTGCCCGGCACGCTGATACGTCAGGAAGGTCAGCCCGGCAATGGCGACGTGGCCGCTGATGAAGCCTGGGACTATCTGGGTGTCACTTATGATTTTTTCTGGAACGTCTATCAGCGTAATTCGCTCGACAACAAAGGGCTGAAGCTGGACGGTACCGTGCATTATGGCCAGGAGTACCAGAACGCTTTCTGGAACGGCCAGCAGATGGTCTTTGGTGACGGTGACGGCGAGATTTTTAATCGCTTCACCATCGCGATTGACGTGGTGGCCCATGAACTGACGCACGGCGTCACGGAAAGCGAAGCGGGCCTGATCTACTTTCAGCAGGCGGGCGCGCTGAATGAGTCGATGTCTGATGTCTTTGGCTCACTGGTAAAACAGTATCAGCGCCAGCAGCGCGCGGAGGAAGCGGACTGGATCATCGGTGAAGGATTGCTGGCCAAAGGCATTAACGGCAGCGGTCTGCGCTCAATGTCTGCACCCGGCACCGCCTATGATGACCCGCTGCTGGGCAAAGATCCGCAGCCTGCGGATATGGCGCACTATATCGAAACGCGTGATGACAACGGCGGCGTGCATCTTAACTCCGGCATTCCCAACCGCGCGTTTTATCTCGCGGCCACCGCGCTGGGCGGCTTTGCGTGGGAACGCGCCGGCCAGGCATGGTATGACACGCTGTGTGACAAAACCCTGCCGCAGGATGCTGATTTCAGCACCTTTGCCCGCTTTACAGTTGAGCATGCGGCGAAACGCTTTGATCGGCAGGTCGCGGAGCAGATCAGGGCCGCCTGGCAAGAGGTGGGTGTGAAGTGAACGTAGAACTGACGGATGACGCCATTATAGAGCTGGCGCGGGAGGGCGGTTTCGCCTTTATCCCCAAACTGCGTAAAGAGCGGCGTTTTGCGCTGGCCCAGCTGCCGGAGCCGCAGAAACAGCGGGTCTGTCAGGTGCTGGAGCAGGCGCTGCCCTTCGGAGAGCAGGCGGAGCAAGCCAGCACCGCAGGCAGTGGCGATCAGCACTATTTTCGTATTCAGATCACCTACGCCACTCACCATGAAGCAGGTGCCATTGTGATTTATGTGGCGGAAAAGGATGCGCCGCCAGCGCTGCAGGCGCTGTGGCAGAACGGGGAGTAGGCAAAAAAAAGGCCGGCATTGTCTGCCGGCCCTGCTGCTCTTACTTGCTGTCTGGCAGCGCGTAGGCAATCACATAATCCCCGCGATCCGGCGACTGGCGTGCGCCACCGGCAGAGATCAGGATGTACTGCTTGCCATTTTTGGGCGAGACATAGCTGATCGGGCCACCCTGGCTGCCGACCGGCAGGCGCGCTTTCCACACCTCTTTACCGGTTGAGCTGTCAAAGGCGCGCAGGTAGTAGTCCTGGGTACCGGCGATAAACACCAGTCCGCCCTGCGTTGCCAGCGTACCGCCCAGCGTTGGCATGCCTACCGGCATCTGCGCGTGCATTTTGATACCAAACGGGCCGGTATCCTGCACGGTACCCACCGGCACCTGCCAGACGATCTGGCGCGTTTTCATGTCGATGGCTGACAGCGTACCAAAAGGCGGGGCCTGGCACGGAATGCCGAGCGGCGACATAAAGCGGTTTTTGTTCACCGCATATGGCGTGCCCTTAAGCGGTACGGCACCCATACCGGTGTTCACCGACTCACCGCCGTTGCTGCCGCGGGCCACTTTGCTTGTGTCCTGCGGGATCATCTGCACCCACAGGCCGAGACGCATATCATTGACGAACATATACTGGTTGTTCGGATCAAATGAGATGCTGCCCCAGTTCAGACCACCCAGAGACCCCGGGAAGCTGAGCGACTTGTCCGTGTCCGGTACGGTGAACAGACCGTCATAGCGCATGCCTTTAAATGCGATACGGCACGCCAGCTGGTCAAACGGCGTCGCGCCCCACATATCGGATTCCGTCAGCGTCTGATTGCCGATATTGGGCATCTCAACCGAGTGCGGCTGGGTTTTGGTGTACTGCTCGTTCGGGATGTGGCCCTGCGGCATCGGCCGCTCTTCCACTTTGGTCAGCGGCTTGCCGGTCAGGCGGTCCAGCACCCAGATCATGCCGGTTTTTGCCCCGATGACCACCGCCGGTTTGGTGGTGCCATCTTTCATCGGGAAGTCGACCAGGCTTGGCTGCATCGGCAGGTCGAAGTCCCACAGGTCGTTATGCACCGTCTGATAGACCCACTTCTGTTTACCGGTGGTGGCATCCAGCGCGAGGATTGATGCGCCGTAAGTGTGATCGAGCTTTGTGCGATTCGCGCCCCACAGATCCACTGACGAGCTGCCCATCGGCAGGAATACGGTGTTCATTGCCGGATCGTAGGAGAGCGGCGCCCAGGAGTTTGGCGTGCTGCGAGTATAATCCTGGCCCGGCATCAGTACCGCATTCGGATCGTCATTGCCCGGATCAAACGCCCAGCGCATTTTACCGCTGATCACATCAAAGCCGCGCAGTACGCCGCCTGGCATATCGGTCTGCACGTTATCCGCCACGCGACCGCCGACTACCACGGTGGTACCGGCAACCTGCGGAGCGGAGGTCAGCTGATAGAGCGGATCGGGCGCCTTGCCCAGCCCCTGCTTCAGATCAACCACACCGTTGTTGCCAAAGCTGGCGCAGAACTCACCGTTGTCGGCATTAATTGCGATAAGACGCGCATCGATGGTGTTCATCAGGATACGGCGCTGGCAGCTGTCGCCTGCGGCCAGTACCGGTGGCGGCACGGGCGTGGAGCCTGGCTGCGTGGGCTGCGTTACCGGTTTGGTGGCGTCAAAATAGGCCAGACCGCGGCAGCGGTTCCACACTTCCGCCTGCGCATTGATTTCACGCTTCCAGATCTGCTTACCGCTGTCCGCTTCCACTGCAATCACATTGTTATGCGGCGTGCAGAGATAGAGCGTGTTGCCTACCTGCAGCGGCGTCTGCTGATCTTCAGCGCCATTGCCGGTCGGACTGAGCGGCGTGTCACCGGTATGGAAGGTCCAGGCAACCTGCAGTTCCTTAACGTTGTCACGCGTGATCTGGTCAATCGCCGCAAAGCGATCGCCCTCCGGCGTGCGGCCGTAGCTGCTCCAGTCCTGCTGCGGTTTGCTTTTATCTGCCGGGATCAGCGGCAGCTGTGAACCGGTAAAGGCCACGGTCGGATGCGGCTGAAACATCTGCACCACGGTGGCGACCATGCCAGCCGCAATCAGCGCTGACAGCGCATAAGAGAGCGTTGCCAGCGGCGCTTTGCCTTCGCTTTTACGCAGCGCAGGCCACGTCAGAAATGCAAACAGCATCAGGCCTGCCGGCACCATCAGCCGGGAAACCAGCGGCCAGAAGTGCCAGCCGGCATCCATCACCGCCCAGATCAGGGTACCGATAAACGCCAGCGCCAGCAGCGTTACCGCTGACGCTTTGCGCCGGATAAACTGGATCGCCGACGCGATCATAACGATACCGGCAATCAGAAAATATTTACTGCCATCCAGCGCCGCCAGTTTACCGCCGCCAATAGCGAAAAACAGGCCGATCGCCAGCAGCACCAGCCCGAACAGCACGGACCAGGCACTGAGTCCCCTGCCGGGGCGAGTGGAATGTTCTGCCTTCACACAAACTCTCCTGAAAAATACTGCATGCCGCCTGTCCGGCTCTGTCGCGGGACACTGCAGCACTTTATTTAATGACGGACTGCGAAGCAGCCCGCTACCACGCACTCATGCATGAGAACGCGGTATATCGGGGCGAGCTCACCATAAGGCGGCAGGATTGTACCAGATGGTACAATTAAAAGTGAACGATCATAACGCAGGGTTTACCGGCCAATAGCATTTTTGCTACATCTGCGGTGCTAAGCGGCTGTTAAATCACAGGCAAAAAAAAAGAGCCCGGCGGGCTCTTTTTTAGTTAACGCTTATTCTTCTTCAGGTGCGCCAGCAGACGCTTGCGCTTGCGCTGCTGCGTCGGCGTCAGCAGATTACGTTTGCCGGCATACGGGTTATCACCCTCTTTGAACTGAATACGGATTGGCGTACCCATCACGTTCAGCGAGCGGCGGAAGTAGTTCATCAGATAGCGCTTGTAGGAATCAGGCAGATCTTTTACCTGATTACCGTGAATGACCACGATAGGCGGGTTATAACCACCGGCGTGAGCGTATTTCAGCTTAACGCGACGGCCCCGTACCAGCGGCGGCTGATGATCTTCTGCTGCCATGTTCATAATGCGCGTCAGCATAGAGGTGTTGACGCGTTTGGTTGAGCAGTCGTACGCTTCCGTTACGGATTCAAACAGGTTACCTACGCCGCTGCCGTGCAGCGCCGAGATAAAGTGTACGCGGGCAAAATCGATAAAGCCGAGACGATAATCCAGCGTCTCTTTCACTTCATCTTTCACTTCCTGCGACAGACCATCCCATTTGTTTACAACGATCACCAGCGAGCGTCCGCTGTTGAGAATAAAGCCCAGCAGCGAGAGATCCTGGTCGGAAATACCGGCACGCGCGTCAATCACCAGCATCACGACGTTAGCATCTTCAATCGCCTGCAGGGTTTTAATCACCGAAAACTTCTCAACGGTATCGGTGATCTTGCCACGCTTGCGCACCCCGGCGGTGTCGATCAGGATATACTCCCGCTCGTCACGCTCCATCGGGATATAGATGCTGTCACGCGTCGTGCCCGGCATGTCATAGACCACTACGCGATCTTCACCAAGAATACGGTTAGTGAGCGTTGACTTACCTACGTTAGGACGGCCCACGATAGCCAGCTTAATCGGCAGGCCGGTCGGATCAAACGCCTCTTCCTCTTCAGCCTCTTCGCCATTCTCTTCTGCGGCTAACGCGGCCCAGTAGGCTTCGTTTTCATCCTCTTCGGTGACTTCCTGCGGGTCTGCCACGTCCATCCACGGCAGCAGCGCGGTTTCCAGCAGCGAGGTAACGCCGCGACCGTGCGACGCGGCAATCGGATGAATATCACCCAGACCAAGCGCGTAAAAGTCCAGCACGGCGGCATCGGCATCCAGGCCATCCGTTTTGTTTGCCACGAGGAACGTTGCTTTTTCACGGGAGCGCAGATGATTGGCGATCTGCTGATCTGCCGGCATCACGCCCGCGCGGGCATCCACCATAAACAGCACCACATCCGCTTCTTCAATCGCCAGCAGCGACTGTTCCGCCATGCGGTTTTCCACGCCCTCTTCGGTGCCATCAATACCGCCGGTATCGATAACAATAAATTCGCGCCCTTCCACTTCGGCGCGACCATATTTGCGATCGCGAGTCAGTCCAGGGAAATCGGCCACTAACGCATCACGGGTGCGCGTTAAGCGGTTAAACAGCGTGGATTTCCCCACATTGGGACGCCCAACCAGCGCGACCACAGGTACCATAACACTTGCCTCAGTTTAAAAATGAATCGCCCGAATGGCGTGAGTATAACGACATTTGTCGCTCGCTTCAGGCTTAAGGCGCCTAGAATATCACGCCTGATAAAAAACAGAACGGCTCCTGACGAATCAGGAGCCGCAATTGATGACGGAAGTCCTTTCCCGCACGCTTTGACCTTAACGGCTGATGGCGTAAACCTCGCCACCTTTCGCCTGAATCAGCAGCCTGTCACCGGCAACAACCGGCTCGGTCTGGAAACCGTCGCTGTCCAGCTTCTGCTGCGCCACAAAGCGGCCATCCAGCGTGTTGATCCAGTGTACGTAACCTTCGCTGTCTGCCACCACCAGATAACCGTTGAACAGCACCGGCGCCGTCAGATTACGGTGCAGCAGATCGCTCTGACGCCACAGCGCCACGCCGCCATCGGCATTAAGCGCAATTACGCGATCGTCCTGATCCACCAGGTAGATGCGTCCGGCATCGACAATCAGATCTTTGACGCCGCCGATTTCGCGCTTCCACATGATCTGACCTGAGCGCAGGTCGAGCGCGGTCAGGTTGCCGTTGTACGCCAGCGCATAGACCACACCGTTCACGATAACCGGCGTAGTGTCGACATCATTCAGACGATCGATTTCCGTCGCACCGCTTGGCTGTGAAATGCGCTGCTGCCAGATCAGCTGACCCTGGTTCAGGATCACCGCGCTGACGCGACCATTATCACCGCCAACGATAGCGCCGCCAAAGGCGACCGCAGGCGCAGACTCACCGCGCAGCGAGAGCGCCGGCATATCGAGGTTTACGGTCCATTTTACCGCACCGCTGCTCTGATCCAGACCCTGCAGCATACCGTTACTGGTGTGGACCAGTACCAGGCCATCGCTGACCACCGGACGGGAGAGCGCTTCACCGGCGACTTTGGTCTGCCACGCCAGCGAGCCGTCGCTGCTGTTGAGTGCAAATACCTGCCCGCGCTCGCTGCCAATATAGATCCGATCGCCGCTGGCGGTGACGCCGCCGGAGAGCAGCGCAGAGATGTTTTTCGAGAAGAAACCAGTCTTCTCAGAGAGATCGACTTTCCACTTCTCTTTACCGTTGCTGGCATCCAGCGCCTTTACCACGCCAAAACGGTCGGCAGCGTAAACGGTGCCGTCCAGCCATGCCGGATGCAGGTTGGAGTAGAAATCGCCAATGCCGTCGCCTACTGACGTGCTCCAGACAGTTTCCGGCGTGAACTGATTTTCCACTTTCGGCAGCGGAGCCATCTTCACTACATCTTCTTCGCCGCTGAATAGCGAGCAACCGCTGAGCAGAGTGACGGAAATCAGCCCTGGCAGCAGGTATTTACGTAATTCCATGTGCGCTCTCTTGTCTGGCTTAACTTAAGTTATCTATTTTCATCTGCAGCATCTGCTTCAGTGCCGGAGAAGCCTGCGAACCTGCGCCTTTACTCCAGGCATCGCGCGCGCCCTGCTTGTCGCCTTTGCTCAGCAGCGCTTCACCGCGAATATCGGCCACGATAGCGCTCCAGCCGTCACCCTTGACGTTATCCAGGGTTGTCAGGGCGGCATCAGCCTGCTTCTGCTGCAGCTGAATACGCGCCAGACGCAGATTAATAACCGCCTGCAGATTGGCATCTTTGGTGTCGCTCAACCCTTTCTGCAGCAGCGCAATCGCTTTATCAAGCTGGCTGGTCTCAACGTACTGTTTCGCCAGGTCCAGCGCGGCCAGCGCACCATAGGTATTGCTGTTTTCGCTGGCGAAGCTGGCAACAGCCTCCAGGCTTTCGGGTTTATCTGCCTGCATCGCGCTGGTGAGCTGCTGATACTGCGCTGACACGGCTTTACCGGCGTTGTCCTGCTGTGAGCTCCAGTAGCGCCAGCCGCCCAGCGCCGCAATCCCTACTACCACGCCAATCGCCAGCGCTTTGCCGTTATCGGCAAAAAAGCGACGCAGCGCATCAACCTGTTCATTCTCGTTGCTGTAAACTTCCACGCAATCCCTCTCCTTAAAATGGCTGTTGCCGCGTGCTGCTTACTGCAGCAGCGTCTGCAACGTCGCAGCGGCGTCCTGCTGAGCCAGCGTCTGCTGGTCGCCGGTGCGCAGATCTTTAATCACCACCTGACCCGCTTTCACTTCATCCTCACCGAGCACCAGCGCAATGCGTGCGCCCCATTTATCTGCACGGGCAAACTGCTTCTTAAAGTTGCCGCCGCCGAAGTTGGTCATCAGCTTCAGCGCCGGGTTCGCATCACGCAGCGTTTCCGCCAGCTGCATAGCCGCAGACTGAACGCCCTGCCCTGAAGCGATAACATAGACATCGACAACCCGCGTCGGTTCAAATTCAGGATTCACCGCCTGCACCAGCAGCACCAGCCGCTCCAGGCCCATGGCAAATCCTACCGCTGGCGTGGCACGTCCGCCCAGCTGTTCGACCAGGCCATCATAACGCCCGCCGCCGCATACGGTACCCTGCGAGCCGAGGCTGCTGGTGACCCACTCAAAAACAGTGCGGTTGTAGTAGTCGAGACCACGAACCAGACGCTGGTTAATGCGATAGCGAATACCGGCATCATCCAGCAGCGCGCAGAGCCCGGTGAAATGGGCACGCGACTCTTCATCAAGAAACTCACCCAGCGTTGGCGCATCATTCAGCAGCGCCTGAATCTCCGGGTTTTTGCTGTCCAGCACGCGCAGCGGATTGGTGTACATACGGCGTTTGCAATCGTCGTCCAGCACATCCTGATGCTGCTCCAGAAACGCCACCAGCGCACTGCGATAGTCTGCACGCGCCGCCAGAGAGCCGATGGAGTTCAGCTCCAGTTCAACGTGATCGGCGATGCCCAGCGCTTTCCACCAGCGAGCGGTCATCATGATCAGCTCAGCATCAACATCCGGTCCCTGCAGGCCAAATACTTCGACGCCCATCTGATGAAACTGGCGATAGCGCCCTTTCTGCGGACGCTCATAGCGAAACATCGGTCCGACATACCAGAGGCGCTGCTCCTGGTTATAGAGCAGGCCATGTTCAATGCCGGCACGCACGCAGCCCGCAGTGCCTTCCGGACGCAGCGTCAGGCTCTCGCCGTTGCGATCTTCAAAGGTGTACATCTCTTTTTCAACCACATCGGTGACTTCACCAATGGCGCGGCTGAACAGTGGGGTATGCTCGACGATTGGCAGACGGATTTCACTGTAGCCATAGCTGGCCAGCACCTGCTTCAGGGTGCCCTCGATACGCTGCCAGATTGCGGTATCGGCTGGCAGGAAGTCGTTCATCCCGCGAATCGCTTGAATATTCTTCGCCACGTTAAAATCTCTTAATACAAAAAAACCTGTCCGGCATCATACCTTATGAGGATGAAACCGCACAGGTTCATTCATAAACTGGTACGCGCCGGGCGCGTACCGCCTGATTATTTTTCCAGCTGCTGCACGCTGATGCGGCGGCTCTCATCCAGCATGGATGCCTTGGCCCGAATGCGCGCTTCCAGCTGATCGATCATGTCATCGTTGTCGAGACGATCGCGCTGACGAACGCCATCTTCATAGAAACCGCTTTTCTTGCTGCCACCGGTGACGCCCAGCGTCGACACGGTCGCTTCGCCCGGACCGTTGACCACGCAGCCAATAATGGAGACGTCCATCGGCGTAATAATATCTTCCAGCCGTTCTTCCAGTGCGTTTACGGTACCGATCACGTCAAACTCCTGACGTGAACAGGTCGGACAGGCGATAAAGTTGATCCCGCGCGCACGGATACGCAGCGATTTCAGGATGTCGTAGCCAACCTTCACCTCTTCTACCGGATCGGCCGCGAGTGAAATACGCAGCGTGTCACCGATACCTTCTGCCAGCAGCAGACCGAGGCCGATGGCCGATTTCACCGCGCCGGCACGCGCGCCGCCCGCTTCGGTGATCCCGAGATGCAGTGGCTGATCAATCGCTTTCGCCAGCAGGCGGTAAGACTCTACGGCCAGAAATACGTCAGAGGCTTTAACGCTGACTTTGAACTGATCAAAGTTCAGGCGATCAAGATGATCGACATGGCGCATAGCGGATTCCAGCAGCGCCTGCGGCGTGGGTTCGCCATACTTTTCCTGCAGATCTTTCTCCAGCGAACCGGCATTCACCCCGATACGAATCGGGATGTTATAGTGGCGAGCGCAGTCCACTACCTGACGAATACGTTCGTTGTTGCCGATGTTGCCCGGATTGATACGCAGGCAGTCGACGCCATATTCTGCCACTTTGAGGGCGATACGGTAGTCAAAGTGAATATCCGCTACCAGCGGCACGTTGACCTGTTGCTTAATCAGTTTAAAGGCTTCCGCCGCGTCCATGGTTGGCACCGAGACGCGTACGATATCCACACCCACACGCTCCAGCGCGCGGATCTGGTTAACCGTGGCTTCCACGTCGGTGGTGCGGGTGTTGGTCATGGACTGAACGGCGATGGGTGCACCATCGCCGACTGGCACCTTGCCGACGTAAATACGCGTTGATTTGCGACGGATAATGGGTGCTTCGTTATGCATATTTTCTCTCCACAATTCCCCGGAAAGCGCGCTGCGCGTTATTGCGCACCCAGCGTCAGACGGGCAACCTGGTTATTACGGATAAAACGACTTAAATCAACGGGCTGATTCTGATATTGCACGTCAACCGCGCGCGGTGCGCCAATTTTCAGACGATACGGAGGTGTGCCGGAGAGGCTGAGCTTGCCGCCGCTGCGCTGTATCCCGCTGAACAGTTTCTTGCCGGTTGCATCGCTGACTTCCAGCCAGCAGTCGGCTTTGAAATTCATGACGACAGCATTGGGATCGCCTGCGGGCTGGCTGACAGCAGCATTCGCCGTTGGCATGCTGCCGGCCGCAACGCTGTTGGCCGGTGCCGGCGAGGTGGCCGCTGGCGGCGTGTTATCAACCGGCGCCTGCGACGGAGACACCACCGCGTTGTCGCCCGCGGCGGCAGAAGAGGCCGCCGGCGCGCTAGCGCTGTTATCCGCGCTGCCTGCGGTGCTGCTGCTCTGGGACGTCACTGCCCCTGCCCCGTTATCAACCGGCGTGCCCGCGGCATTGGTGTCGCTGTCACTCATGCTATCCGTGCTGGTATCGCCCAGCGGGATAGACTGACCGCTGTCGCTGCTGCCGTTCTGATCGGCCATCGAGACCAGATCGTCCTGTGAGGCCTTATGATTCTGCCACCACCAGGCGCCGGTCAGGCCGATAACAACAAACGCCACCAGCCAGGTAAAGATCATCAGCCAGCCATCGCGCTTTTTGCGGCGCTTGCCCAGCGAGAAGCTCTGCATCGGCGCAATTTTAGCTGCGCGCACCGGTGCCTGCTTCGCCATCATCGGCAGCAGATCGTCTTCCGGTACATGAACCAGACGGGCATAGGAACGAATGTAACCGCGCAGAAAAGTCGACGCGAGATCGGCCGGCGACTTATCCTCTTCAATGTCCCGCACGGTGGAAAGTTTCAGGCACAGGCGCTCAGCGACGTTTTGCTGCGTCAGCCCCATCTGCTCACGGGCCAGACGCAGGCGTTCACCTGTGGAATGTACTGCAGAGTTTTCTTGAGTGGCTTCAGTATTCATTAGCTAAATAACGCTGGTACTGTATCGATTGTGGAAAACTTCGCGCCAACCGGTCGCCATAACGTGTAACGTCAGCAGCGTTTCCCTGTTGCGCGGCGAAACGT